>Ga0209922_100019_pt1 | contig 832198 bp, 659 predicted proteins | sample ThiBiot_500_biof_FD_183946 | JGI IMG/M metagenome (GOLD analysis project Ga0209922, IMG submission 183946) | Wastewater bioreactor microbial communities from Cape Town, South Africa - Thiocy_expt_500_biof (SPAdes) | ecosystem: Engineered > Bioreactor > Thiocyanate-remediating >...
CTGGTTAATCATCAACAAATAAAAAAAATACAGGCCCTTCTGAACGAAAGACCTGTACGGAAATTTAATTATCTAACACCTAATCAAGTACTACAACAAAAAATTGCACTAGCTACTTGAACTTGCACATCATCAAATTTTCAAATCCTCAAATTGTCTAATTAGCTCACCCTTCAATATGAATACTCAACACAATCATCCTTGATTGAATGCGGTCGAGAACGCTGGAATATTTGAGGTTTTCGTCGCGGGCATGGAGATTGCGCCAGCCATTGCTGATTTTTAACTCGGGAGAAAGAATGAAACTGGGAAAATAGAAGTTGAAGCCCAGACCGAGTTCCGGTCCGAAATCATATTTCCATAGTTTAACCAGGTCATCGGCTTTACGTGCGCGCGCATTGCTGGCCAGGTCGATATCACCTTTGAGGCCAGCCATCATGTATACACGGAAATTACCGATACGGTCGGATTGAAATTTCAATTGAATAGGGAAGCTCACCGTTACCGACTCCACGTTTTTCGTTACCTCCGTTTCACCATCCTGATCGGGGAATTTCAGTTTATATCGCAGACTCCGGTTGATGAACATCAGTTGCGGATTGAAGCGTACCTGGAAACGGTCGGAGAGGCGGGCAGTTGCCAACAGGCCCAGCGCCAGGCCTCCGTTGTTATTAGGCTCGGCAACATAGACGGAGTCATCCTGCAGGAAACGCGGATGCAGTTCGGTATGAAAACGCGACATGTTACCACCGATGGTAATGCCAAAATAATAAGGTTTCTGATCGTGTTCGGGAAGATTCAGCTCGCGTTGAGCCATGGCCGAAGAGGTAAGACCGAAGATCAGCACCAAAACAGTTACAAACTTCACAGTGGTTTTCGGCCGGTGTATATGCAGCATATGCCTAAGCTTAACGATTGAAAACGGGTATCGGAATATCCGGTTTTGTTTAAAATGCCAACCAATTCATTCCGCTCGGGGAATGCATCGGCCGATTCTTTCAGGTATTGGTAGGCTTTTTTATTCTGACGAAACAATCGTGCCACTTGCGGGGCCAGCACATTCATGTAAAAATTGTACAGGCTCCGGACCGGCTGACGTGGTTTGGAAAATTCGAGGATCACAAGTTGTGCGCCGGGTTTCAGCACACGCATGATCTCGGATAATCCTTTTTCCAGGTGCTCAAAGTTCCGCACGCCAAAAGCTACCATCCCGCCATCAAACGTATTGTCGGCGAAATTTATTGTTTCGGAATCGCCGAGGTGTAACTGGATTTTATCGCCAAGTCCTTCTTTCTCAACTTTTTTTCGGCCAAATTCCAGCATTTTTGCAGAAATATCGATGCCGGTGATCTGTTGCGGATCGATCAGTTTTGCCGCCATGATGGCCATGTCGCCGGTGCCGGTGGCGATGTCGAGTATGTGTGCGGGTTTGTCTTTTCCGAGCAGGCGGATGGCTTTTTTGCGCCAGGATACATCGATACGGGCCGACAAAAAGCGGTTCATAAGGTCATAACGGGGCGCTATGCTGTCGAACATCTCGGCTACCTGCTCCTTCTTGCTTTTGTCCGAATCCCGGAACGGTATCACATTATCGTGCGGTAAGGTGTTTGCCATGACCCGCAAAGGTAGGAAGAAAACTCGGGCGGTTATCAGGATTTGCCAGCCTGTACGCGCGGAGCGGCGTAGTAATTCAGGCGAATGAGATCGTTGGGCAATGCCCGCTGATTCCAGTGGTCGTGAATGGCCAGCGCGGCGCCTGCCGCCGTGGCCTGCGCCATCGATGCGGCATATACTTCCATGCCCGGAAAGGCGGCTGCCAGCAGATTCATGAATACGGCATTTTTACTGAAACCGCCATCCACAAAAACACGGCGTGCACCCGTATTGCCCAGCACGAGTTGTGTAGATTGATATTGCCGCTGCACCAGGTCGATCATCCATTGATGATAGGCTTCCGTATCATTTTCAAAAACCGAGAGATCCCGCTCGCCTGCCACGGCCGGTGTCCGTCCAAGTTCTTTTAAACGCAAAGCCAGTTCATGATCATAGTCCATGCTCCGGTACCTGGCCGGATGTTGCTGAAAATGCTCGGCAATGCGCCTCACTTCCTGTTCGTATTCATATCCCGCAAACAAACGTGAAGCTTTAACCGGACTGCCTTTATAACTCAGGTAACAAAGACAATCCTGTTTCAATTCTTCCGTTGTCAGCGGATCGTGATTGAATGGATTGAGGCTGATGCTCCAGGTGCCGGTCGATAATAAAACAAACGGCTCTTCAAAACTTACGAGATAGGGGATGAGGGCTGCCGAACTATCATGCAGGCCCACGCCAACAGGCAACTGACTACCCGGAAAGCTCGCCTGAAAAACTTCGTCGGAGCGGCGAAGCGGTGCCAGTTTGGAAAGAATGCCTTCCTGCTCCACCCAGCGATGATAACGACCCTCACGGAAATTCCAGAGATGCGTATGACATCCCACGCTTGTAAGGTCGGTACTGGCAACGCCCGTGAGCAGGTAACTCATGTACTGCGGCAGGTGCAGGGCATAGTTGACGTGGGAGAAAATTTCAGGTTGTTCCTGTTGCAAACGATATAACTGCAATCCGGAATTCAGGCTGCCTAAAACAGGCGAAGCAGTTTCGTGTGCAAGTACGGTATCGCCGCCGTATCGCGCATAAAAATTGTTGCGCAGCAATTCAGGGTACACTTTGAGATAATTATAGAGCGGTGTCAGCGGTTGTCCGTTTTCATCGATGTAGACAAAACTGGCACCGTAAGTAGAAAAATTAATGGCCCTGATTTCAAAATCCTTGTGCTGTGAAATATCGCGCAGCGAATCGAACACACTCAACCGCAGGCTGTCGAGGTTTTCGCAGGGGTCACCATCTTCATCGATTGTTTCGGTGAAGCGTGCTGTTTTTTCGTACACGATCTGGTATTGCTCATCAAAAAGGAAAAGCTTTTTGTTGGTTTTACCTACGTCGAATATGGCGATGACGGGAGTGCGCATTTAATTCAAAATTCAAAAGTAAGTGACAGAGTAGTAAGTATTAAGTTATAAGTTTTAAGTATAGCAGCCATGACTGTTTTACCCATAACTTAATACTTAGAACTTATCACGGCTGTTTAACCCTTCTCACAGGCCGGTAGCCACAGACCGCTCTCCGCGTTGTTTAATCAATTGCTTGCGAATGCCGGCTTCGCGGAACAGGCGTAAAGGCTGCAAGGCTCCGCCGTCCTGCAGGCGTGCTTCGGCTACCAATGCACGTACATCGGTGCGGTAGGCATCTTGCAGAATTTCCTGTGCCTGTGCTACATCATTATTATTGCGTGCATGTTCCAAAGCAACGCTGTCAACCAGCAATGCCTGTGCATAAGCCAACTGGATCGCTTCTACCGATTGCAGCAGGTCTTCGAGCGGGTCCTTGATGTTGTGACTCGCATCGATCATCCATCCGAGGTCCCGTGCGTGATTCATGCCGCGTGCATCCATACCATCCACCAGTTCCTGGAAGATCAGGAACAACTGATACGGATTGATGCTGCCGACGGTGAGATCGTCGTCGCCGTATTTGCTATCGTTGAAATGAAAACCGCCGAGTTTGCCTTCCTGCAACAATAATGCAACAATCTGCTCGATGTTGGCATTGGGCAGATGATGTCCGAGGTCAACCAGGGTATAAGCTTTTGGTCCGAGTTTGTTGGCAAACAGCAATGATTGTCCCCAATCGCCAACAGTCATGGAGTAAAAGTTTGGCTCAAAGGCTTTGTATTCTACAAATACTTTCCAGTTGTCGGGCAGTGCAGCATAAATTTCTTCCAATGATTCCAGCGTACGGCTGAATGCTTTGCGGAAGCTCAATTGTCCCGGAAAGCTGGAGCCATCGCTTAACCAAACGGTCAGTGAATCGGAGCCGAGCTCTACGCCGTGTCTGATCACTTCGATATTGTGTTCGATTGCCTGCTTGCGTACAGCTTTATCCGTGTGTTGCAGGGATCCGAATTTATAGCTGTGTTGTTGTCCGGGTTGATCCTGGAAGGTATTGGAGTTAACGGCATCGAAGCGCAAACCATGATCTGCAGCAAGCTGGCGGATAGCCGCAGCATCTGAAGGAATGTCCCAGGGGATGTGCAGGGAAATGGCGCCGCTGCTGCGGTTGAGTGCATGCAGTAAACCAACGTCTGCAATTTTTTCTTCCAAAGATCCGGGTTCGCCTGCACCGCTGAAACGGCCGAAGCGCGTGCCGCCCGTACCCAATGCCCACGAGGGAATGGCTACCTGGAAAGCTCTCAGTTTTTCTATGATTGCATCCGTATTGTCCGTAACCGAACGTATATGCGACAGTTGCTGCTGATGCAATTTAATTCCGGCGTCGTTGTGCGTGTGTAAAGTATTTTGATCAAGTATCATATCGCGTAATTCAAAAGTCAAAATTAAAAATTCAAAAGTAATACCGGTGGTCTTTGCGAGAGGAGAGTCAGGGTTCACGCAAAGATACATAAGAAGCAAAGTCGCAAAGTAATCAAGAAGCCAAGATGGTATCAAGAGCTTCAGCATTCACTTATTGACTTATTCACGATTCACGATTGACCATTCACGATTCACGAAAAAAGAGGGCCGACAGACTAGACAATCATCGGCCCCTGTTGCTTGCTTGTGTAAAAAGGTAAGAGGCTTCGTGTCAGCGCACAAAGGCCATCGCTACGCCGCCGTCTACGTTCAGCACATTACCCGTGGACTTGTTCAGCAGCCCGCCGGTAAAGGCAAAGCAGGCATTGGCAATATCTTCTGCTGTAATAATCTCATTGAGCAGGGTACGTTTGGCATAGAAGGCAGGCAGTTCTTCCACCTTCACGCCGTATGCTTTGGCCCGTCCTTCGGCCCAGGCTCCTTCCCATATTTTTGAATCACCTATCACGGCATCGGGGTTCACTACGTTTACGCGGATATGATCTTTTCCGAGTTCGGCAGCATTGAGGCGGCTGAGGTGTAATTGTGCTGCCTTGGCAGAACCATAGCCAGCGTTATTGGGTCCGCTTACGAGGGCGTTTTTGCTTACAATGTTCAGTATGTCGCCGCCGAGTCCCTGTTTGCGCATGATTTCCACACCGGCTTGTGTTACCATGAATTGGCCTTTTACCAGTACATCATACAACAGATCCCAGTCGGCGGACGTATGTTCCTCGATGGGTTTGGAAATCGACAGTCCTGCACAGTTTACCACGATGTCGGCACCGCCAAAGGCGAGTGCAGCTACTTTGTATGCATTGGTAATATCGTCGGGTTTGGTAACGTCGAGTTGCGCAGTGGCAAATACATCTTTACCGTATTGTTTTTGAAATTCTTCTTTGGCTTTTTCCAAACGGCCTGCATCATTGTCGTTGACGATCACACAAGCGCCTTCATCAGCAAATTTTTTCGCAATAGCCTTACCGATGCCGCCGGCGCTGCCTGTTACCAGTGCAATGCGGCCGCTGAGCGGGCGCGGCTTTGGCATACGCTGCAGTTTCGCTTCTTCCAATAACCAGTATTCAATATCGAACGCTTCCTGGCGGGGCAGTGAAGTGTATTCAGACACTGCTTCCGCGCCACGCATTACATTGATGGCATTGGTATAGAATTCCGCCGCGACGCGCGCGGTTTGTTTGTCTTTAGCAAAGGTGAACATGCCCACACCGGGATAAAGAATCACCACAGGATTGGTATCACGAATGGCAGGACTGTTGGAACGTTTGCAGCTCTCATAATATTCCGTGTACATCTGCCGGTAAGCTTCAAATTCCGGTGCCAGTTTTTCTTTCAATGCCGCAACATTGCCCAGGTCTTCGTTGGGTTGCAGCTTTAATACCAGCGGGCTGATCTTGGTACGCAGGAAGTGGTCGGGGCAACTGGTGCCAAGTGGTGCCAGCCTGTCGAGATCATTGGAGTTGATGAATTGCAGTACACGTTCGTCATCGGTGAAATGACCGATCATCTGTTGTTTGCTGCTGCAGAATCCGCGAAGGACAGGTGCCAGTGCGGCGGCTTGTTCACGGCGCGCGGCTTCGGGCAATGCGGCGAGCTTTTCTCCTCCGAATACCGGTCCTTTCTTACCCGTATGTTCTTCGAGGTAAGCTGCACAACGTTCGATCACTTCGAGTGTATTGATATAGCTTTCGTAGGCCGTGTCGCCCCAGGTAAATAAACCATGCGAGCCGAGCATGATGCCACGGATGCCGGGGTTTTCATCGAGGCATTGTTTCAGTTGCAGACCGAGATCAAAACCCGGACGTTGCCATTCTACCCAACCGATAGTGCCGTTGAATAAATCCTGTGTGATGCGTTTGCCATCTTTCGCGGCGGCGATGGCGATGGCCGCATCCGGATGCAGGTGATCGATATGTTTGAACGGCAGAAATCCGTGCAACGGCGTATCGATAGAAGGAGCTTTTGAATCGAGATCGTAAATGCAATGGTTGAATAAGGCCACCATTTCATCTTCGTGCTCGATACCGCGGTAAATATTTTTCAATGCACGCAGCCGGTCAACATACAAGGCCGCGAGGCCGCTGCGTTTCATGGAAGCCAGATCACCACCGCTTCCTTTTACCCACATAACCTCCGTTTCTTCGCCCGTCAGCGGATCTTTTGCCATGGCTTTGCAGGACGTATTGCCTCCGCCATAATTGGTGAGCCGAAGGTCGGCGCCCAGCAAATTGGAACGGTATACCAGCAAGGCTACTTCATCACCGGCCAATTCTGCCGCTTTCGCATCGTCCCATAAATAGCTGACATGTTTAAACGATAAGGTCTTAGTTGTGCTCATAGATCAAGATATTTTTAGCGTCTTTTTTTTATTTTATCGTAATGAATTGCCATATCCTACCAGCAGTACCGAAAGGATAATGACGATGATGCCAATGATGAGCGTAACAGATGTTTTTTTGTTTACTCCTTTCCACTCTTTCAATATCAGTCCCCATACATTGGCAACGAGAATGATGAATGCCATGTGCAGGATCCAGGAACTCGCACCGTTGCCCATTTTGCTTTCACCCATCCCGTAGAAAAAGAATTGCAGGAACCAGGTAATACCGGCAAGTGCGGCAAACGCATAGTTGGCGAGCAGTGGTGTTTTTTTATTGGTATAATCGCCGAAGGTTTTATTGCGTGCGTTGAGGATCATACACCACACCAGGTTAGTGGTCAATCCACCCCAGAGCACTACTACATACGTGACATTATTTTGAAAGAGAAATTCCCCTTCACCGGGATTGGCGTTCTTCCACAACTCATTGGCAACATTGGCCATCGACTTGCCGCTTTCGAGGCCGAAGTTGAAGCAGGCACTGAGGATACCTGAAACGATCGCCACTGTCAGTCCCAAGGCGAATTTGAATTCTGTTTTAACCGTTACACCATGCGGATCCGTAGCGGTGGCATTGAGTTGTTTTTCTTTCAGCATGCCCGCACGTCCGCAGATAATGATGCCGAGTACACAGATCGCGAGACCGGCAAGTACTGTCAGTCCCCAGCTATTGCTGGTCATGATACCCAGGCTGTCCTTACCTTCCTGCGGAAAAAAGTCATAATACAGGGCCGGAATCAGGGAGCCGAACACCATACACAATCCCAGGATGATACTGCTGCCGAGTGAAACGCCGAGGTAACGTACACCCAGGCCGTAGGTCAATCCGCCTATGCCCCACAGCAGTCCGAAGAAATAAGTATAACCAAGTGTGCTGGCGGGTGTGGCGGCAATGATTTCGGAGAAATGGGGGATGGTGAGCCAGGCGGCAAGCGGCGGTACGATCAGCCAGGAAAACAGGCCGCCGACAATCCAGTAACTCTCCCAGGCCCAGCCTTTTACCTTTTTATACGGGATATAAAAGCTTCCGGAAGCAAAGCCGCCCAGAAAGTGGAAAATAACGCCGAAGATGGTACCCATGATTAAGCAATTTCAAAATGGCTGAAGCAATAAAAAGAATGGTCATAAAAGTAAAACCACCCTCCATCCGGTCCGTCATGCACTGTCGGGCGGGAAAGCGTTGAAAAACAAAACTCCCGGCTTATTTGTACCTTTGGCGACTTATGAAATTTTTCCTTAAGGCTTGCTGATGAAAAAAAACAACGTTTTCCGCTATCTCCATTTTGATTACTATTCGGCTACTCCCAAATATCTCCAGCTTGCGCATTGTATTATCAAAGCGATCGGGCAGGGACAGATACAGTTGGAGGAAACGTTGCCTTCCATCAACGAACTGAGTTTTGAGTTTGAAATATCGCGGGACACGGCGGAAAAAGGGTACAAGTATCTCAAAAATCTCGGCGTGCTTGGATCCGTTCCCGGTAAAGGATATTATGTGAAAAGCGTGGATGTGCGCCAGGAGCTGAAGATATTCCTGCTCTTCAACAAACTCAGTCCGCATAAAAAAATCATCTACGATGCGTTGGTAGCGGCATTGGGCGACAGGGCATCGGTTGATTTTTATATCTATAACAACGATTTTGATTTTTTCAAACGGCTGATCCAGAATGCCGGCAGCGACTATACGCATTACGTGATCATTCCGCATTTCATGGAAGGCGGAGAGAATGCGCACGAGGTGATCAATGCATTACCCAAAGAAAAACTGATCCTGCTGGACAAACTGGTGCCCGGCGTGGCGGGGGAATACGGCGCGGTGTATGAGAATTTTGAAAAAGATATTTATGGTGCATTGGAGCAGGCACTGCCGCAACTGGAAAAATATCATACCCTGAAAATCATTGTGCCGGCCTACACCTATCATCCGGATGAGATCGTGAAAGGGTTCTCACGATTCTGCACGCAATATGCGTTCAACAGCCGGGTGGTACACAAGATCACGCAGGAGCCGATCAAGGACGGAGAGGCGTATATCAACCTGATGGAAGATGACCTGGTATTCCTGATCGAAAAGATCATGGCCACCCGCCTGAAAGTCGGAAAAAATGTGGGCGTCATCTCTTACAACGAAACGCCTTTGAAAAAGATCATTCTGAACGGCATCACGACCATCTCCACCGACTTCCAGATGATGGGAGAAAAGACCGCCGAACTGATCCTTCAGAACTCAACACAGCATATCGAAATTCCTTTTTACCTGACGATGCGCGCATCACTCTGATCCGCTTGCGCAACGTTTGTTATCTTGCAGCCATGGAAATTGTAGCAGCTAATTATGTGATCAGTAGTGCAACGTATAAGCAATGTCCTCCTGCGGACAAGGCGGAATATGCTTTTATCGGCCGCAGTAACGTGGGCAAATCGTCGCTGATCAACATGCTCTGCAACAAAAAGGGCCTGGCTAAAACTTCGGCTTCTCCCGGCAAAACGCAACTGATTAATCATTTTAAAATTGAATCCACTCGCACGGGCCGTTCGGCAGCGCGGGATCACTGGTACCTGGTGGATTTGCCAGGATACGGGTATGCGGTTCAGTCCAAGTCTACCCGCAATAACTGGGAGAACATGATCGAATCCTATATCCGCAAGCGGGAAAACCTGGTGAACCTGTTTGTGCTGATTGATAGCCGTCATGATCCGCAAAAGATTGATTTAGAATTTGTTAATAGCCTGGGAGAATGGGAAGTGCCGTTTTCGGTAGTTTTTACCAAAGCAGACAAAAACAAACCGGGGGCTACCCGCCGCAATGTGGAGGCTTTTCTGAACAGTCTTCGTGAAACCTGGGAGGAGCTTCCTCCGTATTTTGTAACATCTGCGGTGGACAAAACAGGCCGGAAAGAAATGATGGAATTTATCGAGGGATTAAATAAGAGTTTTTTGAGTACGGGAGGGTGAAAAAACCGTATAATATATTTAAAATTAATCCCCTATCTTGCACCCTATTAAGCCAGTTATGAGAAAAATTTTATCCGAAAGAAACATCGCGGCGATATTATTTGTAATGGTACTGGTTGTATTCTCCATTGCCCAATCCGAGACGAAAAAGATGGGTATCATGAATGCAGGTTTGAGCACAGCAATTGAAAAGAAGGCGCCCGCCTCTCTCGCTGACCAAACTTCGAAGCCTGTGAGCTCTAAGCAGGCGGTTAATTAACAATGATTAGTTAGGCTATTTATTCGAATGTGGAAATGTGGCCCGCGTTCCGCGGTCGTGTGTAAATGTGATAGTAGAGAACATGGGCTGTTTCATTTTCACATTTACACATTCGCCATGGCGACACATTTACACATTATACAGGGGTGACAAAGCCGCTGGCGGGGTGGCCCCCGTCAAAAAAACAATTCTCCGGGGAATAATCAGTTCACGATTCTGTCTGCACAGCAACTGCTGGCAAAAGCTTCCGGTTTGGCTTTGAAGGCAAAGCCCATACCCAGTATATAACCGGTGGCTTCACGCAATGCATCATTACTCTTGAACTGCGGGTTGGTGTTGATGTCGGCATGCACTTCCATGTCCACATCATACGTTGTAAACAACGCGCAGAGTTCGTAAGCAATTTCGATACTCTTGGCTACTTCGGTGAGCATACGCTCCTTGATGGTGAACTGCTGACGGGTCTTGTCGTTGTGAATGAACATAAACCCGCCGTGGCCCTCCCGCAGAAAGACGATAACGGTGGCAAATTCTGTTTCCTTTCCCTTTACCTGTGAATCGGTGCCGATACAAACCTTGAGCCGGTAGCCGGCTGCTGTTTCGCGTTTGATGGCGTTTTCTACCGCGTGGATAATGGGAAGCTCGATCAGATCGCCATTGAATTTTCTCCAGCGCATATAAAAAGAGGTTTTCCTAAGTTACAGGAAAACCTCTTCATTAACAAAAGGGAACGGATTATCGTTCTGTTAACAGAACGAAGAAGGGCTCAGGGTTTAAGCAGTTTGTCGGTCCACTGGTTAGTTCCGTCAGTGAATCGGATTATATACAGACCGCTTGTAGCGGTGTGAATGTTCAGGGTGTTGAGGCCATTGGTCAACTGTCCGCGGGCTACCAGGCGTCCGCTGTAGTCGAGCAGTTGATAGTCGTAGCGACCAGGGCTGTTTACTTTCAGTGCGTCGCCGGTCCAGGTATTGCTCACCAGTTTGGGTGCTGCTTCCGATCCGTCCTGGCGGATGCTGATCACATTAGAGTAATACTGGCGTCCGTTGTCAAATGTCACATTCAGGCGGTACAGCACGGTGCCGGCTACCGGAGGGCGGTAACCATAGCTGCGGTCGCCGGTGGCGAGATTGGCCAATGTCTGGAAGCTGCGTCCGTCTGAAGAAGCTTCGAGTACCAGGTTGGTAATGGCTTCGTCGGCGTCGATGATCCAGTTGAGCTGATGACGGTCGCCGCGCAGTGTGCCGCTCAATTCGAGCGTGCGCAATGGTAACGGGTTGCCCGAGGTAGCTATGCGCGCCTCAAGGGCATAAGAACCAAGGCTCGCGTAGGCCGGTGCATATTGATTACCTCTGCCTTCAACTTTAAGATAATAAGTGCCGGCGTTGAGCGTGGTATCCACCAGCGAGTTGAGCAAAGCACCGGGGTTGTAGACATCCAGTACCTGCTGGCTGCCTCCATACAGGGTAACCTGCATATCGAGGTCGGAACCGGCGTTGCCGCTGCCAACATTATAAGGAACTGCATCCAGTTTGAAATTACCGCCAACAGGCAGGGTAAAGCGGATATAGTCCTGGTCGCCGGTACGTTCGATCACGCCGTTGATCTTGAATTGACCTGCATTGAAATTAGTCACGGTTGCGGCGGTAAATGTTCCGCCATGATCATCCACACGATAACCAAAGCCATTGGCCGAAGAAGTGATAATGGCCAGATCACTCTGATAGTTGGTGCAACCATGTGAGTTGGCACCATTGTGCCAGAGGGTGAAGTTGCGGTAGTAGCCTACACCCATAATAGGTGCCCAGCCGATCTCTCCATCGCCCACACCGGCGTTGTAGTCGGTAACCTTGTTGCAGTTGCCATCGTACTGCGACTGGTGATACAGTCCCAATGTGTGGCCTGCTTCGTGGGAAATGGCTTCGGCGATATTCTTTACGTTGTTGTTGAGCAACGCAGAGAACACGAAGGCCGGGCTGTCATCACCCCAGCTAAAGGAACCAACAAAACCCACTCCGCCGGCTGAACTGCCATACCACTGGTGTGTGGGAGTGATGATCACACGCATACGTTGCAGTTGGGGAGCGGCGGTGTAGCGCGCAGGATCAGTGGTGATGTTGATGTTGAAAGGCCGGTAGTCTTCGGCCACGCGGTTAACGATCTCCGTGATCTGTGCGGCATCCAGTGTGGCGGCGGCACAGTTGATGGGACCATTATAATTCCAGCTTGTGCCTTCAACGTTGTGACCGTCGAAGTCGAGCAGGATAACGGCGCGCGCGGAAGGATAGCTGTTAAGAACAGGCACCTGTGCGGCGGCAATAAAAGTGTAGGTACAGCAACAAGCTAATACACAAAAGCGTAAAAACTTTTTCATACAGTTTGGATTTCGGGATTCGAAAGGATACTTGGAATACTTGGATCGTAGGGATATGGATTTAAAAACGGGCGCTATTCATTCACCAGGTCGTAAAAACCTCGCTTCACGAAGTAATACTGACCTTTCTCCTGCTTTAGCTCCAGCAGATCACCATGCTCCATGCTGATGATGCGACCGGTATAACTTACCGTTCCACGATCATCCTTAATGGCAGACACAGTAACTGTGGCACCGCGGAATTCATTTGAGCGGAATACAATACTCCGGAGGTTTCCGTTGTACTTGCTGGCAGAAGATGTGATTTCGCCGCTGAGGGTGTTGGTTTTGCCTCCCTGGATCTGTAAGCGGGCTGTTTTGGTGTCAGTTGGTATTTGCAGCAATTTCTGCAAATCCTCAACCTGAACGGCAACCTTGGAAGGAAGCTGATCAAACAGTTTCGGCTTGTTATAATCCGGCTCTCTGAGCGGGATCTGGGATTTTTGCTCCTGGGCACTTGACACCAGGGCGCATAGGCATACGAGAAGGGTCACCCCTGCGGTTTTTCGGATGGACATAGACTTAAACTTTTGGTTTAAAAGAATACGGTACCAACAGCTGGATTAGGGCTGTAGTTTTCAGGGGGGACGGAGATACGAGTACGAGATACGAGTACAAGATTCACGAATATTCTAAACACACACAAGGTTCAGACCCTACTAAAATCGAAAATTAAGGGCTAATACCTTATTCATGTTCGTACAAATCCTATGCCTATGGTGTTGATTTACGGTCTAGTACTGGTTAGTACTTAGCATGACCAGCGTGCAAGCATGTAGTGTCTCGATGCCCTGTTCACGGGCTTTTGACGCGAGTTCATCATTTTCTGTACCCGGGTTGAAAATGATCCTTTCGGGATGGAGGGAGAGGATATAATCGTAGTATTCCTGCTGGTGTTGAGGATTGAGATAGAGAGTAACGGTGTCGATATCTGAAGCGGCTACTTTGTCTTTAGTAATGGCTACATCACCCACCTGGCCGGGCTTTCTGCCAATACCGACCACCGGATGCCCCGCTGCCTGCAGACGTTGCAGCGCGAGGTAGCTGTAGCGGTTAGGATTATCAGATGCGCCCAACACCAGTGTTTTTTTCTTTTCCCTCATGCTATAAAGTTACGAAGAATTAAAACAAGTGATATTGCCGCCGGGGCACCTGGCTGATGATGTTGTTGAAAGCAGCAGGTAATTCCGCATAGCGAAATGTGAAGCCTGTATCCAGGATGCGCGTAGGAACGACCCAGCGGCTTTTTACGACCAGTTCTGCTTCCGTGCCGATCAATGCTCCGCCTGCACGCAGCAGCCAGGCAGGGGCCGGTAAACCCCAGCGGTGACCGGTGGCTTGCCTGAGAGTTTTCATAAACACCGCGTTGGTGACGGGATTGGGTGAACTGCAATTGAAGGTGCCTTCCAGTTCAGGGTGATTGGCGATCCATTCGATCATGCGGGCGAGGTCTTCGCTGTGTACCCAGCTAAACCGCTGCTTTCCGCTGCCCTGCGTACCGCCCAATTTGAAGCGTAGCAAATTGAAATAAGGAATGAGTACGCCACCTGCGCCTAATGTTATAGCCATGCGCAGTGCTGCTTTACGGGTGTGTGGTGTCTGCTGTGCATAAAATATCTTTTCCCATTGCTGGCACACATCCACAGAAAAGCCAGGATGAAACTCGCCGGTAAACTCATCCTGTGGCCGGTCTTCTGCATGGCGATATATCGTAGCGGAAGAAGCATTGATCCATAAGGCCGGAGGAATTTTACACAAAGCAATGGCCTCGCCCAATACTTCAACGGCCTGCAGGCGGCTTTCGAGGATCGCTTTTTTATTGGTTTCCGTATAACGGCAATTAACGGTGCGGCCGGCGAGGTTGATGAGCAGGTCTGCATCTTCCAATTCGCTGACCCAGGGCCCGGTGGTGCGGGCATCCCAATGTATGATGCGGACTGGTCGGGCATTAGCGGGAAGCGAGAGGTGATGATGATTGCGGTTGTTATCCGCATCCGTTAATTGCCTGGACAGGATAACTATATCATGTTGCGGAGAAAAATAACGGCAGAGTTCTTCTCCGATAAATCCGCTGCCGCCGGCGATGATGATTTTATTTGTTTTCATGACGAATTAGGTTGAAGGTTTCAACGAGACAAAGTGCTGTATAGAAAGTGGCCATGACAGGGCCGGCAATAGGCAACACAGGATCAGCAATTAACAGCATGATGAGCAGGGCGGGGAAAGTAAGCCAGTGATAAAAGCTTCTTACTGCCGGCAGGGGCCGTTGTGTAAAAAAATGTACGACCATGCTGATGATATGCCAGGCACCTATGAAGAATAGCAATACCAAAAGATCGGTTTCATTGTCTGCACCAAAACAATAATTGATGGTCCAGGCAAGCAGGAACACTGATATTGCGCAGTCGATGAGTTTAAAGATTTTCATTGATAAGACTCTTTAGCCGCAGCTGTTCTTTTATTTTTTTTCACTTCACTAATGCAGATAGTCAGGTACCAGACAGCGATGAACGGCGTCACCACAAGTGCAGTACAGAAATAACCAAATGTTATGTCGTCTATTCTATTGGTTATATAAAATGATAACAGTGACAAAAGCAGACCAACGGGGACTATAATGCGGACTATATTCCAATATTTACGTCTATCCGGCGAAACAGGAGATTTATTGGCAAAGAACATATGGGTGAAACAACTCAGTAACTGCCAGGCACCGACAAAAAAATAGCCGGCTATAAAATTCAAATCCCGGTTGAAGCCAATGCCGTATACAAGAGCAGAAATGATCAGCAGTACTTGGACAGTAATATCAATTCTTTTGAATCGCAGCATGATGTCCTGGCTTTGGTAATATTTTTAAAAAGAAACGGAGGCGCCGCAGCAAATCAGACAGTCCGGATGTTTCGACAGGTAAGTTATCAAAACACAATCGGTGAGCATGATAGCGGCTTGTAAAAGGGCGACGCTCCGTTTCTTTTGCATAAAATAGAACTTAATTGCGGTTGTAGATGTTAGCGAAAATTTAAATCGTTACCTGAATTGTATGAGTGCGCGTTTTTTCAATTGGGCGGCTTCTTCGACGCAGATGAACGTGTACCAGATAGCGTAAAAAGGGCTAACAAATAGTAAGGCAAAGAGAAAAAAGATGGCCAGGCTCAGCGGCAATGATATTATGCCGATGCCCAACGTCCAGGCAAGGGTACGCAGATAGTAGCGCCGTGCAGGTGAGGGGAGATAAGGATAAGGAGATACTGCATGAAAAAGAGCGCTTAATAATTGCCAGCCTCCAACTACCAGGTAACAATAGATAACACGATGATCCATCACTACCATGCTGTAGATCAGCGAACCTGCGATCAGGACTACCTGCATCGCTATGTCTATTTCCTTTATCCGCTTCATGATCTATATATTTTAAATTTTCAGAAAAAATTGAAAGAATATCTTTTTAAAAAAAGCCCGGAGGCTTTTACTTGAATAGTTTCAGGAGATTGCCCACAAACCAGCTCTCTTCGGCTTTGATCATTGTATCCAATGTTTTATCCGCCTGCTTGCTCAGCTTCTTGATGCTACCCACTGTATCGAGGAATGCCTTCATGTGTTTGTCTTTTTTATCACCCTCGGTATTCTCGAGTTTGTCGAGCAATTGCAGCATAGGCTCGAGTTCGCGTTTCTTGCGTTCTTTCACGATCTGGCGCACCACTTTCCAGATATCTTTTTCAGCTGAGAAAAATTCTTTGCGCTCTCCGGCTACGATTACCCGCTCTACCAAACCCCAGTTGATCAGTTCGCGGATGTTCATGTTGGCATTACCACGACTGATGTTCAATTCGGCCATGATATCATCCTGCGACAACGCATCGGGACTGATCATGAGCAGGGCATGGATTTGTGCCATGGTGCGGTTGATGCCCCAATGGGTGCCGAATGCGCCCCAGTTGCTGATGAATTGTTGTCTTGCTTCGGTGAGTTTCATGACCCAAAGATAAATTCCTGTTCCGAACTTTCAAAAATATTTGAAAGTTTAATTTTCCGACGCAGAAGATAAAGGTTGTGTACGTTGCCTTTCAATACGTAGCAAACGTTACGGGCTGCATCATCAACGATCTGACCAGCTTACCATCTTTTCGCGCCGGATGCCATTGTGGTGATAGTCGTATAATCTTGATTGCTTCCTCATCACCGGCAAGTCCGATGGATTTAAGGACGCGAAAGTCATGCGTGTAACCATCCGTACCAATGGTAAAAAGGATTTTTACGGCGGCAGAGCGGCTCATTTTTGATAGGCCGGCAGGTACGCTTAAATTTTTAACCAGGTATTTTGCCCAGTCCTCTTTTCCGCCTTTGAATACCGGGTCGTATTCGTCAGGGCCGTTTTTTCTTTTTCGTTCTGCCGTCAATTCTTCTTTTGTTTTCTCACGGATCAGTTTTCCTTTTTCATACAATTCGGAACGGATCACCGCCAGCGAATCATCATAATAATTCCACCAGCCCTCTCTTCGCTGGTTATACACCCAGCCGGTGGTATCTACAAGTCCTTTCTGATCAAAAAGCGCAACGTAGCCATGTGGCTGCTGCATCTGTTTATCGCGATAGGTTTCTACATAAACCAGCGGACCGGTATTCTTATAATAACTGTATTGCCAGGTGGTGTCGTCAAACTCTTTAAGCAATCCCCGGTAAGAAGCTGTTTTTGTATTACAGGGCGCGCCCTTTTCATCGTAAGTGTAATAAAAGATTCGGGGCGCTTTTTCTTTCTGGGCATTGGCTGTTGTTGCCGTAAGAAAGAGTAATAGCAGTGTGGAAGCGGGAAGATGCATGTAATCTGGTTAAAGAATTTAGGTGAAAATAGTCTGTTCCTATTCGAAGAACCTGCTGATGCTCGTGAATACACGAACCACGGGTAAGTGGCTGTTTATTGACCATTCACTATTGACGATTGACGATTCACGATTCACCATTCACGACGTTCACTCAGGTTCCTCCGCCAGGTCTGCCGCCAAATGCGTTGTTACCACCAGCACATTTTTTTCCTGTACACTCAAAACCTTCACCAGTCTGCCCGCAGCGATCGATTGTTCATCGGCGGATACGGCCGGAATTTCCCTTACCGAACCCTGTATCTTGATATGCACTTCGCCCTGGCCCTGCAAATGCGCAGGTACCGGCACATTCACTTCCCCGATCTTTCCGATGGCCTGCTGTATGTCGAATCCGGGACTGGCTTTTACATGCTGCAGGCTTTTCTGAAGAAACCAGATCAATACAACCGCCAGGGCACCCGCTGCAAGGGAAAGCAGGGTGGCTGTAACCAGCCCGGTGTCCGCAGCAAGCAGTGCTACGCCCGTCCATCCGGCTACGCAGCAAAAGGCAATGACATTCCGCACATTCATTAGTTGCGGCGTATAACGGTTCTTTTCTTCATCGCGATGTACCAATGAAAGGATGGTCTGGCTGGCAAACAGCAGCGAAAACAACAAGGCAACAGCCCAATATAATTTTTCAGGGGTGCTGAGTTCCTGCCACCAGGACGGGATATCCAGTAGAAGCATGCACGATAGTTTGGTTATAACCGAATATAAAACATTCGGAACAAAAAAAGATCCCGCCGAAGCGGGACCGTATTAAAGCTATTTTAACCCGGTCTTTATCAGACCAGCATGCGGAGCGGTTCTTCCAGCAGGCTCTTCAGCGTTTGCAGGAAGGCAGCGCCTGTAGCGCCGTCCACTACTCTGTGGTCGCAGCTAAGGGTTACTTTCATTTGATTACCGGGAACAATTTCACCATTCTTCACCACCGGCACCTGGCTGATGCCACCTACTGCCAGGATACAGGCATCCGGTGAGTTGATGATGGCGGTGAATTCATCCACGCCAAACATACCGAGGTTGGAAATGGTGAAGGTGTTGCCTTCCCACTCAGAGGGCTGTAGTTTTTTGTCTTTGGCCTTCTGCGCCAGTTCTTTCACCTCACCGGCGATCTGCGCCAGCCCTTTCGTATCGGCAAAACGGATAACCGGTACCAGCAGACCTTCTTCCACTGCTACGGCCACACCGATGTTTACGTGATGATTCACGCGGATTTTGTCGCCGAGCCAACTGCTGTTGATCGCAGGATGTTTCTTCAATGCGATCGCACAGGCTTTCAGTACAATATCGTTGAAAGAGATTTTTACTTTGGCATTTTCATTGATGCGGGCGCGGGCTGCTACGGCGGCGTCCATATCGATCACCATGGTCACATAGAAATGCGGAGCAGTGAACAGGCTTTCGGAGAGGCGCTTGGCAATTACCTTGCGCATTTGCGAAACGGGTACTTCGTCGAAGCTTACCTGACCGGCCGGCGCGGCTGGTGCACCGGATGATTTGGCAGCGGGAGCATTTGATGCAGCAGCAGCCTGTTGCGGGGTGTAGTTGTCGATGTCGGATTTAACGATACGTCCGTTGTCACCACTGCCCTGCACTTTCGCGAGGTCGATGCCTTTGTCGGCAGCCAGGCGACGCGCGAGGGGAGACGCTTTTACACGGCCGTTTGCGTCAGCAGAACCGGATGCAGTTTCCGTTGCTTCTTCGGCTGCGGGAGCGGCTTCTTTTTCAGTTTTTTCTCCCGATGCTTCGGGACTTTTTGCTTCAGTAGCGGCTGGTACTGCGCCACCACCTTTTACGGCGGCTACGATCGCATCCACATCCACTTTTCCTTCTTCACCGATGATGCAGAGCAGGTCGTTCACCTGGATTTTTTCACCTTTCTGGGCTCCCTGGTACAACAGCGTTCCGTTTTTGTAGCTTTCCAGCTCCATCGTGGCTTTGTCCGTTTCGATTTCGGCGAGTACATCACCTTTCTTCACGGCATCGCCCACTTTTTTATTCCATCCCGCGATCACCCCTTCGGTCATGGTGTCGCTCAGACGGGGCATCAGCACCACTTCTTCCATTTTGGAAACGTCGGGTAAACTTCCGCCTTTGTCAGCTTTTTCTTCTTTAGGCTGCTCTTCTTTCGGCTTTTCAGCAGGTTTTTCTGCCGAGGCTTCGGCAGGTTTGGCAGCTTCCTGCTTGGCGGGAGCGGTATTATTGCTTCCCAGCAGTCCTGAGATATCTTCGCCCGCATCGCCTACGATGGCCAGCAGATCGTCCACCTGAAGCTTGCCACCTTTCTCTGTACCAATATGCAACAGAACGCCATCTTTATAGCTTTCGAGCTCCATAGTAGCCTTGTCGGTTTCCACTTCAGCCAGCAAATCTCCTTTTTTTACCGTATCACCTACCTTTTTGTGCCAGGCCGCAATCACACCTTCGGTCATGGTATCACTCAGGCGGGGCATTAATATCTTTTCAGCCATTTACCTTAAAATTTTGGCCGAAATTAAGATAAAATGATGAATTGACCGGGGACTTTCCCTGCATCGTCCGGGGTGTGGCAGGGCTGCCGGATATTTCTGTATTTTCATTTTTCCAAAACAGCGCCATGTCCATTTCTGCCATCCGTTTTCCCTATCCCGCCACGCCAGGCAACGTGCCTGCTTCCGCCACGGAAGTTTCTCCCGGTTTCCGCCGCGAGGTGAAAGCTGTGTTGGGGATGATCGTCCTTTTCTTTATCGTTTACCTCCTGTTGCTCGCATTCGGAGCGGCACTGGCGGCCGGTTGCCTGTATCTCGGGTTCGTGTTGTTCACCAGTCTGTCTGGTTTCTGGGGCATCCTGGCCGGGCTCGGCATCATTAGTGTAGGCGTACTCGTTTTGTTTTTCCTGGTAAAATTCCTTTTTGCCGTCAACCGGTCCGATATGTCTTCCAGCGTACAGATTACGGAAGAGGAACAGCCGGTGCTGTTTGCATTTATACGCAAAGTAGCCGAGGACACGCAGACACAGTTTCCCAAGAAGATCTTTCTTTCGGCAGATGTGAATGCGTCCGTTTCTTACAATTCCAGCTTCTGGAGCATGTTTCTGCCGGTGAAAAAGAACCTGCAGATCGGCCTCGGACTGGTCAATAGCATCAGCATAAGTGAATTCAAAGCAGTACTGGCGCATGAATTCGGTCACTTCTCGCAACGCAGCATGAAGCTCGGCAGTTTTGTGTACCAGGTAAACCGCATCATCTACAACATGCTTTACCAGAACGCGGGTTACGCACAGGTGCTGAACGGACTGGGCAACCTGCATGGCCTGCTGGCAATCTTCACCCATATCACGATAGCGATCGTGCGCAGCATCCAGTGGATCCTGCAGCAGATGTATGGATTGATCAACCGCCGGTACAGCAGCCTGTCCCGCGAAATGGAATTTCATGCCGATGCAGTGGCCGCCAGTGTAAGCGGCAGCGAAGCATTGATCACCTCGCTCCGCCGCCTGGAGATTGCCGATACGGCCTTCGGACTCACCATTCAGCATTGCGCCCGTCTGCTCGAGCAAAAGAAAGTTACCCCCAATATTTATCCCAACCAGAAAGCCACACTCGAGGACCTTGCGATCAATTACAACCTGGACATGCAACATGGGCTGCCCGTGTTGACCGATGCATTTCTCGCAGGATTAAAAACCATGCGTGTCAATTATAAAGATCAATGGGCATCGCATCCCTCGCGTGAAGACCGTGAAGCACATTTGCGCAGCCTGAATATAACAGCGGAAAACGATCCACAGACAGCCTGGATATTGTTCGAGCGCATACCTTACTGGCAGGAGCAATTGACACAGAAAATATATGCTTCGGCCGATTGTTCGGGCACGCATCCCATCGTTCCCCCGGAGTACAATGAATACCTTACCACCGAAAGGAATTTATACAGCCTTCCCGCGGAATACAATGGCTATTATGACGGAAGACAACCCGAAGTGCCCGCAGAAGACGATATGCTTTATATACCTGGAACCGCCGCCGGTAAAACAGCCGCAGGTTTATTTGCGTCAGCGTATGCATCGCTGCCCAAAAAAATCACAAACCTGAATGCCGAAATCGCTTTGCTGCGCCAAATGGCGGCAGGTGAGGTGGAGGTCAAGACATTTGATTTTGATGGAAAAAAATACAACCGCGCAGAAGCATCGGCGCTCGCAGACGAACTGGTAAAAGAAGAAGAAGAATTGCGCCGACAATTGAAAACGCACGATCTGCTCGTGGTGCGTTACTTCATTGAAGTAAGTACTGCAAAAGGTGAATCGCTTGAGAGCGCATACCATGCTTATTTTGCGGATGCACGTCTCGCCGCATCTTATCTCGATACATTGAATAAAACGCTCGCGAGTCTTCAGCCCATCTATACAGGCCAACTGCAAACAGCAGAGGCGGCCGAACAGCTGGTGAATGAACTGCGCACCATACACGAACCGGTAGTTAAAAGACAATTACAAGTATGGCTGGACAAAGGCGTGTATGCAAACGATGCAACGGCGCGTGAGAGCGCGGAGAAATTTATCGCATCGAACAATCATTATTTCGACGGCACCGAGTTTTTTAACAACGAATTGATCGCCTTACATCAGCTCTGCGAGTCGAGCTGGCAGGCCGTGAATCAAAGATTGTTTGCAGATCTGAAGCATATTCTCGAAAAACAAACCCGTTTGTTTTCAGAAAATAAAAATGCAGCAACCGCAGCGGTTTAATAATCCACGTTCAGCTTAAGGCGTTCTTTCAGTTCCCTGATCAGCGGATATTGCTCGGTCAGTTTCTGGAATTGCTGACCGGATGATAACGGAATTTCGATTTTTGGAGCGAGGTCTTTGTTTTCCTCCATGGCGATGAAAAGCTGCAGGTTGGCATTCTGCAATTTTTCTTTGAGAAACTCCGCCACATTCAACGCATTGGTTTCGATAAAACGAAACTGAATAGGGTCGTTGACTTTTACATAAAAGCTGTTCTCGTCTACCAGTTGCAGTTGCGCCATGTCGAATACACTGCCCGCTGCATTCTTTTGTGCTTTCAGCATTGCGGCATATTCATCCCACTTAGTGCGGAGTTCATCCATTACCAGCGGGCGGGCCACAATTTCTTTGGCCTCTTCCTGCATGTTTTTGAATTTGCTGCGCATCTGCGCCAGCCCGGAAATTTTTGGACTGGCTGGTTTGGCAGCAGTATTCGCAGGCGAAGTAGTTGGCGGTGGCGGAGTAGCTTGTTTTTGTGGTTGCGTTGCGGGCGGCGCCGTTTCAACAGTGAGTCGTGCTCCGGTGTTGTCATTGGTGGCTGCAGGTGCCGCAGGTTTCCACTCAAATGCTTTTAAGGCGCGGAACGGGACGGCTCTTGCGCTGTCAACCCGTTTTTTTTTACTTACCGCGCTGCCATCGGCAGACAGTTCCATGGCTTGTTGCAGGTAACATAGCTTGATGAGCACCAGTTCCACATGCAGGCGCTTGTTGCGCGCAGCTTTGAAACCGATCTCTGCATCGTTGAGAATATTGAGCGCACTGATCAATATACCTGCGGAAATAGTTGCCGCCGTTTCTACGTAACGCGATTTAAAACTTTCAACTGTTTCCAACAGTGAAGCGGCTCTTTCATCTTTGCACACGAGCAGGTTGCGCATGAATTCAGCAAGGCCATTCAGTACCAGGTCACCTTCAAATCCCTTGCGGTTGATGTCGTCGAACAACAACATGGCACCTGCCAGGTCTTGCGACATCATGCAGTTGAGCAGTTTGAAATAATAATCTGCATCGAGAATGTTGAGGTGCTCGAGGGTATTGTTATAGTTTAATTCACCGCCGGTAAAACTTACGATCTTGTCCATGATGCTGAGTGCATCACGCATACAGCCTTCGCTTTTCTGCGCGATCACCTGCAAGGCTGCTTTTTCTGCTGTTACATGTTCTTTCTCGCAGATTTCCTGTAAGTGCTCAACGGTATCGTTGGTAGTGATGCGTTTGAAATCGAATATCTGGCAACGGCTCAGGATCGTCGGAAGGATTTTGTGTTTTTCGGTAGTGGCCAGGATGAAAATAGCATAGGAGGGCGGTTCTTCCAGCGTTTTCAGGAACGCGTTGAAGGCGGAAGAACTGAGCATGTGCACCTCATCGATGATATACACTTTGTATTCGCCGGCCTGCGGAGCAAAACGCACCTGTTCTACGAGTGCGCGGATATCATCCACCGAGTTGTTACTCGCGGCATCGAGCTCATGAATGTTCATCGAAGTGCCTTCGTTGAACGAAACGCAGGAGTTGCAGGTATTGCACGCTTCCCCTTCTGCCGTGCGGTTTTCGCAGTTGATGGTTTTTGCGAGGATACGCGCGCAGGTTGTTTTACCCACACCCCGCGGACCGCAGAACAAAAAGGCATGCGCCAGTTGCTCCGATTTGATCGCGTTTTTCAGGGTGGTGGTGATATGACTTTGCCCTACAACCGTGTTGAACAATTGCGGACGGTATTTGCGTGCGGAAACGATGAATTTATCCATGGGAAATGCCTTGTGCTCCGTGTGGGAACGTCAACTGCAAAAATACTTATGTTTTCGGTGTAATCCTTTTTTAAATCGTCGGGTGCGGTTTGAATTCTTTCGACCGGTCAAACAGGTAGCGGTAAGTGGTGAGTTTGCGGCTGCGGTAAGTGCCCAGCGATTCGGCTACGTTGATCATCTTTGGATTGAATTCACCGATCCATTGCATTTCAAAATCTTCGTAGATCGGTTTGCCGAGAATGTATTTGCCGTTTTCTATTTTCAGCCGCTGAATAAGCCGGCAACCTTCCACGATCATATAAGCATCCAGGCCTTTGCCCTGAAACTCAGGTACAATGCCGAATACAAGCCCGGTAAATTTATTGACGGGACGCGTTTTCTTGATCCATAAAAATTTCAGCTTGGCCAGCAACCCGAATTTTCCATTCAGGTAGCGGAACCACTGATTAAGATCGGGCAGGTTTACCCATACCGCAACGGGTTCACCATTGTAATAAATACACCAGCAGACGCGCTCGTCGATCACGGGTTTCATCGACTGAAACATTTTCACCGCTACTTTTTTCTCTATTGCTTTCATGCCGCCATGGCCTGCCCATGCTTTATTGTAAACCACAGAAAAATCTTCTGCGAATTTCTCCAGTTGATTTTTTTCAATGTGTTTAGAAGTAAAGCCGGGATCGGCGGCGAGTGCCGCGTGGCGTTGATAAAATTTTTCCACCAGCCGGTCGCCTACTTTCAATGAGAAGCAGATCTGGTTGTAAAAACCACGGAAGCCGTAATTCTCCAGCAGTTCTTTGTAGTAAGGCTGATTATAATTCATGCCGTACAGGGGAGGATCAAAACCTTCTACGATCAGTCCCCACCAGCGGTCGCGTTCGCCAAAATTGATAGGGCCATCCATGGCTTCCATGCCGCGTTGCATCAGCCAGTGTCTCGCTACATCGAACAGCATATCTGCGGCAGCCTGATTGTTGATGCAATCAAAAAAACCGACGCCGCCAACGGGCACTTCGTCGTTTTTGTTTTTATATTTTTTATTGGTGAATGCGGCGATGCGTCCAATGAGTTTATGTTGTTCATCGCGCAGAATCCACCGGGTCACTTCACCGTTGCGGAAGGTTTTGTTTTTTGCGGGATCAAACACTTCGTTCACGTCTTTATCAAGTGGCCGGATATAGTTAGGATCTTTGTGGTTGACTTCCACATTCACCTGTATAAAAAGCCGGGCTTCTGCCGGTGACTTTACTTCTGTCAGGTACATAAATCGTTATTGCTGCGGTTGTAAACGGATGATTATTTGCGTGTGGCAAACATTCTCTCCGCCAGTTTTTTATCGTGTCCGTAAATATCATCGCGGAAATTCAATTCGCCGTCGCTGTCGACCCAGGCGGTGAAATAACCGATAAATACGGGTATAGTTGGTTTGAGTGTTACAAATTTTTCCTTTCCGGCATTCATCGCCGCCGTTATTTTCTCTGTTGTCCACGCGCTGTCGTTACGAAGCAGGTATTCTGCCAGGCGCTTCGGTTCGGCGAGACGGATACAACCGTGGCTAAATGCGCGGTTGGTTTCTCCGAACAGGCTTTTACTTGGCGTGTCGTGCAGGTAAATATTGTAGCTGTTCGGGAAAAGGAATTTCACCAGTCCCAACGAATTGCCGGGGCCGGGTTTCTGTCTTACGGCTCCGCCGTTCCATTCCATATTTTTCCTGGCGAGATAATTAGGATTGCGCTTCATGGCCGGTGCTATCTCGTTTTTGATAATGCTGGGCGGCACATTCCAATAAGGACTGAATACAATGTATTTCATATCGCCGCGGAAGATCACCGTATTGTGTGCCGTGGTGCCTACCACCACATTCATCGACCAGCCGGGTTTGCCATCCTGGTAAACAAACAGTTTATAAGCCGGAATGTTGACGAGCAGGTAATCTGCGGGCAGATCAGCGGGTGTCCAGCGGATACGTTCCATGTTGATGAGTAGTTGCCGGATGCGTTCGCTGATGGGCCTGTTCAGTTCTTTCATCAGGGAGCTGCCGATGGCGCCGTCTTCCTTGAGTCCGTAGCGGTGCTGGAAGTGGCGCACGGCGGTTTGTAAAGTAGTATCGAACACATCGGTGGTATCGGTTGTGCGGAGATCACCGGTGAGGGTGAGCCGGTCTTTGATGCGGCGGATGGCGGGCGAATGATCACCGATTTTGTAAAATTTCTTATCGATGGCGATGCTGTCCCAGGCGCCCTGTTTTTCGAGGCTATAGTATTTGAGAAGTTGTTCTTTGAGCAGGTTGTATTGCCGGTTCACAGGAGCGTGTGCGGCCAGATCTCCATTTTTGCTGCTGATCATGGAATCGAGCAGTGCCGTGAGGTTAATCTTTTTGCGGGGAATGAACCAGCCAAGGTCACGTGCATTGATACTGCTGTCACCCTGATAGGCTTTGAAAGCGTACCGGAAAAAATTTTGCGTCAGTTGCAACTCGGTTTTAAGCCGGTCGGGTGCGGGCACCTGGTAAAGACTGCTGTCGGCGGTGAGGGAGTCCTGGAGTTGTTGCAGGAAAGGATTGTAAACGGAGCTGTCGCCGGAATAGCTGATGTACTGGCTCTGGGCGTTGAGGAAGCTGGGAACATATTCGGCGATGCCGGTGCTGTCGAACCAGGCGTACTGGTAGTTGCGGCTGTTGTAGAAACTGCGCATGCGGTCGGCGAGGCTGTCGGAAACGGCTTCTTTCACCAGGAATTGTTCCATGGCCGTGCTGTCGAAAAACAGGTCGCTGTAGGCGTTGGATACCGTAATGGTGGTGTCACGGGGCTGAACGACGAACTTTTTCTGCTGGTTTTTGCAGGAAGTCAGCCACAGGACGAGAAGAAGGAGCGGCAGGGTCTTTTTCATGGCGGCAAGATAAATAATTCAAAAGTCAAAAGTAAAAAGTCAAAAGGGAACAGCTCCTGTGGTCACAATTTTTGAATTTTGACTTTCCCGCGTGGATATCCACGCGGGAGGCCTTGTTTTCCACTGCTTTGTAAAATCTGATATCTTATTTCTTAATTCTGTCGCTGACCCTTACCTTTGCGGCCAAAATAAACAGCACCTTTATATATGGCAAACGCAGGTAAAATTAAGCAGGTAATCGGCGCCGTGATCGACGTGCAGTTCGACGGTAAGCTTCCTGAGATTTACAACGCATTGGAATTAACACGGGAGAACGGCGATAAGCTGATCCTTGAAGTGCAACAGCACCTTGGTGAAGACTCTGTACGGACCATCGCGATGGACGGTACAGAAGGTCTCGTTCGCGGAATGGCTGTTATCGACACCGGCAAAGGCATTACCATGCCAACCGGCGAAGCCATCAAAGGACGTCTGTTTAACGTAACAGGTGACCCGATCGACGGTCTGCCTGCGGTAAGCAAAGAAGGTGGTCGTGCCATCCACGCTAAACCTCCGGCTTTCGAAAACCTGAGCACCGCATCTGAAGTGCTCTATACCGGTATCAAAGTAATTGACCTGATCGAGCCTTATGCAAAAGGTGGTAAGATCGGTCTGTTCGGTGGTGCGGGTGTAGGTAAAACCGTATTGATCCAGGAGCTGATCAACAACATCGCGAAAGCTTATTCCGGTCTGTCTGTATTTGCCGGTGTAGGTGAGCGTACACGTGAGGGGAATGACCTGATGCGTGAGATGATCGAAGCAGGTATCATGAAATACGGCGAAGGCTTCAAGCACAGCATGGAAGAAGGTGGCTGGGATCTTTCCAAAGTAGACATGAATGAACTGGCTGACTCCAAAGCAACCTTCGTGTTTGGTCAGATGAACGAACCTCCCGGAGCCCGTGCGCGTGTGGCCCTCTCTGGTCTGACGATCGCTGAATACTATCGTGACGGCGACGGACAAGGTAAAGGCCGTGACATCCTGTTCTTCGTTGACAACATCTTCCGTTTCACCCAGGCTGGTTCTGAAGTATCGGCACTGTTGGGCCGTATGCCTTCAGCGGTGGGTTATCAACCCACACTGGCCACTGAGATGGGTCTGATGCAGGAGCGTATCACTTCTACCAAAAATGGTTCAATCACTTCCGTACAGGCGGTATACGTACCTGCGGATGACTTGACCGACCCTGCTCCGGCAACAACCTTCGCTCACCTTGATGCCACAACCGTATTGTCACGTAAAATTGCCGACCTTGGTATCTACCCTGCGGTTGACCCGCTGGATTCCACATCACGGATCCTGTCTCCCCAGGTAGTAGGTGACGCTCACTATAACTGCGCTAACCGCGTAAAACTGATGCTCCAGCGTTACAAGGAACTGCAGGACATCATCGCAATCCTCGGTCTGGACGAATTGAGCGACGACGATAAAATGACCGTAGCCCGTGCGCGTAAAGTACAGCGTTTCCTTTCCCAGCCATTCCACGTGGCGGAAGCCTTCACCGGTCTGAAAGGTGTGCTCGTTCCCATCGAGGAAACGATCCGCGGCTTCAACATGATCATGGATGGTGAAGTAGACGAATATCCGGAGGCTGCATTCAACCTCGTAGGTAGCATCGACGACGCTATCGAAAAAGGTAAGAAACTGCTTGCACAGGCACAGGGTTAATTTGAAGATTTGAAATAACTAATTTTCAAACTTTCAAATTATCAAATTACTATTATGACTTTAGAAATATTAACTCCGGAGCGTAAGCTGTTCAGCGGCGAAGTGTACGGTGTTCAATTGCCGGGTATCAGCGGTTCATTTGAAGTGCTTGAGAAGCACGCCCCGCTGATCAGTGCCTTGAAAGCCGGACGCGTGAAAGTGCTGAAGGATAAGCAACAACATTTTGCTTTCTTCGATATTCAGGGTGGCTTTGTTGAGGTGCTCAACAATAAAGCTACAGTGCTTGTTGAAGGAGCTGTCCCCGTAGAGTCTGTATAAGTTCAGACCTGGCTGCTAACGAGAAGCCATAAATAGACTGGGTGAAAAACCAGCCTATCCGGGATTTTGAAAACTGTAGAAAGCCCCCGCGTCAAGTGGGGGCTTTTCCATTTCCCCTTTTAATGTTGCCGGTTGATTCCCGAAACGGCAGTTTCACCCCGCCTGATTGCGCTATTTTCTGCGCTTTTTTGCATTAATATGCGTTTATCCGTATATTCAGGCTCGCCTTGTCCTGCCAAACTCAACTAAACTCTGCCAAACAATGAGAAGATTGCTCCTGCTGTTGCTCCTTGCAACAACATTTCAACACGCGTCCGCACAATCGGACAGTGCACTCCTAAGAAACATTCAACGATTATTTGCGCATGAACTGGCCGGCAACGTATCCGGACTTACTGCAGACAGTGTGGTAAAAAAAGATGGGCGACTACACATCTTTTTCAATGTATCCGGTAATTTCTCGAAAGGAGAAATCGATCTGTCTACCCCGGAAAATCTCCTGGAGTCGGCCTTGTCGCTGAAAGATGGTTTGCAGATCAAAGAAGTACAATTTCTGGCGCGCAGCAGCGAAGATGGTCAGTGGCATCCGCTTGATTTTTTTACGTATATGCCGGAACCACCGGTTTATAAACCTGTTGAAAACAACGACCCTTATCCTGCCATTCCGGGCAAAGACGTCGCGGTGCAATCCCGTGTTTTTCCCGGAAGCAACAGCTTCGCAACGGGAGCGCTTACCGGCAAAACAGTATGGTTGAGTCCGGGTCATGGATGGTTCGTAAATTCCAACAGTGGCGGTAGCTTCATTACTCAACGCGGTACCACTTTTCAGTTGGTAGAAGATTTTATCACTGCGGAAAGCGTCGATTATTATCTACAGCATTATCTGACCAATGCCGGAGCAAAAGTCTGGAGCGTGCGTGAGCGCGACCTGAACCCGCGCGAAGTAATAGTGGACAATGATCAGGGGGCACCGGGTTATACCGAAACCGGTACCTGGGCTGACGGAACGATTGCCGGCTATGGCGGTACTTACCGGACGGCAATGGCGGGTATGGCAGTCACCAGCACAGCCGTATTTTCTCCGCAAATAGATTCAAGCGGCTTGTATTGGGTATCCGTTAGGTTTATCGGCGGTACCAACCGTGCCACCGATGTTAAATACACGATTACACATGCCGGAGGCTCTACAACTTATGTTGTGAACCAGGAGGTGCACAGCAATACCTGGATTTACCTGGGCCAGTTTTATTTTTTCGCGGGCCAGCAGTACAGCGTAACGATCAGCAATGAATCGGCCGAAGACGGCCAGGCAATCGTTGCCGATGCCGTTCGCTGGGGTGGTGGTCGCGGCCAGGCTCCCGATTGTACCTATGGAGGAACGGCCAGCGGAAGACCTCGCTTTGAAGAGTCTGCAGCTCAGTATGCCGCTTACCAGGGCTATCCGACATGTTATGGCGATCCCACAGTGCGACCACTTTATGCCGAGTGGGAAATGAATAAAGGAACCGCAACTGAGATCGCTAATTCAATTTATGTTTCATTACATACTAATGGAGCCGGCGGAAGGGGGACCGAAACTTTCCGCTACAACGGCCTCGGCGCAGGTCGTCCCAATATAACAGCGGGCAGTACCGAATTACGTGGATTTATACACAACCAGGTTATTGCCGATGTGCGTGCGGGATGGCAAAGTACCTGGGCAGACAGAGGAGTCAAGGAAGAGAATTTTGCCGAATTCCGTTTGTTAAATACAATGCCCGGCATTTTGTTAGAATTAGCTTTTCATGACCAGGCAGCGGATGCTTCCGCGCTTAAAGCTCCTGAATTCCGCCGTCTGGCCTGCCGTGCCATTTATAAGGGAATTGTAAAGTTTTTCAATAACAGGGATGGTAGCCCATTGATCTTCCTTCCGGAAGAGCCGACACTGGTGCGTGCTCGTAATACAACTAATGCGCAAATCGAATTAAATTGGAGTGCACCGGTATCCGGAGGCATATATGGTGACCCGGCCACGGGATATCGCGTTTATGTCAGTGAAAATGGTAAGGGTTTTGACAATGGCACCTCTGTATCCGGCACCACCTACACATTCCCCGGCGCGCAGAACAAAACCTATTTCTTTAAAGTAACGGCAACCAATGACGGAGGTGAATCTTTCGCATCCTCCGTTGTGGCAGCACGTACACCGTCGGGTAATACGCCTGTACCGTATCTCATTGTCGACGGATTTGATCGTTTGGACTCTTCCTCCACCATTCTCCGCACAGAGAGTGCTGCCCTGGGCAATGTAAGACGCATGCTGCTGGAAAGAATCAATAACTACGATTACATGGTTGAGCATGGCAATGGGCTTACAAGCTGCGGCATAGCATTCGATGGTGCACAAAACGAAGTGGTTGCAAACGGACTTATTAACCTCGCAGATTATTATGCGGTTGATTGGTATGTGGGAGAAGAAAGTACCGTAGACAAATCGCTTGATGCGAGTGAAAAGCAACGCATCGCCACCTATCTCGATGCCGGAGGACGACTTTTATTGTCTGGAGCCGAACTGGCTTATGAAATGCGCTCTGGCGCTCCTAATGCCGATGTACCGTTTGTTAACAACTATCTGAAGACAACCTACGTTGGTGATGATGCCAATACCTACGCATTTGCAGGCACGACGTCCTTCTTTACAGGCCAAACCGGTACGTTCAGTAATGGATTGGTGAAATACTATAACGTCGATTTTCCTGACAGACTGGGCGCGATCAATGGCTCCGAGGTGGTACTTACCTACTCTGGCGGAACGGCTGATGGCGCAGGCATCGGCTACAAAGGCAGTTATAATTCCCTGTTCTTCGGATTCCCTGTTGAAACCATTCTTGATGATAATACCCGCAACAACCTGATCTGTGCATCGGTGAATTACCTGGCCACACCGTTGGTCCCACTGCCGGTAAGCGGTCTGGAGCTGCAAGGCCAGGCGAAAGGCCTGTATAATGAACTGCGCTGGATCACCCGCTCTGAAGTGAATACGGGTTATTTCATCGTGGAAAGAAGTGTGGATGGTATTGCTTACGAAGTGATCAGTGAGCGCATCCCTGCCCGTGGTAACCAGGCTGAAGGTGCATCTTATACCTTCATCGACCGCAATGTAAAGGCTTCAGCTTATTATCGTGTGCGTGCGATCGATCACGATACGCGTGAGACGATTTCCAATATTGTATTACTGAAAAACAACCAGCAGTCAAGACTGTACGTTGTGCAGAATCCCGCAGAGTCCGCTATCCGCGTGCGTTCTACAGCGGCTGGTCGCTTCGGCATTACGCTGGTGAATGCCATGGGACAAACTGTTTACACGAATAATGTAACGGTTGCCGCCGGTCAGGAGATCAATATTCCGGTAGACAAACTTGCAAGAGGAGCCTACTGGCTTACTGCCGTGATGGAAGGCAGGGAACGAGAAACCTTTAAGGTAATGCTTCAATAAAAAGAAAAAGGCCGCTAAAAGCGGCCTTTTTCTTAATGTGGAAATGTGTCGCCTTCGGCAAATGTGAAAATGTGGCTGAAAGAAATGTTCGCTGTTATAGCGCATTCCTGGGGGACGTTGTTAATAGCGTGAGTCCGATCCCATTTGCACATTTGCGAGGCCGCAGGCCTCGTGACACATTTCCACATTGCAATAAATGCCAAAGGCATTTATTGCTGCGCCTGTTTCCTCCGTGCCAGTTCCTGTTCGGCATAACCGAATACTCGTTTCATCATATCCGTTTTGCGGAACTCATAGCGCGTGCGGATTTTTTCTTCTTCATCTGCTACCGATACAAACATGCCGTCAATCGCTCTTGCGGCGATAAAATCAGTCAGGCTGTTTTCGAGCGGTTTATTGATGAAAGGAATTTTATTATAAACGTTTACCAGGTTGGTCCATTCGCGGTTGGCACCATTGAGATTGGCGGTGCTGTCGACGATGGGGCGGAAAGCCACCATCAACTGGGGAGACATGGTATTTTTGAAATAATCCGTAGCGGCATGCAGGTTGTCGGTGATAAGCAGGTTCACCACATCACGCAGGTTCATTTGTTTAACGGAGTTCAGAAATATCGGCTTGGCGGATGATACTGCGGAGACCATGGCATTGGTAAACTTACTGGTGACCTGGTTTACGAGACTGGTCATGCCGATATCTTTCAATGTCTTCTCGATCTTGGCAGCGTCTCCGGGAAAAGCGAAACGTACCAGCGGGTTACCGCTGTTAGGGTTGGCGAAAGCATCAAATCCGGAAAAAAGGCCTTGTGTTAATGCATCGCGCAGTCCCGCAGCCATTTCATATTCCGAAGGAGCGAGTGCGGAGGCAACCTGTTTCAGCGTGTCACAGGACGAAAAGAAGAGCGTGGTGGCCAGGAGACCACTGAGTAGTAAACGTTTCATAATTAATTCAAAAGTAAAAAGTCAAAATTCAAAAATCAACAGAAATAAAGATGCAAAAGTAGGGCCAGGGGAGTGAATCGTCAATGGTGAATGGTGAATAAGTCAATCAGTGAATTGTGCTCTCTGAGGCCGATACTTCGGCCTCTCGAGGGGCGTCAATCATGAATGGGTCGCCTCGGGCTCAGTCTTCACGAGCCATGAAGGCTGAATCGTTGAATGACGGCTTATTTATTACTTACGCCCGAAGCATCGGGCGGCTGTTTCACCTTAAACCTTATACCTTATACCGTCCACCTTACTTACCACTCAATTGAGCTGCGGATCCAGTGGGAAATTGATCATCATTTCGTAATCGCCGCCTAACGCCCGCAGCGAATCGCGCCATAATTCATCGGGCTGGGCATGAAAGATCAGTGGTCGTGTAGCCTGCACCGTCAGCCAGCTTTTTCCTTCGAGTTCGGCTTCAAGTTGACCGCTCTCCCAACCTGAATAGCCGACAAAGAAGCGGATCCGTGAGGGAGATATTTCACCGGTGCGGAGCAGATGGCCCAATACTTCAAAATCGCCACCCCAATACACATTTTGGATGATCTCAGTACCTCCGGGAATTTTTTCGGGATACTGGTGCACAAAATGCAGCGTATCGGGCTGTACCGGTCCACCGTAATAAACAGGGAGGTCAAATTCAGCCAGGGAAGGCACCAATTGATTGAGATTGGAATCGAAACGACGGTTGAGAACAAACCCGAAGCTTCCGTCCGTCTTATGTTCGCAGAGGAAAACAACACTTCGCAGAAAGTTGGGATCTTTCAGGAAAGGGTCGGCGATCAACAAAACTCCAGGAGCGGGTTCTATCATACTTCAATTTAAAGCGAAAAATCGTTTTTAAAAAATGAAGTTAAAAAAAATCAGCCAGCCCTTGCTGGCTGTGTGGTGATCCATGCATGTTGTAATTTTGCTCCCTGCCGTGTACCTGCCCGGTAAACACGGCTTTTTCACCGGAAATAAAAACAAAACCCATTATCTTTCCGTCTTAAGTCATCAGCCTACGTGAAAAGAATTTTTACCATCATTACCATCCTCATCTCGTTATCACTTATCGGGATCATTGTGTTTCAGATTTCCTGGCTGCGCAACATGATTCTCTTGCAGGAGGATCGTGTAAAGCAAAAAGTAGACGAAGTGGGTATCAGCATCGGCAATGAGCTGAAAGAATACAAAGCCACCTATATGCCTATTCCTCCCAAGACAGGAACAGGCAGTATTTTCAAAGATGACTTCGCCCAGGGATTACTCAATTTTCAAACAGTAGGCGCACGCTTTACCACACGTGAATTATACGAAAAAATCAGGCGCCAGTTCGATCATGTAGGACTCAAAGACCTGAAGTTTGAATTCGTGCTCATGCTCGATAATCCGCGCAGCAATTCTCTCGGCCGGATTGAAAGACAGACCAGCAATTTTGTAAAAGCGTACGAAGACAAAGTCAACAACTATTCGACAGGCTGGATATTAATTGTCTCACCCAGCGGTTCCGCAACGGAGAACCTGGCCTCCGATGAAGTAATGATCATTGTGGCGCTCGATTGGCGTAATGTGGTTATACAGCAATTGCAATTGAGAATTGCGCTTGCCATACTCTTCACGCTGATCATCATTGCAGCGTTCTATCTCACCGTTCGCACCATGCTCCGTCAGAAAAAACTGGGCGAAATCAAGAACGACTTTATCAACAACATGACGCATGAATTCAAAACGCCCATCGCCACCATATCACTTGCCGTGGATGCAATGAAGAATGAGCGCGTGTTACAGGACCGTGAAAAGATCGAATACTTCCGGGGCATCATCAAGGAAGAAAATCAGCGCATGAACCGCCAGGTCGAAACGATCCTAAAGGCCTCACAACTCGAAAGACAGGAAGTAGAACTTAATCTTAAACCGCTGCATGTACACGAAGTGATCAAACATGTGGTGGATAATTTTGCCCTGCAGTTGCAGGAAAAAAATGGTCATGCAGAGTTACTGCTGCAGGCCGAGAACGACCTCATCGATGCAGATGAAGTCCATTTTTCCAACCTTGTCAACAACCTCGTTGATAACGCCGTAAAATATTCCAAGGAAAATGTGCCCGTGCAATTACGCATCAGTACGCAGGTGGATGGCCGCCGTTTGATGATGCGTTTTGAAGACAACGGTATTGGCATGAATAAGGAAACGGTGAAACGTGTATTCGAGCGTTTCTATCGCGCTCACACCGGCAACCTGCACAACGTAAAAGGATTTGGCCTGGGGCTCAGCTATGTCAAAACAATGATCGAAGGCCATCATGGCGAGATCAAAGTGGAAAGTGTATTGGGCAAGGGAAGTACGTTTGTGATACACCTGCCGTTGAAGAAGGCGTGAGGTACAGCCGCATGTGTAAATGTGCCCGTTCTTCGAACGGGGCCATGTGAAAATGTGTTGGGCTGGTCCTGACTTTCATTTCCACATTTACATATTTTCACATTTACACATTTATTGCCAGCTCAACAAACTCCCGTCTCCATAGCTCAAAAACCGGAATTCATTATCCAACGCATACTGGTAAACCTTCCTCCAATCTTCGCCGATCAGGGCGGCTACCAACAACAACAAAGTTGATTGCGGCTGATGAAAATTGGTGATCAGTGCCTGTGCAATCTTTGGTTTGTATCCCGGCGCAATCAGCAGTCGCGTGCTTGCTATCAATTGCTGTCTTTGCTGCTTTTGCATCCAGGCAAGCAATGCGGTCAATGCTTCTTTGGAAGAAGGCAATGACTGCTCTTCCTGCGCGTATGGATACCACTGATCGAGTTGCAACACGCCATGCGCAGACATGTCTTCTTCTCCTTTGATCAGTATTACACCCAGCCAGTAAAGACTTTCAAGTGTACGCATTGAAGTGGTGCCTACCGGAATAACGGCATGACCGGCGGGCTGCTGCAATATTCTTTCAATCAACAGGCGGTTTACATCGATGTATTCCGCATGCATGGTATGGTCTTCCATCACCGCTGCCTTCACTGGTTTAAACGTGCCGGCGCCAACGTGTAAGGTCACATAACCGGTATCGATATTCTTTGCACGCAGCCGTTGGAAAATGGTATCGGTGAAATGTAAGCCTGCAGTGGGTGCGGCCACTGATCCTTCTTCTTTTGCATAAATGGTCTGGTAACGTTCGCTGTCGCCTTCGTCGGCAATGCGTTTGATATAAGGCGGCAACGGTATGGCGCCAGCATCATGCAATACTTCTGCAAAGGATAATGGTTCTTCGCTCCATTGGAGAGAGATCAGGAAATGATCATCTCCCTTGCCTTCGTATCGCGCTTCGAGGGTATAGTTTTTATTTCCTGCGGAAATTTCTTTCTGCAGTACTTGTCCGGGTTTCCATTTGGAAGCGCCGCCGATCATGCATTGCCAGTATACTTCTCTCGTTTGCTGTAAAGCTGTTGCCACATCGGGATAACGGGTATCGGGTTGCAGGCAAAATATTTCTATCACGCCTCCTGTCGGTTTGCGGAACAATAGTCTTGCTTCCACTACCCGCGTGTTGTTGAAGATGAGCAGGGAACCGGCAGCAAGATGCTGGTCGAGTTCGCGGTAAATACTTGTTGAAATAATGCCTTTATCATAGACGAGCAGCTTCGATTCGTCGCGGTTGGGAGCGGGAACGGGGGCTATTCTTTCGTCGGGAAGGGCATAGGTATAGTCACTGATGGATAGATCACGGGGGTGCATAACTGGCGCGACCGACTGTCGCATTTTGGTGAGACGCGAAGATAGCGCAAAAGCCAAATTCACAATGAAAACAGGGTTATCCACAGCTTATACACGGTAATCCACATCTAATTCACGCAGGATCATGTTTCTGACACCCATTTTTGAGTTGAAATCCTTGCTGGTATTGGCTTTCAGGGTGTTTAAATGTGTGGAAAAATTAAAGAAATCAAAATTTGGGCGGAAAGTGGGAAAAAGTGTTATTTTGTGTTAATTACTTGAGCATTGGATTCAAGTACCTGATAATGATAAGTTTTCTAGGCGAATTTGAAGTCACATTGGACGCCAAAGGGCGTTTCTTGCTGCCGGCTGGTCTGAAAAAGCAGATTCCGGAGACTGACGGTTTGCATTTCGTTATCAACAGAGGTTTTGAAAAGTGTCTTAGCCTTTACCCGCTGAAAAACTGGCAACCGCTGGCCGATAAAATCAATAACCTGAATGATTTTAAGCCGAAGGTGCGGGAGTTTAAACGGTTCTTTCTAAATGGCGCCACCCCGGTGGAGCCCGATACCGCCGGACGCATTTTGTTGCCGCCCCGCCTCAAAGAGTACGCGGGTTTGCAGAAGGATGTGATCCTGGTATCAGCCGGACAACGATTGGAAATTTGGGATAGTAATAAGTACAACGAGTTCTTTGAATCTTTCTCACCGGATGCATTCAGTGATCTGGCTGCCGAAGTAATGGGCGGTGGTGGTAATGAGCTGGATCTTGAATAAAACGATGTAAACAGTGTCGATATGGCGAAAAAACAACAACCCCGGCGGAACGAGACTTCATCCACCGGTGATGACGCCGGCTATCATGTACCCGTGTTGCTGGCGGAATCAATGGAGGCGCTGAATATCCGGCCCGATGGTATTTATGTCGATTGCACTTTTGGTGGCGGCGGTCATTCCAGCGTCATCCTGCAGCACCTGGGTCCGAAAGGACGCCTCGTTGCTTTCGATCAGGATGAAGACGCCCGGCAGAACCTGCCCGACGACGACCGCCTGCTGTTTGTGCCGCATAACTTCCGCTACCTCCAGCGCTTTCTGCGCCTGAACGGTATCACGGAAGTGGACGGCATCCTGGCGGATCTCGGTGTCAGCAGTCATCAGTTCGATGAAGCAGACCGCGGATTCTCCACCCGTTTCGATGCGGCCCTCGATATGCGCATGGACCGCCGGCAGGAACTGACTGCATTAGACATTATCAGCACGTATACCGAACTGCAACTGCACAAATTATTTGAACAGTACGGCGAAGTAACGAATGCTAAAACACTGGCCCGCACGATCGTCCAACGCCGCACCAACGTGCCGATGAAGACGATCGAGGGATTCAAACAGGCTATCCGGGATATTGTGAAAGGTAACCCCCACAAGTACTTTGCCCAGGTTTTCCAGGCGTTGCGCATGGAAGTGAATGATGAAACAGGCGCGTTGAAAGACATGCTGCAACAATCTCCAAAACTACTGCGACCAGGTGGTCGCGTTGCGATCATCTCTTTTCATTCTATTGAAGACAGGTTAGTAAAGAACTTTTTCCGACGTGGCTCCTTCGAAGAGCCGGAGGAAAACCCTTTTGCCAACAATGAACCTGAACCAGAGTTCAACATCATCACCCGTAAGCCGGTAACAGCCGGGGATGAAGAACTGAAACGTAATCCGCGCTCAAGAAGCGCCAAACTGAGAGTAGCAGAAAAACGCTAAAACTATACCTGCAGGTATGACCGAGAAAAACAACAAGGATGCAGTGAGCTGGAAAAAATGGCTGAACTATCAGTCCATTGTGAAACAAGTACCCTTCTTTCTCTTTCTCGCATTATTAGCAGTAATGTATATCTACAACGGCCATTACGCGGATAAGACAGTCCGCCAGATTAATAAAGTGGCCCGCGAAGTAAAGGAATTGCAGTACGAATACAAGGCGGTTAAAAGTGATGTGATGTTTCGCAACAAACCCAGTGAACTGGTGAAAGCCGTTGAACCACTCGGATTGAAAGAACTGACAGAAGCGCCGGTAGTTCTGAAGGATAGTTTGTGAGGACGTGAATGGTGAATAGTGAATCGTGAATGGTGAATAGTGAATAGGGTGCGGCTGTTATACTTAATACTTAGTACTTATAACTTATAACTCAACTTGGAAGTAAGACGTGACATACTATGGCGAGTGTACTGCTGTTTCATCGGCATGGCATTGCTGTGTGTATTCATCCTCGGGAAAGCGTTTTACTTACAAGGTGTACAAGGTAATTACTGGCGCCAGATGAGCGACAGCATGCACCAGAAGATCGTAGAACTGGATGCCGACCGCGGTACCATTTACAGCGAAGACGGGCAAATGCTCAGCACCTCCCTACCACAGTTCGATATCTATATGGACATGCAGGCAGATGGATTACGCGAGAAGAACGGACGCATTTTCCAGGAGAACATCGATTCATTCTCACGTGCCATGGCCGGCTACTTCGGTGATAAATCAGCCGCGCAGTACAAAACAGAACTGCAGGTGGCTTTCCGCCAGAAGAAACGTTATTTCCCGCTCCGAAAAAAAATGTCTTTTGAAGAATACAAGGCATTCAGGCAGTTTCCCCTCGTGAAACTCGGCCGCAATAAAAGCGGTGTGATCGTGGAAGAGAACAGCAAACGCCTCGCGCCATTCGGCTTACTAGCCAACCGTACGATAGGTCTTTCGAGAGAACACGTGGCCAGCGATGGTAAAGTGAAAAAGATGAACGTAGGACTCGAGATGAGTTACGATAGCCTGCTCACCGGCCAGAAAGGCCAGCGGCTCGTTCGCTTTATCGCCGGCGGTGCCGTACCTGTGGAGGGCTTCCAGGTGGAACCCGAAAACGGAAGAGACGTTTATACCACCATCGATGTAAACATGCAGGACGTGGTGCAAACCTCGCTGCTCAAAGTAATGGTGCAGAGCGAAGCACTATATGGCACCTGCATCCTGATGGAAACAAAGACCGGCAAGATCAAAGCCATCGCCAACTTGGGACGCCGACCCGATGGTACTTACTGGGAAGATGATAACTACGCATTGCGTGTAACAGAACCCGGATCCACCATTAAACTGGTCACACTGCTCGCAGTGCTGGAGAAAGGTACTTCCAAGCTGGACGATATGGTGGAAGTGGGAAGCGCAGGCCGCATGGTGGTAGGTCCGAGAAATATCAACGATGCCGAACGTTCGCCCAAACCGGTTTTAACGGTGAAGGAATGTTTCGCACATAGTTCGAATGTGGGCATGGGCAAACTCGCTTTCAAAGCATTTGCGCAAAAACCCGAAGAGTTCCGCGAGTACCTCCATCGCTATCACATGGATGTGCCTTCGCCCATAGATCTTTCACATTTACCTAAACCCATGGTAGCACCCCTGCAGAAAAGCCACGGTGGTGTGATGAACATGATCACCATGAGCTTTGGTTACGCAGTGCAGGTAAGTCCGTTGCATACCGTTACGCTTTACAATGCCATCGCCAATGACGGCAAAATGATGAAGCCCTATCTGGTCAACAGCATTCGTGAGAATGGTGTATTGGTAAAAGAGTTTGAGCCGCAGGCCATCGAAAAAAGTATTGCCAGCGCTTCATCGGTCAAAGCTGCCCGCGAAAGCATGGAAGCCGTGATCACCGAAGGCACCGGTAAATACGCGTTCAAGGACATGCCTTTCAAAATCGCAGGTAAAACAGGCACCGCACACGTAGCCGACGGCAGCGTGAAGTACAGCGATGGTGTGTACCAGGCATCTTTCGTCGGATATTTTCCCGCAGATCAGCCGCAATACACCTGTATCGTAGTGATCCGCAGTAAACCACATGCCGCTGTTCACTATGGTGGCTCGCTGGCAGGACCTGTGTTCCGCGAAGTGGCAACCAAAGTGTACGCCATGTATGTTAACCGTAAATCGCCTACACCCTTTGTTCCGAAACGCGACAGCAGCTCTTACTTTTTTGCGGGCGACGCAGGCGATATCAAAAAAGTTTTGCAAACACTCAGGGTGCCCTTCCGCGATTCAGTGAATGAGCAGACCTGGACAAACGTTTATGGAAATGCGGGCGGCACCGGCCAACCGGTGTTGAGTGTGAACAGAGTGCGGAAAGAACTGATGCCAAACGTACGGGGAATGGGCTTGCGGGATGCCTTGTATATGCTGGAGAGTCTCGGTTTGAAAGTGACGATAAAAGGTAAAGGAAAAGTAATCAGCCAGTCAGTATCACCCGGCACGGCCATCAACCGCAACCTGGCAGTGGTACTCGATCTGGGATAAAAGATAGCAGTGTTATTACAGGATGTACTATATAAAGTGGCGCTGCGCTCGGTGCAAGGAAGTACCGGTGTGGAGATCAGCGACGTTTCGCTGGACTCAAGAGCGGTTCAATCCGGTACCGCTTTCATCGCTGTGAAAGGTTCGGCAACAGACGGACATCAGTTCATTGAAAAAGCAATAGAAAAAGGTGCAACAGCAATCATCGCTGAACAGCTTCCCGGAGAAAAGAAGGCAGGTGTGGTATATGTAGAGGTAGAGAACAGTGCCATCGCCGCAGGTTACATGGCTTCAAATTTTTTCGGTCAGCCCTCCGCGTCGCTTCACCTGGTGGGGGTTACGGGCACCAACGGCAAAACAACCATCGCCACGTTATTGTACAAACTCTTTGCCGCACTCGGTTATCACTGCGGATTGATCAGTACGGTAGCCAATCACATAGGCGATCGTGTGTTGCAGGCCACACATACCACACCGGATGCCGTCAGTCTTAACCGGCTGCTGCGCCAGATGAATGACGAAGGTTGTTCGCATGTGTTCATGGAAGTGAGTTCGCACGCAGTGCACCAGCATCGCATCGCGGGACTGCAATTTGCCGGAGGCATTTTCAGCAACATCACGCATGATCACCTGGATTATCATAAAACATTTGATGAGTACATCCGGGTAAAAAAAGCCTTTTTCGACGGTCTGCCTTCAGCAGCCTTTGCCATCAGCAATGCCGATGACAAACGCGGATTGGTAATGTTGCAGAACACCCCGGCCCGCAAATACCTGTATAGTCTCAAAACGCTGGCAGATTTTAAAGGCAAGCTCATTGAAAATAATCTTTCAGGATTGGTGATGCTGGTCGGAGATCAGGAAGTGCATTTCCGGCTGATAGGAGAGTTCAACGCCTATAACCTGCTCGCTGTTTACGGCGCGGCAGTTTGCCTGGGTGAAGACAAACAGGAGATACTCCGTTGCCTCAGCGTACTCACAGGTGCGGAAGGCCGCTTCGATTATCTCATTTCTCCGGTTGATAAACTCATCACCATTGTTGATTATGCACACACGCCGGATGCTTTGCTGAATGTGCTGGCCACGATCAACAAACTAAAGAAAGGAACCGAGCAGGTGATTACGGTAGTAGGATGTGGAGGAGACCGGGACAAAACAAAAAGACCCGTGATGGCGCAGGCCGCCTGTGAACACAGCGACCGTGCCATCTTCACCAGTGATAATCCAAGAAGTGAAGATCCGGAACAGATCATCCGCGACATGGAAGAAGGATTGCCTGCCGCGTCCCGGAGAAAATACATCGCGATCACCGACCGCCGCGAAGCCATCAAAACGGCGATCAGTCTCGCAAACCCCGGCGATATCATCCTGGTAGCCGGTAAAGGACACGAAAAGTACCAGGATATAAAAGGAGTAAAACATCATTTCGACGATAAAGAAACCGTGCAGGATTTGTTTGAAACATTAGGCAGATAACAGAGCAGTTTCAAAACGCAATAAAGCAGTAAGCATGTTATATCATTTATTTGAATGGTTTAAAGAACAGGGGATCAAGTTTCCGGGCAGTGAGCTCTTCCGGTTCATTTCCTTCCGCGTGCTGCTGGCGCTGTTGCTGTCTCTTGCCATCACGATGGTGTTTGGTAAAAAACTGATCCGCTATTTGCAGCAAAAGCAAGTTGGTGAATCGGTACGCGACCTCGGACTGGCAGGCGAACAAATGAAAAAGGGAACGCCGACCATGGGCGGACTGATCATCATCCTCGCCATTCTTGTGCCTACGCTGCTGCTGGCGAGATTGAACACGGTTTATATCATCCTCATGTTGGTGGCCACCGTATGGCTGGGCACGATCGGGTTCATCGACGACTACCTGAAACTGCGGGCCAAGCGTATCGCACAACAACAAGGTATTGCTTATAAGAAAGGAGATAAAGACGGACTGGCCGGATGGTTCAAAGTACTGGGACAGGTTGGTTTGGGCATCACTATCGGCGCAGTTCTTTATTTCAACAGCAACGTCATCATCTGGCGCGAATTCGTTGGCACAGAACAACAAGCCAAGGCGGATACCACCGTATTTCCGAAGGAAGTAAACGGGCGCACCAAATATTTTACGGAATCGAAAACGCCGATCACCACGATTCCATTTGTAAAAGGACATGAGTTCAATTATTCCAAATTGCTGCCGGCCGGTTTGCGTGATTACACATGGGTGTTGTATATCCTCGTGGTGATCTTCATCATTACCGCGGTGTCGAACGGATCGAATATAACGGACGGATTGGACGGGCTGGCAACAGGCACCTCGGCGGTGATCGGTGTCTGTCTCGGCATCTTCGCTTATGCGAGTGGTAGTTTGTTCTTTGCCGACTACCTCAATATCATGTATATCCCGAACCTTGGCGAGCTATCGATATTCATCGCAGCCATGATCGGAGCATGTGTTGGATTTCTCTGGTATAACTCTTATCCGGCGCAGGTATTCATGGGAGATACTGGCAGCCTCACATTGGGAGGATTGATAGCAGCGATTGCCATCATCGTACACAAAGAATTGCTGATACCTATTTTCTGCGGCGTGTTCCTGGTGGAAAGTTTAAGTGTGATGCTGCAGGTAGGTTATTTCAAATACACCAAGCGGAAATATGGCGAAGGTCGCAGGATCTTCCTGATGAGTCCGCTGCACCACCACTATCAGAAGAAAGGATACCACGAAGCCAAGATCGTAACGCGTTTCTGGCTGGTGACCATCCTCTGTGTGCTGGTGAGTATCGCTACCCTCAAGCTGCGTTAAGCCTGAAGGGAAGGAACGAAGAAAACAGTTCCGAAGGAAAATGAAAACCCGTCCAAACCCAGGGGCAAGGACTCTTGAAAAACCAGCCACTGCTTATCCGATACCTCTTGAACGACCCGTCTGATTGAAAGTTTTTGTGAGATCCAATGCTTTTGAAAAACTCCTTCCGTACAACGGAACACCATGAAGAAAAGATTAGTCATACTCGGTGGCAGCGAAAGCGGCGTGGGCGCGGCCCTGCTCGGCAGCAAGCAAGGGTATGACGTGTGGGTGTCGGATGGAGGCTCTTTGAAGGAAATTTATCGTAACGAACTGGCAGCGGCCGGTATCGGTTGGGAGGAAGGCGGACACACCGAAGAAACGGTTCTCAATGCCGACCTCGTGGTGAAAAGCCCCGGTATACCGGATAAAGCGCCGCTGATCAAAAAGATCCGCAGCAGCAACATCCCGGTGATCAGCGAAATCGAACTGGCCTACCGCTACAAAGGTGACAGCCGTATCGTAGCTATCACGGGCAGTAACGGAAAGACCACTACCACAGCGCTTACCCATTTTATCCTGACCACAGGAGGAATAGATGCGGCACTCGTAGGCAATATCGGTTTCTCCTTTGCCCGCCAGGTGGCTGTTGATCCCAAACCGGTTTATGTGGTGGAAGTGAGCAGCTTTCAATTGGATGACATCGAAAGCTTCCGGCCCGATGTGGCCATCCTCACCAACATAACCGAGGACCATCTCGACCGTTACGATTACAAATTTGAAAACTATATCCGAAGCAAGTTTCGCATTGCCATGAATCAGCAACCAGGAGATGCATTCATTTACAATGCCGATGACGAAGTAACGATGCAATATATAAACAAGGTCAATATTCACTCTAACCATATACTCATCAGTATGAGAAAAGAAACTAACGGCGCATTTATCAAAGACGGAGACATGTATGTACGGACAGGCGAGGATTTTACCGCAATGAGTGTTTATGATTTTACCCTGAAAGGGAAACACAACCAATACAATACCATGGCAGCATGTGTGGCCGGAGCCACGATGGACATCCGGAAAGAAAAGATCAGGGAGGCGGTGCAAACCTTCCAGAACCTCGAACACCGCATGGAGTTCGTGGCCACGATCCGCGGAGTGGAGTTTATCAATGATAGCAAGGCTACCAATGTGAACTCTACCTGGTATGCTTTGGAAAGCATGACAAAGCCCACCGTGCTCATCCTGGGTGGCGTAGATAAAGGCAATGATTATTCACTCATCGCCGAATTGGTTCAGGAAAAAGTGAAAGCGATCGTTTGCCTCGGTACCGACAACTTGAAAATTCACGAGGCATTTGCTTCGCTGAACATACCGATGGCGGATGCCGCTACTGCAGCCGATGCAGTACAGGCCGCTTTTCATTTTGCAGAAAAAGGAAACACGGTCCTGCTGAGCCCCGCTTGTGCCAGCTTCGACCTTTTTAAAAACTACGAAGACAGAGGCAACCAGTTCAAGCAGGCTGTAAAAGACCTCTGAGGTAAAACAATTGATGGACGTAACCGCTGATATAGCACAAACACCGGCACCCGAACCACGCAAGTGGGGATCGGGCCTGCAGAAACACACGCGTGGTGACAAGGTCATCTGGGCTCTCGTGGTCCTGTTGACCCTTGTGTCATTATTAGCCGTGTACAGTGCTACCGGTTCGCTTGCTTATAAAAATTACAAGGGCAACACGGAAGTATACCTGTTCAAACAGGTGGCCTTTATCATGATCGGTATCATGGTGATCTATTTCGCTCACCGCGTCAACTATACGATCTATTCGAAAGTGGCCAAAATACTTTTCCTGTTGACCATTCCTTTGCTCTTCTACACCTTGTTCTTCGGTGTGCGGATGAACGAAGGAAGCCGTTGGATCCGTCTGCCGATCATCAACATGACCATGCAGACCTCCGACCTGGCCAAGCTCGCCTTGTTTATGTACCTCGCGCGTTTGCTCAGCCGGAAACAACAGGTGATCAAAGATTTTAAGAAAGGATTTATTCCGGTAATGATCCCCGTGGCCATTACCTGTATGCTCATCGCACCGGCCAACCTGTCCACCGCTTTATTGCTTGGCGCAAGTTGCCTGATGCTGCTGTTTATCGGAAGAGCCAATGGCAAGCACATCCTGCTGGTGATCGGTATTGCCTGCATCCCGCTGGTCTTATTGATCTCGGCGGCCATGATCAGGCATAGCTCGGGGGGCGATGAACCGGTGGTGAGCGGGAAGACTTCCGGTGGTTTGCTCGCAAGGGTGAACACATGGGTCGGCCGTGTAGAGAATTTTATGTACGGTGGTAAAGATGCCGACAACGACGAAATGTACCAGGTGAACCAGGCCAAGATCGCTATCGCAAAAGGCGGTCTGCTGGGTGTAGGTCCGGGCAACAGCACAACGCGTGACTACCTGCCGCAGGCCTACAACGACTTCATCTTTGCCATCATTATTGAAGAGTACGGCTTGATCGGAGGAGCCTTTATCATATTCGTATACCTGGTATTTCTGTTCAGGTGTATACGCATTTTTAAAAAATGCCCCTTTGCCTTCGGCGCATTCCTGGCATTGGGGCTGAGCTTTACGCTGGCCATACAGGCGATTGCCAACATGGCCGTAACAGTTAATCTTTTTCCGGTAACGGGTGTGACGTTGCCGCTGGTGAGTATGGGAGGATCGAGCTTCCTGTTTACCTGTTTGTCGATCGGTATTATCCTGAGCGTATCGAGAAACGTGGAGCAGTCGGAAGGAAATAAACCATTGGCAGAAACGGCGGAAGCATAAAAACAAAATAATTGAACAAACGCATCATCATAGCAGGAGGAGGAACGGGCGGACATATTTTTCCCGCTGTCGCCATTGCCAACGCCATTAAGAAAATAGAACCGGCAACCGAATTCCTGTTTATCGGTGCAAAGGGAAAAATGGAGATGGAAAAAGTGCCCCAGGCGGGTTACCGCATCGAAGGGTTGGATATCGCGGGGTATAACAGAAGTTCTTTGTTAAAAAATCTTGGTTTGCCATTCAAGCTGATCAAAAGTTTTTTCCAGGTCAGAAAAATCATTGGTGGTTTCAAACCGGATGCGGTGATCGGCGTGGGAGGCTATTCCAGCTTTCCGGTATTGCGCTATGCGCAATCCAAAGGCATCCTCACTTTCATTCATGAATCGAATTCATTCGCCGGTAAGTCCAATATAATGCTGGGGAAAAAAGCTACCCGCATATTCACCGGTACCCCGGGCATGGGAAAATTCTTCCCGCCCGATCGTACGCAGGTGACGGGTAATCCGGTGCGTGCTGCAATCGCTGCCTCACAGGTAACGCAGGAAGAAGGACTGAACTTCTTTTCGCTGAAGCCCGGACAAAAAACATTGCTCGTAGTCGGTGGAAGTCTCGGTGCGCGTTCGATCAATGAAGCCGTAAATGCAGATCTCGATGAATTGATCGCTGCAGGATTGCAGGTGATCTGGCAAACGGGAAAACCTTATGCAGCTACAGCCATTGAGCGCGTGAAAAATAAAACAGGTGTATGGGCATCCGATTTCATTACTAAAATGGAATATGCTTATGCCGCTGCCGATATCATTGTTGCCCGCGCAGGAGCGATGACCGTAGCAGAAGTATGTGTGGCAGGAAAACCGGTGGTATTTGTCCCGTATCCATACGCAGCCGAAGATCACCAGACCGTGAATGCCCGGCAACTGGTAAATCAAAAGGCTGCCATCATGATCCCGGACAGTGATGTAAGAGAACAGTTGCTGCCTGTGGTAACAGCGCTGGCAATCGATGAGGAAAAACAAAAGGAAATGAGCGACCATATCCGTTCGCTGGCGGTTCACAATGCCGATGAGGTAATTGCTTTGGAAATACTGCAACGGATAAGTAATAAATAAAGTGAAAAGCAATATCACCATACAACGATTTCCTCAACCCGTGGCCGGTGGTCATGGAGGCACGCTGTCGCTTGACTCGATCCGCGAAGTGTATTTCATTGGTATTGGCGGAATCGGCATGAGTGCAGTAGCACGCTATTTTCATGCGCGTGGTGTAACCGTGAGTGGTTATGATCGTACATCGACGGTATTGACCCAGGCACTCGAGGCAGAAGGGATTCCGGTACATTATACAGAAGAAGTAATGAGTGTGCCTTCTTCGCCGGACCTGGTGGTTTACACGCCGGCCATTCCCACAGGGAATAAAGAACTGGCCTATTGCCGCGAGCAGGGGATGATGGTGGTGAAAAGAAGTGATGTATTGCAGATTATTTCCGCGGGTTCTTTTAATATCTGCATCGCAGGTACGCATGGCAAAACAACCATCACCACCATGATAGCGCACCTGCTGCGCGATACGGGTTATGGTTGCAATGCTTTTCTTGGTGGCATCGCCGCCAACTATGGTACCAATTTCTGGAGCGATCCGCGCAATGTATGTGTGATCGAAGCAGATGAATACGACAGAAGTTTTTTGAAATTAAGTCCCGATATAGCCGTAATCACTGCCATGGATGCGGATCATCTCGATATCTACGGCAGCGGTGATGCAGTGGAACAGGCATTCATCGATTTTGCCGGTTGCATCAAACCCGGCGGTCTGCTCGTGAAGCAACATGGCCTGCACAGAGGCCGCGAGTTGAAAGCCGACAGATTGTTAGCATACAGTTTGCAGAACGATCAGGCCGATGCATACGCTGCCAACATCCGCATGGACCAGGGCAGTTATGATTTTGATGTTGTGCTGACGGATAAACGAATTGAAAGTGTTCGCCTCAACATGGGCGGTATGCACAACGTGGAAAACATGGTAGCCGCCATCGCCGTAGCCGATTCATTGGGAATCGATGCAGACCTGATCCGCAAAGCGGTGGCCTCATTCAAGGGAGTACGCCGCCGGTTTGAATACCAGGTGAAGAATGATAAGCTGGTTTATATCGACGACTATGCGCATCATCCGGAAGAATTGCGTCCGCTGATAAACGGCGCGCGTGCTTTGTTTCCGGGACGTCGATGCACGGTGATCTTTCAGCCGCATCTCTTTACCCGCACGCGCGACTTTGTGGAAGGATTTGCCGAAGTGCTGGACCTGGCCGACCAGGTAATATTATTGCCGATCTATCCTGCGAGAGAGTTGCCGTTGGAAGGTGTCACAAGTGAGATCATTGCAGAAAAGATGCAGCACGCAAAAGTTTCGATCATTGAAAAAGATAAAATAATGTCCTGGTTGCAGGATACCTATAAACCTTCGATGAACGGTGAGTTCGGAGAGTTGTTGATTACGGCCGGTGCCGGCGATATCGATACACTCGTGAAACCGTTCAGGGAAGCATTGGCATGAGCAAAAAAATATCCATACGGAAAGTTTTGTTACTCATCATGTGGCTGGTGATCGGAGGAGGTATGCTCACGTTGCTTATCGCAGCAATGGGCCGTCAGAACAAAGAAGCCTGCAAGGGATATGAAATAAATGTGGAAGGCAGCAAGCAGGAATTATTTCTTGACAAACAGGAAATCGTGAAACTGCTGACAGCCGCAGCCCGCGGTCCCATCACGGGACAACAAATGGGTTCGTTCAATCTGCATAAGATGGAACAACTGCTGGAAGACAATAACTGGGTACGCAACGCGGAATTGTATTTCGACAACAAAAATGTGTTGCATGTAAATGTAACAGAGCGTGTGCCGGTAGCGCGCATTTTCAATACTGGTGGAAGATCTTTTTATATCGATACGGCAGGTCAGCAATTGCCTTTGTCCGATAAAATTACGGCGCGTGTGCCCGTGTTCAGCGGATTTCCGGTGAAGAATAAATACACCAAAGCCGACAGTACCGTGCTCAAAGAAATGGTCGGCATTGCGTCATTCGTTGACAGCGATCCGTTCTGGAGTGCACAGGTATCGCAGATCGATCTGGTAACATGTGGTGACGGATGCTGGACCTACGAAATGACGCCGGTGGTAGGTAATCATATAGTGCGGTTAGGCGATGGAAAGGACATAGAGAAAAAATTTCGCCGGCTTTATGTGTTTTATCAGCAGGTGCTGAGCAAAACAGGAATGGACCGTTATCCTGTCGTGGACGTTGGATTTGCCGGTCAGGTGGTTGGTGTAAAAGGTACACCATCGAAAGTGGACTCTATTCAATTGCGGAGAAATGTCGAAGACCTGCTTCGCCAGTCGCGCCAGATGAACGACATGATGGAAGTGATGCCGGCGGTTCAGGCAACAAGGCCATTAGTGCCTTCGGCAGAATTGGGGGAAACGGAAGAACGGTCTGTGGCGGATACGGTAGCAAGAACGCCGGCAACACCCGCGAGGACAACGCCGCAAACGGGCAACGGCAGGAGCAATGCTGCACCTGCAGCGCCAAGGCCGGCCGCCAGACCCGCGCAACGGACAACAAACAACAATAACAACTCCGCGGACAGGCGGACACCGCGCGCAGTAATGCCGCCAAGAAGAGCAAACAACTAAAAACAACATAAGAACATGAGTACTGAACAACCCATTATTGTCGGACTCGATATTGGTACCACCAAGATCGCAGTCATAGCCGGCCGGAAGAATGAGTACGGCAAGCTCGACATCCTTGGATTTGGCAAATCCAATTCCAATGGTGTGAAGCACGGTCAGGTATTGAATATCGATGAGACCATCAAAGCCATCCGCGCTGCGCTGGACAACTGCTTTGCATCCAACCCCAATCTCGAGATCAACGAGGTGTACGTAGGCATTGCAGGTCATCATATCAAAAGCCTTCAGACCCGCGGCGACCTCGTTCGCCAGTCGAACGATGAAGAAATCACGCAAAAAGAAATCGATCAACTGATCTCCGATCAGTACAAGACATATATCCCTGCCGGTGATCAGATCATCGATGTGATCCCGCAGGAATACACCGTGGACAATTTCCAGAACATCGTGAAGCCGATTGGTTATGGCGGTGTGAAGCTGGGAGCGAACTTCCATATCATCACCGGTGATAAAAATGCGATCCGCAACATCAACCGCAGCGTGGAGAAATCCGGACTGCATACCAAAGATCTGGTGTTGCAACCGCTCGCTTCTTCCTCTGCTGTAATGGCGCAGGAAGATCTGGAAGCGGGTGTAGCTATCGTGGATATCGGCGGTGGTACAACCGACCTCGCCGTGTTTGCCGAAGGCGTATTGCGTCACACTGCTGTTATTCCGTTCGCTGGTGAGAACATCACCAACGATATTAAAACAGGTTTGGGAGTGTTAAAAACGCAGGCCGAGCAAATGAAAACACAGTTTGGCAGTGCGCTTGCTAATGAAGCCAAAGCGAATGCATACATCACGATCCCCGGATTGCGTGGTATGCCGGCCAAAGAGATCAGCGTGAAGAACCTGGCCAATATCATCCAGGCACGTATGAGCGAGATTCTCGATTTCGTTACCTACCATCTGAAACAAGTGGGCATGGACAACCGTCAGTTGAACGGCGGTATCGTACTCACGGGTGGTGGTTCGCAATTGCGTCACCTGATCCAGTTGACAGAATACACCACAGGTTTACCTGCACGCATTGGATTTCCCAATGAACACCTGGCAGCCGGACATATCGAAGAACTGGCGAAGCCTACTTACTCCACCTGTATCGGTCTTATCCTGAAAGGGTATGATGACTACGAGCACAACCGGAAAGAATTTGAAAAAGATTTCCGCAAAGTGGATGTACCGGAAACATTGCGTCAGCAAACAGAGATGATGCCGATGGAAGAAGAATTCGAAGAACAAATCGGCGAGGGGGAAATGAAGAAACGCAAAAACCTGACAGGTTTCTGGGGTAAGTTCAAAGACCGGATCATCGACCTGTTCAAAGAAGAAGAAGATCAGCACCTGTAACAGTAAAGAAACTTACTAACCTATCAATAAAACTACTTCAGGATCTATGGATAATGAAGTTTTAAATTCAAACGTTATGATACATTTTGATTTGCCTAAAGAAAAATCATCCATACTCAAAGTGATTGGTGTAGGCGGTGGAGGAAGCAATGCAGTTAATCATATGTTCAGCCAGCAGATCGAGGGTGTAAACTTTATTGTTTGCAACACCGATGCGCAGGCGCTTGCCAATAGCGAAATCCCTAATCGTGTACAGCTCGGACCACATCTGACACAAGGACTTGGTGCCGGCGCTAATCCCGAGATTGGCCGCCAGGCAACGGAAGAGTCGCTCGAAGAAATAAAACGTATACTGGAAGTAAATACCAAGATGGCTTTCATCACTGCCGGTATGGGCGGTGGTACGGGAACGGGTGGCGCGCCCATCATTGCGAAGATCTGTAAAGACCTGGGCATTCTCACCGTAGGTATTGTTACTACTCCTTTTGCCTATGAAGGACGCAAGCGTCAATTGCAGGCGGAGGAAGGTATCAAGATGCTGAAATCCTATGTTGACACATTGCTGGTGATCAGCAATGATAAACTTCGTCATCAATTCGGCAACCTCAAAATGCGTGAAGCCTTTGACAAGGCCGACAATGTACTGGCGACTGCGGCAAAATGTATCACCGATGTAATCAACAGCACCGGTCAGATCAACGTCGACTTTGCAGACGTATGCACTGTAATGCGTAATGGTGGTGTGGCGATTCTGGGTAATGCACAGGCATCCGGAGAAAACCGTGCACAGAATGCGATTGAAGAAGCATTGAACTCGCCATTGCTGAATGATAATGATATCCGCGGAGCGAAATGGATTCTCATCAACATCAACTCTGCCGAAGGCGAACATGAATTTACGATGGACGAAGTAGAGGTCATTCAAAGCCATCTGCTGAGCCAGGCTGGCGAGAATACGGATGTGATCCTTGGTCTTGGTTATGACAATACCCTGGGCGACCAGGTAGGTATTACGTTGATCGCAACAGGCTTTCAGCACAAAGATCCGTTTGTAAAACCGGTGCTGCGCAAGGAAGAACCGAAGGAGGAGAAGATCGTAATGGTACTCGGGGAAACTCCGAAAAAGGTGGAAGTAAAAACCGAACCGGTAACGCTGGCTGATCCGCTGGCACCTCAACTGGTGGATGAAGCACCTGAAGTGCCGATGCCATCAGTGCAGGATTTCAGTACGGAAGAATATGTTCGTGAAGAAGAACCGGTTATGCATTTTGATCTGTTTTCCGGGCATGAAATCAGCGAAAAAATAGAAGAAACACCAAGTAAAATTACGAGTGGTATAACTGGTAATTCTACTGTTGATAAGATGTTTTACACAGGAAATGATATTGGTATAAATTCGTCCACGAAAACTGAATCCGTTACCTCTCGAAACGAAGAAATTCAACAAAACGGTATTAAAGATAGTAGTGCCCCGTCGCCTGCAGCTTCCGGGGGCTACCTGGCCAGACCGTCCAATATTTACGCGGAAACAAAACCAGAGGTATCAACCTCAATACCTTCTGCCGAAGAACCGGTTCCGCAAGCCAGTGCTACTACCCCGAGAGAGGAAATTTTACCTGATCTCCACATGCACCTGGTCGTGCGGGATGACATTCCGGCGGCGGATGAGCCGTTGGCCGACCAGACTCAGCAACCTTTGCCGTCTTCTGTTGAGGAACCTGCGATGCAGGACGAAGCGGAGGATCAAAAACGTAGGGCATTTGAACGGTTACAGAAATTGCGTAATCTGTCGTTCAACGTAAACGCAAACGACCCGAATAATGAGTTTGAAACTGTGCCGGCATACATCCGCCGCAACATGGAATTATACAACAGTAATTCTCATATCGAAAATTTCTATAGCAATTACGAAGTGTCCTCTGATGGAAAGAATCAGGGCAATATCAGCACGATCAATACTTTCTTAGACGGTAAAAAACCCGACTAATAAAAAGAACAGCCTGGCATGACTGCCGGGCTGTTTCCGTTCCAATGAACTATTCTTGGAAACGTGTTTTTAGTTGTTCCCCCCGGTGTTTTCATCGGGGGGTATTTTTTTAGTAGTAAGTTTTAAGTAATAAGTATTAAGTAGGGTGTAGGCGTAAGGCCGAAGCTTCGGCCTAAGGCTTAAGGTGAAACAGCCGTAATAGGTTATAGGTAATAAGTGGTAAGTTATAAGGCTATTTATTCACGATTGACGACTCACGACTCACGATTCACCATTCACCATTGACGATTCACGCTTTCTTCTTCCACTCCGGCGTGGGCAACGGCTCCATGATCACTTTAGGCGCGCGGGTAGTAGCGGCAATCGATGCATAAATAAGTCCGGCAATAGCGAGAATGGCAATGCCACTTCCAATGAGGAGTTGTTGTTTGGTGAAGATGGCCGGTGCCTGTTTCTTTTTCACCAATTCAAACTCTTTTTTTGCCAGCAGGTATTCTCCTTTCAGGCGCAAATAATCAGGCACCATGTCTTTTACCTGCCGCAGAACCAATTGCTCGGCAGCCGAAGGCTGCGGTTTGGGAGGTGGTGCTTTTTCTTCTGCCGTTTCCGTTGCGGTAGCTGAAGAAGCATATTGCCCGGGACGCGGATAGAATTGATCCTTGAACGAATGTGTTTCAAACTGCTGGTCATAAGCCGCACGGCTCGCAGGATTGCCCAGAATGGCAAACGCTTCGTTGATCTTCTTTGACCAGTCCTCAAAATACTGATCGCCTGGATTTTTATCGGGGTGAAATTTGAGCGAGAGTTTACGGTATGCCTTTTTGATTTCAGCATCCGTTGTATGCTTGGGTAATCCCAATATTTCGTAGTAGTTGCTGTTGCTCATGGTTCGGAATTGCGTGGTCAGTTGCGGTCTTTCCAGGTGCTGACACGGTTTTGTTCTATGGTGATCTCTGTACGATAGGCTGTTTCCTTTTCAGGTGTGGTAAACGGATCGTAATACCATACTTCCTTATTCATTTCGTCCGTTGCGTACGACACCTGCGCCGGCTCGCCCCATGATACCAGCAACAACTCGGAGGGCATACCTGTACTGATCGTTTCGGTCTTCACATTTTCCGCCATGCGGTTGCCGAATTGTTTGCTGATTAATCCCTGCAAAGGTTTATCGAGCAACTCAAAGTCTTTGCGTGCGGCAGCCAGACGGTTCTCCGCCATTTTCAACTCAGCGAAATACCGTTGACGCACGTTCTTATGATCGTTGTAGGTAAGAAGACCGTAGATGAGCAGTCCGGCCAGTATAGCTATGCAAAGAAAGACCAGGAGCATGATGAATGGTTTGGCGCTTTTTATCAACAAAAAATCGGAATGGGTTGCCAATAAATAAAAAAGCTCCAGAGCTGAAGCTTTTTAAAAGGGAGGCCACATTCCCGTTTATTTTATTTTAAGGACCGGTTTGAGTTTGAACTCAGCCGTGCCCGTCTGGAAAATTGAAAGAGCTGCGTCGAAATCAATCAGAACAGCGTCCGTTCCCGCTGTGAGTGTTTTGTTCAATTTGATTTTCAGACCTGACTCACTGCCACTGGGAATGGTAAGCGGGTAAACGTTGCCATCGATTACTATACTGTTATCCGCGCCTAATACAAAGCGGATCTCTCTGAGCGGTCCTACTGGTACAATTCCCTGCGCCAGCAAAGTATCGATGCCGTTCTGGTAATCCAGGAGATTGTATATGCCGGCATGTGTATTGAGCGTGATCCAACTGTCGCCTTCCTCGCGAAGTTTGACCTGTACCCGCTCGATGTCTACATTTACGGCAGTCGCATTGAAAGGATTATCAGTCAACCGGATATTCAATTCCGTGGTCTCTCCATCATTATCCTTATCGCAACCGGAAAATACAAACAAAGAACTTGCTGCCACAATGAAGGGCAGGATTTGGCGCAGTTTCATAGCTTTTTTTTTAAATAAGAAAAAACCATGCCACCGATCAGGACGTTATATAAGTAATACTCTTAAATTGAACCCTCTATGACCACTGTACTCATCACCGGCGGCACAGGTCTGGTTGGCAAAGCGCTGACAAGGGCCCTGCTCGATCGTCAACACACCGTGATCATCTTGTCGCGCGCTGCGGCCAGGGATGATGCCAATGGTATCCGTTACGCAAAATGGGATATTGAAAAAAATGAGATCGACCGCGAAGCAATCGCCGCCGCCGATGTGATCATACACCTGGCGGGTGCCGGCGTGGCGGACAAACGATGGACGGAAAAGCGCAAACGCGAAATCCGCGACAGCCGCGTTAACAGCAGTGCTTTGTTGGTGAAAGCGCTCCGCGAAACACCCAATAAAGTGGAAGTGGTCATCAGCGCTTCGGCCATCGGCTGGTACGGACCGGATCCCACCATTCCTAATCCCGGTGGTTTTTCGGAAGAAGCTCCTCCGTATCCTGATTTCCTGGGCAATACCTGCCGAGACTGGGAAGCGTCTATCGATCCGGTGGAGTCGCTGGGAAAACGGCTGGTCAAACTCCGCACCGGTATTGTACTCAGCACGAAAGGTGGTGCGTTGCCGCAATTTGAAAAATCACTCGGCTTTGGTGTAGGAGCCGTGATGGGTAATGGTAAACAAATCGTTAGTTGGGTACATATCGACGACCTGGTAAACATGTACCTGGCCGCGATGGAAAACGTTAATTATTCCGGTGCTTATAATGCCGTAGCGCCCAATCCTGTCAATAACCGTACGTTGATCAATGAGATCGGCAAAATCAGGAAAGGCCGGTATTTTACCCTATTGCATGTACCAGCCTTTCTGCTTAAGATCGTATTGGGAGAAATGAGTGTGGAGGTATTGAAAAGCACGACGGTCAGCAGTGCACGTCTGCAACTGGACGGCTTTTTGTTTCACCATCCGTTACTGCCGGAAGCCCTGGCCGATCTGTACAAGGGAAAATCCTAGAATCGTGTCACTCCGTGTTTAACAACACCTTCTTTCACCACGCCATTGGTGATGCGGATCGTTTTGCCCTTGTCGCTTTTTGCTTCTCCTTCAAATTTTGCCTGTAGAATACCGGAGGCCGTATCGATGGATTGAATGGTAACCGCACCTGTCTGGAAAAAATAATGCTCTTGCTTTCCGTTCACGGGCGGTGTCATGTATTCACCGTAAGCTTTACCCATGGCCTGCAGTGCGCCTTGTCCGGCGGTGAAGGGATAGGTGCCGGGTGCAATACCGTTTACATTGAGATTGACGGAAGCGCGGCCATTGTCCTGTTCGCTGGTGATGTTGAGGGCAATACCGTTTTCATTGTTTTTACCAAAAAGATTGATGTTCCAGGCGGTTGTTTCTACCTGCGCGGTATCGGCATGGAAGGTGATCTTGTTGGCTGGTGGCGGAGCCGGAGCGATGGTGGCTGTGCTGTCACCGCTTTTGTCTTTGTTGCTGCCTGCTTCCTGGCTATTGCAGGCCAGTAATAATAATAGCAGAGGCAAACCGTTAGAGAATGACACTTTCATGTTATGACGTTTAGGTGAACAATAACATACTCAGGTCTTCAGGTCGGCGTTTTTAAAGCGGTTAACAATGAGATAAGTGAAAAGAGAAACGTACACGGCTGTAGAGATCAGTAATGAATAGTCAGCAACGGTACGAAGCTTCATCATTTCCGGCGTAAACGGACTAGGGATCAATGCATCCACCGTTTCGAAGGGAAGGAAGTATCCCATCTGGTTTCCCCGTATGGTCAGCAGCAACCACAACAATCCATCGATCACATATACAGAGATGAAATAAATGATCACGGCCAGTCCTGTACGCTTTACCAAGATAGCGATAAAAAATCCAATTAAAAGATAATGGAAGGCCATTAATGCAAAATAAGCTACGTAGTGTACGTCTTCGAACAGGTCGGCTCCCGGAGCGGAGAAAGCCAGCCCCGTAATAATACCTGTAATAAATACGAGCAGGGTTGCCGCAATGACAAAGAAGAACATCACCGATGCTTTGGCGCGCAGAAAGTCCAAACGGCTCCAGCCGTCGATGATGTTCTGCCGATGCGTACGGTACTGCACTTCATTGGTGATCAGCATCACAAACAGCATCCCGATGATTACAAAGAAATGACCACCAAACCAGGCGGAGGTTTGCCAGATCTTTGGAAATACGAAAGGTGCGCCGATCAGGGCTTTCGCCAGATCCTCGGGATTGGGGCCGCTTCCCCGCGCTCCCGACGTTTGTTCCATGTATTTACTGGCGGAAAAGAAAACCGTCAGTGGAAAGAACACGACGAAGGTGCCAAACAATACCCAGAAGGTCCGGTAGGTATTTATCTTAAGCCATTCAATTTTAAAAAGTTTCAACATAGCCTTGAGCTTTGGAAGGATAAAAATTAACGGTCGCTTTGTTTGCCGGTGATCTCGAGGAATCGGGTTTCGAGATTTTTCTTTTTCATGTTGAGCTGTGTCAGCACCACACCTTTTTCAAAACAATATTTATTAATCTGTCCGGCGCTTACGTTTTCGGTGCATAATACACTCAATACATGTCCGAACACTTTTACATCTTTCACACCCGGAAACTGTCTGATGATTGTTTCGAGACCCGTTGCATCGTCTGCAGCGATTTCAACCAGCACATCCGTTTCACCGGATGCTGAAAGTACTTCCTGCACCGTGCCGCTGGTTTTCAGCACACCTTTCTGAATAATGGTCACGTGTGTACACACACGCTCCACTTCATCAAGAATGTGGCTGGCCATGATGATGGTCTTGCCCTGTCGGTTCAGCTCAATGATCAATTCGCGGATCTCCGCGATCCCAGCAGGATCGAGACCGTTGGTCGGCTCATCGAATACCAGGATATCCGGATCGCCCAGCAATGCCGAAGCGATCGCGAGACGCTGCTTCATCCCCAATGAATAGGTATTGAACTTGGAAGTTCTGCGTTGATGCAGGTTCACCATCTGCAATACCCGGTCGATATCATCGAGGCCGCGTTCTTTGATGCAGGCGGCAATTTCGAGGTTTTTTTCAGCGCTGAGATAGCTATAGAAATTCGGCGTTTCGAGTAAGGTGCCGATCTTTTTGCGCTGATCGGCATCACCGGGCTGGCCATTCCAGCGAAATTCGCCACCCGAGGCTTTCAATACATCCATCACAATACCCAGCAGCGTGGTCTTGCCACTTCCATTGGGACCAAGAATGCCGTAAACAGAACCCTGGGGCACTTCAAAGCTCACATTGTTGAGCGCTTTGACGGCACCATAGTTCTTGCTGATTTGCTGAACACTTAATACAGACATGAAAAAAGAAGTTTAGCGTATGGAACCGAAAAATAGAGAAAAGCGGCCAGACGCAATAGAAAAAAGCAATATTATAGGTAAACGGTTATTCTTCTCCTGTGAACGGTGAAGGATGCCAGATGCTGGAGAATTCGCCGAGGACGGCCTGGCCGTCATGGAACGGCAAACGGTGTAGTTTGAGATCGTCGATGTCTTCCTGCCGCACGCGCCGGTGAATGGGATAAAGCGTGCCTCCTTTTTTACCGGGAGATTGTTGCGGGTCGTATTGAAAGGCCGGGTCTACCCAGGTTCCGCGCGGGTACATGATGCCCGGCACGCCTTTACCGCGATAATCCACATTATGCGGATGCGGCAGTCCCAGCGTGTGGCCATATTCATGCGCCGCCGTGGTGGAGCCTTCATATAAATTTTCCAGTAAAAAATAACCGGTATTACAGCCGAGGCCATCTACAAAAGAAATATTGCCGGCCGCTTCCGGTTCCACGCGGAAATAATTATTGCGCGGATCATCATTGCCCAGTACTTCTTCGGGCCGGATATCGGCGCGGTATTGTGCGGTGATCTGAAAACGTACGTCGAGTAATTGGCCTTTGCGGTGGATGCGGGCCTGTGGTTCATTCCACATATTATGGATTTCGCGCCTGATCCGTTCGGCCAACTCTTCATTGGCAGCGCTCCCGTAGAGGATGATATGGGACGATATCAACAGCGTTGTATCTGTGAGTTCCACAATGCCCATAAAGACTGGTTAATTTACCGCGTGAAATGATTCTTGAAATCTTCGGCCAGGGTGTCAAATTCTTTCCGCGACGATTTTATCCCAATCAATCCGCCAGAAACAAAAAAGTTCATGGGGCGCTTCAGCGTTACTTCAAAAGTCTGTTCGTCTATTCGTTTTCCCGTAACACCTACCCGGAAGTATTTTACAAATACGCCCACCAGTATACGCAGCACCAGGTTTCCCCGGGCATAAAGTTTCATGCCGGCCTTATCACTTTTATATTTCAGATCCCGCGCGGCCAGAAACAGTTCGAGGCTGTTGTTGAATTCGGTCTCGCTGATCCCGCTGATGCGGTAGCTGCGTGAGTCGGTGCTGAAGTCGGTGACGGTACAGTTCATAATGAAGGTTGAAGGTATAAGGCCGAAGCTTCGGCCTAAGGCGTAAGGTGAACAGCCTTTGTAAGTGTTAAGTAATAAGTATTAAGTAGTAAGTATTAAGTTAAACAGCCGTTATCAGTAAATAAGTATTAAGTTGTGTTGTTGGTGTTAATACCAGCAACGGATTGAAGAAACTATTCACGATTCACGATTGACCATTCACCATTCACTCAGTTCCTCACCGGTTTGCCGCTCTTCAATACGCTCTGAATTCTTTCCAGTGTTTTCTTTTCGCCGCAGAGGGAAAGAAAAGCTTCTCGTTCGAGATCGAGCAGGTATTGTTCGCTTACAAAGCTGGGTTCGCTGAGGTCGCCGCCGCACATAACGTAGGCGAGTTTGCGTGCTACAAGTGCATCGTGGTCGGTAGCGTAATTGGCGCGCCACATACCATTGATACCCGCGAGCAAAGCTCCGAGCGCCGAACGGCCCAGCACTTTCACGTCTTTGCGCTGAACAGGTGTCACGTATCCGCTGTCATATATTTCGATCACTGATTTTTTTGCTTCTGCAATGCGACGTCCCTGGTTCATCACCACTTCGTCGAGTCCTTTTCTGTATACACCGATATTAAATCCTTCCGCTGCGGAAGTGGCCACTTTGGCCGTAGCGATTGTCAGGAAACGGTTTTTCAACGTGATGGTGTCTGGTTCGTCTTCGTGCATTTCATCCGCCGCACGCAACACAAATTCTTTTGTACCGCCACCGCCGGGAATAAGTCCTACGCCCAATTCCACCAGACCGGTATAGGTTTCGGCGGCTGCACATACTTTGTCGGCATGCAGGCTCAGTTCACAGGCACCACCCAAAGCCAATCCGTGCGGAGCCACTACTACGGGCACGGAAGAGTAACGTGCGCGCATCATGGTGTTCTGGAAAAGACGGATGGCCATATCCAGCTCATCGTATTCCTGCTCGATGGCCAGCATGAAGATCATGCCCACGTTGGCACCCGCAGAGAAGTTGGGACCTTCGTTGCCGATCACCAGCCCTTTAAATTCTTTCTCTGCTTTTTCGATGCCGGTCTGTATGCCGCTTAATACGTCACCGCCGATACTGCCCATTTTTGTATTCCATTGAATACCGAGCACACCGTCACCGATATCGTACAATTTGCAGCTATTATTTTTCCAGACAATTTTATCCTGGAAGTTGCTTAACACGAGGAAGGACTCACCACCGGGCAAGGCTTTGTATGATTTACTGGCAGGGTCGTAAGCGAGTTTCTTACCGTTCTCTACTTTATAAAAACGTTGATGGCCTGCATCGAGCATTTCCCCGACCCAGGGCGCTACGGCATAACCCGCGGCTTTCATGGCGTCCACCGTTTTCTTTACACCTAATACATCCCAGCTTTCAAACGCGCCGATCTCCCAGCCAAAGCCCGCCATCATGGCATCATCCACGCGATATAATTCATCGCTGATCTCGGGAATGCGGAAAGAAATATAAGAGAAAAGGGAGTAGTGGAACTGTCGATAGAATTCACCCGCTTTATCTGTACCGGCTACCAATACTTTCAGGCGTTGTGCAAGGTCTTCAATGGGCTTGCCTGCTTCTACCGTTGCGAATTTTGGTTTTTGCCGGGGTTCGTATTCAAGCGTGGAAAGATTGAGTACATGAATATCTTTTTTGCCGTCGGGACCGGGAGGCATTTTTTTGAAAAAGCCCTGTTTGGTCTTATCGCCCAGCCATTTATTTTCTACTACTTTATCCAGCCATGCAGGGATGGTAAAGGTGTCGCGTGCTTCGTCATCCGGGCAATTGTCCTGTACACCTTTGGCTACTTTTACCAGGGTGTCGATGCCTACCACATCAGCCGTGCGGAAGGTAGCGGACTTGGGACGGCCGATCGCCGGACCGGTAAGTGCATCTACTTCGTCAATCGATAAACCTAATTTATCGACGAGCCCGAAGATGGCCATGATGCTGTATACACCAATGCGGTTGGCGATGAAGGCTGGTGTGTCTTTGCAGAGAACCGTTGTTTTGCCTAAAATAATATCACCATATTCCATCAGGAACGATACTACTTCGGGATCGGTGGAAGGAGTAGGAATGATTTCAAGCAAACGCAGGTAACGCGGCGGATTGAAAAAGTGTGTGCCGCAGAAATGCCGGCGGAAATCCTCGCTGCGACCTTCAGCCATCAGGTGAATGGGAATACCTGATGTATTGGAAGTAATCAATGTGCCGGGCTTCCGGTATTTCTCTACCTGGTCATATATCTGTTGTTTGATATCCAGGCGCTCCACCACCACTTCGATGATCCAGTCGCAACCGGCAATATCTTTCATGTTGTCTTCAAAGTTGCCGGTGGTGATTTTTTTCACCACATCCTGTGTATATACGGGAGAGGGATTGCTTTTGATGGCAGCCGTCAATGCATCATTCACGAGTTTGTTCTTTTCAGCGGTTGTCTGCGCGACCTGCGGTGCGATGTCCAGCAACAGCACCTGAAGCCCTACGCCGGCAAAATGACACGCAATACGTGAACCCATTACACCACTGCCTAACACAGCTACTTTTTTGATATTTCTTTTCATACAGCTATGCTTAAAAATTAGTTAGTTAAACAACTATTTACTGTGAAGGTAAAATAAAAAAGTGTTGAAAAGACAGCGCCAGGTCAATTTTTATCTTTACTATTTTGTTGCGTCTTCCACGGGAGGCAACTGTTTTTCCTTCAGCGTCTGCTGGTAGCGTTTCGTCTGTTTTTTATTGCTGCGGGCGCCCACACTGCTGGTTACGCCGCTGAGTGTGATCTTCACCAGGTAGTTGAGGGCAGAGCGTTCGCGGTGCCGGCGGAAGAATACCACGCCTTTGCGGGAGTCGTTATTTTTTTTCACCACAAATGCATTGGCCAGTCCGCTCATTACACTGGAAAGGAATGATTTCTTATCCGGATTTCCTTTTTTTAGTATCCGTATGCGCAGGTTGCGGTAATGCATGTGCATTTCTCCGTAAGCTAAATATTCACGCCCTTTCACCTGCATGGTCAGCGAATCGAGGTGGCCCGATTTCAATTCTGCCGATGCCAGTGGTGCCAGCACAGGATTGAGGATGGTCAGATCCGCAGGTCCCATCCGCAATTGCATACGGAACCCGGAAAGCGTATCGGTATAGGATTCTTTCAAACGCAAATGAATGGCAATGCTGTCTTCCAGCCGGCCATTGGCATGTATTACAAGGCTGTCTTGTTCACCAAGATCAAAGTTGCGTAGATGCGTTAGTGTGGCATTGAGGTCTCCGACGCGGATAAGGCCGCTCTTGCCTGTTTTCTCATTCAATTCTTCATATAATACACGGCTGTTGGCAATCACCAGCGAGTCTGCTCGGAATTTTGTACCGATCTGTGTCAATTGATCAACCGGCAATGGTCTTATGATATCCATGCGCAGAGGCAATCGTTTGTCACGGAAATTATACAGGTATGCATCCGATAACCGGATCGTGCCCAGGTCCAGTATGGTGTCTTTTACAAAACGGTCGATATCCAGAGGGCCGACTTCCAGCTTTCCGCCATTGGCCGTTATATAATCGATCTGGTGTTTTTGTTTTTCCATGAAAGCTTCTTTCTCCGGAGCCGGCCGATAACGGAATGAATCCAGTGATAACAAACGGCTGCGTTTGTCATAAGCCGTATTGTACCAGTTCCAGTTAACAGCCGAGTCCTGGTAGGTGCCGGTGAAATTGCTGAGGCGGAATTCTTTGTTTTTTTGTATAAGCTCCGTCAGTTTCAGTATTGATGCGGCATCTACACGCAGGCCTGAAAGGCTGGCCGTTTTGATCTGCAGGGTCGCATTTTTTTTGCCGATGCTGTCGATGGTGAAGTTGCGTGCATTCAATTGATCGAGTTGGCCTTCCCATTCTGTATCATTGCCTTCCAGTTCCTGGTAACGGAGGTTGCTCAGTTTTGCATCGATCTCCCCGGAGCCTGCATGGTAGCGCCTGCCCGACGGTCCTGCTACGGTAAAACCATTGACCAGGAATTGTATCGTGCGTGCACTGAAGGACGTGCTTGTTTCATCGGAAACGATATCTTCCAATTGAAGATAATTGCGTGGATCTTTGCCTTCCCATTCAAGCTGAAAGTTTTTGCCGGCCTGTTCGTATTGCAGGCTGAGGGTCGGTTGTAGTATTTTCAATGAATTGATGCGTGTGTCGGGAAGCGGCCAGCCGGTTTCCTGTGTGTTGGTCAGTGTGTCGTGGTGACGTGCATGCCAGAAGAACCGCGGACGATCGAGTGTGATAGCGGATGCGCCGATGTCGCCGCGGAAGAAGGCGTCAATATCCGGCACCAGTTGCACCATCGGAATGCTGGCGATTATCGTATCATAGGTACGCGAACGTTGATAACGGATCGATTGGAAGTGACTGGGTTCTCCATCGCGCAGATCGAAACGGTCCATCTCCAGCGACGCTGCGCCGTGACGGTAACGCAGATTGCCGCCCGCTGCATCGAGTGCTTTAATGCGGAAGTGGCGTCGCTTTCCGGAAGAAAAAGATTCTGCACCGATGTGTTTGAAATAAACTTCCAGTTGCCGCGTGTCGTCGGAGGCAAATACGCGTGTTCGCCGTCCATCCACATCACGCAATATAAAACCTTCTCTTTTTTCCTGTGGTGCACTTCTTCGTCCCAGCGGAAGATTGAGTACGGCACTGTCCCAACTGATGCCTTCGATGCGTGTTTGTTGCAGTTTGTCGTCGATCACCAGTGTGCGGATGTTCACACCGCTTGCTTTGATCTTTGCTTTGCTGATATCGGTGACCTCGAGTACATCGGCACGCAGGTGATTGGTTTCACCTGTAAATTGTACGCCTTGCAACAACGCGGTTACGGGACCGACATGCAAACGTCCTTTCGCAAAGTCCAGCCGCGTGACGGATTGCTGGATGCCTTTCAATTGTTTTGAATTGACAAGATCACGACCGGCGATGTGCAGCGTGGCTTTCTCCAATTCCAATTCGCTTTTGTTGGGAAATACGAGACTGACCTGCCCCTCTATAAGATGCAGGTTGCTCAGTTGCATCATCTCTCCGAGACCACTAAGTACTTCGAAAATGGTTTGTGATTTTCCCGGATTGTTACGCACATGGTAACGTATGGCTGGTTTATACAAGGTTACCTTTTCTGCCATCAGTTGCTGTTCCAATACAAGATTATCCCACGACAAACCCTGCAGTTCGAGTTGTGGAACTGTGAGTGTGTTGATGGTGCGGTTATTAGTTAATTCCCTGTAAGAAAAATTACTCAGGCTGATCCGGTTGTTATTGAAAAGGATACTGTCGAACTGAATAGAGTAGGTGCTGTCGCGCAGGAAATTTTCGAAATTGCGGATGCCCATTTTAAAACCGTCGACAGAAAGCGGTCGTTTGGCGCGCTGTTGCACTCTCAGGCCCGTGATCTCAAAGTTGTTGTGTTCGGACGTAAAGGAACTTGGTCTGCCGGCACGCATGGTATTGATGTCGAAGGAACCGTCTTCCACTATTACAAAGGCCAATTGCATGTCGCCGGTCAACTGTTGTACGATCTCGTTCAAGGAGGGCGGAGGTTTGGTAGTGCCGCCTTTTTTACGATCGGGTAATTGCACATCCAGCCGGAAGCGCGGGCGGAAACAATACACCGAATCGGCTTTGATCACTTCGCTATGATACAGCGTATCAAAATCGATATTAGTGAGTTTAAGTTTTTCGAAAAAGACGCGGAATGAATTGCCGCTGCTGTCCTGCCGCGAGGCGGAAACGGTACAACTGTCGAGTTCCACGAGTTTGCGCAGCACATTTATCCGGAAATTTTTAAAAGCCAGCCGGTGGATGCCATCGGGCAATGCTATGTCCTGGTTGTGTGTAGACAAAGAGATATTGTCGCTGAAGAAAATTTTTTGCGCTGCGTTGGTGGTGTTGGTATCTGCTACCTGCAGGTTATCGAGGTTGAAAAAAATCTTGCTGATCTCTACCGGTTGCTGCTCCGGCCGCATACGGTTGTAAAGTGAGAACCTGCCATTCTCGATCTGGAAACGTTTTACTTTCAGCACACTCAGCGCATCCTGGATGGAATTATAAACGCGTCCCATTTCCTTGGGAATGGAAATGTCGTTGCCGGAAGTGGTATCACGCTGAACGTTGCGGAGTTTGGTGACTGTCACATGCGGGTTTACTAATCGTAAAGAATCGATGAGAATCTTTTTCTCAAACAAGATCGGAAATACAGCTTTTACTTCGACTTGTAATCTTTCTACATCAAATTGGTAAGCGGCGGACGAAGTGGCTGTATCGGTGGAATAGAAAACAGCATTTTCCAGTTCCATCTTTTTGCTGAACCAGTTAAACTTGAATTTCCTGACTTTGAGGTGGAGTTTGCCGTTGGATTGCGAGCTTACGAGGTTTTCAATAATTTCTTCCGCGTGGTTGACGAACCAGAAATGAAAGCTTACGGCCAAGGCCACCAGCGAGCCGATGATCCAGGCCAAGACTTTCAATATTTTCCTGCTTCGGGCTTTCGCGTTCAAGGTGCGGAGAATTTAGCTGGAAGTTACCGAAAAATACTGATAATGAGGGAGTTTGATCGCGATTAATCGGGACTAAGTAATGTGAAAATGTATTGCGGTGGTGAAACAGCGGTTGTAAGTTTTAAGTAGTAAGTTATAAGTCTTTTTCATGGTTGGTGTACTCACCACAACTGTTCGGAACGTTTATGGGCAAGAGTCGCTTTTCATTTTTAAACGCAATGTCGGCGCGAGGTATAAGTTAGCGCCCTTGTTGGTCTCCCGGTTAGTGCCCTTGTTGGTCTCCCGGTTAGTGCCCTTGTTGGTCTCCCGACCAACAAGCAAGCGTCAGGTTTTTTTGCCAGGTTAAGGTCAACTTCGTACATGATTCAGGAATGAGCAGGTCCGTTGGTCTGGAGACCAACGGCGGCGTGATGTCAGATTGACAGGGTGTAAAATTTTCCGAACAGTTGCGGTGTATACAGGAGCATTCCCGCAACTGCGGGATGTTTATTCACCATTCACCATTCACTATTGACGATTGACGATTCACGCATCAGCTGACTCCCGAGCCGCTTGCCACTGCTTCTGCCGGGCTTACAAAGCGCAGTTTGCCATCCTTGTCTTCCGCCATCAGGATCATGCCATTGCTTTCGATGCCGCGCATTTTGCGGGGCGCAAGATTGGCTACGATCACTACCTGCTGACCAATGATGTCTTCCGGCGCAAAATGCAGCGCGATGCCGGAGACGATGGTTCTTTTTTCAAAACCAAGATCCACTTCCAGTTGCAGCAGTTTATCGGCTTTCGGCACTTTGCCCGCCGCGGTAATGGTGGCCACACGCAGATCGATCTTGGCAAAATCATCGAACTGGATGGTTTCTTTTACGGGCGCGGGTGCATTATCTGTTGTTTCGGTGAGAGTATTTTCTGTCGTTGCTTTCACGAGACCGGCTTTTAATTTTTCTACCTGGGCTGCTATTTCTGTGTCTTCAATTTTGCGGAACAGCAAACGCGGTTCGCGCAGTGAATAACCGACGCTCAGCAGTTTCATTTTTCCTGCATTATCCCAATCCAGCATTTTCTCTACCACCTTCATCATGTGCAGCATGGTGTGTGCCGTTGATGGCAGGAAGGGATGAATGAAAATGGCAAGGTTGGCCGTCAGTTGCAGACAGAGGTGCAGGCTGTTGTCGATCTGTTGCTGAACAGCAGGATTTTCTGCCAATTGTTTCGCCAATATCCACGGTTCTTTTTTCTGCATGTACTGATTGCCTTTGCGCGAAAGGTCGATCACTTCGTACAGCGCTTCACGGAATTTGTATTGCTCGATCAACGATTCGATTTTTTCTTTTGCACTCGCAATATCCGTGATCAGTTGTTTGTCGATATCGTCGATGATGTCGTTGTGAAAAGGAGGTACTTTGCCACCGCAGAGCTTGTGCATGAGCACGAATGTGCGGTTGACAAAATTACCGAAGATGGACACGAGCTCGCTGTTTACAGCGTCCTGGAAACCTTTCCAGGTGAATTCGCTGTCTTTTGTTTCGGGTGCTATCTGCGTCAGGTAATAACGGAGCATGTCCACGCATTGCCCGCCGCCGTTTTCCTGTTTTACAAAATCATTGATATAGTCGCGCATTTCGAGTTTCCAGTTACGGCTGGTGCTCATCTTGTCGCCTTCGAGATTCAGGAATTCGTTGGCCGGTACGTTTTCCGGCAGAATATTTCCGTGCAGTTTCAGCATCACCGGGAAAATGATGCAATGGAACACGATATTGTCTTTACCGATGAAATGCACCAGCTTGGTGTCCTTTTCATACCAATAAGGTTTCCAGTCGCGCTTATTGTCGATGGCCCATTGCCTGGTGGCGCTGATATAACCGATCGGCGCATCGAACCAAACGTACAGCACTTTGCCTTCGGCATCTTTCAGGGGAACTTTAATACCCCAGTCGAGGTCGCGCGTCACGGCGCGTGGTTGCAGTCCGCCTTCGATCCAGCTTTTACACTGGCCTACAACTGTGGGTCGCCAGTCGTCTTTGTGTTGTTCGAGGATCCATTGACGTAAAAATTCTTCATGACGGTCGAGTGGCAGATACCAGTGTGTGGTCTTGCGTTTAACCGGCGGCTGGCCGCTGAGTGTGCTTACGGGATTGATGAGTTCATCGGGACTGAGTGAGCGGCCACAGTTTTCGCATTGATCGCCGAAGGCACGGTCGCTGCCGCAATTAGGGCAGGTGCCTTTGATATAGCGGTCTGCCAGGAATGTTTTGGTGGCTTCATCATAAAACTGCTCGGTTTCTTTTGTCTCCAGTTCATTACGTTCGTGGAGATAAGTGAAAAATTCCTGCGCGGTTTCGTGGTGCAGCGGATCGCTGGTGCGGTGGTAGATATCAAAAGAGATGTTGAGGTCGGCAAAATCCTGCTTCATCGCTTCGTGGTACTTATCGATGATGGCACGGGGAGTGGTGTGTTCTTTGGTGGCCTGGATGGGAATGGCCGTACCGTGTTCATCGCTTCCGCAGACAAACACCACATCTCTTTTTTGTGCGCGCAGGTATCTTACATATATATCGGCCGGGATATAAGCGCCGGCCAGGTGGCCGATGTGTTTCAATCCGTTCGCATAAGGGAGAGCGCTTGTTACCAGGTATCGTTTAAAATCGTTCATAGCAAATTGAGCCGTTTCGGCGTGGCAAAAATAACTCAAAGCGCACACATTCTTCCAGAAGGTTGACGGGCAACGGAATAACAGGCCTTTTTTTCCTCAAATCGGCTTACCTTCCGGGTGATCAGTTTGCTAAAAATGAACCGGAAAAATTTTTTACAATCAGCGGCCGTTCTTGCGGCTGCAACAGGATTTCCCGCTACTGGCAAGGCTTTCAACACAGGCGACAATCGCAAACCTGTCCGCATTCCGCCGTATTTGAAGAAGGGAGACCTGATCGGTATTAGTTCACCTGCGGGTTATCTCAAGGTGGAAGACATTCAATCGGCCGTGGCAGGACTGAAAGAATGGGGATATGAAACGCGTGTCGGCGATACGATCGGCCGGCGGGACTATTCCTTCGGCGGCACTGACGAAGAGCGGTTGGCCGACTTTCAGCGGATGCTGGACGATCCATCCGTCAAAGCCATTCTTTGCGCCCGCGGCGGATATGGAGCCGTACGCATAATCGACCGACTCGACTGGAAAGCGTTCCGCAAGCATCCCAAATGGATCATCGGCTTCAGCGATATCACGGTATTTCATTCACACTTGAACCGTGTAATCGATGTGGCATCCATTCATTCCAAAATGTGCAGCGGATTTCCGGAAGATTGGAGTAAAGCGGAACAAATACAGGTCGATGCCATTCTTTCCCTGAAAAAAGCGATAGAAGGGGAACAAATGAAATATGAATTTGCGGCAGCGGAAGGCAACAAATCCGGTGTGGCAGAAGGAATATTGATCGGCGGCAACCTGCGTACGCTCGAAACGCTCACCGGATCGGCATCCGATATTCATACCGAAGGAAAAATATTGTTCGTGGAAGATGTAGGCGAATACCTGTACAGCATCGACCGGATGTTCTGGAACCTCGACCGCAGCGGGAAGTTGGCGAAACTGAAGGGCCTGGTAGTGGGTGGGTTCCGTATTAAGCCTCCCTCTGACCCGGAAGAAGAATTCGGAAGAACGATTCAACAGATCGTACTCGAGAAAACAGCGAAATATAAATTCCCGGTCTGCTTTGATTTTCCCGTAGGGCATCAAAAGAATAATTTTGCAGTAAAATGTGGTGTCCGTCACCGCCTCGAAGTAAAAGACGGGCTTTGCTCCTTAACTGAAATAAGATGATAACGACTCCTCCTTACCTGCAGCCCGGCGACCTGATCGGTATAGTTTGTCCTGCGGGATATATGGCAAAAGAGAAAGCGGCCGAATGCATCCGTGTGCTGGAAGAGGAGTGGGGTTATCGTGTGCGGATTGGTAAGACATTGGGCAGTGCATCGGAAACTTATTTCTCCGGCACCGCGGAAGAGCGGCTGGCCGATCTGCAGGAAATGATGGACGATCCGGAAGTAAAGGCGATCCTCTGCGGACGCGGTGGTTATGGTATGACACACCTGGTAGACCAACTGAACTTTAAGAAATTCCGCAAGCAACCCAAGTGGATCGTTGGTTACAGCGATATCACCTTATTGCATACACATATTTACAGCAACTATTATATTTCGTCCTTACATGCACCGATGGCAGGAGCCTTCAACGATGCAGGATATATCAACCGTTATGTGCAATCGTTGCGCCAGGCGCTGGAAGGAAAGTGGGCGCGCTACAATGCCGAAGCGCATGAACTGAATCGCCCCGGTGAAGCTGTGGCGGAACTGGTAGGCGGCAACCTCGCGTTGCTGGCACATGGCATCGGCACCGACTCCGAATTGAAAACGCGCGGACGTATCCTTTTCATCGAAGACATCGGCGAATATTTATACAATGTAGACCGCATGATGTATCAGCTGAAACGTGCCGGCAAACTCAAGAACCTGGCGGGACTGATCATTGGTGGGTTCAGTGATATGAAAGATACCGAGCGTCCGTTTGGAGAAGATGTTTATACGATCATCGACAATATTGTAAAAGAATACGATTACCCCGTGTGTTATGATTTTCCGGTAAGCCATACCGAACGTAATTATGCATTGAAGATCGGCGTGGGGTATAAGTTGAAGGTGACAAAGTCGAAAGTGACGTTGGAGGAGTGAAATTCAAAAGTGTGAATGGTCAATAGTGAATGGTGAATCGTCAATGGTCAATAGTCAATAGTGAATTTCTTGGCGCCTTTATTTCTTCGCGGCTTTGCGTGAAAAGACGCAGGTGCCAGCAAAACTTAAAACTTATAACGGCTATTTAGCCTCACCCCGATGCTTCGGTTTAAAACTCACACCTTACCCCTAAAAAAAAGCCATCCCGCTTAAAAAAGCAGGACGGCAACCATTAACCATTAAACCTGCGTCTAAATTACAACTTTTTCTATTTTTCCCATAGTTTCTTCTGCTGTCATTGTTTCAAATCAATTTATACAAATAGCTGCGGCCCTTGTTGAGGTCATTATCAGTGCTATGGGAACGTTCCCGGAGATTGCTGAAATTGATTAATTTTGCATTTTTAATAGAAATAATCTATTGCAATGACCTTCACGCAACTTGAATATGTGGTAGCCGTTGACAACTGGCGGCACTTTGCCACCGCAGCCGAAAACTGCTATGTAACCCAGCCTACCTTAAGCATGCAGATACAAAAACTGGAAGAAGAACTCGACCTCAAAATATTTGACCGCAGCAAACAACCAGTGGTACCCACCGAAGCCGGTATAGAAATCATCGAGCAGGCACGCAAGATCCTGACCGAACGCACCCGCCTGCTCGAAACAGTACAACATAAAAAAGGGATACTGATGGGGGAGCTGCGCATTGGTATTATTCCCACACTGGCACCTTACCTGTTGCCGCTGTTCGTACAGTCCTTTACCAAAAAATATCCTTCGGTCCGGCTGGTGGTGCATGAGATGATGACCGAACTGATCGTGCAGCGGCTGCGCGAAGGCAAGATCGATGCCGGTATACTGGTAACGCCCTTGCAGGAAACAGGTTTGCAGGAGTTCGTTTTGTTCTATGAGGAACTGATGGCTTATGTGTCGCGGAAGAATGCCGTGTATGAAAAAACATATGTGCTGCCACAGGATATCGATCCCGATAAATTATGGTTGCTGGAAGAAGGACATTGTTTCCGTTCGCAGATCGTGAACCTCTGCGAATTGAAAAAGATCAGCCGCGAAACCAGCCGCTTTGATTATGAAGCGGGCAGTATTGAAACTCTCCGCCGCATGGTGGAGGTGAACGACGGCATCACCATCATACCGGAACTAGCCACGCTTGACATGCCTGCGCGGCAGACACAATTGCTGCGGCCATTCCGCAAACCCGCGCCCATGCGCGAAGTAAGCCTTACCGTACACCGCAATTTTGTCAAGAAAAAACTCATCGATGCCTTGAAGCAGGAGATACTGCTGACGATCCCGGAAAAGATCCGCAACAACAAGACCGCCAACATCGTTCCGGTAGTGGACTAAATGAACTGCTTTTTTCTTCCTAATTTCGGCCATGTTTTCACGTAAACGAATTTTGTTCTGGGTTAAATTAGTGATCGCTATCTATGTGGTTGTAGGGGTAGCGCTTTATTTTCTGCAGGACAAACTGTTGTTTCATCCCGAGCCGCTCGAAGAAGGGTATACTTATAAATTTGATCAGCCGTTCAGGCAACTGGATGTGCCGGTAACGGATAAAAAGAATCTGAGCATCGTGCAGTTCACCGTGCCCGATTCGGTGCGTAAAGGCGTGGTATTATATTTTCATGGAAATATGACCAACATCAACCGCTATGCACCTGTTGCGCCATTGTTTACCCAAAACAACTATGAGATATGGATGATGGATTATCCGGGTTTTGGTAAAACAACCGGCAAGCGTTCAGAAGAGGCGATGCTGGAAGATGCCGAAGTACTGTACGATATGGCGCGATTGCGTTTCCCTCCCGAAAAAATTATTCTGTATGGCCGTTCGATGGGCTCAGGACTTGCCACCTATCTCGCTTCGCGTCACAGTTGTCAGCAACTGGTACTGGAGACGCCTTACTACAGCATGTACAGCCTGATGAATTATTATACCAAAATCTATCCTGCCAGTTGGCTGAGCAAGTACGAGTTTCCAAATAATAAATACATAGCGAAGATGATCCCGCCGGTGACGATCTTTCATGGCACCGGTGATGAGGTGATCCCGTTTAGCCAGGCCCGCCGTTTAGCGGCATTGTCGCCCAAAGCCCGCCTGATCACGATCGAAGACGGAGGGCATAATGATCTGGCGGAGTTTGAGAAGTTTCGTACGGAGGTAAGGAGCTTGTTGAAGTGAAAGTGAATGGTGAATAGTGAATGGTCAATGGTGAATAGAGAATAAAGGGCCTGATTAGGTCTGCCCGGCTCGCCAGTTAGCTTAAAAACTGTGAACAGATCTATTGACCATTCACTATTCACCATTGACCATTCACTACTGACGTCAGAAAATCCGATGAAAATAATCACTTATCCCACACTGTGCTTTACTCAAAATCTCATTCGTAATAATATTGGCGATGGCGCTGTTGGCGGGAGGCCATTCTTCGCGTTGGGCAACGAGCTTTCTGTCTTCATCGCTTAATGCCCGCTCATCACCGGTGAAACTCGCAAAACGCACGATCCAATTGTATTCACCGCGATACGTATCACTCCATAACGTACGGTTTTCGATATCCCTTACCACTGCCTGCAACAGGCCATCGGCGCGGAGTGTACGGGTTGTAACCGTGATGCGGGCCTTCACCGTAATGTATTCTTTGGTTATCGAATCGGGTTTGTGCACGATCTCTTTCGATACGATCTGTTTGCTTACTTCGCGGGTGCTGCGCTGGTCGCGGTAGCGTCCGATGTCCGGTGTGCCCGACCACAATTCCACTGAAAGATCGGGACGTACGTTGCGGGCGCGTGCATCGGTATACGTATAAAAGTCAACAAAGTTGCCGCGGTTGTTGGTGTTGAGGTAACGCTGAATATCGTATTCGAAATTCTGGAAACCGAAGGCCGGCGTACCGTATGCATAACCGGAACGGCTTACAGGATTTACCACCACATTGGTCATGGCCATGGCAAGGGCTTCGTCCATTTTCTGACGCAAGGTGAGGTCGCCGGGTTTCAGGGCCAGTGCCTGCTGGAATTCATAATAGGCATCGCGTGCAGACTTCTTTGTCTGCTGCTCCATCAACTGATCGCCACGATCTTCACGTGCATTACTTGCCTGCTCTTTATATGTAGTGATATAAGAGGAATAATCCGTTGGTTGTACCAGCTCAAAAATGGCCGGATTACGGCGGATGGCATTGTATAGCTTCTGCAAGTCCTGGTATTCGCCGTAGATCTGCTCCCAGCGAAGGGTTGAGGTACTGCCGGACAACTGTCGCACACGGCCTTCGTGATCTTCCACAGCATAGCGGTAGGCATTCTGTACCAGCTCACGCAACTTGGCGTCATTCGGTTTCTTGGAAAGTTTTTTGGAAGCAGCTTCTACTGCCTGATCATATTGGCCGCGGGAATAAAGTTTCTCTGCCGACTGGCAGGCCGCAAGGCTGAAAAGTACGAGTAATAAAAATGTGTAAAGTTTTGGTATCATGGGCGGTTTTATTAGTAGGACGAATCAAGGCCGCGAAGGTAACAACCGGCGTTGGCAATTAACATGGTGTTGACAATTTCGCTTTAAACATATTTTAAAATGTCACGGATGAAGTTGTGATAGCTGTCAAACTTCGGCAGGTTGTTATGTCCTCCTCCTTCTATACGGATAAGCGTGATGCCGGCAGGGTTCAGCTTTTGCAGGTTTTCACTGTGCCGTAGTGGTATCAGCCAGTCGCGCGTACCGTGCAGGATATAGGTATGGCAGCGCACTTTACGTATCCACAGGTCGGTGCGCAGATGATACCGCAATACCCAGCGCAACGGCAGCATCGGAAGAAACCGTTCCACTACTTTGCGGAAGCTGTAATAAGGCGCATCGAGGATCAGGTAACGCGGTTTGTTGTCGCTGGCGAGTTTGGTGGCAAAGCCGCTGCCGATGCTGCGGCCGTACATGATCATGTGGTCTTCGGGATATTGTTTTTTCAATGAATCATAAACGAACTGCATGTCGCTGAGCATATCTTTTTCACTACGCTTGCCGGTGCTTTTGCCGAATCCGCGATAATCTACCAGCACCACATCATAGTTGAACCGGTAAAAATCACGGGCATATTTTGCCCAACCTTTTATGCTGCGGGTGTTGCCATGGAAATAAAGAATAAGACCATGCGGCGCTTCGCGGAAAAAGTGAAGCCCGTTTATACGCACACCGGGTTCCACATCAAAAAAATATTCGCGGAAAGGAATATCATACACGAAACGGAAATCCTGCTGCAGTCGTTCGGGTTTGAATATAAAACGGTCCTGCAGGAAATAGGCTGCAACAGACAGGACGGCAATACCGCCGATGATATACCAGATTACAGGGGGCAAGTTGGGCAGTTGGTGGACTGAAGATAAGCTTCGGCACCGGCTGCGCAAAATTACTCTTCTTCGATCCGCTTCAGGCGCAGGTTGGTAACGGGCGCAACAATGAGCGGGAATTTCTCCACCGTTACGTTGGCCACGTCGAGACCGAAACCTCTTTCTTCACTGAGGCTGTGTTCTTTCAGCCAAAAGTGAAATTTCATGATCACACGTTCGATAAACGGCAGCTCATTATCCTGGCTCAGGTATTTTTCCATTACCATAAATTGGAAGTCTCCCACCATGTTGCTGCTGGCGAGACTTTCATAGCGGCTGATAATATTTACCTCCTTGTTGGCCACCAGGTCTTCCACCACTTTGCGGAACATCAGGTTGATGCGCGGCTCCATACGGAAACCAAGCCGGAAGTCGATGCGGATGATATCGTTGGGAATGATATGTTCTACTTTGTATTCGCAGGTATAAGGATCGTCCATCGTGTCAACGTGTACAAACCAATAAATATCTGCGCGTTTCGGCTTTTTGTTCAGAATAGAGTAAATGATCTTGTGCTCGATCTCTTTCGGGTTGTTGGCGCTGGTGAGGTACACCAGGTGGGTGGCGTATTTGGCTACCGAACGGTCATTGCTCAACTCCTGCAGTTTGGGAATGTAATGTTCCAGCCGTACAAATTCCACATATCGGTTTTTGATCTTACGTGCGCGGAACCACACATACATTACCAGGAACATGATGCCGCCGACCAGCAGGGTTACGTAACCACCGTGAACGAATTTATCCATCAGGGCAACCAGGTAACCGGTTTCCACAACGAAGTAACCCACCAGGAATATCCAGATCCAGAAAGATTTGACCCGATGCAATACGAGGTAGTTGGCAAAAAGAATAGTGGTGGTAATCATGGTCACCACGATTGCCAGACCGTAAGCCGCTTCCATATTAGAAGATTTCTGGAAATAAAGGACCACACCCACGCAGCCCAGGAACATCAGCAGGTTGATGCCGGGAATGAAAAGCTGCCCTTTTTCTTCGGAAGGGTATCGGATCTTCATTTTGGGCCAGAGGTTGAGGCGCATGGCTTCACTGATGAGTGTGAAGGCGCCGGATACCATGGCCTGGCTGGCGATGATCGCGGCGGTGGTGGCAATTGCCACACCGGGAATGATGAACCATTGCGGCATCAGGTCGTAAAAAGCGTTGATGCCCTGTTCTTTTTTTACGGTTTCGGTGATGGTGAGCCCGGAGCGATGTGCCAGCAGGTAAGCACCTTGTCCGAAATAGTTGAGCAGCAGACAGGCTTTTACGTAGATCCAGGAGTAGCGGATATTGTCGCGTCCGCAGTGACCAAGGTCGCTGTAAAGGGCCTCGGCCCCGGTGGTACATAGAAACACCGCACCCAGCAACCAGAAACCGGAAGGATAGGTACGCAGGAAGTCTATGGCGTAATAAGGACTTATTGCTTTAAAAATAGACAGATCGTCAAAAACGTGGATCACACCAAACACGGCCAGCATGGAGAACCAGATAAACATGATCGGCCCGAAGATCTTGCCGATGGAAGCCGTACCGAATTGCTGGAGGAAAAAGAAGAGGGTGAGGATGATCAATACAATCATCACGACGGTCTCGGTGGTCAGTCCGCGGAGGGCGGGGAGTTCTTCCAAACCTTCGATTGCGGAGGTAACGGTCATGGGCGGGGTGATGATGCCGTCGGCGAGCAGGGCGGCTCCACCGATCATGGCGGGTATCACCAGCCACTTTCGCCGTCGCCTTACCAGCGCATACAGGGCAAATGTGCCACCTTCCCCTCTGTTGTCGGCCCGGAGGATCAGGATCACGTATTTGATCGTGGTCTGAAGGGTAAGCGTCCAGATGATACAGGAGAGCGTACCGATGATAAGTGTTTCAGAAACTTCCCGTCCGCCGATAATGGCGTTGAATACATACAGGGGAGATGTACCAATATCGCCGAAGATAATTCCCAGTGCGATCACGAGTCCCGCGGCGGTGACCCTATTAGTCGGTATTTTCACGTGCTATTATTTGTATGCCAGGCGTTTTCAAAAAATCCGGCGCAGGAACAAAGGTATAGGCAAAAAAACCAATGGCCGGACTTTAGGCATTAAAAATTTTACGCTTTTGCTAACATACTGCCTGCAACTTTCCGCAGCCAGACACCGTTTATCGGAATGTAATCCCCCGACCTGCTGCATCTCAAAAAAAGTTAGCCCGATTGGGCAGCAACTTTGTATTTTTAATAAGCGAAAAATCAGATCATTATGATGAACAGCAAAGGTCTTTTGCTTCTTGTTTTCCTGTTGTCCGGAATGCTTGCCTTTTCCCAACGTATCGTTTATTCCGAACCTTCCCGCGATGATACCCGCCGGATGAATTTTGAAATAGCCGGCAAAATCGGCAACAACTTTCTCATTTATAAAAATGTACGTTCCAATAATTGGATATCCGTATTGGATAACGATATGGTCGAAATCGGCAAACAGAACCTTGATTTTATTCCAGATAACGAACGTTTGATCAATATGGATATCTTCTCCTATCCGGAGTTTTGTTATCTCATTTATCAGTACCAGCGCAAAGGCATCGTTTATTGCGAAGCTGCCCGCGTCAACGGCGAGGGTAAAAAGGTAGGCGAAGTGATGTTGCTCGATACCACCCGTATTGGTTACACGGCCAATAATAAAATATATACCGTACTGGCCAGCGAAGACAAAAGCAAGATCATCGTCTTCAAGATCAACAGCAAGAATAAAAAAATGTACCAGATCAGCAGCCGCCTGCTCAGCGACCGCCTCGATCTGATCAAGGAAAGCCGCCTCACTCTTCCGATGGAAGACAAAGACGATTATCTCGGTGAATTCAATCTCGACAACGACGGCGATCTGATCTTCACGCGCTTCGACCGGGTAAACAGCGAGAACATCGGCAATGCCGCATTCGTAATTAAAAAAGCCATGGAGGATTCCTTCCATGTACACCCGCTGACTACGGAGAAAATGTACCTCGACGAAATCAAAATCAAACCTGATAATTTCAACAAACGATATTTCCTTACCTCTTTTTATAACAAACAACGCCGCGGCAACATCGACGGGTTTTATTTTTATATCTGGGATAAAGTGAATGACCGTGTGGTGATCGAGCGAATGCTCGAGTTTTCGGATGAACTGCGCAAGGAAGCGCGTGGCAATGCCAGCACCAAAGCGGCGTTCAACGATTATTTTATCCGCAACATCATTACCCGCCGCGATGGAGGATTTATCATCGGCGCGGAATCCTATTACACCACCTCGCGCGGCAACGCCTGGAACCGCTGGAATTATTTCGGTTCGCCCTATATGCGTCCGTACGATTATTATTACTACTCTCCTTATTACAATAACTATTGGGGCAACCGCTGGAATGACCGTGGAAGCGTACGTTACCAGGCCGACAATATCGTGGTGTTCTCCTTCGACAGCACCGGTGCACCTGAATGGAACAACGTGATCGCCAAAGAACAATACGATGACCAGTCTGATGACCTGTTGTCTTACCAACTGTTCGTCACCGGTGGTCAGTTGCATTTCCTGTTCAACGTGATCGAATCGCGCCGGCAGATCCTGAACGACTTTGCGGTATCGCCCGACGGAGAGATCAAAAAGAGTCCTACGCTCAAGAACCTGGACCGCGGCCACGACTTCATGCCCAAGTACGCCAAACAGGTCAGTGCCCGCCAGATGATCGTGCCCTGCCAGTACCGGAATTATATTTCTTTTGCAAAAATTGATTTTAACTAGGCCAGGTTGTAATTTGGCGGCACCGGTTGTATGCCGGTAAAGCAATACACTTTCCGTGATCGGTCTGTTCAAACAGAAAACTCCTGCCAATCTGATGTCCCTGCTTATAGTGGGGATCCTTATCAAGTTGCCTGCATTTTTCAATCCCCATCCGCCTTTGCTGCGGGAAGGAGATGGCGTGCTGTACCACCGTTTGCTGGAAATCCTGCAGCCGGCGTCTGCCTCATTCGGCGCACTATTTCCCCTGCTGGCTTTTGTCCTGCTGTTTGTACAAGCCGTAACGCTTACGCGGTTTGTGAATAATCACCGGATGATGGCGCGGCCCAATTACCTGCCGGGGCTTTCGTACATGGTGCTCACCTCCCTGTTGCCTGAATGGAATTACTTTTCGGCGCCTTTGCTGGTGAACAGTGTATTGTTGTATGTACTCACAGCCTTATTCAATACGTATAACCGTCCGCAGGCGCGGGGAACGATATTTAATATCGGGCTGGCATTGGGCATTGCTTCGTTTCTTTTTGTGCCCTCGCTGGTATTTGGATTATGGATATTGCTGGCGCTGGCCATCCTGCGGCCTTTCCGCATAGACGAATGGTTGCTTTGCCTGCTGGGTATCACCACCCCGTTTTATTTCTATGCCGTATACATCTTCCTCAACGACCGCTGGGACTGGAATACCTTATTGCCGCATATATCGGTGGCCCTGCCCTCGCTGAAGCAATCGGCCTGGCTGGCGGGAAGCATATTCCTGGTGATGGTGCCGTTTATGGCCGGTGGTTATTATATACAGGAACACCTGCGGAGAATGCTGATCCATGTGCGCAAAGCCTGGAGCCTCCTGTTGCTGTATCTGCTGGTAGGCATGCTCATTCCTTTTGTGAATACAAGTAATACGCTGGAAAACTGGATCATGGCGCTGATGCCGATGGCCGCCTTTCACGGCTTCGCCTATTTCTATGCAAAATGGAAAGCGTTGCCGGTAATTGTATTCTGGTTGTCCGTTGCGTTTATACTCTGCTACCAATATGCGGGACCAGGATGGATATAAGCAGCCGTTAATTGTGGGAAAAATCGCAGGAGGCCCCTGAAAATTGACCTATCTTTGCCCACCTCAACCTTCAATCAATCAAGTATGAAATTTGGCGTAGTTGTATTTCCGGGTTCAAACTGTGACCGGGATATGCAGGATGCATTGGCAAACGATCTCGGACAGGAAGTAACGATGCTGTGGCATAAAGACCGCGATCTCAGTGCCTTCACAACAGACGACTGTATCGTATTGCCCGGCGGATTTTCTTATGGTGATTATCTCCGCTGCGGTGCCATCGCGCGTTTCAGCCCGATGATGCAGAGTGTGATCGATTTTGCCAACGCTGGTGGTAAAGTGCTCGGCGTGTGCAATGGTTTCCAGATTCTCTGCGAATCGCATCTGCTGCCAGGTGCCCTGCTGCGCAACGACAACCAGCAATTCATCTGCCGCAACGTGTACCTGCGTCCCGACGGTTTTGTACGCGATCTGTTGCCGTCAGAAGATGCCAATGGTCCAATCGCTTATAAAATTCCCATCGCGCACGGGGAAGGCCGTTTTCATGCAGACGAACAAACCCTGAACCAACTGGAAGCCAATGGCCAGGTGATCTTCCGTTACTGCGACGACGCGGGACAGATCACTGCGGCTGCCAATCCCAACGGGGCGGCGCGTAATATTGCCGGAATCTCCAACGAAACGCGTAACGTATTTGGTATGATGCCTCACCCCGAGCGGGCCTGCTCATCCCTGCTGGGGAATACGGACGGCCGCGCGATCATCGAATCGCTGCTGATGGCGAAGCAACTGGTTGGGTAAATACTGCGTCTGATTTTAGTCAATTTTTAGCTAACGCAACGGGCAACACACCGCGCAAACGGTTTAAATTTGCAGTCTAACAAAATAGGTATGAAAAAAATATACTTTATATTAATGCTGTTGGCAGCGGGTATCACTGCCCAGGCGCAGCTCAATCCTGTAAGCTGGACATTCTCCGCCAAAAAGATCGGCGACAAAACATACGAAGTGCATCTCACTGCTAAAATGCAAACGGGATGGCATCTCTACTCGCAGACTCAACCGGACGATGCCATTGCCCAGCCGACGAGTTTCGCCTTTACCGCCAATCCTTTGCTGACGCTGGATGGAAAGGTGAAAGAGAAAGGGAAAATGGAGAAATTTCATGACAAACAGCTTGGTGCCTCTGCCAATCAATATTCCAATACGGTGGATTTTGTGCAGGTGGTTAAACTGAAATCCAATGTGAAGACCAGCCTGGCGGGTGTTGTGGAGTTCCAGACCTGTGATGATAAAAAATGTCTTCCTCCGAAGAAAGTGAATTTTACAGTAGCGCTGTAAGAGAGCGTGAATTGCATAAAAAAAGCGCGGCTTCGGCTGCGCTTTTTTTATGCCCGCCGGGCAAAAAAATGTGGAAATGTGCCGCCGCGAAAGCGGCAGATGTGAAAATGTGTAAATGAATGCCAGGGGCAGGAGGCGTTAACTTTCACGGCAACTGCTCAAAACTCCATTTCCACATGGCCCCAACGTAGTTGGCACATTCGGTTTTTTATGCGCCTCAGGGCGCATAAAAAACCGGGCCTTTAGGGGCCCGGTTTCAATTTGGTGTCATCCTAATACCAGCCTGCCGGCACGGCAAGCAAACCGATAAACTGCTCGATATCGAATTTCTTCTCTCCAGCGGGAGATACAGGATGACAAGCTTTTATAAAACAAAAACTAATGATCGTTCGTGTGTGCAAATATAGGGAAAAGCTTATAAAGCGATCTGTTTTTGTACCATCATTTTGCGCAAATTTATGAGTCCGTAGCGCATACGTCCGAGCGCTGTGTTGATGCTGCAATTGGTGGCTGCGGCAATTTCTTTAAAACTCATGTCTGCGTAATGACGGAGAATGATCACTTCACGCTGGTCTTCGGGGAGATGATCCAGCATGTTCCGCACACGATCGTAGCTCTGACGTTTTACCATAGCGGTTTCAGCCGTGTCATCCGTGAAGTGCAACACTTCAAAGATGTCTTTGTCATCACCGGTACGGATGGTCGGCGTACGTTTTACTTTGCGGAAATGATCCACACATAAATTGTGCGCAATACGCATGGCCCAGGGAAGGAATTTTCCTTCTTCCGTATAGCGGCCGCTACGCATTGTATCAATAATGCGGATAAAAACGTCCTGGAAGATATCTTCGGCAAGATACTTGTCTTTAACCAGGAACAGGATAGAGGTATAGAGCTTGTCCTTATGACGGACAATCAAGGCCTCCAGGGCTTCGAGATGACCTTCGGTAAAAAGGTGAATCAGCTCGTTGTCTGTTTTCTTGCTAAAAGCTTTCATATAAACTCCTACAGGTTTAGGTTGTCGACCGGGCACAAGTATGCACGGAAAAATGGATATTGGTCTCGAAAAAATCGGTTAAAAAAACGTGTAGAAGTTTATTGCAATAGGCGGGTTGTTTTGTGGTTTTTCACAATATGATTTTTTTACTTTTTAAGGACATTGGACACTAAAAATAATCCTTTTTGTGATACTGCCAAATAGCCACCAACCGATCGTCCCTTAATTGTTGTAAAATTATTGTTAATGCTGGAAGGATTTCGATGACCGGAGCTTGTAAGGGAAGAAAGGACATTTGCCGGTTTTAATGCAAAACATCCGGCTTTTCCTTGATATATAACGATTTTTAACAATTTCAGAATTGCGCAAAAGCCCTCCGTCATTTACCGCCGCCAGGTGCTAACTTTGCCGTCACTACGAATGGAAAAGCGAATAAAAGAGAAAAAACCCGGTACGTCACGTACCGTAAATTCTGCAGATAATATCTTCATCAAAGGTGCCCGCGTACACAACCTCAAAGATGTTTCAGTGGAAATTCCACGTAACAAACTGGTGGTGGTGACAGGTGTATCCGGTTCCGGGAAATCTTCCCTGACCATCGACACCCTCTATGCCGAAGGGCAGCGCCGCTATGCGGAAAGCCTCAGTGCCTACGCCCGCCAGTTCCTCAACCGGATGAATAAACCGGATATGGACTACATCAAAGGCCTGTGCCCGGCGATCGCCATTGAGCAAAAAGTAATCAACCGCACGCCGCGCAGTACCGTTGGCAGCATGACCGAGATACAGGACTACCTGCGTTTGCTATACGCACGCGTTGGTATTACTTATTCTCCCGTATCCGGCCGCGAAGTAAAGAAGGATGATGTGACCGACGTGGTAGAGGCTATCCGCAAAGGCAAAGAAGGCGACCGCATTTTCATACTCGTTGCCTTTCGCCAGCACCGCAACCGCAGCACACGCGAAGAGTTGAACATCCTTGCACAGAAAGGTTTTTCACGCATGTATATTCCCGCACAGGGAAAAGAAGAAGCGCAGGTATTCCGCATTGAAGAGTTGATGGAAATGCCCGACAAAGAATTGAAAACGCGCATCCCAGAAAGCGGAAAGAAAATAGTTTACCTGCTCGTAGACCGTATCGTGGTCCGCGAGTTCGATGAAGATGACCTGCATCGCATCGCCGATTCGGCCGGCACCGCTTTTTATGAAGGTGAAGGGGATATGTATCTCGAAGTACAGGCATCCACACCCAAGGCTTCGGTGAAACTGCTGCATTTCAACAACCGGTTCGAGTTGGACGGCCTGCAGTTTGAAGAACCGCAACCCAATCTTTTTTCTTATAATAATCCATTCGGTGCCTGCCCTACCTGCGAAGGTTTCAGCCAGGTGCTGGGTATCGATATGGAACTGGTGATCCCTGATAAGCGCCTCAGCGTGTATGAAGGTGCCGTGGCTCCATGGAAAGGGGAGAAACTGGGTTTGTGGAAAGAACAGTTTATCCGCGGTGCCAAAAAGTTTGATTTTCCCATTCACAAACCGATAGCCGACCTTACTGTCGCGCAGTTAAAAGCGTTGTACGAGGGCAATCAGTATGTGAATGGCATCAACGATTTTTTCAAAGAGGTTGAACAGAATCTTTACAAGGTTCAATACCGTGTTTTACTGAGCCGTTATCGCGGACGTACGATCTGTCCTGATTGTCACGGTTACCGTTTGCGCAAGGAAGCCCTGTATGTAAAAATAAATGACAGGCATATCGGTGAGTTAACCGAAATGCCTGCACGCGATCTGCAGACATGGTTCAAAGAATTGGAACCAACGTTGAGCGAACACCAGCAACAGATAGCGAAGCGCATCCTGCTTGAGATCAATCACCGGCTTAATACCCTGCTGGATGTAGGTTTGGGCTATCTTACGCTCGGCCGTCTGGCCAACACGCTTTCCGGTGGTGAAAGCCAGCGTATACAATTGACGCGCAGTCTAGGTAACAACCTCACCAATTCCTTATACATTTTGGATGAGCCGTCAATCGGTCTGCACTCACGCGATACAGCCAACCTGATCCGTGTATTGAAAGAATTGCGTGATCTCAATAATACAGTGGTCGTAGTGGAACACGATGAAATGATGATGCGCGAAGCCGATCATATCATCGACATGGGACCGCTGGCTTCACATCTCGGCGGCGAGGTAGTGGCCGAAGGTGATTACGATACATTGATCAAAAATCCGAAAAGCCTGACCGGGCAATACCTCAGCGGCAAACTGAAGATCGAACCACCCGCCAGTCCGCGCAAGTGGACACGCTCGATCAAAGTGGAAGGAGCCCGTCAGCATAATTTAAGAGATATAGACGTGGAGTTTCCGCTTAATGTGCTCTGCGTGGTGAGTGGAGTGAGCGGAAGTGGTAAAACAACCCTGGTCAAACAAATTCTTTATCCCGCCCTGCAGAAGATCAAGGGTGAGTTCACCGGCGATAAAGTTGGTTTTCATAAAGCGGTGACCGGCGATATCGACAGCATTCAGCAGGTGGAAATGGTGGACCAGAATCCGATCGGCAAATCTTCCCGCAGTAACCCGGTTACCTATATCAAAGCCTACGATGAGATCCGCGATCTGTTTGCCCGCCAGCCTCTGAGCAAGATGCGTGGCTTTCAGCCTAAACATTTTTCCTTCAACGTAGACGGAGGCCGTTGCGATACCTGCAAGGGTGAAGGCGAACAGGTGGTAGAGATGCAATTCCTTGCAGACGTGCACCTGGTATGTGAGTCCTGCGGCGGCAAAAGATTCAAAGAAGAAGTGCTGGAAGTTAGTTTCCGCGAAAAGAATATCTATGATGTGTTGCAGATGAGTGTGGACGAAGCGATTGATTTTTTTAACCTGGATAAAGAGTCTGCCGCGATTGCAAGGGCAATACAACCTTTGAGTGATGTGGGATTGGGTTATATTAAACTCGGACAATCATCCGATACCTTGTCAGGCGGTGAAGCGCAGCGGGTGAAGCTGGCATCCTTCCTTGGCAAAGGACGGGCAGGCAACAAGATCCTGTTCATCTTCGACGAACCGACAACCGGTTTGCATTTTCATGATATACGCAAGCTGCTGGCTTCTTTCCAGGCATTGATCGAGCAGGGACATTCCATCCTGGTGATTGAACACAATACCGACGTGATCCGTTGCGCAGACTGGCTGATAGAACTGGGACCCGAAGCGGGCGATGGCGGTGGAGAACTGGTGTATGCCGGTAAACCCGAAGGCATCCGCAAAGTGAAGGCCAGCCATACCGGGAAGTTTTTGTAATTAAAATTATATAGTTGCTATAAAAACAAAAGCAGGACATTAGTCCTGCTTTTTTATGGTAAGTTGTCAATCGTCAGAAGTCGGAGAAATGCAGCGGAGAAGGTGCTACTTCGATCACCTTTTGTTCTGTCATTTCGATGTCAAGCTGAAAGCCTTCATCTGTACGGATGGTTATTTTATCGCGGACGATTTTTTTATAGCCTGATTTTTCAAAAACGAATTTATAAATCCCCGGTTTGAGTTCGTCGAATACATAATGCCCCAGGTCGTTGGTCTGTATAACCGTGGCTTCCTTACGGTCGGCCGGGTAAGCGGTAACGCTCACATTTTTCAACGGACGTTTGCTATCGGATTGCGTCACTTTACCGTTGACGTCATTTTTCTTTTTAAGATTGCAGGTGCCGGATTTTTCACAAGGCTCTTTCGGATCGATATTACCCGCATTGGCTGCCTGCACAGCGATCACTGCAGGCACGAGTAAAAGCAGCTTTGCTTTCATAAAATAAGTTTATTCGGTTTTGGGAGAAATCGGTTAGTATAAAATTAAAGCATTTTCAGTGGATTTTCCAAAGCGGCTTCCCACTCTTTCCAGACCTCTTCCACGATTTGACCGGCAGGGAGAATATCCCTGACAAGTGCAGCCACCTGTCCGATCTCGAGTTCCCCCTCGTCCAGATCGCCCTCGAACATGCCTTTTTTGGCACGGGCGCGCCCCAGCAGTTTTATCAATTCCTCCGGCGGGGCGCCGCGGAGTTCGGCAGCCTGTACATCCTGGAAAAAGCGGTTCTTCAGCAGGCGGACCGGTGTTAATTGTTTCAGGGAGAGCTGTGTATCACCTTCCGTTGCTTTTAGTACGGCTTCTTTGAAATGCAGGTGGGAGGAGGCTTCCTCGCTGGCTACGAAGCGTGTGCCGAGCTGGGCGCCCTCAGCCCCGAGTACCATGGCGGCAAAGGCCTGGCGGCCTGTAGCGATACCTCCTGCAGCAATGACTGGTATATGCACAGCAGCCGCAACGGCGGGGATCAGGACCAGGGTAGTGGTCTCTTCGCGTCCGTTGTGCCCGCCGGCTTCAAAACCTTCGGCTACCACGGCGTCGCAACCCGCTTCTTCGGCCTTGCGGGCAAACTTGCTGCTGCTGACCACATGCACGACCGTAATGCCATCTTCCTTCAGCGTGGAGGTCCATGTCTTGGGATTGCCGGCAGACGTAAAAACGATGGGTACTTTTTCCTCGCGGATGATCTGCATATGCTCCTCAATATCGGGATAGAGCAGGGGCACATTGACACCGAAAGGTTGGGAGGTAGCTTCTTTGCAACGGCGGATATGTTCGCGTAATACTTCGGGGTACATGGAGCCGGCACCGAGCAGGCCGAGGCCGCCCGCATTACTCACTGCACTGGCCAGCCGCCAGCCGCTTGCCCAGATCATGCCTGCCTGTACAAGGGGATAACGAATGCCGAAAAGCCGGGTAATGCGATTTTCAAAAGCCATGCACAAGAATTTATCAGCCCAGGTCGATGCTGGTATTGTCGCCGATATTCAGGGTCCTGGATTCTCCGCGCAGGGCTGTATCGCTGCCGATGATGGATTCTTCCAGTACAATATCATACAGATTGGAATAAGAACCGACGATTGAGTTTTTGACAATGGAATAATCCAGTTTGGTATTTTCTCCGATGGTTACATTGGGACCGATAATCGAATTGCGGATGGCACATCCTTCGCCGATACTGACGGGTTTGATGATTACCGTGTTCTCAAACTGGTATTCGTGTTGGTCTGCATTGAATTTCTTCAGCAGGATGGCATTGGATTCGAGCATGGTTTCTTTACGTCCGCAATCGAACCAACTGTCTACTTTGAAGGAATCAAAACGCACACCTGTGCGGATCATGCAGTCGAGCGCGTCAGTAAGACTGAACTCGCCGTGGCTGCGTAATCCCTGGAGGATGTTGTTTTCGATGCATTCAAACATCTGTGTGCTTTCGCGGATCTTGTAAATGCCGACCATGGCCATATTGGACTTCGGAATATGTGGTTTCTCCACCACGTGCTCGATGGCTCCGTCGTCGTTGATCTCGGCTACGCCGAAATCGCGCGGGTCGTCTACTTTGCGTACGCCGATCATGGAATGTGGATGGTTGACCACGGCCTGCACATCGTATTCGCAGATGGTATCGCCGAGTACCACAAAAATTTCATCGCCGTTGACGAGGTTGCGGGCCAGGCGGATAGCGTGGCCTACACCCTGGCGGTCGGGCTGATGAACGTAATGGGCTTGAATATCGGGATGTTTGGCCTGCACATAGTCGAATATTTTATCACCGAGATAACCCACGATGAAAATAAACTCCTGTATGCCAGCTTCGCGAAGTTGTTCAATAATGATGCTCAGAACGGTTTTACCGGCCAGAGGGATAAGTGCTTTGGGCTGGGTGTAACTGTGCGGACGCAGTTTGGTGCCGGCCCCTGCTACGGGAATGATTGCCTTCATTAACCTAACGTTGTTTTGCTAAAAACAGCCTGTGAAAGTAAGGAAAAATTTGAAAGTGTGTTTTTGACATAAAAAAGTATAATGTGGCAGTGTGAAAATGTGTAAATGTGAAAATGAAACAGCCGGTTGTAAGTGATAAGTAGTAAGTTTTAAGTAAATATGCCTGGATAGGTGTCCATTCACCATTGACGATTCACGATTGACTTATTCACCTAATGCTGGCTTCATTTGCACATTTTCACATTCCCGCTAAAAGCGGGATACATTTTCACATTTGACGACTACCTTTGCGCCATGCAAAAAGATACCCTGGTCTTCGACCTCATTCAGAAAGAACTGCAGCGCCAGCGCAATGGTATTGAACTGATCGCTTCAGAGAATTTTACCTCCCTGCAGGTAATGCAATCAATGGGCTCTGTACCTACCAACAAATATGCGGAAGGCTACCCCGGCAAGCGTTATTATGGCGGTTGCGAGGTAGTGGATGAGATTGAAACACTGGCTATCGACCGTTTGAAGCAGATCTTCAACCTGAGCTGGGCCAACGTGCAACCGCACAGCGGCGCACAGGCCAACGGCGCGGTGTTCCTGGCAGTGATGCGCCCCGGTGATAAAGTCCTGGGTCTCGACCTCAGCATGGGCGGACACCTTACACACGGCAGTCCGGCCAACTTCAGCGGTAAAACCTACGAAGCACATTTTTATGGAGTAAAAAAAGAAACCGGCCTGGTCGATTACGAACAACTGGAAGCCGTAGCGCTGAAAGAAAAGCCCCGCATGATCATCTGCGGAGCGTCCGCTTACAGCCGCGACTGGGATTATAAACGCATTCGTGAGGTAGCAGACAAGATCGGAGCCATCGTACTGGCCGACATTGCGCACCCTGCGGGACTGATCGCCAAAGGACTGCTGAACGATCCGTTCGATCATTGCCACATCGTAACGTCCACAACGCACAAAACCCTCCGCGGTCCCCGCGGCGGCGTGATCATGCTGCGTCACGACTTTGAAAATCCCTGGGGTATCAAGGACCCGAAAGGCAATACACGTACCATGAGCCAACTGCTCGATCTGGCTGTGTTTCCCGGAACGCAGGGCGGTCCGCTGGAGCATGTTATTGCCGCCAAAGCCGTTGCCTTCGGCGAAATACTCAGCGATGAATTTGCCGTATACGGCAAACAAGTGATCGCCAATGCGCAGGCCATGGCCAAAGCATTTGTGAGCAAAGGTTACAATCTCATCAGTGAAGGCACCGACAACCACCTGATGCTGATCGATCTGCGCAATAAAAACCTGACTGGCAAAAAAGCACAGGAAACACTCGACAAAGCACACATCACCCTGAATAAAAATGCCGTGCCTTTCGATGATAAATCCCCTTTCGTAACCTCAGGTATCCGTGTAGGCGTACCGGCGGTTACTACCCGCGGACTGAAAGAGGCCGATGTGGCGAATATTGTTGACCTGATAGATAAAGTATTGACCAATGCAGATGATGAGAAAGTGATTGCGGCGGTGAAGGATGAAGTGAAGAATTTTATGCAGCAGTTTCCGTTGTACCCGGAGCTGGGATGAAACAGCCGTTGTAAGGTTTAAGTAATAAGTATTAGGTATTAGGTATTAAGTATTAAGTAATAAGTGATACAGCCTGTTTATTCACGATTGACGATTCACGATTTTCTTTAGTTTTACAACAAAACGAACTTTATGATACAACGCCAGCAAACACTTTGGTTGATCCTTTCTGCCGCTTTCGCTGCATTGACTTTTAAGTTTCCCTTCTATGAGGGTACCCGGCTCAATGATGCGAAAATGATCGAGGCTGCTTCACTTGACAGCGGCGATAACTTCTTTCTCCTGATCCTTGCTGCAGCCACCATCGTAGTATCGCTGATCACTATTTTTCAATACAAGAACCGTTCGCTGCAACTGAAACTGGCAATAGTTGGTTTGTTGCTGAGCCTTGGATTGATTGCCGTGTACTTCAAATACGTACAGGCATTTAATTCCGGCAGTATGGCGTTATGGTGTTTGTTCACTTTCGGTACGGCGGCCGGATTTATCATGGCGATCCGCGGTATAAGGAATGATCAACGCCTGGTGAAAAGTCTCGATAAACTGCGCTGATATTTCCCTGTAAAAAATAAATGAGAAGCCCGGCCATGAATAGCCGGGCTTTGTTGTGGTATAAACTAAACGCAAATGAAATGGTTGGTTTTGGCTTACGGCCAATGATCATTCGTTAATGGTGAATGAACCATCGCTCTTGCTCACGCGGAAGCTTTTGTACTTGTTGAGGATCGAGCGGTATTTATCAGCCACTTTGCTATCGGCTTTTGTTCCGTTGATGAACAGCTCACCATTTTTGGCTTCTATTTTATAATCTTTGTTTTTGTCGATCAGGCCGGCTTCGTGCAAACCGTCAACCACTACTTTGTAATCTTTCACTTTTACGCGGGCTGCTTCGATTTCCACCTTTGCCTTCTCGAGTTCTTTTTTGGCAGTGGCCATGGCCTTGTCTACTTCGGGTTGCACTTTCTTCAATTCTTCCTGCACTTTTTTCATTTCCTCGGCTACCTTCTTCATTTCTTTTTCGTTCACTTTTTCGATGTCGGCTTTGATCTTCTCCATGTCTACGCTTTTCATGGCAGCCTGTACCTCGGTCTGGATCTTTTGCCAGTCTACTTCCTGCAAAGCTTTTTTGGCTTCTGCCATGGCTTTTTCGATGTCAGCCTGGAATTCTTTGCTCTTTATGTTTTTGAGCGCATCTTCCACGGTAGCGCGGATTTCATCGAAATTGACCTTTACTTCAGCTTCATCAAGAGCGGCAATGGCATCATCAATATTGGTGACTTCGCTGCGGCTTTTGGGAGTGGTGTCTGCTTGTGGTGCGGTGTTCTTAGCGCCTGATTGAAAGTCCCAGGAAACGAGGGCTGTCAGGAAAGTGGCTGCGCACAAAGTGAGGAGCAGGGGGCGTTTGCGGGTTGGCATTGGTTTCATGCTATTTGTGTTTTTGGATGATAAACGAAATGTTTCGTAAATATATACGATTGAATTCGTAATTTGTTACAGCTTTTTGGCTGTTAACATAAATTTTAACAAAAAGGTGAATGGTGAATGGTCAATAGTGAATGGTCAATAGTGAATCGTCAATGGAGCAAAGACGCAAAAAAGCCGCGGCTCTCTGTTTTTGAGAACCACGGCTTTCAACTTATAACTTATTACTTATAACGGCTGTTTTACCTAACCTCACTTCCTCATTGCCCACTTAAACATTTCCTTCCAGGTTGGCTTCTTGCCATACATCAGGATACCTGTGCGGTAAATCTTGCCGGCAAACCAGGTGGTGAAAATGAAACCAGCGATCAATAATCCCATCGATAAGGCAAGCTCCCACACCTGTACGGTTCCGGGTATGCCAAACGGGATACGCGCCATCATTACGATGGGAGAAGTAAGCGGTATAATGCTGCCCCATACGGCCACGGGTCCGGTAGGATCACTGGTGGCAATCGTCATGAGGGAGATAGAGAAAATGATCAGCAGCGTTACAGGGAAGCTGAGTGACTGCGCCTCGCGCATGTCTTCATTCACCGCGCTGCCGATAGCAGCATACAGGGATGAGTAGAAGAAGAAACCGCCGAGGAAATAGAAGCCAAAACAGCCTAGTACCACCGGCAGGTTTACGCTCAGGAACACGCTCTGCACATTGCCTACCATACCACTGACCATTGAGCTGCCCGCGCCGGACGCTTTGGTTACGTTATAAATGATAAAGATGAACGCGATCCATAATAAGAATTGCGTAAGGGCCACCAGTCCGATACCAATGATCTTGCCCAGCATCAGTTGGAACGGTTTTACGGAGGATACCATCACTTCCGCAATGCGGTTGGTCTTTTCTTCCATTACACCCATCATCACCTGCGAACCGTATACCAGCAGGATGAAGTAGATCAGGAAGCCCGATACAATTCCCATGGTGCTGGCCACACGTGAATCCGATTTGCGGTCGTTCACGTTCTCAGGTTTTACCTGTATGCGGCTTGCGCTGAGTGTTTTCTGTTTCTCGTCGTCGATACCGAGTTTTTCGTATTTGAGTTCGTCCCAGATGGTATTGAGCTTGGACTGCACCTCCGATGCGGAACCGATGGTACGGTTGGTATTCATTACCAACTCATGCGGGATCGTTTCTACACTGGTGTTGGCGGGCACGATGATATAACCATCGTAACCCATTGCCTTAAAGTTTTTCTGCAGGCTGTCGGCATTGTCTTTTACCAATACCAGTTGGCTGGAGGCATCCGTTGCATTTGCCCGCTCGATACGTCCGCGGTCAAATAAGCCGGAGGAGTCGAGTACGGCTATTTTCAGGTTGGCCTTGCTTTTGGCTCCGATATAACTGGTGCCGAAGATCAGCGCCAGGTAGAGCAGGGGAAACAGCAGTGTGCTGATGATGAAGGTTCTCTTGCGCACCCGCGTAAGAAATTCCCTTTGTATGATGAGTTTAATCTTTTTCATTGCCGTGTTAGTTTAGTGTGTAGCCGCACAACGCGGTGGATGATTAGTTTGTCTTTTCGAACTGGCGGGCAGTTGGTGTGTCTTGTACCAGCCGGATAAATATTTCATGCAGCGAAGGAAGGATTTCGTTGAACGATTCGATACCCAATCCTTTATTGATGAAATACTGGATAATATCGTTGTTGCTGAATCCTTCATTGCGTTGCAGTATCAGGCTGTTGTCTTTTTTCTCTTTTACGTCGAAAAGATGAATAGCGAGATGTTCGGGCAACACGGAATTACTGAAGTTGATGCGGAAAAGATTTTCCTTAAAATCCTGTTTTACCTGCTGCACGGTGCCGTCGAGTATTTTTTCACCTTTGTTCACCAGCGCAATGTGGTCGCAGATTTCTTCTACCTGTTCCATCCGGTGCGTACTGAAAATAACGGTAGCGCCTTTGCGGGCCAGGTTATGAATTTCTTCCTTGATCAGATCGGCGTTTACCGGATCGAGACCACTGAAGGGTTCATCGAGAATGATGAGTTTGGGTTCGTGCAGTACGGTGGTCACAAATTGCAGTTTCTGCGACATACCTTTTGAGAGGTCTTCTACTTTCTTATTCCACCAGCTTTCCATGTTGAAGCGTACAAACCACTCTTTGATCTTGCGGGTGGCTTCGGCTTTGCCGAGGCCTTTGAGTTGTGCGAGATAAAGTGTCTGTTCACCGATCTTCATTTTCTTGTAAAGTCCGCGTTCTTCGGGCATATAGCCGATATAAGCCACATCGTTGATAGGATCGAAGGGACGTCCGTCGAAAATGATCTCCCCCTGATCAGGGTAGAAGATGCCGGTAATCATGCGGATAAGGGTGGTTTTGCCCGCACCATTGGGACCCAGCAAACCGAATATCTGACCTTGCTCGATGGTAAGGCTGATATCGTTGACCGCTCGCTGGGTGGCAAAATTTTTCTGGAGATTGTTGAGTTGAAGTAGTGCCATACCTGCAGGTAATTTTAGATAACAAATATAGTCACCTGTGGTTAACGGAAGGGGAGAAAAGGATGAAAGGCACAATTGAATGTGTAGATGTGCAAATGTGCCCTGCTTCGCAGGGGCCATGTGTAAATTGTGTAGTATTGTATTCCATTTACACATTTACATATTTCCACATTTTCACATTAGCAGCACTAACTTTGCCTCAAATTGAACCATATATGCGCCGTGTTACGTTGCTTGCTCTTGGATTGCTGACCCTGGTGATGCTGGGAAGCTGGGGATACCTGGTACACCGTACTGTCAATCAATTGGCCATCTACCAGTTGCCATCGTCCCTGCAATCATTCTTTTACAGTTATAAAGACGAGTTGGTATACAACGCGCCGCGTCCGGATCAGCGCCGCAGCAGCGACAGCACCGAAGCCACCAAACATTTTATCGACCTGGAATACTACGGCGACTCCGCCGCCTGGAAAATGCCCATCCGCTGGGCAGATGCCATAAAAGTATATGCGCCTGATACGCTCATCAAATACGGACACCTGCCTTACCAGATTGTCGTGATCCAGCAAAGACTTACTGAAGCCTTCCGCAACAAGAACCGCGACAGCATCCTGTTTTATGCGGCAGACTTAGGTCACTATATCGGTGATGCGCATGTGCCCTTGCACACATCTCTCTATTATGACGGGCAACAGACCAACCAGCGTGGCATACATGACCTGTGGGAAACAACCGTACCGGAGATCGAACTGGCACACTACCGGCTGAAAAGTAAACACAAAGCAACCTACCTCAAAGATCCTGCGCAGGCAGCATGGGATATCGTAAGGCACACGCATTCATTGTTGCCCGAAATGCTGGCGAAAGAAAAAGAAGTATCTGCCGGCTTTACTGATTCTACAAAATACCACTGGCAGGTGCGTTGGGGAAAGAACCGCCGTTTTTACACGGCAGCATTTGCCAAAGCCTATTCAAAGGCACTGGGCAGTTCCATTAATGAGCAGTTGCTACTATCAGCCCAATATGTTGCCGACTTCTGGTATACGGCCTGGGTAGATGCCGGACGGCCCGATTTAAGCGATATCAATACCAAACCGGTGGCAAAAAGCATACGGAAAAAAGAAGTAAAAGCTTACCGCAAAGACAAACTGCGCGAAAAAGGCTGGCTGATATCAGCGAAGCCCCAAACAGGTGATTAAACCGCTACACCGCAGCGTATAGCGGCTTGTGTGGCTACCCGTTCGCCATCCATGGCTGCGCTGACAATGCCTCCGGCGTAACCGGCACCTTCGGCACAAGGGTAGAGACCGGGCAACTGCGGATGCTGTAAGGTATCCGCATCGCGCGGAATACGCACCGGTGAGGACGTGCGCGATTCCGTAGCCACCACTACCGCTTCTTCTGAAAAATAACCTTTCATCTTTTGTCCGAAAGCAACAAAAGCCTGCTGTAATCTCCGATGGATAAAAGGAGGCAGCACGGTATTCAATGGTGCTGATGTGAGTCCGGGTAAATAAGAGCAATCCGGTAAGGTCTCCGATACTTTATTACGGGTAAAATCGGTCATGCGTTGTGCCGGGGCTTTAAACAAACCACCGCCTGCCTGGAAAGCGCGTTTTTCTATCTCCTGTTGAAAACGCATGAGCAGGAGGGGATCTTCCGCCTTATGAGGCAGGCCCTGCTTCTTCAGCCATTGCAATGCTTCGGCAATTTCCGTTTGCACCACGATGCCGCTGTTGGCATAGGGATTATTTCGTTTGGAAGGCGACCATCCGTTTACCACCAGTTCACCCGGGCTCGTAGCGGCAGGTGCGATGATGCCACCGGGACACATACAGAAAGAAAACACGCCTTTATCGTCTACCTGCTGCACGAGGCTGTAAGCGGCCGGCGGCAACAAAGGATCGCGGAGGGCGCAATGATAAAGTGCCTGGTCGATGAGCGACTGCGGGTGTTCTACGCGTACGCCCAATGCAAAAGGTTTGGCCTGTATCTCCAATCCTTTTTCCTGTAATAAAATAAAAATATCGCGGGCCGAGTGACCGGTTGCCAGTATCACGGCTTCTCCGTTGAAGCGGTCGCCGGAGGCGGTGACAACGCCTTTCAATTCACCTTTATCCCGGATGAAGTCGGTTACTTTTTGTTCAAACAAAAATTCACCGCCGCACTCGAGGATCTGTCTGCGCATATCGGTGATGATATGCGGCAATTTGTTGGTGCCGATATGGGGATGTGCCTGGTAAAGTATTTTTTCCTCTGCGCCGAACTGCACGAAGAGTTGAAGGATGCGTTGTATATCGCCGCGTTTGCCGCTGCGTGTATACAACTTGCCGTCGCTGTAGGTGCCGGCGCCGCCTTCGCCAAAGCAATAATTGCTTTCGGGATTGACGATGCCTTCTTTATTCAAAGCGGCCAGGTCGCGGCGGCGGGCGCGCACATCTTTGCCGCGTTCGAGAATGACGGGCCGTATGCCCAACTCTAATAAACGGAGTGCGGCAAAAAGACCGGCAGGACCTGCGCCTACGATAATAACCTGTTTATTGGCCTTGCGTACATCTTTGAAAGGAAACTGCGGTTGTTCGCGTGGTTGTGCGGGTTCGTTGATAAAAGCGGTAACGGTAAGGTTGATCCATGGCTGGCGGCTGCGTGCGTCGAGTGAATGTTTGCGGATGATAAAGCCGTTGATGGCTTTAGTGCTGACGCCTTCGGCTGCGGCGATCATGGAAGTAATGGTACTATCGCTGGCCGCTTCGGCCGGGCGAAGTTTCAGGGAAATATCTTTCTGCATAATTGCCGGGTTTTTATCCCGGATGCTGCAAAAGTAACTAAAGGTATGCGCATAAAAAATCCCCTCTGCCAACCGGCAGAGGGGATTTTTCCCGTAGGGAATAAACTTATTTTTTCGCTTTCTTAGCGCCGGGTTTGCACAGGTAGAAATTAACGGTTGCCTGTACAGCCTGGTTCTTGGCAGTATTTACGTCTGAAGTGGGGCTTACATCCTGTATGCCGTGGATATAACGGGCGATAACGGAGAAGCGTGGGCTGATGAAACCTTCGATACCGCCGGTATAACCAAAGTCGAAGTCGCGGGTACGATCGGTAACGGTAACGGTTTCGTTGACATAATCCATGCGTTCGCGTCCGCGGAAGAGTACATCACCCTGAACGCCGGCGAGCACTCTCCATGCTTTGCAGAACTTGAATTTAACCAGGAGGGGCATGGAAAAATAATTGAAGCGGTAGCGTGTATCTCCCTTGTCGTTTTCAACGTTTGAACCCATAGCGGAGTAGAGGAACTCGGGCTGGATAGAGAAACGTTTGTTCAGCGGAAGCTCCACAAATGCACCGGCAACGAAACCGGCTTTATCCCATGAGGGGTTGAAGTCGGAATAAGATAAAGGAGTGCGGAAGGTACTTACGTTAAGACCGGTTTTAACACCGACAGCGGGTTTACCTTTTTCGTATTGTGCAAACAAAGCAGAGCAGCTAAGGAGGAATGCTACCAGGATGGCAGAAGCTTTTCTCATAATCAGTCTTAGATTTTTGGTTATGAACAAAAGTAATGATTATTGGTTAATCTAAGTGTATAATAAGGACGGGCGGTTTACCGGATGGGGAAAGAGCATAGCCGCGAGTATAGCGGGATACAGGCGAAACGGGAGGTAAAATGCGTGTTGTTGCGGGTAGTAAAAACACCTGTTGATAAATAAATTTGTTTTCGAGATTTCCAAATTTTTGACCGAAAAACTTGTCAAATAAGTGTCTTATCTGAAAGCAAAAAAAAACAACTAGAATAAATTTTTTTTTATCCAAACAAGTTGGATATTCGCCTCCCTGTCCAAATTTTTTTATTGACATTGTGTGAACAAGCTTTTCTGGACCTTTCATTAACATTACTTACGTCATTCGAATAAACTGCCTATCAACAGATGGAGAAAAATGCTGAAAAAATCTGGGCGAATTGTTTGAAGATCATAAAGGATATTGTTGAATGGCAGCATTACAAAACCTGGTTCGAGCCGATCAAAGCAATCTCAGTTAAGAACAATGTATTGGTGATCCAGGTCCCCAGTCAATTCTTTTTTGAGTATCTTGAAGAGCATTACGTAAATTTATTAGCGAAGACGCTGAAGCGTGAGTTAGGAAAAGATGCCCGGCTGGAATACCGCATCATGGTTGATAGTGGTAACAGTTCCAACAAGCCTTTGACGATGGATGTGACCGGGCATGGTTACAAAACCTATTCCAATAACGAAATGGATTTTCCCCTGGTCATCAATAATCCTGTTAAGAATCCTTTTGTTATTCCGGGTCTGAAAAAAATGCAGATAGACCCGCAGCTCAACCCTATCTATACATTTGAGACATTCATTGAAGGTGATTGCAACCGTGTGGCGCGCAGGGCAGGTAAAACTGTTGCGGAGAAACCGGGAGCAAACTCTTTCAACCCGCTTGTTATATATGGTGGTGTTGGTTTGGGTAAAACGCACCTGGCGCAGGCCATCGGTAATGAAGTAAAGAAAAGCAATGCGAACAAGGTTGTACTGTATGTGAGCTCGGAGAAATTCATCAACCAGTTCATGGACCACAGCCGCAACAATGCGATCAATGACTTCATTCACTTCTATCAACTGATCGATGTACTGATCATTGATGATGTGCAATTCTTCAGCAAGGCGGAAAAATCGCAGGATGCGTTCTTTGCGATCTTCAACCACTTGCATCAATCCGGCAAGCAACTGATCCTGACATCGGACAAACCGCCGAAGGACATGGAAGGTGTGCAGGAAAGACTGCTGAGCCGGTTCCGCTGGGGGCTGAGTGCCGACCTGCAGATCCCGGACTATGACACGCGGATCGAGATCCTGGAAAGGAAGATGAAGGGGGATGGGCTGGACATGCCGAAAGAGGTAGTGAAATACATAGCGTATAATATTAATAGCAACGTACGTGAATTGGAGGGAGCGCTGATATCACTGTTGGCACAATCTTCGCTAAACAGAAGGGAAATTGATTTAGATCTAGCGAAGAAAGTGTTACGAAATTTTATCAAATCAACCAGTAAAGAAATCACGATCGATACCATCCAGAAGATGGTATGTGATTACTTTGATGTGGCTTACGACAAGCTGTTGCAGAAAACGCGTAAGCGCGAGATCGTGCAAGCCCGGCAGATCACGATGTACCTGGCGAAGGCTTTTACCAAGAACTCACTGAAAACGATTGGTGAGCACTTTGGGGGCCGGGACCATACGACGGTGATCCACTCCTGCCAGACGGTGAAGGACCTGATGGATACGGATGCGGTGTTTCGCGAGAACGTGCTCGAACTGCAGCAGAAAGTACAGTTGGCGGCCATGTAAGTGCATGGTAAGCCGGCAGGGAGGTCCCGGATGTCTGAAAACCAGTAGTTTTTTGACATTTGGGACTTCTTTTTTTGGGTTATGTAAATGGTAATCTTTATTTTTGCCACCCCTTCGAAAGAGGGAAGAACCGGTGAGGTGGATGAGTGGCTGAAATCAGTAGTTTGCTAAACTGCCGTACGGGTTAAACTGTACCGCGGGTTCGAATCCCGCCCTCACCGCTCTTAATTACCTTTTGCTGATTTGGTAATTTTGTTTTAGCCTTGCATAGGCAATCGGGAAGTAGCGCAGGCCGGTAGCGCACCTGGTTTGGGACCAGGGGGTCGCAGGTTCGAATCCTGTCTTCCCGACTTAGGAATAGCCCTTCAACGAAAGTTGGAGGGCTATTTTGTTTTTTGGGGTGGTGGGGTGCAAAGAGGCGAGGCGGTAGAGGTTGTGATGAGTGATTTACTTGTGAAGGTGGGGTCGCCTTCGCAAATCGACCGCCTATCTATATGTTAATTTTGGACCGAAATATTGTAATGGACTGTTGCGATATTCATCGGACTTAAAAAATACTTTATCAGCTAATTGGGGAGTCAAGTTTGTTTAGCAATGGTCGTCGTCCATGCTGTGTTACAAATTGGTTTAGCCATGTCCGCTCAAGCTGCTCAAGATTTTTGGGATTGTATGTCTTGAAGTAAAACCAGAGTACTTTTCCTTCTTCGGTTGGTTTTGTTTTTTCTGGATTCTCAAGATGCTGCTTGAACCGTCGGTTTAAATTATCAGAAAACCCGATATACAGAATGTGGTTATTAAATGTTGTCATGATGTAGCATCCAAAATCCTGTGGAACTAATTTAAAGGAAGAAAGCGCGAAAAGGACTTTTTCACTGGGTAGTGGTATTAATTCGTCAACTTTCATATGTCGATGTCTTTTACTAGATTTGATTGGTGAAGGGCCTTTACCATTTCTGTGTTAATTACATTTATTGCGCCTGAATTTAAAAAACTTGCTTTTCCGCCTTTAACCCAAAATTCGGTATGCCCGACACCTGCATAATCGCCTTCCATATTGTCAAATACTTGAGTTAATAAAGGTTCGATAGTGGTGACCTTGAAGTCTCCAATATTGATAAGTTTGTTAAAGAAAGGGACACAAAATTTACAAAATAACTCTACGCCGTTGTACTTAAAAAGTACACTTGGCTCATTGGTTCCAAGAATATTTGTTATAGCTTTCCAATAGTTCGAGAAAATTTTGTGTTGTTTGTCAGAGGAATAGATTGTTAATGGATTATTTGCAACAAGTACGTACCTTTTTATTGATTTGACAAAGCTCTTCTGATTTACTGTTGCATTTTTGTTGTCGTCGTTGGCCATTTCTATTCGATTATACCAAGGGCCATCGTTGTTTTTGTTTAAAAAGTCTACATATTGAAGAGCTTTTTCGTCTTCTCCTTTTTGAACAGAATTTGAAATCCACCTAGGTAGGTTTGGAATATCTTCAATCTCCAAAGCATTTGTCAGCCTGGCATAAATTCGCTGCTCGACACCTTTCTCAACACTCTTTTGAGTTGTATTTACTATTAGAAAATGGCACATCTGTGCAATCTTCGAAAGATTAGTAGCAATGTTTACGGGAATCTCAAAATCTAACACTCTTTTATCTTTATCCGCCGCCATCTTTAATCCTTCTATACGATGTTGACCATCAACAACACTAAATGGGCCAACTTTATCAATGTTGATTTCGATAGTGTTGTTTAAAGGATTGAAATCAATATCTTTATCTGTTGCAAGGAACACACTTGTGGGAAGAAAGGCATCCTTCGTTTCTTGCCCAGTTACTATATAATCGGCAAGCTTTTTCGCTCTCGCCTTGTTTAGCAATCGTTGATAACCTTTATCAGTTTGGTCATCGGGATCAAGTATCTCAACACTGTAAAAATTTGAAATAAGCAAGTCTGATACCTTTAGCGAAGTTGCATAAAGTGTTAGCTCTCCCTGCCTTACTATTGAAGCTGGACGTGAAATTTTGTTATCCATTATTAAGAACTTTTTCTGTTATCGCACTGTGTCACCGTATCAAAATGGCAAATCATACTCATCCTTTTGCTCATCAGCATTCTTAAGACCAAATTGAATGCTTAAATCAGATTTAATTCTGTCGTTCATATATTGAAGAATTGAGTTAATTCCGTTTTCCATTGACTCTGGGTAGGCAATATTTGTATTTGTATACGTCCATTTTATCTTGCTACTATTCAAAATAATTTCATCCCAACCGCTTTCAATGTAAGGCAGCATACAATAGAAAAAAGTAAGAAGTCTTTTCGACATTAGGACTGAGACACTACAGCGATATGATTTGACATTTGGGAACTTGCTAATTATTTCAATTTCTACTGCTTTAAATGCAGCATTTTCGATGTGAAGATTATAACCAGATGTCACACTAAACATTTCGCCGATTTCATCGTCAAAATGATCTGAGTAAATAGGTTCGGCGAGGAAGTCGTTAGCATTGTTTTTTAACCATTTGCCAATTTCTTTTACTCCAACGATCTTATTATTGTCCTCTGTAAAATGGATAGTTACATCATATAAATCACGTATGTCTTTGTCTAAATTTAAGGTTTCTATCTTTTTCTTACAGAATTCCAATGCATTTAATGCTCCTAGTTTATCCACAAAATCCTTTGCACTAATTTGTACTAACTCCAGAAGTGTCGGTGACCTTTTATTATCACCATCGCTATTAATTGATTTTGCATCAAAATTCGTAATAAACATTTTTAGATCTGGAGATAAGGAGCAGAATTTTTCCGTCAATTCAGCCTGAATAACAAAGAATGGTGTTTGATCGGTATTGCCATCGAAATCATCAAGTATAAAGTCAATAATGTCCTTATACCTAATCTCACTGCCAGAATGATTTTTTAAAGCTTGGACAAAACTTTGGGTGAAAAAGCTCAAATTTTCATCTTGATAAGAAGATTGAATGGTCAAAGACGAGTTTAAAAAGTAGCACTTGTTAAAACCTTTTTTAGTTTCAGTAAAATATTTCGTTAAAACGTCACTTTCTTTGATATAACTCGTTCCAGATTGGCACGCGTCAATAAGTTTGACCACTATCTGAGGACTTAACGTTCTTATTAACTCATCAATTTCACTATTTTGTAAACTGGTTTGATTTTTCTTTTTGTGATCAAAATCGGCAAGTACATAATAGAACTCATCGTTCGAAAATTCACCATGACCCGAATAATAAAAAAATAATTCGTCAATTACTAATCCTTTGCATTCTACGAAAAAGTTGCTTAGCAGCTCTTTAATCTTAGAACTCGATTCATTGTCATTTATTAAAAGTAGTTTGTCATATTTTTTTGTTTCCAAAAGTATCTTATGAATAATTTCACCGTCTTTCTTAGAAGCAGGAAGATTGTTGGATGGATTTGCATAATTACTTACTGCTAAAATAATTGCTATATTCATATTGCTGATAAAACGATTTACATAATGGGGTTAAGATATAAATTAATTTTTTATATGTCAAGTGATTTGGAAGAGGTGCGCAAGGCTGAGACTAAGCGGTGCCGTAAAGATTTCACTTTAACCCATTCATCATTTTTTGCTCTATATCTTAAATTCTTTGGTTGATGAACCCATCGCCACAGTATACGTTCTATTTTTTTATTAAATATTTACAACCATCATTTTTTCACATCCTCGTTTGCTTGTGCTTGTGAAATATATTTTGGCTTAGTCAGATTTGGTAACGTGTTATTTACTTGTATTGGCGTCATTGAGGATGCGCATAATGTCAGAAATAGAATTGTAATAATAGTAAGTACCTGGATTTGTTTTATCATTTTTGAAATTAATTGACTGCTTATAGCAACTGAGATGAATTATAACGGACGGTATTATCTCGGAGAAGAAGCGAGACTTCGGATACGAGACAGGTAGACCAGACTATTTTTTACGATAATAGCGTCGCAATAGCACGCAGTATGTGCGTAAAGTGGTAGAAAAAATCATATTCAGATAAGGTTTGGTGGCGATGAAAGTAGTAAAAGTTTTATTTTATTCAAATAACTAGTTTTCATTCGGAACTATTTTGCGGGTTTCATGATTAGGATCAAGTGTCGTTTTGCCTAAGCAAACCAATGTTCGGTCATATTATCAATTGATAACTACATTTTTATTCATCCGAAGTCATTTTTATTGTTTTTAGCCATCTTTCAACTAGAGCCTCCCAATCTGCAATTGGTAATTTTTCCCAATTGGGAATTTTTTGTGCAGATTCATTTAATCCGAAAGCATGACCTCCCTCAGCATACACATGGTATTCTGCATGAACGCCTGCTTTTTGCAGTGCTATATAATAAACAAGAGAGTTTTTAATATTATCAATATTGTCGTTTCCAGCTTGTAAAATGAATGTGGGCGGCGTTTCTTTATCTACAGGAATTGTTGGGTTTAGTTCATAGGGTTTCGTAGTATGAAATGTCATGTGCCCGGGATAAAAAACAATTCCGAAATTTGGTTTACAACTCACTTTGTCAAAATCATCCATTAATTCATAAACTCTTTTCCGATAGTTTGTGCTCAAATCAGCTACTAAGTGCCCGCCTGCAGAAAATCCCATGGCCCCGATTTTATTTGGATCAATATTCCATTCTTTTGCTCTGGCCCGAATAAGTCCTAAACTTCTTTGCGCATCTTGTAAGGCTAGTGGTTTTATCGGGTCTTTTTCGCACTTACAACTGTCGTTCGCATGCGGTCCGGATGCAGGAACTCTATATTTCAATAGTATTCCCGTAATACCAATTGAAGCTAACCACTTACAGATTTCAGAACCTTCGAGATTAATAGCAAGTTTGTTATAGCCACCACCTGGGTAAACTATAATTGCAACACCCGTATTTTTCCCTTTGGGCGAGTAAACGGTCATTGTCGGTTTTGAAACATTTTTTACCATCCCATCATTGTAGACTTCCTTTCCTTTTACAAGTTCAAAATCCGGAATTGTGTTGCTCCAAACAGGTATTTCTTTGGGGGTATTTTCTACGTCAGTAACTCTGGTGACATTCGGTTCGCTTTTCTTTTCTTTTCTTTCCTGACAAGAAATCAGGCCCAAACTGAAACCAATGTGTAGCACTAAAAATATTTTTAAAAACCTCATATTATTACGTAAAGCTTCTTATAAAATTGCAGTAAATCAACGTAGAAGTTACGCTTTATTTTCATCGGCTGTTTGCCCTGCCAGCAGCACATTTTCATTTTGCTTAAAGGAAGAAAAACAAAGCAGATGAAGTGGTATTCGGTGCTTTGCCTGGCAAGGGCTAGTGTATTAGCACCGATATCCAAAGAAGCTTCACCATCTGTCCAGCCGGCGACCCGGGTGTCATCGTCCGGTAAATGATCATTCAACATACCCGCACTATTATATCGATTGCCCGCCGTCAACCAGGAAGTTAGCACCTGTTACGAAAGATGCCTCTTCACTTGCGAGATAATGAATCATACCGGCCACTTCGTCTGCTTTGCCCATTCTTCCGGCAGGAATACTTTGTATCAACTGGTTTTCCAAGTGCTCATCCAGGCCGATTTTATGCATGATTTCCGTAGCAACCGGGCCGGGGCTAACCGCGTTCACACGTATTTTCCTGGGTGCCAGCTCCAGTGCGGCGATTTTTACAGTCGCATTGATGGCCGATTTGCTGGCTGCATATACAGAAGCGCTTTGCGGAGAGATGGTTGCCGATGTGGAAGATAGCATGATCACGGAAGCACCTTCACCAAGTAGCGGAATAAACCGGCTCAGGGTAAAATAAGCCCCCTTGAAGTTGACATTCATTATTTCATCAAATACACTTTCTTCTATTTTTTCTATTGTTGAAAACCGGGTAATGCCGGCATTGACCAACAGGATATCGACCTTGCCGAATTGTTGTGCAACCTGCTGCACAAGCTTGTCGATGTCCGCTAAGTTACTTTGGTCTGCTACGAGCCCGGTTACCCCCAGTTCAGCCGCGGCCGCTTCCACGGCCTCTTTTCTCCTTCCCGTGATAATGACATTTGCCCCGTGAGCTTTGAGTCTTTTCGCTGCAGCATAGCCGATACCGCTGTTGCCGCCGGTTATTACAGCAATTTTATTTTTGAGCGTTTGCATGGTTATTTATTTTATTGAATATTAAAGGTTGAATGTTATCCCCGTCATTTCTTCGCTAAGCGTCCACAGTTGTTTTGCACTGGCTTCATCCAGCGAATACGGATTTACGCCTTTTCCTTCGGACACATTTGTATTTGGTGAGGCGATGTCCGCATCCTCACAGTAAACACCACCAATAGTATTTAACAAAGGAGAGGTAGCGCACCAGACTGTTGTGGCAGCACCTTGCGGAATTGTTTTAAGCGCTGCGGCTACTTCCGGCAGCATATTGCCGTCTGCGTCCACGAACCCCATTTGCTGAAACAGCTCTAATGGTGCTTCTCTTCCGAGCTCCGTTCCGCCGATGGAGCCGGGATGTACGGCATAAACCCTTACGTTGTAGTCGCGTGCACGGTTGTCAAGTTCCATTGAAAAAAGATTGACCGCTGTTTTTGACTGGCCGTAAGCTGCCAATGTTTCGTATGCACGGTGCAGAAAATTAGGATCTTCGAAATTAAAAGGCGAAAATTGATGTCCCTGCGAAGACACATTGATAACCCTGGCGCCACCCGCTTTTTTAAGGGCAGGCCATAATCTGGCCGTAAGTTGGAATTGTGCCAGGTAGTTGGTCGCCAGTTGTGATTCGATACCACGCTGGTCGCGGCGAAGGGGTACCCACATGATACCTGCATTATTGATGAGCAAATGCAGCGGCCGGCCGGACGCCATAAAACTGTTGGCAAATGCATCAATGGATGCCGGATCGAGCAGGTCCATTGACATGATTTCTACATGGTTGATGTTCTCCAGGTTTTTCCTGGCCTTTTCAATATCCCTTGCAGGTACAATTACTGTTGCGCCTGCTGCTGCCAGTGTTCTCGTTGTTTCCAGGCCTATACCCGTATTGCCACCGGTTACAATGGCGATCTTACCTGTAAGATCGATGTCTTTGATTACATCACTGGTGGTTGATTTTGCATTAAAGCCGGAGCCGGTTGATTGTTGTAAGGCTCCCTGATAATTGTTCTGTGTCATTGCTATTTATTTTTATTTGTTGAAACAAAAATAGACAGCCGTGACGCTGGTGGCTTTGTTGAAACGTCCGAAGTTGTTTTGTTCAAAAGGTCATTGCCGGATGCTTGATTCCTATTGAGTCGGTTCCCAAGACAAAGCCCTTCAACACTGTTGAAGGGCTTTGTAAATGTCTTGTGCTCTTATTAATCCCACTCACAACTTCATAAACCTCCCAAGCGATTCCTTCACCCCATCATTAACCCGTATCGTGTAGGTTCCTTTAGCGAGGCCCGACACATCGGCCTGCCAGATGCTTTGATCTTTCAGTTCTTTAGACATTACCTGCCTGCCGGCAAGATCGAACACGGTAAGCTGTATTTTTTGCTGGTTACCGGTATACTTTATGGTGATGGTGTTACCGGCGGGGCTTGGGAAAACGGTTAGCAATGACGCTTCTTTTTCAAACACAACTTTGGCAATGGGACTGTAAGTGTATTGTGCATCCTTGTCCACCTGTTTCAGGCGGTAGTAATTGATGCCCTGCGCCGGTGCATAGTCGGTAAAGTTGTAATAATGCGTGCCGCTGTTATCAGCAGCATGGACGATACCGATTTTTCTGAAAATAACACCATCGATGCTGTGCTCTATTTCAAAGTACGATGTGTTGATTTCATCCGCCGTTTGCCATTGCAGCAGCACATTTTCATTCTGCTTAACCGCAGAAAAGGAGAGCAGACGAAGCGGCAGTGTACCTGTTGTACGCCCTAGTATATATTCGGTGCTTTGCCCTGTAAGCGTTAGTGTGTTACCACTCATATCCAGTGAAGCTTCGCCATTTGTCCAGGTGTTAACAGAGTTGTCGTTTCGTTTAAATAGCGCAAGTGCATTTTCATTACCTGCATTTACATCGGTGTTGCCGGTGTAGTTATATGCGGCCGTGTATTGTGGCAAAGTGCCGCCGGCCTGGCATACACCGAAGTAGTGGTTCATTGTGCCAATGGCACCGACACCGTTTAGTGTATTCGGCTGTTCATCTACCCTGTACACTTGTATTCCATCCGGATTGCCTGCTGAAGAAGTTACTGTAAAGCTTTCGCCGCTGGCATGAGCAATAGTTGCCGTTTTCACCGCATTTACATAATCGTGTACCGACGCATTGCCAATAGGGGCGCCGCTTGTTACCCTCGGGGCACTGTTGATGAGTATACCATATTGTGAATGACCACTTTTGTCAAAAACGGAGTTGCCCAGGGTTTCATCAAAATTGTAGTAAGCTGACAAATCATTGAAAAGTATATCTGCGTTGGTAATTTTTTTACACATCCTGTCGCGGATCTGGCTTTGGGTAAGTGCTGCATTCCAAAAACGGATTTCATCCAAAGTGCCCTGGTGCGGTGAGCCGCCTGAGCAGCAGGAGTTGTTCATCCCCAGCCGCCAGGGCAGGGCGCTGTTTCGTAGTGTTCCGCCATTGGTAGGTATACTTCCCGGCTGTTGGATGCCATCGACAAATAATACAATAGTAGTTCCATCGTTTACTACCGCCACATGATGCCAGGTATTGTCGTTGATTGCTTTGGTTGTTTGAAGTTCCTGGTCGCCGCAGCAGAGGCCATGCCATACACCGATCATGCCGCCATTGGTCGTAATTCCAAAATCGCCATCCGAAGTGGCGCTGTTCGCATTGCCCAGTATGGTTGGTTTTTGCCAGTAGGTATTGTTGGTTCTGTTCTCGGTTGTTTTGATCCAGAAATCAATGGTAAATTGCGTAGCGCCATTTAGTACCGAAGGCAGTTGCACATAATCGTCCACACCATCAACGGTAATGGCGTTGCCGCTACCGGGCTTATTGGTGGCTACTTCGTTAAAGTATTGGGTGGCTATCTGTACCGGCGACAATACCCCGTCATAGATTTTTACCTCATCAAGACTTCCGCCGGAGAGCAGAAAGGCGACGTTGCCATTTTCATAAGCTGCACCTATTAAAACAGGCGTATTGTCATATTGTATCGGGCCAGCATAGCTGCCCGTAGCGAGCTGCAAGCCATCTGCATAAAGCGACATACTGTGGTTCACAGCATCTATTGTATAAACAATAAATTTCCAGTCATCAAAATTCTGAGGTGTCGAAAGAAAGACAAAGTCGCCGCAGGAAAAAGAGTTGGAAACATAACCGTTGAAATTATTATTAATTGTTCCAAATTGCCAGGAATCATTGATGCAGTTACCAATGGCCTTATCGACAAAAGAATTTAAAAGGTTGGTCGCTCCAACTTTTGCCCAACAGGAAATGGATATGCTACCTGGCCGGAGCAAAGCGTTGTCTGCAACGCTGATATAACCGTTTCCCGGAAAGCTCATGGCACTGTTGGCATTGCCATACTTGTCGGCAACAGGTGTAAGCGTGCCATTGATAATGCCGTTTAATCCATTGCCACTTACATCGTTGGCATTGCCATTGAGCGGATAGCTGGCTACAAGCGTTTGGGCGGCAGCCGGGTGGCAACTACCAATAAACCCCAGCGTCATTACAATAAAAAAGGGGAATAAAAGCTGTTTTTTCATAATCGAGGAATTGACTGATTGGGTTGAAGGCATCGCATCAATTTCCCAAATCAGGATGTTTTGCTGATTTACCCGCTGAGGTTTTTTTGTAATAAGAAGTTTAATGGGTACAGTAAAACTAAGTGCCCGGCTTAATCAACGGCATCATTAAAAAAGAGGATTTTGGATAATTACTGTATCATCTTCCGCAGAGCATCCATATCAAAATGCTGTTCCCAGTTATTAAAGAGCCTTGTTGAGTGTCCTCTATCCTTGCCGATTTCGTAACGGAACTGTACTTCTATCAACAAGGGTTTTGCGGGCTGCCCGTTATTGGCCGTAAAATAGGCCGGGTTTAAAACATACAGCGCCGATGTTTTTTCTCCTTCTGCATCGTAAAATTTCCCCAAAGCCTCCAACCTGGTATTGGCATCTTTCAGCCAATTGTTGTTATCGACCACTGCCGGCTTTTGCAGCCATTCGGTTTTCTGTTTGGCCAGCAGTTCATGCACTTTTGCTTTTTTGGCTTCGTAGATTTTGGGGTAAGCAAGTTTGTCGGCTTCCAAAGCTGCCAGTGTTCTTTTTGCAGACTCGGAAGTATTATTGCCTGTGTTTTTAATTTTTTCCGCATTGGCATATTCAAAATTGGCCTTCTCTATTTCAAAATATTCCAGCATGTCCTGCAGGTATTGTTTACGACTTACGGGTATCAATAGAGGCGCACCGGACCTGGTGATAAAATAGCGTCGATCTATCCATTGGTACGAATCAGGGCCATGTTTATCATATCGGCCGCCCATTTCCCAATGTTCAACATAGCCATTGCCGTTGTTGAGCTTCAGAAAATCATCATGAAAGTTTTTATAAGCATCAGAGCGGCTGCCGAGCAGCAGGGCTTCTGAAATATATTGCGATACGCGACTGGGATTGGATTTTTTTTCTTTTTCAAAATCAGGACCCGCTTTTGCTTCTATGGAAATGTCGTAAACCGGGTTGCCGTATTTTATATAAAACTCTCCGGTGCCACCCGCTTTGGCACCTGTTGGGATGTATGGGTTCATCTCTACCCGGAAAACTGTTCTGTATTCATCTACTATTTTAACTGCATGCTCCGTTACATGGCAAACGAATGGATAAACGCCCAGCTGGTAAACATACGTAGTGTAAACATTTTTACCATAAATACTACTGCCCGACGTGCTAAAACTTACCCTTGCCACACAGCCTGTCAATTTAAAATTGCCGCGGCTTGCTTCTTCCAGCTTTTCAATGGCGATGAGGTTTTTCATCATCACCGATTTTTCGGCGGATGTACCTTTTAAAGTAAATCCATATTTGGTATTGTTATGGTCCGTATAAATTCCGGTCACATCATCAGCACTTCCATTGCAGGGCGTAGGCGGGTTGGTTATTTTTTTTATTGCCTGGGAAAAAATAACAGTATTTGCGAACACAACTACTGAAAGGATAACAAACTTTTTCATGGTGTGGTATACTAGTTTAGCTACTAAAAAACAGGAATAATTATTTGAAAATACCGGTGCCATTTACGGAGGCCGCACCGCTGTTAAGGCTCATTCTTCCTTCCACACCGGCACTTGCGCCGATTGGGCCTGCACCTGCCGCCGCTTCCACACCGCCCACCAGCACCACATCGGTAACGCCTGTTCTGTCTATTTCAATATCTGCCCCTACGCCTGCGCTTACACTGGCTTGCAATGGCCCCAGCTTGCCCCCGGCACTTACTTTAGGGCCTACACTTACGGTGCAATTTTTAAAGGAATCGCCAAACCCTGCATGGTCCAGGTCCTGGTTTAAAGTGCCGCCGATCACCCCGACATTAACCGTGGTAGTCAGTCCGCTGCAGGTAAGCGTCATGGTAAAGCCGAGTTTTGAACTGCCGAATTCATTGTTGATGTTACAGCCGGGATTTTTGAATTCCGTGAGCCGGCCGCCTTTACCTGCAGCCTCATCGGTACAATCATATTTTGTGATGTTGGCAAAGTTGAATCCGTTTTGCGTTAAACTCAGATCCTTTAACCATTGCGCCTGCAATCCTGCATAGATGCCCGGCAGCAGTTCAGGATAAGTGGTATAGAGAGATGAATAGGCTATTTCATTTAGCAGTTGCTTCTCAGCGGCAAGGTAGTCGTTGTACAATCCTTCTAATTTGGTATTGTAGGGTTTTAAAAATGCATCCGATGCTTTTACCGATTCCCGGCAGATCATTTCTAATGTCGTACTTCCGCCTTCGCCCACGTCGCTCATTTTCTTATTGATGACAACCATTGCATCGTCATATTTTTTCTTTAAAGCGCCGCCTTCACCAGTTAAATAATCCCTGATGCTTTGGGCAGCAGCCTGTTTTTTTTGTTGCAGATTTTTTAGCACTATATTTTCTCTTGCATTCATTTTTTCTGCATACAGGGGTGCTCTTATAATTTTCATTGCTTCACCCGCGCTTACCGAACCGGGGTTTGCTTTGGTCTTGTTCAGGGCGTCCATAAATTGCTTTTGTTGTTGTTCTAATTGATGCAGCGTTTGTTTATTGGACTCCTCGACGGCTTTTTGTAATGGTTTTAAACGTTGATCAATGTCTGCCCGGAATTGTTTCCATACCGGGTCCAGCGCCTTACATTCTGCTACTGATTTTGGAAAGGCGGGCATAGTAAAGCCTCCAAGGTTGAGCAAATCGTCGCTGCTATTGGCAGGTGGAAAATTGTTGTAATCACCAGCACCGGGTGAGTAGCCCAGGTTTCTCAACAGGTCGGCCCTTGCACCGCTGTACCCTTGTCTGAAAGCGGCTTTGGCCGCGGCGGCGGCGGCAGTTTTGTTGCCCCTGCCTCCGGCAATCAAACACATTGTCTGGTTGGCCTGCGGGTGTGATGCAGCAAGTGCAAGTGTGGAATCTAAATATTTTCGAGCTTTGTCCACATCACCTGAAGCAAACCAGGCCTGGCCAAGATTATTGAGAATGGTGCTGTTGTTTTTAAACCGGTTATTGAGGTTATTGAGAATAGGGATCGCCATTTCAGGGGCACCCATCATCGTTAACATCGCCGCATAGTTATTCAGGTTGTCGGTGTTATTGGCATCCTCTTTACATACCTGTGCCATTAAGCTCAATGCAATCTGGGTACGACCACCTACCCACAATGCAGTAGCAGCGTTGCCCATTTCATCGCTGGTTGCTCCTTTTTCTTTCAGTTTATTATAGATATCGGAGGCTTTATTTTTTGCGGCAGGTAACACCGCGGCAAATGTTGCAGTGCCGGTATTGCCGATAAATGCACTGATCGTTGCATTGGAAGGTGTAGCGGCAATGGTTTTGGTATTTCTGGCAGTAACAGCGCCGGTTGCCACCTTATTGCCTTTGGTTGACTGGTTGCTGTTTACCTGGTTGATGGCAGCATTCATTGTTTTTCCCGCCCCCATCGCATTCATCATACTATCATACATTCTTTTGGCGTCAGGGCTCATTTTCGAAGTTGTTTCATTCAGTTTTTTCATCGCCTCGGCCATTCTTTTTTTGTCCGCTTCCATTTGTTCTTTGGACGGTTTTTGGGCAAAGGCGGCAATTGTTGCTATACTGAATAAAAGAAAGAATGATATCTTTTTCATTTGTATACCAGTATTTAATTAAATCTTGTGAAAACGAATAACCGCTTCTATTTTATTTTTATCGTAATTACAGTCATACAAACTCATCACATTTTCCCAATCATTTTTCCCATATTTTCTTGCGTAAAATCGAATGAAGTAGTTGGTGGCCGCACCTGAACCATATTTTCTTTCCAGTATATTCCCTTTTACGGAAAATAATCCATGGCTTTTAAATTTCCTGTTCTTGATCAAGTCATTGTAATAGTCATATCCGACCGTATAGGAAGATTGCGTTAACACATAGTATTTGCCTTCTGCGAGGTAGCTGGTGACAGTGCTTAAGCTATTGCCATATAAACCGCTGTTGGAGCCCCATGTACCTGTTAGCTGCTTTTTATAGTCGACATTTTTTCCGGCAACACCATTTATTTTTAAGGTGAACAGGAGGAAATTTAAAGCCATCTCTGTTTCACTGCCCAGTATATTATCGGCCGAGTTAACAATTGCTACGTTGGTTCCTGCCTGTATAAGCAATACGGTGCCTTTTATAACATCGCTGCCATTTTTGCTAATGCTGTTGCTTAGCATATAGTAAGGAAGCCCTTGAGACGTCAACCCTTTTTCATGATCACCCTGTTCAAAAAGAAGATTATTGGGGCTGTTATGCAAGCTCCAGCCATCAAAGACCTCAAAGAAAATATGCTCCATATCCTTTTCTAAACTGCCCGACGATTGTATCATACTCATAAACTCAATTATTCTTTTACCGGTATTCGTATTTTTTTCTACCGCCAGATTATTTCCCCCGGCATTTAAACTCCAGGTAGGCGGAACGGTAATGGAGTAAGTGTTTTTGATTCCCGGACCCGTTACAGTATTTGTTGACGAAACAGGTTTTTGTGCAGTTGCCGTTTCGTTTAAGTCAAGGCTGTTTATAAAATCCAGTATCTGGGTTTGATAGTTATCGGTATTGGTTAGTATGACTACATTAGCCATTTTACCGTTTCCGGTGGCGGTGATGAGTGTTACCCATCCTTTATTGGCGCCATCGGTATAGCGGGCCTGTCCGGAAACAATGTCCCATCCTTTTTCAACGGCAGGTTGGGTTGTTGGCTCTCCGGAAACGGATACGGTCCCTTTGACGAGTTTATCCCAACTGTTGTTAAAGTTTTCCTGCGAGGCTGCCGTGGTTGCTGTCGAACGTAAAATAACAGCGGTTGCATAATTTCCCTGGCCATCATTTTTCGTGGAGAGTTGTATGCCTTGCGGCGTTTCTGTTTTATCCCAGTCCTTGGGTGGGGTGTAGTTCAATACATCAAAAACCTGTTTTTGAGCCAGAGCGGATGCAACCAGGGCGAAATTCATGACAAAAAGAATTACTTTTTTCATACATAAAATTGGTACGGTGAATGTAGGCGGCTACGGAAGCTTGTACAATCGTAAAAAAGTATGATTTTTGGGACCTCCGGATTGGGTTGTAGTTGCAAGCTGGCCAGCCCAATAAACAGACATTATTATAACAAGTGCATTTCTGCAGCGCTGCACTTATCTTCGAAAAGCTGTCGGTACTTTCCTACGGGGATTATATTAAACGGTTTATTTTTGGGCCGGCAGATGTTTAGTAAATCAAACAGTATGAAGCATACAGTTTTTATCTTTTGGCTGGTGTTCGCAACGTTGGTTGCACAGGGACAGGTGACGAAGCTGACTTACCCGCTGACTGACACGATAAATCTCCGGACAAGCAACGTAGTTGTTAAACCGGACGTATACAAAGCAAAACGCTCTTTAAGAGTAGCCGATAGTGATCCCGCGCTGGATACGGAGCTGCGGTTGGTAAAGTTGGCAGACTCTACTTTTCATAACGGAACTATCGAAGTGGAGCTGGCCGGGGAGCCCATGAAAAACAGCGGTGAGGGCGCAAGAGGATTTGTCGGGGTTGCTTTTCGTATCGACCATTCCAATTCAAAATTTGAATGCATTTATCTAAGGCCCACAAACGGACGCGCTGAAGACCAGGTTAGAAGAAACCATTCTGTTCAATACATTTCTTATCCCGACTATCCGTGGTATAAATTGCGGGAAGAATTTCCGAAAAAATATGAGACCTATGTTGATCTTGAAGCGGCCAAATGGACCAGGGTTAAAATTGAAGTAAAAGGGAATACGGCTAAATTATTTGTTCATGGCGCAACGCAGCCGACATTGATTGTTTCGGATTTGAAACATGGTGATAACCTGACGGGAAGCATCGGGCTTTGGATCGGACCGGGAACAGAGGCCCATTTCAGGAATTTAGTGGTAACAAAACAACCGTAAACAATACATGCATATTTGGGAGGCTCAAGCGCAGTGCCTTTTTCGCATTGAAGTAAATAATGTCATCCGCTTATTAAAGTTTTTGTGTCAAGGTCGTACCTGAACCCGATCCATTCGGCTGCCTGAAACCTGAATAATTCAGCATAGTGTGGGTCAAATTAAAGGGGAAACCTCCCCCGCACAAAAACGCATCCCTTTTTTATTTTTCCTTCCCTAATTTTAGCGATACTGCTTATTGCGAAATGGCCAACATGAAAGTCTTCTATTCCCTTTTTTTCTTTATTTATACAACCACGGCTGTAGCCCAGACTATCACATTACGCGGTACCGTCAGCGATTCCGTCTCCACCCTCACAGGCGCCACCGTTTTTATATCCCCTGATCAGCAGATAGTACTCACGGACAGCGCAGGCCGGTTCAACTTTTCCCTGAAAGAAAAGAAAACATACCGCCTCACGATCACACACGCCGGCTACCATTCATACGAACAAGTCATAGCCCTCAACTCCGATACCGATCTCGGAACCATATCACTCCGCCCCGGCACCACCATGCAGACCGTTGTAGTCACCGCACAGAAACCCGTGATTGAAATCGGCAGCGACCCCAATACGCTTGTTTATAATGTGGCTGCCTCGCCAGACGCTGCCGGGTCGTCGGCCCTGGAAACGTTGAAGAAAGCGCCGGGTATTTCCATTATCAATAATACCACTATCAGCCTCAACGGCCGGTCGGGCGTTACCATCATGCTCGACGGCAAACTTTCTTATTTATCCGGAAAGGAATTGATAGACCTGCTGCAGGCCATGCCATCCTCCTCGATTAAAAGTATCGAGATCATCAATAGCCCGGGCGCCAAATATGATGCTGCCGGCACAGCGGGCATCATCAATATCCGTACAAATAAAATTCAGACCCGGGGATTAAACGGCAGCATAGGCTCGGGACTTAGCTACGGTATTACCTTAAGACAGAATACAGACATTAACCTGAATTACCGAAAGAACAAACTCAATTTCTTTTTTACGTATAGTCATTTTGTAGGCCGGTATACATACGATTATGGAACAGACCGGCGGCAAAACAACCGCAGCTATTCCAGCGCTACTTACGATGAAGATAAAAGACAACGTTTTAATTCGAGAGTGGGTATGGATTATGCCATCAATCAAAAACACACAGTGGGATGGATGGCCAGTGCTAATTTCATCACCGGCGGCGGCTTGACAGATACCCGCACCGTGATCAGTTTACCAGGTTCCGTTGTTACCGACCAACTATTGGACGCGATCAATGATTATTATTATCAGCATACCCAGCGCTATAATGGAAACGTCAATTACCAGTACGAAGACAAAGAAGGACGAAGACTAAACCTCGACGCAGATATCGGTTATTTTAATAAAGCCAATAGAAACCTGCAGTCGAACCGGTACCTTGATGTAACAGAAGTATTGCAAAGCGATACGCGTTACCGCACCCTCAATGAGATCGATATACGACTGAAAGCGGCGAAAATTGATTACACCAGCAACCTGTGGAATGGTAAAATAGAAACGGGTATGAAAATAGCCGGCGTAAAGTCAGTCAACGATGGACAATTTTATCATGTAAAAAATACCGACAGCTTAGATAACCGCCGTTCCGATTATTTTTCTTTTGCGGAAACCGTTACCAGCGCCTATATCAATTACAAGAACAATTGGAAAAAATGGTCCTGGCAGGCGGGCATCCGCATGGAGAATACGGACAATAAGAGTGATACCATTACAAGGAATTATACCAATTTTTTCCCTGCGCTCAGCATCGGATACAAACCGCGCGATACACATAATTTTAGCCTCGCTTATTCACGCCGTATCGACCGCCCGGCTTATCCGGATCTCAATCCGTTTGTTTACCTGCTGGATGAGTTGTCCTATTGGCAGGGCAATCCTTACCTGCAACCGCAATTGACCGATCGGTTGAGCCTGCAATATGTTTACCGGAGTTCAACCGTAGCCGGTGTTAATTATGCCAACACGACCCATTACTATGCACGTATTACGGACAGTATTAACGGCAATCAAATCGTCATGATTCCGCGTAATGTGGGTAGTCAGCGAAGCCTGGGATTTACGTTGACACAAGTGATAAAAATCAGGAACTGGTGGGATGCGACATTGAACGCATCGGCACTACGGATGCGTAATGAGATCGCCTATACAAAAATGGTCAACTTTGCCGTGAAGCAGTGGGCGGGCAGGATGAACCTGGTACAACGGTTCAGGATAAGCAGCACATTCGGCGCAGAATTAACGGCCATTTATAACAGCCGCCGTTTGAATGCAGCCAATGAGATTCACAGGCATACAAGCCAGGTTGATATCGCTCTGCAGAAAACATTTGGTGAACATGCTGTTGTCCGGCTTGCGTTCAACGATATTTATAAAGGCTCCCGGTCACGCAGCGTTCAGGATATGGACCAGTTTTATATCCGCAGTTATAGTTACTTTGAAACGAGACAGATCCGTCTCAATTTTACCTGGAAGCTGATCGATAAAAACAGCAAAGCGCCCCGTGTACGCAGCTCAGCGCTCGAAGCGGAGAATGGAAGGGTCAGGTAGTAAAAGATGTCAAAACTGTCCGGTGTCAGCGAGGCAGCGGTTTAGATTCATGACCATCAGGGATACAACAAATACTTCGCCCTTATCGCTTTGAATTGCTGTAATCCCGGTTCCCAGCTTTTCCTGATTTCGGCCTCAGGTACGCCGGCGATGATCTGCTTTCTTAATTGATCCGTACCGATACGCAGATCAAACGTTGATATATCCTGGCCGGCCCTGCCAGGCATAAAGAAATGGGCCTTGTCCGGGTAGGCATTGTACAGTTCAATCAATAATTTAAGATCGATCTGCCGGCTTTTGCGCAGTTGGCTGATATCATAATTGCGGAGGTCAAGTCCATAACAAACCGAGTCTTTGTGTCGCGGGCTTTCACTCATCCCCGGAATACTGACGGGTTTATAGGAAAACGAATATTGTCCTTTCAGTGCGGGGGCGCCTAAGATGGTGAAGGGCATGTAAGTTCCGCGGCCTTCGTTGATAGCCGTGCCTTCAAACATACAAAGGCTGGGAAACAACATGACCGCCTGTTGTGTATTTAAATTGGGCGAGGGCTTCACGGGCAACACATATGGCATGTCGTGGTTGTAGTTAGCCACTTTTATGACTTTAATGTTGCAGGGTTTCTTCAGGTATCCTTCACCGTTCAGGTATTGGGCAAATTCGCCGATGGTCATGCCGTGGGTCATTGGTGTGTAATGAATGCCGATGGCCGATTTAAATTTGTCTTCGGTCATCACGGGCCCATCGACCACATATCCGTTGGGATTGGGCCGGTCCAGTATGAGCAGTTCCTTGTCGTTTTCCGCGCAGGCCTGCATGACGTGTTCCAGCGTATTAATATTGGTGTAGTAACGGCAGCCCACATCCTGGATGTCAAAGACGAGGAGGTCGACATCAGCCAATTGTTCTTTTGTCGGCTTTTCATTTCTGCCGTATAATGAAATGATAGGGATACCTGTTTTGGCATCTTTTTCATCGCCTACCACCGCACCGTTGCTGGCATTTCCCCTGAAGCCGTGCTCCGGCCCAAATACTTTTACAATGTTAACGCCAAGACTCAGCAGGCTGTCAACGCTGCTTGTCCCGCCGATGATGGAACTCTGATTAGCGACCAATGCTATCCGTTTGCCTTTCAGGTAGGGGAGGTATTTTTCCGTCTGGTCAGCACCGGTGATGATTCCGGATTTCCCGGATGGGCTCTGGCCGGGTGACGCTTGTATCGCGCAGTTAATATGGCTCACAGCTACAAGGGCTAAAAGAAGGCAGGCGGCAAGTCTTTTCATTTGCTGAAGATATAGCATAAATCGATAGCGGCATTAACAGAAGGCTGTTCTTCTCGTCAATTATCTCGCTCATTAAAATCCATCAGCGTATTCCTTTAATCGTCGCAATAAAAGTCCGGAGTCCTGGGGTGATGTGTTGGATTCGCCTGGATACTTTTGTTTAAGCCATTCCTCGAATCGCTGGCTTTTTTCCACCACTTGTTTTAAATACAACTCATAACCGGTAGTGGTATCGATCGTTGCTTTTACAATTTGTCCCTGTTCGTTCATCGACAGTTGGAATTCCCATTTTGGAAAGTCAATCCGGAGATAGTTAAGATAATCACTTTGATCTTCTACCAAAACTGACGCAACCTGCTGTTTTTGGGTTACTGATACAATGCTGAACTTTCCGTTGAAATTTTTCGACTGCGGAATATAATTTTCGATGAATGATCTTTTGTCATGGCTATAACTGCTGTAGGTACGCCTGAGCTGAAAGTCATCCGTAAGTAGAGACTGTAAACTATCCACCTGGTAGCTGTTTACAAAAGCAAAAAATTTATGGACAGCAGGAGATCCGGAAGCCTGGCCGTAACAGTACAACTGATTCAATCCGGTAACCAATAGCAGTATTATATAGACCTTTCGCATAGCATGCTTATTAAGTGCCGCACTTCGTAACGACGGCAGAAGATTTCATATTAAATATACGGAAAGAGGATATTTTAAAATCTGAATCAGTTGGCCCTTTTTTCGCGGAGTGATTTTATCGGAGGATGGCCTGGTTCGTTATTTTGGATGATTGCTATATACACCTGTCTTATTATTCAGGCATAATCCACGTCACGAAATCATTATCTCTCTATCTTAGCGCTTCAACAGCCGAAACTATGCCCTCAAAAGCCCGGAAACTTTTTTTCTCTTTCATTCTCACGTTTACCTTTCTCCCGGCCCGAAGCCAGGACAGCCTTCTCCTCCGCTCCGATAAGCTGTTAAGCGACATCAGGGAAGCTCCCCACGACAGCATCCGACTGAAACTTTATACCGAACTCATCGACCTCAACACCGAAAGCCGCCCCTCACTGGTATCCGGTTGGGTGGAGAAAGCCGTTGCCATCGCCCGAAAAAATAATCTGCCTGCAAAACAACTCGCCTTCGAGCTCAAAGAACTCCGTGCCCTGAATATCCAGGGGCAGTTCACCACCACGCTCGATAAAGGAAAACAAATTGCGCCGCTACTCGAGAAAACCGGTACACCCTTGCAGAAAGCGGCCTACCTGCTCAGCCTCGGCAATGCCAATCAACGTACCGGCAACTATGACATGGCCGCCACTCTTTTCACACAGGCAATAGACGTGTGCGAGAAAAATGAGATCCGCGATATAGAGGTACGTGCCGCCATGAACCTCGGCAACCTGTACCAGTTCCTTAACCGTTACGACGAGATGCTGCTGCATTTGCAACGCACATTGGTAAAAGCAGAGCGGTATAACCTGGCAGAAGATATTCCGATGATCAAGTTCAATATCTCCAATGCCGAAGCCCATCTGAACAACTTCGGCAAGGCCATCGACTATTTATTGGAAGTATTGCCTTATTATCAAAAGACCAATAACCAATATGCCCTGGGTCTGGCTTACGCTAATTTATCCTGGTGTTATTTCAAGTCACAAAAGAGGGAGCTTGCCCTGGATTACGCCTATAAAAGTTACAGTATCCGTTCGGCGCTGAAAGATGAGGCCGGGCTGGCACATCTCGAATTTAACCTCGGCAGAATTTACCTGGAAAATGCCCGCTATGATTCCAGCCTCAAGTATGCCACTTCTTCCCTGCAAAGAAGCATTCCCTTAAAACTTATTACAGACATCCGCGATAACTACGAAACGCTGGCCTTACTGAACGAAAGGCAGGGCAATTTTGCCGAGGCCAACAAATACCTCCGCAAGTTCTACGACTGGAAGGATTCTATTTATTTAAAAGAGAAAGACCAGGCACTCGGGAAGGAGTTTTCGAAATACAAAGCCACGGTCACGGATAAAATGACCAGCGACCTGGAAGCCGCCAAAAGAAGGATCGCCGTCTACCGCGTGAGTACTTTTGCATTGGCGGCCGCCCTTGTGTTGGTACTACTCGCCTTATGGCTCTACCGGCAAAAACGCAACAAGCGGAAATATATAGCAACTGTTCCCTCCCGCGAGCACGATTACCGGAAGGAGATCGACGACCTGCGCAATGAAAGGGCACAATTGGTAAAAGAACTCGACCTTCAGAAAGCTACCGATATCACCGAACTGCGCGATATGATTTCCTCCAATAAGCTCCATTCTGATGCCTATTGGAATGAGTTCCTCTTATTGTTTTCAAAAGTGTATCCGGCATTTTTTGAGCGAATGAAGCAGGAGTATCCCGTTTTGAACCAAAACGAACTGCGCATTTCAGCATTGATCAAATTGAACCACAGTATTACGGACATGGCAAAGGCCCTGAACATTACCGTAGACAGTGCCCGGAAAGCCCGGTACCGGCTTTACAAAAAGATCGGCCTGTCTAACGACCAGGAACTCATCGACACCATTATCCGCCTCTAAACTATTCTCAATCAACAGCCATTGCGGGTTAAAACGGGGATTTGTCCCTGATTTGTCCTGCCGCGTCACGCCTTTTTCCCAACCTCAGGCTGCCGCAGGATAGTAGCTTTGATATCATTATACAAAGGCCGGTTACAACCTGCCAGGCCATCATCTTCTTCCTTTATTTGATATCAAACCACCAGCCCTGATGAGGATTTTTCTCTCGGTAACGGTCCGCCTTTTTACATCCACACGGAATGGGGAGGGTATCACGCGTCCGGTTAAATCGTCCTGCTTTACCTCTAAATCGATATATTATGCATAGAAAACTACCCTGCTTACTCTTTTTTGTTTTGGCGTCAATCAGCCATGTTGAAGCGCAAACGCAATTCTGGTCAGATAATTTTGAAGATGCCGGTTCGCCTTCATCGGGTAGCCGGGTGGTATCTGTAGCGGAGTTTATCGCCTGTACTTCTCCCACGCTTTCTTATTTTAAAAGAACAACCGGTGCCGAAATCAGTCCGATTGTTTTTTCGGGCTTTACGGGAGCGAAGTTTTGGGCGGCGATGGATATTGACAAAGGTCCGGGATGCGGAGCCAACAATACCATCAGCGCAGCTCAGTCGATAACCTGGTCGGGGATTAATATTAGCGGTAAAACCGGATTGTCTTTCCGCGGGTTGTTTGGTGCTAATTCCGCGGCCTCATTTCAGGGCCTGCCCTTTCTTCCTGCTACGGATTCGATATCCGTTGCTTATCGCATCGACGGAGGCGCCTGGATCAAAATCGTGGGTGCTCATTGCAATGACAACACAGCATCGGGCGGCCCGCTTGGATTTGACCTGAATGGTGACAGGATCGGAGATGGCGGGATTTATACGCTGGGAAATACATTGTCAGAGATCACTGCTGTTATTCCGGGCACGGGCACTACCCTGGATCTGCGGTTTAATATCTTCGTTAACAACCAGAATCCGGGTGCGATGGCTTTTGACAATTTCCGTCTTTATTCCTCCTCGGTGTTGCCACTCACATGGGCCTCTTTCAATGCCCGCAAACAAGACAATGGCATTGCCCTAGACTGGAGTACGGCCTCCGAGCAGCACACGAAAGATTTTACCGTTCAGCATAAAACGGAAACCGGTACATGGAACGATATTGCTGTTGTTGCTGCGGCAGGTAACAGCACTTCATTACGTACTTACAACTATTCGCATCCGTCTCCCCCCAACGGTGTTAACTATTACCGCATCCAACAAACGGACCTGGATGGGCGGGTGAGTTTCTCTGACATCAGAATGATCAGATTCAGTGACGTGACACAAAGGTTTATCATTAAAGAAAACCCGGTTGTCAATGGTGTGTTGAAAGTGCAGGTAAGCCAACCTGCTGATTTATTTCTTTATGATGCACAGGGACGTTTGATATGGCGGCAGCAACAGGCAAGCGGCCTGATCTCCATTCCAATGGATAGGCACTCCAAAGGAGTTTATACGTTAAAGTGTATGGATGAAGTGCGAAGGGTGGTGGTGCAATAGTCATCAACTTTAATGATCTTTAAGCGGTATAAATCAGCAAGGCCCTTCAGTAAAAGTTGAAGGGCTTTGCTGTCGACGGTTAACGGTTTTATCGATAAAAAATATCTGTTGCCTTATTACGCCAATCGGTGTTTGACGACAGGGTGGTCTTTTGGCCATTCTTCCAGTAGCAGGGTATATTGCTAAGCGTTTTGCCTGCGACGTATACATCGTTGCCTGCCACGTAGATGGCGTTGGCGGAGGCGCCGTCGGTAAGATTGACCATCGTGCCGTTTTTCCAATAAGCAGCATTGTAACTGTCGTTAAATCCGGCTACGTACACATCGTTTCCTGTGATGAATAATTCGTTGGCCCCGTAACCGTTGTTCAGGTCAATGATGGAACCATTTTTCCAATACCATGCCCTGTCACTGCTGGCGTTATAGGTGCCAACGATATGCACATCATTTCCGGAAACAAAAATACCATTGGCTGCACCGCCGTTTCCGATCAGATTGGAAGTGCCATCATTCCAGTACCGGGCTGTTTTAATCCCGGTACTGTTTTTAACATACCCTACCACGCGTACGATGTTATTTGAAACACTGATATCGTTTGCCTCTGCATCTGTGGTGCCGTCTGTCAGCGAAACAGCCACACCATTTTTCCAGTATTTGGCGACCAGCACCCCTGCCGGATTTCTTTCTGTACCGCATACATATACATCGGTGCCGGCAACAAAAATGCCGCTCACACCCGCTTCATAGTTGCCGTCGGTGAGGTAAGTGGGCGTACCGTTTTTCCAGTAGGTGGCGCGCCATTGCGTCACTTTGGTGGAACCTGCAACATAGATGTCGCCGCTATTGGATACATACATGCTCTCTCCAAAGGACTCATCATTGCCTCCCCAGAATGTGCCGGCATTGTTATCTATCCAGATTTTGCATTGCTGTTTGGATAAGGAGGTGTTCCATTCGGTGCCACAGACATATAACCTGGCAGCAGCAGCGGTAAAAGTTACCTCATTCCCATAGGCTGTACCGGCACTGTTGGTGGCATAAGCTCTTACATGATAAACCGTATTGGCGGTTAACCCGGTGATGGTGGAAGTATATGAACCTGTACCGCTGCCATCACTGGTTTTCGTCGGAAGGTCTGCGGTGGGATTTGCCTGAGTGCTCCATACGATACCACGGGAAGTGACCGGGGTTGATCCTTCGGATCTTACCGTGCCGCCGCCGGCAGCGGTGGTTGAGGTAATAGCAGAGATGACCGTTGTGGTTACGGCGGGCAAGTTAGTTGCAGCGGTGTCGTCCTCTTTCTTGCAACTAAAGAGTAATGACAAAACAGCGATATAGGTTAACAAGCGTTGCATGTGTAAATAGTTATGATGTTGAATAATGTGCTTAAGGTTGAGGCCTGTTGGTGATAAATGGAGTTAACGTGTTGAAATACTGGTCGGTTTTGCAGTATAACTGCCACTTGGTAAAATCCAGATACATGTTAGCGTCGGTGAAATAGATTGTTTTGGACCCCATGGTCGGATGAGGCTCGCCCTTGCTGTTTTTGAATTCAAGCGTAACACCTACTTCTTCAATTTTCCAGGCATCCATACCAAAAAATGGCCCGTTGCCGAGCGTGTTGTAATTGATATCTATCATGATGCCCGTTTGTTTATAATTGGCAAGACTGTTGAAGTTCTGATCGAATGCAGCAGCCCTGGGCAATGTAAAATTGTCGGTGTTCCAGATCTTAAGCTCGCTGGTAAAATTTTCCTGGCAATACCCCTTTCGCCAGTTGTCGGTTCCTGTAGCCGGGTATACTCTGAGGATTAGTTTTGAGCCTTTCTCTTTATTATCTTTCCCGGTTTTCACAGAAATTTTTGCCACGGCAAGAAAGTAGTCTGCATCGTTATAGGCGGGAGCAGAAGGCTGGGTTTGCTGGTTATTTCCGTTATTGGCTTTAGGCTTCTGTGCTACCGGTTTTATTTCCGGAGAGCCAGGTCTCTGTTGAGCGTAATTGGTAAACATAATACCTGTGCCGAGCGCAATAAGAATAGTCCGTTTCATGATGCGGGGGTTTTGTTTGGTAAAACTAGCCAGCCCGGGTTGGCGAGACAATCGTAAAAAAGCATGATTTTGAATGCAACACCTTAATCATTAAAAAATAGGATTGCTTTATAAAAAGCCGCTGCTTAATTTGCACCACGCGAAAAAGCATTTGTACAATGAAAAAGCGATTGGTCATACAAGTCATCTGTCAGGTGATGATTGGCTTTTGTGCAAATGCACAACCGGCAACGAACATAGACAGTCTGCTGCGTTTGTTGCCTTTGCAACGGAATGATACCATCAAGGTGCAGTTGTACTTTGATATCGGGAACGCTTACGAACTGAACAGTCCCGATGATGCGGCATACTATTATCGCCTTGCCGGCAGGTTAAGCGAGCAATTGAATTACACGCGCGGCACCATCAAGTACATAAGCAGCTACACCGGTTTGTTGAATCAGAAAGCACAATTCGACAGTTCCCTACTGCTGAACAAACGGGCTATTGCCTTAGCCGGAGAGTTGAATGATAAATTCATCCTTGCAAAATGTTACGCCAATACGGGCAATGTGTATCAATACACCAGCGATTATGAGAATGCCCTGCTGCAGTATGAGATGGCGAAAAGGTATTTTGAAGAAGCAGGGGACAGCAGACTCGTTGCGCGCATATGTGATGCCATGCAAAACACGTACAGGGAGTTGAACCAGCCGGAAAAGGCAATGCAGCTTGGCGTACAGGCCGTAGCTATTTTGCGGAACGAAAACGAGCCGCTGTCCTTAGGCCTGGCGCTGGTTAATTTCGGTAATAACTTCAGCAAAGAGGAATCGGATAGCGCTTTAAAATACTACAAGGAAGCATTGGCGATTTTTGAAAAACTTGATTTTACACGGGGCGTCATGACCTGCTTTATCGATATAGGTAACGTGTACCTGCACCGGTACGATGCGGATAGTATGAAGCCTTGTTACGAAAAGGCGCTGGCACTGGCGCAGCAACTACAGGAACCGGAAAGTGAAGCCATAGCCAGCAGGGGCCTGTCGCATTATTTTTTATATAAAAAGAATTATGCCCGGGCAAAGGATTACATCCTGAAGGCGCTGGCCATCAGTGATAGTCTTTCGCTGAAATACGAACACGTAAAAAATTTAAAATCCTTGTCCGCGGTGTTGTATGCGGTACAGGATATAATCGGTGCCGAACAAGCATTGGACAGCGCAGGCATAGTTGAAAATGAGATCAACAACGAGCAAATACAGCAGAAGACGCTGATGGTTGCCAAACGATTTGAAGCGGAGAAAAAGGACGCGCAGATACAGTTGCAACAGGCCCGGCTAAAACAGCAATCAACACTTAATTATTTTTTGGCGGCTGGTGCAGCAGGCTTGCTGATTATCTCTCTCCTGGGATACCGCAATTATAGAAGCCGCCAGAAGTTGCAGCAGGCCAAGATCGAGGAGTTGGAAACCGAAAAACAACTCACTGCTACGGAAGCCGTACTCAGAGGTGAGGAACAGGAGCGGAGCAGGCTCGCAAAAGATCTGCACGATGGATTGGGAGGTATGTTGAGTGGTATAAAATATTCCCTGAGCAATATGAAAGAAAATCTGATCATGACGCCGGATAATGCCCGGGCGTTCAACCGAAGCCTGGATATGCTGGATAGCTCTATCCGGGAGATGCGCCGCGTGGCCCATAATATGATGCCCGAGATATTGGTAAAATATGGTCTGGATAAGGCTTTGAACGAATTTTGTGCAGAAATAGACCGCAGTGCCGTATTGCAGGTCAGCTATCATTCCGTAAAATTGAATGATGCAAACCTAGACCATATAACGGCGCTTACCATTTATCGTATTATACAGGAACTGATCAATAATGTTATAAAACATGCCGCCGCAAAAAATGCATTGGTGCAACTTGATTATTCAGAAGCAGAAAAATTACTGGTCATCACCGTTGAAGACGATGGTAAGGGGATGGATCTTGCTGCCTTAGCCCAGCCGGGCGGCATCGGATGGAGCAGCATTAATAACCGCGTGGATTTTTTAAAAGGAAAAACTGACGTGAAGTCGGCTATTGGCAACGGCACTTCTGTATTGATTACATTACCGGTTTAAAAACATCAATCACCAGCACACGCATACATGAAAACAAGCCTGTTCATTGTAGACGATCATTATATCGTCATCGAAGGGATTCGTGCCCTGTTGTTGAACGAAGAATCTATAGAATGGATGGGACATGCCACGAATGCCGAATCCTGCCTCAGTTTTCTGAAATTGCAGCAGCCGGAGATAATATTGATGGATATTAACCTGCCCGATAAAAGCGGTATCGATTTATGCAAGGAAGTGACAGGTTTATACCCTTCTGTACAGGTAATAGGTCTCAGCACTTTTAACCAGCAGACGGTTGTACACGACATGGTGGAAAACGGCGCTTCGGGCTACCTGTTAAAAAATGCAACCAAAGAGGAAATTATGCTGGCCTTGCGAACCGTGCAAAGGGCCGAGATATACCTGAGCGAAGAAGTAGCGGCTGCGTTACGGGTGCCCGTGGAAAAGAAACCTCCCATAACGCGGCGGGAGAAAGAAGTACTCCAGCTGATAGCACAGGGTTATACCAATATCGAGATAGCCGAACAGCTATTTATCAGCACAGCCACTGTAAATACGCACCGTAAAAGTCTTTTGGAAAAATTTGAAGCCAAGAATACCGCCATATTAATCGGACGGGCGAATAAACTCGGCATTGTATAATTCATGGTTGGCTACTTACCACAAAGGCTTACAGCCGGGCCAGAATCTCTGCTTTCTTAGCATCATATTCTTCCTGGGTAATCAACTCGTTTTCGAACAATGTCTTTAGTTTTTTCAGTGAAGCCATGATTTCATCTTCAACGGGCCTGGGCTCTTCTTGTGCAGGCGGCTGCGATGCCTGCGAAGACGGCAGTGGCGCGCTTACGGTAATCCGCTGCGCTCCGGCTCTCTTACTTTCAAGCTCAAGTTGCCTTCTGTATTCACGCTGTTTTTCCTCCTGCTCCTGCGCGAAGGAATAGAGCTTTCTCGCTTGCGCTTTTGGCAGGTAGTCGATCTTACTGATCGATCCGTCTGTTGTTTTGATGGTGAATTCAGCTCCGAAAACACCTTCTTTCATTTGACAATCTGCTACATCTTTCCACAGGTAATCCTGGAAGTCCATTGCCAGGCCCAGGTTTTTGGACCGGCAAAAAATGATCCTTTTGTTGGTCAATGCCACACAATCGGGAGAGATCGTAACCGCGGGCTTTTTCTGTACGGCGATATATTCTACCGTTTCCTCGTTCATCAGGAGTTCATTCAGTTTTCCTGCTATCTTTTCAATGGCTTTTGGGTCCTGCTCTTCGTTCAGAAACTTTTTGAAACTTTCTATCATAGCTGCGCTGTAGTTGATTAATACGACTGGTTAAAACCGGGTCCTAAAACTACTCAAATTATGTCACAATTATAGAAGAACCCATGAGCGGCATGTGTTGATGCAATCGCTTTAAAATTTAATTGCCCGAATGCTGTGAAATCCGGTTTTTTTTGCCATTTTTTGACAGCGGAAATTCTCCTTTGATATTGTAGCGCTTGCAATGACCGGCACGACGGACGTAGGATTAGCGGTTGTATTATCTGATTCATAATCATTAAACCTCCTATATGCAAAAGCTCCTTTTTTACCTGATCATCTCCGGGTTTATTACAAGTTGTGGTAGCCCTTCCGTAAAACAACAGGATAAAAGCACATCTGCCGATGCCCGTGCTATTGGTTGCTCGCCTCAAACTACTGATAAGGCCTGGTATACGGCCGGGATCAAGGCTCCTCTTTTGACCGGTCTCGAGGGGATTGATTTCAAAATTTCTACCGGCAGCAAAGAAGTGCAGACCTATTTCAACCAGGGCATGATGCTGTCCTATGGGTTTAATCACGCGGAAGCGGCGCGTTCTTTTTTTGAAGCAATACGACTGGATTCATCCTGCGCAATGGCTTATTGGGGATTCGCTTATGTACTGGGACCTAATTACAATGCAGGCATGGAAGAGGATAATTATCAGCGCGCCTACCAGGCCGTTCAAAAGGCAATATCACTTGCAGCCAATTGTACCCCGAAAGAAAAGGCACTTATCAACGCTTTGTCGGTCCGGTACACCCCGCAACCGCCTGCGGACAGGTCCGCTCTCGATATCGCCTATGCCCATTCAATGAAGAAAGTCTACGAGACGTTTACCGGTGCCGATATCAGTGCTCTTTATGCCGAGTCGTTAATGGACCTCCATCCATGGGACTTGTATGACAAAAAAACGAAAGAGCCGAAGCCCTGGACCCCGGAGATTGTAGCTGTGCTGGAAAAATTGATCAAACAATATCCTAAACATCCTGCTGCACCACATTTCTACATTCATGCAGTAGAAGCATCGGCAAAACCGGAAAGGGGACTTGCGGCTGCCGACCGGCTGATGACACTGGTTCCGGGTTCGGGGCACCTGCTGCACATGCCTTCTCATATCTACATCTGGACAGGTGATTATCACCAGGGTTCGCTTGCTAATCTTAACGCCGTAAAAACGGATAGCGCTTACCTGGTATCCTGCCATGCACAAGGCGCTTATCCGCTTGCTTACTATCCGCATAACTATCATTATTTATCTGCTACGGCCACACTTGAAGGGAACTCAAAGCTTGCCTGGGAGGCAGCAAAAAAAGTACAGGAAAAAACAGCGAAAGACATCATGGTGCAGCCGGGTTGGGGCACATTGCAGCACTACTATACGGTGCCTTATTTTGTGGCGGTCAAATTTGAAATGTGGGATAGCCTGCTTGCCATAAAGCCGTTGGACAATGAGTTGATTTACCCTCGGGCCATTTTGCATTATGCGAAAGGGATGGCTTTTCTCGGAAAGAACAACATGGCTAAGGCCGAAGAAGAATTTGCCCGGCTAAGAGAACTGGCGAAAGATTCTACCCTGACGAAATTGACCATCTGGGATATCAATAGCATGTCGGATATCGTACAGATTGCGGTACATGTACTCGCTGCGGAAATTTACCGGAACAAGAAAGAGTTTCCCAAGGCCTTCGACGAATATAACAAGGCGGTTGCGCTTGAAGATAACCTGAATTATAACGAACCACCTGATTGGTTCTTTTCTGTCCGACACCAACTGGGGCGTGCGTTGATCCAGGCTGGGAATTATGAAGAAGCGGAGAAAGTGTATCTGCAGGATCTGAAGACCTGGAAAGAAAATGGATGGGCGCTTATCGGGCTATATGAGGCGCTCAGCAAACAGGGAAAGGGTGCGGCAGCGCAGCGTGTAAAAAACCGTTTTGATAAAGCCTGGCAGTATGCAGATTTTGATATCAGCCCGGTAGTGGGGATGCGGTAAATGAATGGACAGTTGCTGGATGCAAAAAAACTTTATTGACTGAAGAGGAACGTTAAATCAGAAGCCGGGCGCAAGTCCCGGCTTCTGATTTTTATGCAATATCTTCTTTAAAAGACTTAGCCGCCTGCATTCCCTGGAATTTATCCAAGGGGGGAAAAATACCCTTATTCACCGTCTGCCACACACAATAGTGAAGAGATGCTCTAATTTTATTTTCTGATCTGATAAATGGTCCTGTTAAACCAAAACAACTTTATGGCATTTTCCATTTCGGTTGGTCGCTAAACGCCGGAATTTGTATCCTTTTCCTGACGAAGATTTAAAAGCATTTACGCTTTTGATTTTCACTTGATAAACTGATAGCAGTCTCAGATATCCTGAGCATGAAAACGTGATGAGCAATCCCGGATGGATATGCTTTTGCCATAAGAGAGCAAAAGCGGGTTATTATATCGAAACCAAACTAAACAAGCACCAATGACGCCACTGCGTAACCACCGGTTACTGTGCATTGTAATTTATGCCAGTGCCTTTCTTGCTTCCTGTGTACAGGGAGGCGGTTCCAGAACCGATGCCGATATTCCGGACACTACAGCACGGCCGGTAGTTCAAACTGTAACGCCCGATTACAATGTGTTTGTCGAAACGTCCGGAAGCATGACCGGGTATTTGAACGCAAATCCTTCCGGGTTTGTTGAAACGGTCACTTCCATTGTTACATCTGTCAAGTCGTACAGATCGGAGGGATTGCTGGACGGTCTGAACCTTTTTTACCTTGGAGCTGATAAGAGTAAGGGGATGAAAGATTTCCAGGAACGAATGAAAACTTCTTCGTTCAGTAATATTGCTACCGGCATTTCAGACTTCGACATTTTTTTTGATACCGTATTGAGCCATGTATCGGAGAAGGGTGTTGCCATACTCATATCTGATATGATTTTTTCCCCGGTAAAAAAAGCGCAAAAGGATATACTCAATTACCTGTCTAATCAGAAAAACGGCATATACGATAAGTTTGATACAAAACTCGATTCGATTCCCATATCAACCCTGTTGCTCAAATATAGTTCAAAATTTACCGGTAATTATTATAATCAACAAGGCGGTAAATATACCATCGATACTCCGCGGCCCTATTATATCACCATCGTCGGTAAACCTGAATTTATTGACGCGCTGATCGCAAGGATTGACTTCAGCAGTTTCAGTGGCTTTGAAAAGATGCATTTGTTTGAAGCGCCTGCGTCAAAATCCCTGGCGAAGATTATTTACGACAAAAAGCAAAGCAGGGGCTCTTGTGAATTCGAAAAGCCGGCGACCAGGCTGGAGGTTTATCACGCAAAGGCCGAAAATGGAGTGTTCCAATTCCCCGTGGCGGTTGACTTCAGCAATATTATAGCGGAGGAAGATTTTTTCCTGAATAAGGATAATTACCGTTTCTCAGCACAAAGTCTGAATTACGAGATAGCCGGTGTAAGCCGGATTAACTCTACCGAATCGCAGCACAAAGGGTACACCCACATTATCCAGGTAAAAACAGCCAGTTTAAAGCCCGGCACACAGAAAGTAGAATTCGGATTGACAAACTCAGTTCCCGCCTGGGTTGCCGCTTCCAGTATTGATAATGACACTGACATCAAGCAGGTGAGGGACTCTGCCAGGACCTTTGGTTTTTCCACGCTTATCGACGGCATACACCTCGCGTATAAAAACAAATACCGGGATAAGGACCTTTTTCATATTACCATAACAGTTACTAAATAGAAATTATGAATTCAATTTTTGACGCGATGTTCCGCTTAGGTTATTCCAATGACCTGCATGATCATCTTAAAGGTCTTGACAAAACCTGTAGTGATTTTACAGGGACATCTGTATATGCCCTGGTTTTTTACGTACTGCTGGGCTCAGGCTTGTTGATAATGTTTAATTACTACAAAGGATTTTTTCACCGACCCGGCTTCACCAGCAGGCGTACATGGCTGCTGCATCTATTCGGTGCCTCCGCCATCGTGTTTGCATTGGCATTGATAAAGAGTTTATCTGACCTGAATAGCGGCAATTTCTGTCGGGATTTGCGCTTCGATAGTTCCGACTGTGTTTTATTCGCTTTTACCTGTGCACTGTATTCCCTGCTTTTCACTTTCCTTCTTTCACTGGTTTTAAAGTTTCTCAGTATCCATCACAAGCGTATACCCTTCTAATCTTTTTTATGGCTAAACTTTTCATTTTTGCTATAGGAGGCAGCGGATCAAGAGTTGTTAAGGCATTGACATTCCTGATGGCTTCCGGCGTGAAATTAAACGCAGACACAGTTGTACCGATTGTTATCGATCCGGATGACGGAAACGGTGACCTTACGCGTACCGAAGAAATTCTCCAGTTTTATAAGGCTATCCATGAAAAAGGCCACTCGCCAGAGTCGACTTTTTTTGGCAACCGTATCAACTTCCTGGATGAACTGGGTAAGAATGGCTTTGTGTCGGATAATGTAAGAGGAGAAATCGAAGGCGTCCGTGACCATTTGTTCAAGGAATTCATCGGTTATTCAGAGTTGGACCTTGCCAACAAGGCGATTACTTCCCTGCTTTTTTCCAAACTGAATCTTGACGCCGGTATGGACGTTGGATTCAAAGGAAATCCCAATATCGGAAGCGTAGTGCTTAATAAGTTCAGCAATTCCGGATCTTTTACAAAAATGGCAGAAACCTTTGGACCCGATGACCGGATATTCATCATTAGCTCCATATTTGGCGGAACGGGGGCAGCCGGTTTTCCACTCATCCTCAAAAACATCCGCAACGCGGCTCCGCCGGTGGCCAATCACGTAAGCCTGAACAATGCTAAAATAGGCGCAGTTACCATTCTTCCTTATTTCAATGTAAACGGATTGGGTACGAAAACTTCCATCGACAGCAACACATTCATAACTAAAACAAAGGCTGCCTTAAATTATTACTCGCGTAATGTCAGTGGCAACAAGTCGCTGAATGCACTGTATTACATTGGCGACAACATGACCAATAACCGGATTGAAGGTGCCGACGGTGCTGCTGGTCAGAAAAACAATGCACATTTCATCGAATTGGCTGCCGCATTGTCCATTGTTGATTTTATGGACATGGAAGATTCCGAACTGCAGGTTGAAAATGGCGAAGCTGTTCAGCCCCGGTACTTCGAATTTGGGATCGAGGAGGATGTACCCACTATAACTTTTAAGGAGCTTTCTAAAGCTACTCATCATACGCTCGCGTTGCCGCTTACGCAATACGCGTTGTTTCAGTTGTTCCTGAAAAATCATTTTCAGGAAAAGAAAACCCAAAAGTTTGCTGTAAACGGCAACCACAAACTACAGGAGCAATATCTGGACAAAAGATTTCACCAGGACCTGGAAAAATTCAACACGCATTTTGAAGACTGGCTGAGAGAGATGTCGGCAAGTGCCATCTCTTTTAAACCGCTTAATATGGACCTGCAGGGTAACGATATCTTGAATCTGGTAAGCGGAAGTCCGGAGAAGAAGAAAGGTCTGTTCTCGTTTTTAAAGGAGAACGGACTCGAGTATTACGTATCCGTTTTGAACAAGGTGGAAGAGGACAAGAAGTTTGATGCCATGGGCAATTCCAATAAAAAACTACTGGCTGTTTTTGCAGATGCAACAAAGCAGATTTCTTCAGAAAAGATCAATTTATAAACACGCATTTTTATGGGCAAGATATTTCGTTTACATACGGGTGGTTCAGATACAATACGCGACTGGTCAAGGATAAATTCTCACCTTACGGAATCCGTTATCGATACCATTGAAGATCCGGCAGGGGCGAATTCTGCCAAACAGATCACGTCGATCCCAAGTCCGTTTGCACGCATCGATCTGGCGCGGGTGGCTTTCAAACAGGTGGCTGCGGGTAAAGCGCTTAACGGTGATACCATCTATCACCGGATCGTATCGGATTGCCTGGATGCAGGCCAGATCTTTTTCAGCCTGCCCGCGCTGCGCGACCGTATAGAAGTAATAGCATGGAACCCTGGCATTATACAAGTGGATAATGGATTCAGGATCGAACAAGAAAGCGATCTCGGCCGGCTGATTCATTCCCGCAATGAAAAGCACCGACTTTATGGAAAAACACTCGGGTTGTTTTTATCGCAGGACTCCAAGACCTATAATTTTTCAGAGCTGAAGCGGATGTATTTTTTGAATTATAAAAATGGTCCTGATCCGATCAATATCATTGGCGGCACCTCTCCTTCCACACTTTTCTTTTCTTCCGCCAATCCTGATCTGGCATCCTATGTAGATATACAGTTCGGGCAAGACCGGATGTTTGATCAACGCTTTTGCCCGCTCAACAGCCGTAGTTCCGATTTTATTCTTTATTTCTATTCCCTGCAGCATTCAATTCCGTTTTTCGCCTCCCGTTTTGCCGAGCTCAACAGTTACCTGGAAGAATGTTTTCAGCATCTTCAAACAGACCTTAAAGAAGAGATTCGCACCTTCTCTGATCCTGTACGGCTGCACGGATATACCAGCCGGCTGACGGAAACGTTCATTGATCACCCGGGAAATAATGTCGAGATATTCGGGTATCCGTTTCGCAGTAAGGTGACTGAGCGCGTACAGAGCGACTTTGAAATCCGGGCTACTAAGACAATCGCTATAAAGCCACTGGTATTGCCCAATGAACAGTTCAACGGTCTTTTAAATTATGCTGAAGGGAAATGGCAGCATGACTATCGTTCGCCGTATTTCGATCCGTTGCTGCTCGGAGAGCGGGTACTGCCGCATCAAACCCATGTTACATACCCCTATCTTACCGTAAGCGATCTGCTGGAGCCTTATCTTATTAAGCTTCCTTATCCTTTAAATGCGGATAAATTCTTTACTAGTAATTACACATCAGATGGCAGCGGTTATGTGACGCCATTGAAGAAGGAATTCTTTAAATATTTCTCACTTGCAGACCTGCAAAAGCCGCTTCCTGATGGCAAACGCATGTTTGAACTTCAGCAACTGCAGAAGAATGCCGTAAAGGCAATATTAAGGATACCTGTCCGGGCTGACGGTCACTATATAGAATTCTACAGGAACTATACCGCCAACCAGTTCACTGATAAAATCCAGCAACCGGACGAGGCGAACAACAAGGGGATAATCGTTGACAATCAGTTTGGCCTGAGCATTTTTCCTTTCATCAAAACGGGCGACGACAGCAACGCGCATTACCGGGTGATGTTTGTAGACCGGGATATACATCCGCTGACGAAACACAATGAGTATGCACTCAGCTTTTACAAGGATGGGGCAGGGACTGATGCGGTGCAACCGCTGAACAGGAAGCTGCGGAGTAACAAACAGGTGAAAGGACAGGATGTTACCTCCACTTATTACATACTGGAAAAAGAATTTGATTTTATAGAAGTCAGGAACAGTTCCGGCGCCGGCGGTATACTTATACCTGCTTTCAGTCAGGCGACGGGTGGAAGCAAGAAGTTTTCTTTCGCTATTGATTTCGGAACCACCAATACACATATCGAATACAAAACCGACAGCGAGAAGGAGAAGCCCTTCGAAATAACCGAAAATGACATTCAGGTCGGTTCATTGAATTACAATGACCAAAAGACAATCGATCTGCTGAAAAATCCGGCGTTGGGATTTGGTGCAGATATTCTTATACGGCTGATTGCACTGGAATTCGTTCCGGAGAAAATAGAAACAAGGTCTAATTATTCTTTTCCGCAAAGGACGGTGATTGCAGACAGCGGCAACTTCAATGTGGAATCGGATTCCACATATTCCCTCGCCGACTTCAATATTCCGTTTTCTTATCTGAAGGAAACGATACCACCCTACATCGAGGTAACCGGCAATTTGAAATGGTCTGATTTTAAAAACGACAGGAAGCTGAAGGTGCGTACGGAAAAGTTCATCGATACCTTGTTGTTGTTAATCAGGAATAAAGTGATTTTGAATGGCGGCAACCTGGCGGAAACGGACATTGTCTGGTTCTATCCATCCAGCATGTCGGAATACAGACGGGGCATATTTCAGGCTACGTGGGAGGAGCTGTGCGGCAAATACATCAGATCCAACAATCCGGTCCGCAAAATGTCGGAATCGATAGCTCCATTCTTCTATTACAAAGAACGGGCGGGTACAGCTGCTTACGACAAACCCGTTGCCTGTATCGATATTGGCGGCGGCACAACGGATATCGTTATTTTCAGAGACAACAAGCCTGTTCACCTCACCTCTTTCAAATACGCGGCCAACGCCATTTTTGGGGACGGGTACGGCAACTCGCCTCGTTCTAATGGATTTATTGCTAAATACGGACCGCTGTTATTGAAAAGTCTCGACAATTCTTCGGTTAAAGAACTGGGCCAGGTGCTGCGCGACCTCGGTAAAAAACACGCGAAGTCGACCGAAATGATTGAATTCTTTTTTTCGATCGAAAACAACCGGAAGGTGAAGGACAATAATGTGCCGATCTCTTTTGCCCGCGATCTTTCACAGGATACCAATCTGAAAATTGTGTTCCTGTTTTTCTACGGAAGTATCATTTACCACTTGGCGAGTCTTATGAAAACCGAAGGATTGGAACCGCCCAGATTCATCAACTTCAGCGGTACCGGCTCGAAAATTCTCAATATTACCGATCCCGCTCCCGGTATCAGGAAGTTGACGGATTTTACGAAAATGATCTTTGAGGAGGTATATGCCACTGCGCTCACGGAACCAATGGAGATCAAACAATTCGCCGAGCCGAAAGAGATTACCTGCAAAGGCGGACTGCTTTGCGGCGATTATGCCGGCGTCGATGAAATTGAGGAGAAGATCAAAACGGTGCTGTTGGGCGACAATAAGCAAACGATCGTTCCGAAGAGCTCCGTTTCTTATGCAGACCTTGAAAATGCTGACCTCCAGCTGGCCGTTACCACAGAAGTAAGCGGGTTTATTGACCGGTTTTTCGGCTGGAACGAGAAGTTTAATTTCAACAGCAAATTTGGCATCAATCCCTCGATGTTCAGTAAATACAAGGAGTGGCTCAAGGAAGACATGCGTCAATACCTGCTGGCCGGCATCCGGGAAAAAATGGATGATATGCAGGAGAATGCGGCATCCAATATCGAGGAGACCCTGTTCTTCTACCCACTCACCGGAGGACTAAATAAACTTGCCCACAACATCCAATTGCATAAAGATTAAAACCAAAGACGATGCGGAGATTAATCATTTTAGCCGTTCTTTTTTCTTGTTCCTCACCTTTATTGGCCCAAACTGACGCGTCCTCTTTGGAGAAGGCACGCGACTATATCAATGCAAAGCTTACTTACCTGATGTTGACGGAGCTCTTAAAAACAGACAAGGATGTTAAGGAAAAATGGAGTTCTGTGGAAGATATATTGAAGTCCAATACTGTCGAGAATGTATTGAGTTATCAAGTATTGTCAAAATCGCTGGCACAAGGATATCCAAATACGATCAGGAAGTTATCTGGCCCGATATCCAGGCTGGATGTGAGTAGGTATGCTGCTGCGAGCAGAGATATCGCAGCACAGGAAATAGTTGACACTGCTTTAAGAATTCTTGAACAAGCGTATGCGGACGTTTATCCGGCTGTAAGAACGCATCGATTGGTATTGCTTGATGATGTCCTGGCAATTTTACCGCCAGAAGTTGATATGCCTGAATCAATCCAGGAAAAAGAAGCAAAGCCTGCCGATAACAATATCTTCCGCCAAGAAGAAGCCGGCTTCTTCAGCCTTCAGTACGTGAGCTTGTGGACCTTGCTGGCTTTATTATCGGCGTTGATTGCTATGGGACTGTCTGCGATTGCCATCAACAAATGCAAGGACGAGGAGAAGAAGCGGCGCAGTGAATCACGTAGCGGCCAACCGTATGATGATATCTATTCGTCATACGTCACCGATAAAGAATTACAGCGGTACAAAGAGCAGACAGAAGCCAAAATAAAAGAGATAAGTACCTCGCTTGGCACCCTTAATCTCGCGATCCGAAAAAATGACCTGTCAGGTTATGACACGGATAAGCAAGTGAATACGCCGCCCGTATTAAATCAAGCTGAAGATCGGCCGGATGTTTTTTACATGAGTTCTCCCAGCAACAACTATTTCCCCATGTCGGCAAAGTCACAGCAGAAAGAGAATACGCTTTACCGCTTTGTGCTGATGGCAAACCGGAATGAAGCACAATTTGAGGTAATCAATGATGGCGCCCCGGTCACACAGGCAGCTTATCATGCTTCCTCTTACCTTGAGCCGGCATGCGATGCGCAAAACTCGCCGGGTGGTGTTGTCAACCGTATAGTCACGCTGAAACCGGGTAAGGCCTGCTTCGATGGCGAAAAATGGATCATCAACTATAAAGCCGAAATCAGATATGAGTAATTTTCAGACCATAGAAACGTTTGGCGTTGTAGTTATTATTGCGATACAGGTTTTTGTTTTTTTTAAAACCTTGTCGAAAATACGCGCCTTCAAAAGCACATTCGACGAATTACCTTCTGTTGTAAATGCCGCTATTCCCGTCAGCCATCTCAATTCAAGATCACCCGTAGATATTATAAACCAGTATTCGCAGTACATAAAGAACGGAAAGAATGTGGCAGCAACGTCTGAAGGTTCTTTTCACCTGGAAGATTTGCGGAATGTTGAAGAGGAAGACAAAAAAGAAATCCATCTTATTATTCCCGGTGATGACAGCAGCACCGAGTTGGAGGAAATAATCACATCGATAAATATTTACCTGATTAAAAACCGGGGTGCGTCGTCCGACTTCCATCTTATCAAAGATGTAGTGGAGCGCAATGCCGATACGCAGGAAGGGGAAATATCACATACCATATCGTTGCCGCTTTACCTCGGATTGCTCGGCACCATGTTTGGAATCGTTTTTGGCTTATTCAATATATCGGATCTGGGTGGAGATTTTTCCATGACCAGCCAAACGGATGATAGTATTGCCGTATTGCTGGGAGGGGTGAAAATTGCCATGATCGCTAGCCTTATGGGCCTGGCCTTTACCGTGGTCAATAGCGGATGGTTTTACAGGGGCGCCAAGTTTAAACGGGAGAGCCGGAAAAATGAGTTTTATACGTTTATACAGACGGAATTGCTGCCGGTTTTGAATCAGAATATTAATTCTACGTTGTATTCATTGCAGAACAATCTGTTCAGGTTTAACGACGATTTCTCAGCTAACATCGGGCGCCTGAATGTGATCATGAACAAAAATCATGACACGCTGGCCGCGCAGGAGAGAATTCTATCGGCCGTCGAGCGACTTGACGTAACGGAATTTGCCAAGGCAAATGTGAAAGTGCTGAAAGAGGTTCAAAACGCCACAGACAAGTTCGCAGCTTTTAATTCACATCTTGACAATGTGAACGAGATGGTGACCAACTCCGGAAAGTATGTAAGCCAAATGAACGAGCTGCTCGTGCGTACAGATAATCTCGGTTCGCTGGCCTTCAAAATTGTAGAAACTTTCGAATTTAACCGAAAGCTACAGGAATTTCTGCAACATCATTACTCGTCATTAGAACATTCCCAACAGGTATTTGACGAAAAACTCACAGGTGTAAATGACGTATTGTATCAGACGCTCGATCAATTGAAAGATTTTGTGCAGAATAAAATAGTGGAGGTGCAGCAAATTTCCCTGAGGGAAATAGAGATGATACGTGAACAGTATCCGGAAAAATGGAAGAGACTTGACAATTTGGTACACCTGGAGCCGTTAAGCAGGAATGTTGCGGATATAAAATCCGGTTCGGTTTCACAATCAGAAAAGGTAAAATACGAACTCTCGCTGTTAAATGAAAAATTTCAGCAGGCACTAACCGAATTGGAGCAAATGAAAGAAGACAGGGCCAATACATTTTTCCGCCGGCTGAAAACCCGCATTTGGAAACGAGCAAAAACAGACTCCTGATGAAGGATAATCATTCTCATTTTTTCTGGCCCAGCTACACGGATCTCATGACAAGCCTATTTTTTGTGATGCTGGTATTGTATGTACTGACTTACGTGAGGCTGCGGTCTACCATCACCCTGCAAAAGGAAAAGCTTACAGTGATTGAGGCGGTCGAAAATAATCTTCAACCTCTGAAGAAAGATACCACGTTATTTGTGTACGAAAAGGAGTACAAACGATTCAAGCTATCTTTTGATGTTAAATTCCCCACCAACGAGTACAACATCGGAACGGTCGAGAATTATACCACCACCGTGGCCAAGATAGACCGGGCAGGCAGAAAGTTGAAGGAGGTAATTGACCGCTTAAGGGAAGCCAAATCGGCGAACGCAAAATTGAAGAACGTATCGTATATTCTCGTTATAGCCGGCTATGCTTCAAAATTTGGAAACGAGAACCATAATTATGTCTTGAGCTATAACCGGGCATTAAGCCTGTGGAACTACTGGCGATCAATGGGAATAAACTTTGAAGGACAGGAGTACGCGGATTTGATAGACTTGCAGCTATCCGGCAATGGCTGGGGAGGAATCGGGCGCGTGCAGGATAATGAACACGATAACCAGCGTTTCCTGATCCAGATTTTTCCTAAGATCGGCGATATTAATTAGCATATTAAGCGGTCGGCCTGCCTTACCAAAGTTTACTTATAGAAAACAGCCGGGAGTATATCCCGGCTGTTTTTAGATGACTGTTTAATTTATTCCTTCAGGAACTTAATGGTCTGCGTTTCCTTGCCATCACTGATATGCAAAATATAATAACCGGGCTTAAGTCTTGCCACATGTAGCCGATGTTCCATGCTTCCTGTAATACTCCGTTGCGTCATCTGCAAGGTGTTTGTATTGAGGTCGTATATATTCATCGTGAACTGTAGTTTCTCTTTTGTAGAGGTAAGCTTATTTTCAGCAAGATATTTATCGTTTTCTTTGGCATAGACGTGGAGTTCATTTTTCACCGGGTTGGGCGTGGCAGCAAAGGCATAACGTCCGTTATTGGAGATGGAGAAAAACAGCAATGTGCGCTCATAACAGGCACCGTTGCCGGTAATCTTAAACGTAAAAGGGATTCCTCCGGAGCCAAGGGGCAGTTGGAAATACAAGGTGTTTTGATAATACATGGAACTGCCTGTTGCCCAGAACATGGGTGTGCCGCTACCGGAGCTCAGCGTAACAGTACGGCCTGTCATATCCCCAAGGTTTACATACACCATGCATCCCTGGTGAACAAATACCGGAGAAGAGTTGCTGTAAATGGTGCCACTCATGCTGGCGTGAGATACGTTGTAGAACAGACAGGGTTCCTGGTAGAAGGAATGGCCGGAAGAAGCAGAACTGGAATTATCGTTTGCAATGGATTTTACGACAGTAAAGGAGCCGCATCCCAAATTACCGATGGTAGCAATCAACGTTGTGGACACTCCATACCATTTTTGATTCTTTATCCGCACCTGATTTGTCTGCGGTGTATTTTGCGATAACTGCAATACGGTTCCTGCGTTGGTTGGGATCGACCATGTGACCACTGCATTAGGTGGAAGATTATCGATCCTATAGTCTGATGAATCACAAATAAGTGTTGTGCCGGTGATGGATAATCTTGACTGAATTGCTCGCGAGACTGCGTTACAGGCATTTATCCTCCCATACCCGGCATCTGTACTCCATGTACTGCTGGGCTGTCCGGCTACACCATTTTGGTAATTATAGCCGCCGATTTTATCTGCTGTTATTTCAAGTATGGTTCTTACCTGGAGGCCTGACAACGTCGGATTGGCTGATAGTACCAAAGCTGCCACAGCCGCTGCATTAGGACAAGCAGACGATGTGCCGTTAAAACTGGTATTGTAATCGCCGCCAACGGCACCATTTGCCCCCACATTATCTGTGGTGGGTATCAGTACGCCGGGTGCCAATAAATCTAACCCGGTACCAAAGTTACTACCCCACCAGTTTTCTCCATCACAACTGGTCCCTGCCGGATCGGGCTGTACGCCGGGCGCGACTGCAAAGGGATTGTCTGAAGATCTTTTTCTTGTGTCACATGGTGAACTAGCCCCCACAGCTATTACACCAGGGAGGTTAGCGGGGTAGGCAATGCCCGCGTTGTCATTGCCGGCAGCAAATAACACGATGCAGCCCAATCCTCCTCTGCCATTACTCACCGCATTGTTTATAGCCTGATCCACCTGCTGCGAAGGGATGGTCAGCCCCCAGGAATTTGAGATGACGTCTGCCCCCCGGGAAACAGCCTCATTAAAACAATTGGCAACCATGGTTTCGGTGAGTGTTATGGTGTTGCCGACAACTATGCCCATCCTTATCGGGATAATTTGTGCATTGTTCGCAACGCCTCTTACGCCTATTGTATTGTTAACGGCTGCAATGATGCCTGCGCAACTGGTTCCATGAGCGTTGTTAGCAACAGGAGCACCACCACTGTTATTGTTCGTGGCATCAAAACCGGGTAGTAGATTTGCCTGCAGGTCAGGATGATTCAAATCAACTCCATCATCTATTACAGCTACTCTTATGCCGATGCCGGTTGCTCCCATATTCCATGCACTGGTTACATTCATATCCGCACCGGTTACTCCTCCTGTAACGATGCCGGTATTATTCACATTCCATTGAAGGGGTAATAAAGGATTCAACACTTTCGCCAGCCTAACGTAAACAGGTTCGACAATGCTTACTGCTTTATTTTGGTACAATTCTTTACAAAAGGCAAAAACGTCTTCACCTGTTTTGATTTTTTCATTTTGCAGGTATAAATAATAATAGCCTTTAAAAACGGCATGTTCCTCGATTTTACCGAGATACGCATACCGGGCGGTAAATTTTTTGATATCAATTGGTTTTAGAAATAGTTCAGTGGTTGGCGATAGTAAACTGCCGTCACTGGCTGCGTAAAAATGAGACGAGAAAAGAGGTTGTTCATGGCGACGGCTTTCCTCTTTCGTTCTTTGTATTTTCCCGGTCACGTATTTATGCCGCAACGTATAGGGATCATCCCTGACAGTCTGCTTGCTTACAGGACCTGTTTGCGAATATTCGGAATAGAACAGCGTGTCTATTCGTTTGAGTTTAATGTTATAGCCGTTGGTGTTTAAGTCAATGTGCTGTGCGGGGCAGCAATAAATGGCTGCAAAAAATGCAGCCAGGAGTAGAAATAGTTTTTTCATTTTAGTTAAGGTTTATTGAATCAAAGAATAAGATGACTATATCTGGTGATCCTGATACCGGCGCTAAAATATTTCTTTACAAATCTGTGTTCTTGCCTGAAAGCCGTAAAATAGAGAGTTTAAAAAAAATCAGAGGAGTAGATTGAGGTACGCATTGCGGTAACAAAGCAAATTACGGACAACCGCTCCATAAGTATAAAGTTTAATTGTATTAAAGGTAGCTTAACAGGTCAATGATGGCTACAGTAGATATACCTTACTTTTCATGTTTATTAACTTGGAAATAATACGGGTTATTGTTAGTAAAGTCAAGTCAAGTATGTGAGGTTGACTATATATAGAAAGGTAAATTGGAGTGAAGCGGACTTAACGAATACTCCTGATCAACTACATACTCGTGATGGACCCCGTGAAAGGCTTCCGGAATAGTCTGCCAAAAGCGAACGAATTGTTGACGAAATTAAAATTGGATACGTATGCGAGCAGCCTGCAAATATTAAGCGCCGGTTAACCGGCTCGTATCAGTTTCCGTTTTGGATACAGGGCTTGCCATTCATGCGGATTGATTGCGGTTTTGCGAAGGAATATCGTCATCCAGAAAACACCCCGGACAAGATCATTTATCCGTTGTTAACCGAGCAGACAAAACTGACGTTTTTGACGTTGTGGAATATGGCGAATGAGTAGTTGCCCGCTGTTGGTCTCCAGACCAGCCGCCGCGAGCGAATGATAAGTGGGTGTTATATCACCCCAAACTTCTTCAATCCATTCCAGATCCCGTTATTGTCTGTATCGTCCGTCACATAATCTGCCACATCTTTCACGCGTTGCGAAGCATTGCCCATTGCCACGCCGGTACCCGCATGTTTGAGCATCGTCATGTCGTTTCCGCCATCGCCGAAGGCCATTGTTTCCGCAAGTTTGATAGAGAAGTGCCGGCAAAACACATCGATACCGACTTGTTTGCTGACCGCTTTCGGATTCACATCCATAAATACCGGTGTCCATCTTGAGGCCACGCAGTTCGGCATCACGGTTTGCATAAACTGTTCTTCATTTTCCGGCGCAATAAAAACGTTGGCCTGCAGGATGTCTGACGCATTCAATTGATTTTTGTCGATCAATGGCGGTACCGGCAGTTTCAATTCTTCATGCAGGATTTCTATATCACGTGTTACCTGGTTTGTCATGGTGGTGTGCTGCGTCATCAGCACAAAAGGAATCGACGGGGCCGTTGTATGATTTAACAGTCGTGCAATATCGCCGGCATCGATGGTTTCTTTGTGAAGTAACTGTTCTTCTTTTGAGAGGCAATATCCTCCGTTAAAAGTTACAAAACCATCAAAATTCAGGTGCTTCACATGATCGAGCATGGTGATGGATCTGCCGGTTGCCGCAATGATTTTGATGCCTTTTTCTTTCAGGCTTTTTAATGCTTTTTCTGTTGAAGCAGGAATAGAACGTGTAGTGAAACTGATTAGTGTACCGTCTAAGTCGAAGAATACCGCTTTTATTGAATTGCTCATTACTTCTTTTAAAAATTGAAGCGCAAAGATAAGTCAGCGTGATCCGGGTCCTTTTTTTTCAATGTTAAAGAATAAAAAAAGAGGCTGCCCCCCAGGAACAGTCTCTTTTTTTATTCTTTAAAATACTTAGTGCACTACGGAGAACTTCTGTGCTGCTGATTCTTTTTCATCGCTGATCACTACGGTATAAGTACCGTTGGCCAGCATCCGGGTATCCAATTCGGTAAAGCTCGTATTACCCGGCAGTTTCTTTTGCTGTACCAGTTTGCCTGCCAAGTCATACACGGCAATGGAAGGTGAGCGCATTATTTTGTTGAAATGAATCGCCGCTCGTTGATCGGCAGGGTTTGGTACGATCACAAAACCATTGTCCTTCTGCGTGAAGGTAACTACGCGGACCACAGAATATTTATATTGCTGGTCAACATCTACCATCCTGAGGCGATAGTAGTTGCTGCCCTGCAGCGGCCTGTAGTCGGTAAGACGATAAGCGTGATTGCCGCTGAAGCCGGCTGCAACGGTATCGATCGGGGTCCAGGAGTTGCCGTTAGCACTTCTTTCCACGATGAAAGATTCCGTATTCACTTCTTCGGTTGTCTGCCAGGAGAGCAATACCTGTTGACCGGCCTGCACAGCGGTGAAGTCAAGCAGGTTGAGCGGTGTTACGATTAATTGGCGTACAAATACGGGGTAGGAGGCGGTATCAAGCAAGGCATTGCTGCTGTTGTAAAAACCGGTTTTTACAAAAGTACCACAGCCATTCAGCGAAAGGATATTGTCGATATACCAGCCGGTAACGGCAATGCCGTTATCAGATGTCATCCTGAAACGTACCTGGATGCTCTGTCCTGAGAATGAACTGAGGTTTAATGTAGTCTTGATAAACGTACCGCCATTGCCGCTGAAGGCACGGCGTCCTGACAGGATGGTTGAGGCGTCCATGGCTGTTGTGTAACCATTTTGTACGATATAAGGAGCGGCATCGATCCAGGTAGTACCGTTGAAGATTTCCATGACTCCGCCGTCATAAGGGGATTCTGTTTTATAATAATGATAAAAGGAGAATACAGAAAAGGCTCCCGGCGTGAAAGGATCGGTAGACAACGCAAAGTTAGCGGGGGTCGAGAGATTTGGGGCAAACCAGGATGCGGCACCCGTATAGGCCATCGTGGTGGAACTGCTCCAGGTACCTGCGCCGGAGAGCACTACGGGGGTAAGGTTGCCCGCAGTGGCACCATCCCTGTTGTCATTCACCAATGAGTCTACTGCACAGCCGGTCATGGTAGCCCGGAGGGTTACGCTATAGCTTTTTGTTTCATTGGCAATGGCAAAATTCAGCGGTCCAGATGTTACAACATTTCCGCTGAGCGTGCCGCCGGTGCTGCTCACATACTCAAAGCCTGTAGGGATGGTGTCCCGTATAATATAATTATTGGCCGGCACCTGGCAATTGCAGGTAGCAGCGTGGGTGATGGTAACAAGATTGCCCGAGTTGACAATCTGCGTCTCCATTTTTTTATCAAACCATACACCTGCCGGCAGATCGGTTGCTACTGTCTGGTCGTTAGCGCTGGTTGAAAATCCCTGCCGTGCGCTGAAGCCCATGCCTCTTCTGGCAAATGCATTCCAGATAGCACAACGGTAAGTGCCATTATACAAGATAGAATCTGCCGCCAGGATTGCGTTACGGGCGTCAATGAAACCCGGCTGACAGGGCTGGAGTTTCAATCCGGTCATTACAAGCTTCAAGGCTATGATGTTGCCTCCCGTGCCTGCGCTGTTATACAGGTTGGGAGTGATGGAATTGGTTTGCTGGATGATGTTCCAGGTCATGTCCCAGATGGCGGAGCACCATACCTCACCATTGTCGTGTACACTGGTACCTGAGTTCAACGCAGCATAGGTAAGCGGATTGATCGCCATGTTGGTAGAATAAGGGTAACGGCGGAAACCAGCGCCGCTTGTAGACTGCGACAGATCGTAGGTGGCTATGGTGCGCGGGTTGGTACCATCGCTAACGGTAGCTGTGGCCCAGTTGGTCGTTAACATCAACGCAATATAATCGCTCCAACCCTCGCCGCCTTGTTCTGCATTGCCGAGACAACTGGTGTTGAAGGTGCCACCGGTAAGGCGGTTGGAAACGCCATGCCCGTATTCATGCGAGATCACGCCATTGTCCAGGTTGCCGTCCTTATAAATGCCGGACGTCATGGTAACGGTTACGGGTATTGCTGCATTGAGCTGATTGATAATAGCGGTTGCGGTATTGGCACCGATGGAGATAGCAGGAATAGTAATAGTGGCATCGGTACCACCCATTGCCAGCGGTGTGTTGTTACCGCTATATACAATGACAGCACGTGCACCAGCATTCTGGGCGTTTTTTATCTTGAAAGCATAAGTGGTACAGCCGGTTGCGCCAAAACCATCTATCATGGCAATGTTGCCGGCAATTGCTGCCGCATTAGTGGCAGGAGCACAACCGCGGTGGATAGTTCCGCCCGCATCATCGTTGTACAATACAACGTTGCCGGTTATCGTACCGGTGTTCATTAATTTATTCGGAGAGACAAGTGAATTTTCTGCTGCCAGGTAGCTGCCGGCGATTCCTGCCGGAGCAGTAATATTAAACCCTGGCGCCGAGGTAAAGAGATACATCTGCATACGGCCGCTCGTGCCATCTGTTGGGGTGGCGAAGTTGGCATTGTTGTAACCCAGGCCATCCTGGCCATGTGCCTGCACTGCATCATTGGCTACACCGCCGCGACCGAGGTTATCGGCCTGGAAGTTACCTGCTGCTTCGGTAAGGCCATATTGATACAGCAGATCATGAATGATATTATTCCAGTAAAAAAGATTGTCAAGCCCCGCCTTCTTGTTAATCCTGACATTCGCCTGCTGGTTGAAATCGGGTACGTTCACGAATGTGAGTGACGGTGCTGCCGTTGAAGAAGTATCGGGCCAGTTGTTGGTGATGTTGGAAACATTCGTGTTTTCCACGTCGAGATGGGCAAACACGTTATTACCGCGGGTAATGTTGTAGTTGTTGGTACCATCAAAATGCCAGCCATGTGTAGTGGCATTATTGCCGGCACCTGCTTTCAGCCAGGGTTCATTTTCGATGGCAAAGCTGCCGAAGTTCGGACTCTCGATGGGATAAGGAATCACGCGGTAAGCGGCGTTTGTTACATTGGGAGGTAATGGCGTTGCGGCCTGCTGCACTATTGGGAGTTCGATGGGTTTGAAAGATGGAGTACCGGGTTGTTGCGAAAGAAACAGCGGTGCCTCGGCCGTTGCGGTGTTTTCGTGCACGGTCCAGTTATCTTTTTCAATAAATGCTCCTGTTTGGGCATCTACGCGCACATTCCACCAGTCTTCGGTGGCAGCCACATCAATGTTGATGTTCCAGGCCAGTTGCACGGTTTTGTTGTCGCCGGAGGCTACCCATACCAGGCTGGCTTCTACAGGGCGGCGTGCAATACCCGGGGCATTAAAGAAGATTTTTTTCTCCGCAGCAAAACGGTCTTCTGTCACTACCAGGCTGACAGGAGAGGGCAGCTCCAGGAATCGCGCGGCTTGTTTTACCGCATCTTCTGCGGATATTGCAGGAGTGGCGCTGCCCGTCTTGCCCTCGATGTTGTCCACGAAAAGTCCCGAGCTGTACAGGATAGCATTGTCTTTTAAGGCAATGCTGATGAGTTTGTTGTAAACAGACAAATCCTTCTGTCGTTGTTGCAGATAAGCATACGTGATGCCGGTGGATTCATCCCGGTGGCTGCTGCTGATCGTGGCAGCATGTGCATCTTTGGGAGAAATGTGCAACTGGCCGGCATATTTTACGATTAACTGTTTTAGTGCGGGATCATCAACTTGTTGAGCAGCGGCAGGTAAAATAGAAAGAAAAGCACACACGGCAGCCCAAAAGCAGCCGCGCAAACGGTCGGAAATTCTCATGTAAGCAGCGTTTAGAGGTTGTTTGGTATATGCAAATCTAACCGAATATGTGAGGAAAATCGCAAAAGGGGATAAAATCATATTTGCCCTGATGCTTTTCCGAGTTAATTCAAAATTCAGAAGGTGAATAGGTAAATTATGAATGAAGCTCCCTGAGGCCGATGCTTCGGCCTCCCGAAGGGCGACAATAGTCAATGTAGAGTTTTTTCACGCAAAGCTTCGTAAGGAGCAAAGGCGCTAAGTTCTTGGTGCCCCATCTTATTCCCGATATCGTAAAACCATTTTCTGATCAGGGAAAGCTACAGCGCGCGCTCCTTATAATTTCGCGCGAAAATTGCTGTATCACATGCACCGGATTTTATTCCTCCTCTCGTTTCTTCTTCCTTTTTCTTTTTTTGCCGCAGGCCAAAATACGCCGGCCGGATCCGTGAAAGGACGTGTCATTACCCGCGATCAACTGCCCGCAGCCTTTGTATCGGTAGTCGTTGTGGGCACCGACCGATCGGCCATCACCGATGAAGGCGGATTGTTTACTATCTCCAGAGTTCCCGCCGGTACCCAGGAACTGGAAGTTTCGCTGACAGGTTATGAGACCTTGAGACAAAAAGTGCAAGTGATCGCCGATCAGACCGTTTCCGTGGAATTGCAGGTTGTGATTTCCAACAGCCAGTTGCAGGAAGTGACCGTAACGAGCTCTAAGAGCAGATTTGTTTACAAATCGAGTGAATACGTAGCCCGTATGCCCCTCAAAAATCTTGAGAACCCACAGGTATACAATGTAGTTGGCCGTGCGCTGGCGCAAGACCAGGTGATCACGGAACGTACGGATTTGTTCCGCAATATTCCAGGCGCTGTTCCTAACTTTTCTGCCGGAGGTTCGATGGGGCTCAGCATGCGCGGTTTCTCAACAACGGTCGGTATGCGAAATGGTATGGCCACGAGCGCCATCGTTCCGCTCAATCCCGCCATCCTCGAGCGCGTAGAGTCCATTAAAGGGCCATCCGGTACTCTATTCGGCAGCAACCGCAACGTTACTTTTGGCGGTGTTTACAACTATGTAACCAAACGCCCTTATGAAGAATTTGGCGGTGAAGTGAGTTTCACCGGAGGCAGCTTCAATTTCAACCGCGTGACCGCCGATATCAATACGCCATTGAATAAAGAGAAAACAATTTTATTCCGCCTCAATGCGGCGGGCCAGTCCAAAGGTTCTTTCCAGGATCAGGGTTTCAATAAGAACTTTACTGTAGCACCTACGTTCGCTTACCAGGTCAACGACCGGCTGAAAGTGATCCTCGATATGGAGTTCACCAGGGGCAATTATACCGTCGTATCATTCGGATTGGGTAACCTGGCCAATATCACGGCCCGCAGTTTCAAAGACCTGCCACTGGATTACAAAAAATCGCTGATCAATAACAGTGTGGATGTGAACAATGGCATCAACAATGTGCAGGCACAGATCGAATACAAGATTTCGGATAAATGGAAATCGCAAACCAACTACCTGTATTCGGTTGGCTTTTACAAAAGCCTGTACTGGACAGCGCTCAACATGCTGACCGATTCAACTTTTGCCCGTGTGGTGCGCAACCAGACGCCGGAAACCTTTGGCAATATCGAGTTTCAGCAAAACTTTACCGGTGATTTCAAAGTTGCAGGATTGCGTAACCGTATGGTCATTGGTGTCGATTATAATTACAACTACAATGAACTCTACCGGGCTACTGTCAACTTCGACACGGTAAATATTCGCCGGCCTGTCCGCAATATCACCACAACGGGTATCGATGCAGCGTCTGTTCTCCGCGGGTTTACCACTACGAGCACCGTATCGAAAAATGCGAGCGTGTATGTTTCTGACCTGATCAACCTGACGGATGAATTAATGGCCATGCTGAGCCTGCGGGTAGACCGCTTTTCCACCAAGGGTACTTATAATGTGCTGACCGGTATTTATGCAGGAGCTTACGAGCAAACATCGGTATCGCCGAAATTAGGGTTGGTGTATCAATTGGTAAAAAACAGGTTGTCGCTCTTTGGCAACTACATGAATGGATTTGTGAACCTTGCCCCTGTTACGCAACCCGATAATACCATACTTGTTTTAAAACCGCAATACGGCAACCAGTGGGAAGGTGGTGTCAAGTTTGATCTGCTGAATACAAGATTGAACGGCAGTGTGAGTTACTATAATATCGACGTAACCAATTCAACGCGTACGGAACTGGTGAATGGACAGAATTTCACCTTCCAGGACGGCACCCAGCGAAGCCGTGGCCTGGAAGTGGAAGTGATCGCCAGTCCGTTCAACGGCATGTCGATCGTGGCGGGGTATGGATACAACGAGAACAGGTATGAGAATGCAGTTCCAGCTTTGAAAGGAAAAAACGTGATCTACAGTCCCAATCATATCGGCAACATATGGGCGAGCTATACATTGCAGAAAGGCAAAACGGCGGGCTTAGGAATTGGTGCCGGTGTAAACTATATCAGCCGGAGCTGGTTTGATGCCGCCAATTTGTTCGAAATGCCGGCCTATACATTGGTAAGCGCTACTGTATTTTACGACAAACAGAAATTCAGGTTTTCGTTAAAAGGTAATAACCTCACCGGTCAGCGTTACTGGAACAACAATGGCAGCCCGCAGGAACCGGCTAACTTCCTCGGAAGTGTGGCATTTAAGTTCTGATAATTAACGAAATAGATAATGCGAAGCCCGGACAAACGCCCGGGCTTTTTGCCGGCAGGAAGAGAAACACCGGCCTATTATGTCACCGTTTAGTGACTTGTTCTATATTTGTGCCCGAAAATGGCTAACTTATGAACATGATAAAACCCATACAATTGATCAGGTGGCTGATTCCGGTACTCAGTTTCTTTATTCCCGCACGGAGTCATGCGCAGGGAGTAACCGACAATACTGAATTACAGCGGATGGCCGACGAAGACCAGCAGTCGCGGAGAAAGGATAACATCGATTGGAGTATGCTAAGTAAGGAAGACAGTCTGCGCCGGGTGCGGATATTTGAACTGATAAAAGAGGACCAGTTAAAAACGGGCAAGGACTACCTGAATGCCGGTATAGTTTTCCAGCATGGCAACGATACCATTGCGTCGGCAATGGCCGTTAAAAGTTTTGCAAAGGCATTGCAACTCGATACGACGCTTAACCGCTGGTGGTATGCAGCTGCTGTGGACAGAGATCTGATGAGGCGCGGATTACCGCAGATCTACGGAACGCAATTCCGCAGCGAGAATAATGGCAAATGGATACGTTACCAAATCGATACATCCAAAGTGACGGATGAAGAACGAAAATACTATCATGTTGAGACGTTGGCAGAGCAGACAGAGAAAGAGCGAACCATGAACTTAAAAACTGTTACGTCTTTTTATAAAGACAATGGCGTAGACAAAACCTTGCTGCTGATCAGCGCAGAACATAAGAAAGGAAAGCAATCCGTTTACAATGTAAATGAAGACGTGATCAATACGTTCGGATATGAATTGATAGAAAGCGGTAAAGATGCCGACGCATTAAAGGTGTTCAAACTCAACACGGAGCTGTATCCGCAGGGATTCAACACGTTTGACAGCTATGGTGAAATACTGCTGAAGACGGGCAAGCGCAAAGAAGCAGCGAAAGCTTACAGGAAATCGCTGGAATTGAATCCGGCAAATGAAAATGCCAGAGAAATATTGAAGAGTTTATAAACCTTTTGGTATCCCTGTGTAGCCGGCCCTTTCACGAAAGTGGGAGGGCTTTTTTGTTGGATGAAATACGGGATTTTTCCCGTTGACCTGCACGGTAATAGGTTATAGTATTGTCTCATTCTTCATCTTTCAAACTACCAACATGTATTACCGTGTAAAAAGATTCAGCAGGTCATACACTAATATGTATGTGCTGGACAGCGACAATAGCCTGCCTCAACTCAGATCAAGAACAACCATCGACTGTGCCGGCCAGGGGCCTAAAACCTTTATTGATCCTTCTTTTGTGGAAGCACAAGAGGTGAAATGTACTAATCTTGGCGGACTCAAAAGAGATTCTGACATCATTAAAGACAATAGCATATGAAAAAAAATCTGTTAGCATTGCTATTGCTCCTGATGGCAGGTACTGCCATGGCGCAAACATCGATGAAGCGGTTTAAGAAACTGAGAGAAGGTAAAACGGATAACAATCTTGTCTCTATTGAAATTTTTTCTGCTACCGTAGCATCATCGGAAACACCAACCGGTGGTAAAACTGTTTTTGATCTGTCCGAGCGAGGCCAGGCGGCGTCATTGGACGGTAAGAATAACAATGATATATCCGAACTACTCAATAAGAAGTTTCAATCCGATTCAAAAAATAAGATGCCTGTTGTTGATATGACGAGCCGTAATATAACGGTGACGTTTTCCATCGGTCGCAAGCCCTCTTATGCAGCGGGCAATTTTTCGGCATATGACCGGATCGAAGACCTGAACTATACTTTTAAAATGGACAATCATCCGGCAGTAAACCAGGAGGTCCGATTTGCCAAGTGGAATAAATATGTCACCGAGTATGGCACGCTGGATATCGGTTCGCTCGAATTCAACCAGGGGTTTACCGCCAACCTGGATGTGACAGGCAAAATAGGAGCTTCCGCCAGCACGAAGTCTGTGGTAAAAGACGGTGATAATACCACGGAAACGGGCGCGTCTGTGGGACCCGAGGTATCGGCAACGGGAAAGGTTGGCTATAACAGATCGAGAAAAGAAAACCAGCTTATCAAACAACGGTTTATTCAGCTCACAGGAACCTTCGGCGAACGGCAGTTCAGTATTCACCAACAGGGTACACGGGAAACCGAACTGGCCGGTAATGTAAGCGTGGATGTAACGATAAAGTTTCCACCAGCAGAAGTTATTTTTACAAACTTTTCAGATCTGTATACCGATAAGAATGCTGTCAACGGGCCAGACAAAGTAAAGATGGAACACACGCGTTATAAAGTTCCGGATATTACCATGCTTGCAACAGGTCTGACCGGTCAGCTTTCTTATAGTTTTGCGGTACGGCATATCCATAAAAAGGCAAACACATTTCCTGAGTCCGACGACCGTATCAGTTTTATTACCGGCGAAAATTCAAAAGCGATTTTGCTGGTCAAACCGGAAGAGTTGAAGGTGCCCATTTACTTCATTAATGTTCCCGTCGGAGGTAATATCAAAACCCTTCAATACGATGATGCCGGGATAAAGCGTGCAATTTCGTTTACCAGTTACAGTGCCGCTGCTGAATTCAGAAGCTGGCTTATCTATACCATACCCTCGCTCGGGATTAACGGGATGAAAATAATGAACAAGGATATCAGTTTTGAGGGCACGCCGGTTTCGAATGCCGCGGTAACGGCAGACTTCAGTAAAATCACGGTGCAGGTACAATGAAAAGGTAATCGTGGTTGATTCCGGTCTGTTATCACCGTTATGCTTTTCACTCAATGGACTTTTAAAACTGTATCATCTGATATAACTGCTCACTCCGAAGATCCGGCGTTTAAATGCCATCGCCACCGTTATAAACAATTATTTTTTTCTTTTCCCGGCAGCTTTCTTCGCGGTTTTTTCTTTGTAATCTGTAAGTGCATCGACCAATGCCTGAAGTTCCGGATCAAGTCCCGGAGAAAATTCTTCAGGTCTTTCGGGTGCGCCGGGATCGGGATACGATTCATCGGGCTGCTGCATCGCTACCAATTCGGTTCCGTCGTTGGCAGGAGATGAGCCCTTGAAAATAGTTGCCAGTTGGGAAGACTCGAGATTGAAATGATACTGCTGGCGGTTGATGCCGGCATCGATCAGTTCCTGTACTTCCGGGTAGTCGCTTGCTTCAAAGGCCGGTATCGGTAATATCTTGCCCCAGTTGACGCCGAGGGTTTCCAATGCTTTGGCAAAAGCCATCTGGTGTGCGGAATCCCTGGCTATCAGGAAAGCAACCGTTGAGCGGAGTGTTTTATTGGACGACATCTGGTAGATGCGGCATTTCTGCAAACGCCCTGTTGCTTCGAGTACCAGGTTGTCGAGAAGGTCCAGCACCAGGTTGCCATGCGCATGCACATAAGATCCCTGCCATGGATTACCTGCCGCATCTACTGGCAGTGCAGCCTGAGCGCCTACAATAAAATGGTGCGGATTCATCTGCTCCTTGGCCATGTCCATCACCGGATCGCCACCTTTTCCGGGTGTTTCGAATTTTTTTCCCTGGTATCTTGGTGAGCCGTCTAATAATTGTGAGATGGTTTTTGTAATGAGCTCAACGTGGCTGATCTCTTCGATGCCGACAGACTGGATAAGGTCGCGGTAAGGTGCGGCATTTCCCCTGAAGTTGAAACTCTGAAAGAGATATTGCATCATCGTACGCATCTCGCCAAACTGGCCTCCAAGGCCTTCCTGGAGTGCATTAGCGGCTGAAGGATCGGGTTCATCGGCTACAATGGGATTAATCAATTCCCGAACGTGGTAAAACATGCTGTTGATTTTTTAATGACTGAATAAATACAGGCAATGAAATCAACTAGCGGGCCATATATCAGGCAGCAATAAACCCTATGCAACCCGTTGAAAAAATACCGGACTGACCGGTTACATGCTGTTAACAGGTGTCACAGCGGGTAAGTGGTGTACCCATATTTACCGGTTTTGTGTAAGAGAGAGGGAACCGGCGGGAAGCAATTATTATGGTCGTTGGGGTCAGTGATTACGTCTGCTCCGGATAGTTGCTGGTGCAGTCGTATATACCAATTCCACCAACATCTCCAACGCTTTCTTGATTTCATTTCTGCCTTCCTCCGTCGTTACATCGATGCCGCAGAAGGTTTTTGCATTGGTGGGGTAGAGGTTCAGGTAATAAGCGCCGGATACCAGCAATGCCGTCACGGCTCTGAAGCGTTCCGCCTTATCGCCGAAGTATGGATCGGTTATGCCGGTAAACAATCCTTCACCCACCGCTTCGCGCTCATCGTACACACGTTTCAATGATTTTCTTTTTTCCGATAAACCCCAGAGCAGGATTTTCTGCAGTTCTTTGTTATTGCCCACATAATCGAACTGCTCCACCAGCATTTGTTTGGCAAATGCTTCACCGCCATCGGTAATGACCGGCATGTCTTCTTTGCTGACATTGCTCCAGAAATCCAGCGAGCGGATGTATTCGTCGATCAACTGGTCCACGCCGCCGAAATATTTATAAATAAGTTTTTTATCCAGGCCTGCCGTGGCGGCAATGTCATTCACTTTCAGACCTGCATAGCCTTTCGTTTTCAGGATCTTACCTACGGCATCGAGGAATTGCTTTTTACTTTTATCCTTATTGCGTTCCCTGGGTTTGCCTGTTTTCTTTTCCATAGTCAAAGCTGGTTTATTTTCTGGTAAAACAAAAATAACGATTTATTAAGTCACTGTTTGGTGACTTGTTGTATATTTGCGGCGCAAACCTGAAACGGATGAGCAACACCTATTTATGATAAGAGAAATTTTATTAGCGCTGGCACTTTTGTTTTCTTTCGTCGTCACTGCTCAACACATCGATAACAAAAAACTCAATCTGTTTATTGATCATATCGAAGCGAATGATCAGGGCATTGGTGTTATTTCCATTTTTCAAAAGGGAAAAGAAGTGTATAAACGCAGCTTTGGGCAAAAAGCCGTGCCGGGACTGAAATGGAATGCGCATACCAAATACCAGTTTGGTTCGGTTACCAAAGTATTCACGGCGACCCTGATCTGGAAATTGATCGAACAGGGTAAACTTTCGCTGACAGATAAACTGGCTGATTTCTATCCCCAAATTCCCAATGCAGAGAAGATCACGATCAAGAACCTGTTGGAGCATACCAGTGGTATCAAACGGGATTATTCGCTGAAGCCGGAAAACACCAACTGGTTGCGTGAAGGCCTGGTAAGCGACGAGGCGATTATGGCCGAAATACAACGGCAGGGAGTGGACTTTGAACCAGGCGATAGTTCGGCTTATTCCAATTCGGCTTTTTACCTGCTGAAAAATATCATCGAAAAGAAAAGTGGCCAATCATACGGCGGGTTTTTGAAACAGCAGATCATCAGACCCAATCGCCTGAGAGATCTGCAATCGGCGGACATGAATCCGCAAAACACATTTTTATCTTATGCCTTTGATTACGCCGCCGACAGGTGGGAGGTGAAAGAAGATTATGTATACCGCAACATTCTCGGTGTGGGTGATATCGCTGCCACGCCGACCGATATGAATCAGTTTTTTTATAATTTATTTCATCATAAAATTGTCAAGGCGGAGACATTGGCTCAGATGATTCCCGCGAAAAATGAGTCGTATGGCCGCAATCTTTATGAGGTCAATTTTTACAAGGAAGTACTCTACGGACATGGCGGCGACACGCGTGGTACGCATTCACTTGTTGTCTACGATCCGAAAACGGAAATGAGCCTTGCAGTCTCAATCAACGGAACAAAGTATCCGCACAGCAAATTCTATGTCGATATCCTGCGCATCATCTATACGGGTGAAGTCCGCCTGCCTTATTTTATTTCAAACGCCGAAGCAAAGAAGTATACCGGTATTTATGTGAACAAAGAAGCTGTATTACGGCTGAATGTTTTTGTACATAAAGAATGGGGATTGATGTGTGAAGATGTTGTCGGGGAGTCTATGTACCCGTTGTATCCATATGCTACCGGTAAATTCAGGTTTGATGAATTGGATATGAAGATGGAGTTCAAAGATGGTCAACTATTGTTTACGCAAGCCGGGGTAGACCTGATCCTTACAAAGGAGCCAACTGTAAATAAGTGAAACTATTCATCTCACTTATTCGAAAAATGGGCTGCTTCGGCAGCCCATTCCTGTTTTGGAAATGTTGGGCCCGGGAGTTGATTATTCACGGCAACAATTCTTTCAGCTTTGCATATAACTTTTCATCGCGCAGATCTTTGGCAATGATGATGCCGTTGCGGTCGATCAGGTAATTGGCCGGGTAGTAAGAAACGCCGTAGATCAGTGCGGCTTTGGTTTGATCGCCCTGGAGGTCGCTTACATTCTGCCAGGGTAGTCCATCTTTCTGAATGGCTTCAAGCAATCTTTTTTTCTCATTATCGGCTGCCACGCCCAGTATATCAAATCCTTTGTCTTTAAATGCCTGGTAGGTTTTGATCAACTCCGGATGTCCTTCGCGGCAGGGCATGCACCAGGAACCCCAGAATTCAAGCAATACAATTTTACCGGCATAATCTGACAGCCTTACGCTTTTACCTTCCATGGTCATTTCAGCGAAGTCGACGTATTTGTCGCCTATTTTCGGACTTTGATTCAGTTTGAGAAAGTTGGAGATTCTTTTTCCATAAATGGAGTTCTTTGCGTCGGCTTTCAGCAGGTTGTATAATTGGGTAACTGTGTCTTTGGGCCATGAAGCCTTATAAATATTCAGCAGATCTGCGCTGACAATGTAGGAAGGATTGTTTTTTATGAAGGAAAAGAAATTCTCATCTTTAACGTTAACCAGTTCATTGCTTTTCAACTGCTCTTTCGATCCTTTGATAGCGGCTGTTCTGAATTTTCCTTTCTCCGCAACAATGGTGGTAGGAGATTGATCTACCCAAAAGGCAACCCTGTCCTGGAAATTTTTTGTGTGAATGGCATATTTTCCGGCCTTGTTGTTCAGTTTGCCCGTAAAGATGAATTTCCCGTTTTTAACGATTGTTGAATCGATGTCTTTGTATGATCCGTCGGAAAGATCACTTAGGTAAAGGGGGAGATTGTCTTCGAATCCCGTTATCGTTCCGGATATTTTATAATTAGTTGATTTCTGACCAAAAGCCGTTGCAGTGATCAATAAGAATATTACGGAGGCTGTTACTTTATTCATCGCTTGATGTTTGTTATAATTTTTCCCACACAAACGTACCATTTTGTTCGATCACCATCTTCACTACTTTGCCATTTTCTTTGATAAATTCTCCTTTGATGTCAAAGATACTTTTGACCTTGAATTTTGTGTCGGATAAAAATAGTACTTCCATTTTTTCCTGTCGTGGAATATTCAACGATAGACGACCATTCTTTAATTCAACCTTCATCGTTGTTTTATCCATTCTGTAAGTGCCGGAGTAAGCCTTGAGTTGTTCTTCGGAATGAAACACTTCTTTGGTTTCCTGCAGATTTATTTTCGTTAGTTCAATTACTTGGCCGTCATCATTTACTTTCATTTTTTCGACGGTGCCGTCGGGTTTAGTGACGAACGCGATACTGAGCGGGATTGCTTTGATGAAAAAGTTTTTATCACTGGTGGCATACAACGTGGATTTGGGCAGTCCTTCTCCGGGGGCTTCCAGTTTCAACTCGCCGGCTTCTAAGAAGACGCGTGCTTTTGCCTGACCGCTGTATTCACCTTCGTAGCGTTTCAATATATTTTCCTGCACTTTTACGGTTGGTGTGTAAGGGATATACCCTTCCCATTCCCAGGGAATCGTAATGCCCATGATGTATTCGGTAAGTTCCTTGAAAATGCTTTCACCGTTCATGCTGTTGCTCATCATCACGAGTCCGATTTGTTTATCCGGTATGGCAATGCAATAGTTTACCCAACCATCATCGCTGTGCCCTTCTTTGAAAAATGCCCGGCCATAGGGCGTTTTAAACAATCCCCAACCGAGTCCGTATGATAATTCAATTGTTTTATACTGGCTGGTGGTATCATTGTTAAGTGAGGGGAATTGGCGTTTGGTGAAAATGGGAATCTGGGGCGAAAACATTTGTTCCCTTTCTTTGTTACTCAATCCTTTTCCCTGTAAAATGACGGTTATGAACTGTGTGAAGTCGGCGATGGTGGTTTGCATCGATCCGGCAGCATTGGCGTTGTTTCTTTTTTTAATTGGAAATACCTGCTCATCGTAACCGTGACCAACTGCGTAATCCATATCTAATCCGGGTTGCCATACGAAACTGGTATGCTGCATACCGAAAGGACGGAAGATCATTTCCTGTGCGAGCTCTTCCAGTTTTTTGCCCGTAACGGCTTCGATCACCAGTTGCGCCAGTACAATTCCTTCGCCGGAATAGGCATAGCGGGAACCGGGTGTGAAAAAGATCTTCAGCTTCCCGGTATTCTCAGGGTTCAGGAATCGCCAGTTGGGGAAGCCGGTAGTATGACTGAGGCAGTGTCTCAAAGTGATGAGCTTCCACTGGTCGTCGCCGGCGAGGTCTTTATAGTCTGCATACTCCGGCAATGCTTTAGGCAGATAAGTATAAACAGGTTGGTCGAGGTCTATTTTGTTTTGATCCACCAGTTGCATCACCAGGAAAGCAAAAACTGATTTGGAAAAAGAGGCGGCGTACAAACTGGTGTTCACCGTTCCATACTGTCCAGAGGCATTATTGTTGACGCCATATTTTTTTATATAAACCGGTTGGTTGTGGTTGATGATGCCGACGGCAATGCCGGTTACGCCGGCTGCATCCCGTATTCGCTCGATACGCCGGTCGATTGTGTCGGAGTTAAGCGTTTTACCGTCTGCAGTTATGATGTTCGTTGTTTGTGAGAAGGCAGAATATTGCGACAGTAATATCGCGATAACAGGTATGAAGTTGCGGAGCATAGGAGCGCAGGTTGGTTTAAGTATTGATGAAAATACTATAATAAAACCATCCTTTGTGTTAGAAAAGGTTAAATGTATAACCGCGGCAGGGCGTCCTGGACTATTTCTTTCCGTAGATTGTATAAATGCCGCTTCCCGGATATTTGGCATCCGGCAAGTGGAGCAGTCTTTCCCATTGACTGTTTGTAGTATAGCATTCTTATGTATAAAAATCGCATCTTGTTACCGCAGAAGTATAACAGGAATCTGCGAATTACCCCGCATCAAAGAATCCCCGGTTCGGGGGATAAAGATTTTGATTAGCCCAGTTCGGCCAATTTGTCTAAAAGTCTTTGAGCGTGTTGTTTTGCATTGGTTTTTATTTCATTTTCAGTATAGCCTGCTGCCAGCGAAGTACCATAAAAGTAAACCGGCTCAATGTAGTTCATTTGCGTATGGTAAGCTGTCTGCTCCAGGTGCTTGCAAAATTCATGTACACGGAAGTGTTGAAAACCTAATGCCGTGTAGCTGTCTTCAGGTGAACCCACCGTAAAACTCGGCAAAAAATTTCTGCCTTTTAGTTTGTCGCCTTTCGAGCCGTAAGCAAATTGATGTTCAAGCACTACATCGCACCAATGCTTCAAAATTGCCGGCATACTGTACCAATAAAACGGATATTGAAAAACGATCGTCTTATGCCGCAACAACGCTTCTTGTTCTGCCTTTACATCAATTTGGTAATCGGGATATAATTCGTGGATGTTCCTGATTTCAACAGCCATGCCGCTGTTCTTTATTTCTTCGATAATTGTTTTGTTCGCATAAGATTTATCAAAGGCCGGATGGGCTAAAATGATTAATGACATACTATAATTATTTTAGTTGCAAAACTATTTTTAGTAGGTTTACCCTACAATATCTATCAGAATAGATAGGTCAAAAAAAACTAAGATGAAAACAGAATGTGTTGGTGATTATGTAAAACTGAGAGGGAAGACTTATCCCTGTACGGTAAGCCTTACGATGGATTTGGTAGGAGGAAAATGGAAAGCCGTTATTCTTTACCATTTAATGGATCAGCCAAAGCGATACAACGAGCTTCGCAAAGAAATGCCGGCTATTACGGAAATGACATTGAGCCTGCAATTAAAACAATTGGAAAAAGATGGCCTGGTACAAAGAAAAGTCTATGGCAAAAAACCGCCTGTTAAGGTTGTTTATAGCCTGACAGGTTTAGGCAAAACGCTGGTTCCTCTCCTGGAAGCTATTACCCAATGGGGTAACCAGGTTGTGAGCGATAGCGGCGAGTTTATTAAAGCTTCATAATATATTACATGAATACGGTAATAAGAAAAGCAGCATCTGCGGAGTCTGATAGCATAGCATCACTTATTTTTTTAGCGATGGAAGACATTGTTTATTATTTCATCGGAGAAGGGAGCAGGGACAATGCTATTCAATTTCTAAGTAGTTTAATCCGGGAAACAAACAATCAATATTCTTTTGAAAACTGTTGGGTAATAGAAGCTGATAACAAAATCGTTGCAGCCGCACTTGTTTATAATGGAGCTGATTTAGACGCGTTGCGCAAACCTGTACTGGAAAAAATTAAACTGGAGTACAACCGGGATTTAAATCTTGAAAATGAAACTGAGCCGGGAGAGTATTATATTGATTGTATTGGGGTAGATCCGGCTCATCAGGGAAAAGGAATGGGTTCTAAAATAATTGCCTTTTTGATAGAGGAGTTTGTTGGTAAGCAAAATGAAACACTTGGCCTGCTTGTCGATAAAAATAATCCCGGTGCCAAACGATTGTATCTGAAATCAGGGTTTGCAATTGTAGGAGAGAAAAAGCTGGCAGGCAAGGAAATGGAACATCTTCAGTTCAGAAAACAGTTGCCGCTGACCTGAGCAGTCGTAGCGCAATCGCCGGCGGATTATACGCCGAATTGCCGGAGATGATGATCGTAATGTTTGTAGACGAATATACCGATCTGCTCGCGTGTCATTTTTCCGAAAAAATCATGCACGAACCTGTCGTTGGAGAAATGCGCATATTCATCGAGCAGGGCTTTCCATTGTTGCTTTAGCGTGCCGAAGCCGGCTACTGTTTCTTTTACCGCGAAAAATTTTCCCGAAGGCATATTCCTGGGTAATGGCCGGTCATCTTTGGTATGTGTTTTCAAAGCCATCCTGCCGAACAGTTTGCCAATGAAAGCGTGCCGGTAATTGTAGTGGCCTTTCCCTTGTATCCAGGCATCCCAGATGCAGAAATGTCTGACCATCTGCGCGGCGGTCATTTTTCCCCAGATAGCTGCATTGCTCTCCTGCAACTGGTCGATTCGTTGGTGCAGCTCATGCCGGGTTGTTTTATCAAATATCGTTTTCATCGAAGTTGCTGATAGGTTGAAGGGAGAAATAGTTTCCGGAGTCGTCTTTGAACAATGCTTCTGTGCCGTAGAATTCTTTAGTGGGTGCTTTGATAAACTCGACACCTTTTAACTTTAATTCTTCATAGGTGGCAAACACATCGCGGCAGGTGAGTACGCCGCAACCGAACACGCCTTTTCTGATGAGTGCGATCAGGGTTTCGGCCGTTTCCTGTGGAAACATTTTGCTCACTTTCACGGGAAACAATACGATCTGGAGATCCGGTTGTTCGGGTGGCGATACGGTGAGCCATCGGGTGTCCGGCCCCATCGGAATGTCGTCTACCACGCGGAAGCCGAGTTTGTTTACATAAAAATCAAATGCACTATCCTGGTCGATGACGTGGATATTCGTAATGGTCATTTTCGTAATCATGAGCTTGAGTTTTTATAAAAGAGTGACACAAAGCTCGGCGATTACTTAGTTGTCCGTTTCTTCAAAATTGCGATTTTCGGTCCAGCCGTGCTGGTAAGCGTAACATCCGGGCACAAAGGCGAGCGGGTTTTTGGCAATAGCCTGTTTGTTTTGCTGGTAACGTGCTGCAAATGAAGAAGGTGTTTCGCCTGTTATCTTTTTAAACAGGCCGCTGAAAGAACTGAGGCTGTCGAAACCCACCAGGAAACACGCATCCGACACGGGTTTGCCGGCGCGAAGTAATTCTTTCGCTTTTCCGATACGCACCGATTGCAGGTATTGATGGGGAGTGGAACCGTAAGCTGTTTTAAAAAGCCGGATGAAGTGAAATTTGGAAAACCAAGCTTCATCAGAGATATTGTCGAGGTCTATTTTTTCCGCGTAATGGGCATCGATGAAAAGTTTGGCCTTAACGATTCGCCGGTAGAGATAAACTTTTGGATATTCATTGCTGCTCATAGCTGTTTGAAGATAAAGAAAAAAGAGGGAGAACTTATAGTCTCTTTGTTGTCAATCGGATAGGTCATCCATGGGAAGTATGCTGCCAAAGTAACAGGGATAATTCAAGATCATGTAATAGTCTCCTTGTAATCGCAGAGCGGAACATTCTGCTTCATTGGTGATGTATATTGAATAATATTTGATGACCCTGCCATCAGCAATTTCTTCCACATCGAGCAGATAGAAACTTCCCCGGAAAAAATTGGAACGGGGCAGCTTGTTTGAGAATAGCAGTCCATTGTACACTTTTGAGCTTTGTTTGCCTGAAACGGTGATGATGGACCCTTCGTTCAGGATGTCGGTGGTGGCCATAAGTTGAGTGCCTTGAATATAGACGTTTGATCTATTGTTCAAAAACCGTGCGCGACATGCAAGCTTAACATTGGATTGCAGTAATGACAACAGTATCAGCTATTTTTGAACGCATGAAAATCATGACCATGCCAACACTCCATGAAATCAAACACGAACTTGAAACCTGGCTGCCGGCTTACTCCTTCATTATCAGGAAAGGCCGGATCGTTGCGCGGCATACCAATGGACATGGGGCCACAATTGTAGTAAAAGAAGATAAAATCATTGTCGAGGCAATTGGCCCGGGGATCATTACCCGTCTTAAATTGGGCAGCGGCGCGGCTTTTAAGAAATTTGCGGAAGAACATTACACAGAAACGGCCGAAAAAGTATACAACTTTCTCGGCCGTGAGTATGAGGTACAACTGACGCGGTAGTTAAATGACCAGCCTGACCGGTCATGTCAGAAGATCGGCCGGAAGTTTATTTTAAAATCATTGTTGTTTTCATTGCTTTCTTTAATGTCTTTGATATAATCGATGGTGATCCAGTATTCGTACTGCTGTCCGGAGTTGAGCATCGCTATGAGGTTGGGCGCGATGGAATAAATATTAATATATGTTTCGCCGGGTTTGAGCACTTTGCCAGGGAAGTTGGAAAAATGATAGGTGTTGCATTTTGAAATATTGCCATCGGGTATGCGCCCGTTCGAGCGGATGCCGTTGATGCCGATCTCCAGATCTGCTGCGCCGATATTTTTCATGGTGTATTGTACTTCAAACGTATTGTCAGGTTTTTTTGTGATGGAACCTGATGTGATTACGAGATCGGGCAGTGGTTTTGCAGGCGGCGGCGCCACAGGTGGAGGCGACGTTTGCACCGGCGGTGTAACGGGGGAAATTTTCTGCGGCCGTTCGGGAGTCGCCACGCTTACATTGGCCATCGCATCTTTATAACCCACGATCGGATATTCTGCCGTGTTATTGTTTTCATTCACTTCGGCGATGGCATTCGTTTCATCGGCTTTCAGCACATACTTATAATTCCAGTTTTTATATACGTCTTTGTCGGTACAACCCAGTCTTCCTTTGAATTCCTGGCCGGCGTTAAGCACGCCGTCGTATTTCAGCACCACGCCACCGCCAGGCGATATGTATTTGCCATTGGCATCATAGATGTTTCCCTGCATGGTTACATTTTGCAGGTCTACCGTGACGTTGCCATTGTTGCGGAGCGTATAGTTGATGGTGTAGTTGCCTTCTTTGTAAGTGATGCCGGTGATCGTGACGCTGAGATCTGCACCGTTGATCGCCACGTTTTTGATAACGTTGGTATTAGTGGTCGCCGGTTTGGTCTGAACGGGTCTGACCTGTGCAAGACAGCTTGCAGCGATGGGCAGGCAGGCGATCAGGATTAATAATTGTCTCATAAATGTTTTTTACGTTTTTCTTCCGCGTCAAGATTAGAAAAATTAACCGGTTGGCTAGTCCCGGGAAAAGGGGATTTCCGGGCAATGGTGAATGGTCAATGGTGAATGGTGAATCGTGAATAAACAGCCATTGTTTGGTCCCCGAGGCCGATGCTTCGGCCCTCGAAGGGCGGCCAGTACTGGTTGCTTACTATTTAAAACTTATTACCTATAACCTAAAACTTAACCAAGGTTAAGCAGGTTTTCGCGCTGTCGATTCATTTTTGCAGCATGGATACTTCTTTCATGCAGGCTGCCGTATTCAGGAAATACGGGGCACCCGAAGTGGTGAAAATTGAGATGCGGCCCAAACCCGTCCCCGGTGATTATCAGGTATTGATCAGGAATTATGCCACTGCGGTTAACTCGGGTGATTGGAAACTGCGGCAGGCCGATCCCCCTGTAGCCCGGTTATTTATTGGGTTGTTCAGGCCAGGAAAAAGCAAACAAATACTCGGAGCCGCATTTGCCGGCATTGTTGAAAGCGTTGGGCCTCGCGTTACAGCATTTAAACCCGGCGATCATGTGTTTGGCGCCACAGGTTTTGCATTGGGTACGCATGCAACTTATGTATGTGTGCATCAGGATTCACCAATAGCAGGACTGGGACGCGATATCTCTTTTACCGATGCAGCGGCCATTCCTTTCGGTGCTACAACAGCTTTGCATTTCCTTCGCAAAGCGAATCTGAAAGCGGGACAGGAAATCATGATCTATGGCGCATCGGGTGCGGTTGGCATCGCCGCTATTCAATTGGCAAAATATTTTGGTGCAAGAGTAACCGCGGTCTGTAGTACTGCCAATAAAGCACTGGTTACCGACAACGGCGCCGATTATCATATCGATTATAACCATCCGGATTTTGAAAGCCACACACATCAGTACGACGTGGTTTTTGAAGCGGTAGGCAAGCTGCCTTTAAAAAAGGCTATCACGTTAACCAGGGAAAACGGCACGGTTATTATCGGATCTGGCGGCTTCTCCGATATATTATTTGCCAGGGGCAAAGCGAAAAGAAAAAACAGGAAGCTGGTCACCGGACTGGCATTAGAGAAAAAGGAGGAAATGATTTTCCTGAGCACTTTGCTGAAAGCCGGTGTAATCCGTCCGGTAATCGATACCGTTTTCCCGCTGAATAGAATTGTAGATGCGCATCGGCTTGCGCAGTCGGGAAAAAAGAAAGGGAGCGCGGTGGTGAAGTTGTGAGTAAAAAGCCGTTGTTTGCCCCCCCTTCGAGGGCCGAAGCATCGGCTTCAGGAAGCAACGACGGCTGTTTATTCACGATTGACGATTCACGATTGACGATTCACCATTGACCATTGACAATTCACCCTTTCCAATAAGCATACTTCAAAACCGGCGGTGCCATAATAAAATCTTCACCAGCTTTTGCAATCTGTTCGACATTAATATTTTTGTTCACCGCAACGCCGCGGGCAGCCAAACGTTCTACCAGGCGGAGACGCGTGGCTTTTACTTTTTCACTGTTGATCGTTTCCATCATTACCCTCATGCCGTCCTTATTCTCCGGACCATCGATGAATACGGGTCTGGCCGGTTTGATAATATGCGGGTAGTCATCGTAATCATATTGGAAGTTTTCCAATCCGATCGGCAATGATTGTTCAGGGACCGGCGACACCGGTACGATGCGGAATCCCATCAGTACATCTTTAACGGTGGCATCCTTCACTAAACCCGTCTGGCGTTTGTCCCAGAGTGATTTCGGTACGTTGCGGATGATAGCCGTAATCTCGTAGCGGACTTTCGGATGGAGTATGCCTTCAAATTCCAGCGTTACCACTTGTTTGGAATTGAAATCTTTATTGGCTACTTCCACCATGCCCACACCAAAGTCTTTGTTAATAGCAGCCAATGCGTCCGCATTCGTGATCACGATGTTTTCTTTCGGTACTGCACCGTTTTTATCGCGGATGATCAGTTCGTATTCTTTTGCCGGCATCACTGCAGTGGTCTCCAGTGTTACGTCGTTGCGGTTAACGATCCAGCTAACGGGTTCTGCTGTTTCTTTAACGGTAAGATCTTCGACCAGCCCTGTGGTTACACGTCCGATGCAATAGGTGTCTGTCGGCACGGGTACACCTGCCACATTTCCATACAGCCTTTCGTGTTCCAATGTTTTTTGAGACGGTGGCAGGAACGAATCTTTGAAGTCCTGCCAACTGATATTCATGGCTGGTTTGGCCGTATTGGCACCAAACGATATGTCGAAGGAGATGATCCATAAATGGATTCTGGCAACGCCGGAGAAGTCCGGCCCCCATATTTTGAGATCGGCACCCAGGCTGACGGATATCGTTTTGGTAATGGTCGTGAATAGCAGGTTTAAGCGGAAAGTATACGATACGCCGAAGCTTGCATAAAGATGAGCTTCGTAGTAATAAGGTTTCCAGGCAATGAGAAAGTCGGCACCGATGATGAACCATGCTTTTAATGAGCCGCTTTGGAAGGTAGCTTCCAGCGAGCCTCCTGCCATGACGCAGGTTGGTGTGAGCGCAAAGTATAATCCGCCTTTCAAACTGACTTCCGAGGTTACAGTCCAGTTGAAACCGAGCCTGGGCACTTTGGGATAGTGTGCAGGCGGCGTGAAGTTAGGGTGGTATCCACCCAGGGTAACCACAAAATCTCCTTCGTGTTCATTCGGTGATGTCCACACGTAAAAGGCAAAGCCGCCCGTTAGCAGGCATGATTTGGATAAGATGTAAGATGCCGGGGTGAGTTTTGCTTCTACCGATACGATGCCTCTGTTGGGCAGTATCTGCACATTGAGTGCAAGCTGCGCCGACGCGACTACTTTGGGTGACCTGGAAGGAACAGATAAGGTGGATAAACCGATCAGCCCGATCTCCAGATCCGTACCCAAGGCCACGGAAAGCAATGCGAATGATTCCAGCAATTCATAGGTGGTGAAACGTATACCGGCTGCGAGCCAGTTCTGTCCGATCTGTACAGGCACTACTCTTTCTTCTACCAAAACTTTCAATGCCTTACCGGGATCGGGCCCTGAGAAGGGACCGGATTGGCCGGGTACAAATCCTGAAGTGAGTGGGAATTTTGTGACCGTATCGATGGTCGGCAGTTTCAGACCACGGTTGTAGCCAAATCCGCCGGCAAGCCCGGTAATGAAGAAAGCCGGATCGCCACCGAGCGGCGGGGCAGTCATCAGCGCAAAAATGAACAATGAAGGATGTCCGTCTTTTGATGCATAAGAACCCAATGCAGACAATGAAAATGCTTTTACACCGATAAGGGCAGAGCCGTTATATTCGGTAACACCGTCTACTACCTGTTTGAGGAAGCCGCCGGATATTTGTACCGGTCCGCTCTTGAAGGCGATGTTCAATCCCGCCAATTCAAAGTCGGGATCAAATTTGTTGAGCGGGTTGCTGACTCCCAGTTGAATGAGATCAATCTTCAGGGCAGTAAATACCAGTGAGGCGTCCAGTAGCAATGCTACGCGGCCATTGCGGTACGACACACCTGCACGGTCGAAATATAAAGGACCGATCGTTCGCTGCAGATCGACCCAATAGGCATTAGCCGTATTGTCCGCTGTTTCCGCTGCGGCCATCAGCAACAGTTTTTTCTTATCAGCCGTATTGAGCTGTACGTCGAATTTATTGTCGCTGCCAAGTTGCAGTTCCAGTGCGCAGTACACACCCGCTTCGATGCCTTCCTGCATGTCGGGCAGTTGCGGATAAGCTTCGCCACCCTGTTCTTTAATAAGTAAGTTGAATTCTTTTACAACCGACGCTTCTATTTTTTTAGTGGCAACAATGAGTTTGAAGCCATTCAGTCCGGAGGGGCCGGCTAGTTTTTCGAGGTCATCACCTACCAGCGGCAGTTGCGCAAGCGTGATATTGATCTTGATATCCACACCGATCACATAGGTCCAGGCGTCGTTTATTTTTTTGGCGACAAATATAGCCGTGCCGAAGTTGGCTGATTCGGCTGCGACCAGCAATGCTTGTTTTCCTTCGGTGAAATTATAAAAGAGTTTTGCTTCTTTCAGTGCCAGGTTGAGGCCTTCGGGTATGGCCGGCACGTTGTCCATACCAAATGCATGGGCAATGTCTTCGAATTGCAGGTAGCCCGTAGCATCTTTTGCTTTCCATTGTGCAAGAATGCTGCTGTCGGATGGCGTAGTGGTGCCGATTATTTCAAATACGGATTTGCCGACATTCAATGAACCGGAAAGTTTCCGCTGATAGCCGCCCGCTTCCAATGATTTCATTTCAAAACCTACGGTCAATTGAAATTCTTTCTGTGCGGCAACGGGAATATTACCGGTGATAAAGAAAGAGAAGTCTTTGTTCTGTGTATTGAAGCTGGTTGCCAGGTCTTGCAAGGTAAAGTCAGCCAGCCAGGTCGGTGGAGGCGGTGCGTTGAAGGTTTTGGCGAGATAGGAGGTGAACTCGCCCAGCGGAATTCGTTGGCCTTTGCCCGTTTCACCGGTAAACAGCCATCCGCTCGTTTCACCGGTTGCATTGTAATTAGCGGTAACGTACACATCAACGGAGCCGATGCGGAAAGTACCGTTGAAAGCGGCACTGGTTTCCGCTTCATTGTGTTCAACTGAAAATCCTAATTCATCGATGCTCAGGGCGAGGCTTTGCCCAAGGTTGATCGGCCAGTAGCCATCGATGTTTACTTCGAATGAATAATTGCCGGACTGCAGGTAGAATCCCAATTCATCTACATATAAATTTTCAGGGATACCGCTGGCTTTGCCTACGAAGTTTTCCACGAACTCGCGGATATTCAGCTCCGATTTTTCCGTGAGGTAACCTTGTACTTCAAAATTCGGATAACCCGCAGATACGTAGATAGAAGCCCGTTCCGTCAGGTTGATCTTTCCCCCCATGAATAAGGATGGCTTCGGACCGGAGAAGGGGGTGAATACATTAAAGCGCAGGGATACATCGCTTGCAGTGAAAGTTTTGCCGGTTGAACCTACCGTAAAAATTTTCCAGGGAGATGTGCTGTCTACCTGCAAACCGATCATATCCACTTTTGTGCCCTTCACATCGAAGTCGATAAACAGTTCTGTAAAACGTACATATTCTTCGATATGAAAATCTGCCGGGATGGTTTTGGCGAGGTCTGCTCCGCCGGTGAAATCACTTAATGCATCGAGTGATGCATTGATGACTTCGGTCATGTCTGCACCGAAGCGGACGAACGATTCGAGGTCGGTTATTCTTACGGACAAAGGAAGATGATATTTTCCTTCAGAAAAGGGTATGGAAGCCGTGAGAAATAACATCGGCAGCAGCGTGCTTCCTGTAGCGGAATCGCCGGCGAGCTCGCTTTTTAAGCCAAAACTGATGTCGGTATTTTTACTTACCCAGAGGTTTACGTTTTTGATCACCGGGCCGCGGAGATCGATCAGCTCCAGGTTCGTTCCGCCATCTTTCAATGTAATAGATCCGTTTAAGGCTTCCTGGTTGATACCAAGAATTGTACTGATGCCCGCGCTGCTGGCGGCGAAGTCGATCAGGCCATCTAAACTGAGTCCGGTTGATTTGTTATCGTCGGGATCGGAGAGCAGCCAAAAAATATTTTTGCTGAATCGTACCTGTGAGCCGAGCGTGTCCTCCAGGCCGGGAAATGATTTACTCAATGTCCACAGTTCGTTGCCGGAGGCCTGCAGGGTCAATGCTGCATTTTCTTCCAGGATGTAAAACTTTGCCGTAACATCCATCTCTTTAAAAGGAAGATCCGAACCTTTTCCTTTAACGGTGATGCTCTGTTCGTCGCTGGACGCAATGCTGGCACCGGACAAGGTCAATGTGGCCTTGGGAAAAGATTTTGTGGCAATCACCGTAATGCCGGGTGAATCCAGTTTGGCTGTGTCGAGGCTGAACTGGCCATCTTTCAGACTTTCTTCAACCAGTTTTTTGAGCTTTGCAATATCGATCGACATGGGTAGAGTGATTTAAGTTTTGCGTATCAGAGAGTCGGCGGAACGAAATCTTCATCGAACCAACTACCTATTACGCCGGTTTGGTAGAGGTCTTTTTTTGATTCGGCGCGGAACAGGAACCAGTTCTTGTAGCTGAAGCCGAAAAAGCCTGTGCCGCTTTTTTTAGGGCCTGCATCTTTCGGGTCTTTCAGCCAGAAGAAGGTGCGGCTGTCGTTCTGATCCCAGTCGTAGTTTTTCCATTCCACATCGAGGATGCGTTGAAGATCTTTGAAAGTATCGTATCCTTCCATGCCATATTGCCAATATTGATAGGTTCTGGGCATGTCGCGCAGCCGTGAACAGGTAAGCCACCGGCTCATTACATCGTACCTGGGAAGGTTGAAAGAAGTTACCAGGAGGCCGACGCTTACCAGCAGGCTCTCGGGGTTGACCCAGTTTTTGAAATTGTCGGTTGGCAAACTGCTTTCACTTCCATGATGCGGAACCTGGAAAATGGACACTTCTTTGATGCGCGGTTTTTGTTTGTCGTACAGGTATGTCAGCGTTTCATCTGTAGAGTCACCGGTAAGCAGTAATTTATCTTTGTCAAATTTGACAAGGGTGCACAAACTGACGACATTGCTTTTGGTGGAGGCCGAACGGGACACGGTGGGCACGTTTCCGGCAATAATGGTCAGGCTCCAGTTGAAGCCCTTGCGTGTTTTTCCACTTTTGATCACATAACCGTCTTCGGGAATATCATTTTCGATTGGATCCTGATAATCAAAAACAGGCGCCCATGTTTTGGATATATGCTTTTTACCGTTGAGCGTTATTTCTTTCAGCAGTGGGCGGCCAAACAAAAAGATATTGCGCATCATGGCTCTCTCCTTATAATAGCCAAGCGGAGATTTGTCGCTCAGGGCACGGCTGAAATAGAAAATATTGACCTCGACTTTTGGTTTGCTGCAAAGCAGGTCAATAAATTTATTGTAATGATCTTTATCCGGATGCGTCATGATAACATTCACGGCTTTCCCTCTCGACCAGCTACGTACCAGCTTTTTTGCTTCTTCGAATGATTCGTCGGACAACTCGGCTGTGGTGCCGCAATCGACAATATAAACCGAGTTGTCGGGGCAACTGATAATGGTGCAGTCACCTTGTCCCATATCTATGAACGCAAGATTCATTTCGCCGATAATGGCACGCTGGGATACCGTAGCCGTTAATTGACTTTCCTTGCCGAAGGATGTATAAATATTCATAGTGTAAAATGTTGGATCAGTGTTTACTTTTTTGCCGGCTTGTTGAAAGTGAATACCGACACATCGAGTGAAGTGTTAGCGGTTGCATCCTTGCAGGTCATCCGGGTGTTACAGCCCTCTTTTGCCACAAACACACGTATCATCTCACTGTCTTCGTACACCTCTACATCAAAAGGATTTCCTTTGGTCGCGCCGGTACTGATATTATCCGCTAACATTCTCCTGGTCGGTAAGCCGTAAATGAAAAGTGTTTTTGAACAATAGCTGGCAATAAAAAGCAGGTCGGCAGTATCATTGGTACGAAGACCATAGGGCGCGCCTGCCACATCGATCGTCCAGGATATCGTGTGATTTTGTGTATCGATAAAAGCTACTTTGTTCGCTTCGCCCAAAGCCACGATCAGCAGTTTTTCATCAGGCGTCAGTACCATATTGACCGGCTTTCCCGGAAGTTCGGTATAGCCAACTACCTTGTCCTGTTGCGTGTCGATGAATACGACCCTGTTGTCGCCGAGGCAATTCACATAAAGCGTATCCGACAGTTTGCCTTCAATGACCATTCCCGGCTCTGCGCCGTACAGTGGAATTTCTTTGTAGATAGGATGATCCGGGCGTTTGGTGATTTCCACCGATGTATTGTGGAACACATATACTTTGTCTGCGGCCCTGTTCATCGCCAGGGCAAATATCCGCGAGCCGGCGGCTGTTACCCCATGTCCCTGGCTGATGATATTTCTTCCGGTATCGATCTCGAAATATTGTGCATTCAGAAAATGGGGTCCGTATACAAACTCGCATGAATAATACAGTCGCCGGAGATCATTGGTGAGGCGTAGCGAAATGCCGGGGTAAGGGCCGGCTATTTGTGAAAAGAAACTGGTGTTTGATGATTTGGCTCCGGATGTTGTATCATACATTGTAATGCCAAACGTCGTCCTGCCGGTTACCGGGTTAAAGACGAAAAGTTTCTCCCCCTGTTTGCTCTGGTGCATTACGTTGCCGGGATATTTTTTATCAACGGTCAGCGTTTTTACGTTAATATCATAGATCATGTTCTCCCCCGAGTTGGCCACATATACCCGGCCTTTTTGTTTATTGAGGATGATAGCGGGATAAGATTGCATTTTATTACCGGAGAGTGGCATCGGGATATTATTTTCCGGTGGCACGTAAGGCGACCAGATCGATTGTTTAGCTTCTACATAAGTGGGCTGAATATCATAAAAGGAATAAGCCTTCAGTACCACTATATGATAGCCGGTAACAGTTCCGAGATCGTAGGAGGTCCGGCCCGTTACATCCACGTCGCCGTGAAACGTGGTGAGGATGAGTTTTTGGGCGGCAATCACACTCCAGTCTGCCAGGAAAGGGAGTCCTTCCTGGGGAGCGGCAGTCGTTTCGCCGTCCCGCGCCAAAAATTCACCCACCGTGAAACGTGTTATTCGTGCCGGTATGTAATTTACGTGGATCGTTTTCTCCATTGTGGAAGGTGTGTCGCTATTACCGTAAGCAGAAGCGGTAATGGCTGTCTGCTCCAGGTTCGGCGCTTTGGGAAGTGTCAGGTTATTTCCGTCCAGTTTGATCTCACCTTTTGCACTATCTAACATTACTGTTTCGCCTCCTCTGAGTTTGTAATCGATCGTGACCCTTTTGGCAAGAAAGGAAGTCCAACTGATAGCGGTATTTTCACCGAGGTTTATATCACGTTTTGTAGCTTCCAGTGTCAGCATTTTTGCCACGGCTTTCTTTTTCTGCAAATGCACGACAAACTCAGCATCGTTGTATCCGGGAATATTGTTGACCTGTACATACATGAGGCTGATGGTATCCGGATCAACGTTCAGTTGTGTGATGATCTTGCTGATAGGAAATTGCACTGTTTGATATCCCTCCATCACCTGTTTATTCTTTGGATTGAACTCCCAGAAATTATTACCGCCAACATGTGCAACAGGATCCCATGGCAGGGTAGCTTTCACATCAATCCTGATATTGTTATCGGCTAATAGCTGCGAGGTGATCGCGTAGTCTTCATCGCCAAACAAAAAGGAAATAAAAACGACCGGTGGATTGGTTTCTTCCTGCGAAAAAAAATCGGTGGAAGAAGCGTTGGGTACCAGCGGATCTTTGGAGGTATTGGTCAACAGGAGCGTAAATCCGTTTTGTATGGGCGCGCTTTGGTCATACGTGATGTAAACAGGTACGGCTTCGGCTGTTTCGGCGTTGGAGATATCGTAGGCAAGCTGTGGAGGATTTTGTCCCGTTATAAAGTGTACCGGATTGATATAGGACGTTGCGAGTGGAAGCGTTTTCAACTTGTCGTCGGGAACGGTTAATATACCCATGTGCTTGGTGGCCGGCAACAGCGGCGGAACAAATCCCGGGATGTTGGCATACGCGATCATGAAGTTGCCCGGCGTTACGGTCCGAACAACAAGATTCCGTATTTCAATTTTGATGAATTCATTCGGGGCAAGTACAACATCCTGTTCAGGTGCTATCGACCACGAGGCGGGCGTGTCTTTGTCTGGTGACAGGAAAGCCGCATTCCAGGATGGCGGCAATGTCAATTGCAGATGCTCAACCACTTCCGGCAATAGCAAATCTTCAAAGTTGAAATTGAAGACCGATCCTGTTGCGTTTTCGCTTGCCCCTTTCCTGATTCTTACAGGCGATCCTCCGGTGAGGGTGAGCGGAGCGCCGGTAAGGTTGGTGAACGTAAGCGTCAGCACATTGTAGTCGGGCTTGTCTGTTTTGTAAAGAATGGCCTCTCCATTCTTATTGACAATAACAAATGATTGGCCGCTTATTGTTTTGTTCATAAAGAGTACTTGATTAAGATTGTTGGTTGTTGATATTACTCAGGAGAAGCCATCCTTCACGGATTTCCTGCGGCGGATCAGTCATGTTGGCGCGATCATCTACCGGATTGATCGTTTGTGATGCCGACCATTTCGTTAATTCGTTCTGCAGCCAGGTCCATTCGCTTTCGCCAACAGGCGGTACCGGGAAAGCCGGCATATTGTTGTTATATAACACAGGTGTGGTAAGAAAGGCAACGAGAAGATTCTCCAATGCATCGGCAAATTGCGCCGGGGGAATATCGATCTTTTTCACCGGTAGCAGACCCGATGTGGCATGTATCGCTCCGCGCGGATCCATGAGCATGGTAATGGTGGTTTCGCTGGTGGCTTTGTCGAGCGTGAGTGTAATAGTTGACTCATCCGGCTGCTTTACTTTGTCAGTCGGATTGTTGGTTTTCATGACATAATACTGATCATAGTTGCCGTCTTTAAAATAACCAAGCAATCCATCTTCTGTTTGCTCCATGTTACCGAGCCGTACGGGAAATTTAATTTTCGTGAATCCATTATCATTCTTGGGCGCACCATTATTTACTTCGTTGCGCAGATCGGTCCAGCCGGTGCTGTAGGCGGGACCGCCTCTCACGTCAAGACCGAGCCTGGCCTGCGTAACGGCGATCGGGGTGCCGAGCAGAACGGCTTTGCTGCCGGTCTGCCGGTAACTCGCCGGTTGAATGGTATTGAAGGTGATGTCGTTGGCGCGCATGAACGCATTCAGGTAATCACCGTTGCCATTATTGAAAAGCGCGATGACCAGTTTTTTCAATTCCGGATTGGCATTTCTTCCTCTTTCAGAATCAAAGAATTCACGGATATTCAGGCCAAACGTATCACTGCCAGGCACGCCCTGCCATACCACGCGCGTTACATCCTCACTCAGTATCAGCGAACCCATTGCCTCTCCTTCGTGATCATAAATCCACAAACTGGAATCGAGATGATTGGCAAGTATCCAGCCGCAGATGGGCGAAGTAGCCGGATGCGAATTAGCTTCCCTTTCGTTGTTCGCTGCAGCCAGCCATCTGAACGATAATCGCGCAGGCTGCACCAACCGCGGTTCGAGGTAAACGAAATTGACAGGAAGATCTTTGTGGGCAAGATTATTGGCAACGATCAGTTTCTCCGGTGTATTGATCTCGATATTGCGCCCGAATACATCTACGATTGTGAGGGAAGAAATCGACATCAGTCCGGCTCTTACAGGATTGTAAAAATTACCGGGACTTGGTGCTGTCTGCGTCATCGGACCCACCGCTTCTTTTACATCAACATTGGTGAACTTCGCATAAGGTGCAACGGCAGCCGGGTCTCTTATCTCCAATTGCATAACTTCCCTGCGCATGATCATGGCGCTGTTGAGTCCGTTCAGTGACTGTGAGAGAACAGGAGGGAAGTTGGTGAGTGCGGCCAGGATTTTTCTCAGGTCATCATCCAGCGGACTTTCCTGCGCATCGAGAAACTTCCGGATCTGCACCTGGAAATTTTCCTCGGCATGCGGCGACATGAAAATCTCATTTTTATAAGATTGATACTGTGCCGGAATTTTCATTTCACCTTTGAATGCATAACTGACATCGCCCAGTTTGAAATTATCCAGGATGAAATCAGGCGAATAATTCTTGCCCGGCGATTTTCCATCGGGCTGGATATCGGCAAAAGGATAATACGTGATATTCCAGGAAAAGGAGTAAGGCAGCCAGGGGTTGCCATCCCATTCTACAAAATAAACGGCTGAAGGCGCGACGCCGCTGTAGACAAGCTGTGTCGCCCATGAGGCAGATACGGAGATAAAAATATAGACAAGCCGTTTGCGCTGATCTTCGCTCAGGTCTTTTTCAGCAGGCGTCAGCACATACTCATCGTTTTTGAGAATATAAAGGGAGAAAAGAAAATCCGCATCTTCCTGGCTGATCACCGAACGGATTTGTTCTGCCTGCGCCCCGGTTAATTTTCCAATAATAGTTGGTGTAACAAAACCCAGCCGGTTGGATTTGATGAGTTGGGAAGCCGTCGTAAAATTAGTTGTGGCACCATTGGCTATTGCCAGCGCGGCCAGGGTCAGTTGATTCAATAATAAACTTTCGGTGAACAATGCCTGTATCTGTTCGCTGTAATCGAGCGGAATGGTTTGCGGGAGGCCTGGCGTGTTACTTTTATTGAACGTTAATTCCGCTGCATTGCCAACGAGATTGGCGGGGATGCTAACCGCAGTAATGAGCTGCGGCGACAGACGGCATAACATGGTTTTGTCGGCCATGAAACGTCCGTCGCCACCATAACGTTCGGGCGGTTTGATGTCTTTCCCCTGGAATAAGATAACAGGTTCGGCCGGTTGCCAGTAACGAGGCGCGGAGGCAGTCGTCAATTCATATCCGGCAGGCAGTTTCTGGCGGATTTTGTTGGCCTGCTCTTCTATCGGTTTAGTGGAAGTGTTGTTCTTTTTTTGATTGAGGGTATCCATTTCACCCATGATCAGGGTGGCGATATCGCTGGCGTCCATGCCGTGATCGGGTTCTTTGTTTCCCCTGCGGAAAATCAGCATAAACCGGTACCAATCCATGAATATCTGCGAACGCATTGCTTCTATGTCTGAAACCGACATGTCGTATGCCGATTGCAGGTCATTGAGTTTGTTGAGGTCTTCGCCCATTGTTTCGGAAAGCAGGTGCAGGTTATTCGTCTTTCCCGGTTCATCGTCGATTTTTCTTACTTCCCATATATACCCTCCTTCACCGGAGTTGTAACTGCTGGTGTGCAATGCGATGGCGAGGTCTTCGAGCCGGTTGAGTTCGGCTATGTTGGCTACACCTTTGAGTTTTCCCAGTTGCAACGCGTCGAGCAGCGTTTCGATATTGTGCGGATCAGGAAGGCCGGACACCTGTCCGATCAGTGCGGCAAGTGCCTGCGACGAAGTATTGCCGATGGCAATATTCATCTGATCACTTATTTCGCGGAAGCTGCTCACATTTTTATTCCACCTGATGTTGTTGATCAGGCCGGACAAAATCGTGTGCGTGACATCCGTATCTTTTTCTCGTGTGCCGGAAGGCAATGACCAGCGGCATTGATCGAGTACATACGTAAGGAAACTGAAGCCTGCATCCGTAAGAATACCGCCGAGGGCTACTTTCTTTTCGCGGGATAAAGCAGGCGCGATTACATAGGGACCATCGGGCTGGCGGACGGTATAAGTTTCCGTCAATAACTTTTTGCTGCCGGGATCGGTTACTTTGCTCAGCAGGGCTTCAAAAGTTGCAGGATCAAATTGCAACGGGAGTTGCCACAACGGATCGTTCACGGGATCATGATACCAGCCTGTTATCTGATAAGAGAGTTGAATATTCTGACCCAATTTATCCAGATCGGCTTCGGTATCATGAAAGCCGAAAATGCTTTTGCAATTTTGATAAGAAGCGGAGAAATCGGGTGAACCGTAGCCGACGGCGCTCAATCCTTCAACAAACTCCGCAGTTTCAAGTTCCGGTGCATTAGGGTTTTGCTGCCGCAATACTTGTGTAGCCGCCCATTTCTCGTATTCGACAACACGGCCCATGAAGCGGAACTGTTCTGCCTTGTTATCTTCAGTTCTGAAAGGTACGGCGATGCTTTCACGATGGGGATCGGGTTGCTGAGTGGAAACATAATTACTTTCAATTACCCAGGATTTCAGCCGGTTTACCGGTTTGGCAGGATCGGTAAGGTCTGTGTAAATGCGGGTGATTAACCAGCGGTCGGGTGTATCGGGAAAAGCGACACTGGCTTCAGGTGCCTGTGGTGTAGCACCATTAGTAAGCCCATCAGGTAATGCCCAGTGAAGATGCACGCCTACGGGTAAAGATACCCGACCGTCGCCGGTCATGACCCGCTCACTCAGATTGGGAATGTCTTTATTCGAAGCATTCGGCAGCCTGCTGAAATTATAAGGCGTTGGCTTGAAAATGGCACCGGCGTCTGTGTGTACACAAAGCGCTTCGATGTTCATCGGAACGATCAGTCCCAATCCGGTTGTTGCAATATTTTTTTTCATGATTGGTTACGGGGTTGTATCGATCTTGAAATTGACGGCCTGTACGCCCTGCACCATTTCCAGTGCAAACTCTGCAGCGCTGAAAGAACCGGTGTAAGCGATCTTTTCTTTTACTTCTGTATGCATGGCATGGGCCAGGTCATTCATGCGGAGGACGCGGCTTCCGGTGCGCAGATGACGCGATACGTCCATTGGCGGTGCGATGGCTGCATTTACTTGTGTGCCGGCTTTGTGCCCGCCCTGGTCAACGATATAACGGAGTGATTTTACATAGCTGTCGGCGCTCATTATTTTTACACCGAAATGCAGTACTTCGGGATATTCATGAATAGTGATGTGTTGTGCCTCGCCTTCAAAAATGCAAAGCAGTACGTTCGCACTCAAATGATCCAGCCGTAATAGCTGGCAGGATTGTTTGCCTGCTTCATCGGAAAAAGCTTCTACCTGCAGCCCTTCCCATCCACTCACTACGCCGGAGCGCAGTAAAAATCCGGTGATCTTTTCCGTAGGAGAAATGGGGCCGGCGCTTGCTTTCAATAGCTGTTTCTCTTCGTGATTCAAATGGAAGCTGAGATGTCCGAGCACATTGCTGCGTTGGTCTCTCACGCCGAAGCGGGAAAAATGATGCACTTCTCCCAGGAAAGCCTGATCATGCACGCTGTCGCCCGAAGTGGAACGTCCAAGACTCAGGGCGCCTTCAACGAGATAGTCGAGCCAGATCGAATCCATATAAAAAAGACGAATGGACTCCATGGGCAACATGTTGTTGTCTGGTACGAGGTAATTGAAAGGAACACCGTGCAATAACTTGAGGCGGCCCAGCCAGTCGGCCATGTCTTTTTCTTCCCGCGTGAGCGGAGTGCCGAGTGTATTTGCATGGCGGTTGGCATCGCGGAGGCGTTTCAGTTCCTGCGGATTGCTGAGTGCCTGCAGCAGGTTATCGCTGTTGAGTTTGAGTTGAGGTTTCACCGTCTTTATTGCTTATGAATTGTGAAAGGATTTTTCCCAGGCTGAAGTTGATCAGCCGGAGCAGATCGGGAACAGGTGCGTCGGGTGTATCAGTTGTTGTGTTGCTTTTTGGCGGCTCTTCGTTGTCGACAATATCTTTCAGCGTTCTTTTGATCATTTCTTCTTCAAAATTGGCGATGGCTGTTTGTGTGTTGGAACGCTTCCAGTTGTAGAGCGTTGTGGCAAAGTGGCCATTCTGTAACGCGAGCAGGCGACCGAGTTGCCATGCCGCTGCGTAGGATACATCGAACATGCCGGTATCGGGATTGTAATTCGTGCAGGTGTCCGGACCATTCACCGGAATGGTAATACTGCCCGAAGGGAGATACGGAAGGAAAGGACCTTTATACCATGAAACTGTTTGATCGCCCTGGCGGGTGTGATGGTTCAGGGGCACCATGCCCATGTTGAAGGCGTTATTGATGGCCTTGTCTTCTTCGGATGTGTCTGCCGTTACCGGTAATTGCAAAAGGCTTCCGTTGTACTGCCCGTCCTGTTTGTTCAGGTTCATCAAATAACCGGAGAATGTTTGCTGGCGGTTGATGGCAAAAAACTGCCACTGTCTGAAGAGTACTAACCGCACGTGTGTGATGCCTGCGGGCAAAGACGGGCTTTGTGAACCATCGTTGCCGGGGAGATAAGCAGCCCAGTTTTCGAACGAAACCAGGCAGGCGACATTCTGTGAACCCGGTTGCGGCAGCCGGTTGGAAATAACGGTTGACAACATCGGTGGTGCGGTCTCCGAAGAAGTTTGTTTCAGTTTATTGAGGTACTGCGCCGACTGGCGGATGCTGGGCTGAATTTCGCGGACGTGTGCCAGCCATGGCAAATCTTCTTTGGCGGGTGCTATCTGGTTAAAAAGTGCAACAGGTATATCGATCGCGATGCAGCTATCGGTATATTTTTCGCCGTATTCCAATTCAAAAGACGGAAAGAAAATGTTATCGCCGGGTGTTGCAAGGTCCTGCAAGGTGACCTGCTGTATATTAACTGCGGGATCGGTTTCGTATAAAAGTAAAAGCCCGAGCCAGGGAGCCTGATCGGAGTCGGCAGCAGGAAGGCCTTTTGAGGTGCTTTGTGCTGATCGTTCCCAGGGAAGTGTTGCCCGATTGAGACAAACATGTGGCAGTACATTGGAGAACTCACCGGAATTGGTATGCGGCGGATATACGGAGGAAATATTTCCGGTCAATGCAAAACGCGGCGCCTGTACAATAAAGTCGTGTTTATTCTGGTAAGTCGTCTCGGGAATTTTTCCATCTGTACTGGAAACGGTCTGGTCTACGGTGAAGGTATAAGCGCCATTGATAGCGGCGTTGGAAGTGTCGCCGAAAGAACTTGACGACAGTGGAGGGATCATGTGCTGGTAGAAGATAATGTTTCCGCTCAGCGGCGATTCCTTAACCGGATTACTTTTAATAGTTATCATAGTTATTCAGGTATCCTTGCGGGTGTTAACGCTGCAAGGAATATTTATGCGCAAATGAAATGATGTGCGTCCTGGCGGGAGCAGTCTGTGATAAGGCCCTGCATTTTCTGCAATGCTTACTTGGTTAGTGCCAGGGAGCGGGATGGCAACTATTGTATCGAAATGAAAACTGTCTCCAGGGTGTTACGGGTTGACGGGATATGCCCGGAAGGCTTGCATAACAATAATAAGATGAAAAAATGAACAGATTCAGCCTACCGTGGAAATACATTCTAAACAGGGTGAAAACACGGTGTAAGGCATAAGGTTAAACAGCCGTTGTAAGTAATAAGTTATAAGTAATAAGTGGGGCGGACGGTATAAGGCTTAAGATATAAGGTTAAACAGCCGTTGTAAGTACTAAGTAAGCAATCAAGCAAAGATTCACTCTTCATGGCTCTTCAAGAGTGTGCCGAAGGGGACCATTCACGATTGACGATTCCTTAGTCTGTGCGCCCCTTCAAGGACCGAAGCATCGGCCTCAGGGAGTGCAAGCTCTGTTCGCGGCGGTTTCATTCACTTATTCACCCATTCACCATTCACGATTCACCATTCACGATTGACGATTCACCATTCACCATTGCCAAACCAGGGAAAACCCGGACAATGAGGGCTTCGATTTGCCAAAGACCATGATTTGCCTTATCATTGCGAACCACCTTCGAACCAATGCCACCTATGCCGAGAAGAAAAAAGATAACGCGCGATACAGCGCTTTATGATTTCATGCATACCATCGTACCACTCGGTGATGCAGAACGTGAATACCTCATCACGCACAGTTTTCCCTTAAGTGTAAGAAAAGGAACCTTGTTGTCCAGGCCCGGCAGTGAAGAGCGGGTATTGTACCTGATCAAAAAAGGGGTAGTACGCAGTTATACCATGGACGGCCTGCGCCAGGTAACGACATGGATCAATGAAGAATGGGAGATTGTAGCACCCGGACACACATTCGGTCTGCCACTTCCTTCCGTTGAATACCTGCAAACGCTTGAAGCGACGGAACTATGTGGCATCGCTTACGAACATATCGAATATATGTACGATCATTTTCCGGTGGCGAATAAAATCGGACGTTTGTTGCTGGAGGATAATTACCGGGGGGCCGAAGAGCGCGCCCTGCTGGGACGCATCTCTTCAGCTACTAAACGTTATCAGCGGTTGATGGAGCGACAGCCTTCCCTGCTCACCCGGGTACCTCTTAAGTATATCGCTTCTTATCTCAACATGTCGCTGGAAACGTTGAGCCGCGTTCGCAGCAAATTCCGGGGTTAACGGGAATAATGCGGTATGTAAAATGTGCAGACTTGGACGGTTCGCACACAGTTGGTTCAGCGTAGCCAGCGGCGATCCGCCGGCAGATAAATTTTACGTAATCTTTCAATGGATATTGGAGACATATTTACATATGCAAACAGTTGACCAATTGTTGTTTTTTTTAATATAGTGGTATTTTTATTGACAAATGTGGCATAAAGAAGGTGATATTTTTTTATCATCCCGCTATCGGGCTCCTGGCTTCTAATCGGTTTGCAAAAGGTCCGCGACTCTTTTTTCCCATTTTTTTTGTTCCGCAGGCCTGGTGCCATAATGCGTTTCCTGGTCGTAATAGTGCTGAAACCGGTCTTTTTCCGCCAGCACATCCTTTAACAGAGCACTGATAGTTTGTTGCACCGAAGCTTTTTCCGGCTTCAGTTGACCCAACTGCACTATAAGTCGACGGGTAAATATTTCCGTGATGTCGAAATGTAGTTGTTCATGGCGCAGCTTGCCACTGTCTGCTATCGGCAGCCGCCATGATTTTGCGCGGTTGAAGTAGGTAGCAGCTTTGAACGTAAAAGAATTGCCGGTATAAGAATAACTAAAAGAAATACCTGCATAGGTTAATGCTTCAAACACCTCCGTTGTATCGGGGAACCCCTGAAAATCTTCCCAACGTAAGCGCTCTTCTTTTTTCCACCATAAGGTGTCCTGCGCATGACATTCACCGGCCGGAAGGACGAAATACAAGATCATGAAGGAGAGCCTGATTATTGTAGGATACATTGGCTGGCGAATAAAACTGGTTTAAAATGCTTTTGTATTTAACTGGTGGCTGCATTTTTGCATTGTTAGGTTACATCAACAGCCTAACAGTATGAAAAAGTACCTTTTAATAGCGGCAGCGGTCTTTTCCCTCACCGCCTTTACAACAGTATTAACGGAAGTGTGGAAGAATGACCCTGCACATTCCGCGTTGCAATTTACCGTTACCCACCTGGGTATTAACGACATCACAGGAACGTTCAACGATTTTTCCGTAACAGTACATACGGAAAAACCGGATTTCTCGGATGCCGTTTTTGAACTCAGCGCTAAAACCGCTTCTATCGATACACGCGTTGAAGCCAGGGATACGCATCTGAAAAGCGCCGATTTTTTCGACGTGGCAAAATATCCCACGCTCACCTTTAAAAGTACCGGTATCGAACAAGAAAGCTGGAACAAATTCAAGCTTACCGGCGATTTGACGATGCACGGCATCACCAAATCCGTAACGATGGATCTGCTTTACAAAGGCAAGGTGGAAAACCCGATGACGAAAAAACAAACGGTTGGCTTTCAGCTCACCGGTTCACTTAAACGATCCGATTTTAAAGTCGGTGAAAAATTCGGAGAAGCCATGGTCAGCAACGTGGTAAGAATCAAAGCCGACGGAGAATTTACCCAATAAAATAAAACGCCCCGCTGTAATTGCGGGGCGTTTTCCTTTCTTTTTGCCAGATCAGATCGTTGTATAGCCACCATCCGCGATATAATAAGCACCGGTGGTGAAGGAAGATTGATCGGAACTCAGGAATACAACCAGGTTCGCGATTTCTTCCACTTTACCCAAGCGGTTCATCGTTGCCTTTGCAGCCACCGCCTTCATTTGTTCTTCGTTGAGGTTATCATCCAGCAGGGGCGTATGGATGTAACCGGGCCCTACTGCATTACACCGGATATTTTTTTGTCCGTATTCTGCGGCAATGTTTTTAGTAAGTCCTACCACTCCGTGTTTGGCAGCGGTATAGGCCACGCTCATGGGAGCGGCCACAGTGCCATGAATAGAAGCCATGTTCACAATCACACCACCACCATTTTTCTCCATTTGTTCGAGTTGGTAGCGGCAGCCATAGAATACACCACTCAGGTTGATGGCGATCACTTTATCCCAGCCGGCAATATCGTATTCACCCGTTGGCGATGCAGGTCCGCCGATGCCGGCATTGTTGCAGGCTATATCGAGACGGCCATATTGTGTTACCGTGGCATCTACCAGTTTTTTATTTTCCTCCGCCGACGACGAGTCTGCTTTTACGAAGAAGGCTTCTCCACCTGCTTTTTTAATAAGGGAAACCGTTTCTTCTCCATGCGTTTCATTGATATCGGATACAATAACTTTTGCCCCCTCGCGGGCGTAAGATTCCGCTACAGCGCGTCCGATACCGGAGCCAGCGCCTGTAACAATAGCGATTTTGTTGTTGAGTAGAGACATGATGCGTATTTTTTATGATTAAAAGCAACAGCCCTCCGCGATGAATAATAACATCGCAGACTTTATAAACTGCCTCAAATTATATGCCCGGGATAAAGAAGCTGGTAGCTGCAGGAACGCAACTATCTGTGTAGAAATAATGGAGTTTGATTAAACGCCGGCGGCGTCACAAAAGAATAACAGCTTCCGTTTCGTTTTTGTTGAGTTTATGGCCTTTTTATTTCAGAAAAATCAAATGCCTATTGCGGAAGGATTGAGTCCGAATTGTTTTTTGAAGGCATAGGAAAAATGAGAAAGCGTTTCAAATCCAACTTCCAGGAACACGTCTTTGGGTTTTCTTTTTTTGTCGTTTATCAGGTAATAAGCTTCCTGCAAACGCCTGCGCTGGATCCAGCGATTGGGTGAGAGGCTGAATATTTTTTCAAAATCCCTTTTGAAAGAAGCCAGACTGCGGCCTGTGAGGTAGGCTAGTTGCGGCAAGGATACGTTGAATTTATAATGCTGGTTCATGAAAGCTTCGAGATCGATCTTTCCGGGTATGGAAAAGTCGAACAACAATTGTGCGGCCGAAGGATCCTGCTGCAGCAATAACAGCACGGCTTCTTTTTTCTTTAATTGTAAAAGGGCCGGCGAAAGATTTTTTGTGTGCGACAACAGCCGGAGCGAATCGAAATAATTTATCAGCAGCTCATTGCTGTGATAGGTGTTGAATGATTTTTCAGTGCGCGGCGTTGCTTTTTCTCCGAAATCTTTACTGAGTTCCAGGAGCAAAGGCTGATCTAACAAAACGGCTACGGATTCAAAAGGTTTTCCATTGGCCGGTTGTTTACTGAAGCGGGCGAGTATGTTTTTTCTGTAGAGTACAACATCGCCGGGCAGGAAGGTGTGTGCAACGGTGCCGTCGAACGCTGTCATCGATCCGGAAATGATGCAGGAAATGCCGGGATCTTCGATGAAGTGTTCGCCCGCGCGGGTGGCTTCTGTATAACAGGCGTGAATGATGCCCGAGTTATTCTCTACTTTATTCATGCGGTTATTTTACATTTTTCCACCAGGTGCTGCAAGCCTGTGTAGCGGAGTCGAGCAATAATTTTTCGCCGATCATAGGTGTGCAAAGTTGTACGCCATCCGGATGGTTGGCCGCAGCTGTTGCCAGCCGGCTCAAAGGTTCGTCCCAGGCGTGATTGCCGAGTACAAATTTACCGGAGTGAACGGGTAATAGTCTTTTTGCATTGAGTTCGCGGGCTGCCGTCCATACTTCTTCAGGAAACATGTGAATGTAGCGCCAGGCCGCATTGTATTGCCCGTTTTCAAGAATGGCGAGATCTATTTCGCCAAAACGTTTGCCGATCTCTGCGAAATGTGTATCGTATCCACTGTCGCCGCCGATGAATATTTTTCTGTGAGGCGTTTCGAGCAGGAAGGAAACCCATAATGTATTGTTACGTGAAAGCGTCCGGCCTGAAAAGTGCCGGGCTGTCAATACATGCGCAGCAAAGCCATCGGTTAGGGTTGCCGTTTCATCCCAATCCTTTTCGATGATGGTTGCCGGATCATAGCCCCAATATTCGAGGTGGCTGCCAACGCCCAACCCGCAAACAACGGAACCGACTTTGTTGCGCAGTTTACGCAATGTGGTATAGTCCATATGATCGTAATGGTCGTGCGAGAGCAGCAGGTAATCGATGGCAGGAAGATCGTCTACGGTATAAATATCCGCACCCTTAAAGGCTTTGGTGCCGCCGGGCAGGGGCGAAGCTGAGCCGCTCAGGACAGGATCGACCAGGAAACGCTTGCCATCGGCCTGAATAAAATAGGAAGAGTGACCCATCCAGACGACAATATTCTCCTCCGGTGATAAATGCAGTAAATCCGATTTCACGGAAGGCAGACTATCAACGGGACGTGACCGTTTGTCTTTGCCGAAAATAAAATTCCACAACACACCGGTGTAGCCAAAGCCTTCTGTCAGCGAGGGCGTATGGTGGCGATTCTGAAATTGTCCGTCTTTATAATTGGGTGATTGTTTGATGCGTTCGAGGCGGGCGCCTTCGGGTGCTTTGCCGAATTGTGGCTGGCGCATATAAAAATAAACCGTGACAACGAGGACCAATACAAGAATGAGTAGTGTGATGAACATGCGGCGAAAGAATTTAAATAGTTTCCTCTTCATAAAATGGTGGGATGCCTTTATGATGCAAAGCTAGGGTGGAAACGGGGTACTAAACTTTCCTGAAAAGCTCAGTTTTGTTTCGTGAGAAGCTCAGTTGCGAATTAGAGAATTAGGTACTCAGTGAATGGTCAATCGTGAATCGTGAATTCCATGGTTCGTGTATACACGAACCATGGCTGTTTAAACCTTCCGCCTTTTGCCTACAATCGGTTCCACCAATTGCCCAACATAGTTATCCGGCGTTTTCTCCTTTACTCCGAATTCTTCGGGTTCGTAGGGTGGGCAGGTATAGGTGCCGAAAAGGATATCCATTAGCGGGGAAAGATTAGCGTAGTTGCCGCGGTCACGTTCTTTGTCGTGATGCCAGTGATGCAGTTCGGGCGCACCGATGAGCATCTTCAATTTACCGATCGACAGTCGCACATTTGAATGGATATAGATGGCCCATATTCCACGGAATGCAATGGGCAGTGTCAATGCATCCAGATTGAAACCGAGCAGGAATGCCGGCAGGTTGATGATGCCGATCGTATAAATGCTGTCGAGGGGATGTTCTCTATGCGCGGCCAGCCAGTCGAGATGTGTGGAACTATGATGTACTTTGTGAAAACGCCAGAGAAAATCAACACGATGTTGCAAACGGTGCGCCCAGTAAATCAAAAAATCACTCAACACGATTACTTCAATTGCCTGCAGCCACAGAGGTTGTTCTCCAATTATCTTTCTGAAGTTCTCCGGGACAATGCCCTGAAGCCAGCCGGAGAAATATTGCAAGGTTCCTAATACCAGGCTGCTCCACAAGAGATATTGTCCCAGAAAAAAACAAAGATCCAATACCCAGCCTTTGCGGAATATTTTCTGCCCGGGTCTGGCAGGGAATGTTTTTTCCAATGGAATGAAAACAAGTCCGAGGAGCAGTAAACTCAACCCGGTTGCGGCCAATGTCAGCAAAATATAATTGAAACTCATTTGGACAGCCGCTTTTTTGTTTTCCTGGTTTTTGTGCTATCAAATCCTTTGAAAATTTCTGTCAGTGTCACCGGTTCAAGCACCGGATATATATCGGACTGGTCTATGGTAATCGCACTCTTGCTCGACGACATTATACGTTTTGGTTGATCCTCGCGGTGTTTTATTTGCTGGTAAACGCGGGTGAGTTCATAAGGTTTTACCGGCATCATCGTTTTACTGGAATACATCATAGTGCGGTTGCTGTCAGCATTCGCCGCCCCGCTTGCTGCCAGCGAATCTTTTACAGGTATAGTATCCCGCGAAGGATCGTTGCCGATCGCATAAAGCAGACCGCTATCATTGGCAATCGCAGTAACCATTCCCGAACGGAATAGCAAAAAAGCCGTTGCGAGACTTAGTGAACCCGCAACAACAATAATCTGTCGGATTCGCAGCTTGGTCATAAGCAGTGGTGGTTTAGTCAGAATTTTTCCCAATATAATTTATAATCACAGCAATGGCGGATGCAAGCCAGGCACATGGTGTCTTTTAACCCGGGATTAACGAAGGGAAATTCCTGCAGGGTCAATCTTCATCGAACACCCATGAATGTTTTTTACTTATAACTGATAACGGCAGTTTCTATACTATTGGCAACTAATTACTAGCGGCCGATTGTTATTTTTCGATACTTCACTAATGGTTAAACATTAATTTAAATGGTAACTATTATTTTTTAAAGGATTTTACATTACTTCGTACTCCAATCGTCCTGCTATGAAACCAACCCTGCGCACCCGTAAACATACGTTGCACTCACTGTGCTTCTCCGCTTGCCACTCCGCATTTCTGTCTTTAGTTCTCTTTTCCTATAAAAGCTAAATCCTTCTAAAATCTAAACCGTTATGAAAGAAACGCGCCATCTACTGACGCTTTTTTGCATGCTGTTGCTCGTAACCGCATCGCGTGCACAAACAAATCCAAACGACATCTCAGGTCTGCAACTCTGGCTCGATGCGTCCGATCCTAATGGCAATGGTACTGCACCCGCAAACGCGTCGGCCATTACCACCTGGAGCGACAAGAGTGGCAACAACCGCCACGCTACACTTTTCAGTGCAGGCAGCGGAGTCACCAATCCCGCGTATTACCAGAACCAGATCAATGGCAAAGCTGTTGTGCGCTTTACACGAACATCTGCCACGGCCGGCGTCGGATTTTCCTCTCCTACGGACATCCGCGCCATGACAAGTCCCGAACTCACCATTTTTACCGTATACAAACAAGGCACACGGTCCGGCGATCAGGCCGTATGGGGTAATGATGATGGCAACTGGGATCGTTTTTTCTTCAGCTCCCGCTCATCTACACCGGACGACGGTGCCGTTTCAATCGGTAACGTAACTCCCACGACAGTAAATGTAGCTGGTTCAGGCACGTTGAGTGCCGTGCAATGCCTCACGGCTGTTTATAGCAAAGCCGGTGGCACCAACGGCTCGGCGATTTATCTCAGCGGCCAGTTGGTGCAACGCTTCACAGATAATACCACCAACGGTACAGATGCCCTGAGTGTTCTTCGTATCGGTCTCGATGGTGACAATAATTTTTATCAGGGCGATATGGCTGAAGTGATCGTTTACAATCGCAAACTCACCGATTGCCAGATCACACAGATCAACCGTTATCTCAATATCAAATACGGGGTAAGTTTTTCTGCGGTTAACATTTCTGCAGGAGGCGCTACTACCTTCCAGGAAGGCGGTTCTGTTACGCTCAATACAACTGCTCCTTCAACTTCCCGTCAATGGTTGCGTGATGGTGTTGCCATCAGCGGAGCTACCGGCGCGTCTTATGTTGCAACGGAAACGGGTAGCTACCGTGTTACTGCCAATACCGGTTGCCTCGATACTTCCGCCGCTATCAACGTAACAGCTACTATTCCTTCACAACCCAACAATGCCCTGGCGCTCGACGGTGTGAATGATTATATCGATCTCGGTACCGGCATTCCTGTTAACAATATCCGCACCCTGGAATGCTGGGTGAAATTCAACAACTTCACAGATAACCAGGAAATCATTAACAAATCAAGTGTAGGCCGAGGCATCGAACTCCTCGTGTATAATAACCGTCTCGCCTTTTTCTGTATGAATAATGCAGATGTCAGTTACATTAATCATCCTACCGATAACATGGTTACTGGCAGGTGGTATCATGTGGTGGCAACCTGGAACGGCACCGACCGCACCACCATGCGCCTTTATGTGAACGGTATTTCGGTTGGTACCAGGACAGATGCCGGTAACATCAACGCAGTCGGCCTCGCCGAACCTACTGCCCCTGCCAAATTACTCGTGGGAGACTGGAACGATTTCTCGCGCCCTTTCAATGGTACGATCGATGAAGTGCGGATATGGAACACGGTAAGAACAGAGGCCCAGGTGAGAGCCAATGCTTACGACACATTGCCCCGCAACACGGCCGGTCTGCTCGTTTACCTGCGCATGGATCATGGTACATCAGGCGGAACCAACACCGGCTTCACCACTGTTAAAAATTATGTAGCGGCTGGACCAACGGCTACATTGGTTAACATGGCCCGCACGGGTACTGTATCCAACTTTGTGGAAAGCTATGGCATGGTAGCCCCGATGCCCGTTGCCGCCAGCGGTATTTATTCAACCGGGTTTGTGGCCAATTGGACCGCCCCTGTAGTGGGAGAAGTGAACAATTACCTGCTCGACGTTTCCACCGACCCGGATTTTGGAAGTTTTGTAACTGGCTATAACGCACGAAATGTCGGTAACGTGACCAATTTCACTGTTACAGGTTTGACACTTGGCGTAAATTATTATTACCGTTTGCGTGCCAATAAAACGACATTGGCTGACCAGGGTGCTAACACTTATGCCTATACCAGCGTAAGAACCGCTGCGGCATTGCCTGCCAAATGGGCTGAATTTACTGCAACGGCGCAAGGAAGCAGTGTGCTGTTGAAATGGGCTACACTCAGCGAATTCAATACTGCTTATTTTATGGTGGAAAGAAGCAATGACGGCCGCCAGTTTGTGGCCCTCGGGCGCGTAGAAGCTGCCGGTGAAGCTACTGACAAAAAATTCTACCAGTACACAGACGCCAATGCTGTTGCCGGTGTGAACCATTACCGCATTCGCCTGATTGATAGAGACGGCACGTCCACTTATTCCGATATCCGCACGGTGCAAGTGCGCGATGATAACCGCATGCTGGTGTTCCCTGTTCCGGCACGTGACCATCTGTTCATTGAACTGAAATCTCCGTCTGCAGGTGCCAGCGAAGGCCGTATCATCAGCATGACGGGACAGGTGATGATGCGTTTCCGCATGAACAGTAACCGAGAAAAGATCAATATCAATAAGCTTCAGGCCGGGTCTTACCTGGTGCAATTTGACAACGGTGTCAGTGCACGGTTCGACAAGAAATAATTTCGGGAGGATTTAAGATTGGATCTGTGAAAGGATGTCTCGATGAGGCATCCTTTTTTTATGAATGTGATGGAGGTGTAGAGATGGATCCGTTTCCGGCATACTCGCTGGGTGTTTGACCGTATTGCTTTTTGAATTCGCGGCTGAAGTATTTGCTGTTCTCGTAGCCAACCATGTAAGCTATTTCGTATACTGTATATTGTTGTTCGAGCAGCAGTGTTGCCGCACGCTTCAGGCGTAATGATTTTACAAAATCATTGGCGCTTAGTCCCGTGATGGCTTTTATTTTTTTATAAAAAACGGGCTGACTCATCAACGCTTTCTGCGCGAGCATCGCTACGCCAAAAGCCGGATCTTCCATGTTTTCATAAACGATTGTTTCGGCATTCTGCAGAAAAGCCTGGTCCAATGGATGCAGGGTAGAAGCAGGTGCCGCCTTTTCCGTTTTTTCTTCTTTATTAAGGCCTGCCGCGAATTGTTGCCAGTATTTTTCTTTTGCCAATAAAAGATTTTGCACCTGCAACTCGAGTATGCGCGTACTGAATGGTTTGGTAAGATAACTGTCGGCGCCGGTTTCCAAACCGCTGATCTGGTGTTCGACCGCTGTTTTTGCGGTGAGGAGTATTACGGGTATATGGCTGGTGCGTATATCGGATTTCAGGTTGCTGCAAAACGTGAGCCCATCCATTTCCGGCATCATTACATCGCTGATTACGAGATCGGGAATGTGTTCGAAGGCATAGGCCAGTCCGTCTGCACCGTTGGCTGCTTCCGCAATCTGGTAGTATTGCTCCAATGTTTCCCGGATAAAGGTGCGGATGGCTTTGTTGTCGTCGACCAGCAATACCAGCGGTTTACTGCCGGATGGGAGCGTAGCGGAGTTGTTTTCGGCAGGGGCGCTGGCCGACGGAATCACGGTAATAACCGGTTTTGTATTGGCAGGTTGCAATGGCTCTGCGGGCAGATGTTGTACGCCTTTTTGCAGTACCACTTTGAAGGATGTTTTGTATAATCCCTGCTCGTTGATCTTTTCCGAACTGGCGGTGATCGTTCCTTTGTGCGCCTGCACAATACTTTTCGACAAGGCCAGTCCGATGCCGTAACCGGTATTCTGGTGGCCGTGATCGTTTTCCTGGAAATAGTTCTCGAATATTTTATCGATATTTTCTTTCGCAATTCCTTTTCCTGAGTTCGCGACCGTAATGCTTACGGATGTATTGTCTTCTGTGATGTGAAGCGAAACAAACCCCTGGTCAGGTGTGAATTTGAAAGCATTGGAGAAAAGATTGAAGAATACTTTTTCAAGTTGTTCGCGGTCGAAAAACAGCTCAACCGGCTGACCGTTGCCTTCGAAACGCTGTTCGATATCCCGGCCGGCTGCCATTTCCGAGAAGCTTTTATAAATGCCTTCAACAAATGAAACAATGTTGTCCGGCGATGCGTGCAATACAAGATTACCCGTTTCCGCTTTGCGGAATTCCATCAGTTCATTTACCAGTTGCAATAAACTTTCGGCGTTGGTGCGGATGGTTTGCAATAATTTTTTTTCCTGTGATCCGGCATCCGCTTTCATTATTAATTTTTCCGTAGGACCGGTGATCAATGAGAGGTGGGTTCTGATTTCGTGGGAAATATTGGTGAAGAAATTCAGTTTCAGTTGTGTGAGCAGGTTGTTTCTTTTCATCAATGCACGCAACAACAGGTAGCGCGCCACGAGAAATACAAGCGACAATGCTGCCAGTACATATAACGTGTATGCCCACCATGTTTTCCAGAATGGCGGACGTATAATGAGCTGCATTTCGATAGGTTCGCTCCAGATGCCATCATTGTTGCTTCCTTTTACAATCAATGTATAATGGCCGGGTGGCACATTGGTATAACTCGCTACAGGTTCATTGGAATAGATAAAAGCTTCATCCAATCCTTTTAGTTGATAGGCATATTTATTTTTTGATGCTTTGATAAAGTTCAGCGCAGCAAATTCTATGGTAAAGGCATTCTGGTTATGTGATAATACCAGCTCTTTAGTAAAGCCGATTTGTTTATCCAAAAGCTCTCCGGGTTTCACTTCTTTGTTGTGCAGGCTCAACGAAGAAAAGACCAATGGGGGAGGCGTGTTGTTCTGATGAATGGCTGAAGGAATAAAGGAGGTCAAACCGTGGTAGCCGCCGAAATAAATAGTGCCTGCCGGATCTTTGTACCAGGCGTTGTTGTTGAACACATTTCCTGCAATACCGTCTTCCGTTGTATAAACATTGCACATTCCCGTCGACGGATTATAACGAGCCAACCCTTTAATGGTACTGATCCATAGTTCGCCGTTATCGCCCTCCAGGATGCCGAGTACATTGTTGTCGGGCAATCCTTCGGCAACGGTTACTATCTTTTGCTTATTGCCCTGCATGTCAAACGAGATCAGTCCCTGTTCACTGGTTCCGGTCCATATATGGTTATGGCTGTCTTCATAAATACAGTTCACGCCGGAAAGTGTACTGTCTGCTTTTACCAATTGCCGGCCATTGTTGCCTGTAATGTAAAAGCCTTTTCTGGTGCCGATCCAGGTATGGTTGTCCGAAGTGGTCAGTAAAGAAAGTACGGATTGACGTTGCAGCGGTTGCAAGGCTTCGGGAAGTGCAACGGGTGTAAGTTGTCGCTGATTTTTTTGATACAATTGCAGGCCCTGCGTTTCGGTGCCGGTCCATAAACGGCCCTCGCTGTCCTCGAGGATGTTGGTGATTTCAACGCCCTGCAGGTAGGGGTCTGCCGCATTGTAGAAGTAGCGGATGAATCCATTTGTTGACGGATCAAAGCGGTTGAGTCCTCCGCCATGTGTTCCTGCCCATATATTTCCCTGCCGGTCTTTGTAGATTACTTTTACGAGGTTCGAACCGGGACTCTTCGGATCGTTGTTGTTGTGTGTGTAGTAGGACACCGTTCCGTTTTTATTGATCCGGTTGATCCCGCCGCCTTCCGTGCCGATCCACAGATCATTATTGTTGTCGCGCACAATCGAACTCACTACATTGTTATTCAGTTTGGGTACCGACCTCGTTGAATAAACAGTAAAAGGAGTGTGGTAAGAAGCGAGGCTGTTGACGCCGCCGAAAAAGGTGCCGATCCACAGCGAGCCGGTTTTGTCCATATATATACTATGAACGGAGTTTTGGCTGATGCTACCCGGGTTCCAGGGATCGTTAATATAGGTGTTGATGTTGCGGGTGACGGGATCCATCATGGATAATCCTTCCTGCGTGCCGATCCAGAGTTTACCCTGCCGGTCTACCAATAGTTTGCGGATATGGTCGCTGGCCGGTTGGTTTGGCGAAACATATTTTTTAAAACCATTCGTTACCGGATCATACAAATGAATACCGCGATGGGCCGTACCGATCCAGAGCTGGCCATTTCGATCTTTCGCGATGGTTTTTACCTGGTTGTCGACCAATTTGGTGGCGCCGGCATCCTGGTTATAAATTTCCTGTATGGAAAATTGATTTCCTTCTTCGCGGATGCGGGCCAGTCCCTGATCGGATCCTACCCACAGGGTGCCGTTTTCTTCATAAATGCAATTGATATTGACGAATCTGAAGCGGTGGCCGGTAAGTTCATTGAAGGGGATCAGTTGCGACGATTCATTTAATAGATATAAGGTATTGCGGGTGCCGGCCCAGATACGACCACGGCTGTCTTCAAAAAGACAACTGATTTCGCGGTCGCGGGTGGTAGTTTTGGCACCTGGTGCAAAAGCCACGGTGTTGAAATTATCGGACGACGGCTGGTAATGATTCAGTCCGTTTAAGGTGCCGATCCAGAGCCTTCCTCTTTTATCGGTGAGGAGGCTTAATATATAATTATTGGAAAGGCTGCCCGCATCACCCGGAATGTTTTTATAAACCACCACTTTCCGCGAATCGAACCGGTTGAGGCCCTGGCGCGTGCCAAACCACATGAAGCCGCGATTATCCTGTGTGATGGCAAGCACGGAATTTTGTGAAAGGCGGTCCGATACATCCAGGTGGGAAAAGACGGGTTGCTGCCCTGCACTTTCAAAAAAAAGCAACAGCAGAGCCGGAGCCAGCAACCATATTCTCTTTGATTGTTTCATTCGACAGACAGACGCGGGTGTTCAATTTAGGTTATTTTTCAAATCGTCACCGTGTCAAAAAGAGCCTTGATGATAAAAACATTGTTATGAACCAGGCAATTACAGGCAGTATTTTAAAATTTCACCCTAAAAAGCGGATTTATTCACCCCGGTTGTTATTGATTATGCCGCAAATTCGCCGGGGATTGCCAACCATTTAATGTATTGCTTATGTCATTGAAAACTTACGGACGGTGTTGCCGCTTTTTGACGTTGCTTCTTTTATTAGTATGCGCTCTTCCGGCGCTGGCCCAGAAAAAGATCGCGGGCGTTGTCCGGGATACGGAGGGCAAGCCGGTGCCTTCTGTTACCGTCAGTATCAAAGGAAAAGCCCTGGCGGCCCGCACCGGCACTGAAGGCGATTTCGCTATCCAGGCCGCCGTCGGCGACACACTCGTTTTCACCGCCATCAATTTTGAACCTGCCACCCGCGTGGTGAATGATAAAACGGATTACGCGGTTGTTTTGACCGCCAAAGTTGGCGAACTCGATGACGTGATCGTAATCGGGTACGGCACTGTGCAGAAACGCGATGTAACAGGTTCGGTTTCCAAAGCGCCGGTTGAAGACATGCAGAAAGCGCCTGTCCGGTCATTTGATGAAGCACTGGCCGGCCGCGTGGCGGGTGTCAATGTCTCCTCGGTCGATGGACAGCCCGGATCGGCCATTAATATTACCATCCGCGGTGCCAACTCCGTTACCCAGGACAATTCTCCTTTGTACGTGATCGATGGATTTCCCATCGAAAGCCCCAACAATAACTTTCTCAATCCGCAGGATATCGAGTCCATCGAAATTCTGAAAGATGCATCCGCCACAGCTATCTACGGTTCACGGGCGGCCAATGGCGTGATCATGGTCACTACCAAAAAAGGAAAGGCAGGACCGCCGGTCATCACACTCAGTTCTTCATTTGGACTCCAGAAAGACTACAACCGCATGGAATTGCTGAGTCCTTATGAGTTTGTGAAATACCAGCTCGAGCGCTCACCTTCCGATGCCAATAATGTATACCTGGCTAACGGCCGCACCATTGATTTTTATAAAAACATTCCTGAAATAGACTGGCAGGATCAGTTGTACCGCACGGCCCCGATGAGCAATCATTCCATTTCCGTCAGCGGCGGCAACAACATGACCAAATATTATATCTCCGGCAACCTGTTCTCGCAGGAAGGTGTGATGGTCAATTCCGGTTATCGCCGTTACCAGGGTACGATGTCGATCAACCAGACGCTTTCTCCCAAACTGAAAGGTGGCGTATATCTTAACTACGCTTACAACAAACAAAACGGTGTTTCGCCTTCTGCTCCCGGTAGCGGCAGCTCTACGGCCTATACATTGTTCAGTGTGTATGGTTACCGCAATTTTTCACTCGATGGAAGTACCGATCTTATGGATGATCTGTTCGATCCTTTCATCGATCCCACGCTCGATCTGCGGATGAACCCCGTTGTCAATCAGCAACACTTGTTGCGGGAAAATTTCGGACGTAACACGATCATTAATGCCCATCTCGAATACAGTATTCTGAAAGATCTTAAGCTGAAGATTACTGGTGGGATCAACAGCACCATTAATCAGAATAACCAGTTCAATGACACCTCAACGGTTTACGGAAACAAACGTACGCTGCTGGGTTCGCAAAATGGTGTGAATGGCAGCGTCCTGTTTTACCAGAGTTCTACCTGGATCAATGAAAATACGCTCACTTATTATAAAGCGATCAATAAAAAACATCACCTGACCTTGCTCGCCGGTATGTCGGAGTCCGGTAATAAATCTTCGAGCCACGGATCGGCAGCCACGAACCTGCCGAATGCGCAACTGGGCATCAGCGGACTGGATGAAGGAACGCCGCAGGTGGTGCGCGCCACCTCTTCTGCATGGGGGCTGGTTTCGTTTCTGGGAAGAGCGGATTACAAATACCGCAATAAATACCTGTTGTCGTTTACTTACCGCGCAGATGGCTCCTCCAAATTTTCGCGCGATAACCGCTGGGGATATTTCCCGTCCGGCGCGCTGGCGTGGAAGTTCAATGAAGAAAACTTCATGAAACAGTTTGCGCATATCCTTTCCGAAGGCAAGCTGCGTGTGACGTATGGCCTCACCGGTAATAACCGCGTGGGCGACTTTACCTATCTCTCCGCTATCAATCTTGCTTTCAATCCGCAAGGTTATACATGGGGGAATGTAACGCAGTCGGGTGCTGTGCCTTCGTCGTTCGGGAATGCGAACTTGAAATGGGAAACAACGGAGCAATTCAACATTGGTGTAGATCTCGGCTTTTTGCGCAACCGCATCAATCTTACGGCTGATATTTACCGCAAGACAACCCGCGATCTGCTGCTGTATGCCAACATTCCTTTATCGCTTGGCTATGCACAAGCCAACCGAAACATCGGAAGCGTGCGTAACCAGGGACTGGAGTTGACGTTGAATACCGTCAACATCGATCGCCGCGATTTTAAATGGAAAACCGGTTTCAATATTACTTTTAACCAGAATAAGATCCTGCGGCTGACCGAAAACCAGGAAGCGATCCTGTCTGCCGCACCTTTCGATCAATACTTCCGCACCATTCCCGCCTTTATCTCCCGCGTAGGAAATCAATTGGGCATGATGTACGGATTTATTTTCGATGGCCTTTATCAGTACGATGATTTTGATGTAACCACTACGGGAAATTATATCCTGAAAGACCATGTGCCGACCAACGGCAACACGCGTGCTTCCATCCAGCCGGGTGATATTAAATTCAAGGATATCAACGGCGACCTGGTGGTGGATGCTAATGATTATGCAATCATCGGCAGGGGCTTGCCCATACATACGGGCGGTTTTACCAATGAAGTGAGTTACAGGAATTTTGACCTGAATATCTTTTTTCAGTGGTCGTATGGCAACGATATTATCAACGCCAACCGCTATATTTTTGAAGGAAATATTCTTGGTCGCACCCATCTCAACCAGTTTGCCAGTTTCCTGGATCGCTGGACGCCGGAGAACACTAACACCAATATTCCACGTGGCGGTGCTGGCGGTTATGGCCCTACAACACCTACCGGTACCAATTCCCGTGTGATTGAAGATGGTTCCTATCTGCGCCTGAAAACTGTGCAGCTGGGTTACAATTTTTCACCGAAATCATTACGCTTCTTAAAGATCAAAGCTGCCCGTATTTATGCGTCGGCACAAAACCTGCTGACCTGGACAAAATACTCGGGTGTGGATCCCGAAGTCAGCATCTTCAATTCGGTGCTTACGCCAGGCGTTGATTATTCGGCTTATCCGCGTCCACGCACGTATATGTTCGGACTTAACATCACCTTTTAACTTCCATCATGAAAAATTGGTCATATATGAAAATATTATTACTGCTACTGCTGCCGGTGATGCTGATGTCGGTGTCTTGTAACAAGATCCTCGACAAAGAGCCAACCGATTTTATTCAGCCGGGTAATTATTATAATAGCGAACAGGACCTGAACTTTGCGCTTGCCGGTACGTATGATCCGCTCGGCAGCGATTATTTGTATGCGAGCGGGCTCTGGTTTCAGTTTGGCCTCTGCAACGACGAATCGTTTTATCCGAATACGGCGAATTCGTTTTCTGCGCCGATGTTTTATCAATTTGATTATACCAATCCTTTTGTAAGCGGATTGTGGGAGCAATGTTATATCGGCATCGAACGAGCCAACCTGCTTATCGCCAACATCAACAGACCGGTGATGGATGAGCAGCGCCGCCAGATCATATTGGGTGAAGCACTGTTCCTGCGCGGGTTCTATCATTTTCTCCTGGTAAGCAATTATGGCGGTGTGCCGCTGAAGCTTACACCTACTTCCGATATCAATTCGGTAAACATACCGAAAGACTCTGCGCGCAAAGTATACGAGCAGGTATTGATTGATATGAAAGCGGCAGAAGCCAAAGTAGCGAAAGCCACCGTGATCGGGCATGCCAGCCGGATATCTCAAACGACTGTACAGGGAATGCTTGCAAGAGTCTGTTTGTACATGGCCGGTTATCCGTTGCAGGATCAATCGAAATATGCAGAAGCATTGAGCTGGGCACAGAAAGTGAAGAACAGCGGAGAGCACGGTCTCATTACGGCCTTTGATGCAACAGTGACCAATAACTCGGGCTACGGACAGGTATTCGTGAATCAGAGCCGCGACATCTATGATGTAAAAGAAAGTATGTGGGAAGCGGATTTTTATATGAATGCGCAAAACACGGCATTCAATGAAGGCGGCAGGTTAGGAACTTACCAGATCGCCTGCCAGAACCTCGATACAGGATTTGCATCAGGGAATATCCGTACCACGATCAAATTGTATAATCTGTATAAAGCAGGTGATCTCCGCCGCGATTGGTCTATTGCTCCCTTCTCTTATACGAGCACGGCAACAACCGCCACACGTGTGTATTATGCAGCCACTAATATCATCGGGCGCGAGAGCGGAAAATGGAGAAGATACACGGAGCCGTCTTCTTTTCCGAAACAACAATATAAAACCGGAACAAACTTTCCGATCCTGCGATACAGCGATGTGCTATTAATGCTTGCTGAAGCGGAGAATGAGGTGAATGGCGCCACTGCCGAAGCATACGATGCCATCAACCGCGTAAGAAGAAGAGGATACGGCGTGCCGGTTGATCAGCCCAATGCAACGGCAGACCTTCCTGCGGGATTGTCGCAAACAGCTTTTCGCCAGCAGGTTTATGACGAGCGTGCCCGTGAGCTTTGTTTCGAAGCATTGCGCCGTCCCGACCTGATCCGCTGGGGATTGTTCAAACAAACGATGGATGCCATGATCACCGAGATCAATGCATCGAATGCAACAGTTACCAACAAGAGCCGCTGGATCCTGGGATATACAACCGCCGCTTCATCGCCGCGTTACACATTGTTGCCAATACCGGCACTCGAGATCAACATCAACAAAGCCATTACCCAAAATCCCGGATGGTAAGTCCGTTAAACTAATACATTACCCATGCAGAAGTATCTATTCTTCTTTTTGCTAATCGCTATGGCCTGTTCCTGCAGCAAACCTTTCAGCAACGGTACCGCTGAATTTTCGGTGAGCACCGAACGGCTGAACCTCAACGCAGGCGATACCGCGCGTTTCAGTTTTACCGGAAACCCCGATATCATTACTTTTTATTCCGGAGAGCCGGGCAAAAGATTTGCTTACCGCAACCGCGTGGAAGCACAGGGGCAGCCGGTGGTGAACTTCAGCACGGTCCGTGCCAATGGTACGCAGCCGAACACGTTGCAGTTGATGATCTCCAGTGATTTCAAGGGCGTGGTAAGAGGCGACACACCTTCCACCAAATCAAATATAGCGGCAGCGGTGTGGACAGATATTACTTCGCGTGCCACCCTGTCTTCCACTGGTACTGCTGCCATTCCTTCGGGAAATATTGATCTCTCGGATTTTGCCGCCGCAGGCGTTCCTGTTTATTTTGCCTTCAAATATGTGGCGGCAGCCGGGAGTATTCAACCACGCTGGACAATTACTAACTTCACTATCCGCAACGTACTCGACGATGGTACCAGCTATGTGATTGGCAACATGAATACTTCCAATTCACCGTATACCAATTATGGGGTAACGACTTACAGCCCGGGTTTTGCTGCCTACACACTGCAGAATAATTTCAACTGGTCGGTGAGTACGGCTAACCTGATGATTACCGGAGCCACTACGGCCGGCGCGGCAACGGCCCCGGCAGAGGCCTGGTTGTTTATTGGTCCTGTTAACCTCCGGAAAGTAACGCCGGATATCGGGCAGGTGATCAAATCCGGATCGCAGAGCATCGCCGACCTGAATTTTTATTACCGCTATAATACAGCGGGGAATTATAAGGCTACTTTTTCCGGCGGACGCGTCAGCAGCGAAGAAAGCAGCCTCACAAATCATACGTTAAACCTCTCTGTTCAATAAGATTTTTTTTAAAACCGTAACAATGAAATATCGTTTTGCCGTGTTGTTGCTTTTGCTCGTGTCCGTATCTTTTATCCGGTACGATGACCGCCAGTTTTTGCAGGACAACTTTGCCTTTGCGCAGGCGCAAACCTGGAACATGCTTTCAGAGGCCAATAAGACCGATACACTTTTTCCCCGTACCACAGACGATAAAGGACAACTTAAGCTGAGCAATAAATATGAATGGACCTCCGGCTTTTTTCCGGGAACCTTGTGGTATATCTACCAGGCAACAGGCAGTGATTCCATCCGCCGGCAGGCACTTGCCTGGACGGCAAAGCTGGAGTCACTGAAGACATTTACCCAACATCACGATCTCGGTTTTATGATGTATTGCAGCTATGGTAATGCTTATCGCCTGACAAAAGATGAAAGCTATAAAACACTGCTGATACAATCCGCGCATTCGTTGAGCACACGATTCAGTGAAAAGACCGGCAGCATTCGCTCCTGGAATAAGTTTGGCTCCTGGGATGGAAAAAATAAATACGATTACCCGGTGATCATAGACAACATGATGAACCTGGAATTATTATTTTTTGCTGCGAATGCATCCAATGATCCACGCCTGCGAAAAATTGCCGTTACGCATGCGGAAAATGTGATGAAGAACCAGCTCCGCGCCGATGGCAGTTGTTATCATGTGGTATGTTATGACGAGCAAACAGGGAAGGTTCTGGCGCGCGAAACGGCGCAGGGTTATGCTAACAACTCTACCTGGTCGAGAGGACAGGCCTGGGGTATCTATGGTTTCACCATGACTTATCGGGAAACACAAGACAAAAAGTTCCTGAACACGGCCATCAAAATGGCCGACTATTATGTGAATCATCCGAATTTGCCCTCCGATAAAGTTTGCTATTGGGATTTTAATGCCAATCAAAACGGCTATACACCGGGCGCACGTTCCAAAGCGCCGATGACACCCGCCAACTATCGTGATGTATCGGCAGCGGCTATAACGGCTTCGGCATTGCTGGAGCTGAGTACGTTTGCCGGCGAGCGCGGGAAGGTATACAAAGATGTGGCGGTTAAAATTCTGCATGCATTGAGCTCTGATGTATATCGTGCGTCCCTGGGCGGCAATGGTGGATTTTTACTGAAACACAGTGTGGGTAGCATCGCACACGGTTCCGAGATCGATGTGCCGCTGGTTTATGCAGATTACTATTACGTTGAAGCATTGAACCGGTATAAAAATCTCCTGGACGGTAAAAAGCTGAACTGATCATTACCAATAAAAGAAAATTGATGCGGAAATTTCTGTCAGGCATATACCTGCTGCTGTTGTTCGCTGGCGCTGTAAACGCGCAGGCTGTTGCACCGGATTGGGGGAAAATACCGGCGCATCCGCGGTTGCTGTTGCTCAAAGGCGAAGAAGAAAGCCTCAGAGCACTTGTGAAAACGGATGCCTCCTGGAAAAAAGTTCACGATGAAATCATCCGCGAATGCGATTCGATCCTGCAGAAATATCCGTTGAAGCGCGATATGATCGGCCGTCGTCTATTACAGGTGTCCCGTGAAGGCATCCGTCGTATTTTTTTTCTGTCGTATGCTGCGCGTACCACCGGTAAAAAGAAATATGCTTCCCGCTGCGAAGAAGAGTTGCTCGCCGTCTGCAATTTCCGCGACTGGAACCCGGATCATTTCCTGGATGTAGCGGAAATGACCCTGGCCGTTTCCATCGGGTATGATTGGTTGTACAACGATTTGCCGGAAAAGTCAAAAGCAGTGATCAAAAAAGCCATTATTGAAAAAGGATTGCTGCCGTCACAAAATTCAAAATACAATGGATGGTTGCGGGGAAACAACAACTGGAACCAGGTGTGCAATGCGGGCATTACTTATGGTGCATTGGCCGTGTACGAAGAGCAGCCGCAGGTGTCGCAGGAGTTATTGCTCCGCGCATTGACCAGTATAGAAAAACCGATGGCGGAATATGCACCTGCCGGTAATTATAAGGAAGGCTATAGCTATTGGGGCTATGGTACATCGTTCAATGTGTTTTTTATCAGTGCCCTTGAAAAGATATTCGGAACGGATTTCGGATTGGCGGAAAAACCGGGCTTCATGGAATCCGCTGCCTTTTATCAACACCTGATCAGCCAGAGCGGATTGCCGTTTAACTATTCCGATGCGGGCGGTCTTGAAGGTTTGCAACCTGCGATGTTCTGGTTTGCCAACCGGCAAAAAGATCCGTCGCTTTTATATATAGAGAAGCAATACCTGCAGGAATCGAAATTCAACGCACGTACCAACCGGTTGTTACCTGCCGCTTTGATATGGGCGAATGGAATCAGTGCAGACAACATCACTTTACCCAAAGTAAAAACCTGGTCGGGTAAATCAGATAACCAGGTAGTGATGATGCGGTCGGGGTGGCAAAAGAACCAGGGCATCTATGTCGGCTTCAAAGGCGGCACACCATCCGTCAGTCACGGACACATGGACGCCGGATCGTTCGTGATGGATGCCAATGGCGTGCGCTGGTCCGCCGATCTCGGCATGCAGCAGTACAATTCGCTTGAGTCGGCCGGGCTGAGTATCTGGGATATGTCGCAGCACTCGGAACGCTGGCAGGTATTCCGTTATACTAACTACGCGCACAGCACATTGACGGTTAATAATCATCTGCAGCAAGTGAAAGCCGATGCACCACTGATAAAGTTCTCCGACGATTCGCTCAATATGCGCGCCGTGCTCGATCTGTCGGCTGCTTATGCCGGCGATCTTACCAGGGCACAACGCGGCATTGCCATCGCGAATGGTCAGTATGTGAATGTGCGCGACGAATTACAAGCCGGTGACAGCATTTGTGTAATCCGCTGGGCCATGCTCACACCGGCAACCGTTTCACTGGTCGACGGCAACCAGGCCCAACTGACGTCGAAAGGACAGAAAATGATTTTGAGTGTTATAGGTCTTCCCGATGTAAAACTCACTACCTGGCGTACCGACCCGCCACGGAGTTATGATGCGGTTAATCCGGGTACCACACTGATCGGATTTGAAGTGACCGTGCCTGCCAATACAAAATTGGCCTATAATGTCATGCTGGTTCCCGGCGAAGGGATCACCATCCGGAGATCGGACCTGAAAAGTCTGGATCAATGGTAAAGGACTGATCATTCATCCTTAAAATACACAACCATGAAAGTGCTTGCCATTGGTGGCTTCGGCCGCCCGGGGATTCTTATTGCCGGAATCCTGCTCATGACCGCGTGCCGTAAACCGGTTGCAAATGAGCCTGTCATCCAAACGGAAAGTGATGCAACGATCGACGCACGTACCAACGTTTATGCTTTTCTCCGGGGTGCCGATATCGGGTTTCTTACGGAAATGGAAGACGACGGTGATCTCTTTTACAACACCACAGATCAACAGGATCTGTATGCGATCCTCAAAGAAAGAAATATCAACGCCATTCGTTTACGTGTATGGGTAAACCCTGCCGGTCCTGATTTTTACAACGGTATAGCCGATGTAGTGGCCAAGGCCGTCAGGGCAAAAAATGCCGGCATGAATCTCATGATCGATTTTCATTACAGTGATAGCTGGGCCGATCCTAAAAAACAAAATATTCCTGCCGCCTGGACCAGCTACAATCTTACACAAATGAAAGCTGCCGTGGCTTCTCATACTACGGCTTGCCTGAATGCGCTGGCAACGGCAGGAGTTACGCCCGACTTTGTGCAGGTGGGCAATGAAGTAGACTATGGTATGTTGTGGCCGATGGGTAGCATAACAGCGGGAAACATGGCGAATTTTGCGGCATTGTACAAAGCCGGATATGACGCGGTGAAGGCATTTAACGCGGCGATAAAAGTGATCGTCCATTTCTCCAAAGGAAATGATAATACGAACTGCAAGTATGTACTGGATGGCCTGATCAGCAACGGTGCTACCTTTGATGTAGTGGCGGTGTCTGTTTATCCTACCGTCAATTATGCTGCGGTGATGAGCAATACCCACGCAAATCTGCAGGACCTGGTGGCGGTATATAACAAAGAGGTAATGGTAGCGGAGTGCGGTTATTTTCAAGCTGATCCGAAAACTGCGCGTACGATGATCGAAACACTGATCGATAATGTCAGCAGTTTGCCCGGCAATCGCGGTTTGGGAGTGTACTACTGGGAGCCCGAAGCTTATGATCACCCGCCAACCAACCGGAGTATTTTTCATGCCACGCTGAAACGCCCGACCGTAGGCATGGATGGGTTTTCTTATATAAACAATCCGGGTTTCGAACTGGATACGGTTGCCGTAACAAGTGCCACCGGTTGGGTAACCGGCGGCAGCAATCCCGATGCAAATTACACAGAGACCAATCCGCATACCGGCGCATTCCGGTTGACACACTGGAAGAGCAGCGCTTATAATGTTAGTACCAGTCAAACCATCACAGGCCTTACCAACGGGCTTTATACTTTCCAGGCCTGGGTGGTGAGCCCTGCTGCGATGGTGAGCAATTATCTCTTCGCAAAAGATTATGGTGGTACACAGATCAATCAAAACATCACGGTAAGTCCCGGATGGAAGAAAGTGAAAATTACTAATATCAATGTAACGAACGGGCAATGCACGATCGGGTTACAGACCGCAGGCAACGCTACTTATTGCAGCATGGACGATGTGGAATTCTGGAAGCAGTGATATTTTGCGGGTTCGCAGACAAAAAAGAAGTCTTCACGGAGGACTTCTTTTTTTGTTGGAGCAGTTGGGTACATTTGAGTTGTAGGTTTTAAGTAATAAGTTATAAATAAAACAGCCAAGCCCTTTCGAGGGCCGAAGTATCGGCCTCAGGGAATGGGCCATACCTGTTTTATTGACGATTGACGGCTTCAAGAGCCTCAGCCAGCCGATCCATTCGCCTATTGACGCATTCACCCTAAACTCAAACCAATGAAAGCTCTTCTTCTTGCAATGCTGCTTTTAACCGCTGTGTGCGCATACACTCAGCAAAGAGATACGATAATCAGCGGCAACTGGCAGGTGATCAATCCCGTTAAGCATAAATGCTGGGGTAATTCCACTTATCTTTCACAAGGTGTAAATTTTGCCCGCAACAAAGAGTTTGAGCTCGGGCTTGGCCGTACAAAAGGGCTTAACGTAATTGCCGCGCAGGGATTTTTCTTCATGACAATGAGAAGCTGGGGTGTCAACTATGCACTGACCGATGTGGCACATAAAACCATGCGTCAGAGTATCAAAGGTTTCTGGGAGTTTGGATTTGTTCCTACCTTTTTCATCGGTGATTTTTTATTGCGTGGAGAATATATTTATCAAATGAGTGACGGGCAACATTACCTGCGACCTTCCGTTGGGCTGACTTTTGTGTTTGTGGATGTGGCCTACAATTATTCCTTCCTGCTCAATCAGTCCCGCCGGGAAAATCTTTACCGGCATGGAATTTCCATCCGGCTGAAACAATTCATCGGTATGAAAAACTGGGAACGCAAGCGTTACCTGGGCACATCTCGTTTTCGTAATAATAATTGAATATTTATGCGCCTTGTTTTATTACTGCTGTTGTTAAATACCGGTGTCTGTCTGGCACAACGCGACAGTTTGTGGACAGCGGATAGTACTTACTGGCATATTAAACGGCCAACACGCAGCAAATTCTGGGGCAACTCTTTTTACATTGGCGCGGAGGTCAATTTTGCCCGCAAAACCGAGTATGGACTGAGTTTCGGACGCGCACGCGGTGTCAGTTGGGATCACGGCCGCGGCCTGGTGATGGTACGCGTGAAGAGCTGGGGGCTGGGATACAGCGTCATGCCGGTAAAGGGAATGGTGCACCATTCCATCAAACTATTTGGCGAGTACGCTCAATTGCCACCATTATTGTTTATGCCATTCAGCGCCCGCACCGACTATATTTATCAGCTTACCAACGGGCAACATTATCTGCGTCCCTCATTCGGGTTGTCCCTGCTTACGATCGATTTGCATTTTCATTATTCGTTCCTGTTAAATGGCAACTGGCGTGAAAACCTTTACCGGCAGGGCTTTACCATCCGGGTCAAACAATTTCCGGGAAGACGGAATAAATGGGAACGGAGAACGCACTTCGTAAAGGGACGTTCTTACCTGAACGGGTAAGTCAGCTGAATTTTTTCCGGGTAAATCAAGTAGTTTAGCTGCCAATGGAGTGGCTTTATTCATCCGCGTTTACCATCGGTTTTTTCCTTTCCTTTTTGCTTATTACCAAGCGGGAAAAGTCGTCTGCTGATTATGTCCTGGTAATATGGTTGCTGCTCGTCAGTGTATTACTTGTTTCGCGCTATCTGGTGCAAACAAATGAATACCTGCATTTTCCCGATCTCACAGTATTTGGTATTCCACTTCCGCTGACGCAGGGACCATGCCTGTATTTATATGTACGTTACCAGACGCAGGCGCGACAGTTCCGGTGGAAAGACATGCTGCATTTTTTACCGCTGCTCGCTTTCGAGTTACTATTCATTGATTTTTATTTTCTTCCCTTCGGGGAAAAGGTATCGATTGTGCAGGAGAGTGGCCGGGGTTATGAAGTACGGTTGCTTATCAACCTGATCAGTATTTTTATCAGCGGACTCGTTTATATTTCGCTGGCTTATTTATTACTCCGGAAATTCCGCCGCAATCTCAAGCACGATTTTTCCAATACCGAACGCATCAATTTCAATTGGCTGCTTTACCTGATCATTGGAATGGCCGTTGTATGGATCGTCGTTTTGTTTGTGCAGGACGATATGCTGATCTACGGATCGGTGGCGATCTTCCTGTTGTGGATAGCCTACTTCGTTGTGCGCCAGGTACAGGTGTTCAGTTATACAAGAACCACTTACCGTCACCCGGAGCCGGCAGTTGAAGCAACGGCTACACCAACGATACCACCGGCGGCTAATGAAGTAATTACCTCCGATCCGGAATTGGTTCGTCTTTTTGCGCAGCTCACGTTTACCCTTCACGAAAAACGTCCCTACCGCGATCCGGAACTTACGCTGGCCGATCTGGCGCGTCTGGCAGGAATGCATCCGAATACTTTGTCCAAAGTCATCAATTCGCAGACCGGCAAAAGTTTTTATGACCTGATCAACGGCTACCGGATCGACGCCTTCCTCGACGAAGTGCGTAAAGAAGAGAACAGCCAGTATACATTTATGTCCATTGCCTACGATTGCGGTTTCAATTCCAAAGCTTCCTTCAATCGCAATTTCAAAAAACACACGGGTCTTACACCGACGGAGTACCTGAGGAATAATTTGGCAATTTGATGATTTGAAAATTTGGTGATATAGACGACGGTCATCTGATTTCTACTCTCAAACAGCGAGCAGGCGATGGGTGGTGTTCTCCTAAAGAATTTGTTTCCCGAACATCTTCAAATTTTCAAATTCTCAAATCATCAAATTAGCGGGTCTCATCCCTCATACTTAACGTCTCATCTTACATACCAGTCTGTTTATCAGTCGACTGTCTATTCGTCTCATGCTATCTTATGCACCTTCTGCGCGGACAGTGACCGCTAGTTTTGCTGCCTAAATTTTTATTTTATGCAAAAAAAAATGTGCTGTCTCTCGGGCCGTATCTTGTTGATATTGCTCGCGGCGGCTGTCTTCACCGGATGTAAAACCTATCCGCTGGATGAAGATGGAAACCTGGTGCCGGAGACTGTTGACGAAGATCCATCGCTCCCTTCCGCCCTTATACACGGAGCTTTGTTACACACCGAAGCTTTTGGTGCGGTAGATAGTCCGCTGGTTGTTGCCCTGCACGGTGGCCCCGGGGCCGATTACCGGTACCTGCTTCCTTTTAAAGATCTGGCAGATCACGGCTTCCGTGTGGTGTTCTACGATCAGCGGGGTGCGGGTCTTTCACAACGTTTCAACCGCGATACCTATATCCGTGAAGGACGCGAGGCGGTCAACCACCTGGTGTACGACGAACTCAAGGCCGTGATAGACCATTACCGCGTCAAACCCAATCAGAAAGTCTTCCTGCTCGGCCATTCCTGGGGCGGCATGCTGGCAACCGGATTTACCGGCCGTTATCCCAACCTGGTCAACGGACTGGTAGTGATGGAACCCGGCGGACTCACGTGGGCAGACGTGGAAACTTATATCAAAGAATCACGGTCATTTAAATTTTTCAGTGAAACACTCAACGATGTTACCGCACTGGATCAATTCCTGACAGCCAAAGATCATGAATTAATGGACTATAAAATGGGGCTCACCGCAACGCGTAACGATAATACTGGTCCGGAATATGTAGCGCCGTTCTGGCGAAATGGAGCCGTGGTGTTCAACGCGCTGATTGATATGGGCGAGAAGTATAAAATCGATTTTTCCGAAGGAATCGGCAATTACCGGCAGCCTGTATTGTTTTTTTACAGCGAACTCAATAAGGTATATACAGATAGCTGGGCACAACGCATCTCTTCCGCTTTTCCCATCAAAGAATTAACGAAAGTTCCGGGTGTGGGACACGACGGTATTGTTACCAATGCAAATGCGTGGACAACTGTTACCCTGCCCAAATTGATCACCTATTTTAAATCACGATGACATGCAAACGACTTCTTGTATCAGATATATAACGGTGATTTCCATTTTTCTATTGACCACACACGCCATGCATGCGCAGGTAAACAACTGGTCGGCAGACAACAAAGAAAAACAGCATATCGTGGGAACGGCATTCGGTGCGGATTTTGGCGTGGTCTCCTCTTTTGTTTACGGATATAAAACGCGGATGCTGAAACGTCCGGTAATTACGGGTATCGAATTTTCTTTTCCCTATGGGGAAAAAAAGATGGACGACTGGAAAGTAAAAACAGGCGGACAGATCAGGGTGATCGGAACGGGGCCTTGGGCTCTCTCGGCAAGAGTGCAGTTTGTAACACGACGATACCAGAATGATCTGGTAAGAATGATTGGTTTTGGAAGCGACCTGGCACTTACCGGCGGTTATTACAAACGCAGATGGTTTGCAGCAGCGGAAGCAGGGTTTGATAAAGCGATTGTGACACAGCTTGGTCATACGGAAAAAATGCGTGAGAACTATGCAGCAAGAGACGGCTGGTACATGGCGACTGGTGGTAATTTTTATTATGGCGTTCAGGCCGGCTTTCATGCGGGACGTCGCTGGTTGTTTTACCTCCGCGGTGGTAAAATGATGGAGCAGGATTTAAAACATTCTCCTACATTGCCGCTATATGTACAGATCGGAATAAACCGGACATTTCATGCCGGAAGGAGATAGCTGTTGATGGTTTATTTTATAACCAGCACCATCGTGCCGGCAATAATCAAATACGCACCCACTGCATTTTTAAGCGTTCCGGTGTCAGAGCGTAATACGCGCCCGGTACGACTTGCCGATGGGAATAGAATAAACACCGAGATCCAGCCTGGTTTTGGAAAAGGCAGTGATCTTATCCATTGATACGATGAAGGAACGATGTACGCGTTGAAACATTGGCTGTGGCAGCATCTCTTCCATTTCCATCGTGGTGATCTTGGAAATATATTCACCGCCGGTCGTAACAACCTGTACGTATTCACGTTTGCTTTCCACATAAAGTATCTTGTCGAGTTCCAGCCGGATCTTTTTCCGGTCTACGGGCAATAAAATGCTTTCGGGAAGTTTGGCAGTATTGGCAGGTAAGCCCGATAAGGAAGGGATGGCTTTGGTGACGGCCTGGCTAAACCGCGTAAAAGAAACCGGTTTAATCAGGTAGTCCCTTACGTTCAACTCATAGCCTTCCAATGCGTATTGATGATAAGCCGTAGTTACAATCACCGCCGGCGCGCGGTGCAGTGTACGCAGAAAACTAAAGCCCTTGATACCGGGCAGATGGATATCGAGAAAAAGGATATCTATTTTTTGTTCCTGCAAAGGAACCAGCGCCTCCATAGCGGTGCGGTAATGTCCGGTAAACTTTAACTGGGGTATTTGCGCAATGTATTCCTGCAACAGTTGCGCTGCCAGTGGTTCGTCTTCAATAATGATACAATTATAAACTTGCATGTGACGACAGGTTGATGATGAGTGAGGCGTTAAAAGAATCCGTTCCCGGTTTAAGATCCAGTGAATAATCTGTATACAATAATCGCAGGTGCTGCTGCAGGTTATGCAGCCCTATACCGTGGTAACCGGGGTGTGGCAGTTCTTCAGGTGAATAAGAATTTTCTACTGCAAAATACAGATGTTGCTCTTTTATGCTCAGGTTGATATGAACAAAAGGACGGTGCTGTGTTTCCGAAGTGCCATGTTTAAAAGCATTTTCTACCAGGGGCAGCAGTATCAGCGGCGGGATCAGCGCATTGTTATTTTCCAGGTCATGGGCAAAGGTCAGTTCGAGTGAACCATCATACCGGAGTTTCTCGAGCTGGAGATAATCTTCGATGATGGAAATTTCTTTTTGAACGGGAATGCGGTGCGCACTTGTTTCATAGAGCATGTAACGCAAAAGGGTGGATAATCTCAGGAGACTTTCCGGTGCTTTTTCGGAGTTTTTGCGCGAAAGTGCATATATATTATTCAATGTATTGAAAAGAAAATGCGGATTGGTCTGTGACTTCAGGTAATTAAGTTCGGATATTTTTCTTTCTACTTCCAGTTGTTTGTGCGCGAGACGTAGTTGCACGGAATCGATATAAAGACGGATCGACGCAAAGTAGGCCAGGCTGAAAAATTCGAAGATAAGCGTGCGGGCAATAAAATCGGCGCTGCGGAGATCGCGGGGATCGTTCTGTAAAATATTGATCTTGCCACCCAGCCATATCCAGGCAATATAACCAACTGTCATGAGTAGCAGGGATGATAGCACCACAACAAGAAAAAGCCATTTATTGCGCCTTTGCCGGAGCAAAGGAAAAGCAAAATGATACAACGTAAAACCGGTGGCGCCGATATAAAGAACCTGCCAGAGATAGTACTTGAAACCATCCCAGAACTTCTGCATACCGGCAAACTGCAGCACGATCACCCAGAATCCCAGGTAGGACAGAATGATCAGAATACTTGTGAACCAGGACTTTTTTATGATGCCGTTCATTAGAAACAATTTGCCGCTCGTAAATTATGTGATTTCCGCTTTCTGCGGTGCGAAGAACCATGGCGCTCTGTCAAAGGTCTACAAAAACAAGATTTGGGTCGACTAATAATGTTAAGTAGTGGAAATTGGTTTTCATTTTCTTCTTGACCGGTAGAGGGCTTTTATTCAGGTTTGTAAAAAAATAACATGCTTAAGAAAAAGACAATGGTGGTACTTGTGTTGGCAATGGTCTGCTTCGTAACCAATGTGTCTGCCGGCGATACTATCCGCGTTAACCGGGGAATGTTGGAAACGGCGGCGCTGAAGCCGGGAGTCAATCATTACCTTGTTTATATCAAAATGTATAAAGATAAACCGTCATCTTATCAGCACATATGGACAAGAAAAGTGACCCGAACGTTGCTGAATAACCGGCCTGTAATAAATATATATCAGTCCTGGGAAGACCAGGACTCTGTATTGCATACGGCTTCGTCTGCCAATGATGCGGCCACCATGGAGCCACTGCGACATCAGTTCTGGTGGAAAAATACAGGAACGGTAGATGTTGATTTTGTGCAGAAACGTGTACGGGAAAATGCAAAAGAGATTTCACAGAAAGACACGGCTGCTGCCACCAAAAAACGCTGGAATGCTTTTGTTACGGCCAAAGATTCATTTTGCCTGAACTGGCACCTCGACCTGGAAATATTTCCGCTGCTGCCGTTCCGTGAGGGTGTCGTCTTCGAAATTCCGTTCTATGATCCCGGCACTACTGCGCCACTGACCAAAGCGCATTATACAGTGGCCGGTTCGGAAACGCTCGAAACATTTGACAACTGGAAAGTGGATTGCTGGGTACTGACCCATACGGAAAAAGGGAACCAGGAAAAATTCTGGATCAGCAAACGTACAAGGGAAGTGATCAAGATGGAACAGTTGATCAATGATAAAATATACCGGTATAAGCTCAAATTAGATTATAAAGGCTGAAGGAGAGAGGAGTAAGGTGTAGGGTGTAAGGTTGCCTGGGTTCGTGCCCTCACGAACCAACAAAAAACGGGATGTTGCGAATTGCTACACCCGAATTCCGGTGCGTGAATACACATACCAGGAAATAGGAGAGTTCCAACTCAATAAGATTTCCTATATTTGCATCATTGTTGCATTTATAAAATCTTACAATGGATCACTCCGAAGTAATCATCATAGGCGGCAGTTATGCCGGTCTCTCCGCGGCCATGGCACTCGGCCGCTCATTGCGCAGCGTACGTATTATCGATAACGGAAAACCCTGCAACCGCTTTACACCCTTCTCCCATAATTTTTTGCTGGGCGATGGTGTACCGCCCGCTCAATTACGCGAGGAAGCACGCCGACAGGTAGCAGCTTATTCAACCGTTACATGGACAGACGGTACCGTAACAAGTGTAACCGGCGTCAATGGAAATTTCATCGTCAGTACGCAGGAAGGAAATTTTGCCGCAGGCAAAATTTTATTTGCCACCGGCGTTTACGATGAGCTCTCCAAACCGGAAGGGCTGGAGGCCTGTTGGGGCAAATCCGTTTTGCATTGCCCCTATTGCCACGGCTATGAAGTAAAAGGCCGCCTCACAGGTATTCTTGCTTCCGGTCCTGCCGCTTTTGAAATGAGCCGCCTGTTATCCCAATGGACAACAAAATTGATCCTGCTGACCGACGGCGGCCCCGAACCGGATGCAGAACAGGAAAGATTGATCCGCAAACACGGCATCGACATCATCCACGATAAAGTAGTACGTCTTCATCATGATAACGGACGATTACAAGGCGTAGAGTTTGCCAACGGACAGGTATTGCCGCTCGAAGTAATGTATACACACGCACCAAAGCGACAACATTGTCCGGCTCCTGAGCAACTGGGTTGCCAATTGGACGACACGGGAATGCTGGTGGTAAATGATTTCCAGGAAACAACCGTAAAAGGAGTTTATGCGGCCGGCGACAATTGTAATCTAATGCGTTCGGTTAGCCTTGCCGTAAGTGCCGGCTCCAGGGCCGGCGCGCTTATTAACAGAGCCCTGGTGGAAGAAAGTTTTATATAAATGACCGTTTTATCAAATATTCCCTAGTTTTGCAACTAAGTAGCAAAAATTATTGCAAAACAAATCATCCATACGGTCCTTATTAGCGCTGATGCTGTTGCTGATTTTTACGATCAGTACCACACCACGCCGCTACTGGCACGACATCTTTGCCGGTCATACCGACACGGCAGTGTGTGATGTTCCGCTCGATGGTAAACATCACCTGCGCGATGCAGGTATTCAATGCGATTGCAACAAACTCGTTGCTACTTCTCCCTTCACCGAACAAGATGAGATAGCGGTCACTGTTGTTCCGCGCTCATTTTATACACCTCAGCAGACGGACTGGACTTCGGTGATCCTGACCGCTGTTAATCGTGTGCATGCCCAACGTGGCCCGCCCTCACTGGGCTGATCTCCCTTTACACGGCAGCAATGAGCTGCCCACTCTTGTTTATTCAATTTTTCAGCTTTGAAGTATTTATTGTTTCTCTTTCTGGCCGTCTGGGCCGGGGAGAGCTCCGCACAAACCTGTGCGTTAACGCTATCAGGACACGCCGAAGACCTTGATACACGTGAAAAACTGGCGGCCGCTACCGTGAAGTTGCAGGAAACAGGTCAGCAGGTACTCACGGATCAGAACGGAGATTTCCGTTTTACCAATCTTTGTCCCGGCACCTATACGCTGGAGATCACGCACGTTAGCTGTGATCTTCAAACAAAACGTATTGTCCTTTCACGCGATCAACACCTCGATCTTTTGTTGCCACACGCGCGCAAAACATTAGGGGAGATCGTTGTGGAATCACAACAACCCAAACCAGCAGGACGTCAGCAGATCACCGCCCGTGACCTGGAAGAAACGCGTGGCAAAACACTGGCCGAAGCACTCAGCCGCATCAACGGCGTCACGTTGTTGCAAACAGGTTCCACTATTTCAAAACCAGTCATACATGGTTTGCACAGCAGTCGTTTGCTCACGATCAACAACGGCGTAAGACAGGAAGGACAACAGTGGGGAAATGAACACGCACCCGAGATCGATCCATTCATTGCCGGAAAATTGTCGGTGGTAAAAGGCGTGGATGAACTGCGATACGGTTCCGATGCCATTGGTGGTGTTATTCTGGTAGAGCCACGTCCTTTGCGCGATCAGCCCGGATATGCCGCTGAAGTGAACACGGGCTATTTTACCAATAACAGGCAGTATGTGGTGTCCGGTGTGTGGGAGCAGCAACTGAAGAAAGTGCCGGCATTCCGTTATCGTTTGCAAGGTACATTCCGCCAGGGTGGCAATATCAATACGCCCGATTACCGGCTCAATAATACCGCCTCCCGCGAAGCGAATTTTTCAGTAACTGCTGGCTGGAAAAAAGAAAAATTCAATACCGAAGTTTTTTATAGCCAGTTCAATACTAAAATAGGCATCTTTCCCGGTTCACACATTGGCAACCTGACGGATCTTTTAAATGCAATCAATGCGGAAAAACCCGATCCTGTTTTCCTGGGCCAACAGACTTATTCGATCAACCGTCCCTATCAGCAGGTAAGCCACCAGCTAGCAAAAATAAAATCGGGCTTTTCTTTGGGTGAACATAAGTTTACCGTCTCTGTAGCGGGGCAGTTTAATCACCGCCAGGAATACGATATCGTAAGGAGTTCGTCCAACACACGTCCGCAACTTGATCTCTCCATTGCTACGTTTACGGAAGACCTGAGTTGGGAACATCCGCGTATCGGCAACTTCACCGGTGTGGCCGGTGTGTCGTTCATGCAACAGGACAACAGCTACAGCGGACGTTATTTCATTCCCAATTATTTTTCCAATACGATTGGTGCTTATGCGTTGGAGAAATGGCGTAAGCATAAATGGGAATTGCAGGCAGGTGTTCGTTATGATGCGAAGAACATCGATACGCGCCGCCTGAAATTCAATGGCGATACACTCGATTATAATTTTTCTTTCTCTACGTTGGCCGCATCCGTGCAGGCGCAATACCGGCCGTCTGCTCCGTGGAGCATACAGACAGGCATCAGTTTGTCCACCCGCGCACCTTATGTGAATGAATTGCTGAGCGATGGTATTCACCACGGAACGGCTACTTATGAAAAAGGAAACATTTTTCTCAAACCCGAACGTTCGCTGAACAGCACAGCCGGTGTGCGTTATGATGCACCGTCTAAAAAGTTCAGTGCTGACTGGCAGGTTTATGCCAATTATATCCATGACTTTATTTACCAGCAACCGCGTCCGGATGAACCCGTATTGACCATTGCGGGTGCGTTCCCGCTGATTGAGTACACGCAGACCAATGCACTGCTGTATGGAACCGATCTGGCATTGACCGCCAAAATCCTTCCACGTCTCGAGTGGGAAGGAAAACTTTCCATTCTCTATGCCAAAGACCGTAGCCGCAACGACTGGCTGATCTGGATGCCGGCTAATCGTTATACCAATGAACTTACCTATCAGTTCAAGGATAAAGGACGCTGGAAAGACAGTTATATATCGGCCAGTTGGCAGCATGTGGATCGTCAGCGGCGCGTGCCGGACGAAACAAATGGTAAACAAGACTATAAAGCACCTCCTGCCGCTTATGATCTGATAGCGCTCAATGCTTCTACTACAGTGAAAGCCGGCAGTGTGCCATTGACGTTTGGCATAGGCGTGCAGAACCTGCTCAATACGCGCTACCGCGATTATTTAAACAGCATGCGCTATTTCACGGATGAGCAGGGGCGCAACATCGGCTTTCGTTTACGCGTGCCGATCAACAGTAGTAACAAACAGTAATCATAAATTCTTCTCATTATTTAAAATCAACGAAAATGAAAAAACAGCTGATGAAAATCGCCTTTGCAGCATTCGCAACGGGCCTGGTATTGACCTCTTGTAAAAAGGATAAGAACGAAACAGAAACAAATGATGAAGAAGTGATCACTACCATGAAGCTCACCTTCGTACCCGTGGGCGGTGGCGCTACGCTTACTTATCAGTTTGAGGATGCGGATGGTCCGGGCGGACTGGCTCCTGTGCAACAGGATATTGTGCTGGCTCCATCAAAGACTTACAACGTGAGCGTGCAGTTGCTGAACGTTACGGCCAATCCTGCAGATGACATCACTACCGAAATCGAGGAAGAAAAAGATGCGCATCGCTTCTATTATATTCCTGCTGCAGGAAGCAATATCACGGTTTCCAATCTTGACAACGACAGCAACGGTGTGCCTGTTGGTCTCACCAGTACCTGGACCACCACTGCCGCAGCAACCGGTTCTATCCGTGTCGTACTGCGTCACTATCCCGGCAATCCTCCCGGTAAAGCCACTGCAGATGCGGTAGACAGTCCGAAGTCCGGAACAGATATCGAAGTAAACTTCGTTACCCGCGTACAATAAGAACAAAAAAGTCCCCGCTAACGGCGGGGACTTTTTTAATGTGTAAGTATGGAAATGTGTAGATGTGTAAATGGACGGATCGTAACTTCCCTTGTAGTTCATTTTCACATCATTTCCCGAAGGGATAGGCACATTTTCACATTTATATTATCTGCCCATCCATCCGCCATCTACGGTAATAATGGAGCCGTTCATATAATCTGAAGCAGGAGAACTCAGGAATACAAATGCTCCTGCCATGTCTTCGGGTGTGCCCCAGCGGTTCGCCGGGATACGTGCGAGGATGGCTGCATTGCGCTCTTCATCCGCACGGAGCTGCGCCGTGTTATCGGTAGCAATATATCCCGGAGCTACACCATTGATGTTGACGCCTGATTTCGCCCATTCATTGGAGAAGGCTTTCAGTAGTGAGGATACCGCACCTTTGCTCGCTGCATAACCCGGCACGTTGATCCCGCCCTGGAAGGAAAGTAATGAGCAGGTAAATACGATTTTTCCTGCGCCTTGTTCCACCATGCGTTTGCCTATTTCACGTGTGAGAATGAATTGTGCATTGAGGTTGATGTTGATGATCGTGTCCCAATATTCATCGGGATGTTCGGCTACCGGCGCGCGCATGATATGCCCGGCATTGTTGATGAGAATGTCGATGCGTGGATGATCGGCTTTTACTTTTTCAATAAATGTATACAGGGATTCGCGGCTGCTGAGATCGGCCTGGTAAGCGTAGAACTTACGTCCTGCACCGGTTACGGCCTTCTCCAGCGCGGAACCTGCAGGTTCCAGCTTGCTGCTGACACCAATGATATCGGCTCCCGATTCTGCGAGCGCTGTAGCGATCGCCAGTCCAATGCCCCGGCTGCTGCCTGTTACGAGGGCCAGTTTACCATCTACGCGGAAATTGAGCATGTTTTCTTTTTTTATAAAAGATGGATGATTGTTTATTGAAGTTCCTGCACATTTACGGGGTCCATGTCTGTGAAGGCCATGTTCTCACCGGCCATTGCCCAGATAAATGAATAGCTGGCCGTAGCGGTGCCGCTGTGGATGCTCCAGCTTGGCGACAGGATAGCCTGCTCGTTGTTCAGGAAAATATGGCGCGTTTCATGTGGCTGTCCCATGAAGTGGATGATACGCTGACCTTCCGGCAGATCGAAGTAGAAATAAGATTCCATTCTGCGGTCGTGGAGATGCGCGGGCATCGTATTCCAGATACTTCCTTTTTTGAAAGTGGTTACACCCAATACCAACTGGCAGCTTTCGATGCCATCCATATGGATATACTTGTTGATCGTGCGGTGGTTGTTATTGTCGAGGCTTCCCAGTTCGGCTGGCAATGCTTCGGCAGGTTTCATCAGGCGTGTGGGACATTCTTTATGAGCAGGGCAGGAGAAGAAGATGAACTTCGCCGGTGCGTCTGCCGCTGCGCTTTCAAAGAGGATATCTTTTTTGCCTTTGCCGATATAAAGACAATCCTGTTTTTCCAGGTCGTAGGCTTCGCCATCAACTGTGATGCGGCCATTGCCGGCAATGTTGATGATGCCGATCTCGCGGCGGTCGAGGAAGTTTTCTGATTTCAATTGGTCGTAGGTGCCAAGCTTGAGAGAACCTTTAACGGGATAAGCTGCTCCCACGATCATTCGATCGTAATGCGTATAGGCACATTCAATTTTGTCGGCTACCACCAGGCTTTCCAGCAGGAAACGGTCGCGTATCTGCTGCGTGGTATAACTGACAAAATCTTCGGGGTGTACCTGGTGAATGATCTTCATGCTATTTTTTTTAATGTGAATTGATCGTGTTATTGGTTTCGGTTACAAAGCCATTCTTCTGCAATTCGCCGGATCCGGTGAGATTGTTCTGCGCGAAACGGTGACGCGCTCTTACAATATCCTTATAGCTGATCAGCGTTGCCGAAGGGTTGGCATTGGTAAATTGGTTGGCAAAGATATCGGTTATCTGCACGCCTGTGAACACAAATAAAGGTGCGTTGTCAGGCGCTTTGCAATCCGTGATGCTGTTGCGGCTGAACGTCAGTTGCGGCCCGAGCGTGCTTTCGTCGTTGCCGCCACGATATACCTGCAGCAGGATGCCGCGTTGTTTTTCAAATATATTCTGGGAAATGGTAATCTTTTCCGCATTGTAGTAGCCTTTGTCGTCTTTCTCTTCATCCATGATGAAACCGCGGCACTGGTTATTGGAGAAAACACTGTTGCGCACCACGAAACTGTCGGCCAGCATCGATTTATAGGCATAGAAAATGCTGCTACAGCCATTGGCATCCGAAAGATTGCGTACCGCGCTGTTGCGGATTTCGAGATTGTAGTGTTGTGCACTTCCTTCGTGATTGCTGGCAATGAAATGCGTTGCTTTTACACCTGCGCCATCGAGGCGGATCTGCTGCAACACAAGATGACCATTGCCAGCAATTTCAAAAGCGCTGCGCTGGCCTGCCGGTGTTGTGATATTGACAAATTGATTGGCGCCGGCGGTGAAACGTGCGTAGCTGCCGATCACAAACGGACGCGTAAGATCGTATTGTTTGCCGGTCAGTTTTATAATTACAGGGCGATTTTTTTCCAATGCTTTGTACACATCATCGGCCGTGCGGCAATTAACCGTAATGGCAGCAGGCTGCTTGCCGGTTGCGTTGATTTTGATCCACGGCGCGCCACAGGTGGCAATGTTTTTACGCAATTGCTGAATCAATCCGCCGTCTCTGAAACCAACCTGCTCGGAGAGCGGGTGACCCAAACGCTGATTGGCCACCTGCTGCAGCGAATCGCTCAACGTAGCCATCTGGTTCATCGCCGGTAAGGGCAATGAATACAGCGCATAGCTTTTTCCGTTGAAAGGTGTTTTGGCAAAGCCGTTGTCGACTTCCTGTGTTACATTTTTATTGACGGTATTGCCAGCGAAATTGAAACCATTCGTGGCGTCGAATGCGCGGTAAATAAGCGAATCGCTGTTGTTGTAGAAAATATTGTTGACCAGCCACACATTATCAGGCGGCAATGTCCTTTCGGCATCGCTGCCTTCACAGAAAGAAGCGGGTGTGCAATCGATAAACGTGTTGTTGGCGATTACCGCATCGGTTACCTGTACATACCGGTGCGCAGGTGAGTTCGGAATGCCGTTCATTACGGAAAGCGGTGAGCGGAAATCGACACCGCGGCATTGATAGAAATAATTGTTTACCACCCACTGACCTTTGTTGATCACGCGTACGCCACCGGTTCCCGGTTTGCCATTTCCCAGGAATAAATTATCGGTAACGGTATTGTTATCCCCGTGGCGCAATACCACGCTTCCCTGTGATTCTTTGAAAACATTGCCGCGTACTACGTTGCCGCCGGACTTGATAGAAACGATTTCTGTTTCGCCATCACAGTATTCAAAATAGTTGTCGGTGATTTGTGTGTTGGAGTTGAACTGGCAGTGTTGTGATACGCCGACACGGATGATCTCGCCGGAATTGGAGCCCAGTGGCGGGCGGCGGCCGAAATGGTTGTGATCGATGGAGTGATGGTTTTCGCGGCTGCGGTCGTCATCGAGAATGACGGCCAGCAATACGCCCATGTTCTTCTTGTCGCGGAAACTGCAATGGTCGAGGCGGTTGTTTTTTCCGGAGAAAGAGATCCAGTAGTTCTCATCCATGCGGCGGGGATTGTTGAAGTCGCTGATCACCGTGTTGGTAACGCGGCAGTTATTGGCTACCGTGTTTTTGTTGGCGCGGAAATCAATCACAGGGTTGCTGCCTGCAAAACCATTTTCAAAAAGCCAGCCATCCACGATGATACAGGTGCCGCCGATCTTCAGCCAGGAGTTGCCGGTGAGGCGCACTTTACCGGCTGTTTCCGCTTTGAAAGTAATTGGTTGTTTTTCGGTGCCTTCACATTTCAGCGTGATGCGGGTATCTTTCCAGTCACCGTTTTTCAGGATGATCACATCGCCGGGCTGCGCTTTGTCAGCGGCGGTTTTCAGTTCAGCGGGCGTTTTTACAATGATGGTTCCTGCATACAGGGCAACACTCATTAACAAACCGGTAAGGACAGACAGCAATCGTATCATAGTTCGTTTATTTAGTTCTTCCATTTTTTGTTACAATTCGTTGGGATGATTCGCGGACGATCAGTTTTACTTTCAGCACTTCTTCCACGTGACTCATGTCGCTTTCATTGTGCATCGTCTCGATAAAAAGTTTGGCGGCGATCTTTCCGAGTTCGAAGGCTGGTTGATCCACGGAACTGATGCCGGGCGTTACCAGGCTTACAACCGGTTCGTTGTTGAAGCCGACAAGTCCGATATCCTGCGGCATGCGCAATCCTTTTTCCTTGATGGCAAGCATGGCGCCGATGGCCATGCGGTCGCTGATCGTGAAAATGGCATCGGGTCTTTTTTTCATCTGCAGCAATTCCTGCGTGGCGAGGTAAGCGTAGTGCTGATTGAAATCACAATAGATGATGAGATCCTGGTCCGGTTTCATCTTGTATTTTTTCAAGGCACGCAAATAACCGTCGAGCCTTTCATTGCTGATACCGAGATTTTTGGGTCCGGCAAGAATGGCGATGCGTTTATAACCTTGTTCGATCAGGTGCTCGGTAGCCTGAAAACCGCCGTCTTCATTGTCGATACGTACACCCGGCGCCTGCAGGAAGGGCGTCATGCGGTCAAATACGACCATCGGCATTTGCTTTTCCTGGATTTTGCGGAAGTGATCGAACACTTTTGTTTCACTCGAAACGGAAATGATGAAACCGTCCACCAGGCTGTCGAGCAGGCGACGCATGTTAACGATTTCACGTCCGAATGATTCATTACTCTGGCAAACCATCACGGTATAACCGGCTTCCAGCGCCACTTCGTCTATGCCTTTGACCATTGTGGCCAGTACATAATCCAGGTTGGGAACCAATACACCGATGTTGTGGGTTTGTTTCTGTTTAAGGCTCAGCGCGAGCTTGTTCGGCTGATAGTTGAGTTCTTCGGACAACGCCATTACCGCTTTTCGCGTCTCGATGTTTACATCCGGTGCGTTGCGCATAGCGCGTGATACCGTTGAAATAGAGATGTTGAGCTGACGGGCAATGTCCTTGATTGTAGCGGGTTTGTTCATATGGCAAAAGTCATCAGGCGATAAAGCTAGGATAAAGATGGTTACGGAAATCCCGGTAGCGTTGCCGGTAACGTTATCGGGAATTAATTTTTGTATTTTCTTAAATTGCAGCGCTGTTTTTGTGGATATTTTCTATCAATCCGGCGGATTATTAAAAAATTTCCAGAACCGGATAAAAAAGCTACCGGCACAAAACGGCTTAATATTACAACGGAAAGTTTGCCATTCGATCCATTCTCCTTCTCCTGTTAAAAGAGCCGGCGGGATATGCTGGCAAACTGACCGGTATTATTTTACTCTTTAATTCTGTTCAATCAGTATGTATTCATTAAAAGGAAAAGTAGCGATTGTAACCGGTGGTGGCCGCGATATCGGACAGCAGGCTTCGCTGAAGCTGGCTGAGGCCGGCGCTAAGGTTTGTGTTAATTATTTCGGTAGTAAGGAAGCTGGTGACGAAACCCTGCGCCTGATCAAGGAAGCAGGCGGTGAAGCCATTGGTGTGCAGGGCGACATGACCAAGGCGGAAGATGTGGCCAAATTGATCGAAGCCACTGTGGCTGCATTTGGTCAGGAAATTCATATTGTAGTGAACGTAGCAGGTGGTATCCTGGGTCGCAAGCTCCTCGGTGATCTGGACGAAGAATTCTGGGATGCGGTTATGGCTGTGAACCTGAAATCCGTTTATATGGTAACAAGAGCTGCACTGCCACATATTCCTTCTGGCGGAGCCATCGTAAACTTTGCTTCACAGGCAGCCCGCGATGGCGGCGGTTTTGGTGCGCTCGCTTATGCTACCGCAAAAGGTGGTGTGCTTACACTGACCCGTGGCCTGGCAAAAGAACTCGGTCCGAAAGGTATCCGTGTGAATTGCATTTCCCCGGGCATGATCAATACTACTTTCCACAACACATTCACCAAGCCTGAAGTGCGCGCCAATGTTGCGGCTGCCACTCCTTTGCGCCGTGAGGGTGAAGCACGTGAAGTAGGTGATCTCGTGCTCTTCCTGGCCAGCGACGCTTCCTCTTTCATCAACGGTGAAAGTGTGGAGATCAATGGTGGAACTTATTTTGCATAACCGGTAACGGCCGGTAGCCATACCGGCCGTTCCTTAATACTGTTTGCTTTGCGATTGCTGATTGCCTTTATCTTTTTATCCTTTGCTGGTGCCGTACAGGCGCAGCACCCGGTAACCTTTCTCAACCGTCAGGATGCGCTGGACGTCAGGATGGGACTCAACCGCTACCCGGTTCTTACTTCTTCTTATAATAATATCAAGTCGCAGGTAGATGCGTGGCTCGGAAAGGACGTCGATGTTCCTTACCCGAAAGACCCTGCCGGTGGTTATACACACGACCGTCACAAAGCCAACTATATACTGATGTTCAACGCTGGTCTGTTATATAATATAACAGGCGACCGCCGTTATGCCACATTGGTAAAAGATATTTTATTAAAATACGCCGTACTAAACCCGGCCTTGTCCAAACACCCGCAGGCGACAAGCAGTTCACCCGGACATATTTTCTGGCAGGCGCTCAATGATGCCAACTGGCTGGTGTATGCAGGTATTGCGTATGATCTCGTGCACAACAGTCTTACTTCAGCTGAGCGCAAACGCATAGAAGAAGGCGCTTTCAAACCGGAAGTTGACTACCTCACCAAAGATCTCGCTTCCTGGTTCGACCTTATTCACAACCACGGTGTGTGGGCCTGTGCCGGTGTAGGCATTGTTGGTATCGCTACCGACAACAAGGATTATGTGGACATGGCGCTTTACGGCACAAAGAAAGACGGGAAAAGCGGATTCCTGGCACAACTCGACGGGCTCTTCTCTCCCGATGGATACTATACGGAAGGACCTTATTATGTGCGTTATGCCATTCTTCCCTACTATCTTTTTGCCAATGCACTGCATCGTTCAAGACCAACGCTTGGCATCTTCCGCCACCGCGACAGCATCCTGCGCAAAGCACTGCTCGCCGGGCTGCAGCAGACAAATCTGGACGGAACATTCTTTCCGCTCAATGATGCACTGAAAGAAAAAGATTATACCACCAATGAACTGGTAACGGCAGTAGACATCGCCTGGGATGTATACGGACGCGACAGTGCATTGTTATATGTGGCGGGTAAACAAAACCAGGTATTGCTCAGCCGTGGCGGAGCATCTATTGCCAAAGAAATGGCCACTTCCAAAAAAATGCCGGAAGCCTATCCTTATCGTTCGATTGAATATACCGATGGTGTAAAAGGTGATGAAGGGGGCATAAGCCTGCTGCGTGCGGGAGCCGGTAACGAGCTGACAACCCTGATCTATAAATACTCTGCTCACGGTCTTTCACACGGGCACTATGATAAACTCAACTTCAATCTTTTTGATAAGGGAAATGAGATCATCAGCGATTATGGTTCCGTGCGTTTTATTGGCGTAGAACAAAAATACGGCGGCCGCTATCTGCCGGAAAATACAAAGTATGCCTCGCAGACGATTGCGCACAATACCCTGGTGGTAGACGAGAACAGCCATTTCAACGGAAAAGAAGAAATCGGTGAAAAACATCATTCCGATAAAGTGTTCAGCGATATCAGCAGGAAAGCGGTACAGGTTGTAGCGGCTAAAGAAGAAAATGCTTACAGCGGTGTGAAGATGAACCGCACGCTGTATCTGCTGGATCTGCCCGGCGGACAACGACTGGTGGCCGATCTGTTCAGAGTAAAATCTGCGGCAAAACACCAATACGATCTGCCATTCCATTACAAAGGTCATCTGATCAGTGCGGGTACGAAATACGAAGCATTCACCCGTCAGCAGCAGGCGTTGGGTGAAAAGAACGGTTATCAGTTCTTGTGGAAAGAGGCGCAGGCAAATGTAAACGATACGCTCGCGCAACTGACCTTCCTGAATGGCCGTACATATTATAGCATCTCCTCACTCATTCGCGGTAAAGCTTCTTTGTTCTTTACGCGTTCGGGAGCTGGTGATCCTAATTTCAACCTGCGAAGCGAACCTTCTTATATCATCCGTCAGCAGGCCGACAACGCCACTTTTGTAAACGTGGTAGAGATACACGGCAAATTTGATCCGGTAGCTGAATTCTCTTCCGGCGCTTATTCTGCCGTTAAACAAATCAAATTGATCACCGATACAGAAGCGTATACGGTTGCGGAAATCATGATAGGAGGCAAGCGATTGCTGATCGCACAGGCCAATGCCGATGTAAAAGCAGGCACGAGACATCAATTGCCGGACGTGGGCAACTGGCAGGGACCGTATGCCGTATGGTACGACGGCAAACAATTATAATAATCAAAAATTAAATCATAACAAACCACACAAAATGGGAACTAGCGAGACAACTGTAAAGGTGTTTATTGAGGACAACGAACTGGATTGGGAAATCGTGGGCGAAGGTGTGAAACGCAAGATCATGGCTTACGACGAAAAACTGATGTTCGTGAAAGTGTCGTTTGACACCAACGGCATCGGTGTATTGCATCAGCATTATCATTCACAGATCACACACGTGGAGAGCGGTGTATTTGAAGTGGAGATCGATGGTGTAAAAAGAATTCTGAAAGCCGGTGATGCCTACATCATTCCGCCAAACCTGCTGCATGGCTGTGTATGCCTGGAAGCAGGTGTATTGATCGACATGTTCAGCCCCATGCGCGAAGACTTCATAAAATAATCAATATGACTCATCTCTTTTCCCTGATCATTGCAGCAGCATTGCTGGGTTGTGCCAAGAGTAATACTCCTTCCGGGGGCAACGAGCCTGTAACACCGGCTCCCGTTGAGCAAACGGCCAGTGCTCCTTTGCGTACAGTGCACGTAAGTACGGCATCGCAACTGAAAGCCGCATTGCTCGATGCGCGTCCGGGCGATGATATCATTCTTGCCAACGGCACCTACAGCGGCAAGTTTGTAGTGGCCGCGGGAAAAGATGGTACCGCTGTCAATCCCATCACTTTACGTGGTAGCCGCCAGGCAGTGCTGGATGCAGGCAGCATTCAAACCGGTTATGTACTGCACCTGCAATCTTCTTACTGGATCGTAAAAGGTATCACACTGACCAATGGCCTGAAAGGATTGATGGCGGATGGTATCCGCAATTGTGAGATCGACAGTCTTGCGGTGAACAACATCGGTGAAGAAGGTATTCACCTCCGCAAGTTCAGCGCCCTGAATACGGTACGCCGCTGCACGGTATCCCATGTAGGCCTGAAGACACCTGATTATGGTGAAGGCATTTATATTGGTTCTGCAAAAAGCAATTGGGCCAGCTATACCAATGGCCAGCCCGATAAATGCGATTCCAACCAGGTGCTCAACAATCATATTGGTCCGAACGTAACGGCAGAATGTATCGATGTGAAAGAAGGCACAACCGCGGGCATCATCCGCAATAATTATTTCGATGCCACTGGTATCACGGGTGCCAACAGCGGTGATAGCTGGATCGATGTAAAAGGGAATAACTACCTCATTGAAAGCAATACGGGATTTAATCCCGGCGGCACCATTTTCAAAGACGGTTACCAGGTACATGTGGTGCTTTCAGGCTGGGGCAACAACAATATTTTCAAAAGCAATCAGTGCACGGTTAATACCGCAGGCTATGGTTTCAATATACAGTTGAGCGGCAGCAACGGCACTACAACAGGAAACAAGGTTTACACTTCCAATACAGTTTCGGGAGCAGGCAGTGGCGTGGCAAACATTCCGCTGACGAACTAACCGGATCTAAAACAAAGGCATGAAAGTAAAGGGACTTCGCTGGTGGATCATCACGCTTATTGCCGTGGCTACGATCATCAATTACATTGACCGTAGCGCGATCAATATTATGTGGCCATACATCTATAAAGAATTTGGGATTGCTGATGAAAACAGCAAGGCTGCGCTCGGTCTCATCTCCAATTTCTTCCTCGTGGCTTATGCAATAGGACAGACGCTGACCGGTAAGATGATGGATGCGATCGGTACCCGCATGGGTATGGTGGTGTCTATTGTTGGCTGGAGCATTTCCATTGCCTTACACGCGGTAGCCCGTTCGCTGGCGTCTTTCAGTGTGTTCCGCATGCTGTTGGGCGTAAGTGAAGCCGGCAACTGGCCGGGAGCGACCAAGAGCAATGCCGAATGGTTCCCCGTCCGGGAGCGCGCCATTGCGCAGGGCATTTTTGGTGCCGGCGCTTCCATGGGCTCCGTAGTGGCCGCACCGGTAATTGCAGGGTTATACCTTTCCTACGGATGGCGCGCCACTTTTGCGGGCATAGCCGTATTGGGCATCCTCTGGGTAATTCCCTGGCTGCTCATCAATAAAAGCACACCGGATAAACATCCCTGGATCACCAAAGAAGAACAGGATCATATCCTGGATAAAGATACTGCAGGTACCAACGGAACTGCCGGTGTCAAAGTGCTTAGTTGGAAAGAACTGCTTCGTTTCCGTAATACCTGGGGTATTATCACCTCGCGTTTTTTTATCGACCCCATCTGGTGGGTGTTTGTGATCTGGCTGCCTACTTTCCTGAAAGACCAATTCGAATTTGACATTAAACAAGTGGGAGCGTTTGCCTGGGTGCCTTACCTGTTTGCCGCAGTCGGCGGATTGCTGGGAGGCTTTTATTCCTCGGCGCTTGTACGGAGAGGTGTTGCACCAGCAAAAGCACGCAAAAGCGCCATTACCATCGGCGCGGCAATTATGCTGGCTGCCTTGGCCGCAACAGCGTTTTCGCTCGATCAGTTGTCTTCTCATGTAAACCTTGCGATTGCACTGATCAGCGCCACACTTTTCGGGTTTCAATTTTTGATCAACAATCTTCAAACCTTACCTGCTGATTATTACCATGGCAAAAACGTGGGTACCGTATCCGGACTTGGCGGCACAGCCGCTGTGCTGGGTACTATTATTATCAATTTCCTGGTACCCGTCATCACCAAAACCAGCTACATCACGCTTTTCGTGACGGCTGCGCTCATGGTGCCTTTAGCCTGGTTCTGTATCACTTTTATTACCACCAAAACCAAAAGAACTTAACTGACGGGAATCTGTCCACCATTTATTAAAAGCTGCTATATGAAAAAGTTTGTATTTATCTTCCTGGGTTTGCTCACTGCAGGCCTGGTTCACGGTCAGGCGACCTATTATTGGGTTGGCGGTGCCACCGGCAACTGGACGTCCGGTGCCAGTTGGAACACGCAACTCAATGGATCGGGTACTTCGCGTTCTTCGGCCAATACCGCCGATCGCCTTATCATCGACGGTAGTAATATCGGCGGTGCTGCTCCGGCCACCGGTATCGTAACGCCGGCCATCACCAGCTCACAAGGCTTCGGACAATTGGTATTGCAAAACAATGCCACGCTCGTTCTCGGTCGTGCAAGTTCCGGTACTTCTACTTTTACCGTTAACGGCGATGGTACTCCCGATGACGACCTGGTGGTAAATACAGGCTCAACCCTGAGCATCAGCAACAATGTAGCCGGACAAAGCTTTGTATTCCAGGTTGGCCTTGCCGGCACGCCTGCTACTGCGCGCATAACCGGTACGGTTAATATCAATGGTGTGTCTTCCGGGCGCCTCGTAGCCATGAACAGGGGAACGGTGGTGTTCGCCAACGGCAGCAATGCCAATGTAAACATGACAGCCGCTTCTTCTTATCCTTTCGGCAGTGCTACGCAAGGTGTGGAGAAAGGTGTGGTGTTCGAGGCAGGTGCCAATCTCAATTATCTCGGAGGTTTCAGCCCGATGGGTAACCAGCAGGCATTTTCTGCTATAGAATTCCGCTCGGGTAGCAACTGGTATCATAAGGTCAGCAACCCTGCAAGCTCAGGTTCTTTTTTCAATACAAAATTCTTTGCTAACATCATTGTGGAGAATGGAGCGGTACTCGCAGCGGATGGTCCTGTTTATCGCATAGAAAACCTGGATGTACAGGCAGGCGGAAGTTTCATTACGCACAGCTCCGGTCATACTTCGATCGTAGGTAATGTGATCGTGAACGGTACCTTCTCTTCGCAGGCCGCCGTACGCAACAATATTGTGGTGCTTGGTGGCGCCAGTCAGACTGTATCGGGTTCCGGCGCATTCACCATTCCTTACCTTACCGTTGCGGCTACGGCGAATGTGACGTTACAACGCGATATCACGGCGCTCGATACGGCCGTTAATATTTATGGTAAAATAAATTTCAATACGTATAAACTGGTTGGTGAAGGCACGTTCACTTCCCGTGTAAACGCAACCGCTACTTCCGGCAACGGCGACCTCGCAGCAGGTTCTTACCAGATCACCGGAGTAAGCAGCATCGGCAGCATCACCGGCCTGAAGATTACCGGCCCGGGCATTGCTCCCAATACCTCCGTTGTAGGTTTTTCCGGCGGCAACAGTACTATTTCTTTATCACAACCTATTTTGTCCAGCGGAACAGGTGTGGCTTTTGTATACAGCAGCGATACCGCCGTACTCACTACTTCCAATCCGAACGGTATGGACAGTCTGACTGGTTCTGTTGTGGTGAGAAATACCAAAACCTTCCAGAACGGAACAAGTTATGTGATCAATGCAGCTACCAATAAGCCACTTGGTGTTACATCCGGGTCCGGTGACGCTGCGGTGAATGCCGGTTATGTTCATATCAATGCACCGGTTACCCTTAATCGTACCCTGAGCGTCTATCATCATCTTACATTGAATAATAAACTCACGGTACCGGCGAATGATACGGTACATATCCGTGCCGGCGCCTTCATTGACGGAAGCATTGGTACCGGATATGTTGTTACTGCTGCCAACTCAACCAATGGTGAAGCGGGAGTATTGCAGTATGATGGTATCACCACTGCCACCGTACTACCCGTTGGTTCTGCAACTTCTTATCTGCCCGTGACTGTTACACCATCTGCGGTCTCTGATTTTTTGGTTAATACTTTCGAAGGCATTACCAACAACGGCCAGCCCAACGGTACGGCCTTTACAGCAATCGAAAAACAAACAGTAGTGGATGCAGTTTGGAATATCAACCGCTTATCCGGTTCGGGTAGCGCAGATGTTCGTCTCGGTTGGACAGCCGGATTGGAAGGCTCAGCCTTTACCACACTTCCCGGTTCTGATATCGGTGTGATCCGCAACATCGGTACAGCTTTCTCCCTTCCGCTTGGCACAGGAGACAATACCAATAATACGGCTTCCGCTTCTGTGAGCACGTTTGGTGCTTTCAGTGTAGGTGCTATACCACAGGTTGATCCGTTTGTGTTCAATCCTATTCCTGATAAAATTTATGGTGCGGCAGATTTCGGCGGCGGTGCTACCAGTCTCAATACCACGCAGCCGATCACTTACTCCAGCAGTAATACTGCGGTAGCTACCATTGTAGCGGGAAATATTCATATTGTTGGTGCAGGTACAACGACCATTACTGCTTCACAGGCAAGCGACGGTGTGTATCCGGCAGAGAGCGCTACGCAAACGTTGACCGTTTTGAAAGCGCCGCTCACTATTAAAGCAGACGATAAATTAAAAGTGCAGGATGATGTGATGCCGACGCTCACCGCCACTTATACAGGGTTTGTATATGGCCAGACACCTTCAGCCCTGCTCACGCCGGCGACAATCACTACTACCGCTACTGTTAACTCGTTGCCCGGTACTTATCCGATCAATGTTGCGGGAGCTACTTCCAATAATTACCAGATCACATTTGTACCCGGTACGCTGACCGTGCAGCCGCGTCTCACGCAGACCATCACCTTTAATGACCTGATCGTTAAAACCTATGGTAATGCAGCGTTCCCTGTGGTAGCGACTTCTACCAACACTACTATTCCGGTCACTTTCACCAGCAGCAATCCTGCTGTGGCAACGGTGACGGGTAATACGGTAACGATCGTTGGCGCAGGCACCACTACTATCACGGCAGCGCAGGCAGGCAATGTGTTTTACTTCCCGGCTACCAGCGTGAGCCGCACACTGACTGTGAACAAAGCCAATCTCACGATCCGGATAAACGATACCAGCCGCCTGCAGGGACAACCCAATCCTGAATTCAGGCTCACTTACACAGGTTTTGTAAATGGTGACAATGCGAGCTCGCTGACTACGCCACCAACAGCTTCAACTGTTGCTGACATTAACTCAGCAGCCGGTTATTACACCGTAACACCGACCGGTACGGTCACCAACAACTACAACGTAACGGCTGTGGCCGGCCGTCTGACCGTTTATCCTGCCGCGGGTAAGGACGCCGTGGACATGAATGTGTACATGAGCAGCAGCACAACGCTGACCGCGCGGGTCTACGTAACAGAACCGGCTCTTGCAGATGTGCAGTTATATGATCTGTCAGGCAAATTGGTAAGGCAACGTAACTCATTCATGCCGGCCGGATTTGTAAACCTCAACATTCACGTAGCGGATATTCCGTCCGGTATATATGTGGTGGTGATCCGCAACGGCAAACTGGACCTGCGTAAAAAAGTTCAAATCATTCACTAATACATCAAGCATAATACATGTTGAAAAAAACAGGTTACTGGCTGCTGCTACTGATGATGGGTTGTTCGCTTTCAGCCTTCGCGCAAAAGAAGCCGCGTGTGTTTGCACTGGATGCTGACCGCCTTGCCGCGGCAAAACGCCGCGTTGCTTCTTCGGATGCGGCATTGATGCCGGCTTACAAGAAGCTGCTGAAAGAAGCGGACAAAGGATTGAAGTTCGGACCGGTGAGTGTGATGGAAAAGGCAATGACGCCACCGAGCGGTGACAAGCATGACTACATGAGCCTGGCACCTTACTTCTGGCCCGATCCTTCAAAGCCCGATGGCCTTCCTTACCTGCGTAAGGACGGCCAGACGAATCCGGAAGTAAAAGAGTTCAAAGACAAAGAATACCTGCCCCGGCTTTGCGATATCGTTTACCAGTTATCACTCGCGTGGTATTTATCAGGTAACAGCGCTTATGCAGAACATGCTTCAAAACTACTGCGCGTATGGTTTCTTGACGAAGCCACCCGCATGAACCCCAACCTGAACTATGGTCAGATGGTCAAAGGGGTAAATGACGGGAGAGGAGCAGGTCTGATCGATACGCGTCATTTTGTTAAGCTGATCGATGGAATCGGTTTGCTGGCAACTTCATCACAATGGAAGGTGGCTGATCAGGCTGGCATGCAACGCTGGTTCGCTGATTTCCTCACCTGGATGCAGACCAGCAAGAATGGCCGCGATGAAATGCGCGCACCCAACAATCACGGCGCCTGGTACGATGCACAACGCCTTTCCATGGCTTTGTTCATCGACAGTACACGCCTCGCCAAAGTGATTGTGGAGAATGCGGGCAAACGCCTCGACGTCCAGCAGGATGAGCAGGGATTGTTTCCAAAAGAAATGGAACGGACCATCTCCCTTCATTACAACGTATTTGCAATGGATGCCTTTTTTGAAATAGCAAAAATGGCCACGCATACAGGCATTGATTTCTGGAACCATAAAACGCCATCAGGTAAATCACTGGCCAAAGGTTTTGCCGCCCTGCGTCCCTATCTCGAAGAAGAAAAGAAATGGGAAGGTCAGCAGATCAAACCTTATCCCAATGAAGAAAGCTTCGGACTGCTGATGGAAGGTGACCGCTTTGGTTGCAAAAGCTGCAAGGCGAGCGTGAAACGCATGGCCGGAGACAAAAGCGAAAGCTTACTGATCAATTTGCTCTATCCCTGATATATACTAACACTAACTAACGACTCTGATAAGAAAAAACTCAAAACAATGAAAATGTTACGATGCTTGTCCACGCTGTTCGTTTTGCTGTTGCTTGGGGCAGCGGCATCCGGACAGAATAAAACCATCACGGGTAAAGTGACCAATTCGTTCGGCGAAATAATGCCGGGCGTAACGATTACCGCTCCCGGGAAGAAGGTAGTGAACACTACCTCTAAAGAAGACGGCAGCTACTCCATCGCCGCGGCAGATGCCAAAACGCTGATCGTTTCTTATGTGGGTTACGAATCACAGACCATCGAGATCGGTGATAAGAAAGTGATCGACATTACCCTGAAACAAAGCGCGGCTTCAATGGATGAAGTAGTGGTGATCGGTTATGGTACACAAAAAAAATCGCACCTGACAGGCTCTGTTTCAAAATTCAGGAATGAGAAACTGGACGAAACACCGGTATCCAGGCTCGACCAGGCACTGCAGGGTAAAATTGCCGGTGTGCAAATCCAGAATGTCAGCTCTGAAGCTGGTTCGGATCCTAAAGTGCGTGTGCGGGGAACAAGCTCTATCAATGCCGGTGCAGATCCGCTCGTAGTAGTGGACGGTCACCCGGTGCCCGATGGTTTGGCTTTTGTAAACATGGCCGACGTGGAATCGGTAGAAGTATTGAAAGATGCGGCTTCTGCAGCGATCTACGGTTCGCGCGGCGCGAGTGGTGTAATCATCATTACCACCAAGAGCGGTAAGGCTGACAAACCTAAATACTCCGTAAAGTTTTCTACCGGCGCCAAAACTGCGTACAAAACTTATCCGATGATGACTACCACCGAGTATACAAACATGCTCTTTTACGAAGCATCATTGAAAGCAAAAGATCCGAGCATTACACCGCCCACGCCCACACAGATCATTGCCAACAACGAAAGAGCAGCCTACATCATCGAACAAACGTTGCTTGGTGGTCAGGGTACCGACTGGCAGTCGGAAGCGCTGAGAAATGCGACCGTTCGCAACCTGATGGTGAACGTCTCCGGTGGTAAAAAAGATATCCGTTACTTCATTTCCGGCGGCTACCAGCGCGATCAGGGGCTGATGTATCACAGTGAATACGATCGTTTCAACCTGCGTACAAAACTCGACGCCAACCTCGGCAAACGCGTGAAGATGACGTTTAACCTGAACCCTTCTTATATCAAGCGTGAGCGTCCGTCAACCGGTTACATAGATTTCGTTCGCTTCCAATCATTCCTCCCGGTATATCACACAGATGCTACTGCGGCTTTTGTCAACCAGACTCCGACATGGGCCAATATCCGTCCCGGCGATTTTGCACAGGCACGCCATTTCAACGGACGTATGTACAGCGGAATGATGCCTGATGGCTCTATCTGGACAAGCACCTCAAACGTAGACCCTTTCAATACGGCGAATAACTCACCTAAATCAGTACTGGAAACACGCTCGATTACTTCCAACGACTACCGTATGTTGAGCTCTGCCGATTTTACGGTTAATATCCTTCCCGGTCTTGATTTCAAAAGCATGGCCAGCTTCTACGTGAACTATACGGTAGGACTTGACTTTGCCAAACGTAATTCCAACCGTGAAGGGGATATCAACAAAGGTATTTATAACAACCGCCTGTTCACCGATATACTTTCGGAAAACCTGTTGACCTATAACAAAAAGATCAAAGATCATTCGTTCAACGTGCTGGCTGGTTATACCGTGCAGCAAACCAAGATCAATGATCAGCAGATCACCGGTGTGGATTATCCCAGTGATAATATCACTACCCTCAACACGGCGTTGCAGATCGATCAGAATAAAACGGCAACCTTTAACCTGCGCAACCAGATCGGTCTTCAATCTGTACTGGGCCGTGTTACCTATGCTTATCAAAACAAGTATCTGCTGGCTGCCAGCTATCGTACCGATGGAAGCTCTTACTTTGCTCCCGGGAAAAAATGGGGTGCGTTCCCGTCGGTGTCACTCGGCTGGGTGCTGACCGAAGAGAAGTTTATGAATAAGGCTGACTGGATCAGCAACCTGAAACTCCGCGGAAGTTATGGTGTAACGGGTAACAACCGTATCGTAGATTTCGCCTTCGTGGACCTGCTGTATGCAGCCAACTATCCGCTGGGTGCGCAAACGGGTACATCTGTTGTAGGTCAGGTACCATCACGCGACATCCTTTCCAACCCTGATATCACCTGGGAAAGAACATTTCAGTTCAATGGTGGTATCGATATCGGTGTATTCAACAATGCGGTGAACCTTTCCATAGACGTTTATCAATCCAAAACAGATCAACTGTTGTTGCGTCAGGCTACCATGGGTTTTGCGGGTGTGCCTTTATTCTGGAACAACATCGGCAGGCTGCGTAACCGCGGTATCGAATTTGAACTGACAACAAATAATATCCGTAAGAAAGATTTCCGCTGGACAACATCAGCCAATCTTTCCCATAATCGCAACAGACTGCTGAACCTGGCGGATGAAAAATTCCTGACCAACCTGGGTGAGCGTTCAGAAATCTACCGCAATATTGTAGGTGGTCCGCTGGTACAATACTTTGGTTATAAAACCGACGGTGTATGGCTTTCACAGGCACAGATAGATCAGGCTGTCGCGGGCGGTCTCACCACTTCACTTTCCAACATGCTGGTGCCCGGTGGTTTGAAACTCGTCGATTATAACGGCGACAACCGTATTGATGAGAATGACCGTACTTATATCGGTAATCCTTATCCCGATTTCACCTGGGGCATCGTTAACAACCTTACCTATAAGGCTTTTGACCTGAGCTTCATGTTACAGGGAAGCCAGGGTGGTCAACTGGTGAACGGCGATCCTAACTATAACGAAACAAAACGTTACAATAAAAATTACAACCAGAACCGCTGGATCAGCCCGATGTTCCCCGGTGATGGCAAAACGCCTTATTCTACCATCGGCTTCAACTGGATGCTGACCGATTATGTAGTGGAAGATGCATCTTACTGGGCGCTGCGTGAGGTGATCATCGGGTATACACTGCCAGCCAAATTGGTAAAACGCACATTCCTGAACTCGGCAAGATTGTATTTCTCCGGACAAAACCTGTTCTTCCATACACCGAAAAGCTATCGTGGTATCAATACGGAAGCCCGGTTCAATTCCGGACCGTATGCAGGTTCTCTGCTGGATGGTTATCAGCGCGGAAGCTTTCCAATGCCACGTACCATTCTGTTCGGTATCGATGTTAATTTTTAAACCACGCTCAATAACTACAATATGAAAAAGCTTCAATATCTCTTGCTGTTTTGCGGGCTCGGTTTAATGAGCTGCAAAAAAGTGATCGATCTTTATCCGCAGTCAAACCTGAACACAGGTACTTATTATACAAACGTGGAGGAAGTGAAGGCCGGTCTTACCGGTGCTTACAACGGCCTTCAGCGCCCGATGTTGTATGAATGGCAACTGACGGAATTGCGGACGGATAACTCCAAACAGGGTGCACCTGCGAGTACGGCTTCTACCAACCGTGAGCTGAGTGACCTGGATATGTTTATTCCCAACACATCGCATCCCACTATTTACAATTACTGGCTGGCTACTTATAACAATATCCGCAATGCCAACATCATCCTGCAACGTCTCGGTGTGGTGTATGATCCTGCTGCGGGTAGTATTTCACTTTCACCAATCACTATTCCGATTACGGAAACCGATCGTAAACAACTGGCCGGTGAAGCACTTTTTATCCGTGCGTATCACTATTTCAACCTGGTGCGTTTGTTCGGTGGTGTAATGCTTGTATATGAGCCGATCTCTCCTGCGCAATCAAAAACCATGAACCGCGTACCGGAGGCAGATATTTATAAATTGATCCAGGCTGATCTTACTACTGCTTCGCAGTGGATGAATCAACTGAAGTTCACACAAATGGCTTCAGCCGATCTTGGCCGCGCTACGAGTTGGGCGGCAAAGGGTATGCTGGCAAAAGTATACCTGACGCTGAACCGTAAAGCGGAAGCGATCACCTTGCTGCAGGATGTAATGACTAACAGTGGTTATAGCATGCAGGGTTCTTATAACAATGTATTTTCGATCAACAACGAGATGAACTCCGAAATCATGTTTGCCGTACGTTACAAGGCGGGTGGGCTTGGACTGGGTTCGTCTTTTGCCAACACCTTTGCACCGCTGGGTACAGGTTCCAATGTGATCAACGGTGATGGAGACGGTCTTAACTATCCCACTGCGGATCTCGATACCGCGGTAGTGGCAACAGACGGGCGCCGTGCTTTGCTGATTGCTACCTATGGTACAGGCGCCACGACCAAATTCTATACACGTAAATTCTTCTCTTCCGTGATCATTACCGATGATGCAGAGAATGACTGGCCGGTATTGCGTTATGCCGACATCATCCTGATGCTGGCGGAAGCACAAGGCTATTCTCCTGCCAGCGTGGGATTGATCAACCAGGTACGGTCACGTTCATTGCCGGCGCTCGATCCTGCCGTGATCAACACCACCGCGTTGTTTGAGAAAGCGCTTGCCGAAGAGCGCCGTATCGAGTTCGCCTTCGAGAACCAGCGCTTCTTTGATCTCGTGCGCTTCAATACAACCATGACTACCATTACTGCCGAACAGATCATGAAAGATCACTTTGCGGATGAGTACGCCACGCACTACAGCCGCTACCTTGATCCTACGCCAACGCTGGCGCAGCTACAGGGGTATGTTACGCGTCAGAAGTTGTTGCTGCCAATTCCGCAGCGCGAGATCGACACGAATACGCAATTGGTGATCGAACAAAATCCGGGTTATTGATGAGCCCGCAACGAAAAAACAAATCGCCTCGTCATTGTTTTATTGCATTAAAATAAAAATATGAAAAGAACATTTCTGGCTCTTATGAGTATCTGCCTGGTTAGCTTGACGCTGCATGCGCAGGATACCACGGCATTTAAACCGGTAGAATATCCCGATGGATTCACTTCGCAACTGAATGTGGTATATGCCAAAGCGAAAGACTGGGAAGGGAAGATGGACTTGTACCTGCCTCCCAAAAGCGCCGGTCCTTCCGCTGTTGTGATTAATATACATGGTGGCGGCTGGAATAAGGGTTCGAAAGAATCGCAGACAGGTTTCAGCACATTTTTTAAAATGGGATTTGCGGTAGCAAACATCGCTTACCGTCTCACAGGTCAGGCTACTGCTCCGGCTGCGGTTGAAGACGCCCGTTGTGCATTAATTTACCTGATCAAAAACGCAAAAGAGCTTAATATCGACGTTAACCGCATTGTGGTAATGGGCGGCAGCGCGGGTGGCCACCTGGCCTTAATGGCCGGCCTGCTGGGTAATGATCATCGTTTCGATGGCAATTGTCCGGGTGTTGAAAATATTAAAGTGGCTGCCATCATCGACAAATATGGTATAACTGATGTGTGGGATTGGGGATATGGAACACGTATTACCAGCAGGTCGGCCGAACGCTGGTTAGGCGACAAGGCAAAGGACAAAAAATTTGCAGCGTCGGTTTCTCCGATCACTTACGTAAACAAAAACAGCCCTCCCATATTTATTGTACATGGCAATGCCGATCCTATTGTTCCTTATGAGCAGTCAGTAGAATTGCACAAAAAATTGAAAGAACTGGGCGTGGAAACTGAATTCATCACCGTTGAGGGAGGGGAGCACGGAAAATTCACGAAGGAAAAAAATTCAGAGCTGAACAAGTCGATTATCGCGTTTTTGAAGAAATTGGGCATCGCAAAATAATTGATGTTACTACATCGATTGAAAAGCCGGCAATGAGTGCCGGCTTTTTTTTGTGTAGGCTATTAAAAAAAATCGAATGACAATAGCCGGGTTATTGCTAATGGATAGTCGAGGAAAATGGTAGGGAATGTTCTTTAGCGTAATAGATATGTAAAAAAATAAGCATGAAAGCGGTTGCAGAAAACCGCAGAAAATAATCGCAAATTTTAATTCGTGTGTGGTTTTTTTATTAAGATTTTGTTATAACATTGCGACGACTTTATTTACAGCTGTTCGTACTACATCACTACTGTTATTGGTCTGAATATCCGAAAAACCGCTTAGCAACCATTAAATGCATGTCTCCGGACAGCGGGATATGCATCCACCACTAACGATGCTCTGATCTTCCGTAAGGAGGGCCGGGGCCATATTAAGGCAGGGTTAGGCACGCAGAAAAATCACTAACAAGATTGCGGGGGGAGCAGTGTTTCTTATAGAACGCTGGGGGGATATGTTTTGCCCTGTCTGAAAGAACTGAAACGGCTACTTTATACATATATACCAAAACGGTCGAGTTCTTATGAGAAAAATCTACGTAACTGCATGTTATGGCAAATCCCTTGTGCTTGCGGCGCTGCTATGCCTTTTCAATTGCATAAGCTTTGCGCAAAACACAGTGGTCATCAACACGGGAACGGCTGGCACACCGCAATACAATGCCGGTCCTGTTTACCGCTCTTCTGCCGCCAGCGCCTATGACGCAAGCAGATATGTTTATCTGTACACTGCCGAAGAATTGTCTGCTGCAGGCATCGGCTCCGGTGCCAGCATCACCCGATTAGGATGGGTGAAAAATAACACCGCCACAACCACAGGCGGTGGTGTTATGCGTATTTATCTGAAGAACTCGGCTGCTACTGAGTTTGCGCAAGCCTCGGAAACCTGGGCCAACCTCAACAGCGGGGCTGTATTGGTATATGAAAATCTCAACCAGGAAATTCCTGCAACAGCAACGCCCAACTACATTACCTTCAACCTCACGGCGCCCTTTGTGTACACCGGGGGCTCGATGGAAGTATCGGTGGAATGGGATGCCAACCAGATTACAGGCAACCCCAGTACCGGCACGTTCGACTGGATGTGGTCTACTGTACCAAACCGTATTTATGGCACAGGGCAAACGGTTATGACCAATGCCGCTACCCTGAGTTCAACATCCAACTCCATTTCCGCCATCGATGATCGTCGTCCTTTCATACAAATCACTTATGGCGCGAATGCTGCCTGTACCGCGCCTCCCACACCCGGTACTACAACGGTAAGTTCAGCCGCCGTATGCGCCGGTACCCCGGTGAATTTTTCGTTGACGGGTAACTCCTTCGGCACGGGCCAGACTTATCAATGGCAGACATCTGCCGCAGCCGGTGGTCCGTTTACTGATGTCGGAACCTCGCAAACCACGCCGGGCGCCACATTCAACGCACCGGCCGGTGTTACTTACTACCGGGCGGCAGTTACCTGTAGCGGCAATACTGCCTACTCCACGCCGATAGCCGTTACCGGTTATGCAGGACTTCCGGGTGGTACTTATACGATCAACTCGGCCGCACCCACACTGGGCAGCAACTTCAATAATTTTACCGACGTTGTAACAGCGCTTACCTGCGGTATACAGGGGCCTGTTGTATTCAACGTAGTAACGGTTAACGCTACTTACAACGAACAAATGATCCTTCCGGAAGTAGCCGGAACCTCCGCAACCAATACGATCACTTTCAATGGTAATGGCAACACACTGGCATTTGCGTCAGCCAATACCAACGAGCGCGCGGTGATCAAACTCAACGGAACCGATCATGTAACGATCGACAGCTTCAATATCGTTGCATCTGCCGGTACCTATGGTTTTGGTATCCAACTGATTAACGGCGCGGACTCCAACACGATCCGCCGGTGTACGATCGATGCCAATATCACTACCACGTCTACCAACTTTGCCGGTATTGCTGTCAGCGGCAGTGCCACCTCGGCCACTACTGCGGGCTCTCTCAGCGATGGCAACCTGATCGAAAACAACACGGTGCGCGGTGGCTACTATGGTATCACCGTAATGGGTACGACAACGGCAGGTAACCAAATCCAGAATAACACGGTTCGCAACAACAGAGTGACCGACTTCTATTATTACGGTATTTATTCGACCGGCACTAATAAGCTCGTGATCGAAGGCAATGATCTCGAACGCCCTACACGCACAGCCGGCACAACGGTATACATGGTTTACTACACCGGCGTTACCACAGGTACACGTTTTTCCGCCAACCGCCTTCATAACCCTTATGGCAGCAACCAGGCTGCCGCCGGTGACGTGTATGTACATTATATGACAGGTGCGGATGGTACGAGTGGCAACGAGAACCTTATCAGCAATAACCTGATCTATGACATGAACGGGGGAGGCCTTATCTATGGCTTCTATAACGCCAGCTCCGATTATGTGCGTTATTATCATAATACCATTTCCGTTGACCGCCCCGCCAGCACTTCAACAGACCTGACGCGCGGCTTTTACCAAACCACGGCGTCCGTTGGCATCGAATACAAAAACAACATTGTTGCGATCAACCGTGGTGGAACGGGTGTGATCACGGCCATTTACATGAATACGGCTACGACAACATTTGTTTCAAATAACAACAACTTTATCGTCGCCGGTGCATCGGCTTCCGTTGGTTATTTCGACGGTAACAGCCGTGCGACATTGGCAGACTGGAGAACGGCTACCACGCAGGATGCTGCATCGGTATCTGTGGATCCTCAATTCCTCGATCCGAACAGCGGGTTCTATTATCCCAACAATTCCGCGATGGACAACCTCGGTACTCCCGTTGGTGTAACGACGGATATTACAGGGGCAACGCGGAGCACGACCACACCGGATATCGGTGCGTACGAATTTGCTCCGGTAGGTTGCGTTAACCCGCCGGTTCCAGGCACCGTTACTACCACACAAAGTCCCGTATGTACCGGCACTACCTTCACGCTTGGATTTACGGGCGGATCGATAGGTGCGGGTCTCACTTATCAATGGCAGCGTAACACAGGCAGCGGCTGGACAGATATTGCGGGCGCTACCAATACGACGCTCAGCCTGACTCAGTCGGTAACAACTTCTTACCGGATCACAGTTTCCTGTAATGGAAATACAGCCGTGCCTTCCGCTCCGCTGGATGTGATCACGCCCCCCGGCATGGCAGGTAACTACACCATCAACTCGGGTGTGGCTACAGGCGGTACCAACTTCCAGTCGTTCAACGACGCGAACAGTGCATTGCGCTGTGGCATTTCTGCTGCTGTGGTGATCGATGTGGTGGCTGCTACCGGACCTTACAACGAGCAACTGATCATGGATGAAATTCCGGGTGCCTCGTCTGTGAACACGGTTACCTTCCGCGGTAATGGCAACACGCTTGCCTTTGCCGCTCCGACTTCTGCCGACCGTGCGGTGATCCGCCTCAATGGTACCGATCACGTAACGATCCAGGATCTGACCATCGTTGCAGGTACTTCCTCTGCTACTTACGGCTGGGGTATTCACCTGACCAACAGCGCAGACAGTAATACCATCCGCAATTGTACCATCAATGTGGAAGTAACCAGCACTACGGCTGCGAACTCCGCAGGTATCGCCATCAGCAATTCCGCAACATCCCCGACTACAACCGGCGATGCCAATTGCGATGGCAACACGATCGATAACAACACCATCACCGGTGGGTACTATGGTATGACCATGGTGGCGAATAGCGGTTCTGCGTTCAACTCCTGGAACAAAATTACCCGCAACAAGATCCGTGATTACTATATCTACGGCCTTTATGTGAATGGTGCCTTTGATGTGCTGATTGACAGCAACCTGTTCGAACGTCCCGCACGTGCAGGTGTGTCGACGCATTATGGTATTTATTTGACGGGCATAAGTGCGAGCGCAAAAATTTACAGGAACACTATCCGCAATCCTTTTGGCGCGGCACCTACCAGCACGTCCGTATTTTACGGAATCTATTTTACCAGTGTGGATGCATTGGCGGGCAGAGAGAACGTGGTGGCCAACAACCTGATCCATAACCTTACCGGTAACGGCAGCGTGTACGGTATCTATAATGCAGGTTCCGACCTGGCTTTGTATTATCACAACACCGTTCACCTCGATGGTGCTTCTTCCGGCGCAAGCGACGTGATCCGCGGGTTCTATCAGACGACCGCTGCGGCTGACCTGCAATTGCGCAACAACATGTTTACCATTTCCCGTGAAAATCCGGGTGTGGCCAAATACCTGATGTACTGGAACGAAGCAGCAACTACCTATACTTCCGACAACAACAACTTCTATTACTTTACCACTACAGGTGATAACCATGTGGGGTATATTGGCGCAAGCAGTTATACCACACTCGCCGCATGGCAGGCCTCAGTTGGCAAGGACCTGAATTCTTATTCCAATGATCCTTTGTATGTTAATATAGCTGCCGGCAACTTCGAGCCTTCCAACGCTTCGATCAACGACCGCGGTGTGGCCGTTGTGCCACCCATCACGGTTGATATCCGCGGTGCCGCACGTAACGCAACCACGCCTGATATCGGTGCATTCGAATTTGCTCCTCCTGTGTGCGTAAGCCCACCCACGCCCGGTATTGCTACCGTAACCGAGACTCCGGTTTGCGAAAACTCACTTGTTACGCTTGGTCTCGATGGACAAACAACCGGTGACGGACAAACCTATCAGTGGGAAGCTTCCACAACGATCAACGGTACCTATGCTCCGGTGAGCGGTATATTGACCAACCCGTCATTTACCGTAACGGCTACTTCTAATTTCTACTACCGTTGCGTAGTAACCTGTAGCGGCAACTCGGCCACTTCCACACCTGTGCTGCTGGCGGTAAATCCTGCACTACCTGGCGGTACCTATGTGATCGACCAGAACGGCGGCGGCGACTTCCTGAATTTCACCGAAGTGAAAGCGGCATTGGCCTGCGGTATCACGGGTCCTGTAGTGTTCAACGTAGAACCGATGAGCGGTCCTTATGTTGAACAATTCCTGCTCGACACAATTCCGGGAAGCTCTGCCGTTAATACCATTACATTTAATGGTAACGGCAACACGATCCAGTTCAGTTCTTCTGTTGCCGATGCGCGTTCCGTAATCGGTCTGCGCCGCACGGACTATGTAACGTTCGACAGCCTCGTGATCGATGCTACCGGAACCGGTACATATGGATGGGGCGTATTCATGACCAACAACGCGGACAACAACACTTTCCGCAAATGCCGCCTGATTCTTAACAATACCGCAACGACTGTAAACTTCGCAGGTATCATCATCAGCTCGTCTGCAACTGGTGCTACCACTTCCGGTGCCACGTTCTGTGATAACAACCTGTTTGAAAACAACGAGATCTCCGGTGGTTACTATGGCATTACCCAAATGGGTGTAGCCGCAACACCATCTGTTGGCAACAAGTTTATCGGTAATAAAATAACAGACTTCTACAGTTATGGTATTTATGCCGGTATCTCTACTAACCTGGTGATCCAGAATAATACCATCAACCGTTTGTCTCGTACGGCGGTAACAACCTTCTATGGTATCTATCACACCGGAACAAGCAATAACTCGCTGATCTCCGGCAACCGTATTCACAGTCCGTTTACCGGCGCGCCAACCAATACCAGCGCTATGTATGGTATTTACCTGACGGCCAATGATGCTCCTTCGAATGCGCCCACGCGTATTGCGAACAACCTTATGTACGATTTCAACGGCGCGGGTACGATATACGGCTTCTATAACAGTTCATCCAACAACGCACGCTACCTGCATAATACTTTGTCGTTTGAGAATACAGCTAATACGTCAACCAACGTCACGTATGGTCTGTACCAGATAACAGAGGCAGACGGCATCCAGGTGCGTAACAATATCATTACTATCAGCCGCGGCGGTACAGGTGCGAAGTATGGCATGTACTTCAGCACCGCGCTCACGGCATTTACGTCGGATAACAACAATATTGTGGTAAATGGTGCGGCTGGTGCCAACAACTTTGGTTACGCCGCTACCGCTGCGCAGGCTACCCTGACTGCATGGCAGAATACTACCTCGCAGGATGCGAACAGCCGTACCGACGATCCGATCTATACCAACCCTGCTGCCGGCAACTTCCGTCCAACGCAGGCTACATTGGATGATAAAGGTGCACCTGCGGGCGTACTTACCGATATCGAAGGTATAACGCGCAGCACCACCACGCCTGATCCGGGGGCGTATGAATTCACTGTTATCCCTTGTACGGCACCACCGACGCCGGGTGTTGCTGTGGCAAGTCCCGCCTCGGGTCTTTGCCTTGGTTCTTCGATCCAGTTGACATTGACAGGCAACAGCGTTGGTGGATTCCAGCGTTATGTATGGCAGGTGGCTGAAAGTGCTACAGGTCCCTGGACCGATATCAGCGACAGCCTTTACAGTCCTGAGTTCGAATACACGCTTCAAACCGCTGCCGGTTACTTCCGCGCAGTAGTTGTATGCGGTACAGGTGTGGCCAATTCAACAAGCGTACAAATCAGCTTCAACCCGCTGTTGCTGGCAGGTGATTATACCATCGATCCGGCTGTGGCTACCGGTGGTACCAACTTCCAGACATTCAACGAAGCGGTGGCGGCCATGCAGTGCGGTATCACTGGTTCGGTTCGTTTCCACGCCGTACCTGGTACCTACAACGAGCAGGTACGTATCCCTAAAATCTACGGTGCCAACGAAAACAGTACCATCACCTTCATGAGCCAGAACGGCAACCCTGCTTCTGTAACATTGACTTATGATGGTACTACGGCGAATAATTATACCCTGTTGCTCGACAGCGCTGTGTATGTAACATTCCGCAACATGACCATCGTTGCGCAGAGCGCCACCAACGGACGTGCGGTGCAATTTGCCGCCACTGCCGCCTATGACAGCATCGTTAATTGCGTGATCAATGTTCCTGCATCTTCCAGCACTTCCACAACAGTGGTGGGCGTATTCGGTGAAACATTGACCGGTAGCGACCTGGTTGTAAAAGGCAACACGATCAGCAATGGTTCTTCCGGTGTTTACCTGTCCGGTTCTACAACTAAAGTACCGGTTCGGGTAGCCATCGACAGCAACAAAGTAACCGGTTCTTATTACTATGGTATCTATGCCGGTAACATCAATGATGTATCCGTTCGCAAGAATACCATCACACGTTCCGGTGTTCAGAATACAAGCTCTTATGGTATCTATTCAACCAATTGCGACTCTGCCTACGGCATCAGCAACAACAGAGTCGATATCATCAGCAGCGGTGTGACTACCTATGGTATTTATCTTACCGGTAACCAGGCTGCAGCCAATGACAAAGGCGAGTTTTCTAACAATAAGATAATTGCCAGCGGTACCAATACAGGTAACCAATATGGTTTGTATGTTACATCCTGTACATACGCCAAAGCCGCTAATAACGTGATTTCTATTGCAACAAGCGGTACTACGGCTTATGGTATCTATAGTACTACTACGGGTGGTATCCGCTATTATAACAATACAGTTCAGAATGCTGCCACGTCTGCGGCAAGCGCTACGAACATTGCAGGTTATTTCAACCAGACAACAGGTACAGCGGGTCAGACTTACCTGGTAAACAATATCTTCAGTCATACCAATGGCGGATGGATAATGGATGTGCCCAACCCACGCTTTATCTACAGTGACTACAACATGTTCCATACAAGCGGCACTACGCTGATCCGTACCGGAACAACCATCCATGCAAATCTGCAGACATGGCGCAACACGGCCGCATGGGACCTGAACTCAATCGTCTATCAGCCTGCATTCTCAGGTGCGTCTGACGATCTGCAACCTGATCTGGCAAGTCCCAACGTATGGGCTATCCACGGACGTGGTGTGCAACTGACGGATAACGCTACCGATATCAACGGGGCTGCCCGTCCGACAACACTCACTGCCGGTGTACCCGATCTCGGTGCTTATGAATTCCTGCCGACTTCTACACCTGTTGCATTAACGGCTATTCCCGCGGCACCTGCTGCCAACATCACACAGGTATTTATGCTGGGAACAGATACTGTAACCAAAATCTCGTGGGGAAGTGTTGTGCCGTCAACCGTAACCGGTCGCCGTTACTCCGGCGTACAACCGCCGTCACTGTCGCCTGGTCAGAATTATATGTATTTCTATACAGACTTTGATCATACCGGTACTGCACCAACAGGTCATAAGGTGGAACAATTCTATATCGATTCATGGCAAGGTTTCATTGCCCGCCAAAGCCAGGTGAAACTGGGACGGACCAATGCTGCCAACACATGGGAAGTGTCTGCGACAAGTACGGTAGACGATCTGCTGAATATTATCAGGGAAGACAACCTGACAACATTTGATAAATACACGGGTCTCACCGACGGTACCACACCGCCACCACCACCGATCGTACTCGATCCTTCGGAGGCCAGTAACACCGGTACACAATTCTGGGTAGGTTACGGTCATCAGTACTACATGACTGGTGCCAACAGCCAGGAAATGGTACTTTACCTGGGCGCAGGTGCAACTCCGGCCAATGTAACGGTACGTGTGTATGGTACACCATTTATCAAAACCTATACTGTTCCTGCCAACACGGTGATCGCGTCCGACTTTATGCCGAAACAGGGATTGTATGATTCCCGTTTGCTGGAAGAAGGGTTGTCTGATAAAGGCATCAGTATCCAGAGTGATCAGCCGATCACGGCTTATGCCCACATCTATTCCGGTTCAAGCTCCGGTGCAACCATGCTGATGCCAACCGGCACTTATGGATATGAGTATTATGCATTGACCTCACGTCAGGCTTATACAGGCGATTCTTATTCATGGTTCTATGTGGTTGCCGCTTACGACAGTACGGTGGTCCAGATTACTCCGTCCGCGCTGACACGTGGTGGAAGAAATGCAGGTGAAACATTCACCGTCAGCCTCAATAAAGGTGAAGTATACCAGGTGATAGGCGAGAAGTTTGCTTCCAACCAGGGATATGACATGACCGGCAGTATTGTGAAATCCATTGCCAACAGCAATGGTAAATGTTACCCGATCGCCATGTTCTCCGGAAGCAGCCGTACCGCTATTGGTTGTGACGATGGTATTCCAACACTGAACGGTGATAATATCATACAGCAAAACTTCCCGTACAGGGCATGGGGTAAACGTTACCTCACCGCTCCGACGTCAGCTTCCGCTGCGGCTGCAACCATGCACACCAACATTTTCAAAGTATCTGTGAAAGATCCAAGCACACAGGTATGGGTGAATGGTACACTGCAGACCAACCTGATCGACGGGCGTTACTATCAATTCAATACAAACCAATCATCTTATATTGAGTCTGACAAACCTGTAATGGTGGCGCAGTTCATGTCTTCAACATCAGAGTGCGGTAACCCTGCAGTGCTCGATCCTGAGATGATCTATATCAGCCCTGTTGAACAAGGCATTAATAAAGTAGCGTTGTATCGTAATAAAATGTATGCGATCACGGTGCAGTACCTGACATTGATCATCCCGACCAATGGCCTGAACTCACTCACCATCGATGGCAGCAATACATTTGATCATGTATACGATCACACAGTGCCCGGTTATAAAGTAGTAGTAAAACGCTGGCTGGCTACGGAAGGACAGACCTTTGTACAAAGTGATTCTGCTTTCACCGCCATCACTTACGGCCTGGGCAGCGTGGAAAGTTATGGTTACAACGCAGGTACCGCTGTGCGCAACCTGTTCAGTACACCATCGCTGACCAACGTATTCAACCCGAATGGTACTTCTACACCATACACTTGTAAAGGAACACCATTCCGCCTCACCTTCCAGACATCCGTGAAACCGACGCAGATCGAATGGCTGCTGAGCCAGGTGCCACAACTGACACCGCATGCAGATAGCATTCAAACCAATCCTGTGCCGGCTGACTCGGTATTGATCAGCGGAACATGGTTCTATCAGTATACACTCCAGCAGGATTTTGTAATCAGTCAGGCAGGGGAATACAACCTTCCGATTTTCATTACACACCCCGAGATTGACGGATGTAATGCAAGAATGGAAACGAATATGAATATCCGCGTATTGGAGTCTCCGGTGATCGACTTCACCACTACCGGAAGCTGCGTTGGAAATGCCGTTCAGTTCAACGGTACGGCATCAACAGCGAACAGTACTCCTATAGGTGTGTGGAACTGGAACTTTGATGACAATGGTGCAACGGCCAACACGCAGAACCCGACGCATACCTATGCAGCCACGGGAACATACGATGTGGCTTTCAATATCATCGCACAGGATGGTTGTATCGCCAACATCACCAAAGAAGTAACGATCGGTGCTGGTCCGGCGGTAGTAATCACGCCAGATTCATTGTCAACCTGCGTTGGTTCAAGTGTAACCTTCAATGTACAAAGCCCTGTAGCAGGTGCAACATACAGATGGTATGCCTCTGCAGCAAGCAGCGCAGTGCTTCACACCGGCAGCAGTTGGACGATCACTAACGTAACCGGACCTGTTTCTTACTTCGTGGAATCGAACCTCAACGGATGTATCAGCCAGACAAGAAAAGAAGTGAAGATCACCATACTTCCTTCGCTGGCCACACCTGTAGCGGTCGTTGACTTTGCAGGAACAAATGAGATACGCTTCCGCTGGGAGGCCATCACCAACGCAACGGGATATGAAGTAACAACAGATGGTGGCACCACCTGGACGATTCCTTCATCCGGCGCATCAGGTCTTACACATACCATCACCGGTCTGCAGACAGGACAAAGCGTAACGCTGCGGGTACGTGCTCTCGGCGGATGTCTGCCGGCTGAGTCACTGCCGGTGACAGGCACAACGGTGACGGATCAGATATTCGTTCCCAATACATTTACACCGAATAACGACGGACGTAACGATGAATTGAAAGTGTATGGTAACAGCATCCGCGACATCCATGCAGCGGTCTTCAACCAGTGGGGCGAGAAGATCGCCGAGGTGAAGAATCCGGGACGAGACGGTGATGGCGGTTATCGTATCTGGAACGGTACACACAAGAATAAGCAACAACCTTCCGGTGTGTACATGTATGTGATCGATATCATACTAACAGATGGTACACGCGTGCAACGCAAAGGCGCAGTGAACCTGTTGAGATAATACAGGATTGGCCGGGGAGGGATGACAATCCCTTCCCGGCATTAATCCAATGCTAACAAAAAGAAACCCGATATGCAACGCATTAAACAGAAGCTTCACATGAATAAAAACCGGGTGGCGAGACTAGGGCTGTTGTGCTTCGGTCTTTTGTGGATGACCTGTGTGCAGGGACAGAAAGACCTTTCCAACCGGGGAAAGGAATTCTGGGTGAGTTATCCGTTCAACTGGTTTTTTGAGAATGGCAACTCCCAGGAAATGGTGCTGTACTTCAGTGCGGAGGAAGATGCGGTTGTTACACTTACCTCGCATGTTGGCGCTAATACCTGGACGCGTACCTATACCGTGCCTGCAGGTACGGTAACGATCTCCGATTACATTCCCAAATCAGGTTTGTATGACAGCCGCCTGTATGACTTTGCTTATCCCGCAGGTAATGGCGGACAAGGTGTTTACAACAAGGCTATTCATATCGAGAGTACCACTCCAATCGTGGCTTATGCACACTATATAGGCAGTGCAACATCCGGTGCTTCGATGTTATTCCCTGTGGAAGCATACGGGTATGTGTACACTACACTGAATAATAAAAATTTTTATGGAAGCCAGCCAGCCAATACGTATTTCTATGTAATGGCCTCGCATGATAATACGGTTGTGGAGATTACTCCCAAAGTACTTACCCGCTCTGAATTGCCGGCAGCGCCGGGTGGGCGCCCCGCGGGTGCTCCCTTTACAGTGACATTGAACCGGGGACAATCATTCCAGGCAATTGCGCGTGTAACGGCCGGAGATCTGACGGGTAGCAAGATCAGAAGTATTGCCAACTCGGCGGGTGTTTGTTATCCCATTGCTGTATTTGCCGGCACCAGCCGTACCGGTCTTGCCTGTTCGGGCAATGGTGGCAGTGGCGACTTTATCATGCAGCAATGTTTCCCTTCGCAGGCATGGGGTAAAAGATATTTTACTGCGCCGACAAGTAATTCAACAGGAGCAAACAGCTTCATGACAAATATCTATCGCATTCTGGTGAAGGACCCTACCACAGTAGTGAAAAGAAATGGTACGCAGATTCCTATCGGTACGCTTATCGGAGGCGACTATTACGAATACAACTCCGGCACAGCCGATTACATTGAAGCTGATAAACCCATCATGGTCGCACAGTATATGCCATCCACCGGTGGTTGCCCCAATACAAGTGGTGATGGCGATCCGGAAATGATCTATATCAGTCCGATTGAACAAGCAACCAAGCGTGTAGGTTTTTACAGAAACGATGAAGAGAATATCAACACCAATTATCTTACGCTCATCATTCCAAACGATGGCACAGCACTCTCTTCCCTGCGCATCGACGGTGATCCGTTGAGCGCCATACCTGCCGTACAACGGCATACTTACACCCATCCGCAAAATTCAAGATATACAGTGGTGGTAAGACGCTGGCTGGCCAGCAAATCGCAGTCCGTCGTTTCCAGCGACTCAGCCTTTACTTCCATTACTTACGGTATTGGTTCCGTAGAAAGTTATGGCTATAACGGGGGTACGCTCATCAACAACCTCAATGCCTACAGTTCCATTCAAAACCCGCTCGATCCCACCCATCCGCAACACGAATTTACCTGTGAGCAAACGCCGGTAACCATTTCCGCACTCATGGCCTATCAGCCGACACGTATGGAATGGAAACTCAGTACGCTCGCCGGTATCGTTACACCTGCTGCTGATGTGATAGATAATTCGCCCACCTCTACAGGTACGCAATTGGTGAATGGCGTTACGTATTACAAATACACCCTGCCCGGCACCTACCTGTTTAATACACCTGGCGAACATGAGATTCCAATCCTGGCTACACACCCCAGCATCGAGAACTGTAATAATACGGAAGAGGTTAAAATTTATATTGAAGTAAAACCAAAGCCTAAAGCCGATTTCTCCATCGATCATCCCACAGGATGTTCACTGGATACGGTTTTCCTGCATGCCGTTAACGCTACAACCGATGGCTTTACCCTGAATACATGGAACTGGTCTTTCCCGGGTGGCGCTACCACCACGGGCAAGGATACTTTACATGTTTTTGCCGCCGGTGCCGCGCAGCCGGTCACGTTATCTGTTGTAACAGCAGAAGGTTGTGCTTCGGATACCACAAAAGATATTACCGTGTTTGCTCCGCCGGTTTCAGCTGTTGCGGTAGCTCCACCAGTTATCTGCGAAGACAATACGGTTAATTTCACGCCCACTGCCTCTTATGCCGGACCTGTTGCGGTCAATGGCTGGTATTGGAATTTTGGAAATGGCAACACGGCTGATCTGACTACTGCCACCCCCGCGACAGTTACGTATCCTGATTATGGTAATTACACCGTTAAACATGTGGTACGTGTAAGCCCGCTTTGCGTTAGCGATACCGTTGAAACAATAGTAAACGTTCACGCTAAACCCCGCGTCGATATTGCTTATCCCGCCGGTTGTTTACCCGTAACTGGTGAAGTACAGTTTACCAATAACACCACGACCCCCGACGGTCAGACGCTTACCAGTCATAGCTGGAATTTTGGTGATGCCAATGCCACGCCAGCCAACCCGAATACATCTGCCGCCGTAAGTCCTACACATATTTATACAGCTTATGGTAATTATGATATCAATTACATCGTTACCAGTTCCGAAGGTTGTGTGAAAGACACGATCATCAAGGCCACCTTTAATGTTTCGCCGGTACTCGATTTTCCTGCGGTGGCTGCGGTGTGCGAAAACCAGGCAGCATTTGCTCTTCCGGCCGTTACGGTTACCAATGGCGTTCCCGGTACAGGCGCATTCAGCGGCGCGGGTGTGGATGCATCGAACGGCACATTCAATCCTGCAACAGCGGGTGCGGGTTCGCACGTCGTTACTTATACCTTTACCTCAACGGCCAATTGCGTGATCACGGCTACCCGTACGATAGTAGTGCATCCGCGTCCGACGGCGGCATTTACTATTCCGGCTGGGGCCTGCCTTCCTGCAAGCGGGCAGGTAACTTTTGATAATACCTCAACCATCGTTGGAGAAGATCCGGCTACGCTTACATGGTCCTGGAATTTCGATGATCCTGCGGCGACACCGGCTAACCCTAATACGTCAACTGCTTTTGAACCTTCCCATAATTTCCAGGAAGGCAGCTATGATATCAGTCTCGAAGCGGTTTCGCAAAACGGATGCCGGCATACGATCACAAGCACGCAGGCATTTGCACTCACACCGGTGGTGACCTATCCTGCGCTCGCCGGTATCTGCGTCAATGAAGCCGCTGTTTCCGTCGCTACCGCTACTGCCACTGTCGGAGGTGTTCCACAGACCGGTGGTACTTACAGCGGACCAGGCACAACGGCTGCAGGTATGTTTGATCCTGCTGCTGCGGGTGCCGGTATACATACCATTACTTATTCATTCACTTCTGCGGGTGGCTGTCCTTCGACTGCTACCAGCACTATTGAAGTATATGCCAAACCGGTTGCCGCCTTTACCTTCCCTTCAGGATGTCTGGCAGCAGATGGTTCCTTGCAGTTTACGAGCACCAGCACCGGCGCTACGTCATGGTCCTGGATGTTCGATGATCCAAATGCAAGCTCCGGTAACGACAATACATCGGCCCTGGAAAATCCGGTACACCGTTTCCGCGAAGGCACCTACGATATCGAACTCGAAGTCGGTTCGGCAGATGGCTGCCGCGACAAGACTACCGTACAGGCAGTGCTTGGCGTAACGCCGGTGGTTACTTATCCTGCGCTGAGTAATGTATGTGAAAGCGCTCCGGCCTTCTCCATTGCCTCTGCTACCGCTACGGTGGCCGGTGTAACGCAGACAGGAGGCACTTATAGCGGTCCCGGTACAACGGCTGCGGGTATGTTCAATCCTGCCACTGCCGGTTCGGGTACGCACACTATTACTTATTCCTTTACTTCGGCAGGTGGTTGTACGTCAACAATCACATCCACCATCAATGTATATCCGCGTCCGGTTGCTTCCTTTACGGCAACTCCGGGTGTGTGTCTGAATGACGATGTTACTTTCCAGAGCACATCCACGATCAGTTCGGGTGCTATCCAGACATGGAACTGGAACCTGGGCAACAGCTCTGCGCCGAGCTATACGAATGATGCGCCTTTTGATGTAACCTACGCCACTGCCGGTAACTATACGGTGCAACTGACTGCAGTAAGCGATCAGAACTGTACCAGCCTTCCCGTAAGTCAGACCATCACAGTGCATCCTTTACCGGTAGCGTCCTTTACGCCGCCGGGTGATATCTGTCTGCCGGGCAGCGCCTCCTTTACCAACACCAGCACAGGTGCGGCAACCTATCTGTGGAATTTTGGTGATGGCACCGGTACATCAACCGTTAAAGATCCTTCGTACACCTATGCAGGGGCGGGAAGCTATCCGGTAACACTCACTGCTTATTCTTCTTTCGGATGTGAGCATACCAGTGCACCGGTGGTCGTAGATGATTTTTACGAAAAACCTGTAGCCAACTTTGCTGTAAACCCTTCAGAGCTTTGCCAGGGAACCAATACGGATTTTATCAATCAGAGCACGAATAACGTTGGTACCATCACTTCCTGGAAATGGGATTTTGATGACGGTTCTCCTGTATTCACTTCGGCAAATCCTGTAAAACAATTTGCCAACCCTGGCACCTATGATGTAACGCTTACCGTGAGCAACAACGCGGGTTGCGTATCCGATCCGTTTGTGCGCACCGTGCGTGTGCACCTGCAACCGAAAATCGATGCCGGCCGTTCATTTGTAGTGCCGATGGGAACGCCGGTCCGCTTTGAAGCCACGGCCAACTCTCAATCACTTACATTCAACTGGACACCGGCTGCGGGACTGGATAATGCAACCATCCTCAATCCGACGATAACAGCAACGGCCGACCAGGTTTATACCCTGACCGCAACAGGAGACTATAACTGTACGGCAACGGATGAGCTGACCGTGAAGATCCTGAAACCGATCAGGGTGCCCAACGTATTCTCTCCGAATGGTGATAACATTCACGACCGCTGGCTGATCCCGAACCTGACGGATTATCCGGGCGCGACCGTGGAGATATTCAACCGCTATGGTCAGCAGGTATTTTATACTGTGGGATACAATACTCCGTGGGATGGAACATACAAAGGCAAAGACGTCCCTGTAGGAACTTATTACTACGTGATCAAATTGGAAAACGGATTTAAACCACAAACCGGATCAGTAACGGTGATCCGCTAAGAAACAGAGCATCATGAATAACCAACCGGGACGTTCGTCCAAAGGCGTCCCGGTTTTATAAAAACAACGACAATGAGAAAATTTTACCGGCTTGCGATGTTGTTATGGGTAATGGGCGGCAGTTTCAACCAACTGCATGCACAGATTGATCCGCACTTCACCCAGTATTATGTGTACCCGGCGTGGCTCAATCCTGCATTGACAGGCGCTTTCGACGGGCAGTACAGGGTTTCCGGTATTTACCGGAACCAGTGGGGGAATATCAGCAGCCCGTTTTCAACACCGGGCATTTCGCTGGAGTTTACCACCGAAAAGAACATCAATGTCGGGGTGAGTGTATTGAACCAGACTGCCGGTAATGGCGGTTACAACTATACGACTGCTTATGGTAACGTATCTTATACCGGTGTACGTTTCGGTCGCAATGAAACGCAACGTATCACTTTTGGTATACAGGCCGGATTGATCCAGCGCCGCTGGGACCGCAGCAAGCTCACCTTCGGCGACCAGTGGAATCCGATCACGGGCTATAACCCCGGCAGCGCTTCACAAGACCTGATCACGCGCACATCTGCCGGTACTTTCGATGTAGGTGCAGGTATCATGTACTTCGACGCGGAACCAGGTAAAAAAGCAAACGTATTTGCAGGTTTTTCAACTGCACACCTTACACGCCCAGAGGATAAATTCAGCGCCAACGGCGAAGGGAAAATTCCGATGCGTTATACGGCTCATGCGGGTGTACGTCTGACCATCAATGAAATGTTCAGCCTTACGCCAAACCTGTTGTACGCACGCCAGGGAACAGCGCAGGAAAAAATGGTAGGTGCTTATGCCACTTACAAAGCAACATCCGAAGTAGACCTGATGCTGGGTGCCAACTATCGTTTCGAAGATGCGATTTCACCTTTTATCGGATTCACTTATAAGAACATGGTGCTGGGGGCAAGCTATGACATCAATACATCGGATTTAGGTAAAATGGCGAATGGTGCCAACAGCTTTGAAATATCGCTCACGTTCATTGGAAGAAAAGCGACCAAGACACCGGAAATCGAATTTGTCTGTCCGCGTCTCTGATGCTGTTTTGCTATCACCGTTCACAATAACAACTACTCAAACAAGTAACACTACATACGGATGAAAAAACTACTCTTTACTGCTGCGGTGTGGATGCTGGCTATGACAGTGCACGGGCAGTTTGTGTACGATTACCTGAATGCTGCCAATAAATATTTTGAAAAAGGCGATTACTATTCGGCGGCTCAGTATTATGAAAAGTATTTTAATACCGGTAAAACAGGCGGCCGCCAGGAGTTCAGTCCGTATACCCCGCAGACGGTTTCTGCCAAAACAACGGCCAAGCCCACCAACCAGGAAGTTGGTATCTGGCGGATAGCCGAAAGCTACCGTATGCTGAATTATCCTGCCAAGGCAGAACCTTACTATCGTCAGGCTTTGGAGATCGGCGCAGATAAATTTCCGCAGGCCGCTTATTATCTCGGTACCATGTTGCGCGCATTGGAACGTTACGAAGAAGCTGAAGCGACTTTCAAAAATTTTATCAGTACCTATACCAATGAGGATGCTTACCGCAAGGAAGCACAAAGGGAGATCGTTAATCTTCAGTTTATACAAGCGCAACTGAAAAAGAAGGACATCAAGTATTACACACTGACCAAGGCACCTGCCGATCTCAACACACTTGGCGGAAGTTATGCGCCGGTTTGGATCAACAACTCATCGCTTTATTTTACCTCCACACGCCCGGCCGACAGCAGCGAAAAGAAAAAAGATTACACGAATAAAATTTATGAAGCGGCTTTCACTGAAACCGGTATCACTGGTGTGACCAAAGTAAACATCAACCAACCCCGTGACATCGAGCAGGGAGTAACCGCCGCTACTCCGGATGGACAAACCTTGTTCATCACGCGCTGGACAGGCACTGGCGCCAAAAAACAAGCGGCTATTTATTCATCCGTAAAAAATGCCAATGGCTGGAGCGAGCCGCAAAAGCTGGATGCCTCTGTTAACGAAGCTGGCTCAAGCAGCCAGGAGCCTTTTGTAACGGCTGATGGAAAATATCTTTTCTTCTCGAGCAATCGTGCCGGCGGCAAAGGCGGATTTGATATCTGGTATGCCGAACTCGATGCAACCGGTAAACCCGGCGTACCGGTAAACGCAGGTGATCAGGTGAATACTTCCTATGATGACCAGGCGCCTTATTATCATGAGCCTTCCCAGGCACTGGTGTTCTCGAGCAAAGGAAGAGTAGGCATGGGAGGATTCGATTTCTTCCAGAGCAAAGGTGCTATCGGACAATTTCAGGAAGCACAGAACCTCGGCTATCCCGTGAACTCTGTGAAAGACGATATTTATCTTGTGAGCAAAGGCGGACCGAAGAACATGCTGGAAAAGATCCTGCTGAGTTCTGACCGTGATGCGGCCTGCTGCCTCGAATTATTTTATCTGCAAAAAATCCGCCCGCTGCGTCAGATCTCCGGCAAGGTTGTTTCCTGCGATGGCAGCAAACAATTGCCCGGCGCTACACTCGCGGTAATCGATACGGTTTCCAACACTACTGTTTACAATGCCACGATCGGTGCAGATGGTACGTATCATTTTACCCTGGAAGATTACCAGCCGCTGAAAGTGGAAGCATCAGCACCCGGCTTCCTGACCAATTCGATCCGTATGCAGGTGCCGGCTGATATCGAAGAAGAAGGTATTACCAACCCCGTTCTTTGTTTGTTGCCTGAGCCGCCGAAAGTAAACGAATCATTCATCGTAAGAAATGTTTATTACGAATACGACAAATCGGAAGTGAAGCCCGAGTCTTATCCCGCGCTGGACGAACTGGTACGTATGATGGAAACCTATCCTGAACTGGAAATTGAAATCAGTGCGCACACCGACAGCAAGGGTACCGACAAGTACAACCAAAAACTGTCTGAAGCACGGGCACGCAGCGTAGTTGCTTATCTCGTTGCCAAAGGCGTGGCAGAAAGCCGCCTGAAATCGAAAGGTTATGGCGAAGCACAACCGATTGCTCCCAACACCAATCCTGACGGCACGGATAACCCTGACGGACGCGAGCAAAACCGCCGTACCGAGTTCAAAGTGCTGAAAAACTAACCTGGCCGTCCCGGCCAATGGCCGGCCGGGACGCTTTTATAAAACCCGGAATTTGTGATGAAGAAGCTGTTAATCCTTGGAAGCTGTGTGTTGATTGCTTTTACAGCACGTGCCCAGCAGAAACCGCATTACACGCAGTATATACTCAACCAGTATATTGTGAACCCCGCACTTACAGGTATCGAGAATTATACGGACATCAAATTGAGCCACCGGCATCAATGGACCGGCATACAGGACGCGCCTGTGACCAGCTATCTCACGATCCACGGACCGATTGGAAAAAAAGACTACCGCACCACGGCCACTTCTTTTGAAGTACCGGGCGAGAACCCGCGCGGAAAACAATACTGGCAGGATTATACCTCGGCAGAACCGCACCATGGAGTGGGATTGCAGGTGATCAACGACGTAACCGGCCCGCTCAGCAATTTTTCCGCGTACGGGACCTATGCTTATCACATCGGTCTTACACCGCGTACAAGCCTGTCAGGCGGATTTGGCGCTGGCATCAGCCGTATCAGTCTTGATGCCGAGAAACTGGATTTCGGATCAACCGTGGTGGATCCGGCTGTGTACGCGCAGAATGGCGTGTTGAATAAAACCCGTTTTGACATGATGGCGGGATTGTACCTGTATTCACCGGATTACTTTATCGGATTGTCTGCACAACAGATCGTACCATCGAAAATTGATTTTTCCAATAATGCCATCCGCCCGAAAGAAGGCAAGAGTGTGCCACACATCTTTGCCACGGCGGGTTACCGGTTCCTCGTAGGATATGATTTCAATCTCATCCCTTCCATCATGGTGAAGTATATCAACCCGATGCCTACGCAGATCGAGGCCAATGTAAAACTGCAATACCAGGATTTTCTCTGGGTAGGTGCGGGATACCGTTATAAAGATGGTTTCAATGGCATGCTGGGGGTAAATGTTTCCAATACGGTGAATGTGGGTTATGCTTATGATTATACCACCTCCCGGTTAAATAATTTCAGTAAGGGTACGCACGAGATCATCCTTGGCTTTTTACTCAACAACAAGTATGACGACTCCTGCCCCCGGAATGTTTGGTGACGTTAAGTGTATGTAGTCCCTTTAAAGAGAGCCTCCGGGCTCTTTTTTTGTGTCATCAGCCATTATGCTAACTTTGCCGCAATTGACGCATGAAACATTACCTTATCACCGGCGGAGCCGGTTTCATCGGAAGCAACCTCATTAAAACGCTGTTGCAGCGCACCGAATCCCTGCGCATTACCTGTATCGATAATTTCGATCCGTTCTATTCCCGTACATACAAGGATGCCAACCTTGCGCAGTTCAGTGCCGATCCGCGTTTTGAATTGCTGGAACTTGATATATCCGCCTTTACCGGTGAACAACTGGCAGCCCGTATCGACAGCAACGTCGATGTGATCGTGCACCTGGCGGCCAAAGCCGGCGTACGTCCCAGTATTGAAAATCCGCTGGCCTATCAGCAGGCCAATGTAATCGGGCTGCAGAATATGCTGGAGCTGGCACGGATAAAAGAAATCAGGCAGTTTGTGTTTGCCTCCAGCAGCAGTGTGTACGGTGTTAACGATCATTATCCCTGGTCGGAAGATGAGCAGCTGATGCCGATCAGTCCCTATGCCAGTACGAAATTGTCCGGTGAAATGATGGGGCACGTTTATCATAAACTGTATGGTATCCGTTTTATCGCGCTGCGGTTCTTTACCGTGTACGGTCCCGGCCAGCGTCCCGATCTTGCTATTCATAAGTTTACCAAAGCCATTACAGAAGGAAAAGAAATTCCGGTGTACGGCGATGGCAGTACCAGCAGGGACTACACCTATGTAGAAGACACGGTGCAGGGCATCATCGGGGCGATGGAGTATACCGGTTCGGGATTTGAAGTGATCAATCTCGGAAACAACTATACAGTTACACTTTCGGAATTAATAGCAGCCATTGAAGCCGTGACCGGGAAAAAAGCAATCATCCGCCGCGAACCGGAACAACCCGGCGATGTGCCGCGTACGTTTGCCAACATCGGCAAAGCACAGGAGTTGCTGAACTATCATCCCAAGACGCGATTGGAGGAGGGGTTGAGGAAGTTTTATGCGTGGTTTGGCAATAAGTCAATCAGTGAATAAGTCAATAGGTGAATGAAGATTTTCCCCATGTTTCGCGTATACACGAACCATGGGGAAGTGTGGTCCCTGAAGCCAATACTTCGGCCTCTCGAGGGGCCACCAGTTCGAGGAATCCATTCCCTGATTGACTATTCGCCCTTGTTGGTCTCCCGACCAACAAGCAAGCGTCAGGTAGCATTGATGGGTTAAGGCCAACTTCGTACATAACTCAAGGATGAGCAGGCCCGTTTGGTCTGGAGACCAACGGTGACGTGATGTTGGATTGACAAGGTTTAAAATCTTCCGAACACTTATGGTGTATACACGAACCAAGTGGGAAACCTTCATTCTTGTTCCCTGATTGACTATTCGCCCTTGTTGATCTCCCGACCAACAAGCAAGCGTCAGGTAGCATTGATGGGTTAAGGCCAACTTCGTACATAACTCAAGGCTGAGCAGGCCCGTTGGTCTGGAGACCAACGGTGACGTGATGTTGGATTGATAAGGTTTAAAATCTTCCGAACACTTATGGTGTATACACGAACCAAAGGGGAAACCTTCATTCTTGTACACTGATTGACTTATTGAAAACGAATCCCCGGCCAACGGCCGGGGATTCGTTTATTGCCTTAAAGTGCGAGACCTGCCAGTTCCAGGCTCTTCTTCTTGAGCTTACGGATCTCAACGGTTTCGATAACAGGATCAGGTGCGAGGATCAATGAGGTATTATTATCTTTCCACCAACGCTGATCTTTCAATTCGCGGAAGCCGATCACACCAACCAGGTATTTTCTTTCCTCCTGTGCATGCCATTCCTCGATCCACTCAAACTTTTCACGCGGAATATATTTCCAGTCGTCGAAACTTACATACACCCGCAGGTATACTTCTTCGCTCAGCGTATGCGGCTGATGATGGTAGAGTTTCTTGTATTCATATTTATATTGATAACGCAACGCAGCGATATCACTGAGCACGGCCGATGCGGTAGGCAGACTGCCCGCACCTTTTCCATAAAAGAACTGTTTATCGGCGAAACCACTTTCGATCACCACACCGTTGTATTCATTTTTTACAAAAGAAAGATGGTCGTCCTGTTTTACAAACTGCGGCAGTACAAAGGCGGCAACCTGACCGTTCTGTAATTTCTGCGCCTGTGCTACCAGTTTGATCTGCTGGTGACGGGCCAGCGCGACCGCTGCATCACCGGCATGGATGTTCTGGATGCCATTGAACAGAATATTTTCGGGAGGCGCGGTAATGCCGTAAGCATGGGTAAGCAGAAATGTCCATTTGTTCACTGCATCATAACCTTCCACGTCGAGCGATGGATTGCTTTCGGCGAAGCCCAATTGTTGCGCCAGTAATAAGGCCTGACGGAAATCCAATCCTTCTTCAAACATTTTGGTGAGGATGAAATTCGTAGAGCCGTTGACGATCGCGCGGATGGAGTGGAGCAGATCGTTGTCGTAATATTCTTCGAGATTACGGATAACAGGAATAGAGGCGCAGGCGGCAGCTTCGTAGAGCAAAGAGCGGCCGGTTTGTTGTTGCAGCGCGAGCAATTCATCGAGGTGCTCCGCGATCATTTTCTTGCTGGCGCTTACTACGTCTTTGCCATTTTTCAACGCTTCGGTTACAATGGCAAAGGCAGCGCTGGCATCATCGATCACCTCCACGATTACATTGATCTCAGGATCGTTGAGAAGAACGGAACGGTCGGTAGTAAAGAGTTCTGCAGGGGCATTGCGTTGTTTCTCCGGGTTGCGGATGCACACTTTTTTCAGTCTTGCACTGAGTGATGGTGTTTGTTGTAAAACTTTGTAAAGGCCTTCACCTACCACACCAAATCCGAAGAGGCCGATGACGAGTTGTTTATGCGTTTCCATGTTGCGAGTTGTTTTTATGCCTTTGTGCCCGTGGCATTACCGGTATTTATTGGTGACAATTTTAAGAGGCGGTACATTTTCAGCGCGGATGAATTTCTTCAGCGCCGTTTCTATTTTTTCATATTCAAGCAAAAAGCCATCGTGACCAAAATCACTGGAAATGCTTAGTAGATCGGCATCTTTGATGTGATCGCGCAGGTATTCCTGTTCAGTGATCGGATACAATACATCCGACCGGATACCAATGACCAACGCTTTTGCACGTATCTGCGATAACGCTTCTTCCACGCCACCGCGGTTACGACCCACATCATGACTATCCATGCTTTGTGAAAGACGGTAGTAACAAAGTGCCGTAAAGCGGTTGGTCAGTTTCAATCCCTGGTAACGCTGGTAGTTATCAGCGGCATAACGCACATCTTTGGAGAGCGGAACAAAAGATTTGTCGCGCGGTTGCGTGATGCCGTAGCCATTGTAATGACGATAGGAAAGCAGGGCAATGGAGCGAGCAGCGGCCAATCCTTTTTGCCCGGCATCTTCACGTCTTTCCAGCCAGGTACTGTCGGCTTCTATGGCCATGCGCTGCGAAGCGTTGAAAGCTACGGCCCATGGCGATAAAGCAGCATTGGTAACAATGGGAACGATGTATTCGAACAGGGACGGTTCTTCAATGGCCCATTCGAGCAATTGCATGCCGCCGGTGCTGCCACCGAGCCCGATATGGATCCGTTCGATGCCAAGATGCAATCGCAGGTGGCGATAAGTACGGATCATGTCGCGGATCGTGAAAACCGGGAAGTCGCTGTAATAAGGTTCACCTGTTGCCGGATTAATACTCAGCGGTGAAATACTGCCATACGGGCTTCCCGGTTTGTTGACACAAATGATAAAGTAACGCTCGGGATCAAAGAACTTGCCTTCGCCCACCAGTCCCGGCCACCATTCGGCAGGACTGCTGTTGGCCGTCAACGCGTGGAAAATCCATACCACGTTCGACTTGTCTGCATTCAACTGACCGTAGGTTGTATACGCCAGGTGAAACGAAGGCAGGGAAATGCCCGATTCGAGTTCAAAAGGTTGTTCGTATCTGAATACTGATTCCATGATCAGGCTACAAGGTCTTTAGCGAAAACTTTAGAAAATGCCTGTTCGAAGTCGGCTTTGATATCGTCGATGTGTTCGATACCTACGCTGATGCGTACCAGGTTGGGCAATACACCCGATGCTTCGCGTTCGCTGTCGGACAATTGCTCGTGCGTGGTAGATGCAGGATGAATAGCCAGTGTTTTGGCATCACCCACATTGGCAAGATGGCTTACGAGTTGCAGGGAGTCGATGAACTTACGGCCATTCTCCACACCGCCACGGATACCAAACTGCAGCACACCACCGGCGCCACGTGTGAGGTATTGCTGTGCAAGCGCATGATAAGGGCTGCTTTCCAAACCGGGATACCATACAAACTCAACCTGGTCGTGTTGCTCGAGCCACTGTGCCAGCGCGAGTGTGTTTTGTACATGGCGATCCACACGCAGCGACAATGTTTCCAGGCCTTGCAACAACAGGAACGAATTGAAAGGGCTGAGGGAAGGACCGAAGTCGCGGAGACCTTCCACGCGTGCGCGGATCGCGAAGGCGATATTGGGCAGGCCAAGCGGGTTGCCTTCACCAAATACATCCCAGAACTTCAGCCCATGATAACCTTCGGAAGGTTCGGTGAACTGCGGAAACTTGCCATTTCCCCAATTATAATTACCGCCGTCAACGATCACGCCGCCGATGCTGCTGCCGTGACCGCCGATCCATTTAGTAGCGGATTCTACCACCACGTTGGCTCCGTGTTCTAGCGGGCGGAAAAGATAACCACCGGCACCGAATGTATTGTCGACAATCAGTGGCAGATCATATTCTTTGGCGAGGTCAGCGAATTTTTTAAAATCGGGAACATTCAGTCGAGGATTGCCGATGGTCTCGAGATAGATGGCTTTAGTGTTCTTATCGATATGCTGTACAAAGCTTTCGGGATTGTCGCCATCTGCAAAGCGTGCTTCAATACCCAGTCGTTTGAAAGCAACTTTGAACTGATTGTAAGTGCCGCCATATACATAGCGGGTGGAAATGAAATTATCACCGGCCTGGAGGATATTATTGAGGGCGATAAACTGTGCGGCTTGTCCTGATCCCGTAGCGAGTGCGGCAACACCTCCTTCGAGTGCGGCGATACGTTTTTCAAACACATCGGTTGTCGGGTTCATGATGCGCGTATAGATGTTACCGAATTCGCGAAGCCCGAAAAGGTTGCCGGCATGTTCAGTATTGTTGAACTGATAAGACGTTGTCTGGTAAATAGGAACGGCGCGTGCATTGGTAGTGGGATCGGCTTGTTGGCCGGCATGCAATTGCAGCGTTTCAAAGCGAAGTGCGTTGCTCATAATAACGAGGTTTTTTATGTAAGTGAAAGGTTGAGGAAAAATGTTGCGTAACGATGTGCAGGGGTAACGCGCCCTTCCGGGGTAGAGTGTAGTATATGCCTTACGGCATACAACAAATACAACGACAACAAGCCAGTTGGCTGAAGAAAGAAATAATATTTCTGTTGTGTTGTTGCATGATGATTACTCTACTAAGATACTAGACATTTTTCCAGCTTCCCAAATTTTTGTTTGTTAAATTTTTTTAACCGTTAAAAATGAACAGGTGTTTGTTTGTATGGTGATGCCGGTAACAGATGCAGACACATAACGTTTCGTCATGGATGCGGTTCACGGGCAACGGTACAATAACCTGTTTTTACAATTTAATTTGGATCACTTGCAGAGAGGGGAGAACAACGGCCGGGTGGGCATAAAAAAAGCTCACCCGATAAATTCAGATGAGCTAATAATATTTTGCGCTGAGGCATTGTAATAAAGCTTGGAATCTGACTTATCTGTCCCCGTTTCCGGGGTTGGAATTGGCACCTTTTCCTGGTAAAACCAGGAGAGGTTGTCAAGGCGTCTGCGGGCCATTACCCTCAGCCTTTCTTGATAAGTGATTGAAAGAACTGGCGCAAAGATAACGAGAAATATCATTCCACCAAAAAAGCATAAAGCCACCCGAAGGTGGCTCCATGACATTTGCTGAGCTGATAGACAATTTTTATTTTCCTCCGAAGCGATAGCCCAGGGAAATACCGAATACGGTGTTTTTAACTTTTGCGTCGCCGCCATAGGCGTTGGTGTTCACCAGGCCAAGTTGTGCATTCAGTTGTGCAGACAGGCGGTTGGCGAATTCATAACCAAACAATACGTTGGCTCCGGCATCGAAAGGCTTCGAGTAGAGACCGTCGTAGTTAAGCGGATTGTCGGGTGCATCTTCAAATTTGATGTCCACGTCGTCGCCGTCATTGTTTTTAAATTTACCGGTAACACCGTAAGCGAAGTATGGCCCGACACCCAGTAACAGGCGACCGGTTCCCAATACAGGCTTATACAGGAAATTAACGGGTAATTCAATGTAGCCTAAACGATAGGTACCATCAATCAGGGCATCTTTGTCGGTTTTAGCGCCCTTGAGTGAGAACAACAGTCCGGGTTGTAAATAGAAATCTTCAGCAACCGGAATTTCAGCGTTAACACCTGCATGAAATCCTGTGGTGATCCTGTTTTCCAGGTTGTCGTCATTGGCATCTTTGCCGTTGAGATTAGAGAAGTTCACACCGGCTCTGATGCCGAAGGTAGTTTGTGCACTTGCGCTCATTCCCAGGATAGTTAATGCGAGGACGGGAAGGATTAACTTGATTTTTTTCATATTAAAATGATTGGTTAAAACGAAAATGAAGGAAGGCTAATAGTCAATGGTAATTAGTCAATGGTGAATCGTCAATGATCTGCACGGCTTGTAACATGTTTCGATACTTACTTAATACTTACAACTTATTACTTGACCCTGAGACCTTACGCCTTCAACCTTATACCTTACTGTCCGGCTTCTTTCTGCGCGTCAGCTTTCATTTTTTCGTTGGCGGTGATCAGGAATTCTACGCGGCGGTTTTGTGCGCGGCCCTGATCGGTATCATTGCTGTATTTGGGTTTGGTAAGGCCATAGCCGATTGTGCTCAGACGCTCGAGGGGAATACCACTGGCGCTGATATAGTTTGATACCGTTGATGCTCTTCTTTCAGATAATGCCTGGTTGTATTTTTCCGTACCGCGGTTGTCTGTATGCCCCTGGATCTCCACGTCGGTATCGGGATATTTTTTCAGGATTTTTACCAGGTCGTTCAGGGTTGATTTGGCTGTAGCGGAAAGATCTGACTGGTCGAAGCCGAATAATACAGCGCTGCTGAATTCAACTACGATACCCTCTTCCACACGTTCCACTTTTGCACCAGGTACTTCATTTTTGATTTCTTCGGCCTGTTTATCCATTTTCTTACCGATCACTGCACCGGTAACGCCACCTACGGTTGCGCCGATGATGGCCCCAAGCGCAGTATTACCAGCCGCACGGCCGATGATACCACCTACCACTGCGCCGCCACCCGTGCCGATAGCCGCACCTTTTTGTGTTTTGTTCATTGAATTACATCCGCCCAGGAAGAGGCCAGCGAGGGCAAGCGCCATAAAGTACTTGTTTACTTTTCTCATAATAAAAAAATTTGCGTTTGAAATGTCCTGGTTCAGGGGGCCAAAAGTATGCCAATGCAGAATGGGGTCGGTATTCCCTTGATTTAAAATGTGTTACACCGACTTAAAATCGCCGCTGGCAGTGGTTTAGAATTCAACGGGGCAAAAATAGTGGCACATTTTCATTCACCGATGCAAAGAAATCTTAAAATATTTTATTTGTTTTTTACAGGGCATTGTTCATAAAAATAAAAGAGGCTGCATCTTTTCAGATAGAACCTCTTTCATTATTTGCTGTATGATTTTTTTCAGACAGCTATCTATATTCGTCAGTCGTGTGTTATTGCTGTGGCTGTGCAGGTGCTTGTGTGGCAGGCATGGCCTCATCAGTGGTAGCTTCCGCAACCGGTTCCATGATTTTTGTACCTGTATATTTCCATGTCTTAGCTACAGGCGCTTTTTTAACAGGCTTCTTGGCTGTTTTCTTCGGAGCTGCTTCAGCTTCTGCAGCTGCTTTTTCTTCTGGTGTTGCAAATACGGCAGCAGGATCTTCTTCGTTGTATTTGGTGCCGAGTACAATGTTCACTGTGTTGTTGTCACGATCATAGATCAGTGTTCCTTCAGGAATTGTTTTAGCAGCAGCTTTTACAGGAGTTTTTGCTTTTTTACCGGCTGTTGCTTCTACAGCTTGTGTTTCTTCTACTACAGCTTCGTCAGCAGCGGGAGCTTGTGCAGGAATTTTATATACTGCGGGAGATTTTTTCAGGAATGCTTTTATTTTTCCCTGAGGAAGACCTTCAATCCATACAATGCCTTTGTTTTCAGGATCGATGGTAACGGTCAGGTCAACATTATTACCGTCTTTATCGGTTACCTGGTATTTACCAATAGCAGGGAATACTTTTTCGGTGGTCAGCGCGCCGGGCATGGGCAGCAACTCAGCAGACTTGGGTTTGTAGTTGGCATACACCTGTGCAGTGCTGGAAGGCATAGCGGTTGTAGTCAGTGAGTCTCCGGTCTGAGCCTGAGCAGCGCCAAACAAAAACAGGAAGGCGGCTGTATATAAGGCATTCTTTTTCATAGATTAACTATTTTAGATTTATTAAATAACCTGGTGTCGCACACACCTATTTAAATATTATGCCAAAAACCGGTTTTGGTGGATAACCTTCCGGATTTTTTCAAAAACAGTCTTTCCCATTTTAGCGGATTACGCCCTTTTTGTGGAGCTTTTGCGTAGTATCTTTGCACCTTTCCCTCCTTATATATTTATGAAGCAAACGAAAGAAAGTAGTAGCAAGCCGGCTGTTGGAGAGGCCATAGAAGTTTTTGGTGCACGCGTACATAACCTTCGCAATATCGATATATCCATTCCCAAGAATGAACTGGTCGTGATCACGGGCATCAGTGGCAGCGGCAAGTCGTCGCTCGCTTTTGATACCATCTATGCAGAAGGCCAACGACGTTATATGGAAACGTTCGGTGCTTATGCGCGGCAGTTTATCGGCGATATGGAACGGCCCGACGTCGACAAGATCACCGGCTTGTCTCCCGTTATTTCCATCGAACAAAAAACAACCAATAAGAACCCGCGCTCGACTGTTGGTACCATCACCGAAGTATACGACTTCTTCCGGTTGTTGTATGCACGTGTGGGCGAAGCTTATTCTTACAATACCGGTAAGAAAATGGTGAAGTGGAGCGAGGAAGAAATTGTAGCTGATATTTTTAAAAAATACGATGGTAAAAAAATCAGCCTGCTCGCGCCACTCATCCGCGGCCGTAAAGGTCATTACCGCGAATTGTTTGAAGATATTCGCAAGAAAGGTTTCCTGAAAGTCCGTATCGATGGTGAGGTTACCGACATCGTGCCCAAGATGCAGGTAGACCGTTACAAAATCCATGATATCGAGCTTGTGGTCGATCGCATGCAGGTAACCGATGATATGCGTACACGCCTCAGCCAAAGTGTGCAGTCTGCACTTAAGCTGGGTAAAGATTTATTATTCCTGCTGGTGAATGACCAGTCGAAAGTAGTACAATACAGCAAACTGCTGATGTGTGAGGATACCGGTATTTCTTACGAAGAGCCTTCACCCAATTCTTTTTCCTTTAACTCACCTTATGGTGCCTGCCCCGTTTGTAAAGGCCTTGGTACAACTTTTCATGTGAATCATGAAGCGGTGATTCCCGATACATCCCTGAGCATCAGCGAAGGTGGTATTGCTCCGCTGGGAGAGGAAAGGGAAGCGCATGTATACAAGCAGATGCAGGATGTAGCGAAGAAGAATAAAATATCGCTTACCAAAGCAATTAAGGATCTTCCCCCAGCGTCGCTGAATATTTTGTTGTATGGAAATGCAGAAGGCAACGAGTCTGAAATTGATTTTGAAAATTACCAGGCAGATGCCGACGCGCCCTACGAAGGCATTATCCATATGCTGAAGCGCTGGTTCAACAACGGCTACAGCGAAGGGCTTCGCGAATGGGCAGAAGGATACATGCAACTGATGCCTTGTGAATCCTGCGGCGGCGCCCGTTTGAAAAAAGAAAGCCTCTGGTTTAAAATAGATGGCCGCAATGTATCCGAACTCAGCGCCATGAATCTCGATAATCTTGCGGCCTGGCTCGACGGCATCGAGCTTCGCCTCGAGAACAGACAAAAAACAATCGGTAAAGACATTCTCAAAGAAATACGCGAGCGGCTTCAATTCCTGCTGGATGTGGGGTTGACTTATCTCACACTCGACCGTTCTTCCAAAACACTGAGTGGTGGCGAGTCGCAGCGGATACGCCTTGCTACGCAGATCGGTTCACAACTGCAGGGGATCACTTATATTCTTGACGAGCCGTCGATCGGTTTGCATCAGCGCGATAACCACCGGCTGATCGAAGCGCTGAAAAACCTGCGTGATATAGGTAACAGCGTATTGGTGGTAGAACACGATAAAGACATCATGCTTGCGGCAGATTACCTGATCGACGTGGGACCGAAAGCAGGCCACCATGGCGGACAGATTGTAGCACAGGGTAAGCCATCACAATTACTAAAACTTGATACGATCACGGCCGGTTACCTGAATGGTAAACGCCGCATTGAAGTGCCCGCCGAACGCCGCAAAGGCAATGGTAAATTCCTGGAACTGAAAGGTGCCAACGGTAATAACCTGCAGAAAGTAAACGTGAAATTTCCGCTCGGAAAATTTATCGTGGTAAGTGGCGTAAGCGGAAGCGGTAAGTCTACCCTGATCAACGAAACATTATACCCGATCCTCTCGCATCATGCCTTCGGTACACGCATCACGCCGTTAGAATACAAATCGATCAAGGGACTGGAGCATATCGATAAAGTGATCGAGATCGATCAATCGCCCATCGGGCGCACACCGAGAAGTAATCCGGCAACCTATTGCGGATTCTTTACGGAGATCAGAACCTTATTTGCTTCGATACCGGAAGCTAAAATCCGCGGATACAATGCCGGTCGTTTTTCATTCAACGTAAAAAGCGGACGTTGCGAAGTATGTGAAGGAGGCGGTATGCGCGTGATCGAAATGAATTTTTTACCCGACGTATATGTGCCTTGTGAAAAATGCAACGGCAAACGTTATAACCGCGAAACGCTGGAGATCCGTTACAAAGGTAAATCGATCGCCGATGTATTGGAAATGACGGTGGAAGAAGCTGTGGAGTTTTTCCAGCCGGTGCCTTTTCTCTACCGCAAGATCAAAGTGCTGGAAGAAGTGGGGCTTGGTTATATCACGCTCGGCCAATCCGCAGTAACCCTGAGCGGGGGAGAAGCGCAGCGCGTGAAACTGTCGACCGAGCTGGCCAAACGCGATACGGGCAAAACCTTTTATATCCTGGATGAGCCAACAACCGGTTTGCATTTCGAAGATATCCGTCATTTGCTGGATGTATTGCAGAAGCTGGTAGACCGCGGCAATTCGGTGCTGGTGATCGAACACAATATGGATGTGATCAAAGTAGCAGATCATGTAATTGACATGGGGCCAGAAGGTGGTGATGGGGGAGGAAAGCTATTGTTTGAAGGAACGCCGGAGGAGTTGGCGAAACATCCGGAGAGCCATACGGCGAGGTTTCTGAAGGAGGAGCTGAGGTGAGTGGTGAATAGTGAATGGTGAATAGTGAATGGTGAATTATGCATTTACTTATAACTTAAAACTTATAACCGGCTGTTTAACTTAAAACGAAAAGGTCCGCACAAGCGGACCTTTTGTATAGCAGGTAGTATTGGTTTAAAAATTGGAAGGCGGATTATTGGGAGATGTCGGATCGTCTTTTTTGATATCGGGCAGTTTTACGCGGCCCAGCATCCAGAGCGTGCCTACAATGCCGGCGGCAAGAGACAGCCAGAATCCGATTCCAAGCAATCCGATCGATCCTCCTTCCACGAGCAGGCGAATAAAAATGATCAGCGCGCCGGCCGCAATAGCAGCAAAAGAACCTTGCGCGATCTTTCGCATATCACCTTCAAAATCGCTCTGTTTATTTCCCATAAAACAGGCTATCACTACACCGATAACGCCGAGAAGGGTCAGGTAACCCCAGCTCCGGAATCCGTTAGCAGAAGTGGAGCCGAAAGGCCCGAAATCAATAGAAAACCAGGGAAGAATTAATCCGAGAAGTGCGGCCGCGGCCAGAATCAGCGCGTAGAGTTTGCGCTTGTGGAAATTGAGATTTTCCATAAACAAAGGTTGGGTTTAAGGTAATTCGCCTACTCATTGGCTTTTCGGCATCCGCCCCTGGAATGCGCCAGGACGTTAATGTTACTCCTAATGTAATATCATTTTTCCAGATATCATCAGACCGGAGCCGGAAGTTTATGAACACTGCATAAACAGGCAATAAAAAACCCGTAAGAGCAACAGGTAAAATCTTTTTTCGGAGTTTTTAGTTTTTCATCCGGATAAAGGATCAACCGTCGTCTTACGGGGCCTTAGTTATGGTATAAAAAGAACTACACGTGAGGAATATCCCGGGGCGGCGGGCAGAAAGTGTTTAATAAAATGGATTACAAATTAAGAGTACCAATAGAGAACGGATTAGGTTTATTCAACCAGGGTATCAGATTTTATTAAGGTTTCTGCTCCGCTTGTGCCGGGACAAAAAGTTGATGGTTTAATAATAAACCGGACAGCGCAGTTGTTTACGGGCCCGTGCACCCGGACCTTTCTGGCTGTTGAGCTGTACACCAAAACGTACCAGCGTTGTAAAGAACGCATCGTTGTCTTTGGGATCGCCACGCTGGAATGTCTGGATATTACCAGGGTTGGAAACCGCAGATGAATAAGTGCCGCGATAATATAAACGGTTGGCACGGGCTGCATCCTGCGCAGACAAATAGGTGCTGAAGTGAACAGGATCGATATAACCCGTGCTCACATCATCTACATAGTCGGTGAAAAGTTTGCGGTGCAATATTTCAAGACCTACATACATGTTGTCTTTGATATAATACTTAAAGCCAAGTCCCATCGGGATCTCCATCTGGATGAGGCTGTAAGGTTTGCTTTCGGGATATTCAGCCATTCCCTGTCCTTCAAGACGGAGCGGCTTGAGTTCCACCCACTCACCATCGAGCTGGGCTTTGGGATTGAAACGGAATGCTCCTATACCGATCACTCCGTAAGGACGGAATTTGCCGGCCAGGCCTTCATAACGTTCGATGAATACAGTAGGATAAACTTCCGCTGCGAGGTAGGCTTCCCAGATGTTTGATTTAAAACTGAGATTACGTTGCAGACGATCCACTTCGGGGCCACCCTTATTCGGCGCATAAGCGTCATTACCTTCTACCACACCCTGGTTCAACGCAAAACGGAAAGCCAGGAAATCTGCAGGACTATAACTTACATGAATTGATTTGCCAAGTTTGATCAGCGGGAAATCGACGTCTTTTACAAACGATCGGCCAATGCCGGCGGATCCTCCGAGGTCGCCGAGAAATACCATAGGACCGAGTCCTATACCAACTTCCCATTGACTTGTTTCTGAATAATTTTGGCTATTAACCCTGGTAGCGAAGGAAATAAGGAGCAGGGGTAGTACGATGGCACGCGCCATAAGTACAGCTTGCTTCATAGATATTAGATTTTTTCGGTTTCTCTTATTGGTTTCGACGCTAAAGTAGAGAAAGAAAAAATCTGCCACTAGTTTTGTTAACAAATTCTTGCAGATAACTCCTAAATCGAGTTGTTATACTTCGGGGTTTTACGATTCGTCCCTGCCACGGATCAGGGTCTTGTCATTTCTATATGATCAATTCCGTCTTCGTCATATACCTCGCTTGATTGCTCAAAACCAAGGCTTTCGTAAAATTTTTTCAGGTAAAGCTGTGCACCGATCCTGATCGCACGTTTACCATATAATGCTTCCGTTACACGAATACTTTCTTCCATCAGTATACGACCCATTCCCTGGCCGCGTGCTGCGGGTGAAGTAACCACTCTTCCGATAGAAGGATAGTTATCATAGGAAAGACCCGGAGGCACGATGCGCGTACAAGCTGCCAGATGATCCCCCTGCCAGCCCAGCAAATGGTGACAGGGCTGGTCTTTATTATCCATATCAAGAAACACACATTGCTGCTCTACCACAAATACTTCAGAGCGGAGGCGGAGAGCGGCATACAGTTCGTCAGGTGTTAGTTCCTGAAATGTTTTGAGCGTCCAGCGGATGGTCATTAATAATTGTATTTGTCTTTCCAGAGTTGTTTGAGGTAACGGCGGAGTTCGTCTTCCCGTGCATTTTTCCCCGGATCATAAAAACGTGTGCCCGATAATTCATCCGGCAGGTATTCCTGCGCAGAGAAGTTATTGCTGTAGTTGTGCGAATATTGATAGTTCTGGCCGTACCCGATGTTTTTCATCAGTTTGGTCGGCGCGTTGCGGAGATGCAAAGGCACGGGCAGGTCACCCTTACGCTGCACCGCGGCTATGGCATCGTTGATCGCCATGTAAGAGGCGTTGCTTTTTGGTGAGGTAGCCAGGTACACCGCGCATTGCGAGAGAATGATGCGTGATTCAGGATGCCCGATCTTATTGACCGCATCGAAACAGGCATTGGCCAGCAACAAGGCATTGGGATTGGCATTGCCCACATCTTCACTCGCGGAGATGACCAGTCTTCTGGCAATGAATTTTACATCTTCGCCGCCTTCGATCATACGCGCGAGCCAATATACCGCACCATTCGGATCGCTGCCACGGATGGATTTGATAAAAGCAGAAATGATATCGTAATGCTGCTCGCCACTTTTGTCGTACCGCGCCACTTTTTTCTGTGCCACGTCCATCACGAGTTTATCAGTGATGACGACCGGCTTGCCGGCGGCACCTGCCGATTCAATCACGAGCTCAAAAAGATTGAGCAGTTTGCGCGCATCACCTCCGGAAATATTAATCAGTGCGCCGGTCTCCTGCAGGGTTACTTCCCGCTGGCGGAGCAGTTCGTCTTTTTCCAGGGCTGATTGAAGTAGTTGTACAAGGTCTTTTTCTTCCAATCCTTTTAATACATATACCTGGCATCGGCTGAGCAAGGCGCTGTTTACTTCAAAAGAAGGGTTTTCGGTGGTGGCACCGATCAGCGTGATCGTTCCTTTCTCCACAGCGCCGAGCAAGGCATCCTGTTGTCCTTTGTTGAACCGGTGAATCTCGTCGATGAACAGGATGGCTTCGGGTTGCAGTTTCGCGCGTTCTATTACTTCACGTACATCTTTTACGCCGGCGCTGATGGCGCTGAGGGTAAAAAACGGAACGTCCAGCGTGTGGGCAATGATATTGGCCATCGTGGTTTTGCCGGTGCCGGGAGGTCCCCAGAGGATCATCGAAGGCACTTTGCCTTTTTCGATAGCTGTACGCAAAATGCTGCCTTTACCGACCAGGTGTTGCTGTCCGGCGAGATCATCCAATGTAGTGGGGCGTATACGTTCTGCGAGCGGGGTCATCTGTGCCTGCAAAGGTCACTATTTTTTCAATGCGCAGCGCCATTTTCCTGTTATTGCTGTTGCTGCGCCGGGAAAGGGGCGATGTGTTCTTCGGGAACTTCTTTTCCTTCGACCGTCTCCATCTGCACGTTGTTGATTTCTTCGAAGATATGCCCGTCTTCATAGCCCACCGATACGTATACGGAAAGCGACTGGCGTGCAGGTCCTTTGAATGTTCCCTTGACGGGCGTACAGTCGTTGAAGTGCCGGCCGACAGCCAGTTTTACGTGGTGATTGGTCACCCATACATTATTCGTAGGGTCGATGCCGCACCAGCCGCTGCCGGGGATCCAGGCTTCGATCCAGGCGTGGGTAGCGCCTTCGCCGCGCATGCCATTCCGGTTTGGACAAATATATCCGCTTATATAACGGCAGGGGATATGCAGGTAACGCAGTAACTCAAGCATGGCATGGGCAAAATCCTGGCATACACCGGAGCGGAGTTCCAATACTTCACTCACGGTTGTCTCGATGTTGGTAATGCCTTTGATGTATTTGAAATGGGAGAAAATAAAACGGCTGCAATTTTCTACAATGGCTGCTACGGTCATGCCGGGAACAAAGAATTCGCTGACGGTGGCTTCCAGCGTTACGCGCAGATCGGCGGCCTGTACCTGCGCCAGCTCGAGTAAACGCAGGTTGCCGGTTATTTCCTGCCGCAGTTGTTCGCGGGTAGCGGGGTTGGCGGCGGGTGTTTCTCCGGTGCTGAGTGTGCGGATTACCATCTTGCTTTCGATTATCAGTTCGCGGTGCGAAGAGAGCAGGTTGAACATGCCCACCTGGTTGCCCCAATAGTCAGTGATGCCCAGTATTTCGGGGTGTTCGGTGATATTGATCTGCTGGTGCAATACTTCCTGTTCGGTGCAGGCGTAGGGATAGATCCGTATTTCGTTTACGCTTTCTTTTACCGGCCGGTCGTATTCGTATTTCGTAATGTGATGGATGTTAAAAACAGGCATGAAAGGTTCTTAGGCGTAAGAAAAATAGATCCTCGTTAACTGATTGGAAAATTCAACAAGATCCTGGCGCAGCGGATACAAAAAACCCTGTACGCCGGTTTCCTGGATTGTGTTCAGGTCGGCAAATTCCACTTTGCTGCAGATTCTGCCAAAATTTTTTTGCAGCCGTTCACTTCCTTCCATTTTGGTGTCGTCGATGATGAAGTCGAGATAGCGGCGTATGCGGCTGAGTGAGTAGATGAGCGATCGTGGAAAATCCTGGTTGAACAAAATATGATCGAGCACATTCATGTTGTGCAGACCGCGGGTGTATTTTTTTAGATACAATTCATAACCCGAAAGAGAAAGCAACAGGTGCCGCCAGAATAAAATATCCTGAGCCGCTCCCAGCTCAAATTGAATTTTTCCAAAATGAGCGAGGCTGTTGTCGATGGTGAGAATACACCGTTCGATGAATTTTCCCAGGTTCATGAAATTCCACCCCTGTCCGCGTGGCATGGTGTTGTCGGCTACGCCGTAGTAAAGTGTGTTGCACTGATCCAGCCTGTCGATGATCTCGAGTGCACGCAGACCTGTGATCTGCTGCGTTACGGTCGGCGCATTTACTACATGGTAAAGCTGGTTGATCTCTTCCCATACTTCTTTGGTAATGTTGTCCTGCACACCACGCGCATTTTCACGCGCACGCGACACAAGTACACGGATGGAGTTGATGTTGGACGTATTGCAGATGAGGTAGTCCAGGGCAGTTTCCATCTGGCGTCCGAGTTCGAGTACTTCCTCCTCCTGTGTGGCACCGCAGAGTTGCAATACATCCCGCCAGGTGAAGTCGGCTTTTTCGCTTGCGTCAAAAGATAGAATATAACTGGTGCGGATAATGCGCGTGAGGCAGTCCGAACGTTCCATATAACGGTTGAGCCAGAATAAAGAGTCAGCGATTCGACTTAACATACGGTGGGAAATTCAAAATTAAAAAGTCAAAATTCAAAAGGGTGAATGGTCAATCGTGAATGGTCAATCGTCAATAAGTGAATGAGTCGTTGACCTATTGACTTATTCATTTATTGCCTTTTTTTACCTCATGCCCTATACCTTACGCCTTCTACCTCATAAATCCACTACCCAGGTATCCTTACTCCCGCCTCCCTGAGATGAATTCACTACCAGCGAGCCCTCGCGGAGTGCTACACGCGTGAGGCCGCCGGGTACAATGCGGATGCCGGCCGGACCGCACAAGGCATACGGACGAAGGTCCACGTGCCGCGGCTGCAGTTTGCCATCGATCAGGCAGGGGACGGTTGATAGCTTAATGATTGGCTGCGCAATGAATTCACGTGGTGTTTCGAGTATGGCTTCCTTCACGGCTTTCAATTCCTCTTCCGAGGCTTTGTCGCCCATTACCATACCATAACCGCCAGATTGATTCGTGCGTTTGATCACCATGTTTTCCATATTGGCAAATACATGTTCGCGCGCCTCTCTGTCTTCCATGCTGTAGGTAGGTACGTTGGGCAGAATGACGTCTTCGTTGAGGTAATATTTGATCATGGCCGGCACGTAGGCATATACGGCTTTGTCATCGGCCACACCATTGCCTACGGCATTCACGATGGCGACGTTTCCTTTGCGGTAAGCGCTGATCAGCCCCGGTACGCCCAATACACTATCCGGGCGGAATACCAGCGGATCGAGGTACTCGTCATCGAGACGGCGATAGATCACATGCACCTGCTGACGTCCGGCTGTCGTTTTCATATATACCTTATGATTGTCTACCACAAGGTCTCTTCCTTCTACCAGCGGAATGCCCATCTGCCGCGCAAGAAAAGTGTGTTCGAAATAAGCAGAATTATAAACGCCCGGTGTGAGCAACGCCATGGTAGGATTGGACAGATGTCCGGGCGAGAGGCTGCCTAAGATTTCATGCAGCAGCAGCGGATAATTGTTCACCATCCGTGCGCGGCTTGCGGTCAGCATGCCGGGGAATATGCGTTTGGTTACTTCCCGGTTTTCCAGCATATAAGACACGCCCGACGGTGTACGCAGGTTGTCTTCCAGTATATAAAACGTGCCATCCTGTCCGCGGATCAGGTCGATACCCGAAATATGAATGTACAGGTCATGCGGCACGCGTACGCCATATACTTCGCGCGTGTAGTGCGGGCAACTGGCGATCAGTTCTGCAGGAATAATACCATCGCGGATGATCTGTTGTTCTGAATAGATGTCTTTCAGGAAAAGGTTGAGCGCTTTTAACCGCTGTGCGATTCCCTGCTCAATGTGCCGCCATTCCGCACCCGTAAGGATACGGGGAATGATGTCAAAGGGAAATATTTTTTCAATCCCCGCATCATCGCTGTACACGGTGAACGTGATGCCCTGGTTCATGAACAACTCTCCGGCCTGTTTGTCTTTCTGCAGCAGCACTTCAGTGGACAACTGGCTGATGTCTTTGAAGACCTGGCTGTATTGGTCCCGGATGTGTTCACCGGTACACATTTCATCCCATGTCCCGGCATACGGGAGGTATTGCTCAAATAATTGCGTTCCGTTCATGACAGTCAGTTGGCGATAAAAAAAAGGTTGCCTCACATCAATGATGTGTGCAACCGTTATATCGAATATACTGATTCCGTTAGTAAAAACGAAACCTGTTTTTATCAGGGATTGTGTATTTGCAGAAATGCGGCAATTTTTGTAGCTGTGAATGAAGTCGAAAGCTGAAATAAACTGAAGTAATTAACTAGTTATTTTTTTCTCTGCCAACCCTTTGTCTTATATCAGACATTATTACTTCTCTGAATGAGGTAAAAACTGCGTAATCAGAATCATGTCCGTTGTTTAATGGCGGATCAATCCTCAATTCATAAATAATCATGCCCCAAGTGTTTAATGCTAAATCATCGTCATAAGAAACATAAGCCTCATGACCATTAATCGCGTTCCTCCAGCACTGTGCCACACCTGGTACATCATGTTCAGGCAATGGGTAGCAATCGTGATTTGTTAAATGCAGTATTAGTTCGGTTCGTAGCATAACTTACATTGTTACTGGTTCAAGAACGAGGTTATTTTGCATGTCTGCTATTCTCTTCTCAAACGAAGCTAATAACAACTTCAGTTTTCGATCGACGTCTTCCAAAGAAGTCCCCTGCACTATTAGCCCAGGAAAATCGTATACAAAAGCAGTGATAATGTCGCTGTTTTTGTTTGACATCGCAACGGCGAAATTTGTGTTAGTGGTCATGATATAAAAGGTATGGTGATTACTGTTGTGGATATCAATAAAACAAAAATATACAAAAAAAGTTTGTATCTGCAAGCTCAATATATAACTGTTTATAAAATAGAGCTATATCATGAGGAGGTTTGCCTCTTTTTATCAGGGATTGTGTATTTGCAGAAATGCGGCAATCTTCAGATAAGAATCGGTAGCACTGGGATCGCCCCACCCATGTCCTTCATTGGGGTAAAATACATATTGGTTGGCAACGCCGGCTGTATTCAGTCTGTCGCGCAGTGCAGTTGATTGCGATGGCGGAACAAGATCGTCGATACCGCCCTGTAAGATCATGGTGGCGGAAGACTGGGCCGTTACATAATTGATCGGACTGCTGGATTGATAAAGGGTGGGATTGGACGTGGGCGTTCCGCCCAGAGCTTGTGGCAATAGCAGGGCAGCGAGTGCGCTGTTATTATATAAAGCGGTTAAATCCGTGGGACCAAAGAAGTCAACAATCGCTTTGGGGCGCACGGGGCTGGTATGTTTGTATCCCTGTAACAATGCCAGGTGTCCGCCGGCACTGGCTCCCAGGTAAACAAATTTTTCCGATATCTGGAATTGCTCCCGGCGGTTGTAAATATATTCTATCGCGGCTTTTACGTCTTGTTCCTGGGCGGGAAAGGGATTTACATTACCGGCTGCTGCGAGGCGGTAATTGATATTAAAAATGGCATAGCCTGGCAATAATTGCTGAACGCCCGCAATGCCCGCGGTAAAATCGCTTTTGTCGCCACCTGACCATCCGCCGCCGTGGATCATTACCAGTACTTTTGTGGTGCTGCTGCTCCGTTGCGGCGGCAGGTAAATATCCATTTTTTGCTGGGCATGACTGCCGTATGAAACATTGATCTGGGTATCCGGCACATTTTCGCTGTCGTTATCTTTTACGCAACTGGCAGCCGTCATTACAAGCATAAGCAGGGGCAGGAGTTTTTTCATGCAAAAGGTTTAGGTTGGAAAATTAAATCCTTACGGAGCAAAAAAGCAATAATTATTCCTGTTTTGACCCGGCAGGTATGGTTTTAGTTCTTTTTTACGTCAAAAATTCAATCTTAGCGCCTTAATCTCTTTGCAGCTTTGCATGAAAGAGCATCTATTTCACGCAAAGGCCGATAAGGGCAATGATGCAAGAAACTACTTATAACTTAATACTTAAAACTTATAACGGCTGTTTAACCCTTTTTCGTATTTTGAAAATTATGTTATCAAACATGCGGGCCGGAAGAATAATTGCCCGGAGTCTGATCGGCTTTTTTATCGGGCTGTTCATTTCCGGAGGATCAAACGCTCAGGGGATCAGTGTAGAGGAAAACTATGCGCGTAACGCACCCGGTATTGCCATGGTGCAGGCCGTCTATTCTGCAACGGTTTATGCCAACAAAGTGGCCGTCAATGAACCGACCTTCAACCGCCTGGTTGATTCGGTGAAACGACTGGATCATGGCGGCGGTCTCTCCGGTGAACAAAAACTCGATATCGTGATCCGGGAACTATACGCCAACCCCATCCGTTACTTTTCCCCGACCACCGAATATTACACGCAACAGCACCGCGTATTGTCCAATGGCACGGGCTTCTTCATTACCGGTGAAGGCCATCTTATCACCAACTGCCATGTGATCGAACGGGACAGTGCTTTTATCCGCCGAAAATTTTTACTGTCTACTTTCCAGGAAGTGACAGATGCCAATATCAATGCACTGGAATCTGCCTGGCAGATGACCTTGAGTGAAGAACAACGCAACCTGCTTTATGATGTGTACAGTTTTGTGTATTCCCGTATGTCCCCGCTGGTACTGAACAACCTGCGCAAAGAATTGAATGTATTGTACCGCATCGACAATGGTGATGAGCACATGGCGCGGATCAAAAAACCAGCAGAGGTATTGATAAAAGGAAAAGCGATGCCGGGTAAGGACGTGGCTATCCTGAAAATAAATGACGTGCGCAATCTTCCGGTATTGCGTATCAGCAACAGCACCCAGCCGCGTATTGGCAGCCGCGTATTGGTGCTGGGTTTTCCGGAACCTGCGGGCAATAACGTATTCCTGGCGCTCGATGCAGCTACAGAACCAACGTTGACATCGGGTGTGGTGAGCGCTGTAAAAAAATCAGTAGGAGGCTGGCCCGTGATACAAATGGATGCATTGATCGCACATGGCAGCAGCGGCAGCCCGGTTTGCGATGAAAAAGGCGATGTGATTGGCCTTGCCACCTTTGGCTCACTCGAACAACGCACCGGTACGCTGGCCAGCGGTTTTAATTTCGCCATACCCCTGCCCGTAATACAGGAGTTCATAGACTCCGTTAAAGTAAAGCCGCGCGTAAGCCACGCCAGCCAGGTCTTTAACCAGGGGTTGCAGTTTTTTTACCAGAGTTATTATCGTAAGGCTTTGAGTAAATTCAAAGAAGTGCTGAACATTAACGGTAATTATCCCGGGGTACATCTGCTTATTACCGAATGCGAAAAGCGCATGGCCGCGGGCGGCGACCGTCAATCATTTATCGAAAAGAATTTCTTCCGCATCATTGCCTTTGCCCTCGTGATCGGCGGTGTTTATATTATCTACCGCCAGCGGAGACAATTACGCTTGTCAAAGGAAATGCCTTCCTGATCATTAAGCGATGCGCTGTAATTGCGTAAGACGATGATAAATGCTCTCTTTCGATTCGATCAACTGATCATGACTGCCTCTTTCCACGATCTCTCCATCCTGCAGGATAATAATTTCATCCGCTTCCTTGATCGTACTTAAGCGGTGTGCAATAACGAGCGTGGTACGTCCGCGCATCAGGTTGTTGAGCGCTTCCTGTACGGATTTTTCGGATTCGGTATCGAGTGCGGAAGTGGCTTCGTCGAGAATAAGAATGGAAGGATTTTTAAATACTGCGCGGGCGATGCTCAGACGCTGACGCTGGCCGCCGGAGAGGCGTATGCCGCGGTCACCGATGTTGGTCTGATAACCGTCTTCGGTTTGTTCGATGAACTCGTGCGCATTCGCTACTTTGGCGGCGTAGATCACGTCTTCCATTTTTGCATCGGGTTGTCCGAGTGCAATGTTGTTGAAAATGGTATCGTTGAACAAAATGATCTCCTGCGTTACAAAACTCATGTGACTGCGCAGGGATTCCATCGTATAGTCTTTTACATTTTTTCCATCAATGAGCACTTCGCCACCGGTGGCATCATAGAAGCGCGGAACCAGGTCCGCAATGGTAGATTTACCAACGCCGGAAGGACCCACGAGGGCAATCGTTTTTCCTTTCTGCACCACCAGGTCGATTCCTTTCAACACGGTGCGGTCGGTATAACCAAAAGTGACATTGCGGAGTTCTATGCTTTCTTCAAATGAAGTCAGCGGAACAGCACCCGGGAGGTCTGCCACTTCCACCGGTTTATCGAGGATCTCGAGAATACGTTCACCCGCAGCTTGTCCCATTTGTATATTGGAAAGTGCCACTACAATGGCTTTCGCCGGACGGATCACCTGCGAGAAGATGGCAATGAAGGCAATGAAAGCACCTGCCTGCAGCCCGCCCCCGGGTGACAGCACCAGCCCGCCGCCATATACAAGGATGCAGGCTACAACGATAACGCCTGCCGCTTCGGAGAAGGCAGGAGCCAGTTCACGTTTGCTGAACGAGGCAAGACTGGCCTTTCTGTAAAAATCATTTTCCTGCGAAAAACGGCGCAATACAAAGCCGGTAGCATTGAATGCGCGGATGATGCGCATGCCCATCAATGTTTCATCGATAAGTGTCAGCAGGCGTCCGGCAGATGCCTGTACTTCTTTGGCTTCGCGTTTCAATTTTTTGGTAATGGCGGCAATGGCGACTGCCGATATCGGAATAATCAGCAGCGTGAACAGTGTCAGCTTTGCACTGATGGCAAAAAGCGCTACGAAGTAACCGATCATTACATAAGGTTCTTTAAACAACACTTCGATAGAACTGGCCGCGGCACCTTCGATACCATACACATCGGTATTCAACCGGGAAATAAGGTCGCCTTTGTGTTCTTTGGTGAAGTAACCGAGGTGCAGCCGGTTGATTTTATCAAACAAGGCTTCTCTCAGTCTTTTTACCAGCAGCGTACGCGCATTGATCATGCAACGTTGTGCGAGGTAGCGGAAGATATTCGTAAGGATTACCGCCGCCACGATCATGCCTGCCAGGAAATATAAAGCATAGGCAGGATTGCTGGTCTTGAAAGAATAGACGAGGTAATAAAAATAATCTTTGAAAAAAGAGGCGGAGAAATGGAAATCAGGTGCTGTGGCATATTTCGCAGCATCTGCGGTGTTAACCGGATCAAATAAAAAGTTGAGCAAAGGAATGATCAGCGCAAACTGGAACACACTGAAAAATACGCCCAGTAAGGTAAATACGAAAAATGGCACGATAAACCGGCTGAATGGCCGGGCATATACTAACAGTCGACGATATACTTTCATACTTCAGGTGGTGGCGTCTAACAAGGGTTTAATATAATGTTCTGTAAATATTCAGGTACTCAGCGGCGGCTTTGTCCCAGCAAAACGACTCACTGTGTTGCCGTATTGCGTTGTGCATGTTTTCATCCCTGTATTGCTGCATACCGGAGGTAAACACTTTCTGCATGTGTTGCGCAGTAAAATCACGGAAGTAAAAAGCAAGATCGGAACCGATCTCCGGAAGAGCGGTGCGGTCGGATAGGAATACGGGTTTACCGACAGACATGGCTTCCGCTACCGGCAGGCCGAATCCTTCCGCGATCGATGGCAACGCAAATGCATAACAATTACGGTAGTACCATGATTTTTCGTACTCGGAAATATTACCGAGCAGGCGAAGGTTATTGTCTACTTTCAACTGACGGGCAGACTGGTGTATAAACTGCATGTATTCAGGATCATCGGGGCGTCCCGCGATCAACAACTCCATGTCCTGGTTTTGTTCCAGCAAGGGAAGTAATACATGGAAATTTTTCTTGCGGCAGATGACGCCCAATGAAAAGAGAAAAGGGCGTTCCGGTTTATAAGAGTTGCGCGACAGCCCAGGCATTTTCAAGGTATTGGTGCCATTGTGAATAACATACACCGGTTTGTTGCCTGTATCGCAATGCGTTAATACATCCTTACGACAAAATTCGGAGATGCAGACGATCACATCCGCGCGGTTGATGTTCTGCTGCAAGTGACGCAAATGCTTGTCACGCCTCGCCTCTGACTTTCCTTCATAAAGAAAATTAAGATCATGAATGCTGAGCACTACTTTGATCCTGCGGTTGCGTTGCGGTATATAAGACGAACTCTGGTAAGTGGAATGCCATATATGGAATCCTCTTGTAGAGGGCATGAAGAACTTCTGTAACGAGTTTTGGGAAATATGTCCTGCATGGTCATTGAGTGCCGGGCGTACGGATGAAGGAGCGAAGTAAGTGAGGTGCTCACTGTGTTCCAATTTCTTTTCGAGGTGCCTGCCAAGGTTTAAACAATAATGGTACAGACCCGTATCAGCATACTTCATGCGTTCGCAATCAAAAATGATATTCTTCATTTCAGAGCGTTTAGTAAAATCAAAGCCAATCGTGGTGGAAAAAAATGGTGTGGCAGGCAAAACTTCCATTTAGGAGCAAAAGTCATACCTGACTACTCTGATCACCGTGACAACGTGCTTTTAATTACCGTTGCACGAGGTAAACTTTATTTTTTGAGACGATAATTTTTGAAGTTTTCTAACTAAAGTGGCAAGATATATGCGTTCTTTTGCGAAGGCTTTGATCCAACTATAACTCCCTATATGGCTTCAATTATTCTTGATTGTGATCTGATGCGGTTTCCCCACTCAGGGTTATATCATTATTGTCTTAACATTGGTCTGGCTGTAAACAAGCAGTTGGAAGCGGCGGGAAAAGAACCGATGAAAATGTACGTTCCTCCTGCTGAGAAAGATGCGTTCGGGCGTGGTAGTCATACGATTGTAGAAAAGAAATGGCATAAAATCTGGAAGCCTTTTCTGCATGGTTGCAAGGTATGGCATGCACCTTTTCAATCGGGGCGCATTATTCCCGATAGGCGTAAACATCCGGATACCAAAGTAGTGCTGACCATTCATGATCTCAATCCTTTGCACGAAGGCAAATCACCGGAAGAGCAACGGCGCAGCATCGCCCACACACAATCACTGATTGATCGCAGTGACGCGATCGTATGTATATCGGAGTTTACGAAAGGGGATGTGTTAAAAAATTGCAAAGTGGGCAACAAGCCTGTTTATGTGATACACAATGGCACCCACCGGGTAGCAAGTGATACCATTCCTTTCCAGCAGCCGCTGGTATCAAGACCTTTTTTATTTGGTATGGGTTATGTGAATACTAAAAAGAACTATCATTCGTTGCTGCCGCTGCTTCATCACAATCCGGAGCTTGAATTGGTGGTCGCGGGAAGATTGGATGAGCCTGATTATATCACTAAAATGCAGCAGCTCGCGAGTGATATGGGCGTATCCGATCGTTTGCGCCTGACAGGTCCCGTATCGGAAGCGGATAAGGCCTGGTATTTGCGCAACTGTCTGGCATTCGTGCACCCGTCACTCGCCGAAGGTTTTGGTGCCCCGGTTGTAGAAGCCATGATTTTTGGTAAACCTCTTTTCCTGTCCAACCGCACCTCCCTGCCGGAGATAGGTGGTGATGTGGCCTTTTACTTTTCATCGTTTGACGGCGAACACATGCAGCAGGTTTTCGCGTCTGGCATGCAACGTTATCAGTCAACCGATCTGTCAGCCGCATTGATAAAACGTGCTTTGCAATTCGATTGGGATAAAAATGCAGCTCAATATATTCAGGTATATCAATCATTATTATGAATTCAATACTGGAACCTGTTGCGCTTACTCCGCAACGTGAATGGAATACATCACTCGTGTATGAAACATCGCGTCGCAAATCGGAATTGTGCAAGGCGCGCGACTGGCATACTGAGTGGTTCAAACGTTGGGTGAAAGAACTCAACGAGCCCGCACGTTACCATCGCAAGCAATGGGAATTTGTTTATGTGATGCAGGCATTGTGGGAGAGAGGCTGCATTGCGCAGGGAAAGAAAGGATTGGTATTTGCCGTAGGTACCGAGCCGGGGCCTTCGATCTTTGCCAATTACGGATGCGATATCCTGGCAACAGATATATTTCCCGAACAGGGTAAAGAGAAAGGTTGGGAAAATGGTGACCAGTTGTGCTTCGGCGTAGAATCGCTGAATAAACGCGGACTCACCGACGATGCCACATTGAATAAACATGTGTCTTATCGTGCCGTAGACATGAACAATATTCCGGAAGACCTGCGCGGTTTCGATTTCAACTGGTCGAGTTGTTCTTTCGAACACCTGGGCAGCATCGATCTCGGGCTGGCATTTTTAAAGAATCAATTGAAAACACTCAAGCGCGGCGGTTGGGCCGTACATACCACGGAGTTTAATATTTCTTCCAACGATAAAACACTGGATACCGGCAGCACTGTTATCTTCCGCATGCGTGACCTGGAACAACTGGCGGAAGAATTGCGGAGAGAAGGTCACCTGGTGGAAGAATTCGATTATTCATTGGGAGGCCTGCCCGAAGATTATGCGGTGGACGTGTTTCCTCATAGCGAAGACGTGCATCTTAAGCTGCAATTGAATGAGTTTACGGTTACTTCCATCGGTATCATCATACAGAAAGGAGGAGGGAGAAGAAGGATATTTGGATGGTAGAGTTATAAGTTGTAAGTTTTAAGTTGTAAGTAAACAGCCGTTGTAAGGTGTAGGGTAGTAAGTAGTAAGTAGTAAGTAGTAAGTAGTAAGTAGTAAGTAGTAAGTAGTAAGTAGTAAGTAGTACGTAAGATAGCCTTATTGACGATTCACGATTGACGATTGACGATTGCTTCATTCACTGTTCACCATTGACCATTCACTCTTTTCACCTTTTGAATTTGAAATATGGGAATGCTCCACCGTTTTGATCTGCAAAGGATCGCCCGGGAATACAAACTTGATTTTTTATTTGAATCCGGCACCTTCCGCGGGGATGCGTTGGCTTATGCATTGTCTGCACCTTTCCGTAAAATGATATCGGTCGAGATTGTACCCGAGCTCGCCGATGCCGCCCGCAGGCGTTTTGAACAGGAATCCCGCATCGAAATCCTCACGGCCGATAGTCTTTCAGCACTCGAAGAAACATTGCCGCAAATCGAAGGAAACGGTGTCTTTTGGCTCGATGCACATTTCCCGGGTGCCGATGCCGGTCTTACCGCTTACGATGATTGCGACGAAGAAGAGTTACGGTTGCCGCTCATGAAGGAACTGGAGATCATCAAACGCCTTCGCCCGGATAACAGCGACGTCATGATCCTCGATGATCTGCGTATTTATGAAGATGGGCCTTTTGATAATGGGAACGTACCCGAGGACGCAAAACCGTCCGGAAACAGGAGCCTGCAATTTGTATACGACCTGTTTGGTGGGAGTCATGTCATCCTTAAGTCTTACAAAGACGAAGGATATACCTTGTTGTTTCCCCGCCGCATATACCGGCGCCGTCATTTTCGTTTATCGCAATGGTTCGGCGCCAGCATGCCGGAAGATTTTTATTACGCCTGATTATTCTTCTTTCAAATCAAGACGGATCTGCAATTCGTCGAATTGTTTGTTGTCGATAGCAGCCGGTGCATCGAGCATGACGTCGCGACCACTGTTGTTTTTGGGGAAGGCGATGAAGTCGCGGATGCTTTCACTTCCGCCAAGGATCGAACACAAACGGTCGAACCCGAATGCGATACCTCCGTGTGGCGGCGCGCCGTATTCAAACGCTCCCAGCAGGAAGCCGAATTTGTGTTGCTGTTCTTCTTCATCCATGCCCAACGCGGCAAACATTTTTTCCTGCAGCTCACGTTGATAGATACGGATGGATCCTCCGCCGATTTCATTTCCATTTAATACCATATCATACGCATTGGCACGGATGCCCGCATAGGGATGTTTGAGGTATTCAGCCGCATTTGGAATGGATGGATCATTGCTGATCATGGTATCGATATCCGAAGGTTTGGGCGAAGTAAACGGATGGTGACGGGCTACCCAGCGGTTGCCTTCTTCATCATATTCAAACAGCGGGAAGTCGAGTACCCACAGTAATTTAAATTCATCGTCTTTGCGGAAGCCGAGGCGTTTGCCAAGCTCGAGACGGAGTTCGCTGGTGGCTTTACGGGTACGCTCTTCGGCACCGGCGAGAATCAGCACCAGGTCGCCGGCTTTGGCACCGGTGGCTTCGGCAATGGCTTTCAGTTTTTCTTCACTGTAAAATTTATCTACACTGCTTTTGAAACTACCATCAGCATTGCATTTGATGAATACAAGTCCTTTCATGCCGATCTGCGGACGCTTTACCCATTCGGTGAGTTCGTCGGTTTGCTTGCGTGTGTATTCGCTGCATCCGGGTGCCGCAATGGCGATCACGGTTTCTGCTTCATCGAATACTTTGAAGTCGGCACCATTGATCAGCTCCGCAATATTTTTACGGTCGGGGAAAGTGTGGCCGGGAAATTTAAGGTTGCAGAGTTGCATGCCGAAACGGATATCGGGTTTGTCGTTGCCGTATGTCCACATGGCTTCTTCCCATGTCATGCGTTGCACGGTTTCGGTGTAGTCGATATTCTTTACATCTTTGAAGATCGTTTTTACCAGTCCTTCAAACATGTTCAGGATATCTTCCTGTTCTACGAAGGCCATTTCGCAGTCGATCTGTGTGAATTCGGGCTGGCGGTCGGCACGCAGGTCTTCGTCGCGGAAACATTTTACAATCTGGTAGTAACGGTCGTAGCCGCTTACCATCAGCAGTTGTTTGAATGTTTGCGGCGACTGCGGCAGTGCGTAGAATTGTCCGGGGTTCATGCGTGAAGGCACCACGAAGTCGCGGGCACCTTCCGGCGTTGATTTGATCAGGAAAGGCGTTTCGATATCCATGAAGCCCTGGTTGTGCAGGTAGTTGCGGGCCGCACGGTTTACGGCATAACGCAGTTCGAGATTTTTGCGCACGGCATTGCGACGCAGGTCGAGGTAGCGGTATTTCATCCGTAAGTCATCGCCGCCATCGGTATCGTCCTGGATGGTGAACGGCGGAACGGCGGATTTATTAAGAATGGTAAAATTGCTAACCAGTATTTCGATGTCACCGGTTGGAATGTTGGGGTTTTTGTTAGTACGTTCTGAAACCGCACCCGATACCTGGATCACGAACTCGCGGCCGAGTGGCTGGCTTTCGAGTTCTTTATTAAGTTCTTCACCAAAAAGAAGCTGGGTAATGCCGTAGCGATCGCGAAGGTCCACAAAAGTGATGCTGCCGAATTTGCGGACGGTCTGTACCCATCCTGCGAGTGTTACGGTTTGTCCTGCGTGGGAAAGTCTGAGTTCTCCGTTGGTATGCGTTCTGTACATATAAAATCGTGACTAAAATGGTTGTCGATGAAAGGTTAGGCATAAATCCGGCAGCAGGGGTAAAAAGCCTGCCACTGCTGGTTTCGCCGCGCGCAAAGATAGGAAAACCGGCCGACCTTGCGGTTGCATTGGCCGGGAGGCATTCACATAGTATCTTTGCCCCGACCATGTCCTTACGACTTGTTGCTTTTCTATCGCTGCTATTGACTGCCTGCCAGGTAAGTTCTCCTGTGGGAACCTATCGTTCCCGCCGTCCGGGCAATGGTTCCCTGGTGCTGGACAGCGCGCATAAGTTTTACCTGAATTATACGCCCGGCCATCAGGGATTGATTTTCAACAACGATACCTTGCGCAGGGTGTTTGTAACATCCGGCACCTGGACGGCCAAAGGACGCGATATCCTTCTTCAAAGCGAGCCGGTGGCGCCGTTGCCGCGCTTTGAGGACTCGCTGGGTATGTTTACCAACATTTCTTCTTTTACGTTTGTAGATCCTGCCGGAGAGCCGGTGCCTGTGCGGCATATTGTATTTTACCCGGATAAATTAAAACCGCATTATGGCAACAGCCTGTTTTTCTTCGCGCAGGACTTTGAAGCCACCGACACGCTGACTTTCTTTTTTAATGGATATCCGCCTTTCCGTTATCCCGGCGACGCACGGTATATCCGTGCCGACAATATGCACAAGATCACGCTCTATCCCGAGCAACGACCATGTTTATTTCAGCAACACCGGGTGAAGGTGAGAGGGACGAAGGTTAAGTTGGGGAAAGGCTGGAAGTTAATTAGACAATTTGAAGATTTGAAAATTAGGTAACAGGATTTGAAAATTGATTCTCAAATTTTCAAATTATCTAATTGTCTCATTGTCTCTCCAGGATTCTCCTGAACCTTTTCACATCCACCACCGGATCGATAGCGGATGTATTGCCACTGATATATTGCGCTAACTGATGTGCGAAGTAAGGTGCGAGGGAGCAACCCTTGGTGCCCATGCCATTTAGTAGGCCAACGGATGGATGAAGCGGATGAAATCCCACAAACGGTCGGCGCTCCAGTGTAGCCGGACGCAAACCTGCACGGTGATCAACGACCTTGAAAGGAATTTTTAGTAATTGCTGCAACAGATTTTTTCCTTGTTCAAGAAAAGCAGGAGTGGGTTTGTCGTCTTCAAATTCCCAATGATTGCTGGAACCAAACCAGAATAATCCCGGTTCCGACAACGGCACCAGCAGCAGGCTTTTTTTATAGGTATGGTCCTGCGGCAGTTCCGGAATTTCTACGATCAATGCCTCTCCTTTGTTACGCGAGAAAGGCAATGCCTGGAAAAATGGATTGTGCATGCCCGCAGGTCCGTCACAGAAAATGATTTGTCTTGCATGAATGCCATCATACTTTATCTCATCCGGCTCAATTTGTAAAGCGTTTATGTCGAACGAAGTTTCCTGCAAACGGTTTTGTTGCTTCAGTTCAGCACGCCAGGCTGGCAACAACCGGTCAAGATATGCGGTGTAAGCCGGGCCGATCAGTCCCGCACCAAATTCATAATTGAACCAATTGGCAAAATGCATTTCGTCGTCAACGCGATGAATGTATTCGTTGCCCTCGGTTAATTTATGTAAAAAGCTTTCCCGCATAAAGGGATTGGGAAAAAGATCGACGACATCTTTGCGGGAGAAGGCTTGTATGCCAAGTTGCGCACCGAAATCAGTATAAGCTTTATTGGCAAACGGAAATAATTCTTCCACCATCCATGCCGTAACCATGCGTCGTCCTGTAACAGGGTTGATCAATCCCGCCGCCACCCTCGAAGGACTGGAAGCGCGTTCTTCATCGATCACGATCACTTCTTTTCCCTGCGCCAGCAGGTACCACGACAAAAAACTGCCGCAGATTCCCTGACCGATGATTAGAACGTCCGTTTGCATTTAAAAGGCAAGATAATGTGAAAATGTGTAAATGTGCTGCCTTCGGCAGGGATGTGAAAATCAAACAGCCTGCAATCAATGAATGGCTGGCTTATGTATTGATTTATTCATTTATTGAGCTACTGACTATTTCCTCTCTTTTGGCTTTTGAATTGAAAAAGGGCCCGCATAGCTGCGAACCCTTTTTCAATTTTCACATGGACCCGCCGAAGGCGGGCACATTTACATATTTCCACATTTAGTTTCCTACCTGCACTCTCACTCCTTCACTGTGTGCGGTGAACTCCGGCGCATACATACACTGTATCTGTGTGATGCCATTGCTGAAGTTACCGTTCTGCGCTACGAACAAAGGATACTCAAATACATAAGTGCCTTTGCCCAGGAAGTTGAAGAAGAAATGTGTGGCAGCATCGCGGGTGCTTTCATAATAGCCAAGACCTCCCTGCCATTTGTAGCCGCTCAATACATTTACGGGTTCGAAACCGGAGGCACGCATGTCTTTCATATGCACATATTCCATATCGCGGTCAACGCGCAATTCGATACGGACTTTGAGTTTGTCGCCTACTTTCAAGGCGTCGCCTTCGCGCACCGGTGTAAGCACAGGACCTTTGTCGGTGTTGCGTTCAACAAATAATTGCTTGTTCAGTTGAAGCGGCGTAGCGGCAGAGGTGATCTTGTCGAGGTCTTCGAAATACTGCCAGTATACCGAACCCCAACTGCTTGTCTTCGCATTGGAAACGGTTACATCGATATTGCCCATCTCTGGACGAACAGACAATCCTTCGATCTCGCGGCGGAAATAACCAGTGCCTGCCTGTACATCTTCAGCAGAAGGGGCAATGGTTGTGCGGCCGAGTTTGATCTGTACGGAAGGTGTTTCCGCCAGCCAGTTGGTGCCACGAAGCAACAATGCATAACAGGCTTCTGCGGTGGCTTTGGTCGATTCCCAACTGTTGGTTTGTTTGTTGCGGAGCAGCCAGGTGCGGAGTTCATCTACGGTCGCCGTATCTTTTCCTGCTTCGCTGAATGCTTCGATCAGCAAGGCCTGACGTTCAATCGGTGCTTCGTACCACCACCAGCCGCGGCGCTGGTCTTTCCAGTATCTGCCGAGCTCTTCATTGACGATGGATGTTTCTTTCAATGAACGCAGGATGGCCGCCGGTGTTTTTGTATCGTTGGTACGATACAGTGCCAGCGCTATCATTCCCTGGCGATACTTGTCCATGCCGGTCCAGGTAGCGATTGTACGGCTGCGGAAGTAGTCATAAGCCTTACGTGCTTCGGTTGGGACCGGATTGGCCGGGAAGAAGCTGCGCATATACAGGTATTGTACCTGCATATGACCGGGAACATATTTGGTCAGGTCTGTTTTGAAACGGATCAGTTCATCGTAATCTGCTTTGATCTTGCGGTCGAGGTATTCGAGCGAGCGATGTGCCATTGCGTTGAGCTGGTCTTTCTGCTCTCCTGCCACTGCATTTAATTTCAGCAGATGGGCAATGCCGGTTACGATATACTGTGTCATATAACGATCATCGGGTCCGCCTTTGAACCATACAAAACCACCGTTGGAGCTTTGCAGTTCGCTCAATTTCTGATAGGCTTTCTGTAATTCATTGCTCATGCGTACCATGTCGAACAGCAGCGCGATATTTTTCTTTTGCTCTGCTTCGGTACGCGCTTGCAATACCCAGGGTGTTTCACTCAGCAATACAGCTTTGAGGTCTTCATTTTTCTGCAGGTTGCTGAGCAGGGCTGCAGTGTCTTTTATTTTCCATTGTTCAAATACCTGGCGGATGCGTGGCGATGAACCAACAATATTATTCGCTAATGAATTAGCGTAGTAGCGGTTCCATGTTTGTTCTGCGCATTCGTAAGGATATTCCATCAGGTAAGGCAGTGCCTGTACGGCGTACCAGGCAGGATTGCTGCTGTATTCAACGGTGATCCGCTGATGTTGAAGCGTTTCACTATTGCCGCTCTTTAATAATTTATCAAATTTGAAATTGCGTGTGCCATTGCCTTTGATCCAGATCGGTAATGATTCTGTCACCAGCATGCGGTTGGTCAATACCGGCAGGCTGTTTTCTTCACCATCACTCTGGTTGCCTGCGCGCACGATCACACGCCAGATAACGGGACGTGCAAACTGGAACGGCACTTCAACGGGGAACTTCAGCGATTCGCTGCCTTTGGCGCCAACGGTGAAATACTGATCGGCCACCATGCTTTTGAACTGACCATCTACCGGTTCGTTGGTAGCGGCATCGAAGAGACGAAACTCGGCCGTGCCGGTTATCTCTTTCTCCGTCATGTTAACCACCTTGGCGCTGAATTCCAGTTTGTCGCCTTCACGCAGGAAGCGAACCGGGTTCGGTTGCACCATGATATCTTTTTGGGTAACGAGTTCACGCGTGCTGTAACCAAAGGCCAGTTCTTGCGTATGACTCAATGTCTGCAATTTCCAACGCGTGAGCGCTTCCGGCATGGTAAAGCTGAATTCGATATTGCCGTCTTTATCTGTTTTCAGATCGGGCAGGAAGAAAGCTGTTTCCTGGAGATTGCGGCGTACCTGTACTTCGGCTGGCTGTTGTTGCTGTTCCTGTTGTTGTACGGCATTGCCTCCTGTATTCGCCAGGTAGCCCATCGTATCTGCCATACCAGCGATACTTTGTTCTGGCAGAGCGGCTTTCATATCCATCTGTATACTCGGCGCTGCCATCACTTCCTTGCGCGCCCTCATGTACACACGGTTGTTGAACAGGTTGATCGATACCAGGTAATCGTATTGCTTGCGCAGGTAGATCTGACGTGCGGACTCGCGGTAGCGGAAGCGGGAATTACCTGCATCGAAGTTTTCATGACTTTGCCATGCACCCTGCGAGCCGATGGACGGCCACAGCGACGGTGTGCTCCACGAATGTGGCATAAACTGATCGAGCGATGCATCATACATCGACGCGAGCATTTCTGCTGCTACCTGCTCGCCTTTGTGTCCTTTGATCTTCACTTTCCATTGCTCCTGGCTGCCCGGCAATGTTTTATCACGATAAGTGATGTATTCTGTTTCCAGTGTTTTATTGTCCCATGGAATAGAGATGGTTTCCTGATGCTGGAATACGCGGTTGTGTTTTACAAATACATAGCTGGCGCTGATACCGCCGCGGTCAGCTTCCGTTACGGGGAAAAGCAATTCTCTTTTTTCATTATTCAAACGGAAGAAAGAGTAGGTTTCTTTTTGCTGACCTGCTTTGAGTACGGTCTGGATCACATTTACGTCACCAGCGGAAGTGCCCAGTTTCAATTGGGCGATCTCGCCTGGTTCGGTTCTTTTTGTTCCGTCTACCCACAGGTAATCCGTACCGGGAATGGTTTTGGCTTTCGGATCGTAAAGACGGATATATTTTTTGTCTTTTACTTCCGCGCCTTTTTTGTCGTAAGTAGTTACTTCCACTAAATAGAAGCCTGGTTGAAATTTTGCATCTTTCAATATCCAACTGCCGTTAGCTTTTGTAGAATCTGTTTTTTCCCAAACAACACCGGCTGTTGCCCATTGCGCCTGGTCGGTTTCGTTGTTGTATTCATCGTTGGGGAATGTTTGCACATAAGCAGCCTGGCTCAGCACGAATTGTGTCGGGCGGTCCCACAGGCGAGGGCGGATCAGGCGTTTTTCTTCCTGGAGGCGGCTGATCTTTACGCGTACGGTTGTTTGCTCAAATGTGCCGGCGGTATTTTTTGTAAGCACAAAAAGATTCTTCAGGCTGTCGGCTGGCAGCGTTTCCGGAACACGGCTTTCGATCCAGATGGATTTATAACCTACGGAAACGGATTCCTCACCACTTCGCGTTTCGCCATTGATATCGGTTACATCGGCGGTTATCGTGTACGTAAACAATGGCTCAAGTTTTTTATCGATCGTTTTATCGGCGATCGCTTTGAAGCGGACCACAAAATTGCCTTGTGCATCCGTGGTGGTTTCTCCATGTGCTATTTCCTGCGATCTTGTCGGCGGGAACCACCAGCGGCTGAAGAGCCAGGGGTAAGGGAAACGGGGCTGGCGTACCACACGGTAACTTACCTGCGCACCATCCACGGCATTGCCCGCATAAGCTTTGGCAATACCTTTCACGACAATCTCGTCGTCGATGGTATAAGTACCTTTCAAGGTGTCGTAGGTTACTTCAAACTTTGGACGTTTATAATCTTCCACATTGAAGCTGGTCGATCCTTCTGTATTGCCCATTTCCAGGCTGAACGCTCCATTAAGACCGGTTGATGGCAATGTAAAGCGGCCGGAGAAAGAGCCAAAGGCAGAGGTTTCCACCTTCATGGAATCTACGATCTGATTGTTTGCATCTTTCAGGAATATCTGTGTTTTGTATTGCGTAAGAATAGCGGGTTTCGTTTCTCCTTTTTTACGGATCGTACCGATGCCTTTGAAATAAACGATCTGTCCGGGACGATAGATACTGCGGTCGGTGAATAAAAATACCGAGCGTACAAAGTCTTTTTCCAATTCATCATCTCCCGACCGGTAGTAGAAATACCGGTTCACTTCATTTTCCATGAACAACCGGTCTTGCTGGTGAGTGACCTCGAGGCGGAACGAATAATTGGAGTAGCGGCTCTCGTTGACCTTGCCGGTAGCGGAGTCGAGTTTGACGAAACCGTTTTTATCAGCCGTATATGATTTGCCTTTGGTAGAAATATATTTTGCCTGCTGGTAATCGTATTTCTTTTCCCATACCTGCACTTTGGCGCCGGCAAGTGCGGCACCTTTGTCGCGGTCCAGTACAAACAGATCATTGTCGTTGAGGATATAGCTGATATTGGACACATAGAAGAGGTGGGAGGCAATAGGGTGTGAACGTTGCAGCGGGTCTTTGGCCGCGGCAGCGATCAGGTAATATTCTCCTACGGGAAGGCCGTCAACTTTTATTTCAACCGTATTGCTTTGCAGGTCGCCGGACTGCGGCAGGTCCTGCTCCCAGGTGCGTACGGTTTCTGCTTTCAATATAAGTGGCCAGTATTGTGCGTCGGCTTTTCCTTCGAGTTGCTGACGAAGCACCGGAGTGGATTTCACCAGTTTAAAGTAGAGCTTTCCTACATTTTTATAAGTGACCAATGAACGGAAAGCCTGACCGGGAAGGTTGACATTTTCCAGGCGGAAGTTAAGTTCTTCTTCTTCCAGTTGACGAAGCAGGTTGGTAGCGTTAACTTTTCCTTCGGATGAATCTTTTTGTGCAACCAATTGACGGCAGATGTCGCGCGCCTTCACCAGGTCCATGCGATGTGTGCTATCGCCATAAGCCTTGTATTGTTGTCCCTGTTGCTGGTAAAACACCGCTGTCAGATACCATGCCTGCGAGGCAGCAGGTGTCTGGTTGTACTGATGCGCCAGATGATTGATGGAATTAAAATAAAGTTGTTCTTTATCCGGATGTGTGGACCGGCTGTGCACATATTGTATGCGTCTGATATCGGCATCGATGAGTGCATCGGGTTTGGCGTCATTAATATGGAAAGCAAGTAATTGCTGATAAATCAACAAGGAAAGATAGCCTGGTGAGGTGGTGTCCTGCGTACCGAAGCGGCGGTGAATAAAATCTGCCGCTGGATCGAACGCTGAAGCGAGATCCATTTCAAAGGCATAAGTAGGGCGGTTGCTCTCGTAATCGGCTGCCTGCAAATAATCGAGTGCGCGATGTACCAGCAGATCATATAAGGTGGGACGCAGATGGCGCACATTGCCTTTGTTGATGATGGCATCGTAAGGTGTTAGCAGGGTTTGCTGTAAAACTTTAGCGTTGGCGATAGATTGGCGGTAGTGAGAAATGATCCTGGTATAAAGATCGCCGCTGGTCCAGGTGGCCACATCTTCTTTATTAAAATCGGTGGTTTCAGTACGGTTTCTCAGCTCCCAGCGATGTTCGTCGTAATAACCCTGGTAAACGCCGGCAAGCAGGCTGTGCAGAATGGACTGAACGGCCGGGCTTTTTCCCGCTAGTTCCTTTTCCAAATCTTTGAGGGCCTGTGCTGCATTGTCTTCCCGTGTTTCCTCCTGTACATTGACGCGGTATACCAGCGCTTTGATGATCTGGGCTTCCTGTTTGTCGCGTACGGCCAGGATGTAGATCTTTTCCACTTCTTCAAGGGCTGATTTTGGCAGTCCTTTTCTGATAAAGTCATCTACTTTTTTCCATTCCGGGTCGTAGTTCTTGATTGTCTGGCCTGATGCATTCATGGCAAAAAGAATAAGGAGGAGAAGAGGGAGACAAAAAAAGCTGAATTTCTTCATGGTTTGAATCATTGAATTACTTACAAGGTAAGAAACTTGTGCAGGGTAAAGATGCGCGGTGGACCGTTTTTTCATAAACGTGCCAATTTTTATTAAGCGCAGAATCCCTTTGCCAGGGACAGTTGTAGGGAGAGAAGCGTTGCATAGACGGCATAAAAAATAAAAGGTTTAATGGCATAAAAAACTTTATTTATCCTTAACGAAAAGCGTTAACAATTTTTCAGGTAAAAGATGATCAGCGCGCACTTTTCTATGCTTGTTAAAAGGAAATAACAATTGTTGAAATGCAATACAGTTAAGGGTTTGAAAGGAATTATTCTTTCAAAAAATTGCTTTAACTTTTTCTTGCGGCGTTTTAAGATTCGATGGCATTTGCTTTGGAATTTATTGTTCGAACACCATTGTTCAAAACAATAAAAACGAAAAGTCATGAGAACAATTTTTACACTTGCAGCTTTCCTGATGATGAGCATTACCAGTTTTGCTACAGATGCGCGCAACAAGAGTATGCTCACGGTAAAATCGACAGGTAATGAAGACATCCGTGTGGTACTTGACGGCAAACGTTTTGAACCAAACGGCAGCGCTATCAGCATCACCAACCTTGAAGCCGGCAACCATACGATCAAGGTGTACCGCCAGCAAAACGGAGGCTTCTTCTCTATCGTTGGCAAACGCTATGCCGTGGTATACAGTACGAGCATCAATATCCGTAACAAGACCCACGTGATGATCAGCATCGACCGTAACGGCCGCACCAGCGTACAGGAAACACGTATGAACAACGGCCGTGGTAACAACAACTGGTATGATGGCCGCGATTACCAATACGATCGTGATGGTTCATGGGGCGACTATGATAACAATGAAGCGTATGGTCCTGCAATGAGCAACCGCGATTTTGACCGTGTTATTGCATCCATCAGCAAAGAGTGGAGAGAAACCAATAAAATGAAGTCTGCCGTACAGGTGGTAAAAGCAAACCGCCTCAGTGCCAGCCAGGTTTCAGAATTGGTAGACCTCTTTGGTATCGAAAGTAATAAACTGGAACTGGCAAAAGTGGCTTATGCCAACACAGTAGACAAACACAACTACTACCTGGTGTCAAGTCAACTCAGTTACAGCAGCAAAACGGAACTCGACCGGTTTATCCGCCGGAAGTAACGAATAAAAGAAAAGCTGGTCTTATGACCAGCTTTTCTTTTATTAATTCAAAAGTTAGTTCGTCAATGGTCAATCGTGAATCGTCAATATTTATTAACCTCTATTCACGATTGACGATTCACCATTCACGTCTTTACTTGTTTAAAACCTCTGCCATTTTCTTCCCAATATCCGCAGGGCTATTCACTACGTGAATGCCACACTCGCTCATGATCTTCATTTTGGCTTCTGCAGTATCGTCAGCACCACCTACGATGGCACCGGCGTGGCCCATACGACGGCCGGGAGGTGCAGTCTGGCCGGCGATGAAACCCACAACTGGTTTTCTGTTGCCGTCAGCTTTGATCCAGTTGGCCGCTTCGGCTTCCATGCCACCACCAATTTCGCCGATCATTACGATGGCGTCGGTTTCAGGATCGTTCATCAGCAGTTCAACTGCCTCTTTGGTAGGCGTACCGATGATCGGGTCGCCACCAATACCGATAGCAGTAGAGATGCCCAGGCCTGCTTTGGCAACCTGGTCGGCCGCTTCGTAAGTAAGTGTACCGGATTTGGAAACGATACCAATGCGGCCGGTTTTGAATACGAAACCAGGCATGATGCCTACTTTACATTCACCGGCAGTGATCACGCCAGGGCAGTTGGGGCCAATCAGGCGGGTTTTTGTGCTTTGCAGGAAACTTTTCACACGTACCATGTCCTGCACAGGAATGCCTTCGGTGATACAAACTACCAGGCCAACACCTGCGTCGGCGGCTTCCATGATAGCGTCGGCAGCAAATGCCGGGGGAACGAAGATGATGCTTACATCAGCACCGGTAGCTTTCACGCAATCCGCTACGGTATTAAACACCGGACGGTCCAGGTGCGTAGTGCCACCTTTGTTGGGGGTAACACCGCCTACCACGTTGGTGCCGTATTCGATCATCTGGGTAGCATGGAAAGTGCCTTCAGTGCCGGTAAAACCCTGCACCAGTATCTTCGAACTCTTGTTTACAAGTACGCTCATGGCGAAATAGTATTTGGGTGAAAAAGTGGGGCAAAAGTACGGGAAAATGTGGTAAAATAATGGCCCGGTAAAGCGAAGGATAGAAGGCTATTCTGCGGGTTTCTCCCGTATTTCGTCCGGCAGTTTGCCGGTTTCCTCCAGCATCCGCATTTCCTTGGCATCTTTGAGGAATTCGGAGGCGAAAATGAACTCGTTGAGCCGCTCATTTTTACTGAAGATTATTTCTTTGTTACTTCCTTCCCATTCTTTATTTCCCTGGTGCATGTAAAGAATGTAGTCACCGATCTCCATCAGGCTGTTCATGTCGTGGGTGTTGACCACCGTGGTGATATTGTATTCTTTGGTGATTTCCTGGATCAGTTTGTCGATGACCATGGACGTAAGCGGATCGAGACCCGAGTTAGGCTCGTCGCAGAAGAGGTATTTCGGATTGAGTACGATGGCACGGGCAAGCGCTACACGCTTTTTCATACCACCGCTGAGCTCGGCAGGGAATTTTTTATTGGCATCCTTCAGGTTCACACGATCCAGCACTTCATTGGCGCGCTTGAGTTTGGTCGCATGCGAGTCGTTGGTGAACATATCCAGCGGAAACATTACATTCTGCTGTACAGTCTGACTGTCGAAAAGTGCGGAACCCTGAAAGAGCATACCGATTTCCTTGCGGATCTCTTTTTTCTCATCGAGGTTCAGCGAAAAGAAATCCTTTCCATCATATATCACCTGGCCGCCATCGGGTTCGAACAAACCCACCATACATTTCATCAATACGGTTTTGCCGCTACCGCTCGAGCCGATGATCAGGTTGCACTGACCGGCTTGCATGGTGGCGCTTACATCTTTGATGACGGGCTTGTCGCCAAAACTTTTCTGTATGTTTTTCAGTTCGATCATATCGGTAATGCATGCTTACAGGAGCAATGCGGAAAGTACATAGTCGGCAATAAGCAGCAATACGCAACTCACTACCACGGCCTTGGTACTCGACCGGCCGATCTCCAGCGCACCGCCTTTTACATAATATCCGTAAAACGCGGGTATACTGCAGATGATAAAGGCAAATACAAAACTTTTAGCTAACGCAAAAAATACGTTGTAGGCTTTGAATCCGTCAAGCAGGCCGCGGTCATAGGTTTCACCGGAAAGAATACCTGCCGCAACGCCGGCCAGGCGACCGCCCCAGATGCCCAGCGTCATGGAAATAATGATCAGCAAAGGGATCATCAACACACCTGCCACTATCTTGGGTGCTATGAGGTAGGCTTTGGTGTTAATGCCCATGATCTCGAGTGCGTCGATCTGTTCGCTTACGCGCATGTTGCCCAATTCACTTGCAATCTTACTGCCGATTACGCCGGCGAGTACGATACAGGTAAGGGTAGGGGCGAATTCGAGGATCACCGTGTCACGAACAATCTGCGCAATGATGGTTTTCGGGAGTAGCGGACTTACCAGTTGATAAGCCGTCTGGATCGTACTCACCGCACCGATAAACACGGAAATGATGGTGACGATACCCAGTGAGCCGATGCCGATATCATTGCACTGATGCATGAATTCTTTCCAATACATCTTTCCATTTTCCGGGCGTGCGAACATACCGCGGAACATCAGAAAATACCGGCCTATGTTAGTGAAGAGATTCAGGGTCTGGTTTTTTATTTAATTCAAAAGTCAAATTCGTGAATCGTGAATGGTCAATGGTGAATCGTCAATGGTGAATGGGCTGTTTCATTTTTACCTTATGCCCCATGTCCTACGCCTTCCACCTCTCATTACATATCCTTACTCACTTTCTTAAACTTCTTCCACCACTTTGACTTTTTCACTTCCTCGTCGGTGGAAAGGTGTTTGCATTTGATCTGCGCATCGGCTACGGCAATCAGGGCCATGTTTACGATACTATGCACAGAACTACCAAGTTGCAAAACGTGTACCGGTTTCTTGAGACCCAGCAGAATGGGACCAATAGCATCGGCAGCGCCTATTTCCTTCAGAATATTGTAGGTAATATTCCCCGCGGCCAGGTTGGGGAAGATCAAAGTGTTGACATCTTTGTCCACCAGTTCGCTGAACGGATAGTTTTCCTTGAGCAGTTCTTTGTTAAATGCGAGGTTAGCCTGCATTTCGCCATCCACCAGCAGTGAGGGCATGCGTTCTTTTACGATCTCGCGCGCCTTCGCTACCAGCCTGGCTTCGGGAGAATTGCTGCTGCCGAAGTTGGAATAGCTCAGCAAGGCAATGCGCGGAATAATGTTGAAGTTGCGGACAGCTTTCGCGGTAAGCAGGATGATCTCGGCCAGTTCCTGTGCGGTAGGGTTGAAATTAACCGTGGTATCGGCCAGGAACATCGGTCCTTTTTTGGTCATCATCAGGTACATGCCTGCGATCTTGTCCACTCCCTCTTCGGTGCCGATAATCTGCAAAGCCGGACGGATGGTATCGGGATAGTTTTTGGTAAGGCCGGAGATCATGCAATCGGCATCACCGAATTCCACCATCATACAACCGAAATGGTTGCGGTCTTTCATCACCTTGCGTGCTTCATAGGCGTTATAACCTTTTCGGCCGCGCTTCTGGAAAAATAGTTCGCCGTATTTATTGCGTTTCTCCTCCATTTCATCCGAACGCGGATCGAAGACCGGCATATCGGCGATATCGATGTTAGCGGAGTCGGCAATAGCTTTGATGCGGTTGTATTCACCCAGCAGGATCGGATACCCGATGCCTTCGTCGTAGATGGTCTGGGCTGCTTTGAGGATTTTGATATTATCGGCTTCGGCAAACACAATACGCTTGGGATCTCGGCGGGCGCGGTTACCAATCACACGCAATACGTGGTTGTCGATACCGAGGCGTTTGTTGAGTTGCTCTGCGTAGCCATCCCAGTCAATAATGGCGTGTTGTGCCACTCCGCTTTCCATGGCGGCGCGTGCCACTGCAGGGGCAACGGTTGCCAGCAGGCGTGGATCGAGGGGTTTGGGAATAATATAGTTGGGGCCGAATACAATGGCTTTTTCATTGTAGGCCATGTTCACGATATCGGGGACGGGCGTTTTGGCGAGCTCGGCAAGCGCTTTAACGGCGGCCAGTTTCATTTCCTCATTGATCTGACGGGCGCGCACGTCGAGTGCACCGCGGAAGATATAAGGGAAACCGAGTACGTTGTTCACCTGGTTGGGATAATCGCTGCGGCCGGTAGCCATGATCACGTCTTTGCGCACATCCGTGGCATCTTCCCAACTGATCTCGGGATCCGGGTTGGCCATGGCAAATACGATCGGATTTTTCGCCATGTTTTTCACCATGTCCTTGCTTACGGTATTACCGGCACTCAGTCCGATAAATACGTCGGCACCTTTCATGGCTTCGTCGAGCGTCATTTCTCCTTTGGCATTGGCAAAGGGTTGTTTAAACTCGTCGAGGTCTTGGCGATTTTTGTGCAGCACACCTTTGCGGTCAAACATCATGAAGTTTTCCGGCTTGGCACCCAGGGCAACATAAAGCAGAACGCAGGCCATGGCGGCAGCGCCGGCACCGTTCACCACGATCCTGATCTTTTCGATCTTTTTCTTTTGAATTTCCAGGGCGTTGAGCAAAGCGGCGGCACTGATGATGGCGGTTCCGTGCTGATCGTCGTGCATTACCGGAATATCCATTTGTTTCTTCAGTTCACGCTCGATGTAGAAACATTCCGGCGCTTTGATGTCTTCGAGGTTGATGCCACCGAAAGTCGGTTGCAATGCCTTTACGATCTGTACGAATTTCTCGGGATCTTTTTCATCGATCTCGATATCGAACACGTCGATGTCGGCAAATATTTTGAAGAGTACACCTTTTCCCTCCATCACGGGTTTACCGGCTTCGGGGCCGATGTCGCCGAGACCAAGCACTGCGGTGCCGTTGCTGATAACGGCTACCAGGTTGCCCTTGGCGGTGTATTTGTAAACGTTCTCTTTGTTGGCGGCAATTTCCAGGCACGGCACGGCTACACCGGGAGAGTAAGCCAGCGACAAGTCGCGCTGGGTTTTAGCTTCTTTGGTTGGGATCACCTCTATTTTTCCAGGCCTGCCTTTCGCGTGATATTCCAGGGCCTGCTGTCTGCGAAGTTCATCTTTGGTCATAAAAGTAGTTTATTGGCAATCGTTCGTTAGTAAAAGCGGGGTGCAAGGTAGTTATAAAATAACTAACCGCCGGCGCGCCGGTTTACTGGTCAAATTCAACGCTGCTTCCGAGCCAGGCCATCATGCCCATGCCGATCTCAATAGCGCTTTCGTCGATATTGAAGGTAGGTGTGTGTACACCGGCTGTAATGCCTTTTTCCTGGTTCATCACCCCGAGACGGTAGAAACAACCGGGGATGAGTTGGGAATAATAACCGAAGTCTTCGGCTCCCATGCGTTTTTCCGTTTCCTCCACTTTGTCTTCACCTGCAAATTCCATGGCTTTCTGCCGCGCCAGTTCATTCAGTTGTTCATTGTTATATACGCAGGGATACCCCACGTCGATCAGCAGGTCCAGTTCACCACCCATACCTTCCACTACACCATGTGCTACGCTGCGGATCAGTTCGTGTGCTTTAAAGCGCCAGGTTTCGTCCATCGCGCGGAAAGTGCCTTTCAGCTTCACTTCATTGGGTACCACGTTGGTGGTGGTGCCTCCATTAAAAGCAGTGATGGATAAAACGGTAGGATTATGCGGATCGTTGCGGCGGCTGACAACCTGTTGCAGTGCCACCACCAGGTGCGAGGCGATCAGGATCGGATCGACGCACAGGTGTGGCGCAGCGGCATGTCCGCCTTTTCCTTTAACGGTAATATACAGTTCGTCGGCGCTGGCCATCACTTTGCCGCCGCGGAAACTCAATCTTCCCACCGGCAGGCCGGGATGTACGTGTAATCCGAAGATGGCGGAAGGAACGGGATTTTCCAATGCGTTCTCCTTGATCAGCAGACTGGCGCCGCCGGGATTTTTTTCTTCGCCGGGTTGGAAAATGAGTTTCACGGTCCCTTCCCATTCATCGCGCAGGGTGTGCAGGATTTTGGCAGCGCCAAGCAGGCAGGTAGTGTGTACGTCGTGGCCGCAGGCGTGCATCACACCGTCGTTTAAGGAGCGGTAAGGAACATCGTTTTCTTCCTGAATAGGGAGCGCGTCCATATCGGCACGCAGCGCAATCACCCGGCTTCCGGGATTGCGGCCTTCGAGCAGGCCGATGACGCCGGTCTCCGCCTTCACTTCGAACGGGATGCCCAGTTCGCGCAGTTTGGACTGTACAAAAGCGGATGTTTCGTATTCCTGGTAACTTAATTCAGGGTGAGCATGCAGATGGTGCCGGACGGCAATAAACTCAGGCGCATAGGTAGCCGCCAGTTCCTTGATTTTCGCGATCATGACGCAAAAATAGCTGATAATCCGGTAACAGGGAGGAACTAGTATTCAGCGTCGTCAAACGTTTTTTCGGGCTTCACTTCTACCACATCGTTCATAATAAATACGCCTTTGGGAAAATATTCCAGCAGTTTCTTGCGATAGTCTTCTGCTTCTTTACGGTCTTTGAAGTTGCCGGCCTTCACGCGGTAGTACGGAGACTGATGCCACATGTAGGTCTTCATATCGGGGAAATAAGTATAGACTTTTGTTTTCGCAGCAATAGCCTCATCGCGGCTGTTGGTACTGATCACCAGCAGCCGGTAACCTTTGGCCGTGCGGCGGGAATCGCGGGTGGTATATTCATTGATTTGTGCCTGCTTTTTTACCAGCAGATCGATACGCGGGTCTTTGTGTATGACCACGGTATTGCTGTCGGACGTGCTTTCCGTTTGTGCCTGAGCGGCAAAACCGGAAAGTAGCAGGAGGAAACAACCAATGATGACTTTTTTCATAGTTCGTTTTTAGGCAAATTTCTTACCAGTTTTTACGGATCAATATCCGCCGCCGGCTCCCGCGATGTTTTCGATGGGATGCCAGGTAGTCTTGATCTCCTGTGTGTCCAGGATAAAATAAGGCGATTGTCCCTCTTCGCTGTTCCAGTCTTTTTTATCATAAAAGAACACGCGTTTCAGGTTGAGCGCCGATTTTTCGCGGATCGATGACTGCACAGAAGAATCATTTTCGCAATAAATGGTTGCATTTACGTCCATGTGGTCGGAGAACCAGGAAACCAGTTCTTTGACCGAACCGGTAAGGATATTGACCACACCACCAGGCAGATCGGAAGTGCCCAGTACTTCGGCAAAAGTGATGGCGCTCAGCGGTTTTTGCTCGGAAGCCAGCACGATGCAGGTATTGCCTCCGGCAATGACCGGTGCAATAACGGACACCAGGCCCAGCAAGGGACTGTTTTGCGGAGCGATAATGGAAACCACACCGGTGGGCTCGGGTACCGAGAAGTTGAAAAACGAACCGGCCACGGGATTCACCGCGCTGAAAAGCTGCTGGAATTTGTCGCACCAGCCCGCATAGTAAATAAGGCGGTCGATGCTGGTGTTCACCTCGGCTTCGGCGGCTGCCTGCGAAAGATCCTGCAACAACAGTTCGTCGATGAACTGGGCGCGGCGGCTTTCGAGCATTTCGGCAATGCGGTAGAGAATTTGTCCGCGGTTGAAAGCGGCGCGTCCGCTCCATGCGGCCACAGCGCCACGTGCAGCCACCTGGGCATTGCGGAAGTCTTTGCGCGAACCCAGGCATACATTGGCCAGTTGCGCACCGGCTTTGTTGCGGGCAATATAATAGCGGCCTGATTCCGTACGTGGATATTGACCTCCGATGTAGAGTTTATATGTTTTCAAAACTTCCAGGCGCATGTTAATTTGATAATTTGATGATTTGAAAATTTGAAAAGCCATCATTCATTATTCACAATTGACCATTCACTATTCACCGATTGACCATTCACGATTGACGATTCACGTTTACTTTATGTCCACATACGGCATCAATCCGTGCAACCCGCCTTCGCGGCCGAAGCCGCTCTCTTTATAACCACCAAAAGGTGAACTCGGATCGAATTTGTTAAATGTATTGGCCCAAACCACACCCGCGCGCATGCGGCGCGTAAGGTTGAAAATTTTAGAACCTTTATCTGTCCATACGCCGGCGCTCAGGCCAAATGGTGAATTGTTAGCTTTCTCGATCACTTCATCATCCGTGCGGAAGGTGAGAATAGATAACACAGGGCCGAAAATTTCTTCCTGGGCTATGCGGTTGCTTTGCGCCACATTGGTGAACAAGGTAGGGCGGCAGAAATAACCTTTCCGCGGCAGCGGGCAACTGCTTTCCCACATTTCAGCACCTTCGCGGCGTCCGATATCTAGATAGCGGTGAATGGTTTCGAGTTGTTGCTTGCTGTTGATGGCACCAATGTCGGTGTTCTTATCCATCGGGTCGCCCACAATGAGCGTTTCGATGCGGTCCTTGAGTTTGCGGATAACTGTTTTGGCTACTGACTCCTGTACATAAAGGCGTGAACCTGCGCAGCACACATGCCCCTGGTTGAAATAAATACCATTGATCACTCCTTCCACGGCCTGATCGAGCGGTGCATCTTCAAAAATGATATTAGCGGCTTTGCCACCGAGTTCGAGTGTGGCTTTTTTATTGGTGCCGGCGATGGAACGCTGGATCAGTTTGCCTACATCCGTACTGCCGGTAAAAGCGATCTTGTTTACATCGGGATGGCTGACGATGGCGGCGCCTGTGGCACCTGCACCGGTAATAATGTTTACCACGCCCGGGGGAAGGTCGGCTTCCTGGATGATCTCGGCCAGTTTCAGCGCGGTGAGGGGAGTAGTTTCGGCAGGTTTCAACACAACGGTGTTGCCTGTTGCCAGTGCCGGTGCAATTTTCCAGGCGGCCATCAGCAGCGGGAAATTCCACGGAATGATTTGTCCGGCTACACCGAGTGGTGCTGCCTGGCGATTGGGAAAAGCGTATTCAAGTTTGTCGGCCCAGCCGGCATAATAGAAAAAATGATTGGCGGCGGTTGGCACGTCGAAGTCACGGCTTTCGCGGATCGGTTTACCGCCGTCGAGTGTTTCGATCACGGCCAGTTCGCGCGCTTTTTCCTGCACCATGCGGGATATGCGGAAAATATATTTAGCCCGTTCGCGCGCCGGCATTTTACTCCAGACCTTGTCATAGGCTGTTCTGGCGGCGCTCACGGCTTTATTGACATCTGTCGCGTTGGCGTCGGCCACTTCGCTGAGCTTTTCTTCCGTAGCGGGATTGGTTGTGGCAAAGTATTTTTTGCCTGAAGGCTTCTGCCACTGGCCGTTGATGAAAAGATCATACTGTGGTTTGATGGTAGCCGCAGAGCGGCTTTCCGGCGCCGGATCATACGACCAGCCGGTGTCAAACTTCAGTTTTACTGTATTGCTTTTTTTGGCGCTGCTTTTTTTAGGAGCGGCTTTTTTACGCGTTACTGCCATGAGGTAAATTCAAAAGTCAAAAAACGTCAATAGTGAATCGTCAATCGTGAATAGGTGAATAGTGAATGGTCAATCGTCAATCGTCAATCGTCAATACGGTGTTTACTTATAACTTATTACTTAATACTTATAACTAATCCACGGAAAAATAATTCGCACTCTGATAAACACCCGTGTGTTCCTTAACAATCTGCATCAGCACATCATTGGCAAGACTGCTGGCGCCGAAACGGAACCATTCATTATTCAGCCAATCTTCGCCCAGCACTTCTTTCAGCATTACCAGGTAATGCAGTGCGAGTTTTGATTTGGAAATGCCGCCGGCAGGTTTCATGCCGATCATTTTTCCTGTTTTATAATAAAAATCGCGGATCGCTTCGAGCATCACGAGCGTTACGGGCATCGTAGCGGCCGGTTGAATTTTACCGGTTGATGTTTTGATGAAATCAGCGCCTGCATACATTGCGATGTCGCTGGCTCTTCTGACTTTGTCGTAAGTGCCGAGTTCACCTGTTTCCAGGATCACTTTCAGGCGTGCATCACCACAGGCTTCTTTGATTGCGGCTATTTCATCAAATACAAAATTGTATTCTCCTGCATGAAAACGTCCGCGGCTGATGACCATGTCGATCTCATCCGCACCTTCGCTGACGGCGAAACGCGTATCGCGCAGTTTGATATCGCGCGGGGCCTGGCCACTCGGGAAGGCCGTCGATACCGACGCTACTTTGATACCCGAACCTTCCAACGCCTTGCGGGCTACTTTCACCATCGACGGATAGACACATACCGCCGCTACGGTGGGTAGTCCGGGTACGGCATCATGCAGGTGCATGGCTTTATAACAAAGCTGTTTTACTTTTCCATCGGTGTCCTTGCCTTCGAGGGTGGTAAGGTCGATCATGTTGAGGATAAGCTTCAGGCCGTTTAGCTTACTTTCTTTTTTTATACTACGTGTAGTAAAGCGTGCAGCTCTTTCTTCCACCCCCACCTGGTCGATCCGGGGAGAGAGAGAGAAGTTGGGAAGCATCGTTTGTGAACTGGCAGCAGCCATAGATCATTCAATTTAGAAAGTTCCAAAGATAAGTAAACCGGGCAGAAACCCTTGTTTTGGGTTCTTGTGTTGAACGGCTTTCCATTTATGCGCTAATTGCTTTAAATTGGCAGCACGATCGACTGCACACACCGCTACGGAAGCTTTTCTAACATTAAAACAAATGGCGATGACCAAACCAGAATGCCTGCTACGCGCAGGTCTGCTTTTTCTTGTTCTATCCTGTACGCGCCTGCTGAATGCCCAGACAACCACCTTTCCGGTCAACGGATTGGCTGACCCGCGCAGCGGCTGCTACGCTTTCACCAACGCCACACTTGTCAAAGACGGACAAACAACCATCACGGAGGCAACCCTGCTGATCCGCGACGGACGCATTGTTGCCGCAGGCAAAGGTGTAGCCCTTCCCAAAGACGCCGTCGTACTCGACTGCAGCGGCAAATTCATCTACCCGTCCCTGATCGACATCTACAGCGATTATGGTATTGCCACGCCGCAACGCCAGCCGGGAGAAAGAGGGTTTTTTGCTCCGCAACAATTTACCTCTTCTACCAAAGGGGCCGTGGGTTGGAACCAGGCCATCCGCAGTGAGGTAAATGGCATCGATCTTTTTTCAGTAGACGACAGCAAAGCAAAGCCGCTGCGCGATATCGGTTTCGGTACCGTGCTTACCCATCAGAAAGATGGTATTGCACGCGGCACGGGCGCTGTGGTAACGCTCGCTGCCATCCGCGACAACAAAGTAGTGGTAAAAGAAAAAGCTTCGGCACATTATTCCTTCAGCAAAGGCACTTCCTCCCAGAGCTATCCCGGTTCTATCATGGGAGCGGTGGCCCTGTTGCGTCAGACCTATATCGATGCAGCCTGGTACCGCAACCGTCCCGCAAGCGAAGGCCTTAACCTGAGTCTCGAAGCATGGAACGCGAGCCAGACACTGCCGCAGATATTTGAGGCCGGCGATAAATGGAGCGAGATCCGCGCCGACCGTATCGGTGATGAGTTTGGTGTGCAATACATCATCAAAGGTGGCAGCAACGAATACCAGCGCATCAAAGAGATCGCCGCCACCAAAGCAAACTTCATCATTTCCCTGAACTATCCCGAAGCGCAGAATGTAGAAGATCCTGCGGATGCACGTTTTGTATCACTCGGTGACCTGCAGCATTGGGAACTGGCAGCCGGCAATGCCGCCGCATTGGAAAAAGCGGGAATCAGCTTTGCACTCACCACCTCCGATCTCCGCGACGCCAAACAATTCTGGCCAAACCTGCGTAAAGCCATTCAGTACGGACTTTCCGAATCACGTGCCATGGACGCACTGACGCGCACACCCGCCATGTTGCTCGGTGTATATGATAAGGTAGGAAGCCTGGACGCCGGTAAACTCGCCAACTTTCTCATCACCACCGGAAATATTTTCCAGGAAAGAACACAGATCGTAGAGAACTGGGTGCAGGGCGAGCGCTACAATGTACGCCCCGAAGGATGGGAAATACAAGGCCTTTACAAACTCACCCTGCGCGGCGCAGGTGGCACCACCGAATATAATCTCGATATCAAATCAGCCTCCAACGCAACCGTATGGAGCAAAGACACACTGACGACCAAGTTTGCCTATAATGCCGGACTGGTATCCTTCACACTGTCGCCCAAGAGCAGCGGCCGCGGTGCGGGCAGGCCCGGAGCAGCAGGCAATGCATCCGGTATCCGCCTCAGCGGAGCCCGTATCGGCAACGGCTGGCAGGGAACCGGTGTAGACACACTGGGTAAAACAATCTCCTGGACCGCCGTTTATCAGCAGGCCGGCACACCGGCACCTGATACGGGCCGCAAACGAACGCCATCTGCCATGGCACATGTAACCTATCCATTTGGCAGCTACGGAAACGATACCATTCCGGTAGCGCAATCCCTGCTGATCCGCAACGCAACGGTATGGACCAATGAAAAAGATGGTAAGCTCGAAGGCGTTGATGTGGTTGTACGCAATGGTAAAATTGCCAAGGTCGGCCGCAATCTTTCCGAAGCAGGTGCGACCGTGATCGACGGCACAGGCAAACACCTAACAGCAGGTGTGATCGACGAACACTCACATATCGCCGCGTTCTCCATCAATGAAGGCGCACAATCGGTAACCTCAGAAGTGCGAATCGGTGACAACCTCAATCCCGACGACGTCAATATCTATCGTCAGTTGAGCGGTGGTGTAACCACTTCACATATCCTGCACGGTTCTGCCAATACGATAGGTGGCCAGACCCAACTTATCAAGCTGCGCTGGGGTGCGGATGATGAAGGACTGAAATTCAAAGGAGCCGATCCGTTTATCAAATTTGCCTTAGGCGAAAACGTAAAACGCACTGCTGCCACACAAGGCAACAGCCGCTTCCCCGATACCCGCATGGGCGTGGAAGAAGTATTGGCCGATGCCTTCCAGCGTGCACGCGATTACCGCGACGACAAGAGTGCAAAAAATCTTCGCCGCCGCGATCTCGAACTCGACGCACTGGTAGAGATCATGGAAAACAAACGCTTCATTACCTGCCACTCTTATGTACAAAGCGAGATCACTGCGCTGCTGCGCGTGGCCGATAAATATGGCTTCAAGGTGAACACGTTTACCCATATCCTTGAAGGGTATAAAGTGGCAGACAAAATGAAAGAGCGTGGCGCGAATGCATCTACCTTCTCCGATTGGTGGGCTTATAAAATGGAAGTACAGGATGCGATCGCCTACAACGCCGCTATCATGCACAAAGTGGGATTGAACGTGTGTATCAATTCCGACGATGCGGAAATGGCCCGTCGCCTCAACCAGGAAGCAGCGAAAGCTATTAAATATGGTGGCGTGAGCGAAGAAGATGCCTTGAAAATGGTAACGCTCAATCCTGCCAAAGCATTGCATATCGACAAGTGGGTGGGCAGTATCCGTGAAGGAAAAGATGCCGATCTGGTATTGTGGAGCGATCATCCGCTGAGCATTTATGCCAAAGCACTTTACACGATCGTGGACGGAACGGTGTATTTCGATCGTCAGAAAGACGAAGCAGCACGCGTGCGCATTGCAGCCGAGAAAAACAGGCTGGTGCAAAAAATGATCGCTGAAGGACGCAGCTCCGGCACGGCAGGTCCTGCAAGACCAACGCCACAGGTTGTACTGCACTGCGAAGAATACGATCATCGCGTGGGCTTACTGGAAACAGACGAACACGAAGAAAACGAGGCAAATCACCAATAAAAAATACAAGGATGAAAAAAAATATAACGGCGATCATCGCCTTGCTGCTGGCCGGTGGAGTAGCGTCGGCACAGGACGATGTATATCCCGCTCCGGAATACAAAGGTCTCAGTTTTATCACCAACGCCACTATTCACGTTGGCAACGGACAGGTGATCAACAACGGCACGATCAAAATCAACAATGGAAAAATAGAGCAGGTAGGGACCAATATTCCCATTCCGGTGGATGATGTACGCGTGTACAATGCTGCGGGCAAACAGGTTTATCCCGGTATGATCCTGCCGGACACGGACCTTGGTTTAAAAGAAATCAGCAGCGGTGTGCGCGGTTCCAACGACTTCCGCGAATTGGGCGACTGGAACACGAGCGTGCGCTCGATCGTGGCTTATAACACGGATTCGCGTATCATCAATACCTTAAAAGCAAACGGAATTCTGCTGGCTTCAGTAAGTCCGCAGGGTGGATTGCTGACAGGCACTTCGAGCGTGGTACAACTCGATGCCTGGAACTGGGAAGACGCCGCTTACCAACTGGATGGTGCGCTTCACCTCAATTTCCCTTCCTTGTTGCAGCGCAGAGGACGTTTCGGCGGCGGTGGAATGCAGGGGCAAAATGATCCGATTAAAGAGGCGTTGGCCCGTGTAGAAGCCGTAAAACAATTTTTCCGCGAAGCGAAAGCTTACCTGGCGGAAAAAACGCATGCTGAAACAAACCTGCGGTTTGAATCGCTGCGTCCGTTGTTTGAGAAAAAACAAAAACTGTTTGTACACGCGGGCATTGTAAAGGAAATGCTGGTTGCTATTGATTTCGCCAAAGAATTTGGCGTGGATGTGGTGATCGTTGGCGGTAGTGAAAGCTACCAGATCGCTGACCTGCTGCGCGAAAACAACATTGCCGTGATCCTGTCACCCATGCACAACCTGCCTACGCTGGAAGACGACGACGTAGATCAGCCTTATAAAACACCGGCGATCCTGCAGAAAGCGGGTGTATTATTTGCGATCAACGATGATCATGGTGAATCGCGCTACCGTAATCTTCCTTTCAATGCCGGAACGGCAGCGGCTTATGGTCTTACGAAAGAAGAAGCGCTGCAGTCGGTGACCTTGAACCCTGCCAAAATATTAGGCATTGCAGATCGTACGGGCACGCTTGAAGTTGGTAAGGATGCCAACATTGTGATCAGCGCCGGGGATTTGCTGGATATGCGCACCAGTCTTGTAACGGATGTGTTTATCCAGGGCCGTAAAGTAAGCCTGGAAAACAAGCAGACGCAGTTGTATGAAAGGTATAAGAAAAAATATGGGATTAATTAGGCGATTTGAAGATTTGATGATTTGAAAATAAGAGAGGACGGGTGAGTAGGCTAATACATGAGTAGGTAAATGAGACAAATGACGGAGAAGCAGCATCTCCGAGTAGCCATTATCAAATTTTCAAATCATCAAATTAATAAATTGAAAACGCCCCCGGATAAACCGGGGGCGTTTTGTTCTCAACCGTCCAAAGCTGAATTCGTTTATTATTGTTTCAGAAGTTTCTCAGAAGCGACTACGCGATTTTCACTCACGATCTGTACCAGGTACATGCCTTTGGTCAATGAAGAAGCTTCAGTAACGGTCAGGCTGTTAAAACCTGCGTTCATGGTGGCTGAACGTGTAACCATTACCTGACCAGACAGGTTAACGATACGGATTTGTACATTTTCACGGGCTGCTGCAGTGTAACCGATACTAAACTGGCTTGTAAAAGGGTTAGGTGTAACCTGTACGGTGGTGTTGGTAGTATTGGCGAAACGCACACTGCGAACATCAGAGAACTTCACGTAGCCGCTGGGTTCTACTGCGCGGATGCGATAGTAGACAACTTTAACCTGTGTGTTTACCTGCTGATCGGCATACTGGTATTTCTGCATTTCTTCAGAAGACAGTACCACTGCTATAGTAGAGAAATTGTTGCCGTCATAGCTGCGCTGAACTTCAAAGTTGGTAGAGTTGTCCAGTTGTGCAGACCATTCCAGCACCGGTACATTGTTGCTCAGGTTAACGAGGAAGTAGTTCCACTTAACAGCAAGGGGCAATGTAGCAGTTTCAGGAGCACAAGCACCGATTGATGCATTCAGGGTATCAGGAGCGTTAAATACCTGGTATTTAACGTTAGGATAAACATTTGAATTATGCGAATCGAAAATGGTGTTGGGGTTGGAGCGGGTTACGTCATATACACGGATGGTATCTGATACGTTGTTTCCCCCTTCGCCGATCTGGCCACCACCGATGGTGTAATTAGTGAAATAGAAATAGCCGGCACCACGGATTCTACCCCAGTTGGTGAGATTCGCTGCTTTTACGTAGGCATTGGCAGTAGAAATGAATGTACCGCTGTTGGTAAAGTAAGAGTTGTTCTTACTTGCAGTTGACCAGATCAGGCCGTTATTGTAAACAGTCGTAGATGAGTTGGAGATTTCAATTCCGTTATCGGCAATGGCGCGGCAGTTGTTCTGGAATACGCTGTTTGAAGCAAAAGTCATTTTGCCGGTAGCATAAAAGCGGCCGAGGTTGCTCAGGGTTCCACCGTTTACATTGATATTGCCGTTTACCACGATGCTGCGGCGGTTAGCGAAGGTAGCAGCAGAGTTGATGCTGAAAGTACCGTTAACCACCATATCACCCTGGTTAATGAAGTGACCACCGCTGATATTCATTGCGAAGTCGCCGTTAAAGGTGATGGTAGCGCCGAAGTAGTTATTGAAGGTCTGAGCGCTTTGAGCCATCTGAGCGCTACCAGTAACGGTAATATTGCCGTAGTTCTCCAGGCTGAAGCCGTTCAGGGTGCTGAAATTAGGGAGGGTAGCATTACCACGTACGATCAGTTTGAAAACATAGTTCTGGAGGCTGTTAGGTCTGAAAGTAGCACCCTGCTCAACAGAGATTTTTGCGCCGGCATTCCAGCTCGTAATATTACCTGTGTAAGTTCCGGATTTGATGCAAAGGCTGTCGCCGGGGAGCAGATTGTAGTTCGTAGAACTACCATTGTTGACGTAAACAGTTTGTGCAGATGCCTTTTGGCAAAAGAAAGAGGAAACACTTAAAGTAACTAAAGTAAAAAGGGTAGAAATTTGTTTCATATCGTTTTCAGTTAGGGTTGAGATCGTTTTTATCCTGTTTTTGCGTCGGATTTTCCGCATCTTTTTCGAAGTATTTCCTGCGTTTTTCGCAGCCGTAAATCGTAAGATGAGGCAAATGTATTGCAGGATTTACTATTTCCAAATAGTAAAACTACGCTTCGTCTCAGTCCGTAAAATCACTTTTCTGAAAACTAGGTGAAAACCAATAATATAGAATAAGAAAGGCCCGCAGATTTTTTTTCTACGGGCCTGATTTCATGATATTTATCAACCTAAAAAAGGGCTATTATTCGTCTTTTCCGTGGCAGTGTTTGTATTTTTTACCACTTCCGCAGGGGCAAAGTTCATTGCGTCCGATCTTCGGTGCTACTTTTACGGGTTCCTGTTTTACGGCCGGTCCGTTGTTGTCCAGGATATCACGTTCATTGGCGGCATAATCCTGGCCAGCGGCATCGATCTCATCCTTGTTTGCGCGCATTTTGCTGTAATCGGTCTTTTCTATGCGGGCTTCACGGACCGGTGCATTCTGCTCCTGTACCGGAATGTTGGAGTGGGAGAGGAAGGAGACGATGTCCTTGTTTACTTCAGCATCCATGTTCTTAAACTGGCGGAATGCTTCTACCTTATATATTACCAGCGGATCTTTTTGTTCCAGGTAAGCAGTTTGTACGCTCTGCTTCAGGTCGTCCATGGCGCGGAGATGCTCTTTCCAGGCATCGTCGATCACCACCAGGCTGATGGTTTTTTCCAATGATGCACTGAGTTCTTCTCCTTCGGTTTCCAGGGTTTTATCCAGTGACGCCACCACGTTCAGTTGCTTGCGGCCGTCGCTGAAGGGAACCACTACATTTTCAATATGTGCCCCCTGCGTCTGACGGATGTTTTTGAACACCGGCACCGCCTGCTGCTTCAATGTCTGTTTGTGGTCGTTGTAGCGTCCCGCAGACTCATTATATAATTGTGAGATCAGCTCATCCTGGCTGGTTTTCAGGAATTGCTCCTCCGTAATAGCTGTTTCGATGCCAAAGTGTACGATTACGGCCAGTTTGAAGCCTTCGTAGTCGGCCTGTTCGCGGAAGCTGGTTACCAGACCTTCGGCTACTACGGCAAAGGCATTGTCGATATCGAGGGAAAGACGGTCGCCGAATAAAGCGTGCTGGCGTTTGCCATAAATGGCGTTCCGCTGTTTGTTCATCACATCATCGTATTCGAGCAGGCGCTTACGGATACCGAAGTTGTTTTCTTCCACTTTCTTCTGTGCACGCTGGATGCTGTTGCTGATCATGCTGTGCTGGATCACGTCACCTTCTTTGTAACCCAGGCGGTCCATCATGCTGGCGATACGTTCGCTGCCGAACATACGCATCAGGTCATCTTCCAGTGAAACGTAAAACTGAGAGCTGCCGGGGTCACCCTGGCGGCCGGCACGACCACGCAACTGGCGGTCTACACGGCGGCTTTCGTGACGCTCCGTACCGATGATGGCCAAACCACCTGCTTCTTTCACATTCGGGCCGAGTTTGATGTCGGTACCACGACCGGCCATGTTGGTGGCGATGGTAACGGCTCCGGCCAGACCGGCTTCCACTACTATCTGCGCCTCACGTGCGTGCTGTTTTGCGTTCAGTACGTTGTGCGGAATCTTCTTTTGCTGCAGCATACGGCTCAGCAATTCACTGATCTCAACCGAAGTGGTACCTACCAGCACCGGGCGACCGGCATTGCGCAGCGCTTCCACTTCATCGATCACCGCTTTATACTTTTCGCGTTTTGTTTTATAAACAAGATCCTGCTTGTCCTGGCGGATCAATGCTCTGTTGGTAGGAATGGTTACCACATCCAGTTTGTAAATGCTCCACAACTCTGCCGCTTCTGTTTCGGCGGTACCGGTCATACCGGCAAGTTTGTGGTACATACGGAAGTAGTTCTGCAGCGTGATGGTAGCGTAGGTCTGTGTAGCTGCTTCGATCTTCACGTTTTCTTTTGCTTCCAGTGCCTGGTGCAGACCGTCGGAATAACGGCGTCCATCGAGGATACGACCGGTTTGTTCGTCTACGATCTTGATCTGGCCGTCCATTACCACGTACTCTACGTCTTTTTCAAATAAGGCGTAGGACTTCAGCAATTGTTGTACGGTATGGATACGATCGGCTTTCTGGGCGTATTCGTTGAGCAGGGCTTCTTTCTGCTGTAATTTTTCGTCGGCACTATCAGCACCTTTTTCCACTTCGGCCAGTTTCACCGCGATGTCGGGAAGCACAAAGAATTCGGGGTCTTCACCGGAGCGTGTGATGGTGTTGAGACCTTTTTCTGTCAGATCAACGGAATTTTGTTTTTCGTCGATATGGAAAAGAAGTTCTGAATCTACCACGTGCATATTGCGTTGCTGATCCTGCAGGTAGTAGTTCTCAGCCTTCTGCATTTTTACTTTGATACCAGGTTCGCTGAGGAATTTGATCAGCGGGCCGTATTTCGGCAGGCCGCGGTAAGCGCGGTAAAGGTGGAGACCACCTGTTTTGGGATCATCTTCTCCTTTCTCGAACAGTTTTTTTGCTTCGTTGAGTGAGGCACGAACGATGCGTTCCTGTTCCTGGAAGAGTTGCTGTACACGTGGTTTGTGAATATGGTATTGCTGGTCATCGCCTTTGGCAACGGGGCCGGAAATGATGAGTGGTGTACGTGCATCGTCGATCAGTACGGAGTCAACCTCATCCACCATGGCAAAATGGTGTTTGCGTTGCACCATTTCATTGGCGGAATGCACCATGTTGTCACGCAGGTAGTCGAAACCGAATTCGTTGTTGGTGCCGTAGGTGATATCGGCGAGGTAAGCCTGCCGGCGTTCTTCGCTGTTAGGCTGGTGTTTGTCGATACAATCTACCCGGAGGCCGAGCCATTCGAAGAGCGGGCCGTTCCATTCCTGGTCACGGCGGGCCAGGTAATCGTTCACGGTTACGATGTGTACACCTTCACCGGCCAGTGCATTGAGGTAGGCGGGTAAAGTGGACACGAGTGTTTTACCTTCACCTGTTGCCATCTCGGAGATCTTGCCGGAGTGCAGTACGGCACCACCGATCAGCTGCACGTCATAGTGTACCATGTTCCAGGTCACTTCGCCACCCGCGGCAGTCCAGGTATTGGCAAAGAAGGATTGATCACCTTCAATGCGGATATAAGGTTTTTTCACGCTCAGCTCGCGGTCGAGTGGCGTGGCGGTGGAAGCCAGTTGGGTATTTTCTTTGAAGCGGCGGGAAGCTTCCTTTACAACAGCGAAAGCTTCGGGCAGGATTTGCTCCAATATTTCTTCAATTTTTTTATCCCGGTCTTTTTTCAGTTTGTCTACCGCCTGGTAGATATTGTCTTTGCCTGTCAGATCGTTGAACGGAAGTCCGGCAGCCTCTTCGTTGCGGGCAGCAATTTCCTCATCGATGGAAGTCAGGTGCTCCTTGATGCGCGTGCGGAATTCCTGTGTTTTGTTGCGAAGCTGATCGTTGGAAAGAGATTGGTAAGAAGCAAAATACTCGTTGGTTTTGCCCACCATCGGCTGTATTTTTTTTACGTCTTTTTCGGACTTGCTTCCCCCCAGTAATTTCGAGATAAAACCAAACATGATTAAGTGTTATTGGGTATTGCTAAATAACGTTATTTGTGAATATTTGTGTTGTCAAAAAGGGTGCTATGGCCTCCCATGAGCCAATTTGACAGCCAGTGGATTATCCACAAGGGAGCAAAGATACGACTTAGTACGGTAGTTGACTATAAGAACAGTGGTGATAAACACGCCTGTATTGCGTTAATAAATGGTAAATATGAAAAAGCTGATAGTAATAATGTTTGTGTCCGCGATTGCGGGGTTGACGGCCTGTAACAACGAAGAGATCGGGAAAGCAAAAGATGTGAATCCGGAGACGATTTATTTTGATTACCGTATTTCGGGAGATGAAGCCACGGGGCGCACCACGGTCCGGCTGCAGTATCGTTTTGCCGGATCCGGCGGCACCACGCTCGTACTCGAAGCCCCCAGTCAGGTGACGCTGGACGGGAAAGTGTTGAACGTTGATAGTTCCCGTTTCAACGGAGCCTACTATGAGGCCGATATCGCTACCGATTCCTTTGCGGGCAAACATGAAATTGTTTTTACCGGTCCGGCGGGAAAAAAATACACGGAACAATTTATCTATACTCCTTTTCAACTGGGATCGCTTCCTGACAGTCTGTCTGAGCGGAAAGATCTGGTGCTTGAAATAGGTGGACTGGGAGAGGGCGAACCGCTGCATGTGATGATTACGGACACCACTTTCCGGGGAAATGGCATCGAGCGCATCGAAAAGGTGAAGCAGGGAAAGATAGTGGTACCGGCTGAAGCGCTGGTGGTATTAAAAAAAGGGCCGGTCTATTTAGATCTGAGCACGGATATAAAACGTAACTTAAAGGACAGCACGCCCGAAGGCGGTGCATTGTACCTTAATTACCGGTTGAAGCGTGAGTTTTTGTTGAGGTGAGAGAGTAAGGTATAAGGTGTAAGGTGTAGGGTAATAAGTAGTAAGTTTTAAGTAATAAGTAAACAGCGGGGCTGTTTATTGGCGATTCACGATTCATTCCGGCACCCCGGGATGACAATTCATAACTGATATATATGCGTAAAATACTTACCCTCAGCTTCTGTTTTTTCTCTACGTTGGCCTTTGCCCAAAAAAACTCCCTCGACTCTTTCAACCTGAAACGGGAGAAAAAGCTGCAGCACGGCATGCTGGTACTCAGCAGTTGGGCTGCTGCCAATATTGCCGGCGGACTGGTGCTGGGCAGTACCACCAGCGGCGAAGCAAAATATTTCCATAAAATGAATGCCTACTTCAACGTGGTAAACCTGGCGTTGGGGCAATTAAGTTATTGGGGGTCAAGAAAAAATGAAGGGAAGAAAATGACATTTGCCGGCTCTGTACGTACCCAGAACGGCATTGAAAAAACCTTTCTTTTCAACGCCGGATTCGACGGCGTTTATATGCTCGGCGGCTTATACCTCCACGAACGGGCCAACCGGCATACCGGCAAAAAACGCGACCAGTTCCGCGGATACGGCAACAGCCTCATCCTCCAGGGAGGCGCGCTGCTGTTGTTTGACGGCATCATGTATCATATACAGTCCAGACACGGCCGCTGGCTGGATAAGAAGCTGAGCGGGGTAGAACTGACCGCCGGAACAGGGCATGCCGGGCTCACCTGGAATTTCTGACCTGTTATCCACATCATGGGTAAGTAAATTACGGACGGATATATAAAATATGCCTCCTAACCCGTACTTTTGCCGCCGAAACGAAAGGGCCGATAAGTCCTTCTAAAAATTACTGATTACCATGGCTGGTCAATTAAAAGAAGTACGCAACAGAATAAAGTCCGTTCAGAGCACACAACAGATCACTAAGGCAATGAAAATGGTGAGTGCGGCCAAATTGCGCCGGGCCCAGGATGCCATCATCCAGATGCGTCCCTACGCCAACAAATTGCAGGATATGCTCAGCAATATCGTGAGCAATAGCGAAGGTGATGTGGAAATGAAACTCGCTTCCGAACGCCCTGTTGAAAAAGTACTGCTGATCGCCATTACCAGCGACCGCGGCCTCGCAGGAGCTTTCAATACCAACGTGATCAAAATGACCAAAGCCCTGATCAACGAAAAGTATACAGAGCAATACCGCAAAGGCAATGTGACCATCTGGAACATCGGTAAAAAAGGCTACGAACACTTCCTGAAGAACGGTTACCGTGCAGATGCCACTTATAAAGATATTTTCCTTAACCTCACTTTCGAAGGCGTACAAAAAGCTGCACAAGCGGCTATGAAAGCTTTTGAAGAGAAAGAATATGACGTAGTGGAAATTGTGTACAGCCAATTCAAGAATGCCGCTACCCAGCGTTTTGTAACAGAACGTTTCCTGCCTATTCCCCGCGTGGAGAAGAAAGAAGGCGATAACAAAAAAGCCAACTTCATTTTCGATCCATCCGAAGCGGAACTGGTAGCCGAACTGATGCCGAAGATCCTCAACACACAATTATACAAAGCCGTACTGGACTCCAATGCTTCCGAGCATGGTGCCCGTATGACAGCGATGGACAAAGCGAGCGAAAACGCCAACGAAATGCTCCGCAACCTGAAGATCTCCTATAACAGAGCAAGACAGGCTGCGATCACAACGGAACTGACCGAGATTGTGAGCGGCGCCGCTGCCCTGCAAGGTTAATCCGGGACGAAACTGCTTTGTTATTTTAATCCACAGCACAGGTTGCAAAATGTCAGTAACCTTCTTTGATGCATTACACCATAATGCCTATTTTGGCCGTTCGATATAGTGAATATACCGGGCAACCGGTTGGATTTTGAAAACACGATAGGTGATATGGAAATAACAAACCTGATACCCCATATTGAAGCGCTGATCTTCGCGAGTGACAAACCCCTGACTTCGCTTGAACTGACCGAATTGCTCAACAATGCTTTCGGCTTCATGGAAGATAAACTGACCCTCGACCAGATCGAAGCAGGCATTGATGGAGTAACCGAAAAATACAAATCAGAATTTTATCCGTTTGAATTACGCCAGAGTGGCGGCGGCTGGCAATTCCTTACCAAAAAGGACTACCACAAAACTATTGCGCAGCTCAACGGTGATAAATTCCTGAAACGTCTTTCTGCCGCAGCACTGGAAACCCTGGCCATCATCGCCTACAAACAACCGGTGACCAAAGGCGAGATCGAAGCGATCCGCGGTGTAAGCTCGGATTATGCCGTACAAAAACTCCTCGAAAAAGAACTGATCATCATCACCGGCCGCAACGAATCGATGCCCGGTCATCCATTGGTATACGCTACTTCTAAAACTTTCATGGATTATTTCGGTATCAATACCGCAGATGATCTGCCCAAAATCAAAGAAGTACTCGCCGAACAAATGGTAGAGCCCACCATTATGAAAGATGTGCAGGCTGATGTTGAACATTTCGAAGGAGAAGAAGAACATACCGCCAACCCCGATGCAGAAACTGAAGACGATACGCTGCTCTCCGTTACAGAAAACGGCGAACTGATTGCGAAAGAAAACGAAGACGACAACTAAACGTTTGTTCATAAATAGTTTTTCCTGCGCGGCGCTGATGAAACAGAGCCGCGCTTTTTTTATCTTCGCCAGCTATGGCTCAATTAGCTCCGGAACAACTGACACAACTCGCTGCACAATTTGGTACGCCCTTGTATGTTTATCACGCCGATAAAATCCGTGAACAATACAAGCAATTAACCACTGCATTCAATGGAAGCAACGTTGTTTTCTTCTATGCCTGTAAGGCGCTTACGAATATTCACATCCTGCGCTTTGTGCGCGACCTCGGAGCCAATGTAGACTGCAGTTCCATCAATGAAGTGAAACTCGCACTGCATGCAGGTTTTCCTGCGCAGCGTGTTTTGTATACCAGTAACGGTATCAGTTTCGACGAAATAGAAGAGGCCGTTTCGCTCGGCGTCAATATCAATATCGACAGCCTTTCCAACCTGGCAAAATTCGGAAAGCGGTTCGGGCATGATTATCCTGTTGGCCTGCGGCTTCGTCCGAATATCATGGCCGGCGGAAATCTGAAAATATCAACGGGTCATGATAAAAGTAAATTCGGTATACCGGTAGAGCAGCTCGAAGAATTGCTGGCCGTTATACGTGAACATAATTTACATATCACCAACCTCCATATACACACCGGCAGTGAGATCAAAGACGTGGAAGTGTTTGTAAAAGGCATCGGTGTGTTGTTCGATATCCTGCATCATTTTCCAGAGCTGCGTTCGATCGATTTGGGTGGCGGGTTTAAAGTGCCTTACAAAGAAGGTGATGGTGCAACAGATATTCCTTTGCTGGCGCAAAAAGTGAAGGAGGCTTTCGGTGCACATCCTGCTGCGCAAGCGCTGCAGATATGGTTCGAACCGGGTAAATTTATTGTAAGTGAATGCGGTTACTTTATTACGTCCGTTAACGTAATAAAAGAAACGGCCGCCGCTACATTCGTAAGCGTCAACAGCGGATTCAATCACCTGATCCGTCCTATGTTCTATGATTCATTTCACCGCATCATCAATATCTCCAACCCGCAGGGACCGGTAAAAAATTATGCCGTGGTCGGCAATATCTGCGAGACCGACACTTTTGCCTGGGACCGTGAACTTCCCGAGGTAAGAGAAGGAGACCTGCTGGTATTCCTGAACGCCGGTGCATACGGCTTTGAAATGTCTTCCAGCTTCAATTCACGTTACAAACCGGCTGAAGTAATGGTGAATGGAGATGAAGTTAAACTGATACGCGAGCGAAGCAATTTTGAGGATTTATTGCGTGGGCAGGTGCCGCTAGCACCATAGGTAAATTGAGCGCTCCCTGAGGCGTTCGTCAATGGTCAATGGTGAATCGTCAATGTAAGGCCATGGCTGTTTTACTTAATACTTAAAACTTATAACGGCTGTTTCACTCCCTCCTTAACAAATCCATCATACTCCGCTAACATTACCATTACACAAGCCAGCTACTTTCGCCGCAAATCAACCAACAAGCGGTATGAGAAATATCCTCCGGCTTCTGCCTGTACTGGCATGCCTGTTTGCGTTCAATGCAAAGGCTCAAAAAACTTCGGTTCGCATTCGCGTTAGCGACGAACAAAATCTCGCCTTACCAGGCGCGTCTATTACACTTTCTCCCGGCAATAACGGTGGTTATACCAACAGCAACGGCGAAGTTACTTTCGGGGCTTTACCCGCAGGCGATTATCACCTTACTATTTCTTATATCGGTTTTGCTACCCTGGAAAAAAACGTAAAACTCTCCGGTACGACCATGGAACTCGCTGAAAAATTGAGTCCCGGCGTTACCACCGACAAAGAAGTGATCATAATGGGCGACCGTCTCAGAGGACAGGCCCGCGCACTCAACCAGCAAAAGAACACCGACAATATTACCAACATCGTAAGCGCCGATCAGATCGGCCGTTTCCCCGATGCCAATATCGGCGATGCCGTTAAACGTGTTCCCGGTATCACCATGCAAAACGACCAGGGTGAAGCACGTAATATCATCGTGCGTGGTATGGGGCCTGAATTCAACGCCGTAACGCTGAACGGTGAGCGTGTTCCTTCTGCTGAAGGTGATAACCGCCGCGTGCAGATGGACCTGATTCCTGCCGACATGGTACAGACCATCGAAGTAAGCAAAACACTCACAGCCGATATGGACGCCGACGCGATTGGTGGTTCTGTTAACCTCATCACCCGTGCCACACCCAACGGCCTGCGTATCGCAGGAACCATCGCCGGTGGCTACAACAGCATCCGCAATGGTTTTATCGGCACGGCCGGCCTGCTCGTTGGCAGCCGCACACGCAACCAGAAACTTGGATTTGTAGTGAACGGTACGTTCAATAAAAATGTATACGGTTCCGATAACGTGGAAGCTGTGTGGAGCAAAGATGCCAATGGCAAACTTTTCGTGAGCGATCATGATGTTCGTGTATATGATGTTACACGTATCCGACGCAACCTTTCTGCAACAGTTGATTATCGTATCAACGCGCTCAATACCATCTATCTTACCGGTACTTACAATTGGCGTGACGACAAGGAAAATCGTTTCCGTCTACGTCACCGTTACAGAGGTGATGCGGAAGATCCCAATCCCGCCGACCTCATTTATAATTCCAATGGTGATATCACCGGCTACCGCAATGGCGAAGTATTGCGTCAGACCAAAGGAGGTATCAACAGCGGCCGCAATGATGGCCGCCGCCTGGAAGACCAGCGCGTACGTACGGCCGCTATCCGTGGTGAACACCTCTGGGGCAGACTGGCCGCCAAGTGGAGTGTGCAATATGCAAAGGCTTCGGAAAAACGTCCGGAAGAACGTTATATTTCCCTCGGTCGTCGCAGCATTACCGTGTCACAAAACATCAGCGATCCGGAAACACCCGTACTCACGGACCTCACCGCGATGCAGAACTATACCCGTTTGAATGAATTAACCAACCAGTTCCAGGACCAGTTTGAGCAAGACCTGAATGCCAAATTGAAATTCGAACTACCTGTTTCTTTGATCACCAACCGCTCCGGTCAGTTGTATTTCGGTGGCCGTCTGCGTACGAAGACCAAAGAGCGTAACAATACATTTTATTCCTATGAAGCCCTGGGCGCCAATGCCGCTCAGTTTGCCAACATTTCCCTGCTGCCGCTGGTAGACCGGTCCAGCTACAATTTCTATCCCGGTAACAAATATGTGGCCGGCGAATTTGTTGATCCCCGTTTCCTCGGTGGTCTCAATTTTCGCGATCGTTCACTGTTTGATGAAACCGACGAGCCTGCCGAATACCTCGCCGGTAACTACCGCGCAAAAGAAACCATCACTGCAGGATATGTTGGATTGAAACATGACATTACAGCGAAGTTTTCTGTGAACCTTGGTGTACGAATTGAACACACTTCCATCAATTACACCGGTAACATCGTTGAAGACGAAGAAGACCTGAAAGGCACCGCTACACTGAAAAACAATTACACCGATGTATTGCCTTCCATCAACCTGAAATACCGCGTCAACAACAACCTTATCCTGAAAGGTGCATGGACCAACTCACTGGCTCGTCCCAAGTACTACGACCTGGTTCCTTATTTCAACATCAATCCGAATGACCTGGAACTGTCTGCCGGTAATCCTTCATTGGAGCCGGTAAGAGCAACCAACTTCGATCTGATGGCGGAGCAGTATTTCCGCTCGGTGGGGCTGATCTCTGCCGGTGTGTTCTACAAAAACATCGACAAGTTCTTCTATTCGTATATCGACAATCAGTATACACAGTCAAAATTTGCTGCTGATTTTCCCGGCGTGAGCAACCCGATCGCAGTGGGCGAGAACTGGGACTTTGCACAACGCCGCAACGGAACCGGTGCGCAGGTATGGGGCGCTGAAGTGGCATTGCAAAGGCAGTTCGACTTCCTGCCGGGCTTCTGGAAAGGATTCGGCATTTACCTGAACTATACCTACACACATTCAACCACCGAAGGAATTTATATTGACGGGGAAAAAATCCGCAGCGATGTGAAACTTCCTGGTGCCGCTCCGCACATTTTCAATGCTTCGCTTTCTTATGAAAATAAAAAAATGGTGGTACGTGTTTCCGGCAATTTCACTTCTGCTTATGTGGATGACAGTGATGACGCTGGTTACAACGCCGATGCTTTCAACGACCGTTATTACGATAAACAATTTTTCCTGGATGCAAACGCATCTTATGCCATCACGGGCAAACTGCGTGTGTTCGCCGAGGCCAACAACCTGACGAATCAGCCGCTGCGATACTATCAGGGAACCAAAGACCGCACGGCGCAATTGGAATACTACGGTCCGCGTTATAACCTCGGTCTTAAATTTGACTTAAGCCGTTAATCCGGCAATACTATTCATATGCAACAACTGATCAATAAGATCGCCGGCATCGCAGCTATTGCGGTGCTGGCCGCTTGTAACGGCGCCAAGAAAATGCCTGCCGCCGATGTAGTAAGGCCGGTAGTGGTGACGGAAAAAGTAGTGTTTGATACAGATGACCCGGCCATCTGGATCAATCCGGCCGATCCTGCCGCAAGCCTCATTGTGGGCACCGATAAAGAAACCAATGGCGGCATTTATGCATTCGATCTCAACGGACGTATCGTTCGCAAAGTGGTGGGATTGCAGCGCCCGAATAATATTGATATCGCTTATGGTTTTCTGCTTGCGGGTAAACCGGTGGATATCGCTGTTGTGACAGAAAGAGAAACGAATAAGCTCCGTTTTTTTTCCTTACCTGATCTGACCCCGCTGGATAACAACATCGGTATCGATGTATTTGCCGGAGAAAAACAAAGAGACCCGATGGGCGTTGCGTTTTACACCCGTCCTTCGGACAAGGCCACCTTTGTGATTGCCGGCCGCAAGACGGGTCCTGCCGAAGGCTATCTCTGGCAATACCAGCTGGTGGATGATAAAGGGAGAGTAGCGTTGAAGAAAGTACGTGAATTTGGCCGCTACAGCGGCCTCAAGGAAATTGAATCCATTGCCGTGGACAATGAACTCGGCTATGTTTATTATTCAGATGAGCGGTATGGTGTGCACAAATACATCGCCGATCCTGCCGCGAATAATAACAACGAGCTCGGTGTGTTTGGTACCACCGGGTTCAAATCAGATCACGAAGGAATTTCGATTTACAAAACCGGCCCCGCTACTGGTTATATCCTGGTGTCGAATCAGCAGTCGAACAGTTTCATGATTTATCCGCGTGAGGGTAGTAAAACCAATCCTCATCAGCATGACCTGATTGCCGAAGTGCCGGTATTGGCAAATGAGAGTGATGGATCAGATGTAACGAGTTTTTCGCTCAATGATAAATTTCCCAAAGGGGTATTTGTGGCGATGAGTAATGGCCGCGTGTTTCATTATTATGATTGGCGCGACATAGCGAAGCGTGCCGGACTTGAATAAATATTAAGTTGTAAGTAATAAGTTATAAGTAAACAGCCGCAGCAAGTTCATACTTCGCTGCGGCTGATATTTTTCAGAGCGATCCTCAATAACTGTGGTCGCCACTTATTACTTACAACTTAATACTTAATACTTTTGAATTTTCTACAAGTACTCCACCGTCATGCGGATCGTCATCTTCCCGCTGCCGGGAAGGCTGGCACCCATTACTTCGGTAGTTCCGTTGGAATCGGTGTTGATCGTTTTTTCTTTCATCAATCCGGTTGTACGATCGAGAATGATCTGTCCGGTGGAAACCTGGTTTTGCTTATTTAGCGCCTCGGAGCCCATGATCTGCAAAGTCATGTTGATGGCTGCAGAACGTTTGAAGTCAACAATAATAGTTGAATCGGTGATGGCTGATAAGGTATAGACAGTGAGAGCAGATTCAGAGGGGGTGAGGGTAGTGTCTCTCCAACTGTCGCCGATACCCGTTTCTTTGTCGGGAAGCACTTTGAAAAAACTGTTGCTGCCGCGTGCCGGAGGGTTCACAACATCCGTCATGTCGCGTACCTGGTTGAGGATAACGGCTGACCGGTCGTCGGAAGCGGGCGCTTCAAATTTTTCGGGGCGGGCCATCAATGTTTTACCGCTCTTGTCGATGATTACGTCGTAAGATTTGTTCAGTACATCGGCTATCGGCTTTCCAAATTCGCCCGACATGTCTTTTTTGTTATCGGAGTCAAAGCTGCGTTTGGCGCCCATACCTTCGAAATTAAAAGCCAGCCGTTGTACCGAGTGATGCAGCGTGCTGTTGTCCTCGGTAGCGTTGGTGACTTTATAACTGTGAATGGTAACGCCGCTGGTTTTAAAATCGATTGTCTGGCCCATCGCGTCCTGCGTCATGGTACTGGTCTGATCCACTTTTATCTGGATAGTACGACCCGGCTCGAATTGCAGTTTACCGGTAACTTTTTGTGCCTGTTGTTGTGCATCAGCAGCCTGTGCCAGGCCGAGTCCCAGTACAAGCGTCAGGGATGATTTGAGGAAAGGGTGCATGCTCATAGTTCAAATTTGACGAAACTTCCGCGAAAAAGATGCAAGCGTGACGAAAAAAAGACAGATCCTTCTTTGTTCCGGCTGTTTTGGATATCGGACGAACTTGTTACATTTATCACAAATACCCGTTTATGCCGATAAGAATGACCGACGATCCACAGGATCAGAACCAAAATGATTATAATGACGACAATGGGGGTGGAGGAGGCCGTGGGCCATCAGGGCCGGGCGGCGGACTGGGCGCACTGCTGCCGATGCTGTTGGGGCTTTTTAAGGGGAAAGGCATTATTCTCCTTCTCGCACTGGCTGCCGGCGCTTATTTCCTGCTCGGACGGGGCAACTGCAATCTCGGTGAGCTGGCCCAGCAGGCACAAACATTATTCTCCAAAAGTGGCTATAATTTCAGTCCGGACCAGTTTAATAAAGCATCGGTATACGAAGGACTGGAGGACGATGCCAATAAAAATCCGCTGCCTGAAGCGGTGTCGCTGCGCCGGTTTGCACCTGCCAGAGGAGACCAGGGACAGCAGGGTAGCTGCGTTGCCTGGAGCAGTGCCTACGCCGCACAAACGATTCTCACCTCTGCCGCTACGCACCAGGAACCTGACCAGATCGTATTCAGCCCATCCTACCTGTACAACCAGATCAAACTCGAAGGCTGCCAGGGGTCTTACATCCAACTGGCTATGGAGGCGATGCAAAAAAATGGCGGCGTTCCATTAAGCCAGTATCCTTATCGTGATGATGATTGCAACCGCGATCCCAGCGGTCAGTTTTCAAATGGAAGAAGCAATACGATCCATGGATTTACACGGCTGACAAACGGAAATACGCAATCGATCAACATCCGTTCCATCAAAGAACACCTGGCCGGTGATGCACCGGTGGTGATCGGTATGATGGTAGGCCAGAGTTTTATGCAGGACATGATGGGAAAAGAACTGTGGACACCACAGGGAATGGATGCGTCGCAGGTGGGAATGGGCGGACATGCCATGTGCATCATTGGTTACGACGACCGGAAATTTGGCGGTGCATTTGAAATCATGAATAGCTGGGGTGGTAACTGGGGCAAAGATGGCATCGCCTGGGTGCGATACGGTGATTTCAAAACCTATGCGCGGGAGGCTTATGGCATAGATCCGCTTCCTAAAAGCGCGAATGTGGCGGCCATTCCGCTGGAATGTAAAATAGGATTGGTGAACAACGAAACGAAGCAATACATCCGCCTGCGTGCGGAAAATGGAAACAGCTTCAGCACCCTAACACCGATCCGTCCGGGAACACGATTCAAAATGGAAGTACAGAATACGACCGAATGTTACATCTACATCTTCGGCCAGGAGCAGGACGGAAGTTCTTATGTATTGTTTCCTTACCTGGCGCAGGGGCAAACAAAATCGAAACACTCGGCCTACTGTGGCATTACGGGTTATCGCCTTTTTCCAAAAGGGCAATCGATGGAAGCCGACACGATCGGGAATCGTGACTACATCGCCATTGTGGTTAGTAAAAAGGAACTGGATTATAACGCGCTGAATAAATCTATCGCTTCTGCACCCGGCTCTACTTATGCTGATAAAGTGAATGCTGCTTTACAAGGAAAACAATCTCGTGCCGCGCGGTATGGCAGCGTAGCGGATGGGCGCATTGCCCTGCAGGCAGCAGGAGGCGATGCCGAACTGGCCGCAACGATCGTTGCGTTTGATAAGCAATAAAATTATTCCATAAAAAAGTTAATGACAGCCGCAGGAATGCGGCTGTTTTTTTGCGATAAGTGCTGAACTGCACGATAACCCGGCAACAATGACTTAAAGCCGTCAATAGTTCTGCACTGTAAATGTTTTGCGCCACGAATGGACTTGTCGGCTGCACTTGTCAGGCACGAAATGGGACGGGAGGTTCGAGGAGACGTTGGAGGACTGATTTTAAATTTTCGACTATCTCCAAAAGAGCGTTAGATGAACTGGACATTTTGTCTGGTTCACTTTTTTTACCTTCGGTCCTTCTGCTGATCGATTCCTCGTTTTCACAAATTCTTAATTTCTGTAGTCTTCTGTGCAGATATTCTGCCTGGATCATGGCGGCAACAAATTGTTCAGCAAGTTTATACTTTTCAGGGTGTGCTAATTTCTTTTTCATTCCCTGGTAAAGGATTTCTACTTCTTCATCTGTTTTGTCCTGAAGTCCTGTATCGTTTTTCATGATTCTTCTTTTTTTTCGGTAGTATCACTGTTTTTTCCGGATGAGTTTAAGTTAAATATGTTGCGGATATGGCCAAGCATGCCGTCGGCTCTTTTAAGATCTGCCAGAATCTGGTCGAGATAAAATTGATAATTTCTTCGCATATAACTCTCTACCTGCCGCTCGGCATTTACAAATACACCAGCGTTAATCCCCAATAACAGCGTAACGATGATACCACCGAAAATAAGTATATCGTCGAGGCGTTTGTTAACAGATATAATCTTCTCCTCAAAAAGCACGGTTTCGTTGCTGCTTATTTCACATCGATAACCGGCTTTAGTGGCCACCAGTCCGTCGTTTGTTTTGCTGAAACCCCAAACTACGATGATCATAAGCATCACACCCAGTAATACACCCATCAATACCTTCATCTTCTCCTCCTTTTCCCAAAGCTACTATCACGAGGCGCCGATAGCCGGGAGATAAGTATTTAAGTTGTACTACCCGAAAAAAAACATTTCCGTACCCCAATAAAAAAAGGCCGCCAGCGGGCGACCTTTCTTCTTTTATGTTTAGGTGTTATTGCTTCACGAAGTTGTAAACAATATAGATCGTACGCCCTTCAAACGCGATCGGTGAACGCGCCGTAAATGCTCCGTCCCCGACAGATGTTACTTCCAGTGAGTAACCATCCTCTACCTGATGCGCCTTACTGTTTTTTACACCATCCATTTTCTTGAAATTGAAATAATCGATGCCGTTGATCGTACGTACCGACCATACAATGCGACGCTCACCCGCCATACAGCCATTGCCGGCCGAAGTGATATTATAGGTGCCAAATCCGTTATTGGGCAAACTCCACTGGCTGCCATTGAAACATTCAACCGGCACATCGTCAAATGCGGTCGTCTTCAGTTGGGCATTACCCGTAACACCCTCGATCCTGGCCGATGTTACTGTCCAGTTACCTTTCAATGTGCCTTTTTGCAGCTTCTTGGTGCTGGAACAAGACAAAAGCGTTACCGCCATTACCAGACCTGCCAGGAGATAAATTCTCTTCATGTTTTACGTTTTATTAAAATTAGCAATACAGATGCCAAAAAAAGGATAGCCGTTCTACCAGACTGATAGACAACGGTTGGAAAGAGGGGTAAAATGTTTAAATTGCCGCTGCTAACCGTCACCTGACGACAATTTTGTAACAAACAAATGCAAAAATAATGCGTATTTATATTTGTTCCTTTCTTGTGCTCTTTTTTAGTTTAACCGTTTCTGCGCAGGATAAGGAACTTTACCGCCCCAAGGAAGATGCAGAAGAGGCGCTGGGCAAGATCATTTCACAGGCGGGTAAGGAAAATAAACATGTACTCGTGCAGGTAGGCGGCAACTGGTGCATCTGGTGCCGCCGGTTCAATCATTTTACCACAACCGATCCGACCATCGACTCGCTGATCAAATCATCTTTTGTCGTTTATCACCTTAATTACAGTAAGGAAAACACAAACGACGCTATTCTCGCAAAGTATAAATTTCCCCAGCGCTTCGGTTTTCCCGTATTCCTCATCCTCGATGGAAACGGAAATCTTTTGCACACACAAAATTCCGAATACCTGGAAGACGGAACAGGTTATGGTAAAGCTAAAGTCCTGGCATTCCTGAAAGCCTGGACAGTGGCCGCACTCGATCCTGCTTCGTATAAAGGGAAATAATTTTTGCCTATGCATACTGGCACCACCCGGTTTCTGGCCATTATCCGCCATCCGCTCAAGTATCGTTGGTTTTTGCTGACCCGCCTGCCCGCGGCTTTTTTCTCCGGGGTACGCATCCGCACGGTCGATAACGATCATTGCGCAGTGTCGGTGCCGTATAAATGGTTTACCAGGAATCCTTTCCGCTCCACTTATTTTGCCTGCCTGGCCATGGCGGCGGAAATGAGCACCGGCGTATTGGCCATGGCACAGTGTTATGGCAGACGTCCGGCCGTTTCCATGCTCGTTACAGGGCTCGAAGCAGCTTATACCCGCAAGGCCAAAGGCATTTCCATTTTTACCTGCAGCGATGGCGAATTGATCCGCCAGGCGATCGAAGAAGCGATCGCTACGGGTGAATCACGTACCGTTCGTGCCGAATCTATCGGACGCAACGCTGCCGGCGAAGAACTCGCCCGCTTTCATATCACCTGGTCTTTCCGTCAGAAAGAAACCACGATTGTTTCACCGAATTAAACAAGACGTATGAAGATAGCTTTTCATGGCGCCGCACGCACCGTTACCGGCTCCAAACATTTGCTGACATTGAAAAATGGTAAAAAAGTTTTACTCGATTGCGGCATGTACCAGGGCATGGGACGGGATACGGACGCATTGAACCGCGATTTCGGATTTACCGCTTCCGAAGTAGATGTCCTCATTCTTTCACACGCACATATCGATCACTCCGGGCTTATACCCAAACTCGTGGGCGATGGTTTTCGTGGAAAAATTTTCTGTACACCCGCCACGCGCGACCTCGCACATATTTTACTCGAAGACTCTGCGGAAATCCAGGAGGACGACGTGAAGTTTCAGAATAAAAAACGAGCTGCGGAAGGTATCCCTTATCTGCGGCCGCTTTACACATTGGCCGATGCCCAGAAAGCATTGGAGTTTTTTCATACGGTCGAATACGGCGAATGGTTCGACGTAACCGATGGCGTGAAAGCCATGTTCACCGATGCCGGTCATATCATTGGCAGTGCCTGTGTGCACCTGAAAGTAACGGAGAATGGCAAAGAAACCGCCATCACCTTCAGCGGTGATATCGGCCGCTACCGCGATGTAATCCTGCGCTCCCCCGACACGTTTCCGCAAGCCGATTATATCATCATGGAATCGACTTATGGCAACAGCCTTCATGATCCTGCCGTAACAACACCCGACCTCTTACTCGAGTGGATCAGGAAAGCCTGCATCGAGCAAAAAGGAAAACTGATCATGCCAGCTTTCAGCGTTGGACGTACACAGGAGTTATTGTTTGCGCTGAATCAGCTCGAATTGGAGAACCGCCTACCCGACATCCCTTACTATGTCGATAGTCCGTTAAGTATTGAAGCCACTGAAGTGGTGAAACGTTTCTCTCAATATTTCAACCGGCAGATCCAAAAGATCCTGCAATCAGACGATGACCCGTTCAGCTTTAAAGGACTGAAGTATATCAAGTCCGTTGAGCAATCGAAGATGCTGAACTTTCAGAACGGGCCGATGGTGATCATTTCGGCGAGTGGCATGGCCGATGCGGGACGAGTAAAACACCATATCAGTAACAATATCGAGAATGGCCGCAACACGATCCTTTTTACGGGTTATTGCGAACCGCGCTCCTTAGGTGGCCGGCTGCTCGACGGTGCAAAAGAGGTCAGCATTTTTGGCGTAGAGCACCAGGTAAATGCCACCATCGGACAGATCAGAAGCATGAGTGCACACGGCGACTACGAAGATATGAGCCAATGGCTCAGTTGCCAGGATCCCAAAGAAGTGAGGCAATTATTCCTCGTGCATGGGGAATACGAGGTGCAGGAAGAGTTTAAAAGGAAGCTGTTGCGAAAAGGCTTCACTAATGTCCAGATACCTGAGCGTCACTACGAAATCGGCTTGCCATAGTGCGGTTTTGGCGGGTTACTATTTTCACATCTCTTTAATAACCGCGGCATTATTTTTTCCGTTAATAAGTAAGAAGAACTTATTCTTCTATTAACAAAAAGGAGAAAATACATGTTACGCAACGTTAAACTGTGGAGTACATGTTTGGCCTTTGTCTTTTTGGCGGCCGGTTGTGGTCCCACAGCACATATAGAAAAAGACGATAACGTTGATTTCAGCCGCTACAAAACATTTGCCTGGCTGGATAAAGACGATAAGGGAAATAAAACCAGCGATCTTACCGAGCAACGCATCCGTAAAGCCGTAAACCAGGAACTACAAAAAACGGGATGGCGTGAGTCCACGGCCAATCCGGATATTGTACTGAGTTACGACGTATTGGTCGAACGCTCGGTTCGCCAGGAATCTGATCCCGTTTATACCCGCCCGTTCACGCGTACCTTTTACAGCCCCTATTCACGCCGGTTTATCAACGTCTATTATCCCTCGCAATTCGTAGGCTATGATAGTTATAATGTTCCTACAAGAGAAGGCACGATCACCATCACGATGATCGATGCTAATACGGATAAAACCGTTTGGCAGGGTTGGGCTACCGAACAACTCGATAGCCGTAATATCAGCAGCAAAGAGATCAATAGCACTGTGAAGGCGATTATGCGTAAGCTGGATGTAGCGAAGAAGTAGATGTTATGAGGCTTAAGGTTTAAGGTGTAAGGCATAAGGTATAAGGTGTAGGTTTTTGGGAGAAACAGCCATGGTTCGTGTATACACGAACCATGGTATTCACGATTGACGATTCACCATTGACAATTCACCATTCACCATTGCCGATTCACCACTACCTTTGCCGCAGAGGTCCGGACCTGGTTGTCCGGTTGTTCCATGAAATCATTCCGCTATCTCGCCGCTGCTTTACTGGCTTTTATTATCTGGGGATTCTTTAGTCTGGCTATCCGCCCGCTGGCGGGTTATGCCTCGCTCGACATCCTGTTTTTCCGTGTGTTTATCAGTGTCACGCTCATGATGGTGATCGGTGTCTTCGCCCGCCGCGCCGCCTGGAAGGAAACAATTCAATTATTCCGGAAAATGACACCCGCGGAACGGCGCAACTGGTGGCTCGTTACCGCCGGAGGAGGCGCTTTGCTCACCGCTAACTGGTTTTTCTTCATCTATGTGATGAACCATGTAAGCGTGAAGGTGGCTTCCTTTTCTTACCTCATTTGTCCCATCCTCACAACGGTACTGGCTTTTTTTATTTTAAAGGAAAAATTGCGCTGGCAGCAATGGATCGCAGTGGCTCTCAGCCTGGTCAGTTGCGTAATGCTCGCACTCGGACATTTCGCGGATACCGCCTTCAGCCTCATCGTGGCTATTTCCTACGCATTATACCTGATTATCCAGCGAAGGGCAGGACCGGTAGATAAATTTGTTTTGCTCACCATACAAATGGCCTTTTCCGCTTTGTGCCTGTTGCCCTTTTATCCTGTATGGGGACACAATCCCGGATGGGACGGCTTTTTCCTGGGCATGACCTCCCTGATCGCCGTATGTTTTACCATCATTCCCCTGATGCTGAACCTTTACGCCCTGCAGGGGGCTAATTCTTCCACGGTAGGCATTCTGCTTTATATCAATCCTTTGATCAATTTTGCACTGGCTATTTTTTATTTCGGGGAAAAGGTGACGGTCATGCAATTGATCGCTTATTCGATCATCGGGTTTTCTATCCTTTTATTTAATGCGCACTATTTACGCGCGATGTTCACCAAACCAATGTGGAAAAAACCGCTTGACAGAGTAAGCGGTCCCCGACGACGGAATGCTTAATTTTGTCCTTCCATGTCACTGTTCATTGCTTCACTCAATTCCGGCAGCAATGCCAATTGTTATTACGTCGGTACCGCTGAAAGCGCGGTGCTGATCGACGCGGGATTGTCGTGCCGCGAAACCGAAAAGCGCATGACGCGGCTCGGACTTTCCATGGACAAGGTACAGGCCCTTTTTATTTCACATGAACATTCCGATCACGTTACGGGTCTTCCCGGCCTTTCCCGGAAATACCGCTGGCCGGTATATATTACACAACCTACCCTTAGCTCGTCACGCGTACCATTGGAAACTGAATTGGTAAGATCATTCGTATCAGGACAATCCGTCGATTTCGGACACCTGCGTGTATTGCCTTTCTCCAAACATCACGACGCTGCAGATCCGTACAGTTTTGTAATAACGGCGGGAGAGGTGAACGTGGGCGTTTTCACCGATATCGGTCATTGCTGCGAACAGGTGATCACTCATTTCAAACAATGCAATGCTGTTTTCCTGGAGTCTAACTACTGTGAGGACATGCTGGAAAAAGGAAAATATCCCTGGTTTTTAAAACAACGCATCCGCGGCGGACAGGGACATTTATCCAATGCGCAGGCGCTTGATCTGTTCTGTCGTCATGGGGAAGGGGTAAGTCATTTAATTCTCTCACATTTATCCCGCAACAACAACGATCCGCAACTGGTAGAACGCTTGTTCAAAGAAAAAGCGGGCGCTACTAATATTTATGTCGCATCACGCTACCAGGAATCGGAGCTGTGGCATATTACTCCATCATTTACCAAAACGCGGGCATTACTAACCGCGGAAAAAACGCGCAAAACGAAAATTCCCGTTGCGCAACAAGGTTCTCTTTTTTAATGTGTTGGGTCAATGCATGCGGCCGTTAACAGGCAGCAGTTCAAAAAAAGAAAGAAAAAATATTTTTTTATTTAACGATTTCTGTTAAGTTTGGTTTGCTAAAACGAATTAGCAACGTATTTTTTACTCAAAACTGCTTGTCACATGTCTAACGTATCATTGCCTTTTGTTCCTGGCATTTCCCCGCCGGCAGGTTGATTGTTTACTTACTCCACCTTATCCGCTCCGACATCAACCGATCTGCTTATTTTCTAAATGCCATTTATGAAAAAAAGAACTGCTTTTGTATTTCGCCTCCTGCTGGCAGCAGCCACCAGCCTCGCCATAGAAGGAGCCGCCGAAGCGCAGTCCATCATTGTTACCGGTGTCGTCCGCGAGTCAAACGGCACGCCGGTGCAGGGCGCTACCGTCAGAGAGCGTTATTCCACTAACAACCGCGCGCTTACCTCCGTTTCCGGCAGCTATAGCATACCGGTAACCTCCGACACTTCTTCACTTGTTTTTACTTATGTGGGAATGGAAACCGTGATAGAACGTGTGCGTACACGCCGCGTGATAGATGTAACCATGACCGTCAAACTCGGTGATCTTGACGATGTAGTGATCATCGGTTACAATTCTACAAAAAGAAAGGACCTCACCGCTTCGGTTTCGTCCATTTCCAAAGACGCCTTAACGGACCGCACTTTGTTTTCCCTGGCAGATGCCATGAAAGGCAAAGCTGCAGGCGTACAGATCATTCAGAACGATGGTACGCCGGGTTCTGAAAACACGATCCGCATTCGCGGTGCGAGTTCCATCAGTGCCAGCAGCGCCCCGCTTTTTGTAGTGGATGGCGTACTGCAGGATGATATCAACACTCTCAGCCCGGGTGACATCGAATCCGTAGAGATTCTCAAAGATGCTTCGGGTACAGCCATGTATGGAGCGCGTGGAGCAAACGGTGTAATCCTCGTTACCACAAAAATGGGAAAGGCCGGCAAAACACGCGTCGACCTTTACACCAACATTGCCTTCCAGCGTCCGGGCAGGATGTATGACCTGATGAATTCAAGTGAGTATGCCCGCGCGCGCTACCTTGCTTCGTCCTACGTTTATTCTCCACCAAGTACTGCCAATCCGGATATTCCCGCAACTACCCAGGGCGGATTGACTTATTTCCGCGATACACCTTTTGGTACACCCGGCGGTTTCTGGGGCGTGGCGCTCGATGCCACTTACCATGATTGGGATAAATACAACAGCCCCGATTCTGTGAACACCGACTGGCAGGGCGCCATGTTCCAGAACAGCATGGTACAGGAATACCGCGTGGGAGTAACAGGCGGATCAAAAGATACCAAGTTCTCTTTCCTTGGCGGTTACCTCGACCAGGGAGGATTGGTGATCTTCAGTAACTACAAGCGTTACAACGGACGTTTTAACCTGCAGCAAAAACTTTCGAAAGTAGTTACGCTTACCAGCAATATCGCGGCAAGCCGTACCGTCACCGACGGTTATATTGCCGGTTCATTCAACGGCGGTATTTCTTCCAATGCCGTTGTAGCAAGCATGCTTGCCAAACCTCCGGTCAATCCGCTTACGCAAACCGATGTGGAAGACAACGAAGACGTGGACGGCTATATCAGCAACAACCCTTACACACTGGCAAAGCATGTGACCAATACCCGCCAGACCAGCGACTGGATCACGCGTATGGCCATCGACTGGAATATCACCAACAATTTCACTTTCCGCGTCAGCGGTAACTATACTACCATCGGTACCAACAACGATGCTTATTATCCGAAGTTCACTTCAGCAGGTTCACGCTTCAATGGCCGCGCGGTGCTGTCACGCGCCACCAGCAACCGCTTTATGAATGAAAACCTGCTTTACTACAGGGGCCGCATCGGAAGAGATCATCAGTTCAACGGTACTGCCGGTGCCATTTTTGAAACAAGCAAAGTCAACCAGATAACGGCCGAGAACCAGAACTATGATGTCGAGGTTTTAGGCGTATACGGTTTGCAGAACGGTACCGTTCCCATCATTCCTACTTACAACATCACCAAATGGTCGATGGCCTCTTTCCTTGCCCGTGGGGAATATAGTTACAAAGGACGGTATTTGTTTACCGTTACTTTCCGCGCCGATGGCTCGTCACGTTTCAGCCGCACCAACAAATGGGGTTACTTCCCTTCAGGAGCCGTTGCCTGGCGTATATCGGATGAGAATTTTCTCCGCAGTTCAAAAACAGTTTCAAACCTGAAGCTTCGCGCTACCATCGGGCAGAGCGGCAACACTGCCATTCCTTCTTACCTGACCTTGTCAACCATTGGTACTTATTTTTCACCGATGAATGGCAATACGCCGAATTACGGTGTGGTGGTAGAAAGACCGGAGAACCTTTCCCTCAAATGGGAAACTACCACCCAAACCAACCTCGGTCTCGACCTCGGTTTGTTTGAAGACAAGATCAACATTACTATTGAAGGTTATCTCAAACGCACAAAAGATTTGTTGATTCAAAAAGTAACGCCGGGTTATACAGGATTCCGTTCTACCTGGACCAATCTTGGTTCTATTCAGAACAGCGGCGTGGAAATGAATATCGGGGCTATTATTCTCCGTAAAAAATTCTTCAACTGGTCGGTGGATGCGAATATTGGTGTCAACCGTTCCAAAGCCATAGAGATTGGTGCAGAACTCGGCATCGATCCGGGTGTGGTATCCGGTGTGGGTACATCCGCCATCATCCGCAATGGTCAGCCCATCGGGCAATGGTATGGTTACAAAACCGATGGTATTTACCAGACACGTGAAGAGATCATGTCATCGGGACTTACTTCTATCAACGGCCAGCCTGTCGCAGATGTGCGTCCCGGTACGCGCCGCTTCATTGATCAGAATGGCGATGGCATCATCAATGCCGACGACCGTGTGATACTGGGCCTGGGACAACCTTTGTTCACCGGTGGTTTTACCAACAGTATAGGGTACAAGGGTTTTAACCTGAATATGGTGATTCAATACAGCTATGGCAATAAAGTGTACAATGCCAACCGCGTAACATTAGAACAGGGACGTAACCCAACCAACATGAGCGCCGTGCTGGCCGATTCATGGAGACCACCGCTGTACGACATGACCACCGGCGCACAGGTTGAAGCCGGTAACCCCAACAACCAATACCGCATGCCCGGCGGCCCCGGCGAACTGCTGATGCTGTCCGACTGGATCGAAGACGCTTCGTATATCCGGCTGGCCGATATTACACTTTCCTACACGATCACCGGCAAGCCGTTGAAGCGCATCGGCGCCACTTCGCTCGGATTGTTCGTAAGCGGCAAGAACCTCCTGATCGCAACCAACTATTCCGGTTACGACCCTGAGGTCAACACACGCCAGGGAGGCTTTGGAGACCTGATGCCTTCACTCGACTTCTCGTCTTACCCGCGCTCCAAAGTGTATTCAGTGGGACTCAAACTACAATTCTAACATTGCTAAAAACCGGATGCATATGAAACATTTTAAAAAATATCCGATTCTTCCCGCATTAGGTATGTTGCTGATGGGTACGGTTTCCTGTAGCAAATTCCTGGAAGAAAAGCCGGAAACACAGTATACGGCCGATAACTTCTTCGTGAATAAAACCACGCTCGATGCCGGTGTAGTCGGTATGTACTCATCAGTAAAAGATTTGTTTGGCGTTTACACCAATACACCTCTTTTCATGACGGAGCTTGGAACCGATGAAGGCATGTTCAAAGGCACAAGCGGCGTTCGTTACAATTTCGACCGTCATACGTTTACGCCCAGTGAAGGCGCTATCTATGAATACTGGACCCGCCATTTCCAAATAGCTGCACGCGCCAACGCCATCATTGCCGCGGCGAACAAAGTGACCAGCATCAGCGATGCAGATCGCAGAACCATCATCGGTGAAGCCCGTTTCCTGCGGGCCTATGTTTACTTCCGCCTGGTGCAGGCCTTCGGCGAACTGCCCATCATCGATGAACCGATCACCGGTGCATTTGATTATGGTTTGCCGCGCCTGCCGATTGCGCAGGTATATGATTTTATTGTGGCCGACCTGCAATACGCAACCGAAACCGGTGTGCTTACGAGACAGAAAACAAATAACGGACATGCCAATCATTGGGCGGCCAAATCCCTGCTGGGAAAAGTATACCTCACCATGGCTTCTTCGAAAGAAGCGGCAAAAGTGCCGGGCTACGCAGGCATTACCCAAACCACCAATGAATTGTATTCACTGGCCTGGACGGCTTTGAAGGATGTGAAAGATAACAGTGGAGCTACTCTGCTGCCTGTATATGGCGATGTGTTCAAGATCGAGAACAAGAACGTCAACGCAGAATCGATCTTCGAGCTGCAGTTCAGCACAGTAGTACCTTATGGTACGCAATGGACAAAAGAGTATGGCATGATTGCCAGTGGCAGTATCAACGGTAATCCTGCCTATTACACAAATGCGCTGATCGGTCAGTGCAACCTGGTGTACGTTCCCAAGTTTTATAAATATTATAAACCTACGGTCCGCTCGGTTGATTATGACAAACGCCGGGTATGGAACCTCAGCGATTCGCTGGTTAATGTGGTGAACAATGTTCCCTCCACGCTCACTTTTATCTGGGGTACCACTTTCTCACCCGACAGTTACAACCAGACCGTGCTCGGACGTTGCGGCGTGACGAAATACCGTTGGGGTAATTCCTGGAGGGAAACATCTCCCTACCTGTATTCAAATGCACCGAACAACGTGATTGTACTGCGGTTTGCCGATGTACTGCTCATGTTTGCCGAAGCTGACTATAAGAAGAACGGCACCATTTCGCAGGAAGGTCTCGATGCCATCAACCGTGTGCGTCAGCGCGCCCGCGGACTGGATGCCGGCGGCAATCCCATTCCCGAATCAGCCACGCCAACGTTTAAAAATTATGTGGCTTCGGATATCAACATCAATGAGATTTTAATGGAAAGGGCACGTGAGCTTTGTTTCGAATTCCAACGCTGGTATGACCTGGCGCGTACAGGCAAGTTTGAGTATTTCCTCGAGCTGACACGTTCTGCTTCTTTTACCACAATCGTTAACACGAGCACAAGTTTCAATGCCAGTAAACATTATCTGTTCCCGATCCCGCAGTCAGAATTGGATCTTTCCACCAACAAAGCTGAATTCAAACAGAACCCGAATTATTAAAACAATAACCGGTTATAAATCCTGATTATGCAAAACATATTCCGATCTGTTTCACGATTTTTTCTTGTAACGATATTAGCGCTTGTAGCTGTTGCCGGCCGCGCAGGCAATCCTCCGGCAGAATTTGATGTAGTGATCTACGGCGGTACGGCCTCCGGTGTAATGGCTGCCGTGAGTGCGGCGCGTGAAGGTCAGCGTGTAGCGATTCTTGAACCCAAAAATCATATCGGCGGAATGGTAACCGGTGGTTTGTCCCGCACCGACATTGGCCGGAGAGAGGTGATCGGTGGATTGGCGAAAGAGTTATATGTGCGCACCAGCGCTATCTACCGGAAAGACAAAGACACCATGTACTGGTTTCCGGAGCCGCACGTAGCCGAAAAGATCCTCAACGATCTGATCAAAGAAAATAATATACAGGTATTCTATCAACACCGTTTGAAAGAAAAGGGTGGTGTAAAAAAGAAAAACGGACGGATCACCGAGATCGTGATGGAGAACGGTGCTGCTTTTGCCGGAAAAGTTTTTATTGATGCCAGTTATGAAGGTGATCTCATGGCGTTTGCCGGTGTGTCTTACATCGTGGGCCGTGAAGCACAGAAAGATTTCAATGAATATTCGGCGGGCATCCGAGAAGGATACGGAAGACACAGCGCTTATGATGAGCAGGGAAAACTTTTGCCGAATGTATTGCCCAAAGTTCCCGGAGCCGTAGGCGACGGCGATAAAAAAACACAGGCGTACAATTTCCGTCTGTCACTGACGAGCAACAAAAACAACCAGGTTGCTTTCCGCAAACCGGCCGGCTATGATCCCGCACGCTACCTCGATTTGTTTCGCAGTACGATGGAAACGATCAACCGGGTAGGGGCGGAGAAAGCAGCCGAACAGATATTTTCCATCAGTGGTAAAATTCCGAATGATAAAACAGACCTCAATATTGCCGACTATGTGGGTGGCAACTGGGATTATCCGGATGGTTCTTACAAACGACGTGCGGAAATATGGCAGGATCATATCGACTATGTAGCTGGTTATATTTATTTTTTAGCCAATGATCCGCGCCTGCCCGATGCATTCAGGGCTTATGTAAGCAATTGGGGATTGTCGAAGGATGAATTTACCGACAACAACAACTGGCCTTATGAATTGTATGTGCGCGAAGCACGCCGCATGCGCGGAGATTTTGTCATGATTCAAAAAGACGTGGTTTCCGATATGCAGAAACCCGATCCTGTTGGTCTCGGTTCTTACGGCCTGGATGTGCACCGTGTGCAGGCTTATGCCGATGAGAAAGGCATTCTTAAATATGAAGGAGGTGTACAACGCACCGAACAGGAGCGCATGAAACATATTCCTTACCAGATTCCTTATCGGATTCTTACACCAAAGCGCAAAGAAGTATCGAACCTGCTGGTAACGGTTTGCGTATCCACCAGCCATGTGGTGTATTCCAGCCTCCGTATGGAACCGCAATACATGATCATGGGCGAAGCAGCCGGTGCTGCTGCTGCCATGGCTATTAAAGAAAAGAAAGCCGTGCAGGATGTGGATGCAAAAGCATTAGGACAATTATTGCTCAAACACGGTGCACACCTGGAATCGGATCTCAAAACATTGGAAGACCTGGAAAAACCTAAAAAGCGCAAATGAGATCGCAACAGTTTTTTTCCCATACACTGTTGTTAAGCGTGTACCTTTTTGCAGGTATTGCAACAAACGCGCAGCAGCAGATTGACGCATGGTGGCCTGTGCAGGCAAAGCCGCGTGCCATCGTGGTGTGTGAACCGGCCGGGCATGTGCGTGATATGAACCTGGCGCAGTCGCTCGCGGGCCTTGCCGCACTCTCGCTCAACGAAGGCAAAAAAGGGGAAGCCGTATGGATAAAACACGAACGGGGTTTGTATGAAACCTATTATCAACAACTGCTGAAGCGTACCGGCCTTAAACAAACGGCTTCGCTGTCTACCTGGGATCTGGTGAAACGATTCCGCAAACAGGGAATCGTACAAGGATATATTTTATATGATATCCAGCAGGCGGATAATCATATCAACGTGGCTACCGTATATGCTTCTCTTCTGCACGGCGTATTGATCGATGTAAAACAGGAGGCAAAAGCAAAAGCAGCAGGTCTTTCCTTATTACAGGATGCGCGCAAACTAAACTGGACAGACAGCCTGTATGATCAGTTGTCGCCCCGGCTGAATGATTCACTGATCGTCATTGCACAACCGGGCTATCCCAACAACCGCGATTATGCCATTGCGCATCGCGCTATGGTATACTATGGTGTGGACAGTTTATTTAACCGCGCACTCAAACGGATCCGCCCGCTTTCGCCGGTTATTGGCTGGAACAAAGGCGATGAATTCAAACAGATCGCTCCCTGCACACGGGAAGGGTTGATGAATACCGCATCCGACTGGTGCATGAATCTCGCGGTGCTTTCCATCGATGCGGATAAGTTTATACCCAAGCAATTAACCAGACTGGATCCTGCCACAATTAACTGGAAAGATACCGGCCGGTTCCATTCCTTTGTGATGAGCGACGGTGACAACATGCAATGGACAATGGGACATTTTCTCGATGACAAAGAGTATTGGTCCAATCCGACGGTATCGTCAACCCGGTTGTCGTTTACCTCCTGTGTATTGAATCTTACACAAGCGGCGCCGGATGTGTATGAAGAACTGAGAAGAACGCAACAACCGCATTCAACTGTGGTAGAATATGGCGGCGGTTATTATTATCCGGATCTGTTTGCGATTGACCGGCCTGGCCGTGACAGCCTGTTGCGGGAATATGCGGCAAGGATAAATAGCCGTATGAAAAGCACAGGTACCACGGTATTTGGTTTTATTTGTAAAAATGTGAATAGCAAAGATGCACAGCGCGCTTATCAATTGTATGCGGAAGAGATAGAAGGACTTACCGGGATGATCGCCGTGCAGTATTCGCCATATAATGGTGGCCAGGGTAAAATATATTGGGTAAAAAATAAAAAAGGGGTAGAGATACCGGTCGTGACCGCGCATTACCAGCTATGGGCGAATCTTACAAAGAAAGGCTCGGGCGACCCGGCAACTGTTGCATCGCTGATCAATCAACCGGAAGATAAAAAAATGCGCTTCGACTGGACGATCGTGCATGCCTGGTCGAAATTCAGTAAAGACGCAACCCCGCCCGCCACAAGAGGAGCGGAACCCGTTAAGTGGTGCGTGGATAAATTGGATAACACGGCAAGTGTGGTTAATATTGAGGAATTGTTGTGGCGCATCCGGATGGAACATAACCCGGAGCAGACACAGAAAGTAATCAAAGAGAAATTGTAAAACGAGTATGGCATCTCTGAAAGATCTGGCAAAACTGGTAGGTGTATCGCCCACAACCGTGTCATTTGCATTGAATGGCCGCAGCCGGGAAATGCGCATCAGTGAAGAACTCACTGAACGGATATTGGAGGCCGCCAAACAATTGGGATATCAGCCCAATAATATTGCCGTGGCACTCCGCACCGGGCAGACCAAGATTATCGGACTCATCGTGGAAGACATTGCCAATCACTTTTTTTCCAATCTCGCAAAAACGATCGAAGACGAAGCCAGCCGCTTTGGTTACCGCGTGGTGTATTGCAGCACGGAAAACATGGCCGGTAAAGGAGATGAACTCATCAACATGCTGCAACGCCAGCAGGTAGATGGCTACCTCATTACGCCGGATGCCAGCATGGAAGAACGAATGACGGCTTTGCTGAAACGGGATATTCCCGTAGTACAGATCGACCGTTATCTGCCCGGACTCGATTGCCCCTACGTAATGGTGGATAACCACCAGGGCGTAGTAAGCGGCGTGGAATTTCTGCTGAAGAAAAAATATTCGCGGATTTCTTTTGTCACCGTAGATCTCGATATGATACAAATGAAAGAACGTAAGCTCGGTTTTGTGGAAACAATGACGGCACACGGACTTTTCAAAAACAAAAAACAACTACTGGAACTGCCGTACAGTTCGGTGCGCGAAGATGCTGTAGAACGGATACAGGCCTACCTGGAAAAAGAAAAGCCCGAAGCGGTGCTGTTTGCCACCAACTACGTAGGTATACTCGGGTTGCGGGCCATCAAGAACCTGCAGTTGAATGTACCCGATGACCTGGCAGTAGTCTGCTTCGATGATAATGAGGTATTTGATCTTTGTACACCGGCCATTACTGCCATCCGTCAACCGATAGAATCGATGGCCCGCGGTGCGGTAAAAATATTGATGGGAGAAATGGGGGTGGCAAAAAAATCTGCACGCAAGCAGGTGAAAATCCAGACAAGCATCGTACGGCGGGATTCTGCATAGAACGGCCGGTAAGGACATAAAAAGAAATTCTTTCAACAATGGCTAAAACGAATTAGCAGTAATGAGAAAATACATTTTACTTTTTGCACTCATCGCATCTGCGCTCTCCATGCACGCGCAGAACACACCACAACAATACGACCTGATTGTAGTAAGTGGTACGCCTTCCGGCATCATGGCCGCCATCGCTGCATCACGGCTCGGTAAAACAGCTTTGGTACTGGAGCGCACCTCTCATCCGGGTGGTTTGGTGGCGAACGGCCTCGGCGCTACGGATCTTATTACACGTGGTGCAACAGGCGGATTGTTTCTTGAATTCATCACACGCATCAAAAACCATTATGTGCGCACGTATGGCGCCAATTCACAGCAGGTGAAAGACTGCACCAATGGTTATCATTTTGAGCCATCCGTCGGTGAAAAAATACTGCTCGATATGCTCGCCGAAGCCAAAACGGTAACCGTACTCACCAACCGACAGTTCGATGCCGATCCCGCTAACCTGGTGATGGAGAAACAAACCATCCGCAGTATTCACATACTTAATCGCACGAGTAATAAACGCGAAACTTATCATGGCAAGGTTTTCATCGACGCTTCCTATGAAGGCGACCTTATCGCAGCAGCAGGCGTTCCTTTTGCCACAGGACGCGAAGGGATAGCGGAGTACAACGAGCCGTATGCCGGACAGGTATATAAATTATGGGGAGCCGAAGGGCAGGAGCCGGGCTCCACCAATCTCGGCGACAATGCCATCCAGGCTTACAATTACCGGTTGTGCCTGACCAACGATCCTGCAAAACGCATTGCTATTCCCAAACCTGCCGTCTACAATCGTGATGAATATGTTTCGATCATCAACGATGTACGTACCGGTGAACATGCCGGTGTGGAGTGGGCCCGTATGACGGCAGCGCAACGCGATTCAAACCGTTGGCGCAGCTCGCAGGGATTGCCGCCAGAGGGAAAGTTTATGCCGCAGGGCATGCAACGCCTGGTGAACAAAGTGATCGTACCAAACGGAAAAACAGATGCCAATAATCAGCACCGTGCGTTTGTGTCCACCGATCTTCCCGAAGAAAATTGGCCCTGGGCCACTTCTTCCTGGGAATGGCGCGACCGCTTTGCCGAACGCCTGAGAAATTATACACTGGGCTTGTTGTATTTCGGACAAACAGATTCTGAATTACCAGAATGGTTTCGCAAGGAATGCCTCCAATGGGGATTGGCCGCAGACGAGTTTACCGACAACAATAATTTTCCGCGGCAGGTATATGTGCGTGAAGGTCGCCGCATGAAAGGACTTTATCTTTTCCGTACCTGGGACGCCACACCGGTTGATAAGACAAGCCGCCCGCCTGTTCATGCAGCAAGTCTTACGGCCAGTCACTACGGCATCGATTCCCATGCGAATCGTAAACGGGAAAAAGGAAGAACCGCACTGGATGGATTTTTAAGTTATTCCACCGCACCGTATACCGTTCCGTATGGCGTGATTGTTCCGCCCGCCATCACGAATCTGCTGGCTCCGGTGCCGGCATCTGCTACGCATCTGGGTCTCGCCACCTTACGCATGGAGCCTTGCTGGATGGCGCTCGGACAGGCCGCAGGTGTCGCCGCATCGCAACAGATCGATAAAAAAATACCTGTACAGCAATTACCCGTAAAGGCAATACAAGAAGAACTCATCAATCAACAATCAATCCTGATCTATTACCGCGACGTTACCACCAGTCATCCACAGTTCCGTGCCATTCAGTTTGCAGGACTCAACGGTTACCTGCCGGGATGGGAAGCCAAACCGGATGAAGCAGTTTCTTCGAAGGAATTGAATGATTGGAACAAACGCTCCGGTCTTTCGCTGAACAAACGCTTTAAGGCCGGTCAACACAAGAAGGCCGAAGTATTGCAATACATCTACGAACAAAAATTATCCCGTTCTTCCAAATAATCAACGATGCGCCAGATTCTCCTTTGCCTGTTTTTTATTATCACCTCTTTCGTTGCTGATGCACAACAACCCCGTGAAGCGGTGGACTATATCGATCCCATGATCGGCACTACCGAGGTACGGTGGATGCAATACCCCGGACCCTCCACACCTTTCAGCATGGTGAAGCTGAGCCCCGATAACAAAGAAGATGGCACACATGCCGGTTACAATTATGCCACGAACAATATTGCCGGTTTCAGTCATATCCATAGCTGGGCAATGGCAGGTTTGCTGACCATGCCCACCAACGGCCCGCTGAAAGTACAACCCGGAAAGATCGATCAGCCCGATTCAGGCTACCGTTCAAGATTTGACCATGCGGATGAAAGAGCCTCTGTTGGTTATTACAGTGTATTGCTGAAAGATTATGGCATAAAAGCGGAACTCACGAGCACCTGCCGCACCGGTTTTCAACGTTACACGTTTCCCGCCTCTTCCACCTCCCGTATTTTATTCGACCTGAAAATTCCGACCGAATATCCTTACGAAGTAGACTGGGCTTCGATTAAAAAGGTAAACGATTATGAGATCGAAGGTTTTTCCAAACAACAACTATTTAACTGGTTTGCCAGTTTGTCCAACGACTACACCATCTATTTTGTAGCAAGGGTCGATAAGCCCATGCGCTCATTCGGCACCTGGGTGAATCAGGACATCGATACCATCAACAATTATAACTGGGGACATGGTGATGTGGGAGCGTTCATTGGTTTTCATACTACCGAAGGCGAGCAGATACAATTGAAAACAGGTATTTCGTTTGTGAGCATGGAAGAAGCGCGCAAAAACCTGGCAGCAGAATCCGATCCTTTCGGATGGGACTTTGAAGCAGTGCGTAACAAAGCACGCAGCGAGTGGGCGCAGATCGTAGACAAAATAGAAGTGGAAGGCGGAACAGAAGACGAGCGGAGAAAATTCTATACAAATTTTTATCGTGCCTATTGCTCCCGTACCACTTTCAGTGACGTTTCGGGCAAGTGGGTAGATATGTGTGAACAAATCCGTCAGCTCAATGATCCATCTTCACCCATGCTGGGCTCGGATGCATTCTGGGGTGCCCAGTGGAACCTCAATCAACTCTGGTCGCTGGTTACTCCGCGCGTAACGGCCAATTGGGTGCGGTCATTCCTGGAGATGTATGATAAGGGCGGATGGCTGCCCAACGGACCAATCGGTCTTGAATATTGTGATATCATGGTGGGGCATCATGAGATGACGCTCATCAACAGTGCTTACCAGAAAGGCATCCGCGATTTTGATGCACAGAAAGCATACGAGGCCATGCGCAAAAACCAGGATGTACAGGGCGAAGTGCATCCCTGCGGAGGACTCGTCGGCAACCGGCAACTCGATCTTTACAAGAAACTCGGGTATGTACCCGATGGCAGTAACTGGTCACGCTTTAAAGTATTTGGCTCACCGGATGAGGGACCGACATCCAACACCATCGATTATGCGTATGACGATTGGAATGTGGCACAAATGGCCAAGGCGTTGGGTAAGGATGAAGACTATAATTATTTTATCAAAAGAGCTTATAACTACAAAAACGTATTCGATAGCACGATTAGATATTTCCGGAGAAAAGATATCAATGGTAAATGGCTGGATTTTCATCTCGCGATGCGCGATGTAGAGAAGCCGCGGTATTCCTGGATGGGATTTGTAGAAGGAAATGCTTTTCAATATTCCTTCTTCCTGCCGCATGATGTGAACGGGCTGATAGCGATGGTGGGCCGTGATTCGTTCAATGCGCGGCTGGCACGTGGTTTTGAATACGGAGCCACGATGAATTTCCGTCAGCATGGAAGTCCCATGCCCGCCGTCAACCACGGTAATCAGCCGGGTATGCAGTCTGCCTATTTATATAACTATTCCGGTAAACCCTGGCTTACGCAATATTGGGTGCGGGAGATCATCAACAAATATTACGGCCTCACTTCGCAACACGGCTGGCCCGGCGATGAGGATGAAGGACAAGGCGGTGCCTGGCTGGTGATGAGCGCGATCGGTCTTTTTCAGATGGATGGTGGCGGGTCCACTAAACCCATCTACGAAATAGGGAGTCCGATATTCAGGAAGATCACTATTCACCTCGATGAAAAATATTATCCCGGCAAAACGTTCGTGATCGAAGCGAAAAATGTTTCGGATAAAAACAGGTATATCCGTTCAGCACGCTTGAATGGCCGCAAATTAAGCGCTCCCTGGTTTTATCATGAAGAACTCATTAAAGGGGGTAAACTGGAGTTGGAGATGAGCGCCACGCCCGATAAAAAGTGGGGCACCCGTCCGCAGGATGCGCCGCCGTCGATGTCCACGGAGGGAAGGTAGGAGGCGTAAGGCGTAAGGTGTAGGGTAGTAAGTAGTAAGTAGTAAGTAATAAGTAGTAAGTAATAGTTAAAATAGCCTTATTGACGATTGACGATTCACCATTGACCATTGACCATTCACTATTCACCATTCACTATTCACCCTTTTGAATTATAAACATGGATCGTAAACATTTTATCCGGCAAACGGCCCTGCTGGCCGCCGCGCTGGCACCTGCAGGATGGGCAAAAGCCGGCGATCATTTCTCCAGTGAGCAGCCTGCCGAACCCGTTACCATCATCAACGCCGGCGTTAATGGCAACAATACCAAAAATCTGCTGCAGCGACTGGACACGGATTGCCTTGCGCACAAACCCGCGCTCACCATTCTGATGGTCGGAACCAACGACATGAACAATGGCAAGCATGTGCCCCTGCCGCAGTATAAAACAAACTTGGAGAAACTGGCAGAACAGATCCAGGGTGCCGGCAGTAAATTGCTGATGATGACGATTCTTCCTTTTTATGAGCCTTATTTGCTGAGCCGTCACCCGGCGGAGTTCTTTCAGCCGGAAGGACCGTCGGGCAGAAGAAAAGCTGTCAATGATACGATCCGCTCGGTGGCAGCGGCACGCAAAGCTTATTTCTTCGATATCGGAATGCCTTTTGAAAAAGTCGGCAAGATCGGAACCGAAGAAGACAGCCTGTTGCGCAACGAAGCCAATAGCCAGAAGCCCGATGGTGTACATCCTACGCGCAACGGTTACCGGTTCCTGGCACTGGCCGTTAGTCAATACCTTATTTGTCAAAACCTGAATGCCGGTAAAATCGTTTGCCTGGGCGATAGCATCACCAAAGGTGACGGCAGTACAGACAAGGAAAGTTATCCGGCTTATCTTCAAAAACTACTCAGCTAAGAAGGGCTTTAAATTTTTATGAAAAAAAAATCAACACTCCGTCCGTTATTGTCCGTTCCTGTTATCGTGGCAGCCCTCGGCTATTTCGTAGATATTTATGATCTGCTTTTGTTCAGTATTGTCCGTATCCCCAGCCTGCGGTCATTGAATGTTGCGGAAGATCAGTTGCTGGATCAGGGTGTGTTCCTGATCAATATGCAAATGCTGGGCATGCTCATCGGTGGCGTGTTCTGGGGCGTGCTGGGTGATAAAAAAGGAAGGCTTTCTGTTTTGTTCGGTTCTATCTTATTGTATTCCCTCGCAAACATCGCCAATGGTTTTGTTACCACGATCGATCAATACGCTTTGCTCCGGTTTATTGCGGGTATTGGCCTCGCAGGTGAATTGGGGGCAGGCATCACACTGGTTGCGGAAATACTTCCAAAAAATATCCGCGGATATGGTACAACCATTGTAGCGTCCGTGGGTGTGCTGGGTGCGGTACTGGCCTATTTCGTAGCAGATATGTACGACTGGCGCATTGCTTATTTCATCGGCGGCGGGCTGGGATTGCTGCTGCTGATCTTGCGATTCAATGTGTTTGAATCCGGAATTTTCAAGGAAGTAAAAGAGCGGTCGACACAGCGTGGCAACTTCTTTTCGTTGTTTACTTCAAGGAAGAGATTTATGAAATACCTGCGCTGCATCCTGATCGGTTTACCTATCTGGTTTGTGATCGGCATTCTCATTACTTTTTCGCCCGAGTTTGCACAGGCTATCGGACTTACTACACCTGTAGATGCAGGGAAAGCCGTCATGTTTGCTTATATCGGTCTTTCGCTCGGTGACATGAGCAGCGGATTGTTAAGCCAGTATTTAAAGAGCCGCCGAAAAACAGTATTGATCTTTGTTTTGCTCACTTCTGCGGCCATGGCTATTTATTTATGCCAACGTTCGCCGAGCACAACTGTTTTCTATGGACTTTGTCTCCTGCTGGGATATGCCATTGGTTATTGGGCTTTGTTCGTGACCATCGCGGCGGAGCAGTTCGGTACCAATCTTCGTGCAACGGTTGCTACTACTGTTCCCAATTTCGTTCGTGGCAGCGTCAATGTATTCACACCGTTGTTCCTGTTGGGCGCACAACATTTCGGACGGCTGGGTTCCGCCGGATTGATCGGAGGTGTTGCCATATTACTGGCCTTGTCGGCTCTGTGGAAAATGGAAGAAACCTTTACCCGCGATTTGAATTATACAGAATAAAATCATCACATGAAAAGAAGCACTTTTTTGATTTGCCTGCTGGTGGTTGTATTCAATGCAACTGCCCGGAAAGTATATGATATCTGTATTTACGGCGGTACCTCAGCCGGTGTGATAGCGGCGTACACGGCGAAGAAACAGGGCAAGACAGTGCTGCTGATAGAACCAGGCAGCCGTCTTGGCGGCCTTTCATCCGGCGGGTTGGGTTATACCGATATTGGTAACAAATATGCCGTAACGGGATTGGGAATCGACTTTTACCGCCGGTTGGGAAAACATTACGGACAGTTCGAGTCATGGATTTTTGAACCATCTGTTGCGGAGAAAACATTCCATCAATATATCCGCGAAGCGAATGTGGAAGTGTTGTATCGGCATCGTATTGTATCTGCCAGCAAAGAAGGAACACAGATAAGATCGATCATTCTGGAGAATGTAACGGTATCTCCCGTTGCCACTAAAACAATTACCGCCCGCGTGTTCATCGATTGCAGTTATGAAGGCGATCTGATGGCCAGGGCAGGCGTTTCGTATATCGTGGGACGTGAAGCCGGCAGCATTTATAATGAATCTTTCAACGGTGTGCAGGTGCAGCCCTCGAAAACACCGCAGCGCGGCAACCAGATCCCTGACGGTGTGGATCCGTATAAAGTTCCCGGGGACCCTTCAAGCGGATTGTTGTGGGGTATCAGCGACACGGTGCTGGCACCGATCGGCAGTGGCGACAATCATGTACAGGCGTATAATTTTCGCATTTGCCTCACCAACGATCCCGCTAACCGCATTCCCATCACCAAACCACCTGGTTATGATTCCAGCCGGTATGAAATCTTACCGCGTTATATCGCCCGTTTGACCGTGCAGGACGATATCCGCGAAATACTCAAGTTTGACCTGATGCCCAATCACAAGACGGATATCAACAACGGTGGCGGCTTTTCTACCGATATGATCGGCATGAACTGGGCTTATCCGGATGGTGATTATGCTACGCGTGCACGCATTCAAAAAGAACATGAGTTGTATAACAAAGGGCTGCTGTATTTTATCGGGCATGATCCGAGGATACCCGCGCCCATCCGCCATTTCATGCTCGACTGGGGATATCCGAAAGATGAATACACCGACAACGGTCACTGGAGTCCGCAGATGTATGTGCGCGAAGCACGACGCATGATCGGTGAGTATGTGATGACCCAGGCCAACTGCCAATCGAAAGTGGTGGTGAATGATGGGATCGGAATGGCCGCTTACGGTATGGATTCTCACAACACACAGCGGCTCGTAATAAACGGGATGGTGAAAAATGAAGGCGATGTGGAAGAAGGCGGTTTATCACCTTACCCGATCTCCTACCGCTCGCTGGTACCGAAACGTACACAATGTACTAACCTGCTGGTGCCGGTCTGTCTCTCTGCCAGTCATATCAGTTACGGATCGATCCGCATGGAACCTGTGTTCATGGTGCTGGGGCAATCGGCTGCGCTGGCTGCCGTTCAGGCCATCAATAAAAAAACGGATGTACAGTCGGTGGACGTAGCACAATTGCAACAACAATTAAAAACGGATCCTTTATCCAATGGCACACAACCGGAGATACTGGTCGATAATACAGATTCGTCGCGCATAAAAGTAAGCGGACGCTGGTCGGTAAAAAAAGGCGGCACTTACGGTCCGGATGCGTTGTATGCATCGGTGCAGGATCAGTCAAGGTCTGTTACCTTTACACCTGCTGTCGCGAAGGCAGGTGAGTACGCGATATACACTTACGTCTTACCCAAAATATCCAAAGCTTCTGCGGTTACCAACTGGGAAGTATTTGATGGAAAAAATAAAAAAGAAATCACGATCCGCCTGGCCGATGTGATCGTAAACGGACAAACCAATGGTGAGTGGGTATCACTGGGAACCTGGCAATTGCCGGCAGGAGATAAAGCCACCGTTACGGTGACAAATAAAAATGCCAATGGTACTATTGTAGCGGACGCGGTGCTGCTGGTACCGGTAAAAAAATAATCATGATGAAGAAAACGCTGTTTTTGTTTTTGCTGCTGCCGTCCCTGTTACATGCGCAGGTAAGCCGCACGAAAAATGTAGTGGATCATGTCAATCCATTGATGGGTACGGCATCGAAACATGAGTTCTCCAATGGCAATACCTATCCGGCGATAGCCCTGCCATGGGGCATGAACTTCTGGACACCGCAGACCGGGCCAATGGGTAATGGTTGGGCCTATACCTATGACTCGAGCAGGATCGTTGGTTTCAAACAAACGCACCAGCCGTCACCCTGGATCAACGATTACGGCCAGTTTGCCCTGATGCCGGCTACAGGTAAGTTGGTTTTTAAAGAAACCGATCGTGCAAGCTGGTTCTCGCACAAGGCTGAAGAATCCAGGCCTTATTACTACAAGGTATATCTCGCCGATCATGATGTGGTAACCGAGATAACACCAACTGAGCGCGCAGCATTTTTCCGGTTTACCTATCCGCAGACGGACAGTGCTTTCCTGGTGATCGATGCGCTGGATAAAGGATCATTCATCCGGATTTTACCCGAACAACGCCGTATCGAAGGTTATACCACCCGCAACCGCGGTGGCGTACCCGATGATTTTAAAAACTATTTCGTCATTCAGCTCGATCAACCTTTCACCGCTTCCTGGATTTACCAGGATGGCAAGCTGGTGCCGGGCGCGGGAGAAAAGCAGGCCAAACATACCGGAGCCGTTATTGGTTTCAAAACCATGCGCGGTCAGCAGGTGCAGGCGCGTGTGTCTTCATCCTTCATCAGCCAGGAACAGGCGGCACTCAATCTTCAGCGCGAGATCGGCAGCAAAAGCTTTGACGAGATAAAAACAACGGCCAAAGCAAGATGGAATGAAGTGTTAGGCAAAGTGGATGTAGAAGGTGGTTCCGTGGATCAACTGCGCACATTCTATTCCTGTCTTTACCGCAGTGTATTATTTCCCCAAAAACATTATGAACTGGATGCTTCCGGTAAGCCCGTGCATTACAGTCCTTATAATGGGAAAACACTTCCCGGTTATCTTTATGCAGGTACGGGTTTTTGGGATACGTTCCGCTCACTTTATCCATTGCTGAATTTGCTTTATCCGTCGATCAATGCGGAGATGCAGGAAGGTCTGGTGAATGCTTACAAAGAAGGCGGGTGGCTGCCGGAGTGGAGCAGTCCCGGTTACCGCAACAGCATGATCGGTAATAATTCAGCTTCCGTTGTGGCGGATGCCTATCTCAAAGGTTTACGCGGCTATGATATTCAGACGCTCTACGAAGGCATCCTCAAAAGCACAAATAATGAAGGGCCGCTGACAGCGGTGGGGCGCAAAGGCGTTTCATTTTACAATGAACTCGGCTATGTCCCCTATGATGTCAATATCAATGAAAATGCGGCGCGTACCTTGGAATATGCATACGACGATTTCACCATCTGGCAATTGGCAAAAGCATTGAAACGCCCGCAGGCAGAGATAGACCTGTTTGCCAAAAGAAGCCAGAACTACCGTCATCTCTATGACCCCTCCACCAAATTGATGCGTGGTAAAAACAAGGACGGGAATTTTCAATCTCCTTTCAATCCGTTTAAATGGGGTGATGCATTTACAGAAGGGAATAGCTGGCATTATACATGGAGCGTGTTTCATGATATACAGGGCCTGGTCGACCTGATGGGCGGCAGAAAATCATTTATACAAATGCTGGATTCTGTATTCAAAATGCCACCAGTATTTGACGAGAGTTATTACAAAAAAGTAATTCATGAAATACGCGAGATGCAGGTGATGAATATGGGACAATATGCGCACGGCAATCAGCCCATTCAGCACATGATTTATCTCTACAACTATGCCGGCGAACCCTGGAAAACCCAGTATTGGGTAAGAGAAGTGATGAATAAACTATACCTGCCGCAACCGGATGGTTATTGCGGTGATGAAGACAACGGACAAACTTCGTCCTGGTATGTATTTTCTGCCATGGGATTTTATCCGGTATGTCCCGGTACGGATCAATACGTGATCGGTGCGCCGTTATTTAAGAAGATACGTTTGCAATTGGAAAATGGAAAGCAGATCGAGATCAATGCACCTGCTGTCAATGGAAATAATTTATATGTGCAGTCGCTGAAGGCCAACGGCCGGTTACATACAAATAATTGGCTGAGTCATGCCGCCTTGATGAAAGGTATGCGTCTTGATTTTATTATGCAGGCACAACCCGATCTTAAGCGCGGCACATCGCAGGCTGCTGCGCCTTATTCCATGTCCGCGCCTCAAAAGTGACGGGCCTGTTAAACCGAATTACGAGAAGAAAAAACCTGATCCATGGAAACAATTGTAGCCGGTGTTGATATCGGCGGTTCTCACATTACAGTATCATTGGTGAACCTGGCTTCAAGAACTGTTGTGGCCGGCAGTATGCACCGCGCAGGCATCGATGCCGGTGCGGACAAAGAAACTATTATTGAACAATGGTCTGCAGTTATCAAAGAATGTTTTAGCCAGGCGCAGTTAGCGCCTTGCCGTATAGGAGTGGCGATGCCCGGTCCATTCGATTATGAACAAGGTATTTCGCAGATGAAAGACCAGGGCAAATTTGCCTCGCTTTATGGCGAGAATGTCCGCCAGCTTTTATCTGCGTCCATTGGCCTTGAACCGGATAACATCCGCTTCACCAATGATGCCGCGTGTTTTCTCCAGGGAGAATTGTTCGGCGGCGTTGCCCGTAACCATCGACAGGTGGTAGGCATCACATTGGGTACGGGATTTGGAAGTGCCATTGCGGCAGCGGATCAGGTTTGGGATGCAAACCTGTGGCAACAGCCTTTTGGTGGTAAAATAGCGGAAGAATCCTTTTCACACCGTGGTCTTTTAAATCGTTACAAAGATTTAACCGGTGTTAGCGTATCGAACGTTCGCGAACTGGCTGCGCTGGCAGTTGACAATTACCAGGCGCGGCAATGCTTTGTTGAAATGGGTACGGGTCTCGGCCAATTCCTGGCCCCGTTGATACAGGAAATATCCGGTACGCTACTGGTGATTGGTGGCAATATTGCCCGGGCATTTGAGTTGTTTGCTACACCGCTCAACAATGAATTGGCCGGGCGTAATCTTTATCCGGAAATACGCAAGACATGGCTTGGCGAAGATGCTACCTTAGTAGGTGCCGCCAGCTTGTGGAGCACGGAACATGCATTACAGGCCATTGGCTGATTTACCAATGTAGCTGATGGTTGTTGCCTTCAAACTGAATGGTTGCCCGGTTCTTGCCGTGGAAGGTGATGTTGGCGGAAAAAATAATGGATGGCTGATCCCCTTCTTCCCACATTACATCTACACGGGCGGTGCCGCCGCTAATGCGTAAAGATGTTTTATCGATGGTGAGGTCACCGGAACTTATCCTGAAGTTGTTGCGGATGGTTAAGTCGCGCATCCTCGATTTAATTGTTCCGGAGCGTGCGTATGCGATCGTGAACTGCCAGTCCGCATCAGCGTTGGTCAAACGTTCGATGATGTTGGACATATTCACGCTGCTCTCATCTTTCAATCGTATGGTTTCAAAATCATGATTACCCTGTACGGCAAAGCTGATCCGTGTTGGTGTACCACTCGTGCAAAGCATTTCACGTCTCACCAATACATCATAAGTAAAAGGAGTGAGTGAAGGATTGCCATTGTCGCGATGCAGGGTGGTATCGGAATAGTTATTACAGTCAAGCTGCGATACGCTGGCAAGCATTGCCATTTCTTCAACAAGGTGAATAAAGCCTCCGCTGTTGCTTGCGGTGGAACGTTTGATCAGTTCCAATACATCTGCCGACCTGCCCGATAACCGTTCGTCTTTATTTTTTTTACAGGAAAAAGAGAAGGTGGTGCAAAAAGCGGCGAGAAAAAAATGAAGGATAAGTACATTTCTTTTCATACGGCATATTTTAATGGATAAAGAAGCAAATCGTAGTCGTAGTGTAGTGCATGTCGCCTGAAAAAAACTGCCACGCTGTTGGTCACTGATTGGTCTGTGATCTTAAAGATACAGTGGTGGATATTCGGACATGCCTTCGGTTTTGTTAAATCGTTAATAAGTGAATGGTCAATAGTGAATAAAACAGCCGCGACGAGCAGAGCGCTCATCACGGCTGTTTTTGTTTTCCACCTTGGTTCGTGTATACGCGAACCAAGGCGGAAATAGGGGCAATTCACTTATTACTTAAAACTTATAACTTACAACGGCTGTTCCCCTTAAGAGCCTAATCGGCCATACACCTTACGCCTTAAACCTTATTTCCTACCATTGCAACTGCACCGTATGTCCGTTATTAAACACCAGGGTGCCGGTATTATTGCCATGGAATGTGAGGGTTGCGCCGTACTGGACAGAGCGGCCGGTGCTTGACTGTCCAACAAATTGAAGCGTGGCCGTACCCGAAACGATTTTCTCCGTTGTTTTATTGACGACAATATTGCTGCCCGTGATGGTCAGTGTGCTGGAGAAGGAACGGCGCTGACGGATCTTGGACTGTTGCGTGCCGTTGCGTACATATTGCTGGTTGATGACCCATCCGGTAGCTGCGGGCTGCAGACCGGTAATAATTAGGTTCACTGTATTGTTGTCGCTGGACGACATACGTGGAGCGTCATAGGTATTATGTCCCGTGTAGTTGAACGTGAATTGTTGTGGTACGCCATTATCACAGGTAAGGCTGCGGCTCATTTGTATATCGTAACTCCAGGTGATGAGTGCGCCGGGAAGACTTTGCCCGCTGAAAGTGGTATCGCGGGTTTGTCCACAGGTGAGGGGTGTGCGTCCTGCCACGCGTGCGGATGTTTCGGTTTGTAAAGCAAAGCCGCCACTGTCGCCCGCTACGGCCTGCACCATTACATCGGCGGCGTCATCCTGGGTTATTTCGTTATCGGAATCGTTGTTTTTTTTACAGGAAGTGAAGAGAAGCAGTGTGGCGCCGATGGCAAGGCAGAGCCGGCCGGCGAGGAGTCGTTTTGTTTCCATGGTTGATTTTTTGTAGTTTAAAATGATGTCAGCCTGGTGCCGGTTTGTGCGGTTCGTCCGGCTTCCGGCTAATAGAAGGCAAAAAGAAAGCAACGTTTAACGTGCGGAGAAAAAAAATAGCGGATTGAGGCAACGCCGCGTCCTCCGCCGGTCTCTTACCGGAAACCAACACTTATGACCCTATTCAGGCTTTTAACCGTAACCCTTTGTTTTTCTTTGCTGATGCTGTCGCTAAATAGCTGTCACAAAGGCTTTTCCGACGAAAATTATCAACCCGATCCGCATCCAAACGATACGATTGTAGACTATATAAGCCGTTCCAGGGCTTCCGTACAAGGTTTTGTATTGGATGAAAATAATTTACCTGTAGCCGGTGTGCAGGTATGGGCCGATAATAATGCCACCACCACTGACCAGTATGGTTTTTACCAGTTCAACAATGTATTGCTCCCTACCTCGGGCAGTGCTATCCGTGTTTCCCGTACAGGTTACTATAATGCCAGTCGCGGATTCAGCCTTACGGATAATGGATTTGTGGAGGTGAAACTGATGAAGCGCACGGTTACCGGTACCATCAGTGCCGGTACCGGCGGCTCCGTAACTACCGCAGATGGCGCGCGTGTGGAACTGCCGGCGCAGGGCGTGGTTGTTGCCGCCACCGGCGTAGCTTATACAGGTACAGTGGCTGTATCAGCCAAATGGATCAATCCATCTGCCGATCCCGGATTAATGGCGGCCATGCCTGGTGATGCAAGAGGGTTGAACAAAGACAATAAACTGCGTTTTACTTCATCGCTTGGAATGCTGGTGGTAGAATTGCACGGCGATGCAGATCAGTTGTTGCAGATTGCGAGCGGCAAAGAAGCCACAATCACTATTCCAATCATATCGTCCCTGCAGAGTCGTGCTCCGGCAAATGTAAGCCTCTGGTCACTGGATGAAAAGAATGGATTCTGGAAAGAAGAATTCACGGCAACCAAAACCGGCAATAGCTATACAGGCAAAGTAAGTCACTTCAGTTTCTGGGAAGCCGCTACCGGTTTGCCGGTGGTGATGCTGAGGGCACGGGTGGTCAACACTGCTGCACAGCCGCTCGTCAACACGCCGGTAATCGTTACACCCACAGGCGTACCCTGGATGGCGGGTTACGGACGGTTTGGTTATACGGACGCAGCCGGGTATATCAATGCGGTTGTGCCTGCATCGTCCAACCTCGTACTCGATGTAGCCACGCGTTGTGCTACTTCCTTATACTCTATCCCGGTTACCACCACCACGGCTGATGTAGATCTTGGCGATATCCAGGGAAACCAGGGCCAGGGAGCGGTGACGCTGCAGGGTACAGTAGTGAATTGTGCTAACAACCCGGTCACCGATGGTTATATTCAATTTTATGATGGTGGGTTCAATCACCGTATTCCTATTTACAATGGCAGCTTTAGTTTCTCGGGCACCGCTTGTGTAAATACAACAACAAGTTATGTTGTGGTCGACAGGACTACTTCCCGCCAGAGCCAGCCACAAACGATAACGCTGACAGGCCAACACAACCTCGGAACGCTCAGCGCTTGTGCCGTGAGCAGTATTGCAACGCTGACTTACGAGATTGATGGCGTTAGTTATACGGCCAGCGAGCCTTCCTTACAGCCGGCCGGGTACCTGCTTACGCCTACTTCGAGCGACTGGACACAGATTTTGATTCACGGCATATCGCCTGACCGTGATTTCAGTTTTCAATTTAATGGCGGTACTGCTATTGGTAGCGCTCACTACATAACGGAAGTATTCTGCAAAGGATTTGCGGGTGAAAGAGCCATTGTTACGGTGCCTTTGTCGATCAATATAACTGAATACGGGAACGTGGGTGGATTTATCAGCGGCAGCTTCAGCGGCCAGATGTTTGATTTTGTGAGTGGTGTACCGTATAACGTGAACTGTCAGTTCCGTGTAAGAAGAAATAACTAAGTTGCTGCCGAAACCAAAACCAACTGTTTAACCAAGATCCTAACCGAGTCCTTGACAGAAGAAAATATAATAAAAGGGTGCATCCGCGGGCGGTCTGACTGCCAGCGGATGCTGTTTGACAGGTATGCAGGAAAACTGATGTCCCTGTGTCAGCGTTATGCACGGGATTATGAGGAGGCGCAGGACTTTTTACAACTGGGATTCATCCGCATATTCGAATACCTGCACCAATATCGCGGTGAAGGAAGTCTGGAAGGATGGATGCGCAGGTTGGTGGCAAGAGTGGCGATACGCGAAATCAGCAAACGCAAATGGCACCTGGATGAATCATCGATACCGGCAGCACAGCAGCCGGTGGAAGATCCGGCGGTGTGGTCCAAAATCTCGGAAGAAGAAATACACCGGCTCATTTGTAAACTGCCGGAAGGGTACCGGCTGGTGTTCAACCTGCATGTAATAGAAGGATATAGTCACGAAGAAATAGGAGAGTTATTGTCAATACAACCCTCCACATCAAGATCGCAACTATTGAAAGCAAGACGCCTGTTGCAATCGCTTATTAGTAACCAAATGAATTGTGTCAAAGTATGAAGCACGAATCCTTTGATGAATGGATGCGGCAGAAGGCCGGAGCCCATGAGGCGCCTGTGCCCGCCGATGCGTGGGAAAAGATTGCCGGGAAGAAAAAGAAACGGCGACGCTTTTTGATCTGGTGGTGGATTCCGCTGGCAGCGGGGATAATGGTGCTGGGTTACGGCACCTGGCGTTATACAGGTATAACCAGGGGTGATAAACAAATTGCGACGGCAGACAAAAAAAATAACGATAAACAAAAAGCGGGCACAACCGGCTTGCAGGACAAACCAACAGTGACGGTTAAGCAACAACAGGCAATGCTTGAAAAACAGCCGGCACAAACCTCTGACAATAATCATAGCGAAAGAGATATAGCAACAGCCGTACCCGGCGAATTTGCAAAAGGAAAAACAGCGGGTAAAAAGACGATTCAAAAGAAAGTGGTAAACCGGATTGGAAGTAATAAAACGAATGATCCCGCGACTATCGTAAAAGCACCGCTGAAAGAAATAACAGATGCAACTGAAAAAGCGCAAACAGCGCTTCTTCCCGAAGATAAACGCAACAACAGAGATACTGTTTCGATTCAAAAAATGCCGGAAGAGCGTGTTGGGCATGATGTTGCCACAATAAGCGCACCGGAAGCCGCTGTAGTCAAAGAATGGACAATTGACTCCGTATATCTGCAACCGGAAAACCTTGCGACCGCGGTTGCGGCAAAGCGTCGTCAGACTTATTTCGCCGAGTTGTACGTTTCACCTTTCTTACCATTTCAGCAGGTGACACAAAATAAAGTAAGTCGTGTGCAGGAAATGCCGTTGATGAAAAACGAATTCGTCTCCTCCCGTATTCACTCGAAACCGCAAATGGGTTGGAGTGGAGGAATAAATGTAGGGAAACAACTTAACGCACGCTGGCAATTGATGACGGGTGTGCAATACTCAACCTTCAGTGAAAAAATATCGATGGAAGGCCGTGAGGTCATTACGCACTATAACATCGTACAGCGAATGGTCAGTCAGCCTGGTGGGCCGGTGCTGGTGAATGACACGGTAGAAAGTTATGAATATGGCACAAGACAAATAGAGGCGTTGAACCGGTATCAGACCTGGAGCATACCGTTAATGGCGGGATACCGGTTGATGGATAAACGGGGAGTGTCCTTGCAATTACAGGGTGGGGTGGTTGTGCATATAGCGCGGAGATACCAGAACAATATTGTTGGCGAATTTAATACGGATGATGCGGGTAAGCGTAGCAGCGCTGCTGTTGCGCAGGGGCTTGATCTGCATGCGGGCATGCGGTTGATGCTGCATCCGCGGTCGCGGTTGCGTGTGTTTGCTGAGCCGGCTATCAGGTACAGCATAATGCCGACGCAGACAAGCGATATGTTCGAGCGCAAACGCCTGCATCAGCTTGGATTGTCGTTGGGTTTGCAATATGGGTTTTGATAGGATTTTTAAAACAAGCCCATGTTGGTCTCCAGACCAACATGGGCTTGTAAGGAGCGTGCATAAATGCATTGTGAAGGCCACATCTGTTCGGAAGATTTTATAACCTGTCAATCCGGCACCACGCCACCGTTGGTCTCCAGACCAACGGACCTGCTCATCCTTGAGTTACGTACGAAGTTGACCTAACCTATCCAAGAAACCGGACTCTTGTTGGTCTGAAGACCAACAAGGGAACAATCACTTTATCCCACCGTTTAAAACTCATTGCTCAAAGTTGGCACGTCTTTACCTTGGCTGTATGCCAGCTATCATTACAGAATACCCCTGTTTTTTTACAGCATCTGTTTGGAAACACCAGTTTCTGTTCGCCAACTGTCAATACAAAGACATTGTACTCAACAGCCTGCGATTTCTTTGTGCAAAGCAGCGCATCCGCCTTTTTGCATTTGTAATAATGTCAAATCATATTCACCTGATCTGGCAAATACTGCCAGGGCATAGTCATAATGCCGTACAACGGGACTTTTTAAAGTATACAGCACGTCAGATGCAGAAAGATCTGACAATTAATAATCCGATGTTTCTGAAAAAACTCAGGGTAGATAAAGCCGATCGCAAATACCAGTTCTGGCAACGCAATGCTTTATCTACTGAATTAAGATCGAAACACGTATTCGATCAGAAGCTCAATTATATTCATCAAAATCCTGTTAAGGCGGGGTTATGTTCTTTACCTGAGCAATATCATTATTCTTCAGCAGCATTTTATCAGACGGGCGTTGATGTCTTTGGTTTTTTGACACATACTGCGGATTGGTAGATTCGTTGGTCGGGAGACCAACGAAGGCGTGTTGTGTGTGTGAAAGTGAGAAGCCCTTGTTGGTCTCCCGACCAACAAGCACCTGTAGACGGTGCACAAATGTGTAAGAAAAAATCTCGTAGGTTGAGGAAAAGAAAGCATGTTGTGTGAAAGTGAGAAGCCCTTGTTGGTCTCCCGACCAACAAGCAACTGTAGACGGTGCACAAATGTGTGAGAAAAAATCTCGTAGGTTGAGGAAAAGAAAGCAGTTGTGTGAAAGTGAGAAGCCCTTGTTGGTCTCCCGACCAACAAGCACCTGCAAGCAGCGCCCAAAAAACCGCTTTGATCTGTAACCGGGGTGCCACAGCGAGCACCCGCCCGAAAAAAAGAATCTATACCTTTTCTCAAAAAATATTTCTTTCTTATATAACAAACGCTGAAAACCAACGTTTCTGGTTTTTGAAGTGAGTTTGCGTGCGCGGAGTATAATCTTTTTATTAATAAAATAAAAAACGTTAAAAGCCGTGTGCGAAATATAAAAATTATGCATCTTAGCATTACGAGCACTTTTTTTCAAAACCGACGAACCAAACCACCGTCCATTGCACCACCACCAACCAACAACGCTACGCGTGTGCCTACTCGTGTGCGCCTGCTACTTTTACCTGGTAGCAAGTGCGCAGCAAGGCGATAGTATTGGTGCTTCCCGTTACTGCAAACAATTACCTTTCACCACTGCAGAAGCTGTTTCCTCTTCCTGGATGGTACCAGCCTCAACGCCCCGGCAACCGCTGTTTCAGGTACACGGCGACGTGATGTACGACTATATGTATCGCTCATTTGTTGATACACCTTATTACCAACGTGGATTATCTCAACATACCATGCAGGCTAATCTGCAGATCGTTTACAAGGATCATCTGCCAACGCGTATCGTGATCCGGCAGCGGATAAGCAACTCACCTTTTTTCAGGGATCGGTTTGATCTTAATCTCGGCTTCACGGATAAAATGGTCATGAACCGTATCCGACAACGGCTGGCCGCAGATGCACAGCGTATGATTACCGGCAGGCTGGATAGCCTGAGAGTTTTACAGACAGCATTACGCTCAGCAGTTGAGGAGTACCGTAATAAAGCTAACGGCTTACGTAAACAACTCGATGACCCTTCAAAATATGCAAGTCTCGTTCAGACACGCGAGCGGTTTATCGAATCCCGCGTGAAGGCAATGGCGGCTGAAGAACAACAGCAGGCACCTGATATCGAAGCATTGAAGCGCAGGGTGATGAAGCAGTACGACTCGTTGATTCAACAAGGCCTTTCATTTTTTGCCCAAGATACGGTAACGTACCCGGAAATTGCCGCTTTGCAGCGCCTGAAGGATAGCCATCAGCAAATGGAACAAAAGCTTGACAGTGCATCGCAGCAATTAAAGCAGGTACAGGAGGCATTGAAAAGAAATGAGCAACTCGCACGGCAGGCTGTTAATGGCATCCGCGACCAGGCCTCCCTGGAAAAATACCTGAAAGACAATCCCGAAATGGCCGGTTCCGTGCCGAAGGGTTGGCGTTCATTGATGGCTGTCAAAAATGTGGGTATCGGAAGGAGTTGGGTCGATTATTCCGAACTCACCATTAAAAATATTTCGCTGACAGGTGCGCACGCAGAACTGAACCCGGGCAATCTGTATGTCGCGGCAGGCGCAGGACGTGTCGATGCACGCTACCGCGATTTCGTGGTGGCCAACCGCAAACGCATGCCTGCGCAATCCTTACAGTTTGTGCGGGTAGGGTGGGGCAAAAAAGAAGGAAACAATATCATTTTTACCTACTACGGCGGAAAACGTGCACTCGTAAACTTCCTGACCGACAGCGCAGGCACTACAGCCACACCCCGGAATAAAATAATGGGGCTGTCCGTGGAAAGTCAATTAAAGCTCAACGAACACCACAGCCTTGTATTAGAGATCGCCCGTTCTTCATTCAGTCCCACTGCCGGTACAGAGAGACAACCTGCTTATGGCAAACAATTATTCAATGTCAGCGAGCGCAGTAATGAAGCTTACGCGTTGCGCTGGCGCAGCCATTTTCCGCAGACATTTACAACGGTTGATGCGTTCTATCGAAAATCAGGTGAACGTTTTCAATCCTTCAACCTGCAGCCGGTCAATTCGCAGCAGGAAGCGTATGCGGTCAAATTGAAACAACTGTTCTGGAAAAAACAATTGCAGGTGGAGGCCGGATTGCGCAAGAATGATTTTTCTAATGCTTATCTCAATCCTGGTTTGCAAAGTAAAACGGTTTTTAAATCGATCATGGCTACCGTGCGAATACCGAAATATCCGGTACTGACGGTTGGCTATTATCCAAGTTCGCAACTGACGTTGCTCGATAACCAGGTGTTGGTAGAGAATCAATACAACACGCTTACCGGTATACTTTCTTATGCCTGTCGCCTGAAGAATACCGGCATGGCCACCAACATTTCGTACTTACGTTTTTATAACCAACCGGGCGATACCTCATTCATTTATTATAATGCAACAAGCTGGTCGGTTAATCATTCTTTTTTTCTGAAGAATCTCCAACTGCAATCGGGCTTTTCTTATGCCGGACAAGAGGGATTGAAAGTGACTACCTGGGAACAATCGGCCGCTTATCAGTTGAAAGACTGGTTGCAGTTACAGGGAGGATTAAAATACAATCGGGTACAGCCGCAGCAGGAATTGTGGGGTGGAACGGGTGGACTGACGATTGCCGTAAAATGGTTGGGAAGAATACAGTTTTTATATGAGCGCAGTTACCTGCCGGGCAGCCGGCGGCAACTGTTGCCGATGGATATGGGAAGAGTAAATTTTTACCGCACTTTTTAGTAAGCGTGGTGTAAACTAAAACCGAAGCATGAAAAGAAAATTACTGGCCGCGTGGCTGGTGTTGCTCCTTACGGGTAGCGCCGCGTTGTCCCAGGTACAGATCCAGGGTACGTTACCGGCCGTCGGTCTGGTGCAAAAAAATCAACTGTGGAACCTGGTGCTGGTGAACGGCACCGCGCAGGACATGAACGGCGTGGTGGAACTGACACTCCGCGACCGCAGTACGGGTCTTGAGCTACTGACGGCTGTTACCAATTCCTTCCTCCTGAAAAAAGGAGCCAATACTGTTAACGTCAATAGTTTTTCACCGGTACAATACAACTATACAGGTATGCAGCCTGACAACACCCTGAATGGTTTGTTGCCAGCGGGCTCGTATTCGGCTTGTTACTCCTACGTGTATTTCCAATCGGAGAACTCGGAGACTTTATCACAGGAATGTTTTTCATTCGACATTGAAGCGTTGAGCCCGCCGATGCTCATTTACCCGACAGATAGTAGTGTATTGGATCAGGCGCCTGCACAATTTACGTGGACACCACCGGCGCCGGCTGCTTTGTTTCCCGTATTGCAATACGATTACTTTCTCGTGGAAGTGCGCGAAGGGCAGCGGGCAGCAGAAGCCGTACAGGAAAACCTGCCCATCTATCATACCGCCAACTGGAGCAACAACATGCTTGCTTACAGTGCGGCAATGCCATCACTTGAAAAAGGAAAATGGTATGCGTGGCAGGTGATCGCGCGGGATGGCCGCCAGTATGCCGGTAAGTCGGAAACATGGGTATTCTCGATTCGGGAGAATGCACCGCCCGGTACCGATTCTTCAAGAATCAGTTATTCAATGCTGGCAGGCGACGGTCAGTCTGCCCCCTATATCCATGTTGCCACGAATCAGTTGTACCTGAAACATGTATCACGCACCGGGAATTATGAAGGACAGATACAGATTCGCGATGCACAAGGTAAAATCGTGCAGCAGGAAAAACAAAGCATAGTGTATGGAGACAATTACCTGCGCATAAAACTGAAAGCAGGTATTACGGGTGGACAGGTTTACACGATTGAACTGATCACGCCGGCAGGTAAAACACACAAAGCCTTATTCACTTTAACAGCACAAAACTAGCAATATGATGATTCAGCGAATATCGGAGAAATACGCAAAGCCGGTTGCCTTGGCATTGCTGCTGACATTTTCCGGGGAAATGATGATGCCGTTGTACGCGGCTTCCCGGCGTGAGTTGAACTACTACCGGGGTGTGGGAGCAACTATGACGGCGGGTGTAAGGAAAGAAGTGAGAGCTACTGTTGGTAATAACAAGCAACGTACCGCCACTGCTTCGCTACGTGGTGGAGAGCTGATCGTTGATGCGGTAGAAGGACCGGTAAGTGAAAAGAAAGTTGACATCGGTGGGCCTTCGCAACCGGAGATGCTGGGCTTTAAGCCGGCCGGTGCCAACGATATGGTCAATACGTTCACCGGAGACTTCAGTTATAATATTCCGCTGCTGGATGTAGGTGGCTATCCCGTTAACATTTTTTATACCGGAGGTATAACGCCCGAGCAGGAAGCAGGCTGGGTGGGGCTGGGATGGAATATCAACCCGGGTACGGTCAGCCGTAATGTGCGTGGTGTACCGGATGATTTTGATGGTACGGAGAAAATAATACAGGAACAGAATATCAAGCCGAATGTGACCTGGGGAGGGAGATTTGGAGCGGATGTCGAGTTTGTAGGAATCAAGGATATGTTGGGAATAAACCTGGGTGTTGGTTTAGGCGCTTCGTTTAACAACTATCTCGGACCAGCATTAGATGTTGGTTTTAAAGGAGGGGTTTCATTGAAAATAATGGATCTCTCTACAAATGAAAAGAGACCTAGTGACTCGTTGGGTTTGCGCATCGGTGTTGGTATTGATGCCAATATGAATTCCAGAAATGGTCTGACCATTAACCCTAATATATCGCTTAGTGCCAGGCTGGGTTTCAGTGGAGCAAATTTCGGCGCCGGTCTGGGGGCAAGTACCAGCTACAATTCAAGAACCGGGATAAAATCTCTGCAACTTTCCGAACAAGGGTCGTTTAATTACTATTCGGCTAAGTTGCTCTCCGAAAAGTCAGCTCTTATTAATAGTAGTTCCGTTGGGACAAGAAATGGCGTGACGATTAGCTTTGCCAAGCCATCTTATACGCCGGCAATGCGCATGCCAATCAGCAATTCGGCACAGTCCGGCCATTTTCAAATAGGGGCAGGTATGACGGGTATCTCAGGGTCTGTTGAAATTGAAGTTTACAAGCAGGAGTCTGAGCTTGCGCAGGCAGATCGCATTCAGTACAAACCAATGATTGGATATCTGTATGCTCATAAAGCACAAAGTAACCGGGATGCGGTCATGGATTTCTCCCGCTTCGGAGACAGAGAAGTTACCGCCAAAACACCCGTTATTGCTGTACCGCAATATGCCTATGATGTATTTTCGATCAGCGGCGAAGGAACAGGCGGCATGATGCGTGCCTACCGGAACGATCATGGTTATGTAAGAGATAATACGGTGAAATCAAAGGATAAAAGTATAAGTGCCGGTGTGGACGTTGGTATACCCGGACACATCGGAGCGAATTTCAACCTGATTAAAACTCCCTCTACATCCGGCGAATGGGAACAGGGCAACCGCCTGCGCTCCGCATTACCGTTCAAAGAAAATGATAAGTTAAATGAACAGGTGTATTTCCGCAATCCGGGTGAAAATAGTGTCATGGATGATGATCGCTATAGCCGAATTGGAGACGCTGATCTTGTTAGATTTAAATTGGGAGGAACAAAAGCTAACGCGACGATAGAACCTGTGTTGGAGCGTTTTGACGAAGCTCAGCGTCCGATAACAAGTATCAATATGACCAGTGTATCCGATGCTGCGGCCCGCCAAAAAAGATCTCAGGTAATGAATGTTCTTACCGCAAAGGAGGCACAAGATGTTGGACTTGAACATGTATTGCGTAATTACAACATCACTACGGTAGTTGAAGCTGACACGTTGAAGTATGCTTCCCTTTCACGTATAAATGTGAGCGAAGGACGCCAGCCCCATCATATTTCAGAAATTGATGTTACTGAAGCAGATGGACGAAAATATGTATACGGTCTTCCTGTCTACAATCTGGATCAGAGAGAATATACATTCACCACTTCCGGCACTCCGGATCAACATGATCTGGTAGATGTAAATGCTGGTGAAACAAACGTGAATGTTGCATTCCCCGATAACCGGGATGGTTATATTCTGAATACACGCACCCCGGCCTATGCTCACTCGTACCTGCTGACAGGCCTGTTGTCCCCAGACTATGTTGACGTAACCGGTAATGGCATCACAGAAGATGACCAGGGCTCTGCAGTTAAGTTTAACTACGTAAAAACCGGTACCTACAAATGGAGAACGCCATATGTTCCAAATGGCCAGGCAATCGCGCATTTTAATAGTGGCAACCTTACCGAGACTAAAGACGATAAGGCGCTAATCACTTACGGTGAACGCGAGTCGTGGTATGTTCATTCTATTGAAAGTAAAACCATGATTGCGCTATTTACTCTGGAAGATCGTAAAGATGGAAAGGGTGTGTCAGGCGTAATGCAGGGAATCAATACGAGTGACGCATCAGTAAAGCGGTTAAAAAAAATTGATCTCTATAATAAAGCAGATATTAAAAAGAACGGACTCGCCAACGCGAAGCCGATTAAAACTGTCTGGTTTGAGTATGATTATTCACTTTGCGCGGGAGCACCGGGCAATACAGGAGCGGCAGAAAATGTCGGAAGTGTAGATGCGAATGCCAACAAGGGTAAACTAACGTTAAAGGGCATTTATTTTACCTACAATGGCCAAGCGCAAAATAATCGGGGAAAACGTAACCGGTATGTATTTAACTACGGTAATAATCCAAACTATACCCCTGCCTCGACTGATCGGTGGGGGAATTTCAAGCCAAGAGCGCATAACCCGGCTGACGAAGGTGGGGTGACGGGCTTGAAAAATAGTATTTATCCGTATGCATTGCAGGGCTATGCGTCTTTTAACAATGCCAACGCAGCTGCATGGATGTTGAATAAAGTATTGCTGCCTTCGGGTGGGCAGATAGAGGTCGAATACGAAGCGGATGATTACGCATTTGTACAGGAGCGCCGGGCCACAGTGATGATGCCGATCACCCATACCGGACGTGAAGCCGCCAATACAGGAAACCGTTTATATGATGTAAACTCCTTCGGTAGCGTTGACGATAACGACAAAATCTATGTAACCGTAGCTCAGCCGTGTGTAAATAAGCAGGACGTTTATGACAAATACCTGACAGGACTACGTCAGCTTGCATTTAAGCTGGCAGTGAAAATGCCTAAGGGTAAAGAGTACCTGACTATGTACGCCAATATACAAGATTATGGTGTTGGACAAAATGCCAATGAAATATGGATCAAACTCAGAAAGGTTGACGGATATGGTCCTTTGTCGCTTACCGCGATTGAATATCTGCGTGAACATCTGCCCGGACAAGCATTTGCCGGATATGAACCTCAGGGTAACTCATTACAGCAGTTCGGTGATATGTTGAGTGGAATGGTCGACGGCATGAAAGGGGCATTTAAAAATCCGGTTAACTTCCTGCGCGAACAGAAGAAAGCACAGGAAATTGTGCTGCAGGAATCATTTGTACGCCTCAACGAACCTGTTGGAAAAAAGAATGGTGGGGGGCACCGGGTTAAAAGTGTTGTTATCAAAGATAACTGGAACGCCATGACCGGTCAGTATACGTCACGATATGGTCAGCAATATGATTACACTACAACGGAAATGTTTAATGGTCAGGCACGTACAATCAGTAGCGGTGTAGCCTCTTACGAACCAAGTATAGGAGGCGAAGAAAATCCTTACCAGGAAATCTTACAGTTGTCCGATCGACTACCGTTAGGTCCTGCGAACTACGAAGCCATTGAAATGCCGGTATTAGATGCCTTTTTCCCGGCACCAGTGGTTGGCTATAGTAAAGTGACTACGCGTTCCATTAAAAGCGGAGATACTAAGTATGGTAAAAAATCCAGATCCGGTATTGGTCATCAGGTTACGGAATATTATACTGCAAAAGATTATCCCGTCAGACATCGTTATACCAGCCTGGATCCGGAAAGTGACAGACAAAAACACGATGCTTCAATGATGGCCTTCTTTAAGAAATGGTCATTCGACAGCCGTGCTATCAGCCAGGGATTCCTGGTAGAGACGAATGACATGCATGGTAAAATCAAGTCGCAGAGTTCATACGCAGAAACAGATCCCAATACACGTATGAGTTATACCGAATATTTTTATCGTAATACAGGTAAGAATGGGTTGGGTGAAAAATTTGATTTTGTTCATAATGAGCTTGGCGGTGTGATCAAACCCGGCTCAATGGGAATTGATGTCGAATTGATGACCGATGTAAGAGAGTTTACGGTTAAGAGTTCAAGCCTTGCCGTGCAGGCCCAGGTAGACTGGATGATTCCTGCGCCACTTCCGGTATGGCTGCCATTCATTTGGCCGGTATTCGGTACCAGTGAAAGTATCTACCGCGCAGTAACCACTACGAAACTCGTCAATTACCACAGCGTCGTCGATAGCGTGGTGGTCATGGACAAAGGCAGCGTAGTCAGCACCCGCAACCTCGTCTTCGATGCCAATACCGGAACGCCGGTTGTTACCCGGACGAACAATGAGTTTGATAAACCTATTTATAATACTACTTATCCCGCATACTGGGCCTATAGCGGTATGGGCCTGGCCTATAAAAATATCGATGCCCGCCTGAGCGGCATCCAGTTTACGGATGGTAAGATCACCGGTGGACTCGCACCACAAACACCGAAGGATTACTTCGAAAGCGGTGATGAGATTTATATCATCTCCGGAGCAAGTCCTTCCGATCCCTGCTGGGCTGCCTTGCAGTCTTCCGATGGCATCAAACGTATTTGGGCTTACGACCGCAACAAGAATAACAGTTCGCTCACCAATACAACTCCTGACCTGGTATTCATCGACGCGGCAGGCAAACCTTATACAAAAGCGAACGTTACCCTGCGCATCATCCGCAGCGGTAAACGTAATATGCTTACTACTCCTGCTGCCAGCATTACCTCACTGGAGAACCCGGAAGTGGAAACGGCTGGTGTCCGCAAATTGTTGCCCGGCTCAACAACCAAAGTGCTGAATGCTTCCGCGGTTGAATACAAAGAGAAATGGCAGGTCGATCCGGATGTGATCAGAAGAGTGGCCACCAATATGTGCACGGGCCTTACATCATTCGTTTGTCTTGGTCAGCAACTCGAAACGGTGAACCCATACGTTAAAGGACTGCTCGGTACTTTCCGTCCTCACCGTAACATGGTTTTTTATGGTGAACGTACTGAAGGGCAGACATCTGTTACCAGCGGTACAAAATTATCTGCAAATGGTACACTGCTGAATTTTGCTCCTTACTGGCAATTCAACGCACAGAATAATCTCGTTACAATACCGGAGTCACGCTGGGTATGGAATAGTGAGATCACGCGCGTCAATTCACGCGGCCTCGAATTGGAAACCAAAGACGCACTGAACATTTATACAGCAGCGCAGTACGGGTATCGTAAAAGCCTGCCCGTTGCTATTGCCAACAACGCACGGTATGATCAGATCCTGTACCAGAGTTATGAAGATGTCGGTTACAACGAATCGCTGAATAGCGTAGCTGTGACACCATGCAGCGAACTTGAATTGTTACCATTGAATGGTCAGGTGGTGAACGCCGACGCAGAGGGCATCAATGCCCATACCGGTAATAATTTCTTCCGGTTGGATGCCGGACAGAACAGCGCGCTTGGCTTTTATCAGATCGCAGCCAATACAGCCAATTACGCTTATAATATTTTGGCAAATGAAACCGATATCACGAAGAGCCTGATCGACCCGGGTGTCAATCTTAATGGCTTCGATCCTTGTGTCACAAATGATAAACCATACTCCGCTTCGGTTCTTGCCCGGAATATCGGCAACGGCGATTATGGCTTACAATTAACTGTAGGACAAGATTATTCTATTCCTCCTTCCAGCTTTCCACCGTATCATGGCTTCCGTGTGAATGCAAGCCAATACCTGGATGTGCAAGGGCCTACAGAACTTACATTCAATATCATAGCAGCTTATGATACCTATCAATGGTACCAGGGCTGGAACCTTCCTTATGTAAATATTAAGGTGAAAGATTTGAATGGCAGCACCCTGTTCAGTTATCAATCAAGCTATATTTTCAACGCCCAGCCGGCAGTGGTATCTCCATCTTTCGAGCTGTGTAAAGGACGATATCTGGTAGAATACCTGATGATCCGTCCCGGTTATACGCCGGTTTGTTTCCCCACTATTACGCCGCCGAACGGCGATGCTGCGGCCTATCCGTCGAGTCATGGACATACATCTGTGCTGGGATATCAAACACAAGTAACGGTGGATATTGTACCGACCAGCAGCCTCGTAAATTATGCCGGCTATAGAACACTGACCACGATAAATGGCTGCGAGTTTACCAAACCAATCCCGGGCAAGGAGGAAATGAAGAATGATCTGTTCCGTATCCCGGAAAATACCCGCATGCTGTTGAGCGGATGGGTTAGAGAAGAATGCAATACCCCTTGTACAAAGTCAACTTACAGCGATGCGAAATTCAGACTCGTGTACTTCGATGAAACTGGGGCTGAATTGCCTTCACCACAAATTATAACTGCTGCCGGTCCTATTGTGGAAGGATGGCAACGTGTGGAAGCGGAATTTACAGCACCATCGAATGCTAAAGCTGTACGTGTTGATATGATGAAAACAGGTACCGGCAAAGGCTACTTCGACGACATTCGTATACATCCGTTCCCGGCCAACATGAAGAGCTATGTATACGACCCCGTAAATATGCGTCTGCTGGCCGAACTGGATGCCAATAACTATGCAGTGTTCTACGAATACGATGAAGAAGGCGGTTTGATCCGTACAAAGGCGGAGACGGCTGAAGGCGTCAAGACGATCAAAGAAACACGCAGTGCCCGTCAAAAAGACATCACCACATTTCAATAACGAATAGAAAAATATACGATTATGTTGCGTTTCATTATAAAAAGCCTGCTGCTGACAACGACCTTGTTTGTGGCGGTAGCCGTGCAGGCTCAAACAGATACACTGGCTCCTTACCGGGGTTTCCTGACCGCCTGCACACAATATCAGACTACACCATTGCAGGCCACCGTTAAATATCAGTCCTTCACCAACCTGGTATTGCAGCCGTCTGATACCATCAGTGCAAATGGCTATTTCTACATCGGCAGCGCTGACCAGGCTTATATACAGTTTGGCGATATTGAGCAATTGATCACCGACAGTGTGTCGATGATGATCAATCACCGCGTAGAACAAGTGCTGGTCAGCACAGACGTCACACAAGCCCGTGTGCAATTACGCCGCTACCTGGGAACAATCACCAGCGACTCTTCCGTGGTGAATCTTTCCAAAGCCTTTACCATACAACAGGGAATGAGCAATGAGGCTGTTCCTGCGCCGCAATACCACCTCGTAGCCCGGACAAACGTATCAGGAACAGATATTCCGCGACAGGAGATCACGCTCGTATACGACAGCGCAACCCGTGAGCCGAAGCGTGTGGAAACACTACAGCGCACACTGATGCCCATCGATCCGGCAGACAGTGCCGCCTTCCGGACGCAATTCGGAAACGCAGGTGTTCTACGCACAGTACAAGGCATCGGGTTATGTTTTGTACGCGAATACAAAGCCCGTTACGCTTATATCCAGATCCTGCATACGGCCGCGGCTTCCGTGCCATTGCAGATCAGTGATTACCTGCGGAAAAATGAAGAAGGCGAATATGAGCTGGTGCCGGCGAAAGAAGGCTACCGGCTCAGTGCAGATTAAAACGATTAATAAAGACGAACCAGAACCACCTTACTATCTTATAATATCAGGCTTATGAAAAGAGGCTTTGTATCGATAACGAAACAGATGATGACCGCGGTTAAAAACCGTTGCACCTGGATGCTGTTTTGGCTGATGACCTGCTCAGGCATACTGCATGCGCAAACACCCCGTGGCCTGCTGCCCGATGGGGGCGTGGAAGACGTGGTGATCAGCGCCATGAACGGCGTAACGGATGTGGACCCCGGGGATCATATCGTTGAGTGGTCAAATGGCTCACTCACCGTAAGCCCAGCACAGCAGGGCGCTGTCAGCCGCAAATACCGCAACGTGATCAGCTTTTATGTAAATGAAAGCAATCTCACGCATGTGTTACCGGACTTTACCGCGTCTGTTGACCTCGTGATCGAATACAAGGCAACGCTGGCCGATCCTTTACAGACCCTTAATAAAACATTGACCCTTGAGTACAAGAAAGGGGCGGGTGAACTATCTGACGTGCGGCAGTATATTACCTTCGAAGGAGCAGAATATGTAAAGGTAACGGTAACGCCCTATCTGCCGAATCCTGTAGGAACGCTTGCCTATGAAAACGTGCTGACGCTTGAAAACACAACCTATGTGACAAGGTATTTTACAATCAGCAATACGCCTTTTACACTGAATTTACCTCCAACCCTTACCTCAGCCAATGACGTCCTCAACGCATCATGGTCTCCACCGGTAAATGCCGGTCACAACGCCGTACAACTCGAATGGGCATGGCTGGAAGATGAACTGGAATCCAATTATTATGTAGGTGGCTCGTTTACTACGGCCAGTAAAGAGAAATTATTACGGACCAACTCATCACGTGTTGATTTAGTATACAGTGCCACGGAATTTGGTATACCCCTGTTATATGACGGACAGGGTAAAGTATATTATCGCGTACGGGGAATAAGCATACAGCCATCCGGTACCCGCGTGGCCGGTCCCTGGTCAGCTATTCAAAGTGCCGGCTTTAGCGGGCATGAAACAAAACTGAACTGGCAATCCACGAGCAGTTATGCAGAAGAAGGAAAGCACAAAACAGTTATCCAGTATTTTGACGGAAGCCTTCGAGGACGTCAGACGGTGACTAAAAATAATGTGACGCGTGATGTTATAACTGCGGAGACCTTCTATGATGCGGAAGGACGGCCTGCGGTACAGGTGTTGCCTGCTCCCGGCAGGCAGATCCCAAATATTGAGGAGCCTATTGCTTATCGCAAGAACTTAAATAAATTCAACAGTCCTGATTATAGTATCAATGAACAGGGCGATAATGAAGACCACGCTGATTTTTTCGACTGGCAGTTCACCGGTTCCAAAACTCCCATTTTGCTAAGTAATGTGGACGGTAGCGCTTCGCAGTACTATAGCATTCAAAATACAAACAGATCAGGCATCAATGCCTATATCCCCGATGCAGAGGGTTATCCGTATGCACTCACACGGTATACACCTGACGGAACGGGACGTGTTCTTTCGCAAAGCGGCGTAGGTGCTGCCATGCAAATGGGTACCGGCCGGGAAACGAAATATTACTACGGCTCACCAACGCAGGAAGAACTGGATGCGCTGTTTGGTACGGAAGTAGGAGACAAAAGCCATTATTTCAAAAACATGGTAAAAGATGCCAATGGCCAGATGAGCGTGAGCTATGTGGATATGCACGGGCGTACGATTGCCACAGCGCTCGCAGGTGATAATCCGGCCAATCTGCAGGCGCTGGATTATACCAATGCCGTTCACTATCCTAACCAGGATCATAGCAGCGCTTTGACGGTTAACCTGCTTGATGTTAACTCCAACTCCGTTAAAGGCAACAGCATCGAGTCCGTTACAAGCTTGCTGGTGCCAACTACCACTACCTATAGTTTTGACTATACACTTACGCCGCAATCCCTCAGCCTCAACGCATGTGATGAACCAACTACGGTTTGTTATGAGTGTTTATATGACTTGCAGATAGCGGTTATCGATGAGTCCGGTGAAGCGGTTGGCCCGGTTGCGATAAAAAGTTATAGCAACCTCAGTGTAGAGTTTGATAGTCTGTGCAGCACGCCTACGCGTTTATTTCAGAACCTGGATAATCCGTCCGCGCCGCGCACATCAACCATTACATTCTCCGTGCAACTGGAGCCTGGTTCTTACAGCATCCGCAAAACACTTACCCTGAATGAAGAAGCGCTGCAAAAACTCAAAGCAAACTATCTCGAGCGCAGCCATTGCGAAATAGATTACCAGGCGATCTTCGATTCCGTATACAACGAAGTAAAAACAGTCACACAGTGTGATAACCCGCCGACCAACCACCAGGAAGCCAGTTGTGCAGAATGTGAGGCTGAAGTAGGTACACTAAGCGCATTTACTACAGCCTACCTGGCGTCGATCGGTTATACGGAAACGCCCACTCCGGCGCTGACGGCGGAGATTGCGGCTGCTTACAATAAGGCAAAAGCCAATTGTGAACTGCTTTGCGGCACGTCAACCCTGGAAGTGGTCACCAAGCGCGAGCTGATGCTGGCCGATATGATGCCTCCTTTTGGTCAGTATGCAAAAGCATACACTAACACGACAACGATGGAGAGGAAGTACAATATCTTCTCCACGTTTACCCCGGCAACACAACCATTTTTCCGTAAGCCAAAGATCAATCCTTCGACATTCGGATTCTATCTCGATCCGTTTGGAAATACAGACGAGCGGATACATACTACGCCAGCCATATTACCAGCCATGCCGGCCGGTGATTTCGAACAGCAGTTCCAGGACAATTGGGCAGAGCAATTGCTGCCATACCATCCGGAATACAATCGTTTAACCTTTGTTGAAACCAACCTGAAGCCCAGTTACAACTGGATGCATACTTTCTTTGCTGTTCAGACTTATGCACAGGCGGTGACCGAAGGGTACATTTTCACTTCTGAGACAGGTCTCGCTGCAAAAGATCCTTTCTTTGCCCTCAGCACTGCTGTTTCCAAGAAGGAGTTGATGGAAGATTGGCTGGTGACAGACTATGCCGGCGGAAGGAGCCTTTGGCAGTACGCTTACTACCAGGCAATTTGTCAACGCACGCCCGGTGCATCGGGATGTGTTGCACCTGGTGTCGATGATAAACCACCCTTCAGTACATTGTCCGCTGCTGATAAAGATTCAGTCTGGAATAAATTTAAAAACCTGTACCTGCAGGCCCGTACGAGCCTGATGGATGAATACATTGCCGAGCAGGCGCCTTTGCCTGCCAGCGATGAAACCGATCTTATTGCACAAGGTTATTTCCTGCATTTCCCCCGTAATAAAGACCAGCAGATAAGCCAGATGGGCAACAATAGCCAGGATCCGGGAAGCTGGAGCTTCTGGCCTCCTGCAAATCCCACAACCGGTGAACCCAATCTGCCGCCGAACTGGGGTAGTGCTGCACAGCAGGAAGAAATTTATACGGGTCGTTGTGAAGCCAATATTGGCCAATGGAAATTATGGTTCGAGCAATGCCCCGCATTAAATACACATCCTGATAAAGCTGCGATTCTTGCCACACTGATGGAAGAAATGGTGAAGATTTGCCGCAAAGGCAGCAACCAGGCAAATCCTTTCGGTGCATCCGAAGTAGCACCTTCTACGCCGGTAGACGGCTCTTACCGCAGCTTTGAAGAACTGATCAATACAGTTTTTGCGGCCAATGGTATTGCACGTACCGATGTATGTAATCCCTTTATCATAGAATATCCTAAAGCTTATAGTAAAGGAACGCCGGTAACTACACAATACACAACGGCGATTGACAGTTGCAACTGCGACCGCTTTGCGGAAATAAAAGAAGATGCCATCAAGGGCGGTAAAAATCCCAATGTACTCAGTTCACTGAATGAGTACCTGTGGCAGACATACGGCGACACCCTTAGCCTCGATCTGTTCAATGCCTTCCAGCGTTGTAATGAAATAGGCGATACGGTCATCAACAACTGCCAGACTTATAATACCAGTGTGAAGTTACCTTGTGGTACGCTGGATCCCTGTGGCACGCAAGGAGGAGGATTGGTGCTGAAAATGTCAGAAAGCGGCGATCCTTACACCTCCAAAGCTCCCGGAGGACCAATAGGCAATTTCTGCTTCGAAGGATATGTATGGGATCCTGTACTGGAAACCTGTGTGCCTGACAACCAGACTTGTCCGGAAGGGTATACCTGGGATTCATGGCAGCAAACCTGTGTGGCGAATATGCCGGGCCTTTGCCCGCCCGGATATGTCTGGAGTACGAAATTGGGAACCTGTATTGAAGAAGTACCGATAGACAGTTGTACCTATTACTGCCCTGTTACCAAATGCGACACAACGATCATTACTGTTATACAATTACCTACGGCAGTTGTTATTCCTGATTTTATCCAATGCGGATCAACAGGCGCAGCGCGTTGTGTCACCTGTACAGACCTGCGTGCGTTGAAGGCGGAGTTTGATCTTTACTTTGATCTTCCTTATAAAAATGCACCGATCCAGGGTTCGACCAACCTTTCGGAGACAGATATTAACTACAACAAAAACTTTGCGCGCTTCCTGAATTACCGGACCGGCTTTAGCTTCACCTGGGGTGATTACATGCGATCGATCGACAGCACGGAGTGTAACCTGGGCACGGGCGGCAACCAGACGGTGATCTGCCGCGACAAAACATTGACCGATACAACCGGCATCTTTGTAAAACCCGATCCCTGCCAGGCCACCTACGACATGGCCACGCATATTGCGCAGCAGGTATATGAATACAGGCTGCAATGGTACCTGGGAGAATTTGAAAGACAGTACCGTGCTAAATGTATGGCAGCGGGCAAACTGGAAACCTTCACCGCCAGCTACCTGCCGAAAGAATACCACTATACCCTTTACTACTACGACCAGGCGGGCAACCTGGTGAAAACGGTGCCGCCCGCCGGTGTGCGCCCGGACTATAGCACGGCTTATCTGAATGAGATCAAAGCCAAACGTGCCGCCAACCAGGACCGCGCGGCCCTGCATGAGAAAGTGACGCAGTACCGGTACAATGGTCTGAACCAGGTAGTAGCGCAAAACTCACCGGATGGTGGTACGAGTAAATTCTGGTACGACAGATTGGGCAGACTGACCGTGAGCCAGAACGCGGAGCAGGCGCTGCACAACCAATACAGCTATACGAAATATGACAACCTGGGCCGCATTACCGAAATAGGCCAGAAGGCGAATACAACTGCCATCACACAAACGATCAGCAAAGAAGAAGGCACGCTCACTGCCTGGCTGAATGGAGCAAGCGTAACGGATCAACTGACGATCACGGTGTACGATGAAAAATACAATCCGCTGAGTCCCGACCCGGGTATTGCAGCCGGTATCGACCAGCAGAACCTGCGCAACCGCGTGAGTTACTCGATGGTGAAGGCCTTGAGTACCGATACCTGGCATCAAACCGCCACCTTCTATACGTATGACATTCACGGTAATGTCAATCAACTGTTGCAGGACTACAGAGGAGTGGCCAACCTGCCCTCTTCAGATCGACTGAAGACCATCAAATACCAATACGACCTTGTGAGTGGTAAAGTGAACGAAGTAGCTTACCAGCCGGGAGCGGCGGATGGCTTCTATCACCGCTATGTGTATGATGCGGAGAACCGCATCACCGATGTGGAAACGAGCCGCGATGGTGTGTATTGGGAGCATGAGGCGAACTACGAATACTACAAACATGGCCCGCTGGCAAGAATGGTATTGGGTAAAGAACTGCAGGGTGTAGACTATGCATATACGATACAAGGCTGGCTCAAAGGTGTGAACGGCAGCAGCCTGACACCGGATAAGGACATGGGCAAAGACGGACTGAACACGGGAACGCCTTCTGTGTTTGGCAGAGATATCTACGGTTATGCACTGCACTACTTTGATAATGGAGCTTCCGAAAATGATTACTATTCAATCGGAGGAACGGGTGCTTTTGCCCGTCCCAACAACGGATCATTTAAGTCATTATACAACGGCAACATTGGTGCGATGACGGTGAACAACGCAGGCTTGAAAAAAGGCAACCCTTCCACCACCAACTCGCTGCCACTGTTTTACAACTACAGCTATGATCAGTTGAACCGTATTGTAGGCATGCAGGCCTATAAAGGTCTGAATGAATCCACGAACCTGTGGACCCCGATCCTGATTCAGGACTACAGTGAAGGAACAACTTATGATCCGGATGGTAACATCCTGACTTACGGCCGCAATGGTGCTCCGGAAGTCGGTCTGCCCAACAAGATGGATGACCTGAGCTATGAGTATTATGCAGGTAACAACCGTTTGAGAAGAGTAGGAGACAATAGCTCATTTACCGGTAACTATGCGGAAGACATCGACGACCAGGCTGACCCCAACAACTATACCTATGATGCGATCGGTAATCTGAAGACCGATGTATCCGAAGGCATCACGGCGATCAACTGGACAGTATACGGGAAAATAGCGAGCGTGGTCAAATCTGGCGGCGCCATCAGTTATACCTACGATGCCTCAGGCAACCGCATTACGAAAAATGCAGCAGGCAAAACAACGCTGTACATAAGAGATGCCAGTGGCAATGTGATGAGTGTATACGAAGTCCCGGCCGTAAACCAGATCGAGCAAAAAGAGTTACATTTATACGGCAGCAGCCGGTTGGGCATGGCCTTGAAAGAGAGTCGGGCTACGGTTACCGATGCGCTGGCGACCGGTTTTGATCCTGCGAAAACCAAAACGCAGCGCAGGGGCGAGAAGTTCTTTGAGTTGAGCAATCATTTGGGTAATGTGCTGACCACGCTTACCGATAAGAAGTTACAACAAGGTAAGGCCGCACCGAATGAAGCTGAGTTGGATTACTTTACGGTAGATGTAGCAAGTGCAACGGATTATTATCCTTTCGGCATGGGTATGCCCGGAAGAAAAGTGGCGAGTGAGGTGTATCGGTATGGGTTTAATGGGAAGGAGAATGATCCGGAGACTGGTACGCAGGATTATGGATTACGTATATATAGCCCGGCATTGGCGAAATTCTTGAGTGTCGACCCTCTGGCTCAGGAGTTTCCTTGGAATAGCCCCTATTCGTTCGCAGAAGGTGATCCAATAAATAATATTGATCTAGATGGGGCAGAAAAGTATTCGGAGAAGGAACTCAATTATTATAAGAATAAATATGCCCCATTACTTAAGAAGATAAGTGAGGAAAGCGCTTTACAACTAATTGCAGCGCGCGGAGCTGCCGATGCTAACTACAATGCTAATACCTTGGGCGGAGGAGACTTTTTCGGAGCCACAGATAATTTGGATGAGTATACTGATCCAAGGGAGCGAACTGCTTATCTTTTAGGGAGAATAAGTGGAGATATTTCAGCATCATTTCAAGGAATTGTCCAAGCCGAGATCGGGGGTAGCGCGGCACTTACAACTGGCGTACAATCTGCAGGAGTCGGTGCCGTCGCCGGAACAGGTGTAGCCGCTCACGGATTAGCAAAAACGTTAACTGCGCAAATGGATTTAACTTGGGCGCTGTCAAAACTCGAACTTGCAAAGGTAGGCGCTGTATTACAATCCACCGGATCTGCATCCGAGAAATTAACACAACAGAACAAGTCTGCGCATCAAAAGAGTGAAGAGGCTCCCAAATCCGAATCAAAACTTCTTGGCCAGAATGGGGCTAAATTCCCAAGCAGGACTACAAAGGAGCTGACACCAGGAGGAAAGGAGCGAATCGATGTTGAGAATCCTGATCCAGGTGGGAGAGCAGGACAAATTCACTATCAAAATGGAAAAGTTAAACTAATGTTCGACCCGGAGAAAATGGAATTTTTCCAGTACTCAAAAAAAACAAAAAAATGGGATGACCCTATTTCAAAAACTGAAAACAAAAAATTACTGAATAATTCGGGTGTTCAACAAGGAATTAATAAGGGATTGAAACTTCTCGGCGAAAAAGAAATCACTTTTTAAAAATGAAAATACGTTTTAATAAACTTTTGGAGGCTTACCTCATTGATTTTGACTTAGATATCGAGGAAGAATTAAATCGGCGGTCCGATGAATTGAGTGCTGATCTTCCGGTGTCGTTAAAAGAGTTATTGGCCAGTCCTATTAGGGTAAATGATGGTGTATTTGTGTTAAGTGGTCTTACGGGCGAATTGGAAATGTCTGAGGGTGAGATCGATGATAAGACTGGTGTAGAATGTGATGTCAATAAGATTAATTTGATTGATTATGGTGAAAGACGGGATGCTGAGTATTTATTGACTCAAGGTATTCGCTTATCAATTTTATTGTCTAGAAAATTGAATGCTGAGTACCCTGTAATACCGTTCCGGGTAATCTTTTCATTCGGAATTTCCAAGTACATTGACTCCGTTGTCAGATTTCATGCAAAACGTGCTGGCGAGACATGGCTGTCGGAAAATTTTCAAAATGAAATAGCCATTCAAGGGATATTAGCTCTCGAAATAGGTGCTAAAGACAAGTAAACTTTAAACAATCCCAGGCAACCAAATAGATTCTCGAGCAGCGAGGTTTTAAAGCTTCGCTGTTTTTCATGGCTGGCTGCAATGGTATTTGGGAGAGTTTGAACGGCAGTACCGGGAAAAATGTATGGCAGCGGGCAAACTGGAAACCTTCACCGCCAGCTACCTGCCGAAAGAATACCACTATACCCTTTACTACTACGACCAGGCGGGCAACCTGGTGAAAACGGTGCCGCCCGCCGGTGTGCGCCCGGACTATAGCACGGCTTATCTGAATGAGATCAAAGCCAAACGTGCCGCCAACCAGGACCGCGCGGCCCTGCATGAGAAAGTGACGCAGTACCGGTACAATGGTCTGAACCAGGTAGTAGCGCAAAACTCACCGGATGGTGGTACGAGTAAATTCTGGTACGACAGATTGGGCAGACTGACCGTGAGCCAGAACGCGGAGCAGGCGCTGCACAACCAATACAGCTATACGAAATATGACAACCTGGGCCGCATTACCGAAATAGGCCAGAAGGCGAATACAACTGCCATCACACAAACGATCAGCAAAGAAGAAGGCACGCTCACTGCCTGGCTGAATGGAGCAAGCGTAACGGATCAACTGACGATCACGGTGTACGATGAAAAATACAATCCGCTGAGTCCCGACCCGGGTATTGCAGCCGGTATCGACCAGCAGAACCTGCGCAACCGCGTGAGTTACTCGATGGTGAAGGCCTTGAGTACCGATACCTGGCATCAAACCGCCACCTTCTATACGTATGACATTCACGGTAATGTCAATCAACTGTTGCAGGACTACAGAGGAGTGGCCAACCTGCCCTCTTCAGATCGACTGAAGACCATCAAATACCAATACGACCTTGTGAGTGGTAAAGTGAACGAAGTAGCTTACCAGCCGGGAGCGGCGGATGGCTTCTATCACCGCTATGTGTATGATGCGGAGAACCGCATCACCGATGTGGAAACGAGCCGCGATGGTGTGTATTGGGAGCATGAGGCGAACTACGAATACTACAAACATGGCCCGCTGGCAAGAATGGTATTGGGTAAAGAACTGCAGGGTGTAGACTATGCATATACGATACAAGGCTGGCTCAAAGGTGTGAACGGCAGCAGCCTGACACCGGATAAGGACATGGGCAAAGACGGACTGAACACGGGAACGCCTTCTGTGTTTGGCAGAGATATCTACGGTTATGCACTGCACTACTTTGATAATGGAGCTTCCGAAAATGATTACTATTCAATCGGAGGAACGGGTGCTTTTGCCCGTCCCAACAACGGATCATTTAAGTCATTATACAACGGCAACATTGGTGCGATGACGGTAAATAATGGTGGCTTGAAAAAGGGTAATCCGGCCACCACCAACTCGCTGCCGCTGTTCTACAATTATAGCTATGACCAATTGAACCGCATCGTAGGCATGCAGGCTTACAAAGGGTTGAATGAATCCACGAAAGATGTAGTAAATTCTTCGTTAATTTACTATTGTTCAAATTTGAAGATGCTAACTTGGCATCCAAAATTCTATCGGATGCGAAGTAAAATCATAATTGTACTGCTGATGATAAGCTGTGCGCTACTGGCCTGGAGCGTGCTTGGAATGGTCACCCATCGTCCGGGGATTTGGAATATAGCAAGAGTCGGGCTCGTTTTGTCAGGGCTTTCCTTACTGGCCGGAGTGGCACATCTTATCATACCGGAAAAGAAATAGTTTGCATTCCGTTTGGAAGGTTGGTATGGTTAAGCAAGCGAGTATATTGAAGTATGAAAAAGCGATTATTTTCTTTAAGTTTAATTAGTCATTGATTATCTGCGGTTGTAAAAGTTATTACCAACTGCGCAATAAATCAGCATTTTTTATGATAAAAATAATCGCATTAACAACCTTGTTGATCTTCGCACTTTCCTATACAGCAAGTAGCCAGATTGATATCTATTTGAAAGAGTATAAAACTTATATTACTCCCGCGAAATGTAAGGATTCATTGATTCACTACAACAAAGACTCATCTTACGTTAAGATAGACCTGTTTAATTGTAAAGGGAAAATGAGTATTAAGGAGTTTGACCGTCACGGCACCCTGGTTGCTACGGGACAATATCAGGCTTCCCTGGATACATTGAAGCAGTATGTCGATCGATTTAATCTTTCAGGAGACCTGATGGATGTTACGGTCGGTCGGTACTTTCAACCCTTGCGCGACGGAGTATGGATTTTTTATGAAAATGGACTGCCCGCGCGACAGGAAAGATATAAAAGAGGTGTTCTAATCAAGGACTAACACTAAACCAGCCACCCTTATAGCAAGTCGCCCACCTCCCCAACATACTCTGCCACCCGGCAATCCATTCCCCACTCTGTAAATTATTGTGTGTTTTATGAACTGGTCAGCAGTCTTCTACGTTAATAGCTTCACCGGCACGGTTTTTTAATCCTAACCCGGTTTATGCTATTCATTATGAAACAGCTTTTAGTTTTAATTCTAATCTCATTCTTATTTACCGCCTGCGATAGCCACCACCCGGGCTTGCATTTCCGCTACAACGAAATTGACGCCGAGGACGTGCTGCCCATGGCTTACCGGGATAATAATTTCACCGCAGACAAACTCTCCGGCCCGCTCAATTGCCGCTACCGCAACGGACAGATGGAAACCCAGGCCTGCATTTCCTATACCGATAATTACGGCCTGACGTCGGATTATTCTTTCCGCAACGATTCCATTTTTATCCATGTTAAGAGAGGAGAGAAGCTCGCCGACGTGTGCGATTGCACCCGCCGCTACCGCCTGCAGTACAAACTCAACGGACTACCCGAAGGACATGAGTACCCGGTGTTTTTGGTCATACGGTAGAAACAGCCGTAGTAAGTAATAAGTAGTAGGTATTAAGTAATAAGTATGGTGCCTGGTTAAGGTTGTTAAAATCCTTTGCGTCTTTGCTCCTCATGCCACTTTGCGTGAACCTTCACGCAGAGGCGCAAAGTAATTAAGGCGCAAAGAGCGATCTGTTGTACAAGTCGTAATTCTCATCGTCAAAACACACGAAAACGATCCGTTCGAATCCGACAGTAAACGATTGAACGGTAGACAATGCAATCTCCGCCGCCAACGGTTTCGGAAAACGATACACACCCGTGCTGATGTTCGGAAAGGCAATCGTCCGCAAACTATGCTCTACTGCCAGTTGAAGGCTGTTGCGATAAGCTGAGGCCAATAATTCAGCTTCTTTTTTCTTCCCGCCATTCCATACCGGCCCAACCGTATGTATCACATGCCGCGCAGGCAGATTGCCGGCGGCCGTTATTACAGCTTCTCCCACTTTACATCCTCCCTGGCGGGCCACAATTTTCCGGCATTCATCCAATATGGCCGGGCCACCCGCCCGGTGAATCGCTCCGTCCACACCGCCGCCGCCCAGCAGGGAGGTATTGGCTGCATTCACCACTGCATCTACTTCCATTTTTGTGATGTCGCCTTTTATTATTTCTATCATTTTTAGTAAATTCAAAAGTCAAAATTAACCGTTCCATAAACGCAGGGGACGAAATTCAAATATTCGCGATCAATGAACAAGCAAATACTCGACTTTATCGGACAGGCAAGCTGGGTGTTGATGTTTGTGGCCCTGTCATCGGCCTGGTGTTCGGTTTCACGGGCAAAACAAGTGACCGGCTTACAAAGGTACTGACCTCACTTGCCGTTTCCGTGGCCATATCCATTATGTGCCTTTTTGTGGCTGTGTCCATCCTTTTACGTGACGGATTAGGACCGGGGTGAATGGTGAATAGACAATAGTGAATAGTGAATGGTGAATAGTCAATAGGTCATGGCTGTTTAACTTATCGCCTTTAAACCTGCGTCGTATACCTTTTATCGGCTGTTCACTTATTACTTAAAACTTATAACTCATAACTTGAACTCCACGCGAACATCCGTTCGGATAAAACAATTAACTATTTCTTTACATCCCATTCACCGATTACCTCTTTTTTTCTGGAATTTTCTTTCGTTATTTTGGCGCCGATATGAGATTCGCCGCTTTTTTCCTGTACCTCGTTGTCTTCCTGCTCAAAACAGGAATGCCTGCGCACGCCGCGCATGTACCCGGAAAAAAGATTTCCCCTCAGCAGATCCTCATCGACCTCAACGTAACCGAAGACGAAGACCAATCGGTTCTCGAAGAAGCGACAGATGATGATGCAGATCTCTACGCGAAGGCTTACGCTGGTAACGACAGCACCTCCTTCGATTCGATTCTTGCCTATTTCCATCATTGCTATAAAGCTCCCGCGCCCTTCATCGGGCAACCCGTCGATCGCTGCATTGTCCAGCGGGTACTCCGCATTTAATTAACAATCTTCCACGCGCGCGATGCCGCGCACTCTTTTTTATTTATCTATTCGCCCGGTGAATACGTTCCCCTGCGTGTTCCCATATTCCAATCGCTACTATTTCATTTACAGTTATGAAAAGATTATTCCTGTTCGCAGGCTTGCTGGCTTCCCTGGCCATCACAAGCTGTGCGTCCAAAAAAGAAACGAAAGAAGAAGCCGGCAAGTATGCCGTGACCACTCCACTGGTAATGGACACCTCTTTTACCAAAGATTATGTTTCCCAAATCCGTTCCGTCCGCAACGTGGAAATCCGCGCCCAGGAAAAAGGTTTCCTGGAAAACATTTATGTAGACGAAGGCCAGTTCGTAAAAGCCGGCCAGGTTCTTTTCCGTATCATGCCCAAGATTTACGAAGCCGAATTATTAAAGGCCGAAGCAGAAGCCCGCGCCGCTTCCATCGAGTTACAGAATACGAAAGCATTGGCCGATAAAAATGTCGTGTCCAAAAACGAACAGGCCATGGCCGAGGCCAAACTTGATCAGGCCAAAGCAGAAGTGGCATTGGCCAAACTACACCTCTCCTTCACCGAAGTGCGCGCACCTTTCGATGGCACCATCGACCGCCTTCCCAAAAAACTCGGCAGCCTGATCGATGAAGGTGAATTACTTACCACACTTTCCGACAACAGCCAGATGTTTGCGTATTTCAATGTGTCCGAACCCGAATACCTCGAGTACCAGACAAACGCCAAAAGCCGCGGCAGCAGCCAGGTGAGTCTCTTACTGGCCAATAATAAACCACTGGCACAACCGGGACAGGTGGAAGTGATCGAGAGCGAGTTCGACAGCGAAACCGGCAACATCGCTTTCCGCGCGCGTTTCCCGAATCCGGAACGCCTGTTGAAACATGGAGAAACGGGCAAAGTACAAATGACCATGCCGCTCAAAGGCGCGCTGATCATTCCGCAAAAGGCTACCTACGAGATCCAGGATAAGACCTATGTTTTTGTGGTGGACAAAGACGGCAAAGTGCATTCGCGCAATATCACTCTTGCGGCAAAAATGCCCGACTTGTATGTAGTATCAGGCGGCCTTTCGCCCGATGACAAAATATTACTCGAAGGGGTGCAGAAAGTCAAGGACGACGACAAAGTCGAGTATGACTTCGAGAAACCACAGGAAGTAATTGCCCATCTGCGCCTCAAAGCGGAATAGTCATTCACCCAAATCGTATTTTCCATGTTCAACAGATTTATACAGCGACCGGTGTTATCCATCGTGATATCACTGATTATCGTCTTTTTGGGTGTATTGGCTATGACCAATCTCCCCGTTACGCAGTTCCCTTCTATTTCCCCGCCCAAAGTAAACGTTACCGCGGAGTATCCCGGTGCCAATGGTGAATTGATGATCAAGTCGGTGATCATTCCACTCGAACGTGCATTGAATGGTGTGCCCGGCATGAAGTATATGGCCTCCGATGCCGGTAACGATGGTGAAGCAACGATACAAGTGGTTTTCAATCTCGGTACCGATCCGAACCAAGCGGCACTCAGTGTGCAGAACCGCGTAGCTTCCGTAGTCAACAAATTACCGCCACTCGTCGTGCGCGAAGGTGTGAAGATCACCCGCGAGGAATCGAATATGCTTATGTATATTAACCTGTACAGCGACGATCCCAATACGGACCAGAAATTCCTTTACAATTTTGCCGATATCAATTTGCTCGCTGAACTCAAACGCGTAGACGGTGTGGGTTTCGCCGATATCCTCGGCAACCGGGAGTACGCCATGCGCATCTGGCTGAAACCCGATCGCATGCTGGCCTATAAGATTTCCGCGGATGAAGTGATGAAAGCGCTTAGTGAACAAAGTCTCGAAGCTTCTCCGGGTAAAACAGGTGAAAGTTCCGGTAAACGTTCGCAGGCTTTCGAATATGTATTGAAGTATCCCGGACGTTTTACCAACAAGGAGGGATATGAGAATGTAATCCTCCGTTCCAGTCCTGACGGTGAAATCCTCCGCCTCAAAGATGTGGCCGACGTGGAGTTCGGGAGTTCGATGTACGATATTTATTCCAACCTCAATGGCAAACCTTCGGCCGCCATCGTACTCAAACAATCTTACGGCAGTAATGCCAGCGAGGTGATTAAGAATGTCAAGGCAAAAATGAAAGAGATCAAAGCCAGTTCTTTCCCGAAGGGAATGAACTACGAGATCAGCTACGACGTGTCTAAATTCCTCGACGCTTCCATCGATAAGGTATTGCATACATTGGTGGAAGCCTTTATCCTCGTGGGTTTGGTGGTTTTCTTATTCCTTGGCGATTGGCGGTCGACCCTGATTCCTGCGATGGCGGTGCCGGTATCGCTGGTCGGCACATTTATGTTCATGCAATTCTTCGGCATTACGCTCAACCTGATCACGCTTTTTGCTTTGGTACTGGCGATCGGTGTGGTAGTGGATGATGCGATCGTGGTGATCGAAGCGGTACACGCTAAAATGGAGAAAGAAAAGCTCTCGCCGCTCAAAGCCACCAAAAAAGCGATGCACGAGATCGCCGGTGCCATTATCGCTATTACTTTCCTGATGGCTTCGGTGTTTATTCCCGTAGCGTTCATGTCAGGGCCGGTCGGTATTTTCTATCGCCAGTTTTCCATTACCATGGCAACGGCCATTATTCTTTCCGGTATTGTGGCTTTGACATTGACGCCCGCCTTGTGCGCGATGATTTTGAAAAACAATCATGGCAAACACCGTAAGAAAAATTTCCTCGACAAATTCCTCGACGGGTTTAATAATACGTTTAACAGAGGTGCTAATAAATACGAAGGACTATTGGGGAAAGTGGTTCACCGCCGGGCATTGACGATGGGCGTGCTGGTGTTGTTTTGCATCGGCACCTGGTTTATCAACGGACGTGTGCCTTCAGGTTTTATCCCCAATGAAGACCAGGGCATGTTTTATGCCATCATTCAAACGCCTCCGGGTTCTTCGCTTGAGCGTACCAATGAAATTGCCGAACGTCTACAGAAAGTAGCCGAGACTGTGGAAGGTGTACAGTCTGTGTCAGCGCTCGCCGGTTATGAAATTCTCACGGAAGGTACAGGCTCCAACTCGGGCACCTGTCTCATCAACCTCAAGAATTGGGATGAACGTAAACATTCCGTGCAGGAGATCATGGCCGAGCTCGAAGAAAAGTCAAAAGATATTTCCGGCGCGACCATTGAATTTTTCCAGCCGCCGGCAGTGCCGGGTTATGGTGCGGCAGGCGGCTTTGAATTGCGCCTGCTCGACAAAGCCGGTTCCGGCGATTATAAAAAAATGGAAACCGTGAGCCGTGATTTTGTGAAGGAACTGGAAAAGCGTAAGGAATTGTCGTCCGTATTCAGTTTCTATAGTGCCAGCTTCCCGCAATACATGTTGCGTGTAGATAACGACATTGCGCAGCAAAAAGGCGTGTCGATCGATAATGCGATGAATACCTTGTCTACATTGGTCGGCAGTAACTACGAGATCAGCTTTATCAAATTCGACAGGCAATACAAAGTGATGGTGCAGGCGGCGGCGCAGTACAGGGCCGAACCGGATGATATCCTGAAGTTGTATGTGAAGAATGATAAGGATGAAATGGTGCCGTTCTCCGCATTTATGCGTATGGAAAAAGTATACGGTCTTTCGGAGATTACGCGGCACAACATGTACAATGCTTCGGAGATCAGCGGTTCGGCCGCGCCGGGTTATAGTAGTGGCGAAGCTATTAAAGTGATCAATGAAGTAGCGCAGAAAACACTGCCCCGTGGATTTGGAATCGACTGGGCAGGTATTTCCAAAGATGAAGTGGCACAGGGCAACCAGGCTATTTATATTTTCCTGATCTGTCTCGGATTCGTGTACCTCATCCTGGCTGCGCAATACGAAAGCTTCATCCTGCCGCTGGCCGTTATCCTTTCTTTGCCGGCCGGTATATTCGGCGCCTTCCTGTTGCTGGGTATGCTAGGACTGGAAAACAATATCTATGCGCAGGTAGCGATGGTGATGCTGATCGGTTTGTTGGGCAAAAACGCAGTTTTGATTGTAGAGTTTGCCGTGCAGCGCCATCGTGCGGGTGCATCGGTGCGCCAGGCTGCATTGGAAGGAGCGAAGGTGCGTTTCCGTCCGATCCTGATGACTTCCTTTGCTTTTATCGCGGGATTGATTCCGCTGGTATTGGCAAGTGGTCCGGGTAAGATTGGTAACCGTACGATCGGTACGGCCGCAGCAGGTGGTATGTTGTTCGGCACCATCTTCGGCGTGCTGATCATTCCCGGATTGTATTACATATTCGGAAAGATCGCGGAGAAACGCAAACTCATCAAAGACGAAGAAGAAAATCCATTAACAGAAGAAATTGATCACAATGTTTAAGTATAGCCTTTATATATGCGCGTTGGCATTGGTCTTAACCAGTTGCCACGCGCCCAAAATAATAGAGCCGGGCCGTCATGCTGAATTACCGGCTACGTTTGGTACAAGCTCTGATAGCTCGGGCATTGCCGCGGTTCAATGGCGGAATTTTTTTAATGACAAAGACCTGGCGGCGCTCATCGACACAGCGTTGAAAAATAATCAGGAGCTGATGATTACGTTGCAGGAAATAGAAATTGCCCGCAATGATGTGCGTGTACGCAAAGCGGCGATTGCTCCTTCGGTGAGTGTGGGCGGAGGAGTTGGTGTGGAGAAGGTGGGACGTTATACCAGCCAGGGCGCAGGCGATGCCAGTACTGAAATCAAACCCGGAAAAGAAATGCCTGATCCGTTGGGCGATTTCAGGGTAGCGGTCACTGCCAATTGGGAAGCAGATATCTGGAAAAAACTGCGCAATGCGCGTGATGCTGCTGTTGCACGTTACCTGGCCACCGTTGAAGGAAAGAATTTTGTATTGACAAACCTGATCGCAGAGGTGGCCAATTCCTATTATGAATTGCTGTCGCTGGACAATCAGTTGCTCATCGTACGGCAAAATATCAATTTACAGAAAAACGCTTTGGAGATTGTGAAAGTGCAGAAAGAAGCGGCGCGTGCAACGGAGTTGGCGGTGCAAAAATTTCAGGCGGAAGTATTGAAATCACAAAGCCTGGAATATGAACTGCTGCAACAGATAAAGGAAACCGAGAACCGGATCAATTTCCTGTTGGGCCGTTATCCGCAACCGATCCCACGCGAGACCACGCAATTTCTTACACAATTGCCATCAGCGGTAAGTGCAGGACTGCCGGCGCAATTGCTGGCTAATCGCCCGGATATTAAACAGGCAGAGCTCGAACTCACTGCCGCCAAACTGGATGTGAAAGTAGCGAGAGCGGAATTTTATCCCTCGTTGGGAATATCCGCGGCTGTTGGCCTGCAGGCGTTCAAGCCTTCTTATCTGATAAAAATGCCGGAGTCGTTGTTGTATTCGCTGGCCGGTGACCTGGCTGGTCCGTTGATCAATCGTGGCGCCATCAAAGCGGAATTCAATACCGCGAATGCCAAACAGATACAGGCTTTGTATAATTATGAACGCACGGTACTGAATGCTTACCTGGAAGTGTCGACCGAACTTTCCAATATCGGCAACCTGGAAAAAAACTATGATCTCAAATCAAAAGAGGTGGATGCATTGACGCGGTCCATCGATATATCGAATGATCTGTTCCGTTCGGCGCGGGCGGATTATCTCGAAGTGTTGATGACGCAGCGGGATGCATTGGAGGCCAGACTTGAATTGATTGAAACGAAGAAACGCCAACTGGTAGCGGTGGTGAATATTTACCGCGATCTGGGTGGTGGTTGGAAATAGGGCGAATAGGGATAGCCGGCCTTCGGGCCGGTTTTTTTATAATAGTTCGTATTGCGCTACAAGATCGTTAATCACCTCCCTGGTGGTTTTCCGGTTGGTCCTCGACGCCGATTTTAATAATAACAATTCGGTAGCGGGTTCTTTCTTTGTATTATTTTCGGCTGGTTGTGCTCCGGCGTTGCTTGCCTGTTATTGGATCTTACTTTCCGAACAATCTTTTTAAAAAGGATTTTCCTGATGTATCTTCTTTGGTCACGTGTCCGTACAATTGACCGGACAACCAGAACTGTCCCTGAATAATGCCATTCACGACAGGTGTTTCTTCTACAAGCCGCACATCGGCCACAACATCTACCAGTCCGCCGAGTGTATCTGTGAAGAACCAATAAAACTCATCACCTGTCAGCTCGTTTTTCTTTTTTTCAAAATGCAATATAGAGCCGGTGAACATGGCAGTGGCTTCGGGCCTGCCAGGGGTATTCCGCTCTTCGGAAAAAAATAAACCGCTTGGGACAAAAGATTTCGACGCAAATTTTACCTCTGTCGAATGATTGTTGTAGGCATCCTCATTTTCGAAGAGAAGAATGTCTTGCGCAAATGCTGCCAGTTGAATATCGACGGTCTGCGGGAATTTAATATTGCCGGTTGTTCTGAAATCGGGAACGTCAAAAACAAAAGGGTAAATGCCGGTGTCCGGGTCATCAGGATTTACGGGGTCGGCCCAGGCATGAAAGGCGCCGTCCAATTCGCTTTCCTGCCTTTCAATGGCGTTAGTTAAACACACTTTTCGCCTGCTCTTTCCGCTGAAATGTGGGTTTACGCCAGCGATTTCTTCCCGGATGTTGGATTGAATAAATAATTGTGCTCCCGAGCCATCAGTATAAATTAAATAGTCGCCCTGGTTTGTGGTTATCTGTTTGCTCTTGGGATACGCTTTACGGAGAACTTCATATAGTTCTTCTTCAGTTCCTATATTAAACCCGACATTGGAAAAATTACTCATCAGCCTATTGCGGTTTGTTTGCAATATATTCATCTCCGTTCAATTATTCGTACACATTAACGAGCTAAAGTGCTGTAACCCAATCAAACGTTGTTAATGTTTGCGCTTTTTATACAAGAATAATAGGCAGACTGGTAATAATAACCTACCTTCAGGATATTACGACACAAGTTCAACACCTCTGGTCTGGATCAGTTTTTAATTCTTACATTTCGATTGGTAACAATTTCCTTCTCCTCTTTACTCGATCTGCGGTCCTTCTGTCAATTTTTTACCTATCAATTTTAGTATTATGAACATGTATGTGTCAAACCTGGGCTTCCATGTGCAGGACGAAGAACTCAAACAACTTTTTGCAGCATTCGGAGAAGTGACTTCTGCCCGTGTTATCAAAGACAAGCTCACAGGACGCAGCCGCGGCTTTGCTTTTGTGGAAATGACCTCAGAAGATGAAGCGCAAACCGCGATGAAATCACTTAACAACAAAGAAGTAGAAGGCCGTCCGCTTTCTATCAGTGTTGCACGCGAGAAGGAAAGTTCTCCCCGTCGTAACAACTGGTAAGAAATTATACGGTTGCCATACGCAACATGACCTCTTTAATGCATGCGCAGCGGCAATTCGCTGCCATGCCTTTTTCTCATTTAAAAAATGCCAATGACATTTAGTAAAGATGATATGTGCTTTATTCATTACCGTTGGGAGAAAGACGAAAGACCAGCGGGTGAAGTTTTTTGCGGCGAACCGTCCAGACGCATATTCGATCCCTTTAATGGCGATCAGGTACTTTTTCTCATCAATTTTTATGGCTCGGTTGTCAAGTCTTTCGGACTCAAAGATGCTCATGCACTCGAACGTAAAATTGCCCACCAACTACCACTTGAACGTAAAAGTGAACGATCCGTTTATAACTGGATCGTTGAGTCCATGAATGTCATGGACGGCAATATGGCGTAGACAATAAATCAGTTATCAGTAAACAATAGAGCAAGCATGGCTAAATCACGGGAAACGTATAACAAAAAAAGCAAAGAGCAAAAAAGAAGTAAAGAACGTCAGGACAAAAAAGAGAAGATGGAGGAGCGTAAGAAGAACGCCCAGAAAGGTAAGAGTCTTGACGAAATGATGGCGTACGTAGATGAAAACGGAAACATTTCGGACAGGCCACCTGATCCGCGTGCGAAAAAAGTTTTCAAAGCTGAAGATATGCAGATAGGCATTCCCAAGGGAAATGAACGTGATACAACACATTCCGGAACCATCCAGTTTTTCAACGACGAAAAAGGTTTTGGCTTTATCATGGATCATCAGCGCAACGAACGGATTTTCTTTCACCACAGTGCACTCACCGAAGAAGTCAATTTGAACGACAAAGTGACATTCGATATACAGCCCGGCGACAGAGGCTGGGTGGCAGTGGATATCCGTAAAAAAGGACAATAACATAACCGAAGAACAATATGACTAACGATGTGATAGAAAAATTTGTGGAAGACCGCCAGCGGTCTAGCAAAATTGTACGCATTCAATTCAAGACGAGAGAAGCAATCACCGGATTGTTCATCGTTGCATCTGATTACCAGGAAATGAAAAAGAAGAATTTCTGGCGTATCGTGGCGGCCTCCAAACACGACGAATGGTTAAGTACAAACAACCTTTCCTGCAGCCGGCTTTTCAGCGGTGGCGAGTTTTCCAAAATAAGCGATCTGGTAGACAAAGGATAAGTTATTTATCCACTGGTCAAGAGCTTTACTGACGTAAAAGGTGATGTATGGAAGGAGATATCCGGATTATCCGGGCAGAATTTTACAGTATTGCAAATGATGTTTTTCAAACGACTTACCGGTCGTTCAGGAAAGACGTGTCTTCTATGGACAGAAATGCGAATGAAAATGTCCATCAGATGGCCAGATCCAAATACAGCAACCAATTACGACGAACACTCGAGCATGAGGCGAATGCCTTAATTGCGCGTTGCCAGGGCATTGGTGTGAGGCATGAGCTTAGCACCGCGTTGGTAGAAACCATAAGCTTTTTCCACGACGAATTTTTGCGAAAAGCGGATGAGATTTGAGTGAATCTGCGCATCCGTTATATACGTATATAACTTACTGACTATTGTGAGAACGAATTGTGCGGCAGTTAATATACAATAAAAAACAAATATGGCTTTTATAGACCAGATATTGCAACGTCCTTCTTACGGATGGAAGAATGATAAAGGAGAGTTAGTAGTCCCATCCAATCGTACCCTTTTTAAAGAAGCACTGTCCCGCCTCAATATATTTGCTTCCCGCAAAAACTGGATATCCGTATTGAGTGTCCTGATGGTCGTTTGCTTACTGCCATTTTTTTATTTTTTTATTACCGACTATTTTTCCTGGCAGTTGATGCTGTTGATTGCCTTTTACAGCCTGATCGTGATGGGAACACATGGCACCGTCTGGTTTCACCGTTATTGTACCCACAAGGCCTATAAATTCAGTCATCCCATCTGGCGTTTCCTGACACAGCATCTGGTGATCAAAACGCTTCCCGAGGAGATTTATGTGATCTCGCACCACGTGCACCATACCAAGTCCGATCAACCCGGCGACCCTTACAACTCGCGTGGCGGATTGTGGTATTGTATGCTGGCTGAATTCAATCATCAGCGGATATCTCCGGACCTTTCCGAAACTGACTACCTGAAAGTAGCGCGTTTTATGCGACACACGGGCGTGGAGATCAATTCTTACCAGCAATACAAAAAATGGGGTTCGGTGGCCAATCCACTTTATACCATTGCCATGTGGTTGCTCAACTGGTCGGTTTGGTTTACGATCCTGTATTTTATCGGCGGACCGGCGCTCGCCTGCGCCATATTCTCCAGTGCCCTGCTGTGGTTTGTACTGGTAAGAGCGTTTAACTATACCGGACACGCCAAAGGCGAGGAGAAACATGTCGATGGTCTAGACTTCGACCGTAGTAATTTATCGGTCAATCAAACCCGTCCGGGCATCTTTACCGGCGAGTGGCACAACAATCACCATCTTTATCCCGGCAGTGCACGCGCCGGTTTCCTGAAATACCAATTCGATCCTGCCTGGATTTTTATCTACAGTATGTATAAGATTGGTGTCGTTTCCTCTTATCATGATTCGAAGAAGGAGTTTTTGAAGAAGTATCACGAAGCTCAGCGATCATGCTAACATTTCAAACCGCGGGTGTTCCCGCAGAACGTTACACTATACACTCAGCTACGATACTTTTTAATCATTCTCAGATGGCCATCGTCCCATAAATAAGTGGCCGAGTGAATATTCAATGGATCTGTATAGGTCGTTTCCAATGCCATCTTTTCTATATGAGCATCAAAACTGCTTTTGCCGGTCGTAAATAGCAGCGTACCTGAATTGATAATGTTGACATGCAGTACTTCTGCTTCCAGGTCAGCCTTCAGTTTTTCCACGAAGTCAGTGTCGTAGACCAATGAGGTGGCCAGGCCAATCTGACTTGTGATACGGAACATCCTGTCGCCCGATCCCGGATCCGTCATTACATCTATTTTCAGTCCCAACGCAGACAAATTATGCAGGCATGCTTCAAATAACTGGTCTTCTGTAATCCCATATTTAGCCAGGTCGGATTTGAATACGTAGTCAATCCCTGTGTTGCCATTAGGTTGTTTTTTTACTTTGGCTGCAAAAGCACCGATGTCATCTCCCAATTTGTCGTTGACAATTATTTGTTCGAACGTGTCTTCCGCTTCAAAATTCCGGATAACTGGTGTGAAAAAATGCATGTCTTCGTCAAGGTTTACTTTTCTCTCAGCGGTATCGCCTACCCTGATGTGGGTAGACCCTTCTTTGGTTTTTATCTTGATGGCAGAAACATTTTCCGGTGCTTTAGAGGAGGATGTCTTTTTTTTGAAAAATCTAAACATAGCGATGATGGTTATGCTGGCGGTTAATTATCGGGGTAAATAAATGTGTTTATAATTCGCAGGTACGTTTTATTCTTTATTAATACACTTCGGTTTAATTATATTGAGTAGAGTGAAACCGGTTATTGTTGTCCACCTTCATCTGGTTATCGGCAAACCATTTAATGAAGTTGTCCCATTTGTTTTCGTTATCACTGCGCCATTTTTCAAAACCTTCTTCGTCTCCCATCTGGAGGAGCCAGGTATTATAGGCATCGAGGTGACCGGCGTCTTTTACTTTCTGCTGGTAATCGAATAAGACGTTGGGGTAGGTTTTGTTGAAGCCCTGTTTGAAATAAAACTCAAGAAACCGGGTTCTGATACGGTTAAGGGACACCAGGTCGATTTTTTTCTCCATATCCAATGCCAGCATCAACGTGGGTTCATAGATAAAGCAGTAGGGCAATTTGATGTTCTTCGGATCTTTAAGCGCGCTTACATCCATGGTCATTTGCTGACAAAAGCTGACAGTCATGGAAGTATCGGAAGTAAATTTGATTTCCTTTTTGTAAGTGTCGAAAAGCAGTTCGCTGATCTCCGCTGTGCGTTTACTGTTGCGTTCCAGGTTCATGAAAATCTCACCGTAGAGCATTCCCCATATTTCATTATTGGAACTAAGGTAGATTCTTGCCGCGCGATAGTAGTTGGAGGGAAAGCGCGGGTCCACCTCGATTCCTTTTTCGTAAAAAGGGAGTGCTTTTGCATAGTCCTTTTTGATCCAATACACGTTTCCTTTTTCAAGGTGTAACATGCCGGAGTTGGGAAACTTTCTCAGGCCGGCGTCGTACACTTCGAGCGCTTTATCGGGTTGTTCAAGATAGTCATAGCTGTTGCCGAGTAGCTGAAAAACGGCCGGGATTACGTCTTTACGGCTGGTCAGTTTTTCCAGCAAGCGAATGGCTGTTTTATAATCTTTCTGCAGGTAATGGGCGTAGGCCATTTCGTAGGGAAAATCCAGCAGGTCGGGATTCAGTTTCTGTCCTTCTTCCAGCGCTTTGATACTTTCTTCATATTTACCATCGTCCATTAATTCGATGCCTTCACGCAGTTTGGCAAGCGCTTTTTCTTTGTCGGACTGCGCAAAAAGGATTTGGGAAACGAGTAATAGTGCAAATAGGGAAAGCTTTTTCAGTTGTTGGAGCATGGGTGATGGTTTTGCGGTACGAGGGTATTTTGGCACTGAAAATACAAAATACATGAAAAGATGAGGCCGTAAAATAAGCCGGTCTTTTTTGAGCACAGAAATATGTACTGGCAATAAACACAGATGTACCTCCCACAAAAAAAGAGAGCATCTTCCGATGATCTCTTTCAGTAGGTCCGAAAGGACAATGTTAAACAAAGTAACCTTGTTTTTCAGTGAGTTGTATGAAGATTTACTTTTGAACTATCCATGCAGATTTGAGTAAACTTAAGAACTCAATTGAACAGTCGAAGGGGCGAAGCGATTCTTAACGATTTGAGAGAATTGACAACATCTCTGTATACATATGGTTCTGATGAAAATAAGAAAAGCTCCGGAACATTTATGTTGTACTAACAGTGGCTTACCGGAAATATGCACCCACTTAAAGAGTATGGATGGATTCGAATCTAAAGGGTTACGTCTTTCCTCTATTTCAACTCCTTAATTTACCCGCCACATCGTCTTTATAACTATAACCAATTGGAATTTTGAGGCTTCCGATTTCGATTTCAGCAGTACTAAACGCCGTTATCTTATTCCTGTTTATGATAAAGGATTTATGTATCCGTAAGAAGGAAGGGGGTAGTTCTTTTTCTATTTTACTAATCTGGTATTTTACTAGTATTTTCTGTCCATTCTCAAGCGTAACTTGTATAAAATCTTTTAGGCTTTCGATATACAGGATGCTTGCTTCGTTTAACTGGTGTGTTTTGGTTCCCGATTTCAGGTAAACAAAGCGGGGAAGAACAGATTGCCCCAACGACGCTTGTACTGGTGACTGTCTCCTCTGCCGGCTATAAAACTTCTCAACAGCTCCCAAAAACCGATCAAAAGTGATGGGTTTTAGCACGTAGTCAATTATATCAAAAGCATATCCGTCTATTGCATACTCCCTGTGGGCCGTGGTGATGATTACTGCCGGGGGCGTTTTTAGTACTTTAAGGAGATCAATACCGGACAATTTCGGCATTTGTATATCGAGGAATAATAAATCTACCGGGTGTTCACGCAACATGAGCGATACTTCCAGTGCACTGGCGCAGACGCCTTTCAGATCCAGAATTCCAGATTCTTCCACATATTTCTTCAGCAAATCCTGGGCAAGGGGTTCGTCATCAGCAATAATACAGGAAGCGATCATGTCAGTTTTAATTGAAGTTGAACCACAAAGGTATCGGCCGTTTGGCTGATTTTCAACAAATACTTGTTGGGGTATAGCAACTCTAATTGCTTCCGGAGGTTTTTCAATCCTATACCCTCAACAACAGGTTGTGTCGAATCAAATGGATTTTCTGCTATAAAATTAAGCTCTCCGGTTACAATGTGTGTTTTAATAGACAGATGCGCTATATCAGGTATCTTTTCCACTCCATGCTTGAACATATTTTCTACAATAGATAATAAAAGCAATGGGGCTACGGTATAGGAGGCATCGCTGTGATAATTACTTTCGACCACCAGGCGATCACCAAAACGGGTTTTTTGCAGGTCAAGATAATTGTCTAATACATGAATTTCCTTGTCAATGGGTACGTAGGTATCATTGCACCGGTAAAGCAGGTAATCCAATATCTGAGAAAGTTTATCAACTGCAGGAGCTGTGTGGCGGGATTGCTGTATCGCCAGCGCATAAATACTGTTAAGGGTATTGAACAGGAAATGCGGATTTAATTGTGATTTCAACGCACTTAACTCAGCTATCACTTTTTCTTTTTCGATCCCTGCCTGCCGACGTATGATTTGTTGCCTTTCTATCAGCAGATACAATACAACAAAAGGAAGGGCTCCGGATAGGGCACCCATCACATAGTGACGCAATAAAATTTTTATCTGGCTAAGTACTTGTATTATTTTCTCCTGTCCACCATGATTACCTCCCAGTAATGGCTCCAGCACATAAATAACCAATATGCGTTGTAATACTGCTATTACATATATACCAATAATAAATTCTGCAATTCCCCTCCCTATTTTTTTTCCATCAATAAAGAAGGGTATGATCCGAAAACAAATAAAATAGCCAGTGACAATAATCGAGAACTGGTATATAAATACGATAAAAGCCCGTTCCGGAACCGTATAACTATCTGATCCTGTTTCCCCTGTATTGAAAAAAATATTCATGGAAAAATAGAACACGTATAGTATTACCCAGAATAAGAGATGACGTTCCCAGGAAAGGGATTGTGGAGATGGCATATTCTTCTTCATACAAAATAAAACTACAAACTCTCATTCACTCCAACTGATACTGAAACAAACAAAGGCCATTTAAACATGAACCACGTGTTTTTGGACACGTACCGGGTACTCGTGCGTTTATCCCCTTATTGATCAAGATTGCCGAATATTCACTTTTTGAAACGAAATGAAAACCAGATTTGTTGAAACAATTTACCTGAATGAAAAGAATATTTGCTCTTGTCATTGCAGTTACATCTGCACTAGGCATAAACGCTCAACGGAACCCGGATCTGGATAATGAACAGATCAGATCTTTACTGGATACCTTTATGACAGCAATCAACACCCGTGACAGTAATTCCATGTTTTCCCTTTTTGCGGATGTTCCGGTTACCTGGGTTGGTGCATGGCAGCCGCATACACTCAAAGAGAAGAGGGCCACAGAAAAAATAGCTGACTACTGGGTATCTGATTATAAAAGATGGTTCAGATCTGTAATGGCCAATGGTTACAAGGAAGAGCTTTTCCGCAACCCGGTAATTGTACAGGATGGTACGATTGGTAGTGTTACTTTTGATTATAGTTATTGGTCAAACCATAAAAAAAGGAACTGGGGTAAAGAAAGTTGGGGCCTGGTAAAAATTGATGGACGTTGGAAAATTGTAAGTGTTATTTTTTCTGTGGAGCTGGAGCATTACCGGCAACAACCAATAGCCCAGGCCGGCGATAGAACAATCCTTCATCCACCAATTGAAAAGTATCTCCAATCCTATATTGACACCGCGGATTTCAGAGGGGTGGTGCTGGTCGCTAAAGGTGACTCAATCCTGCACCACGGTGCATATGGATTGTTTGATACGGAAAATAAGATTTCCAATCAATTACATTCAAAATTTTTAATCGGGTCGCTCACCAAATCATTTACGGCAGTAGCTATAATGCAGCTTGTGGATGCGGGAAAACTTGACTTATTCGCTCCGCTACAACAATATATTCCACAATTAGCTCCCGAACTTGCCAGAGGGTTAACAGTTCATCATTTGCTGAAACAGCAGTCAGGATTGCCTGTTTTTATAGACGAGCTGACTCCTATTAATGTGATGGACATCAGATCAAATGAACTGCTCGATGTGATTAATAAAGCAAAAAGAAATTTTGAACCTGGTTTAAAGCATGAATATTCCAATATAAATTACACACTGCTGGCTATGGTGATAGAGAACGTAAGCGGGATGTCTTATGAACAATATTTGCAACAAAAAATATTTATTCCATTACAAATGGCACAAAGCGGAAATGAACGCCTCGTCAACACCCCTGTTGACCGGGCGGTAGGCTATCGGAATATTAACGGGGTAAAGCGACGTGTTCAAAATGTGGTATCCTATGCGCTGGGTTCAGGCGATATTTATGCTACCGCTTCAGATATTTTAAAATGGAGTAATGCCCTTCATTACGGCAACCTTTTGTCAGAAAAAAGCAAGGCTATGTTATTCGATGGTGGTTCGGAAGACTGGGGATATTATGGATATGGGTTCCGCATACAGCCGTATCAGCAGGGGGCAGACACATCTTCCGCTGGCACATTAATCAGACATGGTGGTACTATGAACGGATTTATATCCAACTATCATTTTTACAAAGAAGACAACCTCACGGTTATCTTGTTGAGCAATTTCCGCAATACACCAATCAGATCACTTACCTACCGGATAAAAGAGATTGCATTGAATGTCGATCGCCCCGAAAGAAAAAAGAAATACAAATCGGAGTAGAAGGCCATCAAAACAAGACATGAGGATAAGATCAGGCCATTAGAAACGGAAATACAGTCTGGCACCAGCCGCCCATCGGACTATAAGAAATACCTGGACTTTGGCTTTAACCTGCTACAAAAAGTTGATGAGGTGTATTTAACTGGCAGCCTGTCTCTAAGAACCAGGTACGGTGTCCGATGTGCCGGGAGAATTTAGTTTTTGATAAAAATGAATGTCGAACACCTGTATACAGGGAATTCTTTCGCTTATCCTCATACGGTCTAGGGTTTTAGCGAAAATAAAAAAGGACAAAATCAACTTATCTTGATTTTGTCCTTTCCAGTAGCCCGTAGGGGAATCGAACCCCTGTTCTCAGAATGAAAATCTGATGTCCTAACCCCTAGACGAACGGGCCGTTTATTTAAGGGAGTGCAAAGATAAGAGCCTCAATATTTCCGCCAAAATTTTTCTTGTATTTTTTTTGCCGGCCTTATCCGCCACCCGCATCCCCTTCCTTTGCTTTCAGTTGGTTTTTATTGGTTTTGATTCCGTTTTTCATCAAGGATTTGCCAGATTTTCCGCAGGTTCTCATCCCCAGTTTTGTTATCTTCGCCACCGCAAAACAACTTCAAATCAACCCTAATTTCAATTTGTCATGAGTACAGTGAAAGTAGCTATCAACGGATTCGGGCGCATTGGCCGCCTGGTTTACCGCCAGATATATAAAATGGAAGGCATCGATGTGGTTGCCATCAATGACCTTACCAGCCCCAAAGTATTGGCACACCTGCTGAAATACGACAGCGCGCAAGGCCGCTTCGACGCAGAAGTTAAATCCACCGATAATTCTATCGTGGTTAACGGCGACGAAGTAAAGATCTATGCACAAAAAGACCCTGCACAGATTCCCTGGAAAGAACACGATGTAGACGTGGTACTCGAGTGTACAGGTTTCTTTACCGATAAAACCAAGGCTGAAGCACACCTGACCGCCGGCGCCAAACGCGTGGTGATTTCTGCTCCCGCAACCGGCGACCTGAAAACCATCGTTTTCAACGTTAACCATTCCATCCTCGACGGCAGCGAGACCATCATTAGCTGCGCAAGCTGTACTACCAACTGCCTGGCACCCATGGCACAGGTACTGGATGAAACATACGGAATCGTCAATGGTCTGATGACCACTATTCACGCTTATACCAACGATCAGAATACACAGGATGCGCCGCATCCGAAAGGTGACCTCCGCCGCGCACGTGCCGCTGCACAGAACATCGTGCCCAACAGCACAGGTGCCGCGAAAGCGATCGGACTGGTACTGCCCAACCTGAAAGGTAAACTCGACGGCAGCGCGCAGCGCGTACCAACCCTTACCGGTTCACTTACCGAACTTACAGCCATCCTCAATAAAAAGACGACTGTTGAAGAAGTAAACGCCGCCATGAAAGCAGCCGCCAACGAGAGCTTTGGTTATACCGAAGACGAGATCGTGAGCAGCGATATCATCGGCATCAACTTCGGTTCCCTGTTTGATGCTACTCAAACAAGAGTGCAAACAGTAGGAGATACACAGATCGTTCGTGCTGTAAGCTGGTACGACAACGAAATGAGCTATGTAAGCCAGCTCGTACGCACCGTACATTATTTCGCAAAACTGATCAGCAAGTAATCCTTGCTGCGCCCGGACCGCAGGTACGCACCTGCGGTCTTTTTTTTTCGACTGCTATGCAAATAAAGAACGCTGAGAACCTTAACCCTCTGAAACTGCAACAGGAAGTAGACAAAGGCGGAAAACTCGTACATTTTGAATGGACCGTTTCCCTGATCGTTGTCACTTTCCGCCGCCGCTCCCAGGCTACCCTGATCCGGTCCGGCGAGCAGGCTGCTGCAAAAAGTTTTCCGTACACCCTGATTTCATTACTGTTTGGCTGGTGGGGATTTCCCCGGGGCCCGCGCGAGACCATCCGCTCTGTCCGCACCAATCTGCGCGGTGGTATCGACGTAACCGACGAGGTGATGGCAGTAATGGCAGGATATATGCTGTACGAAGAAGTGAACGCACAAAAAAGTATCTAATATTAAACTTGCTCTGCTATGTCAAGCTTCGCAGATTTCTCCTTCAAAGGAAAAAAAGCGCTGATCCGGGTCGACTTCAATGTGCCCCTCAACGACAAACAGGAAATAACCGACGATACGCGCATCCGCGCGGCAGTGCCCACCATCCGCCACATCCTCGACCAGGGCGGGAGTGTAATACTGATGTCGCATCTCGGCCGTCCGAAAGACGGACCTTCCGATAAATATTCCCTGCGTCACCTCGTGGCACATCTGAGCGATCTGCTCAAGACCGAAGTGAAATTTGCGCCCGATTGTATCGGAGCGGAAGCTGCTCAACTGGCATCTTCACTGCAGCCCGGCGAAGTACTGCTGCTCGAAAATCTCCGCTTCTACAAAGAAGAAGAAAAAGGAGATAAAGACTTCGCGGAAAAACTAAGTAAACTCGGCGACGTTTATGTAAACGACGCTTTCGGTACCGCTCACCGTGCACACGCATCCACCGCTGTAATCGCAGATTTTTTCCCCGGCGATAAAAAAACATTCGGTCTCGTGATGGAAGGTGAAATAACCAGCGCAGAAAAAGTTTTACATAACTCAGAAAAACCTTTTGTGGCCATCATCGGTGGTGCAAAAGTGTCCGATAAGATCCTCATTATCGAAAACCTGCTCGAAAGAGCCACCGATATTATCATCGGAGGAGGCATGGCTTATACATTCTTCAAAGCCCAGGGCGGACAGATCGGTAATTCGCTTTGCGAAAATGACCGGCTGGATACCGCCAGCGATCTGCTCAAAAAAGCAGAAGCCAAAGGTGTATGCATTCACCTGCCTTCCGATTCTATCATCGCCGATAAGTTTGCGGCCGATGCCAATGATTCAACCGCACCTTCGAATAATATTCCGGATGGCTGGATGGGCCTCGATATCGGTCCCAAAGCCATCGAACAATTCACCAACGTGATCCGTCAATCAAAAACTATTTTGTGGAACGGTCCGATGGGTGTTTTTGAGATGGAAAAATTTCAGAAAGGAACCTGCAGCATCGCAGAAGCAGTAGCAGAAGCAACGGCCGATGGAGCATTCTCTCTCGTTGGCGGCGGCGACAGCGTTGCAGCTGTTAACCAGTTCGGATTTGCCGATAAGGTAAGTTATGTTTCCACAGGCGGCGGCGCCATGCTCGAATATTTCGAAGGCAAAGAATTGCCGGGAATTGCAGCCATCAGGAAGTAAACCATCATCAACCAATACGAACGTTTTACATGAGAAAGTTATCCATCCTGGGAATACTGGCGTTGCTGGTATTCACCGCCTGTCAGAAAGAAGTAGATTTTCAGGCCGATGCTAATAACAACAATGGTAGTGGTAGCGGCAACGGCAATGGTAACGGTAATGCACAGGAACTCACCGGCAGCTATCGTTTTGTAGGTGTAGACGGACAAACAGCCAGCACCGTTTCTCTTGTACAATCAGGCATGACGGCCCGTACTGAGGCCACAGGCATTTATTATACGAAGAACAACGCGGGAACACTGCTGATCGACGCCACCAAGTTCAACTTCAGCAATATCGGCTACCTGATCGATACGAGCATTAAAGTGAAAGCGTACATGAATAACGTACTGCTGGTGGAGCAGGACCAGGACTGGTATTATGAAATGCCACCACAAACCGACGCATTTACTTACCGCCGCGTGAATGCCGATTCACTCCATTTTCCAGGCGGATTTACATTGGGAAGCAGTCTTACTCCTCCTAATTCCATCGGAACAGTGCCACCACCAGATGGAGCGCGCATTTCCTGGAGCGGTGACACGTTGCTGCTTAAGATGGTCATGAATGTTAACACCACCGTTACACAAGCCGGTGTTCCCAACCAGATCCGCGCAAACAGTACCAATGTGATGAAGTTTAAAAAGTCCTGAGTCGAGGCCAATAAGTGAATAAGTCAATAAAAGAATAAGTTTTGGGTGCTAAGTTATAAGTAAAACAGCCGTGAAGAGTTTGTTGCTCCTCACGGCTGTTTCTATTCACTGATTGCCTTATTCACTTATTGTCTTCCCTTTCATTTCTTGCTGATCTGCACAATCCGGTCATTGCTGCCATTGCTGGTACACAGATAAACCTCGCCAGTCGTTGCAATGCAAATATCGCGCAGCCTTCCCCAGGTATTGTTGTAAAATTCATTCACATTGGTGATGCTGCGTCCGTCATCTGAAAGTTCGAGTTGGTATAAACGTGTATTCTTAAGCGTGGTAAACAGCAGAGAATTTTTCCATTGCGGAATGGCATCGTTCGTATAATAATCCAGACCGGATGGCGCGATGGTAGGTGTCCATTCGCGCAGGGGCTGCATCACGTTCTGCGCGTTGCAGAAGGTCTGCTCCGCAGGCGAATCACAAAAACCGGCAACATCAGGCCAGCCATAATTCCTTCCTTTTTCAATGATATTGACTTCATCATCACTTGAAGGACCGTGCTCAGTGCTGTACAGCATATTACGTGCATACACCAGTCCCTGCGGATTGCGGTGGCCCAGCGACCAGTAAGGATTACCGGAAACAGGATTATCGGAAGGAATGGTGCCATCGAGGTTAAGACGCAAGATCTTGCCGGCGGGAGAAGATACATTTTGCGCCAGCGCAGTGTTGTTGGCATCCCCGGTGGAGGCGAAAAGTTTATCGCCCACGATCACCAGCCGGCTGCCGTTGTGCACGTTGGCTGCCGGAATATTTTCAATAAGATTCAAAGGTGCCTGCAGTGTATTGTTGCCATAAGTATATCGCACGATCTTCTCGCGGTACTGCCCGGCATTGGTATAGTTGTAAACGATGTATACGTAGGGCTGACTGGAAAACGAAGGGTGCAATACCATTCCCATCAGTCCGCCTTCACCCTGGCTTACTACATCGGGTACATTGAACAAGGTTGTTCTGTCGCCGGTAGCGGGATTAAAGCGGCTTATACGGCCACCTCTTTCGGTAAACCAGATATGGTTATCCGGTCCCCAAAGAATTTCCCAGGGCAGGGTTAATCCGGCCAATACCACCGAATCGCGGAGATCGGCAGGGCCTTGCGGGCCGGCGTTGTCATTTTTTTTACAGGAAATAAGCAGGGCAGAAAAAGCCAGTGCGGTTAATACGGCAGGTATAAGGTGACGCATAGAAGATCTTGATTTACCTGGGTGTGGGACCAAAATCATGCCGCTCACCGGCAGAATGACCGTATTTACCGCTTTCTCATTTTAATATACCGAAAAACAAGCCCGATAAATTAGCAAAAGACCTAATTTTAATCTCAAACCAAAAGTTTCTTATAATATGAAAGGTAAAAGCATAGGCTGGATTGTTGTTCTGGCCATCTTAGTAATCGTTGGATTCATGGGTTGCAGCGGCTATAATGGCGTTGTAACAGCCGATGAACAGGTAAAAAAGAGCTGGAACAACGTAAACACCGAGTATCAAAAACGGGCTGATCTTGTGAACCAGTTGGTGGCTACCGTAAAAGGTGCTGCGAACTTCGAACAGGAAACATTGACCAAAGTGATTGAAGCCCGCGCCAAGGCGACTTCCATCAATCTGAACGCAGATCAACTGACTCCTGAAAACATCGCGCGTTTCCAACAGGCACAGGGAGAGCTCTCCGGAGCCCTCAGCCGTCTGCTGGTAACCGTAGAACGTTATCCCGACCTGAAAGCAACGGCTAATTTTACACAGTTGCAAGGTCAACTTGAAACAATCGAAAATGAAGTGCGTAATGCTCGTCGCAATTTCAATGAGGCGGTCAATACTTACAACGTAAAAGTCCGTTCTTTCCCGATGAATATCCTGGCCGGTATGTTTGGCTTCAAAGCAAAAGAAGGCTTCAAGGCAGACGAAGGTGCGGAAAAAGCTCCTACCGTAGATTTTAGCAAGTAATGAAGCAACGTAATATTTATATAGCCGTTGCCGCAATAGCGGCAGTGCTGATCATATGGCTGGTCACTTCCTACAACGGGCTGGTATCGAAAGAGGAGAACGTAACAAAAACCTGGGCCGATGTGCAGGCAACGTATCAGCGCCGCCTCGACCTGATCCCGCAACTGGTAAGCACCGTGAAAGGGATGTCGGGTTTTGAAAGTTCTACACTTATCGAAATCACCGAAGCGCGTTCGCGCGCTTCGCAGGTCATGATTACCGGCACACCCGATTCTGCCGCTTACAGGAAACATCAGGCAGTACAGGATTCGCTGGCCAGCGCCACCAACCGGCTTATCGCACAGGTAGAAAGTTACCCGGAACTAAGGGGTACTGAAGCCTACCGCAAATTACAGGTGCAATTGGAAGGCACCGAGCGCCGCATTCGTGTAGCGCGGCAGGACTTCAACGCAGCCGTTAATGATTATAATATCGCTGTAAGAAGTTTTCCGCGAAACCTGGTAGCCGGTCTTTTTGGATTTCGTAAAAAAGAAGGGTTTCAAGCCGATATTGGCGCCGATAAGGCAGTCGAAATAAAATTCTGATCCCGTGTTTTCATTTTTTAAACGAAAAAATAAATTCTTTTCCGACGAGGAACAGCACCGCATCGTGGAAGCGATCCGCGAGGCTGAACGTCAGACAAGCGGCGAAGTACGTGTGTTTGTGGAATCGCATTGCCGTTTCATGGACGCAATCGACCGCGCAGCAGAAATATTTTTTGGTTTGGAAATGGACCACACGCAGGACCGGAATGCGGTACTTGTATACGTGGCAACCCTTGATCACCAACTCGCCATTTTTGCGGACGAACAAATTCATTTACGCGCCGGCCAGGATTACTGGAATACCGAAGTGGCACAGATGATCACCGATTTTAATCGCGATAACCTGGCCGAAGGAATCCGGCATTGCGTAGAAGACATCGGTCTTGCCTTACGCACCCATTTTCCCTACAATAAAGACACAGATAAAAACGAACTACCCGACGAAATCGTGTTTGGAAAATAAATGATGAAAAAGTTCTTCCTATTCATATTTATGATAATGGCGCTGAAGGGCTTCACCCAGATCGATCAGGTGCTGCCGGCTGCCCCGGAGCCGCCACGCTTGGTAAACGATTTTACCGGACGTGCGCTGTCCGCCACTGACAGGGATAAACTCGAACAAAAACTGGTAAAGTTTGATCAGCGTGCGGATGTGCAGATGGCCGTCGTCATCATGGACAGCGCCTACGGATATTCCTCCGAGGTGTATGCAAGAGCTCTGGCCAACAAATGGGGAATAGGCGATCAGCAAAAAAATAACGGGATCATCATACTGGTGACAACCGGCGGCGGTGAAGGCAAACGCGACCTGACGATCCAGTTGGGAAAAGCCTATGCCAGCTATCCCGTTAATGATGTATTGAATGAAATCATTGGTGAAATGATTCCTTTGTTCAAAGAAGGAAAAATGTACGAAGGGCTGGAGAAGGGGACAGATATGATCATGGAGGCTATTGATAAATTAAATGAAATGACCGGATCATCTTCGCAACATGCTTCGCTGTTTTCAATCGTGCTGAATAAAGCCGGCTGATCAACAAGCCGGGAATAAAGACATGAAAAAAATTATTTTCTTACTGACCTTCTTTGCGCTGGCATTCTCCGGAATGGCACAGGTGGAAAACGCCATACCCGCGCGCCCCAATCCGCCTAAGCTGGTCAATGATTTTACGGGCACGCTCACGCCTGCGCAGGCGCAGGAACTCGAGCGCAAACTCGTGGCCTACGACGATTCCACGTCCAACCAGATTGCCGTGGTTATTGTGTCTGATCTGAAAGGATACAGTGCCGAAGATTTTGCGATGGCCATTGGCCGCAAGTGGGAAGTGGGGAACAAAGATTTTAACAACGGTGTGGTGCTGCTGGTATCCACCGGCGGAGGCTCCGGCAACCGCGATGTAACCATCCAGGTAGGATACGGATTGGAGGGCGTCATTACCGACTATGTCAGTCATTCCATCATCGAAACCGAGCTGGTCCCGAATTTCAAGGCGGGTAATATCTATCGCGGTCTGGACGAAGGCACTACGGAATTATTCAAAGCCGCCGAGGGGCGTTACAAAGCACCCGAAGGATATGGCAGTCGCGGCAAGGGAAAAGGTGGTATGTCGCCATTACTAATCATCATCATCGTTATAATCGTTTTAGTGGTGATGGGTATCGGTGGCGGAGGGAACGGCGGATACGTATCGCGTCGCGGCTATACCGGCTGGGGCGGATGGACCGGAGGTGGAGGTTGGTCGGGTGGAGGAGGCAGTGGTGGCGGCTGGTCCGGCGGTGGAGGCTTCGGTGGATTCGGTGGCGGCGGATTTGGCGGCGGTGGCGCGAGTGGGAAATGGTGAGATTAATTTGAGGATTTGATGATTTGAAAATTTGGGAATGTTGTTCTTTGGTAGCCGGCATAATAAATTATCAAGTGCACGAGACGTGTCCTAACTCATTTTCAAATCATCAAATTATCATATTAAAGAAGGCTGCTCTCAGAGCAGCCTTCTTACTTAAATTACCGGAGTGCAGGTGCCATTCCCGGAACTCCTTTCAAATCATCAAATTTTCAAATCATCAAATTGTCAGAATCCTTTTTTATCTTCTTCCGATAGTTGCGCTTTAATGTAGTCAACCTGCGCTTTCAGACCGGCATCGTTTGGTTGTGCTTCGAGAGCCTTGCTTTTTGAAGCGAGGATGCCTTTGAGCACCATTCCGTTGATGTATGGATCCGTTTGCGCACGGTAACTTGCCGGAATCTCCTCGCGGAACTTCACCACCGCATCAATACCTCTTTTCACTTTATCGGTATTTTTCAATGCTGCGATGTAAGTGGAGATATTGCCTACCGCATCAAATTTTTCCTGGAGGCCCATTGTTTCAAAACCACCGATTACTTCGTCAAACATGCGTTCGTCACCTGCTTTCAGAATTTCCGACATCACCGCAGCTTTCAACGCACCGCGGGATGGCTTTTTATTCAATTCTTTGGCCAGTGCCAGCGCACCTTGTTCATCTACCTTGCTGTAGGCAGACAAGGCATAGCCCGCTACGGTATAAGATGAATCGCTTGTAGCACCTTTAAAAAATGCAGCATACGCAGGATTGTTGTATTCACCAAGCATGCGGATGGCGCGGGCGCGAACAGCGGGTTTTTTGTCTTCTTTGGCTATACGGGCGATCAGCGGTTCGATATCAGCCTTGATCTTCTCGTTCTTCAGGGTCAGTTTAGATAAGGCAAAACTGCGCAGTCCTTCATATTTGTCAGCCAGTGCTGTTTTGAGGAAGGCGACCGCTTTATCATTATCCAGGTATTTCGATGCATAGTCGATGGCCTCACGGCGATCGAGATAAGAACCGGCATATTTGTACTGATGAATGAAATTGTCCAGGGTCTTGTTGTCTTTCTTGGTCCACAGCATTACTTTGTCACCGTCTACATTGATCAGGTCGGGACGCTTGGTGTACCTGATGGTGAATGTATCTTCCATATTATCGGCTAAAACATTGTAACGTGTTTTCTGTGCGCCGTTGTATACGTCGATAGCGATCGGCAGTTGGAATACTTTACCTGATTTCTGCGTCTGACGTACGATCACTTTGGCGGTACCTGCGGCGTCATCATAGATATAATCGATGTCAACGCTGGGGTTGCCACTGCCGAAATACCATTGGTTAAAGAACCAGTTCAGGTCGCGGCCCGTTACCTCTTCAAATGCCAGACGCAACTGATGTGCTTCGCCGGTTTTGAATTTATTGGTAACAAGAAAAAGGTTAAGCGATTTGAAGAAAGCAGAATCGCCTACATAGTTGCGGAGCATATGAAGAATGCGGCCTCCTTTGTTGTAGCTCACCGCGTCAAACATATCTTCCTTATCGCGGTATTGAAAACGTACCAGGTCTTTTGCACCGCTGTTGCTTTGCAGGTAGCCCGACATATCATCGAAGTTATGGTGGTCGGCGTCGTCCTTGCCATATTTGTATTCATTCCACAGGTATTCGCTGTAGTTGGCAAATGACTCATTGATGGTAAGGTTGCTCCAGCTTTCAGCAGTAACATAGTCACCAAACCAATGATGGAATAGTTCATGTGCAATCGTTCCTTCCCAATGGTTGCCATCCACGAGTTCGCGTGCATCCTGCTGCGCGCTTTCCTGGTGCAATGTAGCTGTGGTATTTTCCATAGCACCGCTCACATAATCGCGGCCTGTGATCTGTGCATATTTTATCCAGGGATAATCAACGCCGGTGATTTTTGAAAAGAACGCCATCATCTCGGGTGTGTGGCCAAAAATGCGACGGGCAACGGGTTCGTATTCCTTCTCTACATAATAGCTCACTTCTTTGCCTTTGTACGAATCACGGACAACTGCATACTCACCTACGCCCATGAAGAACAGGTAAGGAGCGTGGGGCAGGTCCATTTTCCAGTAATCGGTACGGGTACCGTCGGCATTCTTTTTCTGGTTGGTCAGTTTACCATTGCTCAATGTTACATATTTCGCAGGCACGGTCATGTAGATCTCCTGCGTGGTCTTTTGGTTGGGCTTGTCGATGGTAGGGAACCATACGGAGCTGGCTTCGGTCTCACCTTGTGTCCAGATCTGTGTGGGTTTATTTTTCTCTTTACCGAGTGGGTTAACAAAATAAAGCCCTTTGGCATCGGTGATGGCTGCGCTTCCTTCTGCTTCGAGTTCGTCGGGCTTGGCCGTATAATCGAGATAAATGGTATAAGATTCGCCGCCTTTATAAGTTTTGTCAAGTGTAATGAACAGTTGCTTGTTATCGTAACGGTATTTGAGATCGCGCAGTGTGGAGCCTTTGGCAATGGCCACTTTGCGGATATCCATCCCTTTGGCATCGAGTGTCAGCGAGTCCGTAGCATAAAAATGAGGCTTGAGCGTGATCCAGGCCTTACCGTTGAGATAGCTTTTGCTGTAGTCAAACTTCACATCCAGTTTGGTGTGAACCAGGTCGTTGATACGGGTGGCTGATTCGCGGTAGACTTTTTTCCAACTGGTGTCGGTGTTAGGACGATGCTGTGCGGTGGCCAGCAGCGTAAGGCTGAGCAGCCCTCCTGCCAACAAGAATTTTTTCATTACGTTAATCGTTTAAGCTACAAATATAGCCGGTGAAAGCCTTGCCGGAAATGAAAAAGGATGGGTGGCGTTTGTATTTAACAACCTCTTATAGTGTTATTTGGATTAATTTTGAGAACAATCAATCTCTCAACAATGAAGCGAGTCGTTCTCTGCCTGGGTCTGGTGTTATGGGTAAGCCTTGTGTCGGCGCAGCGCCGCTGGTTCCTTTATTTACAGTCCGAGCAGGAACAGCCTTTCTTCGTCAAGATGAATGACCAGGTATACAGTGCCTCCGCGTCAGGTTATCTTATTCTTTCCCAATTGACGGACAGCAGCTACACATTTGGTGTGGGATTTCCGCAGGCCCGCTGGCCGGAGCAGCGGTTTACCATCGACATTCGCCAGGGCGACAAAGGATACCTGTTGAAAAACCTGCCTGAAAAAGGATGGGGATTGTTTGATTTGCAGACAGCGCAACTCATCATGCCCGCCAGCAATGCCTCCAATGGAGTGAAAATGGAAAAAATACCAGCGGTAAGTCCGTTTACGGAAAAGCTGGCGAAAGCATCGTCGGACAGTACATTGAAATACCGGCCGGTGGTGGAAAAGGTAGTGCCGGTAAAACAGGAAACCAAGCCGGAAGTGGTCAAAGAACCGGTAAAAGAGCCGGAGCCGGTGGCCGTGAAAGAACCTGCAATCAAAGAAACGCCGAAGCAGGAAGTGGCAGTCGTTACTGATGATGAGGAACGTGCGAAAGCTGAAACGGCGGCAAAGCCACCTGTAGCGGAAACAAAAATAGAGGAGCCGGTGAAAGAAACGGTGAAAACGCCGGAGGGCGAGATCAAAAAAGAGACTGTTGCGGCACCAGCAGAAAATGCGGCAACGGGGGCGGTGCGGTATGTTGGAAAAGAAGAAATGAAAGATGGTACGGTGGCCACCTACGAAGAGCAGGACGAAACGGGCAAATGGGTAACGGTAAGGATATTGATTCCGCCTGCAAAGCAGTTGTTTAAAACGGAACCGGTAGTGGAAGAAAAGAAAGAGGATATAGCCCCACCGAAAGTGGAAACAAAGAAAAATGCCTGCAAGGAGGTGGCCGGCGAGAGTGATTTCCTGAAACTGCGTCGCAAGATGGCGGCTGCCACCAGCGATGACGGCATGATCGCCGAGGCCCGCAAATACTATAAAAACAAATGTTTCACTACCCAGCAACTGCGTGACCTGAGTTCATTGTTCCTGTCGCCGGCAGGAAAATACAACTTCTTCGATGCGTCATACGGTTCGGTTTCGGATCCGGCGGCCTTTGCTTCGCTGGAAGCTGAAATCCGCGATCCCTATTACATTAAACGTTTCCAGGCGATGCTGCGGTAGTGTAAAATCAGCCATGACAAGATATTTTTTGGAATTATCCTATAAGGGCACGCGTTACAGCGGGTTCCAGACCCAGGAAAATGCGGAAACGGTGCAGGGTGAGGTGGAAAAAGCCTTCACCACGCTGCAGCGTAAGCCGGTGGAACTGATCGGCTCCTCCCGTACGGACGCGGGGGTGCATGCGCTGCAGAACTTCTTTCACTTCGACTTTGAGGGAGAGTTGCATCCCGATTTCGTCTATAAAATGAATGCGATCCTGCCGCGGGACATTGTAATACATGGTGTGGAGGCGGTGGCGCCGGAGGCCCACTGCCGGTTTGATGCCACGAGCCGCTACTATCGCTATTATATATACAGGGCTAAAAACCCGTTTCTGGAAGACCGTGCTTACTTCTATCCTTATACAATGGATATGGAAAAGATGCAAATGGCGGCGGCTATGCTGATGGAATACGAGGACTTCACAACATTTTCCAAGCGCAATACCCAGGTAAAGACGTTTAAATGCAAGATTTCGCACAGTAAATGGTTGTGGGAAGGGGAGTACCTGGTATATGAAGTGGAGGCGAACAGGTTTCTGCGGGGAATGGTAAGAGCCCTGACGGCTACGATGTTGAGGGTAGGCAGGGGGAAGATAGGATTGGAAGAATTCAGGCAGATTATAGAGGGGAAGGACAATACGAAAGCGAATTTTGATGTACCGGGGAAGGGGTTGTTTCTGACAGCGGTGAGGTATGGCAATGTGAATAGTCAATAGTCAATGGTCAATAGTCAATGGTCAATCGTCAATAGTCAATCGTGAATAGTATGAGGATCTATACGACTCATACTTACTACTTATAACTTATGCCCGAAGTATCGGGCGGCTGTTCCCCTACGCCTTAGCCCGAAGTGTCGGGCCTTATGCCTTCTCCCGGCTGTTTACTTAAAACTTACTACTTAGAACTTATGCCCGAAGTATCGGGCGGCTGTTCCCCGTACGCCTTAGCCCGAAGTGTCGGGCCTTAAGCCTTCTCCCGGCTGTTTACTTAAAACTTACTACTTAGAACTTATGCCCGAAGTATCGGGCGGCTGTTCCCTTACGCCTTATACCTTACACCTTCCGCCTTCTTCAAAAAAACTTTTCCATTGAAATGCAGACTGGACGCGGGTTTGGAAATAGGGGGCAAAAAAGAAGCAAAAAAGATTTGGTGGAAAGAAACGCCGTCCTATCTTTGCCGCCCGTTCAACAAACGGATAGCTCTCTGAAAGGTAAATGTGAAGAAAAATGTGCGGTAGATGTGAAAAAGAAAAAAAAGAAATTTTTGGTGTGAATAGTTTGAAATATCTATCTTTGCCGTCCGACTTTAAAAAATCGGAAGTTCTTCATAAGGGTTGACAATCACCGGATAGCAGAAAAAAAATCTGAAAATAAATTTGGTGAAACGAAACAAACTCTTACCTTTGCACTCCCAATCAAAACAGGGAAATAGTTCTTCGAAAAACGCGGTTCACTTGAAGGAAAAAATAACTGAAAAATTTAAAAAATAAATTTGGCAGTTTAAAAAAGAAACTTCAACTTTGCACTCCCAATCAAATGGGACTGAGTTCTTAAGGGAAGTAATTGAGGATCACTGGTTAACGAAAAAATTTTTGAAAAAAGATTTGGTAGTTTGAAAAAGATTCTTACCTTTGCAATCCCAATCGAAACGGGGTGGTTGAAAAAGTGAAACGAAAGTTCTTCTGAAATAAAGATGAGGCGCAAGGCCTGAAGGTTCAAAACCTTAACATCTGCAAGCTTGATCAACGAAAGTTGAGATAGTCAAGTTCTTTGAAAGTTAGGAAACAATAGCACGCAACTTAGATAGCCATCTAGGTTGTAACAAAAGGTAAGTCAAAGCGAATATAATTCGATTTGACACGTTTAATTTTCTCTTGAGAATTTTAAAATGTCAGTATCAAACATCATTTACAATGGAGAGTTTGATCCTGGCTCAGGATGAACGCTAGCGGCAGGCTTAATACATGCAAGTCGTGGGGCAGCGCAGTGTAGCAATACATGGGCGGCGACCGGCAAACGGGTGCGGAACACGTACACAACCTTCCTTTTAGTGGAGCATAGCCTAAGGAAACTTGGATTAATACTCCGTAACATAATGAAGTGGCATCACTTTATTATTATAGCAGCAATGCGCTAGAAGACGGGTGTGCGGCTGATTAGGTAGTTGGCGGGGTAACGGCCCACCAAGCCTACGATCAGTAACTGGTGTGAGAGCACGACCAGTCACACGGGCACTGAGACACGGGCCCGACTCCTACGGGAGGCAGCAGTAAGGAATATTGGTCAATGGACGAAAGTCTGAACCAGCCATGCCGCGTGGAGGATGAAGGCCCTCTGGGTTGTAAACTTCTTTTATATGGGACGAAAAAGGGACTTTCTAGTTCAACTGACGGTACCATAGGAATAAGCACCGGCTAACTCCGTGCCAGCAGCCGCGGTAATACGGAGGGTGCAAGCGTTATCCGGATTCACTGGGTTTAAAGGGAGCGTAGGTGGGTTGATAAGTCAGTGGTGAAATCTTCGAGCTTAACTCGGAAACTGCCATTGATACTATCAGTCTTGAATATTGTGGAGGTTAGCGGAATATGTCATGTAGCGGTGAAATGCTTAGATATGACATAGAACACCAATTGCGAAGGCAGCTGGCTACACATATATTGACACTGAGGCTCGAAAGCGTGGGGATCAAACAGGATTAGATACCCTGGTAGTCCACGCCCTAAACTATGGATACTCGACATACGCGATACACTGTGTGTGTCTGAGCGAAAGCATTAAGTATCCCACCTGGGAAGTACGATCGCAAGATTGAAACTCAAAGGAATTGGCGGGGGTCCGCACAAGCGGTGGAGCATGTGGTTTAATTCGATGATACGCGAGGAACCTTACCTAGGCTAGAATGCTGGGAGACCGTGGGTGAAAGCTCACTTTGTAGCAATACACTGCCAGTAAGGTGCTGCATGGCTGTCGTCAGCTCGTGCCGTGAGGTGTTGGGTTAAGTCCCGCAACGAGCGCAACCCCCATCACTAGTTGCCATCAGGTAACGCTGGGAACTCTAGTGAAACTGCCGTCGTAAGACGTGAGGAAGGAGGGGATGATGTCAAGTCATCATGGCCTTTATGCCTAGGGCTACACACGTGCTACAATGGAGAGGACAAAGAGCTGCCACTTGGTGACAAGGAGCTAATCTCAAAAACCTCTTCTCAGTTCAGATTGGAGTCTGCAACTCGACTCCATGAAGCTGGAATCGCTAGTAATCGTATATCAGCAATGATACGGTGAATACGTTCCCGGACCTTGCACACACCGCCCGTCAAGCCATGAAAGCCGGGTGTACCTAAAGTCGGTAACCGAAAGGAGCCGCCTAGGGTAAAACTGGTAATTGGGGCTAAGTCGTAACAAGGTAGCCGTATCGGAAGGTGCGGCTGGAATACCTCCTTTTTAGAGCTTATGCCGATTTAATCGGTACATGATTTACTGGCTATTGTTTCCTTACTTTTCATTGACTTTCAGTTCTTTACAATTAGTAACCCGAAAACGGGAGGCTACAATTAAACAGATCCGTAGCTCAGCCTGGTTAGAGCACTACACTGATAATGTAGGGGTCAGCAGTTCAAATCTGCTCGGGTCTACTTAAAAGGTACACGGGATAAGGCCAGGAGATTAAAGGCTACGACCTTTCATTCTCAAGCTTACACCTTCAAACCTTAATTTGGGGGGTTAGCTCAGTTGGCTAGAGCATCTGCCTTGCACGCAGAGGGTCATCGGTTCGACTCCGATATCCTCCACAAAATCAGAGAAATCTGAAACAGTTCTTAACATAGAAGATAGTGCCTGAGAGGCGTTTGATGGTTCGAAACCATATTATCTACAGAAGTTAATTTAATACGGAAACTTGCTATTTGATTTTCAAATTTTCAGGTTTTCAAATTAACAAGCTCTTTGACATATTGGGAAAATAAAAGTTAGAACGAAGTATCTAACCCTTGCAGCAATGCAAGGACGATCACAAATTTTTAATCACCATGATTTTTTATGGTTGGTCTGAAGAAATGTGGTCGGGTAACAACTACAAGAATAACATAATAATTCTAGTTTTTTAAGTTTTTTAAAGCAACTAAGGGCGCATGGTGGATGCCTTGGGTCTGAGAGGCGACGAAGGACGTGGTAAGCTGCGATAAGCCAGGAAGAGCTGCACACAAGCATTATATCCCTGGATTTCCGAATGGGTCAACCCACTATACTGAAGGTATAGTACTCGTAAGAGAGCCAACCCCGAGAACTGAAACATCTAAGTACCGGGAGGAAAAGAAAACAATAGTGATTCCCTGAGTAGTGGCGAGCGAAATGGGAATAGCCTAAACTTGAGCGGCGTGCCGCTTGAGGGTTGTAGGACTGCATTTAGAAATTGTCATCAAGTTGAATCTTTTGGAAAATTGAGCCATAGAGGGTGATAGCCCCGTAAGCACAAATTGACAAGGACGAGCAGTATCCTGAGTAAGGCGGGACCGGAGAAATCCTGCCTGAATCTGCCAGCACCATCTGGTAAGGCTAAATACTCCTCAGACACCGATAGTGAACCAGTACCGTAAGGGAAAGGTGAAAAGCACCCTAAACAAGGGAGTGAAATAGTACCTGAAACCGTGCGCCTACAAGCGGTCGGAGCATCGTAAGATGTGACGGCGTGCCTTTTGCATAATGAGCCTACGAGTTGCTCCTCACTGGCGAGGTTAAGTTTTTAACAACGGAGCCGTAGCGAAAGCGAGTCCAAATAGGGCGCTTAGTCAGTGGGGGCAGACGCGAAACTTTGTGATCTATCCATGGGCAGGTTGAAGGTGTGGTAACACACACTGGAGGACCGAACCCGTTGACGTTGAAAAGTCTTGGGATGACCTGTGGATAGGGGTGAAAGGCCAATCAAACTGAGAGATAGCTCGTTCTCCCCGAAATGTTTTTAGGAACAGCCTCGGATTATGAAGTCTGTTAGAGGTAGAGCTACTGATTGGGCTAGGGGGCTTCACCGCCTACCAAACCCTGACAAACTCCGAATGCTAACAGATATCTCCGGGAGTGAGGCTACGGGTGCTAAGATCCGTGGCCGAGAGGGAAATAACCCAGAATAGCAGCTAAGGTCCCTAATACGTAGTTAAGTTGATCAAACGAAGTAGAGCTTCTATAACAGCCAGGATGTTTGCTTGGAAGCAGCAATTCATTTAAAGAGTGCGTAACAGCTCACTGGTCGAGAGGCTCTGCACGGAAAATAATCGGGCATCAAACTACGAACCGAAGCTCTATGATTGCCACTTGGTGGTATATCGGTAGGGGAGCATTGAAATCTGCATCGAAGGTGTACGGCGACGTATGCTGGAGCGATTTCAAAAGAAAATGTAGGCATAAGTAACGATAAAATAGGTGAAAAACCTATTCGCCGAAAGTCTAAGGGTTCCTGATCAACGTTAATCGGATCAGGGTTAGCCCGGTCCTTAGTCAAACCCGAAAGGGGTAGATGATGGAAAGCAGGTTAATATTCCTGCGCCTGCTATACATTAAAAGTGACGGAGAATGCTAGTTACATAGGCTGACGGATTAGCCGAGCGGATCCTTCGGGTGAAGCGCAGTAATGAAAGTTCTTCCAAGAAAAGCGAGTATAGCAGCCGGTACCGCAAACCGACACAGGTAGACGGGATGAGTATTCTAAGGCGCTCGGGTGAGCCGTGGAGAAGGAACTAGGCAAATTGACGCTGTAACTTCGGGATAAAGCGTACCTACTTCGGTAGGTCTCAGTAAAATGGTTCAACCAACTGTTTAACAAAAACACAGGGCCCTGCAAAATCGAAAGATGACGTATAGAGCCTGATACCTGCCCGGTGCTGGAAGGTTAAGGAAGGGTGTTCGGCGCAAGCCAAAGCTCCTGACTGAAGCCCCAGTAAACGGCGGCCGTAACTATAACGGTCCTAAGGTAGCGAAATTCCTTGTCGGGTAAGTTCCGACCTGCACGAATGGTCTAATGAGTTGAACGCTGTCTCCTCCACGAGCCCGGTGAAATTGTAGTATCGGTGAAGATGCCGGTTACCCGCCACGGGACGGAAAGACCCCGTGAACCTTCACTACAACTTTGCATTGATTTTGAATTACGGATGTGTAGAATAGTTGGGACGCTTTGAAGCAGTGGCGCTAGCCATTGTGGAGCGGTCGTTGAAATACCAACCTTCTTTGATTTAGAGTCTAATCCCTAACGGGAAACAGTGCATGGTGGGTAGTTTGACTGGGGTGGTCGCCTCCTAAAGAGTAACGGAGGCTTGCAAAGGTTCCCTCAGTACGGTTGGTAATCGTACGTAGAGCGCATCAGTATAAGGGAGCTTGACTGTGAGGCATACACGCCGAGCAGGGACGAAAGTCGGCTGAAGTGATCCGGCGGTTCTGTATGGAAGGGCCGTCGCTCAAAGGATAAAAGGTACTCCGGGGATAACAGGCTGATCTCCCCCAAGAGCTCATATCGACGGGGAGGTTTGGCACCTCGATGTCGGTTCGTCACATCCTGGGGCTGGAGAAGGTCCCAAGGGTTCGGCTGTTCGCCGATTAAAGTGGCACGTGAACTGGGTTCAGAACGTCGCAAGACAGTTCGGTCCCTATCTGTGGTGGGCGTTAGTAAATTGAGAGGACATGACCTTAGTACGAGAGGACCGGGTCGTACGTACCGCTGGTGTATCTGTTGTGCCGCCAGGTGCAATGCAGAGTAGCTATGTACGGAAAGGATAAACGCTGAAAGCATCTAAGCGTGAAACCTGCCTCAAGATGAGTTTACTTTTAAGGGCCGTCAGAGACTATGACGTTGATAGGCTACAGGTGTAAAGGTGGTAACATCAAAGCCGAGTAGTACTAATTGCCCGTACGCTTTAATTTTTTTTCTTAGACTCTCGTTCTAACTTTTCCCAATATGATCTTATTTAAGTTCTAAGTAGTAAGTATTAAGTAATAAGTCTTTCATCTGTTTGAAACGACATTACTTGAAACTTATAACCTAATGCTTATAACTTATTACCTTCTTATGGTGGTTTTTCCAAGGGTGTTCACCTCTTCCCATTCCGAACAGAGAAGTTAAGCCCCTTATGGCCGATGGTACTGCACCACAATGCGGGAGAGTAGGTAGCTGCCATATTCTTTACAAATAGCCTTTCAGTTTACTGAGAGGCTATTTTGTTTTTATACCATTCCCGTTCCATAACTACAGGAGAATCCGTCAGCTTCAATTCCCTCATCAGCTCAAAAAGTCCGGCCAGTAGTTCCACCTTACCCCCTCGCACGACGGGAGTCCTGCTCTCGATATATCCTTCTACACCTGGTCAGGTTAGCATTTCGTATGAAGTTCCCCCTTGCCCCTGAAAACTTATAACTAACAACTTAATACTCCCCGCCTTCCGCCTTCCGCCTTCGGCCTTCCGCCTTCGGCCTTCGGCCTTCCGCCTTCGGCCTTCCGCCTTCGGCCTTCCGCCTTCGGCCTTCCGCCTTCCGCCTTCCGCCTTCCGCCTAAATACTTATAACTTAATACTTACAACTTATAACTTTCACCAACATTTGCACGATTTTAGTTAGCTTCATCTCAAACTTTCTCCCAAAACCAAATTTTTACCGGATGAAATTCTACAAACTACTCCCCGCACTCGTTATCGTTCTCCTCCTTACCGCCTGCGGTTCCAAAAAGAAAGCTTTCCAATTCAGCGAAGACATCGTGAAAATGGAAACTGAACTTACCCCGGAGATCGAAAAGACAGAAACAGAAGTTGAACAAGCCATCGAAAAAGGCGATAACGACGCCGTTATCAAAAGCTCTTCCAGGATGGAAGGACTGATCGATGCTAAAATCAAAGACATCGAAGGACGCTCCGTAAAAGGAATCTCCCGCGGCGAAGAATTCAAAAAAGCATGTCTTCATTATTTCGAATACATGAAGAACATTTACACTTCTTACCGCAAATACGGAGAAGCAACTACCGAAGAAGCTAAACAGAAAGTTGCCGAAGACATGATGAAAATCGTCAACGGTAAAAATCAGGAGATCACGAACCTCCAGAACGAACAGCGGGAGTTTGCCAAAGAGAATGGCTTCCGTATCCAGTAATTATTTTGTTATCCGGTACACCGGGTAACGCATATAACCCGGCTCCAGGTAAGGCGACTGGCGAAATACATATTGAAGTTGTAAGTAGGCACTTTTTGCCAGCTTTTCATCCTTCTGTCTGGCTTCCTCCAGTTGCCTGCCCGCCTCGGGATGCTGCCGCAAATATTCGGCAGCAATATCTTCAAATGCATAGTCCGAAAAGCCTTCCTTCTGCCGGAGAATAGGATCAAAGAAGTTCCAGGTAAAGTAAGAGTCCTCCGCCTGCGGCTCCAACGTTTCTATCAGAAAACGCGCCGCCTCCTGGTTCATCGGTATATACCAGTCGCCCTTTCTGAACGATATTTTCTGGCGACTTGTTTTGATTTCCACCTTGCTCAACGGATAATGACCTTCATATAGTCCCCCTGCCTGGTATTGGGCAATCCGGTATACTTCCACTTCTATTACCGTGTCACGCTGCAGTGGCCGCATCACCACATTGTTCGCTTTTAAACGCTCCACCACTTTCCACCAACCTTGTGGCAATACATAACCCAACGGCGCTTTCACCGAGTCAACCGGGTAATACGAGTTATAAAAAGATATTTGCCGTTCATAAGGTTTGTTCCGGTCATAGTACAGTCGCGGCAATCCCGATACTTCACTTTTTTTATAACCCGATTCATAACCGAGAAAGCGTATGCTGCTTTGTTTCGTAGAGTCCCATTGCCAACGGATAGGAAAATAAGCAGCTTTTTTATTTTCTTCCCTCCTCGCAGCCCTTAACCGGCGGATTTCCGTTCCATGCTGTGCGGCATAACTGATAAACGATTCCATCAGTGCTCGCGTGGCCGCCACACGTTGCGGATAAGGCTTGAGCATATGCGTTTCTGGTACAAAAGAAAAACTCGACCAAAGCGTTCCGTATCCACTGCCATAGCGCGGTGAATCCCAGAATTGCTGCCAGCCTTCTTCTACTTTTTTATCACTCCAGTGATTGACATACGGCACAAGGTCAAATCCTTTTTGCTTCATCAACGCATAAAGTGCCGGCTCAAATTTTTCCTGCAGGTATTCACCCATTGCTCCGCCAACACGGTTGTGCTGGCTGCTCAGCAAGGTCATCACATGCTGGTAATCCGCCCCATTGCTTACGTGGTTGTCGACAAATATATCCGGATCGGTTAGCCGGAAAAGTGCCGCAAACGATAAAGCTTCTTTACTGTCGGCCTTTATGAAGTCACGGTTGAGATCGAGGTTTTGCGAGTTTCCCCTGGATCCGAATTCCGCAGGCCCATTCTGGTCTACACGATAGTCCGGACTTCTGTTCAGGCATCCGCCGATATTATAAACCGGCACAATGCACAACAATACACCCGGTGGTAGTGTGTATTTTTTCTCTACGATATCACGCACCAGCAACATGCTGGCATCAATACCATCCGGTTCTCCGGGATGAATGCCATTGTTGACCAGGATGATCGTGTTTCCTTTTTTTCGCGCAGCAGCTATATCATGTTCCCCGTTTGCCGATACCGTAATCAGGTGCAGGGGATATCCCGCATCTGTCGCACCCATTGCCCGAATCTGCACCAATGCCGATCGTTTGTCCAATGCTTTCCACCAGTCAATGATTTCATGATAGGCCGGTGTTTCCGCTCCTTTCGATTTTTCAAATACGGTGATTATCGGTTGCGCATACAACATCGTTACCGCAGAACAATACAAGGCCAGACAGATTATTTTACGGATCATCAGCGTGCGTTTTTTACATATTTATCCAGCCAGTTGAGCTGCTCGGTGAGTAAGTGAAGAATGTTCTCTTTTCCCTGATAGCCGTGGCTTTCATAAGGAAGACTGATATAACGTACCACGCCTCCATGTCCTTTGATCGCATTGAACAAGCGCTCACTCTGGATAGGATAGGTGCCGGTATTGTTGTCGGCATCTCCGTGGATCAGCAACAAAGGTGTTTTGATCTGATTGGCATAACTAAATGGACTCATGTCATGATACAGTTCCGGTGCCTGCCAGTAGGTGCGGTCTTCATTCTGAAAGCCAAAGGGCGTTAGTGTGCGGTTGTAGGCACCGCTGCGCGCTATGCCGGCTTTGAAGAGTTTGGTATGCGCAAGAAGGTTGGCCGTCATGAAAGCACCATAACTATGTCCTCCTACTGCTACGCGATTGCTGTCACCCACTTTCATGTCGGACAGTTTGCGGATAGCGGCTTCGGCATTAAGGCGCAGTTGTTCGATAAAATTATCGTTCGGCTTACGCGCCGTGTCTGTTGCCACGATCGGCATTTCTGCATTGTTGAGCACTGCATATCCCTGCGTTACATAAAACACAGGTGATCCCCAACTGAGCGTGGTGAAGCGGTGTTCACTGCCACGGATCTGCGCAGCATCCGCCACGGAGTTGTATTCTGCAGGATAGGCCCAGATGAACACGGGCAGGGGTGCATCTTTACCCGGCGTATAACCCGCCGGCGTATAGAGGTCACCGGTTAAGGTTACTCCATCTGCACGCTGGTATTTTATTTTCTGTTTTTGTACACCTTTCATGGCTGGATAAGGATCCTTGAAAGCAGTAAGTGGGCGATCGGCGACACGCAGCCGCAGATTTTTCAGCCAGTAGTTCGGCACTTCATTTTCTGTTTCGCGGCGGGTGATCAGTACCAGCTTTTCCGGATCGGATACCTGCGCTACATATTCATAGCTTCCTTCCTGGCAACGCCACAGGGTGTCTGCTTTTTTGGTATGCAGATCAAATGATAGCAGGAAGGGAAGATCACCTTTGGGTGAACTGCCTGTTATATTGTTGAGTAAGATTTTGTTGCCTTTGTCCAGTAACAACAGGGTTTGTTTGTCCCATTGATTCGGAGTGGTTACAGGCTGCCCTGGATTGCTGTAGGCATCCGTTGTGTTACGGGAAAATAGTTTTTCAAGATCACCGGTAGTGGGACTGTAACGGTTGAGTTGTGTTTGTTGCCTGCTGCGCAGACCTTCCGATACCAACGCGGCCTGATCATTTCCCCACAATATATAGCTGAAGCGCATCTTGGTGCGGAACAGTTGTTCAGCTTTGCCGCTGAAAGGCGCTGCTAATTGATACACTGCATCCCGGTATTCAGCGGGTTTTTTGATGAGACCACTATCAAGCGGCTCGCACCAGGTAAGCGACGCCGGCTGATCGTTGCGCCATCCATAACCACGTGGTGTGGGTTGCACGTTATCGTATCCGCTGGGCGCCGTTTCGGAGGAGGGGAGGTCGGTTATCTTTTTGATGAGTTTTCCCGTGATGTCAGTGATGTTGACCGCAGTGGCAAATCCTGATGCAGGTACGAGGTAGGAAAAAGGTTTTTTGATGGTCTGCGTCAGCATGTATTTTTTATCGGGAGAAATGCTCACCCGTGAGTAGATAGCAGGCTGACCGATCTTTTGTTCTGAGCCGTTGGTATTTTGGATTAATTGTACGGTTGTGTAAAAAGCAAACAGGTCTTCGTCGTGCGGCGATTTGATCATGTCCTGGTAAGTAGGACGTGGGGAGGCCTTACCAAGATTTTCCTGGGTGGCAGGCCCTTTGGGCAACAAAGAACGTTTGGGCGCCTGTGCTGCCGTTTTTGTGGTAACGGCATAGAGCAGGCGTTGGTTATCGATCCAGTCGTAATCCACCATGATGGAGTTCAGGGCAGTCTTGTTTACTTTGGTGGCACGACGTGTAGCCACATCGATTACATACAGGTCCACGCGTGATGCACTGGTATGCAGCAATGCAATCTTTTTTTCATCAGGGCTCCAGCTCACCTGGCTGGCAAACAAGGGTGAGGGCAGACCGGTGATGGTAAAGTCTTTGCCACTGTTCACCTGGCGCAATACCAGGCTATTGATAAATGCCTGACGGCTTGGTGCGAAGTTGGCCGGATTGATGCGAAGACCGGCGATCTTTAATTCGGGCCGGGCCAGTTCTTCCACGGAAGGATAACTGGATCGCTGTAACAATAACAGCCAGTCGCCTTTTTTACTTAAACTGATGGAAGGCGTAGGCGGCGCCAGTACCAGGTCGCTGATCAGTTTGGGTGGCGTCTGGTAGGCAATATCGTCCTGCGCATGCAGGGTAGCTGTCATTAACAGGGAAAACAGGAAAAGCAGATAACGCATGGTTCATTTCTTTTTAAATGAAGAAGAATGGATCAGGATCTGGTATCGTTGTATTCAGGATGTTTGTCAAACTGGGCACGGGCAAAAGGGCATAGGGGAATAATACGGATGTTATTGGCGCGGGCATATTCAACGGCTTTGGCAACCATCGCAGCGCCGGCATTTTTACCGCGGAGTGCATCGGTTACGCCGGTATGATCGAGGATCATTTTATCGGTACCTGCCATACTGAAGGTGAGTTCGGCGAGCGGTTCATTGCCATCACCACCGATGTAAAAGCTGCCTTTGGCACCGTTCTGTTGAAAGAGGATTTCCATGAGAGAGAGGTTTATTCAAAACTAACGAATTCATGCCAGCAGCAGGAACCATTCCTGTAAGAAAAATTTGGCGGCTATATTTAGCCTTGTATCTTTGCTTCATGATTCAACAATGCAATATTATTTGGTGGTGGCAGACAAACTCTTCCGGGGTTATGTAATGTCGTTATCATAATTGCAATAAACGCATTCAGTCCCCACAATACGTGGGGATTTGTTTTTTCAGACTATACAGGCAAATTGAACAAATGAAGAAGATCAGGATACATACCGTCACCAAACGCATGCTCGCCGACGTACACACTCCGGTAGGCATCTACCTGCGGCTACGCGACCGTTTTCGTGATACCAACCTGTTGGAAAGCACCGATCACCACGCTGCCAGCGACAGTTGGTCCTTTATCTGCGTAAATGCGATAGGGGGCATAGAGATCAGGAACCCGCGGCAGGCCGACATTAAATGGCCAGGCATGCCACCGGAAAAGAAAGAGATCAACGCAGGTACCGTTATTCCGGATCTGCTGCTGTCGTATACAGCACAATTTGAAACCTCCTCATCCGGAGGCAAAGAAACAGCTTTCGCACAGGGGCTTTACGGTTACACTTCCTATGAAGCAGTAGCGTTCTTCGATCGCATCCATTTACAAACACATCCCGGAGAAAATGCGATTCCGCTGATCCGTTACCGCCTTTATCAATACATCATTGCCATTAATCATTTCCGCGATGAGTTATTCATCTGCGAAAACCAGATCGACGGTGTGCCGTCCGAGCTGGGACTTTTGGAATCACTGATCAGAAGCAAGGACGTACCGGTTTATCCCTTCAGCAAAAAAGGTGATGAAAAGTCCAACATGACCGATGAACATTACCGTGAAATGGTAGCCTCGGGTATCAAAAGTTGTTTGCGCGGCGATGTTTTCCAGATCGTGTTAAGCCGTCGTTTTGAACAACCTTTTTCCGGTGATGAATTCAATGTATACCGTGCCTTGCGCAGCATCAATCCTTCGCCTTATTTGTTCTTTTTTGATTATGGTGATTATAAACTGATGGGCTCGTCTCCTGAATCGCAGCTCATCATCCGGCACAACAGAGCGGTGGTACATCCGATTGCCGGTACGGTGAAACGCACAGGCGATGCAGAGCAGGACAGGCAGGCCGCGGCTTCTTTGCTCGCCGATGAAAAAGAAAATGCCGAACATGTAATGCTGGTTGACCTGGCACGCAATGACCTCAGTCGTGAATGTTCGGATGTGCAGGTGAATCATTACAAGGAGGTGCAATATTTCTCCCATGTCATTCACATGGTGAGTGAAGTGAGCGGACAGGTTCCGCAGGGAAAAAATCCGTACCAGCTTTTTGCCAAATCTTTTCCTGCCGGCACGTTGAGCGGCGCGCCCAAGATCAAAGCAATGGAATTGATCAGTGGACTGGAGCCCACGGACCGCGGCTACTACGGTGGTGCCATCGGTTTCATCGGAATGGATGGAAGTTTTAATCATGCCATCATGATCCGCACACTGCTCAGCCGCCACAACAAACTGACGTACCAGGCAGGAGCAGGTGTAGTGGCGGCCAGCAAACCTGAAAATGAATTACAGGAAGTCAATAATAAACTCGGGGCATTGAAGAAAGCCATTGAAGCAGCAGAACAAATTCAATAGTCCTCAAACAATACAGCAATGAAAGTCCTTGTTTTCGATAATTACGATTCATTCACTTATAACCTGGTTCATATCGTGGAAAAGATACTGAACCAGCAAATCGATGTGATCCGCAACGATCAGTTGCCCTTGGAGGATGTAGCGGCGTATGACAAGATCATTCTTTCTCCCGGGCCGGGCATTCCGGAGGAAGCAGGATTGTTACTTCCATTGATCAAAGAATACGCGGCCACGAAATCCATACTGGGCGTGTGTCTGGGGCATCAGGCCATTGGTGAGGCATTTGGTGGCACGCTATCGAATTTGTCTACCGTGTATCATGGCATCGCCACCGATTGCCGTTTGACAACCGTTGCGTCGCCATTGTTTGATGGCATGTCCGATGTGTTCCGCGTAGGGCGTTATCATTCCTGGATAGTAGACGATAAAGATTTTCCCGAAGAGCTGGAGATTACCGCCCGTGACGATAATGGTTATATCATGGCCCTGCAACATAAAAACTATGACCTGCAGGGCGTGCAGTTTCATCCGGAAAGTGTGTTGACACCAGAGGGAGAGACGATATTGAGGAATTGGCTGAGGGGGTAATTCAAAAGTCAAAAGTCAAAATTCAAAAAGGGGTGAATGGTCAATGGTGAATGGTCAATAGTGAATAGTGAATGATCAATAGCAGATACACGATTTACTTAAAACTTAATACTTACAACTTACTACTTTGAAAAATACGCTGCAACATCTTTTCGAACACAAAACACTGAGCCGGCAACAGGCAAAAGACGTGCTTGTCAATATCGGCAAACAGGCCTGCAACGAACATGAAGTGACGGCCTTTATGACCGTTTACCTGATGCGCAGCATTACTATTGAAGAGTTAGAAGGCTTCCAGGATGCGCTGCTCGAACTCTGCGTGCCTGTCGATCTTGGTGACGTACCCGTTATCGATATTGTCGGCACCGGCGGTGACGGAAAAAATACGTTTAACATTTCCACACTGAGTTGTTTCATCGTGGCAGGTGCGGGGCAGCATGTTGCGAAACATGGCAACTATGGCGCTTCATCTGTTAGTGGCGCCTCGAATGTGATGGAAAAACTCGGCTATCAATTCAAGAACGACAGCAGCGCTTTGCAAAATGAATTGGAGAAGGCTGGCATTTGTTTTTTGCATGCACCGTTGTTTCATCCGGCATTGAAGGCCGTAGGCCCGATCCGCAAAAACCTGGCAATGCGTACATTCTTTAATATGCTCGGACCGATGGTGAATCCGGCCAACCCGGCTTATCAACTGGTGGGTGTTTTCAACCTGGAAATGGCCAGGATCTATAATTACCTGCTGCAACGTACGGGCAAACCTTTTACCATTATTCATGGGCTCGATGGCTACGATGAAATATCGCTGACCAACGACACGAAAGTGATTACGCAAAATGGGGAACAGGTGTTTTCTGCCATCCAATTAGGCAAACGGAATGTGGATGCCCGCGATATTACAGGCGGACAATCCGTCGACGAAGCAGCGGCTATATTCCGTACCATCATCGACGGCAATGGAAGCTGGGCGCAGAATGCCGTGGTATTGGCCAATGCGGCCATGGCTTTGCAAAGCACCGGCAAATATGCCAACTATGAAACGGCTTACCAGGCCGCGGTTGACAGCCTGGAAAGCGGGAAAGCAAAACAATGTTTGGACAAATTAATCGCTTTACAATGAGTACAATACTGGATAAAATCGTTGAAACAAAAAAAGCGGAGGTGGCGCGATTCAAACCCAAGAGCAGCATCGAACGGTTCGAACGCGAAGGATTCTTCTGGCAGTTCAGTAACCGCTCCCTGGTCGAGAGACTGGAATTTCCGGGAAGCCTGGGCATCATTGCCGAATTCAAGCGCAAAAGCCCCAGCCGTGGCTGGTTCAAGACAAAAGAACTGGAAGTAGAGAAAGTGGTGCGTCAATACAATGACGGTGGAGCCGCCGGCATTTCGGTGTTGACCGATACCGAATATTTCGGTGGTGATCTCGACGACCTGATACAAACCAAAGTGGTAACGGATATTCCCATTCTTCGAAAAGATTTTATTGTGGATCCCTGGCAGATTGCGGAAGCAAAAGCATTTGGTGCAGACGTGATCCTGCTGATTGCTGCCTGCCTTACGCCGCAGCAGGTGAAAGAGCTGGCTGCTTATGCAAGGTCCATCAACCTGGAAGTATTGCTGGAAATACACAACGAAGAAGAACTGGACCATATCTGCGACGAGGTAAGCATGATCGGTGTCAACAACCGCAACCTGCACACATTCGAAGTAAGCATTGAAACCTCGCTCTCGCTGATCGGTCAATTGCCAAAAAATAAACCCGCCGTCGCAGAAAGTGGTATTGCTAATCCGGAAACTATCGTAACTTTAAAACAAGCTGGTTTTAAAGGTTTCCTGATCGGCGAAACTTTTATGAAAGAGCCCGATCCCGCGATTGCTTTTGCCGAATTCATTGAACGACTAAAAGCAATAAGCGTATGAGGATTAAAGTCTGTGGCATGACTCTTCCCGAACAGGTGAATGCGCTGGCCGAAATGGGGGCAGACCTGGCCGGTTTTATTTTTTATCCCAAATCTCCCCGGTTTGTAGGAAATAAACTTTCCCCTGAAAAAATGAAAAAGATTGGCGGCGGCATCGGCAAGGTCGGTGTGTTTGTCAATACGCCTTATGAAGAACTGCTGCAGACGGTAGAAAGTTATCGCCTCGATATCGTTCAGCTTCACGGCGATGAAACGCCCATCTTCTGCGAAAAGGTGGCCAACTATGTTACCGTTATCAAAGCCTTCCGGCTCTCCGATAATGATCCGCTTGAATGGATGGTACGCCCTTTCCATGATGCAAGCGACATGTATATGTTTGATACGCTCGGCGCCGGGTACGGCGGCACCGGTAAAAAATTTGACTGGAAAGTGTTGAGTGATGCCGTGATCGATAAACTTTTTTTACTGAGCGGCGGTATCGAACCGGGTGACGAAGAAAAATTAAAAGCCTTTGCGAAAGAAGAGGCAGCCCGCAAACTATTTGCGCTCGATATCAACAGTAAATTCGAATTCAGCCCGGGAGTGAAAGACATGGACCGCGTGAAAAAATTTATACAGGAAATGAAAGCTTAGAGGGGAAGGGCCGCCGGCCCTTTTTCTTTTAGCATGGCTGCCACGAGCTTGTCGATGGGAAGCGTCAATGCTTCCGGCGAAAAATCTTCCCAATTCAGAAAGCGGAAAGTTTCTATCTCTTTTCTTTCTCCGTACAAACGCAATTGCTCCTCATCAAAATCAAATGGTTTATCGCGAAGCGGCGCACGGATCGGTTCCATGGCTTTGGCGAAATAATAAATGGAAATGATCTGGTCTTCCGGTCTGAATGCAGACAATTGGAAGAAGTCTGTGGTATAAATATGCTCCGTTACTTCTACGGCGAGATCCATTTCTTCTTTGAACTCGCGGGCCAGGCATTCCCGCGTGCCTTCGCCAAACTCCAATCCGCCTCCGGGGAATTTTGTAAAATAGCCTCCCCTGATCAACTCATCGCTCACCAATACCTGGCGTTGTTCATTAACCAGGATGCCATATACGCGGAGATTGAAATTCGGCATCAGAATATTTTTTTACGTAAAAACAGCCAGCCGATGGCCAGCGAGATCAGCAGTGATACAAATACCACGATATAAAAGGCATAGGGGGAATGTTCGAAACCGCTCGGCACGTTCATGCCGAATATGCTCGCGATCAATACGGGAAAGCTGAGCACGATCGTGATCACGGCGAGACGCTTCAGCACTTCGTTCTGGTTGTTGGCAATGATACTGGCAAATGCATCGAGCGTACTGCTGAGGATGTTGGTGTAGATGTTCGCCATCTCCTGGGCCTGCGAATTATCTACGATCAGGTCATTCAGGTATTCTTTCTCGTCTTCGTTCAAAGAAAGAAAACTGGATCGCTCCAATTTCATCAGCAGCAGTTCATTTGAACGCAGGGCCGTAACAAAATACACCAGGCTTTTCTGGATGCGCATCATCTGCAGCAGGTGTTCGTTGCGGCTGGAGTCGTATAATTTTTGTTCGAGGATGTTGCGCTGCTGGTTGATCTGTTTGAGGTATTCGAGAAAATTCTGAACGATCTTTTCGATGATCTTCAGCACCATCATGTTCTTTTTATCGGGATGGCGGTTTTGAAAAGAGTTCAGGAATTTTTTGATCGCCGGATTTTCAAACGAGTTGACGGTAACGATCTGGTTGTGGGTTAAAATGATACAGATCGGAATGGTGATATAATAGGCGTCGCTTTCGTTGAAGGAATTATTCTCTGTGGGTGTTTTGATAACGATGAGGCGTACGTTGTCGTCTTCTTCGAAACGGCTTCGTTCATCGATATCGAGTGAGTCGGTCAGGAAGTCGATGGGAATATCGAGTTCCTCCGAAAGATTGGAAAACTCTTCCTGGCGGAGGGGAGGCAATACGTTTACCCAAACTCCGTCTTCAGGTTTGTCGACCGCAATGGTCTGGTGGTTGACGTTTTTAAAATACTGTATCAAAGCGGCTGAGTTTTTCGGTGGTTAGTCGCGCAGTTCTATTTTTCCGTCGTATACTTTTTCGGCTGGTCCCGAAAGCCAGACATTAATATAACGTTCCTCTATGCGGTCGAATTCAACATTCAGTTTGCCTCCCAGGGTTTTAACCTGCACATCGTTGAAGCCGTTTTCGTTGTGGTAACAAACCATGGCGGCGGCGGTAACGCCGGTACCGCAGGAATAGGTTTCATCTTCCACGCCACGCTCATAAGTGCGGACGATGATCTTATCTTCTCCGGTTTGTTCAACGAAATTCACATTAATGCCTTCCTGTTCGTATTCTTTGCTGTAACGAATATCGCGGCCTTTTTTATAAACGTCCATGTCCATCACATCAGACACCACTTTTACGTAATGCGGGGAACCGGTGTTGAGGATAGAATCGCCGTTCTGCCGGCGGATCTTATCCACGTCTTTCATCTTCAGGGACACGATGCCATCGGTGTCAATTTCTGCTTCATGATCGCCGTCAACGGCCAGGAACTTGTATTCATTGCGGTGGATGCCGAGGTGGTAGGCAAAACGGACGAGGCATCGTCCGCCATTGCCGCACATGCTGCCCTCGCGGCCGTCGGCGTTGAAATACTTCATCTCAAAATCGTAGCCTTCGTGGTTATTGAGCAGCATGAGGCCATCGGCGCCGATGCCGAAGCGGCGATCGCAGAGGTGACGGATCTGTTCGGTCGAAAGTGTGTTATAAATACCTTCCCGGTTGTCCAGCAGGATAAAATCGTTGCCGGTGCCCTGGTATTTGGAAAAAAAGAGAATCATAGGTTCATGTTATACTGCTTCGCGAAACAATTTCACCGGCAAATTAGCTTATCCGGTCAGATATGTGCTGCAAAAATTTCCAGGAATTTGCGGATGAGGTTTTCCACGGCGGCTTTACCGTCTTTGGAAAACTCCTTTTTGATCCGGTTGGCCACGATGGCGTTCACGGCAAGGCAATTGTGTCCGAGCAGGCGACCGAGGCCGTAGATGGCAGAGGTTTCCATTTCGAAATTGGTAATGCGGTGTTGGCCGAAGCGGAAATCGGTGAGCCGGTTGATCAGCTCGGGGTTACGTATACCGAGGCGCAGAATACGGCCCTGGGGTCCGTAGAAGCCGGGGCAGGTAACCGTGATGCCCTGGTGAAAACCGGTAACGAAGTTCTTGAGCAGGGAAGGAGCGGCGCCGTTAATATAGGGATGGCTCATTTGCCCGTGCAACTGGGTATGGGTGACGAAGGACTGGATGAGTTCGTTATCCTCTTCGTTCTGTTCGTAGCGGTAGAAATTGAGCAGGTTGTCGATGCCCAGGCCGTGTGTGGAGGCCACGAAGCTGTCGACCGGTATATCGGCCTGCAGGGAACCGGAGGTGCCGATGCGGACGATATTGATCGAACCGAGTTGTTTTTTGATCTCGCGGGTGTCGAAATCGATATTAACGAGTGCGTCGAGTTCGTTCATCACGATATCGATATTATCGGGACCGATACCGGAGGAAAGGACGGTGATGCGTTTACTGCCGATGCGGCCGGTATGGGTGATAAACTCGCGGTGCTGGCGTTTCACTTCGATGGCATCGAAATATTTGCTCACTTCTTTAACGCGGTCGGGATCGCCGACGGTGATAACGGTACCGGCGATTTCTTCGGGGCGGAGGTCGAGGTGGTAAACGGCTCCGCGGTCATTGATGATCAGTTCAGATTCTGCTATACGACTCATACGGCGTGTTTTTGTTAGGAATCAAAAATATCCTATTTTCGCAGTCCGTCAAAAACGGATATTCTGCTTAACAAATTGATGATCAGGTTTGTTGAGGGGAAAGAAGAGGGTCCTGTGGCCGAGTGGCTAGGCAGAGCTCTGCAAAAGCTCCTACAGCGGTTCGAATCCGCTCGGGACCTCAATAAATGAAAAAGCCGCCCTTGGGCGGCTTTTTGTTTGTGGGCAGGGGCAAACTTGTTTGCATCCTGACCGGCGAACAAAAACGGATTCGCCACCGGCGAATGGCTTTTTCATTCTGACTTTAGGCCATCCCAAGGATATATAATCCGCTCGGGACCTCTGAGAAAATTAAAAAGTCAAAAATCAAAATTCAAAAGTTGGTTTTTGACTACTTTTTCCTGCGGATCGCCTGCCATATTTTTCTCCCCTGTGTCAACTTTAATACCTGGTATAATGCCTGCATTGACGATAGCATTGATGATAAGCGTTTCATCTATGGATCAATAGCTGTTCATTCATGGTTTATCCATTTCCAGTTCAGGATTTCCGGCATGTCTTTACCATGTTCATGAACGTAATGTTTATGTTCGATAAGTTTATCATTCAATTGCTGTTTGAGATAAGCTCCTTTGCTACCCAACTGTGGCAGGCGGTTTATAACATCAATGACCAGATGAAACCGGTCTATATCATTTTGGACACGTAAATCAAAAGGAGTGGTAATCGTTCCCTCTTCTTTGTAACCCTTTACGTGCAGGTTGCGGTTCGCGCGTCTGTAAGTAAGCCGGTGAACCAACCAGGGATAACCATGGAAGTTAAAGATGATATGCTTGTCGCGGGTGAATATAGAGTCATAGTCATCGTCGCTTAAGCCATGCGGATGCTCCGTGCAGGATTGCAGTTTCATGAGGTCAACAACGTTTACTACTCTTATTTTAAGTTCGGGCAGGTGCTCCCGTAAAATTGAAACGGCTGCAAGCAATTCGAGCGTAGTGGTGTCACCACAGCAGGCCATTACCACATCGGGTTCTGATCCCTGATCGTTGCTTGCCCATTGCCATATGCCGATTCCTTCGGTGCAATGGATGATGGCGGCTTCCATACTTAACCACTGTGGCAGTGGGTGTTTGCCGGCCACAACTACATTTACATAGTGACGGCTTCTGAGGCAGTGGTCAAAAATTGACAGCAGGCAATTGGCATCTGGCGGGAGGTAAACCCGTACCACATCTGATTTTTTATTAACCACATGGTCAAGAAATCCCGGATCCTGGTGGGTGAATCCATTGTGGTCCTGCTGCCATACGTGAGAAGCCAATAAATAATTCAATGAGGCAATTTTTCGTCGCCAGGGTAGTTCAGCGGTAACCTTTAGCCATTTTGCATGCTGGCTGAACATGGAATCAACTATCCGGATAAAAGCTTCGTAACTGTTAAACATCCCATGCCTGCCGGTCAGTAAATATCCTTCCAGCCATCCCTGGCATTGGTGTTCACTTAACATAGCATCCAGTACCTGTCCTTCGCTTGCAAGAAATTCATCATTTTTTTCAGTCTTTGCTTCCCATTGCCTGTTGGTAGTTTCGAAAACAGCTCCTAATAAATTGGAGACGGTTTCATCCGGACCAAACACCCGGAAATTATGTTGGTGACTGTTTAGCTTTGCCACATCCCGGATGAATTTACCTAATACCAGTGTGTCCTGGCCCATGATAGCTCCGGGAAACGTTACTGGTAACGCATGTATACGAAAGTCTGGCAGGTGCAGATCGTGTAACAGTATGCCACCGTTGGTATGCGGATTGTCGCTCATTCTGTGTTTTTCCCTGGGTGCTAATTCAAGCAGTTCGGCTATCAGCGTTCCATTTTCATCAAACAACTCTTCTGGCTTATAGCTTCTCATCCATTTTTCCAGTTGTTCAATATGTTCCGGATGGTCCGCGTCGAGTCGTATCGGTACCTGGTGCGAACGGAAAGTGCCTTCATTGGGTACGCCATCTACTTTTTGCGGGCCTGTCCAGCCTTTTGGTGATCGCAGGATGATCATCGGCCATCGGGGGCGTGTTGTATCACTGTTATCGATAGCATTTCTTTTTATCTTAAGTATTTCTTCTATTACCTGCTCCATGGTAGTTGCCATCAACTGATGCATTACAGTGGGGTCATCGCCTTCTACAAAATAGGGGACCCATCCACAGCCTCTGCAAAACTGCTCCAGTTCTTCTTTTTCTATTCTGGCAAGTAAAGTGGGATTGCTGATCTTGTAACCGTTGAGATGCAGAATGGGCAGCACAACGCCGTCGGTAATGGGGTTCAGGAACTTGTTAGAGTGCCATGCCGTTGCCAGAGGGCCTGTTTCTGCTTCTCCATCACCTATAACGCAGGCCGCGATTAAACCGGGATTGTCGAACACAGCACCAAAAGCATGACTGAGAGAATAGCCCAGCTCGCCACCTTCATGTATGGAGCCGGGAGTAGTGGGAGCCACATGGCTGGAAATACCACCTGGAAATGAAAATTGTTTGAATAGTTTTTTTAAGCCGGCTTCATCCATGGTAATGTCGGGATATACTTCGCTCCAGGTGCCTTCGAGGTAAACATTACTAACTATTGCCGGACCGCCATGGCCCGGTCCGGCGATGTACAACATATTGAGGTCATATTTTTTAATAACCCTGTTGAGATGCACATAGATAAAATTTTGCCCCGGTGTTGTGCCCCAATGACCAACCACCAGGGGTTTTACATGTTCCCGTTTCAGAGGTTCCTTTAAAAGTGGGTTGTCATACAAATATATTTGCCCGACAGAAAGATAATTTGCGGCACGCCAGTATGCATTGATCTTTTGCAACAGTTCCGGCGATAAGGTTTCAACTGGCTGGTGGATATTTTCAGTTTGCATACGGTTTGTTTTATAAATGATAGTGTTAATCAATACTTAGTCGGAATGTGTTGAATTCTTGCAGGCTTGATGAATAGTTTTTGTGATGAATAGCCCCGATGCTCATGTTCCCGCAATGAAATTTATCGGCAGTCTGTCGGCTGAAAGCATGATCTCCTCCATTGTTAAGCATAACGCGGCCAACATCAACAAAAACGGTCGTTATCTTACTGTTGTTTTTCATTTCAATTTATCGCTGCCACTTAATCAGGTTATTTTCTAACGGTACAGAAATATTCCCGTAATGGGGGATGGCTCTTACTGTATAATCTTCATAAGGGCGGGAAGTGGCAATAAATGCGTGATAATTCAGGTTGTCATCGACCGGCGCCCGATCGGGTCGCATACTTATTTTTTCAGGAGGAGTACCATGGCTGCCTTCTGCATACAATTCAATTAAAATGTTTTCCGGTTTTATGCCATTGAGAAAAACCGTCACACTAAACTGATATCCGTTGGCCGTATTGCTTACTTCAATACCTTTGAATGCGAGGTCATTCCATTTGCCAGACAATTCACGCTGTGTACCGGCAATTTCTGTTCCGGCATTTCCGTTTTTTGCAGATCTTTTTAAATATGCCGCCGCAGCAGGTATATAGTATTGTTCGGTGTATTCACGTACCGTTCTATTGGCCGAGAATTGCGGCGTTAATGTGGCCATGCTTTTTCGTATCCGTTCTGTCCAGCGAACCGGTATTCCTTTTTCATTCTGTTCATAAAATTCCGGGATTACCTGCTGCTCCAGTAGCGAATACAAGGCTGCTGCTTCTGTGGCATCCCATGCCGGGTTGTCGCCGTGCTCCTGCGCGTCGCCTAATGCCCATCCTACTTCGGGTGTGTAGGCTTCAGCCCACCATCCATCCAATTCGGATAAGTTCAGCCCACCATTTACCAACACTTTCATGCCACTGGTGCCAGACGCCTCCCACGGCCGTTTTGGTGTATTTATCCAAACGTCTGCCCCCTGCACCAGTTGTTCAGCCAATAAAATATCATAATCGCTCAAAAAGACGATGTGTTCATGTAAATTATGTTGTTGGATAAAGTGAACCCATTCTCTGATCAGCGCTTTTCCTGATTCATCAAAGGGGGGAGCTTTGCCGGCAATAACAAGTTGCACGGGGCGCCTGGGGTTGGTGAGAATACGTATAAATCTTTCCTGATCGTGCAGCAGAAGGTCCGGTCGTTTATAGGGAACGAAACGCCGGGCAAATCCGAGTGTCAGGGTGCCGGCATTGAAAATATTTTTTGCACGATCGACTGTGTCAGACGGGAATCCTGCAACCCTTAACTGACTTTCCAATCTTATCCGGATATAATTTACCAGGTTGTTTCTGCAGGTTGTCCGCAATTGCCAGATTGTGTCATCCGGCAACGACAAGATACTTTTTTCAAGTGATTCAAGGTTACCCCGCCAGCGATTCTTTCCGCAGGCCTGTGTCCAGATGCTGTCGGCCGTTTCTGCATCCCAGCCTGGCATATGTACGCCATTGGTGACATGCCCCACGGGGATTTCTTCCACCGGCCAGCGAGGATAAAGGGAGGCAAACAAATGCCTGCTGACCTCGCCGTGTAAACGGCTTACTCCATTTATGGCTCCGCTGCCACGAATGGCGAGGAAAGCCATATTGAAGGGCTCTGATGTATTTTTTGTGTCCTGACGTCCCAGCGCCATCAACTTTTCAAAGTCGATCCCGAGTTCTTCTTCGGCGTACGATCCAAAAAAATGAAACATCAGGGATGAGCTGAAATGATCAAACCCGGCCGCTACGGCGGTGTGTGTGGTGAACAAATTACCGGCGCGGGTTGTGGCCAGTGCCGCTTCAAATGAAACGCCATTCTTTTTCATAAAACTACGGGCCCTTTCCAAAATAAGAAAAGCGGCATGACCTTCATTTAAATGACAAACCTCCGGATGAATTCCGAGCGCCTGCAGCAATTTCCATCCGCCCGCTCCTAAAAGAATTTCCTGTTGAATCCGCATCTCCGGACCACCGCCATAAAGCTCTCCGGTTATGCCTCTGTGCATAGGTAAATTCACCATGTCATTGCTGTCCAGCAGGTATAACCTAACATTACCCACCTGCACCTGCCAGGCACGTAGCCACACATCATGTCCTGCCAAAACTATTTTCAGGCGCAGCCATTCTCCATTGGCCAAACGCAGCGGTGAAACCGGTAACTGACCGGGATCATTGTAGGGAAAGGTTTCCTGCTGATTGCCATCCCGGTCAATTTCCTGCCTGAAATATCCTTGCTGGTAAAGTAAGCCGACGGCTACTACCGGCACGCCCAGATCGCTGGCGGATTTTAATTGATCGCCAGCCACGTTTCCCAGTCCGCCCACATAAACTGGCAGTGCCTCGCTTAGCATGAATTCCATACTGAAATAGGCAACACAGGTCAATGGGGAATCAGGATGTTTCTCCTGAAACCATGCAGGTGTTGGATTGTTATTTGACAAGGACTTTGCAAGTTCATTCATTTTATTGCTGAATACCTCATCCGCTAATTTCAATTCCAGTTGATCTTTTGAGACTGTTTGTAAAACGATCCAGGGGTTGTGTGTCAGCTCCCACAAGTTCGGATCCAGCTCTTTCCATAGCACATCCGACGAGTGGTTCCATGACCAATGCAAATCAAGAGCAAGCGCCATGAGCGTTTGCATTCCATGGTCATGGGCAGGTAACAGCATATTGTTCATATCTTCTTTACTCATGCTGCCTGGCGCTGTTTATGTTGATGATTTCGCCTGACTTGTTTGATTTTTCCCTTTCATTCATCCAAACTTCTGCAGCCAGTCTTGCTATCATTATTTGTTCGTCGGTTTTTATTACATGGACCGTTACTTTACTGGCTGCGGTGGAAATAGTGACGGCATTGTTCATGTTTTTTATTTCATCTAATTGAATCCCTAAAAAATCCAGTCCGTCACACACCTGGCTGCGCACGTCAGGGGAATGTTCGCCGATACCGCCGGAAAAGACCAATGTATCCAGTCCTTCAAGGGCTGCTGCATAACTACCGATGAACTTTTTAGTTTGGTAACAGAACAACTCAAAAGCCTCCGCCGCATGTGCGTCTGAAGGTTTTCTTTTAATGAGTTCTTTCATGTCGTCGCTGCTTCCGGATATGCCCAGTAAGCCGGATTTGTGGTTGATGAGTTGGTTAAATTGTTCAGGTGTCATTTTTTCTACCTGCATCAGGTACCAGGCTACGCCGGGGTCAAGATCGCCCGTACGTGAGCCCATCAGGAGGCCTGAGGTTGGTGTGAAGCCCATACTGGTATCAATGCATTCACGATGTTTCACAGCAGCAAGGCTTGTGCCACTGCCCAGGTGTGCTAATATTATTTTTTCATTTGGGATGTCGTGTCCCGGCATGGTTTGGAGCGCCTCTATAAGGTAGGTGTAGGAGAGACCGTGAAAGCCGTATCGTTTAATCCCCCTCTCGAAATACATTCTTGGTATTGGTAGTAACTGTGCTGTATGCGGCATAGTAGTATGAAACGCGGTATCGAAACAAGCGACCTGCATTATCGAGGGATGACGGCTGATGAATATTTCTACCAGTTTAATTTCAGCAGGCAGATGTTCCGGATCATAAGGGCATATTTGTTTCAACTCATTCAATAATTCCGGAGAAATGGTAGTAGCATTGGTATGCTGCATACCGTGAACTATTCTGTGCCCGACAACTTTTATTGTACTGAAGCCATCCTGTTTTTCAAGCCAGGCCAGCAGATAGCCGGCAGCGCTTGCATGATTTTCTATTTCAACCGGGATCGTTTCTTTGACGTTATTTATTGAATTGATAAAACTGAACCGGCTGTTGTCTTTGCCGATGTTTTCGAGGCCTCCGGATAGTATTGGTACGCTGATATTGTCTGCCTGATACATGGCAAACTTAATGCTGGATGAGCCTCCGTTTATAACCAGTAAATTTTGCCGATTTTCCATCTATCCCCGGTATTTGCTGTAAGCTAGTTGTAATACGCAACACAGCTATACAAATGTGTGAATAATATAACTCATTTCTTTTATTATATAACACTTTCCAGACAGGATCGGAGGAACTTTAATTGCGATAAATATGCGCATGTTTAAAGCGTTTACAGTATAATATACGAAAAATGCCCGATACGGGTTATCTGTAAACGTGGCGCTCATGTGTGAATAATGAAAGGATTTTAAATTATTCTGAAACGGTTTATAAGATCAGGAAACAGACCTTTATTACATGTTGTAAAGATTTATTTACAATTAAAAAAATAACAATGAAAAGTAACGCAGAATTGCAGAAGGATGTGCAGGATGCCATTAAATGGGAACCTATGCTGAATGCGGCGGAAATTGGCGTAACCGTTAAAGATGGTGTGGTAACACTAACAGGCGTGGTGGATACGTATATCAAAAAGACGGAAGCGGAAGATGCGGCTAAAAATGTGGCGGGTGTAAAAGCGGTGGTCGAAAAAATTGAAGTGAAACATAACACTCAATTGGGTAAGAAAGACGACAACGAAATCGCAGCGGAAATCCTGAACGCTTTTAGATGGAACTGGCAAATTCCCAATGACAAAGTGAGGGTAAAGGTTGAAAAAGGTTGGGTTACGCTGGAGGGAAATCTCGATTGGGGGTATCAGAGAGATGCCGCCAAAAACGCAGTCAAAAACCTGCTGGGAGTAGTTGGTGTGATAAATGACATCAAAATTAAGCCAACTTCAGAAGAGGTGATCGAAAAGGCTGCTATCGAAAGTGCATTGAAACGCAACTGGTCGATCTATGACAATGATATTACCGTTAAAGTGTCTGGCCATAAAGCTACTCTTACCGGTACTGTTGATTCGTGGTACCAGAAACAGGAAGCGGGCCGCATTGCCTATAATGCCCCAGGTGTATGGTCTGTAGACAATGAGCTCACGGTTGACTATGATTATGCATTAATGGACTCCTGAGCCTGTTCGGATAAAAGGCGGGAGTCGACTCCCGCTTTTTAATAATAACGATTTTTTCTATCAATGGTAATAACCAGATTGAAAAAGGAACAACGAAATTACTTGTGAGAAATTCTTTTGTTAGCGTTAACTAACGTGATTAACGATAGCAATATTAAGCTTACCAATAAAGTGGAAAAATTAATTGGCAGCCCATCCGGCAGATGCTTGGTAAGCGAGGGAAAAATAGTCGTTATTAAAAAACGTTGACCGCTGTCTCAAAATTTAATAACTATGTTTTACAATACTTCTTACGGCGGCATGCATTTTATCTGGTGGATCATCTGGCTGGTCCTTCTTTTCTGGATTTTCGCCACTCCTTATGATATTCCCGGGCGGCGAACCAGGAAAGAAACACCGCTCGAAATTATCAGGAGACGATTGGCGGCCGGTGAGATTTCTGCAGATGAATACCAGGAACTAAAAAAAATATTGGACATAAACAGCCCGATGCCGGGTGACAATAAGTCGTCAATTTGAGCGGGTGATAATGTTGAATAATTGAATCCCGCAAACCACATAATCATTTGGTTAAAATATTCGTCTATGTGTTTTTCCGCAGAAGCAAGTTTTGGTGCAGGCATAGTACTGGCTGTTATCGGCGTAGCTACTATCCGGCAAGTGAGGCATCCTTCTCAGATATTATTTGCAAGCATTCCGCTGCTATTTGCCGTACAGCAATTGGCAGAAGGTGTGTTGTGGAAAATACTACCGGATCCGTCCTTAGCCAACTGGCAGGTATGGTTTACGTATCTGTATTTACTTTTTGCCCTCGTCGTCTGGCCGCTGTGGGTTCCGTTAGCTATCCTTCGGCTTGAAAAAGAATCCTACCGGAAAAATATCCAACGGTTGCTGGTAGCAGCGGGTGTACTGGTGGGCATATATCTTGGTTATTGTCTTTTCACCTATCCTGTTGATGCTGCTATTGCCGGATACCACGTTGCCTATCATCTTGCGTTTCCCCCGGATTTTCAAATTATCAGCATGATACTTTATGGAATGGCAACGGTTATTCCGACATTTTTTTCACCGGTTAAACGAATGTGGGTGTTGGGATTGACTGTTGGAATTTCTTATATTATTTCTGCTATTTTCTATGATCACTATGTGCTTTCTGTATGGTGTTTCTTTGCATCCGTTATCAGTCTGTCTATTTACATAATTATGCGGGAAGTGCGAAAAGATCCGGTCACCCTCAATTCCGTCTATGGTATTGCGGTGAAATAGCCTGCAGAATGTATTAACCCGGGAATATTTTATTTATGCGCACGCCATATTTCAATCAATTAACTTTTGCGGCGTGCTTTGTAGCGTTTTTTGTATTCATCTTTGCCTCCACATCGCCGGCTGGTAGCCGCTTCAAAGCTTTAGCTGGCAAGTTGCAGTATATCTATCTGACTTTCGATGACGGTCCTCTTAATGGAAGTGAAAATATAGATAGCGTGGTGCTGAAAGAAAGATTGAAAATCAGTGTATTTATTGTTGGAGAGCAAGTTGATAAAAGCAAGCGCGGCGATAGTTATTATAAATTATATGAGGCGAATCCTTTTATCGAGGTTTATAACCATAGCTATACCCATGCCAGCAATAAATATGCTTTGTTTTACCGGGACCCGGAAAAAGTGCTGGGTGATATACAAAAAAATGAACAACTGCTGAAGCTGCGCTTCAAAATTGTGCGCCTTCCCGGTAGAAATATGTGGCGTATAGGGGAGCGGAAACGCAACGATGGCATAAGTGGGTCCGCTGCTGCTGACTTGTTGGCCCTTAATGGCTATAAATTATATGGATGGGATATTGAATGGCAGCACAATGCCTCAACAGCTACTCCCATACAATTGGTGGAAGAGATGGAGAACGAAATAGTTAGCCGGCTTATGAATGGCAATACGTTCACCAGGGACCATATTGTGGTATTAATTCATGATGAGATGTTTCAGGAAAAGTGGGAGGTAAGTAAATTGAAACAACTCATCGATCGGTTGCGGACACATGAAAACTATGTGTTTGAGCATATCCGGTATTACCCCGATAATTGATACCAAAAGCCTGGAGGCCCGCTAAAAACAGCCATGGTTCGTGTATTCAAGAACTATGGCTGTTTGAAACCGCGGTATCTGTTTTTTCCTTCACAACGGGCCTGGATGTTATTTCAATCTATTATAAATGAACGCTTTGTTGCGGTCAAGTCTCGGCCTGACATAAATCAATAATACTTGTTATGATTAAGCTTAACTTCTGACAACGTTGCGCCATTAATAACAAGTATAATATGAAACTGTATATTAAGTACATGGTCAGCATCCGTTGTAAAATGGTGGTGAAGGAAACTTTTAAAAAATTGGGTCTTCATTATGTCACCGTCAATCTTGGAGAAGTAGATGTTATAGAGGAGATCACCGCCCAACAGCGGGAGCGCCTGAAGGATGCTTTACTGAAATCGGGATTGGAGTTGCTGGATGACAAAAAATCAATTCTTATTGAACGGATAAAAAACGTGATCGTGCAAATGGTGCATTATGAAGACGAGCTGCCCAAAACAAAATTTTCAATATACCTGAGCCGGCAATTAAAATATGATTACACTTACCTGGCTAATATTTTTTCGGAAAACCAGGGCATCACCCTCGAGCATTTTATCATTCTCCATAAAATTGAGAAGGTAAAAGAACTAATTGTTTATGATGAGCTTAATCTCACCGCGATTGCGTGGAAGCTTCATTATAGCAGCGTGTCACATCTTTCCACCCAATTTAAGAAAATAACCGGCCTTACGCCTACTTATTTTAAGTCACTGAAAAGAAAAAAGCTCAGCTTACTGGAGAATTTGTGAAGGGATTGAATTTTTATGGTTATTCAACGGCTTCTTCCTGCGAGCGAACTAATTCCTTCTCCATCCTGCTAAGAGTTTTTCGGCCAATTAAATAAAATCTATTTATCTCGTTTCCAATTTACATTTTTCACTCTCCATAATTAAGGCATTAATAAACCTGTTATAGGAGCTGGTTTTTAAATGTTTTAAAGGGACATCAATGTAGCTGTACTTTCCGCTGATACGCAGTAATCTTGATTTGCTGAAAGCAAATACAAAAACAGAAATAATAAATAGTCCGGTAAATAATCTAAATAGCGTTGTTGAGATCTGAATATCCTCCGAAAGATCATCAAGATACGCGCCTCCATCTAAAAAAGTCCGGGCAGTGATATACGCTTCGTTCCCGGCGTTTTGGTAAGTACGAAATGCCCACAAACCTAACAGAACGGCAATTCCCAGAAAACATAACATCAGGTTGCGGTAATATTTGGACCGTTCGCCTATTAACTCGTACCCAACAAAATCTGCGAGCATTATCTCTTTGTTCAGTGAAGTTGTTCGCTGTATAACCCGATGACTGGTTAGCATAATAGAATGGTCGTTAGACACAAGCAGCGTCGATTCGGCGTTGGGATTGGGCATCGATAAGGTTTGAACTAAAATAAAACATACCAATCAAACTTGCAATGGCCCACCAAAATTAAACGACTATAAACAGCTGGTTAGACGTAGCAAGGTATCCTGGTACCGACCAAAGACCCTTATCTGTTTATCCCTAAATTGGACGCCACCGCACGAGTGGCGGAAATAGATACTAGCGGCTTTCGAAAAAGGCGATAATCCTCCAAACCTTCCCCCTCCCAAACTGTTATCCCTGTCTAAGCACTAAAAATCAGGATGGACAAAAGAATAATACCGCTGGCAATGGGCGGTTTGGGGATTGGCACTACGGAGTTCGCTATCATGGGTTTATTGCCCGATATCGCTCAATCGCTTCACGTCGATATTCCGCAGGCAGGACATTTTATTTCGGCTTACGCGCTTGGCGTGGTGATCGGTGCCCCTTTGATCGTGGGTTTTTCCATCAAATTTCCGCCAAAGAAAGTACTGATCTGGCTGATGGTGCTGTTTACCTTCTTCAACCTGCTGTCGGCTGTCGCTCCCAATTATACCATCATGATCATCACCAGGCTGCTGTCGGGTCTCCCGCATGGCGCTTTCTTCGGCGTAAGTACCGTGGTTGCAAAGCGATTGGCCGTACCAGGAAAAGAAGCCCGGTATATCTCACTTGTTTTTGCCGGACTCACACTCGCCAACCTGGCCATGGTGCCGTTGGTCACTTATATCGGTCATACTTTTCATTGGAGCTGGTGTTTTGTGATGGTAAGCGCCATAGGGCTACTCACTATTTTCATGATCTCACTTTGGCTGCCCGATATGGAAGTGAAGAATCGTAGCAGCTACCTGACCCAACTCAATTTTCTGAAAAAGTCGCAGAGCTGGTATGTCTTGTTGATAACCGCTATCGGCTTTGGCGGTTTGTTTACCTGGTTAAGCTATATCTCCCCATTGATGACCGAAGTTGCCCGAATTGACAACAGCAGTGTGGCTTATGTGATGATCCTGGCAGGCGGTGGCATGGTGATCGGCAATTTACTGGGTGGTTATCTTACCGATAAGATCGGTGTTTTCAAGGCGAGCATGTTGTTTCTTTCCCTGATGATGATGGCCCTTTTGTGCGTGTTTTTCTTTTCCGCCCATGCGCCAACCTCGCTGGTATTGACTTTCCTCTGTGGTATTCTTTCCATGGCATTGGGCGCACCCGTTAATATCATGATGCTTAAAGCCGCCCCGGATTCAGAAATGATGTCGGCCGCTTTTATGCAGGCAGCTTTTAATACAGCTAACGCCTCAGGTGCTTATTTTGGAGGGTTGCCATTGACATTCGGACTATCTTATCAGTATCCATCCCTGGTGGGAGTGGCCATGACATTGACCGGTTTACTGATTTGCGTCCGGTATACGTATAAGTTCAACAGACCGCAGACAATCTAACCCCGGATTAATTTCCCTGAAGGCTTTTATACTTGCTTTCCGCGTTTTTGTTTTTCGGATCGAGTTCAGTTGCTTTCTGATAGTGTGTTAAAGCGTTTGCTTTATCTCCTAATTCGTCAAAAGCATCACCCATTAATTCATGGCCATACGCAAGATCTTCTTTACGGCCGTCTAGTTGCAAGGCCACCTGGTATACCCGGATCGCTTCTTGTAGTTTTTTTCTTCTTTGGAGATATTTTCCGGCATTGAGCAGGTCCGGTATTTCGCTGGAGAAATCATATTTGTCTGAGTGGTTGGCTTTCAGTTCCTGATAATATTTTAGTCCGGCCTCTGTGTTTTCCAATAACTTACTGCGGATGGATAAGTACAAGGATTTTTTCGGAACGGTGAATGGCTCGTTTCGCAGTATATGTAACAACATCGCGTTTAGTGCCTGCACTTTCATTTGCTGGCTGTTGGTCATCAAAACGATCGTAATGCTGTCGCTGAACGAGTTCGATACTACCGCTTCATAGTTAAAGTTGGATCCCTGGTGCGAATGCCTTTCGAATCGTCCGTCTGTTGTTACAACTCTGCCGAGACTGGATTCTCCGCTGCCAAATGCCACGGCCAGTTCTTTCAATGATTGCTCTGAGATAATTTTTCTGTTCCACAATGCTTTTTCCCATAGGTAAAGATCCAGTGCAGTCAATCGTACCCAGCCTTTAAAATTGTCGGGGTAGGAGGTGGCTATACCGTCGTTATCGAATGCCTTGGCCATGTCTGCCGATGTAGTCGGATAGTCTACGATTGCCTGTTTCATGCCGGCAGGGATGAAAATATTGTCTTTTATAAAATTGGCGTAAGACGATTTACTCAATCGCTCGATGATCCGATGTTGTAGATAAACGTTTATGTAATTATAATCATAGCGGGTTCCCGGTTCAAAGTCTAATGCCTGTAATTTTTTTAAATCAACATATAAAAGCGAATCGTTTCCGGCGGGGGAGTTCCAGGATAGTTTAGGGATGCCACTGGTGTAGTTGATGAGATGTTTAATCTTTACTTTTTTTGCCCAGTCTGCAAATTCCGGGAAGAGCTCGGATACGGACGTTTCAAGCGTTAATAGGCCTTTTTCTTTGAAGATCATGATGCCCACTCCGTTGAATTCTTTACTGATGGAGCCGATATCAAATTTAGTGTCGGGATTTAATGCCCGGTCTTTCGTGTTGTCAGCAAAACCAAAGGACTTTTGATAGAGGACGGTATTGCTTTTGGCTATCAGGATATTGCCATTGAAGATGCCGTATTCATAAGCGACTTTCATCGCCGAATCAATCCTTGCAGTGGGGAGTTGCGATTTGACGGATAGTACGGACAAGGTCGCAACGAGAATCAGCAAATATTTTCTCTTCATCTGTATGATAGGTTAATGCGACTAATCACATGTTCTTGATTAACGACTATTGACTGTTAAAATTAGGTAAGGATATCATTTGGCAGAATTTTTACGTTGTTGAAAATTTTCACTTCCGACGATGATTTTTTTCATACCTTTATAAAAAAGCAGAAATGCAGTTGCTAAGTCAAAAATTCAGTGATCTTGATTTGAAGAACGATTATTCCATCGTTCATAAAGCCCGTGAAGGGGTTAAGTCAAGCATTTTTTACTCGTTTTCAAGTTCTGCGAACATTTCAGAAAAAAACCTCGCGGCATTGTTACATATACATCCGCGCACGATCAGCAATTACAGAGAAAAAAAGAAGCCTTTGAATCCTGTTGAGGGAGAACACCTGCTTAAACTGATTCACTTATTTATCATCGGCGAAGAGGTTCTTGGTAGCATTGATCAGTTCAACCAGTGGCTGTCTACGCCGGGATGGCAGGATGACGAGAAACCTATCGATTGGCTGTCTACGCCGGGCGGGGTAGACCTGGTTCAGGATGAGTTACAAAGATTGTCTTATGGTTATGTAGTTTGATTGTTATGCTGGTTTACCGAATCACTCCCAAGATTTACAGCGGCTCGCTGTTTGCTCCCGGGCTGGAAGGGCGTTGGAATGGAAATGGCCGAAAGGTTATCTACACAGCCGAATCTATCCCGATTGCTTTTATGGAGAATATGATCCGGCGAAAAGGACTTGGCTTTAATAAACAGTTTGCTATTATGGTTATTGAGGTGCCGGATAAGCTCAGCATCAGCGAAGTCAAAATGTCAGCTTTAAAGTCGGGTTGGCGGGATTACAGAGATTATAGCATTTGTCAGACAGTAGGCAATAAGTGGTATGACGAGGGATTAACGCCATTATTAAAAGTGCCATCTTCTATACTGCCGACAAATTTTAATTACGTTTTGAATGCAACACATGCGCAGTTTGCTGAGATAAAACTCCTTCACACATCTGAGCTTATTCCTGATGAGAGGATCGATGATCTGTTAAAACGCTATAATCCCAAATAATTTTTTTCTACGACGTGCCGGATAAAAAAAGCCACCTTCACAAGGCGGCTCTTCAATTAGCTTATCCTACTTTGAAACCGTACTTTTCCTGTAGTTCTTTTGGTAAACCATATTTCTCCAGGAACTCTTTGTCGGATTTTGTTTTTTCCGAGAAAGGAGGGTAGTCGTTATACTCCCGCGCCTTTTCTGCGTTAGCGGGTTCTTGTTTTGTTTTTTTAGTCTTTTTCATATTGTATTAATTTAATAATTAAGGTTGCAAAACATCAGGGGGCCATTGGCCCGCAAAGAAAGCATGACGGTGTCCGATAAATGCATGGTAGTTGACTCCCTTTTTAAAAGGTGTCCATCGTCCATCCAGGAATCCCCATATCATAAAGAACGGTCCGATAATATCCAGGTGTTTGTTTATCTCCTGCTGGTATAACCGGGTTCTGACCTGATCAACCCCCCTGGCGAATACGAGGGCTTCCGGCAATGTTTCCGTAAAGTCGGAGATAATCCGGCCAACTGTTGCCAATATTTTGTCTTTGTCTCCGTTATTACTCACTGCCCGGTCATGCAGCTTGTTGTTATTCCAGTCGCCGAATGCAATATTGTAAATGTTTCTTCCCAGTTTGTCGAATCTGGCAACCTTTTCAATCTCCCCATTCTTTCCCACGCTTTTGAAATTGTAATGGTCTCCCGATTCCGTCGTATAAAACTCGTATGTTGGTGTCTGTATCATTTGACACAAAACTATCTTCCACCAACACCTTTACAATGTGTTTTTCACGCAGCTTTTCTGTGATTATTCTTTCAATAGATGAAGCTGCACTTTATCTTCATCTGTCAAATCCAACACAATCTTATATGTTCCGGGTGCCACTTTAATATCCTTTCCATCCTTACATAAATAAAGCACGTTGCTCTGACCGTAGTTCAATACCCAGTCGTTGTTGTACCTGAACTTGATCACGCCTTCTTTCAGTCTCACCTTTCGGGCAATCCATTTTTTCCCTTCCCGTTGCATTTCCACATCCCGGCCTCCCCATCCATTTTCCGTTGCGCTGCCGGTTATACCCCAACCGGCTTTCAAACGTGGTACGGTCACCGTTTCGCCTTTCTGGCTGAAGATGAGCGAATCGTTTTTAAATGATAAGTACGCACCGATCGCTTCAATCATCATGTCATCTTTTCCCGCAGGCAATAACACAGATGATCTGCCTTTATTGGTCGTTGCCATCAGCATGCCTTTCCCGCGGTGAAGATACAACGTCAACGAGTTTGTTATGTTGTATGCACCTTCATATTTATAAAAGTTTTGCTGTAAACGTTTAATGTTTTTTGGTAAGTCATAAGGCTGCCCGTTTAACTCCGCCAGTAACTTATTTCTCAGCACAACGATGTCGCTCATCTCGCTGTTGGATAATAAAACAATGCAAATATCATTTGCCACATCGCGAATGAGGTAACTCCGGAAACCGGTTGCCCCGCCACTATGGCTCACTATTTTTTTGCCGGCAATTGAATCCACAAACCAACCCAGTCCATAGTTTTTTTGGCAGGGCTTATCACTCAGTTGCATCAATGAATCAGGAAGGAGTTTTCCATCCTGCAGAACACGATGAAAGCGCTGCAGATCCGCTGTCGTCGTATACATGCCACCGGCGGAATACAATTCACGGTAATCCCACACTGGTGCCTCCTCACTTTTTTTCCCATTTATATACATATAGCCTTTTGCTTTTTTGCCATCGCTGACCGTCCTGAGGTCAAATCCGCTTTCTTGCATTCCTGCGGGCGATAGTACGTATTGCCGGACAGCCGCCTCGTACGACATACCCGTCACTTTTTCGATGATGAAACCCAGTAGAAAATATCCCGTATTACTGTACCTGAATTGTGAACCCGGCTTGAAGTCCAACGGCTTTTTCTCCAGCCAGTCGATCATTTCTTTTTCACTGCCCACCGGCATCGAGAAGTCGTTGTTATAATTGTAAATGCCGGATGTGTGCGAAAGCAAGTGCCTGATCGTAATACTGTCACTGCCCGGCATGGAAGGATAAAAAGAGGACAGCCGCTGGTCCAGGTTCAGTTTCCCTTCAGCCACCAGCTTCAATAGTACCGTTGCCGTAACCGGTTTGGTGATGGAATACGCATTGAACCTCGTCGCCGCAGTATTCTTTCTTCCGGCACTCATATCGGCATAACCATAGGAGCCCGCAAAAATAGTCTTTCCTTTTTCCGTAATCTGCACATTGCCATTGAACAATCCTATCTGGTAATAGGCGTTTACGATGGCGTGCAACCTTTGCTCAGACTGGGCATTCGTTTTTCCGGCAAGGAGTAGAAAAATAAGCAGGAGTATTCTCATAACAACCTTAGACTACCTTATCTCTGTACCAGTTACCGGTATCGCGCCATTTTCCGTGCAACCGGCCGTTCGGATTTATTTAGTCTATAAAAATAATAGACTAATATTCTTTTTTATTTGAACTGATGTTTTATATTTGTCCACCAATCGAGTAGACTAATAAACTAAATCATGCGCTTTTCTTTCCAACATCACCAGCAGTTGCCTCCGGTACGAATGTGTACTGGTCCTGTTTGTTGTATGCGCATGATGCCGGACTTCAACTGCTGTTGTTGTTAGTCTTTCCAGCGCCTTCACTATGACAATTCCCCGACGACTGCCTGCCTGGCTTTGATTTATCATTTTTAAACCACATTTAATGAGAAGACAATTCATGAGCGTTTTGCTCCTGGTATTGACCGGCCTTGCCGCGCAGCTACATGCCCAGTTGCCTGCCAGGACCATCTCCGGGATCATCACGCAAGCTGAAACCAACACGCCGGTGGAAGGTGCCACGATCTCCGCCGGACGACACCAGACCGTTTCCCGAAAAGACGGAAGTTTCCAGATCGAAGTGGCGGACAACACCCGCACGCTTACCATCACGCACAGCAGTTTTACGTTGCAGGAGGTAAAACTTACTTCCACCTCTTCGTATAATGTAACGCTGCAGTCTGCCAGCAAACAACTCGATGATGTGATTGTAACAGGTTATAGCACGCAGAATAAACGGTTCATCGCCGGTTCTATCGCCAGTATTTCAGCCGATGATATCAAAAACATTCCGGCTGCCGGTTTCAATCAGTTGTTGCAGGGCAAGGCCGCCGGTGTACAGGTTACTGCCAATTCCGGCGTACCCGGAGGTGGCGTTACGTTTCGCGTGCGCGGTAATAATTCCATCAATGCTTCTGCTGACCCGCTTTATATTATCGACGGCGTGATCGTCAGTAATACCGATCTGATCAGGACAAGCCTCGGTAACCAGCAGCAGTCCAACCCGCTTGCGGATATCAATCCCGCCGATATACAGAGTATCCAGATTTTAAAGGATGCCAACGCCACAGCGATCTACGGCTCACAAGGTGCCAACGGTGTTGTGATCGTGACTACCAAACGAGGCCGGCAAAACAGCGCGGGCAAGGTTTCTTTACATGTATCACAGGGATGGTCCGACGCGCCCAAGAAGTTCAAGCTTGTGACGGGTCCGGAGAATGGTTTACTGGTCAATGAATCCCGCATCAACACGGCCATCGATCAGGGCATCGATCCCTCTACGATCACGCTGCCTTATAATCCCGACACATTGCAGACCTACGACCGCATCAGCGGATTGTTCCGCACGGCCAGGACACAGAACTACGAACTCGGATTACAAGGTGGCAGCGAAAGAAGTACCTACTACGCCAGCTTCAGTTATCTCAAACAGGAAGGCATCGTTCGTCCGTCCAATTTCGAACGCTTTGCCACAAGACTTAATTACGACAACCAGATTAACCGTATTCTCAAAGCCGGTACCAGCGTCAACATCAGCCGTACCTACCGCAATGTGAGCGTGAACGATAACAGTCCCACAGGCGTGATCAACTCGGCTATTTTTCCCCGTTCATTTCTTCCCATTTATAATGCAAACGGCACTTATGCGCGGTATGGTAGTTTCGACAACCACATTGCGCTGATCGAAAACCTCGACAACAACGCGGTTGGCTGGCGCACCATCGGGAATGTATTTGCCGAAATTGCCTTGCTGAAAGAATTGAAATTCCGCACCAGCTACAGCCTCGATTACAACAGCATGTATGAGAACAACTATGCGAATACACTAATCAGTGCGGGCATCGCTTCCAATGGTTCTGCCACTTCCAATGAAACAAAGAATACCGTGTTCACCGCAGACCAGGTACTGACGTATATCAAAAACATCGGCCGTCGTCATTCGGTGAATGCGCTCATTGGTAATTCCATTAACACGGTTTTGTTTCAAAATACGAATGCCACGGGAACGGGCTTTCCTTCCAATAGTATAAAAGCCATCTCTGCTGCGGCCAACCGTTCCGGTTCTTCTTCCCGTTCATTGGCAAAATTGGTTTCCTTTTTCGCCAAAGGCAGCTACACATTTGACAACAAATACACATTCGACGGAAGCATCCGGGCAGATGCCTCTTCACGCTTTGGTGTAAATAAAAGATGGGGTTATTTTCCTTCCGGTGGTTTTACCTGGCGCTTGTCGCAGGAAGATTTTATTCAGCGACTGGATTTCTTCGATGACCTGAAAGTTCGCGGAAGTATCGGCTTGTCGGGTACACAAAATGGTATTGATGCCTATGCCGCTCCGGGGCTGTGGTCTACCGGTTATAATTACCTCGATCAGCCCGGCACCGCTCCTGCACAATTGGCAAACCCTGATCTTACCTGGGAAACTACCCGCCAGGTGGATATCGGAACAGAATTTACCATTCTCAATAAGCGGTTAACCGTTACATTGGATTATTATAACAAGTATACGTATGACCTGTTGCTGAATGTGCCGGTGCCTTACCGTTCCGGATTTACTACCTACCTGCAAAACTTTGGAGCCGTGAGAAACAAGGGATGGGAATTGAGTTTGCATACGAACAATATCAGTACCGCCGATTTTAGCTGGACCACCGATTTCAATATATCCTGGAATACCAACCGTATAGAAAAACTTGCATCTGATATTACACTCGGTGCATCGGGCCGTAATACTTCTATTCTGCGTGAAGGCCATCCCGTGAATTCATTTTATCTCTATAAACAATTATACGTTGATCCGCAAACCGGTAATGCCGTGTATGAAGACCTGAATAAAGATGGCATCATTACGGCTGCCGACAGGCAGATCGTGGGCAATGCCAATCCCAATTATTACGGAGGGTTGAACAATACACTGAACTATAAAAATTTCGAGCTCAACTTTTTCTTCTTTTTTACCCAGGGAAACAAGATCCTGAATATGCAGAATTTCTTCCTGGTGCATGGTGGCACGCAGGCCAACATCGGCTTTCTGCCGATCCAGTTGGAGCGCTGGCAGCGTCCCGGAGACATCACCGATATTCCGAGACTGACTACTTACAGCGGCAATCCATCGGAAAATGGCGGTGCTGCGAATAACTATGGCGGCAATGTGGCCAATCTCAGCAGCCGTTACCTGGAGGATGCTTCTTTTATCCGCCTGCGGAATGTGTCACTGAGTTATCAATTTCCTTCCCAGGTTATCAACCGTCTTCGCCTTAGTTCGCTGCGTGCATACGTGCAGGTGACCAATCTCTTTACTATCTCGAAGTATTCCGGGCTTGATCCTGAAGTGAGCTCACAGAGCGGCAACCAGAATACCGCGGGATATGATTGGGCTACCGTACCACAGCCACGTACGATACAGGTTGGATTAAATGTTTCATTTTAAAAGTCTTCATGTATGAAAACAAACTATTTTCTTTTATCATTTTCCATACTTGCCGTATTCAGCTCCTGCAAGAAATTTCTGACGGAGAGTCCCAATAACCAGATCCCTTCTGAAGTGGCGATCGTGGACGCAGGATCGGCGAGAGCGGCGATCATCGGCGCTTACGATGGTGTGCAGAGTTATTACGCCGGTTCCTATCCGACTCTTGGCACCATCACTGCAGATCAGGTGGTATTCAACGGTACCCTGAGTCAGTACCTGCAATTGGATCAGAATGCGATACCCGCCGACAACGTTACCACCGTTGCTGCGTACCAGGGCATTTACCGCACTATCAATTCAGCTAACAGTGTAATTGCCTATGTGCCCGGATTGACCGATCCGTCATTGCCGGCTGCTGAAAAAGATAAAATACTGGGTGAAGCTTATTTCATCCGCGCACTTGGTTACTTCGACCTGGCCAGGGGATGGGGAGGCGTGCAATTGCAGTTGACGCCTACGGCAAATATTTCCGGCATCAAAGGCGTAAGAAGAAGCACGCTGGAACAAACCTATGATCAGGTATTGAATGACCTTATTGAAGCGGAACGTTTGTTACCGGAAGAAGCCAGCACCAGGAACCGCGCCCAGAAGAGCACGGCCCGCGCCTTGCGTGCCAGATTGCATCTCTACCGCAAGCAATGGCGCGATGCGGAGTTGTACGCCACGCAGGTGATAGACAATCCCAAGTACCAGTTGGTGACGCCTTACAAAACCTTTTTTACTACACCATTTCAAACAAGAGAGTCGGTATTAGAGCTCGCGTATTCCAACAACGACCGCAATACATTCTGGAATCTCTGGTATCCGAGTTCGTCGGGAGGACAATACACGCTCAAACCTTCCGCTTCTTTTATTGCTAAAGTAAACAACCCGGCTATCGGCGGCACACGAAGCACGTTGATCGCAGGAACGGGTAACAATGTTTACGGTGTGTTGTACAATACGGTTGGCGTAAGCACCGATCCGTCTTATCTCATCCGCATCGCCGAATTATATCTTATCCGCGCAGAAGCACGCGCGCAGCAGGAATTCCTGAACGAAGCCCGGAATGATCTCAATGCCGTCAGAAGCCGTGCAGGTGTGGGGAATACAACAGCCGTCACCAAGGAACAGGTATTACTGGCCATAGAAGAAGAGAACGGGATTGAATTTGCATTCGAAGCGCATCGCTGGTTTGACCTGGTACGTACCCGCAGGGCAGGAGAGGTGTTGGGATTGACCAACGAAAATTATTGGCTCTTCCCGCTTCCCTTGTCTGATGTGCTTTCTGACCCCGATCTTAATGGGCAGAATAATCCCGGTTACTGAAGACATAAATGTGCAAATGTGCCCCGCCTGCGGCGGGGGCCATGTGTAAATGTGAAATGAACTCTCTATTATCCGAAAAAGCTGTTTGATTTCCACATTTGCCTATTTGCAAATAACCACTTATTCATCATTGACGATTCACGATTCACCATTCACCATTCACTATTCACTATTCACAATTCTCAAACATGAAAAGAATACAATTAACCAGTCTCCTCATTGCACTTGCACTGCTGCTGCCTTTTGCATCGCGTTCGCAACAGAAATATTTTTTTGCAGATGGCGGTCCTTTTGATCCGAAAGTGCCGACACCGGAATCTTTCCTGGGTTATGACATCGGTACCTTCTATACGCGTCATGATCAGCTGATAGCCTATTTGAAAGAATTGGCAAGAGTATCCGACAGGGTACACCTGGAAGTGATCGGAAAAACATACGAACAACGTGAGCAGGTAATTCTCACCATCACTTCTCCCGAAAACTACCGCAATATCGAATCGATCCGCACCGCGCATCTCGCACAGGCAGACCCTGCAAAACCCGCGCTGACCGCCAGCGCTCCGGTAGTGGTATTGCTCGGTTACAGCGTACATGGTAACGAAACATCGAGTGGAGAAGCCGGCATTCTCACCGCTTATTACCTGGCCGCCAGCCAGAGTGAGGAAACAAAGAAATGGTTATCCGAATCCGTAGTGCTGCTTGATCCGTCCTTAAACCCCGATGGCCGCGACCGCGCTGCCAACTGGCACAATTCCTATCATTCCGAACCCTACTCCTCCGATCCGCTGGATAAAGAACATGTGGAAGGATGGCCCAATGGAAGATCCAATCATTACCTCGCCAACCTCAACCGCGACTGGTTAAGCGCCACACAAATCGAAAGCCAGAACCGACTGAAGTTCTTTCACCGCTGGTATCCGAATGTGCACATCGACTTCCACGAGATGGGCGCCAACAGCACGTATTATTTTGAACCATCACCCAAAAGAACGCAAAGCCCGATCGTACCGCAGGCTTCTTATGATTTCAATACAACATTGGCAAGGTATCATGCGGATGCATTGGACAAAATCGGTTCACTTTATTTTACCAAAGAACAATTTGATAATCTTTCTCCCATCTACGGTTCTACCTACCCGGATTTCTTTGGGGCAGTTGGCGTTACGTTCGAGCAAGCCAGCAGCAGGGGTTTGCTGACAGAAACGGAGACCGGTCTATTGAGTTTTGCTTTTACGATCCGCAATCAATTCCTTACCGGCCTGGCTACTGTGCGCGGAGCGGTAGCCGAGAAGACCGGCCTGTTTAAACTGCAAAAGGAATTTTTCCAATCGGCCCTGACCCAGGGGAAAGCTTATCCGGTGAAACAATGGGTATTCGGCGATGCGAAAGATCAATCATTGACCAATCATTTTCTTGATCTGCTCTTGCAGCACCAGGTGGAAGTGTATGAAATCGGCGACCGTGTAGTGACTGCCGGAAAAACATTTGACAAAGGGAAGGCTTATGTGGTTCCCGCCGATCAGCCTAATTTCCGTATCGTGCATTCGATCTTTGAAGAAACCGCGCCACTGGCCGACAGCCAGTTTTATGACAATACATCCTGGTCGCTTATCCACGCTTACGGATTGCAATATGCCAAACAAACAGCGGCAGGTAACCGCGGTAACCGTGTAACAACGGTGCCGCAACGAAGTGGCAGCGTTACCGGCGCACAAAGCGGCGTAGGTTATGTAGTAAGCTGGTCGGAGTATGATGCTTCAAAATTATTACAGCTTTTGCTGGATAAGGATATTGTGGTGAAAAGCGCGCACCGGCCTTTTACCATTAAAAAGGACAATGGACAATTGGCATTCAGTTATGGTTCACTTGTCATACCCACGGCTTCGCAACGCATAGCACCGGATAGTTTGTACCGCTTGTTGAAAACAGCGGCAGCACTGGCGAAAGTTGATATCGTTCCCGTTTCCACGGGCTTCAGTCTGGAAGGGATCGATCTGGGCAGCAACAATATCAAAGCGGTGCGCAAACCGGCGATTGCGGTGATATTTGGTACAGGTGTAAACTATGAAGAAGCCGGCCAGGTATGGTTTTTATTGAATCAGCAGGTGGGCGTGGCGCCGACCAAACTCGATATCGGTACTTTGCCGCGCGCGGGTATTAGCCGTTACAATACCATTATCCTGCCAAGCGGAAGTTATAACACACTGGATAAAGCAACCGTAGCCAAACTGAAAAGCTGGGTAGCCGATGGCGGCACGTTGATTTTGTTTAAAAACGCGATCGACTGGGCCATTCAACAGGAGATTTTAAAAGAACGTCTGGCCGTAGACAGCAGCGAAGGAAAGCTGACAGAGCGGCTCGATTATGCCAGCCAGGAAGCAACCGAAGCGGCCCGCCGGATCAATGGTGGTGTGTTTTCGGCAGACATCGACATATCTCATCCCATTGCATTCGGACTGAGCAACCGTAAAATATTTTTCACCAAAAACAGTCAGACGATCTTGTTGTCATCGCGCAATAAATACGCAACGGTGGCCAAATATGATGCGGCGTCTTATGTTGGCGGATATGTATCAAAGAAAAACATCGGACGTATCAACAACACTGCGGCTATTCTTGTAAGCCAGGAGGGCAGTGGAAAGATCATTTCATTTGCGGATGATCCTACTTACCGCAGCTACTGGCATGGCACAGACCGTCTTTTGTTGAATGCCATCTATTTTGGCAACCAGATTCAGTTGCGCAGCGGATTTATTGGCGCGGCGGAAGAAGAGGAATAACACACTAGCCCTGCTATATACGGAGCCTGTGGCGTATGCCGCAGGCTTTTTTTGTTCCATAAAATCCGTTGTATATTCGGCGCTTAATTAATGCAAACAAGCAGTATGGGAAATAGCCTTGATCTTTCCGTTTACCTGAACGATCCTCTTTTTGTTTTTGCTTTGGCATCCGAAGAGGCCGAGCAGTTTATTCAATATAATCCGCTTATCGTTGGGGTGGGAAAGGTGAATGCGGCCATTGGTCTTTCCAAATACCTGCATCAACACCGTCCCGGCATCATCATCAACCTCGGTTCTGCTGGCAGCAGCCGTTTTGCAAGGGGAGAAGTGGTATGCTGCAATCGTTTTATACAACGCGATATGGATGTGCGCGGTCTCGGATTTCAATTATACGAAACACCGTTCTCGGATCATGGGCCGCTGCTGGAATATGGTTTAAGTATTGAGGCCTTACCACAGGGCATCTGCGGTACGGGTGACAGTTTTGAAATGCAACATCTTACTGAAGATTATGACGTGGTAGATATGGAAGCCTATCCGTTGGCTTATATTGCGAAGCAGGAAAATATTCCTTTCCTCTGCCTGAAATATATAACCGATGGCGCCGACGAAACCGCAGGTGCAGACTGGACGGAGGAAGTGCATAAAGCGGCGATGGTGTTCCGGAAATTATTTGGTGTGGCGACTGTTACGCCACAATAGGCGAAGCAGGCAGGGCTTGCATATTTCTGTCGATAGTTTGCAGTGTATCTCTTCCAAACTCCCGCAGGATGCCATCAATGATTTCTTTGGCTGAACCGGCGGGAACGATCACCTCTGAAGTGAAAGCGGCAATTTTCTCCGGCGAAGGATGTGCGGTCAACAGTTGCAGGATTTGTTCCTTAAAAGATACCAGTTCTGCCTGTTGATATTTATTCCGGTACGGCGCAATGAAAATAATAAAACGATCAAAGCAAACCGAATCACATTGCCGTTCAAAATATGCTTCCGCATAACGGGAGAAACTCCGCAGTCCAACCGGAAACGATTCGCCGGCATGGCGGATATTGAAAAAGTTGAGGTCTGCCACACCATGCGTAACCATTCCTACGCCGATAGCCAATGCCCATTCACCCGGTAGCTGCAGCAACTGGTCTTCAATGGTCAGTTTGCCGGGGGCCAGTAAGAGGTATAAGCTCGCAGCCAACACACCATAGAAAAGACAATAGGTCAGCACCACTGGTGAGTAACGTACCAGGAAAAAATAATTACTAAAACGTTTGCTGTTCCACACACTGATATAGGTAAAAACAAAAGAAGTCGTAAATGCCGCAAAGCATAGCCAGAACGTGCTCATAATAAAAAATTAGTACAGCATTCGTTTGAGTTGGTAATCTTGTTCCCGGTGATTAAGACTGAGAAGTTCCCCTTCTTTTACTACCACCTTTGCTTCCAGCAAATGGTTGACTGAATGCAGAACGAGTGTATCTGTGCTGCGCGTGCGGAAAGAGAGTTCTTCTACGCTGAGCGGTTTGTTCATCTGCTGCAGGATTTGCAAGATGGCTTGTGTCAGTGGTTGAGCATTGTTCATTGAAGTAAATGTTCAGGGAGTATAGATGCCGATTTTGACGGCGTACATCGCCATCGCCACGCGGTTTTTAAAGCCAAAACGCTGGAACAATGCTTCGCGGTAACCGTCGATGGTTTTGACGCTTACATTCATTACATCTGCAATTTGCACATAGGTCATGTCGGTGCAGGCGAGCTTCAGAAATTCTCTTTCGCGTTCTGACATATTTTGTGCTTGTTGTCCTGCGGAACTATTATTCAGTTTCTGGTCGCGTACTTCAGTCGCGCGTTCAGAGTAGTAATAGCCGCCGCTGCTGATGGCTTCCAGCGCGTGATGGATGTCTTCCACTTCAATGTCTTTGGACAAATAGCCGCGTACCCCCAATTGCAGCATGCGCAATATGGCTTCTTCGTTTTCAAACATGGAAATCACCAGGATCCGTATACCTGGATGGAAATGATGCAGCCAGGAAACCGTTTCGTAACCGTCCATATCAGGCATGTCGATATCCATCAGCATGATATCGGGAATGGTGCGCTTGTTCAATTTTTCTTTCAGGTCGAGACCGCTTTCCGCTTCGAACAAAACACTGTATCTGCGATGCGTGTCACCGAGATTGATGAGTTTGATAAGGCCTTTCCGGAAAAGGTTATGGTCGTCTACGATGGCAATTTTGATAGGCGAGAAGGGATGAATATTCATGCGTTCAGGATCTTGGGATGAGCAATAGTTATTTCAACGGTGGTGCCCTGATCAGGCTGGCTGGTTAGTCCGAATTCAGCATGAATCAGGCTGGCGCGTTTGCGCATATTAATGAGGCCGGTGCTTTTGCGGCTGCCGCTTTCTTCGAGTGCTTCGGCAGGATTGAAACCGATGCCGTTGTCGGCGATGCGCAACCTGAAGCAATCCCGGTCGTAATCAATGGTGGCAGAGAGTTGCGTAGCTTTTGAATACTTTACTACATTATTCAGCACTTCCTGGCACAGCCGGTAGAGAATGATCTCGTGTTCTGCCGGCAGACGGTATTCGGAGCCGTTTTTAACAGCGGTGAGCTGGTACTTTTTGGCTTTGGTAACGCGGTTGAGTTCGTTCTCGAAGGCTTTTGCAAAACCGATGTGCATGATATGATCGGTATTAAGACTGGCGCTCAATGCTTTCAACTCGCCCATCAACTGCTTGGCCAGCGATTTTGTTTCGAGGATGTTTTCTCTGGTGGCTTGCGGAGTTTGCGGTAAAATCTCCGATAGGTTGATATTGATCAGCGAAACCAGGTGGCTGATATTGGCGTGTAACTCTTTGGAAATATGATCGAGTGTTTGCTCCTGGATTTCCAACTTGGATTGCAGGAGCGTCTGGCCAAAAGCTTCGCGAAGTTCAAGGACTTCACGCTGATGCCGGAATCGTTTTTTCTGGTACAGAAACAGAAAGTATACACCGGCGGCGCATACAAATAAGATTAATAATGTGGTGATGAGAATGACGAGGGCAGTGGTTTCGGTTGGGGTTTGCATAAAAAGGCAATTAGGAATAAGGTATAAGAGAGAATGTTGAGCGCATCGTTGTAGTAAAGAGTTGCTGACGCTGTCTTTAAATTCGTTTTATTCAGATAGTCAATAAAGGAGAAAACGGGAAGATTGGCCATGTTGTAAATAAAAACACCGATAGATATCCATACACCAGGGTCTTTTTCCAATCGGATCACTTCATCATTCTTTAGCAATTGCCTGAAATAAAATAGGGCAAATAAAATGGCTGGAAAACTATGCAGTAGAAAATAAGCAACATGACTGGTATGCGTGTAAAAGATATAGATTCCGATAAGTGATAACAACGCCAGGGCCCCGATCCAGCGAATAGCTTTTTTTACTCTTTCTGATGTCATCATATCATGGTAAAACCAGACTAAGAGCGCAAGCCGAATCAGGTGCCCGGCGTTATAAATCCAGGCGTTAGTCTGAGCATAACCGCTCATCTTGTACCAATCTGTTGACCAGAAGATCGATCCCAACTCTATGACCAATGTTGCAAATAACAAAGCAGAGAATATCCGGTAAGGCTTCGGCCACTTTTCAATAAAAACACGAAGACTCAATACTGCGGCAAGCAGCATCGGGATAAGGTATAGTTGGTATAAGTAGAAACGATGCATCTGGACAAATTACAAAAAATCATGGATAAGCAATACCGCCGGTAAAGCCGGGGCAGCGTGGAGGGCAGGGCGATCCGTAGTTAAAGTCTTTCTTGCGGCCGTCGTTTGCCACGTTAGGATTGCCTCTTGCCGCTGTGGAACGGTCTTCCCAGTCTGCTTCATCTTCGAGTAGCACGTTCTGGTGCGTCACGATCTCTCCGTCGAGTACTTCGCGGGTGGAGGTGAACAGCAGGCAGAGCTGGCCTTCGAATTCATGACCTTCTTCATACATACCGAAGTGAATACGTACGCCATCACCGCTGGCGTAGTCGATCTCTTCCAGCAACTCGGCGAAGTGATCTCTCGAATACCAAATACTTTGTGTTTCGGGTTTACCCAGGGCATCGCTCAGAAGGCCGTGCTTCTGGTTGATGTAGTTGTCGATGCGTTCTTGCGTTACGAGTTTCCCTACAAAAAAGCCGGGAATAGGTTTAGGGGTTGTTTGTGTTGACATGAAAGTTTTTTTAAATGGTGAAAAATGATGGCCTGCAGGTCCGGGTGCTAAACTAGTGGCTTGCATCCGCAAAAAAATCATCGGGTGACAGATACAGGAAAAATCCCCCCGCTGCCTGCGGGAAGAAACAGCTCTTTTGGAAAAAGGGGATTTTTCCCCGGTCACAGGGGTTTTTTCCAAAAAGACCGTATATCAATTTTGGCCGAAACTAAAAACTACTGTTATGCGAAAAGCCCTCGTTGTAGGTATTGATGATTATCCGGGAAGTCGTTTATATGGATGTGTAGCCGATGCTATGAAAATGTCCGCTTTATTGGAACGTCATGAGGATAATACACCCAACTGTGAAGTATTATTACAACGACATGTCCGTGAAAAAGTAAAAGTAAAAATGTCGATTGCTGAATTGTTCCAGGGCGAAGGAGAGCTTGTGGTATTTTATTTTTCAGGACACGGCATGCTTACCGATATGGGAGGAGCACTGGTAACGCCAGATTTTACGCCGGGCGATGAGGGGATTTCGATGGATTATATTCTCAATCATGCCAACAGATCTTCTTTTATCAATAAAGTAATCATCCTCGATTGCTGTCATTCCGGTGCCATGGGCACACCGGCTATTGCGCAAAATGGAATGACTACACTCGCCAATGGTATTACGATCCTCACCGCCAGTCGTTATTTCGAACCAGCCGTAGAGGAAAACGGACAAGGCATTTTTACCAAACTGGTAGCGGAGGCATTGGAAGGCGGCGCCGCGGATCTCAGCGGTGGCATTACACCGGGAAACATTTACAGCTACGTAGATAAGGCCCTCGGCTATTGGGGACAGCGCCCTGTTTTCAAAGCAAATATTTCAAGTTTTGTCAGTTTGCGTAAAGTAGAGCCTCCTGTGCCGTTGACGGAATTGCGAAGCATCACCATCCATTTTGCAAAGCCGGATGCGACGTTGAAAGTCGATCCTTCTTATGAGCATACCTCACCGGATGCAGACCTGGGAAACGTCAGAATATTTCAACAACTGCAATCGCTTTTCCGCGCGGGATTGCTGGAGCCTGTTGAGGAAGAATATATGTATTGGACTGCTTTGCGCAGCAAATCATGCAGGCTCACACGACTTGGGCGTTATTACTGGCAACTGATTGCTGACAACCGAATCTAACCGTTATGCTCAGAAAAAGATTTGATGTGGCATTGTCGCTGGCAGCGGCAGATCTGGAAATAGGGGAGGCGATCAAAGCCGAATTGGCAAAGAGACGGATCAGTTGTTATCTATACACCGATCATGATAATTCAGGTGAACATCTGATGAAGCTTACGCTGAAATATTATCTGCGTGCAAAACTGATATTACTGATACGGAGTGAAAATTCAACTGGGGCCTATTGGTCTGACATTGAAGATAAAATTGCCAAATCGAAAAGGCCTTCCTGGGGTAGTCCTGTTTTGTTTCTCCGGGTCGGAAATGTTGAAGTACAGCAAGCGGATAGAGTTTACCTGGTATGGAGTAATAATGCTGAAGAGATCGCTGATAAAATCCGCTCGCGCCTTTGGATCAGGCAAAGGTGGCTTATAAAAATGTGGATGCTGCTACTCTTGCTGATCAGCGCTTCTGTGGGCATCGGCTTTATAGTAAAGGAGCATATCACTACGCTACCGAAAGGGGTTTACGTCCCTGCCCAAACATTACAGAGACGGTTCTGGTGTGGAGGGAATCCCGTGCCAGTACCTGCATTTCGAATCAGTAATACGGAAATTACCGTCAGGCAGTATCGTAATTTTTGTGACAGCACCGGCTACCCCATGCCAGGTCAACCATACCGATCCCGTGATAATTATCCCGTAGTAAATGTAACGTGGGACGATGCATTGGCTTACTGCAGATGGAAAGGCGGACGATTGCCCACGGAGGCCGAATGGGAGGTGGCAGCGTTTGGCGGAGAACGAACACACTATAGCGGGGGAGATAATGTTTCGCATGTCGCGAGCCGCGGATATGTTACCAGGGTGACCAAACATGGACCCAATAACTACGGCCTCTTTGATATGACCGGCAATGTAGCTGAATGGTGCGCGGACTGGTACAGGGACGATTGCGATGCTTTTACACCCGGTGATGAAAAAGTGACTAACGAAAAAGTCGTCCGGGGCGGGCACTATGCAAGCGAGCTGGAGCAATTACAAGTCGTATTCCGCGATAAGGCTCCTCCGAATACGGCCAGCCAATACATTGGCTTCCGCGTTGCGTGGGACAATTAAATTTTTTATCAAAAACCATCTATATGAGTAATGCAAAGTTCACCATTTTCCAAAGTGACAAGAATCAGGAATTTTATTTCAACCTCAGAGCCGGCAATAATGAGATCATTCTCGCCAGCGAAGGCTACAAACAAAAATCCTCTGCCGAAGCAGCCATCGCGCTGGTCAGAACCCACAGCCAGCAAGACGATAATTATGCACGCAAGGAAACCGCTGCCGGTTTTTCTTTTACCCTCAAAGCCGGTAATGGCGAAACCATTGGTCGCAGCGAAGTGTATCAAAGTGCCGCCGGCCGCGAAAACGGCATCGCTTCGGTGAAAAGAAATGCACCTGTTGCCGTGCTCAACGATCTCGCCAACTGAACCATTAACCCTTTTACCGTCATCAACCCTTCCCCGGTTCCGGCTGCCATGCGCGGCCGGAGATCCGGCGGGTAAACCGAAACAACCTGCGATTTCTCAATGATTCGCAGATCACCGCGCCAGCAACTTCTCGATCAACCCATGAAAGTCACCGCTATCATAGTTTGCCATGCCAACATGATGAAACACCAGTTTGCCATCCTTGTCGAGTACCACGGTTTCGGGTAAGGTATTACCGGCCAGGCTCGCAGGAACCGGGGAAGCCTGTTGGTATGCCGGAAAAGTGTAGCCATTTTTCTGAAGAAATTTGTTCGCTTTTTCCAGTTGATGGTCTGCATCGACCGCAAGGAAGACAAAACCGGGATGTCCTTTCCATTTTTCATACATGGCCTGTAACGACGGCATTTCCGCGCGGCAGGGAGGACACCAGGTCGCCCAGAAATTGATAACGACCACCTTTCCCTTCAATGATCCTAATGTAATCAGTTCGCCTTTTTCATTGTTGAAGGTGACCGCGGAGAAATCGTCTGCAGTGGCGTCCGGCGCTTTCACCGAAGGGGAAAACAAACCCACTTTCATCAGGCCACGCAAGATCCATACCCGGGTATCCGGATATAAGACCACGAACAACAGTAACAACGGGATGATCCACGAACGAAGTTTACGCATAATTATGTTGCTTTTCAATGCGGTAGTTTTTCCCTTATCCTTCCATATACCCATGTGCCGGCAATGGCACTCAATAACGTAACCACTACCACGGTGGCGCCTGTGCCGATCTGTGCAAATAACGGACCCGGGCAGGCGCCTGTTATTGCCCAGCCCAATCCAAATAACAATCCGCCATATACCTGGCCTTTGCTGAATTTTTTCGGATGAATACGGACTGTTTCCCCGTCAAGTGTTTTGATGCTGAATTTTTTTATCAGCCATACCGATAACATTCCCACCACAATCGCGCTGCCGATAATGCCAAACATGTGAAAAGATTGCAACCGGAACATTTCCTGTATACGGAACCAACTGATTACTTCGGCTTTTACAAACAATATTCCGAAGAAGATACCCACCACTGCATATTTAATGAGCTGATACCATTTTTGTGCGGCAGCAGCTTCCATTTCCGAAGGCATTTCACCATCTGTATCGCGTATTCTTTCTTTCATCAGAGCTTCAATATATGAGGTAAAATAAGATTGGCCATGATCAATCCTCCGGCCATAAAACAGCAAGTGGCCACCAGCGAAGGCCATTGCAGGGTAGACAAGCCCATGATCGCATGGCCACTTGTGCAACCGCCGGCATACCGGGTGCCGAAACCAACGAGGAAACCTCCTCCCACCATCATGAGCAGTCCTTTAACAGTGGCAAGCGCAGGCCAGTTAAACAGATCCGCCGGCACAAGATGATGATAGTCGTAAATATTGTAGGTGGCGAGCTCGGCCTGCAGGGCAGGTACCACTTTTACCGGTGATGGATCGGCTAACAGCGTAGTGGCAATAATAGCTCCGATGAAAATACCACTCACGAAGAAAAGATTCCAGGCTTCACTTTTCCAGTTGTATTGAAAAAAAGGAATGTTGGCAGGCAGGCACGCTGCACAAATATGCCGCAGCGAAGAACTGATGCCAAATGACTTGTTGCCCAGCAGTAATAATACGGGCACCGTCAGTCCGATCAGCGGCCCGGCTACATACCAGGCCCATGGCTGCCGGAGCCATTCAATTAAACTCATGTCCGGAATTTTTGCAAAGTTACAAACAACCGGATGAGTGATTAGTTGATTTTAAAATCCCAGCCGGGTGTGAGCTCCACGCTGGAGTCGTATAAATATTGAAGAAGGAATGTTTGCAATTCCGCCTGTTTTTTACTGAAAGCAACCAACTCCAGCAGGAAGCGGCCTTCTTCCTTGAGTTGAATTTCAGCCTGAACAAAATCGAGAACCAGGCGCTTGGTTTCTTTTGAAGTACCTGCGGCAGGCATAGGGTGTTTTGCCTTTCTTTCTGTAAAAACTATGCCAGTCAAGGGTTTCAGCACATAATGGGGAAATCTTTCAAAATTCAAAAGTCAAAATTCAAAAGTCAAAAATGGGAAAAGACGCAGCGTTCACGCAAAGGCGCGTAAGGAGCAAAGGGCGCAAAGAACCTTCCTCAATACTTATATCGGCACCTTAGCCCGAAGTGTCGGGCCTTAAACCTTACACCTTACGCCTTCCACCTTATCTCTTCCTGCCGTCCTGCATTACTAACAGACGTTCGGCCAAAATTAATTTACCGGCAGCAGGTTTTTGTCGTATTTGCCGTCTTAATCAAAACCACATTCCACCACCAACTGTCTTACCTTGAAACGACTTGCCTGCCTGCTCATTTTTGCCGCATTCTGGCCCTGCCTGCTTCAGGCACAGCACAAAACAGCATTGCGTGGCAACGTTACGGATTCGAGCGGTTCTCCCTTACCTTCCGTTACCGTAAAAGCCTTCTCCGCAACAGACAGCACTACCGGCGTTACTGACGACAACGGTACTTTCAGTTTACAATTGGTAATAAAGGATTCGGTCAGGCTGGTCGTGTCGGCCGTTGGTTACCAGGGTTATGACAGAAAGAAAAAATGGCCTGCTGCGGAATCCGCCCTTTCTTGGGGCACTTTATCATTAACCCCCGATGCGTCAGTATTGGGCGAGATCATCGTCACTTCCGTTAATCCGATCACCGTTAAAGAAGATACCATCGAATACAAAGCTTCTGCTTACAAAGTAAGAGAGGGCGCACCGATAGAAGATGCCATTAAGAAAATGCCCGACATCACCGTGGATAAGGATGGACAGATAACGGCGCAAGGCAAACAGGTCACCCGCGTCCGCGTCAACGGTAAAGATTTTTTCGGTGGTGATGTACAGACCGCCACACGTAATCTTCCCGCCGATATAGTCGACAATATCCAGATCATCGACGATTATGGCGATCAGGCAAATCTTACCGGCATCAAATCCGGCGAACCGGAAAAAATTCTCAATATCAATATCCGTAAAGACCGCAACCGCGGTTTGTTTGGCAACGCTACGGCGGCCGGCGGAACAGAAGGCCGTTTTACCGGAGGTATCAGCGCCAACCGTTTCAGAGACGAGCAGCAATTGTCACTGCTGGCTTCAATCAATAATACCAACACGCCCACGTTTAATTTCGGCGGTGGCGGAAGAGGCGGCGGCATGCGCGGCATGAATTTTAATACCGGCGGCGGATTCGGTGGCGGCATCACCACCATGCGTTCGGCCGGTCTCAATTTCAGGGATCAATGGGGCAAACAATTATCGGTTTACGGCAGCTACAGTTTTACCTCATCCGGCAGCCGCAATGAGTCTACTTCTTTCTCCCAGGACATTAACCCGCTCAATATCCGCAGTACCAACAGGAGCAGCAACAGTGAAAGCAGTTCGCTTAACCAGCGGCTTACACTTAATGCAGAGTACAGGCCCGACACCATGACTTTTATAAAAGTGTCGCCTTACTTCTCTCATAGCAAGTCTGAACAAGAAGGGCGCAGTCAGTCGCTGATCCAGCGGCCCCTGTATCAAACATTGCAGAACAGCCGCAATGCGAACGAGTCTTCTTCTATCAATACCGGCGGTAACTTTTCTTACAGCCGCCGGTTTAAGAACAAAGCCCGCAGCCTCAGTATCTCGGGGGAGTTCAATTATTCTTACCGCAACCAGGACCAGGAGCAGCATAACCGTTATCAGAATGCCGATTCCACTTATGTTCCCGTGCTGGAGACCGACACCATTCAGCAGCAGTCCATCAACCTGCACAACGTCAACACGCAAACAAACCTGAGAGCCAGTTATACCCAGCCTTTGAGGACACGCCTGGTGCTCGAGCTCAGTTACGACTGGAACAGATCCGTTACGCGCAATGACCGCACCGTAATCGATAATGATCCATTTACCAATATCAAAGCTTTCAATCCCGACCAAAGTAACTATTTCGATTATTCATTTATTACCAATCGCATCGGTACCAGTCTGAAAGGATCGGGGATTAAATTTAACTATGTAGCCGGCGTTACATTGCAGCCCATCCTGCTGGAAGGAGAATCGGTAGGAAAAGAGATCCGGACAAGGTATAGCAACTTCAATGTGATACCGGTAGCGCGTTTTGTATATAATTTTTCCAGAAGCAATACCCTGACGGCTACCTATGGTGGTCAGGCGCGGCAACCCGGTTTCATGCAATTGCAACCGGTGGCCGACAGTTCCAATCTCAATAATATCGTGATCGGTAACCCTGATCTGGAAGCGGAACAAAACAACCGGTTTACCCTTCAATACAATAAGTTTGATTCGAAAAGCGGCAACTCGCTTTTTGCCAACCTATCTTTTGATCAAACCAGTAACAAGATCGTCAGCAACCGCTTCAACAGTCCGAATGGTACGGGGCGCACGACCACTTACCTGAACGCGAATGGTTTTTATATGTTGTCGGGCAATGCGTCTTACACGCGTCCGTTTAACAAACGTAAATACACCACCGGCGTAAGCGTAAATGGTCAATACAACAACAATATTTCTTTCACCGACAACCTGCGCAACCGTGGCAACAACTGGTCGGTGCGGCCATCGGCAAACTTCCGGGTGGATCTCGAAAATATTATTGATGCATCGCTGAATGTAAGTTATTCGGTGAGCCAGACTACTACCCGTTATACGGCCTTTACGAATGTGACCAAAGCGCGTACGCTGAATCTTGGGTTGAATGGCCGTAATTACTTCTTTAAAGACTTTACATTGGGATATGATGTAACGCAAGTCTTCAACTATGGTTTCAGCCGCAATGTGAACAGCAATCCGATCGTGGTGAATGTGTATACGGAATATCGGTTCCTTAAAAATAAAATTGCGACCGTGCGCCTGCAGGGATTCGATCTGTTCAATCAGAATACCGGTATCAGCCGTGATGTGTCGGAAACCACGATTATCGAAAGCCGCTCGCTTCGGCTCGCGCGTTATTTTTTACTCTCGCTTAATATCCGTTTGCAAAAGTTTACAGGCGGTAATAATCGTCAGCGTAATGGTTCCAATGAAAGCCCCCGCGGCAGCGGAGAGAATCGACGCAATGGCGGTGGAGGTTTTGACGGCGGCGGAAGATCAGCGCGTTAATGATTCAATGAGTGCCTCGTGTTGCGGATACTGTGCGATGAGTGTGGTGCGATCGGCCAATTCCAGGTCAGTAAATAAAAATCCCGGTGCAACGGTACAACCGACCAATCCGTAGGAACCTTCGCCGGTAAGTTTAGATCCAAACCAGCTTCCTTCGCGGATCACGCAGAAAGGCATTTGTCCTTTCGCCGCATCGGTGCCCAGCAAATGAGTAAGCAGTGTACCGTCTGCCAGTATCTCATAAACAGCTACTGCGTCTCCTTCATAAAAATGCCAGAGCTCATCTGCGGTAATGCGATGAAAAGCGGAGAAGGCATCGCCGGTTAATAAGAAATAGATATGGGTAGCCGCAGAGCGGGGTGTAGAGGAGAAGCCGGGTTTTACTTCGGTAGTTGAGCGGTATACTTCACGATAATAGCCGCCTTCGACATGCGGCTCGAGCGCAAGCCGGTCGATCCAGTACTCCGCAGAATACCGTTGGAAAGGTTCAAGATCAAGGTTCAATATAAACGCGTTTACCGTTGAGTGCTGTCAGTGAATCCAGGATACGGGTGGTGTCGGCGCCTGCTGTCGGTATACGTAAGAACAAGGTATAGACAACAGAGTCACGTGTTTCCATTTGTATCGGCCACTGATAACTTTTCAGTTTGTTGTACCGGTCGAATGCACGTTTTCCGGCGGCTTTTTCCACCACATATTTATACGTACCGCCTGCATCGATTTGTGCCGCAGGTGTTGCAGTTCCTGGCGGAATGATAGCAGCGGTGTCAGGTGAAGGCTGTTGTTGTGTGGTGGTATCCTTAGAAACGACGCTGTCGGTATGCATTTCCATTACGGAAATGTTGCGTTTGTTTTTCGACAGGCGGTATCCTCCGTAGATGGCTATACCCAGTCCGCTCAGCAACAGGACGCCGATTAACGGACGCAGGTAAGCGGGCTTACGCTTTTTCTCCGTGAAAAAGGATCCGCTGTATGTTTCCGTTTTTTCTGATTCCGGTTTGGTGTTTTCTTCCCGTTGTGTGCGCTCAGGTATGCGTTCACTGATGGCGATACCGGGTGTAAAGGAGTATTCGCCCGGACGAAGGCGCAGGAGCGTGCCGATGCCTTCGAACAGGAAAGGCTTGCCCATGTTCAGGAACTGCAAGGCCAGTTCAATATGTGATTCAAGATCCGATTGCGCAAGCGATTTCATTTTTCCCGTATTGAGCGACACATAACTGATCAGTTCAGGATCGAGATCGCGCAGGGAAGGGTTGTTCTCAAAATGAATATGCGTGAGTGGCTGTGGACGTTTGCTGTTTTCGGGCTCAGTCACTGCCTGGGGATCGAGGATAAAAGTGCCGATGCCAGGTAAGTTCAATTGCTTGTGGGCATAAAGGTATTGAGCCAGTAGAGGGGTAATCTTCACAGTTTTTCAGATTGGTGCCACAATATAGAGAATTTGTGCGGGTAACGCAAGCCCAAAGAGGTATTGTGCTACTTTTGCGGCATGCTTACGGACGAGGAAAAGAAATTTATCCGCTACTGGGAAGAAAACCGCCTGCGAAAAAAGAAAGTGGTGCGAAACATGGCCGTCGGATTGCCGCTTGGGCTGCTGTTGGTGATCGCCATTTTTGCCAATTTCTTTTCGGGTTGGTACAAACGGGCCGACATGGTGCTCAATACCGATTCTTCCCTGATCATGGTATTGCTGGTGGCCTCTGTGCTGATCGTCGTGTTTTTCTCCGTTTTTTCCGCCAGGCACCGTTGGGATATCAATGAACAACGCTACCTGGAGCTGAAGCAGCGGGAGAATTGATTTTTTTGTATTCTTGCAGCGCATTTGGACAAGCAGTTGTCTTTATCCCTGTTACACCCTTAAAAAAAATTGCTTTGAGAAAAGTATATGTATTCCTTGCCGTTGTGCTGATCGCTGTTTCTTTTTCAGGTTGCCTGAAAGACAAATCGTGCAGACCCCGCTCTGTTCAAAGCGAAGCCCCTCAGATTGAAGCTTATGCAACATTGAAAGGTTTCAATGTTATCAAGCATTCTTCCGGTCTTTACTACGAAATCCTCGATCCGGGTACCGGTGCAATCCCCACTGATAATTCACGCATCACCATCACTTACCGCGGCGAACTGCTCGACGGGTATGTATTTGATCAGATGACATCTCCCAATACTGAACCCTGGTACCTGGCCAACCTGATCGAAGGATGGCGCATTGGCGTGCCGCTGATCAAAGCCGGTGGCCGCATCCGTCTGATCATCCCTTCAGCACAGGCATACGGTTGCTCACAGGTAGGTGTTATACCTCCCGATGCTCCGCTGTTCTTCGATATCAGCCTGATCAACGTTCAATAATCTCCGGAAAGCTTTCGCCGGCGGCGACAGGTTTGTTGTAACTTCGTTCTTTAAATCAACAACTTGTCATACGAGCCTATCTCCGTATTTGATATGTTCAAGATAGGTGTGGGGCCTTCAAGTTCCCATACCCTTGGACCCTGGCGCGCTGCCCAGCAATTTGTAGAAGAATTGCGGTCGGACGACGTTCTCCGGCAGGTAACCGATCTCCGCGTTTTATTGTATGGTTCCCTGGCAAAAACCGGGGTCGGACACGGTACCGACATTGCCGTGCAACTCGGCCTGATGGATGAAGATCCCGTTACCATCGACGTGGAGCAGATACAGCCAAAGATCAATGACATTGCCGTCAGCAGGCGATTGCTGCTGGGAGGTGTGCAGGAAATTGGTTTTAATCCTCCCATTGCCATAGAATTCCTCTATACGGAAATCCTTCCGTTTCATTCCAATGCGCTTAGTTTCCTCGTTACGCTGGAAAACGGCGAACAACGTTCCTCCACTTTCTACTCTATCGGTGGCGGGTTTGTGGTAAAAGAAAATGAAACTGCTTCCGCACAACGCCGTTCGCAACCACCGTTTCCCATCAACAATGGCAAAGACCTGTTGCACTGGTGCATCAAAACCGGCATGACCATTCACGAAGTGGTAGCTGAAAATGAGAATAGCTGGCGTAAGGAAGAAGAAACCCGCGCGGGATTGATACAGATATGGGACGTGATGCGGTCATGCATGTATCGCGGCTGCCATACCGAAGGTGTGTTGCCGGGCGGACTACAGGTAAAACGCAGAGCCGCGGGCTTAAACAAAAGATTATTGAAAGGGAAAAGTTATGCAGACTATGAAAGCTGGACAGATGCCATTCGCGAAGGCGGCAACAACTTTGGTTATATCCTGGATTGGGTGAGTTGTTTTGCCCTGGCGGTGAATGAAGAAAATGCGTCTTTCGGCCGCGTGGTCACCGCGCCCACCAATGGTGCGGCCGGCGTGATCCCCGCAGTGTTGCAATACTACCTTATCTTCTGCGAAGGAAAGGATGATGCCGATATCAATGGTAAAATTCTTCGCTTTCTCCTTACGGCCTCTGAGATCGGAAGCATTTTCAAAAAAGAAGCAACCATTTCTGCCGCCATGGGCGGATGCCAGGCAGAGATCGGCGTATCGTCGTCGATGGCGGCGGCGGCGCTCACGGAAGCAATGGGCGGTACGCAGCGTCAGGCGATGATGGCGGCCGAAATTGCCATGGAGCATCACCTGGGTATGACTTGTGATCCCATTGGCGGACTGGTGCAGGTGCCGTGCATCGAGCGCAACACCATGGGAGCCATCAAAGCCATTACGGCTTCACAACTGGCTTTGCAAAGCACGCCTGATTTTGCCAAAGTGTCGCTGGATGCCGTGATCAAGACCATGTGGGATACCGCACGTGATATGAATTACAAATACAAGGAAACGGCCGACGGTGGACTGGCAATAAACGTTCCGTTGAGTTTGCCAGAATGTTGATGTTGGTTACCCGGGAATAAGTCCCGCCGGCCGGATAAGAATGGTTAAGGGTTGCCGAAGTAAGGTGTAAGGTAACAATTGCCGTTGCTGCAGACAATCGCGTGAACAGGGGATATTGGGGAAGTTAAACAGCCGTTGTAAGTATTAAGTAATAAGTATTAAGTTAACAGCCGGGCTGTATATTCACGATTCACCATTCACGATTCACCTCACACCAGCCGCTGTCTCAACGCCTTGGCCACCGCTTCCGCCACCGAATTAACATGTAATTTTTCGTAGATCTTTTTGATATGGCTGTTAACCGTATGAATGCTGATAAAACATTGCGCAGCAATCATTTTATGGCTTAGGCCTTTCACCAGGCAGCCGAGTATTTCGCGCTCGCGGGGAGAGAGGTCGATGCGCTCGTTGTTTTCAATAAAGGTGTTTTCCCGGAATGCCCGGATCACCTGCCGCGCCACGGAGGCCGTCATGGCCGCACCACCGTTGTGTACGTCTTCAATCGCCTGCAGTATCTGCTGCGGGGTGGATTTCTTTAAAATATAACCCGACGCGCCTGCACAGATCGACGCGAATATCTTTTCATCATCATCAAATACCGTTTGCATCAGTATCTGGATATGCGGGAAATGCAACCGGATCAACCGCACACCTTCGATACCATCCACACCCGGCATATCGATATCCATCAACACTATATGCGGCTGAAGATGTTCAATGTCACGAACCACATTGCTGCAATCCGGGAACGTACCCGTACAACGGATATGCTCTGTTCCGTTGATGAGCAGTGCTAGACTCTCTCTCCGGAATTCATTGTCGTCATACACGACAACCTGGATGATTTGCTGGTTCATGTGTTTCAAAAATAGATGATTGACCAGTCACATACTATCCCTAATTCAAGCGATTGGCACAACCAGGTCAATAGTAGTGCCTTCGCCGGGTTTGCTTTCAATATTGATCTCACCTTTCATGTCGGCCGCACGTTGCCGCATGTTTCTGAGACCATTGCCCGACGAACGCGTTTGCATGTCGAAGCCTTTGCCATAGTCGCGGATCGCCAGATGAATGGCCTGTGCCTGGCGGAACAAACGGATATCCACTTCGGCAGTGCCGGAATATTTTACGATGTTGTTGACAGCTTCTTTGAAAATGAAGTAGACATTTTTCCGTTGCTCCATCGATAATTTTTGCGTCAGCAATTTTTCATCGGCTTCAAATCTTACATCTATTTCACGCGCTTCCAGCACCGGTATGGCAAACTCACGCATGCGCACGATGATGTCATCCCATGAGTCGTGTTGCGGGTTTACATACCACACAATATCGTTCATGCTTTCCATCACCTGCGACGATCCTTTGTAAATCCGGTCGAGCAACGAACGTGCTTCACTTTCCGCTGCTACTTTTTTCCGCGCCACATCGCTGTAAATATTGATGCTGCTGAGCGTGGCGCCGATCTCGTCGTGCAGGTTGCGGGAAATATGATCCCGCACTTCATATAGTTTTTTCAATCCGCGAATACGATAACGGTAGAAGGCGTATGCCAGCAATAAGATCACCAGCGCTACCATGCCGATAAACCAACCCGTACGGTGAAAAGGCGTTTGTATCCTGAACGCGAGACGCGCCGTATGTCTCGACGGCTGATCGGCAAAAGAAACCGGCCGTAATTCCAGCACATAGTCACCGGATTCCAGTGAGGTGAAGTTAATACTGTGATTGCCATGCAGCCGCATCCAGTCGCCTTTGCCATTGCGCAGCAAACGGTACAGGTAGCCGGTCTGTTGCTCGTTGATATAAAATGGAGCCGTAAAGGATACGCTGAATGAATTGCGTTGCGGACTAAACGTTAAGCTGGTGTCCCTGGCATAAATACTAATGATGCTGTCGGGAAAAGTGATCTCCTTGATATAGATATCCAGATCGTATCTCTTTTCTTCATGCATTTTCATTTTCACTCCGCCAACATCGGTTGCAGCCCATAAAAAACCGTCCTGGGTAAACATGCTGCTGATGTGATTATTGAAGCTGTAATGTTTGCTCACATTACTCACCCTGTAGGTTTTTGCCAATGGTCTGATGCGGTTGAATCCCGTATTGGTTCCTACCCATACGCTGCCGTCGGCAGATTGGGCGATGCACGTGATGAAATTATTGCTCAATCCTTCGCGCGTGGTCAACACGGCTTTGCGCGTGACGCTGTCCGGTGTGACGCCGAAAATATACAATCCTTCGAAGCGTGTTCCTGCATACACATCGCCTTCGCGGCTCTGCATAATGGTGAGGAAACGGTTGTAAGAGCTCGTAGAATCGAGAATGCGTTTTAATAAACGGGCTTCGTATTTATTGTTCTTTTTCTCCAGCGCAATACGGTAAATGCCATCGGAGAAAGTACCGACCCACAATCGGTCGAAGCGGTCTTTCATCAGCGAGCGTACGTCTTCAATGGTGTCGCTCAATGGCATTATTTGTTCATCATGCATCAGGGCAAGTGAATGGCGGCCGCCCAGAATAACGGTGCGGTCGTCCCAGGTGATCATGCGGTGATAGGTTTCGGGAACTTTCCGGGCAGATGTAACAGAAGGTTTGGCGCCGTTGGTACGTATCGTAAAAATATGCTCCGGTGTGCTGACCCAGATTTGTTGCGGCATCACGGCAACGCCGAGCGGAATAGTTTCAACCCCCGCAGGATAGTTGACCACGCGCGCGGTGTCGCCATCCATGTAATACAATTTTTCCCGGCCAAAAAACCAGATCCGTCCAGTGGCATCAGGACAAGTATAGTGAATGTTACCGGCTTCGATACCGTTGTTGCGGCCATAAACGACCAGGTCGGTATTGTTGAGTTTGTCTACCCCGAAATTGGTACCCACCCACCAGTTCTGATCGCGGTCGATGAACACGCAACGGACGGCATTGGCCGACAGGCCATTCTGCCGGTTGATCATGGAAGAGCTGCCATCGCGGTGATAAATGACGATGCCATAGTGTGTAGTGCCGATCAACAGGCTGCCGTCGGCGGGATTGGTGGTGAGACAAAAAATATCTTCGTTCGCCAGGAATGCGATGGAAGGAGGAAGCGCTTTGAAAACGATTTTACCGGCAGCCAGTGCCTTGCCGTCGAGGCGGCAGAAACCCCTGGAGTCGGTGCCCAGCCATACATCGCCGTCGGCAGCAGGAGCCATATCGGTAACGGAAATGGACTCGGCGGTTTCGTCGAGTTTGTTGAAATGCTGGCGATCGATGAGCCCTACAGGAAAACCTTTGCGGCCAACGAGCAGGTTATTGCCAACCGGCAGCAGGAAATGCACGATGCGTGCCTTGTCGGCGAGGCCGGTAACAATGGCTTCGGTTTGTGTGCCCCGCAGTTTGTACAGACCTGCATCGGTGCAGAGAATCGTATCACGGCCCAGGTCGGTGTAGATGTTGTTGACGTCCACTCTGTTTTTCAGGATGGTCTGATGAAGGTTGCCCTTTTCAGCCATCAGCAGGTGTTTGTTGCCGGTGTGATTGATCCACAACTGGGCAGGTCCCAGCGGTTTGATGCGGAACACGGGTTGCAGGTCGCCGGAGCCGGGGAGATTGACGGGCAGGAGCGTACTGCCATCGTATACGCAAAGACCGCTGTTGGTGCCGAAGTAAAGAAAACCGAGATTATCCTGGCCGATAGACTTGACCACGTTGTTGGGCAGGCCGTTTCTGAAAGCGTAATTCTGGAACCCGTACTGCTGGCCATGCAAACCGCCTGCAAAAAGCAGGGAAATGAACAACAAGAGCAGGATAGGTGTTTTGGTCATATACAGAGCTGAATCTGAACGCTGAACTTAAAAATAAGGATTTCATAAGAAAGTGCGTTCGTTCACTTTTTTTAACGAAATTTGCCGCATTCAAAACAGTAAGTATGGCGATAGAAATAAAAGTTCCTACGGTTGGCGAATCGATCAGCGAAGTAACCCTGCTCAAATGGACCAAAAAAGACGGCGATTATGTGGAGCGCGATGAAGTGATTGCGGAGCTGGAAAGTGAAAAAGCCACTTTTGAGGTAAATGCGGAACAGGCTGGTGTATTGAAAACCGGCGCCCAGGAAGGTGATACCCTCAAAATCGGGGATCTGCTGGCGACTATCGACGAAACTGCTGCCAAACCGGAAAAAAAGGAAGAAGCACCCGCTGCAAAACCTGCTGAAGCACCCAAAGCAACTGAAGCGCCCAAGCCGCAACAGGCTGAACAGCCTGCTGCCAAGCCCGCCGATGTAAAAGCTACCCCGGTAGCTTCTGCCATCATTGCCGACAAAAAAGTAAATCCTTCTACCATATCTGCCTCCGGAGCCGGAGGAAAAATCCTGAAAGACGACGTACTGGCCGCGCTGTCCAATCCCGGACGCAAATCATTTGACGGAGGCGAACTTTTCACGCGCAACACCCGCACGGAAAAGATGAGTAACCTGCGCAAAACCATCAGCCGTCGCCTGGTAGATGCGAAAAATACCACTGCGATGCTCACCACTTTCAACGAAGTGGACATGGGCCGCATCATGGAAATCCGCACCAAATACAAAGACAAATTCAAAGAATCACACGGCGTAGGCCTGGGCTTCATGAGCTTCTTCGCCAAAGCCTGTGCCGTAGCGCTTTCCGAATGGCCCGCTGTGAATGCTTATATCGACGGCGATCAACTGATCTATCACGACTATGCCGACATCAGCATTGCGGTGAGCACACCCCGCGGTTTGACCGTACCGGTGATCCGCAACGTGGAAAGCCTGAGCATGGCCGACATCGAGAAGAAAGTGATCGAGATGGCCAATAAAGCCCGCGACAGTAAACTCACTGCGGAAGAACTTACCGGCGGCACTTTCACCATCACCAACGGTGGTGTATTCGGTTCGCTGATGAGTACGCCGATCATCAACATTCCTCAATCTGCGATCCTTGGTATGCACAAGATCCAGGAGCGTCCGATGGCGATCAATGGCCAGGTGGTGGTACGTCCGATGATGTATATCGCACTGAGTTACGATCACCGTATTATCGACGGCCGCGAATCTGTGAGCTTCCTGGTACGCGTGAAGGAATTGCTGGAAAATCCCGAACTGTTGTTGTTCGGCAAAGATCCGGTACGCACGCTGCTCGAGCTCTGAGACGGTCATAGCCCGCGATGAGTCGCTACTATTCCTATATCAATACTTCGGTTGATATCCTGCGTCAATACGACGGCGGGGAGCCCTTTGCGTCCTTTCTGAAGAAGTTTTTTTCCAAACAGAAAAAATACGGGTCGCGGGACCGGCGCCAGATCGGACAGCTTTGTTATGCGTGGTTCCGCCTGGGACATGCGCTGCGCGAAATGCCGGAGACAGCACGTTTGCTCACGGCGTATTTTCTTTCGGTCACCACCCCCGATGCACTGCTCACCGAACTAAAGCCTGAATGGGCATCACACGTAGATGCTTCTTTAGCAGTAAAAATCACGTTAACAGGCACTGCCTTGCATCCGGCAGATATATTTCCCTGGCGGGAAAGATGGAGCGACGGGTTGGATGAAGAAACCTTTCCCGCGTCGCACCTGGTACAGCCTGACCTGTTCCTCCGCATACGGCCGGGACGTAAGAAACTTGTTGAACAACTTTTGTCCAACGCAGGCTTGTCTTATACGGCCATACATGAAGACTGCCTGGCCCTGCCTAATAGTTCGGCATTGCAGGACCTCCTGAAGATCAACCGCGATGTGGTGATACAAGACCGCAGTTCGCAGGAGATCGGCCATTGGTTGCGCGGAATCGGGGTATTCCGGCCCCGGCAGGTATGGGATTGCTGCGCTGCCAGCGGCGGCAAGTCGATCCTGTTGCATGATTATTTTCCCAACATTGAATTAACCGTTTCCGATATCCGGACTTCCATTCTGCACAACCTGCGCGAGCGTTTCCGCGAAGCGGGGATAAAAGAATACGGCGATTTTGTGGCCGACCTCACCAATCCATCTGCCAACCTGCCGGCGCAGCAATTTGACTGTGTGGTGGCCGATGTACCTTGCACGGGCAGCGGTACTTGGGGGCGCACACCGGAACAATTGTATTATTTCAAACCCGAACTGATCGATGCTTATGCCGTCCGGCAGCAGCAAATCCTGGAAAGAATAATGCCGTCGGTGAAAAAAGGCGGGTTTCTGCTCTACATCACCTGCTCCGTTTTTCGACGCGAAAACGAGGAGAAACTGGCTTTCATGAATGCCCAACCCGGCTGGGAATACGTTGACAGCCGGTTGTTTAGCGGTTACACGCATAAAGCGGATACACTTTTTGGAGCTCTCTTCCGGAAACTTTAAGGCAGGGATGATGCAGCACGTTCACCGGATGTGTAAAGGTGCCCGCTCAAGGCGGGGCCATGTGAAAATGTATTTAATTTACACATCTGCACATCTCCATATTTTCACATTGGCTGTATAGTTCTATCTTCGCGCGGTTTTTATGAAATATCACAACGAAATACAACGCAGGCGCACGTTTGCCATCATCAGTCACCCTGACGCCGGTAAAACAACGCTGACAGAAAAGTTTCTGCTTTTTGGTGGTGCCATCCAGGTGGCGGGTGCCGTTAAGAGCAACAAAATCAAGAAACACGCGACGAGCGACTTTATGGAAATTGAACGCCAGCGGGGTATCTCCGTGGCCACTTCCGTAATGAGCTTCGAATACAATAACATTCTCATCAACCTGCTCGATACACCTGGTCACAAAGACTTTGCAGAAGATACTTACCGCACGCTCACGGCAGTGGACAGTGTTATCCTGGTGGTGGACAGTGTGAACGGGGTAGAAGATCAGACGCGCCGCCTCATGGAAGTGTGCCGCATGCGCGATACACCGGTGATCGTGTTTGTCAACAAAATGGACCGCGACGGCAAGAACCGCTTCGACCTGCTGGAAGAAATTGAAAAAGAACTCAGCCTTTCATTACACCCCATGACCTGGCCCATCAACAGCGGTAAGGATTTCAAAGGGGTATACAACCTGCACGATAAAAACCTCCTGCTTTTTACGGCCAACACCAAAGGCGGCGATGAAGACAGCTTTTCCATCAGTGATTTGAACGATAACGTACTGGATCAGAAACTTGGCGAAGCCGATGCGGCTTCACTCCGTGAGGATGTGGAACTGGTAGACGGTGTACATGGTGAGCTCGACGTAGAAGAATACCTCGCGGGTAAAGTGGCACCTGTGTTTTTCGGCAGTGCCATCAACAACTTTGGGGTAAAGGAAATGCTGGATACGTTTATCCGCATTGCACCTACTCCGCGCAGCCGCGAAACCAGCACACGCATGGTAGACGTTGAAGAGCCAAAGCTGAGCGGTTTCGTATTTAAAATTCACGCCAACCTCGATCCCAAACACCGTGACCGCATTGCGTTCTTCCGCGTTTGCTCCGGTAAGTTTGAGCGCAACAAATATTTTCATCACGTACGTCTCGATAAAGAAGTACGTTTCAGTAATCCTTACTCCTTCATGGCGCGGGACAAAAGCATCATCGAAGATGCATACGCCGGCGACGTGGTGGGCTTGTTCGACACCGGTAACTTCAAGATCGGCGATACACTTACCGAAGGCGAGGATTTTTATTTCACTGGTATTCCTTCCTTCTCTCCCGAGATATTCAAGGAAGTAGTGAACAAAGATCCGATGAAGACAAAACAATTGGAGAAAGGCTTGTTGCAGTTGACCGACGAAGGTGTGGCGCAGTTGTTCACACAGTTCGGTGGCAACAAGAAGATAATCGGTTGCGTGGGTGAACTGCAGTTTGAAGTGATCCAATACCGCTTACTGCATGAATACGGTGCGTCTGTTACATTCAACAGTCTTCCGTTTTATAAAGCGTGCTGGCTTACCAGCAATGACAAGAAAAAGCTCGAAGACTTCGCGCGTTTTAAATTGGCCAACATCGCCGAAGACAAGGACGGACAGATTGTTTACCTGGCGCAAAGCGAGTGGTTCCTCAACACCGAGCGCACCAACAATCCGGATATTGAGTTTCATTTTACGAGTGAGATTCACAAGCAGGAGTGAATGGTGAATCGTGAATCGTCAATGGTGAATAGTGAATAAGTGAATGATGGCTGAGGCTCTCGGGGCTGCCCATTGTTGGTCTCCAGACCAACAATTACGCGAGATGCAAAAGGAAAGAGTTACTTACTACACCTCTCCCCATTACCAAATTATAAAAGAGGCCCGCAACGCGGGCCTCTTTTATTTATCGTACGATTAATTTTTCTGTTCGTCGCTGACCGTTCTGATCGGCTATCTGCAGATAGTATACGCCTGTAGCCAATGAAGAAGGCATGGGCAATTGCAGTACAAGTCCGCTGCCACTATTGACTGCACGGCTCCATGTTGCCACGCGCGCACCTGCCGCATTTGACAAGGTTACGTTGAACTGGGCCGGGCTATTGTTATTGAAGCGCAGGGAAATTTCACTGCTGCGGTTTACTACTGTCGGGTAAACGGCGAGACTGGCTGTCCAATCGTTACCGCATTCGCCCTGCACACGCAGCGTATTGCTGTAGCTCGAACGTCCATCGATATCAACCTGACGGATACGTACAAAACTTTGTGCGGCAGGCAGCAGGATATCCGCTTCATACTGGCGCGAGGTCTGGCTGTTGCCGGCGCCTGTTACACGTTGTACGGAAGTAAAGTTGATGCCATCGGTGCCGGCTTCCACTTCGAAGTGTGCATTGTTTTGTTCGGAACCGGTGCTCCATTGCAACAAGGCACGGCACTGTCGCGGCGCAGCGGTAAAGGAAGTGAAGTTAACAGGCAATGGCGCATTGGGTGATGCCACACAGGCTGTTGCATCGCCACGGCTGTCGGCGGCATAAGTGCCGGGCAACAGCGTGAGTGCGCCTGTAGTAATATCTACTGAATAGGTGCGTCCGCGGTCAACCTGCAGTGCATACAGCACACCGTCTCCGCCAAAATACATCCCTCCCATTTCGCAGGTAGTAGCGCCGGTGCAACCTGCATAACCATTCGTGATGTTAGAGGCCGGAGCAGAGGAGCAAACCGCTGTATTGGTTGCCAGATCGATATAGAAGAGTTGGTTTTCTACACCGAAGAAAGAATACAAACGAGTTTTCTGTGGATTCAGCGCCAGATCCTGGAACAATCCTGAAGGTTCAGGCGTGTTGGCCGGGTTTAACGCATAAGCAACAGTTGCCGCAACAAACGCATTGAATGCCGCACTGCAACCACCACTGATCGCGACCGGCGTGTAAGTGGGTGTTACGCTGCCGCCGAAAGGAACGTTGTCGATGTTGAAGCGGCCGAGATAGAAGGTGTAGGTCAGTGGGAAAAGATTGGTTACCGTTACGGCCGGAACAAAATATTCGCCGGTTAACGGGTTGATGTCAGCCGCAAAGGAAACGACGGCTTTCGCGAGTGCATTTCCCGAAGGGGTATTGATCGTGCCCCAAAGCGCGGCTACGCCATCGCCACCAATTCTGTACAAAGATGCGTTGGTGTTGGTGCTGGGAGCCGGTGCATTCATCGCCCACAGGTAACGTTTACCCGGACGCGCATCCATACCCAGCGCATTCAATGAGGCCGCTCCGGTACCGGAACCGATTGCCGTTACGGTGCCACTTGAGTTGATGGAATAAAGCGTGCTGGAAGGTGTGGTTGTTTGCGGATTAAGTACCACGTATCCCGTGCCCGCACAGTCCGGAAGAACCGGTTGTGAGGGTTGGGCAAAAGCCTTACCGATACCGACAGCCATCAGCAATACAAAGAGTAGATTTCTTTTCATAGATGAGTTATATATAGTTTTTGAATAGATACAGCGTTCCGGTCTGTTCAGAGGACGGCGATTTTTCCCGGTTACAGGAAAACAAACGACACAATAGAGGACTTTAATAATCTGACGGGGGAGTTAGCTGGCTATGGGGGAGATTTTGTATAGGGTTGGATGCGTAGCGTTAAATAACTACGTAAATGTACGAGGGAATGGAGATCAACGCTTTTTTGTGGAAAAAAATAACTCACCGGCTCATGATGCCGATGCGGTATTCATCGGTAACGGTGCCGGATGTACGCCAGATGCGCAATTGATTGCCTTGGCGCTCAAACTGGTATTCGCCGTTGAAGATGAGCGTCCAGTCGAAATTGGCGGTCCAGCTACAGGAGTCGGTTACGAAAAGGCTGCTGCCATCCGTACGGTAGCTGCCACGGCAAACTGCGGGATATTGCGGTTGGTTACTGCTTCCCTGGAAATACCCTTCAGCCGAAAAGTCCATGACCACATTGGCCGTGTCGCCGCCGCTGCGGCTGAAGGTGCCGATATACCGGCCCGGCACTATGCCATTATCAGTGCGGTCATTATCCTTCTCACAGGAAAATCCCAGCGCAGCAATTCCCAGCAACAAAACCAGCAGGCATTTCATATAGGAGTATTTATTCAATACCCTTTCAAATAGTATGCCCGTGGAATCAGTAAGATGCCGTAATACCGGTATAGTTATGAGGTGTGATGGCTTTCAGCCGCTTTTTCAGTTCAGCGGTCACTTTCAAACCATCTATAAAGCTGTGAATAGCTTTTTTATCAATTTTCTCTTTACCACGTGTCAGTTCTTTCAACGCTTCATAAGGATTGGGGAAATTTTCCTTTCTCAACACAGTTTGTATCGCTTCCGCCACAACCGGCCAATTGTCTTCCAGATCCTGGTAGATGCGTGCATCATTCACTACCAGCTTGTTCAATCCTTTTTCGATGGATTTAATCGCCAGTAAGGTATGTGCCAGCGGTACGCCGATGTTGCGCAATACGGTAGAGTCGGTGAGGTCGCGCTGGAGGCGGGACACGGGAAGTTTGGCCGCCAGGTGTTCAAACAGGGCATTGGCCATGCCCAGGTTGCCTTCGGCATTTTCAAAGTCGATCGGGTTTACTTTGTGCGGCATGGCCGATGAACCTACTTCACCCTTTTTTGTCTTCTGTTTAAAATATTCCATCGATACATACGACCAGATGTCGCGGCAGAAATCGAGCAGGATATTATTGATACGTTTAATGCAATCGAAGTGTGCGGCGAGGTTGTCGTAGTGTTCGATCTGTGTGGTGAACTGCTGGCGTTGCAGCCCCAGGCCTTCTACAAATTCATTTCCCCATTTCACCCAATCGGTTTTGGGAAATGCGATATGGTGGGCATTGAAGTTGCCTGTGGCACCACCGAATTTTCCGGTGAAAGGAATATGCAGCAATTGCTCTATCTGGTTGCCGAGGCGTTCTACAAATACCATGATTTCTTTGCCGAGACGCGTAGGACTTGCGGGCTGCCCATGTGTATGGGCAAGCATCGGGATATCACGCCAGTTGTCGGCCACTACACGCAGCGCGGTTTGCAGGTTCAATACAGCAGGCAGGTATTCGTATTCGAGGGCATGTTTCCACGAAAGGGGAACCGCCGTATTGTTGATGTCCTGTGAAGTAAGACCGAAGTGTACCCACTCGCGGGCGGCTGCTCCACCATTTTTTTCAAGCCGCTCTTTGATAAAATATTCAACAGCTTTTACATCGTGGTTGGTGGTGGCTTCGATGCGCTTGATCTCCTGTGCATCATCGGGACCAAAATCCGCAGCAAGCTGACGCAAAGCTTTTTGCGTGCGCACGGCGAGTTTGATCACTTTCTTTTTTTCCAGGAAAAGCAGGTATTCTATTTCTACCCAAACCCGGTATTTCATCAGGGCATATTCGGAAAAATATTCGTCCAGGTGATGTACCTGGTTGCGATAACGGCCGTCGATGGCGGAAACTGCGGTAAGGGGAGAAAGTTCCAAGGTCTTGATTTTAGTTGTGTTAACGACAGAAGCGGGGAGAACTGTCCTGCTTCCGGTTTGTCTTATCTTTGCAGCGCAAAAATAACAGAATTGGACAAGAAGATAAAAGTGGGTATTGTCAGTTATCGCAATACCCGTCCGTTGATCTACGGATTGCAACATACGGCTTTGTCAAACGACATCGAACTAATTGAAGATATTCCGGCCAGGCTGGCCGATAAGCTCAAAACCGGTGAGATTGATCTGGGGCTCGTGCCGGTGGCAGTGATTCCACAACTGGGCGAATATCATATCATCGGCGACTACTGCATCGGCACCGAAGGCGAAGTGGCGTCTGTTTGTTTGTTCAGCGAAGTGCCGCTCAATGAAATTACGCGTGTGTATCTCGATTATCAGAGCCGTTCATCCGTTGCGCTGCTGCAATGGCTGATGCGCGAATCCTGGGGCATTTTCCCCGAAATCATTCAGGCGGAGGATGAGTCCTATCGCGAAGAAATAAAAGGCACTACGGCGGGATTGGTGATCGGCGACCGCGCACTCGAACAGCGACTTATTTCCACTTATATCTACGACCTGGGTGCAGAATGGCGGGCGATCACGGGTCTGCCGTTTGTATTTGCGGCATGGGTAAGTACGAAATCTTTGCCGGAATCTTTTGTACAGCGTTTCAATGAAGCAAATGCGGCAGGCATCCCGCGCATCGACGAGATTGTTGCTGCCAATCCGTTCCCGGTCTATGATCTGCGCAAATATTATACGCTTAACCTCAGCTACCAGCTCGACGAACGCAAACGCAAAGGGTTGGAACTTTTTCTTTCTTATCTCCAGCGGGAAAAAGAAGAACCTGTCGCTGAGATCAAGGAATTTTAAAAGCGTACAGCATACCATAAATGGTTTCGTCATGAATCGACGTGTCAAATACTGTAAAATGATGGCGGCTGAGTAACTCCACAAGAGGGGCTGATCCTTTAAAATGCCACTCTACGATCATTCCGGCAACCTGCTCCGGAATGCCTTGCTGGTCGAGACTGTCAAGAATATTATACTCTTCTCCTTCACAGTCAATTTTAAGGTAAATAGCTTTTCCGGGATGCGCGGAGACTATCTGATCCAATGCTTCGGTAATACCCTTGACATGAACAGTAGTAAAGGCGCCCGAGTTGAGTTTGTGTTCTTCAATAAAGGAAGAGTTGGTGCTGGCGATAACTGAACCTCCTTCAAGTTGCGGTACATTGACAGACCCAGACCTGTTGCTGATCCCCACATTAACAGGGGAAATTTTATCTTTTAAAGAAGGGTTAATTCCCAAATTCTGAACAGCTTCTGCATACGTTTCGGCAAATGGCTCGTAACCATATACGTGGGCAACATTAGGATCCGAAGCAAAGAACAGGCTGGCAAAGCCTACATTCATCCCGATGTCCATCACCACAATGTCCTTTTGAACGGTATGAAGATTGTAAAGCTTTTCGAGGTATAATTCGTGGACAATATTAAGGTTGTTCTGGGAACTGATGCGATACGACACATTGCCTGCGTTCAGCACAAAGGAATCAGGCAATGTATCCGACACAGAAAAACGATTGTCGTTCAGCACCCGGAAGAGGTGCCCAAAATTGTGTTTAAAACGGGAAAGTTGTCCAACAGGTATTTTGTTTCCCGTTGAATTTAATACCAGCATTCCTTCACTGATCTTGAACAACCTGATATGAGTGATCGGCAAGTTGTAGTGGGCAAACAGCATCGCTGCCTTTATATTACCGGTCTTTAGTAGGAAATAAGGGAAAGTGACAAATTTGATAAGTATTCGAAATAGTGTCATTTAATCAGTTTATCGGCCAAAAATAATAAAGGGATCGCTTGATGAAGAGATTTAATCTTCTCTAACAGCCGTTGTCCAATGTCCGGCACATAAAACTTTTTTGCTGTTTCATGCGACAGCGAACCCATGTGTGCCCACTCATCTTTGCGGTTCCAGGCGCGTTGCAAAGCCCTGTTCAGGGAAAATTCAGTCGGACCTTCAGCGATAAATCCATTTATACCATCATCGATAATCTCCCGGTTACCTCCTACATCGGTGGTGATCACCGGACGTCCGCACAACATGGCTTCCACCACTGCCAGCGGCAGGCCTTCCATGATCGAACACATCAGCAACGCATGGTTTTCTTTCCACACCTCGCGTATATCCGATACGTGTCCGCAAAACGAAACTTTACCGGCAATCCCGCGCTGCACGCAGAGAGCTTTCAGGTATTCTTCGTCAGGGCCGCGTCCGTATATATTCAGGTGCCAGTTCCTGTTCTTCCATTCTTCGCGCGACAACACCGCAATAATGATATCCTGTCCTTTGTGATTGATCTGCAGATTGCCCAAAACGCCCAGTTTGATCACACCGTCCATAGCAGGATAGGGAATCATTACGGTGTCGGCAAGGTTCACCGGGTTCGTTATTACTTCGCCATTGGGTAATGCAAGGGCGAGATGACGCTGGATGGTTTCAAAGTTCCTGCGGGATACAAAGAAGACCTTCGCCGCTTTCAGAAATCCATCGCGCATGGCCTGTGATGGCGTGTTGCTGAAAGGCCGGTTAAATTCCGCTACGACCTGGTTGATAACTACATAAGGCCTGTGATACGCCTGCTGCAAACGGTGAAAGTAATTGTCTTCGCCAGCCTGGAACAACGAAGAGTTGAATATGACAATATCGGGTCTTGCCCGGTAGATCGATTTGTAGGGATTGCTGAACGAATTAAGTAAAAGGTGCCAGGCCTTTTTAAGTATACGTTTTCCCGCAGGCGTGCCCTTCTTGATATAACCTCGGCGTTTGTGCAGCACCAATCCTTTACCTATGAGCTCCTGTATTTTTGGTGCAAGCGCACCGGTGAATTTCATAGATACATGTACACTGTGGCCTTCCGCTAAGGCAGCCAAAGCTGTCTGGTACCAGAGCTCTTCACTTCCGCCCCATATATCGTCGATGGTGGTAATGACTGCAATTTTCATGAATGGACTTTTTTCGCCATGATAATATTGTTCAGGTACATTTCTTTTTTTCCGGGGAAAATTGATCGCGTGAGCAGCGCCCAGCAGTTGTTGGTAACGTACACGGTGTATTTAAGTAAGGAACGCAGCACCGGAATTTTGCTTACATATTTGTGCACGGCATATTCGTAATGCAGGATCCGCAACTGACAGATCGCTTCGGTAAAGGAACCGCTCTTGCGAAACTCTTCAATGGTAAAGCCAGTTTGTTTTAATAAATGGACCGCAGCAAATTGAGTATACCTGGCAAAGTCATTCGGTACTTCATGTTCGGGAAACATAAAAGGAAATGTCAGCAGCATTTTGCCGCCGGGTTTTAATACGCGGTGAAGTTCCTTTAGTATCTCTTCCAGGTTAAAAACATGCTCAAACACTTCACTGCAAAACACGGCGTCGAAGGATGCGTCTTCGAACGGAAGGTTGCGTCCGTCGTAAAAAAAATCGGCTTTGTCCTTGGCGTATGTTTCGCCTTCACCCTGATATTCTACTCCTACATATTGGTCGGCGCGGAAGAGTGACTCGTAAGGTTTGATGCCACATCCAAGATCGAGCACGCGCCCTGTTAATTGCGGAGCCAGTTCTGCAATGTTCTTGTACAAACCGTTCCGGATAAGGTAAGTAGGATAAAAGACATCCGGATTAAAGGCGTAAGGAACGGCATTTTTCATCAGCTATTCTTTTTTTTCAACAGGATAATGTTGCTATGGTAAAGGTCTTTTCTGCGTAGTTTGCTCTGCAATACGAAACTCAGCAGGGCCGTAAGCACCAGGAAGGGCAGGATAAAGACCTGGTGAAGCAGGAAGTAGAGTGGTCGCGGTTTTTTGGGTAGCAGGCAGTAGATATAAAAAATAAACTGCTGCATCACCACTTCCATGTTGTGGCCGGTTTTGTATTGACGGATCACTTCCAGCCCGTTTTTTTCCAACAAATGACGGATACCGAAACTCGTATATCGTGCATAGTCGTAAGGTTGTTCGTGTTCAGGCCAGACAAACGGACAGGTGATCAGCAACTGGCCGCCGGGTTTTATCACACGCACGAGCTCAGGCACTATTTCTTCGAGATTAAAAACATGTTCAAATACTTCGGAAGAAAAGACAATGTCGAATTTCGAATTGGTGAACGGCAGGTGATGCCCGTCATAGAAAAAATCGGCTTTTTTGGTGTAGGGATGGCCGGATATTTCTATGTCTACGCCAACGTAAGAAGATGTTTGCGTAAAAAGTGATTCATATGGTTTGTTGCCGCAACCGAAGTCCAACAGTTCGCCGTGAACAAGGGCGGCTTCTTTTTTCAATACGCGGTACATCCGGTATCGGATAAAGAAAAATGCATCGGTGAAAATATGATACCAACGGATCAGGAATCCCTGCTGCATAGTTATCGTTTCGCTTTTTTGTAAAAATATAGAAAATAATCCCGCAGCATGGAAACGGTTACGCGGGTTTGAAACCATCCCCAATGAAAACCGCGTAATTCATGTCGCAGGAAGGAAGCCTTGGCTTCTGCCTGCTTGCGGAAGTGGGATTTGTCGGTATTGGCCTGGCTGGTGATTGATTCGGTGTGAATGCGGTAATACAGCAACGATTCCTGCAGCTTCTGAAACCAATATCCTTTTGCCGTCAGCCGCAGCCAGAGTTCATAATCTTCATAAGTGGTTTTGTGATAACGATGCTGTTTAAGTACTTCGGTACGGATCATAATTGACGAATGCCCGAGTACGTTGCCACGCGCCAGTTTGCGGCGTATCTCTTTAGGTTCAAATACTTTGGCATTGTGAAACCCAGTCGGCAGGTTTTGTTCGTTGATATAGGTCATCCATGTATCGATCAGGGTAATGTCTGGATGCTGTTCCAGAAAACTCACCTGCGTGCCCAGCCGTGCGGGCAGCGCAATGTCGTCGGCATCCATGCGCGCAATGTATTTGCCTTTTGCCGCATCGATGCCCACATTCAACGTGGCGGCTACGCGTTTGTTTGCTGCATTGCGGATATAAACCACCCGCTGATCGGCTTCAGCATATTCGTGGCAGATGGCAGGCGTATTGTCGCTACTATGGTCGTCGATCAGCAGCAATTCGAAATCGGTGAAATCCTGGTGCAGGACGCTGTCTACCGCCAGCCGGAGATACTGCTCGCCATTGTAAACCGGTAATATGACGGACACAAGCGGATTCATGAAAGAGGTTTTTGCTGGTCGATCAATAGAGTTCGGTAAGTTTTGCAAAAAGTAGCATAACTGAATTTTTCAAGAGCAATCTCGCGGCTCCGTTTACCCAATTGTTCGCGTTTGGCCGGATCGGCGGCCAGCATTTGTAAATGTTCTGCGCCCTGTCGGATGATGCCCTCTTCGGTTGTTTCGGTGATCAGCAGTCCATTTTCCTGGTGCCGTATATAATCTGGAATGCCGTTGATAGCGGTTGATACCACCACTTTGGCAAAGGCCATCATCATCATTACAACTACTGGTAATCCTTCATAGGCGGAGGTCAGTAACAATACATCCGTGCTGCGGTAGATGTCCTGCATTTTTTGCTGGTCGCTGATATTGCCGTAAAAGGTACAATAGGGATAATGTGTGATATCTATTACTTTTTCCACATCGCCAATGAAAGAGACGTGTACGGGCGCTCCGGCTTCCTGCAATTTTTCGGCTATACCGGCCACGAGGTGTACACGCTTTTGTGGAGCTCCCCGTCCGATGAAGGCCACTTCAAGCTTTTCATTATGCACTGGCGTAACGTCCGGGATCGGAATGCTGTTGTCGGTAAAATATAATTTTTCCTCCAGTGTTGCGGGTAGATTGTTTTCGCGGTATTGTCTGCGCACTTTTTCCAGCAGTTCGCGCGTGCTGAATACCCGCAGATCGATATGTGGTATTTGCCCGATGGAGTAGGGCAGCCAGGTATCGAGGTGGCACAATTCTACACAATAGGTGCGTTTGGGTACGTGTGGGATTATCTTGTAAAAAAACAAACATTCCCCACCAAATACCACCGGTTTTGGCGACCGCGCAACCCATGAAGCAATTACTCCACGATAAAATAAATTGACGAAGTGGAATAATTTATTGTCGATACGCGTATGCAAATCGATAAGCTGTACTCCCTGCGCCCGGAACTGTTCGAGGAAACCATTGTTCTTTGGTTTTTTTGAAAAAATGACTACCGGGTTTTGATCACGGATGCACCGCAAGATGTCAAGATTGACCTGGGGCGCGCCGCCGATATCGGCACTGGAAAAAAAAAGAAATGTGTTGGTTGATTGCTTCAAAGGGCGCAGCCATCCGCACAGCCTTCCGAGCCATACAAATGGTGCCATTAGGCATTCTTCGAGGATAAATTTAATTCTTGCCTTTTTGTACGTCATCAGTAACCAGGTATTTCCGGATCATCCGGTGCAGGTACCCGTCGGAAAAATCGAGTCCCAGTGTTGTGATCAATGGGCGGATCGGTTCAATATCGATCTGCGGCCGGCTGCCCTTTTCTACAAGCGTATAGTTTCCCTTTTTCCCGCACAGCAGTTCTATTGCTTGCACAATGTCCGCCACACGGTAATTGACCGGGTTCGCAATATTGATAATCTGTTGCGGAAACAAATTCTCCCGGACGATATAATGGCAGAGATGAAAGGTATCGGTGATGTCAATAATATTTCTTTCTGCGTGTTGCCATAGTTCGAATCGCTCGCCGGATACCACGTGCTGATAAAGATAGTTGAGAATGGTATGCGGATTGGGGGTGGCGCCGGCGAGATTCGGTATCCGGAATATACGGTAACGGTTGCATTGCTTTTGTATTAATGCTTCCATTGCCAACTTATGTTTCGCATAAGGTGTCGACTGCTGCGCGGGGTCGTATACACTACAGGTACCGAAGTACACGACCAATGCATCCGGATTTTCCTGCAACTTGTTTGTCAGCAGGGAACGCTCACGTTCAAATGCCTGTCGATCGGCGGTGGTGGAGTTGGACACGCCGGAGGCAAAGACAAGGTATTCATCCTTGTCCTGATACCAGCTGAATCCTTTTGCAACAAGTCCGCTTCCAACTATCATAATTTAAAAAAATGTGTGCCGCCGCAGCGAATGATTCCATTTTACCCGGTCACAACTTCCAGGGCAACTGCTGTTTTCTCTGCAATATTACCCCAATAAAAGTGCTTAAAAAAAAGTGTGGGAATATGCGGCTGCTGTTGATGGACCACCTTCAGTAATTCCGTTATAAAAGACCGGACATTGCCATCCTCAACCACGTGCAATTTCTGTCCGGAGGTATCGGCAGGAATGCCGGTTGCCCCGCTGGCAAATGAAATAGTCGTCAGATCTGCCGCCAGCGCTTCCACCAGTTTCGTTTTGATACCGCCGCCTTCCGATACAGGATTGAGGAAAAAGTCTGCTGCCAGGTAATACGGCTCAATATCCGGTACGAAGCCGGTGTATACGATGCCGCTGGTTTGTGCCAGTACCGCAGCGTATTTTTCAGGTAACCTACTTCCACATACCATGATGCAACAGTGAGGTGCATTTGCCTGCAAAGCAGGGGCTACTTCGTTTATCAATATATCCAGCGCCTGCAGGTTCGGCGGATAATTCAATGTGCCGTTAAACAATAATATCGATGTTTCTGCCGGCAATTGGTATTGCCGGAGCAGGGCTGATTTTGCGACCTGCTTTTCTTCCTTTGTTGGTGCAATGGATTTTTCTATGCCGTAGGTAATCACCACACATTTCCCCGCCGACAATCCGTAATGCCTGATGGCATAGTCGCGGTCTCCGGCGGTAATAAATAAATTGAGATCAGCGTGGCGGTGCACATATTTTTCGTACGACCATAGCAATCTCCACCACCATTTGCCGACGGACCGAAAGCGTAATGCTTCAATATTGTGCGAACGCACGACCAGCGGTATACGCAGGGCGCGGCGCAAGGCCAGGGCCAGCCACCCCATATACGGGTGGTCGATCATCAGGTGCGTGGCCTGCTGCTGCCGCATTTTTTTACGCAGTTTGAAAAAAGCAAACGGGTTGGCATAACGCACCGGATGGTCAGGGAAAACTTTCTGTACTTCAAACGGCTCATCGGGCGCGGGCTCATTGTTGCTTGTAGTATAACATACTACAGATACTTTGCCTGCCAGGTATTTCAGCAGCAGATAAACCGCTTTCTGCCCGCCCATTTTTGCAGGCATTACTTTATAAGACACCAGCGAGGCTACCCGTATCAACTGGTTGTTGTTTTTTTGCGTTCGTCGCGGAAATGCATAAAAAAGCCCAGTACGATCAGCAGCAGGATCACCCACGAACCGATGTAGGAGATCGTGATTCCTTTTTTATAGGAATCGGGCTCAAACACAAACCGGATCGTATGTTGTCCCGCAGGAAGGGAAAGCCCGCGAAGCAGGTAGTCTGTTTTGATAACCGGCGTTTGTTTGCCGTCAACATAAGCGTTCCAGCCGTAAGGGTAATAGATCTCGCTGAATACGGCAAATTGAGGTCCATTAGCCGAAAAAGTGTACTCGATTTCGTCGTTGCTGAATTTCGTAAGTTTGACGGAGGCGGTAGAATCCCACTGCGGCTGGGTGATTTGCGCAGCAAATTGCTCCTGTACGATGGCCGTGTCTTTCAGTTGTGTATGCCCGAGCGTCTGCAGTTCATCTACGTCATTGCGAACGAACTTCACATTTTTCACCAGCCAGCAATGTCCGTTGGCTTCGGTGTTGGGAAACAAACGCTGTTGTCCGCTTTGCGGATCCTGTGCAATGATGTATTTGGCATTGAGCATGTTCAGCACCTCCGGGTTCGGAGCCTGAGAAAGATAGCGCTCAATGATATCCTGGTACAGACGCAGTTTGGCGGGGTGATATCCTCCGATCGATTTATGGAAATAAGATGTCTGCGCTTCAAACCAGCGGTCGCCGCGCATGTTGTACACGCGGAAGTTCGGGTCTTTGTCCTGGAGTATTTGATTGTCAATAGCGGTAGGCGTGAAGTTGGCGCTTTGCAATTCGTCCGCCGGTACGTAGCTGATTTCATCGTTGAGGTACCGGCCATCGATCACAAACAGGTCGATCATGGTTGCTACTCCAAGCGCTACAACAATGAATACAGGCTTGAGTATTTTTTTCATATACAACCAGCAGGCACCCAGCACGAGGATCATGAAACCAATCGTGCGCAGCACTTGTCCGCCGAACATGCTGCTGCGATCCGCTTTGAGGCCCGAGACAACGGCACGTCCCACCACATCGGTGCCGGAATTGTCCCATTTATTTTCCAGCAGTTGCTGGTCGATAGGCGCGCTGTAGTCCATCATCAGGTAGAGGATGGCAAGCAGTGCCGTGAGGCCACCAAGTGTATACAGGATCGGTTTGAATTTTTTGCGGAGTTCTTCAGGCGTGGTGTTAAAGAACAGTTGCTGCAAGGCGAGCACGGCCATCAGGGGCAGCGTAAGTTCAGTGATCACGAGCGCCATCGACGGAGCACGGAATTTGTTGTACAACGGCAGGTTTTCCAGCAGGAAATGGTTAAAGCCATAGAAAAATTGCCCCCAGGCGAGTACAACGGCAATGATCGACGCGGCCAGCAGTCCCCAGCGCAGCGGATGTTTAACTACCACAAAACCGATAAGGGCCAGCAGGAAAATGATTGCACCTACATAGGGCGGGCCGGAAGTGCTTTCGCCGGGACCGGACATACCGCCCCAATAAGCGGGCAGTTGTTCGGATACCTGCTCGGCAGGTCCTTCGGGCACTCCGGCTGAAATGAGTTTTTTAGCGACGTTGGAGCCGGCACCGACCGGTTTACCGGAGCTTTCGCCAAATGCGCCAGGCATCAGCATCACCAGCGGTTCTGCGGGCTTCATGCTGTAGCGGAAAGCATAATCCGGGTCGAGGCCGGCCGTTTTAACAGCGGTTACCGTATCACCTTTGATCTCTACGCTTTTACCGCCGCGCATGGTTGCTTTGGCGTATTCTGACGATGTGAGGATTGTTAATATGTTGATGGACAAACCGGCCATGGCGGCCACGGCCGTAATGCCCATAGCGATACCGATATGTTTGAAATCCTTCTGACGGATCCAATGCACCAGATAGCCGAGCGTTATAGCTCCGGCCGTAAGGAAGAAGTAATAACTGATCTGCGGGTGGTTGGAGGCTATTTCCATGGCGGTGCCGAGTGTGGTCACGGCGAGGCCCAGCCAGTATTTTTTGTTAAAAATAAGCAGCAGACCTGCCAGCAGCAATGGCATATAGGCGATGGCCAGCATTTTTGTTTCGTGACCCGCACCGATGATGATCGGGTTATAAGTGGAGAAGGCGAATGCGAGCGCCCCGAGCGCTCCAAGCCAACTGTTCACACGCACACTCATCATGAGCACGTAAAAGCAAATGCAAGCCAGGAAAAAATAGTTCATGGGTTTGGGAAGTCCCAATGACAGGATCACCGAGAAATCCGGTAGCACGCTTTTACCCGTCATTGCAACCTGGTAACCAGGCATACCGCTGAAGAGATTGGTATTCCATAGCGGAAAATGTCCGTATTTCTCTTTGTATTCGTAAGAACTTTGCGCCATGCCTTTCCAGCCAACGATATCGTGCTGGTTGAGCACTTTGCCTTCAAGAACCGGTTTGCAGAAAATGACTGCCGCCAGCAAAAAAATAAGGACCGCAAGGATGTGAGGGAGAGCTTTCTTAACAAGAGGTTGTTTCATGAGCTGTTTTTTTGAACCGGGGACCCGGCAACCACGCCTCAGCGGCATAGTGACAAAGGTATCCCTCGTCTTCATTTTCAGGCTGACAAAATAATGCTATTTTACACCAAAAATGCCCATGCGCTGGCTATTATTTTTATCCCGGGTAGCGTTTATCTGCGGGGTTTTCTTTGTTTTTTCACTGTCCTTGCTCATCCGCAACTGGTCGGGTGACGAAGTGATCACCTCTACGATCATCATGATCGGTTACGTATTGGGGCTGATAATCGTGCCCATAACGATCGTCTGTTATGCGGGTACGCTGCTGATCCGCCGCAAACTGACCGATATTATTCCCCGCTGGCTGATCATCGCCAACCTCCTTTTCCTGATCTTACTCTTCGTATACATATTTTATATCAATGATCCATACTATAATCAAGCATAAACCCACGCGGCTCTTTCTCATATTGGGTGGTTTTTTTATTGCGAATGCGCTGATTGCCGAAGTGGCGGGCGTAAAGCTGTTTTCCCTGGAAAAAACATTCGGCTTCCAGCCGCTGGACCTTTCCATTCTCGGACACAGCTTTTCCTTTAACCTCACTGCGGGCGTGTTGCTGTGGCCGGTGGTATTCATCATGACCGATATCATCAATGAATATTACGGGATGAAAGGCGTGCGTTTCCTGTCGCTGCTCACGGTGGCATTGATCGCTTATGCGTTTGTGATGTTCCAGGGCGCCATCCACCTGACACCGGCCGATTTCTGGGTAGGGAATTATGCGACGCAGAATGTGCCCGATGCCGACAAAGCCTACCATGCCATTTTCGGGCAGGGATCCTGGATTATCATCGGCTCGCTGGTGGCCTTCCTGGTAGGACAATTACTCGATGTATTCGTGTTTCACCGGATCAAGGAGTTTACCGGAGAAAAAAATATCTGGCTGCGGGCGACCGGTTCCACGGTTGTTTCGCAGTTTGTAGATAGCTTTGTAGTGCTCTTTATCGCTTTTTACATAGGCCCGAGGGTATCTGCAGGACAGGGACAACCCTGGTCGCTGGGGCTGGTCATGAGTATTTGTATCGGAAATTATATTTATAAATTTTGCGTGGCAGTATTGCTTACGCCCGTCATTTACCTCATTCATCACCGGATTGAAAAATACCTGGGACCCGAAACGGCGTCGCAAATGCGCCGTGCGGCCATGCGAAAAGAAGCGTAAGATTTGTGCAGCAAGAAAACTATTTCAGACATGGAAAAAAATGCAGAACAGGCCCGTTATACTTTTCCCGATCAACAGGGCTATTACGGACGATACGGAGGTGCTTTCATTCCCGAAATGCTGCACCGCAATGTGGCCGAATTACAGGCGGCTTATACCGAAGTACTCAACGATAAAAAATTCCAGGACGAACTGAATCTCCTGCTGCATGACTATGCAGGCCGTCCCACACCGCTTTATCATGCGCAACGGTTGAGTGAAGTCTTTGGCACCACCATCTACCTCAAAAGAGAAGATTTGTGTCATACCGGTGCGCACAAGATCAACAATACCATTGGCCAGATATTGCTGGCTGAACGGTTGGGCAAAAAAAGAATCATAGCGGAAACAGGTGCCGGACAGCATGGCGTGGCTACTGCCACCGTGTGTGCATTGAAGGGGTTGAAGTGCATTGTGTATATGGGAGAAAAGGACATCGAGCGGCAGGCGCCCAATGTGGCGCGCATGAAAATGCTCGGTGCCACGGTGATCCCTGCTACATCCGGCAGTAAAACCCTCAAAGATGCTACCAACGAAGCCATCCGTGACTGGATCAATAATCCCGTTGATACGCATTATATCATCGGCAGTGTGGTAGGTCCGCATCCTTACCCCGATATGGTGGCGCGTTTTCAGAGTGTGATCAGCCGCGAGGTGAGAGAACAATTACTGGAAAAAACAGGAAACGAATTGCCTACACATGTGATAGCCTGTGTTGGTGGCGGAAGCAATGCCGCCGGAGCATTTTACCATTTCCTGGAAGAGGCAGAAGTAAAATTATATGCAGTGGAAGCCGCGGGATGTGGCATCGATTCAGGTAAAACAGCCGCTACTTCCGTACTTGGCCGTCCCGGGATTTTACATGGCAGTATGAGTCTGCTGATGCAAACGGAAGACGGACAGGTAGTAGAACCGCACAGCATTTCCGCAGGCCTGGATTATCCCGGTATAGGGCCGCTGCACGCTCATCTTTTCGATACGGGACGCGCTACAGCACTGAGTGCAACGGACGCAGAGGCGCTGGAAGCAGCGTTTGAACTGGCCAGACTCGAAGGTATCATTCCCGCATTGGAAAGTGCCCATGCACTGGCGGCTCTGAAACAATTGACATGGCAGCCGACTGACCGAGTGGTAATATGCCTGAGTGGGAGAGGAGACAAAGACATGCAAACTTATATGGATCACATGGCGCAACAGTCGCCCAAATGAATAACATGAGCAGGATCAGTGAACTGTTTCAACGCAAACCGGCAAATATTCTCAGCATCTACAGCACTGCAGGTTACCCGAATCCGGAAGCGACCGTCGATATATTGGAAGCGCTGGAGCAATCGGGAGCCGACATGATAGAACTCGGCATGCCTTACAGCGATCCGCTGGCCGATGGCCCCGTGATCCAGGAAGCCGGATCCGTTGCCATTGCGAACGGTATGACCATCGCCAGACTTTTTTCAACACTGGAAAATTTCCGCAGCCGCGTATCTGTACCCATTGTATTGATGGGATACATGAATCCCGTTTTGCAATACGGATTTGAAAAATTTTGTGCAGAAGCTGCGCGCGTAGGAGTAGACGGACTCATTCTTCCCGACCTGCCGGTTTATGAATTTGAAAAAGAATACAGCGCGATCCTCAACCGTCACGGCCTGGATTTCGTATTTATGGTAACGCCTGAAACCTCGCCGGAGCGTATCCACAAGCTGGATGAATTGAGCAGCGGCTTTTTGTATGCCGTATCGTCGTCCTCCACTACGGGGCAGAAAGCAACGCTGGATGAACGGGCAGGTTATTTCCGCCAGTTGAAAGAAATGCGGTTGAAGAACCCGGTACTGATCGGGTTTGGGATCCGCGACAAAGCGGGATTTGAAAAAGCCTGTACATACGCCAACGGCGCGATTATCGGCACGGCATTTATACAATCGTTTGAAAAAGAGAAAGATTCACTTGAAACAACGCGCGCATTTGTCCGCTCGGTGACAGGGGAAGGAAAATAGTTATCTTTGTGCGCAGGGTTGAAGGCGTAAGGTGTAAGGTGTAAGGATTAAGGCGTAGGGTATAAGGTATAAGGTATAAGGTATAAGGTGTATGGTATAAGGTGTAGGGTATAAGGTTATATATTAAGACTTCTTTGCGTCTTTGCTCCTTATGTGCCTTTGCGTGAAATCAGCGACTTTCTCAAGCGAAGCTGCAAAGAAATCAAGTCGCAAAGATTCACGATTGACCATTCACCATTCACTCCAGAGACTTAGGGAATGACTTTTGAATTTTTAATTTTGACTTTTGAATGAATATGAAAAGCCTGCTCACACTTCTTTTGTTGCTGCCCTTCGCAGCATTTGCTCAGAAAAAAATGACGGTTAATGGCAAAATGACCAACCTGCCGGACAATACACCCGTATGGCTGGCCGATATCAATAATCCCAACGATACCATCGCAAAAGCAAAATCATTGAAAGGATCGTTTGTACTGAAGGGCGAATTAGCTGAACCCAAACTACTCATCCTGAGCGTGGGGGGCGACAAAAAATCCAACGTATTTTTTGACAACAGCACCATAGCCATCAAAGGTGATTATACAAAACCCGCATCCTGGAGCATTACCGGTTCGACGGTGCAGGACGGATTTAAAGCTTTTGAAACGACTTTCGTTCCTTATTTCGAGCAATTGAATAAAATCGGAATGCGCATGCAGGCCGGTGAACGCAGCGATAGTTTACAGCTATCCGCTAACCGGCTTACCGGGGCTATTCAGCAAGAAATCGATGCGTTTATACAAAAACGTCCCGGTTCACCGGTGAGTGCCTTCATTCTGCTGGCCACCATCAACCTCAATCCGGATATCAATCAACTCGAACAAAGGGTTAATCGCCTTCAGCCCATGGCGATGAATAATATGTATGGTTCGTATCTGAAACAAACCATTGAAGAAGGCAAAACGACTGCCATCGGCAGCATTGCGCGTGATTTTACCCAAAACGATACTCTCGATAATCCTGTTACCCTTTCTTCTTTCCGTGGTAAATATGTGTTGATTGATTTCTGGGCCAGTTGGTGCCGCCCGTGCCGCCTCGAAAACCCGAATGTGGTGCAGGCCTATAATCGTTTCCGTGACAAAAATTTCACCGTATTGGGCGTATCACTCGATCGCCAGAAGAAATCCTGGGTTGACGCCATTCACGCCGACAATCTTACCTGGACACATGTAAGCGATCTTAAACAATGGGATAATGCGGTAGCGAAAATGTACAAAGTGCAAAGTATTCCGCAGAACCTGCTCATCGGTCCCGATGGAAAGATCGTGGCCAAAGACCTGCGCGGCGAAGACCTCAACAAAAAATTATGCGAGCTGCTGGGATGTAATTAATCTTATTTGTATCAGATCAGTTTGTGTTCATAAGCATATTTGATCAGCCCGATCACACTGTTGGTATCCGTTTTCCGGAAAATATTTTTCCGGTGCGTTTCTACTGTTCGTTCGCTGATGAATAGGGCTTCCGCTATCTGGCGGTTGTTGTATTCTTTTTCTATCAGGCGGATAATTTCTATTTCTCTTTCGGTCAGGTGAACCTGCTTCTCCTGCTTACGGCGTTCGCTGGTGCGTTTGAGTTCTTCGATCACTTCATCGCTGAAATAAATACCGCCGCCGGCAATTTTCTCCAGTGCATCGATCAGTTCCTGTTTGCCGATATTCTTCAGCACATAGCCGGAGATATCAGCATCGTTGATCATTTCATTGACCACATCTCCTTCACCGCTCATCGACAAAGCAAGGATGCGCGTGTCCGGAAATTTTTGTCTCACCTGGCGTGCCAGTTCGTTGCCGGGTAATCCGGGCATCATCACGTCGGTAAGCAAAATGTCCACGGGATGGGAAGAAAGCTGATCCAGCACTTCTGCAGGACGCGTAGTAGCGAAGGCAAAACGAAAGCGGTCATGTCCTTTCAGCAAAGACATCAATCCGTCTATCACGATCTGGTGATCGTCTACTAAAGCCAGGGTGATTTTGGTCTGTTTCATGCGTGTGTTGTGGTCAATGGGCAATAAGTGAATATGTCAATGAGTGAATAAGTGAATAAGTCAATGCGTGAATGTGAACTCCGGGCTATTTGTTTTCTCTTCTATTTTTAACTTTTACATTTGGCATAAAACCGGCTGTCTACTTACAACTTAATACTTATCACTTAATACTCTCTCTGGATGCATTGGTGAAAAAAATTACTGTTGCTGATTTGTTAAAGGTATGTGTATTGCGATCAATGTTCCTCTTCCCGGGCTGCTGTCGATGTCTACGGTTCCTTTCAGGTAGGCAATACGGCTGCGGATGTTGGACAAGCCGATGCCTCCGGCCGTTTTGGGATCGCCCGGATCAAAACCGCGTCCGTTGTCCTCGATCGTGGCACTCAGCGATTCATGATCGCGGATTACGGAAAGGTCCAGCCTGGTGGCATGGGCATGTTTCAATACATTATTCACGCATTCCTGCACCACGCGGTAAAAAACTGTTTCGGTGGCAGGATCCAGGCGTTGTTCGAGTCCCTCGGTATAAAGGTTGATCGTAAGATCTTTCTTATCTAGTTTGCCGGTGAAATCGCCGAGTGCAAGTGCCAGGTTGTTTTTGATCAGCACATGCGGCATCATGTTGTGCGATACATGCCGCAGTTCGCGGCAACTGTCGTCAACCAGGTTCATGACCGTTGTCAGCGATGCCTGTTGCGAAGCCTCGGGAATATTCAGTTGCGATTCCAGCGCAGAAAGGTTCATTTTGGCGGCACTCATCATTTGTCCGATGCCATCGTGCAGGTCGCGGGCAATACGCTGCCGCTCTTTTTCTTCGGCTTCCATCACGGCTTTCATGGCTAATTCCTGTTGTTCAAGCAAGGTCCGTTGCAGTGCGGCTTTCTGACGGCGGCGGTAAAGACGGTAAACTGAATAACCCGTCACCAAAAGAAGTAACAGCGCAAGGGAAGTGGCAATGATGATATAGTTTTTCCGGCTGATTGCTGTCTGTTGCAGGGCAATGGTCTGTTTTTGTTTTTCCGTTTCATAGTAAGCCTGCAGTTCTGCGATCCTGTTCTCGCTGGCGGTATTGATCAGGCTGTCTTTTATGCGCATGCTGTGTTCCAGCATACCGAGTGCTTCCTTGTCTTTTCCCAATAACTGATAAGTTGAGGCCAATTGTTTATAGGTCTCCTGCGCGCCCTGGCGGAATCCTGCGGCCTGCGCCAGTTCTGCAGAACGGAAGAAATAAGGAAGCGCGGCCGCATATTGTTTTTGCGCCACCAGTACCATTCCCAGGTTTTTATAACTGTCGCTCATTTGCTTCCGGTTCCCGAAAAGCGAATCGATAGCCAGGGTTTTGCGGAAGTATTCACTGGCTTTTGCATAGTCGGGCGGTGAACCAAACAGGTAGCAGTTCGCCATGTTATCATAGAATAGCGATTTGGCAAAGTCATTGTTGGTTCGTGTGGCAATACCGATGCCTGCCGTGTCCAGTGCAAATGCTTCTTTGATTTTTCCCTGCATGCCGTAAATGTTGGCGAGTGTATGCAGTCCGTTCAATAAAAGTGTAGGGGCATTGTCTTCTTTCAGCAGTGCCAATGCTTCCTGTACGTATTTCTCTGCAAGCGGTAATTTTTCCTGCGTCTGGTATACCATGGCTATACCGAGTTTGGCGGAAGCGATATTGAGTACATTGTATTCCTGTTGTTCGGCCAGCCGCAGCGCCTGGAATCCGTATTCCAGTGCTTCTGCATATTTCCCCTGGTGCCAGAGACTGGTGGAAATGCCCATTAAGGAACGGGAGCGAAGGGTGTCTTTTTTTTGATCGCCGATCACTTCCAATGCCTGTGCGTAGTATTTCCGGGAGAGTTCAAAGCTGCTATTGACATTGTAGGCCGCTCCGATGGCCTGCAATGCCAGCACCTGTCCGTTTTTGTAATCGATACGGTCTGCTTCGGCGAGTGCCTTTCTTCCCAATTCCAGGGCCGCATCGGCGTCAGTTTTTCTTACCTGCTGGCTCTGCAGGATCAATGAATCGGTATAGGCTGTTCGCGACTGGCCATTTGCTTTTTGCAGAGAAAAAAAAGCGGTGATGAAAAAAAGGATGATATGATGGCGGGTAGTCATTATCCAATGGGTATATGAATGGCAATGAGCGTTCCACGGCCCGGTGCGGAATCGAAATCCACGGTGCCGCGCAGGTATTCCACGCGTGTGACGATGTTCTTCAGGCCGATGCCATCGAATACGCCGCGGCGGCTGGTATCAAAACCTTTTCCATTGTCTTCGATCGTGGCGCTGATGCCATCTTTATCGCGGATCAGGGAAATGTCGAGCGTGGTGGCGCCGGCGTGTTTGATGACGTTGTTGACGCACTCCTGCAGCACTCGGTAAAAAACTGTTTCTACATTGGCATCTATCCGTTCTTCCAGTCCTTCGGTGTAGAGATGTACCTGCAACCTGTTTTTATCGATCTTTTCCACGAAATCGCGCACGGCTTCGGCGAGGTTGTTTTTTAGCAGGGCATGCGGCATCATGTTGTGTGATACATGCCGGATCTCGCGGCAGCTTTCATCTACCAGCCCGATGATGCGGTTGAGGGATTGCTTTTGTTCGGCGCCCGATTCCGGGATGGCCGCTTCAAATGCGGAGAGGTTCATTTTAGCGGCGCTCATCATTTGCCCAACGCCATCATGCAGGTCGCGGGCAATGCGTTTACGTTCTTCTTCTTCCGCTTCCATCACAGCGCGCGTGGCAATGTCCTGCTGTTGCAGCAATGCCTGTTGCATGGCGGCTTTTTGTTTAAGCCGGTAACGGCGGTATCCTGAATAAGCGAGCAGTCCGCCCAGCAAAAGCAAGCCCGAAATGCCGGCAATCCAATAGTTGCGGCGGGTGATCGAAAATTCTTTTTGTTGCAGATCGAAGTGCTGTTGCTGAATAGTCTTTTCTTTTTCCAGCATACGGAATCTTGTTTCGAGTTCGGCAAAGCGGTCGCCGAGGTCGTCGGAGAATAAAGAGTCTTTGTAAGCGGCGTGGTATTTATACATCTCCAGTGCTTTCACCGGATCGCCTTTTTTCTCGTACCAGGAGGAAAGGGAGAGATATACTTTTTGTAACTCCGGACGGCAGTTGACGGCGGGCCGTGCAAGGCGCAACGCCTCCTGTAACAATACATAAGCCGTATCATATTGCCCTTGGGTGGTGTAGATGTCGCCAAGGTTGTTGAGACAACTGACAATGCCCTTGGTGTCTTTCATTTTACGGCGAAGCTGCAGCGATTCATTGATCAGCGGGATGGCTTTGCTGCCTTCATTCATCGTGAGATAAAGATTGCCGAGGTTGTTCAGTGTGCTGGATAAATATTCTTTGTCATCCAGTTTGCGGCAGATGTCCAGCGCTTTCTGGTAATAGCTTTCCGCACGTGTGTATTCTTTTTTTATTACATAAACGTTGGCGAGGTTCACAAATGAGCCGGCCAGTCCGTATTGATCGCCTGTTTTTTCTTTTAGGGCAACGGCACGTTCCTGGTAACTGATCGCTTCTGCGTAGCGGCCAAGGTTTTGCTGAAGGATACCAATATTGGTGAGGGAATAAGAAATGCCTTTGTTGTTGCCCAATGCTTCGTAAAGACTCAGTGCCTTTAGTTGCGCATCGAGTGCTTCATCGAGGATGCCCTGTTTCTGATAGAGGATGCCGATCTTGTTATAAAGTCCGGCCATGCCCGCGCGGTCGTTGAGGCGTTCGCGGATGGTGGCGGATTGTTTGTATAGCAACAATGCACTGTCGTACTGTTCATTGTCGAAATAAAGAATGCCGAGGTCGTTGTACGCTTGTGCCACGCCGGCCTGGTAGTTGACCTCACGTGCGAGCGTCAGGGCTTTGCGGCCATAATTGATGGCTTTATCGCGGTTGACGTTACGGTATTGCCAGGTAAGTTCGTTGTAGGTTTTAACGAGCGTGGAATCGGTCTGACCGGCAGCAACTTTTTCGAGGCTGTCGAGGACAGGACGGGCGTTTTGGGCAATCAGGAGTAATGGCAGGCTGCAGAGCAGCGCACAGGTCAATTTTGGTATCAAGGTGATGGCTGTTTGGTTTCCGGGCGTGCCGGAGAAACCTTACTCAGATCCCCAGCACGTCCTTCATGCTAAAGATACCTTTTTTATCCTTTATGAATTCAGCGGCCAGCACGGCGCCTGTAGCGAACCCCGTACGGTTGTGCGCTGTATGGATGATTTCAATATCGTCGATGGGGGATTGATAGCGTACGCTGTGTGTGCCGGGTGCAGGGTCTTCGCGGAGGCTTTTGATGAAAAGGTCTTCCGGTTTATCAGAGGGTTCGTTGACCCATTGCTGTTTGCTGCCGCCCAGGTTTTCGATCACCTGTTCTGCCAATGTAATGGCCGTGCCGCTGGGCGCATCTTTTTTCTGTGTATGATGAATTTCTTCCAGGCTCACGCTGTACTCGGGGTGAGTCGCCATCAGCGAGGCCAGTTTGCGGTTGAGTTCAAAGAAAAGATTGACACCTACGCTGAAATTGCTGGCGTATAAAAAACTTCCGTTGTGGTCTTTTACTTTGGCTTCCACTTCGCCGAGGCGTTCGGTCCAGCCGGTAGATCCGCAGATAACGGGGGTATTGGCCTCAATTGTTTTAATCAGGTTGTCGAAGGCGCTATGCGGGCCTGTAAATTCGATAGCCACGTCGGCGGCGGCGAGTTTTTCCGCATTCAGATCGCCAACATTGGTTTCATCTATTTTCAAAACGATCTGGTGTCCTCGTTCCAGGGCGATGGCTTCAATAGCTTTGCCCATTTTTCCATATCCGATCAGTGCGATGTTCATTGAGGGTTATTTTTACTGCGTAAAAATAACAATTAGACGATTTGAAAATTTGATAATTTGAAAATGGCTTCGCTTATTGAATTCAAATATCAAATCATCAAATTTTCAAATTGTCTAATTATCACCGGATGTTCAACACCAGACTCAACCCCGTAGTACCTGCCATCTGGCTGTAACCGGGTTTGATGCGAAGGCTGAGGTCGGGAGATACGTCGAAGGTGCTGAGGTGCGCGTCGACAGAGGCGTCTACGACGTTCAATCCCCAGGCGATAAGAAAGAATACGGCGGAGTAGTCGATATCGCGGCGATAGGAGTCGCGGTAATAACGCAGGGTTTCACCGCGGTTATTCTGCACAAGCGCCTGTAGCTTGGGAGCTACTTTTTCATAAGCGCCTGTTCCTTCTTCCTGTAATACTTTATAAGCGAAACGTGTACGGTTATACCACCTGAGGTTGTAAACAAAGATGCCGCCGGTAACACCGAGTGCCGCATACACAATAGGTACTTTCCATACTTTACCATTGTACAATTGTCCGAGACCGGGAAGTACAGCAGAGCGGATAGCCGCTACGCGGGGAATGCGTCCTTTCTTTACCACTTTACCGGTTGAGTCTATAACGTCTGCGGGTTTGCCGGAGAATACTCCTTCTGGTGTGGTGGAGTCACGCATGGCCCGCGCCGAGTCGGCACGCGTTTGCGCTTTCAAAGCAAGCGGAGTGACAGCAAAAAGCAGGCACAGTAAAATAATATGATGTAAGCTGCGAAGACGCATGATGACGGTGATCAGTCCGCAGAAATGTTCAGGTGTTTCAGCAACTTGTTGAACTCTTCCAGCGAATAATAATCGAAGGTGATCTGTCCGCTTCCGTTGCGGGCATGTTTCACTTTCACTCTTGTTTCAAATTGAGATGCTAATTTATCCTGAATCCGCTGATACGCAGCAGGGAGCTGTGTTTTTGCCGTTTTTTTAACAGTGCCGTTCTCTTTGTAAAGATTTCTTACCAGCGTTTCCGTCTGGCGTACAGACAATCCGTTGTCGCGGATCTGGCGGAAGATATAAAGCTGTCTGTCTACGGTGTCTACGTTGATAATCGCGCGTGCATGGCCCATGCTCAGTTCGTTGCGGCGCACGGCGAGTTGGATGTCTGGCGGCAGTTTCAGCAGGCGGATAAAGTTGGCCACGGTGCTACGGTCTTTGCCCATGCGTTCTGCCACTTGTTCCTGCGTGTAACCGAGTTCATCCATCATCCGTTTGTAGCTGAGTGCTACTTCCACCGCGTTGAGGTTTTCCCGCTGCAGGTTTTCCAGCAATGCCAGTTCGAGCAGTTGCACGTCATTGGCCTGACGGATGTAAACGGGAACGTCTTTCAGTCCGGCCATTTGCGAGGCGCGCCAGCGGCGTTCACCCGAGATAAGACGGTATTTGCCCGTGGGAAGTTTTGAAACAGTGATAGGCTGAATGATGTCATGCAGCTTTATCGATTCTGAAAGTTCTTTCAGCGCCTGTTCGTCGAAATCGTGACGGGGCTGTTTGGGATTGGTTTCGATATCGCCTACCGGCACGCGGGAAGTGGCGGTGGCCGCTTCCACGGCGGCGGGTTTCAAAGCGGCGTTGTTACCGGAACCGGTTTTCAGATCTGAATCGATGCCTTGCAACAGGGAACGGATCCCTTTGCCGAGCATATCTTTATTTTGTTTGGGCTTGGTCATGTGTTAACGGGAAGGTCTACAGTTCCAGGATACGCTCCTCCTGCGACATTTTGGTCAGGTTATTCTTTTGCAATATTTCCTTTGCCAGGTTGAGGTAGTTCACGGAGCCTTTGCTGTTGGCGTCGTAAAGGATAACCGGTTTACCCACGCTGGGTGCTTCGCTGAGGCGGGAGTTGCGGTGGATGATGGTATCAAAAACGAGCTCGTCGAAATGTCTTCTTACTTCGCTCACCACCTGGTTGCAGAGGCGAAGACGGCCGTCGTACATCGTCATCAGGATGCCTTCGATCACGAGAGCAGGGTTGAGGCGGCTTTGCACGATCTTGATCGTGTTGAGCAGTTTTCCCAGACCTTCCAGGGCGAAGAATTCGCACTGTACCGGCACGGCCACCGAATCCGAAGCGGTCAGGGCGTTTACGGTAATGAGACCCAGGGAAGGAGAGCAGTCGATCACGATAAAATCGTAATCTTCCCGGACGGCTTCCAGCAGATTTTTCAGTACCATTTCCCGGTTGGGGTAGTTGATCATTTCGATCTCGGCACCTACCAGGTCGATATGCGAAGGGATCAGGTCGAGGTTGGGAATTTCTGTTTTAAGGATCACATCACGCGCGGTAGCCTGATTGATCATGCAATCATACAGGCTTTGGGTAATGTTGTGCAGGTCAAAGCCTACGCCGGTAGTACTGTTGGCCTGAGGGTCACCGTCCACCAGCAGGGTCCGGTATTCCAGTACGGCAAAACTGGCCGCCAGATTGATAGCGGTAGTGGTTTTGCCTACGCCTCCTTTTTGATTTGCTACGCCGATGATTCTTGCCATAAGCTATTGCCCGCCTGCGGATGTTAAAGACAGAAAATGGGAAATTGATGAAATGCAAATGTAATGGGATTCCGGGGCTTAAAAAAGGGGCGGGCCAAGCTTTCGTGAACCGGACCACCGGAAACCGGGAAAAAAGGATAATTCCTTGACTGATACGCCTATTTTTGTCCCTTTCCGGCTTACCGGCGACAATCTTTTATCATTTTTAGCGGTCTGTAAGCCAACAATCTGCCGCATATCGTTGTTTTTTGCGGCAGCAACTAAAAGAGCGACCCATGCGCAACACTCCTTTCTGGTGGATATTGATAGGTCTGATGATCCTGCTGGACATTTACATCTTCCAGGCGGTGCGGCTGCTGGCCCAACCGGCCGGGCAACGTACGCGGCTCATCATTTATTCCGCTTATTGGAGCATTTCTGCGGCGGCGCTGATCGTCTTGCTGCTGTTGCCTTATTTCCAGTTTTCCCAGCAAAGCCGTTTTCTCCGCTCCACCATTTTTGCCATCGTCATCGGGCTGTTTTTTGCCAAAGTAATAGCGGCCCTGTTCCTGCTGATCGATGATATCCGCCGCGGCATCCAGTGGATCGCTGCCAAACTTTTATTCCGCAATACCGAAGGCGAAGAGTTGCAGGAGGGAACCGGCATTTCACGTTCAGTGTTCATGAGCTGGCTTGGCATCGCCGCCGGTTCCGGGCTTTTTGCCACACTCATTTATGGTTTTGGCAACAAATACAAATACCGTATACATAAAGTGCCGCTCGATTTCGCCAATCTTCCCCAGGCTTTCCGTGGCCTGCGCGTGGTGCAGTTGTCGGATATTCATTCGGGAAGTTTTACCGACAAGGAAGCGGTCATGCGCGGTGTACAAAAAGTACTGGAATTAAAACCTGACCTCATCCTTTTCACCGGCGACCTTGTAAATAATATAGCGGAGGAAATGAAAGATTACATGGATGTGTTCGACAAACTCCATGCACCGATGGGTGTGTATTCCGTGTTGGGCAACCATGATTACGGAGACTATGCGCAGTGGGAAAATGCGGAAGCCAAAAAGGCCAACCTCGATGAACTGAAAGCAATTCATGCAAAACTTGGCTGGCGTTTGCTGTTGGATGAACACGTGGTGTTTGAACGCGGTGAAGATAAAATTGCATTGATCGGTGTACAAAATATCAGCGGCAGGAAGAGTTTTCAGACCTATGGAAATTTATCCAAAGCCTACGCAGGCTCGGAAGCAATACCATTTAAAATACTGATGAGTCACGATCCTTCGCATTGGGAAAGCGAAGTATTGCCTTCTTATAAAGACATCGATCTTACCCTTTCCGGACATACGCACGGTATGCAATTTGGCGTGGAGTTGCCTGGTTTCAAATGGAGTCCTGTTCAATATGTATACAAGCAATGGGCGGGCACTTATGAAGCGGGTAAACAACATCTATATGTGAACCGCGGATACGGATTTATCGGTTATCCGGGGCGGGTGGGTATTCTTCCCGAGATCACACTGCTTGAATTTTCTTAGTCGTTTCACTGCAACGATTTTTTAACAAACATAAATAGGGGTAAAGCAAAAGCTGGATTGTCCTGTGACAAACCCGGGAATGCTTTTTAGATAATTCTTCACAAAACGGCCGCAATAAAGAAAGGGCTGTTGCTGTTTTAGCAAAATGTTGAAGGTTGTTTAATCAGCTAACCTTACGGGTGGTATCGTATTGATAACGCAAACAAAAAAACACAGACAATGAAAACGAAGCTTCTCTTACCGCTGCTCGCAGCCGTGTTATGTTCACAAGTTGCCATGGCACAATTTCATATCGGCGTTCGTGCCGGTGCCAACATTAACAAGATCGAAGGCAAATCATTCAAAGACGAATTCAAGTACGGATACCTGCTTGGCGGCTTTGCCGAAATAGGTGTCGGCCGTAAGTTCAGCATCAACCCTGAAGTATTGTTTAATCAATACACCGGTACTGTGTCAAGCGAGTACAAAGACATTTACGAAGGCGTGTTCAACTCTGATCAATCCAAAGTAAAGATCAATTACCTTTCCATTCCGCTGGTGCTCGATTACAAACTGCTGGGACCTATTCACCTGCAGGCTGGTCCGCAATTCAGTATATTGATGAATAAGGACAAAAACTTTTTGGAAAATGGCGGTGATGCCTTCACCAAAGGCGATCTTGCCCTGCTTGGCGGCGTGCAACTGAAGTTGAGTGCGCTGCGTATCACAGGCCGTTATGTGGTGGGGCTGAATAATATCAACGATATCGACAACCAGGACAGATGGCGCAGCCAGGCGTTCCAGGTGTCGGCAGGTTTTGCGCTCTAAAGTCTCTTCTTTCTTGCCAGATAAAGGATAATGCTGTTCCGGAAAAAGCGGGGCAGCATTTTTTTTTAATTCAAAAGTTAAAAGTAAAAATTCAAAAGGCGTCAATCGTGAACCGTCAATCGTCAATGGTGAATGGTCAATGGTCAATAAAACAGCCCCGGTGCTAACCTAAAAAAACTATCACCTAAGGCCGAAGGATCGGCGCTATAACCTCAGCCCGAAGCTTCGGGCCTCACGCTTTCACCCTTACACCGTACGCCTTTTACCTCTCTTCCGCCAGAATGACAAAATTCCCGCTTCCAGACACGGCTGGCATTAATCTTGGCAGATAGTTATTCCGTCGTATTTTTACCGGTTCAGCCGCGAACCTGACAGAACGTCCAAAACAGAAGATTAACACATGAAACTAGATAAATTCTTTTTTAACGCTGAGGATGAAATGGACTTTATGCCGATTATTCCCCTCAACGAAACCGACCAGGATGATGGTGTAATAGAAGTGCCCGCAGACCTGCCGATCCTGCCGCTCCGCAACACCGTGCTGTTTCCCGGCGTGGTACTCCCCATCACCGTAGGGCGCGACAAAAGTATCAAAGCCGTCAACGACGCCTACAAAGGCGATAAACTCGTTGGCGTGGTAGCGCAAAAAGACAGCTCGATCGAAGATCCGGAAGTAAAAGACCTCGAAACAGTGGGAACAGTGGCCCGGATCGTGAAGCAGATAAAAATGCCCGACGGCGGTACCACCATCATTATCCAGGGCAAAAGCCGCTTTGAACTGGAAGAAATTATTTCCGAAGAACCTTATTTCCGAGCCCGCGTGCGCAAACTGGAAGAGCAGGAAGCACCCAAAGAAGCAGACTTTGAAGCCTATGTAGCCACCATTAAAGATCTCGCTACCGAGATCATTCAGTTGTCGCCCAACCTGCCGGCAGAAGCTTCGATCATCCTGCGCAACATCGAAAATCCTTCTTTCCTTATTCATTTTGTATCGAGCAACCTCAATACCGATACACGCGAAAAGCAGCGCCTGCTGGAAGTAGGCAATATCCGCGAACGCGCCGATATACTCATGCAACTGCTGCAAAAAGAATTGCAGTTTGCGGAGCTGAAAAATAAAGTAACGACCAAGACGCGTACCGAGATCGACAAACAACAACGCGAATACTTCCTGCAGCAGCAATTGAAAAGTATCCGCGATGAACTCGGCGGCGATCCCAATACGCAGGAACTGAAAGAAATGCAGAAAAAGGCCGAAAACAAAAAATGGCCGGACACTGCAAAAGAAGCATTCAAAAAAGGGATTGAAAAACTGGAGCGCATGCATCCGAGTACACCGGATTATTCGGTGGTGTACAATCACCTCGATCTGATGCTCGATCTGCCCTGGGAGGATTATACCGAAGACAGCTACGATCTGTCAAAAGCACGCAAAGTGCTGGATGCCGATCATTACGGTATGCAAAAGATCAAAGAACGCATCCTGGAATACCTGGCCGTACTGAAACTGAAAGGTGATATGAAGAGCCCGATCCTTTGTTTTGCCGGCCCTCCCGGTATTGGCAAAACATCCCTGGGTAAAAGCATCGCACATGCCATCGGACGAAAATATGTACGGCTGAGTCTCGGTGGTATGCACGATGAGAGTGAAATACGCGGACACCGTAAAACCTATATCGGTGCCATGCCGGGCCGTATCCTGCAGTCGCTCCGCAAAATAAAAACGAGCAACCCGGTGATCGTACTGGATGAGATCGATAAAATCGGTAACGACTTCAGAGGCGATCCTTCTTCTGCCTTGCTGGAAGTACTGGATCCCGAACAGAACAATACGTTCTATGATAACTATCTCGAGCTGGAATATGATCTGAGCAAAGTATTGTTCATTGCTACGGCCAACAACCTGCAGAATATTCAGCCCGCTCTCCGCGACCGCCTCGAGATCATCGATCTCAGCGGGTATGCAGTGGAGGAAAAAGTAGAGATAGCCAAACGTCACCTGTTGCCCAAACAACGCGAGCTGCATGGCCTGAAGAACACCGCCTTCCGTATAACAGATAAAGTGCTGGAGAAAATTATTGCGGATTACACACGTGAAAGCGGTGTACGCGATCTTGATCGGCAACTGGCCTCCATTATGCGTAACCAGGCGAAGAAAGTGGCAATGGATGAAGCAATATCGCCTTCGCTGAGCGCGGATGAAGTGGAACATATCTTAGGCAAGCCGCGTTTCAGTAATGAATTATATAAAACCGCCAACATGCCCGGTGTAGCTGTTGGGCTTGCCTGGACGTATGTAGGAGGTGATATCCTTTTCATCGAGGCCAGTCTCAGCGACGGCAAAGGTGAATTGCGCTTAACCGGTAACCTGGGCAATGTGATGAAAGAAAGTGCGAGCACGGCGCTGAGTTACCTGCAATCGAATGCGGTGCGCTACGGATTTGATTCGAAATTGTTTGAAAAGAAAAATATCCACGTCCACGTACCGGAAGGTGCCGTTCCCAAAGACGGTCCGAGTGCGGGGATCACGATGATGTCGGCGCTTGCCTCGGCGTTTACGGGGCGCAAGATCAAACCCTTCCTCGCCATGACCGGTGAGATCACCTTGCGTGGACAGGTATTGCCGGTGGGAGGAATCAAAGAAAAAGTGCTGGCGGCGAAACGCGCGGGTCTGAAAGAGATCATCGTTTGCTGGCAGAATGAGAAAGATGTATCCGAGATCGAAGAAGGTTTTATCAAGGGCATTAAATTCCATTATGTGAAAACGATGGATGAAGTGCTGGAGATAGCGCTGGTGAAAGGGAAAAAGTAGTATTAAGTAATAAGTATTAAGTAATAAGTAGTGAGTGGTGAGTGGTAAGTTTTCAGTAATAAGTTTGGCCATGGTTCGTGTATACACGAACCATGGTTGTTTAACGTTGGCAATATTGGTGTTTACACCAACAGCTTGCGAAACGCGGCTGTTTACTTAAAACTTATCACTTAAAACTTAATACTTATTACCGTTTTTACTTTTTAGTTTTTACTTTTGACCAAACCATTTCCTGAAATATGAAAAAGATAATCTCCCTTTTAATGATAACGGCTGCAATCGGCGGCGTCTATGCCTGTTCCGGCAGCAAAAAATCCCAGCCATCCGGCACCGTGATCAGCCGCGTGGTGGAAGACACTGCGCAGGTGGAATACTACGATGCCGAGTTCGAGGGGCAGCAGAAATCTTACAAAGATAAAATCGTAGGGAAATGGAAAATCGTGAGCATGCAGCGCCAGGCTAAAATGCCGTTGGAAAAACTGGAAAATGTAACGATCACGATAGAAGCCGATTCTTCTTTTTCCGGAAAAGCTCCGTGCAACAGTATGTCAGGCGATTATACATTGAAAGGCGCGAGTATCCGCTTCGGCCGTATCCTCACGACCAAGATGGCCTGTGAACATATTCAGCAGGAAACGGCCATGGTGCAGTTGCTGGAAAAAACGGTGAGTACATTCTCACTCGCTGAGGGCAAACTGATGCTGCTCGACGGATCGAGCAATACGGTATTTGTCTGCGAGCGTTAATGAGCGTATAAACGATACACTTCAAAAGCTTCCGCAGCAGCGGATCCTCCCTGTACGCCGCGGACGCGTGCCAGGGCCTCCACGAACCCCGGTTGCATATAACTGCGCTTGTGCTGTGACTCATAGCAGGCCAGTGCAGCCGCTTTACGACGGAGATTATCTTCCGATACGGAAACAAAAAAATTACTTCTTATCACAGACTGGTTCCAGGGCAATTCATAACCGAGTAAACCGGTTTGTTTGAAAGCGCGCCGCGCCTCGTTGTGGATCACCTGGTGATCCTGGTGTACATCATCCGCAGCGGGAATGAAAACAAGATCAGGGTTGAGCTCGCGGTTTAGTTTTACCAGTATTTCCAATATATCCTGTCGGTGTTGCGGGAAATGTCTTACCGGAAAAGTATGGAAGATGACATGAGATTCGTCAATGCCGAGCTGTGCCGTAGCGGCGATACATTCTTTTTTCAACGAATCCGGTGCCCATCCTTCCGGCAAAGAATTTTCACACAACGAAAACGCAGCATAATATACTTCACTTCCACCTGAGATAAAATGCGCAATAGATGCGCCACAGCCTAATTCACCGTCGTCGGTGTGCGGAGCTAATACCAGTATGCGGGATGGGGTCATTTAATTCAAAATTAAAAAGTCAAAATTCAAAAGAGTGGTAAGTATTAAGTGATAATCTTTGCGCCTTTATTTCTTTGCAGCTTTGCGTGAAAGATGCAGGGGGCACGCAAAGAAACATACGGAGCAAAGAACAACTTACTACCTATTACCTATTACTTACAACTTAATACTTAATACTTACTACTTCTCATCCGTCAAAAAATACTCCTTTCCTTCCATATCCTGCAACTTCACGCCATAAATCCGGCCCAACACTTTTCTGAAAAGATTGACGAGTGAAGCATTTTGCTGCCAGGCGCTGTAATCTTTGCCGGGCCAGTAGACGGCGTGCAGGATACTGAAATGATGCGGAAGATTTTCATATTCGCGCCAGCGGAAACCGTGGTCACCCGTGAGGATGATCACCGCATTGCCGTTGGTGTTGAGCTGGATCGTCTGTACCATGTCGCGGATCAGCTCATTTGCATAAGCAACATTGCCCCGGTATCCCTCGATGGACCGTTTGCCCAACGAGTCCGTTTCTGCCGCCGGTCTGCGTTGCAAATGATTCATGAAAAACGGCGGATGGGGCACCAGCAAATGCGTGTAAACAAAACGCGGCTTACCCGAAGCTGCAGCACTGATCGCTTTCGTTTTTTGCACACGTTCCCCGATACCATTGAATAAATTTTCTTCGTCTTTATGCTGCGATTGACGCAAGGCATTCGTATCACGGAAATTCCAACCGATCTGGTAATCTGCTTTGCCGATCAGGGTGGAGCGATAGATGATTTCTTTTGCCGCAGGTGCAAAAGATGGCTTCGGATCAACCGGCTGTTCCGCGATATCAAAGATGGACAAATTAATGAATTCATAGCCGCGTTTGTTCAATGCTCTTGTAACCTGGTTATTGCGGATCAATTGTTCCGCCTGGTGGTAATGACTCGCATTTACTTTTCCGTTTTCTGGAATATTGAGGTAACGCAGGTTCAAGGCCGAGGCAAGGGAGAAACTCGTGAAATTATAATTGGAACGCGCATCGTGCGCCACGAAAAAACCATGATTGGTCAAAAAACTATCCATCCCGCTGTTGTCGAAGCCAAAGTCTTTGCGGAGACTCGACGGACCTGCATATTCATCCAATAAAATAAAATAGATATCGGGCGTGGGAGCAACCGAAGTGTTGGGGAAAAAATACTCTTTTCCCAGGGGCACAACTTTTCCCTTATCACTTTGCTCACGATAAACGATCTGTGCAATGTCTGCTACAAGCAGCACGATAAACAGCAGATTGAGATAACGCGTGATTTTCCCCGGTGGCTGTTTATTTCGCCAGGTAATAATTAACAGCGTCAGCACGAGGATCGCACATAGGGGAAGAAAAAATTTATAGCTCAAATGTAGTTGCACCAGCGGCAGAAAAAAGTTAGCCGCCAATAATACAAAAGCCATCAGACCCGCAGCAGGCCACTGGCGGCGTAAGGCGTAACAAATCAACAGTAATACAACCGCTGGTAAAAGATAGCGCCATACAATGGATAAGTATTCCGTCGTCGACCATGGCAACGCGTGCGTCTGGTAGGCGTGCAGCACATAGAATAGTGGCAGCAGTAAAATATAATAAGGCAGCTTGCGTTCGTTCATGCTGTTATTTTCTTTTCAGCAGATACAAAATACGATTGCTATGTGGAACGGGATTCTTTTGTTCAATGGAAAAGTCTGCACTGAATGCCCTTTCAAATCCTGCTTCCGTGTAATCAGGATAAGCACGTTGTTTTGCGGCGAGCAACACTTTTGTTTTTTCATCTTCTGCAGGTACAAACTCGATGAGTAGCCAGGGCGATACATCGCGGAAGAAAGCGGCCGCCATGGCCAGGGGAATGTTGCGGCCAATGGCGAGATGATGAACAAGCGCCAGGGCCAATACAAGGTCTGCATTGCAACGGGAAATGAACGAAGCTCTTTCTTTGTTGCGGAAGCCGGTTGCAGGTGTTGGGGCTGCCAGGTCCAGTATCAGGGGTTGTACGGGCAAGGCTTCTTTCTTCAATTCGCTGTAAAGCCGGTTAATGCATGCTGCATCCTGATCCGCGGCAATTACCTGTTTTCCATTCTCCGCCGCCATCCGGGCAAATAAACCCTCGTTGGCTCCGAGGTCGGCTATTGTGTGAACATTCGGAACAGCGGCGATCATTTTTCCCACTAATTCTTTTTTGGCAACCAGGTAACCATCGCGTGTAGCGGCCTCCGTATAATAATCAGACCATGCCGTGCTGTCTTCCTTCAAACGGCAATGGTGTACCGCGGATTCGAGACTGCTGATCAGGTTCAGCAATTTGGTGCGGCTGAATGCCCGCGGGGATGTTTGCTGTTCTGTTGCCTGTGCGGCGCGTTTGCTCACGCGCGCATGCAAATGTATATGCAGGTTGATGTGCAATGACCAGCGGCTGCGGCGGGGCAGCAATGCGGCTGCAGTGGCAACGGGAATGCCTTCCGGGTAAGCAAGCAGCAGTTGCTGCAATGATTGCCCGGTATAATGCATCAGCACCAGCGGTGCCAGGAATTGTTCGCAGAATTGCCGGTAAGCCACCCAGGGTTCATTGCCATGATAATGTTCAAATGAAAGCGTATCGATCAGTACGGGTTTGCCGTTGCGGAATTGTATGTTGAACGGCGTGGCATCTTTTAAGATCAACTCATGTTTCAATGATTCCCGTAGAATCCATAAAGTCAGTAAGGCCGCATCGCGCAGCATATCGAAACTCCATTCGCCAGGATGTGAGATAAAGAAAAGACGATCGGGTTCAATGGTGCAGAGTGCTTCGGGCTGGCCGGTCGGATTATTGTTCAGCGCCGTGTGCGGCAACAACCATCCTTTGTTCACGAGCTGATCGTAACAGCCGCTTTGCATCAGTTGTGCATATTGCGTGCGGTAGACAGTATTGACCTGACGATATAATTTTCCGTCCAGCTCAAATACAAAGCCGGCGGGATCGCGGTAGGAGGCCGGATGGTATTGAAACGGGCTCATCAGGAGGGAGGAGTATCCTTGTCTTTTTTCGTCCGGTGGAAAAAGGATTTGATATAAAGTTTGATGTTCTTGAAGAACATGGCAACACCCAAAACGGCGGCGGCAATTATTTGTACAAGATAACTGCCGCTACCGGGGTCGATATATAAGAGATGCTGTACCATTACAGGTAGCTCAGATTTGTTTTTGGCGTCAGCGTCAGCAATGTTTCATACATCAGGCGGATCGTTTCTTCGATGTCGTCTTTGTGCAACATTTCAACGGTGGTATGCATGTATCGCAGCGGAATGGAGATCAGTACGGAAGGACAGCCATCGTTTGCATAAGCAAATGAATCGGTATCCGTGCCCGTGCTGCGGCTGAGTGCGCGCCATTGAACGGGAATGCCCTTATCGGCCGCCACCTGTTCTACGATGCCCAGCAGTTTGTTGTGTACGGCAGGTGCATAAGCCAGTGAAGGCCCTCTGCCGCAGGCCACTTCGCCTTCGATGTTTTTGTTGATCATCGGTGTAGTGGTATCGTGCGTTACGTCGGTCACGATGGCGATGTTGGGTTTGATCCGGCGGGCGATCATTTCCGCTCCACGCAGTCCGATCTCTTCCTGCACGGCATTGACCACATATAATCCGAAAGGCAATTTCTTTTTGTTTTCTTTCAGCAGTCGCGCTACTTCGGCGATCATGAAACCTCCTACGCGGTTGTCGAACGCACGGCCTACATAATTACCGTTGGCCAATTCATCGAATCCATCCTGGTAAGTAACCACTGCACCTACGTGAATGCCGAGATCTTCCACTTCTTTGCGGTTGCGGGCGCCACAGTCCAGCCAGAGATTATCCGTACGCGGATGTGCTTCTTTCTGGTCGGGTGTGCCGATGCGTGTATGGATAGCAGGCCATCCGAATACGGCTTTTACCGGTCCTTTTTTTCCGTGCACGAATACGCGCGACGCAGGAGCGGTCTGGTGGTCTACGCCGCCATTGCGCTTCAGGTACATCAGTCCTTCTGCAGTAATATAGTTTACAAACCAACTGATCTCATCGGCATGTGCTTCGATCACCACTTTGAACGGATGGTCGGGATTGATCACGCCCACAGCCGTGCCATACGGATCCACATAATGTGTGTCCACATAAGGCTTGAGGTAATCGATCCAAAGCTTTTGTCCCCATGTTTCGAAACCAACAGGAGAAGCATTATTGATATACGAGCGGAAAAAACCGAGAGAGTTATCGGTCAGGATAGCCTTACGGCCGTTTTTTTTGGAAGTTTTCGCTGCTTTTGCCATAATTTTTTTCGTTCTGATGATTCAAAAATAGGCAATTAAGCTGTTTGGACGCATTTCTTTAACGAATCCTTACTTCGGTCTGAACGGATCAGCAAGTATATTTACACAACAAACAATACCATGAAATACAGTTTTCTGTTGTTGCTCCTGTTTCCCGTATTTGCTCATGCGCAGGACTGCAAACTCCACCGCGACAAAGACCCTTATACCCGCGAGGAAAAACTAACCACCGGTTTCATCGTGCTGCAGGGGGCAACACTGTCCATCGATGCCAATCAGCGTGACATGGACTTTCTGATCACGCTAACAGGCAGCGAGCGATGTGTGAATGACCAGACCGATGTGTACCTGTTCTTTTCCGACAGCAAACAACGGTTTTCGCTCCGCAATCAAAGTACCATGAACTGTGAGGGAGATATCCATCACATCGTTCGTAACAATGCCAACACCGTTCCCACGTTTTTACAGAAGCTGATAAAATTCAAAGTGGCCTCTATCAAAGTGAAGGTGCGTGAAAACAAGGAAGTCACGATCACGCTTACGGAGGAACAACAGGAGCAGTTGCAGAAGCTGGCTATCTGTATGTCGGAAGAAGCGAAGACCCTGGTGAAAAAGTAACGGCTTTAACATTTTGCTACAAAACCTTTTGCATAGTTGCACGTCCTACAAAAAACACAGTTTATGCAAGGAAATATTTACTCCAAATGGGCGGTGCTGGGACTGGCCGCTATCCTGCTGCTGCCGGTGGCTGTTGAAGCACAACGGCGTTATTATCCGGGCCGCTATCCCGGCCGTGTAGTGCGCTATCATCGTCCGCCGGCCGTTCGTTATTATCCTCCACGGGTATATTCTTACTATCATCCCTTTGCGACGATAGGTTTTGGTGGCGTTCGTTACCGTTACCAGCGTGGATATTTTTATCGTCCTTACGGGGCCAGTTTCCAACTGATAGCGCCGCCGATCGGCATCCGCATCGGTACGTTGCCCGTGGGTTACCGACGCATATATGTAGGGCCGGATGAGTTTTACTATTATAACAATGTATACTATCGTCCTTCTCCGCGTAATGGCTATGAAGTAGTGGCTCCACCGCTCGGTGCCGAACTGGATCAGTTGCCTCCCGGTGCCAAAGTGAAAGTGATCGATGGCAAGAAGTTTTATGAAACAGATGGTACTTATTATGAAGAAGAAATAACAGAGTCGGGCGACCTGGTATACAGGGTAGTGGGAACGGATGGTGTGTTGAATACAGGAACGCAGGATTCACTGCAGGAAGAAAACCGTCAGCCTCCAGCGGGGCCACAGGTCGGTGACCGTTTTGACGAACTGCCGGCAGAATGCCAGGCGGTAACGATCAGAGGGGAAAAGCTGTATCTGTCTCCTGCGGGACTTTACTATAAAGAAGTGACCGAAGACAAGCGGGTGGTATATGAGGTGGTAGGAAAATAGAGTGACCCGTGCCGGGCAAAATAAAAAGAGAGGAGATATACTCCTCTCTTTTTTATATAGTATTGTTGAAATGCAAATTCAAAAAGCGACGAGGTTGCCTATCAGGCGGCAACTTCCTTGTTCACTTTCTTGGCCAGCTTGCTTTTCAGGTTAGCGGCCTTTTTGCGGTGGATAACACCTCTTTTCGCCAGTTTATCGATCATGCTCGCTACTTCGGGCATTTTGTCAGCAGCTTCCTTACCGGTAACGGCTTTCAGATCACGGATGGCATTACGGGTAGTTTTGCCATAATATTTGTTACGGTCACGACGCTTTGCTGCCTGACGTGTATCCTTTTTTGTAGCTTTATGATTCGCCATTTTTCTGAATTTTGGACGGCAAAGGTAGGGAAAGAGATTGAAACTTCACCTAACTTCTTCCGAATTTCTTTCAAAGATAGGAAAAAAAGCTGACCCGGCTTGTATTCGCTGCGGCTGCACCGGTTTGAAAGCCAGGAAAAAGAACGGCAACGTTCCCGGGCAACAAAAGAGGGTCGCTGCTTGTTAAAATGAGGTAAGAAACCGTGTTTTTTGATGTTTTTCAGTTGTTTTCACGGTAGTTTTCAGCGATATTTGTGCCCCTTATAATGCTTACCCAAATTTTCCCTTCATGAAGGACTTTTCGTATATCACTAATTCTTCGCCGGCTTTTATCGAAAACCTGTACAATGATTTTGTGAAAAACCCCGACAGTGTGGACGCCGACTTCCGCAAATTTTTCGAAGGGTTTGATTTTGCTGTTACTCAGGGCGTTAAAAGCAACGGAGCTGCCGTTAACGGCACTGCACTCACTACTAGCGACGGTGTGGATTGGAAGAAGGAACTGGGTGCTTACCGCCTGATTTTGGGCTATCGCAACAAAGGACACCTGCTGGCTGATACCAATCCCATCCGTCACCGCCGCGACCGCGGGGCCAACCTCGAACTGAGCTTTTTTGGTTTTACCGAAGAAGACATGGACAAACAATTTTTCGCCGGTAACCTCATCGGGCTGGGTACCACCTCTCTCCGCAATATCCTCACACATTTGCAAAAATGCTATACCGGCCATGTCGGTATCGAATTCAAATACATCAGCGACCAGAAAAAAGTAGATTGGCTCACCAACGAAATGGAACGCCAGTTTGTAAATCCCGTTTCGCTGGATAAGAAAAAACGTATCCTGGAAAAGATCAACCAGGCCGTGATGTTTGAAAAATTCCTGCACACAAAATATGTGGGACAGAAACGTTTCTCGCTCGAAGGCGGGGAATCGACCATTCCTGCTTTGGATGCCATCATCAATCAATCTGCCGAAGAAGGCGTGAAAGAAGTGGTGATCGGTATGGCGCACCGCGGCCGCCTCAACGTGCTGGCGAATATCATGGGCAAAACCTATGAGCAGATCTTCAGTGAGTTTGAAGGTACCGGCGCTGTAGACCAGACCATGGGCAGTGGTGACGTTAAATACCACATGGGCTTTGGCAGCGAAATCCGCACAACCGGCGACAAGACTGTGCACTTGAAACTGATGCCTAACCCTTCGCATCTGGAAGCGGTGGATCCCGTAGTGGAAGGTTTTGCCCGCAGCAGTGCCAACATCGTACACGATGAAGTGTATGAAAATGTATTACCGATCCTGATCCATGGCGACGCATCCGTTGCCGGACAAGGTATCGTATACGAAGTAGTGCAGATGAGCAAACTCGAAGGTTATTATACCGGAGGCACGCTTCACTTCGTGATCAACAACCAGATCGGCTTTACCACCGATTTCGATGACGCACGTAGCTCCGATTATTGTACCTCACTCGCGGCAATGGTGCAGTCTCCTGTATTCCACGTCAACGGTGATGATCCCGAGGCGGTGGTAAAATGTGCAGAGATCGCTTCCCGCTACCGCAGCGAGTTCCACACCGACGTATTCATCGACATGGTGTGCTACCGCAAACACGGTCACAACGAAGGAGATGATCCGAAATTCACGCAGCCGACCATGTATGCGATGATCGACAAACATCCCAATCCGCGCGAAGTATATATCAAGTTCCTGCTGGAAAACGGCGAAGCCGACGCACAGGATCTCGCTAAGGAGATGGAAAAGAAATTCTGGTCCGATCTGCAGGACCGCCTGGACGAGGTAAAACAAAAACCGTTACCATATACCTACCAGCAACCGGATATCTGGTGGCGCAATATGCGTCGCGCAACAGAAGAAGATTTTGATATGTCGCCTGCAACGGGCATCTCACCTGAAACATTCGACCGCATTTTTAAAGCCATGATGCAATGGCCGGAAGGTTTCAAACCACTACGCAAAGTCGAAAAAATCATACAGGATAAGGTCCGTCTGTTTGACACAGAACAAAAGCTGGACTGGGCTTCCGGTGAATTATTAGCCTATGGCAGTATTCTCGCCGATGGTAAAGATGTTCGCATGAGCGGACAAGATGTGTGCCGCGGAACGTTCAGCCACCGTCATGCAGTATTGCGTGACGAAAATACCGATGAAGAATATAACCGGCTCAGCCGCCTGGGTGAAGGTGCTGGCAAATACCGCATCTTCAATTCACTGCTGAGTGAATACGCCGTACTCGGTTTTGAATATGGTTTTAGCCTGGCCAACCCCAATGCGCTTGTGTTGTGGGAAGCACAATTCGGCGACTTCGTTAACGGAGCGCAGATCATGATCGACCAGTTCATTGCTGCCGGTGAACAAAAATGGCAACGCATGAATGGCCTGGTGATGTTGCTGCCACACGGTTATGAAGGTCAGGGACCTGAGCACAGCAGTGCGCGCATGGAACGTTTCCTGCAAATGTGTGCAGAGCTGAACATGGTGATTGCCAACATTACCACATCCTCCAACTATTTCCACGCAATGCGCCGTCAGCTTGCATGGCCTTTCCGCAAGCCGCTGATCATCTTCTCTCCGAAAGCCAATCTTCGTCATGCCGGAACCTATTCCCATAAAGATGAATTCCTGAAAGGTGGTTTCCGCGAGGTCATCGACGACACTTTTGTAGACGATGCTGCCGAAGTGAAGAAAGTCTTGTTCTGCAGCGGCAAGGTTTATTATGACCTGGCAGAACGCCAGCAGAAAGACAACCGCAAGGATGTGGCGATCGTGCGGGTGGAGCAATTATATCCACTGCCGGTAAAACAACTGGAAGCATTGTATGGTAAATACAACAAGGCTACCTGGTTTTGGGTACAGGAAGAGCCGCTCAACATGGGCGCTGCGTCTTTCCTGCAAATGAACCTGAAGACAATCAACTACGGTGTGATCAGCCGACAGCCCTCTGCATCAACCGCCACTGGTTATGCGAAGATCCATAAGCAGGAGCAGGAAGAGATCATCGATACAGCTTTTACGATCTGAGCCGGGAATCATGGCTGTTCTATTGACGATTCACGATTGACCAACAGCCATTCACCTATTCACTTATTGTCTTATTCATAAAAGAAAACCTCACTATCAAGTGAGGTTTTCTTTTATCAGTTGAGCAAAGGATTGCTTTCTATTTCTTCGAGCGGAATATCGCTGTAATCACGAATAACATTGTATAAAGTGCCGCGTTCAACGGGTTTGCGGCGTGCCTGTTTGATCAATGTTACCAACTGCGCAGTGCTCATTGCCGGGGTTTGTTCTTCAGAGCCGGCCATCGAATAAATACGTGTGGTGTCATCGATCGTACCATCGATATCATTTACACCAAAGGACAATGACAACTGCGCATTTTGCCGGCCTAGCATGGGCCAGTAAGCTTTGATATGCGGGAAATTATCGAGGTAGATCCGCGCGATCGCATACACTTTCATGTCTTCGATCAGGCTGCTTTCTGCCACATGACTCATGTCATTTTCCTTGTTGCGGAATTTCAGCGGAATGAAGGTATTGAAGCCACCGGTGATATCCTGTGTCTCACGCAATCTGCGCATATGGTGTACACGGTGTGCATAGTTTTCAATATGACCATACAACATGGTCGCATTGCTGTGCATGCCCAGTTTGTGAGCGGCGGCGTGTATGTTCAGCCATCCTTCACCATCGATCTTATCTGCACAAATCTGTTCACGTATTTCCGGGGCAAAGATCTCCGCGCCACCTCCGGGCAATGAATCCAAGCCGGCTTCGTGGAGGTATTGCATGCCTTCTTCTACTGTTTTCTTTGCTTTCCTGAACATGTAATCCAGCTCTACGGCCGTAAACCCTTTGATATGAAGATCGGGGCGATGGGCTTTGATGCGCGTCAGTAATTCCGCAAAGAATTCGAGGTTCATTTTGGGGTGGACGCCGCCTACGATATGTACTTCCGTTACCGGTTTGCCATCGTATTTTTTTACCATCTCCATCATCTGTTCGATGCTCAGTTCCCATCCTTCATCGCGGTGCGCGTAAAGGCGGCTGTAAGAACAGAAATGGCAGGAATAAACGCAGACGTTTGTCGGCTCGATATGAAAATTGCGATTGAAGTAGGTCGTGTCTCCGTGTTTGCGTTCGCGGATCTGGTTGGCCAGTGCTCCAACGAATGGCAGGCTGGCTTTTTCAAACAAGATAAGAGCGTCCTCATCGGTTATGCGTTCCTGTGCCTGCACTTTCCGGGCAATAGCGGCCAGTTCGGGAGAATCGGTCTGCAGGGCAGGAGAGTAGAGTATATCAGTTTTATCCATGGTGTCGTGTGGATATTTTGGGGCGAAGGTACAGTCTAACAACAAAAAAACCTCCCGAATGTTCGGGAGGTTTCGTGCTATGTGATTAAGAACAACTTAGTTCAGCTTGAGTACTTTGGTTTGTACTTCTTTTCCACCATAACCGATTTTCACTACATAGATGCCTGCGGCTTTGCCGGTCAGGTCTACAGGAATAACGTTGGTGTTGCTGCCGGTGAAATCTTTTCTCCATACCTGCTGTCCGGAGGCAGTCAGTACGGTGATGTATTTCAGATCGGCAGGAGCGTTGATGAACCATACATTGAAGCTGGTAGTGAACGGACTTGGCGTTACCATGAAGCCATCTTTTTTCAGTTGGTCAGGCAGCGTTTTAGCCGCGAAGTTCACGTTGTCAATGTAGATGTTGTTCTGGCTGTTCGTTGTGTTGCGGAATACAACCTGCAGCGGCCCACCGGAAGCGAATGCCGTAAGGTCAATCGATTCTCTTCTCCAGATATAGTTGGTAGCTGAAGGAATGAATTCGTTGGCCAGACCGGCGTTCGGGTTACCCAGTGTCTGCAATGCGGCGCCCCACTTCTTGTAAACAGAAGTAAAGGTAGCACCACAATCTTTGGTAACGAGTACTTCCAGCGTATCCATTGGTACGGTGGTCGCTCCGGGGAATGTGCGTGTTGCCGCAGAAAGGTCGAAGCTCAGTGATACAGAGTCGGCGGTTGTATAACCGAGGATCGGTGTGTAGAGTTCGTCTCTTCTGTTCTGCGCCAGGTATACATAGTTGCGGATCGCAGCAGAACCTACACTGCTCTTGCCAGCGCCTGAACGAGCCCAGGTAAGGTCTACGTCAGGGTTGTTAACACCCCAGCCTGCAGGCGGGAAGGTGGTGCTGGAGAATGTTTCCACAACCGGACCAGGTACGGTACCGATCACGGAAGAAGTGCGGCTCAGTGTATCGTTCAGGGTATACTGGTCGCCGGTACCTGAAGCGGTAACAGGCGCTGAAGTATATACTTTCAGGGCAAGGTTACCGGCAGGGAAGGTTGTTCCGTTCAGGTTCACCGTTGCAGTAGTACCTGCAGCGATGTTGACACCAGTAACAGTTGTTGCAACCGCAGTGCCGCCGTTTACAGTATAGCTTACGGTATATCCGGTGATGGCTTCAGCCCCTTTGTTGCGTACGGTAGCACGCAGTGTGGCATTGGCACAAAGAATATCCGGAGATACGGACACCAGTTCCAGGTCGCGTTTCACTACCGGAGCGATGTTGATGTTGTCGACGAAAATGTTATTGCCCCAATCACTTGTATTGCGGAAGCGTACCAGTACTGTACCGGTAACGTTGGCTACTACACGCTCTCTTCTCCATTCGTTGGCGAGAGGTGTGAGGTAAGCGTCTTCCATAGCAGCACCGGTAGCCAGGGTAGCTCCTGCCTTGTTGAATACAGTGGTATAGGAAGTACCGCAGTTGGTAGATACCTGTACCTGCAGACGGTCGAGCGCTCCGGGATAGTTTCTATGTGCCACATCAAAGCTGATCTCGAGTCCGTCAGTACCGGGAACGTTGATCAGTTGCGGCTGCAGGTCATCGTTCTGGCCGCTTGTGTTATTGGTCCAGTTGTCGATGAATGCAGAAGAAGCACTGTTATTACCAGGAGCAGCTTTGATCCAGGTATTGTTGTTGTTGGGGTTCACGATCACCCATCCTGCCGGAGCAAAAGTAGCGCCTTCAAATCCTTCGCGTACGTTGTTAACAACAGGCGAGATGAAGAATGTACGGGTAATGGTGTCGTTAGACGGTGTACCGTCGCTACCACCTTCAGCAGACAGCGGATCAGCTCCGAAGAGTTTGATCGTGTTGCTGCCGGTTGGCATGGTAGCAGCAGGGAATGTATGGGTATAAGAAGCACCCGGCGCCAGCGTGTTGTTAACCGCTACGATAACGGGAGCGTTGTTGTTCAGTACATAACCTACTTTGAAGGCAGTGATACTCTGACCACCATTGTTGCGTACAGTGAAAGATGGTGCAATGCTGGTAGCACATTCCTGTGCTGCAGGACGTGTAGCAGCAGAAGCCTGAAGATCTTTCCGGGGTTTCATCCGCACGTTGATGTTGTCCAGGAAAATGGTATTGCCATAGTCGTTCACGTTGCGGAATACAACCTGGAATGCCCCTGCGCTGAAGATGTTCTGACCAATAGACAGCTGGATGTTTCTCCAGTCAGATGCAACCGGCGTTGCATAGATAGAGCTGGAACCACCAGCGGTCGCCAGGGCCGGACCACTTCTGTCGAACAGTGTGGTATATGTAGCACCGCAGTCGTTGGTCACTAATACCTGCAGTTTGTCGGCTGCGTCGCCGAAGATGCTGCTGTAATATTTGTGTGCCAGATCAAAAGAAATCAGTACGGAGTCGGTTGCGAGCAAACCGGTATTGGCGATAAACGGTGTGCGGATATCGTCTGTAGAACCGATTGCGTCATTATTATAGTTGTCCACCGCAGTTGAGCCGGTGCCGGTACCACCTGTTCCGGGAGTCGCCCATATCCATTCCAGCACATCGCCATCGGGGTTCACGGTGCTCCAGCCTGTTGGCAGGAATGCGGTCTCGAAGTCGTTGTTAACCGGCATAGTTGACGGGTTAACGCGGGAAACGCTTACAGTAGCCGTATCGTTGGTGGGGTTAGCATCCACAACGTTGTTTGGCTGGCTGGTATAAAATTTCAATGTAGCATTACCAAGAGGTATGGTTACAGCAGGGAGGGTAACGGTTGCAGTCTGACCGGTAGTCAGAGAGCCTGTCCAGTTGAATGGATAAGGTGTTCCCTGTGCAGTGCCGTTCACCATTACGTTGATACGTGCAGAAGTCAGGGTTGCAGCACCCATGTTCTGAATCGTTACGCTCGGCGTAACAGTGGTACCACAACCGAGTACAGCGCCTGCAGTGGGAGAAACGATCGCAGAGATGCGTGCGTCATTGCCCGGTGCGGCAGGTGGAGGGTTGTAAGCGGTAGAAGTAAGCAATGGTCCGCGGTCAGGAGAAGTAAATGCTTCTTCCATACGGGCATTTTGTCCTTTGGTGAACATTACCAGGGCAATGTCATCACCATAGTCCATGAAGTTCTGGTACATGATACCAGTTCCTCCCGGTGTACATTCGTCAGTCCTGATAACGCCGGTACCTGTAGGATCGGAGTTGCCGTAGATGGCGGCGCACTGGTTGGGCGTGTCATCCTGGCCCGCAGGAGCACCGGGGAAGTCGGTTCCCAGGCAACGGTTGGGGCCTGCGCAGTTGTCTGCACCACCCTGGGTGTCGTCCGCCCATATGTGACGAAGGTTCAGGAAGTGACCCAGTTCGTGCGTGGTTGTGCGTCCTCTGTTGTAATCAGGATACAGGTAAGAAGCGTTGGAACCGAAAGCGCGGTAGTCGCAAACAAAACCGTGCAGGTTGAGGTTGCGCGGGTCGCCGGGAAATACGGAGATACCGAGGATAGGATCAGAAAAAGCTACCACCCAGAGGTTCAGGTATTTTGTTCCATCCCATCCATCAAGACCGCCATTAGCTGTACGTTTGGCATTGTCGGCCGTACCTGCGGTAAAGGTAATAGCGTTGGTACGGCGTTCGATACCTGTTGTGAGAAAACCGTTAGGATCGGTTTTCGCCAGCAGGAACGTAATGCCCATTTTGCCGTAAACAGGTTTGAAATGCGCAGGAATACGTGTGCTGTCTGCGTTTTTGCCCTGATAGTCCCTGTTGAGGGTATCGATCTGGGATTGCAGAATAGCATCAGTAACCTGTGCCTGCATGGCTGCACTACCGATTACGTGGATAACCACTACAACGGTATCTTCCAGTGCCATCACACGGTTGGCGTTTTGTGAAGCCTGCTGCTGAAGGCGGTGCTGATTTGCTTCAAACTGACGCTTGAAGTCGGGGTTCTGCCGGAAGAGCTCGGCATAAGCTTCCATCGTTCCGCATCGTTTGATCGATGCCGGAGTTCCGGGAGAGGTGACCGGCTGTTTTTCACCCGTAGCCTCCAACGTCCGCTTTTGTGCGAAGACGTGGGTGGATAGGAATAAAAACAAGCCTGCCGCAAGTACTTTGGTAAAATTTCTCAAAGCAGTATAGTTTTAAGTTAGGAAATACATTCAGGTTGCCTGAAAATAAGCCCACAATAATACTGAATAAAGGAATTTCCGGGAAAAAAATCTTCCCACGTTCGTTAGCACAAATGCACGCGGGTAGCGCTCCCCGGCTGATCATACAGCCTTATACAGGGAAATAATTTTCAGTTTTTTTGACAGTCTGAACGACAATTTACTATCTTCCCCCGATGATCCCGGTTACCGGGATGCTGAAGCAACTAAACAACTGTATGAAGCATATCAAACTTCGCCTGACTGCATTGAGTTTTCTGGAGTTTTTTATCTGGGGCGCCTGGCTGATCACTATTGCCAACTATTGGTTCGGTACCAAACACTGGGAAGGCACCCAATTCGGTTTGGTTTTTGCCACCATGGGTTTTGCCTCGCTTTTTATGCCCACCATTACCGGTATTATCGCCGATAAATGGATCAATGCCGAACGCCTTTACGGCATTCTGAACATTCTCTATGCGCTGGTACTGTTTGCCCTGCCCATGGTCGAAGATCCCACCACCTTCATTTACGTGATGTTTGCCGCCATGTGCTTTTATATGCCTACGATCGCACTCAGCAATTCTATTTCCTATACCGTTCTTAAATCGAATAACCGCGATGTGGTAAAGGAGTTTCCTCCGATCCGTGTTTGGGGAACCATCGGCTTCATCGTAGCGATGTGGATCACGAATCTTACCGATAACAAGGCTACTGCCAACCAGTTCTATATCGCAGGTGTTGCCGCGCTGGTACTCGGGGTTTACTCGTTTACGTTACCTAAATGTCCGCCTCAACGCAGCATCGGCGAAAACGCATCGGTGAGCGAAACATTCGGACTGGGCGCATTCCGTCTATTTGCGAATTATAAAATGGCGTTGTTCTTTATATTCTCGATGTTCCTTGGGGCAGCACTGCAACTTACCAATGCTTACGGCGATGTATTCCTCAGTGAGTTTGAAAATTATCCCAAATACGCCGAATCATTCGTCGTAAGACGTTCCACCATCATCATGTCTATCTCACAGATATCGGAAACTTTATTCATCCTGGCCATTCCCTTCTTCCTGAAGCGGTTTGGTATCAAACAGGTAATGCTGATCTCGATGCTGGCATGGGTTTTACGTTTCGGCTTATTTGCCTACGGCGATCCGGTGAATGGCTTATGGATGATCGTTCTTTCCTGTGTGGTATATGGCATGGCGTTCGACTTCTTTAATATCTCCGGTTCCCTCTTTGTGGAAGGGAATACCAATGCCAAGACGCGTTCTTCGGCACAGGGACTATTTATGATGATGACCAATGGTGTAGGCGCTGTGTTGGGCAGTGTGATCTCAGGATGGGCAATCGATACTTTCTTCACAAGATCCTATACGCAGTCTTCTGCACTGGCTACGCATCTGCAAACGGAAAGTTCCAATCCTTTGATGGCGCAGTTCGTGGAAAAGCAAGGATCTTCTATTCTTGCCGACGGATCATTGAGTTCGGCGGTATTCATGAAGGACTGGCATAGCATCTGGCTGGCGTTTGCAGCGTATGCGCTGATTGTAGCCGTGTTGTTCGCCATCTTCTTCCGACATAAACACGATCGCAACGCGCCTGCGCAGATGATTGCTCATTAGGAGTGAATCGTCAATGGTGAATGGTGAATGGTCAATAAGTGAATCGCTCTTCTACTTAATACCTAATACTTACTACTTAATACGGCTGTTCCGTTCCGGAGCTACTTAAAATGAATATAATCGCTCACCAGCGGCGTTTCCCCATGCTGGCGTAACAACAATGCTATTTGTCCGCGGTGATAAGTAGAATGATTGATTACGTGAAAAAGAATATCTTTTACTGTTTTGCTGAATTCATCCCCACGTGTATTAACATAACGGATGCTTGCTCCCAGGTCCGTAAGCTTATCCAATACCTGGTGTGAGTGAAGATGATTGCGGCGGTTGATCTCTGCGTATTCTTCCACCGTGCGAAGATCCCAGACGCCAAATGGCGGCTGATCGCGCTGGATGCGGCTGTTCCACACCTGGTGGGCATTGAGGATATGACTAAACAGCAAGTGGATTTTTTCCGGCAATTCACCGGCTTTGCGTTGTAACAACAACGCCAGTTGATGATTGCTGTGCTCGTTGTAAGAGAACAGGTCGGGGAAGAGGTTAAAAGTCAAAATTCAAAATTTAAAAGTGAATGGTCAATTGTGAATTGTCAATAGCTGCAGGGAATCGTGCATAAGTAACATATGAAAGGGCAATACTTATAACCTATAGCTTATTACCTGCACCCGAAGTATCGGGCGGCTGTTTCACCTTTCTCCTTAAGCCCCAAGCCTTCCGCCTTAAAAAGAAATCCCGCCATTCGGCGGGATTTCTTTTTAGATATGTGCTTCTATCTTTTTTACAAAATTGCCTTTTGGCTGCGCACCAACCAGCTTGTCGACCACCTGTCCGTTTTTGATGAACAGAATAGCCGGAATGGATGTAATACCGTAGTTCATCGATACCTGCGGATTGTTGTCCACATTCACCTTGCCGATATTTACTTTGCCATCATACTCTTTTGACAACTCCTCGATAACCGGACCGATCGCGCGGCAGGGACCACACCATTCTGCCCAGAAATCCACCACGGTCAGTTGATCAGAAGACAGGACATCTGTCTGGAAGTTTGCATCATTGAACTCTTTTGCCATTGTGTTTATTTTAAGTTTTTTTAAGTGTCGCTTTACGAACAAGGGACTGCAAATTTAAGTCCTCTTGAGATAACAGGCAGGGGTGGCAGAAGGTTGTGTAAAAAATGTCATTATTTTCCTTTGCTCCTGTCGTATTAGCATGTGTATCAGGTCAGTTGTACCTGTACGTCCAGCTCCGGTTTTTCCTGTAAATATTGTATCAGGTCATCATTCATTTCCAGTCCGTTACCGCCGGTTACCATGCTGATTCTCAGTTCCTGCGCCGGTTCTACTACCACAAATTGCAGCGCCGTATCGCCGGGATGGGAGCGGCGGTTCGTTTCCATAAAATCAATCAGGTCGCTGGTGATATACCGGGCTTGTGTGCTGATTGTCAATTGTTTGGTCAGGGTTTTCTTCAGCGTTTCGGCCAGCGATACACCCGTAATCTTGAATTCAAATTCTTCTTTATTGAAGCGCGGCTTAAAATAGCCGGTGATGTACACCGCAGTTCCCTGCACCAGGAAGGGATGGAGACGCAGGTATTCTTCCCGGAAAAGCGATACTTCCGTTTTGCCTGTGTAGTCTTCCAGGTTAAATCTTCCATATTTATTGCCGTTCTGCGCCACACGGTGATCTGCCGATGCTACTAACGCAATCAACCGGAACTGACGGCCCGGGTTCGATTGCATCCTGATCGAGTCGCGGAATTCATTGAAGTCGCCGATTGGCGTTACGCCGTAATGTTTCATTTCAAAACGGTAGTGATCCAGCGGGTGACCGCTCAGGAACATGCCCGTTACTTCTTTTTCAAAATCCAGTTGCTGCGTCAGCGACCAGGGTGCACAATCGGGCAGACGCGGCGTCGGAATCTCGATGCTGTCCGGCATATCACCAAAGAGCGTATTGCTGGCAGATACACTTTGGTTGGACATGGTTTGTCCGTAACGGATGATTTTTTCCAGCCCCGTTGCTGTTTCGCCAGGCACAATCGTGAAATATTGCGCGCGATGATGCTCGGGGAAACAGTCGAAAGCGCCGGCATACGCGAGGTTTTCCAACGTTTTTTTATTGACCGTACGTTGATTGACCCTGCGGATGAAATCAAATATGTCGGTGAACGGTCCGTTCTTTTCGCGCTCTTCGATAATGCTTTCAACAGCCGCTTCACCCACGCCTTTCAATCCTCCCAAACCGAAACGGATCACACCGGCTTTGTTTACCGCAAATCCTTTCAGCGATTCATTGATGTCTGGTCCCAATACCTGGATGCCCATTGGCTTACATTCTTCCATGAAGAAGGTGATCTTTTCAATACTGCCGGCGTTGTTTAATACAGCAGACATATATTCTCCCGGATAATGCGCTTTCAGGTAGGCGGTCTGGTAGGCTACATAAGCATAACAGGTGGAGTGTGATTTGTTAAACGCGTATTGTGCAAATGCCTCCCAGTCGGTCCAGATTTTTTCCAGTTTATCTACCGGATGTCCTTTAGCCGAAGCACCGGTAATGAACTGGTTTTTCATTTTATCCAGTACCGCAATCTGTTTTTTACCCATGGCCTTCCGCAGTACGTCGGCATCACCTTTACTGAAGCCCGCAAGTTTTTGCGCGAGCAACATTACCTGTTCCTGGTATACGGTGATACCATATGTTTCCTGCAGGTATTCTTCCATTTCCGGCAGGTCATATACGATCTGCTCCCGGCCGTGTTTACGATCGATGAAGTTGGGGATATAAGCCAGCGGACCCGGCCGATACAAGGCGTTCATCGCAATGAGGTCGGCAAATTGGTCGGGCTTGAGATCACGGAGATATTTCTGCATCCCGGGACTTTCAAATTGAAACGTACCGATGGTAGCAGCCTGCTGATACAACTCGAATGTTTTCTGATCATCGAGTGGTATTTCGTCGATATTGATTTCCACACCATGATTCTGTTTGATCATGGTGAGTGCATTCTTGATAATAGTGAGGGTCTTCAGTCCCAGGAAGTCCATTTTGATAACCCCGGCATCTTCGATGATGCTTCCCTCTATCTGTGTTACCCAGAGATCGGAATCTTTGGCAATGGAAACCGGAATCAGGTCCGTGAGGTCGCGCGGGGCAATGATGATACCCGCAGCGTGGATACCGGTGTTGCGGACAGAACCTTCGAGACGTTCCGCTTCATGCAATACTTTGCTGAGCGGACTGTCTTTCTGATTATAAATATCGCGGAGCTTTCTCACGGTTTCGATGTCCTCGCTCTGCAGGCCATCCTTTTCTTCGAGTGATTTTGGACCGTCCTTTGTTTTGAGCGGTGCGTGCAGTACACGGCGCAGTTCGATACCTGGTTTATCCGGTACCATCTTGGCGAGTGCGTTGGACTCAACAAGCGGCAGATCAAGTACACGTGCCACGTCCTTGATACTCATTTTTGCGGCCATGGTGCCATAGGTAATGATCTGCGCCACCTGATTCTTGCCGTATTTATCTACTACATAATCGATCACCTTCTGCCTTCCTTCATCGTCGAAGTCGGTATCGATATCCGGCATCGATTTACGGTCGGGGTTAAGGAAACGTTCGAACAGCAGGTTGTATTTGATAGGGTCGATGTTGGTGATGCCTATGCAATAAGCCACTACGGAGCCTGCGGCAGAACCACGGCCCGGTCCGATGAATACGCCGATATCGCGACCGGCTTTGATAAAGTCGCTCACGATAAGGAAGTAACCCGCGAATCCCATGGTCTTGATGGTGAACAGCTCGAAGTCGATACGTTCCCTGATCTCTTCCGTGATCTCGCTGTACCGACCGGCTGCACCTTCGTAGGTCAGGTGTTTCAGGTATTCCCACTGGTTGTTAACGTCGGGTTTGATAATGTCTTTCCCGATTTTTTCATCTGTGTGGTGTATCTGAAACTGTGGGGGAATCGGGAAGGCCGGTAGTAAGATATCGCGCTTCAGGTTAAGGACGTCGATCTTGCTGACGATCTCGTTGGTATTATCGATGGCTTCCGGCAGATCCGAAAACACTTTGCTCATCTCCGCCGTCGTTTTGAAATAAAACTGATCGTTGGGAAATGCGAAACGTTTGTTCTTGATCTGTACATCATCATCGTTGAACTCGCGAAGGGCAGGAGTGGCCTTCTTTTCACCGGTGTTGATGCAAAGAAGGATATCGTGCGCATCGAAGTCGCTCTGATCCACATAGTGTGAGTCATTGCTGGCGATGATACGTACGTTGTACTTGCGTGCAAATCTGACCAGTACTTCATTTACCTTATCCTGCTCGGCCATGCCATGACGTTGCAGTTCTACATAGTAATCCTCTCCGAAGCGGTCGAGCCACCACTTGAATTCTTTTTCGGCTTCGTCTTCGTTCTGGCGCAGGATGGCTTGCGGCACCGCGGCACCCAGGCAGCAGGTAGTGGCGATCAGTCCTTCGGAATATTTTTCGATCAGTTCTTTGTCGATACGGGGATACTTGCTGTACAGCCCTTCGATGAATCCGTAAGAAGTAAGCTTGACAAGATTGCGGTAGCCCTGTTCATTTTTTGCGAGTAATATCTGGTGCTGACGCTGGTCCTTCAATTCTTTGGTAAAGGTCTTGATGTGTCTGTTGGCCACCACATAGAATTCGCAGCCGACAACCGGTTTTACTTTCAGGTTGCCGTTTTCATCTTTGTGTTTATAAGCTTCCGAAACGAATTCAAATACGCCGAACATGTTGCCGTGGTCACTGATGGCCAGTGCAGGCATGCCGTCGGCAACCGCTTTTTTATAGAGGTTCTGAATAGAAGCGGCTCCATCCAGCAAAGAGAACTGCGTATGTACGTGAAGGTGTGAAAATTTCATAAACTCAAAGTCACTTTATCGGGTTTTGCGGAAACTGAATACCTGGATGCTGCCATTGGAATAACTGCAGACCCATGCTTCCAGTCTATCGGCATCTTCAAAAATGTCTACTCCCACCGGATGCCCTTTGCACGGCAGGGAGGCAATGTTCTCAAATCCTTTATCTGTTATTTTCAATACTTCCACATAGTCGCTGCTGTAGCAGGTAACAAAGAGGAAGCGATGATTTTTCGACAGCATGATCGTGCGGGGTTGCGCATGTGTGCCGATCGAAAAAAGTGTTTTGCCCGTGGCTGCATCGAGGCAGGCTACTTTAGCAAGACGGTTATAGGACACAAAAAGATGTCCGCTTGTATCCATCACCACATGTCTTGGATTGGATGCAACGGCCAATGTGGTATCGATCTTCCATGTTTTGTGATCGATCACGGCGAGGCTGGCACCGCCCATGATGGCCACATAAGAGCGTTGCTGCGCGTCATCCACTGCTATGCCGCGGGGAATGGCGCTTACGGGCACGGTCTCTACCACTTTTGCATAAGGATAACGTGTTTCATCTGTTTCCAGTATGCTCACGTTGTACGAATGCCAGTTGCTCACCAGCAGATGTTTGCTGTCTGCCGTGCGCGCGATCACTTTGGGCGTTTTGCCCGTTTCAATGAGCGGAACATAAAAGGAGTCCACCAGTTTTTTATCAGTACCCAGCAGACGGATCTTTTTTCTCCGGATGCCTGCCAGGGTATCCGTGGTTTTATTGGCCAGCGGATCATCGACGCGTATAGGCACAATACCTTCTGCGTTGTGAAGCGACACCCATAGCCACTTATCATCATGTGAAAGGCAGGCTTCCACAGGTTTTTCTTCGTAAGAAGGTATCGGTTTTTCTTTTACATAGTCCCAACCGGTGCCGCGTGTGGGCGCAAATTTGAATTCGTGTGTCACTTTGCGGGTGGCCTGATCGAATTCATAAATGCTCATACCTTCCAGGTTCATGGCGTAAAGGCGGCTGCCTTTGGCGTTGAAAAGGACGGATTTTGTTCCCGGGGCGGCCGATAATATTTCCTTTTTTTCATATATCAACCCTGAATAGGGCGGCAATGCGGCCGGTTCCGGCCCCGTGGTATCCGTTGCCGGCGATTTTTTTTCGACGCGCAAATTGCTGGTCAATTCTTTCTGCGGCGGAGCGGAACCCGTGGATTGGCAGGCAGTTGCCAGCAAAACGAATGAAGCAAAAGATACAATCTGGTACATGGTCAATGGCTTGAATGATGCCGGGATTGCGGAAGAATTGAGCTGGATTATCCCAAAATGGCAATTTACCCCTGCAAATTTCGTTAAATAGAAGTTCCGATTTAACAGATTTATCCTATATTTTTGCACCTTTCTGATCCGAGCCGACAACAAAACCTAAAAAGCCTTCATGGTTAAGCAAATCACTTATTCCGCGCTGTTCGCTTTGACATTGGCCAGTTGTTCCACGCTTCAGCCGGCAGCTACTGCCAGCAGGAAGCCGTCCGTTAGCGAAGAAAAATCTTCTTCTGCAGGACAGGTACGTTTTCTGGATGATATTTCAATGGATGCCAATGCTTCCAAACCGGAAGCCAAACCCGTGTATGAGTCGCCTTCGCGGCGCACATCCGGTGGCACCGCCAGCACCCGCGATCACCGTGACAACCGCTCTGCGTCTTCGTCACGCCTGCTGAACGAAAAAGCACCCGTTGTTGAAAAGACAACTGCTGTTCAGCTTAAATATGCCATTTTAATGAACACTGAAGTGGAAACGCTTAAAGACATGCATCTGCTGGAATATGTGGATGAATGGTACGGCACGCGTTACCGCATGGGCGGCAATGATAAAAGCGGCATCGACTGTTCGGCCTTTACCAAAGCGATCTATCTCTCTGCTTTCGGTGTTACGTTGCCCCGCACGGCGCGTGAACAATACCGCGCTGCGCGCATTGTTTCTTCCACAGAATTGAAAGAAGGGGATCTCGTTTTCTTCAATACACGCGGAGGAGTTTCGCATGTGGGCATTTACCTGGGCTATAATAAATTCATTCATGCGTCCACTTCGCAAGGCGTGACGGTGAGTGATATGTTTGATCCTTATTACCTGAAACGTTTCCTGGGATCGGGCCGCATCGAGCGTCCCGAGGCGAAAGCTAAAACGCCTGGCGACGAAGAGGCACAAAGAGGATTTTAATCGTTCTGTTTTTTCAGCTTTTCTTTTTCTGTAATCCCAATCTTTCCAGGATGGATTGCCATATCGGCATGACATCGGGCGAGATGCGCAACAGCAATGCGCTGCCGCCATAAATAACCAGTGCGGTTGCGCTGCGTGCCACCATTGCGCCTATTCCGCTGCTGTTGCGGAACAACAGCCAGGATACAAGGAATGCAATACCTGCAAGCACTACTGTGTAAAGCGAACGCATACTGAAAGGGAAAAGTTTGAATTTTTTCCAAAGGAAAACAATACGGATCGTATTATAAATAGTAAAGCCGGCCAAGTTGGCAATTGCCGGACCTATAATGTCAAACTCACGCGCGAGAAATACATTTACCGGCAACATCACTGTTAATAAAATAATCCCGGTGATTAATTCAAATTTCCAATAGTTAGAGGTGGCAATGATTTGTGAATTGACGCCTGTACCCAAGTCCACCACCCGCGTGAGTCCGAGAAAAATAAACGCATGAAAGCCCAACAGATAGTCCGGGTTGAGCCGGAACGTCCTGACTGCGTCGGTATAATTCAGCAGGATTAATATATACATACCTGCAGCAAATAGCAGCAGGTTGATCGATGACCGTTCATAGATCCGTTGAATATTTCCCGGATTTTTGTCTTTCCATGCGCGCGAAAGATGCGGGATGGAAGCCGCGATAATGCTTCTTTGCGGTGCCTGTATCAGGCTCGTCATAAGTTGTGCCAGTCCAAATATACCTGCTTTGGCCAAACCGTTATCCAAAACCGATGCAATCACAATACTGTCGAATACCTGCGACACTACATATACCAGTCCGCTTGAGAAAAAGAATGTACAGAAAATGAGGATTTTCTTAAAGTAACGTCGTGTAACCTTGCTAACCTTTAGTGTGAAGTGGAATTTGCCCGTATAAATATAATAGCCCAACAGTGTCGCCGCTATGGCTACATAACTAAATGCGTACAGCTTAATGAAAATATCAAAACTGGGAATGACTCCTGTAATGTAAAGCACAATAAGAAAGGACGTATATAAACGCCATTGCACTTCTTTGAGCAGGTTGGTAAGTATCGACTTACCCATATTCCACCCATAGGCTTCGAGAATGGTGAAGATCAATAAACCGAATCCCATCGGAAATATCCAGTAATAATAATCAACGAAGAGTGCAGAATTGGATCCGAATTTTCGTATCACCAGCGGCTTGAAAGCTATACCTGCTATCGTCACCAATACAAATCCGAAAACGCCGATGACGAGCGCCCAGCTAAGCATATCGTTTTGCTTTCGAGGAAGATGATCGTTGTAATAATGGTAGAACTTATAAATATAGGCGGGCATAGCCAATGCTCCGAGCGAGGCCACCAATGATGCGACTGCAATGAAGATGCTGGTGAGGCCATACTGCTCCGGAACAAACCAGGTATCTTTCGTAAAAAAGAAGGTGTTCACAAATCCGATAGCAAAGCCCAGATAAATGACAACAGACGATATGATGCTTTGCCGCCGGATAGTACTCATGCAGTTCGATTGAAAGACCGGATCAGCCGGCTTTTTTTACTGTGATATAGAAATTCTTGTCTGCCGCAAAAGTCGCGTCTTTTTCTTTAGGTCCCAAAGTCTGCTTTTGCCAGTTTTCCGTAGGTTCAATCCAACGCGGAGTGTCGCCGATCAGCACTCTTACCGGCATGTTGAATCCTTTGATGCAGTTGGTCCAGCGATAACTGAGTATGTTTCCTTTAAGCTCGTATTCCAGTTGCGGTATGTTCACTGTGCGGAGGTATTGATCGAATACTTTCTGCAGGTCTTTACCCGCTTCTTTGCTGATGTATTTTTCTACGTCGTTTGTGTTGATCGTTTTGTGGTAGAACCGGCTGTTCAGTCCACGCAGGATGGCTTTGAATTTATTGTCGTCACTGATAAGCTGGCGGATGGTATGGATCATGTTGGCGCCTTTGTCGTACATGTCGCTGCTGCCTTCCTTGTTCACACCGTAAGGGCCGATGATCGGTTTGTCGTTTTCAATATTCCGGCGCAATCCCTGGCAGTAGGCATCTCCGGCAGCCACGCCATTTTTGCATTCTACAAATAATACTTCGGAGTAGGTGGTGAACCCTTCATGCACCCACATGTCGGCGATATCATTCGTGGTGATGTTGTTGGCAAACCATTCGTGTCCCGATTCATGCACGATGATATAATCCCAGTCGAGTCCCCATTTGCTGCCGGAACGGTCCATACCCAGATAGCCATTTTTATAACGGTTGCCGTAGGCTACGGCGCTCTGGTGTTCCATGCCGAGATGTGGCGTTTCTACCAGCTTATAACTGTCTTCGTAAAAAGGATAGGGGCCGAACCATTGTTCAAAGCAGCGCATCATCGGTGCTACCTGCGCAAATTGTTTGCGCGCTTTTTCAATATTATAATCGAGCACCCAGTAGCTGCATTCGAGTTTGCCTTTTTCGCCGTCGAATGTTTCACCAAAATTGGTATAATAGCCGATATAAGGGACAATCGTATAGTTGTTGATCGGATTTTTTACTTCCCAGCGCCAGGTGGTGCGGCCATTCAATGATTTTTTTTCTTTGAAAACACCATTGCCCACTGCTGTCAGTTCGTCCGGCACGGTAATGGAAAGTGTGGCACCGCGATCGGGTTCATCGCCCTGGTAGTCTTTGCAGGGATACCATACACTGGCTCCTAATCCCTGGCAGGCTACGGTAATCCACGGACGACCTTTTTCGTCTTTGGTCCAGATCCAGCCTCCGTCCCATGGCGGATTTACGGCGGCGCGCGGCGTGCCTTTATAATGTACGATCAGGCTGTATCGCTGTTTGGCCGTAAAAGCCATGTCGCCAAATTCTATCCAATACACATTGCCTTCGCGGCGGAAACTAAGCTGTTTGTATTTCTGTTGCGGGTCTTCGATGCTGGTGATCTCCATCGGGCGCTGCATGTCGAGCTGCAACAGACCAGGCTTACCTGCTTTTGTTACTTCAAAAAGAACGGTGTTTTTGCCGCTGATACTTTTATTGGGAATGTCTACGTCCACGAGCAGATCGTAATGCAGCACATTCCACCAATCGCGACCGGTGCCTACGGATCCGCGGAGCGTGTCCTGGTGCGTGTACTGCGCGCAGGAAACATGACTCACCGAAAGGAAGAAAAGAAAAAGGCAGGCCAAACGGCAAAAGTATTTCACGATGAATGGGTTTGAATTGTAAATTTAGCCTTTCATGGCAAAAAAAATTATAAGATCTCACATCGGTGCAAAACTGGCGGCCGGCTTCTTCCTGTTATTGCTGGTGGCCTGCGGCAGCCAGAAAGCTGACAAGCGCCGCTTTTTCCGGTACAACGAACAGGCGGGCATTTCCTCGCTCGATCCCGCGATGGCCCGCAACCAGGCCAATATGTGGCCCGCACATCAGTTGTTCAATACATTGGTGGAAGTGGACGACAGTCTGCACATCGTGCCTTCACTTGCACTTTCATGGGAGGTGTCCGAAGACCGCCTCCGTTATACTTTTCATCTGCGCCGTGATGTTTATTTCCACGACGATCCTTCTTTTCCCAATGGTAAAGGCCGTTTGTTAAATGCCTCTGATATTGTGTTCAGTCTCTCACGTATCCGCGATCCGAAAACGGCAAGCCCCGGTGCATGGATATTCAATAATAAGGTCGACAGTGTGCAGCCTTTCGTTGCATTGAACGATTCCACGTTTCAATTGGTGCTGCTCAAGCCGTACCATCCCATTCTCGGTATTCTTTCCATGCAATATTGTTCGATCATTCCCAGGGAGGCTGTTGATGCCTACGGACGCGACTTCCGCCGTCACCCTGTCGGCACCGGACCATTCCGTTTTGTAGCCTGGGAGGAAGGTCAGGCTTTGGTGATGGCGCGCAACGACCGCTATTTCGAAACTGATAGCGCCGGCAACCGCCTGCCTTATCTCGATGGTATCAAAGTTTCTTTCTACGACAGCCGTGCTACCGAGTTTCTTTTATTCCGGCAAAAACAACTGGATTTTATCAACGATATCGATGCTTCCTTCAAAGATGAAGTGCTCACCAAACGCGGTACCTTGCGGAAGGAGTGGGAGCGTAAGGTTCGTTTGCATACCCATCCCTATCTCAACATCGAATACCTCGGTATCCTGGTCGACTCGGTGAACGGTCCTGCGGGTTCGCCGCTTTATGCACGTAAAGTGCGGCAGGCCATCAACTACGGTTTTGACCGGAGAAAAATGATTCTCTACCTGCGTAATTCATTGGGCACACCGGCCGAATCCGGTTTTGTTCCTGCGGGATTGCCTTCATTCAACGACAGCATCGTGAAAGGTTATACCTATGATCCTGTCCGTAGTAACCGCCTGCTGACAGAGGCCGGTTTCCCGGGCGGGAAAGGATTATCGCCGGTTAAACTGCTCACGATTCCCATTTATGCGGATATGGCCAGTTTCATTGCCAAACAACTCAGCGAAGTGGGCATACCGATACAGGTTGAGGTAGTGCAGAAAGCCCTGCTGCTTGAAATGACCGCCAACCAGCGCGCACCTTTTTTCCGGGGAAGCTGGATTGCGGACTATCCGGATGCAGAAAACTATCTGTCCGTTTTTTATTCACGCAACCCTTCGCCCCCGAACTATACGCGTTACAATAATCCCCGCTTCGACCGGTTGTTTGAACAGGCATTGGCCGAAACAAACGACTCGCTCCGTTACCGTCTTTACCAGCAGGCGGATCAATTGATCATGGAAGATGCGCCGGTAGTACCACTCTGGTATGATAAAGTAGTGCATCTCGTGCAGCCTGAAGTGAAAGGTTTCGAGCCCAATGCACTCAATCTGCTGGAACTCCGGCACACGCGTTTCTGAATTATTCGATGGTAAAACGCACGCCTGCCTCGGCAATAAGCATGGTGGTGGGAGATTTTTTCTCCGTGAAGAATACATCGCCGTCGGGTGAGATATAAGGATCGGTGAGATAACGCGTATCGCCTCCGAACAGGTACGACCCTTTGAGCATGATGGCGGCATCTTTTCTTTTGCCTACTTTGATTTCGGCACCCATACCTGGCCCCCACATGAACGTCCAGCGGTTTTTGCTATACATGGTATTGTTATCGGGGTAATAACCATAATAGTCGTAGTAGTAATTGTTGTAGTTGCCGTAGTCGTAATTGGCTTTGGAGAAAAACACGTTGGTGCCGGCAGTGCCTTCCAGGAACAATTGGAAATCGTGCCGCGAAGGAATGAGGTCGGCGCGTACTTTAAAAGCAATGGTGGCCACGTTGTTGGTAGCGGTCACCTGCACGCGGTTGTCGCGGCCGTAAAAGGGTACACGGAAACGGCGCGAATCATGGCCATTCTGCAGCCAGCCGAGTTCTCCACCGATACTGAAAGGCTGGTTGTCATTAAAGCGATGCATGACAGCGAGCCGTCCGCCCCAGCCGGTACGGGGATAGGTTTCTTTATATTCTTCCTGGGGAAAAGCGAGCTGAAAGCTCAACGATCCGAACGTTTCCTGTCCGAATACAGTGCCACTAAACAATAAGGCTAAAAGTGTAAAGATTCTTCTCATAGACTTTCTTTTCAGGAAAACTAACCAAACAAATGTTAGGGAAAAATCAAAGAACGCTGAGGCAGTGTCTATGAGATGTTAAAATCCGTTATACGGAATGTGGAAATGTGAAAATGTGGAAATGTGAAAATGCAATACACATCTTCACATTTACACATGATCCCGCAAAGCGGGCACATTTACACATCGCCCGCCGAAGGCGGCCGTGTACGGATGTCTAAATAAGGTTGTTGTATTTTGTAACGCCCGGAGATTAACCCTTGGTTCACATAATTTACATACTTAGAAATGTAAACTCCATTTACACGTGGACCCGCAAAGCGGGCATATTTTCACATCGCCCGGCGAAGGCGGGCCATATTAATCTTTCTTCAGCTTATCCTTAAACACCTTCTTAAACTTGTCCACCTTGGGGCGGATCACGATGCTGCAATAAGGGTTGGCATTTTCGTTGTTCTCGAAATATTGCTGATGATAATCTTCGGCAGGATAGAATACGCTGAAAGGTTTGATCTCGGTAACGATCGGTTTGTCGAACGCGCCGCTCTTATCCAGTTCGGCTTTGTAATGTTCCGCTTTTTCTTTCTGCTCGTCGTTGTGGTAATACACACCGCTGCGGTATTGCGTACCGACGTCGTTGCCCTGGCGGTTGAGGGTGGTAGGGTCGTGCGTTTTCCAGAATACTTCCAGCAATTCGTCGAAGCTGATCTTGGAAGGATCATAGACGATCTGAAGGCATTCTGCATGTCCGGTTTCGCCGGAGCACACTTCTTTATAGGTAGGATTTTTCGTCTGGCCGTCGGTGTAGCCGGAGGTAGCACTGATCACGCCTTCCAGTTGTTCGAAGATCGCTTCGGTGCACCAGAAGCACCCGTTTGCCAATGTAGCTGTATCGGTTGTCGCCATTGTGTTGGTAATATTAGCGGTAGATGTTTTTGTTTCGTTTTTCGCCGGGCGGGCATTGTTCTGCGCGCAGGAGCCAAGTCCTACCGCAGCCGCCAGCATAAAGGTAATTAGGTGTTTCATATTGTTTTGCAGGACAAATTTCCTGATTTTTTTTCAATGCATCTACGTTTATAACAACCGGCCGGTTTTTTGGTTCTGTTGTTTAAAAATCAATTGGCTTAGGGGTACTTATTTGGATTCTAAGCCTGAATAGTTCTAACTTTGCTGGCTTTTTTGATGTAACGTGTATGAAACTTTTTCCTGAATCCGCTTATCAGCAACTTGAATTTGACAAGGTTAAGACCCTCCTCAGCGGGTTTTGCCAACTGGAGTATGCCCGCACCAAAGCGGAGCAATTGCGCATCCATACACGCAAGGATTACATCGACACCGAATTGCGGCAGAGCCATGAGTATCACCAGCTTCTGATCAACGGTATCCATTTTCCCAACGATTATATCCTCAACCTGGCCAAAGAACTCAAACTGCTTTCCATTCCCGGTGCCGTACTTAATGGTGAAGACCTGATGGGTATCCGCAAACTGGCGGAAAGCATGGAGAAGATCTTCCGCTGGTTCGACGCCGAGCGCCGCACTGTTTATACGGCCCTGCTGAAAGTGGTAGATGGTACGTATTATGAAAAAAATATCATCGAACTGATCGACGAGGTGCTTGATGAATCCGGCCAGGTAAAAGACAATGCATCCGAAGACCTGCGCGATATACGCCTTTCGCTGTTCCGCAAGCGCAATGAACTGCGCCGCCTGTTTGAGAAAATTGTAGCCAAACTCAACAAGCAGGGATACCTGGCGGAAATAGAAGAAAGCTTCATGAGCGGCCGCCGCGTGGTGGCGGTTTTCGCCGAACAAAAGAGAACCGTCAAAGGCATTCTTCACGGTGAAAGCGACAGCCGCAAAACGGCTTTTATCGAACCGGAAGAAACCATTGAACTGAATAACCAGGTATACGAACTCGAAAATGCGGAACGTAAAGAAGTATACCGTATTCTCCGGCAGTTGACAAGCCGCTTATCGGCATGGTCACCGTTGCTCAATACCTACCATTCAGTTATTGGTGAATATGATTTCATCCGTGCCAAAGCAAGACTTGCACGCGAGATACGCGGTGAATTTCCAACGCTGGTAGATAAAGCGCACGTTCATCTCGTGCAGGCTGTGCATCCTTTGTTGTATCTCTACAATCTGCGAAGCAACAAACCCACCATCCCGATGAACCTCACGCTCGATGAGCAGAGCAGAATCCTTGTGATCAGTGGTCCCAATGCCGGCGGAAAAACGGTGACCATGAAAACGGTAGGGCTGTTGCAGATGATGGTGCAGGCCGGATTGCTGGTGCCTGTGCATCCATCTTCGCAGTTCGGTATTTTCCGCCAGTTGATGATCCATATCGGCGACACACAAAGCATCGAATTCGAACTCAGCACCTATAGCAGTCATTTGATGCACATGAAACATTTCATGGAGCATGCCAATGGCAAAACACTTTTCTTCATCGACGAATTGGGAAGCGGTAGTGATCCCAGCCTTGGTGGCGCTTTTGCCGAAGTGATCATGCAGGAACTGGCGCGCAAACATTCTTCCGGCATCGTTACCACGCACTACCTCAACCTGAAAGTGATGGCGGGTAAAACGGCGGGCATTCTCAACGGCGCCATGGCTTTCGATGAAAAAAATCTTCAACCGCAATACAAATTACTGGTAGGTAAACCCGGCAGTTCCTACACGTTTGCCATAGCGGAGCGCATCGGCCTGGAAAAATCATTGATCCAGCGCGCCCGGAAACTGGTGGATGACGACCAATATCGCCTGGACAAATTACTCAACCGCACCGAACAAGATCTCCGTGAAGTAGAGAAGAAGGATAAAGAACTGCAGAAATTGTTGAAGGAAAATGAGAAGCTGCGGAAGGAAATGGAGCAGGTGATGGACCGCGAACGCCACAAACAGCAGGTGGAAATGCTCAAAGAACAAAACCGCATTTCAGAGAACCGCATCACGTATCTGAAAGATATGGAGCGCAAGCTGAAGCAAATGCTGGTGGAGTGGCGCAAGACCGATGACAAAAAGAAAGTGATCAAGGAAATGGAAGCACTGCTGTTCAAAAAGAACGAACAGAAAGTGGTGAGCAAAATGCAGAAAAAGATCGACGAGAAATTTTCAGAAGTTGGTGGTGAGATCCGTATCGGTGATAAAGTGAAAATGAAAAAGAACCACCAGGTAGGGGAAGTGCTCGAACTCCGCGGCAAAAAAGCCGTGGTGAAAATCGGGCTGCTGCCGATGCAGGTTAACCTGGCCGACCTGGTAGTGGTAAAAGAAAATGCCGGAACCGCTTAGTCTGTTACAAACAGCGCTTTGAGCTCTTTTGCATCGTCGGGTTTCATCTTTCCGCCAAGGATCAGGCGGATCTGGCGGCGACGGAGTGCACCTTCAAATAATCTTTTTTCTTCCTCAGTCTCCGGGATCAGTCCGGGAACCTGCTGAGGTTTATTGTGGTCGTCGAGCGCTACGAATGTATAGTAGGCTTCGTTGCTTTTGTATTTTTTCTGTTGCTTCAGGTCTTCACCCCACACTTTCATGTGTACTTCCATGGAGCTGTTGAACGCGCGCGTTACTTTGGCTTCGATATGGACCACATTTCCCAGGCGAATGGGGTTTTCAAACGAAATATTATCCACGGAAGCCGTTACCACAGGCGCATTACAATGTTTTTGCGCAGCCAGGGCCGAAGCAATGTCCATCCAATACATCAGCCGTCCGCCCATCAGGTTACCAAAAACGTTGGTATCGTTGGGAAGAACGAGTTCGGTCATGATCGTGAGGCTGGCGCTGGCGGTCTTTGGTTCCATGTCTTACGGGTTTTCCGCAAAGATAAGCCCCGGTGATGACCATGGGATAAGTTAACGTACATTTGTGATTATTTTTTAAGAGCTATATGGAACCACATCCGGGAATCTCCTTCGACAATACAGAGTTTGCCTTTGCGTACAAATCGGATAAAGAATTAAAGAAAGCCCGTTTTCTTTTTGCTTCTATGGGAAAATCGTGGCTCGTAAAACTGGGCACACGCTTTACTCCCTGGGCCATCCGCGCCGGTCTGCCGGTAAAAGGCCTGATCAGAAATACCATATTCAAACAATTTGTCGGCGGTGAAACGCTGGACCAGACGGCAAAAGTGGCCGAAACACTTTCGCGCTACAACGTGCAGGTGATCCTCGATTACGGTGTGGAAGGTGGTGATAACGGTGAACACGGCTTCGACCATGCCACCGAAGAATTCATCCGCGTGATCAACTATGCCGCCACGCAACCGAATATTCCTTTCATGAGCATCAAAGTGACCGGCTTCGCCAGGTTTAGTTTGCTGGAAAAACTGGACAACGACATGCATGCGGGCAACGGCACCCTGATGAAACGTTATCTCACTGCAGTTGACGAATTATCTCCCATTGAAAAAGAAGAATGGCACAAGGTACGCGTGCGCATGATGCGCATCTGCGAAGCCGCGGCGGAGAAAGGCATCGGTGTGCTGGTCGATGCGGAAGAAAGCTGGATACAAGATCCGGTTGATGCACTGACGATTTTGATGATGGACACGTTCAATAAAGAACGCGCCGTTGTGTACAATACCATTCAGTTATACCGGCACGACCGGCTGCAATTCCTGCGCGATTCGCAGGAGGCGGCAGTGGAGCGTAATTTTATCCTCGGTGCCAAATGTGTGCGTGGAGCTTATATGGAAAAAGAACGCAGGAGAGCAGCAGAGAAAAATTATCCATCACCCATTCAGCCCGATAAGGAACATTCCGATAAAGATTACAACGACGGTATCCGGTTTTGCCTGGATCATCTTGATCATATCGCGCTGATCGTAGCCTCGCATAACGAATACAGCAACCTGCTGGCTGCGGGTATTTTGCAACAAAAAGGGTTGCCACTCAATCATCCGCATGTTCATTTCAGCCAATTGTATGGCATGAGTGACAACATCACGTTCAACCTGGCCAGCGCGGGATGCAGTGTAAGCAAATACCTGCCGTTTGGTCCCATCTCCGATGTAATTCCTTACTTGATGCGCCGCGCGCAGGAGAATACATCGGTAAAAGGGCAGACCGGCCGCGAGTTGCTGCTGATCGACCGCGAACTGAGGCGGAGAGCTTCGGGAGCCTTAGCTACCGGTGACTGAATTTTCATCAATAAGTCAATGGTGAATGGTCAATAGTGAATAAACAGCCCTGGCCGTTTAGCCTGATACCTATAACTTATCCTTCGACAGGCCGAAACCTCGGCCCGACGCATCGGCCTCAGGAACCATAATGGCTGTTTTACCTTACGCCTTCAACCTTACGCTGTCAGCCTTACGCCGTCAGCCTTACACCGTCAGCCTTATACGGGCTGTATACTTACAACTTATAACTTACGCCCGAAGTATCGGGCGGCTGTTTCACCTTACGCCTTCAACCTTACGCCGTCAGCCTTACGCCTTCAACCTTGTTCAATAGTTATACCCATTATCTCTCTTTGGTATCATTGTTGCGCGGTTGCTGCGTCATGAATTGCTTTATCTCCTCATCCATATACTGCTATTTAGTTATGCGCTAACTCTACTTCATCAATAGGGCATACTATGTTTATTGGCGCAGGCAGCTTTGCTGAGTTGGCCCCTTTCATACAAGTGACACTTTGGATCGGTTTACCCGTGGCCGCTATTGTGGCGATCATCACCATCTGGTGGCATTACCGCCAGAAACGGAGCCATTCCCTGCAGCCGGTCGTGCAGGGGAAACACGCTTTCTTTATGCCTGTCCCGGGCCTTTCGCCGCAGGCGCAACAATATCTCTTCGTTGACCATTCAGGTCTGGTAAGGCGGCAGCAACGGCAGTTGACGCTGGCTGCTGCCCGCCACACCGTTCTGCATCGCGACCTTCAATCGCTGCGGGAGAAATACACCGTTTTGATCACTTCCCAAAATATCCTGTCCATGCAACACTCACCTGCACACAATCCGATGGAAACAACAACAGAAGCCCTGTTTACCGATGAGAGCCTTGCGGCAATGGACCGCGAAGCTTTATTAGAAAAGCTCAGCGAACTGAACAATGCGTTTCAAACATTGGAAAGAGAGAATGCCGTTTTACAGGCGCGGAACCATTTATCCGAAAACAACGATGGTGCACAAAACGAAGAGCAATGGAAAGAAGAAAGAGTAACCCTCCTTACACGCCTGGCAGAACAGGCTTATGTGAAAGACCTGATGGACGAAAAAACATTGCAGCTCAGCTTCCTGCAACAACAACTGGAAGAACGCATCCGGCGCTATCACCAGGCCACGCAATCAGAAGAACAGGCGGTAGCGGAACTGGCCGCTATGCGGTTGCAACAGGCAAAACTGGAAGAAAAAGTAATTCAGTTACAAGAGCAACGGGAGCAGCAACTCGCGGAATCGCAGCTTTGGCAGGACGAACGCAACCGGCTTGAAGCCAGTAAAAGTTCGCTGGCAGAAGGGTATGAAAATCAGCAACAGCAACTGCATGCAGAGCTGGAAGAATTGCGGGGGCGCCTGGCCGAAACGGAACAGCAATTGTCGTCTTACCGGCAGGCCCTGCACGACATCGGCCGCCTGGCGGGTTCGCTCGGCAGCTCGCCGGTCGTTGCCCTGCAGGCAGTACATTAGTATCCACAGGTTGCTCACAGCGCCCGGCTGCACTGGCAGGTTTTCGCTAACTTGCACCCATGCAACAGTACCTCGATCTTCTCAGGCATATCCGGGATAATGGCACGGAAAAAACGGACCGCACCGGCACCGGCACCACCAGTGTGTTTGGCTACCAGATGCGGTTCGACCTTCAGCAGGGATTTCCGATGGTGACCACCAAAAAAGTGCACCTGAAAAGCATTATCCATGAATTGCTGTGGTTTCTCCGCGGCGAAACGAATATTGCCTACCTGAAAGAACACGGGGTTAAGATCTGGGATGAATGGGCCGATGCCAACGGAGAACTCGGACCGGTATACGGCAAACAATGGCGTAGCTGGGCCGGAGCCGACGGAAAAGTAGTGGACCAGATCACCGATCTCATCAGCCAGATCCGGAAAAATCCGGACAGCCGCCGCCTTATTGTAAGCGCATGGAACGTGGCCGATCTTCCTGATATGGCCCTGATGCCCTGTCATGCACTATTCCAGTTTTATGTGGCCAATGGCAAACTCAGTTGCCAGTTGTACCAGCGCAGCGCGGATGTATTTCTTGGTGTGCCTTTCAACATTGCCTCGTATGCATTGCTGACAATGATGATTGCGCAGGTCTGCGATCTGGAGCCCGGGGAGTTCATTCATACATTCGGTGATGTACATATCTATCATAATCACCGCGAGCAGGTAGAACTGCAATTAACGCGCGAGCCTTTTCCGCTGCCCGTAATGAAAATAAATCCTGCCGTAAAAGATATCCTGTCGTTTACGTTTGAAGATTTTAAATTGGAAAATTATCAGCATCACCCTGCGATCAAGGCGCCCGTGGCCGTATAAATAATTTCTTTCATGAATATTTCCCTTGTAGTAGCGGCCGCCGACAATAACATTATCGGAAAAGACAACCAGTTGTTGTGGCATTTGCCCAATGATCTCAAATTCTTCAAGAATGTAACCTGGGGAATGCCCGTGATCATGGGGCGCAAAACATTTGAAGCGCTGGGCAAGCCGCTTGCCGGACGCAAAAACATCGTCATCACCCGTCAGAAAGGATGGAAAGCGGAAGGTGCTGTGGTAGTAGGCAGCCTGGATGATGCACTTTTCCTGGTAAAAGAAATGGACGTGAAAGAGCCGATGGTGATCGGTGGCGGGGAAATATACAGACTGGCATTCGAGAAAGCCCGCCGCATTTACATTACACGCGTGGAAGCTACCCCCGAAGGAGATACCAGCTTTCCTGCGATCGATCCGGCCAAATGGAAACTGGTAAGCCAGAAAAATCATGAGGCGGATGAAAAGCACGCCTACAATTATTCCTTCCAGGTATGGGAGAGGATCTGATCACCGCAACAATTCCCCTTCATGTATTCTCCTGCGCGCCTCGCCATCAAATACCTGCAGTATTATTTTACCGCATTGAATGGTAAAGGGCATGGCATGCATTCACCGTTTGTATTCCGCATGATCCGGGATGTATTCATGGATAAAAAAGAATATCCTGAATATGCCAAAGCGGAAGCGCTGCGCGCTGATCTGCTTCGTGATGAACGGTGGCTGTCTGTAGCCGACCTTGGCGCCGGATCGGCCACGGGAGCGGGGAGCAGCCGGCAGGTTAAATCCATCGCAAAACATGCCGCCAAACCACGCAAGCTGGCGCGGCTGCTGTTCAGGATAGCCCGTCATTACGGCTCGCAACATATACTTGAACTGGGAACATCGCTCGGGATTACGAGCACTTATTTTTCGCTGGCACAGCCAACGGCTGCCGTTACCACCATGGAAGGCGCGCCGGCTATTGCGCAATGTGCTCGCGAGAACTTCCACAAGCTGGGCCTCGGCAACATACAAGTGGTCGAGGGCAATTTTGATGAAACACTGCAACCTGCGCTGGCGCAACTTCCGGCGCAGGATTTAATATTTCTCGATGGCAATCATCGCTTCGAGCCCACGGTACGTTACTTTGAACAAATACTTCCTTATATACACGACGATACGATCGTGATCCTGGACGATATTCATTGGAGCCCGGAAATGGAGCAGGCCTGGCACCAGGTGATCAGCCATGAACGTGTGCGTTGTTCGATCGATCTCTTTTTTATCGGTATCGTTTTGTTTCGTCCCGCCTTTCACGAAGAGCAGCATTTTTCCATTCGTTTCTAATGCAATATTAAATTGACGGTAAACGCCGTTTTCTATATCTTCGGTGCGTACCGGAGATTCTTATCCGTACAAGTGTAAAACTAACTTCATGACGATCGGATTGCTCAAAGAACCAGCACCTGAAACAAGGGTATCGTTATTAGCGGAAGCCGTGGCGGCATTGACCAAAAAAGGAATCAATGTGCTGGTGGAAAGCGGCGCAGGCGAACAGGCCTTTTGCGATGATGCCGAATACGAAAAGGCCGGTGGCCGCATCAGTCACGCCACAGAAATATTTTCACAGGCAGATATCGTTTTATCCATTCATACACCTCAGTTACCCGCGTCTGTCCGACCGGGTATTATTTTTATCGGGGTATATCAACCGCTTTTCACGCATGCGCGCATGCAGGAGTGGGCAACAGCAGGCATTACCTCTTTTTCACTCGATATGTTGCCGCGTACCACGCGTGCGCAGTCGATGGATGTATTGAGTTCCCAGGCAAACATTGCCGGCTACAAAGCGGTGTTGCTGGCCGCTAATACCTACGGCCGTTACTTTCCGATGTTCATGACCGCGGCGGGCAGTATTGCTCCGGCCAAAGTGCTGATCCTCGGAGCCGGTGTGGCAGGTCTGCAGGCAGTTGCCACCGCGCGCCGCCTCGGATCCGTGGTGGAAGTATTCGACACACGCCCGGCGGTAAAAGAAGAAGTGATGAGTCTCGGCGCCAAATTCATTGAAGTGGAAGGCGCTGCCGATGCCTCGGCAGCGGGTGGTTATGCAGTAGAGCAAACCGAAGAATACAAACAAAAGCAGCAGGCCCTGATCGCCGCACATATTGCCAAAGCAGATATTGTGATCACCACCGCGCAAATCCCGGGACGAAAAGCACCCATTCTTATTACGGATGAAATGCTGGCTTCGATGCGCAATGGTTCGGTGATCATCGACCTGGCCGCGTCAACCGGTGGCAACACCCCGCAGACCCGCGACCGCGAAACGGTGAAAGCGGGCGGTGCATACATCATCGGCAATTCATCTTTGCAAAGCACCATGCCTTCAGATGCCAGTAAATTGTATGGGAAAAACGTTCTTAACTTTCTGCAACTGATCACGACCAAAGAAGGAGCACTGCAGTTGAATTGGGAAGATGACCTGGTGAAAGGTAGTTGCATTACGTTTGATGGTGAAATTCAACATGAAAGAGTCAAAATGGTCAATCGTTAATAGTGAATAGTGAATGGTGAATAGTGAATGGTGAATAGTGAATGGTGAATAGTGAATAGCGAATGGTCAATGGTGAATAGTGAATGGTGAGACAAATCTTAAATAAATTCCTTCCACCTTAAGCCTTACACCTTACACCTTATACCTTATACCTTATACCTTATACCATAACTTACTACTTAATACTTAAAACTTATTACTCAAATGGGCTTCCTCAACTGGATCACGGAAAATCAACAGATCATCTACATCGTAGTACTGATGATTTTTGTGGGTATCGAAATAATCGGCCGCGTGCCGAGTGTACTGCATACACCGCTGATGAGTGGTGCCAACGCCATTCACGGAGTAGTAATCATCGGCGCCATCATCGTGATGGGCAAAGCCGAAAGCGACAATTACCTGGCGCTTATTCTTGGATTCCTGGCCGTGGTATTAGGTACGCTCAACGTAGTAGGCGGATTTGTAGTAACCGACCGCATGCTCGAGATGTTCAAAAAGAAAAAGAAATAGCATTCACGATTCATATAGCTCTTTGCGACTTTGCACCTTATGTTCCTTGCGTGAACCCTGCGCTGTTTCACGCAAAGCTGTTTCACTTATTCACGATTGACAATTCACACTATGGAATTGAATATACTTACCCTTTCTTACCTCATCGGCTCTATCACCTTTATCCTGGGCCTGAAAATGTTATCGAATCCAGCCAGCGCCCGCAAGGGCAACCTGGTGGCGGCCGGCGGTATGACTATCGCCATTTTGGCTACCATCTTTCTCTATGAAGAGGATGGGGAAAAGCTCCACAACTACGGCTGGATCTTCGGCGGTATTGCCGTGGGCACATTAATCGGCTTCCTCGCAGCCAAACGCGTGAAGATGACGGCGATGCCGGAAATGGTGAGCCTGTTCAACGGTATGGGTGGTGCCTGCGCCATGCTGATCTCAATCGTAGAGTTCAATCATTTTTATGAACATTTGCGCCCCTACCTGGAAATCGGTTTGACCGAAGCAGAGAATTTTGCATTCGGCAGCGAAACTTCTTTACAAGGTTCCGGCGCTCAGTTGGCGCTGCACCTCGTGATCATATTGGCCGGTCTGGTCATCGGCACCGTTTCTTTTGCCGGTAGCATTATCGCCTGGGGCAAACTCAACGGCCGTGTGAAAGATTTCGCTTTCCGTGGTCAGCATATTTTTAATATTGTCCTGCTGCTGATCATCATCGGGCTCAGCGTCTACATGGTTTATCATACAAGCCGCTTTGAATTTCCTTCTTTTTACGAGGAAGAGTCTGTTACGGCCAACACCTGGTTGCCTTCTTCTTTCAAGTATATTTTTTACGGTATTCTGGTCTTGTCTGCCTTGTACGGCATCTTCTTCGTATTGCCGATCGGTGGTGCGGATATGCCCGTGGTGATTTCCCTGCTTAACTCTTTTACCGGGGTGGCCGCGGCTTGTGGCGGTTTCCTTTATGATAATAAAGTCATGCTCACCGGCGGTATCCTCGTGGGCGCGGCAGGCACCTTGCTCACCATCCTGATGTGTAAGGCCATGAACCGCTCACTCGCCAACGTACTCATCGGCTCCTTCGGCGGAGGCGCCAAAGCCGGCGGCGGCGCAGCCAAAGAACAGGGTTCCTACAAAGAAATCAGCCTCAGCGATGCAGCGGTTGTAATGACCTACGCCAATAAAGTATTCATTGTGCCAGGTTATGGTCTCGCAGTAGCGCAGGCGCAACATATTTGTCACGAACTGGAAAAGTTACTCGAGAGCAAAGGCGTGGAAGTGAAATACGCCATCCATCCTGTAGCGGGACGTATGCCCGGCCACATGAACGTATTGCTCGCAGAAGCCGATGTGCCTTACGAGAAATTGCTCGAGATGGAACATGCCAACGAAGAGTTTCCCACCACCGATGTGGTACTCGTATTAGGCGCAAACGACGTAGTAAACCCCGCGGCCAAAACAGATCCTTCTTCCCCGATATACGGAATGCCCATACTTGATGTGGAGCTCGCTAAAAATGTAATCGTTAACAAGCGCAGCATGAAGCCCGGTTATGCCGGTATCGAGAATGACCTGTTCTTCCAGCCACGTACGTCCATGTTGTTCGGCGATGCTAAAAAAGTATTGCAGGACCTGGTAGCAGAGATTAAAAATCTGTAGCACACAGTCGTCTTATCTTTGCGATATGCAGGTTCCCGTTTCACTGATCAATTCCCTGGAAGGCATCGATGGCTTCGATCGTCATGCATTTGAACAAACACATGCCAATGCCGATGCAATCACCTCCATCCGCATCAATCCTGCAAAACCGTCGCGGTTGTTTGATGGTTCGCTGAATGAACTGACACCTGTTCCGTGGAGCCGTTATGGTTACTATCTTCCGCAACGTCCTTCGTTTACCTTCGATCCGTTGTTTCATGCCGGTTGTTATTATGTGCAGGAAGCCAGCAGCATGTTCCTGGAAAAGGCTTTTGAAAAAATTCCGCAGCAGAAGGAGAGGCCCTTAAAAGTTCTCGACCTCAGTGCCGCACCCGGTGGTAAGTCTACACATATTCAATCATTGCTGCCAGAAGGAAGTCTGCTGGTAAGCAATGAAGTGATCAAATCGCGTTCATCCATTCTGCGTGACAACATCATCCGTTGGGGAAGTGCCAATGTGATGGTGACGAACAATGATCCCGCTCATTTTCAATCGTTCGAAGGTTTTTTTGATGTGATTGTCGTGGATGCACCGTGTAGTGGCAGCGGTTTGTTTCGCCGTGAGCCCGAAGCCATCAGTGAATGGAGCGAAAATGCCGTACAACTCTGCAGTCAGCGACAGCAACGTATCCTGGCCGATGTATGGCCTGCCCTGCGCGAGGGCGGCACAATGATTTATTCCACCTGTTCTTTTTCTCCCGAAGAAGATGAAGCTATCCTTGATTGGATGCAGGAGGAGTGGCAGGTGAAAGGTATTGCACTGGAGGTGCCGGAGCACAGCGGTATCGTTACTACCCTCAGTAAAAACGGATTGCCCGGTTACCGTTTCTGGCCACACAAAGTAAAAGGCGAAGGCTTTTTCCTGACCATGGTAGAAAAACAGGACGGCGTGCAGGGTTTTGCCGGAAAGCTGCGTAAAAAGCCCGATTCCGTTACAAAAGCCGAACAAAAACTGCTCGTACCCTGGATTGATATGACAGACATGAGCACGGTGCGACATCAGCAAACCGTGTATGCATGGCCTTCGCCGCTGGCTGCCGATTTTTCTCTTTTATTGGAAAAAATGCGCGTGGTGTATTCAGGCGTACGCCTGGGCGAATTGATGCGCGACAAGCTGGTGCCCGATCATGCCCTGGCACTCAGCGGACTGTTGCGGCCTGCTGTGCCTGCTGCTTCACTCGATAAGGATGCCGCCATTCTCTATCTCCAACGCCGCGATTTCACCGCCGAAACAGCCGGCAGGGGATGGCAGACCGTTAACTTCCAGGGATATCCGCTCGGCTGGATCAACGCATTGCCCAACCGCATCAACAACTACTATCCCCGCGAATTACGCATTCTGAAAGACAGTCCCAACAGTTGAATTCATCGAAACAAAGGCTCCAAACTACAAACTTTACAATACCTTTGCGGCAACTAAATAAAGATTGCTCCTATGGCTGCTCGTACAGACCTTTTTACAAGCCCTGACTACTTCAATGTAGATGAACTGCTGACCGAAGAACAGTTGATGATCCGTGATTCCGTAAGGAATTATGTGAAGAAAGAAATTTCTCCCATCATCGAAGACTATGCACAAAAAGCGGAGTTCCCTGAGCATATTGTAAAGCAACTTGGTGACCTCGGTTGTTTCGGTCCTACTGTACCGGTTGAATACGGTGGCGGCGGTCTCGATTATATCAGCTATGGCCTGATGATGCAGGAGCTCGAGCGCGGCGACAGCGGTGTACGCAGCACGGCTTCCGTACAAGGTTCGCTGGTGATGTATCCCATCTACGCTTACGGCAACGAAGAACAACGCAATAAATATTTACCCAAACTCGCGAGCGGCGAATGGCTCGGATGCTTCGGTCTTACAGAACCCGATCATGGAAGTGACCCCAGCAGCATGCTCACCAACATCAAAGACGCGGGTGATCACCTGATCCTGAACGGTGCCAAAATGTGGATCAGCAATGCACCTTTTGCACAGGTTGCCGTTGTTTGGGCAAAAGATGAACAAGGCATCATACGCGGTGTGATCGTAGAGCGTGGTATGGAAGGATTCAGCACGCCGACCACACACGGTAAGTGGAGCCTTCGCGCCAGCGCTACCGGCGAACTGGTGTTCGACAATGTAAAAGTTCCCAAAGAAAATATGCTGCCCAACGTGCAGGGGTTGAAAGGCCCGCTGGGCTGCCTCACCAAAGCACGTTACGGTATTGCCTGGGGCGCAGTAGGTGCCGCCATGGATTGTTATGATACTGCTTTGCGTTATTCCAAAGAACGTGTGCAGTTTGGCAAACCCATCGGTGCATTCCAGCTGCAGCAAAAGAAACTGGCTGAAATGGTGACAGAGATCACCAAGGCTCAATTGCTCAACTGGCGCCTCGGTGTGCTGATGAACGAAGGCAAGGTAACTCCACAGCAGGTGAGTATGGCCAAACGCAACGCCTGCGAAATAGCCACGAATATCTGCCGCGACGCACGGCAGATGCTGGGAGGCATGGGCATCACCGGCGAATATTCCGTCATGCGCCACATGATGAACCTCGAAAGTGTGATCACCTACGAAGGCACACACGATGTTCACCTGCTGATCACCGGTATGGATGTCACAGGATTCAACGCTTTTAAATAAACGATCCGGTTGAAAATATTTCTCATAGGATTTATGGGCTCCGGCAAAACACACTGGGGCCGCCAGTTGAGTGAAAAACTCGGACTGCCTTTTTTTGACCTCGATGAACAGATCGTGAATGCCGAGGGCCGCTCCATCAATGAAGTGTTTGCTGAAAAAGGAGAAGAATATTTCCGTGAGTCAGAGAAACAAACCCTCAGCATCATCACCGAAAGTCACGACTCTTTTGTGATGGCCTGCGGTGGGGGTACGCCGTGTTATTTCAATAACATCGAATACATGAACCGGTCGGGCATTACTGTATGGATCAATACCAGCCCCGACACCTTGTTTCACCGGCTGGTAAAAGAAAAAACGCATCGTCCGTTGCTGCGCGAACTGACCGACGATCAATTGCATCAGTTCATTGCAAAGAAATACGCCGACCGCCGCATTTACTATGAGCAGGCAACAGTAACGGTGGAGGAAAGCCAGGAATGCCTCGAACAGTTTGTAGAAAAAATATTCCATGCATAAACGATATCTGACAGCCGGTGCGCTGCTTGGCGGACTGGGCGTGATACTTGGAGCTTTTGGTGCGCATAAACTCAAAGAAATGGTGCCGCCCGAAACGGTGGGCACTTTTCAAACGGGTGTGCAATACCAGATGTACCATGCGATCGCGTTGGTATTTACCGGCATCCTGTATGAACGTTTTGCATCAGGTGCGCTGCGTTGGGCAGGCATCTGCTTTGGATTGGGAATCCTTCTTTTCTCCGGATCATTGTATGTACTCACCCTGGTGAAAGCAACCGATACGGTCGGGCTCAGCAAACTCGGCATCATCACGCCTTTTGGCGGATCATTCTTTATTGCAGGCTGGTTGTTGCTGGCTGTGGCGGTAAGTCGCTCGCGGAAATAGGCAGGCGCAATTCCGTTACCGTCCCTTCTTCCCTGCGGATCGAATAGTGTCCGCCGATACTTTCCATCCGGCGTTTGATGTTTTTCAAACCATTCCCGAACTGACGGATATTTTCCAGGTTGATGCCAACGCCGTTATCATGAATGGCGATCAGTAGTTCCGTATCGATGGCAATACGGATTGTCACCTGCGTGGCTTTTGCATGTTTCAGAATATTGTTCAGCGATTCTTTTACACAAAGGAACATATTGCGCCGCTTGTCGCCGCTGATCTGGATATCCGGGATGTCCGGCGGTGTGGATACTTTACAATCGACCGCTGTATTGTCAAAGTATTCCAATGAATAGGATCGGACGTAAGATACGAGGTTGTCGAGCGTATCGTTGCCGCTGTTCATGCTCCAGATGATCGCATTCATTTTATTGAGCACTTCATCGGCGGAGTGGGAGATGCGGTCTATTTCAACAGGCGTGTTCTCTTTCATTTTATTCCGCGCGATTTCACTCATCAGGCGGATGGCCGTCATGCCCGATCCCAATTCATCATGCATATCGGCGGAAATACGCTGGCGTTCGTCCTGCTGTGCCTTGTACACGGCAATTTCTTTTTCATATTCCTTGAGCATGTTCTCGGCTTTGAGCCGTTCGCGCTCGCGGGCCTGCAAGGCAATGCGGATACGGTTCTTGTGATTGAGCGCCACCAGGAAGAATACCAGTTCGAGAAAAAGACCAATCTCATAATGAAATAAAGCGGAACCCAGTAGTCCGCCAATCAGCGTAACAACGGGTCTTGAGATCAGCAGGACGAGCGAGAACAACGAAAAGATCAGCAGGCACAGGTTTCCCCAGAATAAAAAACGCAGGAGTTTGTCATGCCAATGCCGAATACTGTATACCAGAAAAACGATCACCAGTACCAGCAACAATATTTTAGTGCCGTTTTCTACCTGGTTTTCCAGCCAGAAATTATCGGAGAAATAATTGAGATAGGTATAGAGGATCATCGATATCACGAGGATGACGATGCCGACTTTGTACAGTTTATCGAGGAAAGGATGGTTCTGCCTTGTATCGAGATATTTCCGCATAAAGATCATGAAGAAAAGAATGCCGGTACATTGCAGGATGAAGTCGAGGTATTCTTCCAGGAAATAGCCCATCAGGTCTGTGCGGTAGGCGTAGGCTCCTTTGGTAAACAGCATGCAACCGATAAAAAAGGCATACAGGGCATAGTAAAGAAATTCGCGGTTGGCACCCTGCCAGTAGCTGGCCAGTGAGTAAAGGATCATCATCAGCATGAGCCCGCAGAACAAATAGGTCACGATGTTGCCATCATCTTTTGTACTGTTCTTTTCTGAAATAAAGGAGGGCAGGAATTCGTTAGTGATGAGTCTCGGCCTTATGCTGTTGAGGTGCGTTTTAACCGGTATCATTTCTGCGAAATAGGTGCCGGAATCGTGGGCAGGAAGACTCAAATAACGATAGCCGATGCTGTCGCGGCAGCGGGGGAGGCGGCGGGGTACTTTTACGAGCAGGTCATTATCCAGTTTGTAAAGATTTATTTCCCAATAACTGAATCCCGGAAAGAACCAGACACCCACGGTGGAATCGGCACTGTTGAATAGATGAAACCTCAGCACCAGCGTATGTGTCACATATTTTGGACGCAGGAAATGACCGGGTTGAACGGCATTTTGAAACAATTGAGGTGTGTACAGATCGCGGAGTGAACCGCCGGGAGGCAGGAAAACGGCAGGCGCCCGGTCGCGGATGTCGCGCGAAAGGCGAACGCTGCCGATATCGACCCACGCACTGTCGGGCGGTGCCTGTGCAGACAGGAGGGAGCCCTGCAGCAGGAAAAAGAAAAGCCAGGAGGCGCGGGTCAGCCGGTTCATAAGCTAAGGTCGTTGGTCAGCCAAACCTACATAAAAAACTTTCATTTTTTGCATATCAGGCCATAGGAAGGGGCCTAACTTTAAACTGTATTATCTTTGTCGTTATGGCGAATAAGCTGAAGAAAGAAACCTCTCCGAAGAAAAAAACACCTGCCAAAAAAACTGCCCCACCAACCTGGAAAGCAGAAAAAGAAGAACAGGTTGACTGGAAAGCCCTTGCACGGGATGAACGCACCTGGAAAATCACCGGCGTGGTGTTCCTCCTGATCGCTACTTTTTTAACGATAGCCATCATTTCCTATTTCTTTTCATGGCGTCAGGACCAGGCAAGCGTGGCCATGGGCAGTTCTCTTCTTTTTGACAATGAACAACAGGCTTCCAACCTGCTGGGCAATCTCGGAGCGCTGGTGTCTCATTTTTTTGTCTTCAAAGCATTTGGCGTAGCCTCGCTGCTCTTCTCCACTTTCTTTTTTGTAGTGGGCGTCAACCTGCTGTTCAAACGCAAAGTATTTTCCATCTCGCGCAACCTTAAATATGTCACCATTGGTTTGCTCACGCTTTCCGTTTCGCTGGCATTTGTAGCCGGCAACAGTGAATTTGCCTGGGGCGGCGGCGTAGGTAAGATGATCAGTCAATGGTTGACCGGTATGTTCGGCTCCATCGGAACGGCCGCCATTTTGCTGGTTGTGGCCCTCGCTTATGTTATCTGGCAATTCAATCCCAACTTCAATGTACCCGCGCGTGCTGCCAATGCACCTGCCTATGATGAAGAAGCCACACCAGTTGCAGCGAAAACAAAAGAAGAGCCTTTCGAGCTGCCTGAAACAGCAGAGGAGGAAACGGAGGACGACGAAGAAGAAATTCCCGCACGGCCGGTTGCCACCGGCGGCAACGCCCTGAAAGGAGATGCGCCCATAACCATGCAATCCGGGGTGCCGGACGAAAAACCACTGCACAATTTCAGCCTTATCGAAAAAGAAATACCCGAAGAAATTCCGCAGGCCCGCATGACCGTGGAAGAAGATCTTGTCAGCAAAGAGATTGTCGATGACCTGATGCATGAACCCGTTTTCCCCGAAGAAACAGCAGACACGTACGAAGAAGAAGTAATAGAAGAAGAGGAAATAACCGAAGAAGAGCCATTGCCTGTAAAACCACCGGCTGTTACGAAACCGGCAGATGGGCTCGAATTAGAAATCAAAAGCGCAGCGGAGGAACTGGAAGATATTCCACAGGAACTGAAACCTGCACCGGAAAAATTAAAGCCCTACGAACCCACACTCGATCTGCGTGACTATCAATATCCTTCACTGGAGCTGCTGGAAACACACGGCAGCGAGAAGATCGTGCAGGATCCGGAAGAACTGGAGACCAATAAAAACCAGATCATCTCCACGCTTCGCAATTATTCTATCGAGATACAAAAGATCAGCGCTACGGTAGGGCCAACCGTAACGTTGTATGAAATCGTACCTGCTGCGGGTGTAAGGATCTCGCGTATCAAGAACCTGGAAGACGATATTGCGCTGAGCCTTGCCGCCCTCGGTATACGTATCATTGCGCCTATTCCCGGCAAAGGAACGATCGGCATCGAAGTGCCCAACGCACGTAAAACGGTCGTGAGCATGAAGACGCTGCTGGCTTCTGAAAAATTTCAGACCAGCCAGTTCTCCCTGCCGATCGCGATCGGTAAAAAAATCGACAACGAGAACTTTATCGTTGACCTGGCCGCCATGCCTCACCTGCTGATGGCAGGTGCAACGGGACAGGGTAAGTCGGTTGGACTGAATGCGATCCTCGTTTCCCTGTTGTATAAAAAACATCCTTCACAACTGAAGTTTGTACTGGTGGATCCGAAGAAGGTGGAATTGAGTGTGTACAGCACCATTACCAATCACTTCCTCGCACGCCTGCCCAACGAAGAAGATGCCATCATTACCGATACAAAAAAAGTAATCAATACGCTGAATGCCCTTTGTATCGAGATGGATCAGCGGTACGACCTGCTGAAAGATGCCGGATGCCGGAACATCAAAGAATACAACGCAAAGTTTGCTTCGCGTAAGCTGAATCCTGAGAAGGGACATAAATTCCTTCCTTTCATCGTACTCGTGGTGGATGAGTTTGCCGACCTGATCATGACGGCAGGCAAAGAAGTGGAAATGCCGATTGCCCGCCTTGCACAATTGGCGCGGGCGGTAGGTATTCACCTGATCATTGCCACGCAGCGTCCTTCGGTAAACATCATCACCGGTACGATCAAGGCCAACTTCCCGGCGCGTATCGCGTTCAAGGTGAGCAGCAAGATCGACAGTCGCACCATTCTGGATGCAGGAGGTGCCGAGCAGTTGATCGGCAAGGGTGATATGCTGATCAGTTATAACGGTGAAATTGTGCGCCTGCAGTGTGCATTTGTCGACACACCGGAGGTAGATAAGGTTACCGACTTCATCGGTTACCAGGAAGGCTATCCTGAGCCATTCCTGCTGCCGGAATACATCGATGAGAAAGACCTGGAGGGAAAAGATTTTGATATCGGCGACCGCGACTCGCTGTTTGAAGATGCCGCGAGGCTGATCGTGCAAAACCAGATCGGTTCCACCTCACTGCTGCAACGCCGCATGAAACTCGGTTACAACCGCGCCGGCCGCTTGATGGACCAGTTGGAGGCTGCCGGCATCGTTGGTCCCAACCAGGGTAGCAAAGCGCGTGATGTATTGGTGAAAACGGAATCCGAACTCCAGGAGATCCTGGACCTGGGTTAGAAAGGTGTTAAGAAAGGTGGCACGTTGCAACCCGGTATGATCCTTGACTGTCTAGGTAATGCAAATACCTATCTTTGCGAAGCAAAAAAATGTAAATAGCTAAAAATGAAGAAATTGTATTCAATTCTGGCCGTGTTACTTTCGTCGGTACTGGTCGTGTCCGCACAAAAAAGTGACCCGGAAGCCAAAAAGGTCTTGGACGCTGTAAGTGCTAAATTCAAGTCTTTTAAAAGTGTACAGGCCTCTTTTGCCTATAAAGTAGAAGATGCCCGCGGTAAAGTACAGTCTTCCAAAACTGGTACGCTGGTGATGAAAGGTACCAAATACAGAGTGACATTTGTTGGACAGGAGATTTTCTGCGACGGCAGAACCGTTTGGAACTATGATAAAAGCGCCAAAGAAGTAACGATCAACAATGCCGATGCTTCAGGTGGTTCTCTTTCTCCACAAAAGTTATTTACCAATTTTTACGACAAAGATTTTCTTTACATCCTGAATGGAGAGAAAAAAGTTGGCAACCGCACACTCCAGGAAATTGAGTTGACTCCAACCGACAAAGGCAAGAATTTCCATAAAGTATATGTGCAGATTGATAAAAACACCAAGACCATTTACAGCATGCGTGTATTGGAAAATGGTGGCAATCGTTATACCTATACCATCAACAACATGAAAACAGATGCCGCGGTAAGCGATGCACAATTTAGTTTTCAGAAAAGTCAATATCCCGGCGTGGAAGAAGTTGATTTGCGCTGATCGGACGAGATATTAAAAAAGGCCGCCTTTAGGCGGCCTTTTTTAATGATGTGAAAATGTGTAAATATGAAAATGTGTAAATTGATTTGTGTTGTGCCTTTAGGACGGTTATTTATTTTCCGAAAACTCAGACCATGATCTGAACATTTACACATCTACACATGGCTCCTTCCAAAGGAAGGGCACATTTTCACATTAAACAACTGCCTTCCTGATCTTCACCAGCTTCTCTAACAACGCTTCCATCAGATCGAGGCGAAGCATATTGGCTCCATCGCTTTTGGCATTGGCAGGATCGGGATGCGTTTCGATAAACAGACCGTCCGCTCCGGCGGCAAGTGCGGCAGAAGCGATGGTGCTGATGAGTTGCGGATTACCTCCGGTAATACCGGAAGTCTGATTCGGTTGTTGCAATGAATGCGTAACATCCATCACCACCGGCACCTGGTGTTCCTGCATCCAGGGAATATTGCGGTAATCGACAACCAGGTCCTGGTAGCCGAAGGTGGTACCACGTTCGGTCAGCATAATTTTATCGTTGCCCGTACTGCGGATTTTTTCCACCGCAAACTTCATCGACGGGCCGCTGAGGAATTGTCCCTTTTTTACATTCACAATTTTTCCTGTTTCACCGGCGGCGATCAGCAGATCGGTCTGACGGCAAAGAAAGGCCGGTATCTGTAGGATGTCTGCATACTCCGCAGCCACTGCCGCTTCTTCGTGCGCGTGAATATCGGAAGTGGTCGGCAGGCCAAACTTTTCACCCGTTGCTTTCAGCAGCGACAAGGCCTCATGATCGCCGATGCCGGTAAACGAACTGGCACTCGTGCGGTTGGCTTTGCGGTAAGAGGATTTAAAAACATAGGGAATTCCCAGGTTGCGGCAAATGCCGGATACCTTGTCGGCCACTTCCTCCAATAACTCCTTACTCTCAATAACACAAGGACCTGCGATCAGGAAAAAGTTCTTGTCGTCGTACGACTGGTCTTTAAAAAGCTCGGTCAAAAATGGTTTCATACCGCGAAGTTAACCGGAACATTCCGGAAAAATTATCCGTGATTTTACGCTTCCTGCGAGAAAAGAAAAAATGTACCTTTAAGTTAAATGTGTATTTAGTACACATTTAAAACCGATTGCTCATTTTTAAACCTTTTGCTGTATGAAAAGAATGTTACTACAGTTTCGTCTGCAGCTGGTGCTGCTATTCCTGTCGGCCCACTTATTCTTCGTGCCGGCAGCACAAAATCCCTGGAATGGTAAAGTGGTCCTGCAAGGATTCTGGTGGGATTACTGGAACACCAATTATCCCGATGGCTGGGCCAACTACCTGGCCGATCTGTCGCCCCGCCTCCGCGACCTCGGCATCGATGGCCTCTGGATCCCGCCCACCATCAAAAACGCCGGTACCAACAGTAACGGCTATTCTCCTTTCGATCAGTATGATCTTGGCGACAAGTACCAGAAAGGAAATGTCAAAACAAGATTTGGTAACAAGAACGAATTCCTGCGTCTCGTTGGTGTGGCACATGCCAATGGCATGGACGTGATCCAGGACGTGGTATTTAATCATCTCGACAATGCGGGTTCTTCCACCGGCCTTGGCGGTTCCGACCCCATGTACGCCAACGGCGATGGTAACAGCTACAAGAATTTCCGCAACGTAAGTTATGTAACGCCCGCTTCTTCGGAAACGGCTGCCAACTACATGGCCCGCTCCGGAAGATGGCCCAAGAACTGGCAGAATTTCCATGGCAATCCGGGACACGTATGTACAAGCGGTGACTGGTGCTCGCCCTTTTTCGGTCCGGATGTATGTTATTATTCCGGCGCTTACGGACAAAGTTCCAACGCTACTTTCAATCCTACACAGACCAGCGATTACATGCGCAACAATGCCCGCGACTGGATCATCTGGATGAAAAAACAGACAGGCGTGGACGGTTTCCGTTTCGATGCCGTCAAACATTTCCCGCATTGGGCCATGCAGGATTTTATCTGGAATGTGAAATATAATGCCGGCTGGGCCAACGGTGGCGCGCAGATGTTTGCGGTAGGAGAGTATGTGGGCAGCAGCGCACAACTCGATACCTGGATCAATGATGTGCGTTACAGCAATGGCGGTTCGGAAGACCTCGTTGGTACCTTCGATTTCAGCCTGCGCCAGGAATTGAAAAACATGACCAGCGGCGGCGGCGGTTACAACCTCGCCAACATTCCCGGTTCACAACAAGGCAACCGTTACCGCACGGTTCCATTTGTTAATAACCACGATACATTCCGTCCGATCAAAGACGCCAATGGTAATTACACCGGTTGGGACACCGGTAACGAACTGGGCGGCGGACACATCGATCCGTTTGATGTAAGGCTTGCCGTTGCTTATGCCATCGCTTTTGCCGTAGACGGTTCGCCTCAGGTGTTCTTTGAAGACCTGTTTAATGTGGGCGGACTCAGCAAACGTTATTCGCATTTACCAACCAATACAACCGATCTGCCGGTAAGAGACGACATCGCCAATATCATCTGGTGTCACCAGAAACTGAACTTTAAAAAAGGCTCTTACAAGGTGAGAGCCTCCGGCAATGATCTGCTGATCATTGAACGCGGTTACAATGTGGGGCCGGAAAACAGTTACGCAATCATTGGCGTAAACGATAACTGGAACACCTGGCAGTCCGCAACGATTCAAACCGATTTTGGTGCCAATAAACAACTGCATGACTATTCAGGTGCCAATGCGTCCGATATCTGGACAGATGCAACCGGTAAGGCTACCATCTGGATTCCACCCTGCGATGGCAGTAATGTGCGCCGCGGCTATTGCATCTGGGGACCGGCAGGTATTACAGGTGGCTTCAACCCAACGCAAAGAACCACCACACAGGAATGGGAAATGGCGGATGATCTCGGCGATTCGCATGCAAGTTCGTTGCAGCAGGGCGGCGCACTTCCCGCCACATCCACCGCATTGCGCAACGTGGGAAAAATATTCAGTGAAAACGGGAAGACCATTACCGTTAATCTCTATCCAACCAACAATACAAAAGACATTACGCTGAATCTTTACAACAATGCAGGTACGCTGCTGCAAACTGTGAATGGCCTGGGAAATCTTACGCTGACCTATACACCTTCCTCCACTGGTTTTTACCAGATCAGGGTGAAAAATACCAGCGCCTCCAATCCATCACAGAAAGTATTTGTAAAAGCAACGTATACATCACCTAAAATACCGGCTACATCTTCTTATCCCGCGCGTTCATCGCATCCGGATATGATCGAGCCGGATAATGGCGGCTGGACTACCGAAGCGGCCGATGAGGGATTGCAGGTATATCCCGATCCCGTATCGGCGCAATCCGTGCTGACCTTCAGCATCGCACAGAAAGGGAATGTGGACATACGCATCTACAGCGCGCAGGGGCATGAAGTGAGCAGGCTGGCCAGTCAGGTGTTGCCTGCAGGACAGCACCGGATGTCGCTGAAAGCCGCGCATCTTACTGCCGGTGTGTATGTGGTGAAGCTGGTAACGGCGAACGGAACGCAGACGAAGAAGATTACCGTTATACGGTAAATGCAAAAGTCAAAGGTAAAAATTCAAAAGTGCACTGTGATTAATAGTCATTTTGCGCAAGACGAAGAAGGCATGCATATAGCAACGGTCATTTTTTGACTTTTTACTTTTGAATTTTGACTTAAAAAAGGCGACCGGGGTCGCCTTTTTTTTAATTATTTTGCACCCGCAAAAACGAACGTTGATATGGTCAGGGAAAAAATACTGGTTATCGGTGCATCCGGGCAAATAGGTGTAGAACTCACGCTGGCATTGCGTAAAATCTATGGAAATGCCAATGTGGTAGCTTCGGATCTGCGCGAACAAAATCCATTGCTCGAAGGCACCGGACCTTATGTTTCCCTCGACGTAATGAACAAGGAAATGCTGCATGTGCAGGTGATCCGTCAGAACATCACACAGATTTATCTGCTGGCAGCCATTCTTTCCGCCACCGGCGAAAAAAATCCCAACCTCGCCTGGAGCCTGAATATGCAGAGCCTGCTCAACGTGCTCGATATTGCCCGCGAAGAAAAGCTGACCAAAGTTTACTGGCCATCCTCGATCGCCGTATTCGGTCCCACTTCACCGCGGCAGCATTGCCCGCAGCAAACCATCATCGAACCTACAACGGTATACGGCATCAGCAAATACGCCGGCGAGTTCTGGTGCAACTACTATCATATGAAGTTTGGGGTGGACGTAAGAAGTCTTCGTTATCCGGGCCTTATTTCCTATAAATCGGCACCCGGCGGCGGCACCACGGACTACGCAGTAGAAATTTTCCATGAAGCATTGGAAGAAAAACAATACACCAGCTTCCTGCAGGAAGATACCTACCTGCCGATGATGTATATGCCGGATGCCATCCGCGCAACCATCGAACTTATGGAAGCACCAGCGGAAAAAATTTCCATCCGCACTTCTTACAACCTTTCTTCGATGAGTTTTTCTCCGAAAGAAATTGCCGCGGAAATCCGGCAGCATATTCCCGATTTCTCCATTCAATACGAACCTGACTATCGCCAGGACATCGCCAACAGCTGGCCGCAAAGTATAGATGACCAGGTTGCCCGCCGCGACTGGGGCTGGAAAGAAGAATTCCAGTTACCGGAAATGGTAAAGGATATGCTGATCAATTTGAAGAAGGAAAAGAATTTACCAGCCTGATTTATCGCTCGATCGTAAACCCGCTGAAGGTCTGATCATCCGATGGCTGCATGTCAACGGCCTCTACTCTTGCGCGCGAAGGTCCTGTACGGCACCAGGTGGCCAGTGCCTGCAGTTGCTCTTCCGAACCGCTTGCAATGATCTGCACGCTTCCATCCGGAAGATTACGCACTTCACCGGTAACGCCTAATTGTAAAGCTTGTTCCTGTGTATGCCTGCGAAAGAATACGCCTTGCACGCGTCCCGCTACGTTGATAATCCAGGTAGGCATGGGGTTTAAGTAATAGGTGTTAGGTATTAGGTATTAGGTAATAAGTAGTAACAACCGTATTCACCATTCACGATTGACGATTCACGATTGACCATTCACCACTCCACCATGTTCACAATCTTTTCAAGATATACCTGATCTGTTTCGTCAAAAGTATCGAGGTCAATGCTGTCGGCATCCAGTACGCCCACCACCTCGTTGTTACGGATCAGCGGTACGACTATTTCCGAACGCGAAAGACTGCTGCAGGCAATATGGCCGGGGAATTTTTCCACATCCGGAACGATTAATGTTTGTGCCTGCGCCCAACTGCTGCCGCACACTCCTTTGCCTTTACGGATACGCGTACAGGCAACAGGTCCCTGGAAAGGACCGAGTACCAGCTCATCATTTTTTACCAGGTAAAATCCGATCCACAACCAGTTGAATTGTTCTTTCAATGCACCGGCGATATTGGCCAGGTTGGCGATCAGGTCGGGTTCACCCTCCACTAATCCTTTTATCTGGGGAAGGAGGGCTCTGTATTGCTCTTCTTTGGAGCCTGTTGCTATTGCGAGGTCTTCTGCCATCCCGCAAAGATACAGAGATATAAAAAAAGCGAAACGCCTCCGCAGGGTGGAGACGTCTCGCTTTCTCAAGTGTTAAATTGTGTGTACCGGGACTATTGAATGAACATCTTCTTTACGGCAGAATATCCATTCACTACTAATTTATAGAAATAAACGCCTTTCGCCAAACCTGCCGGCTCAAAATACTCCACATAGCTGCCGGCCTCGCGGCGGGCGCTGGCCAATACCTTCACCTGGCGGCCGCTTGCATCCAGCAGTGTCAGCATCACCTGGCCACCTTCTGCCAGTGTGTAACGGATGGCCGTCTGGCCATTTGCAGGATTGGGAACGTTCTGCTCAAGGATATAACGGGCCGCGCTGCCCAGGGTGGCAGATACCACAATGGAATAACGATAGTTGTTATCGAAGTCGATTTGCTTCACGCGATAATAGTAACGCGCCGGAGCGAGACGCTCATCCGTATAGGTATAGCGGCGGATATCCTGGCTTCGCGTATCGCTTGGCACAAAACCAATGGCAGTCCAGTTAACACCATCCGGTGAACGCTCAACCTGGAAGCCACGGTTATTCAGTTCTTCCGCAGTGCTCCAGTTAAGTACGATACGGTCCGGCTCCTGTGCAGCAGCAGCCAGTGAAACAAAACGTACAGGCAGTGTGCCACATTCAACGGACGTAACCACCAGCGTTTGCAGCGAACCGGTGTTGGTACATCCGTCGGCACTCGCGACACTGGTGAGGTTGAAAGAATATACAGCAGGTGAAAACAATACATCCACCCAATAGTTAGTGGCATTTACAGATTGATTGGGAAAACCGGTTGGGCCGTATTTAAACAAACCATTACCGCCATCTACACCGTTGCGCAGGATCGTGATAGAACCATTGGATGCGCCGGCACTGCTATAACCACCTACTGTTGCACGATAGCGGCCGTAGGTGCTATGATAAGAAACGATATAAGTTGTGTTCGCCGGAATCTGGATAGGTGTGGCGAAGGTGACTTCCTGCCATCCGTTGGGGCTTACATTGCTGAAAACGGCGGAGGCCAGCAGCACACCTGAAGCGCTCCAGAGGTTGCCGGTATACGTACCCGAAACCATGTCCGGTGCATAGAAGCGGACACCTTTTACAAAACCCGTTACACTGGTGCGAAATTTTACACCCAGCTCAACTGCAGGCGCACCAGCACTGGGAGGGTCGGTGTCAGGACCATAGGAACTGGTAACAGGATTGGTAGTGTAAACCTTTTCAACCGGAGGTGTAAAAAGACCGAATGAACCGCCAACAGCTACATTGCTGTAGAGATTGCCGTTTACCGTAAGGTCATAAGGACCTGTACCGGTAGCATTGGCCAATGTCAGCGAAAAGGGCTGACCATTACAACTGGTGGTATTGCTGATAGTAGCAGTAGGAGGTGTACAATTGGAGGTAATGGTCACCGTGCCATTGATGGTCTGGTTCAGGACAACGGTGGCGCCTTCAGCAGCGTTGGTCTGACGCGGCAATGCGGTATTGAACGAAAGGGCGGTATTGCCTCCCGGTGGTACTCGCAAAGCCTGGAACGTTACGGAAAACAGCGTGAAGTCGCTGCTGGGGTGGGCAGAGAGGTTGCCGTTGGTCGTAAAGCGACCGTGATCCACCCGCCCGAGGCTGTTCATGGTGGCTACCGAAGTAAAGGGAACCGACACACCTTCCAGCATGGCTTGCGTACCAGCAGGCACCGTAGGTGTACTTACTACCTGCAGATCGGCAGGATTGAAATTCAGGAATGCATCGATACCATTGAGTGTAGCAGTGCCGGTAAAATCAGCTACTACAGAAACGGTGAACGTCTGTCCTACCTGTGTGGAGGTAGTGGCGGGCGATACGATAATGTTCACGTTTTGTGCCAGCATACTGCGGCTGATGAATACCAGCAACAGCATCAGCACTGAACGGCTGAAAATACGGGGGAGTGTAGTATTCGGGTTCATACAAATCATTTTAAATGGTAATAACGATTAATTGTTACAGTTTAATGGTTGTCTTTTAACAGCGTTTATGGTGTTTCTCCCTGGCTCAGATAGTTCGACAATAAGGTCGTGAGATCGAGCAGGGAAATATATCCGTCATTGTTGAGATCAGCGTTTGCCACATAACCTGCATCACCATTACTCTTGAGATAAGCTGACAGCAGAGTGGTCAGGTCGATCAGCGTGATGAAGTTGTCATTGTTTACATCGCCTTCGGACAATGTGCCGAATGCAACGGCGTTATCGCCTGCAACGATTGCCTGATTGCTTTTCACGCGTTGCAGTGTGTGGCTGTTTTTAACAGCGATGTTGTACGTGCCTGCAGGTACACCGGAGATAGAGAACTTGCCGCTATTGTCCGTTGTGGTAGTATAACTCAATACCGGAGTGGTGTTGTTGCCCGGTGCATACAGATTAACGGTCAGTGGTACCTGCCAGCTTGCATGTGGTGCAGCGGGGCGTGCCTGTAAGGTTACAGAGCCGCGGATCGTACCGGTGGTAACAGGACCGTAAGTAGCTACATAGGTGCCGGACTGCGCTTCAAAGAATGCGTAGGCAATTCCTTTAATTGTTTCGGTGGTGAAGGTGGTAAGTCCGCCGTTTCTCGTGATCTGGCTCAGCTGCTGGCCATTGTCTGCCACCATCGGCAACATGCCGCGCAGGTTGTACGCGGCTGTACGGGCATTGAGGTTAAACGTAAGCTGATTATTATTCCACGCAATATTGTCGTAGGTAGAATTGTTACGGCCATCCAGCCATGTAAGCAATTGTTTGGCAGAGATCACCGGAATGTTGCGGGCCAGTGCCTGCGTAATGATCGCCTCTGATCCCGCATGCATCGCGCTGTCGGTATGCATGTTGGCGCAGAACACGCCGTAGTATCCTTCCGCTCCCAGTGCGCGGTCAAATAGTTGTGCACTGAAGGTATTATAGTCGATGCCCGACTCATCGGTCATTTGTGTGGCCACCTGGTAGCAGTCGATGAGCGTACCATCGAGGTCGGCAAAACGCATCGGCATACCAGAACCGGTAAACATACCCGATCTGTTTTGTACCCATGAGGCAGGCCAGTAGTAATAGTTCACATCGAGGCGGATCTTGTTCTGCGCCTCGATCTTCGGTGCAGAAGCCCAGTCGCTCCAGGCAATACAGTGTGTGCGGTTGGTAACGGGAGCGCTGATGCCCGGTAGCTGATTGGCCAACTGCGCCAGTTGTGTGGTAAGATTGGAAGAGAAACTGGCAGACGTGAAATTGCTGCAATCGGTATTGAGGTGCAATGCTACCTCAAAGCCCTGAGATTCGAAAGCGGCGGCCTGATCATTCGTAATCGGTGTATTGTTCAGAATATACGAGGTAGCCCTGATCGCTTTCCAGTCGCGCACATCCTGTGGTGTGTTGGGACCGAGGCTGAGATAATGGGTAAAGCGACCCGGTGTTCCGTTGTACGTGTGATCGTCTCCCGTCATGACCACAGCAGCTTTGAGATTTCTTGGCAGGAACCAGAAGCGTGGCAATGGTTTGCGGTGCAGCGCTCCTTTAATAACGAGGTTCGTGAGCAGACGTTGCTGCTCATCCGCCTGCGGAATAGCTACTTTATTAAGATCGATCCAATCAGGTTCGGTGCCGCCGAAAAATAAATCGTTGGAGCGGATAGGTCCACTCTGGCCATCGCGTTCTTGTCCTGCCCATGCGGGATTCCCCTGGCGTGTATAAATAATGGATTTGGCGAGATCGTAAGTAAAGGCAATTGCGCGGCCGCCATTGCTGCCCACGTTGCGCGTGGTGACTGCAGGATAAGTAGTAGCCGTATTCGCATTTGCATACAGGGTGGCAACAGCCGTAGCGCCGCTCAACGAATAGAGATCTGCTACACCATGGAATTGCAGTGTTTGATTGGTGATGCCCGCACCCGCACCTGTAGCTGTATTGATCAATAAGTATTTGTCGGAAAGCGTGCCGCTCAGTTTGGTGATACCCATCAGTGAGCTGAGGGCCGTGCCACCCGGGCGGAATGCAATGAGCGTACCGCCTGCAGTTACCCAGTTGGTAAACAGGGTTGCCTGTGCCGCATTCAATGTCATTTCCCCGAGTACTATTGCATCGTATCCGTTGAGATCGGCGGCTGTGCTCAATTGTGAAATATCTTTTGTGGCAAAACTGGTAATGCCCTCTGCGCGGAGAATTTCTACGGCATAGCGGCTGAACGGATTCGTGGAGTTGCTCACGATCAGTACCGGTCCGCCGGTACCATCAGTAGGGGGAAGCGGCGGCGGATCTGCCGTGGTGAAGGTCCAGGTGTAATCTGCCGCGAGGTTGTTGCCTGCCAGATCTTTTATGCCCGTAACGCCGCCGGAAATACGCGCGGTATAGGTAGTGGCATAAGCCAGCGCTGCGGAAGGTATTAAGGTCACCTGGCTTTGTGCCGTTGACACTGTTGAGCTGATCAGTGCGTTGCCGGGGCCGCGCAATTCAAATGTTCCCGTGGTTACAGAAGCCGGAAGAATAGCTTCATTGAAAGTTGCCTTGATCGTTGCGTCAAGCGGAACCAATGAAGCAAGATCCGGTGGTGTGGACGATAACACAACCGGCGGAGTTACATCCGGACCAGCCGTAAGATCAAACACAATATCTACCCAGTAATTGCTTTGCTGATAGCTGTTGCCGGGGAAAGTGGGGGTGGTGGTATACTGATACAGCCCATTGGCGACGGAACCGCCCGCTGCGGTCAGGTAACCCGAAGGATAAGGCTGTATAAAGAAGGTAGGTGTATAAGAATAGAAACCTGTCGGACTATGATATGAGGCAATATACGTTTGGTTGGCCTGTATCGCCACCGGACTGCTGAACAGTACCTGTTGCCATCCCGAAGCAGATTCATTTACAAAGATGGCGCGGGCTTTCAGTTCACCATCGGTAGTCCACAGGCTGCCGGTGTGTGTGCCTACATCATTTACTCCTTTGTAAAAACGCAGACCCGTAATATAACCTGCCTGGCTTGCCTGGAACTTTACGCCAATCTCAATACCCGGTTCATTGTCGTAGTTATTGGAGGAATAAGGGATAGCACTGTTGGGGAAAATATTGCAGGGGCATTGTGGATTGGTGATCGTGACATTGATAGCGGATGTTGAAGGTGCTGTTCCTTCAGGCTGCATATTTCCTGAATCATCGAAGGCGCGTACTTTCACCACGAAGCTGCCGGGCACGCTGGCAAACCAGGTATAATTCCAGTTGGTGCGGCCGTTGGCGATCTGCCAGGTAGCGCCACCGTCTGTTGAAATTTCCACACCGGCGACTACACCGCCTGCATCGGTAGCTGTGCCGGAGATGGTAACGCTGCTGCCGCTTTGATAAGAGCTTCCGCTGCCGGGCGTGGAAATGGCGGCAACAGGAGCTGTGTTGTCAGTGGATTTGGTAGCCGCCATGAGGCCGGATTGAAGAGTGGCTGGTTGCACACCCATGTCGGCCAGCAGGTTGATAGTGGCTTGTTGCATGCGCACATCGGCGGGCAGGTTGCCCCGGTCATGTTTATCGTCGAGACCCCAGGCCCATTGGACGGTACCTGCGCCAAATACAAGTGCTCCGCTGGTATGGCGGTAAAGAGAAAGTTTATGTGTTTTGCCGTTGAACACCGTACTCGACATCGTGATGCGGCCACGCGGATTGCTTTCGGCATATTGCTCAAAATTCCATTCGTAACCAAGTGTGCCGAAGGGGAGCGTGGCTTCGTCTTCAGAACCGAGGTTGACAATGCTGGTATTGCGCCAAAAACGCAGATTGCGGTAAGCGGCAGGTACCTTGATGGAAGAGGTACTGCCGTCCCAACTGATCTGTCCGCTCAGGGCATTTTCCGGCAAACAGGCACCGCCCGCCGGATATTCGCAGCCGCTGCGCCACAAACCTGTCCATGCCGGAGTCGGATCACACTTGGTGCCGCAAACCGTTTCACCTAAAGTCCCTTCTTTATAACATACCAGTGTACGGTAACTATTATTGGTACCGTAGGCGCTGTTTTCCCAGCGTGTTTTCCAGTAGATCTCATTACCACTGAAGAAGGCCAGGTGCACGCCGGCATTGCGGGCTGCTTCTACATTGGCGCGTTGCTCAGATGACCAGTATTCATCGTGTCCTACGGAAAGAAAAACTTTGTGATTAAGTATCAGGTTGCCGCGGCGTGCCGCATCGACATTGGTGGTATAGCTTACGTTGAATCCGTTTTTTTCGAGGAAACGTAGCATCGGGTATTCGGCGTTGAACACCCAATCTTCGGCCGCACCACCGCCGCCGCCGCCATCGCGTGTAATGAAGGGACGGTTATAGCTTACTTTGGTAGCATGGCCTGCAGGGTAGGAAGTGCTGCCCACATAAAGGCTGTTGCCGCCGTAGGCATTATAAGCCTGCCAGGTGGCATCGGAAGTCTGGAAAAAAAGATCGGAAGTACTGGCATCATCACGCACGATGAAGATGATATGACTGGCGCCACCGTCACTGGTCTTTTTCAACCGTGCGATATAAATGCCGGAAACCGCTGTTGACGGTACGTCCCAATAGCCGGATTCATTCCAGGTGCCGCAATCAACGAGACCGGTGACGGCGTCTTCAAATGCAGGTGGTTGTGTTTGGGGTAAGGTGGCGGAGACAACGCCTGAACCTACTTTGCGCGCGCCGTTGCCATTATAATAACCTAAGCGGTAAATGTCGATGGTATAAGCGGGGGCGGTCGTTTTTATTTTAAAATGCACACGTTCGCCACGGTTAACACTGATGTCCGTAGCGAAGCCCTGAATTGACAAATCTCCTGCGCCGTTGATATCCCATTCTGAGGCAGGATTACCGGTCAGTGCATTTTCCACCACAATAGGGTTTTGTGCACGGGCTAAAGGAGTAGCCAGGGTCCACACCAGGAGAATAAAAAACAGCCGCTTCCAAGAGGTACATGTATACAACATCCCTTTCATACATTGATGGGTCGTGAAAAAAATGACGGGGTGATGTCTCGAGGATATTTACCTGATTCTTGGGAGGATATTGAGTCAGTGAAGTGTAGTCAATCGTAGGCAGTAGAGTGATATAATCAGGTAGTAGTTGCTGGTTATATTACTTGGATACGGGCTAAAGGTACAGCAATTGATGAAATATGCAAGAATGTTTACATAAATTAATCGTTGCCTTCGTAAGATTATGGCAATCAGTTCTTGCTACGGTGAAAGTATTTTCCGAAGGTCAGACCGATAGCACGCTGACGGATATCGGGTCCGCCATCCTGGTTGCTCAGGTCCGTAAGACCGCGTGTATACTGTGCCGCAATCAGGAAACCTCCTGCTGTTTCATAGCCAAATTGTGCAATGAGATTGGCACCATAGCGGCCATAAGTCTGAAAACCGAAAGGCATGGAACGATTGACACTTGTTCCATCATCCAGTTTTAATTTTTCCTTTCCGGATACATACATTTCCAGGGTTGGTCCGGCTTTTATAAAGAAATGGCCGGGCTTAGCCGAAAAATCGAATTGGAACAGAAAGGCTGCTTCGATGGCGTGCATGGTGGTATTGTTGGCCACCGCATCGAGGCGCGGGGTTTCTGAGAAACGGGTATAATCTACTTTATAACCTTTCAGGCTGTAAAAAACGGCCGGAGAGAAAAAGAGTTTGTTTTCGAAAGGGATTTTGACACCCAGCCCGGCGATGCCGCCTGGTTTATAAGATACGTCCTGACGTTGTCCTTTGACAAAATATTGCGCCGAGCTGCCGTGGCCTCCGGCAAAAGCGAGGAAATTAACCTGAGACCGGGCACTAAAACCGGCTACCAGAAAAGACAGGATCAAGGCAATTGTTTTCATACTACAGTTGTTATCGCCACCGGCGAATGCTGATTTTTTAATTAATGTGGCTTTGGCATAAGAAGACAGGCAGGGCGGGCTACCGGATTGGATCCGTTCAGGGGCAGGCAAAAGTAGGCTTTTTTTGTAAACCGCAGTAACCGGGGGAAGAATGTGGAAATGTGCCCTTGCTTCGCCCGGGACCATGTGTAAATGTGTTTGGGTTGTCGTGTTTTTTACTTTGTTCAATGCATCGCAGGGTAGGTTTTTTGGCCCGTGATAATCAGGAAGAATGTGGAAGTGTGCCCTGGCTTCGCCCGGGGCCATGTGTAAATGTGTTTGGGTTGCCGTGTTTTATCGCTCCTCCTCAACGTATTCGCAGGTGGGTCGCAATCCGTACCTCGGGTACCAAGTGTATTTGTATTTCTAATTTCCGTATCTGCACATTTTCACATTTACACATTGTCCTCACCAGCCGCTCGCCGAATCATCGCCGCGCTTATCCGCCACTGCTTCAAATTTTCCATCCGGTAGCACACGGATCAGTTCCACCCGGCCGATATCGCCGCGGCTGTCGATCTTATAACCCATTTTGCGCAGGGCTTCTTGTGTGGCAGCAGGGAAATCCTTTTCTACAAACACCGCATCCGGTAACCACTGATGATGAAATTTGGCTTTGTCCACGGCATCTTTTGCAGAGAGACCGAAGTCAAGAATATTGACGATCGTTTGAAAAACCGAAGTAGGAATAGTAGTACCACCCGGCGTGCCGGTTACAATATAAGGTTTGCCATTTTGCAATACGATCGTAGGCGTCATCGAACTCAGCATGCGCTTGCCGGGCGCAATGGCATTGGCTTCTCCACCCACAGCGCCATACATATTCGGTACACCTGGTTTGATACTGAAATCATCCATTTCATTATTCAGAAAAAAGCCGGCACCACCTACTACCACGCGGCTGCCATAACCACCATTGAGGGTTGTGGTTACCGCTACTGCATTGCCATCACCGTCGATCACACTGAGATGAGTGGTTTCTTCACTTTCTTTTGCCGCAGCTTTTCCTGGACCAATGATCTTACTGTCGCTTGCTTTGCCGGGGGTAAAATCTTTCATGCGGTCAGCGATATATTTTTTATCGGTTAATGCGGCAACAGGTACTTTATAAAAATCCATATCACCCATATACTCGGCTCTGTCGGCGTAAGCGCGGCGTTCTGCTTCGATCATCAGTTGCACCGCCTGCGGCGAATGAAAGCCCATTGCCGCAATGTCTTTTCCTTCGATCATTTTCAACATCTGGTGCAGCAGCAGGCCGCCACTGCTTGGCATCGGCATACTCACGACCGCGTAACCTTTGTAATCAAAACGATGGGGCTGGCGTGAACGGGCTACATAGTTTTTCAGATCGGTATAACTGATAATACCTTTTCCCCGCTGCATTTCTTCCACGATCAGGCGGGCCGTTTCTCCTTCATAAAAACCGGCTGCTCCTTTTTCCCGGATACGGCGAAGCGTGGCCGCAAGATCTTTTTGTATCAGCGTATCGCCTGCTTTCCATTTATCTTTTTTCTGAAAGGCATTGGGACGTGTATTGAATTGCTGCAGGTCTTGCTGAATGCCGTTCAGGGATCTTGCTTCGCGTTCGGTGATCACGAATCCTTTTTCAGCCAGTTCTATTGCAGGGTCTATTAATTCCTTAAACGATAGTTTGCTGTATCGCGCGGCTTCAAACAATCCGGCAACTGTTCCCGGTACGCCACTCGCGAGGTGTCCATCCTGGCTGAGATCGGTGCGCGCTTTACCATCTTTATCTATATACATATCGCGTGAGGAACCCGAAGGTGCCATCTCGCGGTAGTCGATCGCCAGTTCCTTTCCGTTTTGCAGATGCGCCACCAGGAATCCACCGCCGCCCAGGTTGCCGGCTCCGGGATATACCACGGCCAAAGCCAGTTGCGTAGCAATGGCGGCATCTACTGCATTACCTCCTTTTTTTAATACCAATACCCCGGCCTCACTCGCCAGCGGATGCGCGGAAACGACAGCGCCTTTATTACCGGTTACTGTTTTTTCAATGGAATAATGATAAGGATCGATAGGGTGTGGAGCCGCCGCTTTGCGGGAAGAATGGCAGGCAAGCAGCGTACTCATCGTTAGTAAAACCAGGACCGGTCTGATCATAGTGCCGTAATTTGTGTGAAAGGTACTTAAAAGGTTCAAAAACCGAAGGCTCCCCAACATGCTTTATATTCGCTGAATAATCCGGTGGTATGAAGAAATGTTTTTTGTTTTTATTGTTGACGGTTTTAATGCAGCGGACCATGGCGCAGACTCCTTCCACCTGGACCTCCGCCGATATTTACCAGGGCCTGCAAAAACTGAATGTGCTGGGTGCTGTGTTGTACGTGGCCGCGCATCCTGATGACGAGAATACAAGACTGATCACTTATTTCGCCAAAGACAAATTGTACAGAACAGGTTATTTGTCGCTCACCCGCGGTGACGGCGGACAAAACCTGATCGGTGATGAACAGGGTGTTGAATTGGGGTTGATCCGCACGCAGGAACTGCTGGCGGCACGCCGCATCGATGGCGGAGAACAATTTTTCAGCCGTGCCTACGACTTCGGTTTTTCCAAAAACCCGGAAGAGACATTTACCAAATGGGATAAAGAAAAAATCCTGGCAGACGTGGTTTGGGTGATCCGCCGCTTCCGCCCGGATGTGATCATCACCAGATTTCCCACTACCGGCGAAGGAGGCCATGGCCATCATACGGCCTCTGCTATCCTGGCCAATGAAGCCTTTACAGCCGCCGCCGATCCCAAACGTTTTCCTGAACAATTAAAATATGTACAACCCTGGCAGGCCACCCGTATCTTATTCAACTCTTTCAACTTTGGTGGCACCAATACACAGGATGATACCCAATTCAAAATAGACGTTGGCGGATTCAATCCATTGCTGGGAAAAAGTTATGGAGAGATCGCTGCAGAAAGCCGCAGCCAGCACAAAAGCCAGGGCTTCGGCGTACCCGCCAGCCGCGGCGAATCATTTGAACGTTTCAAAACCACCGGCGGCAAAGCTCCGGTGAAAGATCTGCTGGATGATATAGATGCAAGCTGGAATAAAATAAAAGGAGGCGCCGCCATCAGCAAAGAAGTGGAGGCATTGATCCGCTCTTTTGACCTGCGCCATCCCGAACAATCCGTGAAAGGGTTAGTGCAATTGTATAAAAATATTTCCCGGTTGCCCGAAGGCTATTGGAAAGAACAGAAGTTGAAAGAAACGGCGCAATTGATCCAACAATGTGCCGGACTTTTTGCAGAAGCAACTACCGCGAGCCAGTTTGGTGTGCAGACCGGCACCATGCGGGTGAATTTTATTTTCAACAACAGGCTGGGTGCCGATGCCGTACTCGAAAAAATTGCGCTGAATGGATTTGATACGGTATTTGCGCAACGAATGGTTACCAACCAGAATATTAATTTCACCAGAAACTTTGTCATTCCTGCCAGTAAGCCGGTGACGCAGCCGTATTGGCTGGCCAATAAAATGGAAGAAGGATATTTTAATGTCACAGATCAACTGCTGATCGGGCAACCGGATGTAACTCCTTCTTATGAAGCAATGGCAACCGTGAAGATCGGTGGTCAGTCACTCACCCTGACACTTCCCGTAAAATACAAATTCACGGATCCGGTTAAGGGAGAATTGTATGAACCTTTTGTCGTATTGCCACCGGTGGAACTGAATTTTGTCAATGAGAATAATCTTTGGGTAAATGATACGGCCACCAAAGTATGGACGCATTTCAAAACCAACCTGAACGATAGCGCTGAGTACGCAATGAGCTTGCAACATACTGCCGACTGGTGGTTTTCGAAAGACCGTTTTATATACGGCACAGCCAATAATCCGTCTAATTATTTTGCACCCGAAGTGCGGCCGCTGAAAAAAGGAAACTCAGAGCAGGTATTGTTGCAGGCCCGGGGAAAAAATGGCGTGACGTATGACCGGTACAGCCGGAGTATTCAGTACCCGCATATCCCTTACATCGTTTATTACAAAGATGCTACGGCAAGGTTGGTGAGCCTCGATCTCAAAACGGTGAACAAACGGATCGGTTATATTGTGGGCGCCGGTGACAAAGTGCCGGCTGCGCTGGAGCAAATGGGCTATGAAGTGACGTTACTGACAGAAAAAGAAATGGCCCGCAACGACCTGGCGCGTTTTGACGCCATCTTAACCGGTGTGCGGGCTTACAACACGAATGAATGGCTGAACCAGTACTATGACAAATTGATGGAATATGTGAACAACGGCGGCAACCTGATCGTGCAGTACAATACGAGTACGAATATCGGTCCGGTGCGTGCGCGCATTGGCCCTTATCCGTTTGACATTTCCCGCACCCGCGTAACACGGGAAGATGCGCCGGTAACGGTGTTGAAGCCGGATCATCCTGTATTGAATTTTCCCAACAAAATCACCCAGGAAGATTTCAAAGGCTGGATCCAGGAACGGAGTATCTATCACGGTGTGAACTGGGACAAAAACTTTGAAACTATTTTAACAATGAATGATCCCGGCGAACGGCCAGATGAAGGAAGTTTGCTGGTGGCCCGTTATGGAAAAGGATATTTCACGTATACGGGTCTGGTGTTCTTCCGTGAATTGCCGGCGGGTGTTCCGGGTGCCTACCGATTGCTGGCCAACCTGATCGCATTGAATGGTAAAAAAGCATTTTGAAAATGAGTACCCGTCAGCCGGATAGAAGAAGAGGGGAGATGGCATTTGTCGTCGCCATCATATTGGGCGTAGTATTGGGAGCCCTGATAAAAAAAGTAAGACTCGGATTGATATTAGGATTGATCATCGGAACAGTGATTGTGTTCCTGGGATGGACGAGGGGAAGGAAATAATATGAAAATATGTAAATGTGGAAATGGTGAGAACTCAGTAATGATTATCTATTCACCATTCACCATTCACGATTCACGATTGACGATTGCCGATTGACGGCTCACGAATAAAACAACTGCCATGCAAAATGGACCTGAAGAAAGGGTTCCCTTATTCCGCAGCTGGACTGCCTGGTACATAATCGTACTGGTAGCGCTGGTGGCAATGATCGCGATACTCTATTTCTTCACCCAACGTTTTTCATGACCCGTACAGACTGGATAGTACTCGTTATTACGCTTGCGTGTATTGTATTGTATGGGATGTACAAAAGCCGTTCCTCCAAGGATATGGAGGGATATTTTTTGTCCAACCGTAACATGCCCTGGTGGCTCGTACTGCTCAGCATCATGGGCACACAGGCAAGCGCCGTCACTTTTATCGCCGCACCCGGGCAGGCTTATACAGACGGGATGCGTTTCCTGCAATACTATTTCGGATTGCCGCTGGCCGCCATTGTGATCTGTATCACTTTTGTGCCGGTATTTAAAAGGCTCCGCATCATCACTGCTTACGAATACCTCGAGCAGCGTTTCGACGGACGCACCCGCACGTTTACCGCCTTACTTTTCCTGTTGCAACGCGGGCTTTCCACCGGCATCAGTGTGGTAGCGCCATCCATCGTATTGTCGGCCCTGCTTGGTTGGAATCTCACGCTCACCAATCTGCTCATGGGAGGCCTGCTGATCATTTATACTGTAACCGGAGGCGCAAAGGCCGTTGCGCATACGCAAAAATTGCAACTGCTGATTATTTTCGCCGCCATGTTTATCGCCGGATGGTATGTGGTGCACAGTCTTCCCGGCAGTGTAGGATTTACAGATGCACTCGATATCGGGGGCCGGCTGGGCAAATTGAATGTGATCACAACCGGCATGGAAGGCGGCAGCTTCAACTGGGGCGATCAGTTTAACCTGTTCAGCGGTATCATCGGAGGGTTTTTTCTTGCCTTGTCTTATTTCGGTACAGACCAGTCGCAGGTTGGCCGCTACCTCACGGCACGGTCTGTTACGGAAAGCCGCATGGGTTTATTGCTAAACGGACTGGTGAAAATTCCCATGCAGTTTTTTATCCTGCTGATCGGTGTGCTCGTGTTTTCCTTTTATCAGTTTCGCGGTGCGCCGGTTTTCTTTAACCAGAAAGAGATCGACCGGCTGGAGCAATCGGTTTATAAAGATTCGCTGCATCAATTGCAAACCCGCATGGATCATCTGCAATTCGGAAAAGACATTGTGCTGAAACAATACACCGAAGACAAGTCGGAACATCATTTGCAATCGTTGAAAGTGCTGCAGCGCCAGTCCGACTCTGTACGTATGCAGGTGAAAGGGTTGGTAAAACAAAATGGCGGTGCCGACAAGGATACTAACTACATCTTCATGCGCTTCGTGGTCGACTACCTGCCGGTAGGTTTGGTGGGACTGCTGATCGCGGTGATCTTCCTCGCATCCTGGGGCAGTATAGCGGCAGCCCTGAACTCATTGGCTTCGTGTACGGTGGTGGATATTCATAAACGTTATATCAAAAAAGATTGTACACCGATACAGGATTACCGTGCGGGCAAGTGGTACAGCTTTGCATGGGGACTTTTTTGTGTGATAGCGGCCATGTTTGCGGCCAATATCGGCAATAGCCTGATCGAAGCCGTGAACATCTTAGGTTCCCTTTTCTACGGAACGATACTCGGTATCTTCCTGGTGGCGTTTTATTGCAAAAAAGTGCAGGGAAGATCCGTGTTTGCAGCCGCCATCGTAATCGAATTGATGACCATCGGTTTGTTTGTGCTTTCGCAATACAAAGTGATCAGTCTCGGTTTCCTGTGGTTGAACATGATCGGGGCAATCGGTCTGGTACTGCTCAGCAATCTTTTGCAGAAAATATGGCCGGAACCTGCGGATGAAATAATTATTTCAGGGAAATAAAAAAGCTGCGTCATTAATGACGCAGCTTCTCTTTAAGAAAATAAGCAGTGCTTACTTGCCAAGTTCTTTCAGGAACTTATCGTTCAGTCTTACGTAATCTTCATTTTTCTGTTCCATAGCCAGTTCGCGTGAACGGGTAGAAGCAGCTCTTGCTTCCGTTTTCTTACCTAATTTGGCAAGACAATTGGCCCATTGGTACTGCACCCAGAAAGCATTGGGATTTTGTTCTACGGCTTTGTTGAACCACTCAAGTGCCTGGTTCAGGTCTTTACCATTTTCCATGTAATACACGGCAGCCTGGAAATAAGGCGGCTTTTCTGACTTCATGGCTTTTTCGATAGACGCCATCACTTTGCTGTCTACATCGGTGGTGATGGGGAAGCTTACTTCCGATTTATCCCACAGGATCTGCAGTTGCAGGCTGGTAGGATTGAGATCGTTGAACTGAATGGTGAAGTTCTCCGCTTTTTTGCGCGCCTTTTTTACGCTTGCAGTGAAGCGCACAACATCCTGTTCCTGTTTGTAAGCGGCAGGCGAAGTAACGTCGGTTTGCTTGCTGATGATGATGGTCCAATTGTCTTTGTCAGGAATGCTGAGCAGTCCGTATTTGCCGGCAGCGATTTTTGTGCCGCCGATGGTCACATCATCGCCGAAGGTGAGTACGGTGGCACCGTTGGCACCGGTACGCCATACTTTACCATAGGGTACAAGGTCGCCGAATACTTTGCGTCCTTTAACACCCGGACGGGAATAACTGAGTTCGATAGAAGAGAGACCAAACTCCTGCTTTACGGTTTGAGAGGGGCTGGGAGCCGGGGTTTTAAGTTGCGCGTTGGCCGTGCACATGCACAGGACTGCGCCCATGGCAATAACTAAACGTTTCATGCAAATAGTTTAAGTTGTTTACGAGAATGCCCGGCAAAGTTAAGGCAAATCAGATGCGGAGTGCGTTTGAATTTATCCGAAAGGAACACTAACGGTAACACGTTTGCCCGCTTTGCGTTTCCAGCGTGGTCCTTCCTTGATCAGCCGGATCGCTTCTTTGTCGCAAATGGTGCAAAGTGATTTCTCAATTTTGAAGTTAACGGGTTCGCCATACTCATTTACTTCAAACGAAACGGAGACCTCTCCACCCGAAGCGGCGCGTTTGAGCTGGGTAGAAGCTTCGGGCTCCTGGATATTGTTGGCGAGATAAGCGTCGTAATTTTCCCAACCATCCAATGGCTCTGGTTCTTCGAATACGATGGTAGAAGAACGCGAACGGTTGGTATTGAGCTGGCGGTTGTTCAGCACCATGGTCTGTACCTGTGAATGATCTTCTTCGAGTACTACACGGTTGGCGATACCATTGCGTTGTAAGGACAACTGGTTTGTTTCAAAACCAACTGATCTCACTTTCACATTCATGGTGGAATCGGGAGAGGTCAGCACAAAATTACCTTTGGCATCTGCGTAGGTGCCAATGCCATCCTGCACGTTGGTTACGTTGGCAAAGGGCAATGGATTATTGTTGGCGTCCAATACGCGGCCGCGGTATACGTTGCGTGGAATAAAAGCCTGTTGATTACGGGTCTGATTATTGGCATTGGCTGCATCAACTTCATAGAGCTTCCGCTCGTCAGCCTGCTTTTTTTGCGGTGCGGCGGCAACAGCTCTTGCTTTGACGGCTTGCGTATTGTTGACTTCTTCCGCATTCACTGATGTTTTGACAGGCGCATTAGCGGCCTGTTCCTGTTTGGCACGGCTGTCCTTTTCGGCAAGTTCTTTTTGAGTGGCCGGAGGCTGGCTGACAGCGGAAGCCTGATCGTCTTTTGTGGCCTGGGATAAGGGTTGTTCTGCACCCGGATTGTTGGCGGGTGTTTTTGCTGCAGGCTTATCAGCGGTGATGGTATATTTTTTTGAATCAGTTGGAGTAATTGCGTTGAATCCGTTAGATACGGAGTCAGGAGTTGGGGTTACCGTATTATCTGTTTTGGCAGGAATGTTTTGTACTACATTGCCTTTATCGTCGTTGGTATCAAAGCCAAAACGATAAGTGAGCCAGCCTGCTCCGGCGATAAGTATAATAGCGGCGGCGGCGCGCATCCAGGGGAAATTTCTGCTGCCGGCGCGGGAAATAGGAATTACTTTTTCACCGGCAGATTCCTGTATGCGGGCTTCCAGGCGTTTCTGCAGATCGGTGAGGTCTGCCTGCGCCTGCGTACCGGATGTTTCATATCCTTCCAGTGCATCAGCCAGGAACGGGTCTTCGAGCGCTGCTTTTTCCATGCGGTGCATTTCGGCAGCGTTCAGCAGGCCGCGATGATATCGTTCAATATCAGCGGCGGTAAATGACGGTATGTTGTCTTTATAATTCAAAATTCAAAAGTCAAAATTTAAAAAAGTGATAAGTATTAAGTAAACAGCCATTGTTATTCATTTTGAATTTTGACTTTTTACTTTTGACTTAATGCTGACTCACTCTTCTCCATACAGATCTTCAGATTACGTCTGCCGTTCTGTATAAAACTGCGCACCTGGTTCCATTCACGGCCGGTCTGTTCTACAATCTCATTATAACATTTCCCTTCCAGGTAAAACAACCGGATCGCTTCCTGCTGATCGCTGGTGAGCGTGCCCAGGCAATTTTCCAATTGTTTAAAATGCTCTTCTTTCTCCAATATGCCATTCAGATGCACACTTTCTTCGTTTTGCATAACTTCCGCGTTATACTCTACAGTTTTCAGGTTGCGGGGCGTGCGTAACTGCATAAGGCAGTGATTCTTAGCCACCTGGTGCAGCCACCCCCGGAAATTATCCACCTCGTGCCTGCGGAGTTTGGTCACCAGCTCTTCGAAAATCTGCATCACGGCATCTTTGGCCGTCTCGGGTTCCTTGAAATACTTCAGGCACACACCATATACCAGCTCCATATATCGCTGGTACAGTTCGCCCAATATAGCCAGGTCGCCGGTTTCTTTGTATTGTTGAACCAACTGACCATCGCTGAGCGCGTGGCTGGATGTATTTTTCAGAAATGCCAAGGGCCTAAAATTACTAAATTATAACAACGATTTGTGCAATCGTTCCGAACACTGCATCCAATAAGCAAAATACCGATTATGCAGCGTTTACTTTTTATGTTGATGCCTTTGCTGTTGCTGGGGCTCGCATTCAGACCCGTCCATTCTCATACAGTTTCCGGTGTGATCACAGATGAGTACGGGACCCCTGTTCCGGGCGTGAGCATCGCGGAAAAAGGAACTAAAACCGGCACTACTTCTGACGCAAAAGGTCACTATACCATTGCTGTATCCAATAATCAGGGTACCCTTTCGTTTGCGATGGTCGGGTTTAAACTGCAGGATGTAAAAATCGCGGGCAGAACCACGATCAACGTTGTGCTCAAAGCTACTTCAAACGAATTGGCAGACGTGGTGGTGACAGGTTATGGTAAACGTAAATCCGGTGCGCCGGGTCCAACAACGTATTTATCGGCAAGTGCTCCGGGGTTGCAGGTTACCGGGCAGGGATATAACAGAGACGAGGATTGGAATACCGAAGATTACGACCGCATAACAGACAACCGTTTTGTTCGTTCAACAGATAATCCGCTCAGCACTTTTTCCATCGATGTGGATGTAGCCGCTTATGGTAATATGCGCCGGTTTATCAATAATGGAAAAATGCCTCCCGCCGATGCGATCCGTGTGGAGGAACTGGTGAATTATTTTAAATACGATTATCCGCAACCCAAAGGCAAAGATCCTTTCAGTGTGCACACGGAAGTAGCCACCGCGCCGTGGAATCCATCGCATAAACTCGTGATGATCGGATTGCAGGGGAAAAATATTCCGATGGACAGATTGCCGGCTTCCAATCTTACTTTCCTCATAGATGTATCGGGTTCGATGAGTTCGCCGGATAAATTACCATTGGTTAAAGCATCGATGAAACTGCTGGTGGAAAAGCTGCGTGAACAGGATATGGTTTCGATAGTAGTATATGCCGGAGCCGCGGGACTGGTATTGGAACCGACACCGGGCAGCGATAAAAAAGTAATTCTCGATGCCATCGACAACCTCGAAGCCGGTGGTTCAACCGCTGGCGGAGAAGGCATTCGCCTTGCTTATGAAACCGCGCGCGAAAATTTCATGCGCAATGGTAACAACCGCGTGATACTTTGCACCGATGGCGACTTCAACGTAGGATCCAGCAGCGATGCTGCACTCGAAAGAATGATCGAAGTAGAAAGAAAAAGTGGTATTTATCTGTCTGTACTTGGCTATGGCATGGGCAACTATAAGGACAATAAAATGCAAAAGTTGGCCGATAAAGGCAATGGCAATCATGCTTACATCGATGGCATTGCCGAAGCAAGAAAAGTGTTGGTGGAAGAATTTGGCGGCACTTTGTTCACCATTGCCAAAGACGTAAAACTGCAGATCGAATTTAATCCTGCAGTAGTACAGGGATACCGGCTTGTCGGATATGAAAACCGTCTGCTGGCGAAAGAGGATTTCAACGATGATAAAAAAGATGCCGGCGAACTCGGCAGTGGCCATACCGTTACGGCCTTTTATGAAATTATTCCGGTAGGAATAAATGATCCATTGCTTGCGCAACCCGATTCGTTGAAATATCAGCAGGTGCCGGTAATGGCGGTTGGTAAAACAACAGAACTGATGACCGTGAAACTGCGTTACAAACAACCCGACAGCGAGACAAGCCAACTGATGGAAACAGTGGTGGCAAACAATGAAAAGAATTATGAAAAAGCATCCGAGAATTTTCGTTTCGCTGCAGCCGTAGCAGAGTTTGGTATGTTGCTGCGCGCGTCTGAATACAAGGGCAGTGCAAACTATCAGCAGGTATTACACCTGGCGCGTAATGCGCAGTACCGCGATCCGGAAGGATACCGTGCGGAGTTTATCGGCATTGTGGAGAATGCGCAGAAGCTGGCGGCGAAGGTGATGGGAAAGGAGATGAGCTACAGATAGTGAATAGTGAATGGTGAATAGTGAATGGTGAATGGTGAATGCGTCAATCAATCAATGGTATGAAGATGCCAATCTTAGCGTGTTTGCATGAAAACCAAGTTCGGTCAAGCGAAAAAAATAATACTTAAAGCGTATGAAAATTTTCTACCTCTTCATCTTCCTGCTGATAAGCGAATTCGCTTTCGCGCAGGCTTGTCCGCCCGACAAAAATGGTGCAACAAAAATTCAGCTACGCTGTAAAGTCGGTGAGCGTGATACGGTCAATAAACCTTTGTGGGTAGTAGACGGCGTTGTTGTTACAGAAGAGCAGGTTGCCAGGATCGATCCCAATACCATCGAGTCGGTGAATATCCTGAAGAGCGATACAGTGATTGGATGTCATGGAAATAGCCGTTCAGGTATCATCTTTGTTACGCTGAAGAAAATAAAGAACGTACTGACCATCACCGACGAGGAAAACGGAAAAGGCATACCTGCCGCCAGTTTTCAGCTCCTGAGTGCAAAAGATTCTTCGCGGCAGGCGGCCGACGAACGTGGACAGGTGCAAAAGAAAAAATTGGTGAAGGGAACTGCGTATACAATTCAGATAACCGCCATTGGCTATCTGCCGGTAAAACTTTCATTAACGGATGGCTATATGCCCGATAGCATCAAAATGCAACGGAAAGCGGTATGTGAGGAGAACGTAACGGTAGTGTCAACTAATTTTCGCCGGATACGATGTTATGGTGGCTGCCGCATTTTATCTCATATTATTTATGAAGGAATAACGAAAGATACCGCGACGGCAAACACTCAATTCTTAACTTACCCCAACCCTCTGACCCGCGGACAGCAGCAAACCATCGAATGGACGGCTGCAAAAACATCGTCGTATACTTTGCAGGTATTTGATCAGGGGGGAAAGCTGTTATGGAACACGGACATCAAAGCAAAAGAAGGTGTAAATCGTTATGCCTGGCAGCCAGTGCAACAATGGCCGGCCGGAACCTATATTCTTCGATTGAGCAGCGCGGATGGTCAATATCAGGCTTCTTCTAAAACGATCAGGCTTTAACGCGAGAAGGCGGGGTGATATTTTTCCAGTGTTTTTTTCAGGAACTCACGGTCGAGGTGCGTGTAGATTTCTGTGGTGGTAATGCTTTCATGCCCGAGCATTTCCTGCACAGCACGCAGGTCGGCACCTCCTTCCACCAGGTGGGTGGCAAAGGAATGACGAAACGTATGCGGCGATACCGTTTTTTGTATACCTGCTTTTGCCGCCAGATCTTTTATTACTAAAAATACCATCACGCGACTGAGATGCGTACCGCGGCGATTGAGGAATACAATGTCCTCATTGCCGGGCTTTACCGGAATATGGACGCGTACATGTTCGGCGTATAACCGGATATTTTTAATGGCATTATCGCCGATAGGCACCAGTCTTTCTTTGTCGCCTTTGCCAATCACACGGATAAAACCAACATCGAGGTAGAGTTGTGAAATACGTAAATTGACTACTTCGCTTACACGTAGTCCGCAGCTATACATCGTATCCAGCATGGCTTTGTTGCGCGTGCCGTCGGGTTTGCTGAGATCGATCTGGTCAAACATCGCTTCGATTTCTTCGAAACTGAGTATATCTGGTAATGTGCGTTTGAGCTTGGGTGTAGCAAGCAGGGTGGTGGGATCGGCCGTGATGATTTCCTCCGCCGCGCAATAGCGGTAGAAGGCTTTGATCCCGGAAATAATACGGGCCTGGGATGATGGTGTCATGCCCAGGCCCGCTATCCAGTGAATAAATTGCTGTAAATCTTCCAGGCGGACCTGGGCCGGCGTCAACAGGTTGTTCTTTTCCTGCAGGTATTGCGTAAGCTTATCAATATCGCGGAGATATGCCTCCGTTGAGTTGTCGGATAATGATTTCTCCAACTGCAGATAAGCTTTGAATCCTTTTTTATATGCCTCCCACATCCCGCACGGGATAAATTATTTCAGCGTAATATTTTTTTCCAATTCCTGCCACTTGTCGTCAATTTTCACTTTGGCCCAGATGCGGGTAGCTGTGATGTTGACGGAGTCGAGTGTCTGGTGAAGATCTTCGTAATTGATGTCCAATTGTTTGCCGAAGGTCATCATGGCTTCTTTGCCGGTAGCAACTTCTTCCACGAAGATGTTGCCACGGTCAGTATATACGACCAGGTCACCGGTGATAGCGAATTTCTTATCAAATGGTGTAACGGCTGTTGGTTTTACCTGGATGTTCTGGCCTTTGCCATAGGGAAGTTTGAGCAGATAACCGCGTCCACTCTGGCAGTCGTTGAATTGAACATAAGCCATGGCAGTATCGCGGAAAGACGCCTTTACAAAATCTTTATTGATCTTCATTCCCGGACGAAGGTATTCGCTGAAGGCAAAGCTGTGATCGCTTTCACTACGTTCCATGCCCCACGTTACAGAGTCGGGGGAGCAGTTGGCGGGAACGATATGGACGAAGGGTTTCATCGCGCTGCTGCCTTCATATTTCAAGGTGTCTTTGAGGCAAACAGTATCGCAGAAAGAAGTAGAAGTGGCAGAGCCGCTACCTGAACCACAGGAGCCTAAGGACAATGCCAGGGCCGCAGAGCCCGCAAGCAAAAAGAATAATCGCATATACGTCAGTTTTTTTGGATATGGACAAAAATAACCAATCAGGGGCTTGGACGGCAATTTTCTTTTATCTTCGAATTGAGGTGAAAGGCGTAAGGTATAAGGTATAAGGCCCGATACTTCGGGCCGAAGCTTTGGCCTAAGGCGTAAGCCCGATAGTCCCGAAGTGCCTCAGCTAGCATTCACTCATTCACGTTTCACGATTGACCATTCACGTTTTTGACTTTTGAATTATTTCCCATGTTTACATTCCACGATTTTCAACAAGTGATGAAAAGCACCAAAGGCCGCTATCGCCGGTTCCTCTCCAAACTGGAAAAGAATCCTCCGCGCGGGCTCGACAAACTGACGTCACGCGCAGAAGGCGAGGTATGGAAAGAAGTGGAATGCCTGAGTTGCGCCAATTGCTGTAAAACAATGACGCCGACTTTTACCCCGGCAGATATTCGCCGCATCAGTGCGCATTTCAACATGACGCAGGACGAATTCAAAAAGAAATGGCTGCGGCAGGAGCGGGGCGGCAACCGCGACTGGCTCAACGTTAAACAACCCTGCCAATTCCTCAATCTAGAGGATAATAAATGCAGCATCTATGAAATACGCCCGGTAGATTGCGCAGGCTTCCCGCATTTACCTAAAAAGAAAATGGTGGATTACATTCATATCCACAAACAAAACATAGAATACTGCCCCGCCACTTACAAGATGGTAGAAAAGATAAAAGGCTGGGTCGAACAATCCGGCAAAATCTAAATCAACCCCTCCGGCATGATCATATTTGGTACCCGCAACAAAGCAATCTCACAAGAAACTTTCCAGGGAAAATGTATACACTGCGGACAGCTTGCAACAGTACAGTTTGTGGTTGTACAACGTTACGCACATGTATTCTGGATTCCCTTTTTTCCCATAGGTAAAAAAGGCGTTAGTGTCTGTTCGCATTGCAAACAGACACTAACCGTTAAAGAATTCAATGATGAATACCGCGAATTTTATAACCAGGTAAAACAAAACCGCCGCCCGCCTGTATATATGTACTCGGGACTGATACTCCTCGGTCTGCTGATCACTGCGGCTGCCATCACCGGTAAAAAAGATCAGGCACGTCTGCGCGAACAGGTCGCACACCCGAAAGCAGGCGATGTTTATTCGATCAAAGAAGCGCAGGAGCGGTTCACACTTTATAAAGTAACAGATGTAAGTAAAGACAGTGTGTATGTACTTTATCATATGCTGGAGACCAACAAGAAAAGCGGCTTGAAAAATCTCAAGTCGCAAGATCTTTACGACAATGAAAAGCAAGCCCTTTCGATCAGCGAGATCGAATCCATGCATAAGCAAGGGAAGCTCATTGCTATTGATTAAAATTACAAATACACATCACGGAGTAAAAAGAACGATGGCTCTTGTCCTTTCGGACACACTATGGAGAGGATATCATATTGTATCCACCTGTATTCCGGGTGCAGGTGCAGGTATTCATCGGCCGCTTTTTTCAGGTAACTGAATTTCTTTTTCGTCACACGCTCTTCAGGATAACCCATGCTTGCGCTTCGCCGCACCTTCACTTCAATAAAATGTAATTTTTTGCCATCGTGTGCAATGATGTCGATCTCGTGATGTTTGTGCCGCCAGTTGCGGGCGATGAGGGAATAACCCTGCTGCCGCAACCAGTTGGCGGCCTGCTCTTCTCCCCATTTTCCCAATTCATTGTGCGCTGCCATATTGTATCTTTACGGATAATCTAATAATCATGAAAGGTATTGCTCAATTGAGAGGAACCGTACGGTATTATGACTGGGGCGGATACGTTTTTATCCCCGACCTGCTGCAAATTGAAAATCCCGCACACCGGCCTTTTGCCGAGTGTTGGTTTGGGGTACATCCGCAAGCTACGTCCACCCTGATCTGGCCCGGCGGCGAACAACAATCCTTACTCGAATACATACAATCGGATAAAAAATTATTGGGAGAAGCGACGGCCCGGCGTTTTGGTAATATGCCTTACCTGCTGAAACTGCTGGATGTAAAAGATATGTTGTCGATCCAGGTGCATCCATCCAAAGAAGCAGCGGTGCAGGATTATGCAAAAGAGAATGCCGCAGGCATTCCTGCGGACGCGCCTCATCGCAATTATAAAGATGATAATCATAAGCCCGAACTCATGGTAGCCATGGGTGAATTCTGGTTATTGCATGGGTTTAAACCCGTAGCGGAACTGAAAAAAACATTGGGTGAAGTGCCGGAACTGAATAATTTGTTGCCGGTTTTTGGGGAAGAGGGTGATTACAAAGAACTCTACCGCTATGTAATGGAGATGCCGCAGCAACAGGTAAACCAGCAGTTGAAACCATTGCTGGATCGCATTCTGCCACAATACCAGGCCGGACAGCTCAATCGCTCCTCTGCCGACTTCTGGGCGGCAAGAGCGGCACTCACCTTTAACCATGAAGGCATCACAGACAGAGGGATATTTTCTGTTTACCTGTTTAACCTGGTGCATTTGCAGAAAGGGCAGGCGATTTTCCAGGATGCCGGCGTTCCGCATGCTTATCTCGAAGGACAAAATGTGGAGATCATGGCCAGTTCAGACAACGTACTGCGCGGCGGTCTCACCACCAAACACATCGACGTGCCGGAATTGCTCAAACATACCAGGTGTGAGCCAACGGAAGTGAAGATACTGGACGGAGAAAAGGAAGGTGCATTGCTTCGTTACCGCACGCCTGCCCCCGATTTTGAATTGAGTAAAATAACATTGGGAAAAGACGACTCGATCACGCTGGAATCGGATACGGCGGAAATATTTCTGCTCACCGAAGGCAGTGTTTCCCTGTCTGATGGTAAAAACACCGTTGAACTGCGGAAAGGAGAGTTGGCAGCCGCGGCTTTTGCGGGACAAAAAACAACAATCCGCGCGTTGGAATCCGCTGTCGTGTTCCGGGCCGGCGTGCCGGCTAACTAACCTATGTCAGCTAAATTCCGTTACTTTGCAGCTAAACCGCATCGAAAATCATGAAACTGAATAAATCAACGATCTGGGCTTTTGTCATATTGATTCTTACTGCCAGTCTGTACCGCATCTGGAGCGACCGTCCTTATGGTTTTGCTCCGCAAATGGCAATGGCAATATTCGGTGGCGCTGTTATCAGCAACAAACGTATGGCGTTTATTCTGCCGCTGGTATCGCTGTTCCTTTCGGATGTATTATATGAAGTATTGTTCCGCAACGGACTTACGGCCATCCAGGGTTTTTATCCCGGTCAGTGGGGTATTTACCTGTTGTTCATCGGCCTTACTTTCTTTGGTATGCTGATGAAGAAAATAAATGTATTGAGCGTGCTGGGCTTTACCGTGGCAGGCTCTGTATTGTTCTTTTTGATTTCCAACCTGCTGGTATGGCTTGCAGGCGATGGCTTTCAGCGTCCGCTCACATTCGAAGGACTGATGTTGTGTTACGGTGATGCGCTGGCGTTTTACCGTCAGTATGCCGGCACCGAATTGATGCCGTTGCTGGGTGATTTGTTTTTCTCTGGTGTATTGTTCGGCAGTCACTACCTGATTACGAAGAAGGTGCTGCGCACAGCGGATGTGCAGACAGCTTGAGAGAGGGAAATAGGTGAATAAATGATATTTAAGCGTGGAAGGATTCTTTCACGCTTTTTTTTGCCATTAAACCTTATGCCTTAAGCCCTCCGCCTATCTCGGCTTCATACCCTGTATCGATCAGCAGCGGCCCGTTGTCGGCTGCCTGGGTAGCGAGTTCATCGCAACGGTTGTTAAAGGGATTGTCGGCGTGGCCTTTTACCCATTTAAAACGCACCTGGTGTTTCGCAGCGAGTTGTGCGTACCGCGTCCAGAGATCTCTATTCTTTTTTCCTCCTTTGAAATTCGTAGCCAGCCAGTTTTTCAACCATCCTTTTTCCACGGAGTTCACCACGTACTGGCTATCGGAATAAACGGTTACGGGTAATCCGTCTTTTTTCAGTGCTTCCAGTCCGGCAATCACGGCGCGTAACTCCATCCGGTTGTTGGTTGTGAGGCGGTAACCCTGCGAAAGTTCTTTGCGTTTGTCGCCGAACATGAGGATGACACCATAACCTCCCGGTCCGGGATTCCCTCTGGCTGCTCCATCCGTATACATTGTGATCATGGTGTGCAAGGTAAAAGAAAAAAGGCAGCCAAAGCTGCCTTAAACGTTTATGATTATTTATGAAATCTTAGTGGTTCACACTGGTGTATTCCAGTTTGTCGATACCGATGCCGTATCCGTTTGCCGCAAGATCAGAAACGAAATAGCGGAAAGCAACGCGGCCTTTTACAGGCTTGTTCAAACCGGAAATAGTTGCTTCAAATTTGGTCCAGCGGCTGGGATAACCGGCTTCAGAACCAATGAGCAATGGGTTAACGTCTACCAGGTTTATAGTGAAAGCACCTACGCTTGTCGGATCGTCGCTCAGCATGTCATCACCGGGTTTGGTGGTAAGACGCAGTTGCAGACGGTCGGGGTAGATATCCAGCGGATCAACATAGTCGTTGATAGAGAAGGTGTAGAAAGAAACTTTGTCGCCGTTCTGTACAGTGATCTCGGGAGAAACTGCCCATGCATTGATCACATCACCTTCGCTTGCCTCATAAGTAGACAGCAGGAAGCCTGAACCGGATTGTGGAGGAACCGCACCTGTGGTGATCCATCCTTTTTCGATACCTGTCGGCACTTCATCGCTTTTGTTGGCAAAAATCCAGCCTCTGCCTTCAGCGGCAGCAAGGTTGTCAAATTCTTCGGAGAAGGTTTGATCTGCAACAGGCTCTTCTGTAATGTTTTCGTCTTTGTCCTGGCAGGAGGTCATCAGACCAGTCGCTAATACGCCAAGCAGGGCGTAGCGATATAAAGCAGTTTTTGTCATGGTTTTTCTCTTTTTAGAGTTTTTCGTGCCTGCTAAAGTACCGAAAAAAAGCAAAATCCTTCGTTTTTATACCTGAAACACGCCTAATTTCAGTTCGGGGATCACAGGATTCTGGTTGGCAGCCTTTATTCCTTCGGAAATAACCTGCCTGGTAGCCAGCGGATCGATGATGGCATCCACCCAAAGTCGTGCGGCAGCATAATAAGGAGTGGTCTGCGTATCGTACCGGTTTTTGATCTCGTCGAGCAGTTTCTTCTCTTCAGCCGCATCCACTTCGCGGCCGGCCGTCTGGATCTGCAGCAGGGTTTTGGCAGCTTGTTCTCCACCCATCACCGCAATTTTGGCCGAAGGCCAGGCATAGATAAACCGCGGATCATAAGCTTTTCCGCACATGGCATAGTTGCCCGCACCAAATGAATTACCGAGAATGACGGTGATCTTCGGCACTACGGAATTGGCCACTGCATTCACGAGCTTCGCACCGTCTTTGATAATACCGGCATGTTCGCTGCGGCTGCCCACCATAAAACCCGTAACGTCCTGCAAAAAAACCAGCGGGATTTTTTTCTGGTTACAGTTAAGGATAAAACGTGCGGCTTTGTCGGCACTGTCATTATATATAACGCCGCCCATCTGCATTTCACCTTTGCGGCTTTTCACAATCTTACGTTGGTTGGCCACAATGCCCACGGCCCATCCATCAATTCGCGCATAACCACATACGATGGTTTTACCATAGTCTTCCTTGAATTGATCAAAAGCCGAATCGTCCACGATACGTTCGATCAGATCGACCATATCATAAGGTTTACCGTCGTGCGGGAACAGCCCATATAATTCGGACGGATCTTTTGCGGGTGCTTTGGGTTCGATGCGGTCGAAACCGGCACGAGGTGTTTCTCCGAGCAGCGACATAATGCGGCGGACCTGGTCGAGGCATTGCTGTTCGGTATCGAATTTATAATCGGCTATACCAGACAGTTCGGTGTGCGTGGCTGCGCCGCCCAGTGTTTCGGCATCAATGTCTTCACCAACGGCGGCTTTAACGAGATAGGGACCGGCCAGGAAAATAGAGCCGTTGCCGGTAACCATCAATGTTTCGTCGCTCATGATCGGCAGGTAAGCCCCGCCGGCCACGCAGGCGCCCATTACTGCTGCAATCTGTGTGATGCCCATCGCGCTCATTTTGGCATTGTTGCGGAAGATGCGGCCGAAATGTTCTTTATCAGGGAAAATTTCATCCTGCATCGGCAAGAAAACGCCGGCGCTGTCCACCAGGTAGATGATGGGCAGATGATTTTCCATCGCTATTTCCTGGAGACGGAGATTTTTTTTACCGGTGATGGGAAACCATGCACCTGCTTTTACGGTCTGGTCATTGGCCACGATCATGCATTGCCGCCCGCTTACATAGCCGATACCGGCAACCGTACCACCGGCGGGGCAACCGCCATATTCGGCATACATCTCATAACCGGCGAAAGCGCCGAGTTCGGTAAACGTGCTGTCTTTATCGGTGAGATAAGCGATGCGTTCGCGTGGAGTGAGTTTGTTTTTTTCGCGTTGACGCGCGATAGCTTTTTTCCCTCCGCCTTCATAGATTTTTTCCAGCCGGCGACGCATTTCCGAGAGGGATTGTTTCATTTTGTCTTCACTCAGGTTGTAGGCAATGTCCATAGTCAGATCGTTGAGGATAAAGATAGTGAATTGTCAATCGTGAATCGTGAATGGTGAATAGTGAATAGGTGAATTGTCATCCCGAAGTCTCGGGAGTCAATCGTTGGTCTCAGTTTCCGATACCATTCTTTGCGTCTTATTTACTTTGCAGCTTTGCGTGAAAAAGAGCATCGGTTCACGCAAAGACGCCTAAGGAGCAAAGACGCAAAGAACCAGGGCTGTTTAAACCTTCTTTAACAGACATTCTTATGGAAGAGATCAGCCGCGTCATCTCCTTTTGCTAAACCTGTGTATGAATCAACTGTTCTTCCTGCTGGTGGCATTCAGTAGTATGCCGGCGTGTACCGGAGTGTCTTCTTCTCAACTTCCTGCTGATAAAAATTTATCCGGGCCCGCTAAGGTTGCTCAAAATACGATTGGTGAAATTGCTGTACCGGCTGGTTATAGCCGTCTCGTTTTGTCAGATTCTTCCTTCGGCACGTGGTTGCGAAAAGTTTCCCTGAAAAAAGACAATACTGTTTACCTGTACAACGGTACAAAAAAGCTTAATCAGTCGGCACAATATGCGGTGCTGGATGTGTCCGTTGGTAAGGAAGATCTGCAACAGTGCGCGGATGCGGTGATGCGCTTGCGGGCGGAATATTTCTTTAACCGTGGTGAGTATACGCGGATAAATTTTAAAGCTTCGGATGGGACTGTACTTTCATTCGCTGACTGGCGCAATGGATTTCGTTATCGTCTGCAGGGGAATAAGCTGTTAAAGGAACAAAGCAGTTCAGCGTGTACCAACCTGCGTCAATGTTTTGATGCGTATTTGCGAGTGGTGTTTTCTTATTGTGGTACGGCAAGTTTGCAACAGTCGTTGCAGCGTGTGAAAAATATACGGGATATCCGTGCCGGGGATGTGTGGATCGAAGGAGGTTATCCCGGCCATGCGATGATCGTGATGGACGTAGCTGACAGTGACCGGAATGAAAGAATATTTTTGCTGGCGCAAAGTTATATGCCGGCGCAGGATGTGCATGTTGTCCGTAACCCGGCGGATGATAACAGTCCCTGGTATAAAGCAGCGGAAGCACAACCGTTATATACGCCTGAATGGACCTTTGCGAGTGGCTGTCTTTACAGGTTTTAGGTTACAGGTAATAGGTAATACACACGATTGACGATTGACGATTCGTTTTTTTACTTTTGAATTCATGAAAGTTGCTACTACCATCATTTATTATCTTTTTCTGGCGTGGCTGATTACCATTATCTGGCTTGGCTTCAGCGGATCAGTTACGTTTGGATACGGATTGGGTGATTTGTTTTTCTTTGTTGCACTGGTGATATGGGGTATCGGTCTCTCTGCCCTTTATTTTTCTGCGGATTATTTTATGCGCTCCAAAATTGGCGGTATACTGTTTATACTATTTACTGCAGGCACAATAGCTGTTGTTAGTTTAATGGCCTCTTTTTAAGCCGGGCTTGAGGTCCGCAGTTGCGGACCCTGAAGATTGAAGCGGGTCCCTGAAGCTCCCGAAGGGCCGGCCGAGGCGCTCTGTTTACCATTTCCACATTAAAAAGAAAGGCTGCCTTTAGGCAGCCTTTCTTTTTATCGGGATCGTTTCGATCAGAAGATATAACGAACACCCAGTTGCATACCCCATGATGTGCTTGTAGACACGTTGTTCACGAAGGTTTTTGTAACAGGAGCGTTTTGGAAAGTAGTCAGACGGAACGTAGGAACGTTGCCGGTAACAGATACCAGTTGCAGCGGGTTGTTTACTGTGGTGATCTGACGTACACCCCAATCGCTGTTGATCAGGTTCAGTACGTTGTAGATGTCAGCAGTGAACTGCAGTGTATGACGCTGCTTGCCGATTTTGGTGAAGATGTCCTGAACCAGTTTCATGTCCACACGGTCAAACCATTTGTTTTTGGCACCGTTACGCTCAGCAACCTGTCCTTTGTGCTTGCTCAGGTAAGGGTCCTGGTTGATGTAGTTCATGAAGATCTGTTCCATTTCAGCTTTGGTGTAAGTAACACCGTTTGGATAAGTGAAGCTGTTTACGAAAGTGATTTCAGAAGGATTACGAGGGATGTACATCAGGTCAGAGCTGTTGTTACCATCGTTGTTCAGGTCACCATTGTATACATAGCTATAAGTACCACCGTGTCTGCCTTCATAGAACAGAGAGATAGTAGTTCCCAGGTGCTTCAGGTATTCGAAGCGATAAGAAACATTACCTACTACACGATGAGGTACTGCGAAGTTAGAGTAGTACAGTTCGAGGCTGTTTTGCGTACCCAGCGCAGGGTTGGCACCCCATACTGATGCAGCCTGAGAACCGGGGTTAGCGGTTACGTCAACAGCGTAAGTATAGTTATAGGCCAGTGAAGCGTACCATCCTTTAGAGAAGGATTTAGCCAGTTGCGCAGTAGCGGTAAACGAGCTACCCTTGCTGGTGTTGTCGAGTACGATCGCGTTGTTGATAGCGGTGTTGATCCGGCGTACAGCAGAAGTAGAAGCTGAGTAGCGGGGACGGGTTACTGTACCGGTAGTGATCGTTCCGTCAGGAGCTTTCTGGTTGGCGTTGAACATGTACACGGCATTGATGTCTTTGGTGAACATCGCGTCCAGTGTCAGGGTCCAGTTTTTACCCAGTTGCTTGTCGATACCTACGTTGGTTCTCCAAACCTGCGGGAATTTGAAGTCCTTTGTTGCCAGGGCGAAAGCCGATTGTGCAGATGTACCTGCAGTGGTCGGGAATACGCTCGCGGGCAGACTTGAGTTGTAGAAAGGATTGTAAGCGGTGCCGCTTGGATTGAACAGGAAATTGTTCAGGTTGGCTCCGGGTGTAGTAGGAGTTACCAGCGTACCGAATGTATACATTGAGCTCGTCGAAGGAATGTTGGTCAGGTATACAAAAGGAATACGACCGGTGAAGATACCTGTACCACCACGAACGATCAGGCGTCTGTTGCCTTCTACGTCCCAACGTGCGCTGATACGCGGAGAGAACAATGCGCGTGATTTAGGCCATTCGCCGGTTGTATAGCGGGTGGGGTTGCCATTGATGTCTGTCAGCGTAGTGAGGTTAGTGATGTAAGGGTTCTCAAGTGGCTGCTCAGGATAGATCGGCTTGTCAATACGCACACCTGCAGAAATTCTCAGGCGGTCGTTTACGTTGTAGTCGTCCTGCAGATAAGCAGACAGTTGACCGATTTTCAGGTTGGCTGAGTATACAGCGTCGCTTCCGTCCAGTGCATAAGTAAGAGAGAACAGGCGGGGAGCGCGGTTGTTGACAAAGTCATCAACGCTGCTGAACACATAGTATCCCTGAGAACCGGGCATAAACATATTACCTACTTTCTGATATTCATAGCTTACGCCGGCAGTCAGTGTGTGCTTGCCCGCGAAGTAGGTGAAGTTGTCGGTGATAGAGTAGATATCGTTGATAACACTGTTGTTGTTACCGTTGAAAGGTTCGTTACCTACGCTGATGTAGTTGTTGATGTCACCACCACCTACGAGGATATCCACAAAGGGAAACTGACCACCGGGGTGGATTTTGTCAGAACTCGTTTTGGTGATAGTAGCCAGGAACTGGTTAGCGAAACGTCCTTTGAAGTTGCTGTTCAGTTCCAGTGCACCGGAGCGCACGATGTCTTCCTGCTGGTAAGTAGTACCGGAGAAGCCCATAGCGCGGTTGGAGAATTTAGGGCCATAAGTCACCAGGCCTGAGCTGTTGGCACCGTTGATACCGCCGCTCTGGCTGGGAAGGAAATCCTGTGTTCCTTTGAAATCGCTGTACTTCAGGGTCAGCTTGTGGGCCTGGCTGATGTTCCAGTCGAGTTTACCGAGGATTTTATGGTTTTCGTTGCTGAAAGCAGAAAACCGGTCGTAAACGCCCGGATCGTATCCGAAAGTTTTTACGTAATCAGATACGCGCTGCAGATCGGTAGCCGTTACGCTTGATACGTTACCGGTACCGGAACCGCCGGTTGGCGTCCAGGTGATACCCGCTGCAGGTGGTTTGGTTTCTTTTTCTGCGTTAACGAAGAAGAAAACTTTGTTTTTGATGATCGGGCCGCCTACGCTTGCACCATAGATCTTCGATTTGAAGGGTACTTTGGGTGCGCGGTCGCCGTTCAGTTTATAACCGATCATTTCCTGGTTTTGCATGTATCCATACACTGTTCCGTGAACGGTGTTGGTACCGCTTTTGGTCGTAGCGGCGATGTTGCCACCGGTAAAGTTGCCCTGACGAACGTCAAAAGGAGCAATGTTTACGGAGATTTCATCGATCGCGTCCAGGGAAACCGGGTTGTTGCCGGCACCGGGCAGCGGGTTGTCATTCAGACCAAAGTTGTTGTTCAGGTTGGCACCGTCGAAGGTGATGTTGTTGTAACGACCGTCACGACCACCGAAAGAAGTACCGTTGGCCTGAGGGGTCAGACGGGTAAAGTCGGTAATGCTGCGGCTGATGGTGGGAAGTGTAGTGAGCTGACGGCTGTTAACCACCGTGCTCAGGCCTTTCTTTTCAGTGGCGCTTCTGCGTCCGCGGCCGGTTACTACCACACCGGTCAGTTCCTTTTCGTCGGTACCGAGCACGGCGCTGATGTTGTACGATTCACCCAGCAGAAGGGTGACATTTTCAAAAGTCTGAGGCTGCTGGCCTGTAAATCCGACGGTTACCGTGTACGGACCGCCGATACGCAGACCAACGAGGTTGAAAACTCCGTCCTTTTTGGCAATGGTGGCATAACTGGTTCCGGAGGGCGTGTGGATGGCGGTAATGGTTGCACCTACCAGCGCTTCCCCGTTACTGGATTTCACAGTACCGGTGATGCTACTGGTAGTTACCTGCGCAAACAGTGCTCCGGATAAAAATGAAACTGCCAGAAGAAATAAAATTCTCTTAAGCATAAAGATTTGTTTACGATGTTTGGTTGCAAAGAAAGGGAATATTCTACAACTAAATATAAGCAAATATTAACAAATTATGATAGTATAATGACACCAGTGACAGGGCTTTCCGGGGCTTAAACATTACAGACTTTTTTTTGTTCCTACCTTTGTATAAATTGTACAGTATGTTCCACTCAATCGAAAGTGCTATCCAGGATATCCGTGACGGAAAGATCATTATCGTGGTTGATGACGAGGACCGGGAAAATGAGGGCGACTTCATTTGTGCCGCCGCCGCCATTACTCCTGAAATCGTCAATTTTATGAGCAAACACGGGCGGGGCCTGATCTGCGTGCCACTTCCGGAAGAACACTGTGATGAGCTGGGGCTCGACCTGATGGTCAGCAATAACACCGCCCTCCACGAAACGGCCTTTACCGTGTCGGTGGACCTGCTGGGACATGGCTGTACCACCGGTATTTCTGCACATGACCGGTCAAAAACCATTCACGCCCTGATCGATCCCTTTATCAACCCGCTGGAACTGGGCCGTCCGGGACATATTTTCCCGCTCCGGGCCAAAAAAGGTGGCGTACTTCGCCGGGCCGGACATACCGAGGCTTCCGTAGACCTGGCGCGACTCGCCGGTTTTCCCGCACCTTATGGCGGCGTATTAGTGGAAATCATGAACGACGACGGCTCCATGGCCCGTCTGCCCGAACTGATGGAAGTAGCTAAAAAGTTCGATTTCAAGATCATTTCCATAAAAGACCTCATTGAGTACCGCATCAAACGCGACTCCCTGATAGAGGAAATTGTACGGGTAGAAATGCCTACCAAACACGGCAATTTCAAGCTCGTAGCCTTTAAAGACAAACATTCAAATAACGAACACCTGGCCATGATCAAAGGAGAATGGGAAAAAGACGAACCGGTACTTACCCGGGTGCATTCTTCCTGTTTTACCGGTGATATCCTCGGTTCCCTTCGTTGCGATTGCGGAGAGCAACTGGAAAAAGCCATGGAAATGGTGGAAAAAGAAGGCAAAGGCATCATTCTTTACATGAACCAGGAAGGCCGCGGCATCGGTTTGCTCAACAAACTGAAAGCTTACCGCCTCCAGGAAGAAGGCATGGATACCGTTGAAGCCAACCTTCACCTCGGCTTCCAGATGGACCAGCGCGATTACGGCATCGGAGCACAGATACTCCGTCACCTCAACGTTACCAAACTCCGCCTCATGAGCAATAATCCCCGCAAACGCGTAGGACTGGTGGGCTATGGACTGGAAGTGGTGGAAAATGTACCTATTGCCGTTTGCCCCAATCCACATAACGAACGCTACCTGAGAACGAAGAAGGAGAAGTTAGGACACGAACTGTAGGGGAGGCGTAAGGTAGAAGGAGTAAGGTGTAAGGTTGTAGGATGACCATTCACGGCAAGAGGTTTTAAGTAACAGGTTATAGGTATTTATGGTTAAAAGTCCGAACCGGGACCAACCATTGACCATTAAATGATTACCTATTGCTTCGGGATAATTGTAGACTAATATGTTCATGCTGCTGAATTAATTCAACAATATGTTCAAAGACAGCTATTCCAAGCGTCTTTTTGCTATATGAGTGATTCTGCCAAATTAATGTTACAGGCTCTTCATACTCATGAACACCGAATCCTCCTCTCAATATATCATTTAATGCATTAAAGTTGCGACCAGTTCGCCAATCAATATCTTTTGTCAGCACACAATCTATCTCATCATAGAAACTTTCAAGACTTCCGATCTTTTCTCCTGCGAGTACAAACGTCATATCAAGGCTGTTTTTATTGACGATTGACGATTCACCATTCACTATTCACCTGTCCCTTTCACCGGCGGCACCGTATCCACACTATCCCGCTTGGGTGGTGGCGGCGCAGTTTGCTGTTTCCTGGCTGCTCTTTTACGTCCCCTCAATAATTCCCCGAGGTTATCAAATTCCCTGCGGTAGGAAATGCTGGCACCCGATCTTTTGTTACGGGCAGCACCCGAACTCGATGTAGTAAGGTAGTCAAGGTTCTGGCGATAGAAGAAGCTCGCCCGGATCGTACCCGTTTCATTGATCAGCCATTCCGCCGTTACATCCGGCAAAAACTGCACGTTTTGCTGGATACTTGATTGCAACGGCACATCCAGCGTACTGCCCAACGTAAGGATGAACCGGTCTTTAAACATCGAGATCGGCACATTCACATTGAAGTTACTCTGGTTGATGTTGAAATTCGTATTGGGCTGATTCAGCAGGTTACGATTATACACCGAGCCGCTGAAGTTGACCGACACGTTATCCGTCTTCAGTATTTTGGATAATTCCGAGTTCAGCTTCCGGTTTATTTCATTAAAGAACAGGCCGGAAATACTACTGATGGTATTATAGGTAAGCTCGTTGATCGCGCCACCGAATCCGGACGAATTAGCCTGGTTGCTTTCGGGTGGCGCAAAACTGTTGAACACGATCAGGTAGGTTACCTGCCGTACCATCTCATTTTCATTCTTACGCAGTTGTTCCAAGGCACTGGTCACAGAGTAGTTGTTGCTTACATTGCTGTTCGCTTCAAGATCCAGGCTGAATTGGAAATCGGGCTTGAATAACTGGCCGGTAAGCTTGGCTATCACAATAATATTTTCCCGCTGGTTGCCGATTGCCTGGTCGAGATTGAGACCGGTCGCCAGCGGCGCAAAACTTACATTTTCCGCTACATACTGCGCTTCAAATTGTATCTGTGCCGCCATCGGATCACCATTCCAACTGATGGAACTATTCCCGCCCTTGACAATACGGAATGGTTTGGATAAAAATGATTTGAACGTATAAACATATTTCCCGTCCTCGATATCAAATTTGCCACGTAAAGAAAGCGGCTCCGAGGTACCTGAGTGGATATTCAACGTGCCCGAACCTTTGCCTTCAATTTCATCACCGGTGAGGTCATCCAACACCACGCGCACGGTTACCATACGGTTGGCCGTTACGTCCACGTCATACACAATATTGGAATTGCCACTGCCGGTATTACTGTCTACCATTTCCCGTCCGAATTTTCTTTCCACCAGGAAATCTGCCATGCCCGATGCCTTGCTTTGCGTAGAAGGAATAGTGATCGAACTGCTATCGGTAGTGGAAGCCACCGCATCGATCTTCATATACAAATCCGATTGATGACCGGATAAGGAGAATGATCCCGTTCCTTTCACTTTACCATAAAATTGTTTATTGTCGTTGAACGTGGTGTTCAATAACTGGATAGGCAGGTTGTTGTCGTCGTCGAGTGTGCCGGGTTTACGCGTGCCCACCGTAAGGTCGAAGAACATATTGGAGAACGACTGATGCTGAATGCCACCGGTCAGGTACACCGGATTTCCCGTTACCACATCACGAAGGATGATGCCGTCGAGATTGATTTCCGTTGGTTTAAGTTCTATTTCCCTGTCTTCAATTTTATAATAACATTGCGTGAATTTAACGCGCAGTCCCGCATCTTTCAGTTGGCCTTTGCCCGCAATCTGCAGCTGATCAAATGATCCTTTCAGATCGAAGTTGCCGGTGATGTAGCCGCTGATGTCAGAGAACAGTGTACCCAGGAAACGCTCGAGGTATTTAAGCTCAAACGTATTTGCTTTCAGGGAAATGATATTGTTGCGTTGCGATTCTTTGTTTTCGAGAAACAGCTTCATGTCGAAGGCGAGGCTGTTCTGTTCATTCACCGTATTGCCTTTGATGGAAAGTTGTTTGGTTTCGCCATCATACAATACGGTTGCCTTCACATCGCCGAGCGAGTCATTGTCGAGACGAAGGCTTTGTGCAATGAAATCATCGGAAGTGATACGCATTTTGCCGGTTGGATCTTCGATCTGCACCGTACCGGAGGCCAATCCTTCGAGACGGTTGCGCGGCATGATCAGGGGCCCTAAATCGCCCAGGTTTACTTTTTTTAATTCTACCGTCACGTCGTTCCAGGTGCCAACATCTGACGGATGCGTCCGTATGGTTATTTCCTGGTCACTTTCTCTCAATAATAGTCGTCCGTTGGCCGGCACGTTGTTGCGGAATTCGAGTTCGCCTGTTTCATCGATCGTCCATGTTTTTCCGTTTACGACAAAGTTCGAAGGTTCAAACTCGATGCGTACACCATTCTGATAGGTGAGCACTGTGGCATTGATACGCGCCTGGTCGATGCCCTGGTTGGCACCGGTAAAGATGCGCACCTGCGAAGTGTCGTTGTGGGCGTTTATACGGAACAACGCCAGTGGTACGTTGAGGCTGTCTCCGATACGGATGTTGGTCGCGCGTCCGAAAAGTCCCAGACTGTCTGCTGTACCATTTGCCGTAAGCGTTACATCATCAAAATTGTATTGCAGGTATTTAAACTGGGGTACTTCCGCATTCAGCGCCAGTGTATTGGTAGTGGTATTGAGATTGCCTGTTATATGGCTGTTGTTGAAACCGGTAAACGTACTGTCAAAAAGCCGGATATAATCTTCGATATAACCGGTAGTGATGTCGAATTCAAAACTTTCTTTTTCCAGTATATGTTTCGGTGCTTTGATATAAGCGGGATAATATTTATTAAGGAAAAGTTTGAATGCGTCCGGCAGTTCGCGGATCGAAAAATCTCCCGTTACCCGCGCATCGAATTCATTGGAATGCGCCTGCAAGGTTTTCTTATCATTTTCAACATAGGACGATACGATCAGTGAATCGAATGGAAGCGGAACACCGTCGCGGGTGAGTGTGGCATCCGTGATCCGCGCATCACCGAGGAAGTTGTCGATGTTGCTGCCGGTAAAGTTTACATTGAATTTACCGGTGAACGCCACATCCTGGTCCAGCAGATTCAGGTTTTTAAGATTGGCGCGTTTTACATCTGCAAGAAAGTTGAATACCGGCGGTTGCTGGTTGAAGTCGATCAGGCCGTTCAGCGTCAGTTGCGCCTCTTTATCATCGATGGAAACGAGGCCGTTGAATTCTTTTTTATTCAGGCTGCCATTCAGTGTGATGTTGTGGTAGCGGTAGTTGTTGAAATCAACAAAATGCACTTTGCCGTCGAGTGTGGCAATGCGTCTTTTTTCCTGGAAGCCACTTCCTTTCAGGGTGCCATCCATGGCGATTGCGCCAAGCAGCGGTTCGCGGATGAATTCGCCCAAACGGAAATATTCGGTCGATACTGTTCCGGAATAAACAGGTTGCTGCCCCGCGGGCAGCTTCATGTTGAGGTCGGTTTTTACAGTGCCGAGATTGGTCGTGATGGTCCCGTAGGTTACAAAGTCGCGGATAAATCCGGTAAAGCTTCCTTTGAAACGCACGTACTGCAGTTTGCGCAGATCAGGGCTTTCTACTTTTTTGATCGCCGGCACCCATATGGCTACATCGCCGTAGGTCGTGCGGAAATCATTTGCTTTAAAGTCGATAAAGGTGCGGTTGATGTCGGGCAGACCGGCCATACTGATATCGCCGGAGAGCATGGTATGTTCTCCCGCCTGTATCAATACGTCGCGGGCCGCCATATCCGCCACCGTACCCGCAAAGCGCCCCCGCAGATTGATTTTCTTCTTCCAGGTTTTGAGCGATGGCGCAAAAAAGGCGATGTCATCACTATCGAGATAAGTATCGGTGAAGTCGGCCTGCATCCGCACTTTGTTGATAAAGTCACCCATCTCCGAAAAGTCGGTGAAGCTCATGCGGAACGAATGACGGATGGTACTGCGCGGCGTTAATATTTCCAGATCATTGAAAGCCATTTCGCGCGGTGTCACTTTCATCTTTGCCGTCAGCCGTTTTACTTCGAAACCGCTTTTTTCTTTAGTGGAAAGTTCCACGCCGCCGGTAATGGTGTCTTTTTCCCAACGGATATTACGGAGACTGGTATTGATGCTGGAAAAATCAATGTGCCTTCCGTCAAAACCTTCTTCGGCATAGGGCGCATCGTAGTTATCATTTTTAAATGTGCCGTTGCGAATGTCGAGTCTGTCGGCCTGCACTACCCAGTTGAGGGGATTCCAGGCAACGGAATCATTGACCACGACGGCCTCTTGCGGAACGGGTGGTTTTTTCGCTTTGTAATTGGAAAGCGCGATCAGCGGGCTGTTGATGTTCAGATCTTCCAACCGGATCAGGCGCTTGGAAAAGTCAACCTGTCTGGCTTTCAGTTTTAAACTGTGCAGGTATACAAACATGTCTTTTCCCAGCCAGGCATCCTGTTGCCGGAAGCGGACATTGTCGAGTTGAATTTCATTGAGGGTAAGAACGATGCCGCCTTCTTTCTTTTTTGTGGAAGAAGGCGTAGAGAAATAATCGATGATAAACTGATGGCGCCAGACGGAGTCTTCGCTGCGTTGCATTTTGATCACGGCGTCTTTCAGCCCGATGTATTTCAGTTCTACATTTTTTTTGAGAAAGAACCAGTCGGTGATGCGCACCGTTACTTCGCCGGCGGAGAGGATGGTATCGCGCTGACGGTCTTCTATCAGTACGCCTTTCAGGTTCATTTTGTCGAAAAGAGAGAAATCGACCTTTTGGATGGAGATGCGGGTCTTGAGATCACTGGAAAGCCGGCTGGTTACCTTGCTGATGATCCAGTTTTGCCCGAAAGGAGTCTGGATAAAAATCCAAACCGCTGCCAGCAGGATCAGCAGGGTAGCAAAGAACCACAATACTATCTTCTTAAATTTCTTCAGACCGGTTGATTATTTTGTAAAAATAATTTAATAGCTACCAACGGCAAATTTGATACCCAACTAATTAGACCGTTTAACGAATTATTATGCCGTTGCTGTGGAACGGACCGGATTGGCTAAATTGCCGTAAATCGTTTTTATGAAATTCACCTGGATCGTCTTCCTGTGTTTTTTGTCGGTAAATGTGCTTGCCCAGAAGGCCGGCAGGCCCGTTTCCCGGGTAGTGCTGGTCATTCACGGTGGGGCGGGTGTGCTGGAGCGGGGCAAGCTGGATCCGCTTCGCGAAAGGGAAGCACTCGACGCCCTCAACCGCGCGCTGGACAAAGGTTACAGCATTCTCGACAGTGGCGGTTCAGCCCTCGATGCGGTGGAGCAGGTGGTGCGCGTATTGGAAGATGACCCTTCATTTAATGCCGGCCGCGGAGCCGTTTTTACAGCCGAAGGCCGCCACGAACTGGACGCCTCGATCATGAACGGTAAAACCCTGGCCGCAGGAGCTGTAGCGGGAGTGACCACCATCCGGAACCCCATTTCTGCCGCCCGGGCAGTTATGGAAAAAAGTCCACATGTGATGCTTTCGGGCCGTGGAGCCGAAGAGTTTGCCCGGCTGCAGGGACTGCAACAGGTCGATAATGCCTATTTCTCCGTAGAAGACCGGCGGAAAAGCTGGCAGCAGCAACGCCGCCGCGATTCGCTGGCAACGCTCAAGGACAGCAGCGGTAAAAAAACGTCCTATATCCTGGCACCCGGGGAAAAGTTCGGAACGGTGGGGGCAGTAGCACTCGACGCCAACGGCAACCTGGCCGCGGCCACCAGCACCGGCGGCATGAGCAATAAAAAATTCGGAAGAATAGGTGACAGCCCGCTCATCGGTGCAGGCACTTACGCCGACAACAAAACAGCGGCCATCAGTTGCACGGGCTGGGGCGAATATTTTATCCGGCTTGTAATCGCCAAATCCGTTTGCGACCGTATGGAACTCGGCCATGAGTTGCTGGAAAAAGCGGCTGATATACTGATCAATGAAAAATTGCCTGCGCTTGGTGGTGATGGCGGCCTGATCGCCGTAGACAAAGACGGAAATATCGCAATGCCTTTTTCAACGCCCGGTATGTTCCGCGGCTATCTGCGGCGCGATGCCACAGGAATGCAACGCCAGGTAGCGATCTACAAAGAGTAACCCGTATCTTTCCCTTCAAACAAAACTAGCCCAACCATGCGCTGCTTTCTATTTGCTGCTTTTTGTTGTTTACTGACCACTCAACTTTGCGCCCAGCAATTCGGCGGAACCCCTTCTTCCGTAAAGTGGCGGCAGATAGAGACCGACACGGCACGGATTATTTATCCCGAAGGACTCGATAGCCAGGCCGTACGGGTGGCAGGAATCGTGCACCATCTTGCAGCGAAGCAACCTTACGCGTTGGGCTCACAAATGCGGCGCATCAACATCGTGCTGCAAAACCATACAGTAATTGCAAATGGTTATGTGGGACTGGGACCTTACCGCAGCGAATTCTATCTTACACCAGAGCGTGACAATTTCGACCAGGGCAGTATTCCCTGGACAGATCAATTGTCATTGCACGAATACCGGCACGTGGAACAGTTCAATAATTTCAACAACGGATTGAGCCGTGTGGCAAGAGGTGTATTTGGAGAAGAAGGTTATTCCGTAGCCATCAGTGCGGCGGTGCCTGACTGGTTCTTTGAAGGCGATGCTGTGTACAATGAAACACGGCTTTCCCGACAGGGCAGAGGTCGTTTGCCGCTTTTTCTCAATGCTTATCCTGCGTTGTGGAAAGCTGATAAAAAATACAGTTGGATGAAGCTGCGCAATGGTTCGCTGAAAGATTATGTTCCCACTCATTACAACCTGGGTTACTTACTGGTGCAATACGGACGTGAAAAATATGGATCAGATGTGTGGGCAAACGTTACCAAAGATGCCAGCGCCTACAAAGGATTGTTCTATCCCTTCCAACGCGCGGTAAAAAAATATACCGGGTTGAAATATGCTGATTTTTACAATAATGCTTTTCAGCATTTCAAAGAAAAATTACCACCCGCACCCGCAACCGAAGCTGCAGCAGTGGTGAAACAGGACGGGCGCGTGGTAAACAACGACCGCTTTCCTTTTATGATCGGGCAGGACTCGGTCTTGTTCCTGCGCACATCCTACAATAAACGTCCGGCGTTTATGTTGAAAGACGCATCGGGTATTCACCGCCTGCGTGTACGCGACATTGCGCTCGACGATCAATATGCTTATCGCAACGGCAAAGTAGTGTATGCCGCTTATGAATCTGATCCACGCTGGCGCTGGCGCGATTACAGTGTGATCAAAATATGGGACATAAAAGCCAAAAAAGAGCGCACCCTTCGTCATCGTACCAAATATTTTGTTCCTGATATCTCGCCCGAAGGGGATCGTATAGTTGCGGTGCAGCAGGATCCCGGTGGTCGTTCGGCATTGCACGTGCTCGATGCCGGCGATGGCAAAGTATTGAAAGAGATCACATCAGACGAGATCAATGTATTTTCCGATCCGAAGTTTGCGGGCAATGACCGGGTGATCACGGCCGTGCGGCTGCGTGACGGACGAATGGCGTTGGCCGAAGCAGATATCAATGCGGGGAGTATCGTACGGCTGACATCGCCTTCCTATCATGCAATAGGTAATCCATGGGTAACGGATACCGCGGTATTTTACACGGCCTCTTATGAGGGCAGCGATCAGGTATACGCTTACCGTTTTGCCGACCGTAAAATATTCCGTGTACTTCGTTCGCCATTGGGCAGTTACCAGGTGAATGCGGATAAAGGAAAATTTGTATGGTCTACTTTTACCGCAGATGGTTACCAGTTGTTGCAAACTGACAGCAGCCGGCTGGCCTGGGTGGAAGTAAGTGACCGCATCTTTGCCGAAGGCAAATCACAACCGGCCGATACACTGGCAGGATTGCTCAGCCAGTTGCCCACGCGTTTTTTCCCCGATAAAAACTACCGCAAGTCTACACGACTGTTCAATTTTCATAGCTGGCGTCCGTATTACGAAGACCCGCTGCTGACTTATTCTTTGTATGGAAATAATATTCTCAACACTACGGAAACGGAGATTTATTATCAGTACAATGAAAATGATAAAACGCATGCAGCCGGTGCAAGTTTTGTTTACGGTGGATTCTTCCCTTACCTGAGCGCAGGCGCGCAATATACGTTTGACCGCTCGGTACGTTATTCGGATACCTTATCGAGAAACTGGGACCAGGTAGACCTGCGCGTGGGATTGAATGTGCCGCTGACATGGGCCAAAGGAAAAACGGTCCGGCAGTTCAATATCGGCAGTAACTATTTTTACAGATTGGATTATAACAAGGGCGCAAACAAGGACCGTTTTGATAATTTTCAATTCTCCTACCTGCATCATTTCCTCTCGTGGGGTCAGCAAACGGAAATGGCGCGTCAGCATATTTTTCCACGGCTGGGTTATAATGTCAACGCCAACTATCGGCATGCCATCACCAATTATAAAAGCTGGCAATCCTTGTTTGGTGCGGCGGTGTACCTGCCCGGTGCTGCTTACTCGCACAGCCTGGTATTCACGGGTGCCTTCCAGGAATCCGATACGGTGAATGCTTTATTCAGCAGCCGTTTCCCTTATTCAAGAGGGTACAATGCGATCTATGCCGCACGTATGTGGCGTGCATCGGCTAACTATCATTTTCCGTTGTGGTATCCAGATTGGGGGTTTGCCAACATTGCTTACATACAACGCATCCGGGCGAATGCTTTCTACGATCTTACACGTGTTTACTCACGCGATAAACAATTCACGGTTGATCAGCGAAGCACGGGTGGAGAAATTTACTTCGATACGAAGTGGTGGAATCAATATTCATTGACCTTCGGCTTCCGGGTGAGTTATCTGTTGGATACAGATTTCTACGAACCCCGGAAGGCCGTGTCTTATGAGTTTGTATTGCCGGTGAGCATTATTCCGCGTTAACGGATCACAATGTTTTCAGGCTTTCTTCGATGGCGATGATCTTTTCTTCGGCATCGGCTTTTTTCTTTTGTTCCATGGCTACCACTTCGGGCTTCGCGTTCTGAACAAATTTTTCGTTGCTGAGTTTTTTCTCTACTGATCCGAGGAAGCCGCGGTAATATTCGAGGTCTTTCAGCAATTGTTCTTTTTGTGAAGTGGTGTCGAGTTCTTTCTCAGTTGCGAGGAAGAAACGGTCTTTCTGTACCACTACGTTGATACAGTCGGGTACGGCCGCATTGACAAAATGTACTTCAGTCGCATTCACTTGCTTGGCCAGCAGGTGTTGTATTTCCTCGTAAGTAGTTTGCTGAGCGGTTTGGATCGACAAAACGATCGCATCCCGTTGTTTGAGTTGTGCTTTCGTACGCGCATCCCGGATAGCTGAAATGGTTTCTTTCAGCAGGGCGCCGCTTTGCAGTATCTTTTCGTTGGCCGGTTGCAAAGCCGTGAACTGACGCACGCACAGATCGTCTTCGCGATCCTGCAACAGGTGATAGATTTCTTCGGTGAGGAAGGGCATGAACGGGTGCAGCAATTGCATCAGTTCTTCGAAAAAATAAACCGCTTTTTTATATACATCGGCACTGATTGGCTGTTCGAAACCGGGCTTTGCCCATTCGAGGTACCAACTGCAGTAATCGTCCCAAATCAGTGAATAAATCGTTTTCAATGCTTCACTCAACCGGAACTCGCGATAGAGGCGTTCTACTTCTTCGCGTGCTTCATTGAGGCGGTTCTGGAACCATTCACCGGCAAAATCGTTGCCGGCAGCAGCGGTTTCACCGATGCGTGATTCCCAGCCTTTAACCAGTTTGAGCGCGTTCCAGATTTTATTATTGAAAAATTTACCCTGATCGCAACTGCTTTCGTCGAACAACAGGTCATTGCCGGCGGGAGAGGAGATCATGATACCGAAACGTACGGCATCAGCACCATACGTATCGATCAGGTGCAGCAGGTCGGGAGAGTTGCCCAGTTGTTTACTCATCTTGCGGCCCTGCTTATCGCGAACCATGCCGGTGAAATAAACATCGCTGAACGGTTTCTCGTGCTGGTATTCCATACCGGCCATGATCATGCGGGCCACCCAGAAGAAAATGATATCCTGTCCGGTAACGAGTACGGAGGTTGGGTAGTAATAATTGATTTCCGGATTGCCGGGTTTGGTAATGCCTTTGAACACTTCGATTGGCCACAACCAGGAAGAGAACCAGGTATCGAGCACATCGACGTCGCGGCTGAGTGACTGGCCGGCGGTTTCCGGATATTTTGCCTGCACCTCTTCGAGGGTTTCGCCAACGTAGCAGTTACCTGCTTCGTCGTACCAGGCAGGGATTTGTTGTCCCCACCAGAGTTGCCGGCTGATGCACCAGTCTTTTACATTCTCGAGCCAGTAGCGGTAGGTAGCCAGGAATTTATCGCCGGGGTGAATGCGGATGCGGCCTTCGGTCACTTCTTTCAAAGCGGGTTCGGCGAGGTCTTTCATCCGTACAAACCATTGCGTGGAGATGCGCGGTTCTACCACGGCATTGCTGCGTTGTGAGTAGCCTACGCGTGTCGTATATTCTTCTTCTTTCACCAGCAACCCTTCAGCGGCCAGTTGTTCAATTACTTTTTTGCGTGCCGCAAAGCGATCCATTCCCACGAAGATTTCGGCGGCTTCACTGAGTGTGCCATCCTCGTTGAGGGTATCGATCACGGGCAGGTTGTGTTTGAGACCGAGGTTGTAGTCGTTGATATCGTGTGCCGGTGTTACTTTCAATGCGCCGGTACCAAATTCTTTGTCTACGTATTCGTCAAAGATCAGCGGGATGGCTCGGTTGATCAGGGGCACAAGGATCCTGCGGCCTCTGAGTTGTGTGTAGCGTTCGTCGGTCGGGTTCACACATACGGCCGTATCGCCCATGATAGTCTCGGGGCGTTGGGTGGCGATGGTGATGGACTCCGTGGTAGGTTGTCCGTTGTCATCGGCCAATACATATTTAACATGGTAAAGTTTACCCTGTACTTCTTTGTACTCCACTTCTTCATCGCTGAGGGCTGTTTTGGCCGCAGGGTCCCAGTTGATCATGCGTGCGCCGCGATAGATCAGGTCTTTTTTGTACAGGTCAACGAATACTTTGATAACAGCTTTGTAGTAATCGCTGTCCATGGTAAAGGTTACGCGGTTCCAGTCGACGCTGCAACCTAGTCTTTCGATCTGGTTGTAGATGATGCCGCCATATTTTTCCTTCCATTCAAAAGCGTAGGTCAGGAATTCTTCGCGGGAAAGGGTGTTTTTGTCGATGCCTTTTTCGCGGAGCATTTGAACCACTTTGGCTTCTGTGGCAATGGAGGCGTGGTCGCTGCCGGGTACCCAGCAGGCGTTGAAACCGCTCATGCGGGCTTTACGGACGAGAATATCCTGTACGGTTTCATTGAGTGTATGGCCCATGTGTAAAACGCCTGTGACGTTTGGAGGGGGAATGACCACGGTAAATGCGGGACGGTCATCCGGTTTGCTGTTGAAATAACCTTTTTGCTGCCATTGTCCGGTCCATTTTTTCTCGATCTGGCCGGGCTCAAAATTTTTGCTCAATTCCATAAGGCGGCAAAATTACCGGCTTTTCCGGCGTGCATCAAGTTTAATTTTGGCATAGCGGCCGATTATTTCACGGGTATGTCGCGGTCGCGGAAGCTGGGGTTGTTGCGCACTTCTTCACAGAGGTATTGTTCACCTTTATGTACCTGCAGGATAGCGTTGATCAGTTCCAGGAAGGGGGATGTTTTGGTCACGAATCCGCGGGCGCCGAGTGAAAAAAGGGTGGTGGCGTACCGCGGGTGGTTATGGGCGGAGAAGCCGATGATGCGGGCCCCGGGCGAGTTGCTGAGGATCCGTTTGGTGGCCTGAAATCCGTTGACCGGACTCATATTGATGTCCATGAGAATAATATCATGTTCAAGTTGATCGGCCTGGTGAATGGCGTCCATGCCATTGTCGCACTGTGCTACGATATGGAAGCGGCGGTCGTTGCCGAGCAATTGGTGTAGTGAATTCCTGGTCAGATCATGGTCATCAACCAGGATGATCCGGATGGGTTCGGTTTTAGTCATAACGGGTGCGACGGCTTTGGCCGTGTTTTATTAACGGGACACTATAGTTCCCAAGGTGGATTTTCGGGGGATATAGGGACAGCTTCTGGAGGTTTGGTGGCGGAGGGCTGATCCTAGTAAAATACGGTCGCGCTAAAGTAGAAATCGTACGTGAAACTACCAAGCGAGGACAGTTGATAATTGTAAAGAATATGACCAATTAGGCGTTTTTAGTGTTATTTATAAAAAAATTTGATCTATTCGTGAGGTTTTTCCCGGTGGTGGAACCGTTTTTTAACCCGCTAGTTGTCAATTGTGAATCGTCAATTGTCAATAAGTGAATAAGTGAATTAGTGAATTAGTGAATGGTAAAGGGGAAGGTAAGCATCACAACCTAAAACCCATAACCCAAGGCCGAAACTTCGGCCCGAAGTTTCGGCCCGAAGCCTGCAACGGCTGTTCTCATCTTACGCCTTACACCTTTTGCCTTTTACCTCAAAACTTGATATATTGAAGCTTCAAATAACACGCATGAACAGATCCATCACATCATGGTATAGTCCTTCGCTCGGAAAAGAAATGCCCATTGCCACTTACGGCGATTATGGCTTCGCCCTTTTGCTCGTACCTACGGCTGCTGCCGATTACCTGGAATACGAACGTTTCCAACTGATCGACGCGCTGGCACCTTTTATTGATGGAGGTAAAATAAAAGTATTCTCGATCGACAGCATCAACAATGAAAGCTGGCTGAACAACAACATGGATCCCTGGCAGAAATCAGTGCGCCATCAGCAATGGAACGATTATGTATACAATGAAGTAGTCCCGTTCATCCGCAACAGCACCAGTTGGGATACACCCATTGTTGTTTCAGGCGCTTCATTCGGTGCCTTGCACAGCATGAATTTATTTCTCAAACGCCCCGATCTGATCAACGGTGTTATTGCAATGAGTGGTGTATACGATCTTACCGAGTATACCAAAGGGCATTACGATGATAACGTTTATTTCAACAGCCCGCAACATTATATTCCTCAACTGTCGGATCACAACATACTTGAACAAATCCGCCGCAGCGGACATATTCATATTCTTACCGGTGCAGGCGCACACGAAGACCCCGATGCAGCCGGACGTTTTGCCCGCATCTTATATGATAAAGGTATAGGGTATGAACTGGATAACTGGGGACCCAACTATCCGCACGACTGGCCTACCTGGCGGGCCATGTTGCCGCATTACCTGGGAACAAGATTTTGAAAAATGTGTAAATGTGAAAGTGTGAAAATGTGAAAATGAATAAGCGCAGAGGTTCCCGAAGCGGTCTTCTCATCTACACACGGACCCGCGCGAAGCGCGGGCACATTTCCACATTGAAATCATTTAGGCCTGAAGCCCTAAATGATTTCTAAATTCCTTCCCTTCGATCATCCTCGCCCCCATGCTTTCAAGATAAGCAGTGTACACCTGGCAATCGATCAATTGCACGCCATCCTTGTGCAATAACTGCGCATACTTTGCAAAGGCATAACGTGATGCATTGCTGCGCAGGCTGAACATGCTTTCTCCAAAAAAAACAGTACCGAGACGGATGCCGTAAAGCCCGCCGACCAACGTATCATTTTCCCATACTTCTGCACTGTGCGCATACCCACGACGGTGTAGTTCCGTGTAAGCATTTTCCACTTCCTGTGAAATCCAGGTGCCTTCCTGCCCGGCGCGTGGCACCTCGCGGCAATGTGCGATCACTTCCGCAAACGCTTTATTGACGGTAAAACGGAAGGCGTTTTTGTTGAGTAAGGGACGTACCGATTTGCTCAGTTTTAATTCCGAAGGAAATAAAACAAAACGTGGATCCGGGCTCCACCACAATACAGGTTCATCTTCGTTGTACCAGGGAAAGATGCCCAACCGGTAAGCGGCCAGCAAACGTTCAGGCGAAAGATCGCCGCCGACGGCCAGCAAGCCATCTTCTTCTGCCAGTGCAGGATGAGGAAAGTTCAGCGTATCGTCAAGGGAAAAGACGGGCACGGTTTACTGCTTGATTCAACCGGCAATTACTTCAACTGTTGCACCAATACCCCGTTCGGTAATGGCATCACACAAAGGTTTGAGCTCATCATAACTTCCCTGCTTCACGGCATACTTGCCCTGGAAGTGGATGATATAAGAACATTGTTCGGCTTGCTCCTGGCTATGGCCGCATACTTCCACCAGGGTTTCGATCACCCATTCAAATGTATTCACCTCATCGTTCCACACAATCAGGCTGCAGGGGTCCTGCGTTTCGGTCATCTCCGCGGTTGCTACGTCTTCCCGCGTATCAAAATCATGTTGCAAAGCCATATTGCAAAAGTATAAAACTTTTTACACTCGGCTGTCCGGTGCCGGCGCTACAGGCGAGTCTTTAGTATTGGAATGGAAATCAAGGAAATAGGTAAATAAGTTTGTTTCCGTCGGGATTTGCAGTTTTTTCCGCAGCCGGTAACGGCTGATTTCTACACCGCGCCCCGAGATATTCATGAGTTGCGCAATTTCCTTGGTGCTGAGGTTCATCCGGAGATAGGCGCAAAGCTTCAGTTCATTGGCCGTAAGGTTGGGATGCTGCGCCTTTAACGCAATGAAAAAATCATTGTGCACTTTGTCGAAGTGAATGGTAAAGTGTTCCCAGTCTTTATCCATTTTATCTTCATTACCCAGCGTTTTGATCATGCGACGGAATACATCGAGCGATTTTTCATTATCCGTACTGCGCGTCATTTTTTGCAGTTCGTCTTTCATCTTCGTAAGCAGTTCTCCCTTCTTCACCAGGTGCATGGTAGTACTTGCCATTTCTTTATTTTGAAAGGCGATCTCCGCTTCCAGTTTTTCATTTTTCAACCGGATGATTTCTTTTTCATTTTTTTCGAGTTCCAGTTGATGCAGGTATTGCTGACGCTTTTGTTCTTCTTCGTATTGCGCTACTTCCAGTTCATGCAGGTAGCGAAGACGTTTTTGCTCGGTTTCATATTGCGTACGCTGCCGCTGGAATTTTCTTTTTTGCCAGCGATAAACGAGATAAGCCCCCATCAGTACCAAACATCCATAAAGCGTATAGGCCCACCAGCTGCGATACCACGGCGGCAGTACATAAAAACAGTAACTATATACAATCGATTCATTACCCAGGTTGTTGCGCGCTCTCAATTGAAAGTTGTAAGTGCCCGGTGGGAGATAGGCGTATTCTTTTTCCGTTTTCTCACTCCATTCAGACCATTTCTTATCGTATCCTTTCAGGTAATAACTGTACTCGATATTCGTCTGTTGTTCATATAGCGGTGCGCTAAAGGTAAAATGCAGGCTGTTCGAGTTGTAGTTGATCGATGGCGTTTGCTGTTGTGTCTGGTCCTGGCTCACATCACGGAAGTAACCGCCAAATAACAAGGTGTCTGTTTTGCCCAGCGCTTTTACTTCGCGCAGATGCACCTGTAATACGGGGTGATGTTGTTTGTATTTGGCATAGTTGATATGGAAATATCCTTTCTCCGCGCCTACAAAAATATTATTCTCATCCACAGGATATACCTGCTCAAATCCACTTACGAGTTTGCGGTTGAGTTCGGGAATATAGATGATGCGCGGCTTGGCGCCGGAAAAGTCGGCCACGCCTAAACTTTTGTCATACACAAACCATACGTTTCCCTGCATGTCTTCGCGCAGGTAACGGATAATGAGATCACCGAATATCTGACGGAAGTAAGCCGATGGTAAAAAACTGTCCGTTGCCGCATCGTATTCATAGATGCCATTTTCCGTGGTCACTACTATGCGGTTGCGTATGCGGAAGATATAGTTGCCGTTGGTACTTAAACCATGGCGGAATTTCTCTGCATAGGATTGAACGGTTGGTTTGCCGTCGTTGTATTTTACGCGGTACACGCCTTTATAGGGATGTGATACCCATACGTCCTGGTGATCGACCGCCACGAATCGTGAAGATTCAAACGTGGCCTGCGCACCGTCGTGAACAAATTTTCCATTTTTATAGGTAAAAAAACGAATACCCTGGTAGGTGCCGGCCACCATCAGATCGCTGGGGGATACAGAATTAAGCGGTTGAAATGTCCAGAAGCCTCCGCTGTTGTCGAGCGGTTTTGCCTGATCGCCATTGATCACATATGCACCTTCGTGATGACCCATTAATAGTTGCCCGTTTACGGTCGACAGATTCCATGCCTGCCCGCGGCCATTGGTCACTTGTTGAAAGTTGCCTTTTACAAAACTCAAATCCTGTCGCTCTTCCAGTGGCACAGAGTACAGTCCGTTAGTGGTAGCGAGATAGAGATGCTCCTGGTGGATCATGGCCGAGTAACCCGCACTTTCGTTGGATTTATCGGGAAAGATATTTTTGATGGCGCTGTTGTAAGCAATGAAGTCGATGCCGTTGTCGAGTCCGAGCCATAGGTTTTTATGCTTGTCAGCATAAATGGCCAGCACATTGTTATTCTGCAGTCCTTCCTGCCGCGAAAATTGCTGGATGGTTTGTCCCTTCGGATCGATGATCACGCAACCGCGGGTGGTGGTGGCCAGGGCGATGGAGTTTTTATCGATCAGTGTTGCTCCATATATATGGTAGTCAGCGATCTGGCTGAGTGCCGGCGTTTGCATTTTTTCCAGCTTGCCGTGGCTCATCCGGAAGATCCCGTGTTTCAGGGTGGTGAGTAACAGCGTATCGGGGTGCAGGGGCACCACGGCTGTGATCAGAAAGCCCGGTGGCATGTTTTCCCGCGGAATAAGCGATTGCCAGCTGCCCTGGCGGAACAGCATCACACCTTTTATTACATCCTGCGCGATCGGCCCCTGCGGACCCACACCCAGGAACAACCAGGTGTTAGACGGGTACACCGTTATATGGTTATCCGCCAGCATGAAAATGCGGTCGTTGGACCGGAAGAATACTTTTCCTTCAAAGCAAACAATATCCCACACATCGGTGAATGACCGGTGTTGCGGCGGGATCATGTCTTTTACCGAATGGTAGGTGAGGATGCCGGTGGGTGAAGGCGAAAAATAGCCGATCTCATCCTGCGCTCCCACATATAACCGGCCATCGGTACCGATAGCGATGGAGCGGACGATGGTTTTGTTGGGAAGCGGGTGATTTTTCCAGTAAGTGCCGTCGAAACTGAGCAGGCCTTCGTTGTTGGCAAAATAAAGCAGGCCGCTCTTGTCCTGGCAAATGTCCCAGTTCTGGGTGCCGGCCCGGTAGGAAAGTTTGGAATAATTCAATATCTCCGGCAGGCCAATGGTATTCTGGCTGCGAAGGGGCTGCAGAAGCCAACAGTTTATCAGAAGCAAGGCAATCGAAAATCTCATGTTTTCCGGACAAGTACACCGAATGTAAGCAAAAAACCGCAATGATGTAGTGTTGTTGGGGTGTAAAAATGGGTCGTTTGCGACATGATGTAGTGTTGATGTAGTCGAAAATTAGCCTTCGGGGGGCGATAGACCTAATTTTAACTACTTGCTTTTGCCTTCGGGCACACAAACCTAAACGCTTGCATATGAAATGGAAAATTGTACTGTCCCTCGGGACCTTTCTCCTTTTTTTTCTCACTGCACAGAGCCAGAACCTTCAGATCACCGGAAAAGTGACAGCCATGTCAACCGGGGAGGTGCTCAACGGAGCCACGGTAGCTGTTAAAGGTGGTGGGCCTTCCACCATGACTGATAGTAAAGGCTTCTACTCCTTAACTGTACCGGCGGGTAGCCAGATCGTTGTTTCTTACGCGGGCTCGATCAGCCGGGAGGAATTAATCAAAACTTCAGGTAATTACAATTTCGAGCTGCAGCTCCAGGCCGGCGACCTCGACGAGATCGTGGTGGTAGGTTATGGTACGCAGAAACGCCGAGACCTGACCGGCGCCATCTCGAGCGTAAAAGCCAGCGACCTGGAAAACATGCCCGTGTTCCGCGTGGAGCAATCCCTCCAGGGACGTATCGCCGGCGTACAGGTGACGGCCAATTCCGGACAGCCCGGTGAATCTGCCAAAGTGCGGATCCGCGGTGCGTCCAGTCTTACCGCCACCACCGACCCTATTTATGTAGTGGACGGTATCGTGATCAACGGAGGTATCGAGTACCTCAACCAGTCCGACATCGAATCCATCGACGTACTGAAAGACGCGGCTTCCGCCGCTATATATGGTACGCAGGGATCCAATGGTGTAATCCTCATCACTACCAAAAAAGGCCGTCAGGGACGGATCAGTGTTAATTACAACGGCTACGTGGGTACACAGGCGCCCTGGCGCAAACTGGATTTGCTGAATGCCCGTGAGTACGCCACATTGATGAATGAAATGCGCGTCAACGGCAACAAGCCGATCATGTTCAACGACCCTGCCGCACTCGGTGAAGGCACCGATTGGCAGAAAGCCGTTTTCAACGACAACGCACGCATTCAGAACCATGAATTAAGCATCTCCGGTTCGGGCGACAAATCTTCTTATTTCGGTTCCTTCGGTTACCTCGACCAGGAAGGGATCGTTACTTCTTCCAATTCGAAGTTTCAGCGTTTCACCGCACGCTTTAATGCCACACACCAGATCAGCAAACGCATTACGTTTGGCAACAACGTTGGTTACACGCATATCCGCTCGGTAGGTGTGGGCACCAACAGCGAATATGGTACGCCGCTGAACCGTGCCATTAATATGGACCCGCTCACGCCGGTTATCGAAACAGATCCCGCTATACTGTCGCAGGCTCCTTATAATGGCCTCAGCACAAGTCCGTTTATCGTACGGGATGACAAAGGCAATCCTTATGGTATTTCTAAATACATCGGATCGGAGATCCTGAACCCGCTGGCTGCCGTGAAAGTGGCACAGGGTTATGGCTGGTCGGACAAGATCGTTGCCAATGTGTTTACGGAGATTGAATTGATACAGGGATTGAAATTCCGTTCCAGCATCGGTGCCGACCTGGCTTTCTGGGGCGATGCAAGTTTTCAACCGCTGTTCTACCTGAACTCCATCAACCAGAACATCACACTGAACGATTACACCCGTAACAATAACAGGGGACTGTTTTACTTGTGGGAAAATACACTCTCTTATCAGCGCAGCATTGACCGCCATTCGTTCACCCTGCTGGCCGGTACATCCGCTCAGAAAAATAAAGGCGAAGGCAACAAGAATACCAAGAAAGGTATTCCCGTAACACGTATCGAAGATGCTTCCATGAACTTCGTGGTGCCTGCTGAAAATCAGTTCAGCGGTGGTTATGAATATGAGAACAGACTGGCTTCCATGTTTGGCCGTTTGATCTATAACTATGATCAGCGTTATATGCTGACGGCCATCCTGCGCCGCGATGGTTCTTCCCGTTTCGGCAGCAATAAGAAGTTTGGTATGTTCCCGTCCGTATCTGCCGGCTGGATCGCTTCAAGCGAATCTTTCTTCCCGCAAACAGACAAGATCAGCTTCCTGAAACTCCGCGCTTCTTATGGCGTGAATGGTAACGACCGTATCGAAAACTTTGCTTACCTGTCAACCGTAAGTGGTGGCCGCAACTATACACTGAATGGTCAACTGATCACAGGTTTCAGCCCCAACGCTATTCCCAATGCGGATCTGCAATGGGAAGAAACCTCGCAAACCGATATTGGATTCGACGCTACCATTTTCAAATACTTCAACGTCAGCTTCGACTGGTTCAACAAAAAGACTACCAACATGCTGCAGCGCGTGAATGTGCCGATGTATGTGGGTAATACCGGTCCGATCAAGAACATCGCCTCTATGGAAAACAAAGGCGTGGAACTCGAACTCGGTTATCGCCGTCAGTTAGGCAAAGTGAACCTGAGTGTATCGGGTAACGTAGCATCACTGCGCAACAAAGTAACCTTCATCACCGATGACCTGGATTACCTGGCCAACCGCCAGACCTTCAGCCCGCAGGGACTGGAGATCGCACGCACAACCGTGGGACGTCCGCTGGATTATTTCTTCGGATTCAAAACAGACGGTCTGTTCCAGAACTGGGATGACGTAAACAACTACGTAAATAAAGATGGTATCAAACTGCAACCCAACGCAAGCCCTGGTGATATCCGCTTTGTAGACTATAATGGCGATGGCGTGATCGATCCCAACGACCGCACGATGATCGGTAATCCTACTCCTGACTGGAGCTATGGCTTTACGATCAGTGCCGAATACAAAGGATTTGACTTCACGGTATTTGGCCAGGGTGTTGCAGGAGCCGATGTGTTCCAGGCGATCCGCCGTTTCGACCTGCCTACTTCCAACTACACTACCGAAGCACTGGGCCGCTGGATCGGCGAAGGTACCTCCAACTATTTTCCCAGATTAGTAGATGGTGATCCTAATAAAAATTTCAGTACCGCTTCCGACTTTTTCATCAAAGACGGATCTTATTTCCGCATCAAAACATTGCAGATCGGTTATACACTGCCTAATCAATGGCTCAGCCGCGTAGGTTTGAGTAAAGTGCGTGTATATGTGATGGGTAATAACCTGCTCACGTTTACCAAATACACCGGCTTCGATCCGGAAATCGGCAGCAGCAATGGCATCGACCGCGGTATCTATCCGCAGCCACGTGCATTGATGGCAGGTATCAACATTGGTTTTTAAATGAAAAAAACAACTGGTATGAAACGTAACATAACAAAATATTTCGGAGTGGTATTGGCAGCGGCAGCTCTTACACTGAGCTCCTGCAGCAAAAGCTTCCTCGAACTGGAACCGAGAGGGTCGGATCTGGAAGATAACTTTTATAAAAATGAAGAACAGGTGTACCAGGGACTCATTGCCGTGTACGATGTAATGCAATGGGGCACATCCGGCGGGTATACCATGAAGATGCCATTGCTGTCCGTAGCTTCTGATGAAGCGCATGCCGGCGGCAGTGATGCATCAGACCAACCGGGTTGGGTATCGTATGATAACTTTACCATGACCTCTTTTATCGGTCCGCAGGTGGGCCTCTGGTCTAAAAGTTATACCGGTATATACAGGGCGAACCTGATCCTGTCAAAAATTGCCAACTCTACTTCACTCGGTACCAACTTTCGTGCAAGGGTAACGGCAGAAGCCAAAGCACTGCGTGCTTATTTCTACTTTGATCTTATTCGCTGGTTTGGTCACATTCCCCTGATCATTGCCAATATTCCAACTGCCGATCTGTATAAACAAACACAGGCAGAACCTGCAGCAGTGTGGACACAAATCGAAAAAGATCTGAGAGAAGCCATCACCGATTTGCCGCTGACAATCCCGGTATCGGAAAACGGCCGCATTTCAAAAAATGGTGCAAAAGCGTTATTGGGCAAAGTGATCCTGTTTCAAAACAACAATGCGCGCATGGCCGAAGCGGCTACCTTGTTCAACGAAGTAAACACGGCGCCTAACTATTCATTGCTGCCTAACTACGGTGATATATTCCGGCCCGACAACCGCTTCAGCTCGGAATCGATCTGGGAAATTCCGCACTCCAATGCAGCAGCTTGGGGCGACTGGGGATGGATCAATGGCGGTGAAGGCAATGTGGCTCCGCAATTCATCGGCATGGATGGTTATACCGGATCTACATATTCAGCAGGTTGGGGCTTTGCACCCATATCGCTGGACCTGGTGACGGCTATGCAGGGCGATCCGCGCTTTCAATACACGATCATCGATGGAGCAGCTTTACGTGCAAACGGTGCCAGCTATAATGCGCGTTACCAGAACACCGACTACTTCATTAAAAAATATGCACCGATGCAATCCTTCCGGTCGGCGGTGGGTACGGCGGAGCTGAACTGGCCGTATAATGAAATTGAAATACGCCTGGCAGACACCTATCTGATGGAAGCCGAATGTTTGCTGCGCAGCGGTGGCAGCACTACGAGAGCCGGGGAACTGCTGAATGGCCGTACCGGATTTGTAGGTGTACGCAGCCGGGTGGGTTTGCCTGCCGTAGCGGTTACACTGGATAATGTTTACAAAGAAAGACAGCTTGAACTGGCTACTGAAGGACATCGCTTCTTTGACCTGATTCGTACCAACAGAGCGGCAACCGTGTTGGGATCAAAAGGATTCACAAGCGGCAAAAACGAAATATTGCCGATACCGCAATCAGAGATCGATATCTCACAAGGTAACCTCAAACAAAACCCTGGCTATTAATCTTAAATGACAGCGCATATGAAAAAAATATTCTTTCTCGCGGGTATAGCGGCACTGGTGATCACCGGGTGCAGTCCCGACGAACAAAATAAAGAACTCGGTGCCTTGCCGGATGCATCCTTCACTGCCACTCCCATTCCCGGCATGGTGAACCGTTACCTGTTAACGAGCACCTCATCACACACCACGCAATGGCGTTGGGACAATGGTGACGGCAGCGGAACACGATTCGGCAAAGCGGTGGACACGGCCTACTTCCCGTCAGCGGGATCGTACACGATCAAGTTGCTGGCGATGGGGCAGGGTGGTATCGACTCTGCTTCGCAGTCGGTAACCGTAGCGGCAGATGATCCCAACGGATGTGTGGGTCTGAAAGCGGTACTGACAGGTTGTGCCTCCAAAACGTGGAAGATTAAACCGGCTGCAGGTGCGTTGCGCATCGGTCCTCCGGATCTTACAGCCATCTGGTGGGAAAATCCGTTGGCAGATGTAACGGCTCGTTCCTGCACATTTAACGACCGCTTCACCTTTACCAATACAGGATCTGTATTCAACTTCAACAACCAGGGTGATATCTGGGTGGAAGATGAAAACGGTGCACCCTGGCCCAACGACATCGGTGCGGCCATCGGTTGTCATCCGATCACCGACATTGCCGCGCAATACCGCGCCTGGGGATCCGGTACCCACAGTTTTTCCGTAATAGGCAACAGTAAAATTCGTGTAGCGGGTACCGGCGCATTTCTCGGCATCTATAAAGCCGGCGACAATGGTACAACTGCGGGACCTGAATCGAGTATAACCTATGATGTGGTTTCTTATTCAGCTACCTCTTTGGTGATCCGTAAAAATTACAGCTGGGGTACATGGGAGTTCCATTTTGTACCTGAATAATAAAGAACGTTAAGCAAGCACGACAAGCAGTGAGTGCAGGGCGGGTGAATTAGGGTTAAACAAGCCCGCCCTTTTTTTAAGATCAATGAAGCAGAGAAAATTATGAGAGGAGTATTAATTTTAGTAAGCTGCCTGTTGAGTTGGGCTGTGACGGCGCAGAACAGGAAACTGGTATGGGCTGATGAATTCAATTATACAGGCATGCCGGATACCGCGCGCTGGAGCTACGATACAGGCGGACATGGGTGGGGTAATAATGAAAAACAATATTACACCGATGCGCGTCCCGCCAACGTTTCAGTCGGCAATGGATTGCTCACCATACATGTGAACAAGGAAGAGTACAAAGGTAACAAGTATACTTCCGCACGCGTGTTGTCGAAATACAAGGGCGACTGGAAATACGGGCGCATCGAAGTAAGAGCCAAACTGCCGAAAGGCCGTGGTATCTGGCCCGCAATCTGGATGTTGCCTACCGACTGGAAATATGGAGGCTGGCCGGAGAGCGGTGAAATTGACATTATGGAATATGTCGGTTACCTGCCGGATTCTTTGTTCAGCACCGTACACACCGGCACCTACAACCATGCGATCGGTACGCACAAACCGGGCGGCATTGCGAAGCCGGAAGTAACCGACGGCTTTCATGTATACGTGATGGAATGGACACCGGATAAGATTCGCATGGGCGTGGACGACAACCTGTACTATGAATTTGTAAACGAAAAGAAAACATTCAACGAATGGCCTTTCGACCAGCGATTCCATTTGCTGCTCAATGTAGCGGTAGGCGGTAACTGGGGCGGAAAGGAAGGAATAGACGACAGCATTTTCCCACAAAAAATGGAAGTAGACTATGTACGCGTATATCAATAAACTGACCGGAGCGGCGATCTTATCATTAGTAATAGTAAGCGCCTGTAAAAAAAGTGGGGGAGACAATGCACCCGATCCGCATCCCAACCTCACGGTAGAAGACGTGACTTTATTTGAAGGCAATGGCGGCACAACAACCTTTAATATACAGGTGACACTTGATCGCGAACCTAAGAACGCTGTAACCGTGAAATATGCCACTGCAGACGGCACCGCCAAAGCGGGAGAGGACTACACGGCTTTGAACGGCACCCTGCAATTTGCTGCGGGAGAACGGAGCAAAAACATTGCGCTGACCGTAGTAGCCGATGATATCAAAGAAGGCGACGACATGCTGACGGTAACACTGAGCGATCCGTCGAATGTAGTGCTGGTAAGAGCGCAGGCCACCGTGACGATAAAAAATGACGACACCAAAGTACCGTTTAACAATAACGGTTACGATGCACCCACGAGTTATGCAGGCTTTACGCTGGCATGGTCCAATGAATTTAATACGGGTGCACTCGATGCTACGGCCTGGAGCAACCAGAATGGCGATGGCTGCCCATCGATGTGCGGATGGGGAAACAACGAACTGGAATACTATACGGATCGCCCGCAGAACCTGTTCTTCCAGGATGGTAAGCTGATCATTGAAGCGGCGAAAGAGCAATATGGCGTACGATCATATACATCATCAAAGATCATTACCTCGGGTAAAAAAATGTTCAAATTCGGCCGCATCGACATACGCGCGAAATTGCCGAAGGGGAAAGGCATCTGGCCGGCGTTCTGGATGATGCCGCAGGCGAGTGTATACGGAGGCTGGCCCACAAGCGGCGAAATAGATATCATGGAAATGGTGGGGCATGAGCCGAACCGTACGCATGGAACGATCCACTACGGTCCCGGCCCGGCGAGCACGCAAATCTCACGCAGCACGACCTTGTCAACCGGCACACTGGCGGATGAATTTCATGTATACTCGCTGGAATGGAAGCAGGACCAGATCAAATGGTATTTGGACGGGAATTTGTTCTCTACGGTAAACAAAGCCGATCTGAATGGGGTGTTGTATCCGTTCAACGAAGAATTCTTTTTGATCTTTAACCTGGCGGTGGGTGGCAACTGGCCCGGTTCACCGGATGCGAATACTTATTTTCCGCAGTGGTTGATTGTGGATTATGTAAGGTATTATCAGGGGGTGTAGGGTTAATCATTGTTTGCCTTTCGTCGATGGTACAATTTTTGAAATATACCGACAAGAGTCATGTCATCTAAACTTGTATTCGGAAAATAATCTTTGACTTCTGACTCGGACGATTTGTCGCCATACCGAGTCGAAAGTTTTTTATGTAGTAGATCTTCGTCGAGCATAGAAGCCAACCAGGAATATTCTTTTTCAGAAAAGTTGGCCTTAATTGATGTTCTCGTTGTACCTGAGTCAACATAGAGGGTCGGAGTCATTGCTTTAAGTAAATTTAACGGGCCTTCAGGATCTTTTTCAATTTCCGAATGCAGGATTTCTTTTAAACCACAACTATCAACTTGGTTCCACCATACAAATAATCTCATTAATAAATTTTGGGCAATAACATTAAAGATACTTTTCTCTCCAATATTTTGCTTTACTCTTTCAATATATTGTTCTTTTAATATCAAAGCCTGACGGTCATCAAAAAAAGCGGACGATTCATATGCATCTTTGGGTAGTACGAACCTCCCAGTGATGTTGGAGATAAACTCTGAGCTGTTACATTCATTGATTGCTTTTTGGGCAATACCAAATGTTTCGGTGCGGTCCTGGTTGGATAGCAACGCTTCTACACATAAGGCTGCTAAATTGAGCGTGTAATTGGATACGTCAGAATCTTTCTGAAATAAGTCAGAAACTCTGCATAACCCGTAAATAAGATTTTTTCCTTGAATACCTGAAACTTTTTTTCGATGAGTAGACAGTTTCGCTAAAATGTCTTCGATTGAAAACATCGAGAGAGTTTTTCTAAAGATTATTTCGATATCATTTAAAGATATTTCCGGGTTCGAATTATTTAGGAAAATTTTGGAAAAATGTATGTCTGATATTTCACCTTTTTGAATTGAGTACGTAAAGTAGCGTTCGAAATAATATGGCGTGCATATTCTTTTGTCGACCATTAGATTATCGTATAGATCTGGTTCGCTTGACAAAGAACTTTGTAATGATTTGCGAAAAAGAATACGATTAATATTTTTGATTACTTGAAGCTCTACGTTGTTGAAAAGACTGGTTTTATCCTCAACCCAATTCTGAAAATTGTCATTACTGATTCTCTGTTCATTTTCACTCCAATCGTTAAGTGTGAATAAATTCATATTATCCCTAATTAACTGATAGTATGTCGGAAGTGCGACCTTAGTTGCCTCTATCACTATAAGGTCAAGCAAATTCGCTTCTCCTTTAAGAAGCGAAGCGGATAATCGTAGACCATTACAATATCTTACTGCTTTTCTGGGATTTGAAATCAGTGGTAAAATGCAGTCTTGGAAAAGCATTTCAAACCTGCGATCATTTTCAAAATTATCTTCGAAAACTTGCTCCAAACAATCAAGTACAAAACGATGCAGATTTTTATTACTTGCTTTGGGAAGAACTAACGGTGTTTGGATTATCTTTTCAAGAAACCTATAACCTGCATCAGACGAGCTGCTTCCAAAAGCGGGAGCTAGCATTTCAGCTATTTGATCTGCGTCAAATGCTAAAAGGTAAGTTGTTCTTGGAAAATCGGCTAAAAGTTTTACAGCCTTAAACATTGCTTGCGCTTCACTCGCGTCTAGTCTATCAATGTCTTCTATGGCAACAACAATATTATGTCCAGATTTAACTATAAAATCATCAACTCTTTGCCGCGTTTCATTCAATGAAGGTTTTTTAAATAATTTAGCAAGTTTGCCTCCGGCACCGGAAAAGACATTTATAGGAAGTCCTCCTGCATAACCAACAAGCTGGAGAGAGTCACCATATTTTTCTAAGAATCCCGCAAGCTTTTCACCCTTAGTATTCAACTGCTTCTTTAAACTGTCAGCAAATTCTCTAAGAAAAGCAAGAATGAGATGGTTGCTATCTTCAAACAGCCATGGATTGAATTTTATTTTCACAATATTTTCAGGTAGGCAATCTAAAACCATATTTAATACTGATGACTTACCTTCCCCCCACTTAGCATTGATTCCAACAACGTGGGATTCAGAAGTATTTTCAATACAGTAGTTCGCTAATCGTATAGCGAACTCGGTCCGGTCAAAACGATCCTCTTTAATTGAAGTAATTGGTTTATCAAGTTGAAACTTAGTTTCTGTTGGCATGTTTCTTTGATTGTACTAACGCTGTCGGCTAAAGAGTTTTTTACTTACTAGCTAAGCGCAAGGCTTTGTAGATTTGTAAAATACTACTTAGTCTGAATATTACAAGTGAGGATATAAAAGTGCAGTGGTTAATTCACAATAATCAGGATGCCGACTTCAACGAACTTTCACAATTAAGATTCCGCCTTGCCATGAAGGCTTTTTATTACGAGAATTAGCTCTCCAGGTCTCCAATTGAATTACCGGCTTTCACATGCAACAACAAACCTCCATCTTACTGTGAAGGTTTCTTATTCGTGGGAGTTGACACCCGAATAATCGGGTCCGAAGTCTCGGACCGAAGCCTCGGAATCGTCCCGAAGTGTCGGGATGCCGATCCGCTAGAGCGGGACACGCCCTCTGCTTGTAAGGCAGATTCCGCCTTGGAGGATAAACTTCCTATAACGAAAAAAGCATCAACCTAAGTTGATGCTTTCTATCCTGTGGGAGTTGACGGGCTCGAACCGCCGACCCTCTGCTTGTAAGGCAGATGCTCTGAACCAACTGAGCTAAACTCCCTTTTCCGTTTCGGGAGTGCAAAGATAAGCCCGCGTTTCTTTCTGCCAAATTTTTTCGTGCTTTTTTCTGAACTTTTCTCTACTAATCTATTGCCGCACAATCGTCAACCGTACACTCTCACCCGTCTTTTTATGATCCAGCTTCAACACATACGTGCCCCTGGCCAGTCCGCCTACATTCACTGCCGCACTGTTCAACTGTCCCTGGCGTAAAGTCATGCCCGCAATGCTGATTACCGAATACACGTATTGCTGCGGATCGGTCAGTCCTCTTAACTGGCACAGATCGCCGGTCAACGGTACCGGGTAGGCTACAATTTTATTCGACTGCGCCGCCACATTTACGGTACGCGTTTCGGAATAACTGGTACTGTTATTTTCCGAAGTCTGGCGCAAGCGGTAATAGTTATCGCCTGACAATGGCTGTGCATCGGTATAGGTATAGGAGAGAAGCGTATTGGAATTGCCCGCGCCATTGATCACCTGCAGGTCCTGCCAGGTCTGGCCATCTGCGGATCTTTCTACCGTAAAGGATTTATTTGCTGTTTCGCTGGCCGTAGTCCAGCGCAACGCCACGCCGCTGCCCACTGCTGTTGCCGTAAAAGCCGTGAGCTTTACGGGTAGTACTGCAATTATTGGCACCGTCACCGTCTGGTCGGGGATGCCCGGCCCGTGCACTTTTACACGCACGGTATTGCACCGCAACGAATTCACCGAGGCCGAGGCGCAGTCCGATTGGCCCCGCCATTGATTGGACGTTGACACGGTATAGCCCAATCCCCCGTTATTGGGCAGATCAAAAAAGTGATTGGCGCCACCTGTACAACCTACCGTACCCTGCAACGTATAAAGACTACCGGGGATGTTAACCCCCGAAAAGGAAACATTGTACGCCAGGCCGAGATTGTAATTGAAACCGTACGGACAGGAATTAGTACTGGGAAGGATGGTGACAGGTACCACGGAGATGCTTACAGCATAACCGGTATTGGACTGAACCAGCACCTGGGATTTGCCCCGGAAAGGGGATAAAAATGCAGTCGATAACAAGACGCTTACGAGCGTCCGGGTAAACAGATTTCGCATTTTGCAGAGGATTGGATGAGCCGTAAAAATGGGGTAAACTTTTAAGAATTCTAAGTTTTTACACCTATTTTAAACGTATACACCTATTTTGTTGACATATGTCAAACCTCTGGCAACTAATTGTTTTACCTTATTAATACGAAAGTTCCTTTCCGGTCTACCATTCCGCAGGCAGTCTGAGCTCTTATCTGGTACACATATACACCTGCCGGTTGGTCGATACTCTTAAATTTGCCATCCCAGCATCCTGTTGGCTGGCTGGTATGGAAGACACGCTGCCCCCACCGGTTATAAACCGAGAAATCTACTTTTTGCAACATACCCCAATAGCTTAATCCATAACAATCATTCAGTCCGTCGTGGTTGGGCGTAAAGGCCGTCGGCATCAGGCTGAGGCTCGGATTGATGGGGGCAAATGCCAGTTGTACTGAAGCTGTGTCGCTGCATCCATTAATATCTATTCCTTTTACCACATATTGCACGGCACCACCTGGCGTCGCAAAGGGTTGGGCTATGCGCGGATTGCTGAGGCCGGTTGCCGGTGTCCACACATAACTGATGCCACCTGATGCAGAAAGCTGGCTCGATATGGTAGAGCAATCCAGGTCGTTCGATTTCGAGGCACTTATCCTCGGTAGCTGGTTGACATTTATAGTAGTATTGAGCGTTTCCTGGTATTGGCAGGTTGTTTCGGTTATCCTTACCGTATAGGTTGTTGTTTGAGTGGGGTAGGCACGTGGGTTGCCGATGCTGGCAGAAGACAGGCTTGTGGCGGGTAACCAGTCGTATACATCACCGCCTGTCGCGAGCAATTGCACCGTATCTTTTGCACAAATGATCTGGTTGGCGGATACGGTAAACACAGGCCTTGTCCGTACGGTTACCAGCACCGAATCTTTTTCGCTGCATCCGTTCTGATCCGTCACTTCCACCACATAGCGGGTGGTAGCAGCCGGGGTAGCGACAGGTTGTGGACCCGAAGACGTGCTCAGGGTCGAAGAAGGTGTCCATTGATATTGTACACCGCCGCCAGCTTCAAGTTGTGTACTGGCGCCGGGGCAGATGCTCAGGTCGTCTGATATGGTCACTACGGGTATGGGGTTTACCACCAGCGTCACCTGGTCGGTTGCGCGGCAACCGCGTGCAGTAGTGCCGGTTACGGTATAGGTGGTTGTGGCTAATGGATTGGCAACAGGAGTGGCGGACGCCGGATTATCGAGGTCGGTAGCGGGCGTCCATACATAGGTCTGCGCACCTGATGCCAGCAGCGTTGTTTGCTGCCCTGCGCAGAGTGGCGCAGGAACGGCTGCCGTTATCTGCGGTGTTTCTGTTAATACAACTACAGAGTCGCGCTGCAGTTGATAAGGCGCAAACAGCAGGTCGTCCATTGCAAAATCATTACCACCGGCAGTTGTATTGTTGTTGACGATCGCTAGATCAAGTGTGGTGAGATCACCGGAATTCCAGGTAATAAAATGTTGCTGCCACTGGCACACGGCAGCAGAGGCTGTAAAATCATGTACCGGTTTGCCGTTAATCCACAACTGCAGTTGTGCCGGATTAAGCGAACGGGTTGATTGCAACCAGGTGCCAAATACATAATTGGTCTCCGGCGTCACCGTCACTGTTTGTTTCCAGATGGCTTTGGGCAAGTTGCCGCCATTGACGATCATCATTTGCCCGGTACCGGAAGTATGGTCTGTACAGGTTACACCGGTTGACCAGACCCCCGGATTGTTGGTAATGTTGTATTGGTCTTGTCCGCCGTCAGTGGCGGTTAGTGAATAATCCGAAGTGAATCCGGTATTGCCCTGGCTGAAGTCTCCATTCGCAAGCAGGTTGTTACCCGGAACCAATGCGGTTACATAATATGTAATATTGGAGGTAGTATTGGTAACAGGATTGGCGGTTTGTGTTCCGGTGAGTGAGGTGGCCGGTGTCCAGCAATAACTTAATGCCCCCGTGGCGCGGATGGTGGTGGGTACCCCGGCACAGATGGTGGTATCCTGTGTGGTGACCAGTGTATTTACATCGGTTAGGTCGACCCGGATCGATTTAACTACCGTGTCTCGACACCCTTCCGTTCTTCCCCGGAATGTGATATCGTATGTGCCCGCTGCCGGAAAGTTGTAAGAAGGGGTCAGCGTGAGCACTGGCGTGTTGCCCGTGCCGAATACCCATTCCGGATCTGTCACCAGCGAAGAGGTTGGTCTGAAGTTCATGGACAATGGTTGACATACGTCCGGTATGCTGACGAAATCGGCAGAAGTGTTTACCACATTTATTTTCACAAAGGCAGAATCGACACAGCCTTCCGCCGTCGTAATGAGCACTCTGTATTCCGTTGTATCATCCGGTGATGCTTTGGGATTGGCAATATTGGTATGGCTGAGCCCCGTAGCGGGGGACCATTCGTAGGACACACCGCCAACGGCACTTAACTGCACAGAATCACCCCTGCATACCTGTAGCTGAGATTTCTGCACATTCCCTGCCTTAAAGTCGGAAAAATAGCCGTACCGGCAACCCGTAGTGAGCGAGGGTGTAGCGCCATTAAGAAAACCCAACTGAAACTTTCCGGATGAATTTTCGATGCGGCTGGCAACACCTACCGGCATATTACTGTTCATATATTTTTTGCAATACACATAAGCGCCACCTGTGCCTGGCACCGGTGTAAAATCACCGGTATTGATCACACCGGCCACACCATTAAACGTAAATGCGCCCTGGTTGCCATTTTTTGTTACAATGAATAGTAAAGCATATTCATTCACACTCCGGAATACCGACACTTTTGTGGAGCCGGTACATTCCAGTTTGGGAATAACGGCTGAACTCACCTCGCAGTTGACACCGGTATAATGCATCACTGCCGACTTTTTAGTGGTACGGATATAGGTAGATACCTCACTTCTCAGATCGAATTCAAAAGATTGAGCCTTGTTGAGCGTGGTTACCGGTGTGGCATTTCCATCACGGAACACCTCGGTACCATCTTCCGATGCGGTCACCACCACTTTATCACGTACAAAAAGATCGCCTCTGCCAATCACAAATTCGTGTCCCCAGATATTAACAGGGATCAACTGGTCGCCTGCCAGGTCGGCGCAAGGGCCATCCGAGAAAAGCAGGTCTTCTTTGGCAGTAACGGCGATCAGCTTGGTGGCTGTGATGGTACTTCCGTCGAGCATATTGAGGCCGTTACGATACAGAGCCTGATTGGAAAAAGATTGGCCTTTATTCAACGAAATGGTAAAAGGTTGCCCGGCAAGTCGCCCCCCCAGCATCGGCTTGCTGGGCGTGATCGTTACCTGGGTATTATTTTCTGTAGCCACGATATCGAAACCGGTGCGGGCATTCGGAAAGCGGATGGTATCGACCGCCCAGGTTTTTTGCGCGCTCACTATGAAGTTGGTTCCCAGTGCATTTTTTCCTTTCAACGAAAAAAGTTCGGGATTGCAATTGCACGATTGCGCCATTACTTCGTAATAAATAAAAATATCTTCAGTAGAGGTGATCAGCAGGCCTTTATTGGCGACTACGTTAGGCGTAACGTTCTCGATCTGGTTGATCCAGGCGGTGAGGTCCACTGTGGTACTGGTATTGGCCGGTACTGTAACGGAAATAGGGGTGAAAGCGGTGTTCGCCGGCATGGCAATGGTGACGGTTGCCGTGTTCTCTGAGGCGGTCATGCGCAGCAGGATCGGCCGGTCATAACGTCCGTAAGTAGGATCATTGATCTCGCTGACTTCCGGTGCGGCAAACCAGAATTCTGTATCGCGTTGGGCATTGGAGGTGTATCCGCACAGTAAAAGTACTGCGCAAAGCAGCAGGTTCGGTAATAACTTCATCAGGTGGTGGCTTGATTTGGCAACGCAAAAATAGCAAAAAAGCCTGAAGAAAGCGGACGCAGCCTAGTTTGGCTGTACCGCCGGCAGACGGTAATGCTGACCGTCCCAGACAAACAATTCATAGATCTGGTACGACCAGTAACGGGCGAGGGGGCTTTTCTCCAATATTTTCTCCACTTCCGCCGCATCCTCGGCGTTCAGGGTGATCCATACCTGCTGGGAGTCAATGCTCACAACATATTGATCAATGATTTCCTTGTTGATCAGGAAATTGATATACGTGCGGTGTGGGGGAATGAGCTCGTTGAAATCTTCGCCCATTTCGAATGATATGGTGACCTGGTATTTTTTCATCTCTTTCTAAAAGACAAATTGGCGTCCGAAAAGTTGCATGAAGACTGTAGTAAGTGATAAGTATTAAGTTTTAAGTAGACAGCCGGTGTAAGGCGAAAGGGTAAGGCATAAGGTATAAGGTGTAGGGGGTAAGGTTGAAGTCTTTGCGTGAATCAAATCCGGCTTTTAGGCTTGGTTTTGAATTTTTACTTTTGAATTTTGAATTAAAAAAGCCACGCTTACGTGGCTTTTTCCGGTGGAACGTACTGGACTCGAACCAGTGACCCCTACTCTGTCAAAGTAATGCTCTAAACCAACTGAGCTAACGTTCCGGGGCGACAAAAATAAGCGGATTCAATATATCAGCTACGGATAAATTAAATTTTCCAGTCAACGATTGCATTCACCCATTCGGCTTTTACCGGTGCAGTGATGCGGATATAGTTATCGGTATATCCTTCCATCATGCCCTGCTTCTCCTGGTGCTCAAACAACACTTTCCGCGTCTGACCCTGGTGCTGCTGCGTAAAGTATTGCATCTTCATGTAGGAAAGATTGCGTAATTGTTTATTACGCGCCTGGCGCACCGATACCGGCACCACCGGCTTAATATCCAGTGCATGCGTATTGGCGCGCTCAGAGTAGGTAAACACGTGCAGATAGGATACATCCAGCTCATGCAAAAAGTTAAACGTATCCTGGAAGTCTTCTTCCGTTTCTCCCGGAAATCCCACGATCACATCCGCACCAATCGCACAATGCGGCATCAGCGTTTTGATCAGGCGTACACGGTCGGCATACAGTTCACGTTTGTAGCGACGACGCATTGATCCCAATATTTTATTGCTTCCGCTTTGCAACGGGATATGAAAGTGCGGCATGAATTTGTCGCTGTTGGCCACAAATTCCACGATCTCATTGGTCAGCAGGTTGGGTTCGATAGAAGAGATGCGGTAACGCGAGATGCCTTCCACTTTTTCCAAAGCCTGTACCAGTTGAAAGAAGTTTTCTTCACGGTATTGTATACTCACCGGCGCACCGGCACCATCAGGACCTTTCCCGAAGTCGCCGAGGTTGATGCCCGTGAGTACAATTTCCTTTGCACCGGCCACCGCCAGCTCTTCGGCCTGCTTTACCACATTGGCAATACTGTCGCTGCGGCTTTTGCCACGCGCCAGTGGAATGGTGCAAAAGGAACAGTTATAGTCACATCCGTCCTGCACTTTCAGAAAGGTGCGCGTCCGGTCATTGATCGAATAGGAGGAGTGAAAGCCAGATACTTCACCGATATCGCAGCTGCAGATACGGGCGGGATCGCCTTTGGCCAGTTGGCGGATGTGCTGCGCAATGTTGAATTTTTCCCCGGCACCCAGTACCAGGTCCACCCCGGGGATCGACGCGATCTCCTGCGGTTTCAGTTGCGCATAACATCCGGTGATCACGACAAAACTTTCCGGTGCGCGGCGCTGGATACGACGTACCAGCTGACGGCATTCCTTGTCGGCATTGTCGGTAACCGAACAGGTATTGATTACATATACGTCTGCCACGTCGTCGAATTCCTTTTTCGCAAAGCCTTCCTGCTCAAGCATGCGCGAGAGGGCGGAGGTTTCCGAAAAGTTGAGTTTGCACCCAAGTGTATGAAAAGCGACGGTCTGTGCGGACATAAGTGCGCAAAGATAGCAAAGATTCGCCAGCCCATGATTGCGGCGACAATCCTATTTTTGCCGGTAAAACAAAGCAATTGAATAAGAAATGGTTACCGCTGGTCCTGGTGGTGTTGCTGGGGCTGGTATTGCTGCTGGTCCGCCGTTGCTCCAACGACCATACAGCCAATACCGATACCGGTAAAAAAACGCGTACCGAAGATCCCGCCTCCACCGTCAACCGCAACCGGGGCTTCGACCGCCGTACGTCCTTTCTTGAATATACCCGTCATGCCGATTGCCGCATGGAGTGCAGGCATATCACCAAAACAGAAGTGGAAGGCATCATGCGCGATGGCCGCATCAATTACAGTAAAAGCAATGTGCAGGCAAAACCCTGTCCCGAATACGCACTCGAAGGCGAAACGGCCGACGGACAGCGCGTGCGCATCGTTTTTGCCCAATGCGATTTCAAGACCAAAGTAGTGACGGCCATCGACCTCGGGGCAGAATGGGAATGCAGTTGTCCGGGGGACGATAAAAAACACCAGAATAAACGCTGATGAAAGTGCTGCTGAAACCTCTGCAATGGTTGTATAGCCTGTATGCCATCGTATTGTTCATTGCCATCATGCTGGTGATCTTTCCATTTGTGATCTTCGCCAGTTTTCTGGGAAAGATCCGCGGTGGCAACATGATCCTCTGGCTTTGCGCCCGCTGGGCCGACCTCTGGTTTCCATTGATCGGTATTTTTCACCGCTTCATTTACGAAGCGCCGCACGACCGCCAACGCCAGTTTATTTTTGTTAACAACCATATTTCTTATCTCGATTCTGCCGTGCTCGTAAAAGCGTATCACCAACAGGTGCGCCCGTTGGGCAAAGTGGAAATGGCGCGCATACCGGTATTCGGTTTTATTTACAGAAATGCCATCGTAACGGTGGACCGGAGCAGTCCTGCCAATCGCGCGGCAAGTTTGCGCATCCTTCGTTCGCTGATCAGCAAAGGCATTTCCGTACTGGTTTTCCCCGAAGGCACCTTCAACGAAACCGGCGAGCCACTGAAAGAGTTTTATGACGGCGCCTTCCGCCTCGCCATCGAAACGCAAACCCCGATCAAACCCGTTTTATTCCTCGACACTTACGACCGTCTTCATTATGGGGGTGTGTTTTCTTTTACACCCGGCCGCAACCGCATCGTGTACCTCGACGAAATCCCTGTTGAAGGTCTCACAAAAGCAGATTTGCCGGCGCTCAAAGCGCGGGTGCATGCGTATATGGAAGAAAGGCTGCGGTTTTACAAAGCAAGCTGGATTAAGTAGTAAGTTTTAAGTTATAAGTAGTAAGTCGACAGCCGGTCTTTTATAGACGATTGATCGTTTTTCTCCCGCCACCATGGTTCGTGTATACACAAACCATGGTATTTACGATTCACGCACGCCATTCGAGCGCCGCAGGGAGCGTCATTCACCCATTGACTATTGACGGTTCACTTTTTTGAATTTTTACTTTTGACTTTTGAATTAACTTTATCGCTTGATGTCGCAACAAGATGCTCATATCGCTCTTTTCCCCGGAAAGAATGTCTACGCAGAAGTAATCATTCCGCTGGCATTGCCGCGTAATTATACATGGTCCGTGCCGGCCGATCTGCAGGACACGGCCAAACCCGGTTGCCGCGTGGAAGTGAACCTCGGCAAAAACAAAAAATATGCGGGCATCCTCAAAAGGCTGCATAGCGAAAAACCCGCTTTATTCGAGCCCAAAGACATCCTGAATGTACTCGACACCGAACCCGTGGTTTTTGAAGAACAATTGAAATTATGGGAATGGATGGCGGGCTACTACATGTGCAGCGAAGGCGAAGTAATGGCCGCCGCATTGCCCGCACATTTCAAATTATCCAGCGAAACGATTTTACTATTCAACGAAGAATACGGCGATGATTTCAGTAGTCTCGATCACGACGAATACCTGGTGGCCGAGGCATTGTTGATTAAAAAGCAACTAACACTTGGCGAAGTGCAGCAGTTGCTCGATTCACCACATGCTTATCCGGTGATCAACCGGCTGATCAACAAACGTGTCTGTTTCGTTTGGGAAGCGTTGAAACAAACCTACAATCCGCGCCGGGAAACCTATGTGTTATTAGAAAGTCCGTACGACAAAGAAGAAGCGCTGGAGCAATTACTGAATGAAGATCCGCGTTTGCGCCGTGCCGAAAAACAAATGGAATTGTTGCTGGCCTACCTGCACCTTTCCCGTTCAGATGGCGAAGTGACCAAGCCGGAGCTGCTGAAAAAATCAGGCGCTTCCGATGCGCAGTTGAAAGGATTGGTGGAAAAGAAAATCCTTCGTTTGGAAAAAAGAGAGGTGGATCGTATACGTTACCTGCCCCGCGATATCCAGATCGATTTTGAGCTGAGTCCCGCGCAGCAGGAAGCTTTTGATCAGATCAAAGAATCGCTTTTACAAAAACCTGTTTGTTTGTTGCACGGCGTTACCTCCAGTGGCAAGACGCAGGTTTATATCCGGTTGATCGAAGAACATATCCGCCGCGGCGAGCAGGTGTTGTATATGCTTCCCGAGATTGCGCTGACGTCGCAGATCATCCGCCGTTTGCAAAAACATTTTGGCGGCTACATTGGTATTTATCATTCGCGCTTCTCGCAGAACGAACGCGTCGAGATCTGGAACAAAGTAAAAAGCGGCGAGTTGAAAGTGGTGCTGGGCGCACGTTCCTCCGTATTCCTGCCGTTCCGCGAATTGGGATTGATCGTTTGTGATGAGGAACATGATACTTCTTATAAACAACAGGAACCGGCGCCGCGATACAACGGCCGTGATGCGGGCATCTATCTTTCATCGCTTTTCGGTGCGCGCGTAGTGTTGGGCAGTGCCACGCCTTCACTGGAAAGTTATGCCAACGCGCAAAATGGCAAATACGGCAAAGCTGTACTGGCAGAGCGTTTCGGTAATATGCAGATGCCCGGCATCGAAATAATAGATACGCGCCGGATCAATGCGAAGGAAAAAGGAAAGATCATGCTGTCACCGCAACTGGTGGAAGCAGTGGAAGAAGTAGTAGGCCGCCAGCGGCAGGTAATTCTGTTTCAAAACCGCCGTGGCTACACACCGTACCAGGTTTGCAGCATGTGTGGCTGGGTGCCGCAATGTAAATACTGCGATGTTTCCCTGACATTCCATAAACTCACCAATAAACTACAGTGCCATTACTGCGGAACCACTTACACGCCTTTGTATACCTGCGCTGCCTGCGGCAGTGATCAGTTTGTACAAAGAAATTTTGGGACAGAACGCATTGAAGAGTTGCTGCAGGAAACCTTTCCGCAGGCGAAAGTTGCGCGGATGGACATCGATACGGTGCGCGGTAAACATGCACATGATCAGTTGATCCAGCAGTTCGAACAGCAGCGTGTAGATATTTTGGTGGGCACGCAGATGGTGGTAAAAGGCCTCGACTTTGAAAAAGTGGATCTTGTTGGAATCCTGGATGCCGATGGCTTGTTGCATTTTGCCGACTTCCGCGTGAATGAACGCGCTTTTCAATTGATGGAGCAGGTGAGTGGCCGCGCCGGCAGACGCGATACAATGGGCCGCGTGCTGATACAAACCACACAGCCCGGCCATCCCGTGTTAAAATTTGTAACCGAACATAACTACGAGCATTTCTATGAAGATGAAATGCAGAAACGCAAACAATTCTTTTACCCGCCTTTCTCTCGTACGATACAATTAACGTTCCGTCATAAGTTGAAAGATGTAGTACACGATGCGGCGCATCGTTATGCCGACGCATTAAAAAACCGCTATAAAGAATACATGTCTGGACCGGCTGAGCCGATGATCAGCCGCGTGCGGAATCAATATTTAATGGAGTTGTTGCTTAAACTTCCCCGCGATCAGCAATTGATCCGCACCTGCAAACTGGAATTGTTAGAGCAGATTGCGATCCTGCACAATGATAAAAGATTCAGGAATGTGATTGTTGTGCCGGATGTGGATGGGGTGTAAGAATGTGGAAATGTGTAGATGTGAAAATGATTAATACAAAAAACAGTTACCGTTACACAGATTCTTCAAGTTCTGAAAATAGCAGCATGTAGGGAAGTCGCTTTCATTTTCACATTTTCACATTCCGCCGCAGGCGGGGCACATTTTCACATTCTCATTGCATTTCCTCCCAATGATACCAATGCACGCCCTGCTTACCTGACAGCGCGGCGTTGATCATGGCCTGGGCAACGGTGCGGCCGTGAATGGCGCGGTATTTTTTCCAGGAGCCGAATAATAAGCCCGATACTGCTTTGGTGGCTGATTGAAGAAAACCTTCACCCGGACGTTGCTCGTCGCGGTGGCCGAGTAACATGGAAGGACGCATGATGTGGATGGAAGGAATGCCGCTGGCAATAACCGCATTTTCTGCTTCGCCTTTGAGGCGGAGATAAAAATTGCGGCTGGATGCGTCGGCGCCAACGGAAGATACCATTGCAAATGCCTGAGCTCCGGCTTCGTGCGCATATTTTGCCACGCGCTCAGGAATTTCAAGGTCTATGCGGCGGTAAAGCGTTTTATCGCCTTTCACATTCTTTTGTGTGGTGCCGATACTGGAAAAAACAATGTTCACGTCTTCCAAGGCCAGTTTCACAGATTCGGCATCGTTAAAATCAACGAGTTTTACTTCGGCTTTGGGATGTGGCTTTTCCATCGGGCGGCGAACGATAAGACGCACAGTGTCGAACCGGTCGTCTTTGTAAAGGGCTTCCTGCAGATATTTTCCGATCATTCCCGTGGCGCCGATGATGGCAGCCGTTTTTCCACTCTTATTTTTTACAGTATCATTGCCTAAATTCATAGAATGCAAGTTCTGGAAAATTTTCCATTAAAGGACCTGAACACATTTGGCGTGGCAGCCAATGCCCGCTACTACGCGGCATTTGACAGCATTGCCTCGCTCAACGACACCTTGTCGAAGTATCCGGGACTGCCATTGCTGATCCTCGGTGGTGGCAGTAACGTGCTGCTGACAAAAGACTTCGACGGGCTGGTATTGAAAAATGATATCCGCGGCATTCGCAAAGTGAGTGAGGATGCTGAATTTGTTTATATAAAAGCAGGCGCGGGAGAAAACTGGCATCAGTTCGTGTTACACACGATTGAACACGGATGGGGTGGACTCGAAAATCTTTCGCTGATTCCCGGATGCGTAGGGGCATCGCCGATGCAGAACATCGGGGCTTATGGGGTGGAAATAAAAGATGTGTTTGAACAACTCACTGCCTTTCATTTAAACGAACGCAGCAATTATACCTTCCGCGCGCAGGCTTGCGAATTTGGTTATCGCGAAAGTGTTTTCAAAAGAAAATACAAAGGACAATTCGTGATCGCCGATGTAACTTTTAAATTAAGAAAGCAACCGGTGTTGAACACCTCTTACGGAGCCATAGCGGCCGAACTCAAAGCGCGTGGTATTGAACACCCCACCATCCGCGATGTATCGGATGTGGTCATCTCCATACGTCAATCCAAACTTCCCGATCCCAAACAAACCGGCAATGCGGGCAGTTTCTTTAAGAACCCCAGCATTACCATTCCGCAGTTTGATGAGTTGAAAAAAAAATATCCAGATATCGTCGCTTATCTCAATCCGGATGGCACGATGAAGCTGGCGGCGGGTTGGCTGATCGAGCAGGCAGGCTGGAAAGGATACCGGCAGGGAGATGCCGGCGTACATGCGCGGCAGGCCTTGGTGTTGGTGAATCATGGACAGGCCACGGGAGCGGAGATCGTAGCCCTGAGTGAACAGATCATTGCCTCTATAAAAGAAAAATTCGGTGTGGAACTGGAGCGGGAAGTGAATATTGTATGAGCTGGTAAATACAAGCAAAATGCTTCTAAATTGCTGATTTTGTATGATCTTTGCCCCAACATCAAATTAACGATCTATGAAAAGAATCCTGGTACTTGGTCTGCTCCTCGCTGTCAGTGGAGCGGCTATGGCACAAACAGAGTTTCGCGGACGGAGTGTTCGTCTGGGTTTTAAACTGGACCCTGTATTCATCAATAACCTGCGTCCTGCTGACAATGGGTTGGAAAAAGACGGAAGCAAATTTGGTTTCTCTTACGGCCTGATGGCTGATTTTATGTTCAGCGATGGCCGTGGCGCTTTTGCCTCCGGCATTGAAGTGACGCATGCTGCCGCCAGCCTCAAGTATACGGATGCCAACAAAGGTCTCCGCCGTGCAGAAGCTGCCGGTGCCGAGCAGGTGTATGATATCCGTCTGCAATACATCCAGGTGCCGCTTTCCATCAAGTTGAAAACAAATCCGAATAACGGTTTGCGCTACTGGGGACAATTTGGTACTTACCTCGGTCAACTGATCGGTGCACGTGCTGATTGGGAGTATGGTTCAACCTCTGCCAGCAAACAAAAAATTCTGAAAGACATCAATCCCTTAAATATGGGCCTGCTGATCGGTGCAGGTGCTGAATACCATATCGCCGAGAAGACGGATCTGTTCTTCGGTCTCGGTTTTGAAAACGGTTTCACCGATGTTACCCGCAACAAAAAATGGAATGACGGTAAGGTGAATCTGAACCGTTGGGCGTTGCGATTGGGAGTGTTCTTTTAGTCGTGAATCGTCAATGGTGAATCGTCAATATTATTCTCAATTAATGGGAGGTCTCCAAAGGACTTCCCTTTTTTATTCACGATTGACGATTCACGACTTCTGGCCAAAATATCCAGCCAGAAAGACCAAATCCCACCCTCTCGAAGTCAACAACGGCCGGTAGCTTTGTTGTAACAAAACCTCAGACAATGACAACACAGCAAATTGCCGTCCGCTTCAATGAACTGGCACAACAGGATAAATGGTTTGAAATACAGGATGAGTTTTTCTCCGATGATGTGAAAAGCATCGATCCGGTTGATTCTCCTTATTTCGGTTATGCAGAAGGCAAAGCCGGCGTGCGTCAGAAAGGAGAGGACTTCGTTGGGCGTATTACCGCACTGCACGGCGCACACACTTCTGAGCCGTTAATAGCCGGAGATCATTTTGTAGTAGCCAGGGAACTCGACATGACCGTACAACCACACGGCCGCATTCAGATCAAACAACTGATGCTGTACAAAGTGAAGGACGGGAAGATTGTGAGTGAACAGTTTTTCTACTGATGTGAGAATTTGAGAATTAAATGAAAAATGAGCTCAATGAATTTCCTAATTATCAAATCATCAAATTAGCTTCAACTCTCTTCATCAAATTCATCTTCCTCCGTGCTCATGCCACCAAGGTTCATCATGCTGCCGATGAGATCCTTGAATTCAACTTTTGTTTCGAAGATTTTTTTGCTGATAAGCGAATGAGCAGCGAGACCGTGCAATACAAATTCCATCAACAGTCCAGCCTGCTCTTCGTCGGCTCCGGGATATAATTTTTTTACCACAGCATGTAATCCGTCTACCTGGTAAAGCGCCATCAGTTTTTCCTTATCGGAATTACCGAAGGACAAATGCAGGTGATTGCCCTTGTCAAACCAGTTGATTACCGGGCGATAAGGATCGTCCACTTTTTCCTGTGATACCTTGCCTGTATTGCGGCGCTTCTTCAATGTTTCAGGATTGGGGAAATATTCCACGAACTGTGTGCGGATCGCTTTGTCCAATAAGTTCATCGCTACCTGGAACGGGCCTTCCTGTTCTCCTTCGTATACCAGTTCTACTTTACCGGTAATGGAAGGAATGATGCCCGCCAGATCGCTGATCCAGACCTGTGTGCGCTTCTCATTGTTGATAATGGCGCGTCGCTCGGCCGCACTCACGGCATTCTCAAAAGCAGAAATAGTAAGTCGCGCAGATACGCCGCTTTTCTTATCCACCAGTTCACTGCCGCGCGCTTCAAACGCTACCTGTTCGATCAACCGACGAACCAGGTCGCTCACTTCCACCAGTTCTTTCTGGTCGTCGGCGATACCAGCTTCCTGGCCGGTGATCTCCAGCGCCTGTTCGATCGTACGTGGATAGTGGGTCAGGATCTGGCTTTCGATACGGTCTTTCAATGGTGTTACGATCGAACCGCGATTGGTATAGTCTTCGGGGTTGGCCGTAAACACAAATAATATATCGAGTGGCAATCGCAGCTTGAATCCGCGGATCTGCACATCGCCTTCTTCGAGTATGTTGAACAAGGCTACTTGGATGCGTGCCTGTAAGTCGGGCAATTCATTGATCACAAAAATGCAACGGTTACTGCGCGGGATAATGCCGTAATGCAGTACACGTTCATCGGCAAAATTCAGTTTCAGGTTAGCTGCTTTGATGGGGTCGATGTCACCAATCAGATCTGCTACGCTAACATCGGGCGTAGCGAGTTTTTCTCCGTAACGCTGACTGCGGTGCAGCCATGTAATAGGCGTATCGTCTCCCTTTTCTTCCACCAATGCGCGGGCAAACCCCGATACCGGGTTCAGCGGATCGTCGTTGATGTCGCTGCCGGGAATAGTGGGAACATATTCATCCAGCAGCTCGGTCATCTGGCGCGCCATACGCGTCTTGGCTTGTCCGCGCAGACCGAGAAACAGGATATTGTGTTTACTCAACAGCGCTCTTTCCACATCGGGAATAACGGTGTCTTCGTAACCTACGATACCCGAGAAGGTCGGCTCCTGGTGACGGAGGCGGTGCAGTAAATTGTGACGGATCTCATCTTTGATAGAGCGGGACTGATAACCGGAGGCTTTGAGTTCTCCTAAGGTTTTTATTGTGTGTAATTGCATAGTAGCGTAGGTTAAAATACAGTTTTGCGTTTGCCACTTTCAAAATCGCGGAAGATAAAGGCACCGAGTTTATCCAGTGAAGCAAAGAAGGCCTTGCCCTGGTTCATCTCGGTAAACTCCTGCACAAATTGCTGCAGGTACGGATCCGTAGCGATCATGAAAGTAGTAATGGGAATTTTTAATTTCTTGCATTGCGCGGCAAGATTCATGCAACGGTTAACGACTTTTCGATCGAGGCCGAAGCTGTTTTTATAATAGCGTTTACCGATCTTCAGGCAGGTAGGCTTCCCATCCGTGATCATGAAGATCTGTTTGTTTGGATTTTTGCGCCGGCGCAAAATATCCATGGCGAGTTCGAGGCCCGCAACGGTATTGGTATGATAAGGACCTACCTGCAGATAGGGAAGGTCTTTCACTTCAATAGGCCAGGCGTCATTTCCAAAAACCACAATATCGAGTGTGTCTTTCGGGTAACGTGTCTTGATGAGTTCGCTCAGTGCCATCGCTACTTTTTTCGCGGGCGTGATGCGGTCCTCACCATAGAGAATCATGGAATGGGAAATATCGATCATCAGCACGGTAGAGGTCTGCGCTTTGTAATCTGTTTCCCGGATGGCCAGGTCATCTTCCTGCATGCGGAAACTCTCGATGCCGTGATTGATCTGCGCATTGCGGATGCTTTCTGTGAAATCGATCTGCTCGAGCATATCACCAAACTGAAACTGTCTTGTTTCGGCATTTTGTTCATCGCCCTGGCCGGGTTTGAAACTGCGGTGATCGCCTTGTTTGCTTTTTTTGAGTTTACCGAATATTTCTTCGAGGCTTTTCTTGCGGATGCCCTGTTCGGTTTTAGGCGTAATACGTATTTCTCCCGTCTGCTGATCGTCGGAGATATAGCCTTTGTTTTTTAAATCGTCTATAAAATCGCCCATCGCGTACCCATCGTCCGTGAGGGAATATTGTTTGTCGAGTTCGTTCAGCCATTTAAGGGCTTCGCTTACGTCGCCGCTTGTATAGGTCAGCAACTGGAGAAAGATATTCAGCAACTGATCAAAACGGCTTTTGCCCTGCTCATCGGGATTGAACCCGGTAAATTGGTAACCTCTCATGTGCCTGCCGTGTTTTTCTGAAGGTAATTTACGGAAAAAGCTCCGCTTCTGTTTATAACACGCGGGCAGGCGGAAAGTTGCGGTAAAAAAGAACCCCCACAATTTTGTGGGGGTTAACTTTTGATTATTTAGCCTGTGAATCTTTCGGGGCCGTTTGAATCGTTTGTCCCGGAAGTTCCTGCTGCGGTTGTTGTTGCTGTTTTTGTGCGGCAGTAGGGTTGTACCGTTGTTCGAGCGCGTTGATCATGCTCAACAACTGGCGATTACGGTCTGCTTCTCCGCCCTGGCCATCGAAGTAGGAGTAGAACTCTTCCTTCTCTGCCTGCAGGTATTTGTAATACTGCTCCTGCTGTTGCAGGTCTTTCTGGATGGCAGTTTTCACTTCGTTGGCCAGTTTCAGGTTGCCGGCTTTGTAAGCGGCTTCCAGGAATACGAGACCATTGATGTTATGGTTGTTGCGGCGGCTCACCATACCGTAAGGCATATCTTCTACGTGGATCATGCTCACGCATTTTTCCAGCAGTTTATTCGCTTCTTCTTTACGGCCTGCGTCGGCAAGGTTACCTGCGGCTTCGGCGTAAGCGTTGCGGATATTGAGGATATGACGGCGGTTCTCTTCGTCGAAGTAAGTGCCTTTTTTGCTTTCAAACACAAACTTATCCATCAGGTTTTTACCGATCACGTCCAGGTTATTGTCACGGCCGTAGGTATTGATCATCCAGTTGGCTGAAGTGTTCTTTGGAATAATCGGCACCAGGCGGTAAGTGAGTCCGTCTTTGCGGAGGAAATTATCAAAACCCGCCACACCGTAAGGTGAGGTGAAGTAGATCGGGCGTTTCCAGTTGTTGGCAGCCACGATGTTCAGCACCATCAGGTCGTTACGTCCGATATAAGAACGTCCTTCGGGCAGCGTTACGGGCAGTTCGCTCAACACGCTGTCACCGGGATTAACGGTACCATTTTTCTTGACAAGTTCCACATCTACCGGCAGGGTGAAGCGACGCAGCGGCATATACAGCGGACCTTTGTCGCGGCCGGTTTCAGGGTCGGGCGTTACTTTGCCGAGGAACTCTTTCATGAAACGGAAGAGGTCGGGAGCCTGGTTGGCAAAGCGCGGATCTTCACGGATGTAAAGGTATTCGCGGTTATGCCCTTCGATCTGCTCGGGCGTCCAGATCACATCTACTGAATCGGCTTCGTTCACTTTTGTACGGAGCTGGTTGATATACCAGTCGATACCCAGGAGCGAGTTGTTGATGATGCGGATGTCTTTACGGATGCCTTCCACTTCCTGTGCGTACCACAGCGGGTAAGTATCGTTGTCGCCGTAGGTAAACAGGATGGCATTAGGCGCACAGCTTTCCAGGTAATCGCGTGCCAGATCCGGCGCCACGGTTTTAGTGCTGCGGTTATGGTCGTCCCATTCCTGTTGGGCCATTACTGCCGGCACGGCCAGGCAGATAAGGGTAGAAGCAAGGCTGAGCGTAGAAAGGTTTTGTCCTCCGCTGCTGATGGCTCTAACAAGGAATGTGACCCCCGCCGTTACGGCGAGGTACAATGCTGTTGCCAGCAGGCTTGCCATCATCACACCTCCACCGGAGTTGCCCGGCAGGCAGCTCAGTACCGTGATCAGGAAGGTCAATGCACCTCCGTAGATCATCAGGTTCTGGAAAGTGAACTTGTCTTTTTTCTCATTGGCCAGTCGCACGAACGCTACCACCGCCAGACCGATCCATATTGCAAAAGCATAGAATGATCCCGCATAGGCATAGTCACGCTCACGTGGCTGGTTGCCGGGTTGGTTGAGGTAAAGTACGATGGCAATACCGGTGAAGAAGAAGAGCAGCATGCTCACAATCCAGTCTTTCCGGTTTTTGAAATATTGATACACGCATCCCACAATACCCAGAATGAACGGCAGGAAGTAGAGTGAGTTGTGTGCTTTGTTATCTTTCAGGCTGTCGGGTAGTTGCGATTGATCGCCGAGCCGGGCATTATCGATCAGGGAAATACCGGTTATCCAGTTACCGTCGCGTTTATTACCATCTCCCTGGATATCGTTTTGTTTACCCGAGAAGTTCCACATGAAGTATCGCCAGTACATGAAGCCGAGCTGGTAGGTGAAGAACCATTCCATGTTCTGCTTGAGGGTGGGCGCTTCGTATTTCTGTCGCCCTTCGGCATCGGTGGTTTTGCCAATACTTAGCCAGTCGGCATAGAAGTCGGCGTGATCCTGGTCGTTGCTGGCATCCCACACGCGCGGGAAGAGTTGATAATCGGAACGTTCGTAGCGGAGAGTCTGCTCGCGGCCGATCTCGATGTACTTGTCTTTTCCTTTTACATATTTCATTTCACCGTATTCATACGGATCTGCGCGGTCGATTTCGGCGGCAAAGTGCGGGCCGTATACGATGGGCGCACTGCCATATTGTTCGCGGCTGAGGTAGTAAACGAGGTTGATCGGGTTATCCACGTTGTTCATGTCGATCGCCGGATTGGCATTGGAGCGGATCAGCGCGGTGAAGTACATGAAATAACCCAGCATGATGAAAGCGTAGCACCAAAGACCCAGCTTCAGTATTTTGAGTGCACCGGGGCGCAGCAGGTAACCTACCAGTACCGCAATACCACCGACGAAGAGGAACTTCACAAACTTCCATCCGCCGGAGCCGAGGCTCACGATGAACGGCAGCAGCGAAAGCGCCAGGAACAGGATCAGCCAGATAGATAATTTCGTTTTGGTCATGTCTTTTTCCTTGAAGCTGAGTGCCCACACGATCAGCGCGGCCAGCAATACAAAGTAGAAAGCAAAACCAGCGAAGAAAGGAGTGCCGAGCTGGTTGACGAAGAATACGTCGAACTGGCCCGCCGCCTTCATGGAGTATTGAATAACGCCTACCTGCACGATACCAACGATTACGCAACCGATGAGAAAGGCGATGATAGAACCTTTAACGGTAGGCGTATAACGGCGGTAGTAATAAATCATTACGATCGCAGGGATGGTCAGGAGGTTCAGCAAGTGAACACCGATAGAGAGACCCATCATGAAGAACAGGTAAATGATCCAGCGGTCGGAGCGGGTTCTTGCACCGGCATCCGTTGCGCTTTCATCAGCGTGTTCCCATTTCAGCATCGCCCAGAATACGAGCGCGGTGAAAAAAGAAGAAAGGGCATACACTTCACCTTCCACCCCGCTGTACCAGAATGAGTCACTGAATGCATAAGCCAAGGCACCAACCGCGCCTGCACCCATTACGGTAAACAATTGCGGACCTGTCAGCGGCTGTGAAGCGTGGGACACAAACATTTTGCGGGCAAAATGCGTAACGCTCCAGAAGAGAAACAGGATAGTGAAGGCGTTGGCCGCAGCACTCATGAAGTTGACGGCATTGGCCGCGGTCTGCGGATTATCTCCAAAAAGTATAATAAAGAACCTGCCCAGCAGGGTAAACATTGGCGCGCCCGGAGGGTGGGGAAGTCCCAGCTTGTAGGCGCTGGCCACGAATTCACCGCAATCCCAGAGGCTGCCCCTGGCTTCGCGCGTAAACATGTAGGTCAGCAAGGCGACAAAGAAAACGGCCCAGCCGGTGAGGTTATTAACTTTTTTGAAGTTCATAATGGGGTCTATTTTGAAAGAAGGCAAAAATAGGGATATTCAGTTCATCCCGTGCACCGTCCAACGAACAGTTTCGTTAAGTCCCGGCCCGCTGAAATTCACGGGATTGCAGATTCTTCTTAGTTTTGCCCGGCTTAAACTGCTGCTTATGCGTTTTCTTCTTCTCCTCGCCCTGCTTTCAGCCGTGATCACGGGCTGCGGATCGGGCAAAAAAGCTAACAATGAACCGCTCCGTGTAGAGGGTAGCTGGGTAGCGCTGTATTCCCGTCTGGACAAGGAAAGTTACCAGGATTATGACCTTTACAACGAGGTAAAGGACTCGCTGCTCATGTTGCACGGGCTGAAATTATTGCGGTTTGAGCCCGGTGGTAAAATATACCAGGCCGACAGTATTATGGCCGCACCCGGTTCCTGGGCGCTCTCACCGGACGGCATCCTTATAATCCGGAACGCCGGGTTAGGCATGGAGCGGTTCACGGGACAGGATGCCAAAATGAAAGACGGTAAAATGATCGTCAGGCATCTTGTAAACGTAAAAGGCCGGGTGCTGGATGTAGACTGGTATTATGCACGACTGGATGAAAAAGATGCCGTGCTGCTCGACAAAGACCAGAACACCTGGAGAAAAATGCTGCCGGCCGATGCTACGGAAAAACAAATGGCGGATAAAATTGTGAAAATACTGCGCTACTACGGCCATTATTTTCATGTGATCGGACGCGAAGCCAATTACTTCTATGCGGAAAGGATGATCGTTCCTTTTAAATATTACCAGCACGGCGTGGGGCTGCAAAACTTTTCGATGGAAAACAGGTTTGCCCGGCAATTTGCCGACTCGGCGCAGGCCACGAAAGCCTGGGACATCATCAGGAAGGGATTTTACCGCATCAGTGATGTGCCGTATCCGGCGGTGAAGAATAATTATACGGAAGGATATGCGTTGTTCATCGAATCGCTGGCGAACGATATCGACAAATTCTATTCGAAATAAACCCGGACGGTCTGGTAGAAGAGCTGGTTTTGCATAATGCCGGCTACCTGCCTTGTTTTCTCCGAAAAACCTTTTAAGCCAAACAAACCCGCGGCATTGCCTTTATTGATAGCGATCTCGAGATAATTGGCGCTGTTGAAAATGGCGAGCTTTTCGCCTTCCTGCACATCGGCATATGACTCGCTGATGCGGTCGATTACTTCATCGCGTTTAAAAACGATGCGGAAACTGCGGCCGCGGCGTTGCTCCTCGAACTGTTCGCGGGTAATGTTGACAATCACGTTCTCGAAATTGTCGATGAAAATGATCTGTCCTTCGATGTAATTCTGATCGAGCAGGGGGCGGAGGTGATTTTTTTCCGTATAAGCAATATCGGGTTCACCGATCTGCATGAGTGCCGTGCCCTGCATGAGTTCGTTTACCACGCGGCCCATTACGGAAGTGCAATGCAATGTATTGCGGATCTCGCTTTTATCCAGCGGAACACCGATCACCATTTCGGGTTTGCCTTCGAGGATCATATTCAGCAGGCCGTTGTCGGCGCAGAGAAAATATTGTTCCTGGTGAAAGGCCAGCAGCAGGCGTTCGGGTCTTTTCTCAAACAGGTTGACCAGTATGAGGTGGTAACTGTATGGAGGAAAATGTTGAACAGCGCTGCGGCAGATATAAGCGGTTTGCGGATAATTGAATGGTGAAATATTATGGGAAATATCCACCAGCCGGAACTCGGGATTTATCTGTATGAGTTGTGCCTTGATCGCACCCACCAGGTAATCCTGGTGCCCGATATCCGAGGTGAGGGTGATCAACGACATAATTTAATAGAGGAGGCCGGAATTTGGTGTTTAAAAAATAGATGCCTGTGCCGCAAAAATAAGCACTGCTACTTTACCAGTTGTCTGTCACGGAAATAAAAACGGTGAACAAGTTTATCGGCCCATTTGGGGAAGAACTTATTCATGAACACCGTTTGTTTACCGGTGAAGGTAAGCACGAGTGTGCGTTTCTTTTTTTCAACGGCTTTGAGGATATGCACGGCACACTCATCTGAGGTCATCAATTTCTTTTCATTCATCTTGCTTTCGCCGCCCTGCTCACCGTCTTTGTTCAATGCGGCGTTGCGGATATTGGAAGCGGTGAAGCCGGGGCAAACCCACATCACGTGGACGCCGTCGTCCATCAATTCTGTTTTGATAGACTCGAGCCAGCCCTGCACGGCAAACTTGGACGCGGAATAACCGTTGCGGCCGGGCAGGCCGCGATAGCCGGCGATGGACGACACGCCAACGATGGTGCCTTTGCGTTCGATGATAGAATCCAACGCGTACTTGGTACAATAAACCGTGCCCCAGAAATTAATGTCCATCACTTTGCGTATCACGTCGATGGTAGTGTCGCGGAGCAAAGCGCGCATGGACACACCGGCATTGTTGATGAGGATGTCGATGCCGCCGAACGTGCGGATGGTCATGTCGATGAAACGCCGGCAATCGTTCTCGCTGCTGACATCGGCCACCATGGTATACAAAGGAGACGAGGGATTCTCCGACTGCAGCAGGTAAAGTTTATCGTGATTGCGGCCGCAGGTAGCCACTTTGGCGCCGTGCGACAACAATAACTCCACGAGTGACTTGCCGATACCGTCGGTACCGCCGGTGACCACCACTACTTTATCCTGGAAATATGCAGCCATAACAAACAATTTATAAATGCAAACCTACTTGAAAACGCGGAAGTTATCAACCTGTAAAGCCGGAGGTGGCAAAAGGTTGTATCTTTCTTACATGTTACGAAGGATCTGGATAGGTATATGTATGCTGTTGCTGATGGTGAGCGCCTGTGCGCAGCGGTCGGACGTGGAGCGGAAGAAACTGGCATTGGGTGATACGGATGTATGGGTGGAGCTCTCGTACTATGGCCAGCCGCGTGCGATCACGGCGATCAATGTACATGATGATGAATGTACATCGGTGGAAGCCGCGCGGGAATGGTTATCGGAAAAAGGGGGATTGCTGATCAGGATAGAAAATGGCGGAGAGCGGTTACTGAAATTTACAATAGGAAGGCAGCAATACAAAGTGGATCCGAACAGGATCTACTCGAAAGAAGGAGCGGCGAAAAGCCTGGACCGTTTTGGTGAAGTGAGCGGGGAAGCGGTGGAAGCGGCTTACAGGTTTGGCCGGGACTTGCTGGCTTTGGTGCCGGGGCAGACGAAATGCCTGGTGGCTTTGCACAACAATACGGAAGGTGGACTTTCGGTGCACACGTACCGGCAGGGTGGGGATGGGGAAATGGACACGAAAGAAGTGATCCACATGCCGGAGCAGGATCCGGATGATTTTTTGTTGACAACGGACAGTATGATGTATCAAAGGCTGGCAGCGGCGGGGTATAATGCGGTGTGGCAGCACAATGAGGAAGTGCGGGAAGATGGATCGCTGAGTGTGTACTATGGGAGGCGTGGGGAGATGGTATATGTGAACTGTGAAACGGAGCATGGGCATGTGGAGCAATGCGGGAAGATGTTGCGGGAAATAGAGAAAGCGTTGAAGGAGAACTAGATTGAAAAAATAATTTGCAGAAATATTGCACTTTTTTTGGAAGGAAAGGATTGGGCCCGTATTTTTGCACTCCCAAAAACGGGAAAGCGGTCTTCGGATTGCGGGTAAGATTCCGTAGCTCAGTTGGTAGAGCATATCACTTTTAATGATAGGGCCCTGGGTTCGAGTCCCAGCGGGATCACCATATGGGACAAGTCAAAATTCAAACGACTTGTCCCATTTTTTTTGGGCTTCAATTCCTTGTCTATTAAGGATATAATGTTGATGATTTCATTCAATCTTTTGGTTCGATGTTGGCAACCGTCGAATACGAGATTTTCAGGGAACATCGAACCAACTATCTTTCGCTTTACTTCTACTGTACCTTCTCTATACAATGTTTCAAGCTGTGCGATGTTGCTAAACGCCTTGTTCCATAAAGGCTCTACCGTTGTTTGGAAATTTACAGCGGCCTTTAATTTTGCTTCCAGCCGATTGATCTTTTCCTCACATTCAGATTTGATAGCCCGATAATCATCGCCTTCAATATCGCCGCACAAAAGCAGTTCTCTTGCTTTTACAACCCGGTTGTTTACCTCCTGCAATTGTACCTTTAAATCTTTTTGTTCATCTCTTTCTCCCCGTTCTTTTGATTTATATGTTGACGTAATTACGTCTTTGCATATTTCAAGTCTTGAAAGCGGCCAAACATATTTTTTGATCTCGTCATACATTTTATCGTTCGTGTCTTTTGCTTTGTAACGAACACCACAAGCAGAACTGCAATGATAGTAATGGTAATATTGTGTTCTCCCTTTTGATGCACTGGCTGTCAACATCCTTCCGCATTTTGGACAGATCAGGAAGCCTCTCAATGGAATGCTGTCATCGGCTGTAACTTTTGTTCCCAAAATCCGTTTGCGTCCATCCAATACATCCTGAACATCATAGAATAGGGCTTCAGAGATCAAAGGTTCATGTTGCCCCTTTGCCAAGAGACTTTCTTCTTCTTTGTATTTGGGAACAAATATCAATCCGCAGTATATCGGGTTTCGTATGGCAACCCAAAAGTTATTCTTGCTGCACTTTAATCCTTTTTCTTTTGCTTTTTTCCATACCTGTTCAGTATTGAGCTTACCGCGAGATAGTTCTTCAAACGCCCACTTCATTATATCACCCTGAATTTCTTTCGGGGCAATATATTTCTTACCGTTCTCATTAACCTTGTTGGCATAACCAATGGGGGCAGTTCCCATCCAGCGTCCTTCTTTCTTAGCCCTGCGCATCCCATGAAACACATTTAACGCTCTCCGATCATTCTCTACCTCCGGTGCAGCGAGGTAAAACGCCAGCATCATTTTGTTTTCCGGAATGGAGAGGTCAAGCGGTTGTTCTACCGCCTGTGGCTCGATACCTAACCGCCGAAGGGTACTGATCATTTGGTACGCATCTCCTGCATTACGGCTAAACCTGTCCCATTTCGTAAACAGGATAAGGTCGGTATGTCCTTTGTGTTTCCTCAAATCACCCAGTAGCCCTGTCCAAGCCGGTCGTTTGAAAGTCTTAGCCGAATGGTCTTCCAAGATCACTTTCCTAACCCGGATATTGTTGATTTCACAGTATTTCCGCAAACGTTCCTCCTGGTCACGTTGCGAATAGCCTTTATCGGCCTGTTCATCCGTACTTACCCGTACATAAAGGTCTGCTATTTTCATAACTAAAAAATTGAGTGTGGTACTATGTAAAGATAACAAGAAAAAATGAAAATGAGCAATATTTAATAGTATTATCACGTCAAAATTTACTAAATTTGCTACATCTTTGTTTAATATTAGAAAACCGACAAGGTTTAATAGGAATTGAACGCCCCTGTTTAATAACATAAAAGGCACACAATAGCCTATTAACCGCATAAATTCAAATTATTCGATATGGCCACACCCCGCGAAAGATTGGTAGAATCGCTTAAATTCCTGAAAGAATTACAGGATAACGGTGTAGTCGGTATCCATACCGATGAAATGCCCAACAGGAAATACAGGGAGATACTGCTTAAAAACGGCTTTATCCGTGAGGTGACAAAGGGATGGTACATAACTACCGATCCTGCTGAAAAGGAAGGTGAAACCACGTCCTGGTACAGTTCCTATTGGGAATTTATTGTAAAGTTCCTGAATCACAAATTTGGCGATGACTGGTGCTTGTCAGCAGACCAGTCGCTGCTTATCCATGCGGGAAACAGCGCAGTACCTCAACAGTTGATGATACGTTCGCCACAAGGAAATAATAACCCTACGCCCTTACCGCATAACACGTCTCTGTTCAATTTAAGGACTGGTATTCCCCCAGCGGATCAAACCATCGTAACCAATGGAATCAGGATGTACAATCTGCCGGCTGCTTTGGTTTACAGTTCACCGAGCATTTATACAAGGAATGCCATAGATGCCCGCACAGCCCTTACGTTGATAAGAGATGCTTCGGAGGTACTACCTATCCTTTTGGAAAACGGTCACACCACATTTGCGGGAAGATTGGCAGGCGCTTTTAGAAATATTAACAGGGATAAAATAGCTGACCAGATTGTTGATACTGTTAAGCAGGCAGATTACGATATACGGGAAGAAGATCCTTTTGAAACCAAACTGAACCTTAATCTATCCTCCCGTGAACGCTCTCCCTACGCCAATCGCATCAGGCTCATGTGGCAGCAGATGCGTGAGATTATTATTTCCAGCTTTCCAAAAGCTCCCGGCATACCCGATGATTCACAAGCCTACCTGAAGGACGTTGACGACATTTACATAACAGATGCCTATCACTCCCTCTCGATAGAACGGTATCGGGTGACACCGGAACTTATCGAAAGAGTAAGCAGCGGTCAGTGGAACAGTAAGGCGCATGAGGAAGATCGCAAGCAAAGGGATGCTATGGCTGCCAGAGGCTACTACCAAGCCTTTCTGCAGGTGAAGGAAACCATCACAGCAATACTGAAGGGAGCCAATTCAGGAAAGCAGGTGGATAAAGATCACTCAAAATGGTACAGGCAACTATTCGACCCAAGCGTTACCGCCGGGCTATTAAAAGCGGCGGACCTTGCAGGGTATCGAAACCATCAGGTATATATCGGGAACTCCAAACACGTTCCTCTGAACGTGGATGCTATGAGAGATGCCATGCCCGTTCTGTTTGAACTATTGGAAGAAGAACCGGAGCCATCGGTCAGGGCAGTATTGGGTCATTTCATTTTTGTTTTTATCCATCCGTACATGGATGGTAACGGACGAATAGGACGGTTTCTGATGAATGCAATGTTGGCTTCCGGTGGATATCCGTGGACGGTTATACCTGTGGAAAGGAGAACTGAATATATGCAGGCATTGGAGCAGGCAAGTGTAGGACAGGATATAACTTCGTTTGCCACTTTCCTTGCTTATCTGGTCAACGAGCGGTTAAAAGGAAAAATAGTTGCTAAGTTGCCCGACGCTAAGTAGAACGGCTACATCCTATTTCGTAGTACGGCTACAGCATGTTTGCGGTGCAGATGGACACTTTCAGCCTGATAGTTCTCATTACTTTTTGCCTCTATTTCCTGTGGAGATTTTCTGCTTTTAGTCAATAAGCTGATAGCTGTACTCACTGTTGTGCGATGAAGTTTTTCACCGTTGAACGTCAGGTTATCGGGAAACAGTGTACTTACGATTTTTCTTTTTTGTATAACAGTTCCATTTTGAAACAACTCTTCTAAATGCGACAATTTGGAAATAGGAAGATCCCATAGTAATTCCATATTGTCTGAAAATGAAATGGATGTTTGTAGCTTTACTTCAATATCAGTCATTCTTTCATTGGCTTCTGACTTAATGGTACGATAGTCTTCGCCTTCAATTTCTCCACGCAGCAATAATTCACGAGCCTTTGAGAGCCGGTGCTTTATCTGATCCAGTTGAGCCACCAAACGTTTCTGATCTACCTTCTCAACACGGTTTACATCCATGAAAGTAGCTGTAATAATTTCCTGAAACAGTTTAAGTTGCGGAACATTGTGGACTTCATTCCCGATGGCTTCTATCATTAACTTGTTTGCGTCATCTGCTTTATAACGTACACCGCATTCGGAACTGCAATGATAGTAGTGATAGTATTTGTTTCTTCCTTTTGAAGCACTGCCGGTCAAAAACCTTCCACAGTTAGGGCAAATCAAATAACCTCTTAATGGAATGTCATCCTGTGCAATTACCTTTTTACTTACTGCTTTTCTCTTTCTGCCGTCCAGCACATCCTGCACATCAAAGAATAGTGAAGCGGTAATAATTGGTTCATGTTGCCCCTGTACAAGTTGGCTTTGTTCATCTTTGTGCTGAGGAACGAAAATTAATCCGCAATAAATAGGGTTCCTTATCGCTACCCAAAAATTATTCTTGCTACATTTCAATCCTCTTTCCCTGGCTTGTTTCCAGATTTGTTCTGTGTTCAGTTTGTTGCGAAAGATTTCTTCAAATGCCCATTTCATGATTTTAGCATCCTGATCTTTCGGCGCAATATATTTCTTGCCATCTTCAGTAATTCTGTTTACATAACCAATCGGAGCCGTGCCCATCCAGCGCCCTTCCTTTTTAGCACGGCGCATTCCATTAAATACATTTAATGCCCTGCGGTCATTCTCTACCTCTGGTGCTGCGAGGTAAAAAGCCAGCATCATTTTATTTTCAGGGATAGATAAATCCAATGGCTGTTCTACTGCCTGCGGCTCTACTCCGAGATGCCTTAGAAGGCTGATCATTTGATAAGCATCCCCGGCATTCCGGCTAAACCTATCCCACTTTGTAAAAAGAATTAGGTCTGAATTTCCCCTTTGCTTACGCAAATCTATCAGCAGGTTCTGCCAGGCAGGTCGCCTGAAGGTCTTTGCGGAATGGTCTTCAAAAATGACCTTGCGTATTTGAATGTTGTTGATATTACAATACCTACGCAGCCTTTCTTCCTGATCCCGTTGGGAATAGCCTTTATCTGCCTGCTCGTCTGTACTCACCCTGATATAAAGGTCTGCAATTTTCATAGCTGCTTTTTTACTTTACAGTCTTAGTTACGATTTCGGCATTGCAATGCCGCATACTTATGTATTGTTCAACTACTATGTTCGCCATACTATATAAAAAGTCGAGTATAATCTGTGCTTCTTCGATATTGACATCAATTCCATCTTTACGCAAAATTTCTATCGCCTTGTCTGGAGTGATCCTCATCAACACTTCATCTTCCATCTCACACCTCCTTTTTAGATAACAAAAGCCCATTGCGGGCTTTTGCAAAACTTTCCAAATCACTTGTCTATTTTAATCGCTTCTTTCAGCAAAATAGATTTTGCTTCCCTTCATACGATTAAAAGACGGCTCATACCTTATATAACCATATTCACTTAGTTCTCTAACGCATTTGTGGTAGGTGATAGCAGAGGACAATTTTGCAATGCTTAATATCTCATGACTAAAAACCTGGATAGGGTTGGCAAAGCCATTCTGTATGCGATACTGTAACAAAGCCGCATAAATGCCTATATGAGTAATGCTGATGCGGGCATCAGTTCCTATGGCTTCAAAAAAATCCGACAAATAATACAGCCTATCCATTGCCCACCCCTTTTATTACCCTAATCTCATTCCGTTCTTTTTTGCATGATTTTGTTGCTGCTGCTCATTGGCCTTATGCGTTACTTTCATAGCATCCATTGTTTTATTGCCTAATGCTGTATGAAGCGTTATTTTCCTGGAATGCTCATCGTAAATATTTACTGATTTAAACTGCGGATTAGCTTCAATATAGAAGCGTTGTTCATTTCCATCCTTCACAAAGCTCACCGACACACGGTTTCCATTTTTTAATTCCGATTGCAGCTTATCTGCTTCACCTTTATTGAGCAATTCCTTTAACGGAAGCTGCTGCAAAGCCTTTTCAAGATCGTAGCCGTAGTCTGAGTGGAATTGCTTGATTCGAAAATTGCCGTTTGGGTCTTTGTCGTTAAAATCAAGTTGCATCCAAGTTCCACCGCTCTGGATGCAGCGACCGGATAAAAGATTATAGCACTCCGTGGCATTTACATTATTACCGTTACGCATGGTAAAGTATTGCTGGCGTTTTTCCTCCGGTTTGGATTCATTATACAGGGTTGTTTTATACCCTTCAAGCTGGTATGCACCGGATTGATCTTTAGCGAACGATAACTGATGATCTAACCTTTCTTTATCATTGAGGTAATAGGAAACAGGAATGGAAAATTGTTGCTGCCCAAGTTTCATCTGCTCATCAATTTTTGCAGATAGGTCAGGAAAGCCAGCACGCTGCACCTGATGGTGCAACGCCTGGCTGTTTTGCTCTGTTTTCCTGTTATCCTGCCTTATTACGATTTGTTCCTTAACGGGTGCAACTAATAACCTGCGCAGCAGCCTTATCAGTAGATTAGGATAAAGCTGCTTTTCAATACGATTGCGCTCTTGCCTTAGCACCCTGAGTGCAAACCGCTCGTCCAGATCCTGCGTGCCTTTATACTTTGCAGCAATACGGTCGTAGTAATCCAGCTTTTCTTTTAGCAGTGCCCTATTATTTGAAAGGCTGAAAGAAAACAGCTTGCTAAACCGTTCCTCCCTTGAACGCCATTGGTTCAGCTCTGCTTCCACTCTGTTTACAAGACTGTTATTCATAACCTGATTTTTGAGGATCAACTAAGGCATACTGTACGTCACCAGATCATAGGCATAGGTGCTGCAATCGGCGGCGTATTCCACACTGCCGCTCACGATAGCGCCGCCTATATCACTCGTGACGGCGGCAATCCACTTAACTATGTTTTTAAACTTAAAGGCCGCCGCCGGAGCCGGGGGCTGGAGCGTATTCATCCAATAATAAATGGAGTAACGTGCTACCGATGCCGCTTTAAGGGCAATTTCACGACCTTCAGGACTGAGCAGGTTATTTTTCATTACCCTCCTCTCAAAGTTCACAATCATGGCTTTAATCACCGGATAGGGACTATCCCTATCCGAAAGTCGTTTGATCAATTGCACCAGCGAATCCAGGGCGGCCTTTACTGGCTCTTCATAAGGACAATTAGCTATAAGCGTTTGGATGCTTTCGTTGCTTTGCCTTACCGTCTGGTTTACTGTTGAGAAAAATGATAGAGGCATGTCAATACGTTCCATTTCCCTGCAAAAGCGAAGTACACATCGCGTTGACATCTCTACATTAGGTGTGTCTGTAACTGGCTTACAGTTCTGCACGTATGCCACGATCTGATTATGCCAATAGCCTATGCTATCGTAGGCATTTTCCGGGTTTTCAGGACCTGCTTCGCCAAGTGGTGATCTTAACTGCGCAATTTTATTTTCGCCTTCTGATATTACAGCTTCATTATCTTTCGTACATGCTGAAAGGCTTATTATAAATATTAGCAGCATTAATATTTGACTTCTCATTTTTCAATCTGTTTTTACGTTATAAATAGTTTCCTTTTCACCATTTCAACTTCACGACTATTTATAATAGACGGGGCTACTTAGTGGTTAGCTGATGCTTTGGTTCTTTCTCCTTTTCTTAGATGCCTTCGGTATCTCAGGGCCATCATCTTCAGCAGGTGTCTGCCTTTCCTTTTTACCGTCTTGTTTAGCTGACTGGCTTTCACCTTCAGACTGCTGTTCTTTTTTCGCCTGTCTGTTATCAACCCTTTGCATACTGCTATCATATATGTTGATTGTCTTGAATTGAGGGTTAGCTTCGATGTATTGTTTTTGCTCCGCACCGTTGATCTGAAACGTGGCAGATTGCAGGTTCCCTTTTTTAAGGGAATCCATCAGATTGGATTTGTATTCCTCGTTACCTAATTCCCTGATCGGATGCTTGGATAAAACCGCTTCCAAATCGTAGCCGTAGTTTTCATGATAGTGCTTCAGCTTGAAATTGCCGTTATTATCACTTTGTTTAAAGTCCATCTGTACCCAGGCGTTGTACACCTGTCCTTCTTTATTGGTGAGGTCTTTATTCACTGACCTTCCTTCCATCAGGTTATAGCCTTCCTTCAGGGTAATGTTGTTGCCTTTGTTGATGTAGAAGGTTTGCTCCATTGTTTCAGAGCTATTTTCCTTTTGCACTTTCACCTGATAGGAATTAAAGAAATACATATCGCTTTGCTTCGATTGGCTGAAATTCAATGTGGCGTTTACAGTATCGTTGCCATACTTCGTTTCATAGGCCAATTTAAACTCCGGGGTTCCTTCCTGAATTTTTTGCTTCAGGTCGTTTTCCAACCCTTCACCGAACCCGGTGTACTTTACCTGGTCACGCAGGTATTCAAAATTTTTCTGATTCATAACTTCTGAATTTTGATTGTTATTTAATTGTTCTCTTTCTAATCTTTCGTAACGAACCGCTACCATCAGGGACACGTCAATAATGCCCTCCCTTTCAATCATTAGTTTGCTGTTCTCGGCAGCTTCCTGCATAGTCTTATATGCCGACCGTATTGCCAGAAAGTTGTAAAAGTCAATGTCGGTTGACATTTCGTAGCAGAACTCCCTAACATCGTATTCTGTGGGGAATGTGAATAGATCTTCTTTAGTTACTGGAGAAACATCATCGAGAAAGGCGACAAATTCCTCACCTTCCCAACGCTTTTTAGTCAGGTATTCAAGAATATCCTTGTAGTCGTCTTTCCTTATTTTCATAACATATATTTTAGTGAAAACGAATAATTGAAATAGAATGGAACAGTTTCAATGGAGCGTTCAGGTTTAATTAATCGGAGCTGCCTTTACAATTTTCTTGTTCTTTATATGCAGTTCCAGGTGCCTGCCTCCGTTCTTCTCCATCATTTGAACTGCGAGGTATTTCTTATCAGGAATAGTAAATTTGGGTACAATAAAAACGATGGTAGTATCTGACTGCCCGATTACTTGGGTCGTATTGTTATGTACAAGTACGGGTACTATTTCTATCTCCTGCGTAGCAGTTCTTTTGCTTTTCTTTTGGTCACGGATGTAAAGCCTGAGCTGGTCAATATCATAGTTGATATTTGTTTCATTGGCAATATTGAAGCGCATCAGCATAATGTCATCATGGATAAACAGGCCGTTCAGTTTAAGACGAATGCCGAAAGTTTCATCCTTTATACCCCGTATCTTTTTCTTCGATTCAAAAGCCATTGAAGCGTAATTCTCCATTTGTTCCTGGTTGATACTTTCTGAAGGAATAGAGATGGTGTTTTGCTTTGTCAGACCCACTAATGAAATATTGAGTATAGTAGGCTGTTCGGCGTAATCAACCAGAAAGGATGTGAGCTTTCCGTCAGCAGTAATGATGCTGATATTGGTTTGAGGAAAGCTATCTTTTGCGGCTTTTATCTGCAAGATATTTTCTACTCCCTTCGCTTTTTGAGCCAACACATCCCTGCTTCCTATATCTACACTGACAATAGAATAGGGAAAGATAATGTTGGTTGTTTTGGAGAAAGCAATTGCCACATGATATGATTCAATTGCTTTTGTTTGCCAGGCTGTATTTGTTTGCGCCTGCGCTTTGAAAGTTGTAATAAGCAGGAAAATTCCCATTACCATTACTGCACTGATCTTTTTCATCTTTTGGAATTTTTAAGTGATTCAAATATTTAATTGGATTGTTTTTGCTTTTCGTCACGTAAAAGCACTTGGTAGCCTGCTTTTACAGTTACTTTAATCAGCTTGACTTTTTTGCTGAACAAAGTCTTTGCAGCTTCTATACCTGCGCTTGCAGCCTGCGCTCCCCACGAAGGGTCAAGTGAAGTCAAGCCGATGGTTTGCATAGACCGGTCTGCGGACTGCTTTGCAACATCCCTGGTAATTGCACCGGGAATGTATATGCCATCCAGTCCGTCCATATCGTACACCGCTAATTCAACTGGAAACAATGAATTATTATACCGCACACTGGTAATCTTGATACTTAATCTTTCACCACGGAGCGAAGCGATACCATATATAAAGTTGTCTTTAGGAATACGAACCCCGTTAATGAATACATCATTTACCAATCGCAATTTGACGGTGGAACCATCAACGATAGTCTGCGTTTCGTGTATGACCGCTTGTATGGCGTTCTGTGAATCTTCGATAGCTGTTGCACCAGTGAACGAATAGAAGCCATTTGTTGAACCACCCGCAGGCAGGTCGGCGTTGAGCAATGTGATGTTGTTTTCTTTTGTTTTTGACGATACTGCGAATACCTGCCCTTTGTTTGCCTGGGAGGTCTGCTTCAATTTTTCCTGTACACGTTCAGGATATTGCACATCAAGTATCTTATCCAGCATTCCATTCAGTTGCTTCATTTCCGGATCTTCGCCAGAAGGTTGATTCATCATGTTCATCATTTGCTCCAGCCTGTCCACGTCTGATGAATTAACGGTTGCACTATTATTACCTCTGCCGGGAGTGCGTTGATACATATCATAAGGATCATCTTCCATAGAAGCAGGTACAGGCTTGCTCATCTCCCTGTCAAGCTCTGCCAGCTTTCGATATATCTTGTCCGTATGGGGATCATTACCCCCACGTCTACCGTAAAGAGAAGTGTTCAGCCCTCTTTCATCGGCAGGTAGTTGAAATGTGTCTTCTTTCCCTGACAGGTATTCATCCGTATCTGCTAATCCAATGTTCTTGTAGTTGGGATCATTCTTAACCAGTTCAAGAAATTTGATTGAATCCAGTTGCGCCTGATCGTAGTAACTCATTTTATCCATCGGCTTGTCATCTTTCAGGTTAGCGTCCGGCAGGTTAATGTTGAAGCCTTTTTTCACTGCTGCCTGCGCTTCAACTTTTTCAACTTTGCCACCGCCAAGCGCCCAGAATATCATGGTCATAAAAGGCAATGCGAGCATTGGCAATACCAGTAAGAACCTGCGCTGCCTAATCATTTTCGGAGTTTTCACTTGCTTTTCCATTTCTATTTTTGTTTTAATTGTTGATAATAATTTTCAATAAACCTCAAACTATCCATCAGCCCCGGACGATGGTTATTGATGCTGTCGTACAGGGCTTTTCCAGAAGGACTTCGCGCCAGGCTATCCATATACACCCTGAAGTTTTTGATACGGCTGTATTCTGCCTCCGATACCTCGGCAGCGTCTGTTTTTGTTTCTCCTGTTTCAGTAGCGTGCTTCGGCTTTTTAATCGGCGTTATAGTGATTGAATTGCCTTTTTTGCCCGTAAAAGCGTTCACCGCCAGATAAACACTGTATGAACTGGTGAACATCACAAAGAGCACAAGCAGCACGAGCCATGTACGACGTGAGAATTTCTCCGTACGCTTCATCATCCAGTTTGCCCAGCCACCCTGCAAACGCTTATAACCTGCCTCCATGCCTTTGCTAATCGCATTGGACTTAGCTTCGGTATTGCCTTTTCTTCTTTTAGGAAATAGTTTCATGATCTTTATTTTTATTGGCGCCTGCTTACTGTTTTTAAATCCCTGTTGTCAATCGTACTCCATCGTTCAATTAGAAAGCCATGCGGGTTATTGTCACTCCGTGATACATTTCGCAACGCTCCATCGGTTACCAGGCTGCGGGTTGTAATGCTGGTAGGGCGTACAATGCTTTGTGTAGCGTAGCACCGGAATTTGTAGGGATACTCGTTTATATCTACCGCAACACTATCCACCACAATGGTCTGATTGACATTGCCGGAAATAAGCCCGGCGTAATAGCCATTTTCTTTCAGATCATCGTAAGCACGTTTCGCACTTCCATCGGCCAGGTATAATGCTTTAGTGATATTTGCGGTAATAGCTTTGTCGTCAGGGTCAAGTGTGAAGAACAGCTTGTGAAATGTTTTTACGTGATCCTTTGCCTCAACAGGTATGTTATCTTTTCGCTCCGAAGCGTAGGCTTCCAGTGCCTTGCCGTTAGCGAGAATGTATATTTTGCTTTGCATCTGCGATACCAGACTGAAACTTTTGTACAATGCAAAACAGCAGATCAATACACAGCCGATGATCACCACCAGGGTAAAGCTCCTGACGTGCCGGAATGCCGTATCAATATTTTTCATCTTTTTGAACATATATCCTCCTTTAGATTATTATGAATTGCCCTTTAGTTTATCGTTCATGTAACCAGAGTTTCCGCTACTGCTATCGCCGAAATAGGGGTTAGATGCACCACTGCTTGCCATACTTTGCGACATGCGGTTTGCTGCACTGCCCATAGCATCCACAGCCATGCCTGCACCCGCAGATGCAGTGTTGACCACAGTTCTGGAAGAACTGCCGAATAAACTGGTGACCTTATGACCTAATGCGCCACCGCCACCAGCGTGAACGATATAATTAGCCACGGAGGGAACGGTAAAGTATCCGATGATGCCAATAATCATGAAGACCAGGTAGGCCATATCCGTTCTGCTGAAGAATGTATCGCCATAATCCTGTACCTGTGATATATCCAGCTCCAGCATCTTTTCCTGTATTTTGCCGATAATGCTTCCGAAGATGTTTGCTACGGGCAACCATAAAAAGATGTTGATATATCTTGCTATCCAGACCGTGAGCGTATGCTGAAAACCGTCGAATACTGCAATCCCGAACACCAAAGGGCCTAAGATGGCCAGCACGATTAGCTGAAACGTTCGTAGCGTATCTATACACAGTGATGCCGCTTCAAAGAGTACCCTCAGCACTTCGCTCATCCATTCTTTTACAGAGTTGCGGAAATTGTAAGAGGCTTTGGACATGGCAAACTTGATGTCATTGCCAATGCTCTCGAAAAAACCTTCGTCTGAAGGGTCTTCATTATCGTGCGTGTACTTATACCATTTATCCCTGTCGCCGCTGCCACTTTCGCCCACATACATTTGCCATACATCTGTTTTCTTGATGGCTTCTTCTTTTTTCTGCAAGAGAACTGCAATAGCCTTATCGGAACCTTCCACCATGGCAGCGGTTGCAGTTACCGTAGGCTTCATCACACCGTTAATCACACCAAGAACGACGGTTGGAAAAAATAACACGCAGAAGCCAATCACGAAGGGACGAAAGAGCGGATAGAAGTCAATAGGCTCTGCTCTTGACAGGTGTCCCCATACACGGGAGGCGATATACCACATAGCTGCAAAGCCTGCTAATCCTTGTCCTACGCCGATTAACTGGCTGCACAGAGGCATCATCTCATCATACAGTTGCTCCAGTACACCATGCAAGCCTTTCATTTCATCAGCTATTCCCTGCGCATGGCTTATAAAAGGCAATATCAAACCCACTGCCGCCAGCCAGGCGGCCTTTCTACACTTTGCCATATTTATCTGTTTAATTGTTTAACCCATAGATTTTTCGGATGGTCTGTGCGTCGTTGCGCTCCTTCGCCCTTTGCACTGCCAGTATTGTAGTATTGTTATTAAAATGCCGTAGGAACATCAGTTTATCCTGCATGTCTGCATATATCCGGTCAATGGCCTGCAAGCGTTCATCATCGCTCATACGAGCTTTGCCTGCCGTGATTACCGTAAGCAACTCATCGAGGTTGCGCAGACTTTCTTTAAACAGATTATCATATACACGACCCAAATAAGCCAGCTCATCTGCATTGAAATTGTTGTCCTGCCGGAAGCGTTCATAAGCCTTACGGTATTCTTTAACCAGAATGATCTGGTAATTGGTAATGTCTGCCACACGCCGGTAATTGCGTACCGCCGGACTTACCTCCATCAAGCCATCAAGAAAAGCCTTATGCAAACTGAAGTTGCCTTCTGAAATATTCTTGATAGTGTTATATCCTCCGCTAAGAATTTCGTAGCCTTTCTTCATGTCGCTAAGTATTTGCTTGAATTGCGCCAGTTTCTCAATATTGAGTATGAGCTGCGCTATCTCATCTGCCTGCGCAGATGCACGAAAGGCAGGCAATATGCCCAGGAAGGATAGCGATATCATTATGATCAGCTTTTTCATAGTTACTCGTTTTTAATGCCCTGTAATACACGGCTGGTTTGTACATCTGTTTTTTCTTTGATTCTGGATGCAGCAAGCGATTTTGCATCGTTGGAAAAACTTTGCGAGAAAGTGTATTTGTCCTGCATGTCCAGATACAACTTATCAATTCTTGCAATGCGCTCATCGTCCTTCATTTCTAACTTGCCATCCGTTGTAATCGTAATCAGTTCGTCCAGACTTTTATCGCAGTCGTCCAGCAACCGACCAAAGACCCTTCTGATGTAGGCCAGCTCATCGTTGCTAAAGGCGTCGCTGCTGTTAAGCCTGCCGTAAGTGCGGTTGTAGTTTTGTACAATTTTTACCTGTAAGGCGATTATATCCGCAACCTTTGCATACCGCCTGATTTCCGGGTTCACGGACTTCAAAGAATTTAGGTAATCCGTGTGCAGGTTAAATTCTCCCCTGGTGAAGCCGCCGATAGTGTTCAACCCATCTTTGGCTATGTTGTAGCCCTTTTTAGCATAGCCGATATACACCTGGAGCGCAGCAATTTGCTGAAGCAGGTATTTCTTTTGTGTCTTCTTTTGCTGAAACCATTCTGCAAAAGTTTGTGCTTGCAGGTTACTCCCTGCCGACACAACCAGCAATAGAAACAAGAGTATCTTTTTCATACGTTCTGATTTAAGGAAGTCCATATAATTTTTTTACTGCCTGCACTTCGGTTTCGGTTTTAGCACGCTGAAGGCTTAGTAAAGTATTCTGCCTGTTGAACTGCACCAGATCCGAATAATTGACATCGACCTGGTCGGCTGCGTTGTTAATCAGCTCCAGCCTTTTGGCATCGCTCATTTTCGTCGTAAAGGATTTTATGATGAGGCTGATCTGGTCAATGTTCTTCAGGCTTTCGTCAAGAATGCCTGAATACACTTTTTCCATGTAAAAAATTTCCTCTACAGTAAAATGACTGTCCTGCCGGATCAGCGACCAAGAGCGTTTGTATTCATCTACAAGGCGTAATTGTTTCTTTGTAATATCCCGGATGCGCTGGTAGTAGGATATAATGGATTTAACTTTAGCCAGTTCCTCATAGTATTTCCGGTATTGCTCTTTTTGCTTTTCCGTCCAGTCCGAAATCTCATCCAGTTTTAATTTGGATAAAGTATTCTCTAAGGTTTTCTGAGCGTTTTGCAGCCATATCGTTTTATTCTGCAATCGCTGAATTTGCAGGTCAATTGCCTTGATCACTTTTTTGACGGCAGCTTTTACTACAACCCAAACCACTGCGTGGCTTTGTTGCGTGGGTGCTACCACCAGTAACATGGTAGCTAACATTGTGATGAACCATATCTTTTTCATGCCTTATAGATTTTTAATAAATAATTCAATCGTTGTCTTTCCCTGCTCCGTCAGTGCTTCGAGGTACAGTGATTTTGAAACTGTCTCGAAAACGCAATACCGATCTCCGCCTATTTCAATGAGGTGGCCGTTGGAATGCCATCCATAGGTAGCCAACCATGTTTCTTCAGATTCAGGCGTGTTACTTACATATTCTGTTCGTGTAACCTGGTAGAAGCTGCCACAGGGCTTTATGGTAAGGGTGGTATCCACTCCAGCAATCTTTTCATTGTGTGGCGGCTGTCTTACATATATGCCTTCCATCATCGAGAGTGTAGCATGATGCTGCCTCCCAAAGTGCAGGATAATTTTAATGGCTAAGCGCAGGTCACAGATCAGTTTATTCAGTTTCATTGGTTAGGTGTTTAGCTTTTATTTCTTATATCATCTGCCATTGCCGCAATGCCTTTGCGGATGTCACCATCAAACTTTGCAGCATATTCCATCAGTTTTACTTTTTCTGTCTGCTCGGTAGTATAGGCGAGGTATTCCTCCAGGCTAACTTCTGTACGGTACACTTTGCTTAGCATACCTCCGAGGCTGATGAATACTTCTTTGTATTTTTTAGTAGGGTCGTTGGATTTGTTAACGGACAGTACCAACGCCTTTTCCTTTTCCGTTAGTCCCAACAATTCCTGTATCTGGTCAAACTTGTTCTGATATTTACTTTGGTCAAGCAGTATCTTGCAATCGCTGTTGTTAATGATGGCCTGCTTTACCACCGGAGAAGAAATAATATCTTCCACTTCCTGCGTTACCACTATCGCTTCTCCGAAAAATTTCCTTACGGTTTTGAATAAGTATTTTATGTATTCGGCAAAGCCTTCTTTCATAAGAGCTTTCCAGGCTTCTTCAATCAATATCATTTTCCGGATGCCCTTCATCTTCCTCATTTTGTTGATGAAGACTTCCATGATGATGATCGTTACCACGGGAAATAGAATCGGGTGATCCTTGATGTTGTCCAGCTCGAACACGATAAACCGTTCCTGTAATAAGTTCAGGTTTTCGGTTGCGTTGAGGAGATAATCAAATTCGCCACCTTCATAGTAAGGGCGAAGCACGTAGAGGAAGTTATTTATATCAAAATCCTTTTCTTTCACCCGGTCGCCTTCCAGCACCTGCGTGTACTCGTCCCTCAGAAAAGCGTAAAAGCTGTTGAAGCAGGGAAACACTTTGGTATTCTTTTCCAGATAGCTGTAATAACCTCCGATAGCATTGGACAGGGCTACATACTCACTGCGCTTAAATTCCTCATCATCTTTTTTCCATAATGCCAGGAGCAGGGTTTTAATGCTTTCCTTTTTTTCGGTATCAAGGCTATCGCCTTCGCCTATATAAAAGGGATTGAAGCGGATGGGATTGTCTTCACTATAGGTAAAATAGTAGCCATTCACCATATCGCACAGTCCCTTGTAGCTGTGCCCTACGTCCACCAGCACGATATGCGTGCCCTGCTCGTAATAGCTGCGTACCATGTGGTTGGTAAAAAAGCTCTTACCGGAACCACTGGGGCCAAGTATGAATTTATTCCTGTTTGTGCAAATGCCCATTTTCATAGGCTCATCGCTGATGTCCACATGAACAGGTTTGCCGGTGAGCCTGTCACCCATGCGAATACCTACGGGGCTTACTGAAGAACGATACCCCGTTTCCAGGTTCAGAAAGCAGGTAGCCTGTTCCGCAAACGTGTCGAAGGTGTCGTTCATGGGAAAGTCTGCGGCGTTACCGGGAATACCCGCCCAGAATATCTGCGGTGCGCCGATAGTTTCCTGTTTCGCTACTGCATCCATCTGTGCCAATGCAGAGGACACCATATTCTTCAGGTCCTTCAGTTCTTCCTTGTTATCTGTCCATACCAGTACATTGAAATGCGATTTAACCGGAAGGCGCTGTTGGCTGATTGCTTCGTTCAGGAAATCATTGGTAGCGTCCCTTGCAATCAAATTCTCCCTGCTGTACGCCGAAAGGGATTGCAGCCGTAATCTTTTGCTTTCCAGCTTTTGAATGGTTTTTTGCGCATCTTCAATAAAGAGATATTGATTATAGATGTGATTGCAGGGTAGAAGTTGTCCTAACGTAGAAGCAAAGCCAACGCTGAACTTTGTTTTATCGGTACTGTATTTGTCGTAATTGATACGGCTACCGCACAGTGCAGGAAGATCTGCGGCATCTCCCAGCGTATAGAGCTGACAATACTTGTCACCCACACGCATTCCTTCATCAAAACTGATGTCAGCCATCAGGAAACTATCGTTTCGCTCGGACAGATAGCAATACTGCTCTATCAAACCCATCTTACGGCTATGGCTCCGCAGCTCTTTTTCTTTAAGCCTTATCAGCTTCACGAAACCGCTGTCTTCCATAATGCGCTTGAACTGACCCGCACTGTCCAGAAAGTCCTGCAACAGTTGCGGCTTTAAAGTTTCTTCCGGCACTATGGATTTGCGCAGGAGGCTTGAAAACATGGAGCTGGCTGTTTTACGTCCTTCAGGCTTTTTGGTGAGCATGATGTAGCAGCTATGCGCCAGGAAGGGACGCTCGTTGAAGAACCGCTCACTGGCCCGACTAAGGAAGCTGGTATCTTCCTTTGTAAAGTCCGGCTTATGGCTGCTATCCAAAAACCAATCCTGCTTGTGGAATACGCTGTATTTGGGCAGTAGCTTGATTGCTTTTATCCATGCCTGGTGAAAGGCTTCGTATTCCTGATCGGAAAGCGAAAAGATTTCCGGCAGGTCTGCTTTAAAGACAACCGTCATGTCGCCTTGCTTGCTTAGGATGCAGTCATGCTCTACATCCATTATTGGTAAAATATCATCCAACACTTTTTCCATCTCACTTTTTTTACCTGTTATCACTTCAATGCACTCATGGCATTGTTACCTCATAGCTTTGGGCCTCTACGCTGCCGCTGGCCGGTCTTCCGGCTTTCATCTGCTTGTTTGGATTGCTGCTGTTTTTTTATATTCTCTTTTATAGTTTGTTCAATGCCGGTTTCTTTCCAGTCAATAATCTTCGCCTCAAAATGAGATTTGATGTTCTTTAGCTTCAACCCGTCTGTTTCGTCCCAACCTCCTTTTCTATTGAAGCCTACCGGGTCTAATACTATTTCGTGCGGGAAGGATATAACAATAAGGTCTTTAGGAATGGAGGTGATGTTTTCATAGTCCAATTCCTGAAACTCATGTTTCTTTGGATTGTATGGTATCACGTAAGCCTCTTTGTCATCATCGTAGTAATGGTCAATCTGTCTGAAGACGATGCCGTTGGAAGCGAAATCATCTTTAGGACGCAGCATAACCATTGTTATATCTACATAGAAAGTGTGACCGGCTATGTCCACGGTAGGCAATTGCCCCATCAGCCTCCTTCCAAGCGCCTGCTGATCTACCATTAAAGCGAAATCTGTTTTTCCCTGCACCTCGTGAACGGAGCAACCGTATTTCTCTGCCATCCCCACAGGATCAAGCTGCACCAGCTCTGGTATCTTTACTGTGGTAACATCCGTATCATCGCTAAACAACCTCGGTATGTTTTTCTCTTTAGGACTATAATCAAATACATATCCATCACCAACATCCCGCATGTCAAACAGGGGGATTACGTTCTCCGGGTTTGCTTTCTCACAGAGTTGCAAGCTGGCAACGTCCACAACAAAATCGGTTCCTTCGATGTTGTACACCGGCAATTCTCTTTTCATGATTGTTTGTCTTTAATGCCTATAAAGATTTTTCTGCTCCTGGACTTGATCAGCTTAGGAACCTGCTTCCGGGCAAGGGCTTTCATCAACCCATGTTCGCCGTATTTGTTGCTCATGCCGTAAATCTTCATAATCAGGGATGTTCCTGCGGTCAGAATGATACCGATGCACAGGTAAGTAGGAAGACCGATGATATACATTGCGGCAAAGACAATGAGCAGCGCCACGACACCACCGCCTAAATACCAGATATATTGTGCCTTCAAGCCTTTGAACTCGATGCTCTGGTTAATTCCTTTGTTAATTTGATAAACACTATTTGCCATAATATTTCCTTTTAATTATTTTATAATCGCATCCTGCTACGGGAACGTTCTGCTACCTGCTGCGAGGCGAGTATCACTTCTTTTGGAACAGTATGCCCGTTCACTTTTTCGGACAGTTGAATGACAGGAGTATCAATAACTTCTTCCGGTTCGGTTTCCGCTACCTGTTGCTGCTTCAACTGGTTTTCCTGTATCTTGATGGCTATCTGCCTTTCCAGATTAGCCAGTTCATTTTTCATTTGTTGTAATTCCGCTTCCTGTAAAAATGGTTTGGTAGTAAGCTGCTCCAGTTTGGGTATCTCTGTTTTCAGTTCGTTTAAAGTATGCTCATACTTTTCTTTCAGGCTTTCCACCCGGTCAATCGCATTAAGGAAATGTCTTGCCGCCAGCTTAGGATTGTCTGTATTCGGAAGCCCGTTGTTGTAAGTGTACTTAATACCGTCACTGCTTCGCTGCGCATAAAAGCTATTGGAATAGCGGTATTCAAAAACTCCGTTTTCCTCATAGGCTTCCTGCTGCCTGCGGATATACAGGCTGAAACCGTAGAGTGTACCTATCTGCGCTGTATGCTCATCTGCAACAGCAGGCTTCCAGTCCTGGTACAGCTTGATGATGTGTTTACCAATGGCTTCACTGTCCGTTGAACTGATAGTATCCAGTTTGATAGGGTTAACTTTTACACCGTCCTTATCCAGTTGAAGGCCGGCCTTGTACACTTTTTCATCTGCTGCAAGTTTATCGAGCGTTTTAACGGTGGATGCCTGTTCATTTTGCAGATTTTCCAATTGGTATTTATTGCGTGCGATTTCTCTGAAGTGAGAAACTTTCAGGCTTTCCATTACAGCTATCTTCTTTTCCAGTTTTGATTTTTCCAATAATGAAGTGTCGCCGGACAGAATGGCTATATATTCGGAAAAATTCATCCCGCTTTTTTCGTCAATCGCACCTTCATCAATGGTACGCACGTTCAACTCACAATTTTTCATTTGCGAAATGAACGTCTGTTTATTCTTCAGAAGGTTGAATTTGTAATTGTCTAATGACTGTTCTACTGCGTAGATATAGTTCTGAACTTTGTTGCCGTAATATTCTTTGGCAATAAGATTGCCCTGGCGTGAGCCACGGCCATTACGTTGTTCCAGCTCTGACGGTTTCCAGGGAATATCAAGGTGGTGCATGGCCACTACACGTTGCTGCACATTTAGGCCGGTTCCGGCTTTCTCTGTGCTGCCCAATAAAATGCGAATCTCACCTCTGTTCATCTTACGGAACAGTTCGGGCTTTTTTGTATCTGTCCAGTCGTGAATAAAAGTGATTTCCCGTTCGGGAATATTAAAGTCCCTGATCAGTTTTTCTTTAACTGCATCGTAGATATTAAATTCAACAGGCTTGGGTGTACCAATGTCTGAGAAGATAATCTGTGTACCCTTATGCTCGGTAGTTTCTTTATAGATCTCTGCAATCTTGCGGGCACTGACATTTACTTTGTTGTCGGGATGATCACTATACTTCCACTCGTTGATCAATCGCATATCCGCCGACATTTTCTTAGCGTAGTTGGTTGCGATCAGCATTCTGCCTTTGTCTTCCTCTGGCGTCAACCTGCCACGACCAATCAATTCACCATTACCTGTTTTAGCGAATTGCATCAGGTTTTTAATGAACTCACTTTGTTCAGGCGTTGGCTTTATGTTCACCAGCGTTTCACTCAATTCGGGCTTGTCAAGGTTTATATGTTTTGCCGTTTTGTAGTCGGTGATCTCGTTATAGAACAAAGCAAGCTCCGGTACTTTAATAAAATGCCTGAAGCGTTCTTTGGCAATGATCTCGTTGGTCACTGAAAATTCAAAGTCTGTTGTTTTACGTGCAAATACAGCAGCCCAACCATCAAAATTTTCAATATGCTGGCGTTCCATTTCTTTCGGACGCAGGTATTTAAACAACAGATACATTTCGGTGAGGCTGTTGGATATAGGTGTGCCGGAAAGGAACGTGACACATAAATCGGAATTAAAACGTGTTTGCAGTTCGCGAACAGCGAACAACATATTCAGCGCCTTCTGGCTACCTTCTGTATTACCCAAACCAGCGACCCTGTTATGACGGGTAGTGAAAGTGAGATTTTTGTACTTATGGGATTCGTCCACAAATAAGTGATCAATACCCATTTCTTTGAAATTGATACCTGTGTCTTTCTTTTCCTCGATCTCTTTCAGGATAGATTTCAGTTTTCCCTCAAGGTTGTTCTTGCGTATCTCCAGCCCTTTGAGCATTTTCTTAGAGATGTCGCCGCCAAGATCTTTGACAGTTTCCAGGTCACGTTCAACATTGTCCAGTTCCGTTTGAAATATCTCTCTTTGTATCTCCGGCGACTGCGGTATCTTTCCGAATTGATCATGGGTAAGTATGATACAATCCCAATTGTTGTTCTTTATTTCATGGAAAAGCCGCAACCGTTGTGCGGGTGTAAAATCATTTTGCCCCGGAAACAGGATGCGAGCTTTAGGATAGGCTTTTTTATAGGTTTCTGCTATCTGGTTAACGTTTGCCTTTAGCGCAACAATCATAGGCTTATGCACAATACCTAATCTTTTCATCTCCTGTGCGGAGACGATCATGGTAAGGGTTTTGCCCAATCCTACTTCATGATCAACCAATGCCCCACGGTTCTGTATGATTCGCCAGGCTGCGTTCTTTTGTGAGCTATATAAATCCTCAATGCCTAATGCTTTTTTATCTAAGCCGGGAAAATTGAGGTGGTTGCCGTTGAACTCCCGCAATACATAGCAGTTGAACGTATCATTGTATAGGTTTTCCAAGTTCTTTTTCTCATCATCCGGTATTTCATTCAGCCAGTTAATGAAACCACTCCTTATCTGCTCGATCTTTTGGTGTGACAGTTGTATGGCTTCATTATCGGGGACCCTGATGGTTGTATTATTAGGGCCTTTCACTTCATAAGTAAAGAAAGGGGTTGTATTCTCCAGTGCATGTTCCAGCAAAGTGTATCCGTAGGTAGTACGTCCGCTTTTCGGTGTAACAGCGAACTCTCTGGATACTTTGATATTCATTCCTGTGTTTACCTTGAAGGCATCCAGCGACGGAAAATAATTGATGGTAGTGTCCAGCTCGAATAGCGATGTAGCAAATCGCTCGTAGTATGAATTAGGTATCCAGCGTTCTCCTAAATTGAAATCCAGTAATTCAAACGGAATACGCTCCGGCTGCACCTTTGCGATGGCTTCCGCACTTCTTTTATAGTGCAGGTTATCCGGGAACTGACCGTACAGGTGTTCTGCCTGCCGCAGCTTTTCAACTACATTACCGCTCAAATACTGGTCTGCTGTTTCCCACTCATTGCTGGCAGGATTCATGTATACATGATTACCGAGGCGATTGATGACTTCGTTTTCATCTAACCCCATTGCCGCACTGATGAAGCCTGTATCTACCTTTCCGGTATCGTTGAGGCTATGAGCAAGGGCTTCAATGGGATCATCGGTTATGAACCGCTCCTTAACCTGATGAATGGAATGAGTTAGTATATCTGCTTTAACAAACCGTTCGCCTTCTCTGCGTTCGAGCGAGGACAATGCAATTACCCCGAAAGCAGTATCTTCCAGAATACGCCTGCGGTTATCAGGGCTGTTCAAAAGACCGTATTCAACAACAAAATGTTCGTACTTGCTGTTTAGCTGATCCCTGTCTGCGTTGCTGATTGTTTCCCCTGATACTTCTTTGGCTGCTAATTCGAGATAAGCATCACGAAGTGCTGCATAGTTTTCGTAGAAATGAATGTTTCCCTGAAGGCCCAGGGGCTGGAACACGGCTTGCTTGTATTCGGGATCGGGATTGCCAATTGTGCCGACACTACCCATGTGTACCACCAGCGTTCCTTCCTGGTAGTAAGGCTTTAGCCCGATAAATGGAAGCGGAACTTTTTGTTCAAACCGGAAAAAGCCTTCCAGTGTCTGGTCGCCCTCGTACCTGAAACTGTGGTCAAACTGTTTAAGATAATTGGAAATACCCGTCAGCTCATGACCCAATAAACGGGCATCCATCCAGTTTGCTGACAGATGATCTACCTCTTTGACATTAGAATAAAGCTTATATAAAAACCGATTGCTTTTGTGCTGCTTTGCGGTAAGCAATACAACATTCTCATGACTTGGCTTATCGGTGGTGCGTATCGCGCCGATGATGCGTGCTGATGCTTTTTGCACAACCGTTTCATCGAGTGGATTGATATATGCCATTGCCCGGTTGATCTGCTCTGCCGGGGCTGTATCAAACAATCCCAATTGTACCGAAGTGCTTTCCGTTGGGTTTTCCGGCATCGGCAGGTACGTGAGTTTTTTACCCTCATTTTCAGGAACAGGTAATAGTACCGTTTGCGCCTTCTGATATAATTCAGGGTTAAAGCGATTTTGGAATTGATTGATCAGACTGGCATAAAGGCTTTCCCTGATCTGGTTGATGTCACCATCCTGCCAAACCACTTCTGAAGCTCTGCCGTATTGGTTTTTGCCTGGCTTACGCACATTGCCCATGACCACATCGTGATCGTGAGTGGAGATAAAATAATTATAGGGAAAGCGACCAAATTCATTTTCTCGTTCCCTTACTTCATTCAGCCAATCTTCTTCCCAGCTTATCTTTTCCTTTCCCGTATTCTTTTGAACAATCAACAAATGGTTCGGCGCTTCGGTATTGCCGGTATCTTTCATAAGATTATCAGGCATCACCGCAAGGCCCACAAAATCTGCCCGCTGAAACAGGTATTCTCTTGCTGTATGATTAGATGGACTGTTCAGGAAAGCATCTGTTGTTATGAAAGCCATCAAACCACCTTCACCCAGTTTGTCCAGACCTTTCGCGAAAAAATAATTGTGTATTTTACCCGATATCTCTTTATCGGGAAAGGCTTCATCATATACCGAAAAATTCCCGAAAGGAATATTGCTCACCACCAGGTCATAAGTGCCGTTATCTTTTACAGGTGCTTCTTCAAAGCCTGTAATATGCGTCGCTGTTTTTACCGGAAGCGTACTGTTGATGGCAGACAGCACTAATCCGGTTAGCCTGTCCTTTTCCACTGCGGTAATCTGTTCCAGTTGAGGGAATGATATAACCGCTTCGCTGATGAATACACCTGAACCGGCTGAAGGTTCATACAATCTTTTAGGCTGAATGCCCTGTGCTGCGAGTGTGCTGTACAGGGTTTGGGGTACTACTTCCGGTGTATAAAATGCGGTGAGAACACTATTGCGTAATGAAGCAATGATTTCCTTGTAAGCTGTTTCAGGATAGTTTTCTTTGAGCAGGTCGTGTAATTGCATCATTTCAGCATGATGCTTCAAATCCTCTTTTGTAGCACCATTAGCTTGCCAATCTTCAGGTGACCCATAAGGATATAAAACGGCCTTGATGCCGCCAAAACCTGCATATTTTTTCAGGCTGACGACATCTTCCGCAGTAAGCGGACGACCGTTCTGATAATCCAACGCTGTACGGATAGCACGAAGGTTATCATGCAGCTTTTGGGAAATATTGTAAGCCATAATCACACATTTTCTTTCTTCACTTTTCTTTTGGCTCAGGCCAGGTAATCATGTACCTGCCCAATGATGGCATATCTCAAATGCCTGTTTGTTTCATTTTCACTGTTAAAATCAAAATCACTAAAGATGCCTTTGCATGTTTCGATGAGATTTACCACTTCGTAGGTGAGTGTTCCGTTTTCCTTCATCCGCTCGTAGTCTCCATTAAATTCTTCTTCTATAACCGAGCGTATATACTGATAGCGGGATGGCTGCAATTCTTCTGTCATTGCATTGAGGCATAGTTCTTCGATGATGTAGGGTGCCCTTCCTTCGCCAAGAAGCTGCTCAACCATCGGCAATACAGCATTTACCTTTTCTTCCAGATACCTGGTGACTGAATAGTCTTCCTGCAAGCTGATCATGAGGTCAGGATTGTTGTGGACGATATACGCCCACAACTTTTCTGTTAGCACACTTTGCATACTTCCTGATTTTTAAACACCGAAGAAGGATTGAATAACGGTTGCAACCACCACCAGAAAAATGCAGCTACCAAACCAGGCGGCTGCAACTTTTCCAGTGTCCTGATCGCCGGCATTCCATTTCTGGTAAACCTTCACTGCGCCAATCAGACCCAGCAATGCACCGACCGCGTACATAAGGTTCGTTCCTGCGGAGAAGTAGCTGCGTACTTTAGTATTGGCTTCATTGATACCCTGAATGCCATCCTGAGCGAATGCCCCGTAGTGGATAGCCAATAGTGCCAGAGCGACACAGATCATGATAACCTTTTTGCGGTTATTTCCTTTTGTTTTCCTGCTGCACATTTCCATAACACACGTTTATTAAAATTTGAAATCAACTCTTTTAAAAAACGGAGCGGCTTCGCCGTCACACAACCTGTATTCCTACCACACTTTGCCCTTACGCACCAGGAGGGACAGGGAAACACGCTCCGTTAATGGGCTGCTACACTGCTTCTTTCCACAACAGTTCCACTTCATCCTCTTTGAGTGTAACAGCACCATATTTTTGACACTCAGATACAATCAGTTCGTTGACTGACGACCGAATAGGCGAGTATCGCACGGCAGGATATTCCTTCAGTACCATACTCAGATATTGTTTAAATTCCTGGGGGATTAACTTTCTGCGGGAAGCGTCAGCAACAACAGCTTTCAGACGTTCAATGAGATGTTCCACTTCTGTAAACTCATCGTCCGTTGTCTTTTCGAAGCCAACCAATTCTTGCTGGTCTGGTTCATCACCAGGATAAGACATGCCGTTGTTATCAGAAGATACTGTTCTGAGTTTCGGTTTGCGTTTCCCCGACAGCAGATCTTTGATTTCAGCAGAAAAATACCTTACACCCACGAACAGGTAGTAAATGGCTAATAGTATGGCAACTGCAATAATGTAGTCACTCCATGAAATGTTCTTTAACATACGCTTGTTTTTTTTCGTTTAACACTTTTCACCCCGACTCTTTAAGAACCAGTTGTTTCCATTGGTTTCGTTAGCAAAAAAACAAACACCGGGAAGGCATTTCAAGTCCAACTTTATCTTGTACTCTAAGTTGTACCCCTTGTACCCCTTGATAATCAGGCATACAGACTTCTGTAAACCGATTATTTTTTTTAAATTAGTATTCGGAAATTCTGAATGACTATTGTGAAAACTAAAAGAGAATCGTTATGAAAACTGTAAGTGTATTAGGAATTGCCATCTTTCTCCTGGCTTCCTGTAGTCAAACCAAGTTGGAAAAGGAAGAAGCTGCATCAGTTATACGTGCAGCCAAGAATTACCCGAAAGTGTACGAGTATGAAATTAATATGACCGACCCCGCAAGTGCTAAAAAGCTGCTGGATGCAGGACTGGAGGGAGAAGGATGGGTAACAGTGGATAAAACCCAAAAACTAAAGGATGCCGGACAGCCTATTGTCCATTTTACGGAGAAGGCAAAGCCTTACCTTATTCGTATAGACGAGAAATACGATAATGTGCAGGTGGTAAAAGTTGCTGATATGGACTTAGGTGAAGTTACAGGCGTTCAATTGCAAGAGGATAACAAGAGTGCAACGGTGGAATATACTGTCGTTTATAAAAACGTAACACCTTTTGCTAAACTCATGAAGCGTGACCTTTCCCAAACAGAAACACAACGTGCCCGCCTCGATTATTTTGATACGGGCTGGAAATTGGATAGCCAGCGTTAAATATCCCGTTGCAGTGTGTTCTTTGAACAAGCCGGGTGCTATCAATATTCATTAATCTTCTTAATCATTTGTTGCAAAGTTTCCGTTACTATTTCCTTATCCCTTGATTCTGCTGAATAGGATTTGCTTCTCATGCTGTCGTAAGAAATATTTTCCTGATAAGGTGTTGACAAAAATGGAACGATATTTTTAAATACACTATTCAGAGAGCGGGCCATTACGATTCTTAAATCATCTGCCGCCCTCAATATCAGCGCCATTTGGTCAACTGAGAGTATTGAAAGCAATTTCTCTTTTTCCTTGTCTTTTGGTGCTGACTTCTGTTCACCACCTTTCAGTGGAACAATTGCATAATGTATTTTCTTTTCGAGGTAAAATATTTCCTGAGAAAACCAATTGTCCACCTGCTTGTGCAGAACCGCATTTTGCGTTAGAAAAATCATTCCAGGCTTTTTATGAAGCTGTTTAAATGATTTCAAGTCAAACAGCAAACACTCCATTCTTTCAGAAGGTTGCTCCACGCTGTTGATGTGTGCTGCTATTCTTTGCGTAAGGTTATAGATGTACGTTTTGCTGTTAAAGTTCATACGGATCAATACCTCATCCAGTGTGGTGTAAAGCGTGGCATCACCATTATATTCCAAAAATTCCAGCTCCACACAAAGATCTTTCAGATAGAACATCTCCCTGAAAGTATGCTTGTGCTTATCTGAAGGCAGGTTTAGAAATGCTTCCACTTCCCGAATAATCAACTCCAACACCGGAATTAATGAATGCTGTTCCCTATGTTTTTTTATTGTCCGTGGCAACCTTTTTAGCAACTCTTTTTTGAGCAGGTCGAAGTAGGTGGCAGGCACACGTTCATCAATGCCCAAATAGCTGGTAAAACGCCTTTCTATCAAAAAAAGCAATTCCTCGATACATGAAATAATATTATCCAGTATCGCCTGGGGCGCTGCATTTTCCGCAAACGGACCCTTGTTTTCCAGTGCCTGGTCAAGCAAGCTGACAAGGCTGGAATGATAGTTTTTTATGGCGCACTTTATCGCTGTTTCGTCATTCAGATTAAACACCGTGAATTTGATGGCGGACTGAACTTTGTCCTTTTCCTGAATTATCAAATTCTGTAATTTGTTGATGTCTTCCGGTGGTATTGAACCAACCTCCGATTTTAATGGATTCAGAGTGACGGAAATCAAAGTGTCCAGCCATTCAAGTACATAACCTTCACACATAAGCCCTCCCTTTTATATGGCAAACATTTGTCACCACAAATGTAGCCCCATACCACCCCTGAAACTATACGTAATTCCTACTATTTCCCTACTCAAATAGTAGTAAATCAATGCCTTGTAGCTATTTGTTCAGCTTATTGATGAGTTGAATCTTGTTCCTGACATCTGCTTTCTCAAACAGATTCTGGATATGTTTAGTGACCGTTTTTTCAGAGATAAACAGATCTTTGGCGATCATCTTATACGTTCTGCCTTTCACAATCAGGCGGGCTATTTCGGTTTCCCTTGTGGTAAAATGCAGCAGCTTGCAGTTTTCCTCAAACTTTGTCTGGCTGGAAGCGGAAACACCTTCTTGCCCCAGGTTTTTTAAGGTTTGAAGTTGGGCTATGGAGGAACTTAAGATAGCCTTTTGCTGTTTGTTGATACTATCCAAGATGGTTTCAATCTTTTGGCTCAATTCTTCAAAGGAAAAAGGTTTTGAAATAAAGTCTATTGCGCCCAACTTCAGACCCTTCAGTTTGTCAACCTGTGTGGATTTAGCCGTTAGGAAAATTAAAGGTATATGTGAATATCTTCCCTGTTCTGCCAGTTTCCTGGCGAAAGCAAAACCATCCATTTTGTCCATCATTACATCAGAAAGAATAAGGTCGGGAATGACCGTTATTTCGTGGAGCTTTTTCAAAGCCTCCGCACCATTTCTTGCGCAGAATACATTATACACCGTACTTAATTTCTGAAGCAGGAAATTAATCATTGTAATATTATCTTCAATCAAAAGCAAAGTGCGCCTGCCCTCTTTAAATTCACTGTCGGCAATGGTATCATAACTGTATTCGTAACTGAGCTTACTGATTGCTGTACCTGATTTAGCAATTTCTTCATTGCTATCTAATGTATGTTGAGTGAGCGTGATTGTAACCGTTGTTCCCGGAACTACTTCCGGCTGGCTTTGAATAGCAATAGTTCCTCCAAGCCCATCCACAACTTTTTTCACAATAGGCAAGCCTAAGCCCATGCCCTGAAGCCCCGTATTTTTATGCCCGATCTGATAATAAGGCTCGAATATTTTCTTTTGCAATTCCGTGGGTATTCCATCGCCGGTATCCTTAACAGCAAATACGATTTTATCTTCCTGTTTCGTCAGCGATATAGTTATCTGACCGCCTTCGTTAGTAAACTTTATGGCGTTTTCAATAATGTTGTTTACAATACGGTTGATGGCATTGGGATCAGCTTTTATAAGCAGCTCATCCTCTATATCAACAAAGAAGGTAATCTGCTGCATGAAACAATAATGCTGGAACAAAGGGAGGCTGCTGCTGAGTATAGCACTGAAATCACAAATACGGTTGTGTTTATATGTGTCTATCCCTTTCGTAAACCGCTCAATGTCGAACAGGTTTATTACATCAGCAGTTAGTTTATCTACGCCACCTTTTATTACGTCCAATTCCTGACCAGAACCAAATTTGGATATGTATTCGTCGAGATAATTTTTAATCAACGTAAGCGGTGTTTTTGTTTCATGAACGAGGTTAATGAAGTTGTTGGTCTTCTGTTCATTGATCTTTTCCAATTCTTTGGTGCGTTTATTCACTTCATCCTGCAAATCAGCATTCCAACTTTTTAATCGTTGCTCCGATTCAAGCAGCTTTCCATGTTCTATCCGTAGCTGTGTTACATTCCTATGCACCTGTAAGCCGAACAATAACAGGAAGCCGATATTGGTAATAGATGCTTCCATTGCCTGTCCGAATTTAAAGTAATCAATAATGGGTAAACCAATCCACGGTGTTAGGCTGAATAATAATACAATCATCTCCTGTTTTGCTTCAAGGCTACTGAAATCATTACTATACTTATAGCGAATGGCTTTAACCAGAGAAACAATCACCCAAATTGCATAGAGTACCGGAATGACCAGAAGATTTTGTGCGGACCGAAGGTCGTCCGAAATCCAAAAAACAAAAACAAAAAGGCAGTAAGGCAAAATGAGGAACAGATACACACCTTTATACGCGTGAAACCTAAGCTTTTTTAGATCAAAAGCTTTGAAAACGTAATAGGGGAAATAACAGGGTGTGATGAAACCGGTAGCATATGCAATTATTTCCTGTAAAAAAAAGCTTCCGGGCAGTTTCGGATCAGGCAGTAAACCTCCGGTGATATTATAAACCAGCAGCAGAAAAATCAGGATTAGATTGAGCATAGTGATTTTATCATCTGGTCTGGCTAAGCGAAATATCACCAGATAGAAGAAAATCACAAATTCTATGCTCACGAAAAGAAATGTGACGATGTGCATTTGTGTTCCAAATACCAACATTGCCAGTTATTTTACATCTCTTTTAAAAAAATACAAATGGTAAGTGAGATCGTGTTCATTATAAACTTCAAATCCAAATTTTTCATACCACGGCAGATTCTTGACTGTTGATGTCTCCAGATAAATAGGACGATTAGAAGAATTACTGAAATTGATTATTTCCTGGAGCATCTTACTTCCTATACCCCGATTTTGTACCAAAGGATCAACTCCAATAAACCATAGATAAGACATGATTATTTTGGGTTGAATGTTCTTTATGAGTTTCTCCCTCTTTAAGGTTTTGTTTATATTACTTATTCCTACAGATCGAAGGATAAGTTTTAAATCTAACACTGATGAACGAAAAGTACTTTTCTTTTTTTCTGGATAAACAATTAAAGCGCAAGCTTTCTCATCATCAGAAAGAAAAACGTCCCCGAACATCATACAGATGTCAAAAGAATAGTCCATTAGTGCACGTATTCGTTTCTCTCTATGTTTATCCTGTTTAATAATGTAGTTAACACTTGCGTTGGTGTCAAATGACGATGCAAGAATTTCAATAATTAAATTCTTGTGGGTGTAATTTGCTTTTTTCATAATATTGGTTATACAGTTTATATTATTTTACAAGGATCTAAACTCTTCGGTGAGAAGATTACGCATCAGACCAATAAATGTCGTCGTTATGTTTATCCATCTTAATAGGTCAATGATAATCCGACACCCCATCCCATATCACTATCATAGTGAGTGCGGATGCCGATGTTTTTGTTGATGATGTAACTAAGTTCCCCCATGTATTCAAAGTCCGTATTCACCATAAAGCCACCACGTAATCTTTTGGATATAGGAATATCCTCTCTCATCATTTGCAACCGTACGATTCCATCGTGATATACCTCTGCCTGGAAGTTAACCAGCATCGGCAGCGTATAGATAAATCCTAAGCTAAACTGTCTGCGGGTGTCTTTCTCATTTCTTTGCCCGAACAGATTCTTTTCGTGCTCATCAATACCGAGTCTGCGGTAACGCCAGTCAAAACCTATGAATGGCATAAACCATTGCATTCTGCCCAAATACCTGCCTAAATGTGTTTCCACCTCGTAGCCGTGCATATCATTGTAACCTAAACGCCATTCCGAACTCAGGTTCCACCTCGTGTTTTGCAGCATTGCCGTTCCGTCATTTCCGTTTGTGGCAAAGTCATTTTGCGCCATGAAATGTGGCATATTGCTTTCCCGCTGTAAGGTTCTATAGGCTTTAGCCTTATCGGGCAAGTTGGGATTTTGGTAATCGCCTACAGCAAACACCCTGTTCATGCCCGACATCATGTGATACAAAATATGACAGTGAAAAAACCAGTCGCCCTCCGTATTGGCCGCGAACTCAAGGGTGTCTGTTTCCATCGGCATGATATCAATGATATTTTTAAGCGGTGAATGCTCTCCTTTACCGTTTAGCACCCTGAAATCAAACCCGTGCAGGTGCATGGGATGGCGCATCATGGAGTTGTTGTAAATCGTAATGCGTAGTATTTCACCTTTCTTGACAGGTATTTTATCCGTTTCAGAAAGTACCCTGTTGTCCATGCTCCAAACATAGCGGTTCATATTCCCGGTAAGGGTGAATTTTATGTTTTTTACAGGTGCATCTTTAGGTAGTGATGTGTTGTAGGGAGATTTGAGCATGGAATAATTTAAAGTAACAATATCTCCCAAAGCATTCGCATTATAACGGTTGGGGTCATTCTCCATATTCATTCCGCCATGCTTACTATGATCAGCCTTTTTTCCTGCTTCTCCTGTAATTTCGGGGTACATGACCACATTCATATCCATTTGGTTCAGGCTCATCTTCATACCCATGTCGTCCAGGTTGCCGTTCATCTTCATCATATCGTTCATCATCTTCATCCCTTCAAAGTATTTCAGTCTCGGCAGCGGTGAAATAAGTTGCTTTACCCCATTACCGATGAAATAGCTTGCCGATTGTGTCCTGTCTTCGGTTGTCGCCAAAAATTCATAGGCCAAACCATCATCAGGAATGGTGACCACAATATCGTATGTTTCGGATACGGCAATGATTAACCTGTCCACCTCAACTGGCTCCACGTCGTTACCGTCGTTTGCCACTACGGTAATTTTACCACCGGCGTAACGCAGCCAGAAATAAGAAGATGCACCGCCATTGGAGATACGAAGACGGACTTTATCCCCAGCCTTCAATGTTTTTCCATCCACCGACTTTAACTCCGGCGAATTGTTGCCATTCATAAGGATCTTATCATAATACACATCACTTACGTCCATTGCCAGCATCCGTTTCCACTCATTCTTTACTTTCACGCCTAATTTTCCTTCCCTGATAGCTTCAACGTATGACTGCGTTGCATTCTTTTTAATGGCAGCCCAATCATTGGCGTTGTGCAACATCCGGTTAATGTTGTTAGGGTTATAATTTGTCCATTCGCTCAGGACAATGGGTAAGGTGGGCAAATCGTCAATTCCTTTTCTAAAGGTCTTATCGTCTGCACGCTTGTTCATTATAAAACTGCCGTACATTCCGATTTGTTCCTGCAATCCTGAGTGTGAATGATACCAGTGTGTACCGTGCTGGATAATGGGAAAACGATAAGTATAGGTAGTACCGGGCTTAATCGGCTGTTGCGTAAGATATGGTACACCATCTTCTTTATTGGGCAGGAATACGCCATGCCAGTGTAATGATGTATTTTCCTTTAACAGGTTGTGTACTACAATTTCGGCAGTGTCTCCCTCGGTAAATGTAAGCGTGGGCATGGGAATTTGCCCGTTTACCGCAATCGCTCTCTTTTGTTTTCCTGCATAGTTTACAAGGGTATCTTTTACATACAGCTCGTAATGCACTACCTTCTGTGCAAACAGGGTTTGTGTGCAAAGCAGTATCAGTACTGTTTGCAGTATTTTTATGGGTATGTCTTTATATCTTTTCATTATTTCAAATTTTATTTAATACTGTCTTCCATCGTGCCAAACCAATTAATCAAAACCTGCTTATCATCCTGTGATAATACTGCGTTGCGATGAATCAACGTATATGACGACAACGGCATTTCTCCGTCCTTGACCTGTCCCGCCATTGCCCTGAACTTATTTCGCTGCTTGCGGGCGGAATACTCCCCAAAAGTGCTAAAGTTGAGTTCCTCTTTGCCTTTTTTGATATGCCGTGCCATATACCATGCCCCGGGCTGGATACGGCTATACCACGGATAGCGGGTATTGTTGCTATGACAGTCATAGCAGGATTGGGTAAGGATGGCCTTTACGTTTTGGGGTACGGCGTAAACCCTTTCAATATGAGAGGCGGTTACTTCATCCGACTGGTTTCGTAACGGCTGAAAAACCTGTATGCCGATTAAGATAACAGCCAACCCCAATATGATTTTCTTTTTTAAGGACATAATATTGTGGCTTCATTTAAAATGTGACTACTGTTTTTTTAAATAATTGTCGTAATTATCCTTACTCTCAAAGTAGGATACTTCGCCGTTGTTCCCCGTAACGGCAATCACCGCTACAGCTTTGTCCACTTGCTTGTGGGAATACGGGTCCGTTGCCACCCGAACACTGGCATCTTTTGGAATACGTTCTTTGCACATTTCACAGCAGCCATAGTATGTTTTACCTTGAAATTTTACGTCAAACTGCTTTTTGCCCATATAGGCATCGTTGACCATGCAGACTTCATCTGAGGGGACCAATTCGCCTTTTTGGATATTATGTTCGTGGCCTGTTGCAACTGCCTCCGGGTGATGGTGTGTTGCTTCCGCCTTATCAGACCCTGCCTGCCCGCAAGCGGTGCATAGCAGGGTTGACAGGGAAAGCAAGCCGATTAATACCTTGCTCATGTTGAAATTATTTTTTGAATTTTATCATCGTCCTATTTATCATTCTCAAACTCTTTTAGTTTGCGCTTCATCAGTTCAATTTCTTCTGCCTGAGTTTTAAGTATGTTTTTTTGCAACTGTATCAGTTCCGGGTCGGTCAGGTGTGCCTTTTCAGACATCAGTATGGCTGCTGCGTGATGGGGTATCATACCCTTTGCAAACTGCTTGTCCCCGACATTGATTTGTTCCCTGATACCAAACCATGAAAAAATGCCGACGGCGACTGAAATTATTGCTATCAACCAGTTCATCTTTCTGTTGGGGTACATCATTTTCATGATCAATAATTCAATTAGCAACATTGCCGAGGTCATCAGCAAGGTCATATACAAATTGTTGATATTGAGTAGAAGGTTCTGCCACCCGTCTATCATGGCGTACATGATAAAATACATAACTCCGAACATTGCGACAGCCATCACCGCAAAGCGTTTGTACATGCCAGAAGCATGTTTTGAATTGTGCACACCATGCGCTGAAGCATGGTGTGCATTGTGACTGTTTTCCATATTTTCCATATAACTGATTTTTACTTGCTGTTAATTGTTTGCTGCACCTTACCGCAGGTCAGCATTTTCGAGCCATAATAAGGGTTTTTGATTTCCTTGTTTTCACTGAACCAAACAGCTCCCTTATTGTCGTTGAACATCGGGCAATGATCCTGATACAATGTTTGTGATGAACCAAACAAATCAATCAGGTCTTTCAAATCTTCGCTAAGCGAGGATAAATGTTCGCGTTGGTGGTGGATGTTGCCAACATTTTCCCCGATATGCTCTGCATGTTCTTTTGCATCATCCGCTATGTCCATGTATTTTTTGTGCTTATCGGCAGGAATGGCTTTCATGTCTACCTGGTTCAAAGCAGCTAAGAGTTTTTTACCTGCTCCGGCAGCAGCTTTGTCATCGTCTGAAACGAGAGCATTCTTTAATGACAGGTAGCCGGTAATGATGGGCGCAATGGAAAATCCTTTGGCTGCGGCATTTACTGATTCGCCGGGCTGTTTACCGTTTGATGTATCGATAGCGGCAGGGGCGGTTAAGGTATCATTTGATTGGGAAGTCGCCTGCCCTCCAGAAACGGCGGTGGTATCCGTTCCAGACTGGTTTTTGTTTGAAGACTCAGTACAGGATACTGCTACAAATGTGATGATAACTGCGAAGATTGATAATGCGAAATTTTTCATTTTATTAATTTTTAAATTGAATAAGTATTTTAAGTTAGGGTTACCACCGTACCATGCAGTACCGGCAACCGGTAAGAGTTATTGGTAGCGGTATAGATGATAGTATCTATGCCACCTTTCTTTTACATTTTTATCACGAGGCCATTGGGCTTTTTACCAACGTTAAGCGTCTTTGTTACGGCATGTGATGATACGTTGATTACTGAAACCGTATTGCTTTCCTGGTTGGTGACATAAGCGGTATTCCCGTCCTGTGTGAATACAATGGCGTGCGCTCCTGCACCAGTATTAAATACACCCGCGTGCATCCACATACTCATGGCATTGTCCCAAGTCCAGTAATGAACTTTCCCATTCATAGGGTCAGTTACCCATAGTTCATTTTTTGACGCGTTATGGGCGGCAAATCCGGGCATAAAACCTAAACTAACAGTTTCGCTTACCGTATTGGTAGCTACATCAATCACTGAAATGGTCTGTGAAGCCTCATTGTCCACATACATTTTGCCGTTACCTGCAGGCCAGGCTCCGACAGGATCATCGCCTACCGTCAGGGTAGCTACCACAGTTTTTGCAGAAGGACTGATCACTGAAACTGTACCACTGCCACCGTTGCACACGTAGGCTTTTGTGCCATCCATGCTAAAGGTTACTTCCGCCGGGTCTTCACCTACAGAGATTGTATTTTTGACAGCATAGGTAGTGGCATCGTAAACCAACACCTTTCCGTCCATCGCCATTTGCGTTGTCCATATTTCTGTACCGTCCGGTGAATAAACGGCATTGTGGTTCATTGCCGGTGTTTCGATATCCTTTAAAATGGTCCCTTTCTTTGCATCCAGGATCAGGATACGCCCTTTCATACCTGCCATGCCACCAGTATGACCTGCACTCAAATCCATACCCGGCACGCCGATGGTTAAATGATCTTGATGGCTATAAATGTGATGCGGCCACATAATCATATTACCACTGGAGTTCATGATGTCAAAGGTTTCGCTCACGGTATTATCGCTTAGCTTGATAATTGAAACGGTGGCGCTTTCTCCATTGACCACGTATGCTGCGGGGTAATCAATATTTTTGTCCATTGGCATATCTCCCTTGTCATCTTTGTTACAAGAGGACAAAGTGGTAAAGGAAACGGCAGCGATTGCTACAAAAAATGCTATGTTTTTCATCTTTGATTTAAATTTTTGATTTTTAAGAAACTTGCGTTAATAGCCACTACAATGGTGCTTACGCTCATCAGCACAGCACCCATAGCGGGACTTAAAATAAATTTTGGATAGAGGACACCTGCTGCAAGTGGAATCGCCACAACGTTGTAACCAACCGCCCATATCAGGTTCTGCACCATTTTTTTGTAGGTGAGTTTACCGAAGTCAATCAGCTTAACTACATCCCTGGGATCACTGTCCACCAATATGATGTCCGCTGTTTCGGCAGCCACATCCGTACCGGAACCTACGGCAATACCCACGTCTGCCTGCGCCAGTGCAGGCGCATCATTGACACCATCACCTGTCATGGCAACCACTTCACCTTTATCCTGGAACTCTTTTACCTTTTCCTGCTTGTTATGGGGCAGCACATTTGCCAAATAACCGTCCATTCCTAATTTTCCGGCCACCGCAGCAGCAATCCTGTCATTGTCCCCGGTGAGCAAAAAGGACTTAATGCCCATTTTTTTGAGTTCATCAACTGCCTGTCCGGAACCCTCCCGGATGCTGTCTGCCAAAGTGATGATGCCGATTACCTGATTTTCGATGAGGACGAAGTTGACTGTTTCGGCTTCCTGGTTGATTTCTGCTGGAATTTCCGGTAAGGAAAGGCGGTTTTCTTTGAAATAATTTGGCCCCGCAGCTACTACATTTTTCCCTTTGACAACACCTTTAACACCGATGCCCTGCATATAGCTGAAGTTTTCAGACTTCCATAAGGCAAGGCCCTTTTCTTTTAATATTGCCATGATGCCTTTTGCGATATGGTGCTCCGAATTTTGCTGTACTGCGGCAGCATACTGGATCACTTCATCAGCCTTATACTCGTTTGTTAACGGGATCACTTTTTCCACTGCATGGGAGCCTTTGGTGAGCGTTCCGGTTTTATCAAAAATGACGGTAGATAGCTTCCGGGTTGTTTCAAATGCCGTCCGGTTGCGAATGAGCAGACCATTGGTCGCCGAAAGTGTGGTGGAAATGGCGACCACCAACGGGATAGCCACACCCAATGCGTGCGGGCAGGCGGTTACCATGACCGTCACCATCCTTTCAAGGGCAAAGGCAGTATCACCACTGCTGGCAAACCAATAAACGAATGTGCCTATGCCAACGGCAATGGCAATAAAGGTGAGCCATTTGGCTACTTTGTCAGCAAGGTTCTGCGTATTGGACTTAGTGGCCTGTGCCTCCTGTACCAGGTTAATCACCCGGTTCAGGTAGCTGTCTTTTCCTACTGCTGTTACCTTTACCTTCAACGCACCGTCGCCATTGATAGATCCTGCGATCACCTTACTGTTCGCCTCCTTTTTTACGGGAACACTTTCCCCGGTAAGCATACTTTCGTTGATGTAAGAAGCACCCTCCAGTACCAGGCCGTCGGCCGGAATTTTTTCCCCCGGCTTTATGATGACCGTTTCATTGCTTTGCAGCTCTTCGAGCTTTATTTTTACGGCTTCTCCGTTTCGTTCAACGGTGACATCGTTTGGCAGTAAGGCCACCAGTGATTGTAATGCCCGGGAAGCAGCCATCTGGGAACGCATTTCCAGCCAATGGCCCAAAAGCATGATGTCGATAAGGGTTGCCAGTTCCCAAAAGAAATCCATGCCCTGCAGGCCAAAAACAACGGCCACGGAATAGATGTATGCTACAGATATGGCGATGGCAACAAGTGTCATCATCCCTATGGCTTTTGCTTTCATCTCGCCCATCATTCCCTTCAGGAAGGGTAAGCCTCCATAGAGATAAATGGTTGTTCCGAGTGCCAGCAATACATATTTATCGCCGGTGAAAGCAAGGCTGAAACCCAACCATTGCTGTATCATATGTGATAACAGCAGGATAGGAACTGTAATGACCAGGCTTACCCAAAAGCGTTTCAGGAAATCGCCGGTATGATGCCCTGCATGCTTATTAAAGCCCTCTTTTTCATGATCATGAGAAGAATGCTCAGCATGCCCATGTCCTGATGTATGCTTATGAGAAGCTGCTGTACTGCCAACTGGCACCAATGTCATACCGCAGAGCGGGCATTTGCCCGGTTCGTCTTTTAGCACCTGCGGATGCATCGGACAAGTGTATTTATTCATAACAAGGGGATTTAAAATTTATGTGCATTTATTTTTTTTGCCATCTCATGGGTCATCACACCGGCATAAGTACCATAGGCATCAACAAGTACCCCTTTGTTCTTACCGTCATTGGACGATATCGCGTACACAACTGCATTGTTATCAGGACTGCTGTCGAGGCTTTCAAACCTATGTGTTTCCGTTACCGTAAAATCCTCCGGTTTTAGCTTCAGGCTCCTTGATGCACAGTACAGGCAGTCCGGTAAAAGACTAAAGTCCATACTGTACCCACGTTGTCTCAGTTCTTTGAGCGCCTGCACCATGTCATCGTACTGTACCATAGCGTTCAGATCTGTTATTTGATGGTTTCTACCGTACTGCCGCAGCTAAGCATTTGTGAGCCATAGAATGGATTCTTTATTACATTCTCCTTACTCAGCCAATTGGCTCCCTTGCCTCCATTATACATAGGGCAATGCTGGTAGTAAACGGGAACGGCCTGCTTGGAGACTTTCGCCAGTTCGTAGATATTACCTGAAAGTGCTGCCAAGCCATTTCTTTGTTTGGCTACATCTTTTGATGTTGAAATACTCGCTGCATTGGCCGCTAAGTCTTTCATTACTTTCATCCAGGCCGTATGTTCCTGTGCCGACAGCTTATTCATATCTACCGCTTTGATGGCTGCTGCCAATTCTGTGGCTTTGGCGGACGCGGTGGCAGCGTCGGTCTTTACCAGGGCATCTTTCACTGAAAAGTAGCTGTCAAATACCGGTTTTAGTGGTGACTGATCCTGGGGGTCCGTCATTTTAGCTGAGGCATCCATTTTACTGTGATCATGATTGCCGTGCTCTGTTTTCATGCCGGTCATATCCATACCCGCCATATCCTTACCCGCCTCTTTATTTTTGGCAACCGTCTTCAAGGGTCTATCGTACTGGCAGCAGCCAGCCAGTTTTGCATATACGTCATCGGGAGCGCGGAACTTCTCATTGTCATACCCGGCTAAAGCAATACGCTTCAGGATTTCATCCTGGTTTGTTCTGTCGCTGTCGTAAGTGAGTGTAGCCACTTTGGTATCTTTATTCCAATCCACACTGGCTACCTTCTTTACATTACCTGCTTTTTCGATGGTGGTTTTACACATTTCACAATTACCGTAGATCTTTACGGTTTCCGTTTTCGCATTCTTGATCTGTGCAAAACCGTTAATTGATGATAGTAATACAGCGATTACCATCACCATTTTCGATAATGATTTCATAATAATTACTTTTTTAGAAACGAGGTATTAGCAACCCCTTTCCTGGTTAAAGTTTTGAATAAATGATACAAATAGGGGAAGTTCAAAAGCGGAGAGTTGCTTTTGAAAGGGCACACCTATGGCTATCAGGCCATAGGTTTAGCTTATTTTAGGCGGTAGCCAAATGGAGTAATAGCCCGAGGAATAACAGGCTTCTTTGAAACCGAATTTTTGCTTTTTAGCTGCTGCAAAAGGATATTTTGCTTTTAAGTCGATGGGGGTTGGTATGCTTAAAGAAGTTACGGAAGCGCCGCACCTGCAAGAGTTATGTTTACAATTGCCCCCGCAGCCTTTGCCATGCTTGCACTTGTCACAGGATTTATCTTTACAACCTGCCTGGTGGTCTGCTTTGGCGGACTTTTTCTTGGAACAGGCAGCCTTCTCGGCCGTTGTTGCATTTTTGGGACAAGCATAACTTGGATTGGGCATCAGAAAGAAACCCAAACACAACAGTGTTAAAATGCCTATATGTATCCTCAAATTTTTCAACGCCACAAAGTTACAAAGAAGATTTGTTTTTTTAATCGTTTTACATCTTTTTGTTATACAAACCAAAAAAAATTACTTACCCTGCTGCCTGTCTTTCTTTAATACGGAAAAAATGCCCGTACCTGAAAACCTAATATTTTGACAATCAGTGGTAAAATGGGCATTTTTTACCTTTTTATGCTTAGACGTTCAACGGCTCAATTGTAAAGCCTGCCTTTTGTACAGTCGATATCACTTCCTGCTCTGTAATGCCCTCTGACTTCACAGTAAGTACTTTGTCCTTATTGGCTGTGTCCACTTCCCAATGGCAGATGCCCTCGGCATTATCCAAATGGGGCTTTACTGATGCGATACAACCGCCACAATTGATGTTTGTCTTGAACTGAAATTCTTTATTTTCCATTGCTTAAAAACTTTTATAGTTATTTGATACTGCAAATTTCTATAAAATGCTGCATGGCTGTATTACGTAATTTCGGGTTTAATTTATAAGATTTACGGATTACTTTTCCCCTCTTAACCGCAAGCTATACCGTTCTATTGCCGCGCCTGCATTTATTTGGTTAAGCAGGAGTTGTTTACTTAGTTAACGAATATTTCCGTGACCGGAAAGCTGATTACATGGTAAAGAAATGCCTAAAGCAGTGTTTGCTTAATAGAGATTACCGTTCGTCTGATAACCTTATGGCTACGGATCTTGGCAAGTTTAGAAGGAATGAAGGTATCTGCTAACATCCGGTGCGATGTTAATGCCTTTGGCTTTTGAGTAGTTACATGCTGTCTCAATTCGGTGTTGTTATTATGCACCTTGATAAAGGTTTCCTTTTTAGTGACAGTGTTTTTATCAATAATGTAGCTATCAACGTTTGTTTGATTTTATCCAATTGCTTAACTCTTGAATTTCTTTTGTCTGGTCCTCAATCATCATCTGTGCCATTGATTTTAATTGCGCGTTATTGCCAAACATAATGTAAGCTTCTGCGTCTTCAATGGCACTGTTGTGATGTAGAATCAACAGCGTAGCATAGTCATTGTCAAGATCACCGGTTATAAGCTGAACGTCTGCCATCTGATCCATTTTCTTCATATGGGCCATGTGCTCGGCTGAATGGGCCGGTACAGCGTTGTTTACTGACTGTGTGGTTAAGAAATCTTTCAATTCCTGTATCTCCAGGGTTTGAGCACTAATTACCTTTTGGGAAAACCGCTTTAAAGAATCATTCTGTCCTTCCTGGTTTTGAACGGTACTCATGTTTAGTGCCCCTTCATGGTGCATAATCATCATTTTCGCGAAGTCGATCTCGGGATCGTCGGTCATAGGCATAGCTTCCATCCGGCTCATCATGGCGTGCAAACTATCCATCATGCGGTTTTCGTCATGGCTTTGCAGGCGCAGTTCATCACTATTTTTGTTGCAGGCAGCAAGAATGAATATTATCAATGCGGCAATGGGCATAATTTTTTTCATAACATAGATTTTAGTAAAGAGGGTAAAAACTGTGCCATTACCCAGCTTAACGCGCTCTTTAGTTTAATTACGTCTCCTGCGTTGATAATGAGCAAACAAGTCCCTGCCTTTTTAAAAGTTGGACCCAAATATCCCCAATGCCAGTAGATTTATATGCACATTGTATGTTTTTATGGACGGTATAATACGCGTATTATCCTTACCTATTTTTCCATTTCAGTAGCAGGCTATTGCTGACTACACTTACGCTGCTGAGTGCCATTGCCGCCCCTGCAATCATGGGGTTAAGCAGGAAGCCATTCACAGGATAAAGGATACCTGCGGCTACCGGAATGCCAATTACATTGTAAATAAACGCCCAAAACAAGTTTTGTTTGATAGTGGCTACAGTCTGTTTGGACAAACGTATTGCCTGTGGTATCTTGGTAAGGTCTGAGGAGATGATGGTCATCTTGGCAACATCCATTGCGATATCGCTGCCTTTGCCCATTGCGATACTTATATCGGCTGTTGCCAAAGCGGTGCTGTCATTAATGCCATCGCCTACCATCGCCACTGTTTTACCCTGCTGTTGCAGTTCTTTCACAAAATCGGCTTTGTGCTGTGGCAATACCTCGGCCTTGTAATGCCTGATGCCTGTCTGCTGTGCAATGGATTTTGCGGTAGCTTCATTATCCCCGGTCAGCATATACAGGTCAATGCCCATATCCTGCATTTCTTTGATGGCCTGCACTGATGTGTCTTTAATCTTATCGGCTATGGCAATGACAGCAAGAGCTTGTTTGCTGTTTGCAAACCAGATAACGGTTTTGGACTGTTTGCCCCATTCTTCAGCTTTGTCTTGTAATTCGCCGGCAATGGCAATCTTGTTTTCTGCCAACAGCTTTTTATTACCTACAAAATAGGTTTCGCCGTTGTGATTGGCTTTTGCCCCTTTACCCGTAATACTGTCGAACAGGGACAAAGAGGTAGGCCGTACCCCTTCAAAGTGTTTTGCCACTGCTTCTGCCAATGGATGCTCCGATTGCTTTTCAATGCTCAACAGCACATTTTGGGCAGCATCATCATTATTCAGCCATTGGATGCCGGTCACCTGTGGTTTTCCTTCGGTAATGGTTCCCGTTTTATCCAGTACGATGGCATTTATTTTCTTGGCCAGTTCGAGGCTTTCCGCATCTTTAATGAGGATACCCTTTTCAGCCCCTTTGCCTACACCCACCATGATAGCCGTAGGCGTGGCCAGTCCCAATGCACAGGGACAGGCAATGACAAGTACGGTGACGGCTGCCAGTAATCCCTGTACGATCCCGTTATCGCCACCCAGCACCAGCCATAGCAAAAAGGTCAGGATGGCAATGCCCATGACAACCGGAACAAAAATGCCTGCAATTTTATCTACCAATTTCTGAACGGGCGCTTTGCTTCCCTGAGCATCCTGCACCATTTTGATAATGTGGGCAAGCATGGTCTCTTTACCTACTTTCACTGCTTTAAACTGGAAGCTGCCTTTTTGGTTGATCGTTCCTGCAAACACTTTCTCGTTTTCATTTTTAAGTACCGGGACCGGCTCGCCGCTCAGCATGCTTTCATCCACATACGAACTGCCTGATGTTACCATACCGTCTACAGCAATTTTTTCACCGGGCTTTACCAGTATCACATCACCCGCGTTTACCTCTTCAATGGCGGTCTGCTTTTCTGATCCGTCGGCCTGGATCACCATTACGGTTTTAGGTTGTAAGCCCATCAGTTTTTTAATGGCCGATGATGTATTTCCTTTGGCCTTTTCTTCCAGCAATTTCCCTAACAGGATAAATGCTATGATAACGGCCGCGGCTTCAAAATATACGTGCGCATGCAACCCTCTCTGATGCCAGAAGTCAGCAAACAGCATATTGAATACGCTGAAGATATAGGCGATCCCCGTACTTAACGCCACGAGCGTGTCCATATTGGCGGAACGGTGTCTGGCCTGTTTCCAGGCATGGATGAAGAAATCCCTGCCCAGCCATGCAACAACAGGCGTAGCGAATGCCCACATGATCTGGTTAGCATAAGGTATATCCATGAAGAACATCCCGATCACTACAACAGGTAAAGACAGGATGATTGCCCATACGGTTTTAGTCTTCAGCTTGCTGAAGTTTTGGGCGTGGATGGCTTCCAATGTTTCGTGCTGCCTGGTTTCATCTTCAATCAGTAAATCGTAACCTACGGATTGTACTGCTTTTTGCAACTTTGAAGCGCTGGTCATATTCGGGAGATATTCCACGGTAAGATTCCCGGTTGCAAAGTTGACGGATGCACTGACCACGCCGGGTTGGTATTTTACGATACTTTCAGCGCTTCCCGCACAGGATGCACAGGTCATGCCCAGGACAGGGAACGCTCCTTTAGCAGTGGTAATGTTATACCCGAGATCCTTTACTGCCTTCACCGCTTCGGGTATTGCCTCATGGTCATTTACCATTATGGCGGCCCTGCGGTTGTTCAGCTCTACTTTATGGGTGGTGATCCCCTTGACTTGTGCCAGCCCCTTGTCAACGATGGATGCGCAATGGTCACTCTCTACGTTTTCCAAAGGCAGATAGATGATTTCTTTATTATTATCTGTCGCCATATTTTGCTGCTTTATTGAATAATGCAAATTTGACCATAATGCCAGTGGCTACTATTACGAAATTTTGGAATTGATTTATAAAATTTCAGGGAACAGGATTAACCTGTGCCAGGGATACTGTTCGCTGCCATTCCATTTCATGCGGCCAAAGCAAAAACAGGCTGATCCGCAGGGGAAACAGCCTGTTTGTTTTAACTTCTTCACTGGTTACCAGTTAAAGTTCAGTGGCACGTTTATTTTGAAGCCAAAATTCCTGCCCATAGCAAATACACCCTGCCTGCCGGTAACATTGTTGACCGCCAGATATTTGAAACGGCTCAAATGGTTCTGATAGGCAATGTCGCCAAGATTGTTCCCGGTTACACTCAGGGTAAAAAGGGTTCTGCCTTTGCTCACAAAATCAGCAGCTACATTGACCCCGACCAGCCAATAGCCTGGTGTGGCCGTTTCTGTGTTGTATCCCGTAAAGGCATTGTTCTGTGCAAAATTGTAATCGCTTTCAATGCCTACGTGGAGATTACGGACCACATTGCCCTTGTGCAAAAAGTCACCCCCAAGCGATGTGATCAGGCGTGCGGCAGGCACGAAGGGGATATTATCCGAACCGTCCAGCGCCTGCGCAAATTTACCCCGTGTATAAGAGAAGGTATTTTTAAAATGCAGCCAATCCAGGGGATGCGGGTGGATGGCCAGGCTTAATTCTGCCCCGTACAGGCTTGCTGTCTGCTGGGCGAACCGATACAGGTTCAACTCGTCGCCGCTTTCAGGATCTGTTATCGTAGAGTCGCCACCAGTGCTGTTGGGTACACGCTCCTTGGCAGGGTTGTGTTAAAGTCAACTGCAAAAACATCAACGCGACGCTTATAGTCCACAATATTGCCATCATCCTTAAAATTGTTGTAGGCACCTCCCATATAGGACAATCCTAATTCGCCAATTTTATTGTTACGGGCCGCTATCTTACCGGTGAACAAAGGTTCTCCACTGGCGGTTTCTTCAAACCGATCCGTATTTTCTTTGGAGGCGGGCAGGTAGGTCTTATTCTGTTCGTTATTGATAATGCTTCCGTCAAAACCACCGGAAACGTAAGCCTCGTAACCGAACATCCAGTTACCGCTATATTTTTTACCGTATAACCCAAAGCCTGCGTTACTCCAGGTAGCGGGAAGCATTTGCTCCATCGCAATCGGCCGGTCGGTAAACTCCCACTTAGGACCGTCATGATTCTGGTTAAAACCACCGATAGGATTTACAATGATACCGCTCCTGAGATTCAGCAAGGGATGAAACTCAAAATCCAATGCGGCAAACTCTATATCAAACTCTTTGTCAGCAGGCTCAAACTCGATCTCTGATATAAACTTGATACGTTTTGAAATGCTGGAAGCTATAAAGACCGTAAGCCTCCTAAACTGGAATTGATGGCCGTCACTAACGCCGTCTTCACCCATGTGCTGCCAGTTCGCTTCCATGTAACCGCCTATTGAAACCGGTAATTTGTTGGCTACTAAAAATGGGCGATTGTAAACGGCATCCATATTCATGGTTTTGGTTATCGTGTCTTTAGGGACACGCCGAAACAAACTGGAGTCTACCTGTGCTGATGCTGAAAGCAAACAGCCTACATGAAGCATGAGCAGGATAAGTTTTTTTTTATTGTTCATTTTGCCAAAGAGATTTTGATTTGGTTGTTATCAATAGTAACCGGCAGTGTTCGCAGGTGCTTTGCGGCGGGGCCGTTGCTTACATTTCCCCTGTTGTCAAATTCACTTCCATGTGCAGGGCATTGCAGTTTATCACCGAACACCTGCAACTCTGTGCCCTGGTGCGTACATTGCATCCATAAAGCGGAATAATCGTTATCAGAAAAGCGAAACACGCAAATGGGATACTGGAGCGCGTCATTCTGTATCACCACATATTTTTTTGCGGCAGATTTTTGCGTATTCTTTGTGTCAAAAGCACTGAACGGTATGGTGATATAATCCTGCACAATGTTTCCGGGAATTGTTTTAGAGGCAGCGCAGCTTTCCAGCAGCGAAGCCATTACGGTGCCGCTTATGCAAGCAAATCCGCATTGTTTTATAAATTTTTTTCTGTCCATTTTACAGCGATTTCAAAAATCTGATGAGTGCGTCTTTATCGGCCTGGTTCAGGCTGGTATAATTGGTCCTGGCTTTTGTTGCTTCGCCGCCATGCATTTCAATGGCCTGTTGTATGCTGGTGGCCCGCCCATCGTGCATCAGGTAGAATTTGCCACCCTGCGCATTGGGCGACAGTCCCAATCCCCATAATGGAGGGGTACGCCATTCGTATGATTTTGCCGAGCCTTCCGTATAGCCATCATCCAGGCCCGGCCCCATGTCATGAAGCAACAGATCGGTATAGGGGTGAAATTCTTTGTAGGCTATTGATTCAATAGGCGAAGGCCCCGTTTTTAAGGTGGGTTTATGGCAGCTTGCACAACCAATGGTGGCGAACACCTGCCCGCCCTGAATGACCTGTGGATCATTCTGATCACGCTGGATGGGCGCTTTTAAAGTTTGGAGGTAAAAACCAATATTGTTTAGCTCCTGGGTGGAGATCTCCGGGTCAATTTCTTTCCCGGAATAGACATCTATGGGTCGGTAGAGGGATGCAATGCCCATATCCTGTGAAAATGCATCAGCAGCCTGTGCCAGCAGGTTATAAACGCTGGCTTTTTTACCAAAGCGGCAAATGTATTTGCCACCCTGCGTGATCGCATTGGCGGGCGGGGTAACGAAAGAGGGAATGGTGTACCAGTTTGGCCTGCCGGATATTCCGTCGCCGTCTGCATCATTTGGATCAGCCATTGCAAGTAAGTCAGCATCGGGAACGGCTTCCAGGAAACCCAGGCCGGTTACAGCCGGCGGCGTTAATTTACTAAAGGTGGCTCCGGCGGGTATCTGTTCCGGCTGATAACCGGGAATGGCCCTGTTCTGTAGCTGCGGGCCTCCCTGATCCAGGAAGTGATTACCGGTTTCATCGGTCTGGCCAAAGCGGGTCAGCGTGGTGAATGGATGCCCCTTTCCATCGCCTGCATGGCAACTTCCGCAACTGGTGGCGACAAAAACCGGCCCCAGCCCTTTTTCTACTGTAAAAATTTCGTCATTAAAGGTTTGGTCACCTGAACGAAAACGTTGGCTTTGCTCATAATTGAGTCCTTCTACCGGGCCGTCGAGCAGCGAGTCTTCCTTCGGGGTTGCCGGTTCCATCTTGGAACAAGCCTGAATGACAGCAATAATAGCAGCAAATATGCCAATGGTAATGTAATATTTTTTCATTAGCCTAAAATTAAAAGTTCATTATACAAAAATATAAAGTTAGAATCTTCTAACAAAATTATTTTTGATAGTTCTTCCCTTGTTAGAATAACCTAAGTCTTTATGCTACCTTTGCCGATGAATACATATGGAGGATGAATACACATACCGAAGAGAATTACCTGAAAGCCATTTTTAACCTCTCTGCTACCAAAGGAGAGGCGAATGTGAATGAACTGAGCAGGCAACTGGATATAAAAATGCCTACCGTCAACAGCATGATGAAAAAACTGTCGGACAGAGGGCTGATTATTTATGAAAGTTACAAGCCGGTGCGGCTTACCACGAAAGGACAAAAGGAAGCGGCAATGATCATCCGTAAACACCGGCTAACTGAAATGTACCTGGTGGAAAAAATGGGCTTCGGATGGGACGAAGTGCACGATATAGCAGAACAGATAGAACACGTACAATCGCCGGAGTTCTTTGCTAAAATGGATGAACTGCTGGGTTATCCCAAAGTAGATCCGCACGGCTCGCCCATACCGGACCGGAACGGTAAAATGGAATGGACGGAATATCATAAACTCAATGAGTGCAAGCCCGGAGATACCGTCATTTTTAAGGCGGTTACCCACTCCTCAGATGATTTTCTGAAATTCCTCAATACCCGCGAGTTGTTGCTGGAAACGGTGATAAAAGTAATATTCATTGAATCATTTGATGGAACCATAACCGTTGAGTACAATAAAAGAAAACAGGAACTGCTCAGCAATATTGTTTGTGACAAAATACTGGTCAGCCATAAAAAAACCAGGTCGGTCTAAGCTACAGACCGACCCGGGCAAACTGATACCTCCTGCCAAAACAATAAATTACTATAAAAGGGAATAGCGCAGGCGCACCAGCGCCATTAATGGTCATGCATCTTGCTTGCTCCCTTTTTTAGGATAAACTCACTGCTCAGCAGGTAAGCGCCATCGGTCACCACTACTTCTCCGGGTTGCACGCCTGATGTAATTTCAATCCATAGTGCATTTTCACCACCGGTTTGTACCATCCTCGGTTCAAACTTTCCGGCACCGGTTTCTACCCAGACGTGAGCGCCTTTCCCGTCATGAATGACTGCATCCACCGGCAAGGTGACGGCGCGGGATGTATTGGCCCCAGGTAGTTCCACCACGGCCTGCATGCCTGCTCTTAACTGGTTGTGCAGGTTGGGTATATTGCCCCTGATCGTGAGCAATTGGCTGCCTTCCTGTAAGGCCGGTGCGATAAATTCCACCCGCATTTTTTGCGGTTCGTTCTCAAAGCCGCCTACGGTCACATTTACCAGGTCACCCGTTTTTACCAGGCTTGCTTCGGCAGGATACAGATCTGCTTCTACCCAGATGTTATGGTAGCCTTCCAGGCTCATAATGGCGGAACCTTCCGCTACATATTGCCCTTCGGTAACCAACACTTCAGCAACAATACCATCTGCCGGAGCCATATAGGTTAGGTAAGGACTGGTCTTTTTGCTGGTTTTTAATTGTTGTACCTGCGCTTCACTTTGATCATAGAGCAGCAATTTCTGCCGGGAAGCTTCCAGGAGTTGCTGAAATTTTTTGTCTTCCGGAAACTGTGATGCCTGCGCCCCGGCAACCAGGTATTCCTGTTGCAACGCTGCGAGTTGTTCTGAATATATCTTATACAAGGGCTGCCCTTTACGCACGGGAACGCCTGTCTCTTTTACATACAGTGCTTCTATTCTGCCCGCTGTCCGGCTGGATATCATATCCGTTTGTGAGGGGTTTACGGCAAGCCTGCCGTTTAGTTGTTTAAAGGAGGAAAAGGAACCCGTTCTCACGGTATCTGTATGGATGTTTCCCAGCATCTGTTGCGGAACGCTAAGCGTTAAGAAATCACCGGCATTGGTCTTATCAAACGGAACCAGGTCCATTCCGCAAATAGGACAGCTACCAGGCTTGTCGCTTACGATCTGCGGGTGCATGGGGCAGGTATAGGTTTGTTTTTTGGTGGTTTCCGTTTGTGTTTTCGTGTCCTTGTTTTTACACGAACCCAAGCCCAACATGGCGATAGCGGCAAGCAGGAAAACGAAGAGGAGATTTATTTTCTGGTTCATTTTGAATAATTTGATGTCAGTCTGATAAAGCTTTCACTGTCCACCAGGAAACTGGCATTTTTTGCTATCTGCCAATCGCCAATGGAATCTTTTATTTCTATCATGTCATTGATTTTGATACCTGCCTGCACCTGCCTGGGAATAAACACGCCTTTTTCTTTTTTAAATACCACGGCTTTTGTTCCCAGTTGAAGCACGGCATTTTGAGGCAGCCAGTAGGTACCGTCTTTTATTACCTGCATATTGGCAGTGAGTAACTGCCCCGGCTTTAAATCAGTACCGGACAGATACACCCGTGCTACCGTAAAATTTTCGCCATTTTTCTGCGTGGGTTCAATCAGGCCAATGCTGCCGGTTTTTATATCGCCGGGGTTGGCATCGGTATGATACGTCAGTTGTTGACCCCGCTTGATGGTTGCTGCAATGGAAGGGGCAAACGAAAACGCTGCTATCAGGCTATTGCTTTTGTAAATGGTGAAAACCGTTTCTCCGGCACCAACATACTGCCCTTCCCGGATGAGCACCGGCGTTGGATTAATGGCTTGCTGCGCTGCGGTAGTATTTGACGCAGCGGCACCACCGCCCATTGCGCCCATACCATCTGCAGCAGCGGCGGGTGAGGGTGGCATCGCCGTACTGGAGGGCGATGCGTTGGCAGCTACCTTCTTTTCTACGATGTAACCATCGACACTGCTGTACACGGGCACACGGTACAAAGGCTTTCCGGTTTTAATGACCTGGTTGATCTGTGCCGTTTGCATGCCCAACAAATTAAGCCGTTGCTTTGCCCTTTGCAGCAATAAAGCATTATCATCGCTGCTGCTGATGTAAATCAATTCTCTTTGTGCGGCGGCCAGGTCAGGTGAATAAATTTCCATAATGAGCTGCCCTTTGCGTACCGGCTGGTAATTGTACCTGATATACATTTTTTCAATTCTTCCGGCAACACGGCTGGCAATGCTTTCCTGGTGCCTGATATCGTAGGTAACGATGCCCTGCACCGGGACGGAGAACGCCTGGCGGCCGCTGTCCGGACTGATCGTGCTGATACCGGAAACCACCTGTTCGTTCACCGGCTTCAGCAACGGCAAAATGCTGCTATCTACATGCAGCTCATTGGAATGGCTCATGGGTACCAGGTCCATGCCACAGATAGGACATTTACCCGGATGATCCCGCACAATTTCCGGGTGCATGGGGCAGGTATTGGCCGTCGCTTTGTCGTGGCCATGCATTGAATCCGCAGTGGCTGTTCCTGTTTTTTCCTTGCAGGAAAAAAGCAATAGTGAGAACAGCAGCGCTATGAGCATTTTATCTGAATAATTCCTTTTCATAATCGACGATCATTTGATATAATTTTTGTTTTTCGTCCAGCACATCAAGTCGCATCATATTCAGGGCGTCCCAGTTATCCAAAACCACCGTAAGGGTGAGCTTATTTTCCTGGTAGGTGATGAAGCTGGCATCAAAGGTTTTTTGCAATGCCGGTATCACTTTTTCTTCTATGGATTGAATGCGCTGCTGCATCGTTTGAATTTCTGCCTGCATGCCGTACAACATGCCCTGTGTCTCCTGGAGCATGGCAGCACGTTCCTGTTCCATCGCCTGGATATTGGACCGCATGGATTTGATCTCCGACTGATACATTTTTTTTGACCACGGCGCAATAGGAATAGAGACCATGCCCATCACACTAAATGCCTGTGGCATCATAGAAGATAACGGCGACATGTGGTCGTATTGAATGCGAAAGGAGGGCTTCCGTTCCAGCTTCATGGCTTCGATATTGAGCTGCATGGCGTGGATGCTTTCATTCATCCGCAGCACATCTTTTCGCTGGGTGGCAAGGCTGGCCGTGTCATAGAATGCTGTGGCAACAAAGCGTGGTTCATACACCGTATCGATTTGAAGCTCTGCATTGCCCGGACGGTTCATTAAAGCATTCAGATAGGCTTTTGCCTTTGCAATTTCGCTCTGTGGCATAAAGAGCATGTTGCGGTTCTTTTCGATGGAAGCTTCTGCCCGGTAAACAGTGCTTAGCTGCGACTGGTTGTAAGGGTAACGTACCTCTTCAATCTTCTTCATCATCTCCAGCACTTTTTCGTTTTGTTGGATGATCCTGATTTTCTCCAACGCTACCAGCCAGTTAAAATACTGTGATTTTGCCTGTGCTTTCAGCTCATTAAGCGTTACCGCACGATTGGCATTTTCCACATTGCCCTGCGATTGGATATATCTTTTTTTCGCCTGCAATTTTTTGCCGTTCGGAATTTCCTGTTCCAGCCTCAGCATAAGGGAGCCTTTGTCCCTGGCCTCCATTATTTTCTGAAAAGGATAAGGCGTCATAAATGATCCTAAGCCCACCATCGGCGGCATCCAGGCAGTGGCGGCATCGGCGCTGTACTTGTATCCTTCCGCTTTTAACCCGTAGGTTCTGAGCAGGATATTATTGCTGTCTATTTTTTGCAGCACATCGGGCAGGCTCAGCACTTCCTTTTGTTGTGCCAGGGCACTGAAAGGAAGCAGTACGAGCAGCCACAAACATTTTTTAATGGTGAACATCATATACCTCCAGTTTTCCGTATTTTTTTAATTCGTACTCTTTTGCCATTAAGAAGATGAGCGGCGTTACCAGCAGGATGTGAATGGCTGAAGTAAACACACCGCCAATCATTGGCAGCACTACCGGTTTCATCACATCGGTTCCCACGCCGGTGGCCCACAGCACCGGCACCAACCCAAACAGCGAAACACAAACCGTCATGATCTTTGGACGCAGCCTTTTGGCGGCACCCTGAATGACATACTCCCGCAGATCTTCTCTGGTAATGGCTTCGCTGGAATTGCCTTTGCGTTTGATCAATTGATGCATGGCATCGTTGAGGTAGATCACCATGACGATACCGGTTTCCACCGCAATGCCAAATAAGGCGATAAAGCCCACGGCAACCGCTACTGAAAGGTTGACGCCCCAGAAATAGATGATATAGGCTCCGCCGATCAATGCAAACGGAACGGTGATCAGGCTTAAAAACGCTTCACGGATGGAGTGAAAGGCAAAGTACAGGGAGAAGAAGATAATCACCAGCACAATGGGCGCGATCCACATCAGCGTTTGCTGTCCCCTGATCAGACTTTCATACTGCCCGCTCCATTCCAGAAAATAGCCTGCCGGTAAAATGCCTTTTTGCTGATTGAGCTTTTCTATTGCTTCTTTTACCGTGCTGCCCAAATCCCTGTCTCTTACATTGAACAATACAGCGCCCCGCAGCAAGGCGTTTTCGGAGTTGATCATGGGTGGGCCGTCTTCAAATTTTACATCCGCTACGGCGCTCAGCGGCACTTCGCCGAAAGCGGCTGACCGAAGTGGTATGCGTTTAATGTTGTCCACACTGTTGCGGTAATCCTGCGCCAGCCTTACATTAATGCTAAAGCGCTGCCTGCCTTCCACGGTTTGCCCGATGGGCGCACCGCCCAATGCCGTTTCTACGGTTTGGTTCACATCGTCCACGCTCAGACCATAGCGGCCTAAATCTGCCCGGCGTGTGTCAATAGCCAGGTATTTGCCGCCTGTGATCGGTTCTACATACAGATCAGCTATACCGGCCGTGCCTTCGAGCGCTGTTTTTACCCGCTCGGAAACGACGGCAATCGTATCGAGGTTTTGTCCATAGACCTTTACACCCACATCCGTGCGGATACCGGTTGAAAGCATGTTGATGCGGTTGATGATGGGCTGCGTCCAGCCGTTTACCACGCCGGGAATTTGCAGTTTGGCATCCAGTTCGTTAATGATCTTCGCTTTGGTGATGCCTTCCCGCCATTCTTTGTGCGGTTTGAGCATAATGATGGTTTCAATCATGCTGATAGGTGAATTATCCGTGGCGGTACTGGCCCTGCCGGCCTTTCCCAACACCTTGTCCACTTCCGGAACGGATTTAATGATCTTATCCTGCACTTGTAATATCCTTTTCATCTCGGAGTTGGAAACATCCGGTAGCGTAACAGGCATGAACAGAATGCTTTGTTCATCCAGCGGCGGCATAAACTCCGTGCCTAAACTTCTGAGCAGGGGAATGGATACCAGCAATGCCAGGATATTGATGGCAAGGGTGGTCTTTCGCCACTTCATCACCCACTGGATCACCGGGGTATAGATCCGCTCCAGAAAACGGTTTACCGGATTAGCACTGTCGGGGCGGAACTTTCCTTTCATGAAGAAGGAGATCAGCACCGGCGCAAGGGTTAATACCAATAGCGCATCCACTATGAGTATAAAGGTTTTGGTGTAGGCCATCGGGTGAAACATTTTCCCTTCCTGCCCGGTGAGTAAAAACACCGGAAGAAAAGAAGTAATGATGATAACCGTGGCAAAGAAGACACCCCTGGATACCTGCTTGCTGGATTTTTCAATAATGGATATCCGCTCTTCCTCGGTGATCCATTTTTCTTTTGCTTTTTTATTTTTTTTGTGCCAGATCATAATTGAGGATTGTTTTTTTGTTCTTGTTGCCAATGGGTATAACGGTCTGCCAGGTGCTTATAAGCATTTTCGCTCATCACAATGCCATTATCCACGATTACCCCGATGGCCAATGCGATACCGGTAAGCGACATGATATTAGAGGATATACCAAAAGCGTTGAGCAGGATGAAGCTGATGGCAATGGTGACGGGAATTTGAATAATAATGCTCAGCGCACTGCGCCAGTGAAACAGAAAGATGATAACGATCAGTGAGACCGCTATGATCTCTTCGATAAGTGTGCCTTTGACGGAGGAAATGGATTGCTTTATTAGTTGCCCACGGTCATAGACAATATCAAATTTTACCCCATCGGGAAAGCCTTTGGCTACTTCCTGCATTTTGGCCTTCACGTTTTCAATTACCTCCGCGGCATTTTCGCCATAGCGCATGACCACAATGCCGCCGACCCGTTCTCCTTCGCCATTCTGGTCAAAGATCCCTAACCTTGTTTCACCGGAAGTTTGCACACTGGCTATGTCCGATACTTTAACGGCAATACCGTTACTGCTTTTTACGGCAATGTTTTGGATTTCCCCGATGGACTGTAAATAACCGGAGGTCTTGATCACATAGCCGATATCACTTAACTCAAACTTGCTGCCGCCGGTCTCGTTGTTATTGGCACGAACGGCGCTGATGACATCGCTTACAGCAAGTTTATAGTATAAAAGCTTGTTGGGGTCGAGCGTGATCTGATACTGCTTTTGGAACCCGCCAAAGGAAGCGATCTCGCTTACGCCTCTTACATTTTGCAGCGCGAACTTGATATACCAGTCCTGCAAAGCCCTTTGTTCACCGAGATCCATGCCTGGCGCATCCAGTGTGTACCACAGGACATGGCCAACGCCGGTACCATCAGGGCCTAACTGCGGGCTGACGCCTGGCGGCAGGTTGCGGGAAATGGTGCTAAGCCGTTCCAGCACCCGTTCCCTTGCCCAATAAATGTCTACGTTGTCTTCAAAAATGATGTAAATAAAGCTCATGCCGAACATGGACGTGCCCCGCACGTACTTGATCTTGGGAAGGCCCTGTAAGTTGGTCACCAGCGGGTAAGTCACCTGGTCTTCGATCAGCTGCGGTCCCCGTCCCATCCATTCGCTGAAAACAATGACCTGGTTTTCGGAAAGGTCGGGAATGGCATCTATGGGGTTGTTTTTTACAGCAAAAACGCCCCACGCAAAAAAAGCTGCCGCCAGTACCAACACGATGAAACGGTTGCGCAGCGACCATTCTATAATACGATGTACCATAAATGATAAATAAGGAACAATAAGTAATGCTGATGGGTGATCAGCGGTGGATAGAAATGCCTTTAGCCCAACAGCATGCTGTCAGGCTCGAAATGTGGAGCGGAGTTTAAATACGGAAAACGCAGTTGCGCTTGTAGATCGGGATTCCGGTGCTGTGGGGCGGTGCGTTAGTGGTGGGATTTTCCTCGGTAATGGAAGAAAAGGTGATAGCTGGAATGTCAATGAAAGAAACAGGCAAGGCTACCGCCATCAACCATAATCCCTGGAAAGCCGTTTCTGTTATACTGTGATCATTGGTAACTTTGAGCTGCTTGTGCTCATCCTTGCAGCAGCCCTTTTCCACCATTTTGCCCTTGTCGCTGCCGCAAACCGGACAGTTTTCTTCCTCGTTGCCTGATACACTCCATTCTACCATCTTGCCCATGCAATAATGCAAATGCAGGATAGCCCCTGAAGTAGAGGCGAAGTAAGTAAAGGCTAATATGACAAGGAAAATCTTTTTCATTTTGTCGCTACAAATATATAAACATTTTTTTTGAGAATGTAGCTTAATAATTTTTTGGCCCGATGATACATGATAAGATAATTGGATTTGGCGTGCTATATGGCAAAGCATCCAAGTCAGGTGAGCAACACAAAACGGCTGTTGCCGTATCTGCTATCATCAAAAGTTGGTTGTATCAATTAAACTTCTGACGAAATGCTAAAGGCGACATGTCGGTTTTCTTCTTAAAAAGCTTATTGAAGGATTGGGGATACTCAAACCCCAAAAGGTAGGCAATCTCAGCTACTGACAAATTACTTGTTAGCAGGTATTCTTTCGCTTTTTCAATCAGCCTTTCATGTATATGCTGTTGTGCGCTTATCCCTGTCAGCGTTCGCAACATATCGCTAAGATAATGTGCTGATAAATTTAATTCCCCGGCAAAGTATTCAACGGTGGGCAAGCCTTTTGTTACTGGTTCTTTATTATCAAAATAATCATTCAGCAATAGCTCTATCTTTGTCAGCAGGTCATGGTTGACGGCTTTTCTTGTCAGAAATTGCCTTTCATAAAAACGGTTGCAATAGTTAAGCAGTAAGTCAATCTGAGAAAGAATGATATCTTGCGTATGGCGGTCAATAAACTGATATTCCGTTTTAATCTTTTCAAAGATCTCCATGACATTTCTTTCTTCCCGCTCCGAAAGATGCAACGCTTCGTTGACGGCATAAGAAAAAAATCCATAATTTTTTATCAACGTGTTCAGCGGATGCCGCGTTAAAAAATCAGGATGGAATATCAGGATATAGCCATTCCCACAATCGTTTCTGAAACGATCCATTTCGTCCGACGCAACAGCCTGTACCTGTTTTGGCGCAGTGAAGCTCATGGTTCCTTTATCAAAATCATAATACTGTTGCCCGTATTTTACCTTTGCAGCCACCTCTTTTTTGAACGAAACACTGTAAAAATTGACTGCAAATTGTTCCCATACTTCATTTTCAGCGGGAACGATGTCGGTGATGCGGATCACACTGACCAAAGGATGCAGCGGTTCCGGCAAAGACAACAGGCGATGGAATTGTGATATGGAATTGATGATATGCACCCTGATTTTCTTTTTTCTAAAATTAAAAAAAACTGTCCGCAACTGGACGGTCGTTTTATGGAATTAGGCCAGAAACATATTCCCGATTTCTTTCCTTGAAGCCTCGTTGCCTATTTCCAGCCGCCTGGCATACAGGGCCTTTGCATCTTCACCAGCTACATAACGGACCTGGTCTTTCTCATCGGTGGCAGCTTCGTACACCACTTCTGCAATCTGGTCAGCGGTAGAGGCCGTTTTTAATCCTGCCGACATGCCGTTAGCCACTTTGTTTTCCAGTTCCTGGTATTCCGGCAGGGAGTTAGCATCCAGCGATCTGTCCATAAAGTCTGTTATAATACCACCTGGCGCTATGGTTTTGATACCGATATTAAAAGCAGCCAGTTCAAAGGACATACTTTCACTCCATCCCTCCAGTGCCCATTTCGTGGCATGATACAGGGAGCTTAGCGGAAATGTATAAATGCAGCCGATGGATGTGGTCGTAATGAAAAGCCCTGCCTTTCGCTGGCGGAAATAGGGTATAAATGCCTGCGTCACACGTATCGCTCCCAAAAGATTTGTATCGATCTGCCGAACGATCTTGTCATCGCTGAGTGCTTCCAAAGCACCGCTGAGGGCATAGCCTGCATTGTTAAAAACCACGTCCACATCACCTAAAGCAAGGGCCTTATCCACTGTTGAGCTGATCTGAGCCACATCTGTTATGTCGAGTGGTAATACGGATACGTTGTCAAGTTTCGTCAGCTCAGTTTCTTTTTCCGGGTTGCGCATGGTTGCGATAACCTTCCAGCCTTTTGACTGAAACAACCTGGCAGTGGCTTTTCCTAATCCTGCGGATGCTCCTGTGATGAAAATTGTCTTTTGCATAATGTACTGTTTAAGTTTTACCCTGCAAAATTGCCATCAAATCAGGACTTGCATGTGTCCAAACTGCTTTTAGTTGTATCCAAATCGTTTGACATGTAAATTTTTGATTTAACCGGCCCGGCAGGATGGTTGGAGCGTTTTACCAATAAACCACAGTGACACAACGGTACAGGCATTATTCAGGAACTGACTTTAAGCGTTACGTAACTGATACGGTGGTTTGCGTTTATCTTCCCTGATTTGTTTACAATGACTGGGTGTAGAGCAGGCTTACCTGGTTGCCACGTTTCTTGCAATTTTTTCCATGATCAGGTGGCTGTCGCCAAATTTGCAGAGCGCGTCGCAATGTTGGCGCAAATCGGAAAAAAGAATATACTTGATCATTACCTTGTTCTGTTTTATGGCCGGCCGTGACAATTGCCCCACCACATCTTTTTCTCTTTTATCGGGTACGATCAGATAAAATACTTCGTCATCATCGGCGATCGTGTAACTCAAATCTGTAAGCCGTAAGATACCGGAATAGATGCTGGTACTTTTTTCCACCTCAAAGGCAGCAATGACATTATTGGTTGCTTTTTGAAACCATAATACATCAATCAGTTTTACGGTATTCAATGTTTCCCGGTCTAAATCAATCTCCGGAAATGCCTGCAAACAAATAAAAGAAAAATTGTTGCCGCAATGTGATTTGGAGCGGTCATTGGAAGCTGCAATGACATCATACCCCAAAGCGTGACCAATTTTTAGTAAGTGATACTGCATTTCTGTATGCAGATCCTCTTCCTGTTTTTCATGTTCTACTTCTTCTCGTCTTTTTTCAATCAGCTTTTCCAATTTCTTTCTCTCTGGTTCTGACAAATATTCATCTGTACCCAATATGATTTTTTGGGTGCCTATTTCAAAAAGCAATCCTGCAATCGCTCCCAAATCCAGCGAAAGTTCCGAGCGGTATTGCTTATTGGTATCGATCAACACTTCCCGCAGCGCCAGGTACTCGCTCCAACTTCCTAATTTCTTCCTGTCTTTGAACAGATAATTGAATCCATTCAGGATGGCTGTATTAAAGGGTGGTACAATGGTGGGATGCAGGAAATAAAGAATGTTCGATACGGCAGGCCCCAGTCCTTTTATCTTGTAGCTGTCCAGCCGGATAATTTCTTTAATGATTTGCGCCTCTGCTTTTGCATTCAGGCAATTTTCAAGGAACTGGCCAAAGTGCTGCTTATTTGTTTCATTTTCGTAAATGTCGGGGATTCTCAGCTTGGGCTTCCAATAGAAGGGGTGCGCAGCTCCCTCAAACACCTGCTTTTGTTCGGTTATACAGGTGAGCACAAATTCAAGAGAAGATCCTTTAAAATCATTTCCGAATTTCTTGTTTTTAATATCATCCACTATCTGCTGTACGCCTCTGCGGATGGAGCGGAATGCTTTCAAACGTTCTTCGTTATTAGTAAACCAGGTATTATAAACTGATTCCCTGTCAGCTTTATACTGTTGGATGATTGAATGAAGATGGCTATTCATCTTTGATGGCTTTAATGAGTTTTACGGTACCGAACAGGGTATTAAAATAGCGTGTTTCTTCCACATTTTTACATCCAGCTTTTTCGATATAGCCAGGTAACAGATCCTGCAAAACAATCCTTTTATTGGCGGTGGAGATAGGAGAAAAACATGGGAAGAAACACCAGTCCATCTTTTGCTTTTGTCATTTGCGGAAGGCCGCTACTTCGTAACACCAATTTGTTTTACCCTATAAAATTAGACTTTATCCAACGGTTTCCGCTTTTCTTCCCTGATTTGTCTGAAATGGCTTGGCGTAAGACCGGTAACTTTTTTGAATTGGTTGCTCAGATAGGCAACACTGGAGTAATTCATACGCAAAGCAATTTCACTTAATGAAAGCTCGTCGTACACCAGTAATTCTTTAACCTTCTCAATTTTTTGAGCGATAAAGTATTTTTCAATAGTGATACCTTCCACTTCCGAAAACAGATTGGACAGGTAATTGTAATCATGATGCAACGCTTTGCTTAATAAATCGGATAAATTGGTTTTTTCATCATGGTCGCTATGATGTACCATGTTTATGATCACCGTTTTTATTTTTTCAATGATTCGTCCCTTCTTACTGTCTATAGGTTCAAACCCCAGGTCAAGTAAAGCTTGATGAAGCTGCTCCTTTTGATCGGCCGTAAGTTCCTTTTCAAGGGTCACTTCTCCCAACGTGATTTTTTGGGCATTTATGCCAATTTTCTTTAACTCACCGGCTACGACCAGTACACAGCGGTCGCAAACCATGTTCTTGATAAATAAGGTAACCATACTAAAGGGTTCATTTACAGACATTGAATTTGTTACGATTATCCTTGCCAAAGTTACGAAAGGAAAATCTTGTTTAGGGAAGCAGCCATTAGTGCTGTTACATCCAGTGCATTGGAGGCATGCGCAATAGTATTACAGGTAATAATGCTGTCTACTCCGGCATTTTGGAGTTCCTCATAAGCGTTACCGGCAAAAACGGCATGTACACCAATACAGACCGGCGGCTTCATTCCTGCTTTTTTCAGGTGATTCACCGTTTCTATCATGGTACGTGCAGTGGAAATGATATCATCCACCAATACCGGGGTGTGATCCTTGTATTTTTCAACCTGCGGAACGGTTACATTTACTTCCGTATCGCCCTTTCTTACTTTTTCCAGCACTATGTAAGGAGCATTGGCATCTTTAGCTACCTGCGAAACCCATTGCTCGCTTTCACTATCAGGCCCTATCAACAGGGGATTGCCGATATGATCGCGGATATAATCCGAAATAAGAGTTGATGCGTGCAGTACCATGCAGGGAACCGAATAAATTTCGGCCATTGAAGTTCTGCGGTGTAAATGCGGATCAATCGTAAAAAGTCTTTCTGCAAAACCGGAAATCAGTTTGGCAAAATATGCAGAGGTTATTCCCTCCCCTGGATGGAAGACCTTATCCTGCCGCATGTAGGCAAGATACGGGGCTACAATACAGGTGCATTTTGCGCCCAGCGATTTTAGCGTATGAGAAAGAAAATATAATGGCAGCAATTTGCCATCAGGGTGATCAAGCGTACAGACCAAGATCACCTCCCTGCCATTTACATCGGTCAATACGCGGACGTATGTTTCCCCATCAGGGAAATTGCGTATGGTGGTTTCCCCGGTATCAGCTTCTAAAGCTGTAGCAAGTTGCTGTGCAAATGTTTCGTTTCCCGGTAGGGCAAATACAATGGGTTTCATTGACTCAATAGTTTTAAAAAAATAAAGATCATTTTCTATAACAGTATGCTTTGCTGGCAGCAGTTCAGGTTAACCGCTGTGTTACTGAGCGCCCCAACCGCCGTCAACGGTCATAGCGTTGCCGGTCACAAAGGAAGCGGCATCAGCACACAGCCAGATAGCGGCCTCGGCCACTTCTTCCGGCTGTCCCATTCTGCCTATCGGTTCCATGCTCTCAAACTGCTTCACGGTTTCCTGATCCGCTCCGGTAAAACGGTCGATCATCGGGGTTTGAATAACTCCCGGACAAACTGCATTTACCCGGATACCTGATTTGGCATATTCCAGCGCAGCAGTTCTGGTCAGACCGAGTACGCCGTGTTTACTTGCCACGTAAGCGGGAGATCCGGGGAATCCGCCCAGCCCGGCGATGGAAGCATTGTTCACGATAGCGCCTTTTCCCTGCTTCAGCATTTCCTGTATCTCATATTTCATGCAAAGCCAGACACCTTTCAGGTTGATCCCAATGGTTTTTTCCCAGTTCTCTTCCGTGCATTCATGGGTGATGGCAGTAACCCCTTCAATACCGGCATTGTTGAAAGCATAATCCAGGCGGCCAAAGGATTTAATTGTTGTAGCCACCATTTCCCTGACCTCTTCGGTGCTGGATACGTCGCATTTTACAAACAGGGCTTCACCTCCTTAAGCCTGAATAAGATGGAGTGTTTCAGTATCTTCCACCCAGTCGGCAATAACTACTTTGGCTCCCCGTTTGGCAAAACCTATGGCGGCTGACCTGCCAATGCCAAAGCTTCCCCCGGTCACTATGGCTACTTTATCTTTAAATGTTGTTTCCATTGTTTTGATTTTTTTATTCGATAGTAATGATGTTATCTGTTTTTAAATAAGTAAGGGCGTACTCCAGTTCTCCTTTTGTATGGGCGTACAGGGTAAACAGCGTGTCGCCCACGCTCACCTGTTTGCCGAGGGGCGCATTGAACAGGATGCCGGCTGAGGCCGACTGCGGCGCTCCTGCCAGCTTCGCTACCCGCGCCAGTTTACGATTGTCTATTGCGGTAACAACGCCCTCCTTGTCCGAGCAGACTTCAAAATGGTAGGGTGCAAATGCAGGTTCCCTGAAACCGCCCTGACTTTGACAAATGGCCTGGAATTTTGCCCAGGCACTTCCGGTTTCAAGAATGCTTCTGGCCATATTGTTACCGGTTCCAGGTGCATATTCGCCCGATAATTCCAGGAGCGCACCTGCAAGCGTAATAGCCCTTTCCTTCAAATCCGTTGGAGCCGTTTTCTCGTTGCGCAAAACAGCCAGCACATCCATTGCCTCCAATGCAGGACCAATACCTCTTCCTACCGGCTGTTGTCCATCGGTGATAATGACCTGTAATTGCAGGCCAATGGCCTGTGCCACCGATTCAAAATCATGTTGCAGTTGGAGGGCGATTTCATGCGTGCGTACTTTGGCTGTTTTACCGACCGGGAGATCTATGACCACGTGCGTGGCACCGGCTGCCGATTTTTTTGACAGTACGGAGGCAATCATCTGCCCCTGGCTGTCTACGTCCAGCGATTTCTCCACTGAAATCAATATGTCATCTGCGGGGCTTAGTTTTACAGCACCGCCCCACACAATACAGCCATTTTCTATTTCAACCACTTTTTTGATCTCATCCATATCCAGGTCAACCGGTGCTATCACTTCCATCGTGTCGGCAGTTCCTGCGGGGGAAGTAATGGCCCTTGATGAGGTTTTTGGAATCGTCAGCCCGGCTGCGGCAACAATGCTGACAACAATAGGTGTGGTACGGTTACCGGGCAGTCCGCCCACGCAGTGCTTGTCCAGTACCACGGATTTTTCCCAGGAGATACTTTGTCCTGCATTGATCATCGCCTTTGTAAGCCCGATGATCTCAGGTACTGAAAGGTTATCGTCAGAACAGGCTGAAATAAACGCAGCCAGTTCAATGTTAGAATATTTCCCTGCAACGATATCCTTCATGATCTCGTTGAACTGTTGCTCCGTCAGTTGATCGTGATACATTTTTGCCCGTACATAGCTCAGGGAATTGATGTTCTCCAGGTGGGAGAACGTGAGGCAGTCCCCATCAACAACGTCCAGCCTTTTCATGGCTTCCATTGACAATGCCGCTTCATCCACGCCAAGCAGATCTGAGTGAACCACGTTGAGGGTTGCTACAATGGTTTTTTCATGGTGGTGTATCACTATGCGGGTGAGTGCTGTAAAGCCTTCTGATTGGCATATGTGGCAATCAGCACGCATGTAGACAATGTTCTCCCGGTACGTATCAATACCGATAGATTTAACCCTTAACGTGTTGTAGGAATGATGATGTTCCATTTATTCATTGATTGTTATGGTGTCATTTAATGCGGGTATTTCGCACGCCCATCCGTAAACCTCTTTCACTTTATCCCTGAGCGCCTTTGCAGACGTCGGCTCTCCATGTACGATAAATATCTTTTCCGGCTGTTGCTTCAGCTCTTGCAGCCACTCAATGAGTTCCTGCTGATCAGCATGGCCGGATAAGCCTTCGATGTTTTCTATGGCTGCGCGGACCGCGAAATATTTGCCATACAACTTAACTTCCTTTGCACCCTCCAGTAAAGCGCGGCCCCGTGTTCCCTCTGCCTGGTAGCCCACCAGCAGTACCGTGGCGTTCGTATCGCCCAGGTACTTTGCAAAGTAGCTCAATACCCGTCCGCCGGTTGCCATACCACTTCCTGCGATCACGATTTTCGGCTGCTTGCTGTTTATCAGTGCAGTTGTTTCTTCCAGCGTTGTTATACGCCGGATCGTATCGCACATCTGCGAACATTCATCGACAGACAGCTTATGCCAGGTGCCATTTTTGTGAAATACCTCCAGTACATTTTTCCCCATCGGGCTATCCATGTAAATCGGTATATCGGGCAATCTGCCTTTTTGTTTCAACTGCCAGAACAGGTACATCAGCAACTGTGTGCGCTCAACCGCAAAACTTGGTATGACGATGGTGCCTTTTTTTAATGCAGCCCGAATGATAATGCGTTCTAAAATATCCATTGCCGGTTCCTTCGGGTGGAGCCGGTCACCATAGGTCGATTCGATAAACAGGATATCCGCCTTCTCAGGTTTTTCCGGTGGGAAAAGCAGTGGATCTTGTTTGCGGCCGATATCGCCTGAAAACACAATCGTTTTCTCCCCGATCCGCAGCTCGATAAAGGTTGCTCCCAGGATATGTCCATTATACCTGAACCTGTAACTGATCTGTTCGCCAAACGGCACCCACTGGTTCAATGGCGCGGTCTGAAAAAGCGGCAGTGTACGGTCCACATCCTGCAGCCCGTAAAGCGGAACAGCGGGGCTATGCTTAGTGTATTTATGCTTATTAGCCCGCAAAGCATCCTCTTCCTGGATTTTTGCGCTGTCCTTTAAAATAATTTCCGCAATCTGGAGTGTAGGGGCCGTAGCGATGATCTTACCGGAAAAACCTTCCTTTACAAGACGCGGGAGGAAACCGGTATGATCTAAATGTCCATGCGTCAGTAAAACGATATCAATATCTTTAGCAGGAAAAGAGAGCGGTTGCCAGTTAAGCAGCCGGAGTTCCTTTATTCCCTGGAACATGCCGCAATCCACCAGTATGTTTTTGCCATAAGCGGAAACAAGGTGCCTGGAGCCGGTTACTGTTTGCGCAGCACCTAAAAATTGTATTTTTAAACCTGATTTTTCCATATCTGTTGTATTAGTATCTATATGATTTTTCAAGCGCTTGACACAGTGCAGCACATTCTTCCAACACCTTTTGCAACCTGGGAGGTCTTACGCCGATGCTTTCCAAAATACCCTCACCATGATGCAGGGCCTTGCATAAAACAATCTTCCTGTTGAGCAGCGCTTGCTTTTCCTTTCCGGTGAGCGTGGTAAGACTTGTTACGGGATGGAGTCCAGACAGGTTGATCCAGTCTTTTATGCCGTTATTTTTAGGATAATCCCAACTGACCAGGTTCAGGTTCATACACCTGCCATACTGTGCGGCATCGTCTGAGAAACGGGTGTTGGTAACCACCCAGCCCTGATGGATCTTCTTGTCATGCCCGTCGATCTGTTTCCATTGGCGCTCCACATCCAGGAACCGGGATTGTATGTACAAGGGAATCTTGACATCGCATATATAACCCTGTTGATTATGAAACTTGCACTCGATCATAAAGTGCTGGTCATCCTTTTCAGCTATAACATCTATTTCGTGCTTCACACAATGCCCCTGTATGGTTACGCCAACTTCAGTTTTATACCCTTTGTATGTCAGTAATTCAGCTACAAACTGCTCAAAGGGGAAACCCGAAGGTCCCAATTCCATCAGGGCACGCTTCAGTTTATACCTTGCAGCCATTGGACGCGACCTGTCTTTCAATAACCGGAAAGCTTTCCTGTAAATTTCCTTAGTAGACATATTATCTACCAGCCTGTTCACAATTTCATTGGCAATATCCTCAGCCTGCTGGCTGCTGGCTCCTGAGCGGAGCAGCGACTGTTTCAATTTGTTCTTATTGAAGGGCACCCTGATACCCGATGCCTTTGTCACCTTTATAGTGCTGTTGTTGTCCCACATGTGCTATTGAGTTTTTGCTGTTGTCTTTAAGGTTGTTTACAACTTGTTATCCGTTCACAGCTCATATAATCCAGCGGCTTCTTTTTAAAGCCTGGTTGATAATGAGTGAAAGGAAGGAGAACACAATGACGATTGACCAATCCTGCCATCCGTAAATTGAAACTTCAAGGACTTTTCTCAACGGAACAACGAAGTAAGAGAGCAACGCTATAACTATACAACCCAGTACCGCATACCATACATACCTGTTGCGGAACACTTCTGATTTATAAAATGCAACGCCCTTTTCAAATGACATATTAAAGACGTGGAGTATCTGCGAAAAAATAAGGGTATAGAAAAGCATATTGTTACACAGCTCACCGTTCCATCCTTCCTGCTTGTGCAGCCACTCGTGACTGGTAAGTACCGCACCGATGGTGGTAATGGAGATCACCGTAGAATAGGCAAAAATGGCTGTCCATCTTTTTTTATCAATGATCAGCGTACCGGCCGAATAAGGTTTTCGCTGCATGATATGCGCAGGGGCTTCGGTGACACCCAGGGCAAGCGCTGGCAATACATCTGTTACAAGATTGATGAAAAGTATCTGGAGCGGGAAAAGCTGAAAATGCAAATTCAGAATGGATGCAGTGGCAATGATCAGCAGTTCACTGAGATTACAGGAAAGCAGGTAGATCACAAATTTCCTGATATTATCGAAAATTACCCGTCCCTGTTTGATGGCCAGAACGATGGATGAGAAGGCATCATCTTTCAGGACCATATCTGCTACTTCCTGCGCTACCTGCGTACCCCTTTGTCCCATTGCAATACCGATATCTGCCTTCTTCAGGGCCGGAGCGTCATTCACGCCGTCGCCGGTCATCCCTACTACCATTTTATTTGCCTGGAACAGGGTCACCAGGTCCAGCTTGTGTTCCGGAGATACACGCGCAAATACAGGGGATTGCAGCCACTTTTGCTTGTCCTCCGGCGTCAGTTGATCGTAGGGCTTCATGGTGTTCCCGTGAACTACCTCATCGCTTTCTTCTGCCAGCCCCAATTGCATGGCAATGTTCTTAGCGGTGGCCGGGTGGTCTCCGGTGATCATCACTACTTTTATGCCTGCTGATCTGCATTCCTGAATGGCCGCACGTACCTCGGGGCGGGGCGGATCTAAAAAGCCGACCACGCCTACCAATGTAAGATGATGCAAGAAATCTTCCTCTTCCGCATCAGCGCTTCTAAAAGCAAAAGCAAGCATTCTTAACCCGGATTGCGCGTGCTTTTCGGCATTGGATAGCCATGTTGTTTTTCTTTCTTCAGTCAGTGCAACAACATCGCTTCCTTCCAGTACGGATGAACAGCAGGATAATAGTTCTTCCACTGCTCCTTTTGCGGCTACATAATAGTCACTGTCTTTGTGGTGTAGGGTAGCCATGACCTTCGTATCGGAAGAAAAAGGCACTTCATTTATTTTTGAAAAAGCCCGCTGGTATTCATCCGGTTTAACGGGTGAACAGTAGACCATTTTGAGTAGTCCCACTTCCAGCGGGTCACCCGATTCTTTGGCCGAGGTAGCATCATACTGATACGTTGCGGTGTTACACAGGGCGGCAATCCGGTGCAAATGCCCATAGGCCGGGTAATGGGGCAACTGATCATTATCCTTAAAGCGTATCACACAGCCTGCAACGTCCACTTCTATGCGGGAGTTGCCATCCTTAAATTCAATGTAGGCGGCTTCAATTTTGTTCTGTGTAAGTGTACCGGTTTTATCGGTGCAGATCACGTTGGTACCACCCAGGGTTTCCACCGATGACAACTTCTTTACGATGACCTGGTGCCTGGCCATCCGTAACATGCCGAATGCCAGCGCTAACGTGGAAACGATGGGCAGCCCTTCAGGAATTGCGGCAACGGCAAGTGCAATGGATGTTTCCAGCATCTGTACAAAATCCTTCCCGTTTAATATCCCGGCAGTAAATATGGCAACCAAAAGCCCTACGGTGATCCATAGCAGGTTCTTACTGAGTTTCTGTATTTTCTTTTCAAGCGGTGTAGCCGATTGCTGCGCCTGTTGCACCATGCGGGCAACGGTTCCCAATTCGGTGGCCATGCCAGTGCGCACCACAACGGCAAAACCATTTCCTTTTGTTACAAAAGTGCCTTTGTACAACATATTGTCCCGTTCGGCCAGGGGAACTGTTTCCAGCAATTGGCCGGTCTGTTTTTCCACCGGCAAGGACTCGCCGGTAAGTGCGGATTCATCCGATTGTAACTGAGCCGAACTGATCAGCCTGGCATCTGCTGTAACCATGTCTCCGCCTTCCACAAATAAAATATCACCCGGTACCAGCTCCTCGGAAGATATGGCACCAAGCGTCCCATCACGCAGCACGCGGGCCGGTACGGTGGTTAGTTTTTTTAAGGCTTCCATTGAGCGTTCTGCCTGAAACTCCATCAAAAATCCGATGACGGCATTGATCACGATCACGGCGATGATGGCAATCCCATCGAGCCATTCCTGGAAGAAAAATGACAGCCCTGCAGCAATGGCCAATAACAGCACAAACGGGCTGATAAACTGGTTGACCAGGATCATGAGCGGGCTTACTTTTTTCCCCGATTCAATCCTGTTATAGCCCGCAATGGAAAGCCTGCGTTCGGCTTCCGCCGCAGGAAGCCCGGCTTCCTGCGTGGTATCCAGTTCATTCAGGATGGTTGAGCGGTCAACTGACCAGGGTTTGCTCACCTTATTAAATTCTTGTAGTAACATATCTTATTTATTAAGTCAAAGCAGTATTACTGACGTGCTCGGTTTTAGTGACTGTTTACAAATTATCCGCACCTGTCTGTCTCAAGTTTTCTTTGGCAATGAAGTCCAGGGCTGACGCAACACTTTCTTTTTGTTGTTGGCGCTTTGGAGACGCTGTTACATCTTCATTCCCTCCATGCCGGTGCCCTTCTTCAGCACCAATGCGCTGTTTAACAGGTAAGCGCCACTGGTTACCACCAGTTCGCCCTCCTTGAGGCCACCGGTCACCTCCACTTCCTTTTTATTCTGAATGCCTAATTGAATGACCCGGTTTTCATACATGCCATCGCCTTTTTTCACCCATGCCGTTACCATGTTGCCGACCAGGATGGCAGACTTGGGAATGACCATCGTATATTTTTGATTCCGTTTAATGTTGACGTATGCCATCATACCCGGCTTTAGCGAAGCGCTTTTGTTACCGATCAGAAACCTTACAAGGCTGATCTTTTGATCTGGTTCCACGGAAGGATTATCGAACACCGGCGTAACGGAAAATACCTGATTGGGATAGGCATCAAAATCCGCAGTAATGACGGGCTGTTCCGTTAACCACCTGAGTTCACCGGTGTACATCTGGGCTTCGATCCATAATCGTGACAGGTCTGCCAACCGGAAAAGCGGGGTTCCGATCTCCACATACTGACCCTCGCTTACAGAAAGGTCAACCAGCGTGCCCCCGACAGGGCTATGGATGGTAATCAAAGGGGAGGCTTCGCCGCTTTGTTCGATCTGTGTGATCTGCTCCCTCGATAATCCCCACAACAGTAATTTTTTTCTCGCCGCTTCCACCAGTTGCGCCATTACCTGCTTCATATCGGCGAGTTGCACCTCCTGCCGCAGTACATTGAGCAATTCATTTTCATCAGACAATAACTCTTCACTGTAGATGGCATATAAGGGCATACCCTTGCTGATGTTTTCCTGCGGATTGCGGACAAATAATTTTTCGAGCCTTCCCCTGATGCGTGATGTAATAACACTTACGTTACGTTCGTCAATGCTGGTAGTGCCTACCAGCGTGGTATATTCCGAAATAGCCTGCCTCTTAACCATGTCCACCGCAATGTTGGCATACTGTTCGTCCCGTTTTGAAAGCGTCACCATCTCCATTTGTTCCCCGGCCGGTCCGTCCGCGCCATGTTGGCTATGTTCCGGCTTTTGTGCATCCCCATCCTTTCCGATGCATGAAGCAATGGAAACAATGAGCGGTAGTGCAGTAATGATCATCCATATTTTCTTGTTCATACCTACAGCATTAATATTTGATAATTGTCTCCCCGTCTGCGAGGTAAGCAGCATCCCTGGCTATCCATTCTCCTTTTTGCAGTCCTTGCAGTATTTCGACCCGTTCGTTATCCCGGTGACCGATCCGTACCACCCTTGACTGGAAGATGTTGCTTCCGTCCTTTGTGACACCGGCCCGCACCCACACAATGGCTACTTTTCCAAGATAAAAGACACTGCCTGCCGGAACCGTAAGGGAACTGGCTGTTACGGATGCCGTGGCTGTGATCAGGGAATTTTGTTTAAGTATCCCCGAGGTATTGGGTAAATACACTCTTGCCTGGCTGAATTTTTGCCCGCCCTGATACACCAGCTCCAGGAATTGAACAGGGGTTGTAAAGGTCTTTTCCGGCATCAGCTCATTGGTAATGGACAGCGGTTGGCCTTTGCGGATATATTTTTCATTCTCTTTGGTAAATGCCACTATGCCCCATGCTTCCCTGAAATCATTGATCCAAAAAAGGGTCTGGTCTTTACTCACGTACATCCCTTCACGAATGCTGTTATCGCTTAACCGGGTAGCCGGACTTACCGCCGATGAACCAGTACTGCCTGCCATTCCACCTCCCATTCCTGCGTCATTACCTGCGCCCCCGGCCATAGCTGACGGTGCCGATGGATCAAAAAGCACAAATCCTTCAAAAGGGCTGTAAATGGCTATGGTATAAGGCGCTTCCCCTGATTTTTCAATCTGTTTTACCTGGCTGGAGGTAAGCCCGAGCAATAAGAGCTTTTGCCTGGCTCTGCCCGCGAGAATACTGTCACCGGAAGACTTTTGCAGGTAAAGCAATTCTTCGATATAGGTGCTTATGTCGGGGCTGTAGAGTTCCAGTATCTTTTCGCCTTTGCGCACATACTGGTAATTGTATTTTACATACAGCCTTTCAATCCTGCCGCCAACGCGAACGGGTACTTTCCGGTTGCGCCTGTAATCAAAGTCAATATACCCGTTACCGTGAACCGTAAAACTCGCCGGTTGGTCAAGCGGTTCTATTGCCTGTTGGGTAGAGATCACGGTTCGGTTGGTGGGCAGGGTATTCCAGTACATTTCATCCTCTATCGTATCAGTGGACGCCTGTTCACCGGGCATATCCATACCGCCCATGCTGCCATGCGTAGCATGGGCGTTGCTGGTATCCTTTACCCCGCTCATTTTCATGCCGCTGCTGTCCTTCATAGTGGAATGATCTGCTGCGCCGCCGTAATGGCCACCGTGATCTGCGCTGCGATTGTTGCAGGCAAGCAACACAAAAGCAAACCCGATGCATATAAAATATACCCGGCCTTTTTGCCCGCTGAAGCTGGTATGTTGATTATGATTACACATGCTATTTTATTTCCCGTTGATATTCGTATTCAGATTGTATCGTAAACACCTGTCCCAATTTATCGGTACGTTCAAGTTCCTTCATGAGCAGCATGTTCCATGCATCCAGCAGTACAAAGAAGTTACCTGTGTTCTGGCGATAGGCCAATAGGTTACTTTCCAGGTTCTTTTTGTAGGAAGGCACTACATTTTTATCATAGTTATTCAACTGCCTGGTCTCATAGAGCAGCATGGTGATCTTTTCCCTTACCATTTGTGTGGCCATGAGCTGCATGGTTGATTTTTCTTTCCGCATGGCATCAATCTCAAACTCCATAGACCGCACATCAGATTTGTACATCTTCGATGACCAGGGCACAATGGGAATGGTCATCATTCCCATGATGGAGAACTGGTTGGGCATACCGAACATCTGCCCGTGTGATATTTGCACACCGAAGTCGGGCCGGGAGCCGGTAGCGGCCCATTTCTGGTTGAATTTCATTGAACGGATGCGGCTCTCCATAGAAAGAATGTCGTTTCTCAAAAGCGCTGAGGTATCGTTGACCATCAGGTAATCTGCCCGGTAGTCAACAGGCAGCAAGAGGGTGTCAATGGCAAACGGGGCATTCACGTCACGGCTCATCAGGGTATTAAGGCCGATGTTGCTTTCCGCGATCTGCGCCAGGCTCATCGTTTCCATGTTTTCCAGTTCGCTCAGCGCGGCTTCCCCCTTGAATATTGCCGGCAGGTCAGACTGGTTATAGGTGTATTTATCCTTTGCTGTTTGGATCAGTATCTTCAACAGGTCGCGGTATTGTTGAATGGTCTTTAGTTTGTTTTCGGCAATAAACCGCCGGTAGTAATAAAGCCTTGCGGTAAAATGCAGGGTGTTTCGCTGCCACTCAGCATCGTTGCGCTGTACATTTTCCAGGGAACCGAGGTAATCTTTTTTTGCATTTAATTTGGCAGCGTTGGGAATCATCTGTTGCACGGACACCATCATACCCGCCTGGTTATCGGGCATCATTTCCTTTATCAGGGACAGCCGGTAAGGGAACCGGTCAAAGGCCAGTGACACGGTGGGCGGCATCCATGCTTTTGCACCGTCAACCAGCGAACGAATGGAAGCTATTTTAGCGTCGTAATACTGAAGCTGGGGATAGGATTTGTCTATAGCGGTAAAAACTTCCTGCATGCTCAGCTTCACGCTGTCTTGTGCCGCAACATTTACAGAAGCGATCAGCAGCAGGAAGATTGTATATAGCTTATTACTTTTCATGAATCCGGGTTTTAGTCTTTGATTTCAAGCACCACCAGTTTGCCATGCTTTTTCAGTTCCCATTCTTTTAAAAGATTATAGATTACCGGCAGTACAATAAGGACAAACAGCGTGGAGGTGATCAGGCCGAATACAAAGGGAATCGCAATTGGCTTCATCACATCACTACCGGTTCCTGTAGCGGTCATTACGGGTATCAGGCCAAGTATATTAGCTAAAACGGTCATGAGCAGTGGCCGCACCCGTTGGGTAGCACCCAGCAGGAAAGTTTCTTTCAGATCATCATCGCTGATGTTTTCAGGGCCGTTCCCTTTAGCTGTTACAAGCTTTTTGATGGAGTCATTCAGATAGGCGATCATCAGTACGCCCGTTTCCACGGCAACACCGAACAATGCTATAAAACCCACTGCTACAGCCACCGAGAAATTGACATTATAGTAGTACAGGGAATATACACCGCCCATCAGCGCCACCGGCACGCTGATAAACACAATCGCCACTGCCTTGAATGAATTAAAGGTGACGTAAAGAATGAAGGCGATGATCAGCATCACAATCGGTATGATTACCTTTAACCGCTGCTCTGCTCTTACCTGGTTCTCATACTGGCCGCTCCAGTCTATATAGTAACCCTGGGGAAGTTGTTTGAAGGTTTCTTCTATCCTTTTTTTGGCATCGTTTACCACGCTGCCCATATCCCTTCCCCGCACATTGAAAAGCACTGTGCCCCTGAGCATGGCGTTTTCAGAATTGATCATCGGAGGCCCTTCCGATACTTTTACATCCGCAACGGAAGAAAGTGGTAATACCCCGTACTTCATCGTTTGGATGGGAATGCGTTTGATCTCGTCAATATCATTGCGGTATTCCTGCGCCAGTCTCAGGTTTACACTGAACCTTTCCCGGCCTTCAACGGTGGTGGTGAGGATCATGCCGCCCAACGCACTTTCAATAACCATGTTCACGTCGTCAATATTCAATCCATACCGGGCAGCATCCTTTCTCCTGATCTTAATATCAAGATATTTGCCTCCGGTGAGTTGCTCAACATACAGATCTTCCAAACCCTCAATTCCTTTGAGGGACGCTTCTACCTTACGGCTTATGTTATAAATGCTGTCAAGGTTACTTCCATAGATTTTAACGCCCACATCTGTCCGGATACCGGTGGATAACATATTGATGCGATTGATGATCGGTTGTGTCCAGCCGACAACAACACCGGGTATCTGCACTTTTTCATTCATTTCCTTGATCAGTTTCTCTTTGGTCATCCCACTGCGCCATTGACTTTTTGGCTTCAGCACGATGATCGTCTCGATCATGCTGATGGGCGCATTGTCTGTGGCAGTATAGGCGCGTCCGGCTTTACCAAGTACATTATCCACTTCCGGGAAGTCTTTGATGATCTTGTCCTGTAACTGGGTGATGCGTTTAGCCTCTGAATTGGATACATCCGGTAACGTTACGGGCATTAATAACAAAGAGCCTTCATCCAGCGGTGGCATAAACTCTGTACCGAGGTTTATAACCAGGGGTACGCTTCCTGCAATGAGTACGAAACACATGGCCAGCACTGTTTTGCGCCATTTCAAACACCATCTCGCCACCGGCTGATAAAGAAGAATAAAGAAATTGGATACGGGATTTCTGCTTTCCGGCACTAAGCGGCATTTCATTAAAGTGCGCGTTAACATCGGCGCAACCGTTATGGCAAGAATGGCCGCACCAATCAGGGAAAACGTTTTGGTAAGCACCAGCGGTGCAAACAGTTTCCGTTCCTGGCCGGTCAGGAAAAGAATGGGTGCAAAGGAGATGACCATGATCACCACAGAAAAAAATACCGAGCGGCCCACCGTCCGTGATGATTCTTCTATAATAGCCACTCTTTCCGCTTCAGGGATTTCCCTGGTGTGGCCTATTCGTTCTTTTACTTTCGTTTGTTTTTCGCTTGCCATACCTGGTTACTTGTTTTCTACGTTAAGAACTCTGTTGGTTAACATCCTGTAGGCATTCTCTGCCATGACAATACCGGGATCTACCACATCACCAATGGCAAGCGCAATACCGCCCAATGAGAGGATATTGGCCGTAACCCCGAATAATTTCATGAGGATAAATCCGATCAGTACCGACAGGAGAATGGAAACAATCGCGACCAGCCCGCTTTTGCCACTAAAGAGAAATAAGATGACAACGATACAAACAATCAGTATTTCCTGCCAAAGGGCCTCTTTGAGGGTATCTATTGCAGCCAATATGAGGTCGCTGCGGTCGTAGGCCGTTTTAAATTTGACACCGGCAGGCAATCCTTTTTCAATGTCTTTCATTTTGGCCTTTGCCCTTTCAATCACGTCCTTCGCGTTTTCCCCGAACCTGGCCACAACAATGCCTCCGACCACTTCTCCTTCGCCATTCTCATCAACGATCCCGAGCCTCAGATCGGGACTCATCTGCACTTCCGCAATATCACTCAGTGTAATCGGTATGGATTTGTAGGTGCCGATAGGGATTTCCTTGATGTCGTCGAGGCTGGTAATATAGCCCTGGCCCCGGATCAAATAGCCGGTCGAGTTCATCTCATACAAGCTGCCCCCGACATCTTTATTATTGGCGGAGACGGCACGGGTTACATCCATGAGTGAAACGCCATAGTACACCAGCTTATGTGGATCTATTGTAACCTGGTAGCCTTTCTGGAAGCCGCCAAAGGAAGCCACTTCGCTGACACCTTCCACATTCTGAAGCGCGAACTTTACGTACCAGTCTTGCAGCGCCCTGAGTTCCCCAAGATTATAGCCCTTTCCATCGAGTGTGTACCAAAAAACATGACCCAGCCCGGTACCGTCCGGTCCCAAAGAAGGCGTAACCCCCTGTGGCAGGAATTTCTGCGCATAATTGAGCCTTTCCAAAACCCTGGTTCTTGCCCAGTAAACATCCACGTCATCCTTGAACACGACAAATATGAAACTCATCCCGAACATGGATGCCGCTCTGATGGACTTGATGCTGGGTATGCCTTGCAGGTTGGAGACTAATGGGTAGGTGATCTGGTCTTCCATGATCTTGGGATTTCGCCCCATGTATTCTGTATAGATGATCACCTGGTTTTCGGAAAGGTCGGGCAATGCATCTACCGGCGTCTCTTTTATGGAGTAGATGCCACCAACTACGATCATGATAATGCCGATCCAGACAAAGAACCGGTTCCGTATAGACCATGAAATTATTTTTTCTATCATGATATCATTGTTTTAGTAGTTGTCTTTTCATAACACTACGATGGTTATGGTTTTAATCAAAGGGCTGCCGCCCACAAAGAGGCAGCCCCTGAATAATCAGAGATGGTTTTTCAACACCCAGTTTACTTTATACATTTTGTGGAAACTGTCATATGCGGTAAGTTCTCCGTCGTCTTTGAAGGTCTGATCCAAAGCGTCGTGGAAAGGATGGTTTTGCGGAAACGCTTTTTTCAGGTTTGTCTTTGTAAGCGGTTGCAGTACGTCGGAATCTCCCGTTGTAAAAAAATAGGTGATTGGATATTTGTCTGCCTGTTTGGGCGCATGTGCCTTGTGTTCGTATTTATACAGGACGACTTTCTCCCCGGCGTTCAGAACGGTATAGCCGTTCTTTTTAGTAGCGGTTGCAGCCGTTACTGAATTTTTCTGTGCTACTGAATTTTGTGAGAATGCCAGCAGGCTTCCTGCCAGCATAAAAAAGAAAAGGAACCTTTTCATTGTTTTTGATTTTAATTGTGAAATATTGATTAATGAACGAATTGAAATAACAAACGGCTGAGCTGCCTGCGGAAGCTTTGACAACATTTACCAAATCAAACAGGACTGGAAAATCATTCATGCCAACCGAAGAATAGACATAAGTATATCTTCAGTCTGAATGTAACAGACCGGCAGCGCCGCACACAAGGGGGATCTTATCAACCTGCCTGAGCCGGGCGTGTTGGTTGATGATTTTGGAACATCAAATCCGGAAAACCCGGTTTAAAACATACAGCCGGGGATGTAGCTGGTCGGGGGGATGATAGAAGGATGGTTTGGGACTGGCTGACCAGGAGAATAGTTGAAAATCGGAATGAGAGGCTGGTACCAATGCGATATCAACGTCAAATGTTTTGGACAGGTCGAAGGATACCTGCGTTGATTTTTGATGACCATCATCCAGATGCAGGTAAAAATCTTTGTCATGGCAGCAGTCCTTCATATCCTCGCTGCCACAGGCACATTTATTGGTATGGTTGTGCCCAAAAGAAACAGAGGCAACGGTATCGCCGCAATAGTGTATGGAGCCGCTGATACCTGATGATGCGATCAGGTAAACGAACATTAACGCTATGACGGCTATTGGTTTCATTGTCTATTTACAACTATTTCAATTTTAGCAAAGTTAGTTTTAGGTGTTTTGAACTTTGTACGCATTATTTTGGATTTTGTATAAAATTTTGCACCTCTATTTTATCCAGATGAACACGTGCCGGAACCGGACTGAGCCGGTATTGTCCAGGTGTTTTTCCCGTAACTTTTTTAAACTGGGAGGACATGCTTTGTGACGAACTGTAACCCAAATCGTATGCGATATTGCTGATTGTTGTTTCGTCCTGTAAAAGCAGTTCCTTCACCCGTTCCACTTTTAACAGGATCAGGAACTTTTCCATTGTTATCTTTTCTGCCTCTGAAAAAATGCGGCTGATGTAGTAGTAGCTCATGCCGACTTTTTTTGCTACATAATCTGATAACCGCAATTTTGAGCTTTTACCGATCATTTCATTCATATACTCAAAAATGGCTGTCTTTGCTTTGGCAACTACCTGCTCTGTATGTGAGTTCACCACGGTAAAGCCCCAGGTTGCCAGCTTTCGGTTTAAAGCCGCTAAATCCTTTTCTGTCAGTTTATTTTCAAGCGTTACTTCGCCGAGGGTCGTTTTTAGGGCCTTGTAATTTCCTTCACCAAGCAGTTGTTTCACCTTGTCAATACAACGTTCACAGCACATGCCTTTGATATATAATTGATTTTGTTTCATTCTTTATTACGCTTGCAATAGACTTCGCATTTTGAACGTCCTGTATCAAAAACCAGGTTGTATAAAATCTTGCATAAAGGTAAACCGTGAACAGCCGTTTAAAGAATGACCGTTATCACGGGAAAACCTGATTTCCGTCATGCGTGAAACCTCGCCTTTATTTCACTGTGTTAACCATGATGTTATGCTAACATTTCAAAGAAATCCGCTTAAAATTATATCTTTGCACAAAATATTCTTGAAGCGTTTTAGCTTTAAGTCCCGCACTGAAACTTAGGAACTTTCAAAAAGGCAATGGGACAATAAGTGAGAACGCTCATGCTACGGCGTGGGCGCACTTATCGTTGCCGGGTTTCCTAAGACCTCAGTGCGGTGAGTTGTTGCCTGCGCTCTTTTTTTGTGCAGGCGGCAAGTCAAAAGGGAACCTACTAAAAGCAATATAGTATGACTTCAGCCAACCGCTACCCGGATTTTAAGTACACTGCCGGACAATTAGCAAAATTTCTTGCTGCAAGTGACTTCTTCACCATTATGCTCAAAGATGGTGACATCATCCATTTTACCCCTAAAGACGTAGCTGCTTTCCAGAAGTGGTTAGAGCAAAATAACATACCGAGCATCCGAACGCAGGAAGGATGGGTGATCACAAAGAAAGACTTGAAAAAGTAGTTTCCCCTCTTGTGCCGTCACTTTACTTCTTTTTGAAATCCGCCCCAAATCGTTAATCCGAAACTTCCTTATTTATGAAATTCAAGATTGCTTCCACTACAGATAACCGCATGATATTGCTTATCCTGATTGCAAGTGCAGTGATTTTTGGCGGTGTCATTTTATTGACAGGATATTGGGAGAAAAGAGCCGATATGTACCTGATACCTGATGGCTTTAAGGGAACTGCTACCGTGTTCTTTAACGACCCTAACGGTATACCGGAAAAAAGGAACGGAAAGTGAAGGGTTTTTGAAATTCCCGCTTCAGGTATTTTATATACACAAAGCACCTATAATTGATGTACTTCGCTAAAGCAAAAATCTGCGTCTTGTATAAATCGCCTAAAATGGATAAACCGCCTGCCATATCACCGTACAGCGTACCATAGCCTACCGCCAATTCACTCTTATTGGATGTATTGAGCAAAATGTACTCGAACTTATTTGCAAGTGCCATCAGTAGATTACCTCTGATGCGACTCTGGATGTTTTCTTCGGCAATGCTGAATGGCAAATCCTGAAAAATTGGATGTAGCGTAGTTAGAAATTGGTCATAAATAGCTGCTATGGGAACAACATCATACTTGTTCCCTAAATTCCTGCTCAACTGCTCTGCATCGGTAATAGAGTGAGAAGAAGAAAACTCAGAAGGCATAAGCAATACATGGACGCTGTCTTTACCCAATGCTTCTACTGCCATGACTTGAACAACAGCACTGTCAATGCCACCACTTGCTCCTAAAGTGGCTTTTGAAAAGCCCATCTTTTTAAAATAGTCTCTAATGCCCATCAACAAAGCACAATGAATCTGCGAAATATTTTTATCACTGGTTAAATACTTAATTACTTCGTTGTTATCCTTTAGCATAGCAACCCGTTCATCAATAAACTGATATTTTTGCGCTTCTCCAGGCAAGCCTCCTTTCAGATCTTCAGTGGCAATAGTATAATAATCCTCTTCAAAGTATTTTAATTCTTTACAAAGCCTTCCCGATTTATCAAATACAAGGCTTCCACCATCAAAAATGACTTCCGTTTGCGCACCAATAGTATTACAATAGATCATAGGAAGCTCATACCGTTTAATGTTTTTCAGTATAATTTCTTTGCGGTCGTCGTCATGATCGTAATCGAAAGGTGAAGCTGTAATATTGATGAGAATAGTAGGATCTTCCTTGATTAGTAGGTCCATTGGAGAAATGCGATATAAAGGATTTTCTGAAAGATTCCATATGTCTTCGCATATAGTTAGGGCAATTCTTTCTCCTTTAAACTCAATTACGTTCCATTCATTGGTTGGTTCAAAATACCTATACTCATCAAAAACATCATATGTAGGTAGAAGAGATTTATGTGCTATTCCAATGACTTCTTTGTTGTTTAGAAAAACAGCTGAGTTAAATAAATCCTTTCCTTCCACTACCGGATTTTTCTGCGGTGAACCAATGATGACACCAATATGTTCTGTATGATTTTTGATACGTTCAATGCTCTCGTAGCATTTGTTGATAAAATCATCAAACTCTAAAAAATCTCTTGGCGGATAGCCGCAGACAGATAGTTCGGAAAATACTATCAAATCGACATTATCCCCTTTTGCCTGCTCAATGGCATTGATAATTTTATTTGTATTGTATTCAAAATTTCCTATGTGGTAATTCTGCTGGGCGATTGCAATTTTCATGTTATTTTTGTAAAGTTTTCAAATGTGAATAGCTCCTTTTTTCGTTGCATTTAAACAGGCTTCTTTCAGGCTTTCATAAAAAGTGGGATGACCGTGAACCACATTGGAAACTCCCATAGCCGAAACGCCATACTGCATGGCAAGCGCCGCCTCACCAATGATATCGGCGATTCGTGGTCCTATCATGTGTATGCCCAGGATTTCGCCAGTCTGGCCATGCACCAAGACTTTTATGAATCCTTCAGTGTCCGCATTCATGCGAGCACGGGCATTAGCCATAAACGGAAATGAGCCAGATTTATAATCTACGCCATTTGCAATCAGTTCTTCTTCGGTATGGCCTACACTGGCTACTTCGGGCCAAGTATAAACGATGTTAGGAATGGTCAGATAATTGATATGCGGACGCAAGTTTGCAATATACTCAGCTACATATACACCCTCTTCGGAAGCTTTGTGTGCAAGCATTGCTCCTCTAATCACATCGCCGATTGCATAAACATTAGGAACATCTGTTCTGAAGTTTTCATCAACAGTAATTTTTCCTTTCTCCGTGGCAATACCGATTGCCTCTATGTTAAGTCCAGCAGTATAGGGTTTTCTTCCAATTGCCATTAAACAATAATCTCCCTCAAACGTGACCTGCTCTCCATTTTTACTTTCAGCACTTACTGTAACATTCTGGCCTTGCGAAACAACGCCCGTAACCTTATGATTAAAATGAAATGTAAACCCAAGTTTTGAAAGTGATTTTTGTAGTTCCTTTCCGAGCGATTTATCCATTGTCGCAAGAATTTGCTCATAATACTCGATCACTGTTACTTTAGAGCCAATTCGAGCATATACAGAACCCAACTCCATACCAATAACACCACCCCCGATAACTATCAAATGCTCCGGGACCTCTTTTAAGACCAGTGCTTCCGTAGAAGAAATAATACGTTGCTTGTCTATAGATACGTTAGGAAGTGATGCAGGTTTGGAGCCAGTGGCAATGACTACACGAGTAGTTTCTAATTCTGTTTGTTTGCCGTTATTCGCTTTCACTAAAATCTCGGTTGGACTGATAAATGAACCCGATCCATAAAATACATCCACCTTGTTTTTCTTCATCAGGAATTTTACGCCGTCGCCGGTTTTCTTCACTACATCAGCCTTGTGGGTAATCATTTCCTGCAGATTGATCTGAAGATTATCCAAATGAATGCCGTGCATGGCAAATTTGCTTTTGGCATTGTAGTAATGCTCGCTACTTTCCAACACAGCTTTTGAAGGAATACAACCTACATTCAGACAAGTGCCTCCAAGTGCATCATACTTTTCAATTAAAGCAGTTTTTAAACCTAATTGTCCACAACGGATTGCGCAAACATAGCCACCAGGACCAGAGCCAATTATAATTACATCGTATTTCATAAATCAGCGTTTTAAAGTGAATCGTTATGATTTCATTAATGGAATAACCTCCCGAAATTTTCCGGCAGGTGATTGTTCCGGTGGTTCATTTGCACGCTCTATTGTTATATTATTAAGCCCTCTTTCTCTTAAAAGGTGTTCAATTGAGCTTTTGACTTCTTTCCAAATGATATCCTGATTACATTACTGGTGTTATCATATCGCAATCTTACTTTCAGGATCGTTGGCGATGTTTGAACAATCTGAATACGTTCAATTCCTTGGATATGATCTACCAATATGCTAAACGCCAATGGGGGAATGGCAACAGATTGTCCTTTTTCATCAAAAAAACTTACTACATCTGAAGAGCGGCCGGTAACTTTTATAGCAGGTAGTTTATTGCCGCATGGGCAAGGCTCAGGACGAAGGATGATACCATCGCCCAAATCATATCTAAGAATTGGCTGTATTCTATTCGCTAAATTAGTGACCAATACTGTATGAGATTGAACACCCGCAGACACACGTTTATAATTGACATCCACCGGTTCGGCAATGACCCAATCGCTATTTACATGAAGCCAACCTTCTTTACAACTATAGCTGAAAAATGGACATTCAGTAGCTGCGTAAGAATTCCCGACTTTAGAATCAAAAACTTTTGCTATTCTCTTATACTCGCTTTCAGCCAGACCTTCGGCTGAGAGCGTAATTAAAACAGGTCGAATATTCAAACGACCTTCTTCCTGTTCAGTGGCTAATAATGCTCCCATACTTGCATATGGGGCAAGTAGTGCAGGCTTAAATTTATTGAGCGACGCCACAAGCTCAGGCATCGGTTTATGTGCGGATAAAGCTATAAAATTCTTACCTCTGCTTTTGGTCATGCGTGCGGCCGCGATAGAAGACGCGAAATGCCCACCAGTAGCCATGACCATAGCCATTCTTCCCCGACCTACAATGATTTTAAGCACATCTCCGAATGCAAGCCAAGAACTAAGCATCCGAATTGCAAGCACACTTGTCACCATCATGCTATGACTATCCAAAAGAAAGATACCCGGTGTTCCCGTTGTACCAGATGTAGTAGCAACAGTGTATTTTCCTAAAAACTTTTTCCCGATAAGATTGGGATCTTTAACCAACTCCTGAACCTCGGATAATTTTATATTTCTATCTGTGCACCAGTCATCAAAGCGTTCCATCAGCTTTTTCTTGCTTGTAATTGGCAAGACAGAAACATCTTTTATATTGTCAGGCAACCCTTTGTACAATTCTTTATAATAGGGTGAGTTTTGACGGGCAATGTTGACGATATCAGCAAGACGCGATTGTTGTCTTTCTTCTATTGCGTGCTTACCGAGCCTTTTAGTTTTCCAGGCATCCAGTAGAAGTTGTAAACGATTACTCATATTGCTATCAATTTAAGCATGTTACTTATCTATAATTTTATCCGTTGAATTCTTACCGCATTCATAATGGCTATTAATGCAACACCCACATCTGCAATAACGGCTTCCCATAAATTGGCAATGCCACCCGCTCCCAATGTCAAAACAATTATTTTCACTGTCATGGCTAAGATGATATTTTGCCATACAATCTTTCGGGTAATTTTACCAGCTCTAATAGCGGATACAATTCTTGAAGGCTCATCATTTTGTATTACTATATCAGCAGTCTCTATTGTGGCATCACTTCCCAAGCCGCCCATTGCTATGCCTGCATCCGCTAATGCTATTACGGGCGCATCATTTACGCCATCTCCAACAAAGGCGATATGTTTACCGTCATTTTTGATTTTCTGAACCCTCTCCACTTTATCTTCAGGCAATAAGTCGCCATATGCTTCATCAATACCTATTTGTTTTGCTACACTATCAACCACGGTCTGTTTATCCCCGGAAAGCATAACCGTTTTGATTCCCAATTTGTGCATATTCTCGACAGCTTCTTTCGCATCTTCCTTGATTTCATCTGCGATAGTGATATAGCCTGCATACTGGCCATTTATTGCGGTTAGAACAATTGTATCAGCAATGCTATCAATTGCTGCAGGATAGGATATGTTAAACTTTCTCATTAACTTCTGATTACCGACTAATAGTTCTTTTCCATCAACCGAACCCTTTAATCCGTGTCCTGCGATTTCTTCAACATTTTCCACTTTGTAATTAGTAGAACCATTTTCGGCATATTCAACTATTGCTTTACCTACCGGGTGCGTGGAGTTTTTTTCTAAGGCTGCGGTAAGTTGTACAAGTTGATCTTTATCTATGACATCGGGGACTATCTGCTGCACTTTAAAAATACCTTTTGTAAGTGTACCAGTTTTATCCATGACGACAGCATTTATCTTCGTCATAACATCCAAAAAATTTCCGCCTTTGAAAAGGATGCCGTTGCGTGATGCAAGCCCAATTCCTCCAAAATATCCTAAAGGAATTGAAACCACTAACGCGCAAGGACAACTTATCACCAGAAACACTAACGCTCTGTAAAACCAAGTATAAAAAACATAGTTTTCTACAATGAAATAGGGTATCACTACCAATGACAGAGCCAAGAAGAAAACAATAGGAGTATAAACCTTTGCAAAACGGGAAATAAATAATTGAGTTTGTGATTTGCGTGCAGTAGCATCCTGAACCATTTCCAAAATGCGGCTTAGCTTACTATCCTTAAATAGCGCATTGACTTTTACCTGCGCTACGGTATTCAGATTCACCATGCCTGCCAGGACTGTTTCACCGTTATATTTTGTATCAGGCTTGCTTTCACCCGTCAACGCTGCTGTATTGAATGAAGCACTTTCCGAAATAAGCTCTCCATCTAAGGCTACTTTTTCTCCTGGCTTCAGTTGAATGGTTTCCCCTAATTGTACTTCAGAAGGATGCACAACAGTCAGGTTATTTCCACGCACAACTGCCACCTCTTCGGGACGAATGTCGAGCAGTGCTTTAATACTTGCTTTTACTCTTTTTACTGCAATACTTTGAAACCATTCTCCAATTCCATAAAAGACCATTACAGCGACCCCTTCGTCGTATTCTCCGATTGCAAAGGCGCCAATTGTTGCAATGCTCATCAAAACAAATTCATTAAAGAAATCACCACGTAACGATTTTCGGAAAGCCAGATTCAGCACTTTGTATCCAGCAAATAAATACGCTATAGCATTGATGATAAAAGCGGTTATCTTTGGAATTTCTATTTTAAATCCATATTCTAACGTCAAAACAACAGCCAGAATACATAGACCTACAATTAAGTTCCAATTTTCCTTCCAACCCATATCTACTTTGACAGCGCCTTTGGGTGCTTCTACACTTACACCACCTTCAAGGCCGTAACCGTCATTTTCAACTGCTTTTTTGGCTTCCTTAGTTTTCACCTTCGACAATTCATTCAGTGCCGCACCTTTGTTATTTAATCTTTCCTGATCCATAAAACAATATTTAACGAATAAAAAACGATACCACGCCAGTTAGAATTAACGTTAGCCCGGTTATAATTCCAGCATTGTGTTCCCATCTGTGCCAGTTCAGTTTTAGCAAGCCCTTATAAACAATCCGAACCCAAATAAGCATACCTGTAATTGTAATAAAGGAATACATGATTGCAATAATCGCCATCATGTACCAACCTTTGGCACCGGCTAAAAGGAAATAAGCTTCTATTTCCATGCAGGGTGAAAAAAACATAGCAATAACCAAAGCTGTTATGATTGACCTTTTTGTTTTCTTCTCGATTTCTTTCTTATCCAAATGGAAATGATGATGTTTATAGTGTTGCCGAATAAAATAAAGCCCAAGCAGAATGAGCAAAGCCGGAGCAATAACATGGGCAAAGTTTTCAAGATGATCTGCCAGTTCGTTGCCTATTATACCGAGCAGTATCCCAATGATAACCGTGCTAATCACATGCGAGAAGCCGGATATAGATGTGATTTTAAGTGTTTCTGCTAAACTCCATCCTTCTTTTCTGGCAATAGCAACCACAGGCAGCCAGTGATTAGGTATCACCGCATGTAGCAGACTAATAATCAAACTTCCTGTGAGAATGCCAATCATTTATTTTTCTGATTTACGTTTTAAACATAATATGCCAATAGAGTAGTAGGAATAAAGAGTATTATCGGCGTGGCTTAGCTCCCGCATCTATTTTACGCATTGTCATTCTTCTTCCTCACCACCTGCTTTAATTTTTGACAGAATGTAGTTTGCGCCCTTCACAACCACTTGAAGTTTACCTATATTTTCACCTGCGGGTGTGATTTTGATATAACCCAATTCACTGACACCTGTAATGACTTCCACCATCTTAAAGCGATAAGTTTTCCCATTGCTTTCTTTCATTTCGTCATCTTCTTTCTTTTCTTCTTTACTTTCGGATTCTTTTGGCTCCTTTTTCTTTTCTACAGTTTCTTTAGCTTCTTCATCAACAACGAAAATGTAACTCTTACCTTCTGACTGAACTACTGCTTCTACCGGTAGGGCCGTAACCTGCTCACTACCTATACTGATCAATGCAGTAACATACATTCCTGGTATCAGCTTGTAAGCGCTTGGATTTTCAATGATAGAGTGAACAATAATTCCTTTGCTTTCATTCTCAAAAGACTTATTGACACCATATACCCTGCCTGTTATTTCCCTGTTTTCCTGATTGGTAAGTGTAAAGATTACTTTCTGACCTGCTTTAACCTTGAACAAGTCTTTTTCAAATACCGTCAGGTCGCAGTGAATTTGGGAGTTGTCAATAATTTCTAAGAGAGGACTGCCCGGCTGGGCAGAAGCGCCAGTGTTTACCATAATATGGCCTACTGTACCGCTAATAGGTGCGCTAACACGAACCTGTGTAGCTATATTGCCATTTGATACAGCAGCCGGGTTGATGCCTAACTGCCTTAGCTGTGCTTCAAGTGTCGTAATTCTTGCCTTTTCTGTATTGTAGTTTGCTTGTGCTTCCTGCAGCTTTTTCTTTATTCCTGCATTGGCTTCGTCTAATTCCTTTTGCCTTTGTAACTCGGCTGCTGTATAAGAGAAAGCATTTTTTGCTGTCAAATAGCCCTGCTGTATTGAAACCAAATCTGCATTTTCTATCAACGCAAGAGCTTGTCCTTTTTTAACTGATTGACCTTCGATAACAAAAATCTTCCTGATCACACCACCTACCAACACATTCACATCTGCTCTGTTCTGCGGTGGTACCGCAAGTTCACCACTTGCTTTTATTACCTGTGTTAGGTTCTTTAATTCAATAGTACCAAATTGAATGCCTACCGCATCAATTTGTGCCTGCGTTAACTCTATACCTTCTTCGCCTTCCTCTGTTTTAGTGGTTTCCGTTGTTTTTTCTTCAGTCTTGGTTTTCCCTGAACAACTGACGAATACTAAGCTACCGATGAAGCAAATGCCAAGTAACAGATTTTTATTTAGTAATGTCATTAAAGCAATTTTTTTATATTTCATGTTATTCCTGACCTTTTAAGTATTTAATATTAATTACCGCTTCGTTCAACTGCTGCAAAGCCTGCAAGTGTTGCAACTTTATCTGCATTGCCTGCGTAAGATTTTGAACCATTTCAACGTAGCTGATTTCTCCTTTGCTAAAAGCAAACCTTGCTATCCGTATTTGCTCATCAGCCACCTTAATACCTTCTGATTGATAGTAGTCAACCCTTTCTTTATGCTTCAGATATTGCTGAAATGCAGATTGATATTCTGATGTTAGCTGCCATTGAACCCTGTTAAGGTCCTGCTGAGCAATAGCAACATTTAACTTCTCTGCTTCAACCCTGGCTCTGTATGGCTTTGTGAATAGTGGCAACGACATTCCTAATTCAACTCCCGCTATTCGAGTACCTGGGAAGTAAGAGCGATTTATATCAGCAGGATTAAATCCTTTAAAAAGGTATTGATGGTTATACCCAACAGAAAATTCAGGGAGCCATTTTGTTTTTTCCAAACTAACCCTTGCCGATGCCACAGCAATATTCTGCTGCTGATATACTAACATGGGATTCTGACTCGTTGCAGTATCAATTTGTATGTACTCAGTATAGTAAAAGGTTCTGTCTGTGGTATCAATGGCTATCTCACCTGTAATGCTTGTTAGCTGCCGTATAAGTGTTTCATAAACTTTTAAATCTGCAAGAGCTTCTTTTTTCTGCAATCGTATCTCAAATGTCTGGTTTTGTGCTGTCAGCTTTTCGAGATTTGATGTTTCTCCTACTTTGTACCTGACTTCTGCCTTGTTGAAAAAGTCAGTATAGATACTATCTAAATCGTTCAATAATCGCAATCTTTCAAAAGTGTACAGGTAGTTATAGTACGAAAGTTTTATATCTCTTATTATCTCCGTCTCAGTTACTCTTTTGTTGGCTTCTGCAAGTTTCGTCTGTTGCTGATAAACCTTTCTTTGTGTTTTGTAAACTGAGGGCAAAGAAAAGGATTGAGAAATACCAATGGAGTTATCAATATTACCGCCACTGGTAGGGTCTTGCGTAATACTGAAGGTTGTTTTTGGTAAGTCAACAGCCGTGTTTTGAAGTGTCCGGGTTTGCTGTATCTCCAAACTTGATCGTCGAAGCTGCGGATTGTTTATCCTGGCCTGTTGAATTAGATTGCTTAAAACAGGATTTGGAGTTTGTCCATTTATCTTTCCAAATTGGAAGATGCAAGTGAACAATAACAGCAACGGCAATTTGTCTGGCTTTATTTTCATCTTTACTCTTTTGAGCTTTTTGGAAGCTAATACGTATAGGCTCGGAAGTACAAAGAGGGTTAATAGGGTTGCTGTAAGCAAACCGCCAATAACAACTGTTGCCAAAGGCTTTTGCACTTCTGCACCTGCACCTGTTGACAATGCCATTGGTAAAAACCCAAGCGATGCAACTGCAGCCGTCATAATTACGGGTCGCAGCCGGACTTTTGTTCCTTCCATCACCCTTGTATTAATGTCTTCAACCCCTTCCTTCTTTAACTGGTTGAAATAACCAATGAGCACAATGCCGTTCAATACTGCTACGCCAAAGAGGGCTATAAAACCTACACCTGCTGAAATACTAAATGGCATTCCCCGAATTAGCAAAGCGAACACGCCACCTATTGCTGAAAGCGGAACGGCTGTAAATATTAATAATGTTTGCGGAATGGATTTAAAGGTTACAAATAGCAATACGAGTATCAGCAATAATGCAACAGGCACTGCAATTGATAATCTTGCTTTCGCTTCCTGTAAATTTTGAAATTCGCCGCCGTAAGTAAGGTAGTAGCCTACTGGTAGCTTTAATTGTTTATCCAGCTTCGCTTGTATTTCTTCCACAGTGCTTTCAACGTCCCTTCCTCTTACATTGAACCCAACATAAATCCTACGCTTTCCATTTTCTCTTGAAACCTGTGCTGGTGCATCTTTGAACTCGATACTTGCTACCTGGTTTAGTGGTACTTTGTTGCCTGAAGGCAAGGGTATATAAAGGTTTTCAATGTTCCTTATATCTTCTCTCAAAGCCCTATTTAGACGTACTACCAAATCAAACCTTTTCTCACCTTCAAACACAACACCTGCTACATTGCCTGCAAAAGCTGTTTGCAATATCATATTTACATCTTTGATGCTTAAACCATATTGAGCCATCTTATCCCTGTTGTATTCTACTGCCACTTGCGGCAAGCCTGCAACCTTTTCAACAAATGGTTCACCTACACCGTTTACAGGTGCTATGAGTTTTGAAATCTTATTTGCCTGTTGGGAAAGAATGTCAATGTCATCTCCGAATATTTTTATTGCCACGTCCTGTCTGATACCTGAAAGAAGCTCGTTGAAACGCATCTGCATGGGTTGTGTTATTTCTACTCTTATGCCTGGTAATATTGACAAAGCTTTTTCCATTTTTTCCATCATTTCTTCTTTTGTCTCTGCACTTGTCCAATCTTCTTTTGGCTTCATTGCAACCATCATGTCGGCTCTTTCTATTGGCATGGGATCAGTTGGTATTTCAGAACTTCCAATTCTTGTTACTACCTGCTTTACTTCTGGAAATTGCTTCTTCAATATCTTTTCTGCTTTTGAAAACATATCAACTGTTTGCGTTAATGAAGTGCCCTGTGACATAGAAATTTCTACAGTTAAATCTCCTTCTTCCAACGTGGGTATGAACTGACCACCCATGTTATTGAATACAAGGAGTGATATAATAAATAGTACAAATGCTATTAAAACGGTTGTAATCTTCCACTTTAAAACGGTACGCAAAGCAGGTTCATAAACCCTGTGCAAGGCATTCATTATTTTGTCCGAAATGGTTTTCTTATGCACAGTGCTTTTACTCAAAAACAAAGCACTCATCATAGGCACATAAGTAAGCGAAAGAATGAAAGCGCCTAATATGGCGAAAGCCACTGTTTGAGCCATCGGTTTAAACATTTTGCCTTCAACACCTATCAACGCAAAGAGCGGTAAGTATACAATCAGTATTATAATTTCTCCGAAGGCCGCACTGTTCCTGATTTTAGACGATGCTGTATAAACTTCAGCATCCATCTCAGGCTGTGTAAGCCGCGGCTTTCCCGGAAATAAATTGCTCTCTGTAAGCCGGAAAATTATTGCTTCAACAATAATTACTGCGCCATCTACAATCAAACCAAAATCTATAGCGCCCAAACTCATTAAGTTACCTGAAACTCCAAAGGTTCTCATTAATGCAAACGCAAAGAGCATTGCTAAGGGTATCACGGATGCTACCAACAAACCAGCTCTCCAGTTACCAAGTAATAAGACAAGTACAAAGACTACAATCAAACCCCCTTCAAGCAAGTTCTTTTTTACAGTACCGATGGTTCTGCCTACTAATTCTGTCCTATCTATAAACGGTTCGATAACTACGCCTTCAGGCAATGACTTTTGTATTTGCTTCATCCTCTCTTTTACATTAGCAATTACTTTATTGAAATCTTCGCCCTTCAACATGAGTGTAATACCTGCGACTACTTCGCCTTCTCCGTTACGCGTAACTGCACCGTACCTCGTAGCACTTCCAAATTGAACTGTAGCTACGTCTCTTATCAATATTGGAGTTCCACTGACATTTTTAATAACAATCTTCTCTATATCTGTAAAGGTTTTTACCTGACCTATGCCTCTAATGAAATAGGTATTGCTGCGCTGCTCAATATATGAACCACCTGTGTTTGCATTGTTGTTTTCTAAAGCGGTGAACACTTCGGGTATTGTGATGTTCACTGAATTGAGCCTGTCGTTATCAACTGCTACTTCGTACTGTTTTACGTATCCGCCCCAGCCACTTACTTCTGCAACACCTTCCACTCCTGCTAACTGTGTTCTTACAATCCAGTCCTGAATAGTTCTTAAATCTGTTGGGGAATATTTATCAGTATATCCTGGCTCAGTATGGACGGTGTATTGATAAATCTCTCCAAGTCCTGTGCTGATTGGGGCAAGTGATAACTTGCCCATTCCTTCAGGAATAACTTCCTGTGCTTCTTTAAGCCTTTCACTTACTTGTTGCCTTGCCCAATAAACGTCTGTGTTATCGTGGAAAACAAGTGTGACTACAGATATACCAGAACGGGAAATGGAGCGTTTTTCGACCATTTCCGGAATGTTTGCCATAGCTAATTCTACTGGGGCTGTAATGAACTGCTCTACTTCCTGTGCTCCTAAGTTTGGAGCTTGTGTAATGATCTGCACCTGGTTATTGGTAATATCTGGCACTGCATCAATTGGAAGTCTGGAGAGTGAGTACCCCCCCCAAATAACCAACGCCAATACGAAAAAACCAATTACAAGTTTATTTTTTATGGAGAAATGTATAATCCTGTCTAACATTGTAAAATTTATGTGGATATTAATCTGTAATACTTCAGGATTGCTGCTATTATGCCTATTAGGGCGATTACACCGAACACTATGCTAAAAACAGTGAAAAACATTTTTTTGCTTTTCGACCATTTGTGACTTGCCATTTTTCGGCTATACTCTTTTCTATTCGGTCTTAGTCGGGAGTTTGGCATAAGGCAGACAACAATCAATTAACAGATAGAACTACGGATCGTAATTCTATAATCTATTTGATGTTATCTTAACATTGGGGAGGCTGTAGAACAGCTCGGGTGTATGACGATGGGAGAAAGCAACGTTGATGATCGTAATGCTTTAATACAGGTGCAGGTATTGTTGAAACCGGAACTATTTTAGCAATAACCACAAAGCCTACACAAGATGAACAGGAAAAGAAAGGGGAACAAGTGCCTTCCTGCTTAATAGGATGGTTTTGTGACGTGGATGAGTTGGTTTGGTCTGCGCCGCAATTGTCCGTTGTGCAGCAGGGTACAAAGACCGCTACCGCAACGATGATGAGCAATATGAAGGCGAACCATTTTTGCATTGTTCGCAAAGATAACAAAAGAAAACATGCAATAGTATTGCAATGTTAGTTTAGGATGAACATTTCTGACATAAACCCTTGATTACCATATTTATTTCTTGGGTTGTGAACTTTTCTGGCAAGTCAACAAAAGGAATAGTATTGTCTGCCAAACAATATGTTCTTTGGCACTTAGTGCAGTGGAAGTGGACATGCAAGTCTTTAAGGTGGCATTCGCAGCCGTCAATACAGAGGGCATACTTAAGAGCCCCCGTTCCATCATCTATGCGGTGAATTAAATTGTGGGTTTCAAAAGTTTTAAGCGTCCGATACAGCGTTATTCTATCTGCTTTTGCAAATGAATTTTCCAACTCACTAAGGCTAATTGCTGCCTCTTGCTTTGATAAGACATCCATGACTAAAAGGCGCATAGCAGTGGGTTTTACTCCTTTGTCCGCTAACTTAAGTTCCATTTCATTTTCCATATCCAAATTTTTTTACGTTTACCCGCAAAAGCCAAACCCTGTGCTGTACTACAAATTTAATCAATATTTCGTGCTGTGACTTGGTGGTAAAGACATGTGTATTTAAAATTTACGTTATATGATTTATCTCCTGATATCGTATCTTTACGCAAATATTTCTTGAAGCGTTTTTGCTTTAAGTCCTGCACTGAAACTTAGGAACTTTCAAAGGTAACGGGACATAAGTGGAAAACGCTCATGCTACGGCGTGGGCGCACTTATTCGTTACCGGGTTTCCTAAGACCTCAGTGCGGTAAGCTGTTGCCTGCGCTATTTTTTTACGGGCAGCAAGTCAAACGAAACCGGATTAAAAGTAATGTACCATGACTTCAGCCGATCACTTCCCCAATTTTGACTACAATGCGGGACAATTATCTAAGTTTCTTGCTGCAAGTGATTTTTTCACCATTATGCTAAAAAACGGGGACATTATTCATTTTACTCCTAAAGATGTACCAGCATTCATGCAATGGTTAGAAAAAAACAAAATACCGAACATTAGGTTAGCAGAAAGCTGGATAGTTTCGACAAAAAAGAAATAAAATTCTCTTTGCACGGTCTCGGGTTACTTCCACACTTATACATCGCTCACCAAAGCTTTCCTATTCAAGATGTTAATCAACCCCGACGTATTATAAAAAACAAGTCCCATTCAATGAAGGATTCCCATCGCATAATACTCATTTTGGCCGGCGTCATTGTAGTTTTTGGCGCAATCTTTTTATTTATAGACTATTCGGAAAAAAGGGCCGATATGTATATCCTGCCGGATGGTTTCGACGGTCCTGCAACTATATTCTTTTCCGATCCTGGTGGCATACCTGAAAAGCAAAATGGAGAAAAACGCATTTTTGAAATTCCTTCATCGGGAATTTTACACACGCAAAGTATTTACAAAAGGAAATGGAATAGCTACTATGTAAAATCGGGGGACAAATTTAAACGATTAATGTACGGTAACGCAAGTATGGGAGGAATGGCAGCCTACAACGATTTAGATAGTGTCTGGGTTCAAGAAATGAAAGTTTCTGAACTCGACATGAATGGTCGAAAATTAACTATTGTTACTATTATTGTAAAACGCAGACATTAACGCGTTAAGTTTTTCAAAGACAATAATAATAATAATAATACATTAATAAGCCACTTGAAAGGATTAGTGTTATACCTGTAAACATTTCTTCCTTCCAAGTGGCTTTGCTGCGCTACTGACTACTTAGGACTAAGCGCCTTCAGTTTTTCACTGAGTTCAGTCAAGCCCGCTTTAGTAAGATACTCGTCAGCAATTACGTGCAATTCCTCTAACGCTTCCTTAGGAATACTTTCCAGCAATGCAGATGATTTATCATCGTCTTTAGCCGTCAATCCGCGCTTGAGAACACTGTGCAATAACAATATGTTCTTGCGGGAGATCCTCATGTCAATCTTCACTCTTTCACTCATGCCAGGGATACTGAGAATAGTATCATACACTTTGGCTACATCACTTGTTGTTAGCATAATCCCACGTTTTTAATTTAAACAATAACTCACTGTACAAAAGTAAATAACAAGGCTATCTGCATCCTCATCAAAATATGATGAGGATAGGTTAATCCCATATCGCCTGGTTAACTTCGCTTAGAGGAACTGAATGTGCGTTTGAAAAAGTGTGTTTATGGATTTCAGGAACAAAAGGCTTTCCGTTAGCGAAGCCAAAGAAATAGACATTGTGTATTTCCTGTCAAGTTTAGGTCATGAACCTGCTAAAATCAGGAACAACGATTATTGGTATTTTTCACCACTTCGGGACGAAAAAACGCCGTCGTTCAAAGTCAACCGTAGACTGAACCGATGGTACGATCATGGCCTCGGTAAAGGTGGTAACTTGGTTGATTTTGCCATCCTGTATCATGGCTGTACGGTTTCTGAATTGCTACAGAATTTAAGCGGTAATCTTTCCCTTCAAAAGCCTTCACTTCATCAGTCTTTTACCCAACCCGAAGCACAGAATCAGATAAAGGTTCTAGGTGACTTTATACTTTCCTCGACTGCCCTTTTAAGGTACTTACAGCAACGCCGCATACCTATTGATATAGCTGACCGCTATTGTCGGGAAGTTCGGTACGAACTCAATGGAAAAGTTTATTACGGGATAGGCTTTAAAAACGACCTGGGAGGTTTTGAAATACGCAACCCATATTTCAAAGCCAGCAGTTCGCCAAAGGGAATCACCACCCTTGATAACAGCGCCGATGAGGTTATCGTTTTTGAAGGCTTTATAGACTTTCTTTCCTTCAAGGCTATCCATCGACAAGACCCCGAAGACCGCTTTGATTTTGCAGTGCTGAACTCAATATCCTTCTTTGAAACTGCACGCCCTTTTTTGGAAAAACACAATGCGATCAGGCTTTACCTCGATAGAGACATTACAGGAAAAAATTGCAGCCAGTATGCACTCTCCCTGAGCAGTAAATACAAGGACGAAAGCAACCTGTATCAAAACCACAAGGACTTCAACGACTGGATGGTGAATTTCGGCAAGCCGCAAAGGAAACATCAAAACAAAAGTTGAAATAAGTGATAAGAGAACAGTAAGAGCCGCTGAGCTGCTTTAAAGCGCTTTAGCCTCTTATACGCTTTGGAGCCTTTCAATGTCTAAAAGAGGTTCTAAAAGCAGAGAGATTGCAACTTTCCCGCAATCGGCCAGATGAACGGTTGTTAAACAACCGGATCTGGCTGCCCATCACTCGGAACTCGTGGGCAGGGTGTCTGAAAGGTGAAAATGAGTTTGAAAACGTGAAAATGATCAGTGATGAAAGAACAAAATTCAAACAGGACACGCATTATCGGGCTGCGTCTGACACCCGATGAGTATGCTAAAATTGAAAAGAAGTGGAAGGCTTCTACCTGTCGAAAGCTAAGCGATTATGTACGTCGAAGCCTGTTCGATAAACCCGTTGTAACAACCTACCGTAACAGCTCACAGGATGACTTAATGGCAGAGCTTACCCGGCTTCGCAGCGAGCTAAATGCAGTAGGAAACAACTTCAATCAAGCTGTTAAAAAGCTCCATACACTCAGCCAGATCGCTGAATTTAAAAGCTGGTTGATAGCGTATGAAGTGGAGAAAAATATCCTTAGCAATAAGGTAGATGAGGTCAGAATAAACGTAAAAAAAATACTGGAAATATGGTTGCAGTGATCAAGCCTGGCCACTCTATGCACCGTATTTTCAACTACAATGAGAACAAAGTTAAAGAAGGTGTAGCAGAGTGCATCGGAGCAGAAAATTTTCCGCTGAATGCTGATGAAATGAGCCTTAAGATTAAGTTAGGTTATCTGCTGAAAAGGACAGAACTGAGAGAGAATGTTAAACGAAACAGCGTACATATTTCCCTCAATTTTGACCCTTCGGAAACACATTTGAGCAAGGAAAAGTTGATGGGAATCGCCAACGTCTATATGCAGAAATTAGGCTTTGGAGAGCAGCCTTATCTTGTTTATCAGCACCATGACGCAGGTCACCCGCATATCCACATAGTCACCACTAACATCCAGCCTAACGGCAATCGTATTGACCTGCATCACCTCGGCATTCGCAAGTCAGAACCTGCAAGAAAAGAGATTGAAAAAATGTTTGGTCTTGTAGTGGCCGATGCCCATGCAAGAAAGCAGGCATTCAGGTTAAAACCTATTGATGCAAAGAAGGTACAATACGGGCGTACAGAAACAAAAAGAGCTATCACCAATGTACTCGATTCGGTATTGTTCAAATATCACTACACCAGTCTGCCGGAGCTAAATGCAGTATTGAAACAGTACAATGTACTGGCGGATCGGGGCAGCGAACATTCAAGAATTTTTCAAGGTGGAGGATTGGTTTACCGCATATTGGATGAGGATGGAAAGCCGGTAGGCGTACCAATAAAAGCCAGTGACTTTTATAATAAGCCCACACTGAAATTTCTGGAAGAAAAATTTACTCTCAATGATGCCAAACGACAACCATTTAAAAGCCGCGTAAAAAATGAAATAGACAGGTTGTTTATTGGTAAAACGCCAACACTGGACGAACTGGTAAATCAACTCGAAAGAAAGGGCATACACGTTGCCTTGCGTCAAAATGATGCCGGGTTGATATATGGCATAACCTACGTAGATCATCAGACCAAAACTGTCTTCAACGGAAGTGCATTGGGTAAGCAATACAGTGCCAAAGCCATACAGGAACGATGCGGCTTGAAAGAAGTGATGAAGTCAGAGTTATTACCACAGGTAGCTCAAAAAGCAGGCAAAGCTACACAGCCTACGCAAGTGACCGACCGCGACGTTAAAACGCTTCCCCAGGATCATATGCCAGCTCCAATTAGCATCCCTGTTGGCAATGCACTGGATGCCTTGATACAACCCGACCAGGTAGCTGATTATATACCCGGTCAGCTAAAGAAAAAAGGCAAGAAAAGAAAAAGAAACAAGAACATTTCCAATAACCAATAAAACGTAAAACAATGGCTGTACAGACAGGTGAGAACGAACAGGCGCTGAGGAAAATTCTGGACATGACCAGGTTGATCAGTATCGTTATTTTAGTGATACACTTCTATTATTATTGCTATGCTGCCTTTCAGGAATGGGAGTTGAGCAGTACTTTCAGCGACCGTATTTTAGGTAATATTTACCGAACAGGTATCTTCAGCAACTTTGTTAAAAGCAAGCTGATTGCTTTAGGCTTTCTGGTGATTTCGCTGCTCGGAGCAAAAGGCCGGAAGGATGAGAAACTGAATTATAAAACAGCTTTCGCCTACCTCATAACGGGGCTGTTGCTCTATTTTGCCAGCTATCTTTCCATGATGCTTCAATTGCCTGCACAGGAGAAGACAATTGTTTATATAAGCATTACCGCAATAGGTTTTTTACTGATACTTTCTGGAGGTACATTGCTTTCCCGGATCATTAAAAGCAAGTTCAACAACAAGGATATTTTTAACAAGGAAAACGAGACGTTTCCGCAGGAAGAACGTTTACTGGAAAATGAATTTTCCATCAACCTGCCGGCACGCTACCGCCTTAAAAACAAGGTTCGCAATAGCTGGATAAATATCATTAACCCTTTCAGGGCGATAATGGTATTAGGTACTCCCGGTGCAGGTAAATCCTATTTCGTAATCAGGCACGTCATTACCCAACATATCCGTAAGGGGTTTACAATGTTTGTGTACGACTTTAAGTTCGATGATCTTTCAAGGATTGCCTACAATTCCTGGTTGAAAAACAAGCACAGGTACGCCAAGCCTCCGCGATTTTTTGTGATCAATTTTGACGACTTAACAAGAAGCCATCGGTGCAATCCTTTGGAGCCATCAGCCATGACCGATATTACTGATGCTGCGGAATCAGCCCGCACCATTTTAATGGGATTAAATAGAGAGTGGATAAAGCGTCAGGGCGATTTTTTCGTGGAATCGCCAATTAATTTCCTGACGGCTGTGATATGGTATCTGAAGAAATATAAGGACGGAGAATTTTGCACGTTGCCACACGTCATAGAACTGATGCAGGCAGATTATGACAGCCTTTTTACATTGTTCAGAACCGAAGCTGCCAAAGAATGTGAGGTATTGATCAATCCGTTTTTGAATGCCTACCTGAATGATGTGATGGAACAATTAGAAGGACAGATAGCATCTGCTAAAGTGGCTATGGCAAGGCTTTCCTCACCGCAATTGTATTATGTTTTATCGGGCAATGACTTCAATCTCGATGTGAATAATCCTGATGATCCGAAGGTGGTTTGCATGGGTAATAATCCGCAAAAGATACAGATCTATGGGGCGGTGCTTTCGCTTTATGTAACACGCCTTGTAAAGCAGGTCAATAAGAAAGGAAAATTGAAAAGCAGTTTGGTTTTTGACGAGTTCCCAACTATCTATTTGAACAACATGGATAGCCTTATAGCCACAGCAAGGAGCAACAAGGTTTCCACTTGCTTAGGTATTCAGGATTTCAGCCAGCTTCGTAAAGATTATGGCAGGGAGCAGGCAGATGTAATTATGAATATCACGGGCAACATTGTAGCCGGGCAAGTTACAGGTGATACAGCCAAACAACTTTCCGAACGCTTCGGGAAAATCATGCAGGATAGGGAAAGTTATTCTATCAATAGCGGTGATACTTCTATCAGCCGCTCAAAGCAACTGGAAACCGCTATACCGCCTTCAAAAATATCTGCACTGAGTTCCGGTGAGTTCGTAGGCATGGTAGCTGACGATCCTGATAATAAAATAGACCTGAAAGCCTTCCATTGTGAAATTATCAATAACCACGATGCACTGAAAAGAGAGGAAGAAAGCTACAAGGAGATAGAGGTGATTCGCAAGCTGGATAACAGCATGGTACAGCGTAATTATTTCCAGATAAAAGAAGATATACAGGACATTATTCAATCGGAAATGGAAAGGTTGCTGAATGATCCGGGATTAAGCCACTTAGTAATAAAAAAGACATGACTACAATTCGTTGGATCAAATCTTAACTTCTACATTTTATATCCTTTTTTCTGTCAGCAGCATGAAGTTCCTAATTGTTTTGGAGGACATTTTACTGTTCCGTAACTGCAATAAACACAGCAGTCCCCCTGTTTCGGCTTTAATCTTGTCTTGCAGTTTTCGCATTCATAAAAAAACTGGCAAGCGTCTGTGGGCATTGTTTCTTCTTTTTGGTGTCTGCAATTAGGACAAATGATTACTGATTGAAGTATTGCTGTCTTGTTCATTTTTATTTGTTGATGATGGTGGATGAAATTACTTTATATCCGATGTTGTTTATAATATTTGAAAGACTGTCAACTGATGTTTTTGAATTGTCAAACTTTACGATTGCATTTGCATTTTTATAATAAGTGTTTGCTTCAATTACTCCATCCACCTTTGAAAGTGCGCCGTTAATGTGTGCTGTACAACCTTCACAGTCCATTCCATTAATGTTTAATTGAACCGTTGCTATATTGCTTTTGTCAACTACAATCACTTTTGCTTTTTGTGGCTTTGGATAAAATATTTTTGCATAGTATGGAAATGCCATTAGCAATCCAGAAACAACAGTAACGATAACTAAAAACGATTTTGATTGCCAAAATGATTTTTTATTGTCAGCCTCACAGTCGCAGCCAACTTGTTTTTGTGGTTTTATTTTTTGATACCACGCAAATGTAAAAACTGCAATTGTCAAACCGATTAAATATGGACGATACGGCTCAACCCACGAAAATGATGAAGCAAATCCGCTTGCACCACCTAAGAAAGCTAAAACAGGTGTGATGCAGCAAAGAGAAGCTGCAACTGCTGCCAACAGTCCAGCAATCCAGCCTTTACTATTTTTTATTGTCGTTGTCATACTGTCACCAAATTTTGTTGATTGATTATTTTAAAGAACGATCTTAATACTTTTAAATGTTTATTGTGTAGTGAATAGAAAATGGTTTGTCCTTGTTTTCTGGCTTCAATAATATTCCCGTCTTTTAGCTTTCGTAAATGTTGGGACACGGCAGGAATACTCATTCCCAAAATATCACTTAGGTCGCAAGGACAAAGTTCGTTTTCCTCTTCAAGCAGAAATAGTATCTTCAGTCGTACTTCATTTCCTGCCAAAGCAAGAACCTGTACTAATTGTAAAAATGATTTCGAGTTAGTCTTTAATTTTTCTCGGCAACTTTTAATTTGGTCTATGTCCGCCTGTAACCTGATGCAAGTATCGTTTGTCATTGTCAAATTTGTTTGCGAGGCAAAAGTAATAAATGTTACTTATTTAAGCAAATACTTAAATATTAATATTAACAATTTAACACTTTGTATCTTAAAGTGTAGCAAAAGATAACGTAATCCGCGTAGCCTACTACAAGTCACCTTTAAAAACATGTTTTTTTTAAAAAGGGCATGTCCCTTCGGGTCGGTCATTCCAGGGTACGCCTCGCTTCCGTCCCTTCTTTGTCGTGACCGGCTCGTTCCTCACCGCCTTACATCCCCCTCATGCTTTACTATACAAGAGAATAACAAGCCTGATTGGTTGAGATAGCAACCAACCTGCTTTGGCATTTTCCAACGAAACGGGTAAAAAGGCAGCTAAGATAGTTACGCCTTCGTTGCTACGAGCGCATAATGCTGCGCTGCGCTTGCACCCTTCGGGACTTATAGCTCTCCGCGCCTCCGGCTACACTCTGTCGCTGCTTTCTTTTTTACCGTTTTTTCTTTTGGAAAAATGCTTTTAGGGCAAGCGGGTGAAAAAAGAAGTAAACAAAATGGTTTCACAATTAAAATTAAAAATCATGAACATCATTGGCAGATTAACGAGGGACGCACAAATCAGCACCTTGCCGAGCGACAAACAGGTAGTGAATTTTTCCGTAGCAGTGAATGACAGCTACCGTAACAAACAGGGCGAACGAGTGGAACACACCGAGTATTTCAACTGTGCCTACTGGATTTCAACAAATGTAGCAAAGGTACTCACCAAAGGAACATTGGTAGAACTCAACGGCAGGGTGAGTGCAAGAGCATGGATTGGTGGAGATGGTGGGGCACATGCAGCACTCAATTTCCATACATCAAAAATCAAATTGTATGGAGGCGGTAAACGGTCTGAAACCGTAGCAGGTGGTAACAGAAACGACTCCGCAGTACCTGCAAACAATGGCACAGACGATTTGCCTTTCTAATCATTCATTTTCATTTATCAACTTTTAAAAATTACAATCATGGCACATAATCTTAATTATAACGAACGTACAGGCAAATACAGCTTCTTTAGCGTGCAGCAGAAAGCATGGCACAATTTGGGACAGATAGTAGAGCAATATCCCACCAGTGCCGAAGCTATCAAATACGCAGGGCTTGATTTCGAGGTTATCAAATCTCCCTTATATACTCGTGGCACAGGCATCAGTATAAGTGATGATGGTGAAATAAAAGAAGGTGGTAACATTTTGTTGCCCGACAATTTCGCAACTATGCGTACCGATACCAATACGGTTTTTGGCGTAGTAGGAAAAGATTACCAAATAGTACAAAATGCAGATGCCTTTGCCTTTTTCGATGCTATTGTAGGTGGTGGTGATGGTATCCTGTATCAAACAGCAGGTGCATTAGGAAACGGAGAGCGCATATTTATTACGGCTAAACTCCCTGACTATATCCGAGTAGGTAACGGTGATGATGTTACAGAAAAATACATCTTCCTGACCACCTCACATGATGGTACGGGAAGTATTACCGCAGCGTTTACACCTGTACGTATCGTTTGTCAAAACACTCTCAATGCAGCATTGGGAAATATGTCCAACGTGGTACGTATTCGCCACACGTCAGGTGCAAAACAACGTTTGGAAAATGCTCATAAAGTAATGGGACTGGCTAATCAGCTAAGTGTACAACTGGAGGGCATATTCAATCAATGGACAAAGGTGCGTATCTGTGATGAAGAAGTAAAGAAACTTATCCAACTGGCACTTTGCCCCAACAAGGAAACATTGGACGCACTCAAAAAAGGTGCAGAGGATGAACTGTCAACCGTTTTTAAAAATACGGTGGAAGATGCCTTTGCCTATGCAATGATGGCAGATACCCAACAGTTGAATACTACCAAAGGAACAGTGTTCGGGGCATACAATGCGGTAACAGGTTACTATCAGAATGTACGCAATTACAAGGACGATGAAAGCAAACTGCAATCCATTGTAATGGGAGGCACAGCACAGGCTAAAGCACAACGAGCATTTGAATTGTGCAGCCAGTTTGCAAAAGACGGAGCAGACGTGCTTGCACTGAGCTAAAGTAACAGGACAGGCAGCAATGCCTGTCCTTATTATCCACTTACAAAAACAAGTATATGAAACCGTTAGATAATTTGATAAACATAGAGAAGGCAAAATTGCTGCACGAACTATTTCCGCAGGAAATTCCTGCCTTACTGGAATACACCGACAATATGTGCCTTGCCATACAGGAGGACGAACAGTTGATACGCAGCCAGTGGGAAAACGGGTTGCTAACAGTAGAAGCCTGGCTATCCTTTGTTGAGGAAGTCAGGAACAAGATAAATAAGTATGGGAAACGTCTGCATACTCACAGCCGCTTATTTGCAGACCAACTTTTTGCTGGCTATGTCGCATTGTATATGGTGCATTGTATGACCTTATATACTACTGTAAGGAAGCATAGCAATCCCAAGTTTACATTAGCCATAGACCTATTATTTAACCCATAAAATACAAGGTTATGGAAGCGTTGATAAAACTATTACAGGCAATGTCTTATCCGACTATGGTTTTTGTCGGTTTGGCAATCAGGCTCTTTGTCGGTATGCGACAATTCAACCGAAGGGGCTTAGGTGGATTGCAGCATTTCAATAACTATTTAGTGGGTTTAATCACACTTGCGATAGAATGGATGCTGAAGTGGGCAGCATTAGCCCTTTTGCTGTGGGGATTGTGGGGATGGCTGTTTAGATAACGTAGCACGGAATAAAACTATACAGGACTGTACAGAAATTCTTTTTAACAAAAAAACATTTGACAATGGAAACGACAAATTTTTTCAGCAGCATAGCTGCATTGAATATAACAGGCGACCTGCAAGTAACGATACGGAAAGGAGCAGAAAGTAACTGGATAGTATCGGTTATGCTCAACAATGAGCAGTGCGGGGACGATGCAAGGAAACTGATACCGCCCCTCAATCTAAGAGGAAGTGCCGAAGAACTGGACAACGGTTTCTTTGAACGAATAACAACACCCATACGGACCGTTTCAGGTTTAATGGTGGACATGGAAGGCTTCATGAAACAGTTGGAAGAAGTGAAAAAGCAATCTGCTATGGAAAAAGAAAAGACAGACAGGGAGCGAAAGGAAAAAGAAGCCAAAGAGAAGAAATACAGGGAGGCGATGCAAAAAGTAGATGAACTGGAAAAAGAAGGAAAGCACAGGGACGCATGGATGAAAGTACCTGACCCTTCAGAATATCCCGAACAGGCAGAAGCCATACGCAAACGAAAATCATCCTTATCCTTAAAGTTTGCCCCGGACCTGTTTGGTGCAACTGCAACACCCGTAACTGATGAACAGCCACAAAGCGTTGAAGCGAATGTTGAGGAAGAAGAAATAAATCAATAACCTGTAAAACGAGAAGTCATGTTAATAGCAAAGCATTTAGACAGGATTTTCCTGCTCAAAGAAAACGGAACGGATATAAGGCTTACAGACCCTGAACCTTCATGGAGCGTGGAAGCGGTGATGAACTTCTATGCCAATACCTATCCAGTACTCACCACCGCCAAAATATCTGCACCACGAATTGAAGATGATACGGTGCAGTATCGTTTTGAAAGCGTCATGGGAACAAAAGGTTAATCTTAAAATTTAAAGCAATGGAATATGCAACACAATATTATATCGGGCATCATTCAAATGCCCCAAAAGCAAAGGCAAAGAAAACTCTACAAGCAGTTGGGAGAGTTCACAGCATGGGTACAAAGGACAAAAGATGCACACGAAATAAGCAAGGACAAACGGAAGTCAGTACCACAACAGATGTTGCCAATGGTTTTTTAAGAACCACCTTCCTGCCTAAACTGGAGGCGATGAAAACGGTACAACCTGCTACGGAAGTGGAGAAAATAGAAACTGATTTTTATTGCTCCCTGTGTGCAGTTGCCAGGCATTACAACGGCTTCGAGCCTATGGATACAAGGACGTTTGGCTATCCCTACAATATCGCCCTTTCTGTATGGGAAGTGGATAACCATTTAAAACGGAACATTAGAAACTGGAATTGCTTGCGTTTGGTACAGGACGATAAGGGAAAGACCTTTTTTATAAGCGAGGAACAATACAATACTGGAACAACCTTGTTTTATATTCCCGTTATACCGTTATATAAAATGCTCAAAGACCCGAAGACAAAAAGAGCAGCCCGATTATTATTATCCGTATTTGCTTATCTGTATCATGTAGCTGATATACCTTATTACAGGCAGGAGGATGCTTACCTCTATTGGCAATACGAAATGATTGCCGATTGGATTGAACAGGACGATGAAGCAGAATTGGACAGCCGTAAAGAGGAATTAAAGGTTGCTCAATGGTGCGGTGAAAAGATGGAGCAGAAAATATTCAACCGTAAAAACCTTGATGTGTTTGCAGAACGGATAAAGGCATTTATACCTACAAACGATTTTGAACAGGAGTGCCTGAATGTAGCAAAGGGAATGTTTGCACTTTATACTGATTATCCTGCAACAACGGTTTTCCAAAACGCAAAATATGTACAGGATGAAGAAGAACAGGAGGACGAAGTAATTGCAATGAGGAAATATATCTCGTTTATAGCCGATGTAAAGGGATGGCTATATGAAACGGTTGCTGAAAGTGTAAACAATGAGTTCAATGAATGTGGTACAACAGAAGAACCTACCATATTAAAAAAGTTTAACGGTACAGCAATCACCGATTGCAGTCTTGAATTTGAAAACAGGTTATTCCCATTGATAGACGATTTATGTTACCTGCTGAATAACGATTAAAATAATTACTATGAAAGATGTAATGGAAAATATCGGCAAACTTTACCATCCTAAAACGGCTTTGGTATTTTATGAAGCAAAAGGAATGAATGTAGAAGTCTATGTAGAGTATTTTGATATGGATAAGAATGGTAGTCCCATTAATGCACATCCCCTAACCGTTAAGGAAGCACAGCGTTTATCAAAAGCACTGGACACAACGGGCGAAAGGAACAAGGCTTTTCTGAAACCTAAAAGCATTATCGCTGCAAATATCCTTTACACAGACCCATCTGAAAACGGCTTTGTGATGTGGTTTACAAAGGCGACCTGTAAAAATCTCTTTTTCGTTGAAGGGTTAGGCATTTCAAATGGTAATGCGAGCGTACCCGCATTACTTTGGATAGCCAACAAAGAAAAGCTGTATATCTATGCCCTGAAAAGTGACAGGAGGCCGACCGAAACCACACCACTTTATCATGCTCCGTTTTTCAATGTCTATGTAGAAGGAAATGTATGTATGGGTACGGTGGATGTCAATATCAGGAGGTCAGCGTCATTAGAGGAATTTACAGCCGCATGGGAAGCCTATTTCTTTAACAGCTATTTCAGTCACCTGATGCAAAATCATAACCCCATACACGGTAACTGTGTGAGCCTATGGAAGAAGCTGCGGAAGACTGGAGAGCCATTTCCGAAAGAGGTATTGAAAAAGACAGACAGGACAATAAAAAATATACTACGATGAAAACGGACAAAATAAAAGTGCATTTTACAGACAACGACCTGATTGCCCCAACCAACCCCATTGAGGTAAACCTGATAGGGGCTGGAGGCACAGGTTCAAAGGTGCTAACCGCATTGGTAGAAATGAATTACAGCCTGAATGAATTGGGACATGCAGGGATAGCGGTGAGGCTTTGGGATGATGATATAGTAACAGATTCCAATTTAGGCAGACAGCGGTTTGCTGAATGTGAGGTAGGACTATATAAGTCCGTTGCCCTGATAAACCGTTCCAACAGATGGGCTGGCACGAACTGGAAAGCTGAAACCACAAAGTTTGAAAGGGATAGTTTGGACAGGTTGCCCGAACATGCACAGGCAAGTATTTACATTTCCTGCGTTGATAGCGTAAAGGCACGATTTGAAATAGCTGAGATACTTAAAGGACTGAATAGTTACAGGGCATACCGCAATCAAGCCAAATATTGGATGGATTTCGGCAATAGCCAGTCCACAGGGCAGGTGCTACTATCCACTATCGGCAGTATCAAGCAACCAAAGTCTGAAAAATATCAGGCGGTGGCAAGCCTGCCATTTATTACAGATGAATATGGCGAACTGCTGAAACGGTCTGAAGAAACAGATAATACCCCAAGCTGTTCACTGGCTGAAGCATTGGAAAAGCAAGACTTGTACATTAATTCCTCCCTTGCCCAAATGGGTTGCTCCCTGCTATGGAACCTTTTCCGCAACGGAATGACCGAAAATAAGGGCTTCTTTCACAACCTTGCCAACTTTACCACCCAACCGATAAAGGTCGCCTAAAGCCCCTCCCAGGCGGCGCATCGGCATTCCTTTCCCCGTAGGCGGAACACCGCTGCGCGAAGAAGCGGTGCAGCCACTTATGCAAAACCGTCCTCACTACCTTTTAGTCCGTTCATCCGTTTCCGCATAACAGACTGCGGCATTATTAATCATCTATATTACTGGAGATGGTCTTTCTTATTTGAGGCTGCAATTATGTATTTGTAAATTCTTCAGTTCTTGCTTTCTATGAGCATCTAAGATTCCTCTTCTTCATCTGATTTTGTAGCCCATTCCAGATGTTTTATTATACCTTTTTGTAGGCTCAAAAGGAAAGGTATTCCTTCGCTTCTCACTATGCTATTGGGATTGCAAATCTCCAGAAGAGTGCTTAAAGAATTAGCAAACCAGGCATAATTTCCTCTAAGTGGAGGGATTGCCTGCACATTCAAATACCTGATAGCACCAATAAGTATCTCATCACCATCCGGCAAACCCTCCACTTGATAATAATTTTGATTTGCGATTTCAATAAACTTATTGGTCATTTCATTTAATTCAGAAATATCTTCTGGAAGCCTTTCAATAGGAGCCGAATCCTTATCCCACATCAAGTCTTCCGCTAACATAAAGCAAACCTCAAGTAATTTGTTCTCGTCCATGTTATACTTTTAAATCATTACGATTGTTAGAGATTATATTTATGCGTCTGGGAGCTTTATCTAAGCATTTACTCTGGCATACACCAGCGGTACTATTCCTCGTAATAATTGAATTGCTGGTGACAAAAGCATTTCCTGATATTGATGCAGTCCCTTTTCTCCGTGAACAATGTTACACCGGATTGAATAAAGCGTTTTCATTAAAGCAAGGATTTTTGTCGCAGGCACTGCTGATTGCAATCCATTGATAAGTTGTTGGTCGCGGTTGGGCTGCGGTGTTCCTCTATTCAGGTCAATATTGAAATGAGGCATCGCCTGATATAATGCCTGGATTTGGTTGTCAAGTCCTTGCTGTGTTAAATAATGGGCAATAGCAGCAGCTCCAAGAAAATCAATTGTAAAAGTAGTAGCTCCCGCTCTGTCACCAACTTGTTCTCTCGCATTACCAGTTTCCTGAGCTTTTTTTATCGGAACGATATTGTACAGGAAGTTATAGTTGATAAATAAGGTTACGTATTTATCAATAAGGCTGGCAACATCCTCATCTACTATATTATCGGCTTTCTGAAGCCACCTGTTATAAAAATCCTGTTGATCTGGTGATAGCATATTTTAGATTAATTTGATGCTTTCAAATCTACGGCAATTCACTCCAATGTTGTAAGATTCTGTTCTGTAAATCTGAGAATTGCGTCGGTACTTGGTAATGGTAGTGTGAATTAATTATTTAGAACAAAATATTATATTTTGCAACAGTCTATTCAAACCCTGTAAAGAAATTGTCTGATGAATGATATGTCACTTTTTGAAAAGAAAGAAAGAACATTAGATGGGCCTGCTAAATACAACGTAGATACCTATCAGTACTATAACGATAGTGCCAGGCAAGACATGGAAGTTATAAGACAGTTACTTGAAAAGTGGTTTTCGCATTATCCCGATGATGAAAAGCAAGACCTAAAGACACGATTTCAAGCCTCATTTGATGCCGCATTTTATGAGTTATATATCTATACACTATTCACGAAGCTGGGATTTTCATTATCAATACACCCTGATATTCCCGGCACATTAAAACGTCCGGATTATCTTGCTACAAAAGATGGGGAGTTTCTATTTATCGAGGTTAAACACATGACAATGCGATCCCAAGATGAGCGGTCGCTTGAAAGGAAAAAGAATACACTTCTCGATTCGTTGGATAAAATTGATGCATCGAATTTTTTGTTGAAACTGGATGAAATCGTTTTCAAAGATAACAGCCAGCCAAGTGGAAAAATGATCGTCCGTTATTTTAACCAAGCCATTTCATCGTATGATCCTGATATATATACAGACCTTTTAAGTCAACGTGGATTTCAGGCAATGCCTAAAATTGTATATGATGATGATAAAGTCAAAATAGAGTTGCAGTTAATTCCAAAATCGCCATTACATCGTGGAACTAATTCCCGTTCCATTGGCACTCATCCGATCGTTACCCAAATAGGTAATGATAGCGAGGATATAATTACTGCTTTGGAATCAAAAGCTACGCGCTATGGAGCATTAAATGCTCCGTACATTATTTGTCTAAATAAGCAGAGTATTTCTCTTGATATTATAGAAGTGCAGGAGGCGCTATACGGCTCATTGCAAATTTCTTGGCGTGATATTCCTGACAACCGGGATGAAAGATTAGAGCTTTCAGGAAATGGTTTTTTTGGTTCAAAAAATAATCCCAAGTTTACAAGAGTGTCAGGAGTATATATTACCAACGCCAATACGGCTAATTTAGCCACTACTGTAGATCACGCATTCCGACACAACCCATTTGCACAGTTTCCGACCTATATGGTAATTGACAAGCCGGTGCAAGAATTGTTGAGCATACCTCTTGATTACCCAATGCCATCTAAAATCTGATTCTATGACAGACGCCGAATTGATGGTTAGAGCATCCATTCAAGTTTTTCTGGCAAAAGCAGATTACCCCAAGCCAGAAGGTTTTGGTTCTTGCTGTGTAATCGTTTACCAAAACCGAAGGTTTTTTATTTCAGTTTCGCACGTTACTGATGCAGAAGGATACACCACTTTTTTAGAGACTAATCAACCATTTGATAAGAGGGGGCCAATCATTCAACCCATAGGAGGTATTTGTTACTTCGATCAGATAAAGGTAACGAAAGACATGTCTCTGGAGGACTTTGAATCGGTATTACAGCAAGGCAAAAGATTGGATATTGCGTTTGCTGAAATTAAACATAATATAGAGCTGCTGCAACCTGAAATGGATTTTAAAGCATTTAAGGTGGAAGCGTCAACAAAGTTGCCGTTGTTTATGGAGGATGCTGCTATGCCAACCAAAGACGAACGGTATGGTTTCTTTGGAAAAGTTAGGCATAGCTATAATGGAATACAACTTTCCATGATACCAACCTTGAAACATAGTTTAAAGTTCCATCGCACTAAAGGAGAATTTTATATGTTCTTGGCTCCCCAGATAATATCCGATAGCGAGGATTATGAAGGATGCAGTGGTGCGCCTATTTTAGATAGTCAATGCAGAATTGTGGCTCTTGCCTGCGCAGTACACACTGGTACCAGGATTATTTATGGGTTCCCGATTCAAAAGTGTAAGGAATTATTAGACTACGCACTGCAAACTGGTATGCTATAGTGTCGTATCTTAAATATTGAAAATCAGCATATTGTATTGTAGTATTTTGAGTGTATTTTTTATTTAAAGTTCGCACAACAGCTTTAAATCCGCTAAAAAGTGGTTCGAGTTTTGTACCACAGGGTTCACAGGAAAGGTCTGACTTCGGTCAGGCCTTTTTTTTGTGCGTATACGGGCATTTACGCGGGTTATGGAAATCTTTCATCAAAACACTTCAATCTTATTTTGGTTATTCAAGGCCAAACATCAGCGGATAGTAAATCTCCTATCTACTGCCGGATCACGATCGAAGGAAAAAGAGCAGAGCTGTCCACCGAAAAAAGATCTATAGTCTTCGTGAAGAGAAGGATACTTTTCTTTTGAAAAAGGAGTAGACGTCTCGCTCTAAATTTGTTATCAACCCGTCCTTGATCGTTACATCCAAAAGCAAGACGGTAATACTCTTTCCGGCAGACCGGATATCATGTAGTTGATTACGCCAAAATGTATTGTAGTAATTTTCTAACACAATTTTATTGTCTTTAGCTACTACCAATCCAACATTTCCCAACTCTGTAGCGATTCAATTTTTAAACGCCATCCTGATAAGGCAAATAAAAAATATGGCTGACACTGTAACATTTCATACAGTTCAAACGATTTACTACCAGCATAATTATTTAAAGACAACAAAACAGAAACAAGATAAACATGAGGACCGCCTTTTTCCTGACAGTTTTATTCTTTTCATTGACGGTATCCGGACAAACGAAAAGCCCCAAATGGGACAGCTTTATTTCAGCATTGCAGATCCTGGAAAATGATTACCAGAACTATTATGTCGCCAAAGATTATGTGCGCACCGAGTCCATTTTGAAACAAATGATTGTATCTGCTGATAGCCTGAACCTGTCAGAGCAGGAGGAAAATGATTTTCAGCCTACCATTAAAACGATCAAAGCAAATGTCTATTACAACCTGGCTTGTGTCAATTCCCTGCTGAATAAAAAACAGGCTGCAATAGCTGATTTTGATAAAGCGATAGACTTTGGTTATTCAGAATACCAGCACGCAAAAACCGACAGTGACCTGGACAATATCCGGAATGATAAGAAATTCGTCGCTTCTTTAAGCCGGATAAAACAGTACGATATGCTCCAGATCCTCCGGCACTCAGGCAATTATACAGCACAAGACAACAGATCATTGCCTTCATTTGTATACCAACACGCAGAACAACAAAATCTCAGAGAAGTTAAGAGGTATTTTAATCTCGATTCCGTAGCAGGCAATGGCAATGAGGTATCAAAGATCATTAATATCATGTTGTACGTTACGAAAAGTATTAAGTATGATGGCTCCAATTGGGCCTTATGTGAGTTTGATGCTATTGATTTTTATAATTATTACAAGGCAACGGGAAAAGGAATTAATTGCAGGCACAAGGCAATGACGCTTAACGAAATGTATCTTGCCATGGGTTTCAAGTCCCGTTATGTGACCTGCATGCCCAAGGATCGGAAGGACACCGATTGCCATGTTATTAACTGCGTGTATTCCGAAACATTAAAAAAATGGCTGTGGATGGATGCTTCTCATGGCATATATGTGATGGATGAGAATAATAATATGTTGAGCATCGGGGAAGTAAGGGATCGCCTGAAGAATAACCTGCCGTTGAAACTGAATAAAGAAACGGTAAGAACCAAAGAATGGTACCTGGACTATTATATGGCTAAAAACCTATACTGGATTCAATGCACCAATATCAGTAAATTCAATACCGAAAGCAGGTATAGAACCGCCGAAAAAGATCTTCAATACATCTCCCTGGTTCCATCAGGTTTTGATGAAGCACAGAACAACTACTTGAAAGGTAACATCATCACAAACGATCCTGCTTACTTCTGGCAACTGCCCGGGAAATAATCCAGTCTGCTGAGGAAAGATGTGGCAAGCGCATCAACTATCCGACATTTTTGATGACGCTATTTTATTTTATATTTCCATATGAAATGGATTACCCGAGAGCGACCTAAAATTGACCGTATAGCCTGTTTGATTTCATTTTTTGCCGGTTTAGGTTAGCACTGCGGATCTGCCATGATAATTCCTGTACCAAAGAGAAACGCAGTTAATGAAGTTTCGCGAATGAATGCCTGGCATTAACTGAAGCCGAATACCGGCCAGTTATCCTGCTCGAGGAATACACTCGGATCCAGCACGCTTACGCAGCGCTGGTTGATAGGAGCGGCACGCACTCCAATGTGTTTCTGGATTGCTTGTTTCATGATCGTGATTTTTATGATGAAAAAAGAGATTACACACCGGAGATCGCCACAAGCGACAGCGCATTGAATGATCCGTTTCTCAAGGGATACATCTGCGCATTCACCTGCTGGTAGAACTCGATGCCCAACGTCAGAAACAAAGGATGGGCACTGTTCGCCGTAACCGCATTCACCAGGTCGATCACAGCCGTCGGATTAGCGTCCCAAGGCAGAACCGCCGTCTCGCTATTGGCGGACACGAACACTTCGTTTTCGAAATCGATCTCTGCACCTGCAGAAACAATTTTGAAGTGGGTGGTACCACCTGGTGCGGCGATCATGTTCAGCGGTACAAAAGCCGGGATGTTGATCGACAGCGTACCGGCTGCCCGGTCGATCACCGGCGTGAACGGCGCGTAAATGGTCGTGCCCAGTTTGCCATTGATGTTAAAGTCAAACCCGGCCAACAGTTCGGCTTCGCCGTCGATCACGTTGCGAAGGCCGCGGGGATTCACCGCGTCTTCCTGGAGCACGCGGACCATTTCCTTTGTCAGCCGGCTTACCATCCGCGGATCTGAAGCGTTCTGCAGCAGGCCGCGGATAGCATTCCGCAGGAGCTTGCCGGCTTTGCCGGCACGGCCAAACTCCGAACCATTCTCACGTGTGCGCTGGAAGGCTGGATCGTTCGCGATCCTTGCCGCAGGCACACCGCCTTTTTCCCTCGCCAAATACCCGTCTTTCGATTTGTAGAAGGTAATATCACCGATAGTACCGTCCAGCTTCACAATTCCTTTCTGCCGTGCCATAACAACCCATTTTACTTTTTCACAATTCTGCTAACCACCGTACAGCTGACAGCTGATACATTCGTTATTTTTGCAGCTACAGCACAATTTTAGAATGAACTCTAAAAACAAAAAAGCAGCCGTTCCGAACGTGCAGGATTATGCAGCAAACGATCCCCAATCGCATAGTCATTTATGCGAAAGACATCATGAATATCACCGGTCGCAAGGAACGCGCAGCCCGGGCGCTGCTGGCTGCAATCAAGAAGAAGTTTAAGAAGAAGAAGGGAGAGTTTGTGTCGGTGGATGAATTTTGCGAGTTTACGGGATTGAAGAAGGAGAGTGTAAGGGAGTTTCTGGTGGGGTGAATGGTAGCAGATCTTCATCCTAAGTATGGATAAAGCATGAATAGGCCCCTTCTACATTTTTGAAACGCCCAATTAACGGCACTTTCAGCTTTTTTTGCCGTTAATTTGAGCCATCACCGTTCGGAGAAGTGCATCCGAGTATATCGCGTTAATTCTTCAGCTTCTAAAAATCTATAGTCAGCCATTGAACCAGGCTGCGTCAGGCTGCTACGATTATGTTCACTATTTTTCCGTGTTCACGGGCAGTGAACAGTGGAAAATAATGAACAGATTGAAAGATATAGCAATTACTAAGCGACGTATTGTCGGGTCTTAATATTGGAAATGTTCGATTCTGGCCAGTAATAAAATTTATTGATGGCCAGAATTTCGTCTCCACTATCGGTGTGTTACACCGGAGCGCTTCTTAAACTGTCTCTGGATTACTACAGTGCAATGATTACTGTTCACTATTTTTCTGCGTTCACAGGCAGTGAACAGTTCAAAATAATGAACAGATTGAAAACCATCTATCCGAACTCTGTTAGGTATTTGCAGAGAAACCTAACAGGTATGACGAGTCAAGGTGATATCGGCCAGTAAATGTCACATATTTTTAAATATTTGTGACATTGTATATTCTGGATATCGGCGATCATACCCTGTTAATGAGATACTTAGGAAGTTGTTTATCATCGTCCACAAATATGCCTGCTAATACAGTTATGGACAAGAATGGGGTTTTATAATCGTCCGTAACTATACGGGACCGGTGCCACCAGCGGTGTTGGCAACTGTCAGCTGCGCGTCGAGTTCGTCTCTTCCGGCCTATCCTATCCGTCTAGTTTCGGTTAATAATGGGCATGTGAGCCGAATAGATCCACTATTCGGCTCATTATTTTCCGTATATTTGAGCCGATTAACAGTGATAATCGGCTCATGGCAAAGTATAACTGGCAACAAAAGGATTGGCCTCACTTCAAATTCTCCCTTACAGGTGTAGAGGGCGAGTTGCTTATCTTTTCCGAAAAAGTAGGGAGAGTATCCGGTATTTTGGAGGCCTTGCCGGAAGAGACGAAACAGGATGTTATTGTCGATATTATACTCGCTGAGGCGATTAAAACCTCAGAAATTGAGGGCGAATTTCCGAGCCGAAAAGACGTTCTTTCTTCTATCCGAAAGAACCTTGGACTACATCACAGCCCGGAACATATCAAGGACAAATCCGCGGCTGGCCTGGGCGAATTAATGATTGATGTCCGTATGAGCTTCAAAGAAAAGCTTACCGAGGAAAAGTTGTTTGCCTGGCATAGAATGTTACTGCAAGAAAATAAGCGGATAGAAGTGGGTCAATGGCGAACACACGAAGAGCCAATGCAAGTGATCTCGGGAGCGATGGGTAAAGAAAAAGTTCATTACGAAGCGCCCCCTTCATCCGAAGTGCCTGGAGAAATGAGAAGATTCATCAAGTGGTTTAACGAAACCGGCCCGGGTGGTAAAGAGGAAATAAAAAATGCTCCGGTACGTTCTGGCATAGCACACCTCTATTTTGAAACAATCCATCCTTTCGAAGATGGAAACGGCAGGATTGGGCGAGCAATCGCCGAAAAAGCGTTATCACAGACTATTGGCCGTCCCGTTATGCTCAGTTTATCCAGAACAATAGAGGCTAAGAAGAGTGACTATTATGAATCGCTTGAGAAAGCGCAGCGCTCGAATGAAATAACACCCTGGATAGAATATTTCATCAAGACAACTCTTGACGCACAAATTGAAGCGGAAGCACACATTGATTTTACCCTGAAGACAACAAGATTCTTTGACCGCTACAAAGATCATCTTAATGATCGTCAGCTTACGGTAGTCAGAAGAATGCTGGAAGAAGGACCAAAAGGATTTAAGGGCGGCATGAATGCCCGGAAATATATAGGAATTACCAAGACCTCCAAAGCGACTGCCACAAGGGATATGCAGCAATTGCTGGAGATTGGAGCCTTCATACTTTCTGGAAAAGCAGGAGGCCGTAGTACAAGCTATCAGGTAAATATTTAAAAATAGCAACTTTTACTTTGTCTGAAGAAACCTGCGTCGTCTGGAAAAGCTCATTTCACTCTGCCAGCACTAGTGAGAATAGCGAAAGATAACTTAATCCGTTTTACTGAGAGAGGCTTAATGCTCTGATGAAATTTGATAATACAACTATCCTTCGGATTAGAGTTGCTTTTTTGTCTCATTTATTATAAAATCTCTTTCCTCTTTATCCGCAATTACAAACTCACGAAATTTGTTTGCTTTATAAACTGAGTAATATTTTTTTACCATTGCTATGAACTTATCCTTGCTTTCCACACCGTTAAGAAATACTTCAAAGGAAGCCTGAGAACCAAATATGTAATCTATGAATGGATCAAACGTGAATACATCCCCGGGAGGAATATAATATGATCTTAAGGTGCGTTTCAAATATCCGATTTTATCATTTTCGATACATTCTCTAAAAAAAACGTTTGCAGGTGGATAAATAATAATTTTTCTTTCGGCACCTAATCCCGACCAGTTTTTTAGGTATAGCCCAAAATCTACATTTTTAATAAGGCTATTTTTTTGTTTAAATTTCTTAAAAGCACTCAGGGTGATATTTTGCCACGTTTGCTGATCCAGGTAATAAGTTTTTTCATATTCAAATGCCTCTCTTGTAAATATCGAACCTATTTCCATTACAATTTGCTCTGAAATTCTTTCATCTTGAAAAAGTTCTTTAATATATGTTGACGCGGCAACACTATCTCCACCAAAATATCGATTAATTATGGTGTCGCTTTCTTTGAGAATGCCAAGCGCATGTGTTGTGAAATTGTTATCGAAGGAAGCTATCCGTAAGAAAAGGAGTATATATTTTTTAAATTGATCCAAAGAGTCAAATTCATAAAAATTCCCCATGATACTACTGATACTTTGTCTTTTTCCTTCATCGTATGCCTTTTTAATCCATTCAAAAAAATCATTGTCTGGTTTATCGCTCATCACGCGAAATTCTTTCAAGGAAATGCTGTCAAATAGTTGGTAATTTATGTATATAGAAAAATTGAGTGGATAAATAATCGAACGATTTGTTTTATACTTGTCGCTATAAGAAAGTAAACTGTCAAGCAATTGCTTTATATCGTCTTTGGAATTCCTATCCAGATTTAACGGGTTGGACCCATCGTCGTACAGCTTATTGAATTCTTCTTCATTTAGGCAATATTGATCCGGCGTTGTTTCTTTCTTAAAATCTAGTAGTTTTTTCTGAGCAAGCAAATTATAAATGGGGATGGATTTAAGTTTGATCATTTCTAACACAAACATATCGTATAAGTCAACCTCGCCTTTTAATACTCGATAGCGAATTTTAAATGAGTTGACAAATCTTACAATATCTCGAAGTGTCATAAAAATTCGTTCAAACATGCCTGAGTAGATCGTACTTGCAAAGGAAAAGAAATTTGTATGGTCATTGTTTGAGATGAATCTAAGAGCATTAATAAATTCTTCCTTTTCTTCTGCTGGCATTCTATTTACATCAAGTAGCTCTAATAATTTGGTATACAACAGCACTTTAGAAATTGGAGGAAGGACAATTTCTAACTGAAATATTTTCTCGAGATATTCTGCCTCAGAGGCAAGTTCTTTAGTATTCTTAAGTGCGGAAACAGCATAGTTTGTATCAAGAGCCGCGATGAAAATAACATTTTTAAAATTTGCCGTGTTTCTAACTATTTTCAGAACTTGAATTAATTCTTGCCCGGTCAGACGATCGCTGTCATCGACAAACACGATAAATTTCTTCCCGGTTAACACAATTGAGTTTTCGATTTCTTCATATTTTTCTGAAACGGAAAGGCCTTTTTCAGGTTGGCTTATTAACTTTTCAAATAGTTTATTTAAAACTCCATCATTTAAACCTGACAAATATTTGCCGTATGATCGTATTTCCTCCGAACCATTTTTATCATAATTCTTAATCGTATTTGCAAGAGTGGAAAAAAAATCATTGATCATTAGGTTTGAATCTGTAGCTTTCCAAGGATTAAAACGGATTATCTCATTACTTTTTTCGCCGCTCAACTCCTCCTCTAAAAATTTTAGAAATATTGTTTTCCCTGAACCCCAATTGCCAATAATTGAAATTGCAAACGCCTTATCATTTACAGTATTCGAAATATGATAGGCCACGTCTTTGGCAAAATTTTTCCGAGCTAAAAAATCAGTCCCTGTTATTTCGTATAATCTATCTTCAACAAAGCCATCTGTATTGTTCTGCGCCTCAATACTACTGTAGTTTTTAAATCGTAAAGAAAAAAGAAAGACAAAAAATGTGATGATGTCAGAGTAGAATAGTTCATTGCAAAATGAAAAGCTATAAAAATCGAAATATTTCTGATCGCGAATAACTACGTAGTAGACTATGAGAAAAAACAAAGCATTGATAGCTGATTTTGGTGATGGAATTCTTTTCTTAATTAAATTGTTAATGACATATACCATTGTTAAAAGAAAAATAATACTCAGAAACACTTCTGATTCTTTTCCTTGGGAAAATCCAGAAATGAACGGAGTCACAAGCGAATCGCGCACAAATTCAAGAATTGGCTGGCGAAAAAGTAAAAGAGATGTAAATATTGAGAAGACAGTCATTAAATACTGATAGCATTTAATGACTTCTTCAGAATACTTTCTCCGTTGATAGTGTGTGATTTTGGTGGCCATATGCATATAAAAGCTAGGTGATTTTGTATTATTATTACAATTTCTGTAATTAAAATTTAATGTTCCGGCTTTTACTCTGAAGCTAACCGAAAAATTTAAAAGTTTAATATGACATGAAGCTGAGTACGCGAATGATTAAAATTGAACTTATTAAGTGGTATTTTAAGTTTGCCTACCCTAGGAATATGGAATACAGAGAGTTTTAGAGGGGTGAGGATTACGGAATATTTCAAATCTGTCAGATTACTAAGACTTATGAAAGATATTGAGAAAGTTGCCGGCAAGTTGAGGGCTTCTGGTTGATGTTGACCTTCGCGTACAAGGCAAGAAACTTCATACTGCAACCTTAGTTGCAAGTGATACATTTATTCTTATCATGGAAACTATTGTTACAAGCAGCTGCGGTTACGTGGAATTAAAGGACCGGCATTATACCATTCCTATTCAAAAAACAGTTAGAAGTTGGGTTGATGCATGCATTAAATCGCCAAACTTCCAATAGCCAGGTCCTTAAAAACAATTTTCTCAAAATGATCAGTATGCTAAAAAATTTGGTATTTTTGTTTAGTTATTGAACACTGACCCTTATTGGATAATTCTATAACAATGTTCACGAAGAATCGACCATCAAAGCACACCAACAAAGCCAAGCCCTTCATAACGGCCACGCTTCCCTTTAAGGAGTTACCGAGCTATGCGCAGATTTTTTCGAATCCAGAACCACGAGCAGCGTTTCGGACGGGTAAAATAATGGCTAAAGCCTGGATGATTAAACAGCCATCCGAACATCGGCTTAGCCTGGCCAAACATTTCATGGTCCGCGCGATTGAAAAGTATTGGAAAGAAACGCACCATTCACTTTCTGGCAACTTGCCATTACCGAAACTTTTTGAAACATTTCCCCATCGCAAGTTGGATAATGCGGCAATTGCAGTAGCGGAAGCGATTGGTCAGGCGGCTGCCGAATTGTCGTTAGTGGAAGCAGGATATCAATTGGGAACGGTCTATACCGCCTTATTACCGGAAGATATTCGCACTGCTGGAGGGGTATTTTATACTCCACCGGGATTGGTGGATCGCTTGTTGGACATGGCAGAAGAAGCGGGGATAGACTGGCAGTATCATACGATCCTGGATCCTGCATGTGGTGGAGGCGCGTTCCTAGCTCCGATTTGTTTACGGATGCTTGGAAAACTAAAAGATGAAAAGCCTGAGCAAATTCTTAAACATATCCAAACGCATGTGCAGGGTTGGGAGATTGATGCCTTTTCAGCCTGGATGACCCAAGTGTTTGTTGAAGTCGCTTTGAAAGAGGTGATAGCAAAGAGCCGCTCCAAAATCATCGCCCCACTTGTCAAAGTGCAGAATAGTCTTTTGGTGGAGATTGAATCGACAGGGACATTCGATCTGGTTATCGGTAACCCTCCTTATGGGAAAATCAAGCAAACGCCTGCATTGAAAGAACGATTTTCTCAGAGCTTGCATGGTCATCCAAACCTATATGGTGTGTTTACGCAACTAGCGATCGAGCTTTGTCGGCCTTCGGGCGTTATTGCCTTTGTGACACCTACCAGTTGGTTATCGGGCGAATATTTTAAAAAGCTGCGGCAGTTTGTACGGACCGCCTGCACGCCTGTTGAAGCTGATTTTATCGTCTCTCGGAAAGGTGTATTTGACGATGCTTTGCAAGAGATCATGCTGTATACCCTTAAAAAAACAACCAGCGATGTACCAGGGTTGGTAGTGCAAGAAATTGATGTTCATTCCACTACAGAATTTTGTGTAAGACGAATGGGAAAATATCCGCTTGCAGAAGATCATATGGCTCCCTGGATTCTCCCAAGGCACTATGAAGAGCGTGGAGTTGTGGCAGCTCTGTCACATTTTTCTACCACTTTAAAGGATCTTGGCTACCAGGTTAGCACTGGGCCTTTAGTTTGGAACCGGCATAAGCCGCAGTTTACAGATCACGCCAGTATGGATTCGCTACCAGTCGTATGGGCAGAGTCCATCACGGCAGAAGGGAGGTTTGTATTGAAAGCTGAAAAGAATAATCATCAGCCGTATTTCAAGTCCGGTGCAAAAGATGCTTGGCTGATCACCCGTCATCCCTGCATTTTATTACAACGCACCACGGCGAAGGAACAAGAGAAGCGACTGATGGCTGCGCCGCTGCCTAAAAAATTGTACAAGCATGGAGTTGTTATCGAAAATCATTTGAATATGATTATACCGATCAATGACACTCCAACAATTTCTCTCGAAGTATTAGCTGCGCTGCTCAATAGCCGGGGCGCCAATCAGGCTTTCAAATGTATCAGTGGAAGTGTAGCGGTGTCTGCGTATGAATTAGAATCAATGCCACTGCCGGCAGTTGATGAAATTTCCTATATTCAAACTTTAATTGATCGGAGAGCCAGCCCTGAGGAAATTGATAACGCTTGCAACCAACTTTACCGACTGTAGATGAAACTACCACCTTACGCCACGCGAGAGCTTATTGCCGAACGCTTACCACTGATTTTTCCGGAAGGCACTTCCCAACGCAATTATGTGGTTCGAGAAATGGCCGCGAGCACGGTCTTCGCCATGCTGTATATCGGTGCAGTTGAAGGTAATGACGAATATGCAGGACCGATACACGTTTATCGTATGACAAAAGAGCAAGCCGCTCTGGTGTCGGATGATGACCGCTTAGCCTGCCTCGCCTATTCCAAAACAAAAGGTTTCCAGCCTAAGGGTGAACGTTGGTACGCCGACAATTCACGTGAATCTATTCGCGATGAAACACTGCGGGAGGGATTGGTCAACCTTGGCGCTGTGCTCGAGTTAAAAGGTATTGCTACAACCTCTGGTCGGCCACGTTATTATTTGCAAGCTGAATTTGCTCAACTATTTAATCCGGCATTAACGGAACAGGCGCTCGATGAAGCGATTGCTACATGGCGTAGCAAATATCTTTCCCCCAGCGCAATTGCGCGATTGCGACTTGCACGCCATACCGCTGACCAATCTGCAGACGTATTTATCCAACTTTTTTCCGGAGAAACGAGAAAGATCAGTTCAGGGCCAAGTTCCGTTATTTCAAAACATGTGATAGAGGAATTTGCCTCACGGTTTCTGCTTAATCCTGCTTTATTGTGGCTTAGCGTCAGTGATAATAAAGTACACGACGATCAGCTTGCTAAAACTATAGGATTGGAGATTCAAGTCGACAAGGACCTTCCTGATATTATCTTGGTTGATCTCGGCCCTAAAGATCCGATGATTGTTTTTGTGGAAGTTGTTGCTACAGATGGACCGGTATCTGCGCGCAGGCAGGAAGCACTTTATCAATTGACGGATGCGGCGCGGTTTCCGCGAACACAGATCGTCTTTGTAACGGCTTATTCGGATCGTCAGTCTTCTGGATATTCAAAGACTCATAAAGAACTCGCGTGGAATAGCTTTGTATGGTTTGCATCCGAGCCCGATCGATTGGTTTTTTGGAGCAATGGAGGTCAGAAACTGGCTTCTTACTTGGAAGCCCCAAGAGCTTAAACTCTTGAAGTCTTGATGATATTGCGATCATTGTTAACTATGTCAGCAACAATCTTCAAAAGCACCAACAGTTCTGCTTTTTCTGTTAATTTGACCTGACTGACTTCAGCGAGTCGACATTTCCACAGGATGTTGCAATTGCTCAGTCGATTGCCATCCTTTAACGAACGACGTACCTACATTGAAATGATTAAATGGCAAAACCGTTAGAAAATATCACGAAAGCATATGCCAAACGTGGGCCTTTAAGTCAGTTTCGCTTTGAGAAATCAATCTCTTTCAACTGCTTCCGCTGCGGACAATCCAAAACATCAAAACTCGTTACTATATACAGTGACGATTGGAAAAAAAGATTATGTAACGGCTGTTACGGACGATTACTTTCCATTTATGATATCAAAGCGGGACAGACCGAAATTGATGAAAAAGCTGAACAACTTCTTGACGTTCTACTAAAGTTAGCTGATGAAAGTAATCTAAAACAACAGTCAACAAAAATTCACCTGCAATCGAACAGGACAAAATTTTTATCGACGACAGCCATGCGCTTTTTCGCCACTTCCGAGTATGTTGCGGAAACCTTAACCCAAGCGCCTAACCTAGATTGGTCGCCAGCCATCATCGGGCTTTGCAAAGCATTTGAGTTTGAGCTTGTAGAACGACTTATCAATCCATTGAAAGAGTTATGTAAGGATATCCGTTTTACGGAAGAAGATCTTAAAGACAAAGACTTTGGCAAGATAGCGTCCTATTGCTCAGGGAAACCATTGAAACCCCCTGAATTAGGGGTAGTCAACCACTTCATATCGACTGTCGTTAACAGCAAGAAACGACTTCAGACTAGCAATTTCCTGACGTTGGGCTTTAAACGGTTTCTAGGAAAATTACCTAGCCACCACTGGCTTATTGATAAAAATGGGCTAAGCAGGGGGATACGGACACTCACTACTAATTACAGAAATAAGGCGGCACATACCGATGAACTTGAAAGAACGGACTATCAAAATTGTAAGGAACTTGTTTTCGGTGACAATGGAATTATTTGGGAACTGATCCTAAGCTTAGAAAGTAAATAAACCGTTACGAAAAGTGAAACGTCACTGGAGTTAAGCATAAAAGTGTTTCCGGACTTTTAGAAGTGTAAAAAATGACGAGTTTGAGATTTCAATAGAGCGTCCACATTTCCTCCATAACAAATAATAGCAACATAAAAGACAGTTAATGCAGGTCAGGCAATTATGTTTGCGGAAACGAAAGGCCGAGGCGCTCATCTTTCCATCCACACTGGGAAAGTTCTTTAATAAACGGACAGCCGCCCATGCAGGTTTTTTGAAAGCTGCAAGAAGTGCACCCGTTATTAAAAATATTGTTTCGGTACTTCTTAAAATAGATATTTTCCTGCCAAATATCCAGCATACTTTCCAGTTTCAAATTCCCATACCAGTCGGTATTGGTCATAAAAGAACACGGCATCATTCTTAGATCTTCATCAATAAATGCAGAAAACCGGCCCGCATCACACCCTTCATAAAATGCTGAGTTCACATCCAAGTGTTTTACCACATGCACGTAAAAATCAATAGTGGTTAATTGCCCCTCGGTTTGCTGTAAAAACAAGATTTGAATACACTTCGATCGAATTTCAGCCCCGGCTTCCAGTGCAAAAACAACCATTCATTTCATAATCCTGAAGTTACAAAAGTGCTCCAAAACCCACCTGACTTTTCCATACCTTCGCCCCAAAACCAGCTCTTTAAATCCCTGCAAAATCAACCATTTTATTCGGTTACCCGTCAGGTTACCCCGATAATCTGATCTCTTGAAACTCAATACTGGCGCAGCCTGCCCCAACATAACCCGATCCCAGCGGGATCACAAACTCCACAATGCAGGTGGAGGAGTTTTTGTCATTATAACGATAAACGCTGATTAATTCCCAAATACCGACTGAAAGTTTACCACAGTCCTCATCTCCCGGGCAACAAAATCTTTTGCCCCCGCCATCCACAACCAACCCCGATTTGCCTACATCTTTCAGGGCTTTGCATACACCCACCAACTAATTCCTCCCGAGCTTTGACCTATTAAATTAATTAGTATGATAATGAAGCAAATAAAACTGGGAAGCCAGGGTTTGATCGTGCCAGTGACAGGCCTGGGCTGTATGGGCATGACGGGTTTTGAAGAAGGAAATATGTACGGCCCCGCCGATGAACAGGAAGCTATTGCCACCATTCATCGCTCACTCGAGTTAGGCGGTAATTTTTTAGATACGGCCGATTTGTACGGCCCTTTCAAAAATGAGCAGTTGATCGCCAAAGCAATTGTTGGTAACAGGGATAAATATATTATTGCTACAAAGTTCGGGTGGGAGATAGATGATAATAACAAAGTGACCTGGGCTATCAATGGCAAAAAGGCCTACGTCAAAAAGGCGGTGGAACGTTCCCTTAAGAATCTTAACACCGACTATATCGATTTATATTATATGCACCGGCTTGATAAGAACACGCCCATCGAAGAAACCATGGAGGCGATGAGTACATTGGTGAAGGAAGGAAAAGTGGGTTACCTCGGGCTTTCAGAAGTTTCTTCCGAGACTATTAAACGTGCTCATGCGGTTCACCCGGTTACGGCAGTACAAAGCGAGTATTCTTTGTTTGAGCGCACAGCAGAAGAACGTGGCATTCTGAGTACATTGAACGATTTGGGAATAGGTTTTGTTGCTTATTCGCCATTAGGACGCGGTTTTTTATCCGGACAGATCAGGTCCATTGACGACTTACCTGAGAATGATTTTCGCCGGGCCATTCCCCGTTTCCAGGAAGCTCATTTTTACAAGAATCTGGAGTTGGTTAAAGCAATTGAGACAATGGCCGAAGAGAAAAAAGTCACCACATCACAGTTGGCGCTGGCCTGGATTATAAATAAGGGCATCGTGCCTATTCCGGGTACCAAAAGAAGAAAATATGTAGAGCAAAATATAGCGGCCACCGAAATTGAATTAACCCCGGCTGATATGTCGAAGCTTGAAAACATTGTGCCGTTAGGTACCGATACCGGCCACCCATACGACGAGTTTAGCATGGGGCTTATTGATTAACGCGTTTTGCATGCCGCGGCATCCGCCACGCTGCACCGTAAATTGTTTAAATTTGTAGTATGAATGCCATCAGGTCAGTCTCAGAGTTTCATCGCTTACTCTCGTTACCCGAGCCACGTCACCCATTGGTAAGTGTGATTAATCTCGCTGAAAGTATTTTCCTGGAAGATGATGTATGGAAAGGTTTTGTGAACAGATTTTATTGTGTTGCCCTCAAAAGGGAAGCCAAAGGGAAGATACGATATGGTCAGCAACATTATGATTACGATAAGGGTGTTCTGAGCTTTACTGCCCCTAATCAAGTTCAATACCTTGACCTCAAAAACGTAGAGTGCGGATCAGGTTACCTGCTCATTTTTCATCCTGACTTTTTGCTGGCTCATCCGCTGGCAGGCACGATCAACCGGTATAACTTTTTCTCTTACGCTGTAAACGAAGCGTTGCATCTTTCTGCTGAAGAAGAAGAAGATCTTATTGCAATATTGAACAAGATCGATAAGGAATGCCTGCATATTGATAAGTATACCCAGGAAATTATCCTGTCGCAAATTGAGTTGTTACTTAATTATTCCAATCGGTTTTACGAGCGGCAGTTTATTACCCGGAAAAATCACAATCATCAACTGCTTACCAGGTTTGAACAACTTGTTGATGAGTATTTTGACAGCAGTACCACAGCGCAGCCGGAACTATTAACGGTACAGCGCATGGCCGAACGCATGAACCTGTCTCCAAACTACCTGAGCGATCTGCTGCGGATGCATACAGGCCAAAATACACAACAACATATACATCAGCGGTTGATTGAAAAAGCGAAAGAAAAACTCTCGACGACAAATTTATCGGTAAGCGAAATTGCTTATGCATTAGGCTTTGAGCACGCACAATCGTTCAGTACGCTCTTTAAGAAGAAAACCAGTTTGTCACCCCTTGAATTCCGGCGGACATTTAACTGATAAGAGATATACGCACCGAAGAGGGCTGACTGCGGTCGGCCCTTTTTTTATTTCCCTAAGGCGTTGAAAAGTTTAGTGAGAATAAAATATGCCCTCGTATGCGCATACCAACTGCCGTACGCATTTGACGTCATGGCGATAATCATTTTTTCTTCTGGCACAACCACCAGATGATTGCCGCCATTGCCGGATGCCCATAGATAGCTGACTTCTCTCGTGCCAAATTTCCTTTTCGATCTGTACCAAAGCATCCCGTATCCGTCGGCCAAAGGATTATAGTCGCCTATGGCAGGAGAGTTTTCGTTCAGTAAGCGATTCATATAAGCATCATCCGCCAGTTGCTTATTTCCCCATTTTCCTTTGTTGACCACCAGTACTCCCAATTTTGCAAAATCAAGTGTGGAGAGATAAAGATTACCAGCCCCGCCAGTCTGGTTAGCTGCATTTGTATACCAGTAAAATTCTTTTATCTCCAATGGGTCAAAAACTTTCTGCCGGGCAAATTCCTTTAAACTCATACCAGATTTTTCTTCGATGATCGCGCCAATCAACACAGCATTGATATCGGCATATACCCATTTTTTCCCAGGTGTGCGGGCTAATGGCACTCTTAACAAATAGTCTAGCCATTCGTCCCTGGCCATCCAGTTGCCTTCGCTGCCGGGCCTTTCAGGTTTGTCGGAGTCAGCGTCTAATCCGGATACCATATTCAACAGGTGGATGAGCTTGACCCTCTTGTAATCTTCGTGCATGAAAGGATATTTCTCCTTCGGAAATAAAGAGTAAACATCCTGCTCTACATTTTTTACCAGTCCCTCCTGGATAGCCACTCCAAGCAGCAAAGCAGTTATACTCTTGCCGGCAGACCGGATATCATGTATGTGATTTCGCCAGAATGTATTGTAGTAGTTTTCCAATACAATTTTATTGTCTTTGATAACAACCAATCCCAGGAAATCTCTTTGCCTGAATTTGGAAAGCGTATCATTAAGTGCCTGAATGGAATCCTTGTTAAATCCGGCATCCTGCGGACTGATAGCCGGAAGGTTGGGGACAGCTTGTCTTTGTGCCTGTGCAAAGAAGGAAAATGACAGAAGGAAGAGAATGAGAAATCTTCGTCTCATATTTTTAGTTGAGTTTATATATTGTCGATGTGCCGGGACAGTGATCTGGCTTCCCGGACAAGGATTTAATTGTGGAGAGCGGCGCCGTTAAATCTCCTCGCCAATCATTTTACATCCCTGCTCTTTTCCCATTCCTCCTTTGTCATTTCAAATTTTACTTCTTTTCTCCCGTGCAGGCCGTTCCGGCGCCAACCCGATCTGGTGTAAAATTTCTCGGCTTTGGTAGCCGGCGCCGTGCCCAGCCAGACATCCGTCTTGCCGGTAGAGAAATACCAGTCGAGCATGATCCGCTGCAGTTCGCGACCGATCCCTTTGCCTTCGTAATACGGATGTACGAACAATGCCCAGATATTATTCTCCTGCAGATCCGCAATCGCAAAGCCCGCTATGGCTCTGTCGATTTCACAAACCCAGCCTTTTCCACGCCGGGTCATGAATTCTTCGCAATCGGCATCGCTTACCAGTGCAGGATCGGACAACGTATTTTCCTTAACCGAATTCCTGACTATCTGTATTTGACGTATATCGGTAATTTTCGCCTCCCGGAAGATCATGTGCTTAATTTTCATTGAAGGTATTGAATATCCTTCACGCCAGCACCGTCCCGTCGTCGCATTCTGCCCTGTAAATTGTCGTGTTCGTACACCAACGCCTATCGGATCCGCTTTTACCTTTAAATCACTTAATAAAAACAATTATGCCAACACAAATTTTTGTCAATCTTCCGGTTCAGGATCTCAACAAGTCCGTGGAATTTTTCACTAAGTTGGGCTACACGTTCAATCCGCAGTTTACCGATGAAAAAGCTACCTGCATGATCATCAGCGATACGATTTATGTGATGCTGCTGACGGTGCCTTTTTTCCAGACTTTTACAAAAAAGGAAATTGTGGACGCGCACAAATCCATCGAGTGTACCATTTGCCTGTCTGCCGACAGCAAAGAGGCCGTGGATGAAATAGTCAGCAAGGCACAGGCGGCAGGCGCCACCATACCCAATCCTCCCTCTGACTACGGATTTATGTACCAGCACAGTTTTGAAGACCTTGACGGGCATCATTGGGAAGCGGTGTGGATGAATCCCAATGTTCCTGAACAGCAGGGGTAAGTTGTTGAAAAGCTACCGCCGGCCGGCGGTAGCTTTTTTTATATAAGCTTATAAATGAATTCCGTTATTTCCGCCGGTCTCGCATTGCCAAAGCCTTTGTCCTCTCCAATCTTTATAAAGCCACATTTCTCCAGCACTTTTTGTGATAGGGCGGGTGTTTTCGAGCGTGAGAAAGTTTTTCAATACAGTTGTGGCCATCCCTTTTTCACATAGCGATTTATAAAATTAGTAATGCGGGTGATCACGACTGAAGCCATTACGCCCCAGGACAGACCCCTGATGTACCATAAAAAAACTAAGAATTATTTCTTACTATAAGAAATGTTTCTTAGTTTTAGTTCATGGCTAAGGTAATTTCAACCAAACACGACGCACAGGAACCTACCAAATCCGAACTCGAGATCCTGCAGATACTCTGGCAGGCCGGCCCTTCGACGGCACGTTTCGTCAACGATCACCTCAACGAACAGGTCCGTCCGGTCATCTACATGTCCACACTCAAACTCATGCAGATCATGGTAGAAAAAGGCATGCTCACCAAGGATGATACAAAGGCCAAACACGTTTACGCTGCTGCGCAGGAAGAGGCGAAGACAAAAAAAGCCTTGCTGAACACCATCGTCGACCGCGTTTTCCAGGGATCGCCGTCCGATCTTGTTATGCAATTGCTCGGTGGCAAAAAGCTAACCGCCGAAGAAAAGAAAACGTTTGAAGCATTGATCAAAAAACTCGAACAACAATAATATGTTTAACGATTTTCTGCACCTGTTGAGTTGGACGCTGATCCATTCGTTGTGGATCGGGGCAGTCGTATTCATCCTGACGGTTGCGGGACTGATCCTCACGCAACGAGCTTCCGCGGCCTCCAGGTACAATGTACTCATCGCCCTGCTGGTGCTTTTTATAGCTGGTATCATAGCCGCATGCTTTTTTACATTCCGGAGCACTGATGACCACTTGATCATTTCGACGGGAACGAATTATTATACGCCGGTCCGGCCTGCAATTGGTTTCGTTGATCAATATGCCGTATGGATCGTTTCGCTGTGGGCCGTATTCGTGGTGTTTAAATTGTTCCGGTTGTACCATAATGTTTATGGCATACGTCAGCTGAGGAGGTCTTCCACACCTTTAGTAAACAGAGAATGGAAACAGGTATTTTCAATGTTTACATCATACCTGACCATCGGTAAACCCGTGCTTCTCGCGGAATCGGCAAAGATAAAAGCGCCGGTAACCATAGGTCATTTTAAACCAATGATCATAGTGCCGGCAGGTTTCTTTTCGCAATTGCCTTACGTGCAAATAGAAGCGATTCTTTTTCATGAACTCGCCCATATTTATCGCCGCGATTATCTCGTTAACGCCCTGCAGCATATTGCCGGCATGCTCTTCTTTTTCAATCCGGCTTTTGTCTGGCTTTCACGGCTTATCCGGCAACAACGCGAGATATGCTGCGATGACCTGGTACTGTTTTGCAATGGCAATAAAACGGGGTACCTCAAAGGATTGCTGGCCTTCGGCTTCGCGGATAATAGCAACCATTTCGCATTGAGTGCAAAAGGAAGCCCGCTTGCCAGACGTTTGCACCGCCTGATTGATAAGCGTAACGAGACGGTTGGCTTTTTACCTAAACTTATTGTATTGATGCTTTTGCTGACTATTCCCGTTACGCTGGTATCGTTGCAGGACATGACTGAAACAGCATTGGTGGGAAAAAATGACGTACAACATGTGTTGAAATATCCGGCCGCGGCACCTGCGAAAGTGGTAAGGACGAAAAGAAAAATTAAACCAGCTCCGCAACAGGATACCACGTTTCACCTTGCCAGTATCCGTTTTGAAAAAAGTAACGAGGACATGGCCAACCGCATCATGACGGTGAAGGACGAAGAAGGCAATACGTATCATCTGCGGGTAGAGAAAAGTGAATTGGTGGCTTTATCGATCAACGATAATATCATTCCTGAAAATGAATTGACTGCGCATCTCGGTTTGTTTGCACGGATCGACGATGCGTGGAATAAAAGACGGGCAGCGAAAGCCGCCTATATGGCTAAATTAAATTTGTAATACCTCCCGGTCATTTAAATCAGCAAATACATGAATAATTTTTTCAAAGCACTTACCGTGCTCCTGGTATTCTATTGCCCCAACCTTTCCGCGCAGGACAGTACCACGTCCAGGATCGACCGTTTACTGGCCAGCCAGTTCAAACCCGATGAGCCCGGCGCCACCGTGTTGGTTGCCAAAGGCGGACAGGTCATTTATCAGCGGTCTTTTGGCATGGCACAGTTGGAACTCCGGGTGCCTTCCGATACCTCGATGGTGTATTACATCGGTTCCAACACCAAACAATTTACAGCCATTGCCATTCTGCAATTGATGGAAAAAGGTTTGCTATCGCTGGAAGATACATTGGGAAAATATGTATCCTGTAAAGCACCGATATCGCAGATCACGATCCGGCAATTATTGTCACACACATCGGGATTGAATGGGAATGGTTACGCCGATTCGTCGAATATTCCGGCAGGGAAAACGAGGCAGGCCGATGTAGAACGGTTTGCGGCAAAGAACCAAGAGTTTGCAGCAGGCAGCCAATGGAAATACAACAACGCCAACTTTCAAACGCTCGGGTACATTATAGAAAAAGTGAGCGGGAAAACCTATCAGGACTATATCACGGAAAATATTTTTAAACCATCCGGTATGAACAGCTCGTTTGTGGCCACCGGCGATGAATCCATCATCAAGGGACGGCCCGGAGGGTATGGCATTCTGCGTCGGGGTATTGTAAATATGTACGTCCGCGACATCTATGACTTATTTGCGTCGGGCGGAATACTGGCAACGGCGCTGGATATGTACCGTTGGAATGAGGCCCTGAAAGCCGGGAAGCTTGTCAGTAAAAAAACATGGCAACTGGCTTTAACGCCGCAAACACTGAATGATGGACGGTTTACCTTTTACGGTTTTGGCTGGTATATCGATAGCCTGAAGGGGAGTGTGCTGTACCGGCATGGCGGCGCGGTACCGGGATTCATTTCCGAAACCATGTACCTGCCTGCAGAAGACATCTACATTGTGTTCCTGCTGAATGCAGAATCGGCAGTGATGCCGCAGGCGCTGGCACGCATCATCGCAGCGGACCTGGCAGGTAAACCCTACAAATTCGAAGAAAGCGCGATCACGCAAAAAGAGTTATCGCAATACGTGGGTGTTTATGAAAGTGACAAAAAAGAACTGGTCAACATTACGGAAACCGGCGGAAAGCTTTACTGGCAAAGGCTTGGGGGGCGTAAATATGAGATCAGGCGATCGGCACCGGATCAATTTTATTTCGAGAAGGATTTTCTTTGGATCGATTTTGGACGCAACAGCCGGAAAAAAGTAGACAGGCTTTCTTTTGGCCGTGTGGGTATCTGGCCTTCGCCCTGGGCAAAGACCGATAAGCCACTAATGCAATTATCGGAAACCGGGCAACAGCTTTAATGCGCGTTTAACATTTTTTAACCCGTTTGCCCTGACCTGAAGCCGTTTATCCACAAACAACTTTATCGATGGAAATGTGCCCCCTTATTTTTGGCGATATACATTAACCATGACCACTAAACTTTCCAACAACAAATTACTCAGCCTGGTGCTGCTGGCGATTCCGCTGGTATTGATCTATGTTCCGTTTGCAAAATTTCCCTGGCACATCGGAGGTATCGGATTGGTGGTGCTTTTGCTCACCTGGCTGCAGGACCGCAACCTGAAGGCGCTCAACTTTAAAACGATTACGGGCAAGACTATCCTGACAGCTATTGTTCTGTGGATCATTCTCGAGTTGAGCATGGACTTTATTGTTCAGCCACTTATTACACGTATACTCAACGAGCCTGCCGACTATGGCGTTTTTGCCGGACTCGAAGGGAAAACGAAAACCTACTGGAAAATGTTGGGCTATATGTGGATCAGCGCGGCGATCGGAGAGGAACTGTTGTTCAGAGGGTATGTATTCGCGCAGCTCAAAAAAATCATTGGCGACCAAAAATTGGTCAGTATTTTAATAAGTGCTGTTTTATTCTCCGTCCCGCATCTTTACCAGGGCACAGCGGGATTGATCACCACGTTTATATTCGGTCTGGCATTCGGGTTTATTTATGTCAGGTATCAAAATCTTTACCTGAACATCATCGTTCACGGACTGATCGATTCGTTTTTTCTGACGATGGCTTACCTCGGGTATTTGTCTTTCTTTGGGTAGGAAACCTAATCTTGAAAAAGCATTCATCTTATGGCATCGAAAATTATCCTTTCAAAATTACCAGTTGATTTAATGTCGTTGCTTTTAAATGAGGTGTAAATAGGATTTGTTGGTGATAAATAATAACTTGGATTAACCAAATTAATATTTACTAAAGTTTTGCCTGAAACGGTTTTTAATCTAACGTTCCACTCCGCAAAGACGCCATATGGAATTAATGGTTTTTTGGGACCAGGGTTTATAGTTTGCGCAAGTACAACGTGCGCATTACTTTTGTTGAGCAATCCTTTTTTATTTTCAAATGTCCATATAAGCGGAGTTTTATCCGAAACTAAAAGGCCACTTGATTTGTCAATAATTTTTATAGATAAACCTTTGCGGGCAAAAAAGTCAATTAGATTACTCCAAACTTCTTCCTGATTTTTTTCGGAATATGCTTCAAAATTGCCGTCAGTGTATGTCCCTTTAATAGGAATTGTCTTGTATGCACAAGAGAAAAGCATACTGATAGATATCACTAAAGCGATAGTGGAATAAATTTTCATGGTGGTGGTTTAATGTATATAGAGTGAAAAGCTATTGCTTGTATAAAGAAAGAGTACAAATCTGATAAATGCAAGTTGGACACTCACTTTAAGTAGTTTAAATACGTATTGTTTCGTATTTCTCTATATTTGCCTCATGAAGAAGCTGCTCACAAATGTACTTTTCCTGGCCATCTCACATTTTTCCTATGCCAAATGGATCATTCCGTTTGAACTGTATGAAGATAAATTTATCCTGATCAAACTGCCCGCACCGGATAACAAAGACAGTCTTGTTTTTTATTTTGATACGGGCGCTTCCACCACCTTGCTAGACAAGAAAGTGGCGGAGCGGCTGCAACTGAAGCCCGATTTTAAACAAAACGTACCCAGTGCCAGCGGCAGCAAGTCGTATGATATCGTCACCAATCAGCAGTTACAGATCGCCGGTGATATTTATATCCGTCGCATCAATTTAGTACTGGAAGATCTTACGCGATTGAATAACAACCTGGGAAGAAGGTTCGATGGTATTATAGGCAACGATATCATCCGGAATTTTCAAACAAAAATCGATTTTGGGAAAAAGGAAATCGAGTTGAATGAGCTGGGAGATAAGTTCAACACAACAGGCTACAGCGTCATCGATTTTATATTTAAGAATGGAATTCCCATACCGCAGTTTCCCATTTCCATACAATTACAGAACGGCGACAAGTTATCGGGTGATATTTTGTTTGACAGCGGTGCCGGACTTTTGCTAATGATGAACACACCGTTTATCAACAATAATAATCTGTTGGATAAGATCGGCAAAACGGTAGTGAGTTCGAGCGATAACCTCAGCGGTAAAACTGTTTCGACACATGCATTGATCAGCCGTCTCGGGATCGGCGAATACAGTATTACGGGTAAATTGCCGGTGAGCCTTTCCTCCGATAAAGAAGGCGTGAGCGCTTACAAAGGCTACCTGGGTATTTTAGGCAGCGATATCATCAACCGCTTCGATATCATTCTCGATTATGCCGCGCGTAAATTATACCTCAAGCCCAATTATTTATTTAAAAAGGCATTCGAACTTCCGGTAAGTCCCCTTAAACTGGCGTATGCAGACAAGGGCGTCGTTATTACTACGGTAATTGAAAAAACGGATGCCTGGCAGCAGGGATTGCGGGAAGGGCAGCAGCTCGTCTCCATCAACGGCATCGAAGGCGCTAAGATCGAAACCTACCGCAAACTGTTATCTGCAGCCGGGACGGAGGTAAACATCAAAGTGTTTGATGGTGGAAAGGTGAAAGAGTATACCTTGCAGTTGAAGGAATTGTTGTGATCAGTCCCCGGTCTTCCCATCATCCACCACTACACCTTTCTTCCGCGAAGTATTCTCCTTCAGTTTACCAAAACTAAACCTTACACCCACAGCGAATGCTCTCACCGGGCGCCAGGTAGTTGATTCCTGCCGGAAGCCAGCTGTCTCAAATACATTGTCCGTCTGCCAGTATTTATTGAATACATTCAGCAAAGCCACATTAAACATCAGCTTTCTGTTGTACAGCCAATAGGCAGCGCCCATATTATAAAACAGGTTCGCACCATTTTGTCCCTGCAATTGCACCGGCGGTGTACTGTAATTGATGTTGCTGAACAGGTCCATTTTTTTGGAAAGTGTATAGCTGAAAGAGGCATTAGCCGAACCATACCAGCCGTTTCTTCTTTCGCCGGCTGCCAACTTGTTTTTTATCATGACACGATTCAGGTTTCCCGTAAACGTCATAGACAGTTTCTCGCTGGGGTTGAAAGCCAGGTAGCCGGTGAGGCCAACCAGGTTGGTCAGACCGATATTGCCGTATGTCTGTTCCGATACACCCGTACTTTCGTCGAACACAATGAATCGCTGAACGCCGGAACGCACGAATGAAGCATTTACAGCAAGGCTATAAGTGAATTTTTTAGAGAACGAGGCAACCGATGCATCGATGTTGTTGGCATATTCGGGTTTCAATTTTTCATTTCCATAAGTAATAAACAACGGATCGCGGTTGTCACGGAAAGGATTCAGATAACCGAGTCCGGGGCGCGCTATCCGGCGATTCCAGGCGAGCGACAGGCGTTTGCCGTTCTTCAGCGTTTTATTCAACGACAAACTGGGCAAAAAGGAAAAATAATCCTGCTTCACTTCTGTATTACTTGAAATGAAATGTCCGTTGACTACGGTCTTCTCTAAACGGCCACCGGCTTTTATCGTCAATCTTTTTTCTTTTACGGAATAAGTATATACGCCATATAGGCCCGCTACGTTTTGTGTGTACTTCAATTCATTAGAGTTCGCAGGATCCAATGTATAGTCATCTGCCGGTGAACTTTTGACCTGGCTATTGTAGCGTGAGTTGACATTCCGGAAGATACCCCTCAGGCCCGTTTCGAGTTTTGACCGGGAATCCAGTTGCATGGTATAATCTGCCTGTGCGCTTGTCTGGATATTTTCCGCCTTGATATGGTTTCGCAGAAAACGATCGTCATCCGATGAGTTGTACTGATCGCTTTTTACTGTTCCGGTTGTCTTATTGAACTGCCGGTTGATATTCAGCGACACGGAATGCCCCGGCTTTCGCATTTTCCGCAGATAATCCATACCCGCCTCACCGCCGGGAGAATCGATGTCTGAACGTGTATTGAAAAAAGTTTGTTGCCTTATATTACCGGTATTGTCATAGGCCATAATGGTATTGCGTTGCCTGGGTTCATTGCCGCCATTGGTCATGCGGCCGTACACACTGACGGTCTGCAGTGAGTCGATATCATAAGCAAGTTCCAGGTTGCCGCCGGCATTGTATCCCGCATGTCTTCCCGTATCGGTGAACTGCCGGCGGGCAAACGCGGCTGAATGGCTCAGTGCCGTATAGGTTTGTTCGCCATGCGTATCATAACCGAGATTACGGGCATAATAAAAAAACGAAGTGATACCGAGTTTGCCATATTTCACATTGAAGCTCGCATTCGGATTCACTTGTCCGATGGTATTATAGTTAAAGGCCGTGTGCCCGTTGTATCCCGCTACTTTTTTCTTGGTGATGATATTGATCAGCCCCGTCAATCCTTCGCCTTCGTATTTGGCGGATGGATTGCTGATCACTTCAATTTTGCTGATGGTGTTGGCGGGAAACGATTTTAATACGTCACCTACGTTACTTGCAAACATGGAAGTTTGTTTGCCGTTGAGCAGTATCTGGAAACTTGTTTGCCCTTTCAGGTATACGCCGCCGTTGCCATCCACACTTACAAAAGGAACTTTGGCCAATGCTTCAGCCGCCGAACGTCCCTGCAGTGAAGCATCGTTTTCTACATTATAAATGATCTTGTCTTCGCTGGCTTCGATCACAGGTTTAACTGCCGTTACGGTAACGCCGGATAATTCTTTTACGATCCCTTTTAACTCGATTTTTTGCAGGATGGAGTCCGTTGAAAAGACAAGGGAGGTTCCCGTCTGAAAGCCGGTTGCGGTGGCGGTTGCATAATATTCGCCGGTTAGCAAATTGCTGAAAACGGCATTACCCGATGAGTCGGAAATACTGTTTTTAAAAATAATTTTTGAGTCTGCTTTATACAATGACACCGTAGCCCTGGTAACAGGCAGGCCGAGGCTGTCGAGCACTTTCACTGTTACAGAAGTCTGCGCATGAGTGGAAATGAAAATGCATACAAGCAGGCAGGAGGTAAAGAATAAACGCATGGGGCCTTTTGATTTGAGGCTAAATTATTTCCGGAGATGTCCGCGCATTTTTATTTTCTGCAAACGCCTTCTTTTATGCTACGAAAATTTACGTTGATCTTGTTGGCAGAGGATTTAGCAGCATTGGTGGACAACAGGAACGTGTTCATCGGGCATAAAGGCCGTTTCGCCCGTTTTGTTTTATTTTGGTGATCAAATGGGCAGAAAAGTATTGATCGGCGTTCACCTGGCTTACTGGTTTTATGTACTGGTGATCATAGAATTGGCAAATTCGCTCGCTTACAAAAATTCATTTATCAGCATTGACAGGGTTACCAATATTTTGTTTCTCAGCAATGCCGTGATATTTGCTGCTATTTTTTATATTAACTACTTTCTGCTGCTTCCCCGGCTTTTCAAGAAGAAAAAATTTCTCCTGCTTGTCCTGAGCTGGATTGCATTAGGACTGTTTTTTGTCGGGATCCGCTTTTTTATACAGGAATATCTTTTCATGAAATGGTTTGGCATCTGCAATTATTGCTATGCGGATTACATAAGCAAATGGCCGATGTACGTCGTCAACAATTTTTTTCAGGGTTTAAGCAATTTCATCATAGCCGGCACGGTTATCTGGTTTGCAGACGACTGGCTGCGGTCGGAAAAACAACAAGTCCGGTTACAAAAAGAAAAGGTAGCTGCGGAACGGGCTTTTCTGCAATCACAGGTGAGTCCGCATTTTCTGTTCAACAGCCTGAATAATATTTATTCAATGGTGTATCATGGCTCCTCCGATTCCCTGGATGCCATTCAGAAATTATCAGGAATGATGCGGTATGTTTTGTCGGAAAGTCAGTCGGTCTGGATCGATCTGCCGCGGGAATTGAATTATCTCGATGATTACATAGAACTCCAACGCTACCGGATCAGGGATGCTGCTATCCGGTATACAATCACTGGCGACGCTTCCGGTAAAGTGATCGCCCCGCTGATCCTGATTTCCTTCGTGGAAAATGCCTTCAAACATGGGGTGGTTACCGACAAGGATCATCCGGTGGTGGTGAGAATAGAAATCAACGAAGACAGGTTGTTGTTTTTTACAAGCAATAAAATCAACACCGCTTCGAAAGACAATACCTCTGGTATAGGTCTCAGGAATGTTGCAAGCAGACTTTCGCTTCAATATCCGGGTTTGCATACGTTGGAAATAAATGAACAGGATGGTATTTTTGAAGCGCGCCTGTCCATCAACACCTTAAAAGCGCAACCAATATGATCAGATGTTTACTGGTAGATGATGAACCCTGGGCGCTCGAGCTGCTGACGAGTTATATTTCCCGTCTTCCTTCGCTTCAACTGGTGGCGGCAACTACAAAGCCGCTGGAGGCGCTGTCCCTGGCCGTGCCCGCGAAAACCGATCTGATCTTTCTCGATATCCAGATGCCGGAACTGAATGGACTGCAATTCATGCAGGCCATCGATCAGCGGTGTAAGGTAATCATTACCTCTGCTTACACGGAATACGCGGTTGCCGGCTTTGAAAACAACGTCACGGATTACCTATTGAAGCCGATTTCATTTGAACGTTTTTGCAAAGCAATTCAGAAAGCCGGCTCGCAGTTGGCTGCACCGGAACCGCCGCCGGTCGCTTCACATATTTTCGTGAAAACGGATAACAAACTCGTGAAAGTCGATTTTGAAGAAATCCTTTACCTCGAAGGTGCTAGAGATTACGTGTTCATTCATACCGTCAAGGACAAACTGGTGACATTGGACAGTCTGCGCAACTTTGAAGATATATTACCTTCGTCGCGCTTTGTGCGCATCCACAAATCCTTTATTGCCGGCATTGACAAAATCGATGCAGTCGAAAAAAGCCGGGTAGTAATCGGTGAAAACTTTTTACCTATCGGAGAAAGCCACAAACAGGCATTCCTGGCGGCCATTAATAAGAGCAGGGGGAGTTAGGGTTATTTATTAACTGCGTGAAAGCCGCGGATAATTCGCGCAAAGAAGCTAAGGTATTGCATTTGCTTCCTGCGTTACATTGCCGTTTTCCTTTACCACTATTTTAGTTGGTTTCTTTTTCGCGTCCAATACAAATTCGAACACCAGGTCTCTTTCTTTCAGAAAAAAAGTCGTGGCCGTTTCCGGATAGATGGTGTATTGTTTTTTACCGGCTGTCAACAACAAGGTCGACTCTTGTGGTACAATGGTGATGATGCCAATCTCTTTGCCATCATATTTCCCTGCATATTTTTTCAGCGCCGCTGCGCCGGGTTTAATGGCCTGACGCGTATTGGTGTACACGGCAGGACCATGATCATAACTCAATATCCGTTTCATCACCCACTTCCCATCCCTGATTATCCAGAGGTGCGTGAATCTGGCCAGGCCATCTTTGAATTCTTTCTTGCCTGTCTCGTTGATATAGAATACATGGTTTCCGGACAAGATCGCGCCGTAGATCGTGTCTTTGGATTTCAGGGGGAAAATGTGTACGGTCCCGGCTACGGCTTCCCTGCGCAAGTGAAAATCTTTATTTGAGCACAAGTTATTGGCCAATGATTTGCCGAAAGCTTCTTTGCCATAGGTGGGGCCACCTTTGTCGTGATAGAATTCCAGGTCATCGCTGACGAACTTTAACATTCCTTCCACGTCGCAGGTATTATAAGCCGCCCAGAACAGACTGTCGTTATGAAGAATTGTTTTTTCCGGGTCTGACTGCTGGGCTGACAGCTGGCCAGCGGTAATTAGTAAAAAAAGATGGAGGGAAAGGAGTTTGCGCATGGTTGGTGATTTCATAACGAAAGTAGCGTGTATAATTTAAAAGTAACAAGTCAAAATTCAAAAGCGGCAATGCTGAATGGTGAATGGTCAATAGTCAATAGTGAATATAGTGATGGATATTCAGTGATTCGGATTTGTTCCTGGTTTGTGTCTTCACCATAACTGTTCGGAAGATTTTAAGACCTGTCGTTCCGAAATCACGCCACCGTTGGTCTCCAGACCAACGGGCCAGCTCATCGTTGAGGTTATGTACGAGTTGACCTTAAACTATCAAAGCTACCTGACTCTTGCTTGTTGGTCGGGAGACCAACAAGGGCGCTAACTTATACCTCACGTTGCCATTACGTTTACAAATGAAAAGTGACTCTTGCGGATAAACGTTCCGAACAGTTGTGGTGTCTTCACGAACCAACCTCGGGTGTTTGTGCATCTTCAGAGGTGCTTAGAGAAACAACAAGTACCTATAACTTAATACTTAAAACTTATTACTTACAACGGCTGTCTGCCATCAATTAAACGCCTGCCTGAACCCGGAAGGCGACATATCCGTTTTGGTTTTGAAGAGTTTGCTGAATGATTGCGAATGTTCGAAGCCTAATTCGTAGGCTATTTCACTAACAGATAAATCAGTGGTGGAGAGTTTTTCTTTCGCCTTTTCAATTAATTTGTCGTGGATATGCTGCTGTGTATTCTTGCCGGTAAGCAGTTTTAGCATGCTGCGCAGATAGGCGGGGGAGAGGTTCAGTTGTCCGGAGATGTATTGAACCGTCGGCTGGCCTTTGCTGAGAAGGTCCTGATTTCCGAAATATGCGTCCAGTACTTCTTCCAGGCGGTTGAGCAGGTTGTGATTTGTGATCTGGCGCGTGATAAACTGCCGTTGATAAAAACGCTCTGAATAATTCAGCAGCGTTTCGATTTGGGAAATGATGATATGCTGACTGAATTTATCAATGTTGGTATGATATTCCTGCCGGATATTCTGAATGATGCCGTTGATCGTGGTTTCTTCTTTTTCCGAAAGGAATAAGGCTTCATTCACCGAATAGTCGAAAAATTCATATTGCCTTATTTGCTTTGCCAGCGATGTATTCCAGAGAAAATCCGGGTGAATAAGCAATATCCACCCGGACGGTTTTAAATCGGGATTGCGGACCGGATTGGTTTGTAATAACTGACCCGGTGCGAGAAAGTACATGATGCCTTCGTCGAAATCATAATCCTGCTGACCATAACGCATCTTTTCACTCAGCCCCCGTTTCATCGAGATCGAATAGTAGTCGGCAATCGTTGCATTGATCTCGCTGTGTGCTTTAGCCTCAATGAGCACCGCGTAGTCCACCACGCTGATCAGCGGGTGCTCCGGCTTCGGCAGGTTGAATACGTTGTGGAATTCACTGATAGAGCGGATATGGTATGGCTTTATCAAAGTTGTAAGTTTTAAGTAATAAGTGAATAACATTCATCTAACACCCTTGGTTCGTGTATACACGAACCAAGGGTGTTATGAGTTTTACGTAAACAACGGACTATTTATTGACGATTGACGATTCACGATTGACGATTTTGACTTTTGAATTAAATTGCCTGCCCGCCCGATACTTCTATTCGCTGTGCATTGATCCAATAGGCATCATCGGTGCAAAGAAATGCTACCACGCCTCCGATGTCATCCGGAAGGCCAACGCGACCCAGCGCAGTATAACCGGCAATCTGCTCATTTATTTCCTTGTTGTCTCTTACGCGACCGCCACCGAAGTCCGTTTCGATGGCACCCGGCGCGATCACGTTAACGCGGATCTTTCTTTCGCCCAATTCTTTGGCCAGGTAACGTGTAAGGGTTTCAATCGCTGCCTTCAGTGAACCGTACACGGAAGAACCCGGCATCGCAATGCGCGTAAGGCCGGAGGAAATGTTCACGATACCACCACCGTTATTCAGGAAGGGCAACAATTTTTGTGTAAGGAAAAATACGCCTTTATAATGAATGTTATAAATGGCATCCATCTGTTCTTCAGTTGTATCTGTTGCGAGTGAATAAAGTGCCGTGCCGGCGTTGTTGACCAGGTAATCGATATGTGCGCTGCCGGTTGCATCAGTCAGTTGCGTGCTTAATTGCGATGCGAATGACTCAAAATTTTTACTGTTGCTCGTGTCGAGTTGCAATGCCAGTGCTTTACGGCCGAGTGAGCGAATCTCGTTAACCACCTCGTCCGCTGCTTCTTTGTTGGCGTTATAGGTAATGACCACATCAAGCCCTTTTTTTGCGATAGCGATGGCCATGTTTCTTCCCAATCCGCGGCTGCCACCGGTGACCAGGGCAATTTTACTTTTTGTTTCCATGATTATTATTGTTTGATCGTATGGTTATAAACAGAGGCAAATTCATTAGCGAAGTTTTCCAGTTTTATTTTTCCCAGGGCCGGTACCTGTTTTTCATAATCCTCACGAAGTATGCCACTGTGGACAGCCTGACCTAATTCTAACAGATTTTCCGCCGCATTGTTGGAAATACCCGCTGCCTGCAATGATTGTTTAACCTGGTCGGCCGGCAGTACCTGCCATTGGAGTTCGGGTTTCCCTATGGCCTTTCCAAGAATGGCGGCTATTTCCCGGCAGGTACGGTCATCACTTACTACATAACGGAACCTGGAGCTGCTGTCGGCCTGAACGATTTCCTGCGCTACTGCATCGGCAATATCCAACGGAGATACCATGGCCAGTTTGTCGTCGCCACCATAAACGTTGCCGATAAACCCGGCGGCTTTGATCATAGGGATGAACCCCAGCAGGTTGTAATAAAAATAGCCGGGACGGATATGCGTTACATTGATACCGGGAATGTTGTTGAAAATATTTTCCGCCCTGTGAGAACCTGTGATGAAACCGGTACCGGCAGGCAGGTGAGCGCCGTAACTGCTAAGGTGGATAACCCGCTTCACGCCCGATTGGCGGATGGCTTCCGCATAGTTGCGGGCAATCAGTTCATAATACGCCAATTGGTCGGGTGCGGAAAAGTTAGGTGGTGTCATGCAATAGATCGCATCGGCCTGGTCTAAAGTTTTTACGAGGAATGGACCGTCTTCCACAGAGCCAACTGCCGCCACCGCGCCGGATTCTTCGATGGCTTGTTGCTTTTCCGGGTTACTGGTGATCACGGTTACGGAATGGCCGTTGCCGAGCAGCGATTGCGTAAGTGGTTTACTGATATGGCCCAGGGAGCCGGTGACAATGATTTTCATTTTTCTAAACTTTTGTGATACAAAGGTGCGTTTGCTAAAGTCAGCGGATGTATCCAAAACGTGCTTTGTTGTAGCCGTTTTAGCGGAGAGAAGTAATAAGTAATAAGTAATAAGTATGTATGTGTACATCCCTGAGTTGTCTCGGCTGTTTATTCACGATTGACGATTGACGATTCACCATTCACATTTGTCTCAAATTCGTTACTTTCGCGCCTTCTTATCTCGTCTTCTTACTGACGGGTGTATTACAGCATCTGATCCTCCGGATCAATTACATCATCTAAATTTTACGAATGGAACTGTATTACTCCTTCTCTGTATTAATCGTATTGGCCGCTGTTTTTTCTTATATAAATGGCCGCTTTTTAAAACTTCCTTCCACCATCGGCATCATGGTCATCGCCATGCTGGCTTCAATCATATTGGTGGTAACCGGTAGTTTTTTTCCAAAAACCTTTCTTCACTTTTCCCGTTTGCTGGAAGGCATCGACTTTACAGAAGTGTTGATGGGGGCAATGCTCAATTTCCTGCTTTTTGCCGGGGCCATTCATATTCATCTTTCCGATCTGCGCGAACAACGCACGCCCATCATGGTTTTTTCCACGTTGAGTGTAGTGTTATCGACCGTGCTCGTCGGCTCGATACTTTATTTCCTCTTTCCGCTGGTGTACCGCGAGGTTCCTTTTATTTATTGTTTGTTGTTTGGCGCATTGATCTCTCCAACCGATCCTGTTGCAGTATTGGGTATTCTCAAAACAACCAACGTGTCGCGCAGCCTGGAGACAAAAGTGGCGGGCGAGTCATTGTTCAATGATGGGGTAGCCGTGGTGGTCTTTACGATCTTGTTGCAGGTGGCACAAAACAGCGAAGTGGAAATTACAGCCGGTGGCATTTCCTGGTTGCTGCTCAAGGAAGCTGTAGGTGGACTGGCCGGTGGTCTGCTCATCGGATGGCTTGTATCAAAAGCCATGCAACGGATCGATGATTACAAGATCGCCGTATTGCTGACGCTGGCCGCAGTAATGGGTGGTTATTTATTCGCAAGGGCCATTCATATTTCCGGTCCGTTAATGATGGTAGCCGCGGGATTGGTCATTGGTAATTATGGTAAAAAAACAGCGATGTCGGATACCACAAAAGATTATCTCGAAAAGTTCTGGGAGCTGCTCGACGAAATTCTCAACGCTATCCTCTTCCTGTTTATCGGTTTTGAACTGTTGCTGATCGAAAATCTCACCGATTACTGGCTTGTGGGACTGATTGGCATTATGGTCGTATTGATTGCCCGTTTTTTTTCTATCTGGATACCCACCAAGGTCATTCCCTTCAAAAATAAGTTCAGTACAGCTACGGTTAAGTTGTTGGTTTGGGGCGGACTGCGCGGCGGCGTGTCGATTGCGTTGGCTTTGTCGGTAGATCCCGGACCTTACAAAAATTTTATCCTGGCCATTACCTATATCGTGGTCGTCTTCTCCATCCTGGTACAGGGACTGACGATTGGAAAAGTGGCGAAGAAATTAGAGATGTAATGAAGCTTATTGCAGGAGAGCGGTAGGCGGATAGCCGAAATGTTTTTTGAACGCATAGGAAAAATGCGATAAATTTTCAAAGCCGGTTTCGATATATACGTCGACCGGCTTTCTTTTTTTCTTCGTCAGTTCATAGTGTGCAAGTTCCAGCCGTTTCAGCGTCAGCCAGCGCTGTGGTGTGGTTTGAAAGGCTTTGCTGAAATCTCTTTTGAAGGTGGTGAGACTTCTTCCCGTGAGGTAGCAAAACTTTTCCAGCGGCATATTGAACATGAAATTCTTTTCCATGAAACTGACCAGGTCGATCTTTCCCGGCTCTTCAAAATCGGCCAGTACATTGTCGATTGTTTTATCAATTGTCCGGAGGATAGTGATCGCTTCCGTGATCTTCAGTTGGGCAATGGTTTCCGGAAATTCTTCCTGCATGTCAAAATAAGGAACCAGCGACGAGAGGCAACTTTTTAATAACGGATGCTCATTGAAGCGGCGTATTTTTTTTACAACAACAGCCTTTGGGGCTATAGGCTGTTCTGCATAAAAATCACGCAGCCTGTCTGCCGTCAGGTGCATGACCACTGACTGGTGAGGTTTGCCGTCTTTGGGATAGTTGATGATGGTCGCAAGTTGATTGCGCGGAATCAGGAAGATATCTCCCGCTTTAAACACATCCGTACAGTCTGCCTGTATGATTTTTGTTTCCCCGGAAATAAACCATACAAGCATGTGGTGCTCAAATACAACTTCCGTTTTGAATAGTCCGTCGCTATAACACGATAGCTTGATATCCGGGGTGATATATTTAGTTTGAAACTCCATATGCCTGTTGGTGCAAAGATATAATTATCAATTGATGTCAAATTTTACGCCGGTTAATTGCTCGCTCAGCGTCCCTAACTCGCGCGCACTGTCAACATATCGTTGTACTGATGGTCGATGTTTGCAGGGGATGTTGCAAAGCGCCATTGTAATTGGTTTGTTCCATTTGTATGATTGTTTGTTGAAACAAAAGTAGCCTGCATACCCAAAGACGACTTTGTTCAAAAGTCTTTATTTGCTTTGTTTAAACGGCCTTTTTAGAAAACAGAAAGCCCCCGTTTCCGGAGGCCTTTCTTTATCCTTAGTCTTTCATTAAGCCAGATCGAAGCGATCAAGATTGGTGATCTTGGTCCATGTTGCCACAAAGTCTTTCAGGAATTTGTCTTTGTTGTCGGCGCTTGCGTATACTTCGGCGATTGCCCTGAGTTCTGCGTTGGAACCAAATACCAGGTCGGCACGTGTCGCGGTCCATTTCAGTTCCCCGGTATTACGGTCGCTGCCTTCATAAAGTTCTCTGTCCTGCGACGTTGCTTTCCAGGCGGTGTTCATGTCGAGCAGGTTTACAAAGAAATCATTGGTGAGTTTACCGGGAGTGGCCGTGAAAACACCATGTTTAGAACTATCGTAGTTGATGTTCAATACGCGCAGTCCGCCGAGCAATACGGTGAGTTCGGGTGCGGTGAGTGTGAGCAGTTGTGCTTTATCTATCAATAATTCTTCTGTTGCGATAGACATTTTTCCGGCGCGGTAATTACGGAATCCATCGGCCAGTGGTTCCAGATAACCGAATGATTCAACGTCTGTCTGTTCTTGTGAAGCATCCATGCGGCCTGCAGTAAAAGGAACGGTCACATTATGTCCTGCTTCTTTCGCAGCTTTTTCGATACCGGCATTTCCGGCGAGTATGATGAGATCGGCGAAAGAAACTTTTTTGCCGGTGGTATTGAAGTCTTTCTGTATTCCTTCCAGTACACTCAGCACTTTCTGCAATTGTGAAGGATTATTGACCTGCCAGTATTTCTGCGGTGCAAGACGGATGCGTGCGCCATTGGCACCGCCACGTTTGTCTGAACCACGGAATGTGGAAGCCGAAGCCCAGGCAGTACCAACGAGTTCGGACACGCTCAGACCTGAAGCAAGTATTTTTTCTTTCAGCGAATGGATATCGTTGTCGCCGATCAGTTCATGATCAACTGCAGGGATCGGGTCCTGCCACAGCAGTACCTCTTCAGGTACGTCGGCACCGAGGTAACGGGCACGTGGTCCCATGTCGCGGTGGGTGAGTTTGAACCATGCACGTGCAAAGGCGTCTGCAAAAGCATCGGGGTTTTCGAGGAAATGACGCGAGATTTTTTCGTAAGCCGGATCGAAACGCAGGGAGAGATCCGTTGTGAGCATGGTCGGCAAATGTTTTTTGCCTTCATCATATGCATCGGGGATAATGCTGTCGGCGTTTTTAGCTACCCATTGATGGGCGCCTCCGGGACTTTTTGTCAATTCCCAGTCAAAGGCGAAAAGGTTTTCGAAGAAATTGTTGCTCCATTGGGTAGGCGTTTTAGTCCAGGTAACTTCCAGACCGCTGGTGATGGTATCGGCGCCTTTGCCGGAGCCATAACTATTTTTCCAGCCAAAGCCCTGCAATTCAAGATCGGCTGCTTCGGGTTCTTTGCCCACATGGGAAGAAGGTGCGGCGCCGTGTGTTTTGCCGAAGCTGTGTCCGCCGGCGATGAGTGCCACGGTTTCTTCGTCATTCATGGCCATGCGACCGAAAGTGTCGCGGATATCTTTTGCTGCGGCGATAGGATCGGGGTTACCATCGGGGCCTTCGGGGTTAACGTAGATAAGGCCCATCTGTACGGCCGCCAAAGGTTTTTCCAGGTTGCGGGAATGGACTTTTCCATCGGCATTATCGTCGGAAGAAACGACGCCATGTTCTTTGGGTACACCTTCGGAGCCGTGTGCGTAGCGGAGGTCGCCGCCCAGCCAGGTATTTTCCGCGCCCCAATAAACATCTTCTGCGGGTTCCCATACATCTTCGCGGCCGCCTGCGAAACCGAAGGTTTTGAAGCCCATGGATTCGAGTGCGACGTTGCCGGTGAGGATCATCAGATCAGCCCAGGAGATTTTATTACCGTATTTCTGTTTGATGGGCCAGAGTAATCTGCGGGCTTTATCGAGACTAACATTATCGGGCCAGCTGTTCAGCGGGGCGAAACGTTGTTGTCCCTGACCAGCGCCACCGCGACCGTCATGTACGCGGTAAGTACCGGCGCTGTGCCATGCCATACGTATAAAGAGTGGACCATAATGCCCGAAATCGGCGGGCCACCAGTCTTGTGAATCGGTCATGAGGGCGTGAAGATCTTTCTTCACGGCTTCGAGATCGAGGCTGTTGAATGCCGCGGTATAATCGAACCCTTTGTCCATCGGATTCGATTTATCGGAGTACTGCCGAAGGATATTAACCTTTAATTGGTTGGGCCACCAGTCGCGGTTGCGGGTGCCACCACCGCCGGTGTTGTGTTGCAATGTGCCGTTGTGAAAGGGGCATTTGCTGATGTCGTTGGATTCTTGTCCCATTGTAAAAGTTTATGATAAATGTGATATATGCCTGCGTGATAAAAGTATGACAATAAGTGGATAATTAAAATTGATTGATTCTATGCTTTGATAGATAGACTCTATATTTAAACTATTTTGTATTTTCCGACTATGAAAAAAGTCTTCTTTTTTTTATTGGTGCTAGCAGCTGTGAGGGTTGCTGCGCAGAAAGAGTTGTTTGCGCCCCAACAAAAATTATTAAATACCATCACTGATAGCATTCAATTTACTGATTATCTGCTTAACGAACCTCCGGATAAAAACTTTAATAATAAGTTCAAAGTGCTGGAGTTCTGGGCCACTTGGTGCAGGCCTTGTTTAAAGGCGGTACCTCATCTTAATAAAATGAAGAAAAAATTTGAAGGAAAGAATGTTGTGTTTTTATCGGTTACAAACGAGCGCCCCGCTAAAGCCGCGGAAGCGTTTAAGAAAAATAAATTTGAAACGATTGTAGTGAGCGATACTACAAGAGGTATACAGCGCAGGTTGCTGGTTGAAATGGACGGATTAATGCCTATTCCGCGTACGGTGTTGATTGATGACGATAACAGGATTGTATGGTACGGTTCACCCGAAAAATTGACACCGGCGCTTATTGACCGGTTTTTACGGAAGGAACTTTAGGAAGTCAAATTCAAAAGTCAAAATTCAAAAGTCAAAAAGTTAACTTTCCGGCAAACTCCCGTTTCCTGAGGTCGATACTTCGGCCTCCCGAAGGGCTTTTCACGCAAAGGTGCATAAGGGGCAAAGGCGCTAAGAATTCAAAATTCAAAAAGTTGACTTTCCGGCAAACTCCCGGTTCCTGAGGCCGATACTTCGGCCTCCCGAAGGGCTGTTTTCACGATAAGCACGAAAAAAATCAGTTGTCAATTTTTCATAAACTGCCCGACGTTTTTTGCTCATTCTCTGAACACCAACAAAGCCTATATCGTCCAGGCTTCCCAGGTTGGGATGCTTAATTATCCTCGGAATTTTCATAGCACGAATTTACTAATTTCTTTGCTGCTTCACTAAATATTCCCATCCTTTGCCTTCCGTAAATAAGTTGCGCACCGAGTGTCTTTTTATAGTGCGAGACGAGTTTTGTTTTTGCCGTGAAAACAACCAGTCCATCGAAACCTGCATCTAAACTTAGCTTACAGGCGAATGCCACTAAACTTGCCGCGACTCCCGCATATATCTTTTGTTTACCCTGATTCTGCGGAGCATTTTCTATTAAATGCATCTCTATAAGCTGCTCATTTTTCTTCAACTCGATACTCAAAAGCCCCTGTATTTCCGAATGGCCTTTAATGACCAACTTATACAGTCGCCGCTCCGGTAACTTACATTCCCGCTTCCAGTTAAAATTCCATCCGTCCTTTTTATGTATCAACTTCACTTCCGGCCATTCAACCACCTCTACATTCGTTTGAAAAATTTCGCCAGTCGATACCCGCTCTATACTGTTGATGATCTTATCTATCTCAATTGCTATTCCGTTGCCTGACATACGGCAAAATACAGTCGCCGATACCCCTGAACCATGACGTTTTACCCAACATTTAACCTGTTTTTTCTACCGGATCATTTTATATTTGAATTGATTTTTTCCTTAAACCGGCCATTACCATGAAACAGTTGCTTTCCATTTTTCTGCTTATTATTTCTATTCAACTATCTGCTCAATCCAAATTGACAGCAGATCAGTTGAAGTACCTGCCCGGCACCTGGAAAGGCAACCTCACGTATCTCGATTATTCTTCCGGGCAACCATATACTATGCAGGCCGATCTGTTTGTTGCCCTGCTGGAAAACGGCAGGAAGTATATTTTCACCAATCGTTATCCCGGCGAACCTTCCGCCAATTCAGCCGACACCATCGATATCGATCTGGCCAACGACTTTTTCGACGGACATAAAATCTCCTATGTTTCCGCTATCAGCGGAAATGGAGTAGAATTCGTCACTGAATATAACGGCACCGATGGCAATGACAACAAACCTGCGCTGATCCGCCTCACTTATCGCCTCGACAGGCGAATGTTCACGCGTAAAAAAGAAGTGCAATTCGCCGGTACAACGGAATGGCTCAAACGACATGAGTATGTTTACTGGCGCGGCGATAAAAAATGATGTCAGGCAATTAACACATCTGCAAAACAAACGTCGCTTTTTTACCTACATACAACCATTTCCGGCATATACTCGACGGGTCTCATTTGCGGCTTCTGCTTCTCTCTTTATTTACTTTTAAGCTGTGCAACAGTGGAGCGAATACCAGGAGTCGGAAATCATCCGGGAGGTGGCAACAGGTAATGAAGCCGCCTTTCGCAAGCTATTTTTTTATTATCGTCCGCGGCTGATCAGTTTTGTATTGGGACTGTCCCGTTCGACCGATGCGGCAGAAGATATTGTGCATGATATTTTCCTCGACATCTGGAAAAACCGCGAGCGCCTTTCCGTAGTCGAAAATTTCAATAGTTATCTTTTTCAGGCCGTCCGTTACAAGGCGCACCGCCAGTTTCAACGACGCGCCAAAGAGATGCTGATCATGGCGGAACTCAGCCGGGACGAGGCTTCGGCTCATTACGAAGAACCTGCCGAAACACTCACGCTTCGTTCTGTGCACGAATTTATCCGTCAACGTATTCATCATCTTACACCCAGTCAGCGCAAGGTTTTTTTATTGAGCCGGGAAAAAGGCTTGTCGCACGCCCAGATTGCCGGTCAGTTGGGTATACGGCCGCAAACCGTCAGCAATCATCTTTCCGATGCGCTGCGTATTCTCCGCCAGGAGATCGATACATTTTATGGCCCGCCTGCACTGGCCATTTTTGTGCTTCATGGAATTAATTGAAAAAACTTTTCTTTTTCCCAGTAGTACACGTCCGCTCATGTCACTTTCTGTTTACACTACTTTTTGAAGACTAATCTTATCATGGACAAAGCCAGACTTGCCGTTTTATTTGACAGTTATGTAGCGGGCATCATTACCCGCGAAGAAGAGCTGGAGTTGTCTGCCTTTGCCGTCGATCCGGAATGGCAGGAGGAGTTGATGTTATTGGAGAAAAGATATTGGGATCAGCTCGATGGTATCGTTGATCCGCTGCCGCAAAAGTCAGTCAGTTCTTTGCAAACCATTTTGCCGGCAAAAGTAGTGTCTGTCGGCAACCGCTGGCTGAAAGCAATGGTGGCAGTTTGGCTGCTGGTGTTGGTGGGCGCGGGCAGTTATTATGCGTTCTTCCGCGCGCAAAAGCAACCGGAGCCGCTTGTTACAACCGGTTCGAAAGATGTAAAGGCTCCGTCGCATTCAAAGGCTTCGGTTACGTTGGATGACGGCACAGTTGTTTATCTCGGGCAAGCCGCCGATGGTCAGTTGGCTTTGCAGGGAAACATGGAACTCCTCAAATTGCCCGATGGCCGTTTCGCTTACCAGGCTGTCAATGGAAATGGCGTTGCCGGCACATTATATAATACGCTGGCCAATCCGAATGGTAGTAAAGTTGTCGATATGGTGTTATCCGATGGCACACGCGTATGGCTTAACGCAGGAAGCACGCTCACTTTTCCCGTTGCATTTCAGGATAATGAAAGAAGGGTAACGATAACGGGGGAAGCTTACCTGGAAGTTGCAAAAGATAAAACCAAACCTTTTTATGTAGCCAGTGAAGAGGTAGAGGTAAAAGTATTGGGAACACATTTTAATATGAATACCTACCGCGATCAAGACCAGACTTACGTCACTTTGCTCGAAGGTGCTGTAAATGTCGTCGATGTCCGTTCACAAAAATCTGTCACCTTGAATCCGGGTCAGCAGGCGAATGTTACCAACATGAAAATAGAACTATCCAGACAAGCAGATATTGAGTCCGTGATGGCCTGGAAGAATGGTCTTTTCAGTTTTCAAAATACCACCCTGGAAAATGTGCTGAAGGAAATGTCGCGGTGGTATGATATTAAGATACGTTACGAAGGAAATGTGAACGATCAGCGTTTCAGCGGAGAATTACCGCGTGATCTGTCACTGAAGGAAGTACTCGGTGTGCTGAAAGATGTGGGCGTGAAATTCCGGTTAGACGACAATATACTTACTGTTATACCCTGATCATACTAAACCATCCTGCTAATTCATCCTTATTGCCGGTGGCTTCAACCACCTGGCAGTACTCCATCTGATTTTTCATTGTTTACTCCGGGCTGCCGGAGCAAACCCAAACACTGCAATTGTATGCAAAAGGCTATCCCGCTGTTGCCGGTATTCCGCATGGAGAACCGTGTGCTGTCCGGACTGATCAGCATTTTTTTATTGCTCATCGTATCAACTGCGTCCGCTGAAAAAGCAGGCGAATATGTTACGTTCTCCGGCAAAAATGTATCGCTGAAAAATGTATTTACTGCATTGAAGAAACAAACAGGCTATTCTTTTTTTTATAATGATAAACATATAGCCGAGGCAAAACCCGTAACGATCGACGTAAAGGAAATGCCGCTCCTGCAATTCCTCGAAGCTATTTTTGCTAACCAGGAACTTGAATTCAATATCCGCAGCAAAACGATTGTTGTGTCGAAAAAGAAAACTACTGCTATCGCCCAGGCACCTGCAGGCAATGTGCTCATACAGGAGATTCCGTCCATTGACATACGCGGCCGTGTGGTAGATGAATCAGGCAAACCAGTTGCTGCAAGCATACAGGTGAAAGGTACACAACAGGGAACCAGCACCAACAACGAAGGTTATTTTGAATTAAAAGGTGTAGACAAAAGTGCCATCCTTCGTATCACGGCTGTTAACATCGTACCGAAAGAAATAAAATTGAATGGACAAACGGAATTGTTGGTCACCGTACAAACCGCGACTACGGAGGGAGAAGAAGTGACGATCAATGCCGGTTACTATCGCACCACCAACCGCCTGAAGACCGGCAATATCAGTAAGGTAAACGGCGATGATATTGCGCGGCAACCCGTGTCCAATCCGATCCTGGCATTGGCCGGCCGCGTGCCCGGCATGTCGATCACGCAATTCTCCGGCATGCCCGGAAGTTCTTTCCAGGTGCAGATCAGGGGACAGAACAGCATCCAGAGTGGCAATGAGCCACTTTATGTGATCGATGGTGTTATCTTTTCCGTGGCACCCGAGATACAGTCGGATAATAATCTCAACCCGGCCGGCGGCAACCCGCTGAACCTGATCAATCCCAATGATATCCAAAGTATCGAAGTGTTGAAGGATGCCGATGCAACGGCCATTTACGGAAGCCGGGGCGCCAACGGCGTTGTACTCATCACTACGCGTAAAGGCGTGGCTGGCGATATGCGCGTAAATATTTCTGCCTATACAGGTTTTGGAAAAATTACCCGCCGCGTTAAATACCTGAACACACAACAATACCTCGAAATGCGCCGTGAAGCTTTTGCCAATGACGGTGCTGTTCCCGATCCGGCTATCGATGTTGACGTGCTGGGCGGCAGCACCTGGGACCCCAAAAGTTATACGGACTGGCAGGGCCAACTCATCGGCGGTAAGGCAACCTACAATGACCTGCAGGCATCCGTCAGCGGCGGCAATGCGCAAACACAATACATCGTGGGTACAGGTTACCACCGGGAAACAACCGTCTTCCCCGGCGATAACAGTGATCAGAAAGCGTCCCTGCATTTTGGTGTGAACACCACTTCCCGTAATCAGCGGTTTCAAACGGCCCTGCGTGGCACTTTTTTATACAATCAATCTACCTTACCCAGCAGCGATCTCACTTTTTTAATGACATCGCTGGCACCCAATGCGCCCAAACCTTATAATGAAGACGGTACACTCAACTGGGCCGATAACACCTGGATTGCGGGCAACCCGTATGCGATTACCGAACAACTTTATAAAGCAACCAATATCCACAGCCTGGCCAATCTCAATCTCAGCTACCTCCTAACTGAGGGATTGACCTTGCGCACCAGCCTCGGTGTAACCAATATTCAAAGCGATCAACGCATCACCAAACCTTTCCATTCCATCAATCCATTATTGGGTGAGAACAGCGGAATAGCCACATTCAATACCGCTCATACACTTTCCTGGATTGCCGAACCACAGATCGAATACGTTAAAAAGACAGGAGCAGGGAAATTAAGTTTTCTCGTGGGTATGAGTTTCCAGCAAAGCCGTAATGAAGCTGTCAAACAAACCGGTCGCGGTTTCAGTTCTGATCAGTTGCTGAACAACCTGCAGGCCGCTTCAACAATTGCGGTAGATAATGTGACCGACATACGTTATAAATACAACGGTGGATACGGCCGCATCAATTACAACCTGAAAGAACGTTACCTGGTTAACGTCACGGCGCGTCGTGATGGGAGCAGCCGTTTTGGTCCTGGCAGGCAATTTGCCAATTTCGCCGCCGCAGGGCTCGGTTGGATTTTTACCAGCGAAGAATGGATGAAACAATTTTTCCCGGTACTGAGTTACGGAAAACTCCGCACGAGTTATGGTACTTCCGGAAATGATCAACTGGCCGATTATACTTTTCTTGACCGTTATATGTCTACCACTTATCCCTATGGCGGTGCGCAGGGATTGTATCCGGTAAGCCTTTACAATGATCAGCTTGCCTGGGAAGTGAACCGCAAATGGGAAGCGGGGTTGGAACTCGGCTTCTGGAAAGACCGCTTGAATTTCTCTGCAAGTTATTACCGCAATATTTCCACCAACCAATTACTGCAGTCGCCGCTTTCTGCTGTTACAGGATTCCCTTTTATAGCCATCAATCTTCCTGCTAAAGTACAGAACACAGGTGTTGAATTAGTACTTCAGTCAACCGTTGTTCGCAATAAGGATTTTAGCTGGAGCACAGGTATTAATCTGACGATCCCGAGAAACAAACTGCTCGCATTTCCCGGACTCGGGGCTTCCAGTTTTAATGAAACGCTGGTCATCGGTCAGCCGCTTTCGGTACAGAAATTATTCAGGTATGCGGGCGTTGACCCCGCGACCGGATTGTACCAGTTCCGCGGAAGTGACGGAGAAATTACGCTGGATCCTATTCCACTCGTGGATAACAACAGCCTTGTGGATCTGGCGCCACGCCTGTATGGTGGCTGGCAACATACCGTTGGCTGGAAACACTTCAGTGTCGATTTCTTATTGCAGTTCGTGCAGCAAAAAGGATTCAACTTCTTTTACGAAGGAGTTGGTGCATTGCCCGGTACATTCGGTGCCAACCAGCCGGTATCTGTATTGGACCGCTGGCAGAAGCCCGGTGATGTTGCTTTCATTCAACGGTATAACCAGGATTACAGCACGCTGCTTTCGGCCAACTACGCCTTCCTGAGCGACCAGGTAGTGCGCACTGCATCATTTATCAGGTTGAAAAATTTATCCTTGAGCTACCAGGCCCCGCAGCGGATACTTTCGGCCCTGCACCTGCAGGCGGCGCGGCTATTCTTCCAGGGACAAAACCTGCTGACCTTCACGGACTACAAAGGATATGATCCGGAAAATCGAAATTACCTGAGTCTGCCTCCATTGCGTGTACTGACTTTTGGTATCAATCTTACTCTTTAAAATGTGTAACATGAAAAAGCAATATTTTTTTGTGCTGCTGCCGATGGTTGTGGTTACCGGATTATTTTATTCCTGCCGGAAAGCCGTGGAAGTGCCCGCACCGGACAGCAGCCTCATTGGTCAGACGGTTTTTGCCGATGCTAAAACGGCGACGGCTGTGTTGACAGGCGTTTATAACAATATGATCACGATAAACAACATGGCTGACGGTAACTGGAGTATCGGCAAGTTTATGGCCACGGCAGCCGATGAAACGGATAATTTTTTTATCGGAGCGGCTGCCACACAGTTTTATACCAATCAATTGGTCTCCAGTCCCGGCACCTATTTCTGGTCACAATTGTTCAAACATATTTACGTAGCCAATACCGTGATCGATGGGGTAGAACGATCAACCACGCTCACGGCAGCAGTAAAAGATCAGTTACTCGGCGAAGCTTATTTTATCCGGGCCTTTATGAACTTTTATGCCGTCAATTTATACGGCGATGTTCCCTTGGTAACCTCTACGGATTACCGGATCAACAACCGGTTGACGCGGAGTCCGCAGCGTGATCTGTATGCGCTGATGGCGGATGATCTGTTAAAAGCAAAATCTCATTTAAAGAATGAATACCTGAATCAGAATAATACCGAAACAGATGAGCGTATACGGCCTAACAAAATAGCCGCAACAGCGCTGCTGGCAAGAGTTTATCTTTATAAAGGCGATTGGGTAAATGCGGAACTGCAGGCAACTGAAGTGATCAATGCGGCAGGGTATGAATTGAAAACAGATCTTAACCAGGTTTTTTTGAAAAACAGCAGCGAAGCCATCTGGCAAATGCCCTCCGTTCATCCGTCCATCACTAATACACTTGAGGGCTATTTTTATACATTGACCCAGTCGCCGGGCTTTCTGCATCACGTAGCCATGAGCAGCCATTTGGAAAATGCTTTTGAAGATAAAACAACAGACAAACGTTATTTAAACTGGGTGAGAAGCTTTACCGCAGGCACCACACGCTATTATTATGCTTCGAAATATAAAAACAACCAGCGTGGTTCTGCCGTTACCGAATATGCGATGGTGATGCGCGTGGCGGAGCAATACCTCATCCGCGCAGAGGCCCGCGCCCGTCAGGCAAAAACACAGGCGGTGGAGGATATCAATGCCATTCGACGAAGAGCAGGGCTGGCAGATTATTCCGGTGCACAAACGCCTGATGCGATGCTGGACGCCGTGATGCAGGAGCGACGCGTGGAATTGTTCACCGAATGGGGACATCGCTGGTTTGACCTGAAAAGAACGCAACGACTCGATGCACTGATGCGCGGCCCATCGGGCGTGGCAGCGGGAAAAGGCGGATCATGGCAGGCGACTGATACACTGCTGCCATTGCCCGTATCTGAAATAACCATTAATCCAAATCTTACACAAAATGCAGGATATAATTAAAAAAGTCATCGCAGTATTGGCGCTGTTGGGCAGCACGATCATTGCGCAGGCACAGGAAGAACAGGCTTTCGTTATAAAAGGACAATTGGGTAAACATCCTCAACCTGCGAAAGTGTATATCCGTTACGGATCGAACGACAAAGCTTATTTCGATTCCTGTACATTGAAAGAAGGGGCTTTCGAGTACAGGGGTAAAGCGGTATTTCCGGCAAAGGTTTCGTTGTTACTGAGCCGCAACGGCCAGAAAGCCACCTGGCCTTATGACGAGCTGTTTTTCTTTATCGACAGCAGCGTGGTACAACTCACCAGTAAAGACTCGGCCGCCACGGCAGAAGTCAAAGGAACCGAACTCAACCGCGAGTATGCGCAATACGCCCGCATACTCGACGAAAAATTAAAGACGACACCTCCGAAAGACACAATGGCGTTTACTGATCTGCCTTTCTGGAAAGCCCTCGAAGCATTTGTGGCTGGCTATCCCGCTTCTCCCGTGGCCCTGAGTGAACTGCAATCCATGTCGGGTGGCGCAGAAACGGAACTCGAAATTCAGGCCGTAAAAGATCTTTATGCACGCCTGGATCCGTCGTTGAAAACTTCGGCGGCCGGACAAAAACTGATAGCCGGTCTGGAACAGAAAATCCGGTTACTTCCCGGTATGACCGCTCCCGATTTCTCCCAACCCGACAGCACCGGTGTGCTTACATCATTGTCCGCTTACAAGGGAAAAGTCGTGTTGCTGCATTTCTGGGCTTCCTGGTGCAAGCCCTGCCGGGCAGAAAACAAACACCTGCGTGAGATATATGCTGCATGGCGTGACAAAGGTTTTGAAGTAGTAAGCGTATCGGTCGACCAGGACCGGGGCAAGTGGATCAAAGCAATCCGCGACGACAAACTCGAATGGAAAGAACTATCGGATCTCAAGCCCCGCAATGCAGCCGCAGAGTTGTACAAGATAAGTGCCTATCCCTCCACTTTCCTGTTGGATACCGACGGAAAAATATTGATAAAAGATCCGGCTCACGACACGCTGAAGATGCTATTGGCAAAAATGTTAGGGTAGCGGTTTATTCCTTTGCGGTTAAAAGACTGGCCCTTTCGTTACTCAGGAGGCGCATTTTTATGCGCCTTTCTTTTATTTTAAAGATGATAGCATAATCGCCAATGGCAGTTGCACTTATCCTGGTCTCAGCAAACGTTTATCGCTTTCTTCTCTCTTTCATGGATGTATTGCGTAGTTCGTCGCCATAATTGCTGTCTTTAAAAACCATTTATTACGCATCTCTTTTATTTATTAAGGCCCTTTATTACATTCGCATCAACTACACGCTCAAAGTTTCCTTTCTGCCGCATTTGCCCGGTACTATTTTATCATTTAAAATTGTCAACAATGGTATGCTTAAAAAGAACCAGGCTCATTTGCACATGTGCATTTCTACTGATCACTCATGCGTTGCAGGCACAACTACCGGCGGGTGAACTGGAAAAAAGAAAGGAGGAAGTAAGGCAAATGGAGTTATCCTTCTCCGCAGATCTGAATCAGTACGGAGCGGCCTTCGCTTTCCGTAAATATGCATCGCCGGATGCCGTTATCAAAAGGGAAAAGGATAGCCTCATCTATGGACCGGATGCTATTTATCATTTTTACAACCAGGGGCAGCAAAACAAAGCAAAAGGCTATTGGGCGGCGGATAAAGTGGAAATATCCGCAGACGGTACAATGGCTTCTACCTATGGCAAATACCGCTGGGTGATCATCAATACGGCTGGTAAAGAAATGTCCTACCACGGCATCTTTCATACGGTATGGAAAAAGCAATCCGACGGCACTTGGAAGTATGTATGGGATTGATGCCGGACGACTGCAACGCTAAGAAGCCAGCGATAACTCCGAAGAAATAAAACTTTGTTCGAGATGACGGAGATAACGCCCGCTGTAATCGTCGATCTGTTGTTGCGTCACATTTTTTTCCAGGTCATGAAAATGAATACCCTCAATTTTTTCCAATGAAAGAAAGGCATTCATGCGATGGAAGCCGAAAAGCACGCCGTCATCCACGCTTGTCTGGTTGAAAAATTCACCCGGTAAGGTAAAGGCTGTTTCGGGTGCATTCCACGTAGTGGTCACCATGTATTTTCTTCCCTGCATCAATCCGCCTGTTCCGTAATGGAGGTCGGGTGTGGCCGACTTGCGCCCGTCACTGTAATACATGCCGTTGCGATGGCCGGCGGTGAATACCACATCGATGTATTCTTTTAATTTATTGGGCATGCTGAACCACCATACGGGAAAATGATAAATGATCGTATCCGCCCACACATATTTGGCTACTTCTTCCGCCGGATCATACGGTTGATTAATGTCCGTGACCTGTAATTCAAAACCGTTTTCGGTTGTGAAAAAAGATTGGTCCAGTGCTGTGAGCGTTTTGTTGAAGGCTCCGCCGGAGTGGGCAAAATGCTGCCCGCCATTGATAACGAATATCTTTTGCATGTGCTGATCGATTTTATGGAACAAAATTAGCCCAGGCACATGTATAATTAAAATAGGTTAACTTTGGCATATCTATAATTATTATTTGGTATGCAAGGTAATCTTGAATGGTTCCGGACCTTCCGCGCGGTCTACGATACAGGCACCATGAGCGGCGCGGCAAAAGACTTGTACATCTCACAACCCGGCGTGGGTTTGCATTTAAACGCATTGGAAGCTTATACCGGCTTTCCCTTGTTCGAACGCACACCGCGTAAAATGATCCCAACCGAAAAAGGCAAACTGCTGTATCAGCAATTGCTGCATGCACTCACCACGCTGGAAGATATCGAAACGCGGTTCCGGAGAAAATCCGGAGACGTGGCGGCAACCGTTAGTGTGGGCATGTGCGTGGAAACTTTTCAGCATGTATTGGAACAGCATATCCCTGAACTCGGTTTCAACCTGATGATGCAATTCGGCAGCAGTCCGCAATTAATACAGTTATTGGAAAATGGTTCGGTAGACCTGGTACTGACCACTACCGCCAGCAACGCATCCAACCTGGTTTTTCATTCCTTTGCCAAAGAAAGACTGGTGCTGATCGCCGGCAAGGGCACGGATGTATCGGGGTTCCGTTCCGCACGTCAGAAAAAGGACAAGAACAAACTGGCGGAGTGGATGCGTTCGCAATTGTGGTATAGTACCGCCGCGGATATGGAAGCGTTGACACAATTCTGGCAATCGAATTTTGATGAGTTGCCGGGCTTTGTGCCTAATTATATTGTCCCCAACAAGTTTTCCATCACACGTTGTTTATCTATCGGGAAAGGGCTTGCGGTGATCCCGGATTTTCTCTGCCGCGACGCGATCGAGAAAGGGGACATCACCAAACTCTGGGAAGGCTATAGGCCTGCTGAAAACACCTTGTATTTTGGAAGAAGAAAACAACCGCTTTATGAGAACGAGATCAAACAGGTGGAGAAGCTGCTGGTATCCGCGTTCAAAGACAAATAACAGCTTCCATTCAGCATACAATAGCGATACTTCGTCTGTCTCTTAACCCGGTTGGTCATCATTTGTAAAGCATATTTATTGCGGGAGATTTATTTTCAGTGATGCATTTTGATCCGGAAAACGAGGTAGTGCGCCTTTGCGCAAAAGGAGTGGAAATGGAAGGGCAGGGCAAACCCGCAGAAGCTGCGCGATTGTTCGGCGAAGCATGGGAAAAGGCCGGAGATGATGTAGAGAAATTTACGGCGGCGCATTATGTGGCGCGGCACCAGCCGGATGTGCAGGGAAAATTAATATGGGATATACTTGCACTACAGCACGCATTACAAATAAAGGATGATACCGTAAAAGCGGCTTTGCCTTCCCTTTACCTGAATGTCGGCAAATGTTACGAAGACCTTCACCAGTTTGAAAAGGCAGCGTTTCATTACCAGGCAGGCCTTTCCTGTCAGTCGTTTTTACCGGACGATGGTTATGGACAAATGATTGTTAAAGGACTGAAGGCAGGGATGCAGAGAGCCGCCGGGTAAAAATATATATGAGTCAAAACTTCCTTAAGTAAGCCAGGTAATCCACCACACTCTGCTCCAGCCGCTCGTCAGATAAATTATACTCCAGTCCGTAGAAGGCAAAGAAGGGCCGGTAATCTGCTTTCACATAATCGAAGCTCAACTCAAAAGGCGCTGTTAATGTCTTCAAGCTGTAACGGTAACGGGCGCCGGGAGCATATTCTTCCTCCTCCACACCAAGGCTCATCGCCAATGCAATTTTCTTTCCCTGTAATTTGTAACCGCTTTTACTGCCGTAAGCCCAGCCGTGCAACAGCACTTCGTCAAACCATTTCTTCAGCATCGGCGGCGCATAAAACCAGTAATAAGGAAACTGGAATATAATGCGGTCAAATTGCTCCACCAATGCCTGTTCGCTGGCTACATCAATGATGCCGTCGGGATAAATGGTGTCGAGATGATGAAGCCTGAACTCATCCGGATATTTTTTCAATTCCTCCATCCATCTTTTATTAACAACCGAATGGTTGATGTCGGGGTGGGTAATGATGATCAGCGTTTTCATAGCACAAAATTACAGCGGTTACCCTGCTTCCGGTATCTTTGCAGCCGATTGTAGGGTACTATAAAAAAAGTAAGTGATGGGACAAATAAAGGAAAGCTCGACCAATTTTGAGAACAGGAAAATCATGAACGATGCATGCCCCGAAGTGTACGCGGCCAGCATATTGGGTACCCAGTGGACGCTGGCTATCTGTTCTTATCTTATTTTAGGAAAACACCGTTTCGGTGAACTGCGAAAGAAAATACCCGGCATCACCGAGCGCATGCTCACCTTGAAACTGCGCGAACTTGAGCAGCAGCAGATCGTGAAACGGACCGTGTTTGCCGAAGTACCACCACGTGTGGAATATGAGCTGACCAAAATCGGAAAGGATCTCGCGCCATTGATCGCTCAATTGGATGCCTGGGGCCGGAAGCACAAAAAATTGATGAGCAGTACAAAATACGCCTGAAGATCAAAAAATAAGTCCGCCAATTTTCTGCATCGGCTAATCCCTTAAATTTAGGGCATAAACACACAAACACTCCGATGGTAGAACACTTTCACCTGTACCTCGCCATGATGGTAGCGATCGTCCTGCTCATCATGCTGGCCAATAAGCTTAAAATCGCCTATCCTGTTTTACTGGTCGTAGCAGGATTGCTCATCAGTATCATTCCGGGGGTGCCGGTGTTGCACATCGATCCGGAAATGATTTTTATTATTTTTCTGCCGCCCCTTTTATACGAAGCAGCCTGGGCGATTTCCTGGAAAGAACTGTGGCGCTGGCGGCGCATCATCGGAAGTTTTGCTTTTGTAGTGGTATTTCTTACAGCGTTGTCTGTGGCTTTCGTGGCCAATTATTTCATTCCCGGTTTCTCCCTGGCACTTGGTTTCCTGCTCGGTGGTATTGTATCACCTCCGGATGCCGTGAGTGCCGGCGCCATTCTGCGGTTTGTAAAAGTGCCCAAACGCGTATCGTCGATCCTGGAAGGAGAGAGCCTGCTGAACGATGCTTCGTCGCTTATCATTTTCCGTTTTGCGTTAGTGGCGGTGGCCACCGGGCAGTTCATCTGGTACGATGCCGCGCTGAGTTTTGTATGGATGGTGATCGGCGGCGTGGGTATTGGGATAGTGGTAGGACTGATCTTTATGAAGGCGCACAAATACCTGCCGACGGATACCAGCATGGATATTATTCTTACCATCATAACACCCTACGCGATGTACATCGCGGCGGAGGAAGTGCATAGCTCGGGTGTGCTCGCCGTGGTGAGTGGCGGATTGTTATTGTCCAACAAACGGCATCTCTTTCTCAGCAGCGCGTCGCGGTTACGGGGTGTGAACGTGTGGGAAAGTCTTGCTTTTGTATTAAATGGATTGGTGTTTTTGTTGATCGGTCTCGACCTGCCGGAGATTACCGACGGACTGAAAACGGAAGGTGTTGCGATGAATGAAGCCATTGGTTACGGACTGATCGTTACGGCCGTGCTGATCGTTACGCGTATACTTTCCGCCTTTGGCGCGGTGGTAACCACGCTGATCATGCGCAATTTTATTACCGTGGCGGACACAAGAAGTCCGGGCTTGCGCGGTCCATTCTTATTGGGGTGGACAGGCATGCGCGGTGTGGTATCGCTTGCCGCGGCATTGTCCATCCCTGTGTATATATCGGAGGGCGTGCCATTCCCGCACCGCAACCTTATTTTGTTTATCACGTTTGTCGTAATTCTCGTAACGCTGCTGCTGCAGGGATTGACCTTGCCCTATCTGATCAAAGCCATCAAGCTTCCGTCTTATTACGATGACTATGGTGATGAAGAAGCCGCGGAAATATTGATCCGCCGGGAACTGGCACGCAGTTCACTGGAATATCTCTCGGCCAATCACCAGCAGGAGTTGAAAGATCATCCGATGCTGGAACATATGGCGACGAAGTGGCGTGAAAAAAGCCGTGACGATTCGGATCCTGTTATGCCTGTCGCTACGCGCAGTATTTATTTAAAAGTCCTCGATGCCCAACGCAAATGGCTGCTCGAACGAAACAAGACCGACGGGCATATGGATGAAGACCTGATCAGGAAATATCTTCGCCACATCGATATCGAAGAAGAAAAGATCCGCCACTACTGATATTTACAAAACAATATTATTCTCCGGCATTACGGGCGCGGGCAAGGCAGATTCATTCAGCATGTCGCGCATATCGATTTCTATGGTGCGGCTGATCTGCGTGATGGGCACGTCATTGGCACTACCTTCAAACGGGTTGACGGAACTTTCGCCAACGGTATCGAGCGTGTGGAAGGCCCAGGTAACAACAGCGGAAAAAGGAATATTAAGCCAGATGGAATAACCTTCGAGAAAAGTACCCACTCCCAATTTGTCGAACTCGCGCAGCAATCCAAATGGCACCATCACCACAAAAATAAAAAGCAGGTAAGTGGCGATAGAAGAAAAATTGCGGGGGTAAGGAAAATTTTTGATCCTTTCGGCGCGGCCCTGGTCGTCGGTAAACTTCATCAATCCCTGCTGCAACTGTGTCCATTGGAAATCGTTGATCAGTCCTTTTTGGCGTAGGGCAGCCAGTTCTTCAGACTGAAGGGCCGTGAGCTGTGTAGCGCGGTTCTTTTTGGAAAGAATGTACTGCCGTTCTTCGTGTGAAAGGAATTTAAGTAATTCATCTTCCAGTGTGGTCTGGCGCTCGGGTATGTTGTAATGTTCCTTTTGAAATTCCTGGTTACTATGGCGCTGCATGTTTTCCCAACTGCGTGGTTCCCGCAATTGATAACGCAGGGCGGTCAGCCACGCGAAGTGCCGGTAAAACATCCGTTGAATGATGTTGTTATTATCGGTTCCCAACGCATCGCGCAAAGTGTAAGCAAAACTCCGGCTGTCGTTAATGATAGAACCATAGATCTGCCGTGCTTCCCAGAGCCGGCTGTAGCTGGCATTGTTTTTAAAACCAACAATAAAAGCAACCGATGTGCCGAGTATAGCGACCGGCGCCAGCGGGATGGCCAGGAATTTAAGTCCGAGTTCATAAAGAATTGTCGGCACGGTTGCCAACAGTAACATCCAATAAGTATCCTTACGTGTCCATTTGGCAAATTCGAGAGGAGTAAAGCGTTTTCCGGTGTGCATGAGAGTGGTGAGTTATAGGTTATAAGTTATCACTAGTGTCCGGTATAATTTAATTGAAGTTCTTTGAAAGTCTTGGTAGTCGTGTGTTTCAAGCATTTTTAGGGCGGTGACGATTTGAAACTACTGATTTTCTAGTTTTATGAAAATCAGAGGCTTA